>Ga0208398_100002_pt1 | contig 1071847 bp, 995 predicted proteins | sample LakWasMe79_HOW10_2_FD_183905 | JGI IMG/M metagenome (GOLD analysis project Ga0208398, IMG submission 183905) | Freshwater sediment methanotrophic microbial communities from Lake Washington under simulated oxygen tension - Sediment Metagenome... | ecosystem: Environmental > Aquatic > Freshwater...
CGACCCATCGGCGTCAATCGCGCATGCTTATGGCTGTTCATCCGTTCTCCTGTTTGGGTTGCGGGAGGTCTCGACAACCCCAGCTTCCCAAATCAGGGACGGATGAACAACCTATCGGAACGTCACAGCTAGGTCGGTCAGGCCGGGTGGAGCGCGCCGAGGATGCGCGGCCCGGCAGCGCCGGTGACGGCCGGCAGGTTGCCGGGCAGCCGTGCGAGGAAGCGGTGCGCCAGCCAGGCGAAGGCGGCGGCCTCGACCTGGTCGACCGGCAGGCGGCGCTGTGCGCTGGTCTGCACGGCAAGGCCCGGCAGCAGCTCGGCCAGGCGCCGCATCAGCCGGCCGTTGAGCGCGCCGCCGCCGCAAGCGATCAGCGTGCGGGCCGCGGGCATGTGGGCCCGCAGGTCGTCGGCCACGCAGCGGGCGCTGAGCTCCAGCAGCGTGGCCTGCACGTCTTCGGGCGCCAGGCCTGGCGTGAGCTTCGCATCCAGCCAGGCGAGGTGGAAGAGGTCGCGCCCGGTGCTCTTGGGCGGCGGCAGCTTGAAGTAGGGTTCGGCCAGCAGTGCGGCGAGCAGGTCCGGCAGCACCTGCCCGGTCGCGGCCCAGGCGCCGTCGGCGTCGTAGGCCAGGCCGCGGTGGCGGGCGATCCAGCCGTCCATCAGGCAGTTGGCCGGCCCGCAGTCGAAGCCGCCCGTGCGGCCATCGGCGAACAGCAGGCTGAGGTTGCTGATGCCGCCCAGGTTCAGCGCGGCGGCGTCCTGGCCCTGAGTCCCAGGTGCAGCGCCGAACACCGCGCGATGGAAGGCCGGCACCAGCGGTGCCCCCTGGCCGCCGGCGGCGACGTCGCGGCTGCGCAGGTCGCAGACCACATCGATGCCAGCCTGCTCGGCCAGCAGCGCGCCGTTGAGCAGCTGGGTCGTGTAGCTGTCGAAGCCGCCGGGCTGGTGGCGCACGGTCTGGCCGTGGGCGCCCAGGGCGGTGATCTGGCCGCGGGGCGTGCCCGTCGATTCCAGCAGCTGAGCCACGACGTCGGCATAGGCGCGAGCCACCGCGTTGGCGGCCAGCGCGGCGCGGTGCAGCTCGTTGTCGCCGGGGGTGTTCAGCGCCAGCAGCTCGTCGCGCAGCGCCGCGGGGAAGGGGGCGTGCACATGGCCGCCGACGGCCAGCGCGTCGGCGTCGAACAGCACGCCATCGACGCCGTCGAGCGAGGTGCCCGACATCAGCCCGATGTAGAGCCGGCGCGGCTCAGTCGGCTGCAGAGACACCATCCATCGTTTCGGCGACGGCCAGCTGGGTCTTGACGCTGGCGACGGTCTGCTGGAACTGCGCCCTGGCGTAGCCGGGCAGGTTGATGGCCTCGGAAGCGCGGGCGATGGCGCGCGGGTCCACGTGACGGCCGCCGACGCGGAACTCGAAGTGCAGGTGCGGGCCGGTGGCCCAGCCCGTCGAGCCGACGGCGCCGATGCGCTGGCCCTGCTCGATGCGCTGGCCCTTCTTCACGTCGATCTTGCTCAGGTGGGCGTAGACCGTGCTGCGGTCGCCGCTGTGGCGCACCTGCACGACGTTGCCGAAGCCGTTCTGCCAGCCGGCCACCTCGACGGTGCCGTCGCCCACGGAGCGCACGGCCGTGCCGGTGGGCGCGCCGTAGTCCACGCCGTTGTGCTGGCGCCAAGTCTGCATGATGGGGTGGAAGCGCATCGCGAAGCCGGAGGTGATGCGCGAGAACTCCATCGGGCTGGACAGGAAGGCGCGGCGCTTGCTCTGGCCGTCGAAGCCGTAGAAGCTGGCCTTGCCGGTGGCGCCGTCCTTGAAATAGACCGCCGAGTAGGTCTTGCCGTTGTTCGTGAACTCACCGGCCAGCAGGCGGCCCACGCCGCCATCCCAGTGGATGGGTTCGCCGTCGGCGGTCAGCACCTCGTAGACGATGCTGAAGCGGTCGCCCTTGCGCAGCTCGCGGTGGAAGTCGATGTCGCCCGAGAACATGTCGGCCATCTGCGAGGCGATGGTGTCGGGGATGTTGGCGTCGTCCGTGGCTGCAAACAGCGAGGTGCGGATGCTGCCGCTGCCCAGGGCCACCTGGGCCTGCAGCGGCGCGGTTTCGGTGCGGGCGCTGAAGCGCGCGCCGTCGCGGGCAATGGTCAGGCGGGTGAAATGACTGCCCTGCTGCTCGACCTTTTCCGCAGGGAAGCGCACGACGATCTGCTGCACCTGGCCGGAGGCGTCGGCCGTCAGGTGCACCATCTTGCCGGCGCGGCCCTGGAAGATGCGGCGGGCCAGCGGGTCGGTGCGCAGGAAGGCAGCCGCGGCCGGGTCGAAGGCGCCGGCGCGCTTGAGCAGGCTGTCGGGGGTGTCGCTGGAGCGGGTGGCCTCGGCGCGGGTCAGGCCGATGGCGTGGCTGGCGAGCTCATCGAGCTGCGCCGAGATGTCGGCCGTCGCCACCGTCTCGACCAGCGTGCGGCGGGGCAGCTCGGCGGCATCCGGCGCCAGCGGCGCGATGCCGAAGGCGGTCACGGCGAAGCAGCTCAGCGTGCCGACGACGGTGGCGGTCAGCGCACGGGGGTGGCGTGCGGCAAAGGTTTCAGCGTTTTTCAACGCCGTTTGAAGCTGATGGAGACGTTTCTGGACTGCGGTCACGCTCAACATTCCGGGGTTGTCGCTGGGCAATCCCGGCCGAGCCGGTTCCACGCGAAGGCCGGCAACGAGGCGGCCTTAAAATCCTTGACGGTTGTGTTGAAGCAACACCCCCGATTCGAAGGGTGAATTCTAACGGCATTGTCCTACCCGGCATGCCGGTTAACCCCGATAGATCAACAACTTAACACTTTCGTTCGGCTTGTTGCCGAACGCGCCGCGCCATGTCCGACGCTCCCCAATTCCCGATCACCGATGCCGTCCTGGAGGCGCTTGCCGTCACGCGCCGCGGCGTGGACGAACTGCTGCCCGAGGCCGAGTGGACGAAAAAGCTGGCCCGTTCGGCGGCGACGGGCGTGCCGCTGCGCATCAAGCTGGGCCTGGACCCGACGGCGCCCGACATCCACGTGGGCCATACGGTGGTGCTGAACAAGATGCGCCAGCTGCAGGACCTGGGCCACCAGGTCATCTTCCTGATCGGCGACTTCACCTCGCTGATCGGCGACCCGTCCGGCCGCAACGCGACGCGCCCGCCGCTGACCAAGGAACAGATCCAGGCCAACGCCGAGACCTACTACGCCCAGGCCAAGCTGGTGCTGGACCCGGCGCGCACCGAGATCCGCTACAACTCCGAATGGAGCGAGCCGCTGGGTGCGGCCGGCCTGATCCAGCTGGCCGCCAAGTACACCGTCGCCCGCATGATGGAGCGCGACGACTTCACGAAGCGCTTCGCGGCGCAGACGCCGATCTCGGTGCACGAGTTCCTCTACCCGCTGATGCAGGGCTATGACTCCGTCGCGCTGAAGAGCGACCTGGAGCTGGGCGGTACCGACCAGAAGTTCAACCTGCTGATGGGCCGCCACCTGCAGCAGGAGTACGGCCAGGAGCCGCAGTGCATCCTGACCATGCCGCTGCTGGAGGGCCTGGACGGCGTCGAGAAGATGTCCAAGTCCAAGAACAACTACGTGGGCATCACCGAGCCGGCCAACGGCATGTTCGCCAAGATCCTGTCGATCAGCGACCAGCAGATGTGGAAGTGGTACGAGCTGCTGTCGTTCAAGTCGCTCGCCGAGATTTCCGCGTTGAAGGCCGAGGTCGAGGCGGGGCGCAACCCCAAGGACGCCAAGGTCCTGCTGGCCAAGGAGATCACGGCGCGCTTCCACAGCGCGGCCGCGGCGGAGGCGGCCGAGGCCGACTTCAACAACCGCGCCAAGGGCGGCATCCCCGACGACATTCCCACGGTGGAACTGAGCGGCGCGCCGCTGGGCATCGCCCAGGTGCTGAAGGCCGCGGGCCTGGTGGCGTCGACGAGCGAAGGCCTGCGCATGATCGAGCAGGGTGGCGTGCGCCGCTCCGGCGAGGTGATCTCGGACAAGGGCGTCAAGCTCGATGCCGGCGAGCATGTGCTGCAGGTGGGCAAGCGCAAGTTCGCACGGGTCTTGCTGAGCTGATATCTGAAACCCGCATGAGCGGCGGCGATTTGCTTCGTTGTCCGTGCCGGGGGTGGACCGCAAGCTGACGCCTCATATCGCGTCTTCCTGCCGTTCATGCCCATCACCTCCCGTTCCATCCCCTTCGCACCGCGCCTGCTGGCGCTGGCCGCCGCGGCCGTCGTGGCCCTGCCCGCTGCGGCCCAGTCCAGCGCGACGCCGGCCGAGCCGCTCGCGCTGCAGCAGGTCGTCGTCACCGGCACGCGCCGCGCGGACCGCACGCAGGCGCAGTCCGAGTCGCCGGTCGACGTCCTCAGCGCCGCCGACCTGCAGCGCAGCGGCAGCACGGAGCTGGCCACGGTGCTGGCGCAGCTGCTGCCGTCGCTGAACTTCCCCCGGCCTTCGCTGACCGACGCGTCCGACGCCGTGCGCCCCGCGCAGCTGCGCGGGCTGTCGCCCGACCAGGTGCTGGTGCTGGTGGACGGCAAGCGCCGCCACACCGGCGCGGTCGTCAACATCAACGGCACGCAGGGCCGCGGCTCGGCGCCGGTGGACCTCAACGCCATTCCCATCTCGGCCATCGCCCGCGTGGAGGTGTTGCGCGACGGCGCCGCCGCCCAGTACGGCTCGGACGCCATTGCCGGCGTCATCAACATCGTGCTGAAGCAGGGCGCCCGGGGCGGTGCCCTCAGCGCCGAGGCCGGCGCCACCGACCGCGGCGACGGCCGGCGCGGCCAACTGGGCGCCAGCCTGGGTCTCGCGCTGGGCGACGCCGGCTGGCTGCGGCTGGCCGCCGAGGCCGGCCACCAGCAGCGCAGCAACCGCGCCGGCGTGGACACGCGTGACGCCGCGACCGAGCCGCGGCGGGGCCAGGTCAACAACCGTCTGGGCGACCCGGACAGCACCAAGCAATCGCTGCTGCTCAACGGCCAGCTCGAACTGTCCGGCGGCGTGCAGCTCTACGGCAACGCCAGCTTCAACTGGCGCGACACGACGAGTGCCGCGTTCTGGCGCACGCAGGCCACGGCCGCCGCCAACGGCGTGGCGTCGCTCCATCCCGAAGGCTTCCTGCCGCTGGAGCAGACGCGCACCCGCGACCTCGGCCTCGTGCTGGGCCTGCGTGGCCAGGCGGCCGGCTGGCAATGGGATGCGAGCCTCAATCACGGCGAGAACCGCTTCGACATCGACGTGGCCAACAGCGCCAACTATTCGCTGGGCGCGGCCAGCCCCACCCGCTTCGATGCCGGCGGCCTGCGCAACCAGCAGACGCTGCTGAACGTCGACGCCTCGCGCGAACTGGACTGGGGGCTGCCCGGCCCCGTCGCGCTGAGCGCGGGCGCCGAGTGGCGCCAGGAGCGCTACGAGGTCGTCGCAGGCGAGCCCAGCTCGTACAGCGGCGGCGGCGCGTCGGGCTTCCCGGGCTTCCGGCCCGGCGACGCGGGCCGCCACGGCCGCCACGACGTGGCCCTCTACGCCAGCCTGGAGAGCCAGCTGAGTGCCCGCTTCAGCGCCACCGCGGCGCTGCGCGTGGAGGACTACAGCGACTTCGGCCGCGCCACGGCCGCCAAGCTGTCGGGCCGCTACGTCGTGGGCCCCGCGCTGGCCCTGCGCGGCACGTTGTCGACGGGCTTCCGCGCGCCGTCGCTGGCGCAGCAGTACTTCGCCACCACGTCGACCAACCTCGTCAACGGCGCACTGGTGGAGGCCGGCACCTTCACCGTGCCGTCGGCCGCCGCGCAGGCGCTGGGCGCCACGCCGCTGCGGGCCGAGAAATCGCGCAACGCCAGCCTGGGCCTGCAGCTGACGCCCGCGCGCGACTGGCAGACCACGCTGGACGTCTACCAGGTGGACATCGACCACCGCGTCCTGCTGTCCGCCAACCTGTCGCTGCCGGCGGCGCTGCGCAGCCAGCTCGCCGCGCAAGGGCTGCTGGTCAGCACCGGCCGCTACTTCACGAACGCGCTGGACACCCGCACGCGCGGCGCCGACCTCGTCAGCACGTTGCGCCACGACTGGGGTGCGGCGGGCCGCAGCGACTTCACGCTGGCCTACGGCTACACGCACAACAGCGTGCGGCGCCTGGCCGACAACCCGGCCGTGCTGACGGCCAACAACCTGCAACTCATCGACCGCGTGACGCTGGCCCGCGCCACCGTCAGCGCGCCGGATGACAAGCTGCTGCTCAGCGCCGAGCACCGCTGGGGCGCCTGGAGCGGCCGCCTGGCCGCCACGCGCTACGGCCGCTACGAGGTGCGGCAGGCCAGCGCGGCCAACGATCAGGCCTTCGCGCCGGCCTGGCTGGCCGACGTGTCGGCCGCATGGAGCCAGGGCGCCTGGCGCGTGGACGTGGGCGTCGACAACCTCAACAACCGCTACCCGCAGCGGGTCATCGCGGCCAACGCGGTCGGCGGCATCCTGACCTACAGCAGCTTCTCGCCGTTCGGCTTCAACGGCCGGCAGTATTTCGCCAAGGCCGGCTACCGCTGGTGAGGCCCTAGGCCTGCCACACCGCATACCCCGCCTCGCGCAGGCCGATGGCCAGCTCCACCTCCAGCTCGCAGGCGGCGTCGTAGGGCATGGGGTTGTAGAACTCGTAGAGCTCTGGAAGCAGGCGCACGCCGTACTTCAGCACGAAGCGGTTGGCCTGCACGCCGGCCATGTGGCGGTCGAAGCGCAGGTCGGGGTCCAGGCCGGTCATGCCCACGTAGAGGCAGGGCTTGACGATGTCGTGGCCGGGGTTGGCGCGGCGGAAGGCCGGCTCGTTCCACACCCGTTCCGACAGCAGCACGACGTAGACATGGTGGTGATCGCGAGCGCGTCGGCGGGGCATGCGCCGGATTGTCCGCCGGCTCTTGCGGCACCCCCGGGGGCTTGAAGGCGGTCAGGAAGCCGCCTTGTCAGCCGATTCCGATTTCGTGCCGCCCCTGCGCACGGCGCTGGCCTCACTCCCACAATGAGTCGACTTCGATCAAGGGAGTGGCGATGTCTGATCCGCAGCTGGTGAGGGAGCGTCCGCCCGTGGCGGCGGACGGCGCAGGCGCCGAGCCACCGGACGCTGCGGCGCCTGCCTCGCCGCCGCCGGTGGCGGCCGAAGAGCGGCGCGTGATGCTGCACATGCCGGTGGACGTGCGCGGCCTGTCGCTGGCCGTCATCGCGACCATCCTGTGCCTTTACGCGCTGCAGTGGTCGCGCGACGTGATGGCGCCCATCCTGTCGGGCGTCATCCTCAGCTACGCGCTGGCGCCACTGGTGTCGCGGCTGCAGCGGTTGCGCGTGCCGCGCGCGCTCGGTGCGTCGTTGGTGCTGTGCGCCATCGTGGGCATGCTGGGCTGGGGTGCGTCGGCGCTGGGCGGCCAGGTGGACGCGCTGATCGACACGGTGCCGGCCGTCACGCAGCGGGTGCGCGAGATCTCGCAGCGCGTCTCGGGGCGTGAATCCACGCTGGAGCGCGTGCGCATGGCGGCCGACGACCTGACGGCCGCCGCCGCCGTGGCGGGAGCGCCGAGCGCGGCTTCCGGGCCTCCCGCGGCCTCCCACGCGCCGCGGGCCGCCGCGCCGCGCAACCTGGCCAGGAACCCGCCGCTGGCCACGCCGCCCGAGCACTCCATCGACGTGCGCGCCTACCTGCTGAGCGGCACGCTGGGCGCCATGTCCTTCCTCACCAAGCTGTCCATCGTGCTGCTGGTGGCGCTGTTCATCCTGGCCTCGGGCAGCAGCTTCCGGCGCAAGATGGTGAAGCTCGCGGGCAAGAGCTTCACGCAGAAGAAGGTGACGGTGGAGACGCTGGACGAGATCACCTGCCAGATCCAGCGCTACCTGCTGGTGCAGGTGGGCGTGAGCGTCGTGGTGGGCGTGTGCACGGGCCTCGCTTTCATGCTGATGGGCCTGTCCAACGCCGGCGCCTGGGGCCTGGCCGCCGGGCTCACCAACCTCGTGCCCTACGTGGGGGCCGCGGTGCTGAGTGGCGGTGCCGCCATCGTGGCGCTGGTGCAGTTCGGCACGCTCGAGATGGCGCTGGCAGCGGGCGGCGTCTCGCTGCTCATCCATGCCGTGGCCGGCAACGTGCTCACGCCGTGGTGGACGGGCCGGACCAGCAAGATGAGCCCGGTCGCCGTGTTCATCGCGGTGCTGGTGTTCGGCTGGCTGTGGGGCGTGTGGGGCCTGCTGCTGGGCGTGCCCATGCTGCTGATCGTCAAGTCCGTGTGCGACCACGTGGACGACCTGAAGCCCGTGGGCGAGCTGCTGGGGCCGTGACGGCACGGCCGCAAAAAAGGGAGGCCGCGGCCTCCCTTGTGGTTCACGGCTTCACCGGCCGGAGGTAGGAGCCCGGCTTCACCACCGGGACGGGCTGCTCGGCGATGCGGCGCTTGAGCTCGGCGATCGCCGCGTCCAGCTGCGCGTCCTGCCCCGTGAAGGCCGCGCGCGGCGGGTTGTCGACCTCGATGTCCGGCGTCACGCCCACGCCCTCGATGAGGAAGCGGCCCTCGGCGTCGATCTGGCCCGTCTCGGCGGCACGCATGATGCCGTTGTCCAGCAGGCGGTTCTGGTCCGACAGCCACACGCCCGCGCCCGAGCTGCGCTTGCCGATGACGGGGCCGATCTTGAGGCGCTTGAAGCCCTCGGAGAAGGTCTCGCCGTCGCTGTAGGTGTCCTCGTTCATCAACACCACGGTGTGGCCGCGGTAGGCGTTCTGCATGTTGGGGTTGACCGGCGTGCCGGCGGGCGAGCGCGGCTGCCAGAAGGCCCAGGCGCGGCGCAGCAGCTTCTCCAGGACCCAGCTGTCGATGTTGCCGCCGTTGTTGTAGCGCACGTCGATGATGAGGCCGTCGCGGTCGCTGGCGGCGTAGAACTCGCGCACGAAGTCGGCGATGTCGTTGGGGCCCATCGCGCGCAGGTGCACATAGCCGATGCGGCCCTGGCCTGCCTGCTCGACGGCGCGCGCGCGGCCGACGCGCCAGTCGTTGTAGCGCAGCTGGTTCTCGCGCAGCTGCGTCACGGGCGTGACGATGCGCTGCACCGTCCTGCCATCGGCCAGCCTCACGTCCAGCAGCACCTGGCGGCCGGCCTGGCCGCGCAGCAGCTCCAGGAGGTGCGGCGCGTCGGCAGTGGCGCGGCCATTGATGGCGGTGATGACGTCGCCCACCTTCAGCCTGACGCTGGCCGCGGCCAGCGGCGGCGCCTCGGACGGCAGCTCGGCCTCATGGCCGTAGACGGCATCGATGCGCCAGCCGCCCGGCACACGCGAGAAGCGGCCGCCCAGGCCGGCCAGGCCGGGCTCGTCCGGCGCGGCACGGGTGTCGCCGGGGGCGACCTGGCTGTGCAGCGCGCTGACCTCGCCCACCATCTGAGCCATCAGCTCGGCCAGCTCGAAGCGATCGGTCACGCGGTCCACCAGCGGCTCGTACTTGGCGCGCACGGCCGTCCAGTCCACGCCGTGCATGTCCTTGTCGTAGAAGTGGTCGCGGTGCATGCGCCAGGCGTCGGCGAACATCTGCTTCCATTCGGCGCGCGGCTGCGTGGCGATCTGCCAGTCGCTCCAGCGCACCTGGGACTTGGCCAGTTCCGCCGGCAGCTTGGGTGCCGCATCGATGATGAGCACCTCGGGCGCTGCGCCGCCGCTGGCGTTGCGCACCAGCATCAGCTTCTTGCCGTCGGCGCTCAGGTCATAGGCGCGCACGTCGCTGGCCAGGATCTCGGCCGGGCCGCCCTGGTTGTCGACGGCGATGGACTTGAGCTGGCTCTTGCCGTCCAGGTCGCGGTCCAGGAACCACAGGCGCTTGCTGTCGGCGCGCAGGGCGCGGTAGTTGCCGGCCGGCACGGGCAGCTCGTAGAGGCGCTCGGCCAGGCCCTCGAAGACGATGGCCGGCCTGGCCGGCTTCTTGTCCTCGGGCTTCTTGTCGTCGGGCTTGCGCTCGGTCGGGTCCTTGTCGGTCGCCTTGCGATCCTGGGCGCGCTGCTCCTCGGCCTTCTTCTCGGTGGCCGACTCCAGCTCGTCCTTGGCCGCGAACGGCGAGCGCAGGCCCGGCTGCAGCGCCAGCGCATAGAGCTTGGTGCGGAAGCCGAAGAACGGGCCGGTGTTGCGGTCGCCCCAGGGCGAGCCGTTGCCGGTGGTCTGGAAGTTGCGCGCCGACGCCAGGTAGAGCCACTGGCCGTCGGGGCTGAACGTGGCGCTGCCGCTCTCGTAGCGGTCGCTGGTCAGCGTGTGTGTGCGGCCATCGGGCAGATGGTGCAGCTGCAGCTGCTCGCGGTTCGCGTTGCGCAGCGGCAGCGTCCAGGCCAGCGTCTGGCCGTCGGGGCTCCAGGCCTGCAGGTCGGGCACGCCGGGCAGCTGGCTGCGGCCGATCTCGCGCGTCGCGCCCTTGCCGGCGGGGGCCCTCAGGTCGGTCAGCCAGATGCGACCTTCCTTGTCCGTGTGCGCCAGCCATTTGCCGTCCGGCGACGGCAGCATGGCGCGGCGCTGCATCGCGCTGCCGCTGGTGAGGCGCTCGGGCTGGCCGCTGCCGTTGGCCGCAAAGCGCCAGACCTCCTGCTCGCCGCTGAAGTCGCAGAAGGCCAGCACGCCCTTGCTGTCGCTGGTGAACTCGGCCTGCTTGCAGCGGCCGTCGGCCGGCTGCGGCAGTTCGGCGCGGCGCAACTGCTGCACGCCCTGCGTGGCGAGATGGCCGCGCGCGGCCAGCAGCACGCGCTCGCCGTTGGGCGCGAAGGAGGTGTCGGTCAGGAAGTCCTGCGGCTTCTTGATCCAGCGCTCGCGCTGCTGGTCGAAGTCGCCGCCCAGGCTCACATCCAGCTTCGTCGGCGCGGCGGCTTGCGCCAGGTCGACGAGGTAGAGGTCGGCCCCCAGCGCGTAGACGACGCGGCTGCCGTCGATGGACGCATGGCGGATGTCCCAGCCCTTGTGGGTGCTGTGCTGGCGCAGGTCACGGCCGCTGGCGTCCACCGACCACAGGTTGACCGTGCCGTCACGGTCGGACAGGAAGGCGATGCGCTCCTGGCCACCCGCGCGATAGGGCAGGGGGCGGCGGTCGTTGTTGCCTTCGGCCAGCAGCGGCCGGGCCTCGGCATTGCCCGTCAGGTCCAGCGACCACAGCCGCGCGATCGCGCCGCCGCGGTACTGGCGCGCGTTGTCGCTGCGCAGGCCGCTGCGCGTGAAGTACAGGGTCTTGCCGTCGGCGCTCAGCGCGGCGTCGCTGGCCTGGCCCACGGGCAGCTGGCGGCGCTGGCCGGTCTTGGCGTCGATGGCGAACAGCTGCGAGCCGGGGCGGGCGTCCAGGCTGGTGTAGAGGATCTCGCCCGCGGCCGTGAAGCCCCAGACGCGCATGCCGCCGCCTTCCCAGGTCAGCCGCCTGGGCACGCCGCCGGCGGCCGGCATCAGGTAGATCTCGGTGCCGCCGTCGTACTGGCCGGTGAAGGCCAGCCAGCGGCCGTCGGGCGACACGGCAGGCTGGTTTTCCTGGCCCGGGTGGGTGGTCAGCCGCTGGGCCTCGCCGCCCTGCGCGCCCACGCGCCAGAGGTCGCCCTCGGCGACGAGATAGATCCGTTCGCCGCTCAGAGCGGGCTGGCGGTAGAAGCCGGCGGTGCCGGCCGACGCGGCCAGGGCGGCCGAAGCGAGCAAGGTGGTCGTGGCCGACAGGACGGCCAGACGGAAACGTGACATGGAGAGTCTCCTCGAGAAGGCGTGATTGTCTTGCCGCCCGGCGGGGGAGTGATTCGTCATGGCGCCGGCAGGCGCGCTCCTTCAGGCAGCGATGCCTGCCGCCACCTGGCCCGCCGGCACATGGGCGGCGGCGCTCTCGACATGGCCGGCCTGGTCGTCGAAGAAGAAGTCCGGCTCGAACTCGCGCAGGAACTCGCCCTTGGCCAGGCCGCCGAGGAACATGGCTTCGTCGACCTCGATCTGCCAGTCCATCAAGGTGCGGATGGCGCGCTCGTGGGCCGGCGCGCTGCGGGCGGTGACCAGGGCCGTGCGCACGCGCATGCCCGGCGCCTGCTGCAGGCGGTGCAGCGCCTCCAGCACCGGCTTGAACGGCCCGGCCGGCAGCGGCTGGCGGGCGCGCTCGATCTCGTGCTCGCGAAAGGCTGCGAGGCCGTCGCGCTGGTAGACCTGCTCGGCCTCGTCGGAGAACAGCACGGCGTCGCCATCGAAGGCGATGCGCAGCTCGTCGGGATGCTCCGCCGAGGCCTGGGCAGCGAAAGGCATCACGCGCGCCGCGGCCACGCCGGCTGCCAGCGCCTGGCGCACGTCGGCATCGTTGGCCGACAGGAAGAGCTGGGCCGACAGCGGCTTCAGGTAGCGCCAGGGCGCCGCGCCGCGCGTGAACACGCCGCGCTCCACCGCGAGGCCGTAGTGGGCCGCCGAGCGGAACACGCGCAGCCCCGAGATCGGGTCGTTGCGCGACAGCACGACGACCTCGACGCGCGGCGTGCCGCCGGCGTTGAAGGCCAGCAGCTTGCGCACCAGCGAGAAGGCCACGCCCGGCGGCGCCGGCGCATCCAGCAGGCGCTGCTGCAGCGCCATGTAGGCGCGGTCGTCCTCGGCCTCGAAGACCTGGTTCTCCGCCTCGAAATCGAACAGGGCGCGCGAGGAGATGGCGACGACGAGTTGACCGTTGAGGCTGACTGGCATGGCCTTCGATGATAGGTGGGTGGCGCGGCGGGCCCGGTGTCGGCGCGGGCTCCGTGACGCAATCCGCGTAAAAAGGGTTTACCCTGGGTCCAAGGTGGATTTCGGGCAGCGGTGGCCCCAACATCCGGGGTTTGGCATCCGTCTGCATGTCGCGGGGCGGGCCAAGGGAGCGCTTTCCATGTCATCCACCGCCACCGCCCGCACGGGCTCCATCGGCCGCCGGCTCGCGCTGGTGCTGTCCTGCATCCTCGGCCTCTCCCTGTTCAGCAGCATCGTGGCCGTGGGTCAGCTGCGCTCGCTCGGCACGGAAGTGGACGACATGCTGAACACCAGCCTGAAGGTGGAGCGTGCCGCCACCGACTGGCTGCGCCACACCACCTCCGGCGTGCAACGCGCCGCCGCCATCGCCAAGAGCAGCGACGCCTCGCTGATCGAGTACTTCGCGCCGGCCACGGCGGCGTCCATCTCGCAGACCAACGAACTGCAGAAGCTGATCGAGGCGGCGCTGGACACCCCCGAGGAGAAGGAGCTGTTCGCCCGCATCGGCGAACTGCGCAAGACCTACCTGGCTGCGCGCGAGGAGGTCAGCAAGGCCAAGAAGGCGGGCGACGCGGAAGGCGCCGCCAGGCTGTTCGCGGAGCGGTTCGAGCCCACCTCCAAGAGTTATCTCGACGGCGTCACCAACCTCGTGGCCCGCCAGCGCGAGCAGCTGGATGCATCGGCAGGCCGGGTCGAGGCGCTGCGCACGCGCACCGTGTGGCTGCTGGTGGGCTGCACGGGGCTGGCACTGGTGGCCGGCATCGCGCTGAGCATCGTGCTGACGCGCGGCATCACCGGCCCGCTGCGCGACGCCGAGCGCGCGGCCCGCGCGATTGCCGACATGGACCTGACCGGCGAGCCCCAGCGCCACTATCGCAATGACGAGACCGGCCAGCTGCTGCGCGCCATCGACGCCATGCGCGAGGCCTTGCGCGATGCGCTGCAGGAGGTGCGCGTGGTGGTGGACAACATTTCCACTGCCAGCACGCAGATCGCCACCGGCAACCTGGACCTCAGCGCCCGCACCGAGCAGACGGCCTCCAACCTGGAGGAGACGGCCAGCGCGATGGAAGAGCTGACCAGCACCGTGCGCCAGAGCGCCGACTCGGCCGGCCAGGCCAACCAGCTGACCGGCTCCGCGGCCGACGTGGCCCGGCGTGGTGGCAGCGTGGTGGCCGAGGTCGTCAACACGATGACCGAGATCCACCAGTCCAGCCAGAAGATCGGCGACATCATCGGCACCATCGACGGCATCGCCTTCCAGACCAACATCCTCGCGCTGAACGCGGCCGTGGAAGCGGCCCGTGCCGGTGAACAGGGCCGCGGCTTCGCGGTGGTCGCGGGCGAGGTGCGCACGCTGGCCCAGCGCAGCGCCGAGGCCGCCAAGGAGATCAAGACGCTGATCGGCGCCAGCGTGGGCCGGGTCGAGGCGGGTTCGCGCCTCGTCGGCGACGCAGGCCAGACGATGGCCGAGATCGTCACCAGCGTGCAGCGCGTGGCCGACATCGTGGGCGAGATCAGCACGGCCGCGGGCGAGCAGAGCCAGGGCATCGGCCAGATCAACCAGGCCGTGGCGGAACTGGACAAGATGACGCAGCAGAACGCCGCGCTCGTCGAGGAATCCACCGCTGCCGCCGAGAGCCTGAAGGAACAGGCCAACCGCCTCAGCAGCGTCGTCGCGACCTTCCGGCTGAGCTGAAGCCCCCGGTCCAAGGAGTACCTTGGCCCACCCCCCGAGGTGGTGGCGATGCTTGCGGCATCGAGCCGCAAGCACATCGCCCACGCGGGCCGGCTTGGGAGCGGCCCGGCGCTCGGCCCGACATGCCCGCGGCGCGCGCAGCGCCGCCGTCCCTCCAGCGACTCGCGCTGATCCGGCTCTGCCGGGCAGCCGCGAGTGCCCCCTTGAGGGGGCCGCAGCTTCGCTGCGGTAGGGGGTGGTCTATTTCACCCAGGTGTTGAGCTGGATGATCGGCAGCAGCACCGCCAGCACGATCAGCAGCACCACCGCGCCCATCGCGACGATCAGCAGCGGCTCCAGCAGCGTGGCCGCGGCCATCGAGCGGCGCTGCACTTCCACGCCCAGCTGGCGCGCCGCGCGGCCCAGCATCTCGGGCAACTGGCCGGTCTGCTCGCCCAGCCGCGCGAACATGGCGAGGATGCCGGGAAAGCGCTTCTTGCCGGCCAGCGCCGAACCCAGCGGCGCGCCTTCGCGCACCTGCACCAGCGCGTCGAGCGCATCGGCCTGCATCGCGCGGTTGGACAGCGTCTCGGCCGCCGCCTGCAGCGCCTTCAGGATGGGCACGCCGGCACCGGCCAGCATGGCCAGCGTGCCGGCGAAGCGCGCGGCGTTGTAGCCGCGGGCGAGGCGCCCGGCGAGGGGCAGGCCGAGGATGCCTGCGTCGAAACGCAGCCGGAAGGCGGGCACCTTCAGGGCCATGCGCAGCGCGACGCCCACCGCGACCAGCCCGGCCAGCATGGCCCAGCCCCAGGCGCGCACGAAGTCGCTGATGGCCAGCATCGCGACGGTCAGCGCGGGCAGCGCGCGCTTGGAGCTGGTGAACACGGTCGCGATCTGCGGCACCACGTAGGTGACGAGGAAGATGACGATGAACACCGAGATCAGCGACACGATGGCCGGGTAGGCCATCGCGCCGACCAGCTTGGCCTTCAGGTCCTGGCGTTCCTCCAGGTCGTCGGCCAGCTTCTCCAGCACCTGGCCCAGCGCGCCGCTCTGCTCGCCGGCGGCGACGACGCCGCGATAGACGTCGTCGAACTCGCGCGGTGCCGACGCCAGCGCTCGCGCGAAGGCCGAGCCGGCGTTGACCTCGGCCTTGAGCTGGCTGATGAGCTCGCGCTGGCGGGTGTCCTCGCTTTCATCGGCCAGGGCGGTGAGCGCGCGCTCGATGGGCAGGCCGGAGCCGACGAGGCCGGCCAGCTGGCGCGTCCAGACCGCCAGCGCCGTCGGGCTGAACACGCGGCGCGTGAAGCGGCTGCCCTCCTGCGCGCCATGCTGCTGCACCATCTCGATGGACAGCGGCGTGAGGCCCAGCGCGCGCACGGCGGCGCGCGCGGCACGCGGGTTGTCGGCCTCGATCAGGCCGCTGTTCTGGCGGCCGGCGTCGCTGAGGGCTTCGTACTTGTAAGCGGGCATGGGGCCATTGTGCGGGCAGCCCGCCCGCTTCTCCTGCGGGAGGCGCGTTGCGCGAAAAGCGGACATGGCATCGGCCCGCAGGCAGGGGATTGGCAGGGGTGGCGCGCCGTCAAGAATCGGCCGCCATCGCACCAGGACAGCCAGGAAGGAAGCCCCATGAAAACCGTGATCGCCGCTCTGATCGCCACGTTCGCCAGCCTTGCCTGCGTGACGGCCGAGGCCGGGCCCATCGTCGTTGCCGGCTCGACCTACTCGATCTTCCTCGCCGACGAGGCGCCCGCGCCGGTCTTCTTCGGCAACACACTGATGGCGCAGGGCGTGTTCGACGGCAACAGCCAGAGCTTCGTCCAGAACGGCCAGAACTACGCGTTGATCGAATCGCAGTCAGACCTGGGTGGGGGGCACTACCTCATCCACATCGAGCTGAGCTCGGACAGGGACATGAGCCATGCCGTCGCCGGCGGCGCCGGCGGCCTGTATCTCGGACTGGGCACGGGCGGCAACGGCCTTGACTTCCTGAGCCCCGTCTACCTGGACAAGGCGGTCGTGTCGCTCGAGACGCCGCAGGATTCCTGGAGCAACGACCACCTCGCCAGCGACTACCGCGCGTACTTCAGCGGGGCCTGGAGCGGGCAATTCCTGTCCGCGAACAGTGTGCTGGTCTTTCCAGGCGCCGAGGGCAGCGACATCCGCAGCCTGAAGCTGGACTTCTATGTGAGCGACTTCGTGGAGGGGCGCCTGCCCGAACCCGGCTCGCTGGCACTGGCCGCGCTGGCGCTGGCTGGCGCGGCTGGCGCAGCGCGTCGCCGGCAGCGCTGAGCCTCGCCCGGCACAGCGCGCTCAGTCGCGCGTCACGCGCAGCACTTCTTCCAGCGAGGTGACGCCAGACGAGATCAGCCGCTCGCCGTCCTCGCGCATGGAGCGCAGGCCGGCGGCCACCGCGGCCGCATGCAGCTGGCTTTCGGGCGCGCGGTTGTGGATGAGGCCGCGCACCGCGTCGTCGGCCACCATCAGCTCGTAGACGCCGGTGCGGCCCTTGTAGCCGGTGTGGCCGCAGGCCTCGCAGCCCACGGGGTGCCAGCGGCCCTGCTCGTCCTGGCGCTTGCAGACCGGGCAGAGGCGCCGCACCAGGCGCTGGGCCAGCACGCCCAGCAGCGACGACGACAGCAGGAAGGGTTCCACGCCCATGTCGGTCAGCCGCGTGACGGCGCTGGGCGCATCGTTGGTGTGCAGCGTGGCCAGCACCAGGTGGCCGGTCAGCGAGGCCTGGATGGCGATCTGCGCGGTCTCGTAGTCGCGGATCTCGCCGATCATGATGACGTCCGGGTCCTGGCGCAGGATGGCGCGCAGCGCCTTGGCGAAGGTCAGGTCGATCTTGCCGTTGACCTGGGTCTGGCCGATGCCGGGCAGCTCGTACTCGATCGGGTCTTCCACCGTCAGCACGTTGGTGGTGCTGGTGTCCACGGTCTGCAGCGAGGCGTACAGCGAGGTCGTCTTGCCGGAGCCGGTCGGGCCGGTGACGAGCACGATGCCGTGCGGCTGCTGCACCAGCTTCTTGAAGGCGGACAGCACCTGGCCGTCCATGCCCAGGCCTTCGAGCGTGAACTTGGATTCGCTCTTGTCCAGCAGGCGCAGCACGGCGCGCTCGCCGTGGGCGCTGGGCAGCGTGGACACGCGCACGTCGATGGCGCGGCCGCCGATGCGCAAGCTGATGCGGCCGTCCTGCGGCAGGCGCTTCTCGGCGATGTCCAGCTCGGCCATGATCTTCAGCCGCGAAATCAGTGCCGCGTGCAGGGCCCGGTTGGGCTGCACCACCTCGCGCAGCGTGCCATCGACGCGAAAGCGCACCGAGCTGCTGCGCTCATAGGGCTCGATGTGGATGTCGCTGGCGCCGTCCTTGGCCGCCTGCGTCAGCAGCGCGTTGAGCATGCGGATGATGGGCGCGTCGTTGGCGGCCTCCAGCAGGTCCTCCACCGCGGGCAGGTCCTGCATCATGCGGCTCAGGTCCACCGCGCTCTCGACCTCGCCGACGACGACGGCCGCGCTGCTCTCGCTGCCCGCGTAGGCCGCGTTGATGCGCTCGGCCAGCGAGGTGGCGGCCTCGGATTCGAGGCGGTCCACCACGTACAGGCGCTGCACCTCGGACAGCGTGGCCCAGCCGACCTCGGGCGGCGCCCACAGCGTCAGCGTGCCGCCATCGTCCTCCAGCAGCACGCAGTTGGACTTGGCGAAGGCATAGGGCAGGGGGTGGCGGGTCGCGGCCATGGTCGGGTGCGGCGCCTTATTGCTGCGGCAGCGCCTTGCTGGGCGACGCGGCCTTGGCGTCGGGCAGCACCGGCGCGCCGGTGTCGGGCAGGACCAGGCTCTTCTGCGGCTGGGCGCCCTCCTGTACGGCGCGGATGCTCTGGTAGCGGTCCAGCGTGAGCTGGTTGGCGCTGTCGGCATTGCGCATGACGACGGGGCGCAGGAAGACCATCAGGTTGGTCTTCACGCGCTTGCGGTTCTTGCTGGCGAAGAGGTTGCCGATCAGCGGGATCTTGGACAGGCCCGGCACGCCGTCGTCGCCGTCGGTGTATTCGTCCTTCAGCAGGCCGCCCAGCACGATGATGTCGCCGTCGTCCACCACCACCGAGGTCTCGATGGCGCTCTTGTCCAGCGTCGGGCCGGTGGTGCCGTTGGAGCCCGGCACGACGGCGGAGTTCTCCTGGTAGACCACCATGCGTACGGCACCGCCCTCGCCGATCTGGCTCTTGACCTTGAGCGTCAGGCCGACGTCCTTGCGGTCCACCGTGGTGAACGGGTTGACCGTGCCGCCGGTGGTGGTGGCGCCGGCGTAGGAGCCCGTCACGAAGGGCACGTTCTGGCCGATGACGATGCGCGCCTCCTCGTTGTCCAGCGACACGAGGTTGGGCGTGGACAGCACGTTGGCGCCGCTCTGGCTCTCGAAGAAATTGGCCACGGCGCCCAGCGTGTAGAGGCTGCCGAACTTCTTCAGCACGCCGATGTTCAGGCCGCTCGGCGCGGATGCGTTGGCCAGTGCCGTCGTCACACCGGAGGTGCCGCCGGCCACGGCGCCGGTGGCGTTGATGATGTTGGCCAGGCCCGTGCCGAAGTTGGTGCCGGCGCCGGTGATGCTGCTGTCGCCCTTGTTGCCGAACATGTTCTGCCACTGCACGCCGAACTGGGCAGCCTTGGTGTTGTCGATCTTGACGATCAGCGATTCGACATAGACCTGGGCACGGCGCGAATCGAGCTGCTCGATGACGGCCCGCACCTGGCGGTACAGCGGCTCGGGCGCGGTGATGATGAGCGAGTTGGTCGACGGGTCGGCCTGCACGAAGCCGCCCGTGGACGGGCTGGCGGACTGCGCCAGCGGCGAGGTCGCGGCGGCCGAATTCATGCCGCCCGAATTGTTGGCGGCGCCGGTGTTGGCGCCGGTCAGGGACTGGTTGATGCCGCCGGCTGCGTTGTTCGCCCCGAGGCTGGAACTGCCGGACGGGGAGGTGCCGCCGCTGCCGCCCGACGAGGCCGCGCCGAAGGCCGCGCGCAGCACGGTGGCGAGCTTCACGGCGTCGGCGTTCTTCAGGTAGACGACGCGGATGTTGTTGCCGCCGTCGCTGCTGGGCTGGTCGAGCTTGTCGACCATGGCGCGCACGGCGGCCAGCCGCGCCGGGCTGCTGGCGCGCAGGATCAGGCCGTTGGAGCGCGGGTCCACCAGCACGTTGACGGCGCTGCTGGACTGCCCCGGCACGGTCGCGGCGCCGACGGCCGCGCTGCCATCGGCCAGACGCTGCACCAGCGGCGCGAGGTCGGCCGCGACGGCGTGCTTGAGCGGCACCACCTCGATGTCGCTGGTGCCCGGCGTGTCCATGGCCGCGATGATCTTGGCCATGCGCTGCAGGTTGTCGGCGTAGTCGGTGATGACGAGGCTGTTGTTGCCCGGGTTGGCGTTGATGGTGTTGTTGGGGCTGATCAGCGGGCGCAGCACGGCCACGAGGTTGTTCGCGTTCTCGTGCTGGATGCGGAAGATCTGCGTCAGGATCTGGTCGCCGCGGACGTTGCTGGTCTCCACCGCCACCGAGCCGGCCTGCAGCTTGGCATCGGGCTCGGGCAGCACCTTCAGGAAGCCCGCCGCCTCGACGACGGTGAAGCCCAGGCCGCGCAGCGCGGCGAGGTAGTTGCGGTAGGCCTCGGCCACCGACACCGGCTGCTCGCTGTAGACCGTGATCGTCCCCTTCACGCGCGGGTCGATGATGATCTGGCGGTTCAGCATCACGCCGACGGCGCGCGTCACCGCCTCGATGTCGGCGTTGACGAAGTTCAGCGTGACGGGCGAGCTGGCCTTGACGGCCGGGCCCGCCGGCCTGCCGCGCTGCGGCGCGGCGCTGTCGGGCTGGGCGAGCGCGCCGTGGGTCGCCAGCAGCAGGGCGGCCAGGGCCGTGGCGGAGCGTGGGAGATTCATGATCATCCGATCGTCAGGACGGAGCGCGCGCCTTGGCGGCGTCCGATGATGTTCAGCAGATTGTTCAGCGCTTCCTCGCGGCCCGGGGCGGCACTGGCCTCGCCGGTGAAGCGGCTCTTGCCACCCGGGCTCAGCGTGCCCACGCCCGAGAGCTGCAGCGCCCCCTCCAGCGTGGACAGGTGCAGCGTGCTGACGCCGGCATTGCCGGGGTCGGCCGTGACGGCGAAGCGGTAGCTGCCCAGCGGCGCAAGGGTGGAGACGCGCGAGGACATGTTGAGCAGCTCCAGCTGCAACTCGCCGAACTGGCGCCAGCGCCCCTGCACCGTCTCCAGCCGCAGCTCGCGGGCCGACAGCCGCAGCGAGCCGCCGAGCTGCAGCGTGTTCCACGGCGTGCCCAGGCCCGCCAGCAGGTCGGCCGGCAGCCGGGCCAGCCAGTCCGCCTTGGTGTCGACGCTGATCTCCATGCGGCCCAGGCCCGGCTTGATGCTGAAGCGCAGCTCGCCGTTGATGCAGCAGTCCTGCCGGGCGGCCAGTTGCAGGCCCGGGCCCTGGAGCCTGGGTGCCATGCGCCAGTGCAGGCGGCCGGGCAGGGAGGCGGCGTCGCGGCTGCCGGCGCCGCCGGCCAGCACGAGCACGCCGGAGCCGTTCCAGATGCTGCCGCGCGTGTCGACGATCAGCAGATGCCCGTCGGTGGCCGAGGCCAGCGCACGGGCCAGCCAGCTCGCCGGGGCGAAGGCGATCAGCGCGCCGACGACGCCCACCAGCGCGCCCAGGAGGCTCCAGCGCTTGGGCGTCAGGTGCCGGACCGCACGGCCGCTGCCGCCGGAGACGGCGTCGCTGGCCGGCGCGGCCCTTGAACTTGTCTTGGACCAGGCCATCAGTTGTTCCCCAGGGTGAGCACCAGCGTACCGGCATAGCCCTGGGGGCCACGCGTCAGCTGGGCCTCGACGGGGCGGGCGCGGGCAGCCGAGCGCACCTCGGCCAGCCAGGTCTGCAGCTTTTCGGGCGTGATGCCGTTCAGCGTGACGACCGCCCGGTCGCCGGTCAGGTTCAGGCGGGCCGAGGAGCCCAGGTGTTCGACCGATGCCGCCAGCGCGGCCTGGGCCTGGGCCGGCGGCACCTCGGGCGCGGCGCGCAGCACTCGGGCCTCCTGGGCCTGGGCCTGCATCTGCTGCAGTTCCAGTTCGAGCTTCTCCAGCTCGACGGGCGCCGTCCTCAGCGTGCGCAGGGCCGGCGCGAGCAGCAGGCTCCAGGCCAGCAGCAGGCCCAGCAGGGCGCCGACGCCGCCCAGCGCCAGACGCTCGCGCTCGCCCAGGGCCTGCCAATGCGCCTGTGCCTGGGCCAGGGCCTGCCGGAGCTGGGCGGCGGGGCCTTCGCCCCCGTTGGCGTTGCGGAGTCGGGCCATCAGGGGCGTCCTTGCGGGCTGGCGCGGCTGAGGGTCAGCTTGCCCTCGCTGGCGTCCAGCTGCCAGCCTTCGCTGCGCAACTGGGTGCGGAAGTTGTCGATCTGGGCGGGTGCCCAGCCCTGGGCCGACAGGGTCAGCCGGCCGGGCTCGAAGGCCAGCGCGTCGGTGGGCGGGCGGTCGCCGGGCCAGGCCAGGGCCGCGGCGCCGAGCAGGGCCTCCAGGTCCTGCTCGCCCACGCTGCCGGCGCTGGCGCGCAGCAGGTCCATCTGCTTGCGCATCTGCACGGGCGCGTCGAGGATGGCGCGCACTTGCGGGAAGGCGGTGGTCAGCGTTGCCGTGACGGCCTCGCGGCGCGCGGCCAGTTCGCGGTTCTGCTGCCAGGCCCAGAGGTTCAGGCCCAGCACCTGCACCACCACCAGGCCGGCCAGGCCGTAGCGCACGGGCCGCCAGGGCTTGCGCATCAGCGTGCGGCTGACCAGGCGCAGCGCGCGCACGCCGCGGGCGCGCGGGGCGAGGTCGAACTGGCGCAGGTTCCAGGCGCTGTCGACGACGGCCAGCGCGCGCTGGGCCGGCGTCTGCACCGCCACGGTGGTCCCCAGCCAGCGCTCGGCGGCGGCGACGACGCCGGGCGTGGCCGACCATTGCGCGGCATTCACCAGGCCGGGCGGGAAGAACTGCCGCGCCAGGCCGCCTTCCAGCGGCAGCGTCGCGACGCCGTCGGCATGGCTCCAGCGCAGTGCGACGCCGGCACCATCGCGCTGAGCTTCGAAGAAATGCCCGCGCGCGGGCTCGTCCGGCCAGGACAGCGGCGCGACGCGGTCGATGAAGACCTGGGCGGCTTCGAGATGGGCGAGCTGCTCGGCCAGCCAGGGCCGTGACGTGACGGCGACCCAGGCCGTGTCGCCACCCAGCGCGTCGGGCTCCAGCGCGAAGTGCAGGGTGTCGGGATCGTCGAGCAGGGCCTCCTCCAGCTTGCCGGCCAGCGCGGCCCGCATCTGGCGGCCGGCGCGCGGCAGCTCGACGCGGCGCCAGCTGACGTCGGACTCGGCCACGACGGCGATGACGCTGTCCGCCGCCGGCAGGGCCGCCGCCGCGGCGCGGCCTTCGGCCGCGATGTCGCGGCCGTCCGGCGTCAGCACGTAGTCGTATTCGCGCGACGCGTCGGCGCGCGCCATTTCGGGCGCGGCCCGGCCCGGCGCGCGCAGGCGCGTCCGCGGGGGCAGGAACAGCAGCAGTGTGCTCATAGGGGAGGGCTCAGGCGCGGCGCATTCTAGGAGGGGGCTGTGACTCAGCGGTCGAGCAGCTGGCTGACGCGCTCGCGATCCAGCACGACCATGTTCTGGTCCCGCCGCTCGATCAGCGAGCGTTGCTCCAGCTGGCGTTCGTCCAGGCGCAGCCGTCCCGTGACGATGAAGAAGGACGAAGCCACCGACGCACGGTCCGTGGCCTGGGTCAGCGCCGCGGCCGGCAGGTAGGCGGCGGCATCGCTGGCGAGGTTCTGCAGCGGCTTGGCCTTGCGGCCCTGCACGAGGCGTTCGGCGGTGGCCAGGTCCACGCCGTCGAACAGCGCCGCGATGACCTCGCGCGGCGCGGTGTTCAGGTTGACCGGCGTGGCCTTGGGCAGCAGCACGACGTAGGGCTGCAGGCGCCGCAGGGTGTCGGCGTCCAGGCCGAACCAGCTGAGCTGGTCCAGTCCGGCGGGCTGCAGCGGGCGGCTGTCGCCGTCCGGGGGGCTGGCGCCGCTGGCCGGCGGGAAGGCCTCGCGCAGGCCGGCGATGATGACCGCGGCCGTGCCGGGCGGCGCATTGACCTGGCTGCACAGCCGCTCCAGCACGCGCTGCTCCAGCTCGGGCACCTTGGCGCCGCCCACCAGGGCGCGCAGGTTGTAGCGGCTCTGCGCGTCTTCGATGCTGCCGGACAGGAAGGCCTCGGGGCCCTCGTCGCTGGCGACCGTCCTGTCGGCGGCCAGGAAGGTGGACAGCCGCGCCTCGGCCAGCGGCACGGCCCAGGGCTCGCCGAGGTGGTCCACTGCTTTGGCGTCCTCGCGCAGGATCAGCCGCGCCCAGTCCAGCGCGCCCTGCAGGATCCAGGCGCTCTGCGCGCGGGCCCGGTCGGCGGCCTCGATCTGCACGGCGCGGTACTGCTGCCAGACCATGCCGGCCGCCAGGCTGGCGATCAGCGTGACGATGATCATCGCGGTCAGCAGGGCGGCGCCGCGTTGGCTGCGGGGCGTCATCGGACCGTGACCTCCAGCTCGCGCGTCAGCGTGCCGGCCAGGCCGCTGCCTTCGGCGAACTGCATGGCGATGCGCAGGCCGGCGGGCGGCTGGGTCGGCTTGGCGGGGTTGACGGGGCCGGTGCTGCCGGTGGACTGGCAGTTGCTCCAGGCGTTGCCCCAGTAGCAGTAGAACTGCCAGCCGGCCACGCCGTCGAAGGCGCGCAGCGCCGGGTTGCGCTGGGCGAGCTGCTGCAGGCCGCGCTGGCGCTGGGCCTCCAGGTCCTGCACGGTGCGCAGGGCGGGGCTCTCCCAGCGCCACAGGCTGCCCTCGCGCAGGCTCCACACCACCAGCTGCAGGCCGGCCGCGGCCTGGCGGGTCAGCACGAGGTTGCCGCCGTCGAAGGCCAGCGGCTGGACGGTGGTGTGGCTGTCCTGCAGCGCGCGCAGGTCGACTTCCCACTGCGCCAGCACGGTCTGCAGCCGCGCGGTCTGGGCCAGGTGGGCCTGGGCGATCTCGCGGCTCCTGACGAGGGCATCAAGGCCGCGCCAGGCCATGCCGGCCATCGTCGCCATGACGACCAGCGCCACCAGCACCTCCACCAGCGTGAAGCCGCGGGCCTTCACGACAGCTTGCCCATGATGGTGGACAGCGTCAGCACCGGCTGGCCCTGGTCGTCGCTGATGTCGGCGTCGACGCGGCGGAACAGCGGGTTGGGCGTCGGGCTGACCCGGAGCTTGCCGGCATAGCTGCGGCCGAGCTGCTCGCAGCCGAACGCGGATTCGCCGATGTCCGGGAACTGCTGGGTCAGGGTCAGGCGCAGCTCGGTCAGCTGGTTCTCCGCGCACCACTGCGCGGCGCTGACCTGGGTCAGGCGCTCGGCGTTGTTGGTCAGGGCGCCGGCGGCCTTGATGCCCGCACCCAGCGCGATGGCGACGATGACGAGCGCGACGAGCACCTCGATCAGCGTGAAGCCGCGTGCCCGCTTCATGGCGCCGTGACGATGTCGAACGCCGCGAGGCCATCGGTGCCGAGCACGAGGCGCTGGCTGCCGAGCTGCAGGACCAGCCGCTGGGCCGGGATGACGGGTTCGGGCCCCAGGATGAGGCCGGGGTTGGCGGCGGTGGCGTTCTCGACGGTCGCGGCCACCGGGTCGCCCAGCCAGCGCGTGGGCAGCTGGATGGTGCGGGGCAGGCCGTCGAAGCGGAAGTCGTCGCCGCTCTTGAGACCCTTGGGGACCCAGCGCACGGCCAGCCCCGAGGCGCGGCTCTCTGCGCGCGCGGTCTCGAGCAGCGCGGCCAGGCGCTGTGCCTCGCGCTGCAGCTGCAGCTCGGCGGGGTCGCGCAGGGCCAGCGTGATCGCGGCGCTCGTGATGGCGATCAGCGCCACCACGACCAGCAGTTCAATCAGCGTGAAGCCGCGCGGCTTACTGCCAGGAGCCGATGTCCGCGTCACGGCCCTCGCCGCCGGCGCGGCCGTCGGCACCAAAGCTGTAGACATCGACCTCGCCCTTCACGCCGGGGTTGGCGTACTGGTAGGGGTGGCCCCAGGGGTCGTTGGGCAGCTTCTCGAGGTAGGGCTTCCAGTTCGGCGGCGGCGTGCCGGCGGTGGGCTTGCGCACGAGGGCGTCCAGGCCCTGGTCAGCGCTGGGGTAGCGCTGGTTGTCGAGCTTGTACATCTTCAGCGCCTGCATCAGGTTGTTGACGTCGGTGCGGGCGGCCGTGACGCGGGCGTCCTCGGCGCGGTCCAGCACGTTGGGCACGACCAGGGCCGCGAGCACGCCGATGATGACGAGCACGACCAGCAGTTCGATCAGCGTGAAGCCGCGGGCGACGGTGCTGGCAAGGGGGGAGCGACGCATGTCTGGGGGCGTGGAGCGCGGAAGCTGCGGTGAGCGGGCCATCATAATGGGCCGATGCTTGCTCGATTGATGGCGTTCTCGGCGTGGCTGCTGCTCGGCGGCTCGGTGGCCTACTGGGGCCTGCAGCTGTTCTCGCGGCCGCTGGCCATGCCGGCGTCGGTGCTGCCGGCCGGCGAGGCGCGCTCGGCGCAGGTGGACCTGAGCCGGCTGCTGGGCGCGACGGCCGCCGAATCCGTGTCGGCGCCGGAGGTGGCCGTCTCGACCCGGCTGCGCCTGCTGGGCGTGGTGGCGCCCAAGAGCGCCCGGGCGGCGGACGCCGGCGAGGGCGTGGCGCTGATCGAGGTGGACGGCGTGGCCCGCACGGTGCGCGTGGGCGCCGTCGTCGATGGCGAACTGCGCCTGCTGCGCGTGGAGGCTCGCAGCGCCAGCCTGGGGCTGGCCGGGCAGGCGCCGACCCAGGTGCTGGAGATCAGCCCGCCGGCGGCCCCGGCAACGGGCTCGCTGCCGGCGGCGGCGCCGTCTCCCGTGGTGCTGGGCGGCGATCCGAACGCCGGTTCCGCCGGCCTGCCGCTGCGGGCCGGCCCGTCGGTGCCACCCGCGCCGGTGCCGGCCACCATGCCTTCGGTCTATGGCGCGCCGCCGGCCATGCCGGCATCGCAGCCGCCCAGGAACGCGCAACAGCAGCGCTGAGGCGGGTCAGGCGCCCAGCGTCGGCACCTGGGCGCCGAGCTCGGGCCGCGACGCGACGCGGGCCTCGGCCACCTCGTGCAGGTCGGTCAGCAACGCCGCTGCGGCGCGGATCATGGGCCAGGCCAGCGCCGCGCCGGTGCCGTCGGTGCTGTCCATGCCGAGTTCCAGCAGGGCCGAGGCGTGGAAGAGGGCCAGCGCTTCGTCCAGCCCGCGGTGCACGTGGCTGCGGCAGAACACCGCGTAGTCGGTGACCGGGGCGCAGATCAGCGAGGCGAGCTTGAGGGCCGCGCAGGCCGCGATGCCGTCGACGATGATGAGGCTGCGCTTGCTGGCCGCGACGAGCATGGCGCCCACCATGACGGCGATCTCGTGGCCACCGAAGGCGGCGAGCACGTCCATGGGCTCCCGGGCGTCGCGGTGACGGGCCAGCGCGCCGTGCAGCACGTCGAGCAGGTGCACGAGATCGTCCTGGCGCATTGCCGGGCCCGAGACGACGAAGTCGCGCACCGGCTGGTCGGACAGCCGCGCCAGCACCAGGGCCGCGCATTCCGGCGAGCCCTGGCCCAGGGCGGCGCAGGCCAGCACGTTGCCGGGCAGGTTGTCGGCGATCTCCATGCCGACGCGCACGCCGGCATGGGCCTGGTCCAGGCTCATCGCGCAGGCGGTGCGCGCATTGCGCGTGCCGTGGGCCACCTTGCGGGCCAGCAGGCGGGCGTGCGGCGGCAGGTTCTCGGCCACGCCGCAGTCCACCACCGTCAGGTGCAGGCCTTGCAGCCTTGCGAACACGGACACCGGCAACTGGGCGTGCAGGGCCATCTGCACCGTGTCCCGGGTCGGGCGGCCCCACGGGGCGCCGACGCCGTCGACGACGATGCCATGGTCGGCCGCGAACAGCCCGAGCACCGGGTCGCGAAAGCGCGGGGTCAGGGTGTTCTGCGCCAGGCCCAGGCGCACGGCCAGCGGCTCCAGCTCTCCGAGGCCGCCGGCGATGGCCGAGCGGCGGTCGACGCGGTCGCGCAAGGCCTTTTCCAGCTCCGGGTTGGCGGTGGGGGAGATCAGCGACTGTTGGGCGACGGTCATGGCACAGGTGTTGTCAGACCCCGCATTTCAACTCAACCCAGGAACAAGCGGTAGGCCGGGTTGGCGGTTTCATCCTCGAACGGATAGTTCAGGCCGGCGAGGAACTCGCGCAGCGCGCCGGCGTCGCCCTTGGGCACCTGGATGCCGACCAGGATGCGCCCGTGGTCGGCGCCCTGGTTGCGGTAGTGGAACAGGCTGATGTTCCAGTCCGGGTGCATGCTGGACAGGAAGCGCATCAGCGCGCCGGGCCGCTCCGGGAAGACGAAGCGGTAGAGCCGCTCGTGGCGCGCCCGCTCGCTGCGGCCGCCGACCATGTGGCGGATGTGCTCCTTGGCGAGTTCGTCGTTGGTCAGGTCCAGCGTCTCGAAGCCGGCCTTGCTGAAGGTGCGCGCCAGCCTGACGGCCTCGTCGGGCTTGGAGATGGCGATGCCGACGAAGATGTGGGCCACGTCGGCATCGGCGATGCGGTAGTTGAACTCGGTGACGCTGCGCGGCCCCAGCAGCTCGCAGAAGCGCTTGAAGCTGCCGCGTGCCTCGGGAATGGTGACGGCGAACAAGGCCTCGCGCTGCTCGCCGACCTCCGCCCGCTCGGCGACGAAGCGCAGGCGGTCGAAGTTCATGTTGGCGCCGCAGGTGATGGCCACCAGGCTCTGGCCCTTGGCGCCGGTGCGCGCGACGTACTGCTTGACGGCGGCGACGCTCATCGCGCCCGAGGGCTCCAGGATGGAGCGGGTGTCCTCGAAGACGTCCTTGATGGCCGCGCAGACGGCGTCGGTGTCGACGACGATGTAGTCGTCCACCAGCTCGCGGGCGATGCGGAAGGTCTCCTCGCCGACGAGCTTGACGGCCGTGCCGTCGGCGAACAGGCCGACGTCGCTGAGGGTCACGCGCTTGCCGGCCCTGACCGAGCGCAGCATGGCGTCGGAGTCGGTGGTCTGCACGCCGATGATCTTGATCTCCGGGCGCAGCGCCTTCACGTAGGCCGCGACGCCCGAGATCAGGCCGCCACCGCCGATGGCCACGAAGATGGCGTCGATGGGGCCGGGGTGCTGGCGCAGCAGCTCCATCGCGATGGTGCCCTGGCCGGCGATGACGTCGGGGTCGTCGAAGGGGTGGACGAAGGTCAGGCCTTGCTGGGCCTCGAGCTCCTTCGAGTGCCCAAAGGCATCCGTGAAGCTCTCGCCGAACAGCACCACCTCGCCGCCCAGCGCCTTGACGGCGTCGACCTTGACCTGGGGTGTGGTCACCGGCATCACGATGACGGCGCGGCAGCCCAGCTTCTTGGCCGACAGGGCCACGCCCTGGGCATGGTTGCCCGCCGAGGCGCAGATGACGCCGGCGGCGCGCTGCTCGGCCGACAGGTGGGCCATCTTGTTGTAGGCGCCGCGCAGCTTGAAGCTGAAGACGTCCTGTTCATCCTCGCGCTTGAGCCAGACCTTGTTCGAGAGCCGCTTGGACAGTTTGGGCGCCGCGCTGAGGCTGGTTTCCCGGGCGACTTCGTAGACCCGGGCGTTCAGGATGCGCTGCAGGTAGCTGCTGCCGGGCGGCAGCATCGCGGGGGCGGGGGCGGCGGCACGTGAAGGCGCCTTCGACGCGGACGGGCGGCGGCGCGAGGGGGCGTTCATCGGGGCTCCAGGCGGTTTTGTTGCGGCGCCACATGATAGGAGGAGACCCTTGCCGGGCGACGGCGCCAGCCTTCGGCGAAAAAAAACCCGAGCTCTTGCAAGCTCGGGTTGAATCCACCATGGAGGCGGTGGAGGAGACAATCGGTGCGAAAGCGTTTTCGCGTGGAAGCAGTTTAGCGCCGAGTTATGCTGCGCTGCAATATATTTTCTGTGAACGAATTGGAGCTTTGCCTCTAGATGACCATGGAATGCACCGTCAGTTGGCTGGGCCCCGAGGGTGCCAGCGGCATGAGCTTCGTCGCGGAGACCGGCAGCGGTCATGTGTTGAACATGGACGGCGCGCCGGACGGCGGCGGCCGCAACCTGGCACCGCGCCCGATGGAGACCGTGCTGGCCGGGACCGGTGGGTGCACCGCCTATGACGTCGTGCTCATCCTCAAGCGCGGTCGGCATGACGTGCGCGGCTGCAAGGTCATGCTGAAGGCCGAGCGGGCGACCAGTGATCCCAAGGTGTTCACCGCCATCCATTTCCACTTCGTCGTCAGCGGCAGGGCGCTGAAGCCCGAAATCGTCGAGCGGGCGGTGGCGCTGTCCCATGAGAAGTACTGCTCGGCGACGGCCATGCTGGCCAAGACCTCGGCCATCAGCACCTCCTTCGAGGTGGTCGAGGCCTGATCAGACGTGGTGGGCCACGGTCGTCATGACCTTGGCTGCCGCGCGCATCAGCTCGGGAATCGGCGCCGGCAGCGGTCGCGCGCCGGCGCCGATGGCCGCTTCGGCATGCTCGGCTTCCTCCTGCCGCATCCGGTCGACGATGGCGCGGGACGGTGCATCCGTATCCGGCAGCCGCTGCAGGTGCGAGGCCAGGTGGGCTTCGACCTGGCGTTCCGTTTCGACGACGAACCCGAGACTCCATTTGTCGCCCGCCAGGCCGGCCAGGCTGCCGCAGGCGAACGCGCCCGCCCACCACAGCGGCGCGAGGCGGCTCGTGTGGCCGTCCAGTTCGGCGACACGCTCGGCGGTCCAGGCGAGGTGGTCCAGTTCCTCCTGGGCGGCCTGCTCGAAGTGACGCCGCAGCGACGTGCTGCGGCTGAACAGGGCCTGGGACTCATACAGCGCCTGGGCGCAGATTTCGCCCACGTGGTTGACGCGCATCAGGGCCTCCGCCTGTTCCCGGTCCGCCGGGCCCAGTTCGACGCGGGGCAGCGCGGCCGACGGCGATGGCCGCGCGGCGCGGGTGGGAACGAAAACCGTGCGCAATCCGGCGTCCAGCGCGCCGATCAAGCGGTCGCCCAAGCTGAGGCGCTGATGGAGGGAATTGCTTGCTTCAGATTGCATTCAGTTAAGCAATGTTTCGATGAAGGAATCATGAACCTGTCATGACGTTGTGGTTCAGCAACGAGAACACAAAATTTCATATCCGTGAATTCCCGGACTCCCCCGAGCTCTGGTGGAATACGGCCACTTCCTCACAGGAGGTGAGTCGTCGCGCTGTCCAGCCGCGGCTCGGATGAATACCTAGGAGTATCGAATGAAGAAAGTTCTGATTGCCTTGGCCGTCCTCGGTCTGACCGGCGGCGCTGCCGTCGCGCAATCTTCGGTCACCCTGTTCGGCGTGATCGATGCCGACATGAAGTACGTCAAGACCGGCAGCACCAAGCTGAAGAAGCTGGACTCCAGCGGTCTGAACACCAGCCGTATCGGCGTGCGCGGCACTGAGGACCTCGGTGGCGGCCTGAAGGCCGGCTTCTGGCTGGAATCCGAAGTCTTTGCGGACACCGGCGCTGCTGATTCGAACCGTTTCTGGGGCCGTCGCGCCACCGTCAGCCTGACGGGCGACTTCGGTGAAGTGCGCCTGGGCCGCAACAAGACCGCTTCGCGCCTGCACGTCGAAGACTTCGACCCCTTCACCTTCACCGGTCTGGGCAGCGTCGGCGCCGTGTACAGCAACCTCGGCAGCGGCAACGGTACGTCCTTCGGCCGTGCCGACAACCTGGTTTCCTACTCCCTGCCCGGCGGTCTGAGCGGCTTCTACGGCGGTGTTGACGTGTCGGCCGGCGAAGGCACGGGCACCAACAAGGGCCAGTCGGTTCGCCTGGGCTACAAGAACGGCCCCCTGCACGTGTCGGGCACCTATGCCAGCACGTCCAACGCAGCCGACAACGACAAGTTCAAGCTGACGTCCATCGGCGCTGCCTACGACTTCGGCGTGGCTCGTCCCTCGCTGTCGTACACCGAGAACAAGTACATGGCGCGCAAGCAGCAGATCCTGACGGCCTCCGTCACGGTGCCGCTGGGTCAGGGTCAACTGATGGCTGCGTACACGGACTCCAAGGCGAACACCGCTGCCGAGACCGCCGCCACCGGCTACACCCCGATCGGCGACGCGAAGCTGTTCGCGATCGGCTACGCGTACAACCTGTCCAAGCGCACGGCGCTGTACACGACGTTCTCGCAGATCGACAACAAGGGCGCTGCCAAGTTCCTCGTCGCCGGCGCTCCCGCCGCGACCGCGGGCGGCCAGAAGTCCAGCGGTTTCGACGTCGGCGTCAAGCACAGCTTCTGATCAAGCGCGGCCTCACGGCCGCCGCTCGACAGCCAGGCCGCCTTCGGGCGGCTTTTCTTTTGTCTCGCCGGCGACAGGGGATTCCGCTGTGGGCAATCAACAACAGACCTCGCGTTATGGCTGACGGCATCGCTGAGAATCAAGCGGTTCACCTTTCTTCGCAGGAGACAACCTTGATGAAAAAAGCCACTTTGGCTGTTGCCGTTCTGGCCGCCAGCACTTCCGCCGCTTGGGCCCAGTCCAGCGTGACGCTCTACGGCATCGTTGACGCTGCCGTGCGCTACACCACCAACAACAACGGTGCTCAAAAGCAACTCGTCCCGGGTGGCATGTCCGAGAGTCGTCTTGGCATCAACGTGACCGAGGACATGGGCGGCGGCCTCAAGGCCCTTGCGAACATGGAGCACCGCCTGAATTCGGACAACGGTACCGTGGCGGCCACCGATTTCTGGCGCCAGGCCTGGGTGGGCGTGCAGTCCAACGATTTCGGCCAAGTCCGTCTGGGTCGTCAGTACAACATCCTGTTCGACCTCTACACCTCGACCTACGCCTCCTTCCGCTACTCGCCCTACATCGAGCAGTTCAAGCCCGAGATCGGCCTGTCGTTGGGCGCCCGCCAGAGCAACATGGTCAAGTACCTGGCTCAGGCCGGCAACATCTACGGCGAAATCCAGATGTCGGCGGGCGAGGGCACGTCGCCTGCTGACAAGTCCATCGGCGGCCTGCTGCGCTACAACGACGGCACTTTCGGCTTCGGCGGCGCCTACCTGCAGGTCACCGACCTGCTGGGCAAGAAGGTCAAGGCCACGACGATCGGCGGCTCCTACACGAGCGGCCCCCTGTACGTGAACCTGTCGTGGGGCCAGAACAAGTTCGATGCAGGCGGCCAGCTGGGCGGTGCCTTCACGGGCGCGCTGATCAAGGGCTACAACGGTCTGCCCGTGCTGAATGCCGCGGCCAACGACGTGAAGAAGCGCGACATGATCATGGCCGGCGTCACCTACCAGCTGACGCCGCAGCTGAACCTGGGTGGTCAGTACTGGCATGCCCAGCAGACGCATTACTCGCCGGCTCTGGCCAACACCAAGAGCAAGGGCGACTACTTCGCCTTCGTGGCCGACTATGCGTTCTCCAAGCGCACCGATGCCTACCTCGAAGTCGACTACACCAAGCACAGCGGTGCGGTCGCCTTCTCCAACGGTGCCAGCAAGCGTGGCGGCTCGATGCTGGGCCTGCGTCACCGCTTCTGATGGACCTTGCGGGGCTTGATGCCCCGCCGGTGCTGAACAACGGGCCGCGAAAGCGGCCCGTTTCATTTGCTGCCCGCGCCTTGCGGGCCTAGGGCTTTCACGGGAGGCCCGGGGCTCCGGGCTTCGCCATGATCGCCCCTTCGCCCGGCGCAAGGATGCGCCCGCTTCAGAGTCTTCATGCTGGTTTTCATTCTTCGCCGCCTGGTCCAGGCCCTGGTTGTCATGTTGTCGGTGGCCTTCATCGCCTTCATGCTGTTCCAGTACGTGGGCGATCCGGTCACCAACCTGCTGGGCCAGGACGCGACCGAGGAGCAGCGCATCGCCTTGCGCAAGGACCTGGGCCTGGACCGGCCCTTTCCGGTGCAGTTCGCGGGCTTCGTCGCGAACGCGGCGCAGGGGGAATTCGGCATCAGCCTGCGGCAGGGGCGCAAGGTGTCGGCGCTCATCGGCGAACGCTTTCCAGCCACGCTGGAGCTGGCCCTCGTCGCCGGCCTGATTGCCCTGGGCCTGGGGATTCCACTGGGCGTCTATGCGGCGCTGCGGCGCGGCAAGGCGAGCGCGCAGCTTCTGATGACGGCCACGCTGTTCGGCGTCAGCCTGCCCAACTTCGTCGTCGGCATCGTGCTGATCTGGGTCTTTGCCGTCGAGCTCAAATGGTTGCCGAGCTTCGGCCGCGGGGAGGTTGTCGCCCTGGGTTCCTGGACCTCGGGGCTGCTGACGCGCGACGGGCTGCTGCACCTCATCCTGCCGGCCTTCACGCTGTCCGCCTTCCAGCTGACGTTGATCATGCGCCTCGTGCGCGCCGAGATGCTGGAAGTGCTGCGCACCGACTACATCCGCTTCGCCCGGGCCCGCGGCCTCACGGACCGCAGCGTGTACTTCGGCCATGCGCTGAAGAACACGCTGGTGCCCGTCATCACCATCACGGGGCTGCAGCTCGGCTCGCTGATCGCCTTCGCCATCATCACCGAGCAGGTCTTCCAGTGGCCTGGCATGGGGCTGCTGTTCATCCAGGCCGTGCAGTTCGCCGACATCCCCGTCATGGCGGCCTACCTCTGCCTGATCTCGTTGATCTTCGTCGTCATCAACCTCGGCGTGGATCTGCTCTATTTCGCCGTCGACCCGCGCCTGCGTGTCGAGGGCAAGGCGCACTGATCACGACATGGCTGTTGATGCCGATTCCAAACCCGCCGCGTCGACCTCGGCGTTGCGGGGCTTCTTCGACGGCGACGTCTGGCATTCCTTCCGCAGCTCGCCGGTTGCGATGCTGGCCGCCGTCATCGCGCTGGTCTGTTTCGTCTGCGCGCTGTTCGCGGAAGTGGTCGCTCCGCACAACCCTTTCGATCTGGCAACGCTGGAACTGATGGACTCGCTGAAGCCGCCGTCCTGGGTCGAGGGCGGCGACACCAGGTATTGGCTGGGCACGGACGGGCAGGGCCGCGACATCCTGTCGGCGCTGATGTACGGCGCGCGCATCTCGCTGCTGGTCGGCATCGCCTCGGTGCTGCTGTCCATCCTGATCGGCGTCAGCCTCGGCCTGCTGGCCGGCTTCGTCGGCGGGCGCACGGACGCCTTCATCATGCGCATCTGCGACGTGATGCTGTCCTTCCCATCCATCCTCGTCGCGCTGATGATCAGCGGCGTCGGCCGCACGCTGTTCCCGCACGCGCCCGACATGCTGGCCTTCGTCGTCCTCGTGCTGGCCATCGCGCTGACGGGCTGGGTGCAGTACGCGCGCACCGTGCGCGGCTCCACGCTGGTGGAGCGCAACAAGGAATATGTGCAGGCAGCCCGCGTCATCGGCGTCAGCGGCTTTCGCATCATGCGCCGCCATGTGCTGCCCAACGTGCTGGGGCCGGTGCTGGTGCTGGCCACCATCCAGATCGCGTCGGCCATCATCACGGAGGCCACGTTGTCGTTCCTGGGCGTCGGTGTGCCGGCCACCAGCCCCTCGCTGGGCACGCTGATCCGCAACGGCAACGACTACCTGTTCTCGGGCGAATGGTGGATCACCGCCTGGCCCAGCCTGACGCTGATCCTCATCACGCTCAGCGTGAACCTGCTGGGCGACTGGCTGCGCGATGCGCTCAACCCCAGGCTGCGTTGATGGCGATGACTGCACCATTGCTTGAAGTCAGCCACCTGCGGGTGGAGTTCCCCACGCGGCATGGCACGCTGCTCGCGCTGGACGACATCTCCTTCGCCATCGCGCCGGGCGAGATCCTCGGCGTCGTCGGCGAATCCGGCGCCGGCAAGTCGCTGACCGGTGCGGCCATCATCGGCCTGCTCGACCCGCCCGGGCGCATCGCCGCCGGCGAGATCCGCCTGGCCGGGCGGCGCATCGACAACCTGCCCTACGAGCAACTGCGCCGCATCCGCGGCCGCGAGATCGGCGCCGTCTTCCAGGACCCGCTGACCTCGCTGAACCCGCTCTACACGGTGGGCCGCCAGCTCGTCGAGACCATCACGACCCACCTCGACCTGACGGCTCGCCAAGCCCGCGCCCGTGCCATCGAGCTGCTGGCCTCCACCGGCATCCCGGCGCCGGAGGCGCGCGTGGACCATTTCCCGCACCAGTTCTCCGGCGGCATGCGCCAGCGCGTCGTCATCGCGCTGGCGCTCGCGGCCAACCCCAAGCTCATCGTGGCCGACGAGCCGACGACCGCGCTGGACGTGTCCATCCAGGCGCAGATCATTGCGCTGCTGAAGAAGGTCTGCCGCGAGCAGGGCGCGGCCGTCATGCTGGTCACCCACGACATGGGTGTCATCGCCGAGACCTGCGACCGCGTGGCCGTCATGTACGCCGGCCGCATCGCCGAGATCGGCCCGGTCGCCGACGTCATCCACCGTCCGGCCCACCCCTATACGGTCGGCCTGATGGGCTCCATCCCCGCCATGGACGAGGACCGCGAGCGCCTGCTGCAGATCGACGGCGCGATGCCGCGCCTCACCGCCATCCCGCCGGGCTGTGCCTTCAACCCGCGCTGCCCGCGTGTCGTCGAACGCTGTCGCGCCGAGCGGCCCGAGCTTGCGCAGGTCGGCGCCACGAGCGCGGCCTGCTGGCGGCCCGTCACCGTGGAGGCCCAGCGATGAGCGCCCCTCTCGTCGAGGTCCGCGACCTCGCCAAGGTCTTCGACGTGTCGCCGCCCTGGCTGAACCGTGTGGTCGAACGCAAACCCAGGGCGTTCGTCCACGCCGTGGACGGCGTGTCGTTCGAGATCCAGCGCGGCAAGACGCTGGCCCTCGTCGGCGAAAGCGGCTGCGGCAAGAGCACGGTCGCGCGGCTGCTCTTGGGCCTCTACGGCGCGACGCGCGGCGCGGTGCGTTTCGATGGCGAGGACATCGCCCAGACGCTCGCCGGCGCGAAGGCGCTCAAGCTGCGCCGGCGCATGCAGATGATCTTCCAGGACCCCTACGCGTCGCTGAACCCGCGCTGGAAGGTGCTGGACATCGTCGCCGAGCCCTTGCACGAGCATGGTCTCGTGAAGAACGACGTCGAAGCGAAGCAGCGGGTGGGCGAGCTGCTCAGCTCGGTCGGCCTGAACCCGGCTGATGCGGCGAAGTTCCCGCACCAGTTCTCAGGTGGCCAGCGCCAGCGCATCTCCATCGCCCGCGCGCTGGCCACCCAGCCCGAGTTCCTCGTCTGCGACGAGCCGACCTCGGCGCTGGACGTGTCGGTGCAGGCCCAGGTCCTCAACATCATGAAGGACCTGCAGCGCGAGCGCGGCCTGACCTATCTTTTCATCTCGCACAACCTTGCCGTCGTGCGCCATGTAGCCGACCAGGTCGGCGTCATGTACCTGGGTCGCCTCGTCGAGGTGGCGGACAAGGCCGAGCTGTTCGCGCGGCCGCGCCATCCCTATACCCGCATGCTGCTGGATGCGATCCCCGACATCCACATGACCGGCCGCGCCCGCACCCCGGTGCAGGGCGAGGTGCCCAACCCGCTGCAACCCCCCAGCGGCTGCAGCTTCCATCCGCGCTGCCCGCTGGCCAACGCGCGCTGCAAGGCCGAGCGGCCGGCACTGCTGGAGATCCAGGGCGTGCGCGTGGCCTGCCACGCAGTGGAGGAGGGTCGGGCGGGCTGATCAGCGCGACGGCGATGGGGCGGGGGCCGATGCCGCGCCCGCCGGTTTCGGCAGCGTCAGCGGGCCCTTCTGGCCGCAACCCGCGAGCGCGGTAAGGGTGATCAGCAGGGTGGCGATGCACCCACCTACACTGGCGGCAGTCTTCTTCATCCGCCCAGTTTATGTCCCTGTCCGACGCCGAATACCACGCCAAGGTCCATGCGCTGCTGGCCCGCATCGAGGCGCAGGTCGATGCCTGGCTCGACGAGGATGTCGTCGACATCGACAGCCACCGCACCGGCGGCCTGCTGGAGCTGAGCATGCCGGGCGGGTCCAAGATCGTCATCAATGCCCAGCCACCGCTGCAGGAGATCTGGCTCGCGGCGCGTTCGGGCGGCTACCACTTCAAATGGGATGGCGCGCAGTGGCTGGACCGCGAAGGCCAGGAGTTCTGCGCCCGCTTGTCGCGCAGCGCCAGCGAGCAGGCGGGCCAGGCGCTGACGTTCAGCGCCTGAGTTCCTAGCGCTTGAAGAGGTCCAGGATGGACTTCTTCTCGTCCTCGCTGGAGGTGGCCGGCACGTTGGGGTCGCTGGACAGCTCGCGCACGCTGCTGCTCCCGGCGTATTCCTCGTAGAACCACTCGCCGTTGACATTGACGATGCCTTCGGGTGGCGGCCCGATCTCTTCGACCGGCTTGCCCTTGAGCGCGAAGCCCATGTACTCGATCCAGACCGGCAGGCTCAGGCCTCCGCCGGTCTCGCGGTCGCCCAGCTTGCGCGGCTGGTCGTAGCCGATCCAGACGACCGCGACCAGCTCCTTCTGGTAGCCCGCGAACCAGGCGTCCATCGAATCGTTGGTGGTACCCGTCTTGCCGTAGATGTCGGGCCGCTTGAGCGTCGCCTGCGCGCGCGCCGCGGTGCCGCTGCGCGTGACCTCCTGCAGCAGGCTGCTCATCAGGAAGGCATTGCGCGGCTCGACGGCGCGGGCGTCGTCCGTCAGCGTGACGGGCAGCGCCTCGTAGAGCAGCCGGCCCTTGTTGTCGGTGATCCTGGAGATCAGCTGCGGGCTGACGCGGTAGCCGCCGTTGGCGAACACCGAGAAGCCCTGGGCCATCTGCATCGGTGTCACCGAGCCCGCGCCCAGCGCCATCGTCAGGTAGGCGGGGTGCTTCTCGGCCTCGAAACCGAAGCGTGTGAGCCAGTCCTGCGCGTACTTCACGCCGATGGAGTGCAGCACGCGGATGGAGACCATGTTCTTGGACTTGGCCAGCGCCGTGCGCAGCGGCATGGGGCCTTCGAACTTGCCGTCGTAGTTCTTGGGCTCCCAGGGCTGGCTGCCCGTGGTGCCGGCATCAAAGAACAGCGGTGCGTCGTTGACGATGGTGGCCGGCGTGAACCCCTTCTCCAGCGCGGCCGAGTAGATGAAGGGCTTGAAGCTGGAGCCCGGCTGGCGCCAGGCCTGGGTCACGTGGTTGAACTTGTTCTTGGCGTAGTCGAAGCCGCCAACCAGCGCGTGGACCTGGCCGTTGCGGGGGTCCAGCGACACGAACGCACCTTCGACCTCGGGCAACTGCGTGATGGTCCACTCGCCGCCGTCCTTCTGCTTGGGGCCCTTGACCACACGGATGACGGCGCCGCGGCGGATACGCGTCTTGGGGTTGCCCTTTTCGGACAGGCCGGAGGTGGCGGGCTTGAGCCCGTCGCCGGTGACGATGACGGCCTCGCCCGTCTGCAGCACCGCCGTGACCTTCTTCGGATCGGCCTCCAGCACCACCGCGGCGAGCAGCTCGTCGTTGGCGGGATGGTCGCTCAAGGCCTCGGCGATGCGCGAATCCAGCTCCTTGCTGTCCCGGGGCAGGTCGGCATAGGCCTCGGGGCCGCGGTAGACCTGGCGCTTCTCGTAGTCCAGGATGCCGCGGCGCAGCGCGCGGTAGGCGCTGTTCTGCTCGGCGCTGTTGAGCGTCAGATAGACGTTCAGGCCACGTGAATAGGCCTCGTCGCCGTACTGGCTGTAGATCAGCTGGCGCGCGGCCTCGGCGACGAACTCGGCGTGCGATGCCGATTCCACCACCGGCTTGATGCGCAGCTTCTCCACCTTGGCCGCGTCGCGCTGTTCCTCGGTGATGTAGCCCGTCTCGTACATCCGCTCGATGATGTACTGCTGGCGCAAGGTGGCGCGCTTGGGGTTGTTGATCGGGTTGTAGGCCGACGGCGCCTTGGGCAGGCCGGCCAGCATGGCGGCCTCGGCGACGCTGATCTTGTCCAGCGTCTTGCCGAAGTAGATCTCGCTGGCCGCCGCAAAGCCGTGTGCGCGGTGGCCCAGGAAGATCTGGTTCATGTAGATCTCGAGGATCTTCTCCTTGGACAGCGCCGACTCGATCTTCAGCGCCAGCAGGATCTCGTAGATCTTGCGCGTGAACGTCTTCTCGGTGGACAGGTAGAAGTTGCGCGCCACCTGCATGGTGATCGTCGACGCGCCCTGGCTGCGCGACTCGCCGACGTTGGCCAGGCCGGCGCGGATGATGCCCAGATAGTCCACGCCGCCGTGCTGATAGAAGCGGGAGTCCTCGATGGCCAGCACGGCCTCCTGCATCACCTTGGGGATCTGCTGGATGGGCAGGTAGTTGCGGCGCTCCTCGCCGAACTCCCCGAGCAGCACGCCGTCGCTGGACAGCACGCGCATGGGCAGCTTGGGGCGGTAGTCGGTCAGCCCGCTGATGTCGGGCAGGTTGGGGTAGGCCAGTGCCAAGGCCAGCGCGACCAGCAGCAGGACGGCCGCGACGCCGCCGCCCAGCAGGCCCAGGCCCCACAGCGCCCAGCGGCCCAGGCGCGGGCTCATGCGGGAAGTGCGGTCTGACGTGGAGGTTGGGCCGGCAGGCGAAGGACTGGGCGCAGCGGATCGGGGCTTGTCATTCATGAGCCGGCAGGGCGCACCCGGGGGCGCGTGGGGACGAGGCGACGGATTATAGGAAGTGCGCCGAGGCCGCCTCCGTATACGAAGCGGGGTGCCAAAAGGTGTGCCAAATGACCGCATCCCCTGCGTTTTTCAGGAGCTTGCAAGTTTGTTGATTCGTGTATGTTTAGCAACGTGGCGTTACCAGCTTGGGCCGGATTTCCGTTCGCTGTCAACGGCTTTGCTGCTAGCATTCAAGTAACTTATTAATAGTCCGAAACGTAACTCGCGTGTCGGGAACAAAGGGCATGGGAATACTTGACGCACTTTTGGGTCGCAAGCACCCCGCGCTGATTGGCCTGGATATCAGCTCTTCCAGCGTCAAGTTGGTGGAGCTGAGTCAGACCAATAGCGGCGAATTCGTGCTCGAGCGTTTCGCCAGCGAGCCCTTTGAAAAGGGCTGGATTGCCGACGGCCAGATCGAGAAGTTCGATGAGGTTGCGGACGCCGTTCGCCGCGTCGTGGCCCGCAGCGGCAGCAAGACCCGCGACGCCGCCCTGGCCATGCCGCAGTCGGCCGTCATCACCAAGAAGATCATGCTGCCCGCCGGCCTGCGCGAGGAAGAGCTCGAGCTGCAGGTCGAAGCCGAGGCCAACCAGTACATCCCGTTCTCGCTGGACGAGGTCAGCCTGGACTTCTGCGTCATCGGCCCGAGCCCGACCTCGGTGGGCGACGTCGAGGTGCTGATCGCCGCGTCGCGCAAGGACCGCGTCCAGGACCGTCAGGGCCTGGCCGAAGCCGCCGGCCTGCGCCCCGTTGTGCTGGACATCGAGTCGCATGCCTCCCGCATGGCCATGGGCCGCCTGATCGCCGCCCTGCCCAGCGAGGGCAAGGACGCCCTCGTGGCCCTTTTCGAGATCGGCGCCGACACGACCAGCCTCAAGGTGTTGCGTGACGACGAACTGCTCTACGACCGCGACCAGTCCTTCGGCGGCTCGCAGCTGACGCAGCTCATCTCGCGCCAGTACGGCTTCTCCTTCGAGGAGGCCGAGCAGAAGAAGCTCGCCAACGAACTCCCGGAGGACTATGAAACCAGCGTCCTCAACCCTTTCGTCGACAGCCTGTCTCAGGAGATCGGCCGCGCGCTGCAGTACTTCTTCACGAGCACGCCACACCACAAGGTGCACTACGTGATGCTGGCCGGCGGCACCGCGACGCTGCCGGGCCTGAAGGAGCGTGTGACCGACCTGACCGGCTTCGCCTGCATGGTCGTCAATCCCTTCGAGAACATGGCCCTGGGCTCCGCGGTGCGCGAGTCCAAGCTGCGTCGTGAGGCGCCGTCCTATCTGACCGCCTGCGGCCTCGCGATGCGGAGGTTCTTCCAGTGATCCTGATCAACCTGCTGCCCTACCGCGAAGAGCGGCGCAAGCGGCGCAAGGCGGCCTTCTTCGCCGGCCTGGGCGTGGCCGCCCTGGTGGGTGCGGGCATCGTCGGCGCCATCTTCCTGCTGTTGCAGTTCCTGACGACGGAGCAGCAGGCGCACAACCAATACATCCAGAACGAGATCACCCGGCTGGAGGCGCAGATCAAGGACATCGCCGAGCTGAAGACCGAGATCGAGTCGCTGAAGTCGCGCCAGCGTGCCGTCGAGGATCTGCAGACCGACCGCAACACGCCGGTGCAGTTGCTCAACGACCTGGCCCGCCTGGCTCCCGAAGGCGTCTACCTGACGGCCATCCGCCAGGACAGCAAGCTCGTCACCGTCAGCGGCATCGCGCAGACGAACGAGCGGGTGTCGGAGTTCCTGCGCAACATCTCGCGCAGCTCCGAATGGCTGGACAAGCCCGACCTCATCGAAGTCAAGCTGGCCAATGTCAGCACCAACACGCGTGATGTGCGCCGCCTGCTCGACTTCTCCATGAAGGTCTCGATCAAGGCACCGCCGCGCGACGCCGCCCAGGGCGCCTCCGCGCCGAAGAAGAGCTGACCGACCATGGCCACCTCCCCATCCAAGATCGACCTGAACGCCTGGTTCGCCGAGTTTTCGGCGCAGTTCCAGGGGCTCAACCCCAAAGAGCCGGGCCAATGGCCGCTGGCGCCCAAGCTGGCGTCTGCGCTGGCCGTGACGCTGATCGTCGTCGGCGTGGGCTACGTGTTCCTGCTGTCCGACGTCGAGGCCGGGCTCGATGCCGAGCGCAACCGCGAGCCCCAGCTGCGCCAGGACTACCAGGCCAAGCTGGCCCAGGCCGTCAACCTGCCCGAACTGCGCAAACAGAAGAGCCAGGTCGAGGAGTACGTGACCCAGCTCGAGAAGCAGCTGCCGGGCAAGGCCGAGATCGACTCCCTGCTGTCGGACATCAGCAGCGCTGGCGTCGGGCGGGGCCTGCAGTTCGAGCTGTTCCGCCCGGGCCAAGTGTTGATCAAGGACTATTACGCGGAGTTGCCGATCGCCGTGAAGGTGTCGGGCCGCTATCACGACATCGGCGCCTTCGCCGCCGACGTGTCCAATCTGTCGCGCATCGTCACGCTGCACAACCTCATCGTCGTGGCGCCCACCGGCCCGCGCGATGCGAACGGCCCGCTCACGATGGAGGCGACGGCGCGCACCTACCGCTACCTCGACCCCACCGAGGTGGCCGAGCAGCGCAAGGCGGCCACCAAGGCCGGAGGCAAGAAATGAAGCGCCTGCTGATCCCGCTTTCGGGGGTGTTGCTGCTCGCCGGCTGCGGCGGCGACATCGACGAGTTGCGCCAGTGGATGGAGCAGCAGCGCAAGGAGGCCAAGGCCACCGTGGCGCCCCTGCTGCCTCCCAAGAAGTTCCTTCCGCAGCCGTATGAATCTGCCGCGGGTGTGGACCCTTTCAGCCCGCAGAAGCTCAGCGTCGCCATCAAGCAGGAGGCGGCCCAGCCCAATTCGCTGCTGACGGCCGAGATCAGCCGTCGCAAGGAGCCGCTGGAGGCCTACCCGCTGGACACCATGTCCATGGTCGGCAGCCTGACGCGCGACAGCCGGCGCTATGCGCTGCTGCGGGTCGACAACCTGCTGTATCAAGTCAAGGCCGGGGACTATCTCGGCCAGAACTTCGGCCGCGTCACCAAGATCAGCGAGACCGAGATCACGTTGCGAGAAGTCGTCCAGGACGCTGCGGGCGAGTGGATCGAGCGCACCAGTACCCTCCAGCTACAGGAGAAGGGACGATGAACAGGACAACGCAGGAGAGCAATTCGATGGGCCGTGGCTGGTTGCTGGGATTCGCATTCGCGCTGCTGGCTTCGCCTGCAGCATGGGCGCAGACGCAGATACGTGCGATCAACGCCAGCCAGCAGGCCGGCGTCGACATCGTGCGCATCGAACTGAGCGAGGCGCTGGCGGCACTGCCGACGGGCTTCACCGTCCAGGCGCCGCCGCGCATCGCCCTGGACCTGCCCGGCGTCGTGAACGGCATCGGTCGCAACCAGGTCGACATCAATCAGGGCAACCTGCGTTCTGCCAATGTCGCGCAGTCGGGGGACCGATCGCGCGTCGTGCTGAATCTGCGCAACGCCTCGGGTTACCACGCCAAGCTGGAGGGCAATGCCCTCGTGGTGGTGCTGGAGACGGCGCCGGTGGCTGCACAGGCGTCGGGCGAGCCCGTGCACTTCGCGCAGAGCCTGAACCCTGCGTCGCAGGCGCTGCGGGACATCGACTTCCGCCGCGGCCCCGATGGCGCCGGTCGTGTGATCGTCAATCTGCCCAGCAATCAGGTCGGCGTCGACATCCAGCAGCAGGGCCAGAATCTCGTCGTCGAGTTCCTGCGCTCCAGCCTGCCCGAGAACCTGCGCCGCAAGATCGACGTGGGCGACTTCGGTACGCCGGTGCAGATGGTCACGACGACCCAGACAGGTGACCGCGTGCGCATGGTCGTCGAGCCGCGGGGTAACTGGGAGCACAGCGCCTACCAGAGCGACAACCAGTTCGTGCTGGAGGTCCGCGCCCAGAAGGTCGACCCGAACAAGCTGACTCAGGGCCCTGGCTTTGCCGGCGACAAGCTGTCGCTGAACTTCCAGAACATCGAAGTGCGGGCGCTGCTGCAGGTGATCGCCGACTTCACGAACTTCAACGTGGTCACCAGCGACACCGTGACCGGCAACGTCACGCTGCGCCTGAAGGACGTGCCCTGGGACCAGGCGCTGGACATCATCATGCAGGCCAAGGGCCTGGGGCTGAAGAAGTCCGGCAACGTGCTCTGGATCGCGCCCAAGGATGAGCTCGCCGCCAAGGAGAAGCTGGACCTCGAATCCAAGGCCGCCATCGCCCAGCTCGAGCCGGTGCGCAACCAGTCCTTCCAGCTCAATTACGTCAAGGCCGAGGACATCGCCAAGGGCCTGACCGGGCAGTCCATCGGCTCCAGCGGCAGCAGTGGCGGCAGCAGCAGCGGCCAGGGATCGGGCACCCGCATCCTGTCGACCCGCGGCAGCGTCATCTTCGAGCCGCGCACCAACCAGCTCTTCGTGTCCGACATCCCGAGCAAGCTCGAGGAGATCCAGGCCATGATCGCCAAGATCGACATCCCGGTTCGCCAGGTGCTGATCGAGGCCCGCATCGTCGAGGCCAATGACAAGTTCGGCCGTGCGCTCGGCATCAAGCTCGGTGCCGCGGATGCCCGGGGCTTGCAGGGCGGGATTCCCGGCTACAACGTCGGGGGCAACAACTACGTGACGATCGGTGGCAACTACAACGGCGTCGGCTATCAGACCCGCCAAGTCTCCGACAACAACTTCAACAACACGCAGTTCATCAACCTGCCCGCGAACACCTCGTCCGACAGCTTCAGCGGGGGGAACGCGGCGACGGTGGCCTTGTCACTCTTCAGTGCGACGGCCAACCGTTTCCTGAACCTGGAGCTGTCCGCCCTCGAATCCGACGGCAAGGGCAAGGTGGTGTCCAGCCCGCGCATCATCACGGCCGACCAGGTCAAGGCGGTCATCGAGCAGGGCGAGGAGCTTCCCTATCAGGTGGCCACGGCCAGCGGCGCGACGTCCATCGCCTTCCGCAAGGCCAACCTCAAGCTGGAAGTGACGCCGCAGATCACGCCCGAGGGCAGCGTTATCCTGAACGTGGACGTCAACAAGGACAGCCGCGGCACACTGACTCCTCAGGGCTATGCCATCAACACCAAGCATGCCCAGACTCAGGTGCTGGTCGAGAACGGCGGCACCGTCGTCATCGGCGGCATCTACACCCAGGACGAGGGCGAAACCATCAACAAGGTGCCGCTGCTGGGCGATGTGCCGGTGCTGGGCAACCTGTTCAAGAACAAGACGCGCACCACGTCCAAGACCGAACTGCTGATCTTCCTGACGCCCAAGGTCGTCAACGAGCGGGCGACGGTGCGCTGAGCAACCCTTTATTGACGATGTGCAGCCTCTGCATTGGCGGCACATGGGAGCGAACAGAGATGACGAAGTTTGATGTCTGGAGTTGGCGCACGGCGCGGGCTCTCTTGGGCGGCGTGCTGGTTGCGGCGCTTGCCGCTTGCGGCGGCGGTGGCGGCAATGCGGGCACGCCCATCGTGGGCCCGGGCAGCGGCGCCTCCGGCCCGTCCGGGGCGGCCAGCGCCGTGGCGGCGGATCTGGTGGTGGTGCTGAGCAAGGCCACGATGACGAATTCCGGCACCGATTCGATCACTGCAACGGTCACGTCCGTCGATGCCAACCGTGCCGCCGTTGGCGGCGTGCCGGTCAGCTTCAGCGTCAATGCCGACGCGGTGGTGACGCCGGCCGGCACGACCACCGACAGCAAGACGGGTGCGCTGACCGCCACGCTGACCCAGGGCAGCAGCGCTGCGGTGCGCCCGGTGACGCTGACGGTGACCTCGGGAGCCATCTCGCAGGCCGTGACCTTCAACATCGTCCAGAACTCGTCGCCGAGCAACCCACAGGCGGCTCGTCTGACGCTGAGTTTGAGCGCGTTCAGCATCGACAACTCGGGCAGCAAGGAGGTCGTCGCCACGGCCACCGCCATCGACGGCAACCAGAATGCGTTGTCCGGCATTCCGGTCCAGTTGTCGGTGGCCGACGGGCCGCCGCTGCTGACTACCGCCCCCAGCTCGTTTGTCATCGCGTCCACGAATCAAACGGGTTCCAACGGTCAGGTGACCGGCACGGTCAACATCGGTGCGGACCATTCCAACCGCACTGTGACCGTGACGGCGACCAGTGGCGCGCTGACCAGCACGGCCGCGTTCCAGGTTACCGGCAGCCAGTTCACGCAGGCCAGCCCCGTGCCGTCCGTCGTGAATGCCGGCTCGGCCAACAACAAGGTGCAGTACACCTTGGCGGATGTGAACGGCAATCCGATGCGCGGCGTTCCCATCAGCGTGACGGGCAACGGCGTTGCCAGCCAATCCGGCTTTACCGATGTGAATGGCGGCTATCCCTTCACCTATACGGCGCCCAACACGCCGGGCGGCAGCCTGCAGATCAATGCCAAGGCGGGGGGGGTGGAATCTACGGTGAACGTGAACATCGCCGGCGGCACGACGACGGTGCCGAACGCCACGGCCCCGGTGTCCAAGACGCTGAACCTGTCGGCGAACGTGGTCCCGGTCAACACCGCCACGTCTAGCAACCAGGTGTCCATCTACGCGATCTTTCGCGACGGGAGCAACGCACCCATCAACAATGTCCGTGTGCGGTTTGGCGTGATGGGCGACAACGGCACCGGTAGTATCGGTGCGGGCGCCAACACGGTACTCTCCGACGCCTCGGGTACGGCCTCCACCACCTACAAGCCCGGCGCCGTCAGCAGTCCGACGAACGGCGTCACGGTTCAGGCCTGCTGGAAGGCCAGCGATTTCGCGGATGGCGAGACCGTCGCCAACTGCCCGGCCGGCAACCTGCTGACCACCACGCTGACCATCGTTTCCAACCCGGTCTCCATCTCCATCGGTACGGACAACACCATCACCAGCGGCGCTTCCGGCCTGACCTACGTGAAGAAATACGCTGTGCTGGTTGTCGACTCCGCGGGCAATCCGAAGGCCGACGTGCAGATCACCCCTTCCGTGGATCTCGGCGGGTATGGCAAGGGCTATTGGGACTGGAACGCTGTGACCAAGCTCTGGGAGAGGGCCCCTTCCGGTGCGCTCGGCCTCTTGGCCGCCACCTGCGCCAATGAGGACCTGAACCGCAATGGCGTCATTGACGCGGGCGAAGACATCAACGGCAACAAGCAACTGGATCCGCGCAAGTCCGACGTCTCGATCACGCTGGTCGGGGCCACCAAGACCGACGCCAACGGCGTGGCGGTGTTGCAGCTGGAGTACACGAAGGACCTGGGCAGTTGGGTCAAGTACAAGATCACGGTCACGGCAGCCGGCGTTCTGAGCCCGCCCGCCTACTATCCTCTCGGCGTGCCGGTGGCGCTGCCGTCGCAGGCGGCGCCGGCGAGCATTGCGGACTACCTGTCCACCTATGCCTGGCTGCCGGTTGCGTCGGATGCCCTCACGACGCAATCCCCGCCGCCCGCATTCCAGTTCAGCCCTTATGGCAGCGCCGGCAGTTGCACAGACCCCAAGTGAGTTGATCGTCGCCCTCGTCGGCATGCCCGGCGGTGGCAAGTCCACCGTCGGCAAGCAACTGGCACGTCAAATCGGCGTGCCTTTTGTCGATTCGGACCATGAGATCGAGCAGCGCATTGGCGGCAGCATCAGGCAGTTCTTCGAGCAGCATGGTGAAGAGGCCTTCCGTGATCTCGAGACCGAGGTCGTCGCCGAATTGCTCGCCCGGCCCGGGGATCGCGTGCTGGCCACCGGCGGAGGCGCCGTGCTGCGCGAGCGCAACCGCGAATTGCTGCGCGACGGCGCGACGGTGCTTTACCTGCGCTCCACGCCCGAGGATCTCTTTCGCCGCCTGAAGCACGACACGACGCGGCCGTTGCTGCAGGTGCGTGACCCGCTGGCCCGGTTGCGCGAGTTGCACCAGCAGCGCGACCCGCTCTACCGCCGTTGTGCCCACTATGTGTTGGAGAGCGCGCGGCCTTCGGTGCATGCCCTGGTCAACATGGCTTTGATGCAGCTGGAGCTGGCCGGCCTGCTGGACCCGGCCCGAGTCGCAGCGACCGTCGGCGCCGAGCCGCATTGAAGCGGGCTTGACGGGAAGCGGAGGGCGGGCGTCAAGGGTGGCTCTTACACTGGGCCGCATGCCTGCCACCGACACCGTCCGCATCCAGCTTCCTGACGACCGCGACTACGAGATCCGCATCGGCTCCGGCCTGCTGGACGAGGCGGCGAGCTGGCAGGGGCTGCCCAAGGCAGCCGCGGCGGTCATCGTCAGCAACGACACCGTGGCGCCGCTCTATGCCGAGCGCCTGCGCGAGCGGCTTCTGGCCGTCTACGGGCGTGTCGACCTGGTGGTGCTGCCGGACGGTGAGCAGCACAAGGACTGGGGCACCCTGAACCGCATCTGCGACCACCTGCTCGGCGAGGCGCTGGACCGCAAGACGGTGCTGTTCGCACTCGGCGGCGGCGTCATCGGCGACATGACGGGTTTTGCTGCCGCCATCTACATGCGCGGCGTGCCCTTCGTGCAGGTGCCCACCACATTGCTGGCGCAGGTCGACTCCTCCGTCGGGGGCAAGACGGCGATCAACCACCCGCTCGGCAAGAACATGCTCGGCGCCTTCTACCAGCCGGAGCGCGTCATCGCCGACCTGGACACGCTGGACAGCCTGCCGGACCGCGAACTGCGCGCCGGCCTGGCCGAGGTCATCAAGTACGGTCCCATCGCCGATGCCGGGTTCCTGTGCTGGATCGAGGACAACCTCGACGCACTGCTGGCGCGGGACAAGGCCGTGCTGGCCTATGCCGTGCGGCGCAGCTGCGAGATCAAGGCCGACGTGGTCGGCCAGGACGAGCGCGAGCAGGGCCTGCGCGCCATCCTGAACTTTGGCCACACCCTGGGCCACGCGATCGAGGCCGGCCTGGGCTATGGCGCCTGGCTGCATGGTGAGGCGGTGGCCTGCGGCATGGTGCTGGCGGGGGACCTGTCCCAGCGCCTGGGGCTGATGCCCGTGGGCTTCGCCGAGCGTCTGCGCGCGTTGATCGAGCGTGCGGGCCTGCCGGTGCAGCCGCCCCGGCTGGGCGCTGAACGCTACCTGTCGCTGATGCGGGTGGACAAGAAGGCGGAGGCGGGCGCCATCCGCTTCGTGCTCATCGAAGCGCTGGGGCGCGCCGGCCTGCACGCGGTGCCCGATGCCCGCATCGTCGAGACGCTGGTTGCTCACGGGGCCGCCTGAGATGGCCGCCGCACGTCCGGCGTACGCCGCCGACCCGGCGCGCAGCCGCGGCCGGCGCCGGCCCGAACCGGCCGCGCCCACGCGCAGCGAGTTCCAGCGCGACCGTGACCGCATCATCCACAGCACGGCCTTCCGGCGCCTGGTCTACAAGACGCAGGTCTTTCTCAACCACGAGGGGGACCTGTTCCGAACACGGCTCACGCATTCGCTGGAGGTGGCCCAGCTGGGCCGCTCCATCGCGCGCAGCCTGGGCCTGGATGAGGATCTGGTGGAGGCCGTGGCCCTCGCGCACGACCTGGGCCACACGCCCTTCGGGCACGCCGGCCAGGACGTGCTCGACGACTGCATGCGCCCGCATGGCGGCTTCGAGCACAACCTGCAGTCGCTGCGCGTCGTGGACCACCTGGAGCAGCGCTATCCCGACTTCGACGGGCTCAACCTGTGCTTCGAGACCCGGGAAGGCATCCTCAAGCATTGCTCGCGGCGCAATGCCGAGTTGATCGAGGCCGCGGAGCCCGGCGGCATCGCGACGCGTTTTCTGCATGGCGGCCAGCCCAGCCTGGAAGCCCAGCTCTGCAATCTGGCGGACGAAGTGGCCTACAACGCGCACGACGTCGACGACGGCGTGCGTTCCGGGCTGATCGAACTGGAGCAGTTGCTGGAGGTCGAGCTCGTGCGCGAGCATTGGCGCGCCGCGCTGGACGCCCATCCCGGCCTCGGGGGCAAGCGCCTGTTGTTCGAAACCATACGGCGGATGCTGTCGGCCCAGGTCTACGACATCATCGATGCTACCCGCGCGGCGCTGGCTCAGGCCGATCCGGCCGACCCCGAAGCGGTACGCCGCGCCGACAGGCCCCTGCTGCGTTTCTCTGCCGACATGCGGGCCAAGAGCACGGCGCTCAAGCGCTTCCTGTTCGCCAATCTCTACCGGCATCCCCAGGTGCAATCCACGCGAGCGCGCGCTGAAGAGGTGTTGCGGGATCTGTTCACGGCCTACTCGGCCGATGCCGGCCAGATGCCAGCCGACTTTGCCGGCCGCCCGGACCGCGAGCGTGCCTGCGCCGACTACATCGCCGGCATGACAGACCGCTTTGCCATCCGCGAGCATCAGCGGCTGACAGGAAAAGACCTGTTCTGAAAATTGGGGTCGGAGTCGATTATCCTGGGCGCCTCCCGCGTCCCTGGCTGAAAGGGCCCCCATGGCCAGACTCCCCCGCCTGATCCTGCCGGGTCATGCCCATCACGTCATCCTGCGTGGCAACAACCGCCAGGCCATCTTCTTCAGCGACCTGGACCGCCAGCAACTGCTGCTTTCCATGGCTGAGGCGGCCGGGCAGTACGGTGTCGCCATCCACGCCTACGTGCTGATGGACAACCATGTCCACCTGCTGCTGACGCCGCCGACCGCGGATGCCCTCAGTCGCATGATGCAGGCGCTGGGGCGGCGCTATGTGGGCTGGTTCAACGCGCGTCATCGGCGCACGGGCACGTTGTGGGAGGGGCGCTTTCGCGCCGGTTTGATCGAAGGCGAGCGGCATCTGCTGGCCTGCATGCGTTACATCGACGCAAATCCCGTGCGCGCCGGCCTGTGTGCAGAAGCGGCGCAGTGGCCCTGGTCCAGCGCGGCGCACCACCTCGGGCTGAGCCGGCAGGCGCTCATCACCGAGCATGAACTGTATTGGTCGATGGGCAACACGCCCTTCGAGCGGGAGCATGCCTATCGTGAGTTCCTGAGCCAGGGAGTGTCCGTTCAAGAGCAGGCGCAGTTCACCGATGCTGCCCTGCGAGGTCGTCCCATCGCGAGCGAAGCCTTTCTGAGGCCGCTGGCTGTCGAGCACGAGCGTGTCGTCACCCGGCGTCCGCGTGGCCGCCCGCGCAAGGGCGCGGCCGGAACGTGATGGGCTGCCGCCACTCAACTATGGCCCCATTTTCAAATGGGCTCTAAATTGATGGCTTCTAAATTGACTCCGACCCCAATTTAATCTGGTTGCCGCCTTTGCTGCACTGCAGTACGCTCCCGCCTGTCGTGTTCCAGGAGGGCGCCATGAGCCACGCCGCGCAGATTCAGTCCGAGATCCAAGACCTTGCCGAACACGGGCTCTACCGGCCAACCCAGGAGAAAGATGCCTGCGGCCTTGGCTTCGTGGCGCACATCAAGGGCCACAAGGCGCACCACATCGTTGAGCAGGGTCTGAAGATCCTGGAGAACCTCGACCATCGCGGCGCGGTGGGTGCCGACAAGCTGATGGGCGACGGCGCCGGCATCCTGATCCAGATCCCGGACGAGTACTACCGCGCCGAGATGGCCAAGCAGGGCATCAACCTGCCGCCGCCCGGCGAGTACGGCGTCGGCATGATCTTCCTGCCCAAGGAAGCCGCCTCCCGCCTGGCCTGCGAACAGGAGCTGGCCCGCGCCATCAAGGCCGAGGGCCAGGTCTTGCTCGGCTGGCGTGACGTGCCGGTGGACCGCGACATGCCGATGTCGCCCACCGTGCGCGAGAAGGAGCCGGTGATCCGTCAGATCTTCATCGGCCGCGGCCCGGACATCATCGTGCCCGACGCCCTGGAGCGGAAGCTCTACGTCATCCGCAAAACGGCCTCCAGCGCCATCCAGGCGCTCAAGCTCACGCACAGTCGCGAGTACTACGTGCCGTCGATGAGCTGCCGCACCGTCATCTACAAGGGCCTGCTGCTGGCCGACCAGGTCGGCAAGTACTACCTGGACCTGGCCGACCCGCGCGTCGTTTCGGCCATCGCCCTGGTGCACCAGCGCTTCTCCACCAACACCTTCCCCGAGTGGCCGCTGGCCCACCCCTACCGCATGGTCTGCCACAACGGCGAGATCAACACGGTCAAGGGCAACTTCAACTGGATGCGCGCCCGCGAAGGCGTCATGAAGTCCCCCGTGCTGGGCGACGACCTGAAGAAGCTCTACCCGATCAGCTTCGAGCACCAGTCCGACACGGCCACCTTCGACAACGCCATCGAGTTGCTGACGATGAGCGGCTACCCGCTCGCCCACGCCGCCATGATGATGATCCCGGAAGCCTGGGAGCAGCACGAAGGCATGGACGAGCGCCGCCGCGCCTTCTACGAGTACCACGCCGCCATGATGGAGCCCTGGGACGGTCCCGCCGCCATGGCCTTCACGGACGGCCGCCAGGTCTGCGCTGCGCTCGACCGCAACGGCCTGCGCCCGGCCCGCTACTGCATCACCGACGACGACCTCGTCGTCATGGCCTCCGAGTCCGGCGTGCTGCCCATTCCCGAGGCCAGGATCGTCAAGAAGTGGCGCCTGCAGCCCGGCAAGATGTTCCTCATCGACCTGGAGCAGGGCCGCATCGTCGATGACGAGGAACTGAAGAACCAGTTCGCCAATGCGCGCCCCTATCGCCAGTGGATCGAGAACGTCCGCGTCAAGCTGGACGACATCGCCGTACCCGAGACGGCCCGCCCCGGTTTCACGACGACGCTTCTGGATCGCCAGCAGGCTTTCGGTACGACCCAGGAAGACATCAAGTTCCTGCTCGCCCCCATGGCTGCGAACGGCGAAGAGGGCATCGGTTCGATGGGCAACGACTCGCCGCTGGCCGTGCTGTCGAGCAAGAACAAGCCGCTCTACAACTACTTCAAGCAGCTCTTCGCCCAGGTTACGAACCCGCCGATCGACCCGATCCGCGAGAACATCGTGATGTCGCTGAACAGCTTCATCGGCCCCAAGCCCAACCTGCTGGACATCAACGCGATCAACCCGCCGATGCGCCTGGAGGTGAGCCAGCCGATCCTGGACTTCGACGACATGGCGCGGCTGCGCAATATCGAAGGCCCGACCAACGGCAAGTTCAAGCCCAGCGAGCTGGACATCACCTACCCGCGCGACTGGGGCCGTGCGGGTGTCGAGGCGCAGCTCGCGTCGCTGTGCGCCTCGGCCGTGGACGCCATCAAGACCGGCCACAACATCCTCATCATCACGGACCGCCACCTCAGCGCCGATCGCATCGCCATTCCCGCGCTGCTGGCCCTGTCCGCCGTCCACCACCACCTGGTGCGTGAAGGCCTGCGCACGACGGCCGGCCTGGTCGTCGAGACCGGCACCGCCCGCGAGGTGCATCACTTCGCCGTGTTGGCCGGTTATGGTGCGGAAGCCGTCCACCCCTATCTCGCGCTGGAAACGCTCGAGGCGATGGGTGACGAGCTGCCGGCCAAGCTGAGCGCTGAAGCTGCCCGCTACAACTACATCAAGGCCGTGGGCAAGGGTCTGTCCAAGATCATGTCCAAGATGGGCATCTCGACCTACATGTCCTACTGCGGCGCGCAGATCTTCGAGGCCATCGGCCTGAAGGCGGACTTCGTCGAGAAGTACTTCCGCGGCACGGCCACTCAGGTCGGCGGCATCGGCGTGTTCGAGGTGGCCGAGGAAGCCATCCGCATGCACGAAGCGGCCTTCGGTGACGACCCGCTGCTGGACAGCATGCTGGAGACCGGCGGCGAGTACGCCTGGCGCACCCGCGGCGAAGAGCACATGTGGACGCCGGACGCCATCGCCAAGCTGCAGCATGCGGCGCGTTCGGGCAAGTTCGAAACGTACAAGGACTACGCGCAGCTCATCAACGACCAGAGCAAGCGCCACATGACGCTGCGTGGCCTGTTCGAGTTCAAGTTCGACCCGGCCAAGGCCGTGCCGCTGGACGAAGTCGAGCCGGCGGCCGAGATCGTCAAGCGCTTCGCCACCGGCGCCATGTCGCTGGGCTCCATCTCCACCGAGGCCCACGCCACGCTGGCCGTGGCCATGAACCGCATCGGCGGCAAGAGCAACACGGGTGAGGGCGGCGAAGACCCGGCCCGCTACCGCAACGAGCTCAAGGGCATCAAGATCACCGGCGGCAGCAAGGTCGGCGACGTGCTGGGCCACAAGATCATGGAGGCCGACTACGAGCTGCAGGACGGCGATTCCTTGCGCTCCAAGATCAAGCAGGTGGCCTCGGGCCGCTTCGGCGTCACGACCGAATACCTGGTCAGCGCCGACCAGATCCAGATCAAGATGGCCCAGGGCGCCAAGCCCGGCGAAGGCGGCCAGTTGCCCGGCGGCAAGGTCAGCGAGTACATCGGCTTCCTGCGCCACTCGGTGCCAGGCGTGGGCCTCATCAGCCCGCCGCCGCACCACGACATCTATTCCATCGAAGACCTGGCCCAGCTCATCCACGACCTGAAGAACGTCAACCCCAAGGCGGACGTGTCGGTCAAGCTGGTGTCGGAAGTCGGCGTGGGCACGGTCGCCACGGGCGTGGCCAAGTGCAAGGCCGACCACATCGTCATCGCCGGCCACGACGGCGGCACGGGCGCTTCGCCGTGGAGCTCCATCAAGCACTGCGGCACGCCGTGGGAGCTGGGCCTGGCCGAAGCGCAGCAGACCCTGGTGCTGAACCGCCTGCGCGGCCGTGTGCGCGTGCAGGCCGACGGCCAGATGAAGACCGGCCGCGACGTCGTCATCGGCGCGCTGCTGGGCGCCGACGAGTTCGGCTTCGCCACCGCGCCGCTGGTGGCCGAGGGCTGCATCATGATGCGCAAGTGCCACCTGAACACCTGCCCGGTGGGCGTGGCCACGCAGGACCCGGTGCTGCGCAAGAAGTTCACCGGCCGCCCCGAGCACGTCGTCAACTACTTCTTCTTCGTCGCTGAAGAGGCGCGCCAGATCATGGCCCAGCTCGGCGTGCGCAAGTTCGACGAACTGATCGGTCGCTCTGACTGGCTGGACACCAAGAAGGCCATCTCGCACTGGAAGGCCAGGGGCCTGGACTTTGCCCGCATCTTCTACCGCCCGGGGTTCGACAAGGTGCCGGCCGACGTCGCGCGCATCCACAACGATGTGCAGGACCATGGCCTGGAGCGTGCGCTGGACGTCAAGCTCATCGAGAAGTGCCTGCCCGCCTTCGAGAAGGGCGAGAAGGTGCAGTTCATGCAGGAAGTGACGAACGTGCGCCGCTCGGTTGGGGCGCGCCTGTCCGGCGAGCTGATCCGCCGCCGGCCCGAAGGGCTGCCCGACCACACCATCTTCATCCAGATGGAGGGTACGGGCGGCCAGAGCTATGGCGCCTTCCTGGCCCAGGGCATCAGCTTCTACCTGATCGGCGACGCCAATGACTACACCGGCAAGGGCCTGTCGGGTGGCCGCGTCGTCGTGCGGCCGTCGATCGAGTTCCGCGGCGACGCGACCAAGAACATCATCGTGGGCAACACCGCGCTGTACGGCGCGACGCGTGGCGAGGCCTTCTTCCGTGGCGTGGCCGGCGAGCGCTTTGCGGTGCGGCTGTCGGGTGCCACGGCGGTCGTCGAAGGCACGGGAGACCATGGCTGCGAATACATGACCGGCGGCACCGTCGCTGTCCTGGGCAAGACCGGCCGCAACTTCGCCGCCGGCATGAGCGGCGGCATCGCCTATGTCTATGACGAGGACGGCCACTTCGCCAAGCGCTGCAACACCAGCATGGTGTCGCTCGAGAAGCTGGTGACCTCGGCCGAGCAGGAAGCCAGCGTTGACAAGGCCATCTGGCACCGCACCAAGGGTGTCGACGGCGTGGACCGGGAAGCCCAGACCGACGAGGTCATCCTGAAGAAGCTGCTGGAAGACCACCACCGCTGGACCGGCAGCCAGCGCGCCCGCGACATCCTCGACCACTGGGCCGAGTCGCGCGCCAAGTTCGTCAAGGTGTTCCCGAACGAATACCGCCGTGCGCTGGGCGAGATCAACGCCGCCAAGGAAGCCGCCACCACCATCGCTCAGGCCAAGGCGCCTGCGGCAGCCAAAGTCTGAAGAACTTGCGGGACAGGCCGCCCGAGCGAAGCGAGCGGCTCTGTCCCCAACTGATTAAGGAAGAAACATGGGCAAGGTCACCGGCTTCATGGAGTACGAGCGTCTGGAAGAGGGCTACGAGCCCGTCGTCGCTCGCGTCAAGAACTACAAGGAATTCGTCATCGGCCTGAACGTCGAGCAGGCCAAGCAGCAGGGCGCGCGCTGCATGGACTGCGGCACGCCGTTCTGCAACAGCGGCTGCCCGGTCAACAACGTCATCCCTGACTTCAACGACCTGGTCTACAAGGGCCGGCCGGAGGACTGGAAGAACGCGATTGCCGTCCTGCACAGCACCAACAACTTCCCCGAGTTCACCGGCCGCATCTGCCCCGCGCCCTGCGAGGCGGCCTGCACGCTGAACGTCAACGACGACGCGGTGGGCATCAAGTCCATCGAGCACGCCATCATCGACCGCGCCTGGGCCGAGGGCTGGGTCACGGCCCAGCCGCCCAAGGCCAAGACCGGCAAGAAGGTCGCTGTCGTCGGCGCCGGCCCGGCGGGCCTGGCCGCCGCCCAGCAACTGGCGCGCGTCGGTCACAGCGTCACCGTCTTCGAGAAGAACGACCGCGTCGGCGGACTGCTGCGCTACGGCATCCCGGACTTCAAGATGGAGAAGTTGCACATCGACCGCCGTGTCGAACAGATGCAGGCCGAGGGCGTCGAGTTCCGCACCGGGGTGCTGATCGGCTCGCTGCCCGAAGGCTCCAAGGTCACCAACTGGGCCAAGGAAACTGTTCAAGCAGACGAGCTGAAGGCGCAGTTCGACGCCATCGTGCTGACCGGCGGCGCCGAGCAGTCGCGCGACCTGCCCGTGCCCGGCCGTGACCTCGCCGGCGTGCACTTCGCGATGGAGTTCCTGCCTCAGCAGAACAAGGTCAACGCCGGCGACAAGCTCAAGGGTCAGATCCGCGCCGATGGCAAGCACGTCATCGTCATCGGCGGCGGCGATACCGGCTCCGACTGCGTGGGAACGAGCAACCGCCACGGCGCCAAGAGCGTGACCCAGTTCGAGCTGCTGCCCCAGCCGCCGGAAGTGGAGGACCGCCCGCTGACCTGGCCCTACTGGCCGATCAAGCTGCGCACCTCGTCCAGCCATGAAGAGGGCTGCGAGCGCGAGTTCGCCATCGCCACCAAGGAGTTCATCGGCGGTGAGGGCAAGGACAAGGGCAAGCTGACCGGCGTCAAGACCGTGCGCTTGAAGTGGGAAGGCGGCAAGATGATCGAGGTCGAGGGCAGCGAGCAGATCCTCAAGGCCGACATCGCCTTCCTGGCCATGGGTTTCGTGTCGCCGGTCGCCACCATCCTGGAGGCCTTCGGCGTCGACAAGGATGCGCGCGGCAACGGCAAGGCCGCGACCGAAGGCGCGAACGCCTACAAGACCAATGTCGACAAGGTCTTCGCCGCTGGCGACATGCGCCGCGGCCAGAGCCTCGTCGTGTGGGCCATCCGGGAAGGCCGCCAGGCCGCCCGTGCGGTGGATGAGTTCCTGATGGGTTCGACGACGCTGCCGCGCTGACGGCGCGCCTGCACGGCTCAAAACGCGACCCCCGGGTCGCGTTTTTCATTGTGCCGGTAGCAATTGCTTACCCGCGCCCGCCGTTCGTCGCGGCGGCACTCGCGTCCGTCGAGAAGCCCGGCCAGGATGGGCAGTTTTGCACGACATTCCCGCCAGCCCCTGCCGGAGAATGACTCAAAACCCGTGCTCCATGGCCCGTCGACGGGGCTCTCCGCCCTGTTGGCGCACTACAGGATCTATCCATGTCCCAGTTCGCGCCCACCCTGCCGCAACGCGGCTTCACGCTGATCGAGGTCATGATCACGGTGGCCATCGTCGGCATCCTGGCTGCGGTGGCCATTCCCGCCTACAGCGACTATGTGCGCCGCGGCTCGCTGCCGGAAGCCTTCTCGCAGATGTCGGACTACCGGATCAAGATGGAGCAGTACTACCAGGACAACCGCAACTATGGCGGCAATGCCTGCGCCGACGGGGCTGCCGCGCCAAGCTGGAAGGGTTTTGCACCCAATGGTGCCAAGAATTTCAGCTACGGCTGCGCCGTCTCCGACGGGGGGCAGGGTTACACCGTCACCGCCACGGGCAAGACAGGCACGGTGTCGGTCGGCCATGTCTACACCATCAATCACGCCAACCTGCAGGCCACGACCACCTTCAAGGGTGCCGCGGTCAGCGGCAAGAACTGCTGGCTCGTCAAGGGCAGCGAGTGCTGAGGCGAGCATGAAGCGGCCGGCCCTGCGGGGGGTGACCCTGATCGAACTGGCGGTGGTGCTGGCCCTTGTCGCGCTGTTGCTGATGGCCGTGGTGCCCAACGCCAGCGCCTGGATACGCAACACGCAGATCCGCAACGTCGCCACCTCCCTGCAGAACGGCCTGCAGCGAGCGCGGGCCGAGGCGATGCGGCGCAACACCAATGTGCGCTTCTCGCTGGTGGACTTGAGCGATTCGGCCGTGATGGACGACAGTTGCTCGCCTTCCAACCGCGGCGTGTCCTGGGTGGTCAGCCTGGACGACCCCACCAGCAAGTGCGCCACCGCGGTGAGCGAATCCCAGGCGCCGAACATTCTGGACAAGCATGCCAGCGGTGGCGGCGGCAAGTGGGTGGTGGTGCAGGCCGTCAACGCCGCAGGCGACGCGGCGACGGGTGTGGTGTTCAACGGCTTCGGCCGCGCGGCGGACGCCAGCGGCATCAGCTCGCTGGACATCGACAACAACAGCCCGGGCGACGATTTCCGCGCGCTGCGCATCGTCGTGGGGACGGGCGGCACCATCCGGATGTGCGAGCCCAAGGTCACGTCCAGCAGCGATCCGCGCAAGTGCTGACGAGACGTCACGATGGAGTTCCAGGCATGAAAGCAAGCTCGAGATCGAAGACAGGCCGTGGTGGCAGCACCGGCTTCGCGATGTTCGAAGCCCTGATCGCGCTACTGATCTGTGCGATGGGCGTCCTGGGCGTCGTGGGTTTGCAGGGGGCCATGACGCGTGCGCAGACCTCGGCCACCTTCCGCGCCGAGGCCTCGTTCCTGGCTCAGCAACTGCTCGGCGAGATGTGGACCGACCGCATCAACCTGGCCCAGTACAACACCGCCTCGTGCGGCGCCGCCTGCAAGGACTGGCAGGCCCGCCTGGCCGCTCGCCTGCCCAAGGGCGAGTCGACCGTGACTGTCTCCAACACGGGCGTGGTGGCGATCGAGATCCGCTGGACCGCGGCCGGTGAATCGACCAATCGGTTCACGATGGCCTCGTCCATCAACTGAGGTGCTGCTGTCGTGATGGCCATGCAAAACAAGTTGAGCCTTCGCCGGGCCGTGATGCGCGGCGTGACGCTGATCGAGCTGATGATCGGTCTGCTGCTGGGCCTGGTGGTGGTGTTGGTCGCCGCCCAGGTGCTGTCCTTCGCCGAAGGGCAGAAACGCACCACTACCGGCGGGGCCGACGCCCAGGTCAACGGCGCATTGGCCCTGTACACCCTGCAGCGCGAAATCCAGATGGCCGGCTATGGGCTCATCAACGAACTGTCCGTGCTCGGCTGCCCGGTGCATGCCAACCACGCCGCAGGCGGTGCCCACACCTGGCCCCTGGTGCCGGTTTCCATCACCGCGGGCGCCAATGGCGCGCCCGACAGCGTCACCGTGATGTCCTCCAGCCGGGCCTATGCCATCCCGTCGATCGTCAGCGTCGACCACCCAACCACGTCCGATCGCTTCACCCTCCGTTCGACACTGGGCGTCGCGGTAGGCGACATGGTGATCGCCGTCCCGGCAAGCCAGTCGGCGACCGACTGGTGTGGCGCCTACCGCGTCACCCAGCTCGCGGGCAGCAACCAGGCCGTGCATGGCGCGGCCTCGCCCTGGAACAGCGGTGCCCAGGTTGCGCCGGTGGGTGGCTATCTGGCTGGCGACATGCTGATCAATGCGGGCCAACTGGTGCGCCGCACCTTTGCTGTCGACGCCAGCTACAACCTGCAGCAACAGACGCTGGATCTCGACTCCGGCGTGGACCAGGCGCAGGAGCTGTTCCCGCAGATCGTCAATCTGCGCGCCCTCTACGGCAAGGACACCGATGCCGACGGTGTGCTGGACACCTACGACAACGTGACGCCCACCGACAACGCCGGCTGGCGCCAGGTGATGGCTGTGCGCATCGCGCTGGTAGCGCGCAGCGGCGCCTACCAAAAGGATGAGGTGACCGTGGCAGCGCCGCGATGGGACGTGGGCAAGGTGGCGACGGTTGCCGGTGCCAGCGACTGCGGCAGCAGCAAGTGTCTGGATCTGGTGGTCGATGGGGTGCCGGACTGGAAGCACTACCGCTACTCGGTCTTCGAAGTGACGGCCCCGCTGCGCAACATGATCTGGGGGCGATGAGATGACGGACAGCCACGCAATCACGAATGGCGGCGCGCCGGTGTCGCGCCCCGGCCAGCGCGGCATCTCGCTGCTGTTCGCGCTGATGGCTCTGGTGGTCATCTCGCTGGCAGCGGTCGCCTTGGTGCGCTCCGTGGACACCAGCGCGCTGGTGATCGGCAACCTCGGCTTCAAGCAGGACGCCACCTCCGCCGCCAGCCAGGCGGCCGAGCGCGCCGTGGCCTTCCTCACCACCAATGCGGGCGCCAATCTGCAGAAGGACAACGCGGATGTCGGCTACTACGCCAGCAGCCGCGACACGCTGGACGTGACCGGACAGGGCTCCACCAGCAACACGCGCGCTGTGGTTGACTGGACGGGCGACGGCAACTGTTCGCTGTACGCCGCGAGCAGCTTTGGCAACTGCGTGCGGGCCTCCGACGAGGTCAGCCTCAATGGCGGCGCCAACAAGGCGCGCTACATCATCACCCGGCTGTGCGCCACCGAAGGGGTTCCGGCCGCCATCGATTGCGCCGTGCCGACCGGCTCCGCCCTGACGGGGGGCGGCAACAAGGGCGCACCGGGCTACGGCGCGGGACAAAAGGCGCAGGTCGTCGTCGTCAATTCCCAGTACTACCGCATCGTTGTCCGCGCCACCAGCGCGCGCGGCACCGTCTCGTTCACCGAAACCATGGTCCAGCTGTGAGACACGCAGGAGATCGCGCATGAAAACCAGCTCTTTCCTCCCCTGGCTGCGGCGCATGGCCCTGTGCCTGCCCGTGCTTCTGGTCGCCGGCACGGCCGCCGCGGGCACGGCGGACCTGGCCGATCGGCCGCTCAGCAGCATGTCCAACGGCACGACGGTGCGAAGCAACCTGATGTTCGTGCTGGATGACTCCGGTTCGATGGGCTACAACTATCTGCCCGACGACGCGCCCACCAACAACGTCTGTTTCGGTTACGTCGGCTCGAACAAGATCTTCTACGACCCCAGCCGCACTTATGCGCCCCCGCTGAATTCGGACGGGACGGTCATGCCCAACGCCAGCTTCACGGCGGCCTGGTCGGACGGCTACAAGAGCGGCTCGGGCACGGTGGACCTGAGCAACAACAACCCCGACACACCGAGCATCAGCAGCGGCGTTGTCAGCCAGAACACGGACACCACGAGCGCAGTCTGCGGCAAGCAGGGTGACGCGGCCTGCACGAAAACCAACACATCGAATACGACCGCCAATGCGGACGGCACGTCCACCACGGTGGATGTGACCTACACACTTTCGAACAACGGCAAGACGACCTGCTCCAAGAACACGGCCAACAGCTGCGTCCTGAAGACCGTCACCACCACCACGGTCAACACCTCGTCGGGCAAGTTCCTGTGGGCCACGCCCAAGGCGGGCGTGAGCAGCCCGAGCTGCAGCAAGCCGGCCACCGATTTCGACGTCGTCCGCGTTGCACAGGTGACCGCGGCCCAGAAGCAGAACTACGCCAACTGGTACGCCTATTACCGCACCCGCATGCTGGCCATGCGGGCTGGCGCGGGCCGGGCCTTTGCTGCGATCGACGCCTCACGCTTTCGCGTCGGCTTCTCCAAGATCAGCGAATATGCCAACGGCGGTGCGACCAGCACCGGCTTCCTGAACGTCGATGACTACGACAAGCTCGACGGCAGCGGCTTGCCGGTGCAAAAGCAGGAGTTCTTCAAGCGCCTCTACGGCACCACCGGCTCCAGCACCACGCCGCTGCGCCCGGCACTGGCGCGGGCGGGTCGCTATTTCGCCAACAAGCTGAGCGGGCAGACCGACCCGATGCAGTACTCGTGCCAGCGCAACTACACCATCCTCTCGACGGACGGGTACTGGAACGAGAGCAGCATCACGCACAAGGACCTGAACGGCGCCGTGGGCGTCGGCAACACCGATGCCGGCGCTTCGGTGGCGCGGCCGATGCGTGACGAGGGCAACAGCGGGAAGGGCTACGCCGACACGCTGGCCGACGTGGCCCAGTACTACTACATCAACGACCTTCGCAACTCGGCACTGAGCAACTGCTCCGGGTCTGTCGCACACCAGGATGTCTGCGAGGACAACGTGCCCGTGGATGCCAAGGACAACAACAAGGCTCAGCACATGACCACGTTCACGCTGGGCCTGGGCCTGAGCGGGACGCTGACCTACGACAAGGACTACGAGACCCAGAAGAGCGGCGACTTCTACGACATCAAGCAGGGCAACAAGGTCTGGCCCAAGCCGGTGTCCAACACGCTGACGGCCGTCGACGACCTCTGGCACGCCGCCGTCAACGGGCGCGGCACTTACTACAGCGCCAACAACGCTGCCGAGATGGCCACCAGCCTGATCAATGCGTTGAGTCTCATCGAGCGTTCCACCGGCAGTGCAGCCGCGGCCGCCTCCAGCTCGCTGACGCCGACGACCGGCGACGACTGGCTGTTCATCCCGATCTACACCACCAAGACCTGGGATGGCACCGTCAACGCGTTCAAGATCAACACCGCCACCGGCGCGGTGGAGAACCCGGGCACGCCGATCTGGTCGGCGGCGGACCGCATCAAGACCCAGGCCTCCCGCAACATCCTGTTCAACAACGGCAGCAACAGCCTGGTCGCATTCAACGAGACCAACCTGACCACGGCCGGCAAGCTGGGCCTTTTCCAGAACCTGTGCACGGCAGGCGCCGAGAAGCTGAGCCAGTGCACGACGATGAACGCCGATGCCAAGCCCAAGGTCACGGCCACCAACCTGATCGACTTCCTGCGCGGCAGCGCCACCTACGAGCAGTCTGCGAACGCGGATGCCGACAAGGTGTTCCGTTCCCGCACCAGCCCGCTGGGCGATATCGTCAATGGCGCCCCGGTCTATGTGAAGAAGTCGCCGATGAAGTTCTCCGACGCCGGCTACAGCGACTTCGCCAAGGCGACCGCCTCGCGGCAGGGCGTGCTCTACGTGGGGGCCAACGACGGCATGCTGCATGCCATCAAGGTGGCCGACAACGTGAACGACACCAGCGGCGGCACCGAGCTGTGGGCCTATGTGCCGTCCATGGTGATGTCCAACATGTACCTGCTGGCCGACGCGGCCTACGAATCCAAGCACCGCTTCTTCGTCGACGGCGCACCGGCGGTGGGCGACATCTACGATGGCACCAAGTGGCGCACCATCCTCGTGGGCGGCCTGGGCAAGGGCGGGCGTGGCTATTACGCACTGGACATCACCGACCCCAGCACCCCGCTGGCACTCTGGGAGTTCAGCAGCGCCAACGATTCCAGCCTGGGCTACAGCTATGGGAATCCCATCATCACGAAGAACAAGGCCGGCAAGTGGGTGGTGATGTTCACGTCCGGCTACAACAACGTCAGCCCGGGCGATGGTGGTGGCTATCTGTACGTGATGGATGCCCTGACCGGCGCCGTCATCAGCAAGATCCCCACCAAGATCGGCAGCAACAACGTCGGCAGCTCCGGCGCGCCCAGCAATCTGGGCAAGATCAACGCCTGGGTGGACGACGACAAGATCAACGTGGCCTCGCGCGTCTACGGTGGCGACATGCTGGGCAATGTCTGGCGTTTCGACTTCGATGACAACCTGGCGCCGTCCGGCGTGGAGGCCGTGCTGCTGGCCCAGACGGGCAGCAACCAGCCGATCACGACCAAGCCCGTGCTGACCGAGATTGTCGACGGCAACTACAAGTACCCGGTGGTCACGGTGGCGACCGGCCGCTACCTGGGCACCTCCGATGTGGGCGATACCGCGCTGCAATCCATCTACACCTTCAAGGACGACCTGAGCACCACAGGCCTGGGCAGCCTGCGCAGCAACGCGGGCATGGTCAAGCAGACATTGAAGGCCGACCGCAGTGGCCTGGAGAACGGTGCGACCATCAACTGGGCGGCGCAGAAGGGCTGGTATGTCGACCTCAGCCTGACGGACGGCGAGCGGGTCAACGTCGACTTCGACCAGCAACTCAACCAGCTCATCGTCGCCAGCAACATCCCGCACCCCACCGTCTGCTCGCCCGGCGGCTCCTCCTGGCTCTATTACCTGGACATCGGTTCCGGCAAGCCCTTGCTGGCCTATTCCAGCCCGGCGATCACGGTGGGCATTACGCCCATCGTCACCTCCACCGGCAAGCTGGTGACCTTGGTGACGGATGACAAGGGTGTGGTCACGCCCCGGGAAGGCGACAGCCTCACCAACCCGGCGGCCAAGGGGCTGCGGCGCACCTCGTGGCGCGAACTGATGAACTGAACGGGTCGCGCCCCGGCCGCAGCGCCCGCGTGCTGCGGTGGTGTCTGTCGGGTGTGGTGCTGGCCCATCTCGCGCTGCTGGGCCTGGGGCAGGGCACCCTGCGTGAGGGCCAGCGCGAGCGCCTGGCGGCCCGGCCGGTGAGCACGCCGGCGGCGGTGAAGGTCAGGCATCTGACATCGGGCCCGGCCGCGGCGCCTCAGGCCCCGGCACTGGAAGAAGCGGTGCCGGCTGGGGGGGCGGCGTCCGCACCCGCCCTGCCGCCCGAGCCGCCCCAGGCGCAAGCGCTGGCGGCGCCTGCCGTCGAGCCCGCCGTTTACGTGCCGCGTGCGCTGCTCAGCGTGGCGCCCGTTGCGCGCGTGCCGGTGCTGCTGCAATGGCCCGCCAACTGGCCGTTCAAGCAGTCTTATGTAGCCGTCGTGAAGCTTTACCTGGACGAGCAGGGGCGGGTCGAGCGGGTGGAGCCCGACGGCGAGACCTTGCTGCCCGGGCCGCTGTTCGAGTCGGCACGGCAGGCCTTCATGGCGGCCGAGTTCACGGCGGGCCAGCTGAACGGTCAGGCCGTCAAGTCGTGGATCCGCGTGGAAGTCAGTTTCGAGTCTGCCCCCCTGCCTGCGCCACCCTGATGACGAGGTGCGCAAGGGGGCTTGGTGTTTCCCCCTATGATGCGACCTTTTGGTCGAGGGGTTAGCCCCTTACTCCGTACAGGCTCATGGCCCCACCGATGGATTCCACGACGGCGAGGCAGCACCCGCTGATCGAACTGCGCAACGTCAGCTGCGGCTACGGGGACCGCGTCATCCTGAACGGCGTGAACCTGAAGCTGGAGCGCGGCAAGGTGCTGGCGCTGATCGGCACCTCGGGCGGTGGCAAGACGACCGTGCTGCGCCTGCTGGGGCGCCAGCTGCGGCCGATCTCGGGGCAGGTGCTGTTCGATGGACAGGACCTGGCGCCGCTGAATCTGCAGCAGCTTTATGCCGTGCGGCGTCGCATGGGCATGCTGTTCCAGTTCGGGGCGCTCTTCACCGACCTCAGCGTGTACGAGAACGTCGCCTTCCCGCTGCGTGAGCACACCGACCTGTCCGAAGCCATGATCCGCGACCTGGTGCTGATGAAGCTCAATGCGGTGGGCCTGCGCGGCGCGCGCGACCTGATGCCCAGCGAAGTCTCGGGCGGCATGGCCCGCCGGGTCGCGCTGGCGCGCGCCATCGCGCTGGACCCCGACCTGGTCCTCTACGACGAGCCCTTCGCCGGCCTGGACCCGATCTCCCTGGGCGTGGCGGCTCGTCTCATCCGCGACCTGAACGACGCCCTGGGCCTGACCAGCGTGGTCGTGTCGCACGACCTGCACGAGACCTTCGGTATCGCCGACGAGGTGGCCATGATCGCCAACGGCCGCGTCGTGGCCCAGGGCACGCCGGACGAGCTGCGCCACAGCGACGACCCGCTGGTGCGCCAGTTCGTCGGCGCCGAGGCCGATGGGCCGGTGCGTTTCCATCAACCCGCCCGGCCCGTGGCCGAGGATTTCGGGGTGGCGTCATGATGGCCCTGGCGGCGCGCGTGGGCGCGTGGCTGCGGGCCATGCTGGTGGACGTCGGTGCTGCCACGCGGCTGTTCCTGACGCTGCTCGCGCGTTCGCCCCGGGCGCTGGGGCGCTTCGTGCTGGTGCGCGAGCAGGTTTTCTATCTGGGCAACCGCTCGCTGTCCATCATCGGCGTGTCGGGCCTGTTCGTCGGCTTCGTGCTGGCGCTGCAGGGCTATTACACGCTGCAGCGCTACGGCTCGGCCGAGGCCGTCGGCATGCTGGTGGCGCTCAGCCTGGTGCGCGAGCTCGGGCCGGTCGTCACGGCGCTGCTGTTCGCCGGCCGGGCCGGCACCTCGCTGACGGCGGAGATCGGCCTGATGAAGGCCGGCGAGCAGCTCACCGCCATGGAGATGATGGCCGTCGACCCGGTGCAGCGCGTGCTGGCGCCGCGCTTCCTGGGTGGCTTCATCGCCATGCCCTTACTTGCGGCAGTCTTCTCGGCGGTCGGCATCATCGGCGGTTGGCTGGTGGCCGTGCCGCTGATCGGTGTCGACGCCGGTGCGTTCTGGTCGCAGATGCAGGGCGGCGTGGAAGTCTGGGCGGACGTCGGCAACGGTGTCATCAAGAGCCTGGTCTTCGGCCTGACGGTCACCTTCGTGGCGCTGCTGCAGGGCTACACCTGCAAGCCGACGCCCGAGGGGGTGTCGGCCGCGACCACGCGTACCGTCGTGCTGTCGTCCCTGGCCGTGCTGGCGCTGGACTTCATGCTGACGGCCACGATGTTTTCGATTTGATTTGGAGCCAGGAGAACGAAGGATGCAATCCTCTCGACATGACGCGTGGGTGGGACTGTTCGTGCTGATCGGCGGCGCGGCCCTGCTGTTCCTCGCGCTCAAGGCGGGCAATCTGCTGAGCCTCAATTTCGACGAGACCTACCAGGTGTCGGCACGCTTCGACAACATTGGCGGCCTGAAGCCGCGTGCGGCGGTGAAGAGCGCCGGCGTGGTCATCGGCCGGGTCGAGTCGATCAGCTTCGACGACAAGACCTTCCAGGCCAAGGTCATGATCAACCTGAACAAGGGCGCGCTCTTCCCGAAGGACAGCTCGGCCAAGATCCTGACGGCCGGCCTGCTCGGCGAGCAGTACATCGGTCTGGAGCCCGGTGCCGACGAGAAGAACCTGGCCGCGGGCGACGTCATCCGGCAGACGCAGAGCGCCGTCGTGCTGGAGAACCTGATCGGCCAGTTCATCAACAGCAAGGCTTCGGACATGGGCAGTGCCGCGCCGGCTGCCGGGGGCAAGCCATGAGCCGTGTCCTCCGGGCCCTCGCGCTGATGGTGTTCGCGCTCAGCCTGGCCGGCTGCCAGACCGTGCAGGGCGTCGGCACGCGCATCGAGCGCGCCGTCGACAAGGTCATGGGCTCCAAGGGCCAGAGGCTGGATCCCTGGGAGTCGTGGAACCGCAAGGTCTTCGCCTTCAACGAGAAGCTCGACGAGAACGTGCTCAAGCCGGTCGCGACGGCCTACTCCGAGATCGTGCCCTCGCCCGTGCGCACCGGCATCGACAACTTCTTCGGCAACATCGGCGACGCCTGGTCGGCGGTGAACCTGCTGCTGCAGGGGCGCTTCAAGGCGGGTGTCGAGCAGGGCATGCGCTTTGCCGTCAATTCCACGCTGGGCCTGGCCGGGCTGCTGGACGTCGCCAGCGAGGCCGGCCTGGACAAGAACAGCCAGGACTTCGGCAAGACGCTGGGCAAATGGGGCATGGGCACCGGCGCCTACATCGTCTGGCCGCTGTTCGGCCCCTCGTCGGTGCGGGACTCGCTGGCGATGCCGATCGACTGGCAGGCCTCCCCGGCCGTGCTGTTCGACGACGGCCGCAAGAAGGTCGCCATCACGTCGGTGAACGTCATCAACACCCGCGCCAACTTCCTGCGCGCCGGCGCGATGCTGGAAGGCATTGCACTGGATAAATACACCTTTTACCGCGATGCCTATCTTCAGCGCCGCGGCAGCTTCGATGATGACGACGAGGTCGAGGTGCTCGTGCCGGGTGCCGCCGCCTCGGCTCCGGCCGATACAGCGTCGGCGCCCCAGGTGGCGGCGTCCGAGCCCGCGGCCGGCGTGAAAAGGCCCGCCGAACCCGCTTCTGCGGCGGCGCGGTGAACCGATAGCCGGGCCGGCGCGTTATGTGCCGGTCCCCGTTCTGAGAAAGTGACACCATGACCTTGCTGACTTCCCTGCGCCGCCGTGTGTTCACGGTGGCCACCGTTGCAACCCTGGGCCTGGGTCTCGTGCATGCCGCCCACGCGGCCGACGCCAGCGCGCCCGACCAGCTGATCCGCCAGCTCTCGCTGGAAACCATCGAGGCCGTCAAGGCCGACAAGGACATCCAGGCCGGCAACATCAACAAGATCATCGCCCTGGTGGACGCCAAGGTGATGCCGCACATCAACTTCCAGCGCATGACCGCCTCGGCCGTGGGGCGCTTCTGGCGCCAGGCCACGCCCGACCAGCAGGGCCGGCTGCAGGCCGAGTTCAAGACCCTGCTCGTGCGCACCTATGCCGGTGCGTTGACGCAGGTGAAGGACCAGACCATCGGTCTGAAGCCGCTGCGCGCCCAGCCGAGCGACACCGAGGTCGTCGTGCGCACCGAGATCCGCGGCAAGGGCGACCCGATCCAGCTCGACTACCGGCTCGAGAAGGCCGGCGAGGTCTGGAAGATCTACGACGTCAACGTGCTGGGTATCTGGCTCGCGGACCAGTACCGCAACAGCTTCGCCCAGGAGATTGGCGCCAACGGCATCGATGGCCTGATCAAGAGCCTGGCCGACAAGAACGCCAAGGCGGCCGGCGCTCCGGCCAAGGGCTGATGAGCCCCGCACGGCCGCCCGAAGGGGCTCGCTCCCGCCTGGCGGGAGTGAGCCCGGACATGAGATGCCCTGAGGGCATCTCGTGCCTGGCGAACGCCTGGCCGATCCGTCGGCCAGGCAAGCGCGCAGCGCCAAGGGTGCTTCAGTCATGAGCGGCCTGAAGCTGCCCGCGCGGCTGCGCATGGAGGGCGCCCGCGCCGCCTGGGCGCAGATGTCGCCTGCGCTGCGTGCGGAGGCCGCCCAGGTGCTGGCCGCGGCCGGCCGTGAGGTGCGGCTGTCGGCGGCGGAGCTGACGGATTTCGATTCCTCCGCGCTCAGCCTGCTGCTGTCGGCCGTGCGCCAGTGCAGCGAGCAGGGCGCCACGCTCAAGCTCGACGACACGCCCGACAAGCTGCGCGAGCTGGCTCGCGTCTACGGCGTGGCCGAGCTGTTCTGGCCGGCGAGCGTCCAAGTCGCCACCTGAGGCTGGGCCGAGCGCCGGGCCGCCCCAAGCCGGCCCATCTGGCGATGTGCGCGCCGCTCGATGCGGCGAGCATCGCAGTCCCCTCGGGGGGGGGGGCCGACTGGCGCGCCCGCGTTCAGCGGGGTACGACCAGACGAGGGGCCGGCGGACTAGCCCGCGTAGCGCTTGGCGCGCAGGTTCTTCTTGATCTCCTGCAGCATGGGCCGCAGGTGCTGGCCCAGCTTGAGCGCGACGCCCGTCGTCAGGATGTCCACCGCGATCAGGTGCAGCAGCCGCGACACCATGGGGCTGTAGCGGTCGAAGTCCTCGGGATGGTCCACGGCCAGCAGGATCTGGTTCGGCCCCAGCGCCAGCTGCGCCAGCGGCGAGGCGCTGGCGGTGATGATGATGATGGTCGCGCCCTTCTTGCGTGCGATCTCCGCCGCGTCCAGCAGGTCGCGGCTGCGGCCCGAGTTGCTGATGATGACGGCGCAGTCGCCCGGCTGCAGCATCGTCGCGCTCATCAGCTGCACATGCCCGTCGCTGGTCGCCACCGTGTTCACGCCGAGGCGGAAGAACTTGTGCTGAGCGTCCTGCGCCACGATGCCGGAGTTGCCGACGCCGTAGAACTCGATGCGCCGGCCGTGCCGGGCCGAATCGGCCAGCGCGTCGATGGCGCGCTCGAAGGCATGACCTGCCGCGTCGTTGCGGTAGTGCAGCAGGGCGGCGACGGCGTTGTCGACCACCTTCACGATGATGTCGCCCGGCTTGTCGTCCTCGTCCACCGCGCGGTGCACGAAGGGCACGCCCTCGTTGACGCTGCCGGCCAGCTTGAGCTTGAAGTCCGCCAGGCCGTCGTAGCCGACGCTGCGGCAGAAGCGCACCACCGTCGGCTTGGACACATGGGAGCGGTCCGCCAGCTCGCTGACCGGCAGGCTGGCGAAGCTGCGTGCGTCGGCCAGCAGCAGCTTGGCGACGCGCTGTTCGGCCGGCGGCAGGGCGGGCAGGGCGGCCTTGACGCGTTCGAGAATGCTCATGTCGGCTCCCCGCTCAACGGGTATGTGGTGCGGCTCTCCGAGAGGGCGCGGCCCGGCGCGGCGGCCGTCATTGCTCTTCTGCCCAGCTGAAGCCGTCGCGCGCCACCAGCGCGCTCGCGGCGGCCGGGCCCCAGGAGCCGGCGGCATAGGGACGCGGGCCGTTGCCATCGGCCTTCCAGGCGTCCAGGACAGGCTCGACCCAGCGCCAGGCCTGCTCCTGCTCGTCGCTGCGCACGAAGAGGTTGAGGCGGCCGGCGATGGCTTCCAGCAGCAGGCGCTCGTAGGCGCCCACGCGCTGCGCGGCGAAGGCCTTGTCGAAGTCCAGGTCCAGCGACACCGGCGTCAGCTGCTCGCCGTGTCCCGTGCCCTTCTGCGCGAGCAACTGCAGCTCCAGGCCGTCCTCGGGTTGCAGCTTGATGACGAGGCGGTTCGGCAGGCTGGCGCCCGGGAAGATCTGGTGCGGCACGGGGCGGAAGTTGACGACGATCTGCGCGTCGCGCGCCGTCAGGCGCTTGCCGGTGCGCAGGTAGAAAGGCACGCCGGCCCAGCGCCAGTTCTGCACCTCGGTGCGCAGCGCGACGAAGGTCTCGCACTGGCTGTCGGGCGGCACCTTGACTTCTTCCAGGTAGCCCGGCACCGGATGCCCGCCGCACATGCCGGCGCGGTACTGGCCGCGCACCACGTCGCGGCCCACCGATTCCCGGGTGAAGGGCTTGAGCGCGCGCAGCACCTTGAGCTTCTCGTCGCGGATCGCGTCGGCGTCGTTGCTGGCGGGCGGCTCCATGGCGATCATCGTCAGCAGTTGCAGCGCATGGTTCTGGATCATGTCGCGCAGCGCGCCGGTGCCGTCGTAGAAGGCGCCGCGCGTGCCCACGCCGAGCTGCTCGGCCAGCGTGATCTGGATGTTGGCGATGCTCTCGCGCCGCCACAGCGGCTCGAACAGGGCGTTGCCGAAGCGCAGCGCCATCAGGTTCTGCACAGAGGGCTTGCCCAGGTAGTGGTCGATGCGGAAGGCCTGGCGCTCATGGAAGACCGAACGCACGGTGCGGTTGATTTCCTGCGCGCTGGCCAGGTCCTGGCCCAGCGGCTTCTCCAGCACCACGCGCACCCGGTCGTGGTTCAGGCCCACGGCGCCGAGCTGCTGGCAGATGCCGGTGAACAGGTGCGGGCTGGTCGCGAGGTAGAGCACCACGGTTTCGGCGTTGCGCGCGTCCAGCCAGTCCTTGAGCCCCTGGTAATGCTCGGGCTGGGACAGGTCCATGCGGCGGTAGTGGATCAGCCCGGCGAAGCGCTCGAACTCCTCGTCGTTCGGGCGCTTGCCGGCCTCGACCTCGCGGAAACGCTCCTTCAGCCATTCGCGGTAGCGCTCGTCGGACTGCTCGTCGCGCGCGACGGCGAGAATGCGACCGCCTTCGGGCAACTTGCCGTGCCGGAAGGCCTGGAACAGCGCGGGCATCAGCTTGCGCCAGGTCAGGTCGCCGGTACCGCCAAAGAACACGAGATCGAAGGACATCTGCGGGGTCTCCAGGCCAACCCCTCCCATGGAGGCGCTAACCGTTGTGTAACTAAGTTTCGTGAAATACTATGCAGCAGTTTCTTCGCCGGGTCAATCCGATCGACCCGAGGACAGCACCACCATGAACCAGCTCGACCAGCTCAAAGCCCTCACCACCGTTGTTGCCGACACGGGCAACTTCCTGCAGCTCGCGCAGTTCGCGCCGCGCGACGCGACGACCAACCCTTCGCTGATCCTGAAGGCCGTGCAGTCGCCCGACTACGCGCCGCTGCTGAAGGAAACCGTGGCCGCCCACCGCGGCAAGCCGCTGGACGAGATCGTCGACCACGTGCTGGTGCGCTTCGGCCTGGAGATCCTGAAGGTCGTGCCGGGTCGGGTGTCCACCGAGGTCGATGCGCGGCTGTCCTTCGACAAGGCCGCCAGCCTGGCGCGCGCGCGTCGCCTCATCGCGCTGTACGAGGCGGCCGGCGTCAAGCGTGATCGCGTGCTGATCAAGCTGGCCTCCACCTGGGAGGGCATCCAGGCCGCTGCCGAGCTGGAGCGCGAAGGCATCCACTGCAACCTGACGCTGCTGTTCGCGTTCGCCCAGGCCGTGGCCTGCGGCGAGGCCAGGGTGCAGTTGATCTCGCCCTTCGTGGGCCGCATCTACGACTGGTACAAGAAGCAGGCCGGCGCCAGCTGGGACGAGGCCGCGATGGCCGGCGCCAACGATCCGGGCGTGAAGTCCGTGACGCAGATCTACGGCTACTACAAGCAGCACGGCATCAAGACCGAGGTGATGGGCGCGAGCTTCCGCAACATCGGCCAGATCCAGGCGCTGGCCGGCTGCGACCTGCTGACCATCAGCCCCGACCTGCTGGCCCAGCTGCAGGCGAGCGACGCAGCGCTGGCGCGTGCGCTGGACCCCGCCAAGGCGCCCGCCATGCCCGCCGTCCATCTCGACGAGGCGGCCTTCCGCTTCGCACTGAACGAGGACGCGATGGCCACCGAGAAGCTGGCCGAAGGCATCCGCCTGTTCGCCGTCGACGCCGGCAAGCTGGACAAGCTCATCCAGGAAGCCTGACCATGGCGAAGCGCTGCGACCAGTCTCCCGTCTGGGCCGAACTGCAGGCCCATTACGCGGCTGAAGGTCGCGGCTTCGACATCCGCGCGGCATTTGCGAGCGACGCAGGCCGCTTCGAGGCGCTGTCCTTCGACGCGCCCGAGGTGTTTGCCGACCTGTCCAAGAATCGCATCGACGCGCCCACCCTGGCGCTGCTTCTCAAGCTCGCCCAGGACTGCGGCCTGGAGGCCCGGCGCGACGCGCTGCTGCGCGGCGACCCGGTCAACACCACCGAGGGCCGCGCGGTGCTGCACACGGCGCTGCGCGCGCCGGCCGGCAGCGACGCGCCCTTCAATGCCGAGGTGCAGGCGTCGCTGGACGCGATGCTGGCCTTTGCCGAGAGCGTGCGCCGGGGGGATCGCGGCGAGATCACCGACGTCGTCCACATCGGCATCGGTGGCAGCGACCTCGGGCCTGCCATGGTCGTGCAGGCCCTGCAGGCCTTCGGCCGGCGCGATCTGAGGCTGCATTTCGTCTCCAACGTCGACGGCCACGACCTGGCGCCCGTGCTGGCCGGCCTGGTGCCGCAGCACACGCTGTTCGTCGTCGCCTCCAAGACCTTCACGACGCAGGAGACGCTGGCCAACGCGCAGGCGGCCAAGGCCTGGTTCCTGGCCGCCGGGGGCACGGACGTGGCCCGCCACTTCGTCGCGACGAGCAGCAACACGGCCGCTGCAGCCGCCTTCGGCATCGACACCGCCTTCGGCTTCTGGGACTGGGTGGGCGGGCGCTACTCGCTGTGGTCCGTCATCGGCCTGCCCATCGCCATCGCCGTCGGCGCCGACAACTTCCGCGACCTGCTGGCCGGTGCGCATGCGATGGACCGGCACTTCGCGACCACGCCGCTGGCGCGCAACCTGCCGGTACAGCTGGGCCTCGTCGACGTCTGGTATCGCAACTTCCACGGGTTCACGAGCCGCAGCGTCGCGCCCTACCACCAGGGCCTGCGCCGCCTGCCGGCCTACCTGCAGCAGCTGGAGATGGAGAGCAACGGCAAGGGCGTGGACCTGGACGGCAACGCGCTGCCGCTGGGAACCTCACCCGTGGTCTGGGGCGAGGCCGGCACCAACGGCCAGCATGCCTACTTCCAGATGCTGCACCAGGGCACCGACGTGATCCCGGTCGAGTTCATCGCCGTCAAGCGCCCCAACCATGGCGTGACCGGCGAGCTCGCCGAGAAGCTGGCCGACCAGCACCGCAAGCTGCTCGCCAACTGCCTGGCCCAGAGCCAGGCGCTGATGCAGGGCAAGACCGCCGCCGAGGCGCTGGCCGAGAAGGCGCCCACGGCGTCCGCCACGCTGGACCGCGAGGTGCTGTCCCGGCATCGCAGCTTCCCCGGCAACCGCCCCAGCACGACGCTGGTGCTGGATGCGCTGACGCCGCGTTCGCTCGGCGCGCTGATCGCGCTGTACGAGCACCGCGTGTTCGTCACCGGCGCGCTGTGGGGCATCAACAGCTTCGACCAGTGGGGCGTGGAGCTCGGCAAGGCCTTGTGCAACCAGCTGCTGCCGCGGCTTGAGAGCGGCGACACGGCGGGCCTGGACGGCTCGACGGCCGGCCTGCTGGCGCGCCTGACTGCCGCCTGAAAACGGCATGAGGATCGTCTTCGATTTCGGCGGCGTCGTGTTCCGCTGGCATCCGGCCAGCTTCCTGGCGCGCGTCTGGCCGCATCGCGTCGAGACGCTGGAACAGGGCGCCCGCGTGGCGGCGCAGTTCTTCCAGAACTACGGCGGCGACTGGGGCCTGTTCGACCAGGGCCTGATCGGCGCGGACGAGGTCGCGCAGCGCATCGCGGCCCGCACGGGCTGGCCGCTGGACGAGGTCGAAGCCGTCGTGCGCGCGGTGCCGGACGAGCTGACGGCCATCCCGGCGACGGTCGCCCTCATCCGCGACCTGCGCGCGGCCGGGCACAGGCTGCACTACCTGTCCAACATGCCCGAGCCCTTCGCCGAGCACCTGAGCCAGGCCTACCCGCTGACCGAGTGGTTCGAGTCGGGGCTGTTCTCGGGCCGGGTCAAGCAGATCAAGCCGGGCGCCGAGATCTTCGCGATGGCGGAGCGGCATTTCGGCGCGCAGCCCTCGGAGCTGCTGTTCATCGACGACCATCCGGCCAACGTCGACGCCGCGCTGGCGCGCGACTGGCAGTCCTTCCTGTTCACCGATGCCGCCGGCGCGCGCCGCGAACTGGTGTCCAGGCGCCTGCTCGGCGCCTGATCAGTGCAGGGCCTGCTCGCCGGCAGGCCCGAATTCGTCGGGGTCCTGCGGCGGCGCGGCCGGCACGCGGAAGCTCTCGCTGGCCCAGGCGCCCAGGTCGATCTGGCGGCAGCGCTCGCTGCAGAACGGCCGCCACTTGTTGCTCGGCGCGAACACGCTGTCGCCGCCGCACTGCGGGCAGCGCACGATGCGCTCGCCGGTGGGGCCGGTCTTCATTGGCACAGCGCCAGCTCGAAGCCGGTGTCTTCGGCGGCGAGCCTGAGCCGGCCTTCCTCGTCCTGGCGCATCAGGCGGATGGAGACCATCAGCCGGTGGCCGGAGATCTCCGGGATCAGCCCCAGGCTCGGGTCGATGCGCATGCGCAGCAGCTGGTAGACGCGGCCCGCCGGCAGGCTCTGCTGGAACTGGCCGGCGGTGGCCGCCACCTTGTGCGGCGTGCCCGAGTCGCGCAGCAGGCCCAGCAGCACCTGCAGGCCTTCCGCCAGCGGCATCAGCGTCTGGGTCCAGCCCATCAAGTCCTTGCGGCGTCGCGCCGGCAGCAGTTGCTGCCAGTTGTAGTAGGCCGGCAGGTCGAACTCGCAGGTGCCGCCGGGGATGCTGATGCGGCTGCGGATGCTCATCAGCCAGTCGTTGCCGGTCAGTGCCGTGCCGGTCTTGCCGGACACCGCATTCAGCCGCTGGAAGGCGCCGTCGATGCGGGCGACGACCTCGTCCAGGCGGGCCTCGTCGACGCCCGGGCTGCCGCGGTAGGCGTTGAACTGGGCCTTGTGCTTGTCGAGCTCCTTGAGCAGGTCGCTCTTCAGGTCGGCGCGCGAGGCGACGTCGAGGATCTCGAACAGCGTGACCAGCGCAAAGTGATGATCCAGCGCGGGATCGCGGCCCATCAGGGCGCCGAGGCGGTCGAACAGATGCTCGAGGCGGAGCATCGTGCGGATGCTCTCGTTGAACGGGTACTCGTACAGGACCACGGCGGGGACTTCAGTCAGGGCGCTGCGATTGTTTCACAGCCCCAGCGTGCCGCGAGGCTGCGGACCTCGCGGCCCAGCGAGGCCAGCGAGAGGCCGTCGTTCAGCAGCACGGCATCGGCCGCCGCGCGGCGGGCCTGGCGGCTGGTCTGGGCGGCGAGGGCGCCCTGCACGCGCTCGAGCGTCCAGCCCGGGCGCTGCAGCACGCGGGCGATCTGCGTTTCGGCCGGGCAGTCGACCACCAGCACGCGCGCCACCCGCGAGCGCCAGCGGCCCGACTCGACGAGCAGCGGCACGTCGAAGACGATCAGCGGTGCGGTGGCCGCATCCGCCTGGGCGAGCGCCTCGGCGGTGATCAGCGGGTGCAGGACGGCCTCGAGCCGGCGCTTGGCGCCCGCGTCCGAGAAGGCCAGGGCCCGCATCCGATCGCGATCCAGCGCACCGTCGGCATCGACGAAGTCCGCGCCGAAGGCCGCGGCGATGGCGGGCATGGCCGCGCCGCCGGGCCCGGTCAGGCCGCGCGAGATGGCGTCGGTGTCGACGATGGCCGCACCCGCCTCGCGAAGCAGGGCGGCGACGGTGCTCTTGCCGCTGCCGATGCCGCCGGTCAGGCCCACCCGCATGCCGTCAGGCCCAGCCCAGCCAGCCCAGCACGGTGGCCTGGCCTGCGAACAGCACCACCAGGCCACCGCCGGCCAGGAAGGGGCCGAAGGGCACGTAGCGGCCCTCGCGCAGGCCGGCGTTCATCTTCATGACGATGCCGACGACGGCGCCAATGGCCGAGGCGCCCAGCACGATGGGCAGGATCATCTGCCAGCCCAGCCACGCGCCGAGGGCCGCGAGCAGCTTGAAGTCGCCATAGCCCATGCCCTCCTTGCCGGTGGCGAGCTTGAACAGCCAGTAGACCGACCACAGCGACAGATAGCCCGCCAGCGCGCCGATCAGTGCCTTGTCCAGCGGGATCGTCCAGCCCATCAGCGCGGCCAGCAGCCCGGCCCACAGCAATGGCTGGTTGATGGCATCGGGCAGCAGCGTGGTGTCCCAGTCGATCATCGCCAGCGCGATCAGCGCGGCGACGAAGCCGCACCACAGCAGCGTCGCGGGCTGCGCGCCGAAGCGCCAGGACAGCGCCGCGAAGGCCAGGCCGGTGGCCAGTTCGACCAGCGGATAGCGCTTGGAGATGGGCGCCTTGCAGTACGCGCATTTGCCGCCCAGGCGCAGCCAGCCGACGAGGGGCAGGTTCTCGTGCCAGCGCAGCTGATGGCCGCAGTGCGGGCAGCGCGAGCGTGGCCTGGAGATGCCGAAAGGCGGCAGGGCCTCGATCTTCGTGCCGTAGGCGTCGACGGCCTTGGCCAGCTTCTCGGCGTCCGCGGCCGGCACGCCGGCGACGCGGGCCATTGCGGCCGCGTCGGTCAGCTGCGCCGCGGACTCGTGCAGCCACTGCCGTTCCAGCATCAGCGGGATGCGATGGATGACGACGTTGAGGAAACTGCCGATGCACAGGCCGAAAAGGCCGAGAACCCAGGGCGAGAGCCAGAGGCTGTAGTCCACCGGCATCAGACGACCTGGCCCAGCTTGAAGATCGGCAGGTACATCGCCACGACGATGCCGCCGATGATGGTGCCCAGGATCACGATGATGAAGGGCTCCATCAGGCTGGACAGCGCCTTCACGGCCTCGTCCACCTCGTCCTCGTAGAACTCGGCCGCCTTGCCCAGCATGTGGTCCAGCGAGCCCGACTCTTCGCCGATGGACGACATCTGCAGCACCATCGTCGGGAAGATGCCGGTGGTCTGCATGGAGGTCGTCAGCGAGGCGCCCGTCGACACGTCGCGCTGGATCTGTTCGGTGGCCTCCTGGAAGACGGCATTGCCCGAGGCGCCGCCGACCGAGTCCAGCGCCTCGACGAGCGGCACGCCGGCGGCGAACATCGTCGACAGCGTGCGCGTCCAGCGCGCGACGGCCGACTTGTACATGAGGTCGCCGAACACCGGCACCTTCAGCAGCAGCCGGTCCATGCGCTTTTGCATCTTCTCGGAGCGCTTCCAGCTCTGCAGGAAGAAATACACGCCGCCGCCGATGCCGCCGAAGATCGCCCACCAGTAGCTGACGAAGAACTTGGACATCGCGATGATCATCAGCGTCGGCGCGGGCAGGTCGGCGCCGAAGGACTTGAACACGTCCTCGAAGGCCGGCACGACGAAGATCATGATGACCGCCACCACGACGAACGCGACGACCATGACGGCGATCGGGTAGGTCAGCGCCGACTTGATCTTGTTCTTGATCGCGACGGTCTTTTCCTGATAGACCGCGAGCCGGTCCAGCAGCGCCTCCAGGATGCCGCCCGCCTCGCCGGCCTCGACGAGGTTGCAGTACAGCGCGTCGAAGTACATCGGGTGCTTGCGGAAGGCCGAGGACAGGCTGGTACCGGTCTCGACGTCCTGGCGGATGTCGTTGAGCAGCCGGGTCAGGCGCGGGTTGGTGGCGCCGCGCGCGACGATGTCGAAGGCCTGCAGCAGCGGTACGCCGGCACGCATCATGGTCGCCAGCTGGCGCGTGAAGATGGCGATGTCCTTCTGCTTGATCGCCTTGCCGCCGCTGACGCGGCGCTTCTTGACCTTGTTGACGAGGATGCCCTGGCGGCGCAGCGTGGCGCTGACCATGGCCTCGCCGCCCGCACGCAGTTCACCCTTGACGATCTTGCCGTTGCGGTCCTTGCCTTCCCATTCGAAGACGAAGTCCTTGATGCCTTTTGCTGCAGCGGTGGCGGTGGCCATGCGCTCTCCTCGCGATGGGTTATTCGTTGGTGGCGGACAGCACTTCTTCGAGCGTGGTGATGCCGCCGCGCACCTTCACCAGGCCCGACTGGCGCAGGTCGCGCACGCCTTCCTTCTTGGCCTGCTCGGCGATGTCCATCGCCGTGCCCTCGGCCAGGATGATGCGCTGGATGGCTTCGGTGATGGGCAGCACCTGGTACAGGCCCAGGCGGCCCCGGTAACCGTTGGTGCAGTTGTTGCAGCCGACGGCGCGATACGGCTTCCAGCTGCCGTCGAAATCCTCCTCGACGAAGCCGGCCTTGAGCAGGGCTTCGCGCGGGTACTCGGCCGGCTGCTTGCAGTTCTCGCACAGGCGGCGCACCAGCCGCTGCGCGGTGATGAGCAGCACGCTGGAGGCGATGTTGAACGGCGCCACGCCCATGTTCAGCAGCCGCGTCAGCGTCTTGGGCGCGTCATTCGTGTGCAGCGTCGACATGACCATGTGGCCCGTCTGCGCCGCCTTGATGGCGATGTCGGCCGTTTCCAGGTCGCGGATCTCGCCGACCATGATGATGTCCGGATCCTGGCGCAGGAAGGACTTCAGCGCCGCCGAGAAGTTCAGGCCCGCCTTGTCGTTGACGTTGACCTGGTTGATGCCGGGCAGGTTGATTTCGGCCGGGTCCTCGACGGTGGAGATGTTGACGCCGGGCTGGTTCAGGATGTTCAGGCAGGTGTAGAGCGACACCGTCTTGCCCGAGCCCGTGGGGCCGGTCACCAGCACCATGCCGTAGGGGCGGTAGATGGCGGCGAGCAGGCGCTCCTTCTCGATCTTCTCGTAGCCCAGCGCGTCGATGCCGAGCTTGGCCGAGGACGAGTCGAGGATACGGATGACGATCTTCTCGCCGAACAGCGTGGGCAGCGTGCTGACGCGGAAGTCGATGGACTTGGCGCCGAACTTGAGCTTCATGCGGCCGTCCTGCGGCACGCGGCGCTCGGCGATGTCCAGCCGCGAGATGACCTTGATGCGCGAGGACAGCTTGTCCTTGATCGCGATGGGCGGCTGCGTGATCTCGCGCAGCTCGCCGTCGACGCGAAAACGCACGCGGTAGTGGAACTCGTAGGGCTCGAAGTGCAGGTCGGAGGCGCGCAGGTTGATCGCGTCGACCAGCATCTTCTGCAGGAAGCGCACGACCGGCGCGTCCTCGACATCGGCCAGCTCGGCGGACTCCTGCTGCGGCGTCGCATCCTCTTCCGCGATGTCGAAGTCGAAGTCGCCGCCGGCGATGGACTCGAGCGTCTCGGCCGCGCTGGCGCTGGCGCTGCTCAGCAGCTTGGACAGCTTGTCGTGCTCGACGATGACCCACTCGGGCTGCAACTGCGTCGCGAACTTGATGCGCTCGATGACCTCCAGGTCGGTCGGGTCGGCGCCGCCCACGAACAGGCGATTGCCCCGCCGCGACAGCGCGACGACCTGGTACTGCTGCATCAGCTTCGCGTCGATGACGTTCTGCGGCATGCGCTGCGGGTCCATCGCCCCGAGGTCCAGCAGCGGCAGGGCCAGCGCGCTCGACAGCGTGTGCGCCAGGTCGGCGGGCGAGACCTGGCCGCTGGCGATCACCGCGTTGACGAAGCTGATCTTCTTCTCGCGCGCCTGCTTGACGAGGTCCTCGGCGGCCTTGGCCGGCAGCTTGCCCGCATGCACCAGCATGCGCGCGACCCCCGACAGGGCGGACTGGAGCGGCTCGGCTAGCGTGGTTTCCACAGGCGGTTGCGTCGGGCGACGGAAGGGGGGCGGAGTCCGCCGATTGTGCCAGCCATGGGGCGCCCGGACGGGGAGCGCCGGGGGCCCTCGCGGCGTGAGTTTTTCGCGGGTTCGCCTTCCGTGGACAGGGGCGTGGCCCGTTGGTGCGCCGGGCATGGCTCTTCCGGTCGATGCCGGGGCGGCGGCGGCTGGCTAAGGTGCCGCATCGATCGCGCCGCATCACCTCGTCACCGTGCCCATGCTGATCCCTCACCGACGCTTCGCCGCCCCCGCCGCGGCGCTGCTCGTGCTCGCCGCGCTGTTGCCACCTGGCGCCGGCGCGGCCACCGCAGCGCCGCCCAAGCCCCGTTTCAGCCTCATGCTGGACCGCCCCCAAGCGGTCGTCCGGCCCGGCCAGCCGGTGGCGCTGGCCGTTACGGTGCAGCGTGAGGCCGGCTTCAGCGCCGGCATCCAGGTCGTTGCCGAGGGGCTGCCGGCCGGCGCCACGGCGTCGGTGCTGGACATCGAATCGGGCGCCAGCACCGGCACGCTGACGCTGCGGGCCGCCGCCGGTGTGCCGCATTCGCTGCCCACGGCCGCGGCCGTCAGGGCCCAGGGGGGCGGGGCCGCCAGTGCCGCGCTGCCGCTGACGGTCACGCTGCGCGGTGCAGCCGGCGACGTCGACACCAGCTTCGGCGCCGGCCGCCTGCTGGCCCCCGGCGGCCTCACGGACGACTACGTGCGCGGCGTCGCCGTGCAGGCCGACGGCAAGGTCCTCGTGGCCGGCTTCGGCGTCTTCAGCCCCGCCACGGGCACCGACTTCATGCTGGTGCGCCACCTGCGCGACGGCGGGCTGGACACCGGCTTCGGCAAGGCCGGCAAGGTCGGCACGGCCTTCAACAACGGCGGCCGCAGCGACGAGGCCCAGGCCGTTGCCGTGCAGCCCGACGGCAAGATCCTCGTCGCCGGCAGCAGCGACCAGGGCGCCAGCGGCTACGACTTCGCGCTGGCCCGCTACAACCCCGACGGTTCGCTGGACGCCGGCTTCGGCCGCGGCGGCCGCGTGACGACCTCGTTCGGCAACGGCGCCGACAAGGCCTACGCGCTGCTGCTGCAGCCCGACGGCAGGATCGTGCTGGCCGGCGACAGCAGCCAGGGCGCCAGCGGCAGCGACTTCGCGCTGGCCCGCTACATGCCGGATGGCAGCCTGGACACCGGCTTCGGCAACGGCGGCAAGGTCCTGACCGCCATCGGCGGCGGCAGCGCGCGCGAGACCATCTACGCGCTGGCGCTGCAGAGCGCGGCGGGCGTCTCCCGCATCATCGCGGTGGGCGGCGAGGGCGACTTCATTGCGGCGGCCTACCGTGCCGACGGCACGCTGGACCCCGGCTTCGGCAAGGCCGGCATCGTGCAAGGCCTGTTCGGCAGCGTCACCGGCGCCGCGCGCGGCGTTATCGTCACGCCCGACAACGAGCTGGTGCTGGCCGGCCACCGCGACCACGACTTCGCTGCCGTGCGCCTGCTGCCCGATGGCCGCCCGGACCCCGCCTTCGGCACCGCCGGCCGCGCCATCGTCCCCGTCAGCGCCGGCAACTGGGATGAGGCCACTGCCCTGGTGCAGCAGCACGACGGCCGGCTGCTGCTGGGCGGCTGGGTCTACAGCGGCAACAGCTCCAGCGCCGACACCGTGCTGCTGCGCCTGAACGCCGACGGCAGCCGCGACGAGGCCTTCGGCCCCGGCGGCATCCGCGTCACGCCGGTGGCCGCCGGCCATCGCAGCGACGCCGGCCGCGCGCTGGCCCTGCAGCCCGACGAGCGCGTGCCCGTCATGCGCGTGCTGCAGGCCGGCGAGGCCGCCGGCGCGAGCGACCTCGACATCCTGCTGATGCGCCACTGGCTGTGATGCCGCAGCGCGCCGCTTCCTAGAATCCGTCGGCCCTCATCGACGCGCATGGACGCCCAGCCGACACCCGCCTCGCCCAGCAAGTACCGCGTCCCGCGTGCGCGGCGCGACGCCGTGGCACGCCCGGCGCTGCTCGCGCGCGCGCTGGCGCAGGCGGCCCAGGCGCGGCTGGTGCTGGTGCAGGCGCCCGCCGGCTTCGGCAAGACGACGCTGCTCGTGCAGCTCACCGCCGCGCTGGCTTGCGCGCCCGGCGCCGAGGTCGTCTGGGTGTCGCTCGACGCCGAGGACAACGACACCAACCGCCTCTTCGCCGCGCTGTTCGGCGCGCTGGCGCCGCTGGACCTGCCCTGGGCGGTGCCGCCCGACGCGGTGCTGGCCCAGCTGCGGGACGCCAGCCCCGCGGCGCGCACCGCGCTGGGCCCGTTGATCGACGCGCTGGGCGCCCGGCCCGAGGCCCGTGTCGTCCTCGTGCTGGACGACCTCCACCACGTCACGGACGCCGCCGCGCTGCAGTTGCTGGACGCGCTGATCTCCCGCGCGCCGCCGGAGCTGTGCGTCTTCATCGGCAGCCGCGTGACGCCGCCGCTGTCGCTGGCGCGCTGGCGGGTCGGCGGCGAGCTGGTCGAGCTGGGTTTCGAGGACCTGCAGTTCGACCTCGATGCCGCCCAGGCCCTGTGCCGGCTGCGCGGGCTGGAGGCCATGTCCGACGATGCGCTGCGCGCCGCGCTGGCCCGCACGCACGGCTGGGCCGCCGGCCTGCAGCTGATGCTGGGCAGCGGGCGCGACCGCAGCGCCCCGCCGCTGCTGATCGGGCCCGCCGCCCACCGCCACCTGTTCGATTACTTCGCCCAGGAAGTGCTGGCCGGGCTGCCGCCGCCGCTGCAGGACTTCGTGCTGCACAGCAGCGTGCTGCCCGAGCTCAGCCCGCCGCTGTGCCAGGCCGTCACCGGCCGCCAGGATGCGACGGCCGTGCTGGACGGCCTCTACGGCCGCCAGCTCTTCCTCACCGCGCTGGACGAGGCGGTGCCGGTGCTGCGTTTCCACGACCTGTTCCGCGACTTCCTGCGTGGCGAGCTGGACCGGCGCCAGCCCGGCCTCGCCGCCGAACTGCATGCCCGCGCAGCGGCCGCCGAGACGCAGGCCGGCCACGCCGACCGCGCCGTGCCGCACTGGCTGGCCGCCGGGCGCTGGCACGAGGCGCTGGCCGGCCTGCGCCGCATCGCCGACCGCCTGCTCGCTGCGGGCGGCACCCAGCGCCTGGAGCGCTGGCTCGACCAGCTGCCGCCGGGCTGGCGCGAGCAGCATGCCGAGGTGGCGCTGCTGCGCGGCCTGTGCGCGTGGTCGCGCTGGGACTGGCTGCGTGCCCGCGACGAGTTCCAGCGCAGCCACGACGCCTTCGAGCGCGAAGGCCGCAGCCACGACCGCTTCCTGGCGCTGGGCATGCTGGGCGCCTGCCACAACGCGATGGGCGACATGCAGCGCTGCCAGGAGGCGCTGCAGGCCGTCGCCAGCGCGCGGCTGCCCGCCGCGCTGCAGGTGGCCTTCGATTCGCTCGGTTCCTGGCATGGCCTGGCCCGGGGCGACACCGCCACGCTGCTGCGTTCGCTCGACGCGATGGCCGGCAACGCCGCCCTCGCGCCCGAGACGCGCTACCCCAACATCGTCGACATGGGCTACGGCCACTTCATCGGCGTGCCCGGTGCGCGGCCCCTGATGGAGCGGCTGCAGCGGCTGTGCCGCAGCCGCGGCGGCGACCTCGGCCCGGGCGAGGGCGAAGTCCAGGTGCCGGCGCTCGGCGCCTGGCTGGCGTTCTGGCACGCCGAGCCCGCGCAGGCCGGCGCGGCGCTGCAGGCGCTGCTGCAGCTGCAGCGCCACCTGCCGGGCGCCGTGATGCTGACCATTGGCGCCCAGCACCTGCACGGCCTGCACCTGGCCGTGCAGGGCCGCACCGCCGAGGCGCTGGCCGCGCTCGAGCAGGTGCAGGAGACGATGACCGCCGGCCACAGCATCGGCTGGCGGCGCACCTACCGGCACGTGCAGGCCCGCATCCTCTGGCGGGCCGGCGATGCTGACGGCCTGGCCGCGCTGCTGCCCGAGCTGGCCGCGCCGCGTTCCGCGCGCGAATGGCCGGTCCTCGACACCGGGGCCGCCCTCGTGCAGGGCCTGCACGCGCTGCTGTGCGACCAGCTCGCCGCCGCGCGCGGCCACCTGGAGATCGCGGTGCAGCGGCAGCGCCACGCCAGCCTGCCGGCCTTCATCGGCGATGCCCGCCTGAGCCTGGCCGCCTGCTGCGCGGCCCAGGGCGAGCCCGACGCCGCGGCCGCTTGGCTGGACGAGGTGCTGGCCGACGCCGCCCGCGACGAGGGCTGGGGCCTGCTGCTGCTGGAGCCGCCCGCGCGGCTGCAGGCGCTGTGGCGGGCCACCGAGGGCCGGCTGCAGCTGCCCGCGGCCCAACTGGCCGCGCTGCGCCAGCGGCTGGCCGCCTGGCAGCAGGGCGTCGACGCACCGGCCCGGCCCGTGCCGGCGGACGACCCGCTGTCGGGCCGCGAGCGTGAGGTGCTGGCGCTGCTGGCCGAGGGGCAGAGCAACAAGCTGATCGCGCGCGCGCTGGACCTCAGCCTGCACACCGTGAAGCGGCACGTCGCCAACATCCTGACCAAGCTCGCGCTCGACAGCCGCACCCAGGCTGCTGCCTACTGGCACCGCCGCTGAGCGCCCGCCTCATGGCCCTTCGCGGGCCGCGCGATGGCTCCACCGGGCGATGCCGGCCGGGGCGCCGATTCCGAAGATGACGGTCAAGGCCACGCGCTGGCACCCAACCCGCCATCTCCCTGGAGTCCCCATGTTCCCGCTTCGACCTTTCGCGCCGCTGTGCGCCGCGCTGGCCCTCCTCGCCGGCTGTGGCGGCGGCACCGACGCGACCGTGCCCGTCACGCCCACCACGCCCACCACGCCCGGCCCCGCAGCCCGGATGGCCGCGCAGCCCGGCTCGGCCCAGCACGCCACCATCACCTGGACCGGTGGCAGCCCCGGCAGCCCCGGCAGCACCTGGCGGCTGGAGCGGCGCCGCGACGACGGCGACGGCGGCGACTACGCGCTCGTGGCCGAAGTGGACAGCGGCGCCGGCCTGTGGCTGGACGCTGGCCTGAGCGCCGACACGAGCTACGGCTACCGCCTCCGCCGGGCCGACGGCAGCGTGCTCGCCACGGCCAGCGCGCGCACCGGGGCCGAGGCCGTGCTGACGACGCCGGAGCCCGCCGCCGTGGGCAACGCCATGGCGCTGCCGGTCACGCCCACGTCCAGCCGCATCGGGCTCGCCGACGGCAGCCTGCAGCTGGACCTGCCCGCCGGCAGCCTCAGCCAGGCCGGCACGGCGACGCTGCAGCCCATCGCCAACCCGCTGCCCGATGGCGCCGGGCCGGGCATGAGCCTGAGCCTGCCCGAGCGCCCGGCCCGCGCGCTGACGCTGTCGCTGCGCTACGGCGCCGACGAGGACGTCGACGAGGTGCTGCAGGACCGCATCGCGCTGCACCAGGCCGACGGCAGCTGGTGGCTGCTGCCGCTGGTCGCGCACGATGCGGCGGCCCGCCTGCTGCAGGTCGAGCTGCCGCCCAGCCTCTGGGTGGCGCAGCCGAGCGCGTCGACGCGACTCGCCCGCCTGAACGGCGCCGCGAGCGCGGCCACGGCGGCGGGTGTGAAAGGCAGCTTCGTGCGCGTGAAGGCGCACAAGCTCGTGCCGGCATCCGCCAGCGTCCGCGTGCTGGGCAGCCAGCGCTTCGTGCCCGTCAGCATCTACACCCTGTGGGGCAGCGACACCACGTCCTGCGCCAACCTCGCCGAAGAGGAACTCTGCGCCCCCAAGCCGGTCCTGCGCGACGTGCAGCTGCCGGTCCTCAACACCAAGGCCGGTTTCCAGCGCCAGTGGACGCTGGAGGGCAGCGCCGCGCCCGATGCCTCCCTGGGCATGCTGGCCGTCGAGCCCCGGTCGGGCATGGTCTATACCGCGCCGGCCCAGGTGCCGGCCACCAACCCGCTCACGCTGCGCTTTCAGAGCATCAACGGCAGCAACGGGCGCCGCCTGGTGCTGAGCGCCAGCATCCGCGTCGCCGAGGATGCCTGGGTCGGCACGCTGGATGCGCTGGTGGGCGACCTCGCCCAGGGGCACTACTTCAGGCTCGACCTGCGCTGGACGCTGGACGCCGCGCAGAGCACCCCGACCCGGCGCGTCTACCGCCCCGTCGGCACCGCGACCCATCGCTACTCCGTGCTGGACAACGTCTGCCAGCACACGGTGTCCCCCGCCAGCCTGCCGCTGGCCCAGGCAGACACCATGGGGCAGCTCGTCGTCGACGAGTCCGTGAGCCCGCCGCGCTACACCCTGGCCATGAGCACGCGCTGGAGCTCGACGCTCACCGTCCGCTGCCCGACCGGCAGCACCAGCGCGCCCATCAGTGGCGGCCATATCTGGTCGGCCGAGGGCGTCGTCGCCAACGGGCGCATCGCGGGCTCGGACAACGGCCTGGGCGAGCGCACCTGGTCGCTGGGGCGCCCGCAATGAGCGCGGCCCTGCACCACGAGCGGCCCGTGATCGCCGTATTCGGCGCCACCGGTGCGCAGGGTGGCGGCCTGGCCCGCGCGCTGCTGCGCGACCCCTGGCGGCGCTTCGCGGTGCGGGCGCTGACGCGCCAGCCCGGCTCACGCGCCGCGCGCGCCCTGGCCCAGGCCGGGGCCGAGGTGGTGCCGGCCGACCTCGACCGCCCCGGCGCGCTGGCCGCCGCGCTGGCCGGCGCGCACGGCGTGTTCGGCGTCACCGACTTCTGGGAGCACTTCAGCCCCGAGCGCGAACTGCAGCAGGCTGCGCAGCTCGCCGGTGCCGCCGAGCGCGCCGGCGTGCGGCACCTCATCTGGTCCACCCAGGAGGACACGCGCAGCGCCGGCGGCCCGTGGGCGGTGCCGCAGATGGACGCCAAGGGGCAGGCGGATGCGCTTTTCGGCGCGCTGCCGACGACCTACCTGCTGGCCTCGTTCTACTGGGACAACTTCATCCACCTGGGCCTGCACCCGCAGCGCGGGCCGGACGGCGCCCTGCTGTGGCCGCTGCCGCTCGGCAGCGCGCGGCTGTGCGGCATCGCGGCGGAGGACATCGGCAACTGCGTCGCGGCGCTGTTCGTGCAGGGCGAGGCGGTCATCGGCGAGCGCATCGGCCTGGCCGGCGAGCAGCTGGGCGGCGCGCAGATGGCCGAGGTGCTGTCGCGCGTGCTGGGCGAGCCGGTGCGCTACCAGGCCATCGCGCCGGAGGCCTTCGGGCGCCAGCCCTTCCCCGGCGCGCCCGAGATGGCGCGCATGTTCGCCTACCAGCAGGCCGAGGAGTCGGCCTACTGCGCCACGCGCCCACCCGAGCTCGCCCGCGGCCTGCATCCGGGCCTGCTCGGTTTCGCGGCGTGGGCGCAGGCGCGTGCCGACGTGCTGCGCCAGCTTGTCGGCGCGCCCGGGGGGCGGTCATGAAGGCGGCCCTGGCCCTCGCCGCCGCGCTCGTTGCCCTGCCTGCCCGGGCCGACATCGACTGCTGGATGGACGCCCCGCATCCGCTCACCGCCGACGGCCTGCCGGCCGGCCACGCCAGCGTCGCACCGCTGCAGCAGGCGATACGGCAGCTCAACGCGGTGCTGCGCCGCCAGCCGGCGCTGCTGGCGCTGCCGCGCTCGCGCCTGCGCAGCAGCTGGCAGATCGCCGGCCAGTGGACGCTGCCGGCGCGCGCTGCCCATTTCCTGCTGCGCGACCACCGCGAGTCCATGTGGCAGGGCCGCTGCGGCGTCATCCAGGGCGCCGACCGGCTGGAGCCGCGCGCCTCCATCGTCGTGCAGGTCAACCGGCCCGACACCTTCTTCGCCACCGCGGCGCCCGAGCTGCGCGACGACGGGTTCGAGGCCTGGCGCGAGCTGTTCCCGACCGGCGAGGTGCAGGGCCGGCCGCTGTACGACGGCCACATGCTGGTCATCACCCCGGACGGGCGGCGGCCCTGGGTGCCCGTGACGACGGCCGACTACCTGGACTTCACCGAGCGCGACCTGATGCGCCGCCATGCCGAGGCGCAGGCCGCGGCGGCGGCGCAGCAGGCCGCGATGGCGCCGGCCGCGCGCGAGGCGCAGATCCAGCGCGTGGTGGAGGGCATGCGGCGTGTCGACCCGGCCCAGGCCGCGCGGCTGGAGCAGGAGCTGCGCGCCAGCCTCGCCGCCGAGGTGCGCGCCATCGAGGCCGCGGCCGCGCGGCGGCGCGCCCAGGGCCAGGACGACCCCGTGGGCCGCCGGCTCGAGCAGCTGCGCACCCACCGCAGCCGGCTCACGCCGGCCGAGCTGGCGGCCCAGGCCCGACTGGGCCTGAACGGCCTGCAGGACCCGGTGCAGCCGCTGGAGCGCTACCCCGCGCTGGTGCGGCCGGATCCGGCCTACCCCTGGGACCGCCTGCACCCCAGCCGGCCGCAGATGCTGATGGTGTCGCTGCGCGGCACCGGCGAGTTCGAGGCCCCGATGGCCGAGGCCCTGCGCCAGCTCGACGTCGCCGCGCTGGAGGCGCTGGTGCGCCGGCCGCCTTGATGCCCTGTTGATGGCGCGGGGCCAAAGCTATGCACGGTTTTTACGCCGGGCCTTCTAGATTGGAGGCCTCGCAACGAACGGCCGGCCCGGTTGCCGGCCCGCGGTATGAACCCCGTCGCCATCCTGCAGCATGAGGCCAGCCAGGGCCCGGGCTTCCTGCTGGAATTCCTCCACAGCCAGGACATTCCCACGGCGGTGTTCCACGCCTCGCGGTGCGAGCTGCCGCGCCAGGTGCGGGACTACGCCGGCATCGTGGTGCTGGGCAGCAACGCCAGCGTCAATGACGGCGACGCCTGGATTGCCGCAGAGCTGGCCTGGGTCCGCCGGGCCCTGGCCCATGACGTGCCGGTGCTCGGCCACTGCTTCGGCGCGCAGCTGCTGGCGCGTGCGATGGAGGCGCGGGTGGTGCGCAATGCCTGGCCCAACATCGGCTGGAGCCGGCTGGCTGTGACGCCGGCTGCGCGCCCCCTCTTCGGCGGCCAGACGCATGTCGAGCTCTTCAACTGGCACTACGACACCTTCGAGATCCCTCGCGGCGCCACGCGCGTGCTGTTCGGCATGCACTGCCTGAACAAGGGCTTCATGCAGGGCCGGCACCTGGGCCTGCAGTCGCACCTGGAGGTGACGGAGGCGAGCGTGCGCGCCTGGTGCGAGGAGTCGCGCCATGAGTTCGGCCTGGCGAAGGGGCCGGCCGTGCAGGCCGAGGCCGACATCCTGCGCGGCCTGCCCGCTCGCACGGCGAAGCTGCACCAGGTGGCGCGCAGCGTCTATCGGCAATGGATAGGCGGGCTCAGAACGCCGCAGGCCGTGCGGCTGCACGGCGCCCGTTAGGTCAGGGGACGAGGCGGTAGCCCACGGCCGTCTCGGTCAGCAGGTGCCGGGGCTGGGCGGGCTGCTGCTCCAGCTTCTGGCGCAGGTTGCCCATGTAGACGCGCAGGTAGTGGTTGTCATCCAGGTGCGATGGCCCCCAGACCGCCTTCAGCAACTGGCGGTGGGACAGCACCTTGCCGGCGTTGGCGATCAGGTGCGTCAGCAGGCGGTACTCGATGGGCGTGAGGTGCACGGCCTGGCCGCTCCGCAGCACGCGCCGCGCGGCCATGTCGACCTCCACGTCGCCGAAGCGGAACGAGGTCGCGGGCGGCGCGCCGTTGGCCGAGGCCATGCTCTGGCTGCGCCGCAGCGCCACGCGGACGCGGGCCATCAGCTCGCCGACGTTGAACGGCTTGGTCAGGTAGTCGTCGGCGCCCGCGTCCAGCGCCGCGATCTTGTCGGCCTCGTCGCTGCGGGCGGACAGGACGATGACCGGGACGCCCGACCAGGCCCGCAGGTCCTTCAGGTAGTCGACGCCGTCGCCGTCGGGCAGCCCCAGGTCGAGCACGATCAGGTCCGGCCGGCGCGTGCCGGCATCGAGCAGGCCCTGCCGCGCGGTCTCGCATTCGCTCACGATCCAGCCCTCCGCCTCGAGCGCCAGGCGAACGAAGCGGCGGATGCCGGGCTCGTCCTCGATGATCAGTGCGATGGGGCTGGGCTGGCTCATGCGGGCTCTTCGGGTTCGATGTCGGGGACTGCGGGCGGGTTGCCGCGCGGCAGCGCGAGGGTGAAGACGGCGCCGCCGGCGCTGCCCCGCTCCGCCCAGATGCGCCCGTGGTGGGCCTGCATGATGGCCCGGCAGATGGCCAGGCCCAGGCCCACGCCGGAGGTGGTGGATTCGCTCCTGGCGCGGGCGAACTTCTCGAACAGGGCTTCCTCGCGGCCGGCGGGCAGGCCGGGGCCGTTGTCGCTCACGCTCAGCCACAGTTCATCGCCCTGCAGGGCCGCCCGGATGTGGGTCGCGCTGCCCGGCGGCGTGTACTTGACCGCGTTCTCCAGCAGGTTGCACAGCACCCGCTCCATCAGTGCGGCGTCGAGGTGGACCAGCGGCAGGGTCGGCGGCGCGTCGACGCTCACCGGGTGGCCCGCCAGCACCGACTGCATGGCCTGCAGGGCGCTGCCGATGACCTCCTCGATGGGCTGCCACTGCAGCCGCAGCTGAACGGCGCCGCTCTGCAGCCGGGCCATGTCCAGCAGATTGGTGACCATGGCGTTGATGCGCTGGGACTGCTGCTGCAGCGCCGCCGCGAGCTCGCGGCCCGCCGGCGGCAGGGTGGGCAGGGCGGCCAGCGTGTCCGCCAGCCCGTAGACCACCGCCAGCGGGGTGCGCAGGTCGTGCGACAGCGTCGAGAGCAGCGAGTTGCGCAGGCGCTCCGACTCGATGTGGACCAGCGCATCCTGCGCCACCTCCACGTAGTGCACGCGCTCCAGCGCCTGGCCGATGATGCTGGCGCAGATGTCCAGCTGGGCGCGCCGCTCGGGCTGCATCACGGAGGCCAGCTCGCGCGGCCTCAGGGCCAGCACGCCGCGGGCGCGCATGGGCGCCTGCAGCGGCAGGTAGAACCAGGCGCTGCCGGGCAGCGTGTCGGTGGCCAGCCCCGCCGCCTGGCCGTGGTCGAGGGCCCAGCGCGCCGTGCCGAGATCGGGCGGGTCCTGGAGGGCGGCCTGGGCGGCCGGTGCCGGCATCTGCAGCTGGTCGTCCGCATCCAGCGCCAGCACCAGCGCCGGCCCGTGCAGCTCCCGCGACAGATTGGCCTGCGCGCTCTGCACGACCTGGTCGGTCTGCAGGGCGCCGGCCAGCTCGCGCGTCAGCTCGAACAGGGCCCGTGCGCGGGCCTCGCGCTCCGCGGAGACCGTCACCTGGTAGCGCAGGTGGGCCGTCAGCTGGCCGGTGATGAGGCCGACGGCGAGCATCACGGCGAAGGTCAGCAGGTACTGCGCATCGGTGATCGCGAAGCTGAGCTGGGGCGCGACGAAGAAGAAGTCGAAGAAGCCCACGCTCAGGAAGCTGGCCAGCACGGAGGGGCCCCGCCCCCAGCGCAGCGCCACGCCGACCACCGCGAGCAGGAACAGCATGACGATGTTGCTCAGGTCGAACCAGGCCTGCAGCGGCCAGCTCACCGCCGTGGTGGCGGCGCAGACCAGCGCGGCTCCCAGGTAGCGCTGCCACTGCGCGGCCAGGCGCTCCCAGGCCGGATGGCCCGCGGTTTCGCCCGGTGCGGGTCTGGCGGCCTGCGCCTGGCCGACCTCGATGAGGTCCACGTCGGGCGCGCCGGCGGAGAGCGTGTCGTGCAGCCCCGGCCCGGCCGCCCAGCGCCGCCACGCCGGCCGGGGCGGCGCACGGCCCAGCAGGATCTGCGAGAGGTTGTTCTCGCGCGCATGCCGTATCAGCGCCGGCGCCACGTCCTGTTCCTGCAGCACCGATGTCGCCGCACCGAGGTCGTGGGCCAGGCGCACCACGCGCAGGATGTGTTCGCGTCGCGCGTCCGGCATGCGCCGCAGGTGCGGCGTTTCCACGTAGACGGCGTGCCAGCTGACGTTGAGCTGCTGGGCCAGCCGGGCGGCGCTGCGCACGACGTGCTCGGCGCCGGCCGTCGGGCCGATGGCGCAGAGGACCGCGGCCTCGGTCTTCCAGACCTGGCGGATGGACTGGTTGCTGCGCCAGGCCTGGACGTCGTCTTCCACCCGGTCGGCCGTGCGCCGCAGGGCCAGCTCCCGCAGGGCCATCAGGTTGCCCTTGCGGAAGAAGTTGCGGGCGGCGCGTTCCGCCTGCGGCCCGGCGTAGACCTTGCCTGCCTGCAGTCGCGCGATCAGCTCGTCCGCCGGCGTGTCGACCATGACGACTTCGTCGGCACGGTCGAAGAAGGTGTCGGGCAGGGTCTCCTGCACCCGCACGCCCGTGATGCCGCCCACGACGTCGTTCAGGCTCTCCAGGTGCTGGACGTTCAGCGTCGTGTAGACGTCGATGCCGTTGGCCAGCAACTCCTCGACGTCCTGCCAGCGCTTGGGGTGGCGCGAGCCGGCGACGTTGGAGTGGGCGAGCTCGTCGACCAGCACCAGCGCCGGCGACCTGTCCCGGAGCTGCTCCAGCGCGGCATCGAGGTCGAACTCCGGCAGGCGCCTGCCGCGGTATTCCACCTGCCGTGCCGGCAGCACCTCCAGCCCCTCGGCCAGCGCCGCCGTCTCGCTGCGGCCATGGGTCTCGACGACGCCCACCAGCACCTTGACGCCCCCGGCCTGGAGCTGGCGGGCGGCCTGCAGCATCGCGTAGGTCTTACCCACGCCGGCGGAGGAGCCGAAATAGATGCGCAGCCTGCCGCGCCGGGACTTGAACTCTGCCTTGCGGAGCTGCTCCAGCAGCGCGTCGGGGTCCGGCCGGTCGTCTTCAGTCATCACAGCCAAGCCGCCTCGCGAAATCGCCACCCCGCCAATGTACCGATGCCGGCGGCGGTGGGGGCCGCACCGGGGGCGCCGGCTCCGGCACCCGCCGCGGGCATTGCGCAGCCGACTCGCATCGCCAGCCCCGGCCCGTCTCAGAAGGTCTTGCCGATGCTCAGCACGAAGCCCGTCGTGCCCACGCGCCTGGCGTCCTGGCCGGCGGCATTGGCGACCTGATAGAGGTCGCGCCGGGCATCGGTGCCGATCAGCGCGCCGGTCACCGTCAGGCCGTGGAACTCCCTGGCCAGCGACAGCTTGTAATCGGTGTACGACAGCGCGCCGTAATGCCTCACGGCCAGGCGGCCCACATGCGTGCCGAGGGTGACGCCGGCGCCGAGGTCGAAGCCGTAGTTGAGATCCAGGTAGGCGCTGCCCCTGGAGCCGCCGGCCGCGGGCAGGGCGCTGAAATAGGCGTAGCCGGCCGTCGTGCCGTTCAGGCCGAAGTAGTCCGTGGCGGACACGGAGAGCCTGGCGCTGAAGGCGCCGGTGCTGATGCCGGCGTAGACGTCGACGTTGGTGTACTTCTCGCCCGTGGCGACGCCGGGCGCGCTGTTCAGGCGAGCGCCGGGGTAGGCGTAGGCGAGGGTGCCCAGGTCCAGCGTGACGTCCGGCGCGATGGCGAACCGGTAGCCGCCGTACAGGTCCCATTCCAGCCCGGCGCCGTTGTTGTAGCTGTTGCCGGAGACGTTGGACATCCAGGTGCCGAGGTAGAGGCCGCTGCCGTGCACATAGTCCAGGCCGGCCTGGACGGCGGGCCGCCTGTAGGTCTGGCTGATGCCGCGGAAGCGGTAGTCGCTGGCGAGGCCGAGGTTGCCGGTCAGCGTGTGCTCGGCTGTGGCCGCGGGTGCCCCGGCCTCGGGGTCCGGCGCGGTCTGGGCACGGGCGGCGCCGCTGAGCATGGCGGCAATGGCGATCAGGAGCAGGAGGTCTTTCTTCATCGGGTTCTCGGACTGTGGATGGCAGCAGGCAGGGGCGGCGAGGCCACGCCGCGGCGTGCGTTGCCGCGGCGCGGGCTTCACCGGGGCGGCGTCGCGCCCGTTCGGGTCGGGTGGGCTAAGGGGTCAGGAGCCGGCCTGGTCCAGCGCCAGGTTCAGCTTCAGCACGTTGACGCGCGGCTCGCCGAGCACGAGGAGGTCGCGCGGCTCGGTGTTGGCGTCGATCAGGCGTTGCACGTCCTGCGGCGGCAGCCTGCGTTCGCGGGCGACGCGGGCGGCCTGGTAGCGCGCGGCGGCCATCGTGATGTGCGGGTCCAGGCCGCTGCCGGAGGCGGTCACGAGGTCGGCCGGCACCGGCGCGCTGTTGCCGGGGTCGGCGGCGCGCAGCGCCGCGATGCGGCTCTTCACGGCATCGGTCAGTGCCGGGTTCAGCGGGCCCTGGTTGGAGCCGCTGGAGCCGCCGGCGTTGTTGGACATCGGCCCGGTGGCCGACGGGCGGCCCCAGAAGTACTTCGGCGACGTGAAGTTCTGGCCGATGAGCTCGGAGCCCACCAGCTTGCCGTCACGCTCGATCAGGCTGCCGGCGGCCTGCCGGGGAAAGAGGCTCTGGCCGACGCCGGTGACGGCCAACGGGTAGAGCACGCCGGTCAGGGCGCTGAGGAGCACGAACAGCGTCAGTGCGGGGCGGAGCAGGGTCTTCATGGTTGCCCTCCTTAGACGAGATGGGTGGCGACGAGCAGCAGGTCGATCGCCTTGATGCCGATGAAGGGCACGATGAGGCCGCCGAGGCCGTAGATGCCCAGATTGCGGCGCAGCAGCGCAGCCGCGCCGACGGCGCGGTAGGGCACGCCCTTGAGCGCCAGCGGGATGAGCGCCACGATGATGAGCGCGTTGAAGATCACCGCCGACAGGATGGCCGAGTTGGGGCTGTGCAGCGCCATCACGTTCAGGGCGCCGAGCTGCGGGTACACGCCCACGAACATCGCCGGGATGATGGCGAAGTACTTGGCCACGTCGTTGGCGATGGAGAAGGTGGTCAGCGAGCCGCGCGTCATCAGCAGGCGCTTGCCGGTCTCGACCACCTCGAGCAGCTTGGTCGGGTTGGAGTCGAGGTCGACCATGTTGCCGGCCTCCTTGGCGGCCTGGGTGCCGGTGTTCATCGCCACGGCCACGTCGGCCTGGGCGAGGGCGGGGGCGTCGTTGGTGCCGTCGCCCGTCATCGCCACTAGCCGGCCTTCGGCCTGGTAGTCGCGGATGAGCTTGAGCTTGGCCTCCGGGGTGGCCTCGGCCAGGAAGTCGTCCACACCGGCTTCCGCCGCGATGGCCGCGGCCGTGAGCTTGTTGTCGCCGGTGATCATCACCGTCTTGATGCCCATGCGGCGCAGTTCGGCGAAGCGTTCCTTGATGCCGCCCTTGACGATGTCCTTGAGCTCCACCGCGCCCAGGACATGCGCGCCGTCGCAGACCACCAGCGGCGTGCTGCCGCGGCGGGCGATCTCCTCGACGGCCTGCGCCACCTCGGCGGGGAACTTGCCGCCCAGCGCCTCGACGTGGCGGCGCACCGCGTCGCCGGCGCCCTTGCGGATCCGGCGGGCGCCGTCGTTCAGGTCCACGCCGCTCATGCGCGTCTGGGCCGTGAATGGCACGAAATGCGCGTCCATCGTGCCCAGCGTGCGCTCGCGCAGGCTGAAGCGCTGCTTGGCCAGCACGACGATGCTGCGGCCCTCGGGCGTTTCGTCGGCCAGCGAGGCGAGCTGCGCGACGTCGGCCAGCTGCTGCTCGGTCACGCCGGGAGCCGGCACGAACGCCGCGGCCTGGCGGTTGCCCAGCGTGATGGTGCCGGTCTTGTCCAGCATCAGCACGTCGACGTCGCCGGCCGCCTCCACGGCGCGCCCGGAGGTGGCGATCACGTTGGCCTGCATCATGCGGCTCATGCCGGCCACGCCGATGGCGGACAGCAGGCCGCCGATGGTGGTGGGGATCAGGCAGACCAGCAGCGAGATCAGCGCGGTCAGCGAGACCACCGTGCCGGCGCCCGCGGCCTCGACGCTGAAGATCGAGTACGGCAGCAGCGTCACCGTGACGACCAGGAACACCAGCGTCAGCGCCACGAGCAGGATGGTCAGCGCGATCTCGTTGGGCGTCTTCTGCCGCCTGGCGCCCTCGACCATCGCGATCATGCGGTCCAGGAAGGACTCGCCGGGATTGACGCCGATGCGCACGACCAGCCAGTCGGACAACACCCGCGTGCCGCCGGTCACCGAGGAGAAGTCGCCGCCCGACTCGCGGATGACGGGCGCCGATTCGCCGGTGATGGCGCTTTCGTCCACCGAGGCCACGCCCTCGATGACCTCGCCGTCCAGCGGCACCATGTCGCCGGCCTCGACCAGCACGACGGCGCCCTTGCGCAGCTCGTCCGACGGCACGGGATGCCACTGCGAACCGTGCCTGGGCTCGTTGAGCTTCTTGGCCCAGGTCCTCGCCTTCAGGCCGCGCAAGGAGGCGGCCTGGGCTTTGCTGCGGCCTTCCGCCAGGGCCTCGGCGAAGTTGGCGAACAGCACCGTGAACCACAGCCACAGCGAGATGCCGAGCATGAATGCCGAGCCTTGCGCGCCGGCCAGCGCCGGGTTCTGCAGGCTGGCCGCCCACAGGCCGGTGGTCAGGATGCTGCCGACGTAGACGACGAACATCACCGGGTTGCGCCACTGCACGCGCGGGCTGAGCTTCTCGAAGGAGGCCTTGATGGCCGGCTTCACCAGCGTCGGGTCAAGGAAAGACAGTTGGGTTGGGTTGGTGGTCATGATGGTTCAGGCTCCCCACAACATCAGGTGTTCAACCATCGGGCCGAGGGCCAGCGCGGGAACGTAGTTCAGCAGGCCGACCAGCAGCACCGTGCCGATCAGCAGCACGATGAACAGCGGGCCGTGGGTGGGCATGGAGCCCGGCCCCTGCGGCAGGCGCTTCTTGCCCGCCAGGCTGCCGGCCATGGCCAGCACCGGCACGATGACGCCGAAGCGGCCCAGCCACATCACGACGCCCAGCAGCGTGTTGTAGAAGGGCGTGTTGGCCGACAGGCCCGCGAAGGCCGAGCCGTTGTTGTTGGCGGCCGAGGTCAGCGCGTACAGGGCTTCCGAGAAGCCATGCGCGCCCGGGTTGGCGATGCCGGCCTTGCCGTCGGCCGCCAGCACCGCGATGGCGGTACCGGTCAGCACGGCCAGCGGCGTGATGAGGATGGCGATGGACGTCATCTTCATCTCGTAGGACTCGATCTTCTTGCCGAGGTACTCCGGCGTGCGGCCGATCATCAGGCCGGCGATGAACACGGCGAGGATGGCGAACACCAGCATGCCGTACAGGCCGGTGCCCACGCCGCCGAACACCACCTCGCCCAGCTGCATCATGACCAGCGGCACCATGCCGCCGACGGGCGTCATGGAGTCGTGCATGGCATTGACGGCACCGCAGGAGGCGGCCGTCGTGACGACGGCGAACAGGCTGCTGGCATTGATGCCGAACCGGGTGTCCTTGCCTTCCATGTTGCCGCCGCTCTGCAGCGCGCTGGGCGCCTGGTCGACGCCCAGCGCCGCCAGCTGCGGGTTGCCGGCCTGCTCCGCGCCGGTGCAGACGATCACGCCGACGACGAACATCACGGTCATCGCGACGAGGACCGCGATGCCCTGGCGCGAGTCGCCCACCATGAAGCCGAACGTGAAGCACAGCGCCGCCGGGATCAGGAAGATCGACAGCATCTGCGCCAGGTTGGCCAGCGGCGTCGGGTTCTCGTAGGGATGGGCCGAGTTGGTGTTGAAGAAACCGCCGCCGTTGGTGCCCAGCGTCTTGATCGACTCCTGCGACGCCACCGGCCCCATGGGCAGTTGCTGCGTGCTGGCCGTGGCGTCTTCGGTGACGGGCTGGCCCTTGTCGTCCTTCATCGGCAGGCCATCGGCACCGAGCTTGGGCGCCTGATACGCGTTGACCTCCAGCGTCACGGCGTCCTTGTAGGCGTCGAAGTTCTGGATCACGCCCTGGCCCACCAGGAAGACGGCATAGACGAAGGAGATCGGAAGCAGCACCCACAGCACCACGCGCGTCAGGTCGGCCCAGAAATTCCCGACACTGCCCTGCAGCCGGCCGGCGAAGCCCCGGATCAGCGCGAACACCACCACGATGCCCGTGGCCGCGGAGAGGAAGTTCTGCACCGTCAGCGCGAGCATCTGGGTCAGGTAGCTCATGGTGCTTTCGCCGCCATAGCCCTGCCAGTTGGTGTTGGTGACGAAGCTGATGGCCGTGTTGAACGCGGAGTCCGCGGAGACGGCCGCCATCCCCTGCGGGTTCAGGGGCAACGCCGCCTGGAAGCGTTGCAGCGCATAGACGACCAGGACGCCGACGAAGTTGAACAGCAGCAGGGCGATGGCGTACTGCTTCCAGTGCATGCCCTCGCCGGGCTTGACGCCGGCGAGCCTGTAGAGACCGCCTTCCACGGCGTGCATCCAGTTGGGCAGCCGGCCGTCGGCCACGCGGCGAAGCCACCGCGCCAGCGGCCAGGCGGCTGCGAGCAGGATGGCCAGGAAGAGGCCGAGATTGATCCATGCGAGCCTGTCCACGTCAGAACTCCTCGGCGCGGAACATCGCGTACAGCAGGTAGGCGAACAAGCCGGCAGCCACCAGGCCGCAGATCCAGTACAGCACCGTCATTTCTTGCCGCCCTCGAGTTGGTGGCTGGCCACGGCCAGTCCGAGGGCGAGGCCGAACAGCAGGAAGCTGAGCCCCAGGAAGATCCAGTCCATGTGGTCCTCGTTGTGAAGAGAATTTCTATGGACGCAAGCCTAGGTTCGGGCGTGTCAAGTCGGTGTAGAAGTCGTGGGCGCCGCCATCAAGAAACCATAAAGACGGGGCGTGCAGCCACGCAGCGTTGCAGGTCGCGTTCGCCCGCGCAGCGAGGCCACGGCCCAGGCTTCGCCGGACTCGCCGGAGTCGCCGCAGCGCCGGGCCGCAGGCCGGGCACCGTCCGTCGCTTGCACCTGGCGTCAGCCTGCGGGCAGGCTCAGCACCACCAGCAGCCCGCCGAGAGGGCTCGCGCCCAGCTCGACCGTCCCCTCATACAACGTGGCCAGCTCCTGCACGATGGCCAGGCCCAGCCCGCTGCCCGGCGTTGTTTCATCCAGCCGATGGCCGCGCTTCAGCGCTTTGGCCATCCGATCTGGCGCGATGCCTGGCCCGTCATCGTCGACGGTCACACGCAGCTGCCTTCCGGCCTGCATGGCGCTGACCAGCACTTGCGTTCGCGCTGCCTTGCAGGCGTTGTCCAGCAGGTTGCCCAGCATCTCCTGGAGGTCCTGGGATTCGCCGGCGAACGCCAGGCGGGCATCGACGTCCGCGCGGATCGACAGCTTCCTGTTCGCGTGAACCTTCTGCATGACGCGGACCAAGCCATCGGCCACGGGCTGCAACGGCGTCCTCAGACCACCGGCGCCCTGGGCCGCTGCGGCTCGAGCCCGGGCAAGGTGCCAGTCAATGTGCCGGCGCGCCACCTGCACCTGATCCAGCACGAGCGCAGGCAACTCTTCTCGGCCCGCACCGGAGCTGCTCGCGTTCGTGGCGCCTTGGCTCAGGATGGTGAGTGGTGTCTTCAAGGCGTGGGCGAGATTGCCCGCCTGAGCCCTCGCACGCTCCAAGGTTGAAGCCTGGCGATCCAGCACGCTGTTGAGGTCATCGACCAAGGGCTGGACCTCGCTCGGGTAACGGCCTTCGAGGCGCTGTGTCCGTCCGTCCCGCAGCGCCGACAGGGCAACACGCAGCCGGCTCAGCGGCGCCAGCCCGAGCGTGACCTGAAGCACCGCGCCCGCGCAGAGCAGGAGAAGCAGCACCAGCAGCGACCCCGTCAGGACGTTGTTGAACCTCTCGGCGGCCCGCTCCAGCGGGTCGGTGCTCGCGGCCACCATCACGCGCCACGGCTGTGCCGCACCGTCGGCCTGCAGGCCTCGCTCGATGAGCAACAGCGGCTCCTTTCGATGGTTCTGCACGTCATGGACATGAAGCTCTCCCCGCCCCGGCGTGTCCCTCGGCGCGATCAGCTCTTCATCCCAGAGGGAGCGCGAGCGCAGCAAGCCCGGCTTGCCTTCCGAACCGGCGCCGTCGACCTGCCAGTACAGGCCCGAATGCGGGCGCGTCCAGCGCGGGTCCGAGAGCCGTGCCGCATCGAGAGTCGGCCGCCCCTGGCTGTCTACCTCCAGCCTTGCCAGGACCTGGTCCAGGTCCGCCGTCAGTCGCTCGACGAATTGCTGCCGCACATGGTCACGGAACAGGGCTGACAACACGAAACCCGAGGCCACCACGACCAGGCCCGCAGTGAGCAGGGTCACCAGCAGCAGGCGGTGGCGAAGCGAGCGGAGGTTCGGCAAGGTCAACAGGGCGTCCGGTGGTCAGTCAGCAGCTGCGAGCCGGTAGCCCATGCCGCGGACGGTCTCGATGAGGTCGGCGCCGAGCTTGCGCCGCAGCCGGGCAACGAACACCTCCACGGTGTTGGAGTCGCGGTCAAAGTCCTGCGCATACAGGTGCTCCACGAGCTCGCTGCGGGACACCACCTGTCCCGCCCGATGCATCAGGTAGGCCAGCAGCCGGTACTCATGCGCCGTGAGGCTGACGGTGGCCCCCTTGTGGGTGACCGTGCCGGTGCGGGTGTCCAGTGTGATGTCGCCCTGCTGCAGCAGCGGTGACGCCAGGCCGTGGGAGCGGCGCACCAGCGCGCGCAGGCGGGCGAGCAGTTCCTCGGTATGAAACGGCTTGGCAAGGTAGTCGTCCGCCCCCGCGTCGATGCCCGCCACCTTCTCGTGCCAGCTGTCGCGCGCGGTCAGGATCAACACCGGCATGGTCATCCCCTGACCGCGCCACCGCTGCAGCACCGTCAGGCCATCCAGCAAGGGCAGTCCCAGGTCCAGCACGACGGCGTCGTAAGGCTCCGTGGCGCCCAGATGCAGCGCGGCCTGCCCGTCTCCCGCCTCGTCCACGGCATAGCCGGCCTGCTCCAGCATCTGCTTGAGCTGCGACCTCAGGACGGATTCATCCTCGACCAGCAACACCCTCATGGCCGGCGCTCCGGGGCCGAGGCAGAGGGGGCTTTGCTCCCGGGCGCTGGACGTTGCCGGCTTCTGAGGACCGAAGCGGTCTTGGCATCCACGTCCAGACGAAGCAGTCGACCGCCGCTTTGCAGGAGCTTGAGCTCGTAGACCCAGCGGCCGTCCTCGCGCTCGAGTTCCACCTCCAGCACCTCGCCAGGATGGCTGCGCTGCACCTTGTCCAGGACCTCCTGCAGGGGCAGGACCTCGCCGGCCTTCAGCGCGGCGCGGGCACGGTCGTGGTCCCGCTGGTCGTCGGCTTGGACGGACAAGGCCGTGCAGGCGCCCAGGCACAGGGCGACAACACAGGGCAAGAAGAGTGCCTTCATGGTTCGAGTGTCGGACGCCGAAGCTGAACGGTGGATGAACGACCGATTCAGGAAGGGTTCAAGGGCCGGTTTCGATGATGGCTCCGCGAACCCCAAGGACGATCATGACCCCAAAGCTCCCCCTCGCATGCCTGCTCATCCTGGCGGCGCTGGCGCCCACCGCGCAAGCCCAGGCGACGACGCCGGCCCAGTTGCAGAAGACCTATGAAGCTGCAGCGGCTGCGCCGGCCCAGGCCGAGCGCGGGCGGGTCTTCTTCACGAGCCGGCACGGTGGCGAGTGGTCCTGCGCCTCCTGCCACGGTGAGCGGCCCACCGGGGTGGGGCGTCACGCGGTGACGGCGAAGTCCATCGACCCGCTGGCGCCAGCCTTCAACCCCAGGGCCTTCACCGACGAACGCCGCGTGGAGAAATGGTTCCGCCGCAATTGCAAGGACGTGGCGCAGCGTGAATGCACGCCTGGCGAGAAGGCCGATGTGCTGGCCTGGCTGCAGTCGCTTCGCTGAGCCAGGGAGATGCTCATGACCCTCACGAAGACCCGAACCCGGACCGTGCTGCTCCTGCTGACGCTCCCGCTGGCCCTGGCCTGCCAGGCCGGTGAACACGAAGGCAGCGCGCGCATCGCATGGCCCAGGGCCTACGTCCAGGAGTGTGCGGCCTGCCATGCGGCCTACCCGCCCCAGATGCTGCCCGCCGCGTCCTGGGCGCGGTTGATGGGCGGGCTGGACAGGCACTTCGGCACCGACGCGTCGCTGGACGCGCGGGACGTCCAGCAACTGGGCCGGTGGCTGCAGGACAACGCCGACCGGCGTCAGGCGGCCTCGACGCCGCCCGAAGACCGCGTCACCCGCACGGCAAGGTTCGAGCGCAAGCACCGACAGATCGAGCCGGCGACCTGGCGGCTTCCCAGCGTCCGCTCGGCAGCCAACTGCATGGCCTGCCACACCGGCGCAGACAAGGGCCAGTACAGCGAGCACGCCCTGCGCATGCCCGCAGGCCTCAGCGCCCGTCAACGCGCGGCCTGGGACGACTGAATCTCATTCAAGGAGCACCGCATGACTTCCACGACCCCTTCCATGGCCTCGGCCGCTGCCGGGCCGGCGCAGGCCGTCCGGCCGGCGCGGCTGATGATTGATGCGCCCATTCGGGCCTTCCATTGGCTCTTCGCGCTGAGTTTTGCCGGCGCCTGGCTCACGGCCGAGTCCGAACGCTGGCGAGGCCTGCACATCACGCTGGGCTACGCCTTCGGCGGGCTGCTGCTGTTCCGGCTGGTCTACGGCCTCGTCGGCCCGCGCCAGGCGCGGCTCGCGCTGTTGTGGCACCGCGTATCGGGGCTGGGGGAGTGGTTGCGCCAAACCCGGGCCGGGCGCGTCGACCTGTCTCGGGCCGCCACCCTCGGCATGGGGGCGGCGATGCTGTTGCTGTTGGCCGTTGCGGCGCCCCTCGTGCTTTCCGGCTATGCGGGCCATGTCGATTGGCTGGGCATGGAGGACGCCCTGGAGGAGGTCCACGAGTTCTTCGCCAACTCGACGATGGCGCTCGTGGGGGCTCACCTTGCGCTCATCGCGCTGCTGTCGATCCTGCGCCGCCGCAATCTGGCGACTCCGATGCTGACCGGCCGCATGCCAGGGCCGGGCCCCGACCTCGTCAAGGCCAATCGCGGATGGCTGGCTCTGCTCGTGCTGCTGGCCTACCTGGGCTTCGTCGGCTGGCAGACGGTTCAGGGCGACGCGGGTGACGCGTCAGCGACGCACAGCGAGCGGCGCGGCGGGCATCACGACGACGATGACTGAGTTCAGGGCTGACTGCGCAGCAGGGCCACCATGGCCGTGCACCAGCCCCAGGTCGTCAAGGCCAGCACGGCCGTCAGTGCCAGCAGGGGAGCCGATGGCGCCGTGAACTTGAACAGCTCGGCGACCTGGGGAAGCCCGAGGGCCAGGGCGAGCAGCGCGCCCGTGCCCAGCACGATCCAGCGGAAAGCGCCATTCACCTCGCGTGGCCCGCTGGCCGACGCGGCCCAGGACCGGTTGGCCTGGATCAGGCCCAGATTGCCCAGCACCAGCGCGCCAAAGGCGACCGTGCGCCCCGCATCGGCGCCGTCACCCCACTGCGCACCGAGCACATACCCGGTCAGCACCGCCGCCAGCAGACCGACGCCTTGCAGCAGGCCCAGTCGCACCAAGGCGACGTCGAAGAGCCGTGCGTCGGGGCGTCGGGGTGGCTGCCGCATCGCACCGGGCTCGAGGGCCTCGGCCTCGAAGACGATGGAGCAGGCCGGGTCGATGACGAGCTGCAGGAACAGGATGTGCGCCGGCATCAGGATCAACGGCCAGCCCATCAGCAGCGGTGCCAGGGCCAGGCCGATGATGGGCAGGTGGGCGGCCAGCACGAAGGCGATGGCCTTGCGCAGGTTGGCGAACACACGACGGCCGTAGCGGATGGTCGTCACCAGCGAGCCGAAGTCGTCGTTCAGCAGCACGAGGTCGGCGGCCTCGCGCGCGACGTCCGTGCCGCGCCCGCCCATGGCCACGCCGATGTGGGCCGCCCTGAGTGCCGGGGCGTCGTTCACGCCATCACCGGTCATCGCCACCACGTCACCTCGCGCGCGGAAGGCCTGCACCAGTCGCAGCTTCTGTTCGGGGCGCACGCGGCAGAACACTTGAGTGTCATGGAGTCTCGCTGCCAGGGCCGCGTCATCCAGTGCGTCCAGATCGGCTCCGGTGAGATGCCGGCCCTCGACGTCCAGCCCGGCTTGCCGCGCGATGGCCAGCGCCGTGGCGGGATGGTCGCCGGTGATCATGGCCACGCGGATGCCGGCCGCCCGGCACTCGGCAATGGCTGCCGGAACGTCGGCCCGCACCGGGTCTTCCAGCGCGACCAGGCCGACGAACTCGAAATCGAAGTCGTGCTGGATGGCGGGCAGAGCCTCGGCCGCGAACACGGCCCGCGCGACGCCCAGCACGCGCAAGCCATCGGCCGCCAGCGCTGCCACCTGCTCGGCGATCTGCTGTCGATGCGACGCGGGCAGGTGGCAGAGGTCGACGATGGCTTCGGGCGCACCCTTGGCCGCCACCAGCAGCTCCCGCTGATCCGGCGAGCGCCAGACCCTTGACATCGCCAGCAGCTCCCGGGACAGCGGGTAGTCGGATACCAGTGTCCAGTCGCCATGCAGGTGCTCGGAGCCTTGCAGCCAGTGCTGGCCGGCAGCGCCGATGGCGGCCTCCATCGGGTCGAAGGCGCGGCGGTGGCTGGACAGCACGGCGTACTCCAGCACGGGGTGGAAGGCATGCGCCATGACGTTGATGGGCTGCGCACCCAGCTCGAACGCAGCGCCCTCCACCCACAGCCGGCGCACCTCCATCTGGTTGCGGGTCAGGGTGCCGGTCTTGTCCACGCAGAGCACCGTGGTCGCGCCGAGAAGTTCCACGGCGGGGATGCGTCGCGTCAGCACCCGTTCGCGGGACAACCGCCAGGCGCCCAGGCCCAGGAAGATGGTCAGCACCACCGGCAGCTCCTCGGGCAGGATGGCCATGGCCAGCGTCAGACCGGCGAGCAGCCCGGTGAGCCAGTCACCGCGGCTGAGCGCCCAGCCCAGCGCCAGCAGCAGGGCAATCGACGCCCCGGCCATCGCCACGCGCCGAACGATCTGTGCCGTCTCGCGCTGGATGGGTGTCTCGTCCATGGCGATGCCGCCGAGCGATGCCCCGATGCGGCCCAGCGCACTGCCTGGGCCGGTGGCCACCACGCAGCCCTGCGCCGTGCCCTGCGTCACCAGCGAACCGGAAAAGCAGAGCTGATGAGGCGCCGCGGCCTCCACGTCGGACGATGCGCGGGCCTGCTTCAACACGGGCTGGGACTCGCCCGTTAGCAGGGACTCGTCGACGGTCAGGTAGCTGGCCTGCAGCAGCTCGATGTCGGCCGGCACGCGGTCCCCTTCGGCCAGCAGCACGAGGTCGCCCACCACCAGCGTCTTGCCCGGAACGCGCACCGGCACGCCGTCCCGCAGCACCAGTGCGCGCGGGCTGGACAGGTCACGCAAGGCGTCCAGCGCTGCCTGGCTGCGGCGCTTTTGCACGAAGGTCATCACGATGACCACCAGGACAAAGCCCAGCAGCATCAACGCTTCGTGGCGGTCACCCAGCGCCAGGTAGATGGCGCCACAGGCCACGAGCAGCAGGAACATCGGTTCGCGCACGACCTCCCACAGCAGCAGGGCCGCGCCGGACCGTGCGGCGGCTGGCAGCTCGTTCGGACCATCGCGTTGTAGGCGAGCTTCGGCCTCGGGGGTGTTCAGACCAGTGCGCGGGTCCATCGCGCCTCAGCCCAGGACGGCGGCTGAGACCTTCTCGTGGTCGCCGTCCGGGCGGCGCCAGGGGTCCACATGGGTCATCAGGTTCAGCACCCGGTGGCGCTGCATCACGCGGCGGCGGGCTTCAACCGCGATGTCGTGCCCAGCTTCGACGGTGAGCATGGCATCCACCTCGATGTGGGCGTCGACCACGACCATGTCGCCCATCTTGCGGGTGCGGATGTCGTGCACGCCCATGATCCCGGGCGTCTCGGCCAGCGTTTGGCGGATGGCGGCGACCTCCTGGTCGTCCACGGCGCGGTCCATCAGGTCGTGCAGCGCATCCCAACCGAACTCCCAGCCCATCTTGGTGACCATGAAGCCCACGATGGCGGCGGCGATGGGGTCGAGGATGGGGTAGCCGGCCAGGTTGCCGATGATGCCCAGGCCCACGACCAGGGACGACGCGGCGTCCGAGCGCGCATGCCAGGCGTTGGCCACCAGCATGCCTGACTTGACCCGCTTGGCCACGGCGAGCATGTAGCGGAAGAGCAGTTCCTTGGCCGTCAGCGCGCCGAGCGCCACCCAGAGCGCTGCCATGTGCACCTGGGGAATGGCTTCGGGCTGCTCCAGCTTGACGGCGGCCGACCACAGCATGCCCAGTCCGACGGCCAGCAGCAGCAGGCCCAGCGCCAGGGAAGCGGCCGTCTCGTAGCGGTGATGGCCATAGGGATGGTCCGCGTCCGCGTCCTTCTGGCTGTGGTGGTTGGCGAGCAGCACCACGAAGTCGGCAATGAGGTCGGACAGCGAATGCACGCCATCGGCGACCAGGCCCTGGGACTTCGTCAGCACGCCCGCAACGATCTGCGTGGAGGTGAGCGCCAGGTTGACCACGACACTGACCCACGTGCTGCGAGAGGCTGCGGCAGCGCGCTCCGCGCTGGTGTGCTCGGTGGATTCCGAGTCTTCGCTTGGGGGTGGAAACGCAGTCACAAATGCTCCCGTCATGGTGCTGCCTTCACAGCGGCAACGCCGCAGGATAGTTCGCGGCCCTGAACGCCCGATGAACAGTCTCTGGCTCAACTGTGGCGCGAATGCGGTGGGCTGCCGGTTGAACGTGGCTGGGTGCCGTGGACGATGAAGACTCGCTTGCCGAGGCTTCAGGTTCTGCTGAGCGGGAAGCACTCGTCCAGCCTGCTCGCCAGACGGGACGCATGTCCATGGGCGTAGCGCACCGACGGCGTGCGCAGGTCGCGCTGACCACTGAACAACTGCAGCTCGGTCAGCGCGAACCCGTTGGCTCCTGCGAGCCGAGACAGCGCCTCGTGTCGCGCGTCGTGGATGTGCCGGCCATCGATGCCGGCCTTGGCGCAGGCCTGGGACCACCCGCCAAAGATGTGGTCGATACCGACGTCGAATACCCACGACGTGTCGCATGACAGGTCGCGCAGGACGTCAATCAGGTCCTGTCGGAGCGCGAGACTGCGCGCGCGGCCGTTCTTCGTCTCAGGCAGGAACCTGATCCTGGCGTCGAAATCGGCGCGGCCCCAGCGGCCTGTGTTCTGTGGCACAGATTTGGCACGGAACCCTGAAACAAAAACAGCCGCGGATTCCGCGGCTGTTCCATGTCCTTGATATACAAGGAAATTCCTGGTCGGGGTGAGAGGATTCGAACCTCCGGCCTCTACGTCCCGAACGTAGCGCTCTACCAGGCTAAGCTACACCCCGATGTCTTGCGTCTCACGCCATCAGGAATGACGCTCAACCGACTGAATTGCGAATTCTAGCAGAGATTCTGTCCACTTGTTGGGAGGCAGCAGCTTGAGGCAGTCGGCCGCATGCCGGGCTTCCGTGCGGGCCGCTTCACGGGTCGATTCCAGCGCGCCAGTGGAGCGCACGATGGTGACGATCTCATGCAGCTTCTCCTGCTCGCCCTCTTCGATGGCGTGACGCAGCAGTGCGCGCTGTGCGGGCGTTGCGCGCTCCATCGCGATCAGCAGGGGCAGGGTGGTCTTGCCTTCGCGGAGATCGTCGCCAATGTTCTTGCCGAGTTCGTGGGCGTCGCCCTCGTAGTCGAGCACATCGTCGATGAGCTGGAAGGCTGTGCCCAGCGCTCGACCGTAGGCGGCGCAGGCTTCTTCAACTTCGGAGGTGGCATCGGCCAGCACGGCGCCGAGGCGGGCGCTGGCTTCGAACAGCTTGGCGGTCTTGAAGCGGATCACGCGCAGATAGCTCTCGACGGTGATGTCGGGGTCATGCATGTTCATCAGCTGCAGGACCTCGCCTTCGGCGATGACGTTGGTCGCCTCGGCCAACACCTCCAGCACGCGCATGCGGTCCACCGACACCATCATCTGGAAGGCACGCGAGTAGAGGAAATCGCCCACCAGCACGCTGGCCGCGTTGCCGAACAGCGCGTTGGCCGTGGGCTTGCCGCGGCGCAGCGAGGACTCGTCGACGACGTCGTCGTGCAGCAGCGTGGCCGTGTGGATGAACTCGACGACCGCCGCCAGTTCAAAACGCGCGGGCTGGTCGAAGCCCAGCGCATTCGCGAACAGCAGCACGAGCTTGGGCCTCATGCGCTTGCCGCCTGCGTGGACAATGTAGTGTGCGATCTGATCGATCAGCGCCACGTCGGAGCTGAGGCGTTGGGCGATGACGGCGTCCACCTGCGCCATTTCGGCGGACAGCAGCGCGAGAACCTCGGCAACTTGGGATGGGGGCGAGGCAATCTCGACGCGCACTCTGGACTCTCAAGCTAGGAATTCGACGATTATAGGAACGGCGTCCACCCCTCTTGGGTGAGGCGGCCGGCACGCCGGTGTCGCGAGGCTTGCGGGCGGGGCGGAGGGCGCGCCTTGCCTGTTTCGCAAACGTCAGGGTATACTCGCGGGCTCTTTGCGGCTCATGCGCCCTGTGCGCCTGGCTGACGAGAGACCAGACTGACAAAACCGACAAAAAGGCCCGACGAGGGCGGCGGTGCGCGGCGCAAGCCGGGCGCTGAGCTGCTGGAGCCGGGTGGATGCACCTCCAGGTGCGAAAGGAAGAACATGTACGCGGTCATCAAAACCGGCGGCAAGCAGTACAAGGTTGCTGCTGGCGAAAAGATCAAGGTCGAGTTGCTCGACGCAGAAGTTGGCGCCGAGGTCACCCTCGACCAGGTGCTGGCAGTTGGCAGCGGTGACGGCCTGACGGTCGGCGCTCCGCTGGTCGCTGGCGCCACCGTCAGTGCCAAGGTCGTCAGCCACGGCAAGCACGACAAGGTTCGCATCTTCAAGATGCGCCGTCGCAAGCACTACAAGAAGAGCCAGGGCCATCGCCAGAACTACACCGAGCTGGAAATCAGCGCGGTGAACGGCTGATCCCTCTTCTTACGCTAATTTCTAGGAGCTAACTCATGGCACAGAAAAAGGGCGGCGGTTCTACACGGAACGGCCGCGACTCCAAGCCCAAGATGCTGGGCGTCAAGGCTTACGGCGGCGAACTGATCTCCGCCGGTTCCATCATCGTTCGCCAGCGCGGCACCAAGTTCCACCCCGGTGTGAACGTCGGCATCGGCAAGGACCACACGCTGTTCGCGTTGGTCGATGGCCACGTCAGCTTCACCGTCAAGGGTGCGAACAACCGTTCGACGGTTGTCGTCACGCCGCTGGCCCAGTAAGCCCGCGTTGTACGGGCGATCGCATCGCCCGACATTCCAAGCCCCGGCCCATCCGGGGCTTTGTCATTTCTGAAGTCTGGCGCGCCGCACGACGGTAACGCCGGCCCAACCGAGCCATTACGATGGCTGCCCGCCATGAAATTCGTTGACGAAGCCACCATCGATGTCGCCGCCGGTAACGGTGGCGCCGGCTGCGCGAGCTTTCGCCGCGAGAAGTTCATCCCCTTCGGCGGGCCCGATGGCGGCGATGGCGGCAAGGGCGGCAGCGTCTGGGCCGAAGCCGATCGCAACCTGAATACGCTGATCGACTACCGCTACGCGCGCCGTCACGAGGCCCGCAACGGCGAGGCTGGGCGCGGCTCCGACTGCTTCGGTGCGGCGGCCGACGACATCGTGCTGCGCATGCCGGTGGGCACCATCATCACCGACCTCGAAACCGAGTCGGTCATCGGCGAACTGCTGGAAATGGGCCAGCGCATCCTGCTGTGCAAGGGCGGTGACGGCGGCTTCGGCAACCTGCACTTCAAGACCTCGACCAACCGGGCGCCGCGCCAGAAGACGCCGGGCTGGCCGGGCGAGATCAAGAAGGTGCGCCTGGAACTGCGCGTGCTGGCGGATGTCGGCCTGCTCGGCCAGCCCAACGCCGGCAAGTCCACGCTGATCACGGCCATCTCCAACGCCAAGCCCAAGATCGCCGACTACCCGTTCACGACGCTGCACCCCAACCTGGGCGTCGTGCGCGTCGCGCCGGAAAAGAGCTTCGTCGTCGCCGACATTCCCGGCCTGATCGAAGGTGCTGCGGAAGGCGCCGGCCTGGGCCACCAGTTCCTGCGCCACCTGCAGCGCACGCGTCTGTTGCTGCACGTCGTCGACCTGGCGCCGTTCGATCCCGAGGTCGACCCTGTCAAGGAAGCCAAGGCCATCGTCGCCGAGCTGAAGAAGTACGACCCCGAACTGCACGCCAAGCCGCGTTGGCTGGTGCTGAACAAGCTGGACATGGTGCCCGAGGAAGAGCGCGCCGCGCGCGTGAAGGACTTCGTCAAGCGCTACAAGTGGAAGGGGCCGGTCTTCGAGATCTCGGCGCTGACCCGCGAAGGCTGCCAGCCGCTGATCCACGCCATCTACGACCACGTTGCCGCGGAGCAGCGCGTGCTCGAAGAGCGTGACGTCCGTTTCGATACGCCCAGTCCTACCGATTCGCCTGCCGAATGAGTCTGCTGTCCAGCGCGCGCCGCATCGTTGTCAAAGTCGGTTCCAGCCTCGTCACCAACGAGGGCCGCGGCGTTGACGCCGAGGCGATCGCGAACTGGAGCCGCCAGCTGGCGGCGTTGGCGGGCGAGGGGCGCGAGCTGGTCATGGTGTCCAGCGGTGCCATCGCCGAGGGCATGAAGCGCCTGGGCTGGGCGAGCCGGCCCAAGGAATTGCACGAGCTGCAGGCCGCCGCCGCTGTGGGGCAGATGGGCCTGGCGCAGATGTATGAAAGCCAGCTCAGCGCGCATGGCCTGCACAGCGCCCAGGTATTGCTGACCCATGCCGACCTGGCCGACCGCGAGCGCTACCTCAACGCGCGTTCCACGCTGCTGACACTGATGGCCCACCGCGTGCTGCCGGTCATCAACGAGAACGACACCGTCGTCAACGACGAGATCAAGTTCGGCGACAACGACACGCTGGGCGCCCTGGTGGCCAATCTCGTCGAGGCGGACGCCCTCGTCATCCTGACCGACCAGCGCGGCCTCTACTCGGCCGACCCGCGCAAGGACCCGAACGCGCGCTTCATCGACAACGCCCAGGCCGGCGACCCGGAGTTGGAGCGCATGGCCGGGGGCGCCGGTTCCAGCCTCGGGCGCGGCGGCATGATCACCAAGATCCTCGCGGCCAAGCGCGCCGCGGGCAGCGGCGCCGGCACCGTCATCGCCTGGGGCCGCGAGCCCGACGTGCTGCTGCGCCTGGGCGCCGGCGAAGCCATCGGCACGGCCTTGCACGCCGCCACGCCCAAGCTGGCGGCGCGCAAGCAATGGATGGTGGACCACCTGCAGATGCGCGGTGCCGTCAGCATCGACGCGGGCGCCGTCGTCAAACTGCGCGAGCAGGGCAAGAGCCTCCTGCCCGTCGGCATCACCGAGGTGCAGGGCGACTTCCATCGGGGCGACGTCATCGCCGTGCGGGCGCCGGACGGCACCGAACTGGCGCGCGGCCTGGCCAACTATTCGGCGGTGGAGTCACGCCTGATCGCGCGCAAGCCGTCGTCGGAATTCGAGACCTTGCTCGGCTACGCGGCCGAGCCCGAGCTCATCCACCGCGACAACCTCGTCCTCCGCTGAGTACCCGCTGGCCGCGAGGCCATGGTGGGTATGGTGCCGATCAGCCCGTCTGCTCGCCGTCGGGCGGCACGGACGTCTCCAGCGGCATGGGCCCGCTGTTGCGCTCGCGTTGCGCCGGCCGCATGCCGGCGCGCAGGTAGCGGTTGTGGTGGTTGATGCGCGGCAGGTAGCGGGCCAGCTCCGTCAGCGCCATCTCGTAGACGCCGCGCTTGAACTCGATGACGGCCTCCAGCGGCACCCAGTACTCGTTCCAGCGCCAGGCGTCGAACTCGGGATGGTCGGTGGCGCGCAGGTTCATGTCGCAATCCCGGCCCAGCAACTGCAGCATGAACCAGATCTGCTTCTGGCCTCGGTAATGACCTCGCGCGTCGCGCCGGATGAAGTGCTCGGGCACCTCATAGCGCAGCCAGTCACGTGTCCTCGCAATGATGCGCACATGCTCTGGCGCAAGCCCCACTTCCTCATGGAGCTCTCGGAACATCGCCTGCTCAGGCGTTTCACCGTGCTTGATGCCCCCTTGCGGGAACTGCCACGAATGCGTCCGGATGCGTTTGCCCCAGAACACTTCGTTGCGCTGGTTGAGCAGGATGATGCCGACGTTGGGGCGGAAGCCTTCACGGTCGAGCATAATCAACCTCAAATCTCTAGTTGGTTCGATTATTGCATCGGGCCACGATCGCGGTGGCGCCCTCGCTAACCCGAAGATTTCTCCCTGTTTTGTCGTGACTTCGGCCGGGTTTTCACCCGGCCTTCGCATTCCAGCCCGCCCATGAAAGCCTCCCAGTTTTTCATCTCCACCCTCAAGGAAGCGCCCGCCGATGCGGAGGTCGTGAGTCACAAGCTGATGATGCGCGCCGGCATGATCAAGCGCCTGGGTGCGGGCATTTACAACTACATGCCCATGGGTTTGCGGGTCATCCGCAAGGTCGAGAAGATCATCCGCGAGGAGATGGATGCGGCCGGCGCCGTCGAGTGCCTGATGCCCGTCATCCAGCCCGCCGAGCTGTGGCAGGAGACGGGTCGCTTCGACAAGATGGGCCCCGAGCTGCTGCGCGTGAAGGACCGGCATGGCCGCGACTTCATCGTCCAGCCGACGAGCGAGGAGGTCATCACCGACATCGCCCGCCAGGAGCTGCGCAGCTATCGCCAGCTGCCGAAGAATTTCTATCACATCCAGACCAAGTTCCGCGACGAGCGCCGTCCGCGCTTCGGCCTGATGCGCGGCCGCGAGTTCACGATGAAGGACGCCTACTCCTTCGACCGTGACGTCGAGGCCGCCGGCCGCAGCTACGACAACATGTACGCGGCCTACTGCAAGATCTTCGACCGCTTCGGCCTGGAGTACCGCGCGGTCGCGGCCGACACCGGCGCCATCGGTGGCGACCGTTCGCACGAGTTCCAGGTGATCGCCGAGACGGGCGAGGACGCCATCGTCTACTGCCCCACCAGCGACTACGCCGCCAACATGGAGCTCGCCGAAGGCGTGGCGCTGACCCCCTCGCGTGGCGCGGCCACCCAGGCCCTGGCCAAGACGCCCACGCCGGGCAAGAGCACCTGCGCCGACGTCGCGGCGCTGTTGGGCCTGCCGCTGGCACAGACCGTCAAGTCGCTGGTGCTGGCCACCGACGAACTGGACAAGGACGGCAACATCGCCAAGTCCCAGGTCTGGCTGCTGCTGGTGCGTGGTGACCACGAGCTCAACGAAGTGAAGGCCGGCAAGGTCGACGGCCTCAAGGGCGGCTTCCGGTTCGCCACGGCCGGTGAGATCGAAGCCCATTTCGGCTGCAAGCCCGGCTACCTCGGCCCGATCGGGCTCAAGCAGCCGCTGAAGATCGTGGCCGACCGCACCGTCGCGAACATGAGCGACTTCGTCTGCGGCGCCAACGACGTCGACTTCCACTTCACCGGCGTGAACTGGGGCCGTGACCTGCCCGAGCCCGATGTCGTCGCCGACATCCGCAACGTCGTCGCGGGCGATCCGTCGCCGGACGGCAAGGGCGTGCTCGCCATCCAGCGCGGCATCGAGGTGGGCCATGTGTTCTACCTCGGCACCAAGTACTCGGCCGCGATGAACGCGACCTTCCTGGACGAGAACGGCAAGCCCAAGCTGCTGGAGATGGGCTGCTACGGCATCGGCGTCACGCGGATCCTGGGTGCGGCCATCGAGCAGAACCACGATGCCCGCGGCATCATCTGGCCGGACTCGATCGCACCGTTCACGGTGGTCATCTGTCCCATCGGCGCGGACCGCAGCGAAGACGTGAAGGCCGCTGCCGACAAGCTCTACGGCGAACTGAAGGCGCTGGGCGTGGACGTGCTGCTGGACGACCGCGGCGAGCGCCCCGGCGCGATGTTCGCGGACTGGGAGCTGATCGGCGTGCCGCACCGCGTCGTGCTGGGCGACCGCGGCCTGAAGGAAGGCCAGGTCGAGTACCAGGGGCGCCGCGACGAGGCCGCGACCAAGCTGGCCGTGGCCGACGTGGTGGGCCACCTGAAAGGCCTGCTCAAGCTTTGAAGCGCCGGCTGCTGCTGCTGAGCCTGCTCGGCTCGCCGCTGGCGGCGCGGGCGGGAGCGCAGGTCGAGGAGCCGCTGGCGGACTCGATCCGCTCGGCGCTGGGCGCCGCCATCGCGCAGAGCGCCCCGCCGCGCGTGCGCTTCGAGGCCGACCAGGTCGAGGCGCGCATGGCCTACCTGCGCTGGCTGGGCGCGATGAGCGAGCGGCTGAAGAAGCGCAAGACCGAGACGCAGATCCGCATCGAGTTCCTCGAAACCGTCTGGTACGAAGCCAAGCGCGCGGGCCTGGAGCCCAGCCTGGTGCTCGGGCTGATCCAGGTCGAGAGCGGGTTCCGCAAGTACGCCATCAGCGTGGCCGGCGCGCGCGGCTACATGCAGGTCATGCCGTTCTGGACGCGAGCCATTGGCGATGGCGACGCGTCGCGGCTGTTCCACATGCAGACCAACCTGCGCTTCGGCTGCGTGATCCTGCGCCACTACCTCGACGTGGAGCGCGGCAACCTGCCGCTGGCGCTGGGCCGCTACAACGGCAGCCGGGGCCGGCCGGAGTATCCGAGCGCGGTGTTTGGTGCGCGACGCCAGTGGCTGCTGCCGGGCGAGATGTGAACGGCTGGTAAAGCTGCACGGCTTGCGCGGCGTGCCTTCTGGAATTGGGTGGCGGGCGCGTTAGCCTGCGCGATTACGTCCACAAGACAGCTCCATGTCCGCTACACGCCGATTCGCGCCCCTGTTCCTTTCCGCCTTGTTGGCCACCGGGGCCACGGGCCTTGCCCGGGCCCAGCCCAATGACAACCCGCTGCTGACCGTCAGCCCGCTGCCGCTGCACTACCCGCAGTTCGACAAGCTGCGCGACGAGCATTTCGCACCCGCCCTGGACCAGGGCATGGCCGAGCAGCTGGCCGAGATCCAGGCCATCGCCGAGAACCCCGCCGCGCCGACCTTCGACAACACCATCGTCGCCTGGGAGAAGAGCGGCCGGCTGTTGAACCGCGCGACGACGCTGCTGTTCAGCCTGCTGGGCGCCGACGCCAACCCGGCCCGCCAGCAGCTGCAGACCGACTACGCCGCCAAGCTGGCCGCCCAGCGCGACGCGGTGCTGCTCAACCCCAAGCTGTTCGCCCGCGTCGAGGCGCTGTACGCCCAGCGCGACAGCGCCGCACCGAACGCCGAAGCCAGGCGTCTCATCGAGCGCTACCGCCGCGACATGCTGCGCGCCGGCGCGCAGCTGAACGACGAGCAGAAGACGCGCATGAAGGCGATCAACGGCGAGCTGGCGACGCTGTCGGCGCGCTTCAACAAGGCGGTGCTGGCCGAGGTCAATGACTCGGCCATCGTCGTGGACAGCGCCGAGGAACTGGCCGGCCTGAGCGCAGCGCAGATCGCCGCGGCCGCCGAGGCGGCGAAGAAGCGCGGCCTTGAAGGCAAGTACCTGATCGCGCTGCTGAACACCACCATCCAGCCCTTCGAGACCGACCTGCAGAACCGCGCCCTGCGCGAGCGCCTGCACCGCGCCTCGGTGGCGCGCGGCGCACGCGGCAACGAGTTCGACACGCGGGCCATCGTGTCCCGCGTGATGACGCTGCGCCAGGAGCGCGCGGCGCTGCTGGGCTATGCGACGCCCGCGGCCTTCGTGCTGGAGGAGGAGACCGCCAAGTCGGCCGACACCGTCAATGCGCTGCTGCGCCAGCTCGCGCCGGCCGCCATGGCCTCGGCCCGGCAGGAGGCGGCGGAACTGCAGAAGCTCATCGACAGCGAGCAGGCCGCCAGGAATCAGCCCAGCTTCGCGCTGCAGGCCTGGGACTGGAGCTACTACGCGGAGAAGCTGCGCGCCGCCAAGTACGGCTTCGACGAGAGCCAGCTCAAGCCCTATCTGGAGATCACCAGCGTGCTGGAACGCGGCGTGTTCCACGCGGCCAACCAGCTCTACGGCATCAGCTTCAAGCGCCGCGCCGACCTGCCGGTCTACCGCGACGACGTGCGCGTCTACGACGTCTTCGACACCAACGGCAAGCAGCTCGCCATCTTCATCGCCGACCTCTACGCCCGCCCGAGCAAGCGCGGCGGCGCGTGGGCGAATGCCTACGTGGGCCAGAACGCGCTGGAGGGCACGTCGCCCGTCGTCGCCAACCACCTCAACATCCCCAAGCCGCCGGCCGGCGAAGCGACGCTGCTGACCTGGGACGAGGTCAACACGCTGTTCCACGAGTTCGGCCATGCGCTGCACGCGATGTTCAACAAGAGCCGCTACCCGGGCCTCGCCCGCGTGCCGCGCGACTTCGTCGAATATCCGTCGCAGGTCAACGAGGTCTGGGCCGACTGGCCCAGCGTGCTGGCCAGCTACGCCAAGCACTACAAGACCGGTGCCCCCATGCCGCGCGAGCTGCTCGACAAGGTCGCGCGCGCCAAGCGCTTCAACCAGGGCTACACGACGGTGTCCTACCTGTCCGCCGCCATCGTCGACCAGCGCCTGCACCAGCTCAAGGCCGGCGAGATTCCGGCCGCCGAGGGCGTCGTGGACTTCGAGGCCAGGGTGTTGAAGGAAGAGGGCATCGCCTTCGGCCCGGTGCCGCCGCGCTACAAGCTGCCCTACTTCAGTCACATCATGGGCGGCTACTCGGCCGGCTACTACGCCTACATCTGGAGCGAGGTGCTGGACGCCGACACGGTGGAATGGCTGAAGGCCAAGGGTGGCCTCAAGCGCGCCAACGGCGATGCACTGCGCGCCAAGATGCTGTCGCGCGGCGGCAGCGAGGACGCGATGCAGCTGTTCCGCAACCTCGTGGGCCACGAGCCCGACATCAATCCGCTGCTGGAGCGGCGCGGCCTGGTGGTGCAGAAGCCCTGAGCGGCGCGCCCCCTGCGGGCGTGACCGCATCGTGCCGGCGCATCCTGGATCGTCGGCCGTCGCTGTTCGCGTCGGCCGCCATCATCCAGCCAGGCTTCTAAGGCCTACAGCCCCGTCCAGGGCGTGGGCCGCGCCCGTGCCACGCCCGCGAGTTCCAGCACCCGTTCCACCGTCTCGTTGACCATCTCCGCGATGGTCGCGGGGTGGTGATAGAAGGCCGGCAGCGGCGGGAAGCAGATGCCGCCCATCTCGGTCACGGCCACCATGTTGCGCAGGTGGGCCAGGTTCAGCGGCGTCTCGCGCACCATCAGGATGAGGCGGCGGCGCTCCTTCAGCGTGACGTCGGCGGCGCGGGTCAGCAGGTTGTCGCCCAGGCCATGGGCGATCGCGGCCAGCGACTTCATCGAGCAGGGCGCGACGACCATCGCAGCCGTCGCGAAGCTGCCGCTGGCGATGCAGGCGCCGACGTCGCCGGGCGCGTAGGCGTGGGCCGCCTCGGCCTCCAGCGCGGAGCGGTCCAGCCCCAGTTCGTGGTGCGCGTTCAGGATGCCGGCGGGCGTGGCGATCAGGTGCGTCTCGACGCCCAGCTCGCGCGAGCGGCGCAGCAGGCGCAGCGCATAGGCCGCGCCCGTGGCTCCCGTCAGCCCGACGACGAGCCTCGGCGGCATCAGGCCGTGGCGATGACTTGCTGCAGCTCACCCGACTCGTACATCTCCATCATGATGTCCGAGCCGCCGACGAATTCGCCGCCGATGTAGAGCTGGGGGATGGTGGGCCAGTTGGCGTAGTCCTTGATGCCCTGGCGCACTTCCTCGTCCTCCAGCACGTTGAAGGTTTTGATGTCGGTGGCGCCCGCGGCCTTCAGGATCTGGATGGCGCGGCCGGAGAAGCCGCACATCGGGAACTGGGCCGTGCCCTTCATGAAGAGCATGACGCGGTTGGATTTGACCAGGTCGTCAATGCGTTGCTGAACGTCGCTCATTGCAGTTCTCGGGAAGGCAAAACCGTGATTATCCGAGAGTCGGCGTCCCCTTGCCGCCGCGCCGTCTTCGGTCACCGTTCAGTAGCTGTAGGCCAGGCCCAGCTGCAGCAGGGGCTTGAAGCGCAGGTCGCGCATCGCATCCTCGAAGCCCTGGGCGCTGCTGCGACCCAGGCGCAGGCCGCTGTAGGAGCCGGACATCAGGCCGAAGTCGGCGCTGAAGGCGAAGCCGCTGCCATGCACGCGGCCCGTGTAGCCGATGCCCACGTAGGACAGGTTGGCGCTCGGCTCCAGCGCGTAGGCGTCCATACTGTTCAGCGACAGGCTGCGCCGGCCGGCGGCGATGGGGCCGCTGCCCAGAGCCAGCCCGCCGCTGCTCTGCGACATGGACAGCGGGCCCAGCAGCAGGCCGCCGGTGGCGCGCAGGCCACCGCCCAGGCCGCTGAAGCCGGAACTGGTCAGGTAGTAGTCGCCCAGCAGGTTGGCGCTGAGGATGCGGGAGCCGCCCAGGCGAGGCGTGGCGTCGGAACCGGCGTCGGCGGCGCTCAGCTGCAAACGCGCCTGCCAACGCGGAGTGGCGTCGCCGTCGGCCCAGGCGGATGCGGCAACCAGGGCAGAGAGGCTCAGAACTGCAGCGCGGGTCAGGCGGGTCATGATCGTCTCCTGCGCGGTGCTACGGGAGGCACCGGGCTTTGATACTACGCCGCCGGGCGCTCCTGTTGCATGAAGAACTTGGGGCAAAAGTGCACGCATTTGCCGCAGGCATTCGCCGCGCGGCAAGCCTGGCTTCAGGCCAGCCAGCGGCCGCCGCTGGCCCGGGCACGGCCGGCGAGGTCGCGGCGCAGGGTGGTCTCGGCGAAGCCGCGCCGGGCCAGGTGTTGCGCCACCGCATCGGCCTGATCCCAGCCATGCTCCAGCAGCAGCCAGCCGCCCGCGGCGAGATGTTGCGGCGCAGCATCGATCAAGGCGATCAGGTCGGCCAGCCCGTCGCCGCCGGGCGTCAGCGCGGCGAGGGGCTCATGGCGCAGCGCGGGCAGGTGGGGGTCGTCGCCGGCGATGTAGGGCGGGTTGCTGACGATGAGTTGGAAGCGCTGGCCGGCCAGCGGCTCGAGCCAGCTGCCGTGGTGCCAGTCGACGGCCAGGCCCAGGCGCTGGCCGTTGGCGCGGGCAACGGCCAGCGCCGCGGCGCTGAAGTCCACCGCGGTGACCTGCGCGCGCGGGCAGGCCGCCTTCAGGGCCAGTGCGATGGCACCGCTGCCGGTCCCGAGGTCGGCCACGGGCGGCTCACCGGGCATTCCGGCCAGCAGCTCCAGCGCCCAGTCGACGATGGTTTCGGTGTCCGGGCGCGGAATCAGCGTGTCCGGTGTGACCTGCAGCACCAGGCCATGGAAGGGCTGCCAGCCGGTCAGGTGGGCCAGCGGCTCGCCGCCGGCCAGCCGGTGCAGCGCGGCATCGGCACCGGGTGCGGCCGCGTCGCCGTGGGTCATGAGCCAGGTGCGGTTCTGGCCGGTGAGGTGGCTCAGCAGCACCTGTGCATCGCCGCGCTCGACGCCGAGCTGGCGGGCCAGGGCCAGCGCCTCGTCAACCGTCAGGCCGGTCGTCACGCCCGGCCTTCCTCGAGCTGGGCCAGCTGCTCGGCCGCCTGAGCGGCCAGCAGGCCATGGATGACGTCGCCCAGGTCGCCGTCCATGATCTGGCCGAGCTTGTAGAGCGTCAGGTTGATGCGGTGGTCGGTCAGGCGGCCCTGCGGGAAGTTGTAGGTGCGGATGCGGTCGCTGCGGTCGCCCGTGCCGACGAGGCCCTTGCGCGTGGCGGCCTCCTTGGCGGCGCGCTCGCTGCGCTCCTTCTCCTGGATGCGGGCCTGCAGCACCTGCAGCGCCTTGGCCTTGTTGCTGTGCTGGCTGCGACCGTCCTGGCATTCGGCCACGATGCCGGTCGGCAGGTGGACGACGCGCACGGCGGAGTCGGTCTTGTTGATGTGCTGGCCGCCGGCGCCGCTGGCACGGAAGGTGTCGATGCGCAGGTCGGCCGGGTTGAGCGTGATGGCTTCGGCCTCGTCGGGCTCGGGCATCACGGCCACCGTGCAGGCGCTGGTGTGGATGCGGCCCTGGGTTTCGGTCGCCGGCACGCGCTGCACGCGGTGGCCGCCGGACTCGAACTTGAGCCGGCCGTAGACGCCGTCGCCCTCGACGCGCACCACCAGCTCCTTGTAGCCGCCCAGGTCCGACACGTTCTCGGACAGGATCTCTGTGCGCCAGCCCTGGCTCTCGGCAAAGCGCAGGTACATGCGGGCCAGGTCGCCGGCGAACAGCGCGGATTCGTCGCCGCCGGTGCCGGCGCGGATCTCGAGAAAGGCGTTGCGCTCGTCGTCGGGGTCCTTGGGGATGAGCGCGAGCTGCAGTTCCTGGTCCAGCGCGGCGAGGGCCGCTTCGTTGGACGCGATCTCCTCGCGCGCCATCTCGGCCATCTCCGGGTCGGCCAGCATCTCGCGCGCGGCGGCCAGGTCGGCCTCGTGTTGCTGGTAGCGGCGGTAGCGCTCGACCAGGCCCGACACCTCGGCCTGCTCCTTGGTCAACGCGCGGTAGCGCTTCATGTCGGCGGCGATGCTGCCGTCGGCGAGCAGGGCGTCGAGCTCGGCGAGGCGGAAGCCGAGGCGGTCGAACTGCTGGCGCAGGGAGTCTTTCATGGGCGGCAAACGAGAAGGCAGTCAGGGCGGCGCAGGTCGCGCCGGGCGGCGGCGGTGAGCGCCGCTAAGACTGCTTGCCGCGCAGGAACAGGCGCGAGACGGTCTGGGCCAGGTGCAGGCGCTGCTCGCCGTCGCTGGCATGCAGCTCCGCCAGCGTGCCGTGCAGCAGCTTCTGCGTGAGGCCGCGGGACAGGGCGTCCAGCACTTCGTCCACATCCGCGCCCTTGGCCAGCAGCTTGCGGGCGCGGGCGATCTCGAGAGCGCGCCAGTCGTCGGTCTGGGCGTGCAGGGCCTGGATCAGCGGCACCGTGTGGCGCTGGTCCAGCCAGTGCATGAAGCTCTGCACGCCGGTCTCCACGATGGCCTCGGCCTGCTCGACGGCAGCCTGGCGCTTCTCGCCGGCGGTCTGCACCTGCTGGGCCAGTTCGTCCACCGTGTAGAGGTAGACGTCGTCCAGCTGGGCCACCTCGGGCTCGATGTCGCGCGGCACGGCGAGGTCGACCATGAACATCGGGCGGTGCTTGCGCTTCTTGAGCGCCCGCTCGACGGCGCCCAGGCCGATCAGCGGCAGGCTGGAGGCGGTGCAGGAGACGACGATGTCGAACTCGTGCAGGCGCTCGGGCAGGTCCGACAGGCGCACGGCCTCGGCGCCGAAGCGGGTGGCCAGCTTCTCGCCGCGCTCCAGCGTGCGGTTGGCCACGGCCATGTGGCGCGGCGTGCGCGCCGCGAAATGGGTGGCCGTCAGCTCGATCATCTCGCCGGCGCCGACGAACAGCACGCGCGTCTGGGCCAGGTCCTCGAACAGCTGGCCGGCCAGGCGCACGGCGGCCGCGGCCATGCTGATGGAATGGGCGCCGATCTCGGTGGAGCTGCGCACCTCCTTGGCCACCGAGAAGCTGCGCTGGAACAGCTGGTGCAGCGTGGTGCCCAAGGCGCCGGCGGCCTCGGCCTCCTTCACGGCCTGCTTCATCTGGCCGAGGATCTGAGGCTCGCCCAGCACCATGGAGTCCAGGCCGCTGGCGACGCGGAAGGCGTGGCGGGCGGCGGCGCTGCCCTGCATCACGTAGGCATGCTCGCGCAGCGCGCCGGCTTCGACGCCGCCCGTCTGCGCCAGCCAGGCAATGGCCGGCTGCACCTGGGCCTGAGGCGCCGCCACGTAGACCTCGGTGCGGTTGCAGGTGGACAGGATGGCCGCCTCGGGCGTGCCGGGCAGCTTCTGGCGCAGGCCCGTCAGCGAAGGGGCCAGTTGCTCCAGCGTGAACGCGAACCGCCCGCGCAGGTCCAGCGGGGCGGTGTGGTGGTTCAGGCCGAGAGCGAAGACCGACATGGAGGTGAATTGTAGGATTCGCCGCTTTTCCGCCACTGACAACGATCAAGTCCGCATGAGCCCGCTCGACGCCTTCTGGCATCTCGCCAACCTGTTTGCACCGGCCTGGGGGCTGGCGGCGCTGCTGGCGTTGGCGATCAAGGGGCTGTGGCGGCGGGAGGCGAAGTCGTTGCGGTGGCTGAGGCTGTGGGGTTGGGGCGCGGTGGGCGGCTGTGCCGCCGTGGTCATTGCGCTGCTGTTGCTGGGCCGTGACGGAAAGATGGCCGGCTACGCCTTGCTGGTGCTTGGCGTGGCCCTGCCGCAGTGGTGGCTGCTCAGCGTGAAGCGCTGACTCAGGCGCTGAGGGCTTCTTCCGTCGTCACGACCTCGCCGCGCAGCGAGTGCGCGAACGCGGTGGTGATGCGCACGTCCACCAGCTGGTTCATCAGCCTTGGTGCGCCGGGGAAGTTGACGATGCGGTTGCACTCGGTGCGGCCCATCAGCTCGGTCGAGTCCTTGCGGGCGTTGCCGGTGACGAGCACCTTCTCGACCTTGCCGACCATGCCTTGCGAGATCGTGATGGCATGCGCCTCGATGGCGGCCTGCAGCTCCTGCAGGCGCTTCACCTTGACCTCGTAGGGCGTCGTGTCCTCCAGCGCCGCGGCCGGCGTGCCGGGGCGCGGGCTGAAGATGAAGCTGAACGACGCGTCGAAGCCGACGTCGTGGACGAGCTTCATCAGCCGGGCGTGGTCGTCCTCGGTCTCGCCGGGGAAGCCGACGATGAAGTCGCTGGCCAGGCGCAGGTCCGGGCGGATCGCGCGCAGCTTGCGCACGATGCTCTTGAACTCCAGTGCCGTGTAGCCGCGCTTCATGGCCATCAGGATGCGGTCGCTGCCATGCTGCACGGGCAGGTGCAGGTGGTTCACGAGCTGCGGGATCTTGCCGTAGGCCTCGATGAGGCGCGGGCTGAATTCGTTGGGATGGCTGGTGGTGAAGCGCAGGCGGCGGATGCCGGGGATCTCGGCGGCGTATTCCAGCAGCAGGGCCAGGTCGGCGAACTCGGCCCCACCATTCAAACCCTGGCCCATCTTGCCGCGGTAGGCATTGACGTTCTGCCCCAGCAGGTTGATCTCCATGACGCCCTGGTCGGCCAGGCCGGCGATCTCGGTCAGCACGTCGTCGAAGGGGCGCGAGACCTCTTCACCGCGGGTGTAGGGCACCACGCAGTAGCTGCAGTACTTGGAGCAGCCTTCCATGATGGAGACGAACGCCGACGCGCCTTCGACCTTGGCCGGCGGCAGGTGGTCGAACTTCTCGATCTCGGGGAAGGAGATGTCCACCTGCGGGCGGCGCTGCTCGCGGCGCGCCTCCAGCATCTGCGGCAGGCGGTGCAGCGTCTGCGGGCCGAACACGACGTCCACATAGGGCGCGCGCTCGATGATGGCCGCGCCCTCCTGCGACGCCACGCAGCCGCCCACGCCGATCATGACGCCCTTGGCCTTCAGGTGCTTCACGCGGCCGAGGTCGCTGAACACCTTCTCCTGCGCCTTCTCGCGCACCGAGCAGGTGTTGAACAGGATCAGGTCGGCCTGCTCGGGGTCGTCGGTCGGCGTGTAGCCCTGGGCAGCGCCCAGCACGTCGGACATCTTGTCCGAGTCGTACTCGTTCATCTGGCAGCCGAAGGTCTTGATATAGACCTTCTTCGGGGTCGCATCGGTCATTGCTTGATCCAGCTCTGGTTGCCGGGGTTGAAGGCCCAGGTGGCAGCTTCGGCCGGTGTCGTCGGCCAGGGCTTGTTGGCGAGCTCGGCGGCGTTCAGCACCCAGACGTCCATGATCAGGCCGCTGCTCTCCACCGTGTAGTGCACGACGAGCTTCTGGCCGGCCAGGGCGGCCGGCTGCATGAGCAGGTTGTTGTCGCCCTTGACGCGGCTGCCGGGCGCCATGCGTGCCGGTTTGCCGTTCAGCAGCACGTCGGGGTGCTGGGTGACGACGAGTTCGCCGCGCAAGGTGTTGGGCGTGAAGAAGCGGTGCGTTTGCGCCTGGGCGACCAGGCAACTGGTGACCAGCACCAGCGGGAGAACACAGCGGTACATGGTATTTGTCCAGTGGCTGCGGGGGGCCGCCACGTCAGCGGAGCTGCCGGGGGCTGCAAGGGCTGCAAAGGCAAACGGCTCGAGCCAGGCTCGGGCCGTTCGGATTTGCTGGTGTTCCGGGGCGGCGGCGCCACGAATTCGGCCAGCAGAATCAACGGCTTGAGTCCGAGCCTTGCAAGGAAGGCGTTCGGCGATCGGGGTGGCGATTCTGCCAGCATTCGCTTCTGGCCTCTTCGCCGTGTCGCCCGGCGACCTCCGGCAGAACGGGGCGTCGCCCGGCCTTGATCTGGCGCAAGAAGTCATCGCAAGACCGTCCCTAGAGTGAGTCGCAGGCCGCAGTCGACTGCGGCCTGTCAATCATCGACAAGGGCCAGGGGGAGAATTTGCGGGGTGTGTTCTTGCTGGCCGGTGCGGTCTTCGCGCTGCCGATCGGCGCCTGGGCGGCCGAGATCGAGGTCGATGCCTTCAATACCTACAGCGTGCCGCCGTTCGTCACGAACACCGGCCGTGGCCTGGACATGGAGGTGGTGGACTACCTGAACCGCAAGCTCCATGGCGCCTATCGGCTGAAGCTGTCGGTCCTGCCGCGCGAGCGGCTGCTCAAGCGCCATCTCGATCCGCCGCTGAAGTTCGCCGGCCTCTCCCTCTTCATGGCGCCGCAGTTCGTCAACGACGCGGCTCAGCGGCAGTTCCTCTGGAGCCCGCCCTTGTTCGAGGATCAGAACATGCTGATCTTCTTGACGCCGCGGGGTGGCAAGGTTCAGCGCCTGGACGATCTGAAGGGCTTGCGCTTTGGCGGCGTGCTCGGCTATCGCTACGAGGGCTTCGACGAGATGGTCGCGACCGGCTTGCTGGCCAAGGAGAACGCCGGCAGCGCGCAGGCCTCGCTGCGCCAGGTCTGCCTCGGCCGGGTCGATTTCACCCAGATGAGCCGCGTGATGTTCGAGGCGCTGATGGCCGAGTCGGGCTGCGCCGGTCGGTTGCTGGCGCAGCCCGTGCCGCAAAGCGCCCCCTTCGGTCGCCGCATCATGATTGGCCGGGCGCATCCCGAGCTGGCCGCCAGGATCAGCGATGTCGTTGAGCAGATGCCGTGCGACCGGGAGTGGCGGCGCGTCGCCGCGGCCTATCGCATCACGCTGGCGCCGTGCCAGGGCGGGGTGCGCTGAGGAGGTGCCTGCCACCCCCGCGGCGGGCCCGCCGCGCCCGCGCAAACGGAAAACCCCTGGTGGATCGTCGATCTACCAGGGGTTTTGATTTGGTGGCGCTTCAGGGACTCGAACCCCGGACCTGTGGATTATGATTCCATCGCTCTAACCAACTGAGCTAAAGCGCCTAAGCCCGCCATTCTAAGCGAAGTTTTTCAGGGCTGGCAAGCGGTCTTGCAGATCAGGGCGTCGCGGGGCGCAGGAAGGCATCCAGCGGCCGGCCTGGCAGGCGCTTCAGGCCTTCGACGACCTGGGTGGCGTTGAAGACGGCGCCGGCATCGTTGGTGTGGGTGCGGGCGTCCGAGAAGTAGCCGTCCACGCGCTCGGCACCCACCGCGCGGTAAGCCTGCGTGACGAGCATCGTCAGGTCGATGAACTGGGCGCCCTGGGCGCGCGCCACCTGCTCGCCCCAGGCGGCGTAGGTCTCGAAGTCGCGCGGCTGCTCGGGCTTCCAGCGGTCCTTGTGCGGAATGGGTGACAGCAGCACCACGTTCGCGCCCTTGGCGCGGGCATCGGTGATGTAGCGCTTCAGGTACCAGCCAAAGCTCTGAACCGTCTCCTTGCTGCCGTCGGGGCGGGTGTCCTCCTGCGTGTCGTCGCCGATGCCGGGCACCGAGCCGCGGTTCTTGGCCGTGGGGTCGCCGATGCGGGCACCGTCGTTGTGGCCGAACTGGATGAGCAGCGTGTCGCCGGCCTTGAGCTGTTCCAGCACGGCGGCCCAGCGGCCCTCGGTGAAGAAGGTGCGGCTGCTGCGGCCGCCGATGGCGTTGTTGACGACGTTGATGCGCTGGGTGTCGAAGAAGGCGGCCAGGCGTTCGCCCCAGCCGTAGGCGCCGTTCTGGCCGCCGCTGCGCACCGTGGAGTCGCCGATCAGCACGAGGCTGGGCAGCCGGGGGTCGCGCGGGGCCTCGACCCTGACCTTGCGGGCGTCCACGACGGGGCGGTCATCGCTGCCGTCGGGCGCGAAGCGGCGCGTGTAGAAGGCATCCGGCAGCACCTTGTTCTGGATCAGGCCCGCGATGACGAGCTGGGCGTTCAGCGTCGCGCCGGCCAGGTTGGTGTGCACGGTCTCCTGCGGCATGTCGGCGGGGAAGAGCTTCTCCACCTCGGCCTTGCCCAGCGCCTCGTAGCGCAGCGCACCCCATTCGTTGAGGTCGATGAAGGCCACGCCCTCCTGCCTGGCCACCTCGCCGGCCCAGGCCGCGAAGTTGCCGCCGGCGCGCTGCACCTTGGCGCCGTCCGCCTCCCAGCGCTTGCGGATCACCGGCGAGCACACCACCGGCGTGGCGCCGGCCGCGCGGATCTCGGCGATGTAGCCGCGCAGGTAGGCGCCGTAGGTGGAGACGGTCTCGCGCTTGCCGGTGAGCAGGTTGTCGATGTCCTCGGTCTCGGGCCCGGTGCCGCGCAGCACGCCGCGCGCGCGGCTGTTGTCGTTGACGGGGCTGGCGTCGTTGTGGCCGAACTGCATCAGCACCCAGTCGCCCTTCTTCACCAGGGCCTGGGTGCGCTCCCAATGGCCGCTGGTGCGATAGGTGCGGCTGGACAGGCCGCCCACGGCGCGGTTGACGAGGTTGACCCGGGCCGGGTCGAAGAAGCCGGCGATGGGGTTGCCCCAGCCCCACTGGCCCTCCGCACCCTTGCCCTGGCCGTCGTCGTGACCGTTGCGCACGGTCGAGTCGCCGATGAGGATGATGGAGGGCAGCTCGGGCCGCGCCGGGTCGGGCAGGCGGACCTGCGCACGGGCCGGGTCGGTGCTGGCCGTGAAGGCCTGCGAGTGGGCCAGGGGCAGGGCCGCCAGCGAGATCAGGGCCGCGACGCAGCGGCGGGTGAGGGCAGCGTTCATGAGGCGGATGCTAGGAGCGGTGCGGGCCGCGCGGCGGGCCTGGACGGCGCAAGTTCTTGAGCGATTGAAGCCCAGCAACATCGCGCAACAGAGCCCGTCCTAGAGTCGCGGCCACCTTGACCTGACCCGAGCGTCGCCATGTCGATTCGCAAGACCTCCCTGCTGCTGACCCTGCTCGTGGCGCTGGCGCCCGCCTGGGCGCAGATCGGCCAGCGCTTCCCGTCGGAGAAGCGCATCGTGCCCGATCCCGTCACCGGCACGCCGCTGACCTTCCTGACGACGCAGCCGCGCGGCGACTCCAAGATCTACCCCAGCCACCCGCAGTGGACGGCCGACGGCCAGTGGCTGGTGTTCCGCTCGGCACGCGTGAAGGGCGAGGCCATCGCCGTCAACGAGGCCAGCGGCGAGATGGTGCAGGTCACCGAGGGCGGCTACGACGGCATGCTCAACCTCGCGCAGTCGGGCGGCAACAAGCTCTACTTCCTGCGCAAGGGCGAGGCGCCCAAGGTCATGCAGGCCGTCGAGGTGGACCTGGACCGCGTGTTCGCCGACAGCAAGGCCGGCGCCATGAAGCCCGCCGCCAGCTACCAGCGCGTCATCGCCACGCTGCCTGCCGAGCTGGAGGCGGTGGGCGACAACGCACTGGACGCCGACGGCCAGTGGTTCTACTTCCGCGTCACCGGCAAGGCCTATGCCGGCGCGCGGCTGCCCGCCGGCACCAAGATCGAGCCGCCGTTCGGCCCGCGCGGCATGGGCGCCGGCCCGCATGCCATCGGCAAGGTCAACGTGAAGACGGGCGAGTTCAGGCACGTCGTGTCCGTGCCCTTCCAGATCGGCCACATCCAGGCCAACCTGTGGAACCCCGGCGAGCTGGTGTTCAGCTGGGAGACGGGCGGCAAGTCGCCGCAGCGAACATGGACGGTCAAGGGCGACGGCAGCGGCCTGCGCCCGCTGTACCCGGAAGCGCCCTATGAATGGGTGACCCACGAGGCCATCATCGGCCGCGACGAGGTGGCGCTGGCCATCATGGGCCACCGCCCCATCCCCGGCGTGGAGGATCCGAGCCGCGCGCCCGGCACCGACGTGGGTGGCGCCAACCCGGGCCAGGACGCCGCCTGGGGCAACGCCGGCACGCGCGAGAAGCCGACCGGCCTGGCCATCGTCAACCTGCGCACGCGCGAGATGACCATCGCCGGCCAGACGCCCTCGGGCAGCGGCCTGTGGCACGTGCATGGCTCGCCGGACGGCCGCTTCGCGGTGGGCGACGACTTCAGCCGCAGCGTCTACCTGATCGACCGCAAGACGCGCGAGATGCTGCTGCTGAGTACCGGCCACAAGACCACGGCGCGCGACCATCCGCACCCCACCTTCAGCCCCGACGGCAAGAAGATCCAGATCCAGTCCGCCATGCTGGCGGCGGACGGCCGGGAGATGAACATCTGCGTGCTGCCGGTGCCGCAGGCCTGGCTGGACCGCAAACCCTGAGCGAATATAGATACTGATATTGCTGGCGCGGCGATCGAATATCTATATTCGGTCCCCGTGCCGAAGGTAATTGTCGATCGCCGCGGGGCGAGCAATATGCCGCGGTGTCCGCGCCATTTGAGCGGCGGATTCCTGCTGCGCTGCATCAGAGGGTTCGCCCGGAGCCCTGCCCCCTCTGCGCCACGGCGCGGGCCCCCAGGGCGGCCGAAGCAATCACGGGGATGATTCTTTGCCGCTTGGTGAAGCTCTTCGTAAATCCAACATCTAGACTGCCGCCGGGGGCATTAAAAAAGATTGCTCGAGCATTCTTTGCGTAATATTTTTGGAGGCAGACAAATGCTAAAAATCCGTCACGGCCGCGGGCCGGTTTTCCACGGCACGCCGCTGGTGCTCGCCATCGCGGCCGCACTGGCCAGCCAGGCTCAAGCCCAGGTCGCCGCGCCGGCCGCAGCGGCCTCGGCGCCGGCTGCCGCCGCCTCTGCTGCCCCGGCCGCAGCCGCGACGGGCGAGAAGGCAGCGCCTAACCAGCTCGACACCGTCACCGTCACCGGCATCCGCCGCTCCATCCAGAGCGCCATCGACCGCAAGCGCAACGCATCCACCGTCACGGACAGCATCGTCGCCGAGGACATCGACCAGTTCCCGGACAAGAACGTCGGCGAGGCGCTGTCGCGCATCACCGGCGTGCAGCTGTCGCGCGAGTTCGGCGAAGGCTCGCAGGTGGCCATCCGCGGCGTCGAGCCCGACCTGAACCGCGTCGAGATCAACGGCATGTCGGTGCTGGGCACCAACGGCGGTGCCGGCCGCGGCGCCGAACTGCGCGAGCTGGCCTCCGAGCTGATCGCCTCCATCGACGTCGTCAAGGGCTCCACCGCCGACCTGACCGAAGGCGGCGTGGGTGGCACCGTGCGCATCAACACGCGCAAGCCGCTGGACTTCACCAAGCGCACCATCGCCGGCTCGCTGGCGGCCGAGCAGGGCAGCCTGCGCGGCGGCACGCAGCCGCGCGCCACGCTGCTGCTGGCCGACAAGTTCCTGGACGGCAAGCTGGGCGTCATGGCCAACCTGGTCTACGACAACATCTACACGCGCGGCGACTTCGCCCGCAACACGTCGTGGACCTTCCTGCGCGACTGGGACTTCTCGCCCGAGAAGACCGTCACCAGCCTGAACTCCGCCGCCGCCGCCGTGACGACCTCGGCCGGCTGCAATTCGCTGACCAACACCACCGACAAGAACGCCTGCCTGTCGCAGTGGTTCGACTACGCGCCGCGCATCTCGCGCTACGGCATCTGGGAGCGTGACCACAAGCGCAGCTCCGCCGAGGTGACGGCGCAGTACAAGTTCAGCAAGGACTTCGACGCCTACGTCAGCCATCAGGTCAACACCCAGGCGCAGAAGCTCAATGACATGAACTTCGGCACCGACTTCACGGCGGTGAACCGGCTGGCCGTGAGCGGCAACGCGCCGGTCTATGCGGCCAACGGCACCGTCGCCACGGCCGGCACCTGCACGGACGTCAGCGGCAGCACGATGCCGGCCGGCATGGTGGTGGAGAACCACCATGTCACGCAGTACACCGTGGGCAACTGCCTGAACGTGGCCGGCCGGGGCGGCCAGGGTGCTTTCAGCACGTCGGCGCGCGACTTCGCGCTGGACATCAAGTCCAAGTACACCACCGCCGGCTTCAAGTTCAAGGACAACCGCTGGCGCATCGAAGGCCTGCTGGGCGACTCCCGCTCCGACTACAAGAGCGAGAGCAACAACATCGTGCTGACGCAGAACGCGCCGGGCCTGGTGGTCAAGCTCGACGGCTCGCGCCTGCCGCAGTTCACGTTCCCGGCCGGCTACAGCCCCGACGACGCATCGTCCTATGTCCAGGCCCAGCTGCAGTACCGTCCGTCGGCCACGCAGAACAAGGAACGCCAGGGCAAGCTGGACTTCCAGTACAACCTGGATCACGACTTCTTCCACAGCCTGTGGTTCGGCGGCCAGGCACGCGAGTCGAGCTCGCGCCAGTACAACGGCGGTGGTCGCCTGGTGCAGAACAACGGCAGCCTGACCAACACCGACGAGGCGGTGGACATCAACGCCCGCACGGCCAACATCAACCAGACCGTCATCTGGGATCCGCTGTACACCGGCTCGGCGCAGCGCCCCAATGACGCGCAGACCTACATCAACAGCGGCTACAAGACGTCCTACGTGAGCGGTGGGCGCATGCAGGAGATCGTCAACGCGATCCGCACCAAGTCGCCCGGCACTTTCATGGGCGGCTACGGCAGCGTCTCCGGCCTGCCGGCCAACTGGACGTCGCCCAGCTACTCGGCCGCCGCCGCCTCGGGTGTCTTCGACACCAGCGACTTCAGCCACAAGTACCTGTACGAGACGCCCGGCAACGACGGCAAGACCTACGCGCAGATCCCCGCCTTCGACATCAGCGAGAAGATCAAGGCGGCCTATGTGCGGCTGGACTGGGGCACCGAGATCCTGGGCATGCCGCTGGATGGCAACGTCGGCCTGCGCTATGCCCGCACCAACGTGGTGTCGACCGGCATGCGCACGGACCGCACCTGCAACCCGGCCACCGTGTCGAGCTGCTCCGTCCTGGTGAACAGCAATCAGGTCGTTTCCATTGACAACACCTACAACGACGTGCTGCCCAGCCTGAACGGCACGCTGCAGCTCATCAACGGCAAGCTGCTGGTGCGTGGCGGCCTGGCCAAGGTGATGTCGCGCCCGGCGCTCGACCTGCTGGCCCCCAACGTCACCTGCACGACGGGCAGCGGCGACCCGGCGCGTGGCGGCAACGGCACCGACACCTGCTCGGCCGGCAATCCCGACCTCAAGCCCTACCGCGCCACCAAGTACGACCTGAGCGTGGAGTACTACCCCAGCCGCGACACGCAGCTCAGCCTGGCCACGTTCCGCACCGAGATCGGCACGTATGTCCGCAAGGGCGTCGTGAGCTACGGCGTGAACTTCTACGGCGATGGCCGCATCTTCGACGTGACGCAGGCCGTCAACGGCGAGGGCGCCAAGACCCAGGGCATCGAGCTGGCGGGCCGCACGGCGCTGTCCTTCCTGCCCGGCTGGCTGAGCGGCTTCGGCGTGGACGCCAACTACACCCGCATGGCCTTCAGCTACGCCAAGGGCAACGAGCTGATCAGCCCGCTGGACAACTCCGTGCTGCCCTACCCGGGCATGTCGAAGAACTCGTACAACCTGGGCCTGTGGTACGACAACGAGACCTTCAACGCCCGCCTGGCCTATGCCTATCGCGACAAGTACTACACGGGCGGCAACGACGTGTCGGGCAACCCGAACTTCCGCGACAAGACCGGCTACCTGGACGCCAAGGTCCAGTGGAAGGCGACGAAGAACTTCACGCTGTCGGTCGAGGCCAAGAACCTGACCAACCAGGCCGAGCTGACGTACGCGGGTGACCTGAGCCGCCCCAACGAACTCGCCTGGTCGGGCCGCCGCTACTACCTGACGCTGGGCTACAAGCTCTGACCGCGCCGGTGCCTCCGGTTCTCCGGGCCGGCATGGCCCCTGTGTTGCGCTGACAGCGCGTCGGCCCCCGCTCACGCTGGGGCCGTTTTTTTTGGGTGACTGACATCATGAGTCTTCTGCGCCATTTCGTCGTCTGCCTGGTGGCGGCCGGGGCCGGCCTGGCCGGGGCCCAGCCCCTGGCGCCCAAGCAGGTGGAGCGGCTGGACCGCGGCGTCGTCGCGCAGGCGACGCCGTCGGGCGTCTTCGTCGGCTGGCGGCTGCTGGGTAGCGAGCCGGCCGACGTGCGCTTCAACGTCTACCGCGACGGCCGGCGCATCAACCGCGAGCCGCAGGCGCTGACCCACCTCGTGGATGCGCAGGGCCGCAGCGACAGCCTGTACAGCGTGCGCGCCGTGGTCGGCGGCAGGGAGCTCGCCGCGTCCAGCGCCGCGGCGCCATGGAGCCAGCCCTATCTGCGCGTGCCGCTGCAAAAGCCCGAGGGCGGCGTGTCGCCCGACGGCGTGGCCTACCGCTACGAGGCCAACGACGGCGCGGCCGCCGACCTCGACGGCGACGGCCAGTACGAGCTCATCGTCAAGTGGCAGCCCACCAATGCGCACGACAACGCGCACAAGGGCTACACCGGCCACACGCTGCTGGACGCCTACAAGCTGGACGGCACGCGGCTGTGGCGCATCGACCTGGGGCCCAACATCCGCGCCGGCGCCCACTACACCAGCTTCCTGGCCTACGACTTCGACGGCGACGGCAAGGCCGAGCTGATGCTGAAGACGGCCGACGGTACGGTGGACGGTGCCGGCCGGGTCATCGGCGACGCAAAGGCCGACCACCGCAACGCGGCCGGCTATGTGCTGGCCGGCCCGGAGTTCCTGACCGTCTTCAACGGCCTGACCGGCGCGGCCATGGCCACCGTGCCCTACACGCCGCCGCGCGGCGGCCAGGGCGAGGCCTGGGGCGATGCCTACGGCAACCGCGTCGACCGCTTCCTGGCCGGCGTGGCCTACCTGGACGGCCGGCGCCCCAGCGCCGTGTTCGCGCGCGGCTACTACACCCGCGCGGTGCTGGCGGCCTGGGACTGGCGCGACGGCAGGCTCACACAGCGTTGGGTCTTCGATAGCGACGGCGATGCAGCGAGCAAGCCCGCCGCAGGGCAGGGGGCCCACTGGTTCTCGGTCGCCGACGTGGACGGCGACGGCCGCGACGACATCATCTACGGCGCCGCCACCATCGCGAGTTCCGGCCGCCTGCTCTACAGCACCGGCCTGTGCCATGGCGATGCGCTGCACGTCAGCGCCTTCGACCCGGCGCGCGAGGGCCAGCAGGTCTTCATGGTGCACGAGAGCCCGCGCTGCTACGGTGAACACGGCCTGGAGATGCACGACGCCGCCACCGGCAAGGTCTTGTGGAGCATGTCCGGCAACAACACCGACGTGGGCCGCGGCGTCTGCTTCGACATCGACCCCGCCCACCCCGGCGCCGAATGCTGGGGCAACGTGGGCGGCCTGATGAGCGCCAGCGGCAAGCTCATCAGCGACAAGCACCCCAACCGCTACAACTTCGCCGTCTGGTGGGATGGCGACCTGCTGCGCGAGTCGCTCGACCATGTCTCCATCGACAAGTGGAACCCGGCGAGCTTCAAGTTCGAGAACCTGCTGAACGGCAAGGCCTTCGGCGCCGCGTCCAACAATGGCACCAAGGGCAACCCGGTGCTGTCGGCCGACCTGTTCGGCGACTGGCGCGAGGAAGTGGTCTGGCGCAACGAGGACAGCAGCGCGCTGCTGGTGTTCTCCACGGCCATCCCCACCGCGCACCGCCTCGTCACGCTGATGCACGACCCGCAGTACCGCGTGCAGGTGGCCAACCAGAACGCCGGCTACAACCAGCCGCCGCACACCAGCTTCCACCTCGGCGCCGCGATGAAGCCGCCCCGCTACCTGCCCATCACCACGCCATGAAGCCGCTTGCGCTGATCGCGCTGCTGACAGCCCTCGCGGGCTGCGCCACGCCCGAGCCCGCGCCGCGGCCGCTGTACCGCGACCCGGTGCTGGACGGCGCGGCCGACGTGTCGCCGGTCTTCAACCGCGGCCTCAAGCGCTGGGAGATGTTCTACACCAACCGCCGCGCGACGTTGCGGCTCCCCGACCCCAAGGACGTGAGCTGGGTGCATGCCACGCCCATCGGCATCGCGACGACGGATGACGGCAACCACTGGCGCGTGGCCGGCGAGGCGAAGTTCCCCGCCGAGTGCGCCGGCGCCACGCTGTGGGCGCCCGAGATCCAGCACTTCGACGGCGTCTACCACCTTTGGCTGACCATCGTGCCCGGCGTGCACAAGAGCTGGACGGGCGAGCGCCGCATCGAGCACCTGACCAGCACCGACCTGCGCCACTGGCAATGCGCCGGCCGCGTGGACCTGGGCTCGCCCAGGGTCATCGACGCCGCCGTCATCCGCGCGCCGCAGGGCGGCTGGCGCATGTGGTTCAAGGACGAGCAGGGCGGCAGCAGGCTCAAGGTGGCCGACAGCGCCGACCTGACCACCTGGACCGTGCGCGGCCCGGTGAGCCCGCTGCCCGGCGAAGGCCCCACGGTCTTCCGGTTCGCCGGCCAATGGTGGCTGGTGGCCGACCTGTGGAAGGGCTTGCTGGTGCTGCGCTCCGACGACGCGCAGACCTGGCAGGAGCAGCCCGCGCGGCTGCTGGCCGACGTGGGCCAGCACCCCACCGACCGCGCCAAGGGCCAGCATCCGGGCGTCACCGTCGTGGACGGCCGCGCCTATCTCTTCTACTTCGTGCACCAGGGCGGCGAGCCCGAGGCCAAGGTGGACGACCGCTGGCACCAGCGCACCGTCATCCAGGTGGCGGAGCTGCACGTGAAGGACGGCTGGCTGACGGTGGACCGCAATGCGCCGCCGCCGGACCTGCGCCAAGCCTTCGGAGCCCGCTGATGCGGGCGCTGCTGCTGACCGGGTTGCTGAGCCTGGCCTGCGCAGCGCAGGCGGCCCTGAGCGTCGCCGTGAAGCCCACGCCGGGCAGCGTGCCGCTGGACGGCGCGGTCATCGTCGCGGCGCCTGGCGCCGATCCGCTCGAAGCCTTTGTCGCCCAGGACCTGGCCGACGACTTCAGGCGCGTGGGCCTGCGCGTCGGCAGCCAGGGCGCCGTGCAGATCTGGGTCGGCACCGCCGGCCGCCACCCCGCCATCGATGCCGCCGGCCTCGACCTCAGCCGGCTCAAGGGCTGCTGGGAGTGCTTCGAGATCGCGCTGCTGCGCAACCCCGCGCCGGGGGTCAAAGCCGCGCTCGTCATCGCCGGCGCCGATCGCCGCGGCACGGCCTACGGCGTCTACACGCTGAGCCAGGCGCTGGGCGTGTCGCCCTGGCACTGGTGGGCGGACGTGGCACCGCTCCGGCGCGGCCCGCTGCATGTCAGCCTCGACGCGCCGCTGCACGATGGCCCGGTCGTGAAGTACCGCGGCCTCTTCATCAACGACGAGGACTGGGGCCTGCTCCCCTGGGCGGCGCAGACCTTCGAACCCGAGGCCGGCACGATAGGGCCGCGCACCTACGAGCAGGTCTACCGCCTGCTGCTGCGCCTGAAGGCCAACACGCTGTGGCCGGCCATGCACCAGGTGTCGGGCGCCTTCAACGCCAACCCGCGCAATGCCGAGCTGGCGCAGCGCTACGGCATCGTCATGGGCTCATCCCATGCCGAGCCCCTACTGCGCAACAACGTCGCCGAGTGGACCGCACCGCACGAGCAGTACAACTACGCGACCCATGCCGCCCAGGTGTGCGACTACTGGGCCGAACGGCTGAAGGCCAACGGCCGCTACGAGAACCTCTACACGCTGGGCATGCGCGGCATCCACGACAGCGGCATGCAGGGCGGCGACACGATGGCCGAGAAGCAGGCGCTGCTGAACGGCCTGCTGAAGGACCAGCGCGAGCTGCTGGCCCGGCATGTGGGCGATCCGGCGCAGCTGCCGCAGGTCTTCGTGCCCTACAAGGAAGTGCTGCCGCTGCTGCCGGGCCTGGCGCTGCCGGGCGATGTGACGCTGGTCTGGCCGGACGACAACTTCGGCTACCTGCGCCAGTTCCCCGATGCGGCGCAGGCCCGGCGCGCGGGCGGCTCGGGCGTGTACTACCACCTGAGCTATCTCGGCGCACCGCTGTCCTATCTGTGGCTGAGCACGACGCCGCCGGCCCTGGTGGCCGAGGAGATGGGCCGCGCGTTTGATGCCGGCGCGCAGCGGCTGTGGATGGCAAACGCGGGCGACATCAAGCCGCACGAGGTCAACCTCAGCCACTGGTTCGACCTGGCCTGGAACCCGGCCGCCGTGCGGGCGCAGGGGCAGCCGGCGTATCTGCACGACCTGGCCCGGCGCCTGTTCGGCGTGGCGGAGATCGGCGCGCTGTGGGACGGCTATTACCGCCTCAACTTCGAGCGCCGCCCCGAGCATCTGCAATACCACCTGCCCGGCGAGAAGCCGCGCCGCAGCGGCCTCGCGCCGGCGGTCATCGACGAGCGGCTGGGCCGCTTCTCACGGTTGCTGGCCGCGCTGGACGCCCTGCGCCCGCGCATCGCCGCCGCGCAGCGCGACGGCTTCTTTCAGCTTGTCGAGTACCCGCTGCGCGCCTCGGCGCTGGCCAACGAGCGCTTCTTCGCGCTGGAACGCTATGCGCAGACGCTGGAGCGTGACCCGGCAAGCGCGCGGGCGCTTGCCGCGCAGGCGGTGCGCGCCGACACGCGGCTGAAGGTACTGACCGCGCGCTACAACGCGGGCCGCTGGGCCGGCGTGCTGGCCGAGGAGCCGGCCGACGGCCTGTGGACCCGCTTCCGCCAGCAGGCGCCGCTGCTGCCCGCGCCGGGCCTGGGCGGACGCGCGCCCGACGCGCTGCAAGACCTGGCCGGTGCGGCGGCCGACCTGCTGCCCGCCGCCGCCGTTGCGCAGCCTGCGGGGCCGCTGCTGCGCCTGGAGGCGGCGCCTGCCGCCTGGCGCCGCGTCGCCGGCCTCGGCCGTGGGGATGGCGTGCTGGCGGCGCGCGCGGCCGGCGCTGCGCTGGCGTTGCATGCCGACGCCGTGCCGGCCGGCGCGAGCTGCCTGCGCGTGCACCTGCTGCCCAGCTACCCCCTGCAGGCCGGCGAGGACTGGGCGATGGAAGTGCACGCCGGCGGACCCGTGGTGCCGCTGCGCTGGCCGCGCGGCGCGCAGGACGCCGCGTGGGCGCAGGGGGTGCTGGCCAACCGCCTGTCCGCCACGGTGACGCTGCCCGCGCAAGCGGGCAGCACGCTGACGCTGCAACTGCGCTCGCTGCAGCGCGACCTGATGTTCGATGGCGCCGAGCTGCTGCCCGGCGCCTGCCCCTGAGCGGAGGAGAGCCCGTGTCCATGCCCTGCCTGATCGACCGCCTGTTCGTGCCGACCGACGTTGAGGACGAACCGGACGATGCGCGGTCGCTGGGGCGGCTGCCGGGCTGCGCCAGCGCGCGCTGACGCGGCGCCGCGTTCCTTGGCTATCCTGCGCGCCACCTCAACTTGTCGCCCAGGATCGCCATGCCCGTCAGTGCCCGTGTCGTCACCGGCATCGCCGCCATCGCCGCGGTCGCCGCCGCCGCGTGGTGGTTCACCACGCCGCCGCAGCCGCCCGCACCGCCCGCCGAGACGACCCAACCGGCAGTTGCAGCAGCGCCGCCGGCGCCGGTTCTGCCACCTGCGCCGCAGCCGAGCAGCCCGGCCTCCGGTGCCGTCTTGGCCGCAACGGCGTCGGCGCCCGCGTCGCGCGATCTGGCGCGGCTGCAGCGCGAGATCCAGCAGGCCCAGAGCAGCGACCGGCCCGGCCTGGCCGGCAAGGCCGCGCGCAACATCGAGCTATGTCAGCTGACGGAGCGCAGCCGCGAAGCGATGGTGGAAAGGCTGCGCCAGCGCGGCGGCCCCGAGGTGGAAACGGTCATCAGCGACATGGTCGCGTCCTGCCAGGCTGTCGATGCGGCGTCGCGCGCGCAGCTTCCGACACTGCTGCGACGCAGCGTGGCCGAGGGGGACACCGGTTCGGCCGCGCGGCTGGTCAGGGCGCTGGGCGCCGCCTTCGATCCTGCCGCCGAGGCCGACGCGGTCGCCGCGCTGCGTCGCGATGCCTGGGCCTGCGATATGGCGTCGCAGGCCGCGCTGGCGTCGCTGACCAGGCGTCATCCGCAGCTGTTGAGTCCGGAGGAGCGGGGCGCGGTGTGGGCGCTGGAGGGCGCGCGCTTTCGCGCGGGCTTCGAGGCATTCGCCCGCCAGGCCGGGGCGGCGTCCCAGCCGCAGCTTGCGGCCATGGCGGAACTCTCGCGGGCGCGGTTCGAGCCACCGCCCGGCGCCGACGCCGCGGAGGTGACGCGGTTGGTGGCCGATGTGCAGGGCCGCTGCCCGCCGGCCTTGCAGCCGGGACGCTGAGCGCTCTGACGAGCGCGCTTCAGCGCAGCAGGTGCGCGACCAGGCCGTTCAGGTAGCGCTGCAGCGCGGTGCAGCCGGTGGCCCGGTTCACGCGGGCGGCGCGTGCGGCGCGTGCGATTGTGGAGGCGGCCATGCAGCTTAGGTCGCCAGCTTCGCCTCCATCCACGTGGCCGCCAGCGCCGGCCACTGCGCATGCGTGCCGTCCAGCCCGCGCAGCGCGAAGCCGTGCTCGGCCTGCGGGAACACGTGGGCCTCCACGTCCAGCCCGTGCTGCTGCGCCGCGACGATGAGGTTGAGCGCATGCTGCACCGGCACTACTGCGTCGTGCAGCGCATAGGCCAGGAACACCGGGCAGCGCGGCAGGCCATGCGGCTCGGTCGCGATGCCTATGGGCCAGGCGTCGTAGAAGGCCTGCTTCTCGGGCGGCGGGAAGTCGGGCTTGCCCGCGGGGAACTTGTGGTCGCGGTGGTTGGCGTTGAGGGGCGCGTAGGCGATGACGGCGCCGGCGCTTTCCAGAACGTGGCGCTGGCAGGCCATCACGCCGGCCAGGTGGCCGCCCGAGGACAGCCCCACGTGCAGCAGCGGCAGCGGCGCCAGCGTGGCGAGGTGGTCGAGCGCCAGCAGCCCGTCCTGCAGCGCGATGTCGAAAGGATGGTCGTCCTGGCCGGGCAGTCGGTGCACCAGCACGTAGGCGTCCAGCCCCAGCGTGTTGAGCCACTGCGCGACCTCGACGCCTTCCTTGTCGTGCATCAGCTGCAGGTAGCCGCCGCCGGCGTAGACCAGGGCGCGGCCGCGGGCCGGCGTGGGCGAGCGGTAGGCGTGCAGCTCGGCGCGCGTGGGCCGGCGGCAGATGCGGTCGGGCGCGGCGCCGTCGAAGGTGTTGGGCGCACCGGCCGAGAGGGCGATGACGGTCATGGCGTCTCCCGCAGCGGCAGGCCGAAGTCCGGCATGCCGTCGGCCGTGAAGGCGAGCGGCTGCACGCGCGTGGCGCGGCCGCTGTCCTTCAGCGGGTCGCCCTGGATGTCGCGGTAGTTGCGCGCGTGGAAGACGTTGAGCACCGTGCCGTCCGGCTCCACCAGGAAGCTGTTGTGGCCGGGGCCGTACTGGCGGTTCTCGGGGCTGGAGCTGAACACCGGGCCGGGCGACTTGCGCCAGCTCTTCGGGTCCAGCAGGTCGGCGTTCTCGTTGGCCCACAGCAGGCCCAGGCCGTATTCGGCGCCGGTGCCGGCGGCCGAGTAGCTCATGAAGACGCGCCCGCCGTGGACGAGCACCGCGGGCGCCTCGTTGACCGGGTGGCGCACCTTCTCCCAGGCGTACTCGGGCTGGCTCAGCCGCACCTGCGGGCCTTGCAGCTCCGTCGGGCTCTTCATCAGCGACAGGTAGAGGTTGGTGCTGTGGTTCCTGCTCGCCGGGTCGTTCTGCGCCCAGGCCATGTAGCGCTTGCCGCGGTGCTCGAAGACGGTGGCGTCCAGCGTGAAGCTCTCCCACTGCGTCCTGATCTGGCCGCGCTCCACCCATTCGCCCTGCATGGGGTCGGCGGCCGCGTTCTCCAGCGCCCACAGGCGGATCTTCCAGGGCTCCCGGGCCTCGCCGGCGCTGAAGTGGATGTACCAGCGGCCGTCGAGAAAGGCCAGCTCGGGCGCCCAGATGTGGCGGCTCATGGGGCCGCTCTCATGCTTGCGCCACACCACCCTGGCCTCGGCCGTGGCCAGGCCCGCGATGCTGCGCGCGCGGCGCAGCTCCAGTCGGTCGTACTCCGGCACGGTGGCCATCAGGTAGTACCAGCCGCCGTGGCGCAGGATCTGCGGGTCGGCGCGTTGCGGGATCAGCGGGTTGGGCCAGGGCAGCGGCGCGGTCGCGGCGGCGGGCGCCTGTGCGAGGGCCGGCAGCGTGGCGGCCAGCAGGCCGGCGGCGAGCAGGGCGCGGCGCGAGGTGGGCGGGAAGCTCAAGCGGAAATCTCCTGGCGTTGTGGGGCTGGCGTGGGCATCGCGGCAGGCCGCGGCCTCAGGATCTGGAAAGCCCCGCCGCGCGGGCGGCCTCGTCCAGCGTGTCGCCGATCAGCGCCAGGTTCTGGATGGCGGCCAGCCCCCATTGCGCGGAGTCGTTGGTGCTGATGGCGGGCTGCTCCACCAGCGGCCGGATGACGTCCACGCCGCCGATGTGGCGGGTTGCGCCGCCGCCGCGCAGCGCCCGCGACGCGAAGAACTCGCGCCAGGCGCGCAGCGCCAGCGCGCGGTCACGCTCCTGGAACGCGGCATAGGCCGTCATGCGCGAGCCGGTGTCGCCCAGGCCGCGGCCGCCGGGGTCGCGGCCCAGCAGCGCGGCGATCTCGTCCCTGGGCGCGTTGTAGTAGCGGCAGTACTCCAGCCAGGCACGGCGGTAGGCGGGCACGTCCACCAGCGTCAGCAGTTCCGAGCTCAGCTCGATGACGCCGAACACGCCGTTCAGGTGGGAGATGGATACCGTGTCACCGGGCCCCGCGAACTTGCCGGTCCTGGCGTCGTAGGGTGCGCCGCCGGCGAACCAGCGGCGCTTCATGTCGCCGATGCTCTGCATGCCGTTGACGAGCTTGTCGCGCCAGCGCCTGTCGCCGGTGCGCTCCCACTCGGTCAGCCAGGCCGCGATCCACGAGCCCCAGGTGGTGCCGAAGCCCACGCCGGGCAGGGCGGAGGTTTCCGGCGGCGCCGCGTTGCGGGCCAGCTTGCGGGAGATGTCGACCTTGGCGATGTCGGCGTCGGAGTCCAGCAGCTCGCGGATCAGGTCGCCGCAGCGCTCGTCGGCGGTCAGGTAGAAGTAGAAGCGGCGGTAGGCGGCGTTGGAGATGCGCGGCTGCTTGGACGAGTCGGACCAGTGCTGCACGCCGTGGCGCGTGCCGAAGCCCTTGAAGCGGCCCAGGTGGTAGACGTCCACCTCGCCGGTGTGCCGGGTCATGGCCTCGGCGAGGCGGAAGACGTCGGCGCGGCCGGTGCGCAGATAGCTGTACCAGAGCCACATGTCGGTCGACAGCTCCGAGTTGTCCCAGGCATAGCCGCCGATGTCGTAGCGCCACATGTGGCGGTCCACGTCGTAGGCGTGCATCACGTCGCCGTAGTGCCAGAAGCCGTACCAGCGGTGCTGCTCGACCTCCTTCAGGTACTGGTCCAGCTGCAGCGTCAGCCGGTCCTCGATGAGCCGGCGGGCCGGCGAGCCGGCGGCGGCCGGGTCCCAGTCGCCGAACACGCCCGCGGCGTGAATGCGCTGCGGCGACAACACCAGCCGTGCCGGGTGGGCCACCTGCTCGGCCATGTCCGAGAACGCCTGGTGGGTGGGCGTGGCGCCCAGCACCCACAGCTGCAGCTCCGACGTGCGGGCCACGCCCACCGAGCTGTCCCAGCCCGGCTCGTAGTCCTCGTAGGTGATGTTGAGGCCTTCGATCTGCTTTTCGTGCGTGTCCATGTCGCCGGGCGAGCGGTAGGAACGCATGTCCATGGCCGGCGCCGAGGGCGAGTACAGCCAGGCCGTCACCTCGGCCAGTTCGGTGGCCGCGCCGCGCACGTCCAGCCGCACGGGGGCGCGCTGCCAGAAGTCCTTCAGCCCCAGCGCCACGCCGCCCGCGGCGCCGCCCGCGTAGACCAGGCCCTTGCAGCGGCTGCCGCCGTTGGACGCGATCCAGGCCTGGCCGGCCTGCGTGCGCTTGGCGAGGGTGAAGCCGTCGGCATTGGCCTGCGACAGCGAGAAGTCGTTCCACTCGGGAATCCACTGCAGCCGGTCCGACACGCGCTTGTCCATGCCGGCCAGCGGCGGCAGGGCCAGGCCGGCGACCTGGGCGTCCTTGTAGGCCTGGCCGGGGTCGCGGCGCAGGCCGGTGACGGGCCGCACGGCCTCGCCCCACACGCCCACGCCTTCGCCGGAGAAGCGCACATGGCGGTCATGCGTCGCGTTGCTCATCGGAACCTGGGCCGTCACGCCCAGGCCGGCGATGAAGTCCTGGGCCGGGTCGCCGTCCCAGACGAAGCTGTGCACGATGCGCACGCTCTCCGCGCCGGCGTAGAAGTACAGCCGCACCGAGAACGGCAGCCAGTCGCGGCCCTGGCCCGTGTGCATGCCGTCCAGCTTGAGCACGGCGCGCACGGGGCCTTGCTGCTCCACGGTGACCGTGTTGACCTGGCTGCCGAAGGACTGGCGCGCAACCTTGCCGTCCAGCTCGGGCTCGGCGCCGTCCTGGCGCAGCGCGGCGAGCTTGAGGTTCTTCAGCGTGACGCGGCCCGCCCGCGTGGCCTCGGCGATCAGCACGGCGCCACGGGTCGGCACGGTCCAGACGAGGTCGCCGGCGCTGACGACGATCTGCGTGGCCGTTTGCCTGACCGTCACGCCGCCCGGCGCGGGCTTGCCCGCCTCCAGCTTCAGCTCGCCCGCCGGCACGCCGCCAGCGACGGCATGGGCCGTCCATTTCAGCGAGCCGTCCGGCCAGTAGGCCAGCGGCCAGGATTGCACGGGCTGGTTGGCGAGCCGGAACTCCGGCGCCTTGCCCGCCGGCAGCCTGAGCTGGCCGCGCGGCCAGGGCACGCCCAGCGTGCTGCCCTCGAAGCGCGCGGGCGCCTGGCCGTCGAGCCACAGCAGCGGCGTGTCGCCCACCGGCGTGGCCGCGGCGGGCAGGTTGGCCGTGGCGGCCTGCGCGGCAGGAAGCGTGGAGACCAGCGACGCGGCGGCCGTCGTCTGCAGGAAGCCGCGGCGGGAGAACGGGGTGGTTGTCATGGGGAACTCAGCGGTTGGACGACAGGGTCTTGTAGTGCTGGGCCATCACGTCGAAGGCCTGCTTGCGTTGGCCGGTTTCGGAGATCAGGCCCTTGCGGTTCCAGCCGTTCTGGAAGATGGGGTGCTCGCGGCGTGGCGAGCGGAAGTCCTTCAGCACCCAGGGCGACAGGCCGCGCAGGTTGGGGATGCGGCCCAGCATGGCCAGCGTGGCGCGGTAGTACGCGGCCTGGAACTCCTCGCTCCACTTCTTCGGCTGGTCGCCCAGGTCGTGATGGCCGGCCAGCGCATCGGCGCCGAACTCGGAGATGAGCAGCGGCTTGTCCGTCGGCAGGTCCCAGCGGATCCTGGCCAGGTCCTGCAGGCTGTCGTTGCCGTACCAGCCCGCGTAGGTGTTGACGGCCATCACGTCCAGGTGCGGCAGCAGCGGGTCGGCGATGTGGACGGTGTCGCCCTCGCGCTCCACCAGCAGCGCGGCGGAGATGAGGCGGCTCGGGTCCAGCTCGCGCACCGTGGCGGCCAGCGCGGCATGGAAGCGGGTGCGGTTGTCGGCCACCGGTGTCTCGTTGCCCACGCTCCACAGCGCCAGCGCGGCGCGGTTGCGGTCGCGGTAGATGGTCTCGGCCTGCATGCGGCGGGCCTTCAGCAGCACGGCGGGGTTGTCCCAGTCCACGGTCCAGTAGACGGGGATCTCGCTCCACACCAGCAGGCCCAGCTCGTCGGCCAGGCGCAGCATGGTCTCGGCGTGCGGGTAGTGCGACAGGCGCACGTAGTTGCCGTTCAGGCCGTGCTTGACCTCGCCCAGCAGCGCGCGCGCGGCCGGCTCGTTGAGGCGGCGCGCCGGGTTGGCGCCGATCTCCTCCTCGTGGATGGACACGCCGCGCAGCGTGATGGGCTGGCCGTTGAGCAGGATGTCGGCGCCCTTCACCGCCAGCGTGCGAAAGCCCATGCGGTCGTTCACGGCGTCGGCCCCGGCCGCAAAGCGCACCGCGTACAGCTGCGGCGACTCGGGCGACCAGCGCTTCAGCGTGGCCGGCGCCGGGATGTCGAAGCGGGCCTCGCCATTGGCGCCGGTCTTGGCCTCGGCCCTGAGCTTGAGCGCGTCGATCTGCACGCTGACGGCCTGGCCCGCGGCCTGCGCGCCATTGAGCTGCAGGCTGCCCACCAGGCGGCCGGCCTCGGTCAGGCGCAGCGTCGCGTCGTCGATGAAGGTGGCCGGCGTGCGGATCAGCTTCACCGGGCGCGTGATGCCGCCGTACAGGTCCCAGTCCGTGATCTCGCCGGGGATGCTCTGCGCGTCGTGTTTGGAGTCCACGCCGACGACCAGCCGGTTGCCGCTGGCGCGCAACGCCTCGGTGACCTCCAGCACGAAGGGCGTGAAGCCGCCCTCGTGGCGGCCGACTTCCTTGCCGTTCAGGTAGACGTGGGCGCGGTAGTTGACGGCCTCGAAGCGCAGGAAGCTGCGCTCGCCGGCCTGGGGCGCGGCGGCGTCGAAGCGGCGCTGGAACCAGATCAGGCCGTCGTACCAGCGCAGCTCGGGCTCGGCGGCGTTCCAGGCGCCGGGGATCTGCATGGCCGGGCCGCGGTCGAGGTCGAACTCGAAGAAGCCGGTGCCGGGCCGCGCCTCCTCGGCAGCCACGTCCACGTCGCGGTGGCGCTGCATGCGCGACTTGGCGACCCAGCCGTTGATGTCGGTCAGGCCGGTGCGGTAGTAGTCCCTGGAATAGGTCCAGCGGCCCGACAGGTCTTGCACGTCGGCGCGCTGGCCGGTCAGCAGCAGCGGCGGGCGCAGCGTGTCGGCGGCGAGGGCCACCGGGACGGGCGGCGTGGCCTGCCGGCCGATCTTGACCGGCTCCGCCGCCTGGACAGCGAACGACGTCATGGAACTGAGGGCGAGGCTGAGGGCGGGGAGCAGGTGTTTCATCGGCATCGGAGGATCTGGAACTCTCGGATCTGCAGGCGGCTGGCCGTGGTGCGCAGCGCGAAGTAGCCCCGCAGGCGCGGATTGGGATCGGCGCGCGTAAAGACTTCGTTGCTGCCGGCGCGCCAGCGCAGGTGGATCGGGTCCGCAGCCGTGGGTTGGCGCGAAACAATCTCGACGCTGATCGGTTTGCCGGTTAGCAACCGGGTCTGCGGCGTCATCGGCAGCTCGCCCGGCTCGGCGATCTCGCCCTCGGCGAAGCCGGCCAGCAAGCGGCGGTGGCTGCCGTCGTACAGGCGCAGCCGCGTCGTCGCGTTGGCGTTGGCACCGAAGCCCACGTAGTAGGTCGGCAGCGTGTCATAGCCGGCGAACCGGCCGCTGCGCGGATGGGGCTCGCTGCCGTCGGCCTCCAGCGCGTTCCAGAACATGTTCAGGTCCGACAGGCGGCCGGCGTGCGGCCCTGCGCTTGCCGGCGCGGGCAGGGCCAGGGCGGTGAAGCGGATGGCGTAGTCGCCCGACAGCGGCTCGCGCCACCACAGGCTCAGGCCCGCGGGCGTGGCGATGTCCAGCACGCCGTTCTCGGCGGTGACGACGGCGCGTGGGTCCTCGGCCTCCAGCCGCCAGCGGGCCAGGCCGGCGTGGAAGTCGTCAGCGGCGACGGGCTCCAGCCGGCGCGGCGCTTCACACCAGTCGGCGGCCGCCGCCGCCAGTGGCAGCGCCAGCCCGATCAGCCCGATCAGCCCGCGAAGTGGAAGACGGAGGGCAGCGACCATTGGCGCGGCTTGTTGTCGGCTTCGACTTCCATCAGCGGGGCCATGTAGTCCCACCAGCGGCGCATGACGGGCTGCAGCGGCAGCTCGTCGAAGGCCTTGCCCGGCCTGCGCTTGAGCACGGCGAACAGGCTCAGCGTGCTCTCGTCCAGGAAGATGGAGTAGTCATGAATGCCGGCGCCGCGCAGCGCCTCGGCCAGCTCGGGCCACAGCTCGTCATGGCGCTTCCTGTACTCCGGCACCACGCCGGGCTTGAGCTGCATCTTGAAGGCGAGGATCTCGTCGCTCATCGTCGGGTCTCCTTGTTGATCAAAGCACGTCCTGCTCGGCCATGCTCAGCGCCGACACGTCGCGGCGTCGCAGCGCGGCGTCTTCGCGCCAGTGCGCCGCATTCAGGCCGGCCAGGCTGTTGCCCGCGCCGACGGCGATAGGTGAGCCGAGCTGCAGCCGGCAGTCGTCGCCGAAGCGCCAGCCCTGCACGTCCTGCACATGGCCGCCGCGCCGGGCCTGGATGTCCAGCCCGCTGAAATGGAAGTCGCGCAGCGGCGCCTCGGCATAGGCGTCCACCTCGAAGCCGACCTCGGCGCCACGGGCCTGCAGCTGGGCGATGTGCACGCCGCGGACCTGGGTGCGGCCCAGCTCGGGCGCCACCGGCGCGGCCAGCGCCTGCCAGTGGCGTGGCGCGGCGGCCAGCTCGGCCTCGGGGATGCGGGCCCGGCTGTAGCCGGGGTTCCAGTTCATCGTCACGCGCAGCGCGGTGGGCACGTCGCGCAGCGTGATCTGGCAGAGCTGCAGGTCCTCGATGAGGCCGCCCCGCGTGGGGGCGGACTTGAACAGCAGACCCACCGGCACGCCGCCCAGCACCTCGATGCGCTGGGCGCGGATGCGGCGCAGGCCGCCCGAGGTCTCGCTGCCGAAGGTGAGGCCGGCGGCGCCCTCGCGGACGATGCAGTCGCTGATCTCGATGTCCTCGCTGGGCCGCGCGACGCGCAGGCCATCCGAGTCGCGGCCGGCCTTCAGGCACAGCGCGTCGTCGTTGACGGCGATGTCGGCGTGGCGGATCTGCACGCGGCGCGAGGAGTCGATGTCGATGCCGTCGGTGGACGGGCCGCGCGCCTCCTCGTTGTTGCGGATGGTGACGCCGTCGACGACGACGTCCTCCGAGTAACAGAGGTGCAGCGTCCAGAAGCCCGAGCGGCGCAGCAGCAGGCCTTCGCCGATGCGCACACGCGCCGACTCGAAGACCTGGATGAGGCGGGGGCGCTGCGCGTCGTAGTCCGACGCCCAGCGCAAGCCGCGCGGCTCGTAGGCGGCGCGCAGGGCCCAGTAGCTGTCCCAGAACACCTGGCCGTCGCCGTCGATGCAGCCCTCGCCGACGAGGGCGACGTCGTGCTCGCCATAGATGTTGACCAGGGCTGCCGGCCAGCGCATCTCGATGCCCGCCACGCGCGTGGGCAGCAACGGGTAGTCGGCCAGGTCGCGCGAGCCCAGCAGCGTGGCGCCGCGGGCGAGCCGCAGCGTCATGCCGCTTTTCAGGAACAGCGCGCCGGTGAGGTAGGTGCCGGGCGGGACGCGCAGCTCGGCGCCCTGCAGCGCCGCGGCATCGATGGCGGCCTGCAGCGCCCGCGTGTCGAGCGTGATGCCGTCACCGCGTGCGCCGAAGTCCTGGGCATTCATCTCATTGGGCATGGCCGTAGTGAATGGTTGCGGGCCGAGCGCCGGGCCGCCCCAAGCCGGCCCGCTCTGGCGATGTGCTCGCGGGGCAGGCCCCGCGAGCATCGCCGTCCCCTCGGGGGCTGAGGCCGGACATGTCAAGTCCTGTGGACTTGACGTGCCTGCCGAAGGGCTGCGGCGGCTGCCGCAGCGTGGTCTGCAAGACCGTCCAAGGTGCCCCTTGGACGAGGGGCAGCACGTTCTAGACGATGCCGGAGCCGGACGCGCCGGCCTTCGGGGGGCGCTTGACGGCCACCTGATCGCGATAGCCGCTGGCACGATAGGCCGCGACCGGGTCGATCGCGCCGCCCGAGCGCAGGCGGGCCATCGCGAGGATGGGGCTCACGTCGGTGCGGAAGGCCTTCTTCAGCGTCTGCGCGGCCTGCAGCGCGTCGTTGGCTTCCTGGAAGCCGGCGAGCGCGGTGCGGTCCACCAGGGCGGCCTGCACGAAGGCGCGCTGCACTTCGACGGCGCTGCTCATCAGGCTCTCGATGGGGTCGGTCACGTTGTGCGACTGGTCCAGCATGTAGGCGGGCTGGAAGGCCGCGCCGTCACGGGCCTGCGAGTCCGCCAGCTCGTTGAAGACCAGGAACAGCTGGAAGGGGTCGATGGAGCCCGAGTCCAGGTCGTCGTCGCCGTACTTGCTGTCGTTGAAGTGGAAGCCGCCGAGCTTGCCGAACTGCGCCAGGCGCGCCACGATCATCTCGATGTTGGTGTTGGGCGCGTGGTGGCCCAGGTCCACCAGGCATTTGGCCTTCTCACCCAGCGTTTGCGCCACGGCGAAGCTGGTGCCCCAGTCGGCGATGACGCTGCAGTAGAACGCCGGTTCGAACAGCTTGTGCTCGATGTACATGTGCCAGTCGGCCGGCAGCGCGGCGTAGATGCCGCGGGCGCTGTCGATGTAGCGCTCCAGCGCGCCGCGCAGGTTGCTCTGGCCGGGGAAGTTGGCGCCGTCGCCCACCCACACCGTCAGTCCCTTGGAGCCCAGCGCCTTGCCCAGCTCGATGCAGTCGATGTTGTGCGCGACGGCCTGCTCGCGGGAGGCCTGGCTCGTCGAGGTCAGGCTGCCGTACTTGTAGGTGTGGGCCTGGCCGGCCTGGTCCTGGAAGGTGTTGGAGTTGACGGCATCGAAGCCCAGGCCCAGCTCGTCGGCCTGCTGGCGCAGGGCCTTGGGGTCGCTGGGCTTGTCCCAGGGGAAGTGCAGCGACACGGCCGGCGTGGCGCGCGTCAGCTGGTTGATGACGGCGCAGTCTTCCAGCTTCTCGGTCACGTCACGCGGCTCGCCCTTGCCGGGGAAGCGCGCGAAGCGCGTGCCGCCGGTGCCTGCGCCCCAACTGGGCACGGCCACGGCGAAGGTCTGGGCCTTGGCCGTCAGGGCCTCGATGTCCACGCCACGGCGGGACAGCATGCCGCCCAGCGCGTCGTAGTCGGCCTGCAGTTCGGCGCGCTGCTTGGCGTTGTGCTGCTCGACCTGAGCCGCGTCGATGATGTGCTTGGTCATGGATGTCTCCTGCTTCAGCGGGTGAAGGCGGCGGCATTGCCGGCGTCAACGTTCAGCACGTTACCCGTGCTCTTGCCGGACTTGTCGCTGGCCATGAAGTACACCGCCTCGGCGATGTCCTCCGGCAGCACGCTGAGCTTGAGCATGCTGCGCTGGCGGTAGAACTCTTCGATGTTGTCGCTGTCGATCTTGTTCGACGCGGCACGCTCTTCCTTCCACTTGCCGTCCCAGATGCGCGAGCCACGGATGACGGCGTCGGGGTTGACGACGTTGACGCGCACGCCGATGGCGGCACCCTCCAGCGCGATGCAGCGGGCCAGGTGGATTTCGGCCGCCTTGGCCGTGCAGTAGGCCGATGCGCCAGCCGACGCGACCAGGCCGTTCTTGCTGGCCACGAACACCATGCTGCCGCCGATCTTCTGCTCCTTCATCAGGCGGAAGGCGCCACGGCCGACCAGGAAGTAGCCGGTGACCAGGATGTCCTGGTTGCGCTGCCAGATCTCCAGCGTCGTGTCTTCCAGCGGCGCGGCGGAGGCGATGCCGGCGTTGGAGACGAGGATGTCCAGGCCGCCGAAGCGCAGCGCTGTGGCCGACAGCACGGCTGCCACTTCCGACTCGGAGGTGATGTTGCCCTGCACGGTGGCGATGGCGTCCTTGCCGGCGACCTTCAGCAGGTTGGCCTTGGCTTCTTCCAGCGCACCGGCGTCGATGTCGGTCAGCATCACGCAGGCGCCTTCCTGCAGCAGCTGGCGGGCCACGGCCTGGCCGATGCCACCGGCGCCGCCGGTGACCAGCGCCACGCGGCCGGCCAGGCTCTTGGGCTTGGGCATGCGCTGCAGCTTGGCTTCCTCGAGCAGCCAGTACTCGATGTCGAAGGCTTCCTGCTCGGGCAGGCCGACGTACTTGTCGACGCCGTTGGCGCCGCGCATCACGTTGATGGCGTTGATGTAGAACTCGCCGGCGATGCGGGCGGTGGCCTTGTCCTTGGCGAAGGACAGCATGCCCACGCCGGGGATCAGGTAGATGACCGGGTTGGCGTCACGCACGGCCGGGCTGTTGGCGCGCTTGCAGCGCTCGTAATAGGCCACGTAGTCGGCGCGGTAGTCTTCCAGCGCCTTGTCCAGGCCGGCCAGCAGCGCGTCGACGTCGGGCTTGGCCGGGTCGAAGTCCAGCACCAGCGGGCGGATCTTGGTGCGCAGGAAGTGGTCGGGGCAGGAGGTGCCCAGCGCGGCCAGCTTGGGCAGGTCGTTGCTGGCAACGAACTCCAGCACCGCGACGCTGTCGTTGAAGTCGCCCAGCTTGCGCTCGCCGGCGCTGATGCGGCCGCGCAGCGCGGGCATCAGCCGGGCGGCCAGCGCCGCGCGCTGCTCGGCGGGCAGGGTGATGGTCTTGACGCCGCCGAACACCGGCTGCTTGATGTTCTCGGCCAGCCACTCCTCGGCCAGGCGGATCATCTGCAGCGTGATCTCGTAGCAGCTCTTGGCGGTGTCACCCCAGGTGAACAGGCCGTGGCCTTCCAGGATGATGCCCTTCAGGTTGGGCTGCGAGGTGGCCAGCGCCTCGAGCTTCAGGCCCAGGTCGTAGCCCGGGCGCTGCCAGGGCAGCCAGCCCAGCTGGCCGCCGAAGATCACCTCGGTCAGGCGGCGGCTGTCGGCACAGGCGGCGATGGCGATGATGGCGTCCGGGTGCATGTGGTCGACATGCGCCTTCGGGATATAGGCGTGCAGGGGGGTATCGATACTCGCGGCACGCGGGTTCAGGTTGAACGTGCAGTGCGGCAGATAATCCACCATCTCGTCTTCATGCTCCAGGCCGCGATAACGCTTCTTCAGCGCATTCAGCTTGTCCATGTAGAGCGTGGAGAAACCATCCAGCTTGATGGAGCCCAGGTCGCCGCCCGAGCCCTTGACCCACAGCACCTCGACATCCTCGCCGGTCAGATGGTCGCGCATCTTCACCTTGGCCGAGGTATTGCCGCCGCCGAAATTCGTCACGCGCAAATCCGAGCCCAGCAGATTGGAGCGATAGAGCAGCAGTTCGGGTTCGCTCAGTTTTGCCGCCACGTCATCGTCCCACTTCGAGACGATGGGGCTTTGCGTGGGGGTTTGGGAAATTGCAGTCATCAGCTTGCCTGTATTCGGTCCGTCATTGCCCCATGGCCGCGGCCTGCGATCCCGGGGCCCGCTTCTGGCGGGTTAGCGGGCCGCAGTGTGAGGCGAAACCAGACGGCTTGCGCGTGGCCTGCGCAGTAAATCAAAAGGATGAGCGAAAGCGCAGCCGACCGCGCCGCCGCTCACCAAACGCTCACGGCCGTGAGCGGTCTTTGATTGACGCTGTCGCAAAGCTGACGTAATCTGCACTTGGAACAGCGTTTCACCCAGGCTTTGACCGGTTCTGAGTGGAGTGCCTCCCGCAGCCGGTGCCTACGCTCTCCGGCCGCAGGCCTGGACCCGGCCTCAGCCGGGTCACCAAGCGACGCCCGCCCCCCAAGAGGCTGGGCCCCATAAATACGAGACAACGGCCGCCGCCGGTTCTCCGCGGTGCCCGATAAGGTGATCCGCATGATCAATCACAAGCGTCACAAGCGTCTGCTCAAACTGCTGGACGAGCGCGAACACGTCAGTGTCCAGCAATTGATGGAATGGTTGTCGGCGTCCGCCGCCACCGTGCGCCGGGATATTTCATGGCTGGCCGCAAAAAACCAGCTCACGCGCACCCGTGGCGGTGCGCAGAGGCTGGAGCAGAAGAAAAAGTCTTATACGCTTTCCAGCGAGACTTTTCAAAACAACGCCCAGCAAAATACTGCGGCCAAGCGTGCCATCGCCCGGTATGCCACCTCGATGTGCAATGACGGTGAAACCATCATCATCAATGGCGGCACCACCACGTTCATGATGGCGGAGTTTCTCGTCGAGAAACAGCTGAAGATTCTCACCAATTCCTTCCTGATGGCCGAGCGCCTGCTCGTCACCAGCGACAACGAGATCATCCTGCCCGGCGGCAAGGTCTACCGCGAGCAGAACGTCATCCTCAGCCCGTTCGAGAACGACGTGGCCCAGCACCACTACGCGGCCAAGATGTTCATGGGCGTGTACGGCCTGTCCATCCTGGGCCTGATGGAGGCCGACCCGCTGCTGATCCAGGCCGAGAAGCGCCTCATCGGCCAGGCCGAGGAACTCGTCGTGCTGGTGGACAGCTCCAAGTTCCAGCGCAAGGCCGGCCTGGTGCTGTGCGGGCTCAACCGCGTCTCCACCGTCATCACCGACACGGGCGCGTCCGACAGCGCCGTGCAGCTGCTGGAGCACTACGGCGTGCGCGTCATCACCGTGGAGCCCGAAGCCGTGGACCCTCGCGTGGTGGAGGCGTCGGCCGTGAGCTCGCATGACTATGCGGCCGTGCTGGAAACCGGTGCCTTCGGACGCCGCCTGGGGCTGAACTCTTGAGCGCTCGGAGTCTGGGTGGCAGAGAGCGTGGCACCGTCGTTCTCGACATCGGCAAGACCAATGCCAAGCTCACACTGATCGACGCGGCCGGCCGGACGCTGGCGGAGGCGCGCACGCCCAACACGGTGCGCCGCGTCGGGCCCTATCCGCACCACGACACCGAGCGGCTGTGGAGCTGGATGCTGGGGCAGTTGCGCGAGCTGTCGGCGCTGGCGGAGATCCGCGCCATCGTGCCGGTCACGCATGGCGCCACGGCGGCGCTGGTCGACGAGGCCGGTCTCGTGCTGCCGGTGCTGGACTACGAGCATGTGCCGGGCGATGCCGCCGATGCGGCGCGTTATGAGTCGCTGCGGCCGGCGTTCGCGGAGAGCGGCTCGCCGCTGCTGCCGGCCGGCCTCAACCTGGGGCGCCAGCTCGACTGGCTGCAGGCGCATTTCCCCGCCGAGTTCGGCCGTGCCAAGCATGTGCTGATGTACCCGCAGTACTGGGCCTGGCGCCTGTGCGGCGTCGCGGCCAGCGAGGTCACGTCGCTGGGCTGCCACACCGACCTGTGGCAGCCCGGCGCGGGCCGCTGGTCCGCCCTGGTCGAGCGCCACGGGTGGGAGCCGCTCTTCCCCGAGCGCCGCGAGGCCTGGGCAAGGCTGGGCGTGCTGCGGCCCGAGCTGGCGGCCGACACCGGACTGCCGGCGGACTGCGAGATCGTCTGCGGCATCCACGACAGCAACGCCTCGCTGCTGCGCCACCTGCTGACGCTGCAGCAGGGCGGCCCCTGCACGGTGCTGTCCACCGGCACCTGGGTCATCGCGGCGGCGCTGGGCTCGGCGACCAAGCCGCTCGTCGAGGCACAGGACATGCTGGCCAACTGCAATGTCTTCGGCGAGGCCGTGCCCTGCATGCGCTTCATGGGCGGGCGCGAGTTCGGTGCCATCGCCGGCGAGCAGCCGGCGCCGTTCGAGGCCGAGGATGTCGAGCGGCTGATCGCCCGCGGCACGATGGCACTGCCCTGCTTTGCGGAGACGGGCGGCCCGTTCGCCGGCCGGATCGGCCGCGTCGCCGGCGCCATGCCGCAGACGGACGCGGAGCGCGCGGCGCTGGCGACGCTGTACGTCGTGCTGATGACCGACCATTGCCTGGACGCGCTGGGCGCGAGCGGCCGCGTCGTCGTCGAGGGCGCATTCACGGCCAACCCCTGGTTCGGCCCCCTGCTGGCCGGGCTCGCTCAGGGGCGCGAGGTGTCGGTGTCCGACGACAGCAGCGGTACCACCTGCGGCGCCTGGATGCTGGACGCCTGGGGCGCGGCTCCCGAGGCGGGTGCCGCCCCGGTGCGCGCCTGGAGCCCGCCGGGCTGGCAGGCCTACCGCGCCGGCTGGCGGGCCTGCGTCAGCCCCTGGCTGTTCTGAAACGACTCAAGAAAAAGCCGGCTCGCGCCGGCTGTTTCGTTTCGGGAGGCCGGGCTCAGCCGCGACGGCGGCGGCGCAACCCCGCGACGCCCAGCCCGGCCAGCGAGGCCAGCGCGAGCGAGCCGGGCTCCGGCACGGTGAAGGCGCGCACGCCGTCGATGGCCGGGGCGCTGTAGCCGCTGGTGTCGCTGGCGCTGTCGAAGGCGTAGACGCGCACCTCGTTGAAGCCGGCGGCGTCGCTCAGCCCCAGCACGTCGCCGATGCCGGCGGCGCCCAGGGACACGCGGCCGCTGCCCGTGAGCACGCCGTCCAGCCAGGTCTGCCACATCACGAAGATGCTGGCGTAGCCCGAGTCGACGGCGAACTCGATGCCGTTCAGGGCCGCGCCCGTGCTGCGGATGGACAGGTAGGCATTCATGCCCGTGGCGGCGAAGTAGTTGCCGCTGAAGGACTGGCTGTAGCTGTCGCCGGCGTCCAGGTCCACGCAGAACTCGCCGGCATAGCCGCAGCCGCCGTTGTCGTTGGCCAGGCCCGTGTGGCTGAACAGCAGGCCGCCTTCGGACCAGGGGCTGTCGAGGTTGGTGTTGGCCTCGAAGTCGGCCGCGTAGCTCAGGTGGCTGGCGCCGGGCGTGGCGCTGCCGGCGCCGGTGGTCTGCACGACGGCGGCCATGGCCGGTGCGGCGAGCAGAGTGGCGACAAGGGGAAGGAGGAGTTTGGTTTTCATGGAGGTGGTGATCTCAGTGGCATTTCGGGCCGAGCGCCGTGCCTGCCGAAGAGCAGTTGCTCAGCCGGCTGCGCGGCCTGCAAGGCCGACCAGGCCCGCCCGCGTTCAGCGCGGCGGGCTGGGCGAGGGGCTTCAGGGGACGGCGACGAGGTCGATGGCGTCGAAGGACAGCGCCGGGCTCAGGAAGCCCGCGCCGGCCGTGCCGCTGACGGTGTTGATGGTCAGCACGTTGGTGCCGACGACCAGTTGCGAGGCCGGGATGTCGAAGCTGTAGGTGCGGTTGAACCCGCGGTAGGTGCCCACGGTGAGGTTGCGCGACACCTTGGGCGGCGCGGCCGGGATGGCCGAGGTCCAGCTGTTGACCGTGACCTGCGGGCGCGCGCTGTTGTAGTCGGCCGTGGTGCCCAGGCGCAGGCGCAGCGGCGCGCTGTTCTGGCCGCGCTTGAGCGTGAAGCGCACCTGCAGGCCGTTGTTGACGTCCTTCCACTGGTAGGCGGGCCAGTTGGCGTTGGTAGAGGTGCCGACGGTGTAGGGGCCGACGTTCCACGACGCCATGCGCACGTCGCTGGGGTGCATGAAGGTCAGGCGGTCGCCGTTGATGAACTCCTGCGGCGTGCCGTCCCAGTGGCCGATGCGCCACAGCGCCGGCGTGGTCTCGGGGTCGGCCGTGATGGGGACGGGGTTCAGCGCGTAGGTGGCGTTGGCGGTGACCGTCACCGTGCCGGTCTGCACGGCCAGTTCGCCCTTGTAGACCGTCATCGTGTAGGTGCCCGGCAGCATGCCGGTGGCCGTGAAGCGGCCGTCCACGGGGTCGGCGTCGGCCCAGTACTGCGCCTGCGCGTTGGCGAAGCCCACGGTGTAGGGCAGGCCGGCGATGCGGCCCGTCAGGCCGGCGCCGCTCACTGCGCCGCGGCCTACCGGCGGCACGTAGCCCAGCAGGCCCATGTTGGCGTACCAGCTGGTGTCGGGCCGGGCCGTGGGCGCCGCGCCGTCGTTGAAGATCATCGTGTACGTGTTGAGCACGCCCATGCGGAACGGCTCCGTCTGGGCTTCGCCGTAGTTGACGATGTAGGTCAGCTCGTTGGTCGTGTCGGTGATCTGCTGCAGCAGGCTGCGGTAGAAGGGACCGCCGGAGCCGCCCTCGTTGTTGTCGCGCCAGAACCAGACGCCCACGCCGGGCCCCCAGCCGCCGACGAACTCCCAGTCCTTCAGGCGGCGGTTGGCGTAGTGCTTGGAGCGCGACTGGCCGTAGCGCGGGTCGGTGGCGGCGAAGCCGAACACGTCGCTGGCCTCGATGGCGCCGCTGGTGCCGCGCAGGTCTTCAGCCCAGTAGCTCTGGCCGCCGTAGCTGACCAGGCCGCCGGCCGCATGGGCCGGGCCGCCGTTGGGCAGCCTGGCGATGGGGATGCGCGCGATGAAGCGCACCAGGCCGTGCACGTCGGGCTGCTCGGTGAAGTGCGTGCCCATGTGGATGTTGGACTCGCCTTTCCTGACCAGGTAGTAGTGCGTCAGCACGCCGCCCTTGAGGCTGTTCACGGTCAGCGTGACGCGGATGTAGGCATCACCCGTGACGACGCCGCCGTTGGTGGTCGCGGCCGGCACGACGCTGCCATTGGCGTTGACCAGCTCGGCCTTCACGCCCACGGCGCTGACGCCGGTGTAGAGCCAGTCCGCTCCGGAGTTCAGCTGCGTGCCGCGCGCCGCGTCGGCGTACTCCACGCCCTTGTAGACCATGCTCGAGAGGTCGCCCGCCGATGTGGTGCTGGAGCCGTTGTCCCAGGCCCGCACCTTGAACACCAGTCCGGCGTCGGTGTCTATGACGTACTGCGGCCGGGCCGCGTTGCCGTTGTCGTGAACGGTGGTGATGCTGAAGGCGGCAAAAGCGGCCGGTGCCATCGCGGCGAGCAGGCCCGCAGCCAGCCAGCGCGCCCAGGGCGGGCGCGAGCTTGTCGTGTGCATGAAGTCTCCTGATTCGTGTCGTTGTTCACGGTCGGCGGCGTTAGCCGCGACCGCGAGCGGACTCTAGGCAGGGGGCCTCGCCGCGTGTACTCAAGCGCGTGAGCGTTTGGCAAGCGCTCAGCCGCGTGAGCGATCGTGCGTCGCTGCGATAACGGCAGGGAATCGCGAGCCGCCGCATCGCCATGAATTGCGATGGCAGGCGCACCGCAGCGGGCAGGCCGCGCCTCCCGGCGGGCCTGCGGCTGTCAGCGGATCAGTGCCTGGTAGGTCAGCGTGCGAACGCGCAGATGCAGTGTGGAGTTGCCTGCGGGCCGCAGCTGCGTCATCAGCAGGATGACGAGGCGCTCCTTGGGGTCCACCGTGTACTGCGGGAAATAGGCGCTGCCCCAGCCGAAGGCGCCCTCGCTGCCCAGCTCCTTGAAGCCGCCGCGCCGCACGTTGACCCAGAAGCCCAGGCCGAAGCCGTCCGCGTCGCCGCGCGACTTGTCGGCGAGGTGGTCGGCCGTCATCAGCGCCACGGTATGGGGCGCCAGGATGCGCACGCCGTCCAGCTCGCCCCGGTTGAGCAGCATCTGCAGGAAGCGGGTGTAGTCGCCCGCGGTGCTCACCATGCCGGCACCGCCGGACATCAGCTTGTGCGGGCCGTTGACGAAGTCGCTCCTGGTGGACGTCTCCATCAGCTTGAGCTGGCCGCGCTCCAGCCCGTAGACGTTGGCCAGCCGCGCCACTTTCTCGGGCGGTACGGCGAAGCCGGTGTCGGGCATGCGCAGCGGGTCGGTGATGCGCGTCTTGATGAACTGGTCCAGCGGCTGGCCGGACACCACTTCCACCAGCCGGCCCAGCACGTCGGTCGCGTAGCCGTAGATGAACTGCTCGCCCGGCTGGCTCTGCAGCGGCAGGGCGGCGAAGCGGTCGGTCCACTCCGCCAGCGTCTCGTCGTTGCCGACCAGGTACCAGTCCTTCATGCCGGCCGCGTCGTAGGCGGCCTTGGCCGGGCCGGGGCCGTAGCTCATGCCGGCGGTGTGGGTCAGCAGGTCGTGGATGGTCAGCGCGCGGCGCGGCTTCTCGGTGCCGCCGCCGGGCAGCGCCACCTGCACATTGGCGAAGGCCGGCAGGTAGCGCGAGACCGGGTCCTTCAGCAGGAAGCGGCCTTCCTCGTAGAGGATCATGGCCGCCACGGTGGTGAGCGCCTTGCTCATGGACGCGATGCGGAAGAGGGTGTCCGTGCGCATCGGCCTGGCGTTCTCGACGTCCTGCTGGCCGTAGGCCTTGAAGACGACGGGCTTGCCGTCCCGCATGACGACCATGACGCCGCCGGCCAGCTGCTTGCCGGCGATCTGCTCGTGGATGGCCGCGTCCAGGCGCTTGAGCCGTTCGGGCGAGAAGCCTTGGGCTGTGACGGCTTCGGCCGCCTTGGGCGGCGCGGCCGTCGTGGCGGGGGCGTGGATGAGCGCGGCACAGGCCAGCGCCACGGCAAGAACGGGGAATTTCATCGGTTCAGTCGCCCAGCGGTCGTTGTTGTGTGAACCCGGGGCTCACCGCGACGTGGAACTGCTCCGGCGCCTGCGGCCTGGCGGGGTCCTGGGGGCCGAGATCATCGCGCAGCTCCGCGGCCACCGGCACGCGCGCTTCCCGCAGGCCCAGCGCCACCAAACGCGCCAGCTGCATGGCGCCATAGTTGTTGTGGTGGGTGTTGTCCAGCTTGCCGTTGTTGAGCGGGTGCATGGCCTGCGAGCGCTCGGGGCCCAGCGCGGCATAGAGCTGCTGGCTCATGCCGTTGAGGTCGATGAAGGCGAGCTTCATGTCGGTGGCGACGGCGCGTGCCGCGTCGGCGTACTCCAGCAGGCTGGGCTTGAGCTTGCCGGTCTGCGCATCGAAGTTGCGGCGCTCCATCGACGACACCACCACCGGCACGCCGCCGCGCGCCAGGATGCGCTCGGCATGCGTGCGCAGCTCGGCCTGGTAGGTCTGGGCGTTGCCGCTGCCGTCCTTCTGCTGCTTCTGGTCGTTGTGGCCGAACTGCAGCAGCACTGTGTCGCCGGGCTGCAGCGTGGACAGGATCTTGTCGATGCGGCGGCGCGCCAGCGAGTCGCGGAAGGTCTCGCCCGACTCGGCGTGGTTGGACACGGCGACGCTGGGCTTGAACAGGCTGGTGAGCATCTGGCCCCAGCTGGCGTAGGGCTCGCCGGACTGGTCGGCCACCGTCGAGTCGCCCAGCAGGTAGACGGTGGGAACCCGGGCCGGCTCGATGGCCAAGCGGGTCAGCGCCGGATGGGCGCCGTTGATCTCCAGCGTCAGGCGGCGGTCCCAGGCCCAGGCTTCGCTGACGATCTCGCGTTCCTTCAGCGTCACGCGCCCGGCCTGCACGCCCGGCACGGCGGCGATGTTGGCGGTGCGCACGTTGACGATGAAGCTGCGTGTCTCGCTGCGGCCAGCGGGCAACTGGACGGCGTCCAGCTGCAGGCGCCGCAGCTCGGCCTTGATCGTCGTGTCGCTGGCGGCCTGGCCACCGAGCGTGGCGGTCACGCGGTAGTTGCCGTCGGGCAGGTCCACCGAGAAGAAGAAGGGCTGGCCGGCCGCGTTGCGCGGCGCATCGGCCTCGAAGCCATGGCCGCGCTCGCGGCTGTAGACGGTGTCGGCCGACACCGCCACCTCGCCGGCCGCGGGCTTGCCATCGAAGGCGAAGCGCAGCGCGCCATCCGCCCAGGCGGGCGCGGCCAGCAGGCCCGCGACGAGCAGCAGATGCTTCATGTCAGTCCTTCAGGTGCTCGCCCACCAGGGCCAGGTTCTGGATGGCCGCAAGGCCCCATTGGGCGGTGTCGTTGGTGCTGATCCAGGCGGCTTCCTCCACCGGGTTCAGCACCAGCGGGCCGGTGATGCGCGTGGTCTTCAGCGGCATGGCGCCGAAGCGCCGGTCGCCGAGGAACTCCTTCCAGGCGCGCTGGGCCAGTGCGGCGTCCTGGCGCTGCGCCGCGGCGTAGGCGGTCAGGCGCGAATGGCCCACCGCCAGCACCGCGCTGCCGCCATGCGGCGCGCCCAGCGCCTTGACCTGCTGCTCGCGCGGCGCGTTGTAGAGGTCGCAGTACTGCAGCCAGGCCTGCTTGAATTCCGGCACGTCGATCAGCTGCACCAGCTCCGCCATCATCTCCATGCCGCCGAACACGGCGCTCAGGTGGCTGGCGCTGATCTTGTCGCCGCTGACGTTGTGCAGCGCGCCTTCGTTGGGCCCCGTCGGCTCGTAGCCGCCGCTGCCGGTGAAGAAACCGTGCGGCATGGCCGCGATGCCCTTCATGCCGCGCAGCAGCTTGTTGCGCCAGCGCTCGTCGCCGGTGCGCTCCCACTCGGTCATGAAGTTGGCGACCAGCGAGCCCCAGTCGGTGCCGAAGCCGATGCGCGCAGGCCAGGGGCCCTTGTCCACGCGGCCGGCGATCTTGCGCACCGGGTCCACCTCGTCGAGCTTCTGGTCGACGTCCAGCACCTCGCGCATGACGTCGCCGATGCGCTCGTCGGCCGTCAGGTAGTAGTAGAAGCGCCGGTTGGCCGACGTGGAGATGCGTGCCTGCTTGGCGCTGCAGCCCCAGTGCTGCACGTTGTGCCGCGTGCCCAGGCCCGCAAAGCGGCCGGCGTGGTAGATGTCCACCTCGGCGGTGTGGCGCACCATGGCCTCGGCGAAGCGGAAGATGTCGGCGCGCCCCGATCGCAGATAGGCATACCAGAGCCACAGGTCGGGCGACAGCTCCGAGTTGTCCCAGGCATAGCCGCCCACGTCGTAGCGCCATTCGTGGCGGTCGGCGTCGTAGGTGTGGCGGATGTCGCCGTAGTCCCAGAAGCCGTACCAGTGGCGCTGCTCCACTTCCTTGGCATAGAACGCGAACAGGAAGTCCAGCCGGTCCTCGATCTTCACGCGCGTGGGCGTGGAGCGGTCGGGCAGGCTCCACAGCTTGCCGAACACGCCGGCCTGCAGATAGCGCGCCGGCGCGGCGGCCAGCTGCGGCGGCGTCTGCACGGCGGCGGCCATCTGCACCAGGCGCTCGCGGCTGGGCGTGGCGGCCAGCGCCCACAGCGTGATCTCGCTGCTGCGCGCGATGCCCACCGGCGTGCCGAAGCCCTTCTCGTAGTCCTCGTAGGTGACCTCCAGGCCTTCGAGCTCCTGCTCGTGGGTCTCCTGCCCCAAGCCATCGTGATAGAAGCGCAGGTCCATGGCCGGCGCGTCGGGTGCGTGCATCCACAGCGTCACCTGGGCCGCGTCGGTGTGGGCGTTGCGGATGTCCAGCTGCGTCGGGTGGCGCTGCCAGAAGTCGCGCAGGCCGAAGGCCACGCCGCCGGTCGCGCCGCCGATGTAGCCCGAGCCCGGCGCGCGCTTGCCGAAGGCGGCGGGAATCCAGCCGTGGCCGGCCTGGGTGCGCTTCCTGATCTGGAAGCCATCGGCGCTGAGCTGGCTCAGCGTGTAGTCGCCCCAGCTCGGGATGCGGTGGTGCAGCTTGCGCACCTGCGCTCCCCACTGGTCCAGCGGCGGCGTCGCGCGGCCGGCCAGCTGGGCCTCGCGCACGGCCGCACCCGGCTCGCGGCGCAGGCCGGTGAGGTTGCGCACGCCCTCGGCCCACAGGCCACCCGCCTCGCCCGCGAAGCGCACGTGGCGGTCATAGGGCGCGTCGCGCAGCGGCACGTCGAAGCGCAGGCCGATGCCGCGCAGGAAGTCCTTCTGGTCGTCGCCGTCGAAGACGAAGCTGTGCATCACGCGCACGGACTCGGCGCCGGCATAGAAATAGAAGCGCACCGAGAACGGCAGCCATTCGCGGCCGGCGGCACTGCGATGCTGGCCGTCGACCTTGACGACGGCGCGCACCGGGCCGCTCTGCTCGACGCTCAGCTTGGCAATGCGGCTCTGGAATGCAGTCTGCGTGACGGGACCCTGCTCGGCATCGGGCTTGTCGTCGGTCTGCGCGATCAGCGTGCAGCCGCCCATCACCGAGCGGCCGTCGCGTTCGATGCCCTGGATCAGCTGCTCGCCCTGGCGCGGCAGCCGGCAGCGGATGACGCCGGTGTCGACCTCGATGAAGTCCGCCTGCTCCTTGACGCTCACCTGGGCGCCGGCAGCCGCCAGGCCCTTGCCGGGGCGGATGCGGGGCGCGGCCCCGACGGCGACGCCGGCAGGCAAGGCGTGCGCGGTCCACTTCAGCGAGCCGTCGGGCCAGTAGGCCAGTGGCCAGGTCTGCAGCGGCAGCGGCCGGCCCTGGTCATCAACGGCGTGGAAGACCTGGCCCTTGCCCTGCTCGCCGCGCGGCCAGGGCAGGCCCAGCGTGGCGCCCAGCATCAGCTCGGGGGCGGCGCCGTCCAGCCAGCGCAGCGTGCCGGGGTCGACGGCGGCGGGCGCTGCCGGGGCCGGCGCTGCGGTGGCGGCGGTCGTGCCGGCCAGCACCGCGGTTCCCGCGAGGGGCAGCGTGGCGGTCTTGAAGAAGTTGCGGCGGCTGAAGTCGGTCATGTGCGTGGGCTCGGGTCGGAGGGCAGCTCGGACGAGGGCGTGGAGCCGCCGCGGCCCCAGAGGCGGTCGTAGGGCCAGCCGGTCAGGTCCTCGACGATGCGGCGGTTCTCGTCGCTCTCGGCCTCGGTGGCGCCGTTGCGCAGGCGCTCGACCTCGTGCACCAGCACCGCATGCGTGCCGGCGTTCAGCCGGAACGACCAGGAGGCGAGGGCGCCCAGCACCAGCATCAGCAGCGGGCCGCCCACCATCAGCGCGGTGACGGTCTGGATGGCCTCGGGGCTTTGCACGACCACCTCACCGGGCTTGGTCTTGATGTAGCCGCCCCAGTCGATGATCCAGCCGCTGGCCATGATGGCGGCGCTCTGCGCGAGCTTGCGCACCAGCGTCATGACGCCGGCGAAGATGCCCTCGCGGCGCTGGCCGGTGACGGCCTCGTCGACGTCGGGCAGGTAGTTGTAGACCGACCAGGGCACGAAGTTCAGCGTGCCGCGGCCCAGGCCGGCCAGCACGATGGGCACGAACAGCCAGAACACCAGGCTGGGCGAGAAGCTCTCGCCTGCCGGGTTCAGCGCGCCGAACAGGTTGGTGCCCAGCGCATTGAAGCTCGCGGCGAAGCCCTCGGGCCGCGCCAGGTAGAAGCCCAGGTACAGCAGCAGCGCGACGCCGAACAGCGAGGCCGCCAGCCGGTAGGCCAGCACGGGGCCGGTGCGGATGACGATCTGGATCGCCACCATCACCGAGATCAGCTGGGCCACGTACATCACCGTCATCAGCTGCGAGATGACGAGCGTGGCACCCATCAGCACCGTCGCGACGAAGAAGGCGAAGGCGCTGTTGAAGATGTCCTGCGACAGATAGCCGCCCAGGTAGATGGACAGGTGCTGGCGGAAGGCGCGGATCTTCAGCGTGGAGAAGAGGTCGCGGAACATCTTCACCGGCAGGCTCAGCGCGGCCTTGAGGCTGACGCCGCTGTAGGTCTGCGACAGCACGGCCTGCTCGCGCGGGCCGTAGGGCCGCTCCCAGCTCGTCAGCACGACGATGGTGACGACCACCGAGAAGATGACGCCGAAGATGGCCGCCATCCAGAAGAAGGTGTCGGGCGAGTCCTTGCCGCCGAACTGGCTGATCAGCAGCGTGGGCAGGTAGGAGGCCAGGATGGCCGAGCTCTGCGCCACGATCATGCGCGCGCCGGCGAACTTGGCCTTGGCCTTGTAGTCCTTGGTCATCTCGGCCGCCAGCGTTTCCCAGGGGATGAGAAACATCGTGTACAGCAGCTCGAAGAAGATGAACGCGAGCAGGTAGTAGGTGAAGGTGTGGCCGGTGCGGAAGATCAGCGCGAAGCTGGGCAGCAGCGGGATGGTGATCAGCAGGAAGATCTTGCGCCGGCCGATCTTGCGGCCCACCCAGGTGTGGCGCAGGTTGTCGGACACGTAGCCGATCAGCGGGCAGGTGATGGCCTCCAGCAGGCGCGGCAGGCCGAGGATCAGCCCGGCCTCGACGGCGCTGAGGCCGCAGAAGGTCGTGAAGAAATAGAACAGCCAGCCGGTGATGACGGCCTGGGCGCCGGCGCCCAGCATGTCGCCGCTGCCCCAGCCCCAGTAGTTGATCCAGGTGGGTTCTTTGGCGGCGGGGTGGAGGTTGCGAGGGGGATTCATGTCTCTTGCTGGCTGCGCGCTGTTGGTCGAAGCGCTTGTTTTGTGGCGAGGCCCATGCCGGGACGTCGCCCCGGCGGGCGACCTTCTTTTTGAGCGACCAAAAAGAAGGCAAAAAGTCGCCCCTGACCGCGCCGGCCCTTTGCTTCGCAGCGGGCTGCCCTGCGGTGCTCGGTCGTCGAGGCCCCGCGCAAAACTCCCTCCGCTGCGCTGCGATCAAACAGTTGCGCGGAGTCAGTTCTTGAGGCGCGCTGCGCGCGCGGCCTCAACGCCCTGTGCTCCTCGGCGGCGCTAAAAGGGGGGTGAATGAACAGCCTGCGCCAGCCGGCTTTCGGGCTTGGCTGTTGGCTTTGGGCTGTTGGCTGCTTCGGCTCTCCCCTTTGGAGGAGCCGAGAAGCGCAGAACGCCGAGGCGTGCGCGAAGCGCACTTCGTCAACTGACTTCGCGCGGTTGTCTGAACGGAGCGTAGCGAAGTGAGTTCCGCGCGAGCCTCGGCGTTTGAGCATCGCAGGGGACCCCGCAGCGAAGCGGAGGGGCGACGGAACAGGGGTCGCTTCTTTGTCTACTTTCTTGTCGACACAAGAAAGTAGGTCGCCCGCCGGGGCGAACTCCCGGCACGGCAGCAGGCAGATAACCGAAGCCACTGCGAAGCCAACCAATCAGATGAAGCGAACCAGCAGCTCGCCCATGGCCAGCAGCGCCATCGCCTGGCCGAATGGCATGGACGTCAGCGGGATGTCCTTGTATTCCTGCAGCGTGTTGAACACCGGCGTGCCGAAGCTCACCTGCGTCAGCTCGCCCGCGTCGTTGATGTGCTGGCGCACGGCCAGCGCGGCCTTGACGCCGAAGGCCTCGTAGTCCTTGGAGATGTAGCCCTTGCGGACGGCCTTCAGGATGCCGTAGGCGAAGCCGGCGGATGCCGCCGCTTCGTCGTACGACGTCGGGTCGTCCAGCAGCGTGGGCCACAGGCCCGACGGCGACTGGAATTGAGCCAGGGCCTTGACCTGAGCTTCCAGCGTGGACACCAGGTGCTGGCGGAACGCATCACCCTCGGGCAGGTTCAGCAGCTCGAGGAACTCGGGGATGACGATGGTGACCCACGAATTGCCGCGCGCCCACAAGGCGTTGGCGAAGTTGTGGCGGCCGTCGAAGGTCCAGCCGTGGAACCACAGGCCGGTCTTGCGGTCGGCCAGGTATTTGATGTGCACGAGGAACTGGCGCTTGGCCTCCTCGATGTAGTGCGGGCGGCCCAGCAGCAGGCCGAACTTGGCCAGCGGCAACACCGACATCATCAGCGTGTCGTCCCACAGCTGCTGGTGGTTCACGCTGTTGTAGACGATGTGCTGGAAGCCGCCTTCCTCGGTGCGCGGCAGCTCGTTGTAGACCCACTCGGCCCAGCGGTCGATGTAGGGCAGGAAGCGGCGGTCGCCGGTGCGCTCGAACAGATAGGCCAGCGTCAGGAAGGGCGCCACCGTATTGATGTTGCGGCTGGGCATGCCTTCCTTGAAGCGCGCCTCGAACCAGCTGGTCATGATGTCCCAGGCCTTGGGGTCGCCGGTCAGCTCCCAGACCTTGTAGACGCCGTACAGGCCCACGCCGTGCGTCCACTCGAAGCCGTTCCAGCCCTTGGTGTCCAGCACGCGGCCGTCGTCCAGGCGCAGCAGGAACTTGCCGTCCTTGTCCTCGATGTTGACCAGGTTGTGGATCAGGCGGTCGATGGCGCCGCGGATGTCGTCGCGGTCCGCGCCCAGGTGGGCCGTGTGGTGGGCCAGCAGCGGGTGGATCTTGGAGGAATCGACGGGCTTGAGGATCTGCTTGGACATGGTCTCGTCTCTCTGTGTACTGCTTAGAGGTCCAGCTCGGCCGGCGCGAGGCCGGGGGCGCTGACGCGCAGGCGCGCGGGTTGGGTCGTGTCGCTGCGGCGCAGGACGGCGAGGCCGCGGCCCTCGTAGGCCGCATGCTCGGCATCACGCGGGTCATCCACGTCCGCGAGGTTGCCGTTGCCGATGCCGAGGATCTCGACGGGGCCCTGCAGCTCGAAGCGCAGGCGCTGGGTGGCGTCGGGCACGCGCCGCCCTTGAGTGTCGACGACGAAGAAGGCCAGCTGCTCGATGCCGTCCCTGGCCGGCGCGACGCGCTGCAGCGTGATGCGCGCGGCGGCGCCGGCGGTCTGCAGCTTGAACTCGGCGGCGGGCTGGCCGTCCTTCAGCCCCACGGCCTTCAGCTCGCCGGGTTGATAAGGCAGCGTCCAGCTCAGGATGCCTTCGACGGCTTCTTCGGCCTTCTGCGTGCCGACCAGCTTGCCGTTCAGCCACAGCTGCACCTCGGGCGTGTTGGCATAGGCCGACACGACCATGGACTCGCCCGCCGGCCAGTTCCAGTGCTCGGCGACCTTGGCGCGCTTTTGCTGGTCCAGCAGCGGCGTGCCCTGGCCGGATTGCGACGCAATCCGCGTGGCCGAGGCGGTGGCGGCGGCCAGGTAGACCACCGGTTGGCTGGACCACAGCGCCGCACGGAAGGCGCCGCGCGGCTTCATGAAACCGGCCAGGTCGAACAGGCCGAAGTCCGCCGCGCGCAGCGGCCAGCGGCCGGCCTCGCCGAGGTAGTCGAAGCCGGTCCACAGGAATTGCGCGCTGATGTAGGGCGTGTCGCGCACGACGGCCCAGGCGCGGTAGTCGTGGCGGTTCTCGCTGCCGTAGATGACGCGCTTCGGGAACTTCGCGTGGTCGGCCGCGTAGCGGGCTTCCTGGTAGTTGTAGCCGGCGACATCAAAGAGGTCGGCAAAGCCCACCGCGTCGCTCATCTCCACCGAGGCCATGGCGGCGGTGACCGGGCGCGTGGGGTCCATGCGGCGCACCGCCTCCACCAGCGGCCGGCCCCAGCGCACCAGGTCGCTGGCCGGCGGCGCCGTGGGGCGGTACCTGGCACCCAGCACGGGGTGGGAGAACGGGTCGTTGGGGTAGTCGACCTCGTTGCCCACGCTCCACATGATGATGCTGGGGTGGTTGCGGTCGCGCCGCACCATGTCCTCCACGTCGCGCACGCCCCATTGCGCGAACTCCTCGCCATAGCCTTGCCGGCCCGGCACGCCGACGTTCCAGCCCTCTATCCACTTGTTCTTGGTGGGCGTGAACTCGTCGAAGGCCTCGGCCTGCACGAGGAAGCCCATGCGGTCCGCCAGGTCCAGCAGCTCGGGCGCCGGCGGGTTGTGGCTGGTGCGGATGGCGTTGACGCCGATGTCCTTCAACTGCTGCAGCCGGCGCTCCAGCACCGCCACCGGCACGGCCGCACCCAGGCTGCCGGCATCGTGGTGCAGGCACACGCCCTTGATCTTGAGCGGCTGGCCGTTCAGGAAGAAGCCCTGGTTGGCATCGAAGCGGAACGTGCGGATGCCGAAGGGCGTGCGGGTCTGGTCGACGGGCTTGCCGTCCACCAGCACGGTCTGGCGCAGCGCATAGAGCCGCGGCGTCTCCAGCGACCAGCGCTGCGGCTGGTCGACGGCCAGTTGCTGGCTCAGCGTGCGGCGCTCGCCGGCCGCGAGACGGGCCTGGGCCTCGCGTGTGGCGACGACGCGGCCGTCCGGCGCGATCAGCTCGGCGCGCAGCGTGAACTGGCGCGCGCTTGCCCCGGCGTTGACCAGCTCGGCCTCGGCCTTCACGTCGGCGCGCGCCGCGCCGACCTGGGGCGTCGTCACATAGCTGCCCCAGGGCGCGATGTGCAGCGCGTCGGTGAAGCTCAGCCGCGCATCGCGGTAGATGCCGGAGCCGGTGAAGTAGCGCGAGTCCATCTGCCGCGAGTGGTCCACGCGCACCGCCAGCACATTGGGGCTGCCGTCGTACTTCAGGTGGCGCGTCAGCTCGAACTCGAAGCTGCTGTAGCCGTTGGGTCGGCCGCCCACGTAGTGGCCATTGATCCAGACCTGGGCATGGTCGTAGACGCCGTCGAAGCTGATGCGCGCGACGCGGCCTTGCTGCTCGGCGCCCACCGTGAAGCTGCGGCGGTACCAGCCGATGCCGCCCGCCGCGTAGCCGTTGCCGCTGCCGTACTCGGCGCGCAAGGGCTCGTGCTGGCTCCAGTCGTGCGGCACGCGCACGGCCTGCCAGGCGCTGTCGTCGAAGGCCGGCTGCATGGCGGCGCCGGGGTCGCTTTTCTGGAAGCGCCAGCCGCTGTCCAGCAGCAGCTCCTGGCGCTGGGCCTGGGCGGCGCCGGCCAGGGCCAGCAGCGCGGCGACGAGGGTCAGGCGCAGGCGCATGGTGCCGGTCACCGCTGCAGATTGCGTGGCTGGGCCACGGCTTGCAGCGGCACGCCGCCGCGGGCCACGGCCAGGGGCACCAGCTTCACGGCTTCCAGCGCATTGGCCGCGTCGCCATCGGTGGTGACGGCCAGCGTCAGCGTGTTGTCGCCATTGGGGTTCAGGATGCCCGGCGGCAGCACGAAGACGCGCTGCGGGCCGATGTGGGCGATGAACTGGCCCAGGTTCCAGCCGTTGACGAAGATCAGCGCGCGGTTCTCACGCTCGGAGCGCGGCTTCGTCGTGTCGCCGAAGGCCAGGCCCAGCTGCACGTCGTGGCCTTGCGGCAGGTCCAGCTTGAACTGGGTGCGCAGCCAGTAGGTGCCGGGCGCCGGCGGCGCGGCGCCGGGCTGCGTGGCCTCCCAGCCGGCGTTGCCGGCCTGGGGCTTGGCCGGGTCGACGGGCAGGTGCCAGCCCATGCGCTCGCCGTGCAGGCCGCCGTTGTTCAGCGGGCCGCGCACCAGGTCGGCGATGTCCTCGCCGCCCTTGTTGCCCTGGATCTTCCACGCGATGGGCGTGCCGAAGCGCTGGCCGCCCTTGGGCGCCAGCGACGCGGAGATCAGGCCACGGGCCTCCTTGTGCACGTCGTCGGCGAACAAGTCCCAGTTGTGCGAGTTGTTGCGCACGACGACGGCGATGACGTGCTCGCCCGCCGGCAGGTCCTTCAGCAGATGCCTGAAGGTGTCGGTCGTCTCGGGGAAGGGGCGGCCGGTGTCGTGCTCCTGCTGGCCGACGAATTGGCCGTCCACCCAGACCTGGATCATGCCGGCGCCGCCGCCGCCGAAGAACAGCTCCAGCTGCAGCGGTTTGCTGTCTGTCGTCGTGAAGCGGCCGCGGTACCAGACGTCGCCGTGGTGGAAGCCGTAGTCGCTCATGGCCAGCACCGGCTGGCCCCGGTCGGGCGCGGTGTAGACGTTGGCGGCCGACACGGCGGCGTCGGCCTTGCGCCAGCCGCTGTCGTCAAATTTCGGGTCGGCTTCCAGCGAGTCGAAGCGGCGCGTCCACGCGGTCTGCGCGAGGTCGGGCAGCTGCACGGCGTCGGGGCCGGCCAGCGTGGCGCGGGCGACGAGGCTCTGATCCTGCGCGGCGGTGGCGACGGCCTGGCCGTTGAAGCTCAGTGCGTTGACGCCCTCGGGCACCCAGGCGCGCAGCGTGCTGGGCGCGGTGGTGTCGCCGGTCAGCTGCAGCGTGCGGCCGCTGACGGCGGCCGTGCGCACCAGTGCCGGGCTGCGCACCAGCACGGCCCGGTCGCCGGCCTGCAGGCGCCAGAACTCCCAGCCGGTCTTTTCGTCGGCCAGCAGCAGCAGCAGCGGTGCGCGGCCGCCGCCGCTGATCAGCACCTCGATCAAGCCCTTGTGGGCGTAGTTCAGGCGCAGGTCGCCGCTCTTGGCGTCCCAGTTCACCTGGGCGTTGCCGCGCAGGAACTTCACGGTCGGCTTGGCGGCATAGCGCAGCACGGTCTCGCCGTCGTCGCCGTCGCGGCCGTACAGCAGCGCCAGGTCGCGCGTGCCCTGCTGCAGTTGTGCCTGCAGCTCGCTGGTGCTGTAGACCAGGTGCTGGCGCTCCAGCGCGTAGCTGGCCAGCAGCATCTTGGCGTCCTGGCCGGTCAGCGTCAGCTTGCCGGCCTGCGGCACCTGGTAGCTGCCGTCACGCGTGCGCAGTTTGAAGCCGAAGGCCGCGGTGCCGCTGAGGTGGTTGTGCTGGGCCAGCAGCACATGGCTGCCCAGCGCCTTGTTGACGTTGTGGTACAGCCGGATCTTGTCGTGGCCGGGGTCCAGCACCTCGCCCTTGTCCATGGCCGCCAGCACGGGCGTTGCCGCCTGCACGAAACCACCCATCTGCTTGAGCACCAGCGCCTTGTCGCGCATCACGCGCGACTCGTTGATGGGCGAGCCGTAGTCGTAGCTGGTGTAGACCACCGGCCCGCCCAGCCAGCCCCAGCTGGTGCCACCGTAGGCCATGTAGATGGAGTGGATGGTCAGCGAGTTGATCAGGCTGCTGCCGTAGAACACGCGCTGGTAGCCCGGGCCCTGGCGCTTGGCCGTGCATTCGTAGGTGCCGTTGCTGCCCCAGTAGTCGAACCAGCCGGCGCCGATCTCGGCGACGAAGCCCGGCGTGTTGGGCGAGGCCAGCGAGCCGACCTTGGGGAAGTTCTTGCCATAGATGCCCCAGTCCGGCGCCGGTGCCGGCGTGCCGGGCACGCCGTGGACGTCGCAGATGCCGCCGGGGTAGCCGTCGAAGGCGTAGAGGTCCGTCGGGCCGGGGTTGGCGAAGGGGGCGGTGGAGTTCTTGGGCGTCCAGTCCGGCAGGCGCGACGCGGCGTTGTGGAACAGCGGCACGGTGATGCCGTCGGCGCGCGCCTTGTCCGCCAGGTGCTGCATGTGGCGGATGTTCTTGGGGTTCACCGCGAACAGCTCGTTCTCCAGCTGATAGGCGATGACGTTGCCGCCGCCATTGGTGATCTGGTGGCGGGCCAGGATGGCGTTGATCTGCGTCATCCACTCGTCGGTGGCGGCCTGGTACTCGGCCGCGTCGGTGCGCGCCTCGACGCGCTGGCGCAGCAGCCAGCCGGGGAAGCCGCCGGCCGTCAGCTCGGCGTTCACGTAAGGCCCCATGCGGGCGATGACGTAGAGGCCTTCCTCCTCGGCCATCTGGATGGCACGCTCGATGTTGCGGATGCCGGTGAAGTCGTAGTGGCCCGGCTTGGCCGAGTGGTAGCCCCAGCTGAAGTAGAAGGCCACGGCGTTCAGGCCGGAGGCCTTCATCTTCTGCAGCACGTCGCGCCACAGGCTGGGCGAGGGCAGGCGGAAGGGATGGAACTCGCCGCCGAAGATCATCTCGCGCTTGCCGTCGATGATCAGCGAGTGGCGGTCCCAGGCGATGGTCTTGGGCTTGTTCTTCGGCGCGGTCACGCGCTCCAGCTGCGCGGTGTCCTCGGCGATGACGGTGAAGTGGCGCACCGTGCCCGACACCCCGCCCAGCTCCTTCTTGGGCGTCCAGGTCTGGAAGCCGTCGAAGCTGTCGGAGTACCAGTAGCGCTTCGTCATGTAGTCATCGAAGTAGATGCGCCAGCCGGGCTTGCCGTCGGCACCCTTGACGGGCACCAGCGCCTGGCCTTCCGATGGGCCACCCCAGCCGGCCCAGTCGCCGGTCTTCTGGAAGGCCCAGGGGCCTTCCAGCGCCGGCGCCGTGGCCAGCTCGATGAGCTTGGTCGTCTCGTTCTTCGCGAAGGCGACGTAGCGGCCCTCGTGGTGAACGACGAAGGTGTCGATGTAGTTCTTCTCCAGGCCTTGCATGGGCACGGGGTCGGAGAACTTCGTGAAGCCGGCGTCCAGCGCCTTCAGCACGAAGGCGCCGAAAGGGCCCTGGGTGCCGGACCTGGACAGGCTCACGACCAGCTTCAGGCTGCCGTCCACGTCGCGGAACCACTCCGGCGCCCACACGTTCGAAACGCCGGGCAGCGCCACCGGCACGTCGGCCACATGCGTCCAGCGCTTCAGGTCGGCCGACTTGGCGATGCCGAAGGTCGAGCCCGTCCAGTTGGTGGTGTAGGCGATGTAGTAGAGGCCGTCGGCGGCGCGGATGATGGACGGATCGCGCAGCAAGTCCTTGGGCGGCTGGTACACCTCGGAGCCGAGCGACGTGAACGTTGCGCCGTCGCTCGACGTGAACAGGCTCAGCTGGTTCTGCGACGTGGCCATGAAGGCCGACATCAGGTAGGTGCGTTCGGTCTTGACCACCGGCGCCGTGGCCAGCGCGGGCGTGCTGACGGCGGTGGGCGGCAGCTGGCCCGGCAGATCCTGGGCCTGCACGGAAGCACAAAGCAGCAGGGTGGCGAACCAGACGGCGGAGGGCTTTGTCAGGGCGGACGGCAGGAGGGCAGGCATGGCAAACCGGGAGTGCGTGGATCCTCGGCCAGTGTCCCCTCGTTTGTCGGCGCCAATCGCTCAAGCGCGTGCGAGAAAGGCCGCCCGGCCGCGGCCCTCGGCGCCCTGCGCGCGGCCGTTTTGCGGGCCCGGCGGAGCCGGATGAGCGGAGCCGGCGAAAATGCCGCCCATGTTCAGTTTCTTCAAGAAGTCGGCCCCGGCCCCCGCGCCCGCCGAAGGCCCCGAGTTGCTGCCCGAAGGGTGGACGGTCAAGCCGGCCCGCGCGCCGGCTCCGCCGCCGCCGGCCCCCGCCGCGCCGTCGGTGCCCGCGGTCGTGCCCGCACCGGTGGCTGCCCCGGTGGCTGCGCCCGTGCCCGTGCCCGCGGCAGCGCCTGCCGTGGTCCCTGTCGCGGTGCCCGCGCCGGCTCCCGTCGCGGCTCAGCCCGCGCCCGCTCCGGCTTCGGTGCCGGTGCCGGTGCCGGTGGCGCCGCCGCGCCAGGGCTGGATGGACCGCCTGCGCGCCGGCCTGCGCAAGACCGGCGGCAGCATCGCCAGCGTCTTCAGCGGCACCAAGATCGACGACCAGCTCTACGAGGAACTGGAAGAGGCGCTGCTGATGGCCGACGCGGGCGTGAAGGCCACGCAGTTCCTGCTCGACGAGCTGAAGCGCCGCGTCAAGGAGGCCCGCGCCACCGATCCGCAGGCCGTGCGCGGCCTGCTCGTCGACGCGCTGGCGGACTTGCTCGCGCCGCTGGAGAAGGGCCTGGAAGTGGGCCGCCACACGCCCACCGTGATGATGGTCGTGGGCGTGAACGGTGCCGGCAAGACCACCAGCATCGGCAAGCTGACCCGCCACCTCGCCGAGGCCGACCAGAAGGTGCTGCTGGCCGCGGCCGACACCTTCCGCGCCGCGGCCCGCGAGCAGCTGGGCGTGTGGGCCGACCGCGCCAAGGTCGAGATCGTCAGCCAGGAGGGCGGCGACCCGGCGGCCGTGTCCTTCGACGCGGTCAACGCCGGCCGCGCGCGCGGCGCCGATGTCGTCATCGCCGACACCGCCGGCCGCCTGCCGACGCAGATCCACCTGATGGAGGAGCTGAAGAAGATCCGGCGCGTCATCGCCAAGGCCCAGGAGGGCGCGCCGCACGAGGTGCTGCTGGTGGTGGATGGCAACACCGGCCAGAACGCGCTGAACCAGGTCAAGGCCTTCGACGAGGCGCTGGGCCTGACCGGCCTCGTCGTCACCAAGCTGGACGGCACGGCCAAGGGCGGCGTGCTGGCGGCCATCGCGCGTGAGCGGCCGGTGCCGGTCTATTTCATCGGCGTGGGCGAGAAGCTCGAAGACCTCGAGACCTTCAGCGCGCGCGAGTTTGCGCAGGCCTTGCTGGCCTGACTTTTGGGTTTGGGGAAGATACCCGGCAGTTGAACGGTCAGACGGGCCGCCGGACTGCCTATGCTCTCGGTCTTTCCGATCCGACCGAGGTCCGTATGTCTCCTGCCCGATTCCTGCTCCCGTTGACCCTGGCGCTCGCCACCGCGCTGCCGATGAGTTCGCTCGCCGCCGACGCGCGCCAGGCCGCCATCACCGTGGGTGACGCGCCGCTGATCCCGCGCGCCGCGCTGTTCGGCAACCCGGTCAAGGCCGGCGCCCAGTTGAGCCCCGACGGGCAGTGGCTGTCGTGGATGGCGCCGGTGAACGGCGTGATGAACGTCTGGGTCGCGCCCGCGGCCAAGCCGGAGGCCGCCAAGGCCGTCACCGACTCCAAGGACCGCCCCATCCCCGGCCACTTCTGGTCGGGCAACAGCGAGCAGCTGCTGTTCGTCAAGGACAACGCCGGCGACGAGAACTTCCGCCTCTACGGCGTCGACGTGAAGACCGGCGCGCAGCGTGACTACACGCCCTTCGACAAGGTGCGCGTGCGCATGATGGGCGGCTCGCGCAAGCGCCTGGACGAGGTGCTGGTGGGCATCAACAATCGCGACCCGCGCTGGCACGACGTGTACCTGCTGAACCTCAAGACCGGCGAGCTGAAGCTGGTCATGAAGGGAGACGGCTTCGCCGGCTTCCAGACCGACGACGACCTGCAGGTGCGCCTGGGCGCGCGCCCCAACGCCGCCGGCGGCGTGGACTACTTCCAGATCAAGGACGGTGTGGCCGCCGACAAGGCTTTCCTCAGCACCAGCCTGGAAGACAGCGCGACCGGCCCGATCGGCTACACGGCCGATGGCAAGACGCTGTACTGGCTGGACTCGCGCGACCGCGACACCACCGCCGTGTTCGCCGAGGACACCGCCACCGGTGAGCGCAAGCTCGTCGCCCAGGACGCCCGCGCCGACCTCGGCTCGACGCTGCGCAATACCGTCACCGGCGAGGTGCAGGCCTACGCGGTCGACTACCTGACCACCGAGTGGCACTTCGTCGACAAGAGCCTGAAGGCCGATTTCGACTGGCTGCAGCAGCAGCTCGGCAAGGGCGAGGTCATCGTCGCCAGCCGTACCCGCGCCGACGACAAATGGGTCGTCGGCATCGACCCGGTTTCCAAGGTCTCCGCCACCTATCTGTACGACCGCAAGGCGAAGAAGCTGTCGCCGCTGTACGTGGCCCGCCCCGAGCTGCAGAACGCGCCGCTGGTGCCCATGCATGCGGTGGAGATCAAGGCCCGCGACGGCCTGACGCTGCCCAGCTACCTGACGCTGCCCAAGGGTGCCGACAAGAACGGCGACGGCAAGCCCGAACAGGCCGTGCCCCTGGTGCTGCTGGTGCACGGCGGCCCCTGGGGGCGCGACGGCTATGGCTACAACGGCACGCACCAATGGCTGGCCAACCGCGGCTACGCGGTGCTGTCGGTGAACTTCCGCGCCTCCACGGGCTTTGGCAAGAAGTTCCTGAACGCCGGCAACAAGCAGTGGGGCCTGGCCATGCACGACGACCTGATCGACGCCGTGAACTGGGCCGTCAAGCAGGGCGTCACGAGCGCCGACAAGGTCGCCATCATGGGCGGCAGCTACGGCGGCTACGCGGCGCTGGCCGGGTTGGCGTTCACGCCGACCACCTTCGCCTGCGCGGTGGACATCGTCGGCCCGTCCAACCTGGAAACGCTGCTGGGCACCATCCCGCCCTACTGGGAAGCGGGCAAGAAGCAGATGTACAGCCGCATGGGCGACCCGACGACCGACGAGGGCAAGGCCGTGCTGCGTGCCGCCTCGCCGCTGTACAAGGCCGACCAGATCGTGCGGCCGCTGCTGATCGGCCAGGGCGCCAACGACCCGCGCGTGAAGCAGGCAGAAAGTGACCAGATCGTCCAGGCCATGCAGGCCAAGAACATCCCGGTCACCTATGTGCTCTACCCGGACGAGGGCCACGGCTTCGCCAAGCCCAACAACCGCATCGGCTTCAACGCCATCGCGGAGAGCTTCCTGGGCCACTGCCTGGGCGGCCGCGTCGAGCCGCTGGGCGAGACGGTGCGCCAGTCCACCGCGCAGATCGCACACGGCGCCGACTACCTGCCGGGCCTGAAGGCGGCTGCGGAGAAGAAGTAAGTCGTTGCCACCTGAAGGAAAAGGCCCCGCGGGGCCTTTTCCTGTTTGGGCAGCAGCGGGTCAGCCCATCCCGGGCAAGCCCTTCATGCCGCCCATGCGCTTCATCATCTTCATGAGGCCGCCACCCTTCATCTTCTTCATCATTCCCTGCATCTGGTCGAACTGGTTCAGCAGGCGGTTGACGTCCTGGATCTGTACGCCGGCACCGGTGGCGATGCGGCGCTTGCGGCTGGCCTTGCTCTTGCCGTCCATCAGCAGCGCCGGGTGGGCGCGCTCCTTGGCGGTCATCGCGCGCAGGATGCCTTCCATGCGCTTCATGTCGCGCTCGGCGCGGTCCATGTCGGCCTGCCCGGGCTGCTTGTTGCCCATCATGTTCTGCGGCAGCTTGTCCATCAGGCCGCCCAGGCCGCCCATCTTCTTCATCTGCGCGATCTGCTGCAGGAAGTCGTTCAGGTCGAAGCCGCTGCCGCTCTTGAGCTTCTCGGCCATGGCCTGGGCCGAGGCCATGTCGACGTTGGCCGTGACCTGCTCGACGAGGGCCACGATGTCGCCCATGCCCAGCACGCGGCCGGCATGGCGGTCGGCGTCGAAGACCTCCAGGCCGTCGATCTTCTCGGACACGCCGGCGAACTTGATCGGCGCGCCGGTGATCTGGCGCACCGACAGCGCCGCGCCGCCGCGCGAGTCGCCGTCCAGCTTGGTCAGGATGACGCCGGTCAGCGGCAGGGCTTCCTTGAAGGCCTTGGCGGTGTTGACCGCATCCTGGCCCTGCATGGCGTCGACGACGAACAGCGTCTCAACGGGGTTCAGCGTCGCGTGCAGCTCCTTGATCTCGGCCATCAAGGCTTCATCGATGGCCAGGCGGCCGGCCGTGTCGACCAGCAGCACGTCGATGTAGTGGCGGCGGGCGTAGTCCAGCGCGGCCAGCGCGATGTCGCGCGGCTTCTGCTCGGGCGTGGACTCGAACCACTCGGCGCCGGCCTGCCGGGTCACCGTCTTGAGCTGCTCGATGGCGGCCGGGCGGTAGACGTCGGCGGAGACCGTCAGCACCTTCTTCTTGCGCTTCTCGATCAGGTGCTTGGCGAGCTTGGCGGTCGTCGTCGTCTTGCCGGCGCCCTGCAGGCCGGCCATCAGGATGACGGCCGGGGGCTGGGCGGCCAGATTGATGTCGGACACGCCTTCGCCCATCGTCGCGGCGAGCTCCTTCTGGACGACCGAGACCAGCACCTGGCCCGGGTTCAGCGAGCCGACGACCTCCTGGCCCAGCGCCTTTTCCTTGACGCGCGCGATGAAGTCGCGAACGACGGGCAGGGCCACGTCGGCCTCGAGCAGGGCCATGCGCACCTCGCGCAACATGTCCTGCACGTTGCTCTCGGTGATGCGGGCCTGGCCGCGCATCGTCTTGACGAGGCGACTCAGGCGGTCGGTGAGGTTGGAAGCCATCGTTGGGGAGGGTTGAACCGGCAGAACGCGCGGAACCCAAAAGTACACTGCAGCCATGAGTTTATCGCCCGCCCTTCTCGCAGACGCCGGAGCCGCCGCCGGCGCCCATGGCGCCGGGCCGGGCCCGGCGCTGGCGGTGGCCAGTGCGCTGGCGCTGCTGGGCTACGTCTGGGTGGGGCTGCTGCGCGCCCGCGCCGCGGAGGGCGACGCCGTCGTGCGGCGCCCGTTGCGCTCGGTGCCGCCCATGGCCCTGGCCTGGACGGCACAGTTCGTCGCCCTCTTCATCGACATCAGCGGCTATGGCCTGGAAGCCCCGGGCGCCCGCTTCGGTTTCGCGCCGGCGCTGTCGATGACGATCTGGCTGGTGCTGACGGTCTACCTGATCGAGAGCCGCTTCCTGCCGCTGCACAGCGTGCGGCGCGTGCTGGCCTGGCTGGCGGCGGCGGCGGTGCTGCTGGCCTGGACCTTCCCCGGCGAGAGCCGGCCGCTGGCGGCGTCGCCCTGGGCGCCGCTGCACTGGGTGCTGGGCCTGGCGTCCTACGGCCTGTTCGGTGTGGCCGTGCTGCATGCGGCGCTGATGAACCGTGCCGAGGCGCGGCTGCGCCAGCGCCAGCCCGGCCCCGGCGGGCTGCCGCTGCTGCAACTGGAGCGGCTGACCTTCCAGTTCGTGGCGGCCGGCGTGGGCATGCTGTCGCTGGCGATCTTGCTGGGCTGGTGGTTCACGCCGACCTGGCACTGGGACCACAAGAACCTGCTGGCCGTGCTGGGCTGGGTGGTGCTGAGCGGCCTGCTCGTCGGGCGGCGCGTCTACGGCTGGCGCGGCCGGCGCGCCACGCGCTGGCTCTACGCCGGCGCGGCGCTGCTGCTGCTGTCCTATGCCGGCTCGCGCTTCGTGCTGGAGGTCATCCTGCAGCGCGGTGGGGGGGGCGGCGCATGAAATACCTGCTGCTGCTCCTGCTGCTGGGCGGGCTCTTCTTCGTGCTGGGCGCCCGGCGCGGCCGGCCGCGCGAGCCCGAGTCGCGCACGCCACCGGCGCCGCCGCCTGCCGCGCCCCGGGCGATGCTGCGCTGCGCCGAGTGCGGCATCCACCTGCCCGCCGACGAAGCGCTGCCGGGCAAGGGCGGCGTGTTCTGCAGCGCCGCGCACCGGGCCGGCTTCGAAGCCCGGGACCAGGCTTGAGCGGGGGCGGCCTGGCCGGCGAGGGCGGCTGGTTCGTCGAGTCCGCGCCGGCCGAGCCGGCCGAAAGCAGCGCCAGCTTCCGGCGGCTGTACCGCGCCTTCGTCGCCGCACGCGCGGCGCTGGGCCTGGCGCTGATCGCAGCCCAGCTGATCGCCGCGGCGCTGGGCACGCCGCCGGCCGCGTCGACGCTGGCGCTGAGCGCCTCCTACGCCGCGGCGGCGGTGGCGCTGTGGCTGCTGCCGCAGCTGCGCCAGGGCGCCTCCGCGCGCAGCCTGGCCCGCATCAGCAGCCCGCACTGGTGGAGCGTCATCGGCATCGACTTGGTGCTGTTCGGCGCGCTGCATGCGCTGGACTCGAGCGGCGTGAACTACGGCGTGCTGTTCGTCATGCCGGTGCTGATGGCGGCCGTGCTGAGCCCGCGCCGGCTGGCGCTGGCGACGGCCGCGATGGCGACGCTGGGCCTGCTGGGCGCGGCGGCGTGGTCGGTGCTGTCGGGCGCGGACGTGGGCCTGAAGACGACGCAGGCCGGGCTGGTGGGCAGCGGCCTGTTCGCCGTCAGCCTGCTGGCCGGTGAACTGAGCGCGCGCCTGGCCCGCGAGGAGAAGGCCGCGCGCGGCAGCCTGGCGCTGGCGCGGCAGCAGGAGTTGCTGAACCGCCTGGTCATCGACGAGATGCAGGAGGGCGTGCTGGTCGTCGACCGGCGCGGTCGCGTGCGGGCGATGAACCCGGCCTCGCGTGCGCTGCTCGGCGCGGCCAGCGGCGAGCTCAGCTGGCAGCTGCGCGGCCGGGCCGACTGGCAGCCGCTGGTGCAGGCGCTGGAGCAGGCCTATGCCGCGGGAGCGGGCGGCGCCGAACTCGACGTGGCACTGCTGCTGGACGGCGGCGCCAGCCGCAGCCTGCGCCTGCGGCTGCGCTTCACGCGCCAGCGCGAGGGCAGCGAGGAGCTGTGCGTGCTGTTCGTGGAGGACAACCGCGAGCTGCTGGCGCGCACGCGCCAGGAGAAGCTGGCCGCCATGGGCCGGGTGTCGGCGGGCATCGCGCACGAGATCCGCAACCCGCTGGCGGCGATCGCCCAGGCCAATGCGCTGCTGGCCGAGGACGCGATCGGCGCGCGCGCCGAGCAGCTGACGCGCATGGTGGCGTCCAACGTGCAGCGGCTCAAGCGCCTCGTCGACGACATCGGCGAGCTCGCGCCCAGTGTGCAGCCGGCCACGCTGAGCCTGGACCTCAGCGCGCTGGTGCAGGAGACCTGCGAGGACTGGGCGCAGATCAACGCCGTCGAGACCGGCGCCACGGGGCGCTTCCTGCTCCAGATCGCGGCACCCGGGCTGCGGGGGCTGTTCGATGCGGAGCACCTGCGCCGCGTCCTCGTCAACCTGCTGGACAACGCGCATCGCCATGCCGATGCGGTCCCGGGTGCCATCCGCGTCACGCTGGAGCGGCGGGGCGACGGGCTGGAGCTGGTGGTCGGCAGCGCGGGCGCGCCGGTGCCGATGGAGATCGAGCGGCACCTCTTCGAGCCCTTCTTCTCGACGCGCAGCCGCGGCTCGGGCCTGGGCCTCTATATTTGCCGGGAGCTTTGCGAGCGCCACGGCGCCCGCATCGAGTACCGCCGCGCTCCAGGGGCGGCCGTCAACGAGTTCTGCGTCCGATTGCGCACATGACTACTGCCACGCTGCCGCGCCTGCTGGTCGTCGACGACGAACCCGACCTGCGCACGCTCTACGAGTTGACGCTGCTCCAGGAGGGCTACGAGATCGACAGCGCCGGGTCGGTGGCCGAGGCGCTGGCGCATCTGCAGGCCGCGACCTACGGCGCCGTCATCACCGACATGAGGCTGCCCGATGGCTCGGGCCTGGCGCTGCTGCGCTGGCTGGAGCAGTCGGGCCGGCCCGAGAAGGCCGTCGTCATCACAGCCTTCGGCTCGGCCGAGAACGCCGTGGAGGCGCTCAAGGCCGGCGCCTACGACTACCTGACCAAGCCGGTGGACCTGCGCCAGTTCCGGCTCGTCATCGGCTCGGCACTGGGGCGGCTGGCGCCCGCGCCGGCGCCGGTGGCCGAAGACAGGCAGGCGGTGGCGTCCGCCTCGGCGCTGCGCCTGGTCGGGGAGTCGCCGGCCATGCGGGCGGTGCGCTCGCTGATCGACAAGGTCGGGCGCAGCATGGCGCCGGTGCTGGTGCAGGGCGAATCGGGCACCGGCAAGGAACTGGTCGCGCGCGCCATCCACGACCACGGTGCCCGCGCGGGCCAGCGCTTCATTGCGGTCAACTGCGGTGCCATCCCCGAGAACCTGCTGGAGGCCGAGTTCTTCGGCTACAGGAAGGGCGCCTTCACCGGCGCGAACGAGGATCGCGAGGGCTTCTTCCAGGCGGCCGACGGCGGCACGCTGTTCCTCGACGAGATCGGCGACCTGCCGCTGGCCATGCAGAGCAAGCTGCTGCGCGTCATCCAGGAGCGCTCGGTGCGGCCGGTCGGCGCGACGGCCGAGAGCCCGGTCAATGTGCGGATCCTCAGCGCGACGCACAAGGACCTGGCGGCCGAGGTGGCGGCCGGCCGCTTCCGCCAGGATCTGTTCTACCGCCTCAACGTGATCCAGATCCGCGTGCCGCCGCTGCGCGAACGGCTGGAAGACCTGGGGCTGATCGGCGCGCGCGTGCTGGCTCGCATCGCGCAGGACGCCGGCGTGTCGCCAACGCCGCGGCTGACGGCTGCGGCGCTGCAGAGGCTGTCGCGCTACGCGTTTCCCGGCAACGTGCGCGAGCTCGAGAACCTGCTGCATCGCGCACTGGCGCTGGCCGGCGGCGAGTGGATCGATACCGAAGACCTCGGCCTGCCCGAAACGCTGCTGGACGAGGACCGCAGCGAATCGCAGCTTGCCGCGCTGGACGCGCCACTGGCCGCCGAGCCCGGCGGCGAAGGCCCGTCGCTGACGCAGGAGCTGCCCAGCGACCTGGCGCGCTACCTCGACGAGGTCGAGCGCGCCATCCTGCTGCGCGCGCTCGAGCTGCACCGCTTCAACCGCACGGCGGCGGCGGCCAGCCTCGGCCTGTCGCTGCGGCAGATCCGTTACCGCATGGCGCGGCTGGCGATCTCGGCCGGCGACAGCTGACCCCCAAAAAAAACTCCTCGGGATTTGCCCTGCTTGAATCCGGCAGGGCAGGCCCTGCCGTCGCCCTGGCGAGGCCTCAGGCCCAGCATTGGCGCGGCCTTGCGCGCCGTATGGGCCCGTCAGCCCAGTGCTGATGCGGGTTGCCGGGATCCGGTCCCGATCTGATCGGCGCAAAGCTGTCGAACAGGGTCTTTTCAAGAGGCGCTCGATGCCCGGGTTGACACTAGGGGTGTGGGCAACCCATGGGGTCAAGCACTAGATATAGTGTCCCCTCGTGATATCCTGCTGACCCAGTCGACCCCATGACCATCCCCTCGGATTCGCTGCTTGCCGTGGCCCGGCTGCAGCAGCATTGCGCCCGGGGAGCCAGCCGGAATGCCGGCCTGGCAATGGAGCGGCAGGGACGAAATACCCCCACTGAAGCAACGCACGATGCGTCGGCCCGCCCCCGGGTTGCTGCCGCGCATTTGCCCGTCATTTCTCGATAAAGGATTCCCTCATGCTGCATGAAGCCGCCACGGGCCAGGCCGCCGCCGCGCTCTCCCCGCTCTCCTCGGCATCCCCGGTCGCGTTCGGATCCGACGCGCAAGCCCCCAGCGTTCCTGCGCTGACGAACTACCACGCCTACCAGATCATTCGTCGCAACGGCGCTGTGGTCTCGTTCGAACCCAGCAAGATCGCCGTGGCGCTGATGAAGGCCTTCCTGGCCGTGCACGGCACCAGCGGCGCGGCGTCGGCCAGCGTGCGCGAGACGGTGGAGCAGCTGACCCAGAACGTCGTGCGCGCGCTGCTGCGCTCGCGCCCGAGCGGCGGCACCTTCCACATCGAGGACGTGCAGGATCAGGTCGAGCTGGGTCTGATGCGCAGCGGCCACCACGAGGTGGCGCGTGCCTACGTGCTGTACCGCGAGCGCCGCGCCCAGGAGCGCGCCGCGCAGGGTGAGGCCGCGCGTGCCGTCGAGCCGGCGGTGATGGTGCTGGACGGCGGCGAGCGCCGCCCGCTGGACCTCGGCGCGCTGAAGTCGCTGATCGCGTCGGCCTGCGAGAACCTGGGCGCCGACGTGGCACCTGAGCCCGTGCTGGCCGAGACGCAGCGCAACCTCTACGACGGCGTCGCCATCGACGAGGTCTACAAGGCCGCCATCCTGGCCGCCCGCACGCTGATCGAGAAGGACCCCGGCTACAGCCGCGCCACGGCCCGCCTGCTGCTGCACACGATCCGCCGCGAGATCATCGGCGGCGAGGTTCTGCAGGGCGAGATGCACACGCGCTATGCCGAGTATTTCCCGGGCTACATCAAGAAGGGCATCCAGGCCGAGCTGCTGGACGAGAAGCTGGGCCAGTACGACCTGGCCCGCCTCGGCGCCGCGCTGAAGGCCGACCGTGACCTGCAGTTCGACTACCTCGGCCTGCAGACGCTGTACGACCGCTACTTCCTGCACATCGAAGAGCAGCGCATCGAGATGCCGCAGGCCTTCTTCATGCGCGTGGCCATGGGCCTGGCGCTGAACGAGATCGACCGCGAAGCGCGCGCCATCGAGTTCTACGAGGTGCTGTCGAGCTTCGACTTCATGTCCAGCACGCCGACGCTGTTCAACGCCGGCACGCGCCGCTCGCAGCTGTCCAGCTGCTACCTGACGACGGTGTCCGACGACCTCGACGGCATCTACGAGGCGCTGAAGGAGAACGCGCTGCTCTCCAAGTTCGCGGGCGGCCTGGGCAACGACTGGACGCCGGTGCGGGCGCTCGGTTCCCACATCAAGGGCACCAACGGCAAGAGCCAGGGCGTCGTGCCGTTCCTGAAGGTCGTCAACGACACGGCCGTGGCCGTGAACCAGGGTGGCAAGCGCAAGGGCGCCGTCTGCGCCTACCTGGAAACCTGGCACCTGGACATCGAAGAGTTCCTGGACCTGCGCAAGAACACCGGCGACGACCGTCGCCGCACGCACGACATGAACACGGCGAACTGGATTCCCGACCTGTTCATGCGCCGCGTCATCGAGGGCGGCGACTGGACGCTGTTCAGCCCGTCGACCTGCCCGGACCTGCACGACCTGTTCGGCGCCGCCTTCGAGAAGGCCTACGTCGAGTACGAGCGCAAGGCCGATGCGGGCGAGATCAAGCTGTTCAAGCGCATGCCCGCCAAGGACCTGTGGCGCAAGATGCTGTCGATGCTGTTCGAGACGGGCCACCCCTGGATCACGTTCAAGGATGCCTGCAACGTGCGCAGCCCGCAGCAGCACGTGGGCGTGGTGCACTCGTCCAACCTGTGCACCGAGATCACGCTGAACACCAATGACAGCGAGATCGCCGTCTGCAACCTCGGCTCCGTCAACCTGGCCCAGCACATCAAGGATGGCGCCATCGACCAGGCCAAGCTGAAGAAGACGACGCGCACCGCCATGCGCATGCTCGACAACGTCATCGACATCAACTACTACGCCGTCAAGAAGGCGCGCGACTCCAACCTGCGCCACCGCCCGGTGGGCCTGGGCATCATGGGCTTCCAGGATGCGCTGTACCAGCTGCGCACGCCGTACGCGTCTGATGCCTCCGTCGAGTTCGCCGACCGCTCGATGGAGGCCGTCTGCTACCACGCCTACTGGGCGTCGACCGAGCTGGCCGAGGAGCGTGGCCGCTACTCGTCCTACAAGGGTTCGCTGTGGGACCGCGGCATCCTGCCGATCGACTCGCTCGACCTGCTGGCCGAAGCCCGCGGCGGCTATGTCGACGTGGACCGCTCGGCGACGATGGACTGGGACGCGCTGCGTGCCCGCATCGCCACGCACGGCATGCGCAACAGCAACTGCGTCGCCATCGCGCCGACTGCCACCATCTCCAACATCATCGGCGTGGACGCCTCCATCGAGCCCTGCTTCGGCAACCTGTCGGTGAAGTCCAACCTGTCCGGCGAGTTCACCGTCATCAACGAATCCCTCGTGCGTGACCTGAAGGCGCTGGGCCTGTGGGACGACGTGATGGTCATGGACCTCAAGCACTTCGACGGCTCACTGCGCCGCATCGACCGAGTGCCCGAGGACATCAAGGCGCTGTACGCCACGGCCTTCGAGGTCGACACCGTGTGGCTGATCGAGGCCGGCGCGCGCCGCCAGAAGTGGATCGACCAGGCGCAGAGCCTGAACATCTACATGGCCGGCGCATCGGGCAAGAAGCTGGACGAGACCTACAAGCTCGCCTGGCAGCGCGGCCTGAAGACCACCTACTACCTGCGCACCATCAGCGCGACGCAGGCCGAGAAGAGCACGGTCACGCGTTCGGGTCAGCTCAACTCGGTGTCGTCGGGTGCCGCGCCCGCGATCGCGGCGCAGGCCGCACCGGTCGCCGTCGTCGAGCCCGAGCTGCCCGCCACGGACATGAAGTTCTGCTCGATCGACAACCCGGATTGCGAGGCCTGCCAGTAATCGAAGCGGAAGCATGGACTTGTATAGACAAGTTCATGCTTCCTGTTTTCGATGCCCACGCGCAACAAACTTTGCGCGAATGATGCAAATAGCCGTTGCTAGTTCTTGTTGATTCGCACAAGCACTGCCGATAATTCGAAGTGATAGGAAGCACACCATGCTGGATTGGGACGAAGACCTGAAGCCCACCGATACCCCCACCGCGAAACCCCTCGCGGCCATGCCTTCGACATCTCTTTCGGCGACGTCCGCAGCGGCGTCGGTGCGTGAGGCAACCAGCATCTCGATGCCTGCTCCCCAGCTGTCCGGTGAACCGACGACCGCGCGTCGTGTGAAGGCCGCCGACAAGCGCATCATCAACGGCCAGACTGATGTGAACCAGCTGGTGCCGTTCAAGTACAAGTGGGCCTGGGAGAAGTACCTCGCCACCTGCGCCAATCACTGGATGCCGCAGGAAGTGAACATGAGCCGCGACATCGCGCTCTGGAAAGATCCCAACGGCCTGACCGAAGACGAGCGCCGCATCATCAAGCGCAACCTCGGCTTCTTCGTCACCGCCGACTCGCTGGCCGCCAACAACATCGTGCTGGGCACCTACCGCCACATCACGGCGCCCGAGTGCCGCCAGTTCCTGCTGCGCCAGGCCTTCGAGGAAGCGATCCACACGCACGCCTACCAGTACATCGTCGAGAGTCTGGGCCTGGACGAGAGCGAGATCTTCAACGCCTACAACGAGGTGAAGTCGATCCGCGACAAGGACGAATTCCTGATCCCCTTCATCGAGGCGATCATGAAGCCGGAGTTCGTCACCGGCACGCCCGAGGCCGACCAGACGCTGCTGAAGTCGCTGATCGTTTTTGCCTGCCTGATGGAAGGCCTGTTCTTCTACGTCGGCTTCACGCAGATACTGGCGATGGGCCGCCAGAACAAGATGACCGGTGCCGCCGAGCAGTATCAGTACATCCTGCGCGACGAGTCCATGCACTGCAACTTCGGCATCGACCTGATCAACCAGATCAAGCTCGAGAACCCGCACCTCTGGACGAACGAATTCAAGGCCGAGATCAAGGCGCTGTTCCAGAAGGCGGTGGAGCTGGAGTACCGCTACGCCGAGGACACCATGCCCCGTGGCGTGCTGGGCCTCAACGCGTCGATGTTCAAGGGCTATCTGCGCTTCATCGCCAATCGTCGCGCGGTGCAGATCGGCCTCGAAGCGCTGTTCCCGAACGAAGAAAACCCCTTCCCGTGGATGTCCGAAATGATCGACTTGAAGAAGGAACGCAACTTCTTCGAGACCCGAGTCATCGAGTACCAGTCGGGCGGGGCATTGAGCTGGGACTGACCCCAGCCGCAACCCGATCAAGACCTGGCCAATGCAGTCACCGAGCGAAACCCGCATCAACACCCTCGAGGTGGCGGGGCTGCATGGCGATCCCATTCACCGTACCGAGGCGTTCCTCCTGAGCGACTCTCGGACGGTGAATAGCCGTATCCGCACGAACCGGTTCGTGCGGGGCGGTGACTTTTCCACTTGATCAAGGAGAAAACCATGGCAACTGCAAAGACCCCGGCCAAGGCCGCACCGAAGAAGGCCGCCGCCAAGAAGGCCGCTCCGGCCAAGAAGGCTGCACCCGCGAAGAAGGCCGCTCCGGCCAAGAAGGCTGCGCCCGCGAAGAAGGCCGCTCCGGCCAAGAAGGCTGCGCCCGCGAAGAAGGCCGCTCCGGCCAAGAAGGCTGCACCCGCGAAGAAGGCCGCTCCGGCCAAGAAGGCTGCTGCACCCAAGAAGGCTGCTGCCAAGCCTGCTGCGAAGAAGCCTGCTGCTGCGCCCAAGAAGGCCGCTGCCAAGCCTGCTGCGAAGAAGCCTGCTGCTGCTGCGCCCAAGAAGGCTGCTTCCAAGCCTGCTGCAAAGAAGGCTGCCGCGCCCAAGAAGGCTGCTGCCAAGCCTGCCGCTGCCGCAAAGCCTGCCGCTGCTGCCAAGCCTGCTGCTGCCGCCCCGGCTGCCAAGACGGCGCTGAGCCCGCAAGCGGCCTGGCCCTTCCCGACCGGCAACAAGCCCTAATCAGGCGATCCGCTGACTCGCTGACCGGGCGGCTTCCCGCCCGGCCTGTGAAACCAGCCCACCCGGCCCGAGTCCCTCGGCGCCGGGTTTTTTTGTGCCCCTCGCCAGTCTGGCCGCGCTGAACGCGGGCTTGCCCGGTCGGGACCGCGCTGCGGCCTGAGCCCGCAGCGCTTCGGCAGGCACGGCGAGTCCTCAGGACTCGCCATGTCCGGCCTCAGCCCCCGAGGGGACGGCGATGCGCACGGCATTGAGCCGCGAGCACATCGCCGCCGCGGGCCGGCTTGGGGCGGCCCGGCGCTCGGCCCGGATTGCTTGAATTGACCGCGCGGGTGCGCGGCGCGTGTCAGGGATAGAAGAGGTTGACGCTGTAGCCGCTGATGCGCTGGCCGCCGGTGCTGAAGGCCAGGCTCAGCGTCTGCTCGGACTCGGCGTTGACCTGCGTAAGCGGCGGGCTCAGGGCCTCGGGGCCGAACACGCGGCGGGCGAGCGGTGCGCCGTTGACGTCCGTCAGGCTGAGCTCGATGGAGGGCGCCGCCACGGCCACGCCCGTCTTGTTGCGCAGCGACAGGGTGAGCTTGTAGCCGCCGCTGCCGATGGGGTTCAGCGAAGTGGCGTCGATGCTCAGGGCCTCGATGCGCCGCCAGGGCTTGATCTCGCAGCCCACCAGGCCGCACAAGGCGACAAGCGGTCCCCGCAGGGGCGGGTGCAGGGCCGTGAGGGCATGGCGGAAATGCAGCAGGGCCTGCAAGGCCAGCAGCAGGGCCAGCAGCAGCGCCAGGCCCGCCAGCGCCAGGCGGATGCCAGGTCGATTCCAGCGCGCGCCGCTCTCGGCGCGGCGCATGAATTCGGGCACGACGGGAGCCGCGGGAGCGGGTGACGGTTCCGCCGTGGCCAGGGCCGGTGCCGGCTCGGGTGTGACGGCGGGCGGCGGCATGACCGCAGCGGGCTCGTCAATCCAGCGCGGCTCGTGCCGATCGATGTCCGGGGACGGCCAGCCTGTCGGCAGGTCATCGGCGCGAGGCTCGACATCGGGCGGCGGCAGCCAGGGCTGCGGGGGTTCGTATGCCGGTGTCGGTGCCGGTGCCGGAGGCGGTGGAGGGGGCGGCGGCTCGGGCTGCACCTCGGGCTCGGGCTCTGCCGCTGGTGCGAAGGGCGCGGGCCAGGGCGGCGGGGCGTCGCGCTCGATGTCGAACAGCAGCTCGCGGGCGTCGAAGATTTCCGCGCAGCGGCCGCAGCGCACCCAGCCATCGGAGACGCGCAGCTGATCCTCGACGATCCTGAAGACCGTGCCGCAGGAGGTGCAGCGCGTCGCGAGGCTCATGCCGGGCGTTGGGCCGTCATCAGGATCCAGCCGTCCTCTTCGTCGCTGACGTCGAGCTTCAGCCACGGCGCATAGGCCGCCTTGAGCTCGTCGGCCTGGCGGCTGAGGATGCCGGCGAGGATCAGGTGGCCGCCTGGTGCGACGTGGGCACACAGCAGCGGCGCGAGCAGCTTCAGCGGCGTGGCCAGGATGTTGGCGATGACCAGCGGGTACTCGCCGCGGGCCAGTTCGGGTAGGCCCGGGTTCAGCGTGACACCGTTGGCCGCCGCGTTGTCGCGTGAGGAAGTGATGGCCGCCGGGTCGATGTCCACCGCGTCGATGTCGTGGGCGCCGTGCAGGGCCGCGCCGATGGCGAGGATGCCGGAGCCGCAGCCATAGTCCAGCACGCGCGGCCATCGTTGCGCATGCGTCGCGATCCAGCGCAGGCACATGCGCGTTGTTGGATGCGTGCCCGTGCCGAACGCCAGGCCCGGGTCCAGCCGCATGAGCGCTTTGGCCTGCGGTGGTGCCTGGTGCCAGCTGGGCACGATCCAGAACTCGGGCGTGATCTCGACCGGCGCGAACTGGCTTTGCGTCAGGCGCACCCAGTCCTGCTCGGGCACGGCCTGGATGGCCTGCACGTGCACGTCGGCTGCCCAGTCCTGGGCCAGGATCAGCGTCGCCGCCTCGGTCGCCTCGGGCTCGGTGGGGAAGAGGGCCTTGACCACCGAGCGCTCCCAGCCTGCTGCCGGCGCCGGCATGCCCGGCTCGCCGAACAAGGCCTGCTCGGCGTCGGTGTCGGCGTCGGCGTCTTCCACCGACACCGCGAGGGCGTTGATCTCCATCAGCGCGTCGCTGACGATCTCGACGTCTGCCTCGCGGCAGACCAGGGCAAGCTCAAACAGGTTGCTCATCAGCGTTTATGGGCGGCCATCCAGCCTTCCAGGTAATGGATGGAGGTGCCGCCTTCGATGAACTTGGCGTCGGCCATCAGCTCGCGGTGCAGCGGGATGTTGGTCTGGATGCCTTCCACGACCGTCTCGCTCAGTGCGATGCGCATGCGGGCCAGCGCCTGCTCGCGCGTGTCGCCGTGCACGATGATCTTGCCGATCATGGAGTCGTAGTTGGGCGGCACGAAGTAGTTCGTGTAGGCATGCGAGTCCACCCGCACGCCGGGGCCGCCGGGGGCGTGCCACATCGTGATGCGGCCGGGCGACGGCACGAACTTGACCGGGTCTTCCGCGTTGATGCGGCACTCGATCGAGTGGCCGCGCATCTCGATCTGGCGCTGCGTGAACGGCAGCTTCTCGCCGGCTGCGATCTTGATCTGCTGCTGCACGATGTCGATGCCCGTGACCAGTTCCGTCACCGGATGTTCCACCTGCACGCGGGTGTTCATCTCGATGAAGTAGAACTCGCCGTTCTCGTACAGGAACTCGAACGTGCCGGCCCCGCGGTAGCCCATCTTCTTGCAGGCGGCAGCGCAGCGGTCGCCCACCTTCTCGATGGCGCGGCGCGGGATGCCGGGGGCCGGTGCCTCCTCGATGATCTTCTGGTGGCGGCGCTGCATGGAGCAGTCGCGCTCGCCCAGCCAGACGGCGTTCTTGAAGGTGTCGGCCAGGACCTGGATCTCCACGTGGCGCGGGTTCTCCAGGAACTTCTCCATGTAGACCTCGGGGTTGCCGAATGCGGCGCCCGCTTCTGCACGGGTCGTCTGCACGGCATGCACCAGCGCGGCCTCGGTGTGTACGACGCGCATGCCGCGACCGCCGCCGCCGCCGGCCGCCTTGATGATGACCGGGTAGCCCACCGAGCGGGCGATCTTGATGATCTCCTTCGGGTCTTCCGGCAGCGCGCCTTCGGAGCCGGGCACGCAGGGCACGCCGGCGCGGATCATGGCCTGCTTGGCCGAGACCTTGTCGCCCATCATGCGGATGGACTCTGGACTAGGGCCGATGAAGGTGAAGCCCGAGCGCTCGACACGCTCGGCGAAGTCGGCGTTCTCGCTGAGGAAGCCGTAGCCGGGGTGGATGGCCTCGGCGTCGGTCACCTCGGCCGTGGCGATGATGGCCGGCATGCTGAGGTAGCTCTGCGCGGACGCGGCCGGGCCGATGCAGACGGCCTCGTCGGCCAGACGCACGTACTTGGCGTCGCGGTCGGCCTCGGAGTAGACGACGACCGACTTGATGCCGAGTTCACGGCACGCCCGCTGGATGCGGAGAGCGATCTCTCCGCGGTTTGCAATAAGAACCTTCTTGAACATCAGAGGTCCCTGCTCACTCGATCACGAACAGCGGTTGGCCGAACTCGATCGCTTGGCCGTTCTCGGCGAGGATCTTGGTGATCGTGCCGCTCTTGTCGGCCTCGATCTCGTTCATGATCTTCATCGCTTCGATGATGCAGATGGCCTCGCCTTCCTTGACCTGCTGGCCCAGTTCCGCGAACGGCTTGGCGTTCGGGCTGGAGGCGCGGTAGAAGGTGCCCACCATGGGCGACTTGACGACATGGCCGGTCTCGACGGGCGCGGCGGCGGCGGCCGGTGCGGCCGCGGCGGTCGCGGCAGCGGTGACGACCGGCGCGGCCGGTGCGGCGGCATAGACCGGCTGCGCGACGATGGCGGCGGCCGGGTCGGACTTGACGATGCGGACCTTGCCGTCGGCCTCGGTGATTTCCAGTTCAGAGATGTTGGATTCCGAGACCAGATCGATCAGGGTTTTGAGCTTGCGCAGGTCCATCGTGGCTCCAGGCTGTGTTGTTGTTGTGGGGGAAGAAGAGAAGAGGCGGCGCGCGACGCGAGGTCAGGCACCGGCCTCCAACGACTCGAGGGCGTGGCGCAGCGCGAGGCGGTAGCCGTTCGCGCCGAGGCCGCAGATGACGCCCACCGCCAGCTCGCTCACATAGCTGTGATGGCGGAAAGCCTCGCGGCGGTGGATGTTGGACAAATGGACTTCGATGAAGGGCAGGGCCACCGCCGCCAGCGCATCGCGGATGGCGACGCTGGTGTGCGTGTAGGCGGCCGGATTGATGATGATGAAGCGGGTGCCGTCGCCTCTCGCGGCCTGGATGCGGTCGACCAGGGCGCCTTCGTGGTTGCTCTGGAAGCTGCTCAGCGTCGCGCCGGCATCCGTGGCGATCGTGCGCAGTTCGGCGTCGATCTGCGCGAGAGTCTGCGCGCCGTAGACCTCGGGCTCGCGGGTGCCAAGCAGGTTGAGGTTGGGGCCATGCAGGACGAGAACTTGCATCAAACGCGTGGCGACGCGTCGGCCCGGAGGTCTAGAGAGTCGCCACTAAATTGAGGAAGGGCGAACTTTACGCGTTTTGGCGCCGATTTCCGGCTCGATAGGGAAATTCTCAGGTTTGGGTCAATTGCCTCAGATCTTCCAGCCGGCTGACGCCCAGGCGGCGCCAGCGGATCTCGCCGGACTCGTCGAAGGCCAGCGAGAAGGGCAGGCCGCCGGCCGGATTGCCCAGTTCCCGCACGAGTGCCAGGCCTTGCGGGCCGGCCAGCGCGATGGCGAAGTCTAGCGGGGTCTTGTTCAGGAAGGCCTTGACGGGCTCGGCCTGGTCCACCGCCAGGCCCAGCACCTGCCAGCCCCGGGTCTTGGCTTCGTTGTAGAACTGGTTGATCTCGGGCAGTTCCTTCACGCACGGCGGGCACCAGGTCGCCCAGAAGTTGACGAGCAGCGGCTTGCCGCGCCAGCGGGCGGGGTCCAGCTCGGTGCCGTCCAGGCCGGGAAAGCGCTGCGACCAGAAGGCCAGCGCAGCGGCGGAGACGGCCGGCGGGTGCCGGCCGCGCCAGGCGAGCGAGGCGCCGAGGGCCGCGGCGCCGAGGCCGGCACCGGTCAGGACGAGGCGGCGGGTGATGGGGCTCATTCGGGGGTGTCCAGCAAGGTTTGCAGGGCGGTCAGGTCGCCGCGCTCGGTCAGGCCGCGCGAGTCCGGCTTGAGGGCGCCGCGCAGGTCGTCGAAGTCCAGGATGGTCAGGCACAGCGTCACCCGCTCGCCGAGGGCGGGGCAGGGGGCGTCCAGGATGAGCATGTCCACCGGGCGGCCCCGCCCCCGGCCCGCCGTGGTCTCGGCCACGTCGAAGCTGAGGCCGCGGTTGAGCAGCGCGATCTCGGCGGCCTTGGCATCGTCGCAGTAGAGCTGCAGGTGGATGTTGGACAGCCGCGTGGCCGTGCCGCGCCAGACGGCGCCGGTCAGGTGGGGGCGGAACTCGGCCAGCCTTTGCATCCACTGCGCGGCCAGCTCGCGCAACGCGAGCAACTCGCCCGGCTGGGTGTCGGCGTGGAAGATGGCGATGTGCTCGCGCACGGCGTCCTCCACGGCGTCGTTGCCCGGCAGGGCGGCGCGCGGGAGCCCCAGGTCGCGGGCGGCACGCTGCTTGGCCGGGCCCCAGTCCATGCCTTCGTCGACGATGAGCCGGGCCGCCGTCGCGGCGATCTCGGCGGCGATCCCCGTGCCGTCGTTCATGGGAGCTGGGCGCCGTTCATGCGGCCGGCGATGAGGCCGGCCCGGCCCATCACGTAGGGCGACGCCGGCTGGCGCTCGAAGCGCTTGGGCGCGGGCAGCATCACCGCCAGCCGCGCGGCCTCGAAGCTGCCGAGGCGGGCGGCGTCGACGTGGAAATAGTGGCGCGCCGCGGCCTGGGCGCCGAACAGGCCTTCGCCCCATTCGACGTTGTTCAGGTAGATCTCGAGGATGCGGCGCTTGTCGAGCAGGCCTTCGAGCATCAGCGTCAGTACCAGCTCCTGGCCTTTGCGCAGCAGCGTGCGCTCGCCGGACAGGAAGAGGTTCTTGGCCAGCTGCTGCGTGATCGTCGAGCCGCCGATGACCTTGGGAACCTTGCCGCGCGCCTGGGCACGGGCTTGCGCCTTCTCGTTCTTCTTCCAGGCGCCCTGCAGCGCATCCCAGTCGACGCCGCCATGCTCGGTGAAGGAGTCGTCCTCGCTGGCGATGACGGCGCGCTTGAGCGTGGCGGGCAGTTGCGCGTCGTCCACCCATTGCTGGGCCCAGGCGACCTGCTGCTTTTCGGTCAGCAGGCGCAGCGCCTCGCTGCGCTGGAAGCTGGTGGACTGCGGCGCCACGAAGCGCATCAGCGCGATGCGGCCGGCGAACCAGAGCTGCAGGCACAGCACGGCGAGCGCCAGCACGGCGAGCAGGCGGCCGAGGTGGCGGATCACGGCGCGGACCTCAGGGCGGCGAGGACCGGCGCAGTGTCGGGCCGCACGCCGCGCCAGAAGAAGAAGGCCTCGGCCGCCTGCTCGACGAGCATGCCCAGGCCGTCACGCGGTTCGGCGCCATGGGCCGCAGCCCAGTCCAGGAAGCCCTGGGCCTTGGGGCCGTACATCATGTCCAGCGCCAGCGCGCCCGGGGCCAGCACGCGGGCATCCACCGGCGAGGCCGCGCCGGCCAGGCTGGTGCTGGTGGCGTTGACGATGATGTGCTGCGCGGCCGGTGCGTCGGCCAGCGTCGCTGCAGCCAGGGGGACGCCGAGATGGGCATGGCTGCTCACGAGCGAACTGGCCTTGTCCAGCGTGCGGTTCACGACGGTGACGCACGCCGGCCCGGCCGCGATCAGGCTGCCCAGCACGCCCGCCGCCGCGCCGCCGGCCCCCACCAGCAGCACCCGCAGGCCGGCGAGCGGCCGGCCGGCGTTGCGCTGGAGGTCGTTGACGAGGCCGGCGCCGTCGGTGTTGTCGCCCATCCAGCCGTCGGCATCGAAGCGCAGCGTGTTGACGGCGGCGGCGAGCTGCGCGCGCTCGGTGCGCCGGGGCGCCAGCGCGAAGGCGTCGAACTTGAAGGGCACGGTGACGTTGCAGCCGCGCGCGCCCGCGGCGGCGAAGGCCCGCAGCGCCGGCTCGAAGCCGTCCAGCGGCGCCAGCAGGCGTTCGTAGGCCAGGTCCTGGCCGGTCTGCGCCGCGAACATCGCGTGGATGGCCGGCGAGCGGCTGTGCTCGACGGGGTTGCCGACCACCGCGTATCTGTCGGTCATGGGTTTTGTCCTGTCAAAGTCGCTTCCAGCCCCTCGTCGCGCGTGAACCTGAAGCGCGACGTGATGACCAGCACCTCGGCGCCGCGCAGCATCTCGGCGCTGAAGTTGCCGAAGGGCGATGCCGCCCGCACGATGGCGATGGCGCGCCGGTCCAGCGTGGAGTTGCCGCTGGGGGCCACGATCTCGGTCTCGATGACGCGGCCCTTGTGGTCGATGTGGATGTTCATCGTCAGCTCACCGTAGAGCTTCCTGCCGCGGGATTCGGGAAAGTCGCGCGTGCCGCGCTCCTCGATGCGGCGGCGCAGGCCATCGTAGTACTGGGCGTAGACGACCTCGCGCGTGGCCGGGCTGACGTAGCGCTTCTTCGGCCGGGCGTTCTCGGCGTTGACGCGCTTCTCGATCTCGGCGAGCAGCTCGACGAGCTGGCGGCGCTTCTCGGCCAGGGCGCGCTCGGCGGCGTCGCTCTTCTCGCGCCGGGGGTCGGGCGGCGGCAGCAGCGCCAGTTCGCGCCTCACCTGCGTCAGCAGTTGCTGCTGCTGCTGCTGCAACTGGGCGATCTGCGAGCTCTGGGCCTCGGCCGAGTCGCCCAGCTCGCTGCGGCGGGCGGGCGGCAGCGGCGACGTGGCGCGGCCGGTCTCGGCGCTGCCGCCCCCGGCGAGGTTGGCCTGGGCCAGGGCCGCAGCCTTGGCCGGCGCCTCGTTGGAGCGCGTGTTGACGAGGATGACCTCCAGCGGCGTGTCCTGGAAGATGCGATTGAAGGCCTCGGGCGCGGCGATGCGCAGGCTCCCCAGCGCTGCGTGCACGCCAAGCGAAAACGCGAGCGCGATCTGCAGCGTGGTGAGCCGGCGCATCTCAGCTCTGGGCGGCCGCCTCGGCGGATTCCGCTTCGTTGACGTCGATGGCGAGCGTCAGCGGTGCCGCGGCGGCGGCCAGGTCGTCGTCGTCCCCTTCGGTTTCGTCAGCGGCGGCAGTCTCGTCCAGCCGCTCGATCAGCGTCGCATGCACGTCCAGCGTCATCTCGTCCAGGCCGGTGATCCGAACCTTCACGTGGCTGCCGCGCGGCAGGTTCTCGCAGCCCAGGGCCCTGAAGACCAGCGGCAGTTCGTCGGCGCGCACCAGGCCGTCTTTCATGACGGCGGCGGTCAGTTCGGTCGTGCCGTTCTGCTGCAGCCAGCGCAGCGTCCAGAAGCGCTCGATGGCATTCTGGAAGCCGTTGTAGGCCGAGTAGGCGGCTTCGAAGCCCGAGATGATGGAGAAGAGCTGCGCATCCTTGGGCTTGAACGGCGCCACTAGCGCGGCCGTCTTGCCGTGGCGGGCGCAGGCAATGATCTGCCACTGGTTCACGAGGTCCACGTAGCGGCGCAGCGGCGACGTGGCCCAGGTGTACTGCGCCACGCCCATGCCGGCATGCGGCAGCGCCTTGACGCCCATGCGCACCTTGATGCCCGGCGCGAGGCTGGCCTGGCTGCGGTAGATGCCGGGCAGGCCCAGCTCCGCCAGCCAGCCGCCCCAGGCGGAGTTGGCCATGATCATGGCCTCGGCGACGATGAGGTCCAGCGAGCTGCCGCGGGCGCGCATGCCGATCTCCACCGACTCGCTGCCGTTGGGCGCCTCCATCCGCTCGCCGGCCAGGCGGAAGTTGTAGTCGGGCCGGTTGAAGGTCTCGGGCTTGCCGCGCACGACCTCGCGCTGGGCCTTCAGGTGCCGGGCCAGGCGCCAGGCGAAGGCCAGCTCGGGTGCGAACGGGTAGTCGGCCGGCGCCTCGCCGGACAGCGTGGCGTCGGTGACGATGCCGTCCAGCTTGTCGTGGCGCAGGTTGGCGGCGATGGGCACGCGCTCCAGCTTGGTTTCGCGCGACCTGACCTCGAACGTCGCCTCGTCCAGCGTGAAGTAGATGGACACGGCCGGGCAGTCGCGGCCTTCGATCAGCGTGTAGGCCTGCACGACGTCGTCGGGCAGCATGGTGATCTTCCAGCCCGGCATGTAGACGGTGGACAGGCGCTCGCGGGCCACCTTGTCGACGGCCGAGTCCGGCGTGATCGCCAGGCCGGGCGCGGCGATGTGCACGCCGAACGTGACGGTGCCCGTGCCCAGGCCCTGCACCGACAGCGCATCGTCGATCTCGGTGGTCTGCGAGTCGTCGACGGAGAAGGCCTGCACCGGCGCGAGTGGCAGCTCGTCCTTGATCTCGGGCGCGGTCAGGGCCGGGAAGCCCGCGCCCTTGGGGAAGTTCTCGAACAGGAAGCGCTTCCAGTGGAACTGGTAGGCGCTGGTGATGGCGCCCGCGGCCTGCAGCAGGTCCAGCGGCGCCTTGTGCGAGCGCTTGCTGGCCTCGACCACGGCCTTGTACTCGGGGCCGTTCTTGTCGGGCTTGAACAGGATCTTGTAGATCTGCTCCTGGATCGGCGGCGGGCAGGCGCCCTGCACCAGCTCCTCGGCCCAGGCCTCGATCTGCAGCTGCTGCTGGCGCTTGCGCTCGATCCCCAGCAGCGCGGCCTTCACCGTCTCCTCGGGTGCCTTCTTGAACTGGCCCTTGCCGGCACGGCGGAAGTAGTGCGGGGCGTCGTACAGGCGCAGCAGCGCGGCGGCCTGCTGCACGACGCCGGCCGATGCCGAGAAGTAGTCGCGGGCCAGGTCGGCGAAGCCGAACTCGCCCTCGGGCGCGAACTCCCAGGCCAGATCCAGGTCGATGTCGTCGGCCAGCCTGCGGGCATCCGCCAGCAGCACGGCGGGCGCGGGCTGCTCGAACTTGAGCAGCACGTTGGCAGACTTGACCTTGACCCGCTTGCCCGAGTCCAGCTCGACCTGCAGCGAGGCATCGGCCTCCGACATCACACGGCCGGCGAGAAACTTCCCGGCGTCATCAAACAGCGCAAACATAAGCGGCCGATTGTCGCCTCAGCCCTGCAGGTGCCGGACGAGGCCCGGCAGATGGGCTTCGAAGTCGGTGAGGCCATGGTCGCTGCCTTCCAGCACCTCGCCGTCGCAGCCGGCGTAGCGGGCCAGCATTTCGCGCCAGTCCAGCAGCTCGTCGCCCTTGGCGATCAGCGCGTAGTAGCGCGCCGGGCTCGTCAGCCGCGCCGGTGGCGCCAGCGCGGCGAGTTCGGCCACATGTTGTTCCGTGAAGTCGAAGCGCAGCGCCGGATCGTGCCAGGCGGTGAGCGTGCCGATGTGCCGGGACAGGTCGCGCGCCGGATCCACGGCCGGGTTCAGCACCGCCACGCGCCAGCCGCGCCGGGCGGGCTGCTCGGCCAGGGCGGTCGCGTAGAAGCCGCCCAGCGAGCTGCCGACGACGGCGGCGCCCTGCGCCGGCCAGCCGGCCACGATGCCGGCCACCAGCGCCATGGCGTCCAGCGGCGAGGGCGGCAGCTGCGGGCACGCGAAAACCAGGCCCGGCTGGCCAGCGGCCCAGGCCGCCATGCGCCGCGCCTTGGCCGAGGCCGGCGAAGAGCGGAAGCCGTGCAAATAGAGCAGATGTGTGAGATCCATGACGGAAGTTTTGAGCCGAACTTCGTGGCGCCCGCGACGCAGGCGGATTTGAATTGACGCGAGTGTCGCTGCCCGCCACAGTGCCTGCCTTTTCCCATCCTCGGACCCGTTACCCATGATTCCGACGCCCCGTACCGCCCTGGCTACCGCCATCCTGTTCGCGCTCGCCGCCGGCGCCCAAGCCCAGACCCCGCCCAACGGCGCCGCCCCGGTTCCGCCGGCCGCCGCTGCAGCGGCTGCTGCCGCCGCAGCGGCCCCCAAGCCCTTTGCCGATGTCATCAAGGGTGCCAAGGAGCAGCCGGGCCTGTTCCCGATCTGGCGCAAGGACGAGAAGGTCTGGATCGAGATCCCCAAGGAGGGCTTCAACAAGCCCTTCCTGTTCAGCGTCAACGTCGCCAACTCCGTCGGCGAGCGTGGCCTGTACGCCAGCCAGATGCTGGGTGATGAGCTGGCCGAATGGCGCCGTGTCGGCAACCAGGTGCAACTGATCGCGCTGAACACCAAGTTCCGCTCCGACAACGCCTCCAGCAAGCTGGCCATCGAGCAGGCGTTCTCGCCCAGCCTGATCGCCGGCACGCCGGTGGCCAGCGCCGAGCATCCGGACCGCAAGTCGGTGCTGGTGGACGCCAGCGGCCTGCTGCTGGGCGACATCCCCGGCTACTCCACCCGCCTGGAGATGGCCTACCGCCTGCCCTACTCGCCCGATCGCGCCAACTCCTACATCGAGGCCACGCGCGCCGACGCCCAGATCTCGACGCTGACCTCGCGCGTGCACTTCGCCACGCCGCGCATCCCGGCGCCCTCGCTGGTGCCCGCGCCCGTGCCGATGCCCACGCCGCCGCAGGCCACGCCGGACCCGCGCTCGATGTTCTTCAGCTTCGTCTACAACTTCCGCGCGCTGCCCGAGACGCCGGCCGCCATCCGCCATGCCGACCCGCGTCTGGGTCATTTCATGGAGAGCTACAGCAACCTCGGCGACGACCTCAAGGCCAACCCGCGGGTGCACATGGTGGCCCGCTGGCGCCTGGAGAAGAAGGACCCGAGCGCGGCCCTGTCCGAGCCGGTGCAGCCCATCGTCTACTGGATGGACAAGAACATCCCCGCCAAATACCGCGCAGCGGTCAAGGCCGGCATCGAGGAGTGGAACAAGGCCTTCGAGAAGATCGGCTTCAAGGACGCGGTGCAGGCCAGGCAGCAGCCCGACGACGCCGACTGGGACAACATGGACTCGACGCATGCCTCCGTGCGCTGGTTCACCGGCGCCGACGTCGGCTTCGCCATCGGCCCCAGCAACAAGGACCCGCGCACCGGCGAGATCCTGGACGCCGACATCGGCATGAGCGACGTCTTCGGCCGCGGCTCGCGCCGCCTGGCTGCCGATGACGTGCCGCCCGGCGGCCTGCAGCCTGCGACCAGCTGGATGGGCGAGCGCAGCCTGCACCAGGCCGAGCAGCAGTGCAGCTACATGGCCGACCAGGCCCACGAGTTCGGCTTCGCGCTGGACCTGCTGGCCCTGCGCGACGGCCTGGACATGGACGGCCCCGAGGCCGAGGCGCTGGCCCAGGCCGTCATCAAGGACGTGGTCATGCACGAGGTCGGCCACACGCTGGGCCTGAAGCACAACTTCAAGTCGTCCACGACGGTCACCCAGGCGCAGCTCAAGGACAAGGCCTTCACCGATGCCCACGGCATCTCCAACTCGGTGATGGACTACAACGCCTACAACCTGCCGCTCAAGGGCGAGGCCAAGACCACCCTCACCAACACCACGCTGGGCGCCTACGACTACTGGGCCATCGAGTACGCGTACAAGCCCATCGCGGTGGAGCAGGAGGCTGCCGAGCTGGCCCGCATCGCGGCCCGATCGACCGAGCCGCTGCTGGCCTACGGCGACGACTTCGACCAGGGCGTCGGCGGCCCCTACGACGGCTTCGACCCGCGCAGCAACCAGCGTGACCTCGGCGACGACCCGCTGGCCTATGCGAAGAAGCGCCTCAAGCTCAGCCAGGAGCTGTGGGAGCGCGTGCAGTCGCGCCCGGCCGCCGTGGGTGACGACCCGCTGCGCAACCGCCGCTCCATCGCCGAGTCCTTCCGCCAGATGGGCATGACGGCCAACAACGTCAGCAAGTACGTGGGCGGCATGTATGCCGAGCGCGTGGTGCCGGGCGTCACCTCCGGCCCGGCCTTCAAGCCGGTGGACAACGCGCAGCAGCGCGAGGCGCTGCGCTTCATCGCCAGTGGCCTGCTGTCCAGCGACTCGTTCAAGTTCAAGCCCGAGTTCCTCGTCACGCAGACGCTGGACTACAACGAGTGGGACCGCGGCCTGCCGCTGTCCATCCCGGACGCCGTCGCTGCGCTGCAGGGCCGCGTGCTGGACCGCCTGATGTCGGCCAACACGGCGCGCCGCCTCATCGAGCAGGGCGCCTACCTGCCCGAGGCCCAGCGCAAGGGCGCGGTGTCGCTGAGCGAGGTCTATGGTGCGCTGCAGGGCGCGGTCTTCAGCGAGCTCAAGACCGGTGCCGAGATCGACCGCATGCGCCGCAGCCTGCAGCGTGAGTACCTGAAGCGCCTGCAGGCCCAGCTGAACCGCTCGACCAACGGCGCCACGGTCTATGCCGATGCGTTCTCGATGGCGCGCTGGCACGCCAACCTGCTGGCGAGCGACCTGCGTGCGGCGGCGGCCAAGCCGGGCCTGTCGGTCGAGACGCGGGCCCATGTGGTGGAGATGCAGGACATGCTGAACGCGATGCTGAAGGCGTCGCTGGTGCGCAGCTGACCGGCGCGCAACGCCTCACCCCGAAAGGCCAGCCGCGTGCTGGCCTTTTTTCTGCTCACTACGATGGGCGTTTGGACAGGAGACGCGCATGGCCGACGCCACGCAATTCAACGAATTCGGCGCCAAGCACCTGCCGGGCCATCTCGGCATCGTGATCACCCGGGTGGAGGGCGACGAGGTGCATGCCGAGATGACGGTGCGGCCCGAGCTGATGGCACCCAACGGTTTCCTGCATGCGGGCAGCGTCGTCACGCTGGCCGACACCTGTGCCGGCTACGGCTGCGTGGCGAGCCTGCCGGAAGGGGCGGTGGGCTTCACGACGGTGGAGCTGAAGTCCAACCACCTGGGCACGGCGCGCGAGGGCACGGTGGCCTGCGTGGCCAAGGCGGTGCATCTGGGGCGCACGACGCAGGTGTGGGATGCGGTGGTCACGAACAAGGACACGGGCAAGACCATGGCCTTGTTCCGGTGTACGCAGATGGTGTTGTACGGGAAGTGAATGGCTTGGGAGGCGGTGCGCTTTTGCTGGGAGTCTTTCGACTCGGTGCACCGCCGCGGGAATCCGCCCCGCGAGGGCGGGTAACTTTTCTCTGTCGCGCCAGAGAAAAGTCACCAAAAGAGAGGCGCTGAACCGCAAGCCATAGGGCTGAGGCCAGGTCTCACGCGCGAAAACTCGCGCTCGGCCTCTTCGCCCAGGCGAGCCGCTGCGCTCTCGCTGCTGCCCCTGTCACGAGCGCCATTCACCGCACCTTCACGCCGGTTAACGCCGGCTGCATGCCGGGCTGACCAGTGAACGCGCCACACGCCACGACGCGCCGCTCGGGCGGCGCTTGTCATTGAACTCGTGAGTACGGCGTGCAGCCGACGTTGGGCGCACGGACGGCGGATGAGTTCGGGCGGTGACAGGGACAGCAGCGAGAGCGCAGCGGCTCGCTTCTGCTCAAGGTGCGAGCGCCTGTTTTCGCGCGATGTCCGTCGCAGGCTTTGGGCGAGGTGCGGTTCAGCGCCTCTTCTTTGGTGACTTTCTTCTGGCGCAGCAGAAGAAAGTTACCCCGCTGCCGGGCGGGACTCCCGGCTGGGCCTCACGCTGCAAGATTCACTTGCGCAGAGCGTCCAGCAGCTTCTGGTGAATGTCCCCAAACCCGCCATTACTCATGCAGAGCAAATGGTCCCCCGGCTTCGCGGCCTTCACCACCGCCGCCACCAGTGCGTCGACATCAGCACCCACCATCGCCTGCGCCCCCATCGGTGCCAGCGCTTCCTTGGCGTCCCAGCTCAGCCCCTGCTGGTTGCAGAAGGCCAGATCCGCCTCCTCCAGCGCCCAGGGCAGCTGGGCCTTCATCGTGCCCAGCTTCATCGTGTTGGAGCGCGGCTCGAAGATGGCGAGGATGCGGTCGGCCGGCGCGATGCGGCGGCGCAGCCCGTTGATGGTGGTGCGGATGGCGGTGGGGTGGTGGGCGAAGTCGTCGTAGACCTTGATGCCGGCCGCTTCGCCGCGCAGCTCCATGCGGCGGCGCACGTTCTGGAATTCGGCCAGCGCGGCGGCGGCCTGCTCGGGCGGCACGCCCACATGCTCGGCCGCGGCGATGGCGGCCAGCGCGTTGAGCTGGTTGTGCTCGCCGATCAGGCTCCACTCGACGCGGGCCACCTTGAGGCTGCCGCGCAGCACATCGAAGGCCTGCGGCTCACCGCGCGCGCGCAGGGCGCCGGGCTCCTCCTTCTTGGGGCCGAAACGCTGCACCTCGCTCCAGCAGCCGCGCGCGATGACACGCTGCAGCGCTTCCTCGCGGGCGTTGACGACCAGCCGGCCGCTCGCGGGCACGGTCCGCACGAGGTGGTGGAACTGGGTCTCGATGGCGGCCAGGTCCGGGAAGATGTCGGCGTGGTCGTGCTCGAGGTTGTTCAGGATGGCCGTGCGCGGCCGGTAGTGCACGAACTTGCTGCGCTTGTCGAAGAAGGCGGTGTCGTACTCGTCCGCTTCGATGACGAAGGGTGATCCTTCGCCAAGCCGCGCCGACACGCCGAAGTTCTGCGGCACGCCGCCAACCAGGAAGCCGGGCTTCAAGCCTGCCTGCTCCAGGATCCAGGCCAGCATGGAGGTCGTCGTCGTCTTGCCATGCGTGCCGGCCACGGCCAGCACGTGGCGGCCCCGCAGCACATGCTCGGCCAGCCACTGCGGGCCCGAGGTGTAGGGCAGGCCGGCGTCGAGGATGGCTTCCATCAGCGGGAAGCGCTCGCCGCGCGTGACGACGTTGCCGATGACGAAGACGTCGGGTTTGAGCTCCAGTTGCTCGGCGCCGAAGCCGGTGATGAGCTCGATGCCCAGCGCCTCGAGCTGGGTGCTCATGGGCGGGTAGACGTTGGCGTCGCAGCCGGTCACGCGGTGGCCGGCCTCGCGCGCCAGCGCCGCCAGGCCGCCCATGAAGGTGCCGCAGATGCCGAGGATGTGCAGGTGCATGTCGGCGGGCTCAGCGCAGGGCCGTGCGTGCGGCAGCCAGCGTCGCCTCGATGTCGGCGGCGCTGTGCGCGGCCGACACGAAGCCGGCTTCGTACAGGGCCGGGGCCAGGTAGACGCCGGCATCCAGCATCGCGTGGAAGAAGCGGTTGAAGCGCTCCTTGTCGGTCGTCATGACGGTCGTGTAGTTCTGCGGCAGCTCCGGCAGCAGGAAGAAGCCGAACATGCCGCCTTCGCAGTCGGCACTGAACGGCACGCCGTTCTCGATGGCGACGGCCTTCAGGCCATCCACGAGCTGGCGGGTTTTGGCGCCGAGCGCATCGAAGAAGCCGGGCTTCTGGATCTCGCGCAGCGTCGCCAGGCCGCAGGCCGTGGCCACCGGGTTGCCGGACAGCGTGCCGGCCTGGTAGACGCCGCCTTGCGGGGCCAGATGCTGCATGACGTCGCGCCTGGCGCCGAAGGCCGCCAGCGGCATGCCGCCGCCGATGACCTTGCCGAAGGTGGAGATGTCGGGCGCGAAGCCGGGGATGTGCTTCGCGTAATGGCCCTGGGCGCTGCCGAGGCCCACGCGGAAGCCCGTCATGACCTCGTCGAGGATGAGCAGCGCGCCGTGCTTCGTGCACAGCTGGCGCATGGCCGTCATGAACGGCAGCGAGGCGCGCACGAAGTTCATGTTGCCGGCGATGGGCTCCACGATGACCGCGGCCAGCTCGGCGCCGTACTGGGCGAAGGCCGCCTCGAGCTGCTCGACGTTGTTGTATTCGAGGACGACCGTGTCGGCCGCCGCGCCGGGCGTGACGCCGGCGCTGGTCGGGTGGCCGAAGGTGGCCAGGCCCGAGCCTGCCTTCACCAGCAGTGCGTCGGTGTGGCCGTGGTAGCAGCCTTCGAACTTGATGAACTTGTGCCGGCCGGTGGCGCCGCGCGCCAGGCGTATGGCGCTCATCGTCGCCTCGGTGCCCGAGCTGACCAGGCGCACCTGATCCATGCTGGGCACCAGCTTGAGGATCTCCTCGGCCAGCTCGATCTCGCGCTCGGTCGGAGCGCCGAACGAGAAGCCCTCGACGGCGGCCTTCTGCACCGCCTCCAGCACGGCCGGATGCCCGTGGCCCAGGATCATTGGGCCCCAGGAGCCGATGTAGTCCACATAACGCTGGCCTTCAGCGTCATAGATGTAGGCGCCCTCGCCGCGGGCGATGAAGCGCGGCGTGCCGCCGACGGCGCGGAAGGCGCGCACGGGAGAGTTCACGCCGCCGGGAATGACGCGCGCGGCGCGCTCGAAGAGCTCGGAATTGCTGGCCATGGGAGAGGAATCAGAAAGTTAGTGCATCCGGCGCGGCGTCTTGGGCGGCTGCTCGGGTTCGGGTTCGGGCTCGAAGTCGGGCGGCTCGCCGCCTTCCTCGTCCGCCCCGGGCAGGGCCCAGAAGAAGCGGTCGGGGATGACGTTGCCCATGCCGGGGCGAAAGCCCGCGTCCAGCGACTGGTCCAGGAAGGACAGCGCCTCGCTGACGGCCGAGTGCAGCTCGGCGCCCACCGACAGCAGCGCCGCCAGCGCCGCCGACAGCGTGTCGCCGGCGCCGACGAAGGCGGTCTCGAAGCGCTCGAACTTCTCGCCGGTGATGGGGCCTTGCGCATTGGCCAGCACGTTGTCCACGTACTGGTTGGGCAGCTGCACGCCGGTCACCAGCACGTGCTGGGCGCCGGCCTGCGCCGCGGCCACGGCCAGCTCGCGGGCCGACGGCGCGCGTTCGTTGTCCCAGTCGGGCAGCAGGAAGTCGGTCATGGTCTTGTGGTTGCCCACGAGGACCGCGGTCTGCGGCAGCACCAGCTCGCGCAGCGCGTCCAGGTAGCTCTGCTGTTCGTCCTCGTCGATCCAGGCGACGGAGGGCAGGTAGGTCACCAGCGGCACGTCCGGGTAGTCGCTCAGCACCTCGGCCACGGCGGCCACGGCTTCGGCGTTGCCCAGGAAGCCGACCTTCCAGGCCGTGATGGGCACATCCTCCAGGATGTGGCGGGCCTGCTCGGCGACCGTGTCGGCGTCGAGGTTCTCGTGCTCGAAGATCTCGGCGGTGTCGCGCAGCACGACGGCGGTGACGACGGGCAGGCAGTGCGCGCCCATGGCCGCGATCGTGGCGACGTCGCCGGCCAGGCCGCCGGCGCCGGAGGCGTCGCTGGCGTTGAAGCTCAGCACGCAGGCCGGCGGCGGGCTTTCCTGTTCGTCTTGGGATTCATCAACCTCGGGGTCGGTGGGGAGGGGTGTAGGGCTCATGGGGAGGTCTTGGCGGGCGCGGGCTAAGAGCTGCCGCAAAGCGTGGAGTCTGCCGCTAAAAGGGCGTTTCCGAAGCCCGAGGCACAGGCGTTTGCCCTCAGCATTGCACTCTCGGGCCCTGGCTAGAATGACTCGATTGTAGTGAGCAAACCCTAAGCACCGTGAGCGAACCCAGTACCTGGATGTGCCTGATCTGTGGATGGATCTATGACGAAGCTGCAGGCGATCCCGAGCATGGCATTGCGCCCGGCACGGCGTGGGCCGATGTCGACATGAACTGGACCTGCCCCGACTGCGGCGCCCGCAAAGAGGATTTCGAGATGGTGCGCATCTGACGCTGCCTTGCCGGCGGCCGCAGGGCCCGGACCCCAGCTGAAGTTCCGAGGAGACGACGTTTGAACGAGCAAGTTTCCGGTGCGGGGCCCACCCGCATCCTGGTCATCGACGACAGCAACACCATCCGCCGCAGCGCGGAGATCTTCCTGAAGCAGGGCGGTCATGAGGTGGCACTGGCCGAAGACGGCTTCGATGCGCTGGCCAAGCTGGGCGACTTCCATCCCGATCTCGTGTTCTGCGACATCCTGATGCCACGCCTGGACGGCTATCAGACCTGCGCCATCATCAAGCGCAACCCGCAGTTCTCGGGAGTGCCGGTGATCATGCTGTCGTCAAAGGACGGCCTGTTCGACAAGGCCCGCGGACGCATGGTGGGCTCGCAGGACTACCTGACCAAGCCCTTCACCAAGGATCAGTTGCTTCAAGCGGTGCTGCAGCACCGGCCTTGAGACGCGCCCAACGAGAGAACCGCCATGAGCATTCACAACATCCTGCTGGTCGATGATTCCAAGACGGAGCTGCACGCGCTGTCGGAGATGCTGGGCAAGCGCGGCTTCACCGTGCGCACGGCCGAAAACGGCGAAGAGGCCATGAAGCGGCTGGCCGAGGCCAAGCCCGACCTGATCCTGATGGATGTCGTCATGCCCGGCCAGAACGGCTTCCAGCTGACGCGGGCCATCACTCGCGACGAGCGCTACGCCGGCGTGCCGGTGATCATGTGCACGAGCAAGGGCCAGGAGACCGACAAGGTCTGGGGCATGCGCCAGGGCGCCAGCGACTACGTCGTCAAGCCCGTCAAGGCCGAAGAACTGCTCGCCAAGATCAAAGCCCTGGGCTGAGGCGGCAGGCGCATGGCCAACAAAACCGCCCTCCGCGAGCTCCAGCAGCGCCTGGCCGAGCGCATGCAGGCCGCGCGCGAGCAGACGCTGATCGCGAACTGGCTGGCCGTGGAATGCGCGGGCGTGGGCCTGCTGTTCTCGCTGAAGCAGGCCAGCGAGATCTTCGCGCCCGTGCCGATCAAGCCCGTGCCCTATGCCAAGCCCTGGCTGGCCGGCGTGGCCAACCTGCGTGGTGGCCTGTTCACGGTCGTGGACCTGGCCGTGTACCTGGGCCTGCGCGACCCTGTGTCCAGCCGCGCCGTGGCATCGCAGAGCCGCCTGGTGTCGCTGGGCACCGAACTGAACCTGAACTGCGCGCTGCTCGTGGACCGGCTGGCCGGCCTGCGCAGCGACGAGCAGCTGCCGCTGGCCGCGCAGCAGCCGGCCGGGCCGCTGCCGCGTTTTGCCGGTGCGCTGCGCTGCGACGAGGCCGGCCGCAACTGGCAAGAGATCGATCTCGAGGCGTTGTCGCGGCAGGAGAACTTCCTGCACATCGTCGCCTGATGCGCGCGCCGTTTCCGAGCTTCAAGCCGCGCGCGTGCGCGGACATCACAAACACTGAAGGACGAGGGTGAGATGAGCCTGCTGGACAAATTCAGGGGAAAGTCCGAAGCCGATGAGCTGCCGCAGGCACCGTCGGGAGGCCTGGACACCACCATCGACTCGCGCGGCGGCACCGGCTTCGACCCGAGCCGCGACGCCGACAACACCCTCGCCAGCGCCGAGACCTACGCGCGCACCGAGGCACCGTCCATCATCTCGCAGGCCCTGCCGTCCGAGCCGGGCCCGATCAGCGAGTTCCCGCCCAGCAGCACGATGAGCTTCGCGCCGACGACGCAGGCTGCCGACCCCACCCAGCTCCCGCCCCCTGCGGCGGCCGGCGCGGGCCAGCTGGGTGGTTTCTTCGGCCGCCATCGCCAGCGCGTGCTGACGGGCCTGGTGGCGCTGGGCTTCATCGGCACCGCCGTCTCGGTCAGCATGGTGCTGGTGTCGTCCAACCGCAGCGCGGCCCAGGTGCGCGCCTCCGGCCAGGCGCTGATGCACTCGCAGCGCATGGCCAAGTCCGTGTCCGCGGCGCTGGTCGGCAATCCGACCGCGTTCGGGGAGCTGCGCGAGTCGGTCAGCACGCTGAGCGGCGTCGTCCACAACCTGCGCACCGGCGAGGGCGATCTGGCCATTGCGCCGGCCGCCGTGCAGCCGACGCTGGATGCCTTGCAGCCCCTGGTCGAGCGCGCCGAGAAGAACGGCAAGGTCGTGCAGGGACAGGAGAAGATCCTGACCCAGGTGGGCCAGGCCTTGCGGGCCATCAACCGCCAGTCCAGCGACCTGCTGGAGTCCGCCGAGGCCGTGTCGTCCCAGGCCCTGCAGATCGGCGCCTCCGCCGGCGAGGTGTCGGCGGTCGGCCAGTTGGTCATGCTGACCCAGCGCATCGGCAAGAGCGCCAATGAATTCCTGACCCAGGAAGGCGTCAGCCCCGAGGCCGTGTTCCTGCTGGGCAAGGACTTGAACTCCTTCAAGCTCATCACCGAGGCCCTGATCAGCGGCAGCCCCGAGCTGCGCCTGAACGCGGCGCGCGACCCGCAGCTGCGGGAGCGCCTGCAGACCTTGCTCAAGCAGTACGAGCAGACCCGCACGCAGGCCTCGGCGATTCTGGGCAACCTGCAGGGGCTGGTGTCGGCCCGCGAGGCGCAGACGGCCATCCTCAACGACTCCGAGCCGCTGCGCAAAGGCCTGGAGCAAGTGGCCGGCGAGCTCGAGAAGTCCGGCGGCGCCGGCTGGGGCCTGATCTCGCTGCTGATGCTGTCCCTGATCGCGCTGGTCGCGGGTGCCGTGGGCTTCCTGCGCCTGTTCGTGGCCGACCAGTCCGAGCGCGCCGCGCTCGCCGAAGCCCAGCGGCGCGAGGCCGAGGCCCAGGAGCAGGAGGCCAAGCGCGTCAACGACGCCAACCAGGCGGCCATTCTGCGGCTGATGAACGAGCTGGCCAGCGTCGCCGAGGGCGACCTGACGCAGCAGGCGACGGTGACGGAAGACATCACCGGCGCGATCGCCGACTCCGTGAACTACACGGTGGAGGAGCTGCGCACGCTGGTGGGCCAGGTGCAGGCCACGGCCGCCCGCGTGACGGACACGACCGGTGCGGTGGACCAGACCTCCACCGACCTGCTGGCCGCGTCCAAAGAGCAGCTGCACGAGATCCGCGCCACCGGCGAGGCCGTGCTGGGCATGGCCAACCGCATTACCGAGGTGTCCGCGCAGGCGCAGACGACGGCCGAGGTGGCGCGCCAGAGCCGCCAGGCCGCCGAGCAGGGCCTGTCCGCGATGCAGAACAACATCGCCGGCATGAACACCATCCGCGACTCCATCCAGGAGACGTCCAAGCGCATCAAGCGGCTGGGCGAGTCGTCGCAGGAAATCGGCGAGATCACCGAGCTGATCTCGGACATTACCGAGCAGACCAACGTGCTGGCGCTGAACGCCGCCATCCAGGCCGCCTCGGCCGGTGAAGCGGGCCGCGGCTTCTCGGTCGTTGCTGAGGAGGTGCAGCGCCTGGCGGAACGCTCCGGCGACGCGACGCGCCGCATTGCCGCGCTGGTCAAGACCATTCAGACCGACACCCACGATGCCGTGGCCGCCATGGAGCGCTCGACACGTGGCGTGGTGGAGGGCACGCAGCTGTCCGATGCGGCCGGCAAGGCCCTGGAAGACATCGACAACGTGTCCCGCCAGCTGGACGAGCTGATCGTGCGCATTTCGTCGCAGGCGCAGCAGGAGGCGACGCATGCCAACGAGGTGGCCGCCAACATCCAGCACATCTTCGCGGTGACCGAGCAGACCTCCGAGGGCACGCGCTCCACCGCCCAGATGGTGCACGAGCTGTCCCGCTCCGCCGAGGCGTTGCGCACGTCCGTGTCCCGATTCAAGGTCGCCTGACCGGCACCCGCACACCGCACCGAGCAGAAAGCCCACCGCATGGACAGCTCCCTGCGAGACTCCGAATTCCCGGCCGACCTCAGCCCGCTGGCCTGGGTGCAGGAGGAATTGCGCCGCTCCCTGGAGTCCGTACACAAGACCCTGCGCCGCCTCGTGCGCGACGCTGGCGACAGCCGGCTCGCCGCGTTTGGCGGCGACGCCCAGCCCAGCCAACCGTTGTTGCAGGCGGCGGCCCAGCTGCACCAGGTCAGCGGCGTGCTGTCGCTGGTCGGCCTGCCGGCCGGCGCGGCCGTGCTGCGCGCCGCCGAGACCGCCGTGGCCCGGCTCGCCGAGCGGCCGCTGGAGGTCGAGGCCGGCATCGTCGACACCATCGAGCATGCCGACTTCGCGCTGCTGGCCTACGTCGCCCGGCTGCTGGCCGGCAGCAAGGCCTCGCCGCTGTCCCTGTACCCCAGCTACCGCGGCCTGCAGCAGCTCAACGGTGCCGAACGCATCCATCCGGCCGACCTGTGGCCCTTCGACTGGAGCTGGCGCAGCATCCCGCTGGAAGCCGACGTGCCGCCACGCTCGCCCGAAGCCGTTCGCGCGCCCTTCGAGGCCGCCTTGCTGCGCCACATGCGCGAGCCCAGCCCCGTGCATGCGGCCAACCTGTCCGGGTTGTGCGCCGGTCTCGCCGCCGCGCTGCCGGCGGGCAGCTCGCGCACGCTGTGGCAACTCGCCGCGGCCGTCTTCGAAGGCCAGGCGCTCAAGCTGCTCGGCAGCGACGCCTACACCAAGCGCCTGGGCTCCCGGCTGCTGCACGAGCTGCGCAGGATCGGCGTCGGCGGCCAGGGCGAGCAGGCCGATCCCGGGCGCGAACGCCTGGCCCAGGACCTGCTGTTCTTCTGCGCCCAGTGCCGCGTCGCCCAGGGCGGCGGCCCGCGCCTGAAGACCGTGCACGAGGCCTACCGCCTGACCGACGAGCAGGCTGGCGACTACGAGGACGCCAGCCTCGGCCGCATCGACCCGGCCTGGGTCGCGCAGGCCAAGCGCCGCGTGCTCGCGGCCAAGGAGAGCTGGTCCAGCGCCGCCGAGGGCGACCAGCACCGGCTGGGAGGCCTGGATGAGCAGTTCGCCGCGCTGGCCGATTCCCTGACCCGCCTGTTCCCCAGTGGCGAGGTGCTGGCCCAGACGCTGCAGCGTGCCGTCGTCGCGACGCTGCGCTCGCGCACCACGCCGGCGCCGGCGCTGGCGATGGAGATCGCCACCAGCCTGCTCTACGTGGAGGCCGCGCTGGAAGACGCCGCCTTCGACCAGCCCGAGCAGGCCGACCGCGTGCGCCGCCTGGCGCGCCGCGTCGAGGCCGTTGCCCACGGGCAGGCGGCCGAGCCGCTGGAAGACTGGATGGAGGACCTGTACCGCCGGGTCTCCGACCGCCAGACGCTGGGCAGCGTCGTGCACGAGCTGCGCGCCAGCCTGTCGGAGATCGAGCGCCAGTGCGACGAGTACTTCCGCAGCCCGACCCAGCGCGAGCTGCTCATCCCCGTGCCCGGCCAGCTGCAGGCCATGCGCGGCGTGCTCAGCGTGCTGGGCCTGGACCAGGCCGCCCTGGCCACCGTGCGCATGCGCGACGAGGTCGACGGCCTCGCCAACACCGAGATCGACTTCAACCGCCCCGGCGCGCGCGATGTCTTCGAGCGCCTGGCCAACAACCTCGGCGCCCTGGGTTTCCTCATCGACATGCTCAGCGTGCAGCCGCAGCTGGCCAAGCGCATGTTCCAGTTCGACGAGGCCAGCGGCCGGCTGGACGCCGTCATGGGCCGCCGCGAAGGCGCCGTCGAACTGCCCGACTTCGAGGCCAGCGGCTTCCACGTCGACCTGGACACCGGGTCGCCGCCGGCCGCCGCCCTGGCGCTGGACGCCACCCAGCCGCTGCACATCGACTTCGCCAGCCTGGACCTGCCCGACCTCAGCCTGCCCGACGTGGACCTCTCGCAGCCGGCCCCGGCCGCCGCCGAGCCGGTCGCGCCCGCGCCCAGCGTTGCCGACGATCCGGAGATGCGCGAGATCTTCCTGGAGGAGGCCGACGAGGTCATCGCCAATGCGCGCGCCGCGCTGGCGGAGCTGCGCCAGCATCCGGGCGAGCATGGCCAGCTCACCATCGTGCGCCGCGCCTTCCACACCCTGAAGGGCAGTGCCCGCATGGTGGGCCTGAACGACTTTGGCGAGGGCGCCTGGGCCTGCGAGCAGCTCTACAACGCCCGGCTGGGCGAGGCCCAGCCGCTGGCCGATGCGGCGCTGCTGGCCTTCACGAACGAGGCACTGGACTATTTCGCGCACTGGCGCCAGCAGATCGCCGGCAGCGAGTCGGGCCACAGCCTGCCGGACCCGCTGCGCCGCAGCGCCGATGCCCTGCGCCTTCAGGGCCAGGCACTGCCGCTGGATTGGCCCGCCGAGGCCGCGGCGGCCGAGACGGTCGAGGCTGCGCCCGAACCCCTGGCCGAGGCCGCGCTGGAGCCCGAGCCGGCCCTTGCCGTGCCGCCGGCCGAGACGACGGAGCCGCCCCTGCCGGTGCCCGACCTCGTGCTGGAGCTGGACGCGCCGGCCGCCGAGGCCAGCCCGTCGCTGCCCGAGATCGCGCTGGACCTCGGCGCGATCGAATTGCCGGGCGACGAGGCCCCTGCCCACGCGCCGACCGAGGCCTTGCCGCTGCCCACCCCGCCGCGCGAGGAGCAGACGCTGGCCAACTTCGGCCTCATCCTGGACCTGGACGAGCCCGAGGCGTTCATGCCCGCCGAGCCCCTGGCCGAGGCGCCGCCCAGGCCCGAGGAGGTCACGCTGGCCCTGCCCAGGCTGGTGGTCGACAACGAGGCCGCCGCGGCTGCGGCCGAGCCGGAACCCGAGCCCGAGCTCGAATCGAACGACGGGGAAGAGGGCTTCAAGCTCATCGGCCCGCTGCGCATCAGCATCGCGCTCTTCAACATCTTCCTGAACGAGGCCGACGAGCTGTCACGCAAGCTCTCCATCGGCCTGGCCGAATGGGCGGCCGAGCTGACCCAGCCGGTGCCGCCGAGCTGCGAGGCGCAAGCCCACGCACTGGCCGGCAATGCGGCGACGGTCGGCTACGACGACCTGTCTGCACTGGCCCGTGAGCTGGAGCACACGCTGGGCCGCGCGCAGCGCGCCGCCCGCTACGAGGAGGCCGACGCCGAGCTGTTCCTGCGCGCCGCGGACGACATCCGCCGCCTGCTGCACCAGTTCGCGGCCGGGTTCCTCAAGCCGCACGATCCCGAGCTCATCACCCGCCTGCACGCCTACGAGCCGCAGGAAGAGTCGCTCACGGCCGCCGCCGAGCTGGACGGCCTGCCCATGGAAGCCGCCCTCGGCATGCCGGTGGCCGAAGTCATCGAGGTCGCCGAGGCCGCCCCCGAGCCGGTGCTGGCCGCGCAGCCCGCGCCCGTCGAGCCCGAGCCCGAGCCGGGCCTGCCCGACAGCATCGAGCCCGACCTGTATCCCATCTTCGAGGAGGAAGGCCGCGACCTGCTGCAGCAGCTGCACGGCGCCCTGCGCGACTGGCTGGCCCACCCGGGCGAGCTGGGCCGCTCCGATGCCTGCATGCGTGCGCTGCACACGTTCAAGGGCGGTGCCCGCCTGGCCGGCGCCATGCGCCTGGGCGAGCAGGCCCACCATCTGGAATCGGCCATCGAGGCCTTGCTGCGCGACGGCAGCGCCGACCATGCCCAGGTCCAGTCCCTGCAACTGGAGGGCGATGCGCTGGAGCATGCCTTCGAGGAGCTGGGCCGCAGCCTGACGGCCGCAGCCGCCGTGCCTCTCGTGCCGACCGTCGTCGCGCCGCCCCCTCCGGCACCGGCCGCACCGGCCGCCAGGCCGCTGGCGGCCGCCGACGCGCCGCCGGCCCAGCCCGCCGTGGCCGACGGGCCGGCCGAGCCGGCCCGCGAGATCGACTGGAGCCGCTTCACCGACACGGCCGAGGTGGACGCCGGCAGCGACAACCTCGCCATCGGCCAGGCCCTGGTGCGGGTGCGCGGCAGCCTGCTGGAGCGCATGGCCACGCAGGCCGGCGAGGTCAGCATCCGCCGCGCGCGCATGGAGTCCGAGCTGGCGCAGATGAAGGGCTCGCTGCTCGACCTGGACGACAACCTGGAGCGCCTGCGTGCCCAGCTGCGCGAGCTGGAGCTGCAGGCCGAGGCCCAGATGCACACCCAGCAGGAGCTGGCGCAACAGGGCGGCCGCGAGTTCGACCCGCTGGAGTTCGACCGCTACACCCGCTTCCAGGAACTGACCCGCATGCTGGCCGAGTCGGTCGGCGACGTGGCCACGCTGCAGCGCGCGCTGGGCCGCAACGTGCAGACCGGCGAGGACGAGCTGGCCGCCCAGTCGCGGCTGACGCGCGAGCTGCAGGACGACCTGCTGCGCACGCGGCTGGTCGAGTTCGACTCCGTCGGCGAACGCATGCACCGCGTCGTGCGCCAGGCCGCCCGCGAGAGCGCCAAGCAGGTCAGGCTGGAGATCAGTGGCGGCCAGACCGAACTGGACCGCTCGGTGCTGGAACGTACCGCGGGCGCCTTCGAGCACCTGCTGCGCAACAGCGTCGCCCACGGCATCGAGACGCCCGACGCCCGCGCCGCCGCCGGCAAGGACCCGGTCGGCACGCTGCGCATCGAGGTCAGCCAGCATGGCAACGAAGTGCTGCTGAACTTCTCGGACAACGGCGCGGGCCTGAACCTCGCCCGCATCCGCGAGCGCGGCCTGCAGCTGGGCCTGATCACGCCCGACGCCGAGCCCGACGAGGCCCAGCTCCAGCGCATGATCTTCGCGCCGGGCTTCTCCACCGCCAGCCAGGTCACCGAGCTGAGCGGGCGCGGCATCGGCATGGACGTCGTGCGCGCCGAAGTGGGCACGCTGGGCGGCAGCATCGAGACCACGTCGACGGCCGGCCAGGGCACCAGCTTCCTGCTGCGCCTGCCGCTGACGACGGCGCTGACGCAGATCGTGCTGCTCAAGAGCGCGGACCAGGTCGTCGCCGTGCCGGCGGCGCTGATGGCCTCCGTGCAACGCGTGCCCGTCGAGGCCGTCGAGGCGGCCTATGCCAGCGGCAAGCTCGTGCACGGCGGCGCGGAGTTGCCGTTCTACTGGCTGGGAGGCCTGCTGGGCCATGCCGGCCGCGGCCTCACGCATGGCCGCCATGCCCACGTCGTGCTCGTGCGCAGCGCCCAGGCGTCGCTGGCCCTGCATGTGGACGAAGTCGTCGGCAATCAGGAGGTCGTCGTCAAGAACCTCGGCGCCCAGCTCAACCGCGTGCCGGGCCTGGCGGGCATCAGCCTGCTGGCGTCGGGCGAGGTCGCGCTGATCTACAACGTCGTCGCGCTGGCCGACTGGTACGGTGCCGATGCCCGCGCCCGCCTCGCCGCGGCGGCCCAGGCGCAGGCCTCGTCGCCGCTGCAGGCGGCCCCGGCCGCCGAGGCGGTGGAGCAGGCGCCGCTGGTGCTGGTCGTCGACGATTCGCTGACGGTGCGCCGCGTGACGCAGCGCTTCCTGGAGCGCGTGGGCCTGCGCGTCGTGCTGGCCAAGGATGGCCTGGACGCGATGGAGCGGCTGGCGGGCGACGAACTGCCGGCGGTGGTGTTGTCCGACATCGAGATGCCGCGCATGGACGGCTTCGATCTGGTGCGCAACATGCGCGCCGACTCGCGGCTGGCCGGCCTGCCGGTCATCATGATCACGTCGCGCATCGCGCAGAAGCACCGCGACTACGCCGCCCAGCTCGGGGTGGACCACTACCTCGGCAAGCCCTATGACGAGGATCACCTGCTGGGCCTGATCCACCAGTACACCCAGCGCGCCCGGGCGGCCTGAGCACGACATGTCCCAGGTTGTCGATCACCTCGCCGAGTTGACCGGGTTCCGTGACCGTGACGTCATGGACGTCACGCTGGTCATGGCTTTGCGGGACCTGCTGGAGCCGGAGTCGGTGGCCATCTACCGCAGCGTCGGCGAGCCTGGCGAGGAGCGCTGGCTGACCCGCGCCCATCTGCGCGCGGGCGACGCCGTCGCCTCGGCCGACCCCCTGTGGGCCAAGCCGGCCGCGCTGCCGCCCGCCACCGACCACCCGCTGCGCCTGGAGGCCATGCGCAGCCGCAGCGTGACCCAGGTGGCGCAGGGCGGGCAATGGCTCTACCTGTTCCCGATCGCGACCGATCGGGACGTCATCGGCGTCATCGAGATCCTGTCCACGCGACGCCTGGGTGCCGGGGCGCAGCGCATGGTCGGCAGCGTGCTGCGGATCTATCACAACTTCCAGGGCCTGCTCGACTACTCCGAGCGCGACACGCTGACCGGCCTGCTCAACCGCAAGACCTTCGACGAGAGCTTCCTGAAGGTGTTGTCCGACATCCCGGCCCGGCACGAGGTCCGGCACGAGGCCGAGGACCGCCGCCATGAGACGGCCACGCCGCACTACGTGCTGGGCGTCATCGACATCGACCACTTCAAGTCCGTCAACGACCGCTTCGGCCACCTGATCGGCGACGAGGTGCTGCTGCTGCTCTCGCGGCTGATGCGCGGCTCCTTCCGCTTCCACGACCTGCTCTACCGCTTCGGCGGCGAGGAGTTCGTCGTGCTGATGCGCTGCGACGAGGAGGTCCACGCCGGCGAGGCGTTCGAACGCCTGCGCGTGAACACCGAGCGCTACGTCTTTCCGCAGGTGGGCCGCATCACCGTCAGCATCGGCTTCACCGAGGTGAGGGCAGACGACTCGCCCGCAGGCGCCTTCGAGCGCGCCGACAAGGCCGTCTATCATGCCAAGGCGCATGGCCGCAACCAGGTGCACAACTACGCGGCGCTGGTGGCCAGCGGCGTGATCCAGGAAGCCGCCCAGCTCAGCGACGTCGAGCTGTTCTGAGCCGCGGCTGAATCGTGGCCCCGCGGGGCTCAGAAGGAACGGCTCTTCACGACGGCATAGCGCGCCAGCGTGCGTTCGCGGGCGAGCGCATGGTCGACGACGGGCCGCGGGTAGTCCACGCCCTGCATCGCCAGCGGCGCGCGCTCCCAGGGGGCGTGGATGGCCTTGGCATCCAGGCCGGCGAGTTCCGGGCAGTAGCGGCGGATGAAGCGCCCCTCGGCGTCGAACTTCTCGCTCTGGCTGGTCGGGTTGAAGATGCGGAAATAGGGCTGGGCGTCGCAGCCGCTGCTGCTGGCCCATTGCCAGCCGCCGTTGTTGGCGGCGAGGTCGAAGTCCAGCAGCTGCTCCGCAAAATAGGCTTCGCCGCGGCGCCAATCCAGCCCCAGGTCCTTGCACAGAAAGCTGGCCGTCACCATGCGCAGGCGGTTGTGCATGTAGCCGGTCTGGTTGAGCTGGCGCATGGCCGCGTCCACCAGCGGAAAACCTGTTCGGCCTTCGCGCCAGGCGGCGAAGAGCCGGTCCGCGTGCGCGCCGGTTTCCCAGGCGATGGCGTCGTACTCGGGCCGGAAGGCGGATGTCATCGCTCGCGGGTGGTGGTGCATGACCTGGTGATAGAAGTCGCGCCAGATCAGCTCCGACAGCCAGACCTCGGCGCCGCGGTCGCCGCCCAGCATGCGCTGGTGGGCCAGGCGCGCCAGGCGCCGCACGGACACGGTGCCGAAGCGCAGGTGCACGCTCAGGTAGCTGGGGCCCTTGAGCGCCGGGAAGTCGCGCTTGCGGTCGTACTCGCCGATGCGGTCCAGGAAGTCGTCCAGCAGCGCCTCGGCACCGCGGCTGCCCTGGCCGAGATGAGGCGTCAGTCCGGCGGGTTCGAAGCCGATGTCCTTCAGCGCGGGCACGCCGCGCGCCAGCGCGTGGCCGGCCAGCGCCGCCGCGTGGCGCTCGACCGGGTAGCTGCTCAGGAAGAACTCGTCCACCCGGCGCAGCCAGGCATTCTTGTAGGGCGTGAACACGCCATACGGCCCGCCGGCGGCCGTCATGACCTCGCGGCGTTCGAAGACGACGTGGTCCTTGAAGCTGCGCCACGCGACGCCGCGGCCCTCCAGCCGCTCGGCGACCCGCGCGTCGCGCTGCAGCGCCTGGGGCTCGTCGTCGTGGTTGGCGTAGACGGCCTGCACTGCCAGCTCGGCCGCCAGCCGCGGGATCTCCTCGGCCGCCACGCCATGCCTCACGATCAGCGCGCCGCCGCTTGCGCGCAGGGCATCGTCCAGCGTCTGCAGCGCGCCGAGGATGAACTCCACGCGCCTGTCGGCGCGGGGCAGGGCGTCAAGGATGTCGCGGTCCAGCACGAAGGCGCAGAAGACCCGCCGGGCGGCACGCAGCGCCCGGTAGAGCGCCGCCTGGTCGTCGAGGCGCAGGTCGCGGCGGAACCAGACGAGGACATGATCAAAATGCTCGGACATGCCCGCAGAATAAAATGCTTCCATGCCCGCCGACCGGATCGTCCTGACCAACCAGTTCCTCATCGCCATGCCCGGCATGGCCGACGAGTCTTTTGCAGGCACGGTGGTCTACCTGTGCGAGCACAACGACAACGGCGCGCTGGGCCTGGTGATCAACAAGCCCATCTCGCTGACGCTGGGCCATCTGTTCGAGAAAGTCGAGCTGAGCCCACCGGCCGAGCCGCTGGCCGACAGCCCGGTCTTCTACGGCGGCCCGGTGCAGACCGACCGCGGCTTCGTGCTGCACGAGCCGCTGGATGCGGAGGGCGGGCACTACAACGCCACGCTGGCCGTGCCCGGGGGCCTGGAGATGACGACCAGCCGCGACGTGCTGGAGGCCTTGTCCAACGGCGCCGGCCCCAAGAAGCTGCTGGTCACGCTGGGCTACAGCGGCTGGGCCGCGGGCCAGCTCGAGGAAGAGATCGGCCGCAACGGCTGGCTGACGGTGGACGCCTCGCCGGCCATCATCTTCGACACGCCGGTGGAGCAGCGCTACGAGCGCGCGCTGGGCCTGCTGGGCATCGACCCGCGCATGCTCAGCGCCGACGCGGGGCACGCGTGATGGCGGCCCTTGCGCCATCCCAGCTTCAGTCCTTTCTTGCTTTTGACTTTGGCCTGCGCCGCATCGGCGTGGCCTCCGGCACGCGCCTGCTCGGCGCGGCCGAACCGCGCGGCACGATCAAGGGCGGTGACTTCGCGGCAATAGCCGCCCTCATCCAGACCTGGCAGCCCGACGCCCTCGTCATCGGCGTGCCGCGCCACCCCGACGGCGCGCCGCACGAGATGACGGCCAAGGCGCTGAACTTCGGCCGGCGTTTGCGCGGTCGCCACCACCTGCCGGTCTTCGAGGTGGACGAGCGCTACACCAGCGTCGAGGCCGAGGCCGAAGGCGCGCACGACGTGGACGCCGCCGCCGCCGCACTGATCCTGGAACAGTTTTTTCGAGAACACCCATGAGTGAACTGCTGCTTGATGCTGAGGGCCTGTACCTCGAGCTGAAGAAAGGTGTGCAGCGCCTGCTGACACCGGACACCGCCCTGGTGGGCATCTGGAGCGGCGGCGCCTGGCTGGCCGAGCGGCTGGCCGCGGACCTGGGCGTGGCGGCCGGCACCATCTCCAGCGCGCTGCACCGTGACGACTTCGGTTCGCGCGGCATGGCCAAGGCCGACCACACGCGGCTGCCCTTCGACGTGAACGGCCGCGACATCCTGCTCATCGACGACGTGCTCTACACCGGCCGAACGACGCGCGCCGTCATCAACGAGCTGTTCGACTTCGGCCGCCCGGCGCGCGTGCAGCTGGCCGTGCTGGTGGACCGCGGCGGGCGCGAGCTGCCCATCGAGCCGGCCCTCTCGGCCGCGCGCGTGACGCTCAAGGCCGACCAGAGCCTGCGCCTGGCGCGCAGCGACGACGGCCGCTTCAGCTTCGAGGTGAAGTGATGGCCCCCACGTTCACTTCGTTCACTGCCCCCCGCGGGGGCGTCGGCCTCCTTTGGGTCGGCCCTGCAGGAGTCCGGTGATGCTCAGCAAACGCAACCCCCAGCTCAACAAGCACGGCGAGCTCATCCACCTGCTGTCCACCGAGGGCCTGCCGCGCGCCATCATCGAGCAGATCCTGGACACGGCGGGCAGCTTCCTGTCCGTCAACGACCGCGAGGTCAAGAAGGTGCCGCTCTTGCGCGGCAAGTCGGTGTTCAACCTGTTCTTCGAGAACAGCACGCGCACGCGCACCACCTTCGAGATCGCGGCCAAGCGCCTGTCCGCCGACGTCATCAACCTCGACATCGCGCGCAGTTCCACCGCCAAGGGCGAGACGCTGCTGGACACCGTGGCCAACCTCAGCGCCATGCACGCCGACATGTTCGTCGTGCGCCACAGCGAGAGCGGCGCGCCGCACCTGATCGCCCAGCATTGCGCGCCTCACGTGCACGTGGTCAACGCCGGCGACGGCCGCCATGCGCACCCGACGCAGGGCCTGCTGGACATGTACACGATCCGGCACTTCAAGAAGGACTTCCGCAACCTGACGGTCGCCATCGTCGGCGACATCGTGCACTCGCGCGTGGCGCGCTCGGACATCCACGCGCTCAGCATCCTCGGTGTGCCCGAGATCCGCGCGGTCGGCCCCAAGACGCTGGTGCCCGGCGACCTGCGCGACATGGGCGTGCGCGTCTGCCACGACATGGCCGAGGGCGTGCGCGACGCCGACGTCGTCATCATGCTGCGGCTGCAGAACGAGCGCATGAACGGCGGCATGCTGCCCAGCAGCGGCGAGTTCTTCAAGCACTTCGGCCTGACGCCCGACAAGCTGGCGCTGGCCAAGCCCGACGCCATCGTCATGCACCCCGGCCCCATCAACCGCGGCGTGGAGATCGCGTCCGAGGTGGCGGACGGCAAGAGCAGCGTGATCCTGCCGCAGGTCACCTTCGGCATCGCGGTGCGCATGGCCGTCATGGCCATCCTGGCTGGCAACGAGGCATGAGCATGAAGATCCTGATCAAGAACGGCCGCCTCGTCGACCCGGCCTCCAACCTCGACCGCGTCGGCGACGTCGCCATCGCCAACGGCCGCATCGTGCACCTGGGCGATCAGGGCGATTTCGGCGGCTTCGAGGCCGAGCGCACGCTGGATGCCACCGGCCTCATCGTCGCGCCGGGCCTGGTCGACCTGTGCGCCCGCCTGCGCGAACCCGGCCACGAGCACGAAGGCCTGCTGGAAAGCGAGCTCGCCGCGGCGGCGGCCGGCGGCGTCACGAGTCTCGTCTGCCCGCCCGACACCGACCCGGTGCTGGACGAACCCGGCCTCGTCGAGATGCTGAAGTTCCGCGCCCGCAAGCTGAGCCGCTGCCGGCTGTTCCCGCTCGGCGCGCTGACGCGCCAGTTGCAGGGCCAGGCGCTGACGGAGATGGCCGAGCTCACCGAGGCCGGCTGCATCGGCTTCTCGCAGGCCGAGGTGCCCATCAGGGACACGCTGGTGCTCAGCCGCGCGCTGCAGTACGCGGCCACCTATGGCTACACGGTGTGGCTGCGCCCGCAGGACGCCTACCTGGGCGGCGGCGTGGCCGCCAGCGGCGCCGTCGCGACGCGGCTGGGCCTGTCCGGCGTGCCCGTCAGCGCCGAGACCGTGGCGCTGCACACCCTCTTCGAGCTGATGCGCGGCACCGGCGCCCGCGTGCACCTGTGCCGCATCAGCAGCGCCGCCGGCGTGGAACTGGTGCGGGCCGCCAAGCGCGAGGGCCTGGCCGTCACGGCCGACGTGTCCATCAACTCGCTGCACCTCAGCGACGTGGACATCGGCTACTTCGACTCGGCCATGCGGCTGACGCCGCCGCTGCGCCAGGGCCGTGACCGCGACGCGCTGCGCGCCGGCCTGGCCGACGGCACGCTGGACGCGCTGGTGTCCGACCACATGCCCGTGACCAGCGACGAAAAGGCCGTGCCCTTCGCCGAGGCCACGCCGGGCGCCACGGGCCTGGAGCTGCTGCTGAGCCTGGCGCTGCGCTGGGCGCGGGACGCGCAGCTGCCGCTGCAGCGCGCGCTGGCCGTCGTCACCGCCGAGCCGGTGCGCGTGCTGGGCCCCGCGCTGGGCTCGCTGTCGGCCAGCGCCGGCCGCCTGGTGGAAGGCGGCGTGGCCGACGTCTGCGTCTTCGACGCCGATGCCAGCTGGTCCGTCACGCCGGAGGCGCTGGCCAGCCAGGGCAAGCACACGCCCTTCGCCTTCGCGTCCAGCGGCTTCGAGCTGCCGGCACGGGTGCGCTGCACGCTGGTGGCGGGTCACGTCGCCTACGAAGCCGCATGAGACCTCTGGTCGCGGCCTGGCGCCTCGTGCGCCTCGCGCCCCACGTGCTGCACGGCCTGTGGATCGTGAGCCGGCAATTCGGCCGCATGACGCCCGAGCGGCGCCAGCAGCGCGTGCAGTGGTGGTCGGCCCGGACGCTGGCCATCCTCGGCATCGAGCTCAAGGCCACGGGGCAGGCGCAGCCGGCCGGCCACCTGCTGGTGGCCAACCATGTGTCCTGGCTGGACATCGCCGGCGTCCATGCCGTGCTGCCGCAGGCGCGCTTCGTGTCCAAGTCGGACGTCAAGCACTGGCCGCTGATCGGCACGCTGGTCGAGGGCGTCGGCACGCTCTTCATCGAACGCGCCAACAAGCGCGACGCGCTGCGCGTGGTGCACCAGACGGCCGAGGCGCTGAAGAACGGCGATTGCGTGGCCGTCTTCCCCGAGGGCACGACGGGAGCGGGCCCCGAGCTGCTGCCCTTCCACGCCAACCTGCTGCAGGCTGCCGTCACGACCGGGGCGCCGGTATTGCCGGTGGTGCTGCGCTGGTACGAACCCGGCGAGCGCTTCGGCGCGTCGGCCCGCTTCATCGGCGGCACGACGCTGGTCCAGAGCCTGTGGCGCATCGCGTCGGCCCGGGGGCTGGGCATCGAGGTGCAGGTGCTGCCCAGCGTGGCCACCGAGGGCCTGGAGCGGCGCGCGCTCAGCGAGATGCTGCGCAGCCGTATCGCCGCCCGCCTGGGCTGACTTGCCGCGCCTGCGGCCGCAGGGCAGGCCGTGGCGCCAGCGGCGGGACGGGGCCTGAGCGGGTTCAGCGCAGCCAGGCCAGCCCGGCGCGGGTGTCACCGCGCGGCCGGTACTCCAGGCCGATGGCGCCGTCCCAGCCGTGCGCGTCGAGCAGGGCCAGCTCGGCCGCGTACTCGCCGGCCGTGGGCTCGTGCCGGCCGTCCACGCCGGCCAGCTGCACATGGCCCAGCAGGCCCAGGTCCAGCGCCCGCGCGAGGTGGCTCAGCGACTCGCCGCCTTCGGCGATGCGGCAGTGGTACAGGTCCAGCTGCAACCGCACGCGCGGCGAGGCGAGCAGGGACAGCAGTTCCAGCGCCTGCGCCTGGCGGTGCAGGAAATAGCCCGGCATGTCGCGGCGGTTGATGGGCTCGACGGTCAGCGTCAGCGCTGGTGGCGCCTGTTCGGCCGCCCAGGCCAGGTTGGCGAGCCAGGTGGCGCGCGCTTCGGCAGTGTTCTCGGCGATGCCCGACATCAGGTGCATGACGGGCGCGCCGGCCTGCGCGACCAGCTCGAAGCCGCGCAGGCAGTGCGCGCGGAACTCGGCCTCGCGGCCGGGCAGGGCGGCGAGGCCGCGCTCGCCGCGGGCCCAGTCGCCCGCGGGCGCGTTGATCAGCGCCACGGGCAGGCCATCCAGGCGCGCGAGCAGCCCGGCGCGATCGTGCTGGTAGGGGAGCAGCATCTCGACGCGGCCGAAGCCGTCGGCGCGCGCGGCATCGATGCGGTCGAGGTAGGCCAGCTCCGGGTAGAGCCAGTCCAGGTTGGCGGCGAAGCGTGGCGGCATGGTGATCACCTGGACTCCGCCACCAGGGCCGGGTTCAGCCGCGGGTCGTTGTACATCTTGAACTGGCGGTAGACCTTGAAATAGGCCCGTCCGGCGCGTGCATCGGCCAGCAGCTCGTCGTAGCAGTGGCCCAGGTCGGTGCGCTGCTGCGTGAGCTGCTGCAGCCGCTCGGTGCAGAGCCGGCGGTGCGTGTCGTCGACGTCGCTGCGCAGCGTCTGCTCGCGCATCGCGGCGATCTTCAGGCCGAGGATGGAGAGGCGGTCCAGCATGGAGCCGGCGGTCTCGCTGTTCAGCCGCACGCCGCCCTGCACGGTCGAGCGGGGCAGGGCGCTGGTGAGGGTCTCGGGATCGACGAGGCGCAGCGCACCGAGCAGGAACTCGTCGATGCGCTCGACGGCGTCGTTGCGGGCCTGGTTGTGGCGGTCGATGGCGCGCTTGTTGGCGACGATCTCGGCGTCGGCGGCCAGCGTGCGGCGCGCCAGGTCCTCCTGGGCCCAGAGGCAGCGGTTGTGGAAATGGTTGGCGGCGATGCAGCCGGCGAGGTCCGCCGTCTCGGCGGCCACGGGCTCCGACGCGAGGGCCAGGTCGTGCGCCGCGATGACGTCGGCGGAGGAGGGCAGGGAGGTCATGACGGCGGGTGAGAATCTCTCGCCATTTTGACGATTCGACGATGACACAAGCCCGTCCGTTGCTGGTTCGCCTGCGCAATTTCGTCGGCGACACGGTGCTGAGCCTGCCGGCGCTTCGGTTGCTGCAGGACCGGGGCTACCGGCTGGAGCTGCTGGGCAAGGGCTGGGCGCGCAGCCTGCTGGAGGCCGAGGGCTGGACGGTGCATGTGCGGCCCGACGGTTTGCTCGAGCGCGTGGCGCAGCTGCGCGAGCTGCGGCGGCGCCTCGCGGCGCAGGACCCGGGCTTCGACCGGCGCTCGAACATGCTGCTGTTCCCCTACGCCTTCTCGGCCGCGCTGGATGCGCGCCTGGCCGGGCTGCGGGCCGAGGGGCATGCCGGTGACGGCCGCAACTGGCTGCTGCGGCATGCCCACCCGCGCCGCGAGGGCCGGCACACGCTGCAGGAGTACTGGGAGCTGGCCTGCGACTTCCTCGGCATCCAGGCCGAGCCGCCCGCAGATATCGGCCTGCGCGTCAGCGACGCGCAGCGCGTGCAGGCGCGGGCGCTGCTGGCGGCGCAGGGCATCGAGCCCGGCCGCTTCGTGCTGATCTGCCCGTTTGCCAATGGCCGCGTGGAGTTCCTGGACCGCAGCTGGCCGGCCTTCCCGGACTTCGTGCGCCGGCTGCATGCGGCGGGGCGCCGCGTCGTCATCGTGCCGGGGCCGGCGGAAGTGCAGGGCGCCCGCGAGCTCTACCCGGATGCGCTGCGGCTGGAGGGCGTGCCCTTGGGCGTCTACAGCGCGCTGCTGCAACTGGCCGGCGTCGTCGTCGCCAACGACACCGGGCCGGCGCACATGGCCGCGGGCGTCGGCGCGCGGCTGCTGAGCATCTGGGGGCCGGTCGACCCCGCCCGCTGGGCGCCCTGGGGCTCGACCGTCACCCTCATGCGGCGCGGGCCCGGCGAGTGGTCCAGCGTCGACGAGGTGCGGTCAGCGGTGGCTCAGGCCTTGCCCTGAGCCGCGACGGCGGCGGCGGCCCTGGCGGCGGCTTCGGCGTCGCCCAGGTAGTAGCTCTTGATGGGCTTGAGGTCGGCGTCCAGCTCGTAGACCAGCGGGATGCCGTTGGGGATGTTGACGCCGACGATGGCGTCGTCGGCGATGCCGTCCAGGTATTTCACCAGCGCGCGGATGCTGTTGCCGTGGGCGGCGATGAGCACGCGCTGGCCGCTTTTGATCGTCGGCGCCACGGTGTCGTTCCAGAACGGCAGCACGCGGGCCACGGTGTCCTTCAGGCATTCGGTCAGCGGCACCTCGCCGTCGGCCAGGCCGGCGTAGCGGCGGTCGCCGCGCTCGCTGCGCGGGTCGGTCGCTTCCAGCGCCGGCGGCGGCGTGTCGTAGCTGCGGCGCCAGATCAGCACCTGCTCGTCGCCGTACTGCTTGGCCATGTCGGCCTTGTTCAGGCCCTGCAGCGCGCCATAGTGGCGTTCGTTCAGGCGCCAGGCGTGGCGCACCGGCAGCCAGGTGCGGTCCATCTGGTCCAGGCAGTGCCACAGCGTCCAGACGGCACGCTTGAGCACCGACGTGTAGGCGATGTCGAAGTCGTAGCCCGCCTCCTTCAGCAGCCGGCCGGCCGTCTTGGCCTGCTCGACGCCGGTGGGCGTCAGGTCCACGTCGGTCCAGCCGGTGAAGCGGTTTTCCAGGTTCCAGGTCGATTCGCCGTGGCGGATGAGGACGAGCTTGTACATGGGCGAGGGGCGCGCAGGTGGTGGGAAGCGGCGGATTATCCGACCCGGCGATAATCACCGGCTTCGTTGAATTACACGGGATGCTTGCTTGAACTTCCTGATCGAGAACTGGTTTTTGCTCGTCGCCGCCATCGTGTCCGGCGGCATGTTGCTCTGGCCCCTGCTGGTGTCGGGCTCACAGGGCGCCGCCGTCGGCACCGCGGAGGCGGTGCAGCTGATCAACCGCGAGAAGGGCGTGCTCATTGACGTCAGCGAGCCCGAGGAATTTGCCAAGGCCCACGCCGTCGGCGCGCGCAACATTCCCTTCGGCCAGATCGAGGGCCACAAGTCCCTGCCCAGCAACAAGGCCCTGCCGCTGGTGCTGGTGTGTCCGACCGGCGCACGCGCCGGCCGCGCCGCTGGCATGCTGCGCAAGCTGGGCTACGAGAAGGCCCGCGTGCTGGCCGGCGGCCTCAAGGCCTGGCGCGACGCCAACCTGCCGGTCGAGAAGACTGCGTAAGGAGAGTTTGGCAATGGCGATCGTCAAGATGTACACGACCCTGGTCTGCCCGTTCTGCGTCCGCGCCAAGATGCTGCTGAAGCAGCGCGGGGTGGAGCAGATCGACGAGGTCCGTGTCGACCTGGATCCGGCCGAACGCCAGGCCATGATGGACAAGACCGGCCGCCGCACGGTGCCGCAGATCTTCATCGGCGACACCCATGTCGGGGGGTGCGACGACCTCATCGCGCTGGACCAGCGGGGCGGATTGCTGCCCCTGCTCCAGGCGGCGTGATTTCAAGCCCGGGCAAGCCCGAGCGGCCCGTCGCGGGCCCTCGCCCATAATCCAGCCACCGCCCGCAGCACGCCGCCTGCGGGCTTTTGTTTGACTTCTCCGTTCGAAAGAGTCCCATGGCCGACGAGATCCAAGCTGCCCCCGAGGGCACCCCCGTGTTCCAGATCCAGCGCATGTACCTGAAGGATCTGTCGCTGGAGCAGCCCAACGCGCCCCACATCCTGCTGGAGCAGCAGCAGCCCCAGGTCGACATCAACCTGGCGCTGTCGGCCGAGAACGTCACCGACGGCATCTTCGAGGTCTGCGTGACGGCCACCGTCAACACCAAGGTCGGTGACAAGACGCTGTTCCTGGTGGAGGCCAAGCAGGCCGGCATCTTCGAGATCCGCAACGTGCCGCAGGAGCAGGTCGAGGGCATCCTCGGCATCGTCTGCCCGCAGATGGTCTACCCTTACCTGCGCGCCATCGTTTCCGACGTCTGCACCCGCGCCGGCTTCCCGCCCGTGCTGCTGACGGAAGTGAACTTCCAGGCCATGTTCGAGGCCCAGCAGGCCCAGCTCGCCGCCCAGGGCGGCCAGACCGTGAACTGAAGCCCCTCGCCTGGGCTCGCCTGCTGAACGCGGCGAGACCAGTCGGTCCCCCCGGGGGGACGGCGATTGACCGGGCGTTGAGCCCGGTCGGCATCGCCAGACGGGCCGGTTTGGGAGCGGCCCGGCGCTCGGCCCGTCAATGCCCGCTGACACGCCCCGCTCCGTGCGGGGCGTTTTACTTGGGGGACACTTCCGCGCATGACGACGATGAGAATCAGCGTGCTCGGCGCCGGTGCCTGGGGCACGGCCCTGGCCATCCAGGCCGCCAACGCCGGGCATCAGGTGCTGCTGTGGGGGCGCGACGGCGCCGCCATCGGGCAGATGCGCGCGGGCCGCCGCAACGCGGCCTACCTGCCCGACAGCGAGCTGCCCGCCGCGCTGGGCCTGACCGCCGACCGCGCGGCCGCCATCGCCCATGCCGAGCGCGGCCTGACCATCATCGCCACGCCGATGTCCGGCCTGCGCGAGACGCTGGCCGCGCTGCCGTCCGCGCAGCACGTGCTGTGGCTGTGCAAGGGTTTCGAAGCCGGCACGCGGCGGCTGGGGCACGAGATCGCGCGCGAGTTGCAGCCGGCGATGCGCGTGGGTGTGCTGTCGGGCCCCAGCTTCGCGCAGGAGGTGGCCGCCGGGCGGCCGACGGCGCTGGTCGCGGCCAGCGAGGACGCGGGCCTGGCGCAGGCCGCCGTCGACGCCTTCCACGGCGAGCGGCTGCGCGTCTACACCTCGACCGACCCGGTCGGCGTCGAGGTCGGCGGGGCGGTCAAGAACGTCATGGCCATCGCGGTGGGCGTCTGCGACGGCCTCTCGGCCGCCGCGCCCGATGCGCCGGGCCTGAATGCGCGTGCCGCCCTCATCACGCGCGGCCTGGCCGAGATGCTGCGCCTGGGCCAGGCGCTGGGCGCGCGCGCCGAGACCTTCATGGGCCTGTCCGGCCTGGGCGACCTCGTGCTGACGGCGACGGGCGACCTGTCGCGCAACCGCCGCGTCGGCCTGATGCTGGCGCAGGGCCTGGCGCTGCCGGAGATCCTCGCCCGGCTGGGCCATGTTGCCGAGGGCGTCTACAGCGCGCCGACCGTGCTGGCGCGGGCCCGCGAGGCCGGCGTCGAGATGCCCATCACCGAGGCCATGGTGGCCTTGCTGGACGGCCAGCTGCGCGCCACCGAGGCGGTGGAGCGGCTGATGAGCCGCGACGCACGCGCCGAGTAGGTCCGCCGTTGCCGGCTGTGGATGCAGCGCGTCAGGCGCCGCCCTGGTAGCCGTTCTGCCGCCAGGCCTCGAACACGGCGACCGCGACGCTGTTGCTCAGGTTGAGGCTGCGCTGGCCCTCGCGCATGGGCAGGCGCACGCGCTGCCCGGCTGGGAAGCCTTCGCGCAGCGCGGGCGCCAGGCCCGCCGTCTCGCTGCCGAAGACCAGCCAGTCGCCGGGCTGCCAGGCAACCTCTGCAAAGGGCCGGCTGCCGCGTGTCGTGAAGGCGAACAGGCGCGCCGCGTCGGGGGCTTGGTCGGCGAGGAACGCCGCCCAGTCGGCATGGCGCTGCACGCGCGCGTACTCGTGATAGTCCAGCCCAGCGCGCTGCAGCAGCCGGTCTTCCATCGAGAACCCCAGCGGTTCGATCAGGTGCAGGCTGCAGCCGGTGTTGGCCGCCAGCCGGATCACGTTGCCGGTGTTGGGCGGGATCTCCGGCTGGACGAGGACGATGTTGAACATGGGGCGGGAGTATCCCGCGCGGTGCATGGCGGGCCGAGCGCCGGGCCGCCCCAAGCCGGCCCGCGGTGGCGATGTGCTCGCGGCTCGATGCCGCGAGCATCGCCGTCCCCCAGGGGGCCTGGGCGAGGGGCTTCACTCATCCCCGGGTTCGGGCGTGCGCGCGATGACCCAGGCCTGCACGCTCATCACGCCGGCATCGAGCAGCACGCCGGCCAGCTCGAACAGCGTGGCGCCGCTGGTCATGACGTCGTCCAGCAGCGCGACGCTGGCGCCGCGCAGGCGGGCCGCGTGCAGCGGCTCGACGGCGAAGACGCCGCGCACATTGGCCGCGCGGGCCTGCAACCCCAGCCCCGCCTGGGCGGCGTTGTGCCGCACGCGCAGCAGCAGCCCGGTCTCGCAGCGCAGGCCGCGCCGCCGCGCCAGCGCCCGGGCCAGTTCGTGCGACTGGTTGTAGCCGCGTTCGCGCAGGCGTGCGGCCGACACGGGCACCGGCAGCAGCCAGTCCGGCGCATCCACGTCGGCGGCGTTCAGCGCGGTGTTCAGCCGCTCCAGCAGGCTCTCGCGCAGGTCCAGCGCCTGGTGGTACTTGTAATGCTGCAGCAGCCCGTCCCAGGGGAAGCGGTAGTCCAGCGCGGCCACCGTGCGATCCAGCGGCGGCGGTTCGCGCAGGCAGCGCCCGCACTGGGGCCGCGGCTTGCCGATGAGGTCGAGAGGCAGCCGGGCCGCGCAGGTCCAGCAGCGCGGCTGCGGGCGGGCATAGAGGGCCAGGCAGCTCTCGCAGATGGTCTGTTGGCTCCAGCTGCGACAGACCGCGCACTGTCCGGCGCAGCGCAGCAGCACCCTCTCGATCAGTGCGGGCCTGGACGCAGGCAGGGGGCGCGCGGACATCGGGTCAATATACTGAGCGGCCCATGAGCGAGCCGGCATCGACCCCTACTTCAAACAAGGGGCCGCGGCCCCAGGATCTCGACGTGGCCGCGGCGCGCCACCAGACCCGGCGCCTCGCCGTGGCCGCGCAGCCGCCCTGGCTGCACGCCGAGGTGGCTGGCCGGATGGCCGAGCGCCTGGGCTACATCAAGCTCCAGCCGCCCCGCGTGCTCGATGTCTCCCCCGCACTGGGCGCGAGCGCGGAATTGCTGCGGCTGGCCTATCCCGGCGCCCAGATGCTGTGGCACGAGGCCGATCCCGTGCTGGCGGCGCGCGCCGCCCAGGCCCGGTCGCTGAACTGGTGGCGCAAGCTGCGCGGCGCCTCCGGGGGGCAGGTCGAGACACTGCCCGCCCGGCCCGAGGTGGACCTGCTCTGGTCCAACATGGCCCTGCACGCCAGCGCCGACCTGCCCGCACTGCTCGACGCCTGGCAGGCCAGCATCGCGGTGGGCGGCTTTGTCATGTTCTCCTGCCTCGGGCCGGACAGCTTCATCGAGCTGCGCGCGCTGTACGCCCGCAACGGCTGGGGGCGTACAGCGCCGGACTGGTGGGACATGCACGACATCGGCGACCTGGTGCTGAAGGCTGGCTTCGCCGACCCTGTCATGGACCAGCAGCGGCTGCGCCTGACCTGGGCCAGCCCCGAGAACCTGCTGGCCGACCTGCGCGCGCTGGGGGGCAACCTGGCGCCGACGCGCTTTGCGGGCTTGCGCGGCCGCGGCTGGCGGCAGCGGCTGCTGGCCGAGCTGGAAACGCTGCGCGATGCCGAGGGGCGCCTGGCGCTGACGCTGGAGCTGGTCTTCGGCCACGCCTTCAAGGCCGCGCCGCGGTTGACCATGGCGGCCGAGACCCATGTGTCCGTCGACGCCATGCGCGCCTCGCTGCGCAAGGGGCGCGAAACGGGTTGAGGGCGGCTCGAAGGGAGGCCGCAAGAGCCTGAGGTGGGTGATTCCCCGGGGCTGGCGTGGTCCTGGGGCGCTATGGGGCTGGGCTAAACTCTTGCGCCGCATCAAGGACCAGGCACAAACCCGGCCCGCTTCACGGATTCGCGCTGCAAATCGGGTTATACGGCCGGCTTGCAAGCCCCGCTACTCAAAAAACCAAGTGACAACCATGACGATGATGAACGCACGAGTGCAGAGCGCCTCACGCGCTTGGGGCCGCTGGGCCGCGGCGGCGATGGCCCTGGCAGCGGGCCCGGCCCTGGCGGTGAACGATCTCAAGGGTGGCCCCGGCGTCAATCAGCTCAACCTGCACGAGCCGGTGACCAACATCGCCCGTGACCAGATGTGGTTGCACAACTTCATGCTGATCATCTGCCTGGCGATCTTCATCGCGGTGTTCGGCGTGATGTTCTATTCCATCTTCAAGCACCGCAAGTCCAAGGGCGCGGTGTCGGCCAATTTCCACGAAAGCGTGGGCGTCGAGATCGCCTGGACCGTGGTGCCCTTCCTCATCGTGATCGGCATGGCGCTGCCGGCCACCAAGGTGGTCGTCGCGATGAAGGACACGACCAATGCCGACGTGACCATCAAGGCCACCGGCTACCAGTGGAAGTGGGGCTACGACTACCTGAAGGGCGAGGGCGAGGGCATCGGCTTCCTGGCCACGCTGGACACCGAGCAGCGCGAGCAGTCCAACTCCGGCAATCCGACGCCGGTCGACAACTACCTGCTCAAGGTCGACAACCCGCTGGTCGTGCCGGTGGACAAGAAGGTCCGCATCATCACGACCGCCAACGACGTCATTCACGCCTGGATGGTGCCGGCCTTCGGCGTGAAGCAGGACGCCATCCCCGGCTTCGTGCGCGACACCTGGTTCAAGGCCGAGAAGATCGGCGACTACTACGGCCAGTGCGCCGAGCTGTGCGGCAAGGAGCACGCCTACATGCCGATCCACGTGAAGGTGGTGTCCGCCGAGGACTACACCAAGTGGGTCGAGGTCAAGCAAAAGGAAATGGCCGCCAAGGCCGATGACCCGAGCAAGGTGTGGGAGCAGGCCGCACTGATCGCCCGTGGCGAGAAGGTCTATGCCGCCAACTGCGCGGTCTGCCACAAGGCCGACGGCTCCGGCGCCGGCCCCATCAAGGCGCTGGACAAGTCGCCCGTCGTGCTGGCCGAGAACCACCTGGAGCAGATCCAGGTCGTGCTGAACGGCCGCATGGACAAGGGCATGCCCGCCTGGAAGCAGCTGAGCGACACCGACATCGCCGCGGTGGCCACGTACACGAAGAACAGCTGGTCCAACAAGACCGGCCAGACGGTGCAGCCGGCCGAAGTGGTCGCTGCCCGCAAGTAATCGACTGAACGCCGAATTAGAGGAAATCACATGAGTGCAGTGCTCCCCCCCCACGGCGCAGTCGGTGGCCATGACGGCCACGCCCACGACGACCATCACGATCATCACGCCCCCACCGGCTGGCGCCGCTGGGTGTTCGCGACCAATCACAAGGACATCGGCACGCTGTACCTGCTGTTCAGCTTCACGATGCTGATGATCGGCGGCATCCTGGCGCTGTGCATCCGCGCCGAGCTGTTCAAGCCCGGCCTGCAGTTCTTCAACCCGGAGCTGTTCAACCAGTTCACGACCATGCATGGTCTGATCATGGTGTTCGGGGCCATCATGCCGGCCTTCGTCGGCTTCGCGAACTGGATGATCCCGCTGCAGATCGGCGCCAGCGACATGGCGTTCGCGCGGATGAACAACTTCAGCTTCTGGCTGCTGATCCCGGCGGCGATCATGCTGGTGGCGAGCTTCTTCATGCCCGGTGGCGCGCCCGCCGCCGGCTGGACGCTCTACGCGCCGCTGACGCTGCAGATGGGCCCGTCCATGGACGCCGGCATCTTCGCGATGCACATCATGGGCGCCTCGTCCATCATGGGCTCCATCAACATCATCGTGACCATCCTCAACATGCGCGCCCCCGGCATGACGCTGATGAAGATGCCGATGTTCGCGTGGACCTGGCTGATCACGGCCTATCTGCTGATCGCCGTGATGCCCGTGCTGGCCGGCGCCATCACGATGACGCTGACCGACCGCCACTTCGGCACCGCCTTCTTCAACCCCGCTGGCGGCGGCGACCCGGTCATGTACCAGCACATCTTCTGGTTCTTCGGCCACCCCGAGGTCTACATCATGATCTTGCCGGCCTTCGGCATCGTCAGCCAGATCGTGCCGGCCTTCGCCCGCAAGCGCCTGTTCGGCTACGCCTCGATGGTGTACGCGACGGCCTCCATCGCCATCCTGTCCTTCATCGTGTGGGCCCACCACATGTTCGCCACCGGCATGCCGGTGACGGGCCAGCTGTTCTTCATGTACGCGACCATGCTGATCGCCGTGCCCACGGGCGTGAAGATCTTCAACTGGCTGGCCACGATGTGGCGCGGCTCGATGACCTTCGAGACGCCCATGCTGTGGGCGGTGGGCTTCATCTTCGTGTTCACGATGGGCGGCTTCACCGGCCTGATCTGCGCGATGGCGCCCATCGACATCCAGATCCAGGACACCTACTACGTCGTGGCCCACTTCCACTACGTGCTGGTGGCCGGCTCGCTGTACGCGCTGTTCGCCGGCGTCTACTACTGGGGCCCGAAGTGGACCGGCGTGATGTATTCGGAGACCCGCGGCAAGATCCACTTCTGGGGCTCGCTGATCTTCTTCAACGTCACCTTCTTCCCGATGCACTTCCTGGGTCTGGCCGGCATGCCGCGTCGCTATGCCGATTACCCCATGCAGTTCACCGACTTCAACCAGATCGCGTCCATCGGCGCCTTCGGTTTCGGCCTGATGCAGGTCTACTTCTTCCTGTTCGTCGTCGTGCCGATGATGCGCGGCAAGGGTGAGAAGGCCCCGCAGAAGCCCTGGGAAGCCGCTGAAGGCCTGGAGTGGGAAGTGCCGTCGCCGGCCCCCTTCCACACCTTCGAGGAGCCGCCCAAGCTGGACGCCTCGGCGACCCGCATCGTCGGCTGAGGACGAGCCCATGACGCCCGAGCAACGCAAGGCCAACCGTCGGCTGGGTCTGATCCTGCTGTCGATCGCGCTGGTCTTCGGTGTCGGCTTCATCGCCAAGATGACGCTGTTCGCCGGCCACTGACATGCGAATCCTCGCTGCCCTGCGTCGCGACAACCGCCAGCTCCTCACCAAGCTGGCGGTCATCGTGGCGCTGATGTTCGGCTTCGGCTATGCGCTGGTGCCGCTCTACAGGGCGATCTGCGAGGCACTGGGCATCAACGTGCTGTCGCTGTCCGAGCGGCAGACGCTGCTGGCGACCAAGGGCATCGCGGACGGCAACGGCCAGGTCGACTACAGCCGCGAGATCACGGTCGAGTTCGACACCAATGCCCGCGGCCCCTGGGACTTCAAGCCGGCCGTGCGCCACATGACGGTGCACCCGGGTGAACTGAGCCAGGTCATGTACGAGTTCCGCAACAAGCAGGACCGCACCATGGCCGCGCAGGCCATCCCGAGCTATGCGCCGATGCAGGCCGGCGCGCACTTCAACAAGCTGGAATGCTTCTGCTTCAACGAGTACACGCTGAAGCCGGGCGAGAGCAAGCAGTGGCCGGTCGTGTTCGTCATCGACCCCAAGCTGCCCAAGGATGTGAAGACCATCACTTTGTCGTACACCTTCTTCGAGGTGGCAGGCAAGGGTGGGGTCAAGCTGGGCGAGGCACCCAAGGGTGCGGGGGCGGCGTTGTGAGCGAGGCAGGCAAGGATCTGAAGGAAGCCGTGGGCCGCAAGATGTCCTTCGTGCAGACGATCTCGGCCGTGGCCTGGGGGTTTTTTGGCGTGCGCCGGGGCAAGGATCACGCGAATGACGTGGCCAAGCTCAACCCGGTGCACCTGATCATTGCGGGCGTGCTTGGCGCGGCCCTGCTTGTATTGGTGCTGGTGCTGCTGGCCCGTTGGGTCATCAGCAGCGGTGTGGCTGGCGCCTGAGCGTCAGCCGCGACAAGGTTCAGAACGAGAGTAGAACTAGGAGAACGACATGTCGGCAGCGACTACCCCGGGTAAAGCCCCGTACTACTACGTCCCGGCGCCCTCGCGGCATCCGGTGATGGCCGCCATCGGCCTGTTCTTCGTCATCCTGGGTGCGGGCCAGTGGGTCAACGGCCACGGCTGGGGCATGTACTCGCTGTTCGGCGGCCTGGCCCTGTGGGCCTTCGTGCTGCAGCAGTGGTTCCGCGACGCCATCGGCGAGAGCGAGGGCGGCCTGTACAGCGACCGCATCGATGTCTCCTTCCGCTGGAGCATGGGCTGGTTCATCTTCTCGGAGGTGATGTTCTTCGCCGCCTTCTTCGGCGCGCTGTACTGGGCGCGCGTGTTCTCGGTGCCGGCGCTCGGCAGCCTGGAGAACTCGCTGCTGTGGCCCGACTTCAAGGCCATCTGGCCCAGCACGGCCGCCGGCTTCACCGCCGCACCGGGCGGCACGGTCGAGGCCTTCACCACCATCGGCCCCTGGCCGCTGCCGACGCTGAACACCGCGCTGCTGCTGACCTCGGGCGTGACGCTGACCATCGCCCACCACGCACTGATCGCCGGCAACCGCGCCCGCACCATCGGTTTCATGTGGGTCACCGTGCTGCTGGGTCTGGTGTTCCTGTTCGTGCAGGGCTTCGAATACGCCCACGCCTACAAGGATCTGAACCTCAAGCTCAGCTCCGGCATCTTCGGCTCGACGTTCTTCATGCTGACCGGCTTCCACGGCTTCCACGTGTTCGTGGGCATGCTGATGCTGCTGTTCATCACGATCCGGCTGATGAAGGGGCACTTCACGGCCGACCGCCACTTCGGCTTCGAAGGCGCAGCCTGGTACTGGCACTTCGTCGACGTGGTCTGGCTGGGCCTGTACGTCGTCGTCTACTGGATGTAGGCCGACACACCCCCAAAGAGCAAAGCGCCGCAGCCGCGGCGCTTTTTTTCTGGGGCTCCGGGGCCCTCAGGATTTCACGGGCAGCCCCGTCGGCTGTATCCAGCCCAGCTTCCAGCCCAGCAGGATCATGAGGAACAGCGCCACGGAAAGTGCCACCCGCAGCGCCAGCGCGCGGGCCATGTTGGGGCTGCGCCTGGCGTCGCCGCGGCCCTTGCGCAGCATGAAGACGCCGGCCGCGCCGAGCGCGCCGAGGATGCCGATGAAGGCGATCAGGAACACGAATTTCATGACGACGGATTATCCGCGTGGGGTGCCGGCGTGACCGTGCGGCGCTGGCTGCTGCTGGCCGCCGCGCTGCTGGGCGCCGCGCTGACCGCGCGTCTGGGGGTGTGGCAGCTCGACCGCGCCCAGCAGAAGCTCGCCCTGCAGGCCGCCGTCGACGCGGAGGCCGCCCGGCCGCCGCTGGCCAACGCGGACCTGGGCGGACAGGAGCAATTGCACCGGCGCGTCATCCTGCGCGGACGCTGGGCCGCCGATCGCAGCGTCTGGCTGGACAACCGCCCCATGGACGGCCACGCGGGTTTCTACGTCGTCACGCCGCTCCAGCTGACGGGCCGCAGCGAGGCCGTCCTCGTGCAGCGCGGTTGGGTGCCGCGCGATCCGGCCGACCGCAGCCACCTGCCGCCGCTGGACACGCCGGCCGGGGAGGTCGAGGTCGTGGGCCGCCTGGCCGCCTCGCCGTCGCGGCTTTACGAGCTGGGCGAGGGCTCGTCGGGTGCGATCCGGCAAAATCTCGATGTCGCGGCCCTGGCCGCCGAGTCCGGGCTTCCGCTGCTGCCTCTGACCGTCGTGCAGACCGCTGGCGCCAAAGGCGACGGCCTGCTGCGCCACTGGCCGGCGCCGGACCTGGGCCTGCACAAACACTATGGCTACGCCTTCCAATGGTTCGCGCTCTGCGCGCTGATCCTGATCCTCTATGTCTGGTTCCAACTCCTCCGCCCCCGGCTCCGCTGCCCACAGCCCTGAACCGCTGAACTTCTCGGTGCACAGCCTGCCCGACCCGCGCGCTCCCCAGCAGCGGGCCGGCCGCTGGAAGATGCTGATGGTGCTGGCCATCTGTGCGGCACCGGTCATCGCGTCCTATTTCACCTTCTATGTCGTCAAGCCCGCCGGCTCGGCCTACGGCGAGCTGATCGCGCCCACCGTCGACCTGCCGGCCGACCTGCCGCTGACCGACCTGCAGGGCCGCGCGGTGCCGGCCGAATCGCTGCACGGGCAGTGGCTGCTGGCTGTCGTGCAGCCTGCCGCCTGCGGCCCGGCCTGCGAGCGCCAGCTCTACGTGCAGCGGCAGCTGCGCGAGATGCTCGGCAAGGAGCGCGCCCGCCTCGACAAGGTCTGGCTCATCCCCGACGACGGCACGCCCCGCCCCGAGGTGCTGGCCGCCGTGAGCCAGAAGGGGCTGGAGGTGAACGTGCTGCGCGTGCCCGAGGCCCGGTTGGCCGCCTGGCTCAGGCCGGCGCCGGGCAAGGCCCTGAGCGACCACTTCTACGTCATCGACCCCATGGGCCGCTGGATGCTGCGCGCACCCGCCGATCCCGATCCCAAGAAGTTCAAGGGTGACCTCGACAAGCTGCTGAAGGCCAGCGCCGGCTGGGACAACCCGGGCCGCTGAGTTCGCGATGAACGACGTGCTGCTTCCCCTGGGCCAGGTCGCCGCCATCGGCGGCGCCGTCGCCATCGGCCCGCTGCTGTGGTGGCGCCAGCGCTCGCGCGCCAGCACGCCGGCCGGCCGGCTGCGCGCGCTGACGCTGCTGACCCTGTTCCTGACCTTCGATCTCATCGTCTTCGGCGCCTTCACGCGCCTGACGGACTCGGGCCTGGGCTGCCCCGACTGGCCGGGCTGCTACAGCTCCGCCAGCCCGCTCGGTGCGCGCCACCATATCGAGGCGGCGCAAGCGGTGATGCCGACCGGCCCGGTCACCCACGGCAAGGCCTGGATCGAGATGGTCCACCGCTACCTGGCCAGCGGCGTCGGGCTGCTCATCCTCGTCATGACGGTGCTGGGTTGGCGGCTCAAGCGCTCGGCTGGCGAGGCCGCGCCATCGGCCTGGCTGCCGACGCTGACCTTCGTCTGGGTCTGCGTGCAGGGTGCCTTCGGCGCGCTGACGGTCACGATGAAGCTGTTCCCGGCCATCGTCACGCTGCACCTGCTGTTCGGCCTGGGGTTGCTGATGCTGCTGGCCTGGCAGCACGAGGCCTACCGGCCGCGCTCCCTTGCCGTGACTCCCGGGCTGCGCATCGCGGTCGCCGCGGTCCTCGTGCTGGCGCTGCTGCAGGTCGCGCTGGGCGGCTGGGTCAGCACGAACTACGCGGTGCTGGCCTGCGACGAGTTCCCGACCTGCCACGGCGGCCAATGGTGGCCGCATCTGGACTTTGCGCAGGGCTTCCAGCTCTGGCGCGAGCTGGGCCAGCGCGCCGACGGCAGCTACCTGGGCTTCGAGGCGCTGGCGGCCATCCACATGGCCCACCGCCTCGGCGCCCTCGGTGTCTTCGCCGCCGTCATCGCGCTGGCCTGGGCGCTGCGCGCGCCGGCGCCGGGCTGGGCCAGGGCCTTGCTCGCCGCCGCCGGCTGGCAGCTCGCGTCCGGCCTGTCCAACGTCGTCCTCGACTGGCCCATCATCGCGGCCCTGGCCCATACCGCCGGCGCCGCCGTGCTGCTGGCCCTGCTCACCACCTTGCTCGCGCGCCTGCAGGCGCGCCCCGTCTGATCATGGCCTCCACCTCCACCGCCAGCGCCATCGTGCACAGCCCGCGCTGGCAGCAGTTCTACCAGCTGACCAAGCCCAAGGTCGTCCAGCTCATCGTCTTCTGCGCCGCCATCGGCATGGCCCTGGCCGTGCCCGGCCTGCCGTCGCCGGGCCAGGCGCTGACCATGCTCGCGGCCATCGCCGGCATCTGGCTGGTGGCCGGCGCGGCCGCCGCCTTCAACTGCCTCATCGAAGACGGCATAGACGCGCGCATGAAGCGCACCGCCTGGCGGGCCACCGCCAAGGGCGAGCTCAGCCGCCCGCAGACGCTGGCCTTCTCGGCGCTGCTGTGCGGCATCGGCATGGCCGTCCTGGGGGTCTACGTCAACCTGCTGACGATGTGGCTGACCTTCGCCACCTTCGTGGGCTACGCCGTCATCTACACCGTCATCCTGAAGCCGATGACACCGCAGAACATCGTCATCGGCGGAGCCTCCGGTGCGATGCCGCCCGTGCTGGGCTGGGCGGCGCTGCGCGGCGAGCTGGGCCCCGAGCCCTGGCTGCTGTGCCTCATCATCTTCCTGTGGACGCCACCGCACTTCTGGGCGCTGGCGCTGTACCGCGTCGAGGACTACGCCCGTGCCGGCCTGCCCATGCTGCCGGTCACCCATGGCAACGACTACACGCGGCTGCAGATCCTGCTCTACACCTGGGTGCTGCTGGCGGCCACGCTGCTGCCCTTCCTGACCGGCATGAGCGGCTGGTTCTACCTGGCCAGCGCGCTGGTGCTGGGCCTGGGCTTCTGCGGCTATGCCTTCCGGCTGTGGCGCGCGTACTCCGAGGCGCTGGCCCGGCGGACCTTCTGGTTCTCCATCTGGCACCTGTCGCTGCTCTTCGCGGCCCTGTTGATCGACCACTACATCTCATGAGCACTCGACGTTTCGCTCTGGCCGCACTGGCCGCCTCCTCGATGCTGCTGCTGGCCGCCTGCCAGAAGTCCGGCCCGGACAAGCTGGCCTTCACGGGCATCGACCTCACCGGCGCCGAGTACGCCCGCACGCTCAACCTGACCGACCAGGACGGTCGCGCCCGCTCGCTGGCCGACTTCAAGGGCAAGGTGCTGGTGGTCTTCTTCGGCTACACGCAATGCCCGGACGTCTGCCCCACGACCATGGCCGAGGTGGCCGAGGTCAAGCGCTCGCTGGGCGCCGACGGCGACAAGGTGCAGGGCATCTTCGTCACCATCGACCCCCAGCGAGACACCGCCCAGTTGCTCAAGGCCTATCTGGCCAGCTTCGACCCCAGCTTTGTCGGCCTGCGCGGCAGCGAGGAGCAGACGCAGGCGGCGGCCAAGGAATTCAAGGTCTTCTACGCCAAGATGCCGGGCAAGACGCCCGAGACCTACACCATGGACCACACCGCCGCCAGCTTCATCTTCGACACCGACGGCCGCGTGCGCGTCTACGCCCGCTACGGTGCCGGCGCCGAGCCGCTGGCGCACGACATCAAGCTGCTGCTGGCCGAAAAGAAGAGCTGAGCGCCCGCATGGCAAACCGTGACTCCCGCCGCGTGAGGCCGCGCGCCGCCTCGGTCGCGATCCTTGCCGGCCTGCTGGCGGCCGCCCTCCTCGGGCTGGCGGGTTGCGCCACCTCGGGGCCGGGCGAAGCCGCGTCGGCACCGTCGGTGTCGCCCGCCACGGCGGGGCGCCAGCCGGTGACCATCCTGGTCTCCATCGACGGCTTCCGCGAGGACTACCTCCGGCGCGGCATCAGCCCCGCACTGTCGCGGCTGGCGGCCGGCGGCGTCACGGCGGTCATGCACCCGTCGTTCCCCTCCAAGACCTTCCCCAACCACTGGACGCTGGTGACCGGCCTGCGCCCGGACCGCCACGGCATCGTCGGCAACCGGATGGAGGCGCCCGAGCGCAAGGCGGTCTTCACGATGGAGACGGACGATCCCTGGTGGTGGAACGCGGCGCCGCCGGTGTGGGTGGATGCGGAGAAGGCCGGCATCCGTACCGCCGCGATGTTCTGGCCGGGCGCGAACGTCCCGATCAGCGCCGCGTCCGGCGAAACGGGGAGCCCCGGGGGCGCCGGCATGCGCCCTTCGGACTGGGTGCCCTACAACAAGGCGGTGACCGACTCGCAGCGGGTGAACATGGTGCTGGACTGGCTGCGCCGGCCCGACGAGATCCGCCCCAGCTTTGTCACGCTGTACTTCGACAAGGTCGACACGGCCGGCCATCACCATGGGCCCGACAGCGCGCAGACCGCCCAGGCGGTGGCCGAGGTCGACACGGCGATGGGCGCGCTCGTGGCCGGGCTGAAGCGCCTGGGCCAGCCGGCCAATCTCGTCATCGTGGCCGACCACGGCATGGCCGCAACCAGCAGCGAGCGCGTGATCGCGCTGGACGCGCTGGCCGACCCTGGGCGCTACCACCTGGTCGAGACGGGCCCGTTTGCCAGCGTCGCGCCGCTGCCCGGAGCCACCGAGGAGGTGGAGCGGGCCCTGCTTGCCCCGCACGAGCACATGCAGTGCTGGCGCAAGGCGGACATCCCGGCGCGCTTTCACTACGGTTCGAATCCGCGCATTCCACCCATCCTGTGCCTGGCCCGGCCCGGCTGGCTGATCCAGGCCAGCGCGCCGCGCCAGCCCGCCGCCGGGGGCAACCATGGCTATGACAACATGGCGCCGGAGATGAATGCGCTGTTCATCGCGAACGGCCCCGCCTTCGCCGCGGGCCGGGTGCTGCCGGACTTCGACAACGTGGACATCTACCCGCTGCTGCGCCAGTTGATCGGGCTGCCGGCCGCCATCGGCGTCGACGGCAGCAGCGCCGTATTCCAGGGCGCCTTCCGGCTCGCCGGAGTTCCGGCGCCGAACTGACGCCCACCCGGGACGAAAAAAAGGGCCTGCAAGCAGGCCCGGTTGGCGGCGGGGCGGAGAAGCTCAGGCGGCTTCCGTCAGCGCCTTCTTCATCTTCTTCATCGCCGCCACCTCGATCTGGCGGATGCGCTCGGCCGACACGCCGTACTCGGCCGCCAGCTCGTGCAGCGTCATGCCGCCCGAGGCGTCGTCGTTCACCTTCAGCCAGCGCTCCTCGACGATGCGGCGGCTGCGCGGGTCCAGCACCTCCAGCGCGCGCTGGATGCCGTCGCCGGCCAGTGCGTCGCGGGAGCGCGCCTCGATGACGCGGGTGGGCTCGTGGCTGTCGTCGGCCAGGTAGGCGATGGGGGCGAAGCTCTCGCCGTCGTCATCGGTCTGGGGTTCCAGCGCCACGTCGCCGCCCGACATGCGGGTCTCCATCTCCAGCACTTCCTCACGCTTGACGTTCAGCGTGCTGGCGACGTGGGCGACCTCGGCTTCGGTCAGCGTGTTGCGATGCGTCTGGCCGTCGGCCTGGTCGGCCTTGAGCTGATGCTTCATCGAGCGCAGGTTGAAGAACAGCTTGCGCTGGGCCTTGGTCGTCGCGACCTTGACCATGCGCCAGTTCTTCAGGATGTACTCATGGATCTCGGCCTTGATCCAGTGCATGGCGTAGCTCACCAGGCGCACGCCCTGGTCCGGGTCGAAGCGCTTGACGGCCTTCATCAGGCCGACGTTGCCTTCCTGGATCAGGTCGCCCTGGGGCAGGCCGTAGCCGACGTATTGGCGCGAGATGGACACGACCAGGCGCAGGTGCGACAGCACCATGCGGCCGGCGGCCTCGAGATCGCCCTTGTCGCGCAGGCTGCGCGCGGCGGAGCTTTCCTCCTCCGCGGTCAGCAGCGGCAGGCGGTTGACGGCGGAGATGTAGGCGTCCAGATTGCCCAGCGAGGGCACCAGGGCCCAGGGGTCGCGGACGGCAATGGCGGAAGAAGCGGACATCGTCTTGAATCCTTCAAAACCGCAGCGCGGAAGTGCTGCGATGACGAAGATATTAGCACTCCGATCCAGCGAGTGCTAAGGGCGACGCTGCCAGGGCTGGAATGCAGTATTCCTGAGGGTGAAACAGTTGGCGTGCGCTAACTTGCCTCATGCTTCGCGGCGTGCAGGCCGCTCGCCTTCGGCAGGCGCCGAACGGGCCGCAGGGGCCTGTTCCCGGGCCAGCCTCAGTCGACCAGGCCGAAATCCGGGCTGGTGATCATCGCCTCGATGTCCAGCAGGATCAGCATGCGCTCGCCGATCTTGCCCAGGCCGGTGATGAAGCGGGCATCCATCGCGGCCGGCACCTCGGGGCGGGCCTTGATCTCGTCGGCGCCCAGCTCCAGCACGTCGGAGACCGAGTCCACGACGATGCCGACGACCCGGCCACCCACGTTCAGCACGATGACCACGGTGAAGGCGTCGTACTCGCCGGCCTGGCCGAGGCGGATGCGCAGGTCCAGGATGGGGACGATGACGCCGCGCAGGTTGACGACGCCCTTGACGAAGGCCGGTGCATTGGCGACCCGCGTGGGCGGCTCGTAGGAGCGGATCTCCTGCACGCGCAGGATGTCCAGGCCGTACTCCTCCGCGCCGATGCGGAAGGTCAGGAACTGGCGGCCGTCGGGATGTGCCGAGGCCTGCACGGCCTGGGCACCGGCGCTGGGAACGAGGTCGGTGGAGCTCATCGGGGCTGCGTTGGTTGGAAAGGCGGGGCCGTCATTCTGCCCGCTCGCCAGGACCGCCGAGCGCCAACAATTCATCGACCAGGGCCAGCACTTCGCGCACGTCCAGCGGCTTGGTCAGGTAACGCAGGGCGCCGGCCGCGTGGGCGACCGCGATCTGCTCCGGCTGGGCATTGGCCGACACCACGACGATCGGCGGCAGCGCGGCACCGAGCTCGCGCAGCCGGCCCAGCAGCGTCAGGCCGTCGCCGTCGGGCAGCTCCCAGTCCAGCAGCAGCAGGGCCGGCGGCCGCTCGCGCAGTGCGCGCAGGCCGGCCTCGACCGTCCCGGCCACTTCCAGCTCGATGCCGGGGCGCTGCCCCATGATGCCGCGCATGACCTCGGCGTTCAGCGGGTTGTCCTCCACGTAGAGCAGGTGCCGCCGCGGCCCGGCGCGGGGCTGCGTGGGCTCTTCGTGCGCCGTCTCCTCGGCCCTGGCCGGCGCGGCGCCCGCGGCGGCGGGCAGCCGCAGCACGAAGCAGGCGCCGGGGCCCTCCTGGGCTTGCGCGCGCAGGCTGCCGCCCATCATCTGCGCCAGGCGCTGGCTGATGACGAGGCCGATGCCGGTGCCCGGCAGCCCGCTGCGCTCGCGGCCGAGGCGGTTGAAGGGCTGGAAGAGCGCGGCGCGCTGCTCGGTGGTCAGGCCCAGCCCCGTGTCGCGCACGGCGATCTCCACCCAGCCCGGCTCGGGGCAGCGGGCCTCGATGTGGATGCTGCCGCCGGGGCGGTTGTACTTGACCGCGTTGCTGAGCAGGTTGGTCAGGATCTGCGTGACCCGCGTCGTGTCGCCGACGAGGCTCAAGGCGCCCGGGTCGATGTGCTGGCTGATGGTCAGGCCGCGCTCCGTCGCCTGGCCCTGCACCAGCGCCAGCGCCCGGGCCAGCAGGGGCGGCAGCGCCAGCACCACCGGCTCCAGCCGCAGCGAGCCGGCCTCGATGCGCGACAGGTCCAGCGTGTCGTTGATCATCTCCAGCAGATGCCAGCCCGCCTGGGCGATCTGCTGGGCACGCCCGCGCTGCGCCGGCGGCAGCGGATCGGTGGCATCCATCTGCATCAGCTGGGTGAAGCCGAGGATGGCGTTCATCGGCGTGCGCAGCTCATGGCTCATGCGCGACAGAAACTCGTTCTTGGCCTGGTTGGCGGCCTCGGCCGCCTCGCGGGCGCGGTCCAGCTCCTCGATGCGCAACTGGTCGGTGATGTCCTCGACGATGCCCACCAGCCGGTGCGGCCGGCCGTCCGTGCCGCGCAGCAGGCTGACGATGGAGCGCACGTGGATGATGCTGCCGTCCGGGCGCACGTAGCGTTTCAGGCGCCGGTAGAACGGGATCTCGCCCCGCATCAGCCGTCGCGCCAGCCGGATGTCCTCGCGGCGGTCGTCGGGATGGGTCAGGTCGATGGAGCGCAGGTTCGCCAGGGCCCCGGCCGGGTAGCCCAGCAGGTTGCAGAAATGCGCGTTGACTTCCTGGAAGCCACCGTTCAGGTCGGTGAAGGCGATGCCGATGGGGGCCGTCTCGAAGATGCTCTGAAAGCGCCGCTCGCTCTGCCCCAGTGCGCGTTCGCCCTGGGCGCGGCTGGCGATCTCGCGCTCCAACGCCGCCGTGCGCTCCCTCACGAGCGCCTCGACATGCTGGGTGCGCCCGGACATCAGCAGCAGCAGCGCGCCGACCATGGCCGTTGCCAGCAGCCCCACCAGCGCGAAGGCCCAGCTGCGGCCCGGCGCCGGGATCCGGCCGGGCAGCTCGTAGATGCGCACCTCCCACTGCCGGCCGCCGAACTCCATCGGCATCTTGACCAGGGGCATCTCCGAGTTGCTGCCGCGCTGCACGGCGTCGCAGCCCAGCCGGCCGCCCAGCCGTGGGTAGAGGGCGCCGGGCTCCATGTCGACGAGGCAGGCGCCGAGGTACTCGGGCCAAGTGGCCGACAGCCGGGACAGTAGCAGGTCGGGCCGCAGCGTCGCGAAGGCGAGGCCGTCCAGGGCCTCCTCGCCGGACCGGGCCTGGCCGCGGTAGAGCGGCTGGTAGATGACGACGCCGATGGCGGCGTCCCTGTCCTGCGACAGCTGGATGCCCGCCGAGGCAGCGGGGCGCCCGGAGGCCACCGCCTTTTCGGCGGCGGCGCGCGCACCAGGGACGGTGCGCACGTTGACGCCCAGCGCCCCGGCATTGCGCGACAGCGGCTCGACGAGGCGGATGGCCAGCATGTCTTCGTCCGCCGGCGGCGTCAGGTCGCCGGCGCGCAGCCGGTCGCGGGCCTGGTAGCCACCGGGGAAGGCGTCCGCCGCGGCGGCGGCGTTGAAGCGCTCGACGTCGGCGCGCGCAACCCGCAGCGCCGTTCCCACCGCGATCAGCGGGCCGTCCCCGGTCAGCAAGCCGCTGCTGGCGCGGGCGAACTCCTCCCGCGTGGGCCGCGGCTTGAGCTTGAGCATGCCGTGCAGGCCTTCCAGCGCCAGCAGCGGCTCGCGCAGGCGGCTGGCCAGGGTCTGGGCGGCGCTGGTCGCGTCGCGCGTGAAGTCGGCGCGGTTGCGCTGGCGGTCCCAATCCAGCGTGGCGGCCACGCCCATGCCGACGAGCAGCGTCGTCAACAGCATGGGCAGCCCGACGCTGAGGCGCCGCGGTGCCCAGGCGGCGCGTGGCTGGCCGATCAGCACCAGCGTGATGGGCGTGGCGATCAGCACGCCCGTCAGGTCGCCCGTCCACCACACCAGCCAGACGATGCCCATCTGCGCGGGCTCGATGGTGCCGGTGGCGGCCAGCGTCAGCGTCGCGCAGCTCGGGCTGATCAGTCCCGCCAGCGTGGCCGCCGCCAGGTAGCTGCCCACCTCGCGGGGCGATGCCAGCACCAGCGGCCGGCCGCACCAGCGCCGTATCAGCAGCGTGCCGACGGCGCCCTGGGCGGCAGCGCCCAGGGCGATGCCAGCCGACAGCGGCAGCACGTCGTTGGTGAGGTTGCCCAGCATCGCTGCCTGCACGATGAAAGACCCCAGCGCCACCGCCGGCAGGTAGCGCAGGCCCAGCACCAGCAGCACCGCCAGCCCCCAGCCCGCGGCCGGGTAGAGGGGCGCCACCTCGTAGGGCGGCAGCACCATCAGCAGGCCCAGCCGGCCCAGCAGCAGGTAGACCGCGGTGATGCCTGCCGACAGCGCCAGGTAGCGGCCGACGTCGCGGGCGGACAGGCCGCCAACGACGCTCATTCGGCCTGCGCCTCGCGCAGCGTCTGCACGACCGGCCGCTGCAGCACGCCGCGCAGGCTCCACCAGCCGGCGCTCCAGGCCAGCAGCGCGCCGCACCCGGCGCTGACCAGCGGCACCCAGGGCCTGAGCTGCCAGTCGAACTCGAACACGAAGCGCGCCAGCAGCGCCACCAGCACCAGCGCCACCATGCCGGCCAGGAAGCCCGCCAGCGCGCCCACGCCCAGCAGCTCGGCCCGCTGGACCTTCGCCAGCAGCGATGCCGGCGCGCCCAGCGCCCGCATCAGCCCGAACTCGCGCGTGCGCGCCTCGCGGGTGCTGCCCACCGCCGCCAGCAGCACGACCAGGCCCGTCGCCAGCGTGAAGCCGAACAGGAACTGCACGGCCTGGATGACCTGGTCCATCACGCCCTGCACCTGCTTGATCTGCGCCGTCACGTCGATGACGGTCAGGTTGGGGAAGCGGCGCGCCAGCTCCCGGTCCAACCGGGCGCCGGGCGGCGTGTGGAAGGCGGAGATCTGCGTGGCCGGCAGGTCAGGCAGCTCGGCCCGCTCGAACAGCACGAAGAAGTTGACCCGCATCGACGACCAGTCCACCTTGCGCAGGCTGGTGATGCGGCCCTGCACCGGCTGCCCCGCGATGTCGAAGGCCATGGTGTCGCCGAGCTTCAGGCCGAGGGACTGCGCCAGGCCTTCCTCGACGCTCAGGCCCACCTCGCCCGGTGCGGCCGAGCCCCAGCGGCCGCCAACCACCAGGTTGTGCGCCGGCAGGTCGGCCGAATGACTGAGGTTGAACTCGCGCTCGGCCAGGCGCTGGGCACGGTCGTCCGTGAAGCGCCGGGTCTGCATGGCCTCGTTGTTGATGGCGGTCAGCCGGCCGCGGATCATGGGGTACCAGTCAAAGTCCTTCACGCCCGCGTCGGCCAGCGTCTGGCGGAATGCCTCGCTCTGGTCGGGCTGGATGTTGATGACGAAGCGGTCAGGCACGTTGGCGGGCGTGGCGCCCTCCCAAGAATCGATGAGGTCGGTGCGCAGCAGCACCAGCAATGCCAGCGCCAGCAGGCCCACCGCGAGAGACGACACCTGCATCACCGCAAAGCCCGGCCGCGCCGCCACCTGCCGCGTGGCCAGCAGCAGCCAGCGCGGGACCCGCGCACCGCTGACATTGGCCGGCACCACGCGTCGCAGCAGCTTCACGGCCAGCCAGGCCAGAGCCGCGAACAGCAGCACGGCTGCCGCAAAACCCGCGGCGGCGATGGCGCCCAGCACGAGGTTGCCCGCCAGCACGACGAGGATGGCCGCCAGGCCCGCGACGCCCGCACCGAGCACCAGCAGCGAACCGGCCTTGGGCGCGCCGAGATCCCGACGGATGACGCGCAGCGGCGGCACCGCAGCCAGTTGCAGCACCGGCGGCAGGCCGAAGCCCAGCAGCAGCGACAGGCCCAGCCCCAGGCCGAGCAAGGCCGGCCAGACGCTGGGCGCCGGCAGCGCGACGTTGATGAGGCCGGCCAGCAGCGACACGAACACCTGGTGCAGCGCCAGGCCCAGGAGCACGCCCGCCACGCTGGCCGCGGCGCCCGCCAGCAGGAATTCCAGCCCATAGGCCGAGGCGATGCGGCGCTGCGGCTGGCCGAGCACGCGCAGCATCGCGCAGGCATCCAGGTGCCGGGCTGCGAAGTCCCGTGCCGCCAGGGCCACGGCCACCGCGGCCAGCAGGGCCGACAGCATCGCCACCAGCCGCAGGAAGCGGCCTGCGCGGTCCAGTGTCTGGCGCATCTCCGGCCGGCCGGACTCCAGCGACTCCAACCGCAGGCCGCGCAGCTTCTGCGTCTCGATCAGCTTCTCGGCATCGGCGACGAAACGGCCCACCGCGTCCACCGCGGCGCCCGGGCCTGGCACCACGGCCAGGCGGTAGGTGATGCGGCTGGCGGGCTGCACGAGTTGCGTGGCCGCGAGGTCGCTTTCAGCCAGCATCACGCGGGGCGCGAAATTCATGAAGCCGGCGCCGCGGTCCGGCTCCGTCTCGATGAGGGCGGCGAGCCTGAGGCTGGCATCACCCAGCAGCAGCGTGTCGCCCAGCTTCAGGCCCAGGCCGTCGGCCACGGCCGGGTCGGCCCACACCTCGCCGGGTGCCGGCGAGCCGGCGCGGCCCGGCAACGACTCGCGCAGCGCGATGCGCCCGCGCAGGGGATAGCCGGCGCCGACCGCCTTGACGGCCACGAGACGGCTCTCGCCGCCTTGCGCCTCGGTGGCCCGCGCCATGCTGGGGAACGTGGCGCTGCGCACGCCGCTGAGCTTGAGCGAAGCCGCCAGGTCGACTATGGCCTGCGGCGTCGGCTGGTCGCTGGCGACGACGGCGTCGCCGCCCAGCAGCTGGGCCGCGTCGCGCCGCAGGCCCTGGTCCAGCCGGTCCGACAGGAAGGCCACGGCGCACAGCGCGGCGACGGCCAGCATGACGGCCAGCATCAGCAGCCTCAGCTCGCCGGCCCGCCAGTCCCGCAGCAGCTGGCGCCATGCGACGGCCAGGGTGGAGGGGGGACGCTGGGCGTGCAGGGCAGGGGACTTCATGCGCGTGACTTTAGCGGCGCGCACCGGGTGCGCTCGCCAGTCGAGCGAAAGCCGCGGGCCGGCGCACCGGCCCGCATCGGCGCGGTCGCTCAGGCCGGCTTGCTCATGCCCTTGAAGATGAAGGGCAGGGCCTCGCGCAGCGTCGCCTGCCAGACGGGCCAGTCATGGTCGCCATTGAGGATGCGCAGCTCGGCCTTGATGGGCGCCACGCGGGAGACGCGGTTGAACAGCAGGTGCGCCTCCATGTCGATGTCGTTCATCGCCTCGGCCGGATCGCTCTCCTTCCACTCGTCGTCGCCGGCGGAGATGAACAGGTTCAGCGGCAGCTTCTTGGCGGCGAACGCCGGCAGCAGGGCCGGGTAGGTCTTGCTGCGGTAGATCTCGTCGACGAACAGCGTGTTGCCACTGCCGAAGGCGCCGAACTCGCGCGAGCTGGAGCCCGCGGGCGGCAGCGGCGTGTAGATGGCGGGGCTCATGACGATGCTGGCGCTGAACTGCTCGGGGTAGGCCAGCGCATAGCGCAGCGCGCCATAGGCGCCCATCGAGTAGCCGGCCAATGCGCGCGCCTCGCGCCGCGGGAGGGTGCGGTAGTTCGCGTCGATGTAGGGCAGCAATTCCGTGATGAACGCGGTCTCGACCTTGGCGCCCGGCCGCGCGCTGTTGGTGTAGGCCGAGTCGACGTAGTAGCCGCCGCGGTTGCTGGACGGCGCATCCGGCATCACGCCGATGAAAGCCGGGATGGTGCCCGCAGCAATCAGCTCATCGAACATCGTCTGGTTGCGGCCCCAGGCGGACAGCGTGTCGCCGCGGCCATGCAGCATGTAGACGACCGGGTAGCGCAGGCCCGACGTCGCGTAGCCGGGCGGCAGGTAGATCTTGACCCAGCTCTCGTCGTTGAGGGCCGTCGAGCGGTAGTGGATCTCGGTGATGGAGCTCGGCCCCGCGGACGAAGGCGGCGGCGGTGGGGGAGGAGGGGGAGGCGGCGTGGAGGGCGTCGGCGTGACGATCACCGGCAAGCCGCCATCGCCGCCACCGCAGGCGGTGACGCCCAGGCCGCCCAGGCCCGCCAGCACGAGGCCGCGGCGGCTGAGGCGGGGCGAAGGCGGTTGAGTGATGGCCGCGGCGACGGCGGGACGCGGCGCGGGACTTGGCCGGTCGAGGTCGGCAAGGACTGGCTGGTCTTTCGGGGGTCTCATTCGGTCTCCTTTATTGTTGGGAGGCCGAGTCTCCGGGCGGCGGCGGTGCGAATGAAGGGGCGGCCGCTTGGTTCACAAGATAGCTTTCCTGTGGTTAGGCGCGTGTGCGCGCCGCCGGCGCCAAAGCGCACCTAGAATCACTCGCCTTGCGGGTGTAGTTCAATGGTAGAACTTCAGCTTCCCAAGCTGACTACGTGGGTTCGATTCCCATCACCCGCTCCAAATGCAAAAAACGGCCCCCCAAGGGCCGTTTTTCTTTGGGCGCGCAAGCGCTTCAGTCCCGCACGATGCGACCGGGCGCGGCCTGGGTGACGGCCTGCGGGTTGTCGCGCAGCAGCTCGACCAGCGCGTCGATGTCGGTGCCGAGCACGGCGCGGTCGCGGCCATGCTTGAAGCCGGCCTGGGCGTCGCCCCCTTCGGACAGGAAGTTGTTGACGACGACGCGGTAGTCGCGCGTGCGGTTCAGCGGCTGGCCGTCGATGAGGATTTCGCCGAGCTGGGCCACGCCGTCGGCGCCCATGCGCCAGTGGTAGCGCAGCGTGGAAGAGGGCTGCAGCATGCGCGGCGAGGCGTCACCCTTGGGCAGCTGGCGCTGCAGGATGTCCCAGAGCTGCTGGCCCGTCAGCGTCAGCGCGACGATGTCGTTGCCGAAGGGCTGGACGGCGAGCAGGTCGCTCATGGTCGTGGGCTTGCCGGGCTCCACGGTCAGGTCGGCGCGAATGCCGCCCGGGTTCATGAACGCGACGTCGGCCGGGCCCTGCTTGCGCGCGTAGGCGAGCTGGCTGTCGGCGATCAGGTTGCCGAGCCAGGAGTCGCCGTTGGGCTCCTTGGCGTGGCGGCTGGCGCCGCGCGGCAGCGTGGCGACCGGCTTGTTGCGCGCGGCCTGGGTCAGTGCGGCGGCCTGGGCCACGAGGTTGGCCAGCGCCGGGTTGGGCGCGTAGACCGACTGCAGCACCGGGTGGTTCACGGCCTGGGCGTCCAGCACCCGGCCGCTGGCGTCGAGCTTGAGGTGGGCCTCGGTGATCCAGCCGCCGTAGCTGCCGCCCTGCACGACCAGCCGGCCGTCGATCTTGCAGGTGTAGGCCTGGTGGGTGTGGCCGCCGATGATGATGGCGTAGGCCGGGTCCAGCCGCTTGGCGATGTCCAGCACGCGGCCGCCCAGCGTCGGGCAGGCATAGGTCGGGTCGTTGGCGCTGCCGCCGGGGCCCTGCACGCCGCCCTCGTGCATGATGGCCACCAGCACCTGGGCACCCTCGGCCTTGAGCTGGGGCACCAGCGCGTTCAGCGTGTCGGCTTCGTCGGCGAAACGGATGCCCTGGATCGCCCGGGCGACGATGACGTGGGGAGTGTCCTTCGTGGCGACGCCGGCGATGGCAACCTTGAGGCCGGCCGACTGCTTCATCACATGCGTGGGCAGCAGCGGCTTGCCGGTGTTGGCGTCCAGCACGTTGGCGCCCAGGTAGGGGAAGCCGGGGCCCTTGAAGCCGGGCCACAGGCATTCCGTCGGCCCGCATTCGCCGCGCGCCTTGCGCAGCAGCTCAGGCAGTCCTGCGTCCAGTTCGTGGTTGCCCAGCGCGCTGGCCGAGATGCCCAGCTGCGACATGGCCGCGAGCGACGGTTCGTCGCGCAGCAGGCTGGAGATCAGCGGGGACGCGCCGATCAGGTCGCCGCCGGCGACGACGATGGAGTCGGGGTACTTGGCGCGCAGCGTCGTCATCGCCGTCGCCAGGTAGGCCACACCGCCGGCGGGCTGGGCCTTGACTTCGCCGGTGGCGGGGTCGGCCACGCGCGGCATCAGCGGCGTGGGTTGGGCGGGCTGGATGTTGCCGTGGAAGTCGTTGATGGCGAACAGCGTCAGCTCGGTCGTCCTGGGGGGCTGCTGGGTGGCGCAGCCGGCCATCAGGGCGCCGAGCAGGAGGCTGGTGCCGAGGCGAAGGAATGAGGTGTGGGCCATGGCGGGAAGGCTGGGAGGAGGGCGCGATCTTAGGAGTGGCTTTGTTGCCCGAGTTTGTCGCGGTTTCGCGACAGGGCTGCACAGGCTCTCAATGTTTACATTGTCGAAAGAATTGCACCAATTGGGTGCGCTTTTGACTGGAATGAGCGGGCTTCGCGGCCGATTGCCTTGCGTAGCGGCTCGTTTTACGTTGAATGTCGCGGCCGAACGACGCACTGCCCCGGTGCCTCCCGCAGGGGGTACGTGTCCGAAGATGGCCACTTCTGACTTACCCGTAAAGTTCTGTCACAGAAAGTCATGACAATTCTGTTCACCGTCGCGCCCCGCCCCCTTGCCGGGCTGGGCGGCGCGACCACGGCAAGCGCTTTGTGACGTTTGCGTGACCATTTTCGACATCAGACGCGCCCTGCGCGCACAACAGGAGTGATTGGGATGAGCAACAGGTTTGGGTCTGGATTCCCGCTGTCGGCGCTGTGCGCCGCCGTAGCCATCGTGGCCGCAGCGCCGGTGATGGCGCAGAACACGACGGCCGCCGTCGCCGGCCGCGTGACGGCTACCGATGGCAAGCCGGTGGCCGGTGCCACGGTGACCATCCTGCACCGGGAGTCCGGTTCGTCGAACACGCAGGTGACCGATGCCGAGGGCCGCTACGGCGCCCGCGGCCTGCGCGTGGGCGGCCCCTACACCATCACGGTGAGCAAGGGCTCCGACCGCAGCGTCCGCGAAGACGTCTACCTGCAGCTGGCTGAAACCACCAACTTCGACGTGGCGCTGGGCGCCAATCAGCTGGAAGCCGTCGTCGTGACCGGCAGCGCCTCCGCCAACAGCAAGTTCGCCAGCACGGCCATGGGTTCGGGCACCAGCCTGAGCCGTGCCGACATGGACAACTTCGCGTCCATCAGCCGCAGCCTGGCCGACTACGCCCGCACGGACCCGCGCCTGTCGCAGACCGACAAGGAGCGTGGCGACATCTCCGCCGCCGGCCAGAACGCCCGCTTCAACTCCGTCACCATCGACGGCGTGCGCGTCAACGACACCTTCGGCCTGGAGTCCAACGGCCTGCCGACCCTCAAGCAGCCGATCTCGATCGACGCCATCCAGGCGGTGCAGGTCAACATCTCCAACTACGACGTGACCCAGCAGGGCTATACCGGCGCCAACATCAACGCCGTGACCAAGTCGGGCACGAACGAGCTCAAGGGCAGCGTCTACTACGTCTACCGTGACGCCAACATGGCGGGTGACCGCTACAACCGCCAGGCGGGCACGACTTTCAAGTCGCCGGCCTTCAAGGAAGACCTGAAGGGCTTCACGCTGGGTGGCCCGATCATCAAGGACAAGCTGTTCTTCTTCGCCAGCTACGAAGAACTCAAGAGCAGCCGCAATGCCCCGAGCTTTGGCCCGGTGGGCAGCCCGCAGGCCAACGTCGGCATCACCAACGAGCAGATCGCTGCCGCCCAGAAGGTGGCCAGCGACATCTACAAGATCGACATCGGCAGCATGGCCATCCCCAGCGGCGTGCAGCTGGTGGCCAAGGACACCCTGCTCAAGCTCGACTGGAACATCTCCGAGAAGCACAAGGCCAACCTGCGCTACACGAAGTCGGAAGAAAGCAACCCGATCTTCCCGGGCTTCAGCAACACCATCCTGACCATGTCCTCGCACTGGTACAGCCAGGACAAGACGCTGGAGACGCTGGTGGGCCAGCTGTTCTCCGACTGGACGGACACCTTCTCCACCGAGCTGAAGGTCTCCAAGCGCGACTACGCCAGCGACCCGAAGAACAACAGCGACCTGCCGCAGATCAGCCTGGTCTGGACGACACCGGCCCCGGCCGGCACCCAGTCCGGCAACCGCACGCTGCGCTTCGGTACCGAGCAGAGCCGCCACTTCAACAGCCTGAAGACCAAGACGCTGGACGCCTACTTCGCCGGCAACCTGCTGCTGGATGATCACGAGATCAAGGCCGGTGCCGACCTGCAGCGCAACGAGATCTTCAACGCCTTCCTGCAGAACACCAAGGGCACCTACACCTTCAGCGGCACCGACCCGGTCGCCCTGTGGCAGAACAGCGTGGTGAATGCCTACACGGTGCAGATGCCGCTGGCCGGCAACACCCTGAGGGACGGCGCGGCCAACTGGACGCTGAGCAACGTGGGCGTGTTCATCCAGGACACCTGGAACGTCAGCAAGCGCCTGACCCTGACCGGCGGCGTGCGCGTCGACATGCTCAGCACGGGTGACAGCCCGAAGGCCAACGCGGCGGCCTCGGCCCCCATGATCGCGGGCAACCCGGCCACGAATACGCGCCAGTCCGGCGGCTTCGGCTACGACAACACCCGCACGCTGGACGGCGAGAAGCTGGTGCAGCCGCGCTTCGGCTTCAACTACGCGCTGGACCCGGTGGACAAGCGCAAGTCGCAGGTTCGCGGCGGCTTCGGTCTGTTCATGGGCTCGGCGGCCTCGGTCTGGCTGACCAACCCCTACCAGAACACCGGCGTCACCACCGCCAACTTCAGCTGCAGCGGCACGACGACGCCTTGCGCGAACATCAAGTTCTCGCCTGACACCAACGCGCAGCCGCCCGTGACCGGCACGCCGCCGGCCGCCAACGTCGACTTCATCGGCCCCAACACCAGCCAGCCCTCGGTCTGGAAGATGAACCTGGCCTGGGACGGTGAACTGCCTTGGTACGGCCTGGTGGCCGGCGCCGAGCTGCTGCACACCAAGGTCAACGACGGCCTGTACTACAAGCACCTGAACCTGGGAACGGTGACCCGCACCTCTCCGCTCGACGGTCGTGAGATGTTCTACAACGCCGGCGGCGTCAATCCGCTGTGCTTTGCCGGCAACGCCAACGACACCAACCCGAGCGGCTGCCTGAGCAACAAGGCGCTCAGCAACCTGTCCTACGGCACGGTCACCGTCGTCGAGAACACGAAGAAGGGCAGCGGCAACGCGCTGACCCTGTCGCTGAACTCGCCCACGCGCAGCGGCTTCGGCTGGGGTGTGGCCTACACCCGCACGAGCGCCACGGAAGTCAGCCCGCTGACCTCCTCGACCTCGAACTCGAACTGGCTGAACCGTTCCATCTTCAACCCGAACGAGGAAGTGGCTGCCAATTCGGCCTCGCTGATCCGCAACCGCTTCAACGCGCAGCTCAACTTCTCCAGGGCGTTCTTCGGCTCCTACAAGACCAGCCTGGGCGTGGTGTACGAAGGCCGTGACGGCCGTCCGTACAGCTGGGTCTACGCCAACGACATGAACGGCGACGGCGTGTCCGGCAATGACCTGCTGTACATCCCGAAGGGTCCGGGCTCCGGCGAAGTGCTGTTCCGTCTGCCCACCACCGCGGGCATCACGTCGCAGGCCGCTCTGACCGCCTACCAGCAGCAGACCGCCGCGGTCGCGGAAGCCAAGTTCTGGTCCATCGTCGACAGCGAGCCGGGCCTGCGCAAGTTCAAGGGCGGCGTGGTGGGCCGCAACTCGGCCTACGCCAAGTTCACGAACAGCTTCGACGTGCGCGTGAGCCAGGAAGTGCCGGGCCTGTTCAACAAGCAGAAGGGCGTGCTGACGCTGGACATCCTGAACTTCGGCAACCTGATCAACAAGCGTTGGGGCCGCATCGACGAGGCACCGTTCGGCGCCGGCAGCAGCCGCACCTTCGTGCGCTACGCCGGTATCGACCCGACCTCCGGCAAGATGATCTACTCGGTCAACGATCCGCAGGACTACATCAACAAGCAGACCCGTGGCGAATCGTCGTGGGCCATGCAGATCACCGGTCGCTACGAGTTCTAAAGCTAGCCGGACATGGCCGGGCCGCTTCGTCGGCCCAGCCCATGCAGAAGGGGCCCCAAGGGGCCCCTTTTTTCATGCCTTGCTGCGAGGCAGCGCGCTACTTCTGGATGTCACCCAGGCAGAGGTACTTCACCTCCACATAGTCCTCGATGCCCTGTCGCCCGCCCTCGCGGCCCAAGCCGGACTGCTTGACGCCGCCGAACGGCACCTCGGCCGTGGAGATGAGGCCGGTGTTGATGCCCACCATGCCGTACTCCAGCGCCTCGCCGACGCGGAAGATGCGGCCGATGTCGCGGCTGTAGAAATAGCTGGCCAGGCCGAACTCGGTGGAGTTGGCGAGCCGGATCGCGTCTTCCTCGGTCTGGAACTTGAAGACCGGCGCCACGGGGCCGAAGGTCTCCTCGCGCGAGCACAGCATCTGCGGCGTGGCGTCGGCCAGCAGCGTCGGCTCGAAGAAGTTGCCGCCCGCCGTCTCGATGCGCTTGCCGCCGGCGAGCAGCTTGGCGCCCAGCGCGATGGCGTCGGCCACGTGGGTCTCGACCTTCTGCATCGCCTGGTCGTCGATCAGCGGGCCGACGTTGACGCCCGCTTCAAACCCGTTGCCGGTCTTCAGCGCCGCGACCTTGGCCGCGAACTTCTCCAGGAATGTGTCGTAGACGCCGGCCTGCACGTAGATGCGGTTGGCGCAGACGCAGGTCTGGCCTGCGTTGCGGTACTTGCTGGCCATGGCGCCGTCCACGGCCGAGTCCAGGTCGGCGTCGTCGAAGACGATGAAGGGGGCGTTGCCACCCAGTTCCAGGCTGAGCTTCTTGATCGTCGGTGCGCACTGGGCCATCAGGATGCGGCCCACCTCGGTGGAGCCGGTGAAGGACAGGTGGCGCACCACGTCGCTCTCGCACAGCAGCTTGCCGATCTCGATGGACTGCGCGGCATCGGCCGTCAGCACGTTCAGCACGCCCGAAGGCATGCCCGCCCGCTGCGCCAGTTCCGCCGCGGCCAGGGCGGTGAGCGGCGTGGCCTCGGCCGGCTTGATGATGACGGTGCAGCCGGCGGCCAGCGCCGGCGCCACCTTGCGCGTGATCATCGCCAGCGGGAAGTTCCACGGCGTGATGGCGGCGCACACGCCCACGGCCTGCTTCAGCACCAGGTAGCGCTTGGTCGGGTCGGTCGTCGGGATGGTCTCGCCGTAGACGCGCTTGCCTTCCTCGGCGAACCAGTCGAGGAAGCTCGCGCCATAGATGACCTCCCCGCGCGCCTCGGCCAGCGGCTTGCCCTGCTCGGCCGTCATCAGCCGGGCCAGGTCGTCGGCATGCTTGACCAGCAGTTGCTGCCAGCGCACCAGCACGGCGGCGCGCTCCTTGGCGGGCTTGGCTTTCCAGGCGTTCAGCGCATTGGCGGCCGCGGCGATGGCGGTGTCGGCATCGGTGCGGCCCAGGTTGGGCACCTGGGCCAGTTCCTGGCCGGTGGCGGGGTCGATCACGGCGAAGCTGGCGCCGCCGCCGACCCATTCGCCATTGATCAACGCCTGGCTGCGCAGCAGGCTGGGGTCGTCCAGCGCGGCCAGCGGGGAATTCGCGTCCATTCGAGGGGTCTCCAAAGGGTTTGGCCTTCACTCTACTCGCGGCAGGTAAAGCCCCCTCTCTACAATCGCCCCTCTTTGTCACTGACCTTTTCCAGGAAGCCCCGGGATGAAAGCCGCCGAGATCCGCCAGACCTTTTTGAAGTTCTTCGAGTCCAAAGGTCACCAGATCGTGGCGTCCAGCCCCGTCGTGCCGGGCGACGACCCGACGCTGCTGTTCACCAACGCGGGCATGAACCAGTTCAAGGACGTGTTCCTGGGCTTCGACAAGCGCGCCTACTCCCGCGCCACCACCAGCCAGAAGTGCATCCGCGCCGGCGGCAAGCACAACGACCTGGACAACGTCGGCTACACCGCGCGCCATCACACCTTCTTCGAGATGCTGGGCAACTTCTCGTTCGGCGACTATTTCAAGAAGGACGCGATCAGCTATGCCTGGGAGCTGCTGACCGTGCATTTCAAGCTGCCGGCCGACAAGCTCTGGGTCACCGTCTACGAAGAGGACGACGAGGCCTACGACATCTGGAACAAGACCGTGGGCGTGCCCGCCGAGCGCATCGTGCGCATCGGCGACAACAAGGGCGCGCGCTACATGTCCGACAACTTCTGGATGATGGGCGACACGGGCCCCTGCGGCCCCTGCACCGAGATCTTCTATGACCACGGCCCCGAGATCGCCGGTGGCCCGCCGGGATCGCCCGATGAGGACGGCGACCGCTACATCGAGATCTGGAACAACGTCTTCATGCAGTTCAACCGCACGGAAGACGGCGTGATGCACCCGCTGCCCAAGCCGAGCGTGGACACGGGCATGGGCCTGGAGCGCCTGGCGGCGGTGCTGCAGCACGTGCACTCCAACTACGAGATCGACACCTTCGTCAACCTGCTCGCCGCCGCCAAGAAGGCCGTCGATGAAGCCGGTGGTGGTGACTGCGACAAGGACAGCCCGTCGCTGAAGGTCATCGCCGACCACATCCGCGCCTGCTCGTTCACGGTGGTGGACGGCGTCATCCCGGGCAATGCCGGCCGCGGCTACGTGCTGCGCCGCATCGCCCGCCGCGCCATCCGCCACGGCTACAAGCTGGGCGCGCGCACGCCGTTCTTCCACAAGCTGGTGGCCGCGCTGGCCGCGGAGATGGGCGACGCTTACCCCGAGCTGCGCCAGGCCGAGAAGCGCGTCACCGACGTGCTGAAGCAGGAGGAGGAGCGCTTCTTCCAGACCATCGCCACCGGCATGGAGATCCTCGAGGCGGCGCTGGCCAAGGGCGGCAACGTCGATGGCGACACCGCCTTCAAGCTGCACGACACCTACGGCTTCCCGGTCGACCTGACCGCCGACGTCTGCCGCGAGCGCGGCGTGACGGTGGACGAGGGCCGCTTCCACGAACTGCTGGAAGAGCAGAAGAACCGCGCCCGCGCCGCCGGCAAGTTCAAGATGGCGCAAGGTCTGGCCTACAGCGGCGCCGCGACCCAGTTCCACGGCTACGAACACCTCGTCTGCGAGACGGCCAAGGTCACGGCCATCTACGTGGACGGCGTGCAGGTCGAGCTGGCCCAGGCTGGCGACGACGCCGTCATCGTGCTGGACCACACCCCCTTCTACGCCGAGAGCGGCGGCCAGGTGGGCGACGCCGGCGAGCTGCGCAACGGCACCACGCGCGTCGTCGTGGCGGACACGATCAAGATCCAGGCCGACGTGTTCGGCCACCACGGGCAGGTCGTCGAAGGCACGGTCAAGGTGGGTGACGTGTTCGTCGCCCGCGTCGACGCCGAGCGCCGCGCCAGGACCGTGCGCAACCACAGCGCCACCCACCTGATGCACAAGGCCTTGCGCGAAGTGCTGGGCGCCCACGTGCAGCAGAAGGGCTCGCTGGTGAATGCCGAGCGCACGCGCTTCGACTTCGCGCACAACGCGCCGATGACGGCCGAGGAGATCCGCGAGGTTGAGTCGCTCGTCAACGCCGAGATCCTGGCCAATGCCGGCGCGCAGGCGCAGGTCATGGCGCTGGACGACGCGCAGAAGTCGGGCGCGATGATGCTGTTCGGCGAGAAGTACGGCGACACGGTGCGCGTGCTGAGCATCGGCAGCTCGAAGGAGCTGTGCGGCGGCACGCACGTGAAGGCGACCGGCGACATCGGCCTGTTCAAGATCGTCGCCGAGTCGGGCGTCGCGGCCGGCATCCGCCGCGTCGAGGCTGTCACCGGCGACAACGCGCTGACCTATCTGCAGTCCCTCGAGACGGCGGTGCAGGGCGCGGCCATGACGCTCAAGACGACGCCGCACGAGCTGGGCGCGCGCCTGCACGCCGTGCTGGAGCAGGTCAGGGCGCTGGAGAAGGAGCTGACCGCCGCCAAGAGCAAGCTGGCGTCCGCGCAGGGCGACGAGCTGATGGCGCAGGCCGTGGATGTGGGTGGCATCAAGGTGCTGGCCGCCAAGCTCGAGGGCGCCGACGCCAAGACGCTGCGCGAGACCATGGACAAGCTCAAGGACAAGCTCAAGACCGCGGCCATCGTGCTGGCGGCGGTGGACGGCGACAAGGTCCAGCTCGCAGCCGGCGTCACGGCCGACAGCACGGCCAAGGTCAAGGCCGGCGAGCTGGTCAACTTCGTCGCCCAGCAGGTGGGCGGCAAGGGCGGCGGCAAGCCCGACCTGGCCATGGCCGGCGGCACGCAGCCGGCCGGCGTGCCGGCAGCGCTGCAGAGCGTCGCGGCCTGGGTTGCCGAGCGCGTCTGACGCCGAGCGCAGCATGAAAAACGGGCGGCCCGCGGGCCGCCCGTTTTGCTTGGGGCTGCTGGGTCAGGCGGCGATGGCCGCGTCCATCAGGCCCATCTCGGCGCTGCTCATCAGGCCTTCGATGTCCATCAGGATCAGCATGCGGTCGGCCACCGAGCCGATGCCGGTGATGAAGCTGGTGTCCACCGACGAGGTGCTCAGCTCGGGCGCGGGCTTGATCGCTTCGCGGCTGAGCTCCAGCACGTCGGAGACCGAGTCCACCACCGCGCCGACGACGCGGTTCTTCACGTTCAGCACGATGACGACCGTGAAGCTGTTGTACTCGGCGGTCGGGCAGCCCAGCTTCAGGCGCAGGTCGACGATGGGGACGATGACGCCGCGCAGGTTGACGACGCCCTTGATGAAATCCGGCGCGTTGGCGATGCGCGTGGGCGCCTCGTAGGAGCGGATCTCCTGCACCTTCAGGATGTCGATGCCGTACTCCTCCGAGCCGAGCCTGAAGGTCAGGTACTCACCGCTCTTGGGGCCGGCGGACTGGGCAGTGACGGCGCCTTGCTGGCGCAGGGCGGGGACGTTGCTGGCTTCCATGGGAATCTCTCTGTATGGGTTGGAGGGTTAGTGGCGCGAGCGGCGCACCAGGCTGCCCACATCCAGGATCAACGCGACGCGGCCGTCACCCATGATGGTGGCGCCCGACACGTCGTTGACCTTGCGGTAGTTGGCCTCGAGGTTCTTCACGACGACCTGTTGCTGGCCCAGCAACTCGTCCACCAGCAGCGCGACGCGGCCGCCTTCGGCCTCCACGACGACCATGATCGACGACACGTGTTCGAAGTCGAAGCGGGGCACGTCGAAGACCCTCTCCAGCTCGATGACCGGCATGTACTCATCGCGCACCTCGACGACGCGGCCGGAGCCGGCGACCGTCTTGATCGTGTCGGCCTGCACCTGGAAGGACTCCACGACGGAGGACAGCGGCAGGATGTAGCACTCATCGCCCACGCCCACGCTCATGCCGTCCATGATGGCGAGTGTGAGCGGCAGGCGCACGGACACCTTCATGCCGTAGCCTTCCGCCGAGTCGATCTCGACGGTGCCGCCCAGCGACGTGATGTTCTTCTTCACGACGTCCATGCCCACGCCGCGGCCTGACACGTCGGTGACCACGTCGGCCGTGGAGAAGCCGGGCGCGAAGATCAGGCCCCAGCATTCCGCGTCGGTCATCGTGTCCGGCGCGTCGATGCCCTTCTCGCGGGCCTTCTTGATGAGCTTGTCGCGGTTCAGGCCGCGGCCGTCGTCGCGCACCTCGATGACGATGCTGCCGCCCTGGTGCGACGCGACCAGCGTGATCGTGCCCTGCTCGGGCTTGCCGCGGGCGATGCGGTCCTCGGGCATCTCGATGCCGTGGTCGCAGCTGTTGCGCACCAGATGGGTCAGCGGGTCGGTGATCTTCTCGACCAGGCTCTTGTCCAGCTCGGTGGCTTCGCCCTGCGTGACCAGTTCGACCTTCTTGCCCAGCTTGGCGGCCAGGTCGCGCAGCATGCGCGGGAAGCGGTTGAACACCGTCGACATCGGAATCATCCGGATCGACATGACGGACTCTTGCAGGTCGCGCGTGTTGCGCTCCAGGTCGGCCAGGCCGCTGGTGAGCTGCTGGTACAGCGCCGGGTCTAGTTCGCGGCTGTTCTGGGCCAGCATGGCCTGGGTGATGACGAGCTCGCCCACCAGGTTGATGAGCTGGTCCACCTTCTCGATGGAGACGCGCAGCGTGGTCTGGTCCATGCCGCCGCCAGCGGGCTTGGCGTCGGTGCGGGCCGGCGTGGCCGGGCGGGCCGGCACGATGGCGGCCGCGGGCCGGGCCTCGGGTGCGGCTTCGGCGGCGGGCGGCACGCCGGGGGCGTTGTCGAAGAAGCCGTAGCCGGGGTCGTTGGACGGGGGCTCCACCGGCGGCGCTCCGGGCGCACCCTCGTGGAAGCCGAAGCCCGGGCCCAGCGGCATCAGCTTGACCTGTTCGCGGGCGACGTGGAAGGTGAAGAGGTCCAGCAGGTCGTTGTCGGTGGAGCCGGTCAGCACCTTGAAGCGACGCATGCCGTCGGAGCTCTGGCCGGCATCCAGCGGCTCTATGGTGCCGAGGTCGGTGATCTCCTTGAACAGCTCGACCAGGTTCTCGGCCAGGCTGAGGTCGGTCAGCGGGCCGACCTGCAGCTCCAGCAGGCGGGTGCCGGGGTTGGCCGGCGTCGGCGTGGCGGCGGCCGTGGGGGCCGGCGCCGGAGCCGGAGCAGCGGCCTTGGGCGCGGGCGCGGCGGCAGGGGCGCCACCACCCTCGACGAAGGCCTTGATGCGGGTCAGCAGGTCGCTCGTGTCGACCGGGTCGGCGCCCGAGCCCTGGTGGCGGCCCAGCTGGGCTCGCAGCGCGTCGCCGGACTGCAGCAGCACGTCCACCATCGCCGCGTTGGGCTGCAGCTCGTGGCGGCGCAGCTTGTCCAGCAGCGTCTCCATCTGATGGGTCAGCTCGGCCACGTCGGAGAAGCCGAAGGTTGCAGCCCCACCCTTGATGGAGTGGGCGCAGCGGAAGATGGCGTTCAGCTCTTCGTCGTCGGCGGCCTCGACATCCACGTTGAGCAGCAGCTGCTCCATGTTGTCGAGGTTCTCGCCGGCTTCCTCGAAGAAGACCTGGTAGAACTGGCTGAGGTCGATGCCGGCACTGATGCTGGCGCCTTCGGTGGTCATGTCACCCATGGCTGTACTTTCTTTGGACCTGACTTCAGCGGATGACCTTGCCGATCACTTCGATCAGCTTGGCGGGGTCGAAGGGCTTGACCAGCCAGCCGGTTGCACCTGCGGCGCGGCCGGCCTGCTTCATCGTGTCGCTGGATTCGGTGGTCAGGATGAGGATGGGTGTGGTCTTGAATTTGGGGTTCTCGCGCAGCTTCTTGGTCAGGCTGATGCCATCCATGCGCGGCATGTTCTGGTCGGTCAGCACCAGGTCGAAATCACGCTGGCCCGACTTTTCCCAGGCGTCCTGTCCGTCCACTGCTTCCACCACGTTGAAGCCGGCGTTCTTGAGCGTGAAGGCCACCATCTGGCGCATCGAGGCCGAGTCGTCGACTGCGAGGATTGAGTGCATTTAGTTTTCTCCGGGGGACGTGTTGCCTGGGGGCTGAGATGGGTTGGGGATTCAGAACAGTTCGATGGAGCCTGCGTCCATCTCGTCCTGCGTGACCGGGTTGGGGCGCAGCGGCGCGATCTCGACGACGGCCTCGCCGTCCTCGTCGTCCATGCCGAAGGTGTCGCGGGCCAGTTGGTCCGAACAGTTGCGCAGGCGCTGGCTGGTGTGGGCGATGAGCTGCGTCGCCATGTCCTGGAACTGCAGCGCGGTGATGGCGCCGGCGATGTCCTGCATGATCTGCTTGAGGCCCTCCGAGGCGGGCGTGCCGTCGCTGCTGCTGAGCAGCGTCATGGCCTGGCTGGAGGCGCTGAAGAAATGCGTGGACAGGGCTTCCCCCGCGTCGTCGAGCAGCCGCTGGAGGCGTTCCAGGTCGTTCGTCACCGTCAACAAGTGGTCCTGCAATTCCGCGGCCGCCAGCAGCGGCAGTGCGGCCACGGCTCCATCGAAATCGGCGGCGGTGGAAGGTTCTGACTGCATCGTTGCTCCGCGAGGGGATGCTTGCTTTTCGTGTCCCAAAGCCCTGTAGATACTCTCAGGGCAAATGCATCATGGCATGTTCACTCCTTTTTCGACTCCTGTCGACGCGGAGATCCGAGGAGAACGAGCCGTATTACCGCTCTGGGCAGCGTTGAGCGCGGGGCCTGCCATGGGTTCCCGGGCGCGGCATACTGCGCCCCCATGACGATTTCTGGTCTGGATCAGGCCTCACGGGTCCTGCGCGTGCTGCATGTCGAGGACTCCGAGCTCGACCACCAACTCATTGCCACCCAACTCGCCCGCGCGGGCCTGCGGGTGGAGATGGAGCGGCTGGACGCGCTGCCCGCCGTGCTGGCCGCGCTGGAGCGCCCCTGGGACGCCATCATCTCCGACTACAACCTGCCGGGCTATTCGGGCCTGGACGTGCTGGAGGTGTTGAAGGCGCGCGGGCCGGTCTTGCCCTTCATCCTCGTCTCCGGCGAGATCGGCGAGGACATCGCCGTCGGCGCGATGCGCAACGGCGCGTCCGACTATCTGCTGAAGAACAACCTGAACCGCCTGGCGCCGGCGCTGCTGCACGCCGTCGACGCGGCCGAGAACGAGCGCGCACGGGTCGCGGCCGACCAAGAGCTCGTCAAGTCCAAGCAGCGCCTGCACGCGCTTGCAGGCCATCTGCAGACCAGCGTCGAGCTGGAGCGGGCGGCCATCGCGCGCGAGATCCATGACGACGTCGGCGGGTCGCTGACGGCCATCAAGTTCGACCTGGCCTGGATCGACCGCCATGCCCGCGACCCCGAGGTGCGTCAGCGCGTCAGCGCGGCGCTGGAGACGGTCAACGGCGCCATCGACGCGAGCCAACGCATCATGCACAACCTGCGCCCGGCCATCCTGGAACAGGGCCTGGTGGCCGCGCTGCAGTGGATGACGGCCCGCTTCGAGCGCCGCACCGGCATCGAGGCCGGGCTGCGCGTGGGCGACGAGCGCCTGGCGTTGCCGCCGGGCGTGCCGCTGGTGGCCTACCGCACGGCCCAGGAGGCGCTGACCAATGTGTCCAAGCATGCCGGCGCGACCCGCGTCGACGTCGAGCTCAGCCTGGACTCCGGTGTGCTGACGCTGGAGATCCGCGACAACGGCCGGGGCATCCGCCCCGACGACCTCGCCAAGGAGCGCTCCTTCGGCATCCGCGGGCTGCACGAGCGCGCGGCCACGGTGGGCGGCTGGGTGGACCTGGCCAGCCCCTCGGGCGGCGGCACCAGCCTCATCCTGACGGTGCCGCTGGCCCAGGACGCCATCGATGCGCTGGACGATGCCACCGACTTCGGCAAGGACGAAGACGGCAACTCCATCTGGGGGCGCCTGTGATCCGCGTCATCCTCTGCGACGACCACGGCCTGATCCGCCGCGGCATCCGCGACACGCTGGCCGATGCCCAGGACATCGAGGTCGTCGGCGAGGCCGGCGACTACACCGAGCTGCGCGGCCTGCTGCACCAGCTCGGCCAGGGCCAGGGCAAGGACGGCCCCTGCGACGTGCTGGTGCTGGACATCAACATGCCCGGCCGCTCGGGGCTGGATGTGCTGCACGTGCTCAAGGAAGAGGGCAACCCGGTGCGCACCCTCATCGTCTCGATGTACCCCGAGGATCAGTACGCCATCCGCGCGCTGAAGGCCGGCGCCTACGGCTACGTCAACAAGGGGGGCGACCCGGCCAGCCTCGTGCAGGCCGTGCGCACCGTGGCCCAGGGCCGCAAGTACGTGACGCCCGAGATCGCGCAGATGCTGGTCGAGAGCCTGACCGCGCCCGTCACCGAGCAGGCCCACCACAAGCTGTCCGACCGCGAGCTGCAGACGCTGGTGATGATCGCCTCGGGCAAGCGCCTGTCGGACATCGCCGAGGAGCTGATGCTCAGCCCCAAGACCGTCAGCGTCTACCGCGCGCGCGTGCTGGAGAAGCTGGGGCTGGCGAACAACTCCGAGCTGACGGTCTACGCCATCCGCAACGGCCTCGTCGGCAGCTGATCCCGCACGGCCGGCGCCATTCGTCGCCCCCGGCCGTCGATTCGGCGGCGCCGGCTGCCGTCCATCGATTGATGACACCTTGTGGCAGCAGCCACTGCACAATGCGCGCCGGGTTCCAAGTGGGAGGCCGTTAGGCCGTTGCGTTCGAGGGCCGTTGGGGTCTGGCGGACGAGACTTTCAGGGGCACGTCATCGATACCGGATTGCTGAAGGAATTGCGCATCGACGGTGCGCAGCGCGAGGACCAGGGCGGCGGGCCGCCCAAATGGGTCTGGGGAGGTCTGGCGGGCCTGGTCGCACTGGCCCTGGCGGGCGGCGCGGCCTGGTGGTTCGTGGCGGGCAACAAGGCCGTCGCCGTGCAGACGGCCACCGTGCGCGCCAACGGCCAGGGGCCGTCGGCGGACGCCGTGCTGCAGGCCACCGGCTATGTGACCGCGCGCCGCATGGCGACCGTCTCGGCCCAGATGACCGGCACGCTGACCGAGGTCCTCATCGACGAGGGCTTCAAGGTCAGGAAGGGCCAGGTGCTGGCGCGGCTGGATGACACCGGGCTGAAGGCCGGCCTGGCGGCCGCCGAGGCCCAGATCCGCACCGCCGAGGCCAACCAGGGCCAGCTGCGTGCCCAGCTCGCCCAGGCCCAGGCCGACGAGCGCCGCCAGGCCGAGCTGGCCGCCAGCGGCATGACGACGCGCCAGTCCCGCGAGCAGGCCTCGACGGCCGTGAAGACCGTGTCGGCCCAGCTGGAGGCGGCCCAGCGCCAGGTGGAGCTGGCCCAGGCCCAGGCGCGGCAGGCGCGCGTCAACTTCGACTACGCCACCGTGCGCGCGCCCTTCGACGGCATCGTGACGGCGCGCGCGGCCCAGGTGGGCGAGATCATCTCGCCGCTGTCCGCCGGCGGCGGCTTCACGCGCACCGGCGTGGGCACCATCGTCGACATGGACTCGCTGGAGGTGAACGTCGACGTCAACGAGGCCTACATCGCCCAGGTCAAGGCCGACATGCCCTGCGAGGCCGTGCTCGACGCCTACCCGGACTGGAAGATCCCGGCCCATGTCGTGGCCGTCATCCCGAGCGCCGACCGCGGCAAGGCCACGGTCAAGGTGCGCGTGGCGCTGGAGCAGAAGGATGATCGCGTGGTGCCCGACATGGGCGTGCGCGTGAGCTTCCTGGCCGCCAAGCCCAAGGCCGAGGCCAGGCCGGTGCCCGGCGTGCTGGTGCCGCCCGACGCTGTCGTCGAGCGCGACGGCGGGCCGGCGGTGTTCGTCGTCCAGGACGGCCGCGCCGAGCGGCGGGCGGTCAAGGTGGGGGGCGACATCGGCAAGTTCCGGCTCGCCACCGACGGGCTGAAGGCCGGGGAGACGGTGGTCGTGTCGCCGCCGGCCGAGCTGAAGAATGGGTCCAACGTCGTGAACAAGGAATGAGCATGAGCGCATTGATCGAGATCCGCGACCTGTCCAAGGTCTACACCCGCGGCAAGCAGAAGGTCGAGGTGCTGCACAGCATCAACCTCGACGTGCAGCAGGGCGACTTCCTCGCGCTGATGGGCCCCTCGGGCTCCGGCAAGACGACGCTGCTCAACCTGATGGGCGGGCTGGACGCGCCCACCGGCGGCTCGATCAGCGTCGGCGGCGAGCGCATCGACAAGCTCTCCGGCGCGGCGCTGGCCAAGTGGCGCGCGTCGCGCGTGGGCTTCGTGTTCCAGTTCTACAACCTGATGCCCACGCTGTCGGCACAGCGCAACGTCGAGCTGCCGCTGCTGCTGACCAAGCTGTCGGCCGGCGACCGCAGGAAGCGCGCGGCCATCGCGCTGCAGCTGGTGGGTCTGGCCGACCGTGCCTCGCACAAGCCCACCGAGCTGTCCGGCGGGCAGCAGCAGCGCGTATCCATCGCGCGGGCCATCGTGTCCGACCCCACGCTGCTGGTCTGCGACGAACCCACGGGCGACCTGGACCGCCAGTCCGCCGAGGACGTGCTGACGCTGCTGCAGGCCCTGAACCGCGAGCATGGCAAGACCATCGTCATGGTCACCCACGACCCGCGCGCCGCCGCCCGCGCCAGCCGCACGCTGCATCTGGACAAGGGCACCTTGGTCACCGAGGCCGAGGCCGTCGCCTGACGCTGGGAGGGCCTATGAAATACCTCCACCTCATCTGGGCCGCGCTGTTCAGGCGCAAGGGCCGCACCTTCCTGACGCTGGTGTCCATCATCACGGCCTTCCTGCTGTTCGGCCTGCTGGACGCGGTGCGCGTGGGCTTCGACCAGGCCGGCAAGAGCGCCAACGGCGCCCAGCGGCTGCAGACCGGCTCCAAGCTCAGCTTCATCCAGCTGCTGCCGATGTCGCTGCAGGGCCGCATCGGCCAGATCGACGGCGTCAAGGACGTGGCCTTCGCGAACTGGTTCGGCGGCGCCTACCAGAAGCCCGAGAACCAGGTCTTCAGCTTCGCCGTCTCGCCCAACTACCTGGACGTCTACCCGGAGATGGAAGTCTCGGCCGAGCACCGCCGCGCCTTCGCCGAGACCAAGAACGGCGCGCTCGTGGGCGAAGGCCTGGCGCGCAAGTTCGGCTGGAAGGTCGGCGACCAGGTGCCCATGCAGTCCACCATCTTCCCGGACCGCAACGGCAGCCAGAACTGGCCGTTCAAGATCGTCGGCCTCATCCATGTGGCCGACAGGAAGTCCGGCGCCTGGTACGACCAGATGTTCCTGCTGAACTGGAAGTACTTCGACGACACCACGCCCTGGAACCAGGGCCAGGTGGGCTGGTACGTGACGCGGGTGAAGGACGTCAACCAGGCCGACCGCGTGCTCAAGGCCATCGACGAGATCTCGGCCAACTCCGACCACGAGACCCGCACCCAGACCGAGGCGGCGGCCATGTCCAGCTGGATGAAGCAGGTGGCCGACATCAACCTCATCGTCACCTCCATCATGGGCGCCGTGTTCTTCACGCTGCTGCTGCTGGCCGGCAACACCATGATGCAGGCGGTGCGCGAGCGCACCGGCGAGATCGCGGTGCTCAAGACGCTGGGCTTCTCGGGCGAGAGCGTGCTGTCCATGGTGCTGGCCGAGTCGGTGCTGCTGCTGCTGATCGGTGGCGCCGTGGGCCTGCTGCTGGCCAGCGTCATCGGCCCCGCCGTCAGTGCGGGCAGCGGCGGCGCGCTGAACCTGCCGGCGGCCGGCGCGGCGAGCTGGATGACCGGCATCGGCCTGGCCCTGCTGTTCGGCCTGGCGGTCGGCGCGCTGCCCGCGGTACGCGCCATGCGCGTGAACATCACCGATGCACTGGCCGGGAGGGCATGACATGAAGCCCCCACGTTCACTTCTTTCACTGCCTCCCGAGGGGGCGCAGGCCTCCCTTGGGGCGGCCCGGCGGGAGTCCTGACATGAAATTCCTGAAGAACTTCGGCCTCATCCTGCTGCTCGTGCTGGTGCTGGTGGCCTGGGTGCTCATGCCCTGGCAGGGCGCACTCGCCGCGGCGGTGCTGCTGGCGGCGTGGATGTTCCTGTTCCGCTCCGGCATGCAGACCCGTTCGGTCGCCGCGGTCGGCATCAGCACGCTGACGCAGCGGCTGGGTTCCTCGGCCGTCATCGTCGTCGGCATCGCCGGCGTGGTGGGGGTGCTCGTCGCGCTGCTGGCCATGGCCGAGGGCTACGCCCAGACGCTGCGCAACTCGGGCAGCCTGGACACCGCCATCGTCATGCGCGGCGCGTCGGCCAACGAGGTGTCGTCCTCGCTGAGCCGCGAGGACATCGTGCAGATCGAGCAGGCGCCGGGCGTGGCGCGCAACGCCAAGGGCGAGCCCATTCTCTCGGCCGAGACCGTGGTGGCGGCCAACCTGCCCATCAAGGGCGGCAACGCTGACGAATCGGGCAGCGCCCAGGTGCGTGGCATCAGCGAGGCGGCCTTCGCGGTGCGGCCCAATGCCAAGATCATCGAGGGCCGGACCTTCCAGCCCGGCCTGCGCGAGATCGTCGTCGGCAAGGGCGCGGTGCGGCAGTTCGAGGGCCTGAAGGTCGGGGCGACGCTCAAGCTCGGCAACCAGCCCTGGACCATCGTCGGCATCTTCGCGTCGGGCGACGCGATGGAGTCCGAGCTCTGGGCCGACGCCAACGTCGTCAACGACGCCTACAAGCGCGGCAGCGGCCGCAACTCGGCCACCGTCAAGCTGGAGAACGCGGCGGCCATCAAGGCCTTCAGCGAGGCGCTGGAGAACAACCCGCAGCTCAAGGTCAAGGCCAGCACGACGCTGGACTTCTTCGCCAAGCAGAGCGAGCAGATGACCAAGGTGCTGCGCATCATCGGCATCGTGGTCGGCTCCATCATGGCCGTCGGCGCGGTGTTCGGTGCGTTGAACACCATGTTCGCGGCGGTGGCGGCGCGGGCCCGCGAGATCGCCACGCTGCGCGCCATCGGCTTCCGCGGCCTGCCGGTCGTCATCGCCGTGATGCTGGAGACGACGCTGCTGGCGCTGGTGGGTGGCCTCATCGGCGGCGGCATCGCCTGGCTGGTGTTCAACGGCTTCGAGGCCTCGACGATGGCGGCCGGTTCGGTCGGCAAGCTCAGCTTCAACCTGGCCGTGTCGCCGCAACTGCTGTGGGAGGGCATCAAGTGGGCCCTGGCCATCGGCTTCGTCGGCGGGCTGTTCCCGGCGGTGCGGGCGGCGTCACTGCCGGTGACGACGGCGTTGCGGGAGGCATGAACGCGGCCCCGGGCATGAACCGGGGCGGGCCACAGCGGCGGTTGCCCCCTTCAACCCGAGGCGCCGAGCCCGTCATTCCACAGCCGTGGACTCGTTTTCCGTGTGACGGTCGGGCTCCGTGGTGCGGAGGATTTCGTTCAGCACGGACGTGGCGTAATTCCCGGCGGGCAACGAGAACGTGAGCACCAGTTGATGGGCCTGCGGCCAATCCCATGACAGCTCCGCCGGGCAGGCCACCAGCGCGCGGCGCTCCTGGTCCAGGCCGGCGTGCTCCATGCCGTCGCAGAGGGTGGCGTGGCGCCCGGCCACGCCGTTCTCCAGCGCCTGCGCCTCATCGGTGGTGCTCACGCGGCCCCGTCCCCACAGCGGCCCGGTGGGGCGGCCCGCCTCGTCCATCACGTCGCCGGGCAGGGTCTTGCCCCACAGCCCCTGCTGAATCCGCAGCCCCAGCACCTCGTTGAAGACGAAGGAGCGCACCGCCGACAGGTAGATGCCCTTCTTCTTCGGGTTGCGCACGCGGATCTCGCGCGCCAGCATGGCCCGCCCCTGCTCGACGTTGCCGCCCTCGAAGCCGAAACGCTGGGCACCGAAGTAGTTGGGCACGCCCTGCGACGCGATGGCCTGGAGGTTGGCCTCGATGGCCTGCATGGCTTCAGGATCGCCGGTCACGTCGCGCAGCACGATGCGGAACCGGTTGCCCTGCAGGTCGCCGGGGCGCAGCTTTTTCACGTGGCGGCTCTGGCTCAGTACCTTGAACTCCGGGTGCTGAAGCCGGGTCAGGTCGGGCGTCTCTCCCTTCGGCAGATAGATGCTGAACCACTGCCGCGTGATGGCGTAGCGGTCCTTGAGGCCGGCATAGCCCACGTCCCAATCCTGCACGCCGGCCGCCTCGGCCAGTTGCTGGGCGACGAAGGCGGTGTTGGCACCGTTCTTTTCGATGTCCAGCCAGATGTGTTCGCCTTCACCGGAAGGCAGCTGCAGCGGCAGCTCGGTCACGATGAAATCCTCGTTGAGGAGTTTCAGCGTGGCGCTGGCGCCGCTGGCCGGATAAGCGTTGGGCCATTGCGGCAAGGTCGTGTATTGAGCGTCGGTCATGAGGAGTCTGACGGCGCCAGCTGAAGAGAGGGCTGGGCTTCCTGGCCGACCAGGGGCAGTCGAGGCAGCGATTCTCCCCCTTGCCGCATGCCGCGACGAGCGCCAACAGATGCGACTTCAATGGGAGCTGGTGCGCGCCACGATGGGCGGCTTCCGGGCGAGGCCATGAGCCGTCAGTCACCGATGGCCGAGTTCCGGTAGGCTGAAATGACGGCAACCGCCGTCGAGCGCCAGCCCCGAAGCCCCCTGAGCGTCAACTGAACGCCGCGAGCAGCCGCTCCAGCGCCACCATGAACGGCGTCTGCATCAGCGGCAGCGTGGCCAGCATGCCGATCAGGCCCACGCTCACCGTCAGCGGGAAGCCGACGGAGAACACGCTGATCTGCGGCGCCACGCGCGAGATCACGCCCAGCACGAGGTTGACGAACAGCAGCATCGTGATCAGCGGCAGCGCGATCCACAGGCCGATGCTGAAGATCTCGGCGCCCCAGCGCTGGGGTGAGGCCGCGCGCAGGAAGGCGAAGGGCTCGCCGCCCACCGGGAAGGCGTGGAAGCTCTGCACCAGCGCATTGATCAGCAGCAGGTGGCCGTTGATCGCGATGAACAGGAAGGCCACCATGCTGCCGAAGAAGCGTGCGCTGGCCGTGCCCTGGCTGCCGGTGCCGGGGTCGAAGAAGCCGGCGAAGTTCAGGCCCATCTGCAGGCCGATGATTTCACCGGCGAACTCCAGCGCGGCGAACACGATGCGCACCGCAAAGCCCATCGACAGGCCGATCAGCAGCTGCTGCGCCACCAGCAGCGTCAGCAGGGGCAGCGAGTCCAGCGGTGCGGGCGGGATCTCCGGCAGCGAGGGCTGGGCCGCGACCGAGATGAACAGCGCCAGGCCGATGCGCAGGCGCAGCGGCACGTTGCGCTGGCTGAAGGTGGGCATGCCGGCAAACAGCGCCAGCGTGCGGATGAAGGGCCACAGCAGCGGGTTCAACCACGCCAGCAGCTGGGCCTCGGTGACGGAGAACATGCCGGTTGCGCTAGCCGACCATGCTGGGAATGGCCTGCAGCGTGCGCTGGATGTACTCCACCAGCGTGGTCATCATCCACGGGCCGGCGACGGCCAGCGTCAGCACGGCCGCGACGACCTTGGGCACGAAGGACAGCGTCGCCTCGTTGATCTGCGTGGCGGCCTGGAAGACGCTGACGACCACGCCGACGAGCAGCACGGCGATGAGGATGGGCGAGGCCACCAGCATCAGCATGTACAGGCCTTGCTGGCCGAAGGTGAAGACTTGTTGGGCGTCCATGATCTTCTGGGTTTGCGGGACAGACCGCCCGAGCGTACTCGCGAGTAGCTCTGTCCCCAACTGACTAAGAAACGAATGAGGCCGCCAGCGAACCGAGCAGCAGGTTCCAGCCGTCTGCCAGCACGAACAGCATCAGCTTGAAGGGCAGGGCCACCAGCACGGGCGACAGCATCATCATGCCCAGGCTCATCAGCACGCTGGCCACGATCATGTCGATGACGAGGAAGGGGATGAAGATCAGGAAGGCGATCTGGAAGGCGCTCTTGAGCTCGCTGGTCACGAAGGCCGGCACCAGCACCTTGAAGGGCACTTCCTCCGGCTTCACGCTGGCGTCGAGCTTGGCCAGGCGCGAGAACAGCGCCACGTCGGCCTGGCGGGTCTGCTTGAGCATGAAGCCGCGCATCGGCACCTCGGCGCGCTTCAAGGCCTCGTCGAACTGGATCTGCCCGGCGCTGTAGGGCTGCCAGGCGTCGGCGTAGACCTTGTCCAGCGTCGGGCTCATGACGAAGAAGGTCAGGAACAGGCTCAGGCCCACGATGACCTGGTTGGGCGGCGCGGCCTGGGTGCCCAGCGCCTGGCGCATCAGGCTCAGCACGATCACGATGCGCGTGAACGCCGTCATCATCAGGATCACGGCCGGCAGGAAGCCCAGCGCCGTGAAGAACAGCAGCGTCTGGATGGGCACCGAGTAGCTGCCGCCGGCCCCCTGGCCGACCAGCAGCGGCAAGGTGGCCGGTGGCGTCTGGCCCTGGGCGAGGGCGCCGCCGGCCGCGAACATCAGCGCGAGCGCCAGCACCTGTTTCAGTCGTCCGTGAGCGAAAGAGATCGAGGTTTTCGGGCCGAGCGCTGGGCCGCTCCCGAGCCGGCCCGTCAGGGCGATGTGCTTGCGGCTCGATGCCGCAATCATCGCCGTCCCCTCGGGGGACCGGCCAGACGCACCGCGTCCAGCGATGTGCGGCTGGACGAGGGGCTCAAGCATCCTTGCGCTCCTTGCTCAGCAGCTTGGCGAAGCTGGCCGGCTCGGGCGGCTCGGCCTGCGGCGGCATGACGTGCAGCGTCGTGATGCTTTGCGGCGTGGCGCCCAGCACCAGCCAGCGGCGGTCTTCGCCCTGTCCGACCTCGACGACGAGCAGGCGCTGGTTGGGCGCGGTGGGCAGCTGGGCCACGACGCGCAGCACGTTGGCCGTGGCCGCGCCGCCGAACACGCGCCCGTAGGGGCTGCGCTTGAGCAGCCACAGCGCGATCGGGATCAGCGCGATGATGGCGAGGAACCAAAGGAAGGGGAGCAGACCGGAGGCATTCATGCCTCGACATTCTGCGGACGGACTTGAGCCTGGGAACCCCTCAAATGCTCCGACAAACCCGCGGTTGTCCAAAGACCAAGGCTGCCGGGGCCGCGCCGGACCTCCCGGCCGGGCCCCGGGCCGGCCGCGTCAGGCGGCCTTGCTGAGGCGGCGCATGCGCTCCGACGGCGTGACGATGTCGGTCAGCCGGATGCCGAACTTGTCGTTCACGACCACCACCTCGCCCTGGGCGATCAGGTAGCCGTTGACGAGCACGTCCATGGGCTCGCCGGCCAGCGCGTCCAGTTCCACCACCGAGCCCTGGGCCAGCTGCAGGATGTTCTTGATCGGGATGCGGGTGCGGCCGAGCTCCACGGTCAGCTGGACGGGGATGTCCAGGATCATGTTGATGTCGCCCGCCGGGCCGGCGCCAACCGTCGGCGTGAAGTTGGCGAAGCTGGGCGTGGACACCTGCTCGGGCGCGACCTCGGAGACCACCTCGGTGGCGGCCGCCGGCGCGGCCTCGGCCAGCGCCGCGGCCCATTCGGCCGCCATCGCGTCCTGTTCGTCTTGGCTGGGGGAATCAGGGCTCATGTTTGGCTCCCAACCAGCTCTCCTGCGAGCCGGTCAGCATCTTGTCGATCTTGAGGGCGTAGCGGCCGTTGGACGTGCCGTAGTGGCACTGGAACACGGGCACCCCGTCCACCTTGGTCTGGATCATGGGGTCCAGGTCCAACTCGATGAAGTCGCCCGGCTTGAAGGCCAGCAACTGCTCCACGGTGGCCGGCGCGGTGCCCAGCTCGGCCACCAGCTCGACCTCGGCGGCCTGGATCTGCGTCTTCAGCAGGTTGATCCAGCGCCGGTCGGGCTCCGAGGAGTCGCCCACCGTCGTCGAGTACAGCACGTCGCGGATGGGCTCCAGCGTCGAGTACGGGATGCAGAAATAGATCGTGCCGCTGGTCTCGCCGATTTCCAGCGTGAACGAGGTCGACACGACGATCTCGCTGGGGGTGGCGATGTTGGCGAACTGGGGCTGCATCTCCGAGCGCTGGTACTCCAGCTCCAGCGGATAGACGCCCTTCCAGGCCTTGGCGTACTCGGTCGTGATGACCTCGACGACCCGCGTGATGACGCGCTGCTCGGTGGGCGAGAAGTCGCGGCCCTCGATGCGGGCGTGGAACTTGCCGATGCCGCCGAACAGCGAGTCGATGACGGCGAACACCAGCGTCGGGTCGCAGACGATGAGGCCGCTGCCGCGCAGCGGCTTCACCGAAACGATGTTGAAGTTGGTCGGGACGACGATCTCGCGCAGGAAGGCGCTGTACTTCTGCACCTTGATGCCGCCGATGGCGACCTCGGGGCTCTTGCGGATGAAGTTGAACAGGCCCACGCGGATGTTGCGCGCGAACCGCTCGTTGATGATCTCCATCGTGGGCATGCGCCCACGGACGATCCGCTCCTGGCTCGCGAGGTTGTACTCGCGGATGCCGCCGACCTGCTCCTCCTCCTGCTCGAGCTTCTGGCTCTCGCCGGTGATGCCCTGGAGCAGTGCATCGACTTCGTCTTGGGAAAGGATCTGCTGATTCATGGCGGAACCAGGTTCACTGCACGATGAAGTTGGAGAACAGCACTTGCGTCACGGGGCTTTCCACCGCGGCCTTTTTCTTCTTCTTTTTCTTCTTCGGCGCGTCGTCGGCGGCCTCGTCCTCGTCGTCGAGCTCGATGCCCATGGGCCGCACCGATTCGCGCATGATTTCCTTGGCGAGCTGCTCCTTGCCCTCGCGGGTCAGCAGTTCGGTGGCGGTCTTGTGCGACAGCACCATCAGCACGTTGCTGCGGATGGCGGGCATGTAGGCCTTGACCTGGTCGGCGAACTTCGGGTCCTCGACCTCCAGCGTCACGCCGATCTGGGCGAAGCGGTCCACGTCCTTGTCGGCCAGGTTGACCGTGAAGGGGTCCAGCGGCACGAAGGTCGGCGGGTGGTCGGGCTTGGCCTTGGCCTTGGCCTTGACCGGCGCCTCGACGGCTTCGCCATCCTCGCCGTCCTCGGCCGAGGTCTTCTTCTTCATCAGCATCAGGGCCGCACCGCCGCCCAGCAGCACCAGCACGAGCACGGCGGCCAAGATGATGATCAGCTTCTTGCTGCCGCCCCCGGTGGGCGCGGCGGTTTCGGCAGCCGGCGCAGTCGCCATGAGAACTCCTTGAGACGTCTCTCGCCCAGGCCGGCCACTGCAGGCCCTGGGCTCCATTGCGCCCGATTATTGACGCGGGACCGGCCTGGCAAGGCCTGATTAGCCGGGGCCAGGCGTGGCTATTTCCGCTTCATCGTCAGGCAAATGTGTCGAGCAGGCCGACAGAGCGGCGGGCGGGCTGTGCCGCAGCGGCGGCGCCCTCCACGCCACCGGCACTGCCGCCGGCCGCGCGGGAGCCGCGGCCGGCGCCACTGCCAGCCTGGGGCTGGCCATCCTTGGTGTCCTGCGAAGCCTGCTGGAAGACGCCGCCGCCGGCCAGCGTCAGGCCCTGGCTCTGCAGCGCGGCGGCCAGGTCCGGCAGGCTCTGCTGCAGTGCCTGGCGCGTCTCGGCCTGCGCGGCGTGGAAGGACACCTGGGCCTGCGCGCCGTCGACGACGATCTGCACGGCCACCGGGCCCATGTCGGCCGGGTTGAGCTGCAGCTCGGCCTGCTGCACGCCGTTCACGGCGAGCAGGCTGACGCGGGCGCCCAGTTCGGGGGCGAAGGCCTGGCTGTGCAGCGCGGCATTCACGCGGGCGCCGGCGCTGGCGGATGCCGCACCGGGTGCCCCGATGGTGGCGGGCTGGGCCTGCGCCAGCACGGCGGCAAAGCTGTTGGGCAGCGCGTCGGGCGCCGCCGCGGCGCGCGGCGCGGCGACGGCTGTGGCGACGGTGGGCGAGAGGGCGGCGGCCTGCAGCGCGTCGCTGCGCGCACTGCGGGCGGCCGAGGCCTTGTCGGCGGCGAGCTCGATGCCCCTGGCCCGCGGCGCGTCGCTGGCGCGCGCAGCGGTGTCGGTCGGGCGGCGTTCGGTGGTTGTTGCGGTGCCGGCGTCGCGTGCGGGGGCTTCGCCGCCCGCCGGCTCTTCGCGGGCTTCGCCGACCCCGTGGCCCGCGCGGCCGGCGCGGGCACCCCGGGTGGCGCGCCCGGCGTCGGCGTCCGTTTCGGACGCGGCCCCTGCCGCTGCCTGGGCCGGCTGCGGCGTCGGCACGGCCAGGCCGATGAGCTGCGTGAACTCGTTCAGGCCCGAGGTCTGGGCGTCATCGTCGGTGTCGGTCGCCGTATCGGCGGGCTCGCTGCCCTCGTCGCAGGCCTTGGCATCCCCGGCCGGCTTGGGCGCGGCGGCGGCTTCGGGCGCGCGGCTCTGGGCCGGCGTGGCGGGTTTGGGGGCGGTGTTGCCTTCCTTGCGGCGCGCCTGCGCCGCGTTCGCGGCGGCGGTGGATTCCTTGGCCGTGTCGGGCGTGTTGGGCACCGGGTCGACATGGGCCGGCTGCGGGTCGGGCCGGTCGTTCAGGAAATGGGCGAAGCTGGGGCCGCCGGCCGAACCCGCGCCGGGCTGGGCGGGCGGGGCGGCGGGCGGCATGGCGGCCGGCTTGGGCGTGACGGAGGGGGCGCTGCCGAGCATGGGCGGGGTCTCCTCAGGCGTGGGCCGTGCGGCGCAGGTGGGCGCGGGCGGCGAACTCGTCGCTGGCGCGCTGTTCACGCCGCAGGGCGAGCTTGGCGGCCTCGGCCTGGCGGCGGGCGATCAGCTGGCGCAGCGCGGCGACGCGCAGCTCGGCCTGGCGCAGGGCCTCGCGGGCGCGCTCCTGGCGCTGGTCGGCGTGCTGGGCGACGTGGCCCTGGGTGTCCACCGCCTGGTCCAGCCGCTGGCCGAAGCTGCGGTAGCAGCCGACGATGCTCATCGTCGTGCCCTGGGCGAAGCTCTGCGTCCAGCGCTGCTGGTAGTCCTGGCGGTAGCCGGACAGCTCGCCATGCTGGGTGTGGGCGGCCTGGGCCTGGGCGCTGGCGGCATGCAGGACCTGGGCGGCGGTGTCGCGCTCGCCTTCCGCGCGTTCCAGCAGCAGGCCCAGGGTGTCGTTGGCGGGTGCACTCATTCAAAACTCCAGCGCGGCGCCGGATCAGCGGCCCGGCATCAAGACGATATCGGCGGGCGCCGCCCAGAGGTTAGGCGCCTTGGACCACGGCCTGCAACTGGCTGACGCTGGCGTGAAGAAGTGCCGGGCTGTGCATGTCCTGCTGCAGCAGCCGCGTCATGTCGGCATGCAGGCGCACGGCCAGGTCCAGCTCGGGGTCGCTGCCCGGGGCATAGGCGCCAAGCTGGATCAGGTCGCGGGCCTTGTTGTATTTCGCCAGAAGTTGGCGGAAGCGACGCGCGGAATCGACCTGGTTTTGGGGTGCAACACTGGTCATCACCCGGGACACGGAGCGTTCGATGTCGATGGCGGGGTAGTGGCCGGCCTCGGCCAGCTCGCGCGAGAGGACGATGTGGCCGTCCAGGATGCCGCGCGCCGCGTCGGCGATCGGGTCTTGCGGGTCGTCGCCCTCGGTCAGCACGGTGTAGAAGGCCGTGATGGAGCCCTCGCCGGCCAGGCCATTGCCGCTGCGCTCCACCAGCTGGGGCAGCTTGGCGAAGCAGCTCGGCGGATAGCCCTTGGTGGCGGGCGGCTCGCCGATGGCCAGCGCGATCTCGCGCTGGGCCATCGCGTAGCGGGTCAGCGAATCCATCAGCAGCAGCACGTGCCGGCCCTGGTCGCGGAAAAACTCCGCGATGGCCGTTGCGTAGTGGGCGCCCTGCATGCGCATCAGCGGCGGCGCGTCGGCCGGCGCCGCCACCACGACGCTGCGCTTGAGGCCCTCCTCGCCGAGGATGTCCTCGATGAATTCCTTCACCTCGCGGCCGCGCTCGCCGATCAGGCCCACCACGATGACGTCGGCCTGCGTGTAGCGCGCCATCATGCCCAGCAGCACCGACTTGCCGACGCCCGTGCCGGCGAACAGCCCGAGGCGCTGGCCGCGGCCCACGGTCAGCAGCGCGTTGATGGCGCGCACGCCGGTATCCAGCGGCGTGCGCACCGGGTCGCGGTCCATCGCGTTGATGGGCCGGCGCACCATGGGTTCGTTGTGGATGTGGCCCAAATCGCCGCGGCGGTCCAGCGGGTGGCCGTGCGGGTCGACGACGCGGCCCAGCAGCCCGTCGCCCATCGGCAGGTGCAGGCCGCGGTCCTCGCCGCGGCGCCAGGGGTGCAGCGGTGCCCCAAGCTGGGGCGCGAGCGGCGGCAGGTGGCGCGGCACCACGGTGGCGCCGCTGGACAGCCCCTGCACCTCGTCGGTGGGCATCAGGTAGGCGCGGTCGCCCGAGAAGCCGACGACCTCGGCATTCACCGGCGGCGCGCCGCGCCGCGGGCTGTTGCCGCTGCTGGGCATCTGGATGCGGCACACCGAGCCCAGCGGCACCCTGATGCCGGTGGCCTCCAGCACCAGGCCGGCCACGCGCACCAGCTTGCCCTGGGACTCCAGCGGCGCGGCGTTGCCGGCAAGCGTCTCCAGGTCGGACAGGTAGCGCTGCCAGCGTTCGGTGCGCTCAGGCGTCGTCATCCACGCCTCCGCGGCGGTCTTCCCAGATCGACTGCTGGCCGATGGCCGAGACGGCCTGCAGCCAGCGGGCCTCGATCGTTGCGTCGACGCTGGCGATGTCGGCGTCGACCTTGACGCCGCCGCGCGCCACCTCGGCATCGGGGATGAGCTGGGCCTCGCGGGCCTCCAGCTCGCGGCCGGTGCCCTCCTGCACGAGGGGGAAGTCGTCGGGGTGCACGCGCACGCGCACATGGCGGGCCGACAGCTGCAGCGCCTCCACGGCGTCGTGGGCGACGCGGGCGATCAGCTCGGGGCGCTGCGCCAGCTCGCTGCGCACGACCTGGCGGGCCAGTTCGACGGCGATGCGCGCGACCGATGCGGCCATGTCGCCCTCGAGCGCGCGCATCTCGGTATCAAAGCCGTTTACCAGCGTGCCGATCTGGCGGCTCATCTGCTGGGCAAAGCTCTGCTTGAAGGCGTCCAGCGCGGCCATGCCGTCGCGGTAGCCGTCCTGGTAGCCACCGTGGCGGGCTGCATGCAACTGCTCTTGCTGGCTGGGTTCGGGCGGCGGGGGGGGCTCGGCGGGCGCTGCCGCGACGGGCGCGGGCGCCTGCGCGCCGGGGCGCAGCGGTGCGAAGGGGGAGGGCGCGGTATCGCCCAGGTTGTCCAGGTTCCAGGCCTTGGCGCCCTGGAGCTCCTCGCCGGGGATGAAGCGGGCATAGCTGCCGCGGCGCTCGCCCTCGCGGCGTTCGGGAGCAGGGACTTGCCGGGGTGGTTGTCTGGTGGCCATGCGCTAGACGAACTGGTCGTCGCCGCCGCCGGCCAGCGCGATCTGGCCTTCGTCGACGAGGCGGCGCACGATCTTGAGCATTTCCTTCTGCTCGGCCTCGACCTCGGACAGCCGCACCGGGCCGCGGCTTTCGAGGTCCTCGCGCAGCGCCTCGGCGGCGCGGGTGGACATGTTGCTGAAGATCTTCTCGCGCAGTTCGGCGCTGGCGCCCTTGAGGGCGACGATGAGGCTTTCGCTCTGCACTTCCTTGAGCATGGCCTGGATGCCCCGGTCGTCGATCTTGTTCACGTCGTCGAACGTGAACATGTTGTCCATGATCTTCTGTGCCAGGTCGGAGTCGGCTTCGCGGATGTAGTCCAGCACCGAAGCCTCGATGCTGGAGCCCATCATGTTGATGATCTCGGCGGCCGTCTTGGCGCCGCCCAGCGAACTCTTCTTCATGCGCTCGCCGCCGGCCAGGATCTGGCTCATGACCTCGTTGAGGTCCTTCAGCGCGGTGGGCTGGATGCCGTCCAGCGTTGCGATGCGGATCATCACCTCGTTGCGGCTGCGCTCGGGGAAGAGCTTGAGCACCGAGCTGGTCTGGTCGAAGTCCAGGTGGGCCAGGATGGCCGCGATGATCTGCGGGTGCTCGTTGCGCAGCAGCTCGGCCACCGAGCTGGCGTCCATCCACTTCAGGCTCTCGATGGACGACACGTCGCCGCCCTGCAGGATGCGCTCCAGCAGCAGGTTGGCCTTGTCCTCGCCCAGCGCCTTGCGCAGCACCGCGCGCACGTACTCGTCGGTGTCGGTGACCAGCGTGCTGTGGGTGTCGGCGACCTGGTCGAACTTGTCCAGCACCTCCTCCACCTGGGCGCGCTTGATGACCTTGAGCTTGGCAATGGTCTCGCCCAGCGCCTGCACCTCCTTGGGCGACAGGTGCTTGAAGACCTCGCTGGCTTCTTCTTCGCCCAGCGACATCAGCAGGATTGCAGCGCTCTCGGTGCCTTTATCGTCCATGGTGAGTCATTTTCACGCCGCCTGGCCATCCATCCAGTCGCGCAGGATGTTCGCGACCGCGACCGGATTCTCGCGGGCCATGACCCGGGCGCGGTCGAGTTTTTCATTGTGCAGCGGCGCCTCCAGCCTGGGCATGCCGTCGGTGCCCGGCAGCAGTTCGGCGTCGTCGACGACCTCGTCCACCGTTTCGGGCTTGTCCTCGGCCGGCGGCGGTGCGGCGGCGGCCTTGATGGCGGGGCGGATCATGCCGAAGACGGCGATCAGCGCGATGGCGACGAAGGCCAGCGGCACGATGGCGCTGCGGGCGATGTCCAGCAGCCAGGGCTGCTTCCACAGCGGCACGTCGGCGGGCTCGGTCTTGTCGATGAGGAAGGGGGCGCTGATGACCTTGACGGAGTCGCCGCGCTCGGCGTTGAAGCCCATGGCCTCCTTGACCAGATCGGTCAGGCGCGTGACTTCCTCGGGCGGTACCGGCTGTTGGGTGGTCTTGCCCTTGGCGTCGGTCACCGGGCGGTGGTTGACGACGATGGCCGCGTTCAGGCGCTTGACGTTGCCGACGGCGCCGCGCGTGACGCGCACGGTCTTGTCCAGCTCGTAGTTGGTGGTCTGCTCGCGGCGGCTGTTGTTGGTGCCGCCGCCACCCTGGGCCGCCTGCAGCGGCGCGCTGGCGCCATTGATGGGCGCGGTGGCCGGCACCGGCGGCTGGTTGGTGGCGGCGCCGGGCACGCCGGTGGGCGGGGCGGCGTTGGCGTTGTTGGACTCGCTGGTGGTGCTGCCGCGCACCGCGGCCTGGGTGTTGGGGCCCTGGTTGGGGCGGTATTCCTCGGCGGTGGCCTCGGTCTGCGAGAAGTCCACGTCGGCGGTGACGGTGGAGCGCAGGTTCTCGCGGCCGACGACGGGCTCCAGCAGCTCGAAGATGCGCTTGTTGTAGCTGGCCTCGATCTGCTGCTTGTACTGCAGCTGCTGGCCGTCCAGGCCGGTGGCGGCGTCGGCGCCGGTCTGGGAGATCAGCGCGCCGGTCTGGTCCAGCACGCTGACGGCCTTGGGTGTCAGCTCGGGAACGCTGCTGGAGACGAGGTGGACGATGCCGGCGATCTGCGCGCGGTCCAGCGTGCGGCCGCCGCGCAGCGTCAGCATCACGCTGGCGCTGGGCTTTTGCTGCTCGCGGAAGAAGCCGTTCTGCTGCGGCATGGCCAGGTGCACGCGCGCGTCCGCCACGTCGGACATGGCGGTGATGGTGCGCGTGAGCTCGCCCTCCAGCGCGCGCTGGAAGTTCAGGCGTTCATTGAACTGGGTCTGGCCGATGGAGGACTTGTCCAGCAGCTCGAAGCCGACGGCGTTGCCCGTGCCGCCCTTGGGAAGCCCCTGGGCGGCCAGCTTCATGCGCAGCTCGTAGACCTGGCCCGCGGGAACGAGGATGGTGCCGCCGGCCTCATGCTTGTAGGGCACCTGCATGGCCGCGAGCTGGCCGATGACGGCGCCGCCGTCCTTGTCGGCCAGGCCGGTGAAGAGCGGGCGGTAGTCGCCCTGGGCCGACCACAGCGTGATGGCCAGCACCGCACCGGCCAGCGCGGCCAGGCCGGCACCCATGGTCAGCTTGCTGCGCAGCGGCAGGCCGTTCAGGCGCTGCACGAAAGTGGGCGGCGCGTCGTCGACCGGGGCGATCATCACCGGGGCGGCGGCTGCGGGGGCGCTCAGGGCGTTGTCCATCGGGGGGCGAGACAGCAGGGGAGGCCGGGAATCGGCCGATGGCGCAAATTATTCGTGCCCACCCCCTCAAGAAAGCGCCGAAGTGGCCGACGTGGGCGGTGCATCTCCGCGCTTCGCCGCCGTGACTTGCTGCCAAAGTTCCGGCCCATGGACATGAAGCTGCGCCCCTTCGACTTTGCCCAGGCCGCCGCCCGCGCGGGCCTGGCGGTCAACGGCACGCCGCTCGCGGCCAAGCCGGCCGCCACGGCCGGTGCCAGTTTTGGCGATGCGATGGCGCAGGCGCTCAAGGGCGTCAGCGCCCAGCAGCAGGAGGCGGCAAGGCTGCAGCGCGAGGTGCAGCTGGACAACCCGACCGTCAGCCTCGAGGAGACCATGGTCTCGATGCAGAAGGCGCAGATCGGCTTCCAGGCCACGCTGCAGGTGCGCAACCGGCTGGTGTCCGCCTACTCCGAGATCATGAACATGCAGATCTGAGGTCGCCTGCATGCGGCCAGGCCTGAGGGTCCGGCTCAGCAGGCCTCGTTCTTGCGGGCGTCGGTGCCGCAGATCTGCGGCCGGCCCAGCGGATTCAGATCGATGCGCAGCTGCTGGTTGCGGTCGTTGGACAGGCCGATGCGCGTCCAGTCCAGCGCCCGGCCCATGCCGGCCTGGAAGGTGACGCCCTGGCCGGCCTGCAGCAGCAGGCCCTTGTGCTCGCGGTAGGTGATGCCGCCCAGCTCGCAGCGCGGCAGGCCGGTGGCGCAGTCGCAGGGTGCATTGCGGCTGGCGCCCCAGCACCACTGGGGGCCGCTGTTGAAGCTGACGTAGACGTTGCGCCCCTCGTCCACGCTGAGGGTGCGGGCGCGGCGCAGGTCCAGCTCCAGCAGTTCGGCCACGTGTCGCAGGCGCTGGCGGGCCAGGTAGCTGGCGTAGCTCGGCACGGCGGCCGACAGGATGATGCCCAGCACGGCCAGCACGAAGACCACCTCGATCAACGTGAAGCCGCGATTGCGCAGCGGTCTCATGGGTCCAGCTTCAGCAGGCGTCGGCGCTTCTGCGTCTGGTCCACGTAGACCTGCAGCGAGCGCCCGGCTTGGGCATCGAGTTCCACGAAGGAGCAGCCGAGCTGCAGCGTGCCGCCGGCATCGCCGCTGATGGGGCTGGCATGGTGGGGCAGCAGCGTGATGCGCAGCGCGCTGATGCGGTCCAGCTCCAGCACCAGGCCGTCGGCGACCCGGCCGGGTGCCAGCGCGGGGAAGTCCGGCGGCAGGGCCAGGGCCAGCCCGCCGATGCTGAGGTCGATCACGCGCAGCGCGCGGCCCGGCTCGGCGCCGCCCGGCACGATGACGCGCGGGTAGGCGCTGCCGGCGGGCTGCACGCGGAAGGACTGGCGGCGCTGGAAGCGGTAGAGCCGCGTCGGCAGCGTGCCGCGCAGCACGGTGCCCTGCTCGCCGCTGACGAGGACGGGCGCCTCGACCTCGAACTGCAGCTTGATGGTGCCCAGATAGGCGACGGCGGTGATTTCGCCCTGTGCCACGAGGGCCTGGCTGACGCCCTCGGGATCGGCACCGATCTCCAGGCCGATGAGGTCGGCGTCGGCGTCGAGGGCGATGATGCGGCTGGACAGGCTATGGCCCTGCGGGCCGGCGACCAGCAGGTCCGCGCCTTCGCGCTGCAGCTGCTGCAGATAGGCCGTGATCTCGGCGGTGGAGGCGACGCGCAGTTCCTCGGGAGTGGCTTCAGGGGCGCTCATGCCCGCGATGGTAGTCGCCCGGCGCGGCCGGGCGCAGCTCCGTGTCAGTGGACCAGCCGGCTCTTGCCCTGCAGCACATGGCCGAGGTCTTCGAGCCAGGGCTCGGCGAGGTGGCGGATCTCGGCGTCGTTGAGCAGGATGCGCTGCATGATGCGCGTCTTCAGCTGCGACTCGCCGCTGGCGAGCTGGCCCTGGTTGGCGGCGGCCTTGAGCTGGGAGATCAGCAGCACGCAGGCGCCTTCAAGCTTGACGACTTCGTCCCAGTTGCCGGTGCGGGCCGCGGACAGCATGTCGGCGCTGGCCTGTTCGATGGCCTCGTAGTAGTTCAGCAGTTCGGAGTTCATATGCGGGTCACCGGGTGAGGCCGTAGGCGGCGGGAGTCAGGCGGCACGGGTGGCGTCGCGGCCCAGGGCGGCGGGCGTCTGGGCGATGGCCCCCCAGGCTTCGCGCACCGGGCTGAGCAGGCGCTGGCACTCCTCAATGGCGGCCAGGTCGCTGTGCAGGTTGGCCTGCGTGAGGCGCATGCAGACATAGCCGTAGAGCTCGCGCAGGTCGGTGGCCAGCTGGCCGGCGGACAGGTCCAGCCCCGCGCGCAGGCCTTCGTCGAGGATGCGCACGGCACGGCTCAGCGAGCGGCCCTTGAGTTCGGTATTGCCGTTTTGGATGGCGGCGGCCGCCTGGCTCATCGAGTCGAAAACGCCGTCGAACAGCATGGCGACCAGGCGATGCGGGCTCGCTGCCTGCACGTCGGTCTCCAGGCCGACCTTGGCGTAGAGGGTGGCGCGCTGGCCGCGCGCTGCGAAGGGGGAGGACATGTTGCCGTACATGGGAGGGTAGGAGGTCGTCGTCGTGTTGACTGTTTTTCGGCCTTTCCCTGGGGGACTTGAGCCGCAGGAACCCCGAACATTCACGAACTGCGGCGTTACTTCTACGGATCAAACAAAAAAGGCGACCCCGAGGTCGCCTTGTTCCGCACCCTGCCGGGCCTGCTCACTTGTTGAACTGGGCGATCTGCTGGCTCATGTAGTTGGACAGGCTGTTGAGCTGGCCCATCTTGGTGTCCAGTGCCGAGTACTGCGCGCGCAGCCGGGCCTCGTTCGCTGCGGAGCGGTCGGTGAGCTGGTCGACACGCTTGCCGTTGCTGTCGATCTGTGCCTGGATGCCCTTCTGGCGCGAGGTGACCGTGCCATCCACGCTGAGCGCCTGGTCGACCAGCGTGCGAAAGCGCGTGGCGAAGCCGCTGTTGCTGGCATCGGCGCTGTCCACGCCCATGAAGAAGGACTTCAGGTCGGCGAGGTTGTTGGTCAGCGCCTTGTCGAGCTTGGTGCCGAGGGCGGCCAGGTTGCCGTCCGCGCCGGGGGCCAGGCCGATGTCGGCCAGGCGACTCAGGCTGCCGCCGAGCGACGTGCCGCCGCCCGCAATGCCGCGCAGCCGCGCGGTCAGGCTGACGGCGGAGGAGTCGCCCTGCAACGGCGCGGCGGTCTTGGTGGCCGAGTCGTACTTGGTCTGGCTGCGCAGCAACTGGTTGAGGGCGTTGTAGGCCGTCGTGAAGTCGCTGACGGCCTTCTTGATGGCGTCGGCGTCCTGGCTGACGCTGATCGTGACCGGCGGCGTCGTCTTCAGCAGCAGGATGTTCAGGCCGTCGATGGCCGAGTTCAGGGAGTTGGTCTCGGAGCTGATGTCCAGGCCGTTGAGCTTGGCGCGTGCGTTGACCGCCGGCAGCGTCAGCGACATCTGGCTGACACTGTTGCTCGGGTCGTAGGCGAGCTGGGACAGGCCCGAGGCATCGCCGGCATTGCCGTCGCTGTCGTTCACGGTGACGCGGAAGGCGTTGCTTTCGCCGCTGTTGCGCGACGTCAGCGTCAGGCGCGAGCCGCTGGCATCGGTGACGATGGAGGCGATCACGCCCGTGTTGGCGGCGTTGATCTGGTCGCGGACCTGGCCGAGCTGGTCCTGGCCGGGACCGATGGTGATCGTCACCGGCGTGCTGCCGGACTTGCTGGTGAAGGACGAGCCGTTGGCACCCCAGGTGCCGAGTTCGATGGTGAGCGTGCCCTGGCCGACGGTGGCCGTGCTGCTGGTGAAGCTGCCGGACGCCAGGCTCTGGGCCTGCGCCAGCGTGTCCACCTGGATGGACACGCTGCCGAGGGCGGCGCCGCCGGAGGCGGTGACGGAGATGGCGGTCGCATCGCTGACGCTGGCCTTGGTGCCTGCCCAGGTGTCGGGGTTGGTCAGCTTGGCGGACGTGTCACGCAGCGTCGACAGCGCGCTCTGGATCTGGCCGTAGGTGGACAGCTGGGTCTTGAGGCCAGCGGTCTTCTTGTTGATGTTGGCAATGGGCTGCTGGTCGAGTGACACCAACTTGGTGATGATGGACTCGACGTCCAGACCGCTTCCGAGACCGAGGGATGAAATCGTAGCCATGGCTCAGCAATGCAAAAGGGCCGATATGCAATAGCGATATCGGCCAGTGTCTGCCGGAACTTTAGGCCCCGGAGCGAAATATTTTTAGCGTTGCAGCAGCGACAGCACCTGCTGGGGCAACTGGTTGGCCTGGGCGACCATGGCATTGCCAGCCTGCTGCAGGATCTGGGCTCGGCTCATGTTCGCGGTTTCCGCAGCGAAATCGGCGTCCATGATGCGGCTGCGGGCGGACGTCTGGTTCTCGACGGCGACCTGCAGGTTGGAGATCACCGCGTCGAAGCGCGACTGGATGGCGCCGTAGGTGGCTCGGGTGTTGTTGACGAAATCCAGGGCCGAGTCGATGTTGTCGATGACCCCGCCCAGGGCGGTGAAGTCGGCGCTGCTGTCGATCGTCGCCGGGAACGGGGTGGCGCCGGAGCCGAGCAGGTTGGCGATCTGGGTGACGCCGCCGTCCGTCATGTCGATGGGGGCGATCGTGATGGCGTCGTTGGCCGTCGTGTTCGCGCCGATCTGGAAGGTCTGGCCCGTGCCGGCCGCCAGGCCCGCCGTGTCGGCGAGGATGGGCTTGCTGTTGAAGGTGGTGGCGTTGATGATGCGCCAGATCTCCGAACCCAGCTGCTCGAATTCCTTGTTCAGCGAGTCCTTGTCGGAGGTGCTGTTCGTCGAATTGCGGGCCTGGACGGTCAGCTCACGCATGCGCTGCAGGTTGTCGCCGATCTTGCCCAGCGCGCCTTCCGCGGTCTGCGCCAGCGAGATGCCGTCGTTGGCATTGCGGATCGCGACGTTCATGCCGCGAACCTGCGTGTTCATGCGCTCGGCGATGGCCAGGCCTGCCGCGTCGTCCTTGGCAGAGTTCACCCGCAAGCCGGATGACAGGCGCTGCATCGACACCGCGAGCGAACTCTGCGAGGCGTTCAGATTGCGCTGGGCATTCAGCGAGTTGATGTTGGTGTTGATGGTCTGGGGCATCGCGCACTCCTGGATTCGGTCGCCGAGCTGGCTTCAGTAGTGCCAGACTCGATGAACCGAATTCTGAAAGTGCGCCTCGCCGCCAAAAGCCCGATCAGAGGCCCAAACCACGGCCAATACCAAGCTACCAGGCCGCCGGACTGCCCAGCCGCCACGGCGGGCCAGGCCGGCTCCGGTTGTCAGTTGCGCAGCAGCGCCAGCACCTGCTGGGGCAGCTGGTTGGCCTGCGCCACCATGGTGTTGCCGGCCTGCTGCAGGATCTGCGCCCGGCTGAGGTTGGCGGTTTCGGCGGCGAAGTCGGCGTCCATGATGCGGCTGCGCGCCGCGCTCTGGTTCTCGACCGAGATCTGCAGGTTTCCGATCACCGCCTCGAAGCGGTTCTGGGCCGCACCCAGCGTGGCGCGCTCGCCGCTGACGGTGGTGATGGCGGTGTCGATGTTGTCGATGATGGTCTTCAGCGACGCGGCGTCCGACGCGTTGTCGATGGTCGCGCCGGTCACCGTCGTGATGTCGGCATTGCCGGCCATGTCGTTGGTCGTCAGCACGACTTCATCGTTGCTGGTGGTGTTGGCACCGACCTGGAAGGTCAGGGCGCCGGCGCCGGTGGACAGGATGGCCTTGCCGTTGAAGGTGGTGCCGCCCAGCACGCGGCCGATTTCCTCGCTCAGCTGTGCGTATTCCTTGCCGATGGAGTCGAGGTCGGTGGTGGTGTTGGTGGCATTGCGGGCCTGCACCGCCAGTTCGCGCATGCGCTGCAGCGAGTCGCCCACCTTGGCCAGCGCGCCTTCGGCCGTCTGGGCCAGCGAGATGCCGTCGTTGGCATTGCGCACGGCGACGTTCATGCCGCGCACCTGGGTGTTCATGCGTTCGGCGATGGCCAGGCCGGCGGCGTCGTCCTTGGCAGAGTTCACGCGCATGCCGGAGGACAGGCGCTGCATGGAGATCTGCAGCGACGACTGCGACATCGCGGTATTGCGCTGGGCATTCAGGGTCGCGATGTTGGTGTTGATGATTTGAGGCATGACTCAATCCTTTCTTGACGAAACAGTCCAGCGCTAAGCCGGTCCAAGCGGTTGCAACAAGCCGCCCCCGCGGGGAGGGCTGCGTCCGCGTCCTGCCTGTGCGCGTTGTCGCGCACAGGGCTGGCTGACCGGACCACGTGGTCCTCGAATGAATCGCGAACCCGCTGGACTGGTTATCGTCGAGAGGAGGATTGACTTGAATCCTTTCGCACGCGTCCCTTGAAATGGCCATCCACGGCGGCGGATGGCTTCAAGGTGCTTGTGCTGGAGGGGTGAGGATTTCTGCCTTCTTGGCGGGCAGTTCACTCAGGGCCAGCGGTGCTGGCCCGGCGTCATCGAAGCAGCGAGAGGACTTGCGACGGGATCTGGTTCGCCTGGGCGATCATCGCGTTGCCAGCCTGCTGCAGGATGTTGGAGCGGGAGAGGTTGGCGGTTTCCGCGGCGAAGTCGGCATCGGTGATGCGGCTTTTGGCGGCGCTCTGGTTCTCGACCGAGATCTGCAGGTTGCCGATCACGGCGTCGAAGCGGTTCTGGGCCGCACCCAGCGTGGCGCGCTCGCCGCTGACGGTGGTGATGGCGGTGTCGATGTTGTCGATGATGGTCTTCAGCGACGCGGCGTCCGACGTGTTGTCGATCGCGGCACCCGTCACCGTCGTGATGTCGGTGTTGCTGGCCATGTTGGTGGTCGTCAGCACGACTTCGTCGTTGGTGGTCGTGTTGGCGCCGACCTGGAAGGTCAGGGCGCCGGCGTCGCCGGCCAGGATGGACTTGCCGTTGAAGGTGGTGCCACCCAGCACGCGGCCGATTTCCTGGCTCAGCTGCGTGTATTCCTTGCCGATGGAATCCAGGTCGGTGGTGGTGTTGGTGGCGTTGCGGGCCTGCACCGCCAGTTCGCGCATGCGCTGCAGCGAGTCGCCCACCTTGGACATCGCGCCTTCGGCCGTCTGGGCCAGCGAGATGCCGTCGTTGGCATTGCGCATGGCGACGTTCATGCCACGCACCTGGGCGTTCATGCGTTCGGAGATCGCCAGGCCGGCGGCGTCGTCCTTGGCGGAGTTCACGCGCAGGCCGGAGGACAGGCGCTGCATTGCCACGGACAGGGATGCCTGGGAGGTGGAGGTGTTGCGCTGCGCGTTCAGAGACAGCAGATTCGTGTTGATGACCGAGGCCATGTTGCTTCCTTTTTGCTAGACATACCGGCAAGCCGCCGGACGAAGACCCGCGTGCCCGGGTGCGGCACCCGTGCTGTCCGCGCCGGTGCGCCTTGCGGCGCGCCTTTGCGGCGACGCCCGACGCCAGTCGACTTCCGAAGCCTGTCACCGCCCGGGAGCGGGTGCCATGCCATGTCGGTCTTCCAGCCGGACCACGGAGCTGGGACCAGCGCCGTTGCAATGGCTATCGGTGCGCCGCGCATATTTCTTTAGCGCGTTTTGTCAATAGCGTGATCTTTTGAATAAAGGCAGTTGCAAATGCCTGTTCCCCGGATCGGCCGCCGGCAGCGGAAGCGGGCCGGGAAAGCGGGGCTTTTCCCGTGATCGGCGCCAGGGGTGGTTCCTAAAGTGCGGCTCATCCCGGCCGAACCCTGCGCCGGTCCGGAGCTTTCAGCGATGCGTGCCCAGCCCAGTACCGCCAAGACCACCCCGCGCAACGGCCACCGGCCGGTCGTGGTGCCCAGCAACGATCCCGCGATGCTGCTGGCCCGCGCCCGCAACGCCGCCTTCGCCGAGGCATCCCGGGGCAACCTGGGCGGTGGCCTGGGCGTGCTGTATGACGCACTCCAGGACGAGCCCATGAGCCACGACCTGCTGTCCGACATGGCGGCCCTGCTGCTGGCGGCCGGCAAGCTGGAGCATGCGGCGGCCTACGCCGAGCGGGCGCTGCGTCTGCGCACGCAGCACGGCCCCAGTCTTTACACGCTGGCCTTCGCGCTGTCGGGTCAGGGCCGGGTGGACCATGCCATCGGCGTGCTGACCGAGTTGCAGGGCGGTGCCGGGCGGGAAAGCCTGCAGGCCGAGGCGCCCGAGCTGCAGCCGGTCGCGATGATCGAGCTGGAGCGCCTGCGCCGCAGCCGCGGCTGACGCCCCGGCCCCGACCGTCTCACCAGGCCCCGCTGGCGTTCGCCGCGGGGCCTTGGTGTTTCTGGGCGCCGGGGCCCGACGCGCCTGTAGGAATTTCTCTGACAAGCCCCTGCGCAAAACGCGACGTGGCGCACCGACGCAGCCTGATATCGAGGAAGAAGGGCGGTCAACACAATCCGTTTCACGTTCTCAACACGCCCAACCCCTGAAACGGAAGCCGCCATGAATGCCGACCAGATGCTCGCCGAAATCCGTGAAGCCAACCTGTCCTACCTGATGCTGGCCCAGAGCCTGATCCGTGCGGACCGCGAGCAGGCGCTGTACCGCCTGGGCATCAGCGAGGACACGGCGACGCTGATCGGCACGCTGAGCCCGGCGCAGATCATGAAGATCGCTTCCGGCAACACGCTGCTGTGCGCCTTCCGCATGAGCGACGACCTGGTGTGGGGCCTGCTGACCAACCACGCCAAGCCCGGCGCCAACGACGCCGTGTCCCGCCTGCACGCCTCCATCCTGATGGCCGGCCGGCACGAGCACGCCTGAACTGTTGGCCCCCGGCTCGGCGGGTACGCCGAGCCGCCCCCCGAGGGGTTCGGACCGTCGCGGGATTGACCCGCACCGACGTCCGATGCGGGTCAGCTTGGGAGCGGCCCGGTGCTGCCCCGCAGCCAAAGACACCACTTATCCAGAGAGTCCACCATGCGCGTCAAAAGCATCCTCACCGAAGCCAAGCAGATCGAACGTGCCGTCCAGCTGATCAATCTGGGCGCACGGCTGCAGGTGCTGGAGTCGGAGACCGACCTGTCCTATGAGCGCCTGCTGCGGCTGTACAAGGAGGTGGCGGGCAAGTCGCCGTCCAAGGGCCAGCTGCCGTTCTCGACCGACTGGTTCATGACCTGGCAGCCCAACATCCACGCCAGCCTGTTCCTGAACATCCACGAGTACCTGAACAAGGCCGCGGAGATGGACGAGATCGACACGGTCATCAAGGCCTACCAGCTCTACCAGGAGCAGACCACGGCCCAGGGCCTGGAAGCCATGCTGTCCGTCACGCGCGCCTGGCGTCTCGTGAAGTTCGTCGACAACGGCATGCTGACGCTGACCAAGTGCTCCAAGTGCAACGGCCAGTTCGTGACCCACCCGCACGAGATTGCGCGCCACTTCGTCTGCGGCCTGTGCAACCCGCCGGCGCGGGCCGGCAAGGGCCGCGCCCAGGGCTCGATCCAGATGCACTGAATGAGAAAGGGGGCCGAGGCCCCCTTTGCCGTTGGCCCCGTCAGGCCGGCGGCCGCGACGCCACCGCCAGCAGCGAGATGCCGTTGAAGAAGAACAGGCCGTCGAGCCGCCAGGGTGTGTACTTGCGGATCACGTTGGACAGCGTGAACGGCGTGTACCAGCAGTTGTGGTCCGGGTGGACCACCTCGACGAAGGTCTGCGCGCCGCTGTTGTAGTCGAAGTGACGGCGAAAGCACGAGTAGGCGTCGGGCACCGTGAGGATGTACTGCGCGGCGCCCAGCGTGTCGAGCTGGCGCAGGAAGCCCTGCACATCCGGCACATGCTCCAGGACCTCGGGCACCAGCACGGTGTCGTACGCGTCCGTCACGCTCGCCCAGTCGCTGAAGAGCCGCCCCTTCAGGTGCGGCTGCATCTGCGCGAAGGCCTCGTCGTGGATGTCGAAGCCGTCGAGCCGGCAATGGGCGTCCAGCTGCAGGTGCAGCGAGCGCTGCAGGTCGGTGATCGGCCAGTCCACGCAGCCCACATGCAGCACGCGCTTGCCGGCGCACAGCGCCGCGAAGACGTCCAGGCGCGGCACGCCGAGGAAGTCCTCGCCGACCTTCACCTTCTGCACGAAATAGCGCTGGTGCGCAAACTCCAGCGGTGAGACGGGCAGCTCTTGCGCAGCCTCCTGGCCTTGCGGGGCGGGCGTGGGCGTCATGCCAGCTTCCTCTTGTGCAGTTCGTCGTAGGTGCCCAGGGTGCTGCCCCAGGCCTGCGCGGCGAAGATGGCGCCGCCGCCGTCGTATTCCTGGCCCGTGAAATGGCGCGGGATGAAGCAGTGGCTGGGCCAGATCGTCAGCCCGCCGTAGCGGTGCCGGCGCACGGATTCGGTCAGGAACAGCGGCCCGACGCTCTGCCAGGCCATGCGATCCACCACCGTGGGCTCCTTCTGCAGGTCCAGGATGATCTGGCCGAAGAACGGGTTCTCGGGCTTGGAGGCCACGTAGCCGGCCGCGATCAGCCCCGGGCGCACCAGCTCGTTCTCCCAGCAGGCGCAGGCCTCGCCCTCGAACAGCCAGGGCTCCAGCGGCCGCAGGCAGATGCTGTCGGCGTCCACGACGAAGCCGCCCTCGTTGTAGAGGATCTCCCAGCGCATCAGGTCGGCCACGCCGTTGAGCTCGCGGCCGGCCATCTCGCGCATGTGGCGCGCGTTGACCCAGCCGTAGCTGGCGAGCTCCTCGTTGCCCCAGACGCGCAGCGTCCAGTCCGGGTTGTGCTCACGCCAGGTGGCGATGCAGTTGTCGGGGCGCTTGGATTCGTCGCCGACCCAGATCACATGCAATGTGCGGGGGATCACGGGAGCCTTGCCGAGGTTGGAGAGGCTGCCACTCTAGGCCGGCCCGCGCCGCTGCGAAGGCCGGTGGAATGGGGGAAATCCGTCCCTGAACCGCCGCGCGCCCCGCGCGCGCGTGGACACAATGCGGCATGACCGCTGCCTTCAACGCCGCAATCGCGCCGCGCCGCCTGGCCCTTGTCGTGATCGCACGCGACGAGGGCACCCGCATCGCGCGGCTGCTGGACAGCGTGCGCCCCTGGGTCGACGAGATGCTGGTGCTGGACACCGGCTCGCGCGACGACACCGCCCAGGTCGCCCACGCGCACGGCGCCCGCGTGGCGCACTTCGCCTGGTGCGACGACTTCTCCGCCGCCCGCAACCACGCGCTGGCGCTGGCCGCTGCCGACTGGCACCTGGTGCTGGACGCGGACGAATGGCTGATCGAGGGCGGCGAGGCCTTGCAGGCGCTGCGCGGCGCGCCGCCCGATTTCGTCGGCGCGCTGCAGTTGCGCGACCGTTTCGACCAGGCGCCGGGCCGGCAGGCCGAGGCCAGTGCCTGGCTGAGCCGCGTGCTGCCGGGCACGGTGCGCTATGCCGGGCGCGTGCATGAACAGCCGCAGCACGGCCTGCCGGTGCGCCGGCTGCCGTTGGTGGTGGGGCATGACGGCTACCTCGCCGAGCGGCTGGCGGACAAGCGCGGGCGCAACCGCCGGCTGCTGGAGCAGGCGCTGGCCGAGGCGCCCGGCGACGCCTACCTCTGCTACCAGCTGGGCAAGGACTGCGCCGTCTATGACGAGCATGCGGCCGCGGAGGCCGCCTTCGAGCGCGCCTGCCGGCTGCCGTGCGCGGCTGATGCGCCCTGGTGGCCGGACCTGGTGCCGCGGCGCCTGTTCGGGCTCAAGTGCCTGGGCCGGCATGCCGACGCGGTGGATTTCGCACAGACCCAGATGGAGGCCTGCGCCGAATCGCCGGACTTCTTCTTCGCGCTGGGCGACCTGCTGCTGGACCTGGCCGCCACGCAGCCCGGCCAGGCCGGCGAGCTGCTGCCCATGGCCGAGGCCGCCTGGCGGCGCTGCCTGGAGCTGGGCGAGCGCCCCGGGCAGGCAGGTGCCGTGGCCGGGCGCGGCAGCTTCCTCGCCGCGCACAACCTGGCGGTGGTGCTGGACGGCACCGACCGGCCGGCCGAGGCCGCCGCGCTGCGCGCGGCCCATCCCTGGCCGTGAAGCTCGTCACGGCCTGGCCGGCGTCGGCCCTGCTTGCATGGCTGGCCGCCTGGCTGGCGCACCGGCTGCTGGCAGGCCTGGGCCCCGACGCGGCGCTCGCCGCCGGCGCGGCCGTGGGCGTTGCGCTGGCGCTGCTGCATGGCCAGCGCTGGCGCCGGCTGATCGTGGCGCTGGGCTTCCCGGTGTCGGCGCTGATGCTCGGCTGGCGGCCGGAAGGCGGCAGCTGGGCCTGGAGCGGCGGGTGGCTGCTGGCGCTGGCCCTGCTGTGGTGGCTCTACCCGCGCCGCGCCTGGAGCGAGGCGCCCGTCTTCCCGACGCCGCGCGGCGCGCTGGCGCCGCTGCCCCGGCATGCGCCGCTGCCCCCCGGCGCCCGCGTGCTGGACGCCGGCTGCGGCGCGGGCGATGGCCTGCGCGAACTGCTGCGCGCCTATCCGCAGGCCCTCGTCGAGGGCATCGAATGGAGCCGGCCCCTGGCGCTGCTGGCCCGCTGGCGCGCCCGCGGCGCCCGCGTGAGGCGCGGCGACCTGTGGGCCGACGACTGGGCGCCGTTCGCGCTGGTCTACGTGTTCCAGCGGCCCGAATCCATGCCCCGCGTCTGGGCCAAGGCCCATGCGGAGCTGGCACCCGGGGCCTGGCTGGTCAGCCTGGAATTCGCGGTGCCGGGCGAGCCGCCGGTGGCAAGCTGGCAACTGCCGAACGGCCAGAATGTGTGGCTTTACCGCCCCGGGCGGAATGCCGCACCAAAGCCCGCCAATTGATGCGTTCAATGCGAGGGCGGCGCGGCATACTTTCTCAAGCCCCCCGGCATCGGGCCGATAAGGCCTGAAACCCTCAACTCCTCAACGCATGTTCGTCATCATCGGCTGGGCCGTCTCCATGGCCTGCATCTTCGGCGTGTTCATCGCCCACGGCGGGAACATCAGCGTCATCCTGCATGCGTTGCCGTGGGAAATGATCACCATCTTCGGTGCCGCCATCGGCGCCTTCCTGGCCAACAACCAGATGAAGGTGGTGAAGGCGACGGCCAAGGGCCTGGGCCTGTGCTTCAAGGGCAGCAAGTACAGCAAGGCGCGCTACATGGAGCTGCTGGCGCTGATGTACGACATCCTGCAGAAGGCCCGCAAGGAAGGCCTGATGTCCATCGAGAAGGACGTCGAGGACCCGCACAGCAGCCCGCTGTTCCAGAAATATCCGGTGGTCGGCAACGACCATCACGTCACCGAGTTCATCACCGACTACCTGCGCATGATGGTGTCGGGCAACCTGAACGCGCACGAGATCGAATCGCTGATGGACAGCGAGATCGAGACCCACCACCAGGAAGAGCACGCCGCCGTGGCCGCGCTGCAGCGCCTGGCGGGCGGCCTGCCGGCCTTCGGCATCGTGGCCGCCGTGCTGGGTGTGGTGAACACCATGGGCTCGGTGGGCCAGCCGCCGGCCGTGCTGGGCGGCATGATCGGCTCGGCCCTGGTCGGTACCTTCCTGGGCATTCTGCTGGCCTACGGCTTTGCCGAGCCGCTGGCCGGTCTGCTGGAGCAGAAGGTGGAAGACGCCGGCAAGGAATTCCAGTGCATCAAGACGACGCTGCTGGCCAGCATGCAGGGCTACGCGCCGCAGGTGGCCATCGAGTTCGGCCGCAAGGTGCTGTTCTCCGGCGACCGCCCGAGCTTCAGCGAGCTCGAAGGCCACGTGAAGAAGAAATGAGTCGCTCTTTCTTGACCAGCCAGCCGGCAAAGCCGGCGGCGCCCCTCGCGCGGCCGCCGTCGAACTGGCTTTGCCAGGCGACTGGCGGCGCCGCCTTGAGGGGGAGCGCCGCAGGCGCTTCGGGGGTGGGCTAAATGGCTGGCGACGCAAAGAAGTTGCAGCCCATCATCATCAAGAAGGTGAAGAAGGGCGGCCACGCGGCGCACGGCGGCGCGTGGAAGATTGCCTACGCCGACTTCGTCACGGCCATGATGGCCTTCTTCCTGCTGATGTGGCTGCTGGGCTCCACCACCGAGGGCGACAAGAAGGGCATCGCCGAGTTCTTCCAGTCGCCGCTGAAGGTGGCGATGCTCGGCGGCTCCGGGTCGGGCGACTCCTCCAGCGTTGTGCGCGGCGGTGGCAAGGACCTGACGCGCGAGACCGGGCAGGTCAAGGAGGGCGACACCACGGCCCGCCGCGCCAGCTACACGCTGCGCGCGCTCAAGGAGGAGCAGCGCAAGGCGGAGAAGTCGCGCCTGGAGCAGCTCAAGGCCAAGGTCGAGCAGGTGCTGGCCGAGAACCCCAAGCTCGCCGCGCTCGGCGGCCAGATCCGCCTGGACATGACCAAGGAAGGCCTGCGCATCCAGATCGTCGACGAGGGCAACCGCCCCATGTTCGACAGCGGCAGTGCCATCGTGAAGCCCTACATGCGCGAGTTGCTGCGCGAACTCGGCAGCGTGCTGACCGAGGTGCCCAACCGGCTGACGGTGGAGGGCCACACCGACGCCCAGCCGTTCTCGGCGGGCGACAAGGGCTACAGCAACTGGGAGCTGTCGGCCGACCGCGCGAACGCGTCGCGGCGCGAGCTGGTGGCGGGCGGCCTGTCGGAGGCGCGCATGCTGCGCGTGCAGGGGCTGGCCGCCAGCAAGCTGCTCGACCCCAAGGACCCCAACGGCGCACTGAACCGGCGTATCAGCATCATCGTCATGAACCGCGATGCCGAGGACGCCGTGCTGAAGAACGTGACCGACGAGCCGGACGAGGCCGATGCCGCCCCGGCGCAGAGCAGCGTCACGGAAGTGCCGCGCAGCGGCAAAATGCCGCAAACTCAAACCCCGGCGTCGGCTCGCTAGAAACTAGACTGCAGGCTGATTGAAATCCCCGCCTGCCCCGAGAGAGGATCGCCATGAGCGCTGACATGAAATTCCTGGTCGTTGACGACTTCTCCACCATGCGCCGCATCGTGCGCGGCCTGCTCAAGGAGATCGGCTACAACAACTGCGAAGAGGCAGAGGACGGCGTCGAGGCGCTGAACATGCTCAAGGGCGCCAAGTTCGACTTCGTCGTCAGCGACATCAACATGCCCAACATGACGGGCTTCGAGCTGCTCAAGGCCATCAAGGAAGATCCCAACCTCAAGCACCTGCCGGTGCTGATGGTCACCGCCGAGGCGCGCAAGGAGGACATCGTCCTGGCCGCGCAGTCGGGTGCCGCGGGCTACATCGTCAAGCCTTTCACCAAGGCCACGCTGGAAGAAAAAGTCCTGAAGATCATGCAGAAGCTGGCCGCGGCGGCCTGACAACAAGGGGACCGCCATGTCGATGGAACAGTTGGACCAACTGGCCAAAGCCTCCGAGCCTCTGCTCGTTTCGCCCGAAGTCTTCCAGCAGCTCGGAACCATCACCCGCACGCTGCACGACACCATGCAGCGCCTGGGTGTCATGCCCAAGCTGCAGGTGGCCACCGACGGCCTGCCCGATGCGCGCAGCCGTCTGAACTACATCGCGACCAAGACGGCCGCAGCGGCCGAGAAGGTGTTGAACTCGGTCGATCAGGCCAAGGTCGAGCACGCCGGCATCAGCAAGGCCACGCAGGCACTGGCGGCGGCCATCGTCGCCGACCCGGTGCGCGCGGTCGCGACCGGCATGGTCATGAACTTCGTCAAGGACGTCGAGAACCGCACCACGCGCATCGACAACCACCTGACCGACATCATGCTGGCCCAGGACTTCCACGACCTGACCGGCCAGGTCGTCGCCAAGGTCGTGACGCTCGCCAATGACCTGGAAGACAGCCTCGTCAAGCTGCTGGTGCAGGTGGTGCCGCCCGAGCAGCGCGAAAAGGTGGACCCGAACATCCTGCAGGGCCCGGTCGTGAGCCCCGAGGGCCGCACCGACGTGGTCGCCAACCAGGGCGAGGTCGACGACCTGCTCGCCAGCCTCGGCTTCTGAGCCTCTCGCCCTTCCTGAAAAAAGGCCGGCCTTTGCGCCGACCTTTGCTTTTGGGCTGACGGCACCGGCGTGGCCGAGATAAGCCGGGCAAGCGCCCCGCTTTTCTCGCTCAAGTTTGCGGGGCGGCCTCGAACAATTCGGTCCAGCGCTGCAGCACCGCCATGGCCGACCAAGACGCACAGGATCGCAACTTACCCGCCTCGCCCAAGAAGATCGAAAGATCCCGGGCCGAGGGCCAGATGCCGCGCTCGCGGGATCTGCCGCATTTCGCCATGATGGTGGCGGGCGGCGCCGTGCTGGCCGTGGGCGGGCCGTCCATCGTCGAGAAGCTGCGCCAGATGCTGTCTGCCGGGTTGCGCTTCGACGCCGGCCTGCTGGCACGGCCCGGCGTCATGGGCGAGCGCCTCGTCGACATGACGCTGGCCTTCGCCGGCGTCATGGCCCCCGTCGCCGCCGTGCTGATGCTGGCGGCCGTCGCCAGCAACCTCGCCAGCGGCGGATGGAACTGGACGATGAAGCCACTGGCGCCCAAGTTCACGCATCTCAATCCGCTGGGCGGCCTCAAGCGCCTGTTCACCGGCCAGGGCCTGGGCACGGCGCTGAAGGCGGTGCTGCTGGCGCTGGTGCTGGGCATCGTCGGCGCGCTGGTGCTGAAGGACCGGCTCGCCGCCTACGTGGGCATCATGTCCGTGCCGCTGCCGTCGGCGCTGGCCTATGCGGGCCAGCAGCTCATCGGCGGCCTGGGCCTGCTGGCCATCGCGCTGGCGGTGTTCGCCGCCATCGACGTGCCGCTGCAGCGCCAGCTCTGGCTGCGCCGCCTGCGCATGAGCCGCGAAGAGGCCAAGCAGGAGCTGAAGGAGGTCGAAGGCAACCTCGAGGTCAAGGCCAAGGTGCGCGCCAAGATGCGCGAGATGGCCAAGCGCCGCATGCTGGCCGCCGTGCCGCAGGCCGACCTGGTCGTGATGAACCCGACGCACTATGCCGTCGCGCTGAAGTACGACGAGGGCCGCATGGCCGCGCCCAAGGTCATCGCCAAGGGCGCCGACCTGCTGGCGATGAAGATCCGCGACCTCGCCAAGGAAAACAAGGTGCCGGTGCTGCAGCAGCCGGTGCTGGCGCGCGCGCTGTACGCCCACGCCAAGGTCGACGAGGAGATCCCTGCCGCGCTGTTCGGTGCCGTGGCCCAGGTGCTGGCCTACGTCTACCAGCTGCGCGCTGCCATGGGGTCGCGCAACGCCGCGCGGCCCGACGTGCCCAAGCCGCACGTGCCGCCCGAACTCGATCCGCACAACAAGCCGGGCTGGGCGCCCGAGCCTGACCAGGACTTCGCCGAATGAACCCCTTGATCCACAAGTTGCAGCAGCTGCTCGGCCCGCGCGCCGGCATCCTTGCCGCCCTGGGTGCGCCGGTCGCCGTGCTGATGGTCCTGTCCATGATGGTGCTGCCGCTGCCGCCCTTCGTGCTGGACCTGCTGTTCACCTTCAACATCGCGATGGCGGTGATGGTGATGATGGTGGCGGCGCACATGATCAAGCCGCTGGACTTCGCGGCCTTCCCGACCGTGCTGCTGCTCACGACGCTGATGCGGCTGTCGCTGAACGTCGCATCCACGCGCGTCGTACTGCTGGAAGGCCACACCGGCACCGGCGCGGCCGGCAAGGTCATCGAGGCCTTCGGCCATTTCCTGATCGGCGGCAACTTCGCGGTGGGCCTGATCGTGTTCGCGATCCTGGTGGTCATCAACTTCATCGTCGTCACCAAGGGTGCGGAGCGCATCGCCGAGGTCGGCGCGCGCTTCACGCTGGACGCGATGCCCGGCAAGCAGATGGCGGTGGACGCCGACCTGAACGCCGGCCTCATCAACGAGGCCGAGGCCAAGCGCCGCCGCGCCGAACTGGGCGACGAGGCGGACTTCTTCGGCTCCATGGACGGTGCCAGCAAGTTCGTGCGCGGCGACGCCATCGCCGGCATGCTGATCCTGGTCATCAACATCGTCGGCGGCTTCATCATCGGCGTGGCGCAGCACGGCCTGTCGGCGGGGCAGGCGGCCGACAGCTACATCCTGCTGGCTGTGGGCGACGCGCTGGTGGCGCAGATCCCCGCGCTGCTGATCTCGGTGGCCGCGGCCATGGTGGTGTCGCGTGTGGGCACCGACAAGGACATCGGCAGCCAGATCGGCAAGCAGGTGTTCGGCTCGGCCAAGAGCATCGCCATCACGGCCGGCGTCATCGGCGCGCTGGGCCTGATCCCCGGCATGCCCCACGTCGTCTTCCTGCTGATCGCGGCCGGCCTGGGCTACCTGGCCTACTGGCTGCGCAGCAAGGAGCAGGCGATGGAAGCCGCCAAGGCGGTCAAGCCCGTCATGCCCAGCAGCGAGGGCGCCGGCGAGGCCAGCTGGGAGGACCTGGTGCCGGTGGACACGCTGGGCCTGGAGGTCGGCTACCGCCTGATCACGCTGGTCGACAAGAGCCGCGAAGGCGACCTGCTCTCGCGCATCAAGGGCGTGCGGCGCAAGTTCGCGCAGGAGGTCGGCTTCCTGCCGCCGCCGGTGCACATCCGCGACAACCTGGAGCTGCGCCCCAGCCAGTACCGCATCTCGCTGCGCGGCGCCGTGGTCGGCGAGGCCGAGGCCTTCCCGGGCATGTGGCTGGCGATCAACCCGGGCCACGCGACGCAGAAGCTCATCGGCACGCAGACGACCGATCCCGCCTTCGGCCTGCCGGCGGTGTGGATCGAGGAGCGCCAGAAGGAGATGGCCCAAATGAGCGGATTTACGGTGGTTGATTGCTCGACCGTCGTGGCCACCCACCTCTCACACTTGATGCAAGTGCATGCGGCCAAGCTCCTGGGCCGCGTGGAAACGCAATCGCTGGTGGAACACCTCACCAAGCAGGCGCCGCAATTGATCGAAGACGTGATTCCCAAGATGGTCAGCATCGCCACCCTGCAACGCGTGCTCCAGCTGCTGCTGGAGGAGGGCGTGCACGTGCGCGACATGCGCTCCATCGTCGAATGCCTGGCCGAGAACGCCGCCACCGTCACCGACCCGGCGGAACTCGCGCGGCGCATCCGCACTCACATCGCGCCGGCCATCGTCCAGCAGATCTACGGCTCCACGAAGGAGCTGGACGTCATTGCGCTGGAGCCCGAGCTGGAGCGCCTGGTCACGCAGGCCCTCAATTCGCCGCACGGTGCCGCGCTGGACCCCGGCGTGGCCGACACGCTGGCCCGCAGCGCCGCCGAGAACGCGCAGAAGCAGGAAGACCGCGGCGTGCCCGCCGCGCTGCTGGTGCCCGACCTGATCCGCGCGCCCATGGCCCGCCTGCTCAGGCGCGCGGCGCCCCGGCTCAAGGTGCTCGGCCACAGCGAGATTCCTGAGACCCACACCATCCGCATCGGCTCCATCATCGGAGGCACAGCATGAACGTCCGAAAATTCACCGCCCGAACCTCGCGCGAGGCGCTCGCGCTGGTCAAGCAGGCCTTCGGCCCCGACGCCGTGGTGCTGTCCAACAAGAACGTGCCCGAAGGCATCGAGGTGCTGGCCATGGCCCCGGAGGGCATGGGCCAGATCGAGCAGATCGCCGCCACCGCGCCGCGCACGATGGCCCGCCCGCAGGCGGCGTCGCAGCCGGTGCAGCCGTCTGCGCGCGCCAGCTTCACCGAACGCACGCTGCGCCAGGAGCCCAGCTTCGACAGCCCCGACGTGGCGGGCGACGTGCAGCAACTGGCGATGAGTACGCTGTCCTTCCAGGACTATGTGCGCGAGCGCGTGCTGCGCCGCCGCCAGGCCGAGATGACGGGCCAGCCCGATCCCGTGCGGCAGGCCGCGCCGGCGCCGCAGCAGCTGCCCGCCGTGTCGCTGGATGCCGTTCGCCAGCAGCGCGAGCGCCGCGCTGCCGAGGCCATGGCCGCCCTCACGCCCCGCCGCGCCGCCGCGCCCGCCCAGCCCGAGCCCCGCGCAGCGCGCCCGGCGCCGCCCGTGCTGCGCGACGAGATCCGCATTCCTCCCGCCGGCTCGCAGCGCGCGGTGCCGCAGCTGAGCGACCTGTCGGCCATGGAACCCCTGCCGCTGCCCGGCCAGCCCAATGCCAGCCAGCGCAGCCAGATGGACATGGCCTCCGAGCTGCGCCAGATGCGCGGCCTGATCGAGGAGCGCTTCTCGTCGCTCGCCTTCATGGAGAAGCTGCAGCGCCAGCCGGTGCAGGCGCGCCTGACGCAGAAGCTGCTGGAGCTGGGCTTCTCGCCCGCGCTGGTGCGCAAGCTGGCCGAGAGCTGCCCCTCAGAATTCAAGGCAGGTTCGCCGCACGACCCGGCCGACGAGACCGCCTGGGCCGCCCACGTGCTGTCGCGCAACCTGCAGACCGACGAGGCGGCGCCCGCCATCGAGGACCGCGGCGGCGTCTATGCGCTGATCGGCTCGACCGGCGTCGGCAAGACCACCACCACCGCCAAGCTGGCCGCCCATTTCGCGACCAAGCACGGCGCCGGCCAGCTGGGCCTGATCACGCTGGACGCCTACCGCATCGGCGCCCACGAGCAGCTGCGCGCCTACGGCCGCATCCTGGGCGTGCCCGTGCACACCGCCCACGACCGCGCCTCGCTGGACGACCTGCTGGACCTGCTGTCCAGCAAGAAGCTGGTCCTCATCGACACCGCCGGCATGGCCCAGCGCGACACCCGCACGCAGGAGCTGCTGGAGATGCTGGCCCACCCCAGCATCAAGAAGCTGCTGGTCATCAACGCGGCCCAGCAGGGCGAGACCATCGAAGACGTCGTCAACGCCTGGAGGGGCGCGGCCTGCGAGGGCGTCGTGCTCAGCAAGATCGACGAGGCCGTCAAGCTCGCTCCGGCCCTGGACACGCTGATCCGTCACAAGCTCAAGGTGCTGGGCGTGGCTAACGGCCAGCGCGTGCCCGAAGACTGGCACCGCCTGCCCGGCGCGGCCCTGGTGCAGCGCGCGCTCAAGGGCGCCGCCTCGGGCGCCTGGCGCATGGACAACACCGACGTCAACCTCATCTTCGCCGGCGCGCCGCTGACCGAAGGCATGAGGGCCATTCACTGATGTCGAGGGCCCTCATGCCTCCAGATCAAGCCCACGGCCTGCGCCGCCTCTTCGCCGCGTCCAAGACGCGCTTCGTCCCCGTCGTCAGCAACCCGCGCGTGATGGGCGCCGGCGTGCTGCTCGAAGGCCTGTGCGCCGCGTTCAGCGAGCTGAACCTGAAGACGCTGGTGGTCGATGCCGGCGAGCACTCGCCCCAGCCTTCCGAGCTGGCGCAGGTGGACCTGTCCAACTGCATCGAGCGCCTGTCGCCCAGGGTCTCCTACCTCGCGGCGCGCGGCCTGCCGCTGCGCTACATCAATGCCCACGGCTCGGCGGCGGCGTTCCTGGAGGCCGTGGCCGAGGCTGCACCGGATGCCGACGTGATCCTGCTGCACGCCAGCGCGGCCGAGCTGGCCCGGGTCGTCGCGCTGCGCGACGTGCGCCCGCTGCTGCTGGCCGACACCGATCCGGCCAGTGTCACCGAGGCCTATGCCGGCATGAAATGGCTCACGCAACGGGCGGGGCTGATGGTCTACAGTCTGCTGATGGCCTGCCACCCCCAGCTGCGCGTGGCCACCCGCATCGCGCAACAGCTGCATTCCTGCGCCGACGGCTTCCTCGGCGCGGTGGTGCGCGACTGGGCCTGCCTGGACCCCAAGACCTCCCACAACGCCCAGCTTGCCCCCGAGCTGCGCCATCTCGCCCGCGAGCTGCTGCTCGCGGCGCCTCCGGGCGCGGCCATCGATGCCGCCTCCGACGCGACCCCGCTGCGCCCGGCGCGCACGGGCTCACTTCCCCTCGTTGCAGCGCACTGATCCTCGCCGGAGCCCGTCATGTACACGCCCAAAGGTCGCCTCGACAACAGCACGCTGATCAAGCAGTACAGCCCGCTGGTCCGACGCCTGGCGCACCAGATGATCGCCAAGCTGCCGGCCAACGTGGAGGTGGACGACCTGATCCAGGTCGGCCTCATCGGCCTGACCGACGCGTTGTCGCGCTTCGACGCCGAGCAGGGCGTGCAGTTCGAGACCTTTGCCACCCAGCGCATCCGCGGCGCCATGCTCGACGAGCTGCGCGGCGGCGACTGGATGAGCCGCGGCACGCGCCGCCAGCAGCGCGAGATCGAGGCGGCGGTGCACAAGGTCGAGCAGCGCCTGGGCCGCGCGCCCAAAGAGGAAGAGATCGCCAAGGAAATGGGCCTGCCGCTGGCCGAGTATCAGGAACTGCTCGGCAAGGTGCGCGGCACCCAGCTCGTGTACCTGGAAGACATGGCGGGCGACGATGGCGACAACGACTATCTCGACCGCCACGTGGCCGACGAGGCCAGCAACCCGGTGGCGCAGCTGCAGGACCACCGCATGCGCCAGGCGCTGGTGGCCGCCATCAAGAACCTGCCCGAGCGCGAGCAGTTCGTGATGAGCATGTACTACGAGCACGACATGAACCTCAAGGAGATCGCGGCCGTGCTCAAGGTCACGGAGTCCCGGGTCTGCCAACTGCACAGTCAGTCCATTGCAAGGTTGCGCGTTAAGCTGCGTGACTGGTAACACCATCGGGGCCACTTCTTGCTGAGCCCCGGCTTATAAGCAGGGGACAACGCATGTTCAGGTGGCCCAGGAGCGGAGGCTCGACCTCTGCCGTCTCTCGCGAAGAGCCCGCACGCCGTGAGGATGCTGCCGCGCTGAACGTCGTCAAGGGCCTCTCCCGTTCCATCTCCACGGTCGGCAAGGACGCCGCCGAGGTGCGGGGCGCACTCGAGGACACCCAGCGCGTCGTCCAGGCCCAGAGCGAGGCCATGCAGGCGCTGGCCCGGCAGCTGCAGCAGATCGGCCAGGCGCAGACCGCCATTGCTGCCGCCACGGCGCAGAGCACCGCCGCCGTGCAGCGCGCGCGGGGGGCACTGGGCGTCGTCGGCGGGGAGGTCAACGGCATGACGTCCACGCTGGCCCAGGTGTCCGACGCAGCCGCCGAGATCACCAAGATTTCCCTGCAGACCCGGCTGGTGGCGTTCAACGCCGCCGTCGAGGCCAAGCACGCGGGCGACGCGGGCCGCGGGTTCGCCGTCGTCGCCGAGGCCGTCAAGGCACTGGCCGGCCAGGTGGAGTCCTCGTCCAAGGCCATCGTCACTGCCATCGCCAGCCTGCAGGCGCGCATCGACAGCTTCAGCGCCGAGCTGACCCACGACGGCAAGAAGCCCAGCGCCATCCACGCCGCCTTCCACGAGGTCGAGGAGGACGTGCAGCGCATTGCCGCCTCGGCCGCCGAGAGCGGCCAGCAGATGGGCCTGCTCAACGAGCGCGCCCACGAGCTGGAGCGCGAGGTGTCGCAGGCCTCGCACGGGCTCAAGGTGGCCTTCGACGGCAGCGACCGGTTCCTGCGCATGGCGGAGGAACTGGTCGAGCAGATCGCGGAGAGCGGCATCGAGGTCGACGACATGCCCTTCATCCGCGCAGCCCAGCAGGCCGCGACCGAGATCGCCGGGCTGCTCGAGGCAGCCCTGCGTGATGGCCGGATCTCGCAGGCCGACCTCTTCGACGAGAACTACCGCCCCATCGATGGCACCTCGCCCCAGCAGCACGCGACACGCTTCTGCGCGCTGACCGACAAGCTCTTCCCCACCGTGCAGGAGAAGACGCTGGCCTTCAGCGACAAGGTGGTGTTCTGCATCGCGGCCGACCGCAATGGCTACATCGCGACGCACAACCGCAAGTACTGCCAGCCGCAGCGCCCCGGCGACACGGTCTGGAACACGGCCAACAGCCGCTACCGCCGCATCTTCAACGACCGCACCGGGCTGGCGTCGGCGCGCAACCAGCGCCCCTTCCTGCTGCAGACCTATCGCCGCGACATGGGCGGCGGCCGCTTCGTCGTGCTGAAGGAGGCGACGGCTCCCATCATCGTGGCGGGGCGCCACTGGGGCGGGCTGCGCCTGGCGTTCAACTTCTAGGCGAGCCCCGCTGGCCCGTCGGTTCGGGCCGGCCGCGCTGTCCCGCGGCGTCTTCGCGCCATGCCGGCAACCCGCCACGCAGGCCCTCGGGCGCACCCCGCGTCGCCCTGCGATGACTACTCGGCGATGCAGGCCCTGTTCTTGCCCGTGTGCTTGGCTTCGTAGAGCGCCACGTCGGCGCGATCCAGCGCGGCCTCCAGCGTCTCGCCCTGGCGGTACAGCGTGACGCCGGCCGAGAAGGTCACGAAGACGTCCTTGCCCTCGTGCTTGAACAGCGCGCTGGACAGCGAGCGCTGCAGCCGCACCAGCACTGCTTGAGCCTCGTCCAGTGGCGTGTTGGGCAGCATCAGCACGAACTCCTCGCCACCGTAGCGCGCCACCATGTCGCCGGGCCGCAGCGAGGCCTGGGTGCGCTCGGCCAGCGACTTCAGCGCGATGTCGCCGGCGTGATGGCCCAGGCCGTCGTTGAGCTTCTTGAAGTTGTCGATGTCCAGCAGCGCCAGCGCCATGCGGGTGGACTCGCGCTCGGCCTTGGCCTGCTCGATGCCAAAGGCCTGGATGAGGCCGCGCCGGTTGGCCACCTGGGTCAGCTGATCGGTGTGGACCTCGTTGGAGAGGCGGCGCAGCTCGCCTTCGAGCTCGTCCACGCGCTGGGTCAGCGCGGCGGCGCGGTCATGCTCCAGCGTCAGCCGCTGCTGCGTCTGGGCCACGAGGCTCTGAACGCTGCGGCTCTCCTCGACCATCTCGCGCACCGTGCCGGCCAGGCTTTCCAGCGAGTCGGCATGCTCGATGGCCTCGGCGTAGCGGCCCACGCTGCTCTGGAAGCGGTCGGTGTGCTGGCCCAGTTCGCCCAGCTCGGACAGCATGCGCTGGATCAGGCCCTTCAGCGCGTCGCGCGCCCTGGAGCGCTCATCGCGCAGCGCGCGCTGGCGTTCGCGGGTGCCGGTCAGCAGCTCCGAGACGGTGCGCACGCCCCGGCCCGACAGGCCCTGGGTCAGCGTGTTGTTCATCGCCTCGGCCTGGCCCCGGGCCCAGGAGTCGTCCTCGGCCAGGTCGACGAGGCTGGCGCCCAGTTCCCGGCACAGGCCGCCGAGTTCGTCGAACAAGTGGCGGCGATGGTCCAGCAGATGGCGGGCGCGCAGGCACAGCGCGGCCATCTGCGTGGCGCGTTCGGGGCTGGCGCCCTGGGCCTGCAGCTCCACCTGGGCGGCCTCCAGCTCGCGCATCAGCGCGTCGGCGGGCGTCGCCTCGGTCTGCGGCGAGCGCAGCGCATGGCGCACCGTGCCGTTCAGCTCGGCGCTCACCGCCGCCCAGTGTGGGCTCGTGTCGGCCGTGGGCGGCTCGTCGCGCAGGCCGCCGCCACCCAGATCGTCGAGACGGGACGCTTCGCCGAAGCCGGTGCTCTCGCGGAAGCCGGTTTCGGCAAAGGCGCTGTCGGCGAAGAGCTGGCTGGGCGTGCCGCCTTCCTCGGTCTCAATGTCGCTGCCGTCGCCGTCCTTGTCCCAGCTCGCGACGAGCTGGGCGAGCCGCTTGATGAGCTTGCCGCTGTCGCTGCGGCTCAGCTCCAGCGCGCGGAAGACGCCGTCCTTCTTGCGCGCCAGCGTCCAGTGCCGGCTGCCGCGCTCCAGGCCGCGCACCAGGCGCTCGATGGCCTGGGCCATGGCCTCGGCCTGGGCGGCCGGGCCGGCCACGTCGAGCAGCTTGTCGACCTGGCGCTGCAATTCGTCCAGGCGCTGCTCGCGCAAGGCAGCCTGCAGCTCCTGGCGCGTGCTGCCGCTGGGCAGGGCCAGGCTGATGAGCCGGGACAGCAGTTGCTGGACGCGCTCGGGCACGCCGCCCTGGGGGGGCGCAGCGGGTTCGCCGCCGGCCTCGATGGCATAGGCACGCGCGTAGTTCTCGGGCGTGGGCTCCAGCCGCGCCTGGGCCAGGCGTTGCAGCGCGGCTTTGGCCAACTGGGCCGGCGGCAGTTGCGAGCGCATCAGCCCTGTCCGCGCGAAGCCAGGTCGCTCGGGCCGTCGGCCTGCGTGATCCAGGGCGCCTTGCGCGGCAGCACGGTCTGGGCGATCCAGCGCTCCAGTTCGTCCGCCGGCAGCGGCTTGCTGAACAGGAAGCCCTGCATCAGCGAGCAGCCCAGGCGGTGCAGCACCTCCATCTGGCGCAGCGTCTCCACGCCCTCGGCGATGACACGCAGGCCCAGGGCCCGTGCCAGCGCGATGATGGCCGTGACGACGGCGGAGCTCTGCGGCGTGATGCCCAGGTCGCGCACGAAGGTGCGGTCGATCTTCACTTCGGAGATCGGCAGCGTGGTCAGGTAGGCGAGGGACGAATAGCCGGTGCCGAAGTCGTCGATGGAGATTTCCACGCCGACTTCGTTCAGGCGGTGCAGCGACGGGATGACGTTCTGCAGGTCCTTCATCAGGTTGTTCTCGGTGATCTCGAGCTGGATCGACCGGTGCGGCACGCCGTAGGCGCTGACGCACTGGTGGATGTGCTCGACGAGATCGGTGCGCTCGAACAGCCGGCTGGGCAGGTTCACGGCGATGGAGTCGCTGAAGCCGAACTGCAGCGACCACAGCTTGGCCTGGCGGGCGGCCTCCTTCAGGGCCCACTCGGACAGCGGCACGATGAGGCCGGTCTCTTCGGCCAGCGGGATGAAGTCGGCCGGCGGCACCAGCACGTTGCCGCGCTGCCAGCGCATCAGCGCCTCGGCGCCCACCATGCGGGCGCCGCGCACGTCGATCTTGGGCTGGTAGTGCAGCACGATCTCGTTGCGCTCCAGCGCCTTGTGCAAGGCGCTCTCCAGCTCGAGCTTCTGCTTGCCGTGGCCGGCCAGCTGCGGCGAGTAGACGGCCGAGGCGTTGCGGCCCTGGCTCTTGACGGCATACATGGCCACGTCGGAGTTGCGCAGCAGGTCGGCCATGGTCTGGCCGTCACGTGGGTACAGCGCGATGCCGACGCTGGCCGTGACGAAGCATTCCTGGCCGCCAACGAAGATGGGCTCGCGCAGTGCATCCAGCACGCGCTGGGCGACGCGCTCGGCGTCGCGCTCGTCGGTCACCTCGGGCAGCAGCGCCACGAACTCATCGCCGCCCAGGCGGCCCACGGCTTCCAGGCCGCGATGGCTGCGGTTGCCGAGGCCGTCGAGCACGCCTTCGAGGATCTGGTCGGAATGGCGCACGCAGGCGCGCAGGCGGCGGCCCACCTCGACGAGCAGCTCGTCGCCGGCGGCATGCCCCAGCGTGTCGTTGATGACCTTGAAGCGGTCCAGGTCGATCAGCAGCAGGCCCACCTCGTGGCCGCCGCGGCGCGCGCTCTCGATGGCGCGCTCGACGCGGTAGATCAGCTGGCGGCGATTCGGCAGGCCGGTCAGCGCGTCGAAGTGGGCCAGCTGGCGGATGCGGTCCTCGGCCTGGCGGCGGTCGGTCACGTCCTGCAGGATGCCGGTGTAGCCGTTGACGCCGCCCTGCTCGTTGAACTCGGGTTCGGCCTCGATGTGCACGACACGCTGGCGGCCATCGGGCAGCGTCAGCGGCAGGTCGGTGACCAGCACCGAGGTGTGGGCGATGACGTCGCGCAGCAGGCGCAGGAAGATGTGCCGGTCGTCGGCCGGCACCATGCGCATGACGCCGATGAAGTCGAGCCGGTCCTGCGGGCCGCGGCCGAACACGCGCAGGCCCTCGGCGGAGATGGAGAAGCTGGCCGGCGCCTCGCGCCACCACTCGAAGCTGCCCATGCGCGCCAGGTCCTGGGCACGGGCCAGCTTGGCCTTGCTGCGTTCCAGTTCAATCCGGGTGCGCGAACTGCGCAGCAGGTAGCGCAGCCGGCCGTCGAGCAGGCTCCATTGCGGCGACTTGACGAAGAAGTCCGTGGCGCCCGCCTGGTAGGCACGGTTGATCGAGGCCTCGTCGTCCAGGCCGGTCAACATCAGCACGGGCAGCGATTCGAAGCCCGGCGTGGCACGCAGCAGCGAGCAGGTCTCGAAGCCGTCGAGCTCGGGCATCAGGGCGTCCAGCACGACGACGTCGGGCGCGCGGGTGGACAGCAGGCCCAGGGCATCGCTGCCGCTGGCGGCCTCGGTGACCTCGAAGCCGCGCTCGCGCAGCGCGGCGGCGGTCAGCAGCAGATTGACCTCGTCGTCGTCCACCAGCAGCACGCGCGGGCGCGACGGCAGGGCATCGAGGTCTTGGCCGGTGGGCAGCATGTGGCGGCGTGTCAGAGCAGCGCGGCGAGGGCCGCACGTACCTGTTGGATATCTTGGAGCATAGCGTCCAACTGCTCTGGCAAACCCTGGGCATGGCCGTCGCGGGCCATGGTTTCGATGTCGGCGCAACGCGCCGACAAGGCCGCCGCACCGAGGCTGGCGGACGAGGACTTCAGCGTGTGGCTGACATGACGCACGGTGGCGAGGTCCAGGGTGTCGCCTTCGCGGGCGCGTGCGAGGTCGGGGAGCAAACGGTCCAGCGAGCTGGAGAAGGCATTCACGACGCGTTCCAGCAGCTTGTTGCCGCCGCTCGGGTCGAGCTCCCGCAGGCGACGGATCGCCTCGGGATCGAGCAGCACTGCGGGATTTGGGGCGGTCATGGACGGGCTTGCGGGTCTAGGGACTCGGCACGCCTAAATGTATCCCGGGTGGGTGGGGGCCCAGACGCGAAGGAATGCACACATTCCGCGGTGCGCGCTGTGCTTATTGACATCGGGCCGCCGCCGGTCCGCCATGCGCGAAAGCCTCGGATGCGCTGCCTACAATGCCTCGCATGAACAGCCTCAGCGAGGACAGCGCGGTCTCGTCGCGCCGCCAGGAGCGACGACTGCCGATGCGGCTGCTGGTGCTGGGCCTGGCCGCGGCCGCGCTGCTGCTGCTCGTGCTGGGCTGCCTGGTGGTGCTGGCGCTGGTGCGCGTCTGGGGCGGCGAGGTCGGCCTCGTGCATGCCGCGCTGGTGCTGACGGCCTTCTTCACGGGTGTCATGGTGCTCGTCGCGGCGGCGCTGGGCTGGCACGCGGGCGTGCGGCTGACCCGCCAGCGCTTGGCGGAACCGCTGCGCGAGGCGCGCCAGCAGCTGCTGATGCAGACCCAGCTGCAGCGCGACTGGCAGTGGGCCACGGACGCCCATCACCGCCTGGTGCGCTGGCAGGCGCCGCAAGGGGCGCCGTCGTCGAGCTGGGTGGGCGCGGGTGCGAGCACCCAGCAGCTGTGGGACCGCTTCGAGGTCGCCGCGCCCGCCGCCCAGCTGCGCGAGCGGCTCGATGCCCGGCTGCCCTTCGCCGAACTGCAGCTCGCCGCCGCCGAGGGTGGCGCGCAGTGGCGGCTGCGCGGGCTGCCGTGCATCGACTCCCAGGGGCATTTCGCCGGCTATCTCGGCACCGCACGGCCCGAAGAGGCGGTGGCAGCCGCGCCCGCGCCCGCGCCGCGGGCCCAGCCCGATCTGGCCGCCGAGCACGAGTCCTTCAGCTACACCGTCTCGCACGACCTGCGCGCTCCGCTGCGCGTGGTCGAGGGCTTTGCGCGCATCCTGAAGGAGGACTACGGCGCGCGGCTGGACCGCGTCGGCAATGACCACCTGGATCGCGTCATGAGCGCCGCGGCGCGCATGAACTGCATGATCGACGCGCTGCTGTCGCTGAGCCAGCTGTCCACCCGGCCGCTGGTCAGCCAGCCCGTCAACCTGTCGCAGCAGGCCGGCTACGTGATCGAGGAACTCCAGCGCGCGGCGCCCCAGCGCGAGCTCTCGCTGCACATCGAGCCCGGCCTGGTGGTGCAGGGCGATCCGACGCTGCTGCGCATGGTGCTGGAGAACCTGCTGGGCAATGCCTGGAAGTACAGCGCCAAGACGGAGCGCACGGAGATCGCCTTCGGCTGTGTGCAGCAGGGCGGGCGGCGCGTGTTCGTCGTGTCGGACAACGGCGCCGGCTTCGACATGCGGTTCGCGGAGCGCCTGTTCGGCGTCTTCCAGCGCCTGCACAGCGCCAGCGACTTCCAGGGCACGGGCGTGGGCCTGGCGCTGGTGCGTCGCATCATCCGCCGCCATGGCGGGGACATCTGGGCCGAGTCGGCCGTCGGCGAAGGCGCCCGTTTCTATTTCACATTGGGCTGAACTGAAGCCCTCGTCCGGTCTCGCGCGCTGAACGCGGCGAGGCCGGCCGGTCTTGCAGACCGCGCTGCGCTATCAGCGCAGCTCTTCGGCAGGCACATGCCGCCCACTGGGCGCCATGTGTCCGGCCTCAGCCCCCGAGGAGATGGCGATGTTTGCGGCATCGAGCCGCAAGCCCATCGCCAGAGCGGGCCGGCTTGGGAGCGGCCCGGCGCTCGGCTCGCAGAAAGGCACGATGGCCGCCAAGCGCCGTCAGGGCTTTTGGGCAGGCCGGGCCAGCAGCTCCACGGCATCGACGATGCGCCGCGCCTGCTCGGGCAGGCTGTGGCCGTCGGCCGCGGCCAGGCTCATCAGGCGGGCCAGGGCCTCGTCGCGCGGCAGCGAGTAGCGGTGCATCAGCACGCCGACGGCCAGCGCCGTGACTTCCAGCGACGGCAGCTCGGAAGCGGCCTCGAAGGCCGGCCCCGCCGCAGCGGGTGCGGCGGGCGTCGTCGAGCGTGCAAAGGCGGCCTCGACGGCGGGCACGATCTGCGAGATGTCCAGTGGCTTGACGAGGTAGGCCACCGCGCCCAGTTCCTTGACCTTGGCCACCGTGGCCTCGTCCGTGAAGGCGGACAGGAACATGAACGGCGTCTGCAGGAACTCGCGCAGATAGGCGGCCACGTCGAAGCCCGTCAGGCCTTCCATGCGGATGTCCAGCAGCGCCAGCTCGGGCCGGTGTTCGCGCGCGAGCAGGATGGCGTCGTCGCCGTTGTCGGCGTCGATGACTTCGAAACCGGCCTGCGTGAGCCCGTAGCTCAGCGTTGCCAGCACCAGTCTGTCGTCGTCGACGACCAGGATCTTGCCCTTGCTCACCGCGCCCCTCAGTTACCTGATCAAGAACTTGCTTTTGTGCCGGGATTGTGAACCACACTGGGTGGGATCAGTTCCAGCCGGCAGACGACGTCTTCTCCCGCCTGCTCCAGGCTGAGGATAGCGCTGCGCCGCGGCAGCAGCGCGCGCACCAGGCCCAGGCCCGACACGCCGCTCCTCACGTTCTGCAGCGCAAAGCCCTCGGGCAGGCGGCCGGGGTTGACGATCTCGACGGTCACGCCCGCCAGGTCGCAGATGAGCTGGCAGCGCACCTGCGCCTCGTTGCCATGGCGCAGCGCGTTGCCCAGCAGCTCGTTGAGGCTCAGCGCGATGGGGATGGCCTCGGCTTCCGGCAGGCACCAGTCGTCCAGCAGCGCGCCACCCTCGGCGGCGGTGGTGATGACGCGGCCCTGCATGCGCTGCACCGAGCCGACGATGGCGTCGAAGACGCGCTTGAGCAGCAGCGGCCCGCTGGCTCCCACCTGCAGGCCGTAGACCTGGGCGATGGCCTGCACCTGGCCCACCGCCTCCTTCAGCACCGGCGCCACCTCGGGCCGGCGCGCGGCGATCTGCTGCAGCAGGCCGGCCACGCCCTGGAGGTTGTTCTTGATGCGGTGATGCACCTCGCGCACCAGCAGCTCGCGCTGGGCGATGGCCGCCTGCAGGCGGGCCTGCTCGGCGGCGCGCTGCTCGGTCACGTCGCTGGCCACCAGCAGCAGCAGCTCGGGCGTGTCGCCGCCGACGCCGGCCAGGTGCAGCAGTCGCGTGTCCCAGGTGCGCGTGGCCGGGCCGGTTGGCACGTGGTACTCGCGCTGCACGACGGTCTGCGACTCCAGCGCCTCGCGCATGTCGGCCACCACCTGGGCGCCCTGTTCGGCGCCGAACAGCTGCGCCGGCGTGCCGCCCAGCAGCGCGGCCTCGGGCCGGCCCGCCAGCGCCGTGGCGGCCTGGTTGAGCTTGACGATGCGCAGGCTCTGGGCCTCGTGTAGCGTGATGGCCAGCGGCGCACTTTCGATGATGCGGGCGAGCGAGGCCTGGGCCATGCGGCTCTGCGCCTCGGCCTGGCGGCGGCGGTCGATGTCCAGCAGCGCGTAGGTCAGCTGCGGGGTGACCTTGCCCGGGCCGTCCTCGCGCTGCGTCTGCACCGCGTTGCCGATGACCCAGAACTCGCGCCCGTCGCGGCCCCGCAGCCGGCATTCGAACACCTCGGCGCCAGGCTCGGCGTGGAAGGCATGCTCGTCATCCTCGGGTGCCAGCACACCCATCGGCTGGCCCCGCACGTCCTCCAGCTCGCAGCCGAACATGCGGCGCGCGGAGCGGTTCATCCACTCGATGCCGTCGGGGCCGACGGTGACGATGCCCACCAGCACCGAGTCCAGCACGGCGCGCTCGCTCTCGGCGCGCAGCAGCAGCGCGTTCTCGGCCTGGGCCTGGGCGGTCACGTCCAGCGTGACGACCGAGGTGGAGCGCCGCCCGCCGGCCAGCAGGCCCGGCGCGACGCGCGTCAGCAGCCAGCGCCGTCCCAGTTCGGGGTGGCGCACCGCATAACGCACCTCGACGGCGTCGCCGCGCTTGAGCGCGCGCTGCAGGCGCTCGAACTCCGGCAGCGAGGCGGGCTCGACGAGCTCGCGGTTGATGCCCTGCAGGGAACCCAGCGCACCGCCCGGCTGCCTGGAGCCGGTCTTGAAGGGCGAGCCCTTGCGGTGGGCCTTGAGCCAGCCGGCCTCGGGCTGGAAGGTGGCCAGGCCCACGGCGGCGGTGTCCATCAGTGCGTCGAGCTGCTGGTGGGCGAGGTCGCGTTCGTGAAGGGGGCTCTGGTCTTCCAGCATCGCGAGCAGCAGCGTGCGGCCGTTGTGGCGCCACAGGCGCATCCGCGCCTGCAGCCAGCGCTGCTGGCCTTGGGGGTCGATGAACTCCGCCTCGGTGACGAGGGGGCCGTCCTGGGGGCGCTGGGCCGCGAGCGCCGGCAGCGGCGCGCCGCGATGCCAGCCGAGCAGGGCCTGCAGCAGGTCGGGCAGGTCGTTCAGGTGGCGGGGCGCGCCGGTGTACAGCGCCGAGAAGGCGGCGTTGTGGCGCAGCACCGTGCCGCTGGCCGCATCGGCCAGCATGGCCGGCAGCGGCGACAGCGCCAGCCATTCGGCCAGCGGCGGCTCGCCCGGCTCGGCGGCGCTGAGGCGGGCGTGCAGCAGCCAGTTGGGCCGCTCGCGCAGCAGGCGCAGCGTGGCGCGCTGGCCATCGGCCAGCTTGAGGGGCGGTGCGGCCGGTGGCGCGCGCCCGGCGTCGATGGCCTGGGCCGCTTCGCGCAGCCAGGCTTCGAGGCGTGCACCCGCCGCCTGGCGCAGCAGCCGCCAGCCTTCGGCCGCGTCGACCCCCAGCCATTCGCGCGCGGCCGGGTTGGCGCGCAGCACGGAGAGGTCGGCCCGCAACGTCAGCACCGGGTCGCCGACGAGGTCAAGCAGCGCAGCGGAGGCGGCCGGCCCGAACATGGTTCAGCCCTCCGACCTGGGCCGGCTCATGCGCAAGGGCCGGCGGGCATCACGCAAAGGCCGCCCCGTTCATTCGAGCTGGGTCGCCTTGTGCAGCGCGCGCAGCACGCAGGCGTTGATCTCGCCGGCGCCCAGCATCAGCGCTTCGGCGCGCTCGCGATAGTCGAAGACGCTCTCGGACTCGATGGCACGCACCAGCTCCAGATAGGGCAGGAACGGGCCCCCGCCCTCCACGAGGGCCTGGCGCACGCGCTCCGGCACGGGAATGCTCTGCAGCAGCTTCTCGAACGGCTGCTTGAGCATGTGGTCCAGCAGCGAGAACAGGCCGCAGATGAACATCTCGTCGCGCATCTCGCGCTCCTGCATGCCGGCGGCGAGCTCCTCCATCAGCAGGCCGCGGCGCAGCGCGCCGTACATGATGGGGCGCATGCTGTGGTCCTTGCTGGCCGTCGTCAGCAGCAGCGCCAGCCAGCGCCGCAGCCGCGCATAGCCCAGCAGCATGATGGCGTGGCGGAAGCTCGACACCTCCACCGGCAGGCCGAAGGCGGCGGAGTTCATGTAGCGCAGCAGCTTGAAGGCCAGGCTCGGGTCGCGCTTGAGCGTCTGCTCCAGGCGCTCGACGTCCTCGCCCTCGTCCACGCGCGCCATCAGCTCGACGATGACCTGCAGGTCGGCGGCGATCTCGGTCCTGGCGGCGCCGGGGGTGGCTTCGTAGACGCCGTCCATGGGCCAGCCGATGACGGCCTGGGCGCCGGCCTGGAAGCTGGCGTCGATGGCCTCGGGGCCGCGCACGCCGGCATGCACGAGGGCGACGCCGGCCGGCGCGGCCTGGCCGGGGTCCAGCACGACCTGCTTGAAGACGGCCGCAACGGCGGCCGGCAGCGGCGCATTGGGCAGGCCCTTGAGCAGGCCGCTGTGACCGGCGGCCTTGAGCGCGGCGATGGCGTCCGCATGGGCCGGCTCGGCAGCGATGAAGGCCGGCACCTCGATCTGCGTCGGCTGGGCGGGGGGCTGGGCCAGCAGGGCGGCAAGCAGGGCCTCACCCTGCGCACTGATGACGGCGCCACCCTGGGGCCAGGTGGCGGCCAGCGCCGCGAGCAGCTCGGCATGGTCGGTGCGGGCGTCCGCGCGCAGCGGCACCAGCGTCAGCCGCGTTGCGGTGATGGCGCGCTGGCGGTCGATGACCGGCGCATAGCCCAGGGCGATGCCGGGCAGGACGGCGTGATCGAGGGCGGCGGGAAGGTTGTCGGGCATGGCGCGGCGCAGGGGCGGGGAATGCGGCAGTCTGCCACGGTCGCCCGGCGCGAAGGCCGGCAAATCGTGACAGCTTCACGATCGCTTCCGTTCGCGCGGCGGAGCCGGCACGCGGCGCCTAGCCGGTGATGTACTGGAACAGGGACATGCGCTGGACCATGGCGTAGGTCTTCAGCGCCGTGTCGTAGCCGCTCTGCTGGTTCTGGAAGTTCGAGATCCCCTGCACCATGTCGAGGTCCTCCGCGGCGCTGCGTTCCTCGGTGCTGTATTGCTTGAGCGCCGCCAGGCGGGTTTCGGTGCCGTCGAGGCTGTTCAGGCGTTCGCCGGTCTGGCTGCGCACGTTCTGCAGGCCGCCCATGACGGCGTCCATGTCGCGCACCCGGCCGGAGTTGCTCTGGGCGATCTGGGCATTGGTGCGCAGCGGCGTCTTGAGTTCGCTGATGGCCCGGTCCAGCACGTCGAAGAGCTTGAGCGAGTTGGTGGCCGGCGCCACCGAGAAGGTGTCGCCGTCGGCCGGCGTGCCGGTGACGGTCATGCTGATGCCGTCGAAGGAGATGGCCTCGCCCGATTTGTAGCTGCCGCCGGCGACGCCGGCGCCGGTGTCGATGTTGGTGACGCTGTAGGTCTGGGTCGGTGCCGTGCCGGAGATGTCGATGCGGTAGTTCTGGCCGGTCAGCAGCGAGGGATCGAGGACGCGGCCGGAGTCGACCCAGGCGGTGGCCGGGTTGCCCGTGATGGCGTTGGGACCGGCGTCGGTGACGAAGCTGCCGTTGCCGCTGCGTGCTTCCTCCCACGCCGCGCGGCCGTCGATGCTGAGCTGGAAGTTGTCGAGGTTGCCGGTCTGGACGGAGCCGGCCACGCCCACGTAGCTGACACCGCCGGCCTGGTCCAGGAAGGGCGGGTTGGCCGAGCCCTGGCCGGAGAAGAGGTAGCCGCCCGCGCCGTCGGATCGGTTGGCGATGGCCAGCAGCTGGTCGCGCAGGCCCTGCAGCTTGTTGGCCAGGCCCACGCGTTCGGCGTCGGAGTAGCTGGCATTGCCGGCGGAGAGCATGGTCTCGCGCGCCTGCTGCATCAGCTCCTCCGCGTCCCCGAGGGCCGACTCCCCGAGCGTCATGCTGTTGCGGCTGGCTTCCAGCGCGCGCTGGTTGGCGTCGACGCGGCCGATGGAGGCCAGCGCGCGCTCGGCGCGCGCGGCGGCGGTGGGGTCGTCGCTGGCCATGGCCACGCGCTTGCCCGAGGTCAGCTGCTGCTGCTGGTTCTGCAGCGCCTGCTGGCGGCGCTGCAGATTGGCGATGGAGGCGTCGTAGAGGTTGGCGGTGGCGAGTCTCATGGCTGGGGCCTGCTGATACGACGGGAATCGGTGCGAGAGGGGCTGCGTGGGCGCAGGGCTAGGCGACGCGCTGAAGCCCGGGCTGGGTGCCCGGGCAAGGCGCGCAACGACGCCATGCGCCCACGCAGCCCCTCTCCCGAAGGGTTGTCACTCAAAAGCCCGCGTGCGGCGTTGCGAAGCCTCGCTGGGAATGCTCCCAGCTTCGACATCGCGCCTTGCTCGCGGGCTTTTGAGTGGCAACGCATCCGATCCCCGTCGTATCAGCAGGCCCCGCGCCTATCGGGACGCGATGCGCATCAGTTCGTCGAAAAGGGACTGCGCCGTCTGCAGCACCTTGGCGGCGGCCTGGTAGCCCTGCTGGTACTGCATCAGCCGCGAGGCTTCCTCGTCGAGGTTGACGCCGGCCTCGCCGGAACGGTTGGTCTCGGCATCGCTCGCGACGCTGGTGGACACGCCGGACAGGTAGTTGGCGCTCTGCACGCGGGCGCCGATGTCGCTCATCGCGGAGGCATAGGCGTCGTTGATCGTTGCGCCGGGCGTGAGGGCGCCGCCGGCCTGCAGCTGCCGGCCCACGAAACCCTCGGTCTGGATGTTCAGGAAGGCCTTGGCGTTGCCGTTGTTGGTGCTGGTGTAGAGGGTCGGGTCCAGGCTGACCTTGTCGCCCGCGCGCGGCACGCCGTTGGTGCGCAGCTCGAAGCCCAGGTCAATGCCGGCGGCCGGCTGGTTGCCGATGGGCTGGCCGGGGCTCCACACGCCGTTCAGCACGGTGCCGTCGGCCAGCGTCAGCGTGTATTCGACGTTGGCCGGGTTGGCCGGGTCCGGGCCGCCGAACTCGAGCGTCATCGGGGCCTTGGCGGGGTCGTAATTGGCGTTGACGGCGTACACGCTGTCGACGCTGAGCGTGCCGGTGTTGTTGACCGAGGTGGAGGCGGTCAGCGGCGAGGCGGCGGCGATGCCGTTGGGGTTGTCCAGCACGCGGCGCATCTCGACGGCGGCGCTGCCGACGGGCTCGATGAGGAAGCTCTCGCCCTGCGCGGGCGCGCCGGGGTTGAAGCTGAGCTGGAAGCCATCGATGGTGTCGCCGTCGTTGACGCTGCGCACCAGGCCGTCTGACAGCCGCGTGAGCTCGTAGCTGCCGGGCGCGCTGGAGGTCAGCTTGTAGCCGCTGGCCTGCAGCTGGCTGGCGTCCACGATGCTGGCCTGCACGCCGCTGACGAAGGCGCCGCTGGCATCGCGCTGGTTGGTCGCGGCCGGCATCACCTTGGGGGCGGCGACGTTGAAGAGGGGCGCGCCCTTGCCGGGCGGGTTGGAGAGGTCCAGGCCGAGGGCGTTCTGGGCGTTGACGCGCGAGCCGATGGCAGCGGCAAGCTGGCCCAGCATGTTCTTGGCGTCCTGCAGGTCCTTGTTCTGGAAGTTCAGCAGCGCCGTCATGGAGCCGCCGGTCAGCACGCTCTCGTCCAGCGCCCGGCTCTGGCCGCCCTCGATCAGCGACAGCGTGGCGCGCTGCGGGTCGTAGGGGTCGCTGGTGACCTGCAGCGTCGAGGCCTGGTTGCCGAGCACCAGCCGCTGGCCGCCGCCGACGAAGACGCCCACGGTGCCGTCGTCGGCGGGCAGCGTCGTCACGGCCACGTGCTCGGAGAGCTGGGAGATCAGCTGCTCGCGCTTGTCGAGCAGGTCGTTGGGGGCGTGGCCGGTGCCGCGCGTGCGGGCGATCTGGTCGTTGATGCCGGCGATCTGCTGTGCGAGCTGGTTGACGACGGTGACGCCGGCCTTGAGGTCGCTGACGATGCCGGCCTGCAGGTCCGTGACCTGCTGGCCGGCATTGGCGAAGCGCACGGCCAGCTCGTTGGCGCGGCCCAGGGCGACCTGGCGGGCGGACGGGTCGCTGGGGCGGCTGGCCACATCGACCATGGCGTTCAGGAACTGGCTGGCGGCATAGCCCAGGCCGTCGGTACCGGGCGGGAAGAGCTTCTCCATGCGCGCCAGCTGTTCGGCGCGCGTCGAGTCCGCCACCGCCGCGGACTTGGAGCTGCTGGCTTCCTTGGTCAGGAACTCGTTGTGGGCGCGCACGACGGTCTGCACGTCGACGCCCCGGCCGAAGAAGCCGGCGCCGGTGAACTGCCCCGGCGAGGTGGTCAGCACGACGGACTGGCGCGAGTAGCCCGGCGTGTTCGCGTTGGCGATGTTCTGCCCGATGGTCTGCAACGCCGCCTGGTTGGCGAACATTGCGCGGGCGCCGAGGGTGAGGAGACCGGCCATCTTGGAGTGCTCCTAGTCCTTATGCCAGCGTGCTCTGCACGCGCTGGGTGGTCTGGATGGTCTTCGCCAGCTTCTCGGCGTAGGCCGGGTCGGTGGCGTAGCCGGCCTGCTGAAGGCCGCGGGCAAAGCCGGCAGCGTTGCCGTTCTGGGCCTGGGCCACGACCTTGGCATAGCGGTCGTTGCTGCCGATCAGCCGGGCGTAGTCCTTGAAGGCCTCGTCGTAGCTGCCGTAGGCGCGGAACTTGGCCGTGACCTTGACGGCCTGGCCGTTGATGACCTCGGTCGTCTTCACGTCCACGGTCTTGCCCTTCCAGCCCGGCGTGGCCTTGATGCCGAAGATGTTGTGGCTCTTGCTGCCGTCCGCGCCGGTAATCTCGCGCCGGCCCCAGCCGCTTTCGTGCGCGGCCTGGGCCACCATGAAGCTGGCCGGGATGCCGCTGGCGGCCGAGGCCGAGCGGGCCGCGGCGTCGTGCTGCTGGATGAAGCTCTGCACGTGGCTGGGAATGCCTTTGTTGGCCAGCGCCGGCAGCGCCTGGGCCAGCGTCGTCTGGCTGGCCTTCTTCACGCCGTCGGGCGACAGGTCCTGCACGCCCATCTGGCGCTGCAGCTGGCGCTGTATCGCGTCGGACAGCCCGCCGGGCAGGCCGCTCATCTTGCCGGCGAACTGGGTGTCGAGCATCTCGGTGCCGAGCTGGGTGGCGCTGTTGTCCAGCATGCCGCTGGACAGCGTGGATGCGCGCATGCTCTTCATGACTTCCTGCATGAAGAGCGCCTCGAACTGCTTGGCCGTCTCGCGGATGCTGGCCTTGGGGTCGCGCGAGGCCTGGGCCTTGAGCGCGTTCAGGGCGTCGGGGCTGCCCAGGCTCTGGCCGGAGATGGACTGGAAGGTCGAGGCCATCAGATCACCTCGAGCTCGGCATTCAGCGCGCCCGCGCTCTTCATGGCCTGCAGGATGGCGAGCAGATCCTGGGGCGTGGCGCCCAGCGAGTTCAGCGCCTTGACGACGTCCGACAGCCGCGCGCCGGCGGGCAGCTGGATGAGGCTGCCGGGCTCCTGGCGGATGGCGATGTCTGCCTTCTCGGCCACGGTCGTCTGGCCGCCAGACAGCGCGTTGGGCTGGCTGATGACGGGGGTGGAGCTGATCGTCACCGACAGGCTGCCATGCGCCACGGCGCAGGAAGACAGCGTGACGGCCTGGTTCATGACGATGGAGCCGGTGCGGGCGTTGATGACGACCCGGGCTGCCGGCATGGCCATGTCCACGGCAAGGTTCTCGACGTCGGCCAGGAAGGCGACGCGGTCGTCCGGCGTGGCGGGGGCGCGCACGCGCACGACGCGGCCGTCCAGCGCCTGCGCGACGCCGGCTCCCTTGGCCTTGTTGATGGCCTGCGCGACGGCGCGGGCGGTGGCGAAGTCGCTGCTGTTGAGGTCGAGCTGGATGCTGTCGCCCTGGGCGATGGGCGTCGGCACCGAACGCTCGACCAGCGCGCCCGCCGGGATGCGGCCGGCGCTGAGGTGGTTGATCTGCACCTTGGAGCCGCCGGCCGACGCGCCGGCGCCGCCGACGACCAGGTTGCCCTGGGCGATGGCGTAGACCTGGCCGTCCGCGCCGCGCAGCGGCGTCGCGATCAGCGTGCCGCCGCGCAGGCTCTTGGCATTGCCGATGGACGAGACATTGATGTCCAGCTGCTGGCCGGGCTGGGCGAACGGCGGCAGCGAGGCCGTCACCATGACGGCGGCGATGTTGCGCGGCTGCATGGTCACGCCCTGGGGCAGCAGCACGCCGAACTGCTGCAGCATGGCCGTCAGGCTCTGGCCGGTGAAGGGGGCCTGCGTGGTCTGGTCGCCGGTGCCGTCCAGGCCGACCACCAGGCCGTAGCCCGTCAGCGGGTTGGAGCGCACGCCGGCCACCGAGGCGACTTCCTTGATGCGGGCGGCCTGAGCCGGCGGCGCCAGGGGCGCCAGCACGACGGCCAGGCAGAGGAGGAGGGCTTGCAGGGACTTCACTCGGCGGATTCTGCGGAAGCTTGAGGCCGCATAGCCGGCGAAAAGGACGGGGACTGCCCCGCTTTTCCGGGCCGGGGCGGGCCAGGCCCTCTCGCACCGGCCATGCAACCCGCACCCTGCGGCCGGCGGGCGTCGATGGCTGTATGCAAGCTTGTGCTCAGCTTTGAAACCGAGGGGCGTGCGATTCTGTCAATCCCGATCCCATCGGCTTTCCCGCTGGCCCGCAGCGGTGCTCGAGAGCTCTGGGGATGCCGAATAACTTCGAGTTATGGTGGCATTCGCTGCAAATCGAATGATTTGTAGTGAGTTTGAGCGCGATCGAGCGCTCGGGCCGGGAAAATGATGACAGGTTTCTGAATGTGTAGTTCGGTAAAGTTTTACCGACCGTTCCGAATTGCCTTCATTGCAAGACCTGCCATGCCATTGCCCTTCGAACCGCTGACCCTGGTTCATGTCGTATTTTCGTCCCGCATCGCGGGCGGCGAACGGCATTGCATCGACCTTGCCAACGCCCAGGCGGCCCTGGGCCACCGGGTGCACGTCATCGGCTCGGCCCATTCGGCGGTGGCTGCGGCGTTGGCACCCGGGGTGCACTTCCACGGCCTGGCCCTGCCGCTGCTGCGCGGCTGGCGTGTCGCCGCGCTGGCGCGCCGCCTGGGGGCGGACGTCTGCCATGGCCACCTGGGCCCGGCGTGCAAGGCGGTCGCCCATGTGCGCCGCTCGGCGCGCGTCGGCACGCTGCACGTGGGCTACAAGGCCCATCACCATGCCCGCCTGGATGGCCTGGTCTGCGTGAATCGCGCCCAGCACGACAGCCTGCCCGCCGGCGGGGCGCTGGTCAGCGTCATCTACAACTGGGCTCCGGAGCGCGATGCCACGGCCGTGGTCCGCCCGGTCGACCTGCGCACCGAACTGGGGCTGGCGCCCGGGCAACTGCTGGTCGGCAGCGTCGGCCGCCTGCACGGCAGCAAGGGCATGGACCTGCTGATCGCGGGCTTCAAGGCGCATGCGCCGGCTGATGCCGTGCTGGCCATCCTGGGCGAAGGCCCCGACGAAGCACTGCTGAGGGGCCGGGCGGGGGCGGATCCGCGCATCCGCCTGCTCGGTTTCCGCAGCGACGTGGACCAGGCCTTGAAGGCCTTCGACCTGTTCGTGTCGCCCTCCCGCGAGGAGGCATTCCCGCTGGCCATCCTGGAGGCGATGCGGGCGGGGTGCCCGGTGCTGTCCACGGCGACGCAGGGGCCGCTGGAGATGCTGGCAGGCCAGCCGGCCCGCCTCGTGCCCGTCGGGGACGCCGATGCGCTCGGGCAGGCGATCGCCGAGGAACTCGACCGGCTGCGCCCGCTGTCGCCGCAGCAGCGCACCGTGCGCTATGCCACGGCCGCCTATGACCGTGCCAACGCCGTGGCCCGCACGCTGGGCTTCTACCGCGACGTGATGCTGCGGCAGGCGGCACCCGCCAAGCGCTTCGAAGACGAGGACGAGGCCTACGCCGCCTGGCGCGCCTGATGTTCAGGGCGCCGAACACCGACTTCTGGCAGGTCGGCATCGTCCCCGTTGCGCTCGAGGACCTTGACGCCGCCCGCCTGCGCGCGGCGCGCGAGCGCATCACCTGGCTGCCCGGCGCGGGCCGCTGGCGCTACCTTGCCGACCCGTTCGGCCTGGTGCGGGGCGACGCCCTGCACGTGTTCGTCGAGGCGTTCGACTACCGCATCAAGCGCGCGAACATCGAACGCCATGAGCTTGCGCTGGCCGACTTGAGCTGGCGCGGCTGCACGACGGTGCTGGACAAGCCCTTCCACCTGTCCTACCCCCAGGTCTTCGAGCACGAGGGCGAGACCTGGATGGTGCCGGAGAGTTACCAGGCCGGCGAGATCGCGCTCTACCGGGCGACCGACGGCACGCTGGACAACTGGGAGCGCGAATGCGCCCTGATCGGCGGCCTGCCGGGGGCGGATGCGTCGTTGATCGAGTTCCAGGGGCGCTGGTGGATGTTCTACACGCTGGTCGGCCCCGGCGCGCGCGACCAGCGCGAGCTGCACCTGGCCCATGCGCCTGCCCTGGCCGGCCCCTGGACGCCGCTGCCGGCCAACCCGGTGCGCGTGAACCGCGAGGGCGCGCGCCCCGCCGGCCGGCCCTTCGTGGGCCGGGACGGCGTGCTGACGCTGCCGGTCCAGGACAGTTCCACCGGCTACGGCAGCGCCACGCGTCTGCTGCGGTTCCCGGTACTGACGCCGCAGCGCGTGGACATCGACGCCGGCGCCGAGCGGCTCACCGGCGACCTGGCCAGCGACAGCCACACCGCGGGCCTGCACACGCTGACGGGTTGCGGCGGCTTCACGCTGATCGACGTGAAGCGCATCGACCGCTCGCGCGGCAAGCAGTGGCTGGACTTGAAACGTCGGTTACGCCGTCTGTTGGGCCACTGACACGCCCCGGCACACAGTGCTGCCGCCGCGGCCTACGATGGCCCGCATGAGCCCCCAGCCTCCCCTGAACGAACGCATCGCCGCGTTGACGGCGGCTCTGGAATCTCAGGTCATCGCCTGGCGGCGCGACCTGCATCAGCACCCCGAACTCGGCAACCGGGAGTTCCGCACGGCGTCCATCGTGGCGGAGCATCTGCGGTCCCTGGGCCTGGACGAAGTCCGCACCGGCGTCGCCCACACGGGCGTCGTGGGCCTGCTCAAGGGCGGCCGGCCGGGCGGCGTCGTCGCGCTGCGCGCCGACATGGACGGCCTGCCCGTCACCGAGGAGGTGGACCTGCCGTTCGCGTCGCGGGCCCGCGCGGTGTGGAACAGCGAGGAGGTGGGCGTCATGCACGCCTGCGGGCACGACTGCCATGTCGCCATCCTGATGGGCGTGGCCAGCATCCTGGCCAGCCTGCGCGCCGACATCCCGGGCAGCATCAAGTTCATCTTCCAGCCGGCCGAGGAGATGCCGCCGGAAGGCGAAGAGGGCGGCGCGGCGCTGATGATCAAGGAGGGCGTGCTGGAGAACCCCACGCCGGGCGCCATCTTCGGCCTGCACGTGACCTCGCGGCAGCCGGCGGGCGTCATCGGCTACCGCCCCGGGCCCACGATGGCCAGTTCGGACAAGCTGCGCATCACCGTGCGGGGCAAGCAGACGCATGGCGCCGCGCCCTGGCTGGGGGTGGACCCCATCGTCACGTCGGCGCAGATCGTGCTGGGCCTGCAGACCATCGTCAGCCGCACGCTGGACCTGAACCGCGAGCCGGCCGTCGTCACCATCGGCGCGATCAAGGGCGGCGTGCGGGAGAACATCATTCCGGACTCGGTGGAGATGCGCGGCACCATCCGCAGCTTCGACGAGGGCATGCGCGACGCCATCCACGAGCGCATCACGACGCTGGCCGAGGGCATCTCGGCCGCGTCGCGGGCAACGTGCCAGGTCTGCATCACCAAGAACTACCCGGTCACGCGCAACGACCCGGTGCTGACGGAACAGATGCTGCCCACGCTGACCCGCGTGGCCAGCACGGGCCCCCGCCCCATGGGCATCGAGGTGGTGCCCAAGGCGACCGGCGCGGAGGACTTCTCGTTCTTCCAGCGCCTGATCCCGGGGCTGTTCTTCTTCGTCGGCGTCACGCCGCCCGAGATCGAGCCCAGCCAGGCCTATTCCAACCACTCGCCGCGCTTCGTCGTCGACGAGCGCGGGCTGGAGGTGGGTGTCCGGGCGCTGGCCAATCTGGCCGTCGACTACCTTGCCAGCCAGGCGGGCTGATCAGCTCGGCGCCAGGTTGAGGAAGAAGCGCGACAGCCAGCCCACCGCGTGAGCGTCGGCGGTTGCGCCGCGGCCGCGCTGCTCGATGCGCACGTTGGCCACCGAGGTCGACACCACGGCATTGCCCTGGCCGATGGCGCGCGGGTCCACCTGGCCCGAGAAGCGCAGCACGTCCACGTTGCGGTTCACGCCGATCTGCTTCTCGCCGCTGATCATCAGGTGGCCGTTGGGCAGCACCGCGGTGACGACGGCCGTGATGGCGCCGGTGAACTCGTTGGTGTTCTGGTTGCTGCCCTTGCCCTTGTTGTCGTTGGCCGACGTGGCGCCGGCGCTGGCACGGCCGAAGGAGTTGGGCGCGATGCCGGGCAGCGCGCTCACGCCGGCCGAGAGGCTGCCCGACTTGCTCAGCTCGCTGGTGCTGGTCTGCGTGGCCGAGACCTTCTCGATGATGTTGATCGTCAGCGTGTCGCCGACGAGGCGGGCGCGGTGGTCCTCGAACAGCGGGCGGTAGCTGGCGCCCTGGTAGATGGCGCCGTTGGTCGACGCCATCGGCTGCATCGGCGGCAGGTTGACGACGGGCGTGTGGGCCAGCTCGACCTGGGGCTCGGGGTAGGGCGTCGCGCAGCCGGCGAGCAGGGCGGGAAGGGCGAACAGAGCGAAGTGCTTCTTCATGGCGGGCCGCCTCAGATCTGGGCGAGCTTCTGCAGCATCTGATCCGACGTCTGCACGGCCTTGGAGTTCAGCTCGTAGGCGCGCTGGGTCTGGATCATCTGCACCAGCTCCTCGACGACGTTGACGTTGGACGTCTCGACGAAGCCCTGCTGCAGCGCGCCCATGCCGTTGTTGTTCGGCGCGCCGGTGTTGGGCGTGCCGCTGGAAGCCGTCTCCGTGAACAGGTTCTGGCCCTTGGGGTCCAGGCCGGCCGGGTTCACGAAGTGGGCAAGCTGCAGCTGCCCCACGCTCTGCGGCGTGGGCTGGCCGGGCAGCGTGACGCTGACGGTGCCGTCGTTGCCGATGGTCAGGCTCTGCGCGTTGGCGGGGATGGTGATGCCGGGCAGCACGGTGTAGCCGTTGCTCGTGACCATCTGGCCGTTGGCGTCGAGCTGGAAGGAGCCGTCGCGCGTGTAGGCCGTCGTGCCGTCGGGCATCTGGATCTGGAAGAAGCCGTCGCCCTTGATGGCGAGGTCTAGGTTGTTGCTGGTCTGCTGCAGGTTGCCCTGCGTGTAGATGCGCGCCGTGGCCACGGGGCGCACGCCCAGGCCCACCTGCAGCCCGGTGGGCAGCACCGTCTGCTCGGTGCTGTTGGCGCCGCTCTGGCGCATGTTCTGGTAGATCAGGTCCTCGAAGACCGCATGCGAGCGCTTGTAGCCGTTGGTGGCGACGTTGGCGAGGTTGTTGGAGATGTTGTCCAGCTGGGTCTGCTGGGCTTCCATGCCGGTCTTGGCGATCCAGAGCGAGCGCATCATGGCGAGATTCCTTATGTGCTGCCGAGCAGCTTGGCCGATTGCTGGCCCTGGGTCTGGGCGATCTGCAGCAGCTTCATCTGCTGCTCGAACTGGCGGCCGGCGGCGATCATGGCGACCATGGTCTCGACCGGGCTGACGTTGGAGCCCTCCAGCGCGCCATCCTGCAGCCGTGCGGCCGGGTCGGCGGGCAGGTCGCCGTCGGCGGCGCGGAACAGGCCGTCGTCGCCCCGCGTGAGCTGGTTGGCGGCCTCAGGCGTGACGAGCTTGAGGCGCCCCACCGGCGTGGGCTTCTGGTTGGGCAGCTTGGCGCTGACGGTGCCGTCGCTGCCGATGGCCACCTCGCTGTTGGGAGGAACGTTGATGGGCCCGCCGTCGCCGAGCACCTGCATGCCGTTGCGCATCACCAGCAGGCCTTCGGCGTTGACGTCCAGCGAGCCGGCGCGGGTGTAGGCCTCGGTGCCGTCGTTGGCCTGCACGGCCAGCCAGGCGCGGCCCTGCATGGCGACGTCGAGATTGCGGCCGGTGGGCGTCAGCGGCCCCTGGGCATCGTTGTAGCCGAGGGTGGTCTCCAGCGCGTAGGCGCGCGTGGACGCACCGTCGCCGCGCACCGGCACGGCGCGGAAGGCCTGCAGCTCGGCGCGGAAGCCGTTGGTCGTGACGTTGGCGAGGTTGTGCGAGAGCACGTCCTGCCGCTGCATGGCCGCCTTGGCGCCGGCCATCGAGAGGTAGATCATGCGGTCCATCGCGCGTCCTCGCCTTCAGTCCTGCGTCATCAACGGAGGTTGACGATGGTCTGCAGCACCTGGTCCTGCGTCTTGATCGTCTGGGCATTGGCCTGGTAGGCGCGCTGCGCCGTCACCATGTTGACCAGCTCGGCCGTCAGGTCGACGTTGCTCTCTTCCAGCGCGCCGGACTGCAGCGCCCCCATGTTGCCGTCGCCCGGCACGCCGACGACGGCGTCACCGGACGCGACGGTGCGTATCCACATGTTGCCGCCCAGCGCCTGCAGGCCCTGCGGGTTGCGGAAGCTGGCCAGCTCCACCTGCCCGGCCGGCTTGCTCTGGCCATTGGAGTAGCGGGCCAGCACGGTGCCGTCGTTGGCGACCTGGATGCCGGTCAGCTGGCCCGGCGCGTAGCCGTCCTGGGTCAGCGCGGTCACGGCGAAGCTGCTGCCGTTCTCGGAGATCTTGTTCAGGTCGAGCTCGATGCCCGGGATGGGCAGCGTCGTGTTGCCGCGGGTGCTGGTGCCGCCGGGGATGTTCATCGTGATCGGGCCGGTCGGCAGCGTCGGCGCGCCGCCCGTGGGCGGGAAGGTGAGCGTCGTGTAGGGCGTGGTCGGGTTGCCGTTGGCGTCCAGCGCGATCGGGTTGCCGTCGGAGTCGGTGTCGAACGGCGTGCCGTTGGCGGTGCCGTAGACGTACCAGGTGTCGCTGCCGTCGGCGGCCGTCTCGCCCTTCTGGAAGTAGAAGGTGACGGCCACGTCCTGGCCCTTGGCGTCGTAGACCGTCATGGACGTGGCGTTGTTGTAGGTCGCCGAGTCCTTGAGGTCGATGCCGGTGCCGCCGACCGGGGAGGTGGTCTTGAGCCGCGAGTCCAGGTTGAACTCCATCTTCAGGCTGGTCGTCACCGCGGGCGGGATGCCGCCGGTGGGCAGTTGCAGCGGCTGGGCCGTGCCGGGCTGGATGACGCCGGCGCCGTTGGCCGGATAGCCCATCAGCTTGAGGCCGTCGTTGTTGGTGATGAAGCCGTCCTTGCTGACCTTGAACTGGCCGTTGCGGCTGTAGCGGGTCGGGTTCACGCCGTCGCTGACCTGGAAGAAGCCGCCGCCGTTGATGGCGAGGTCCATCGGGTTCTCGGTCGTCGTGATGTTGCCCTGCGTGAACTGCTGGGCCACGGTCTGCAGGCTGGTGCCGATGCCGATCTGGTTGGTGCCGGCGCCGTTCAGCGAGGCCGCGTAGACGTCGGCGAACTCGGCCCGCGAGCCCTTGGCGCCATAGGTGCTCGAGTTGGCGATGTTGTTGCCGATGATGTCGAGGTTCCTGGATGCGGCGTTGAGCCCGGAGAGGCCTTGCTGGAAGCTCATGGGGGAGTCCTTGCTGTCGTGCGGGAGGGGTGATCAGTTGACCGAGGAGACGGACGAGTAGTCCACCGGGCCGAGGCGGGCGAGGTTCAGCTTGAGGCTGCCGTTCTCGCTGTAGACCGCGTCCACCTTGTCGTGGGCATAGAGCGTCGAGGTGACGGCCTTGGTGCCGTTGGCGGCCGTGATGCGGTACTTGACCTCGGTGCCCTCGGCGACGAGGCCGTTGGCGTTCCAGGTGAAGGTCTGGCGGCCGGTGCCCTGGGCGCCGAGCTGCTGGGTGTCGATGACGTTGCCGGCCGGGCCGAGAACCTCCAGCTTGACCGTCTGGGCCGCGCCGTCGAGCTCGTAGCTGGCGCCGGCCGCGCCGTTGGCGACTTCCAGGGTGTTGCCCGGCACGCTGACCTCGCGGCCCACCAGCGAGATGGACTGCATGGCCTGCATCTGGCCCAGCTGCAGGCCCAGGTTCTTGATGCTGGTGTCCAGCGTGGACAGCGACGTGACCTGCTGGATCTGCGCCATCTGGCTCGTCACCTGCGCGTTGTCCATCGGGTTGAGCGGGTCCTGGTTGTTCATCTGCGCGACGAGCAGCTTCAGGAAGCGGTCCTGCGTGTCCGCCGCGTTCTTGCTCGCGGTCGTGCTGCCGGAAGCCTTGCTGTTGATGGCCGAGATGTCCATGTCCTAGGCTCCGGTCACTGCTGACCCAGTTGCAGGGTCTTGAGCAGCAGGCTCTTGGCCGTGCTCATGACTTCGATGTTGTTCTGGTAGGAGCGCGACGCCGAGATCATGTTGACCATCTCTTCCACCGGGTTCACGTTGGAGTAGGTCACATAGCCCTCGGCGTCGGCCTGCGGATGCTTGGGGTCGTGCACGCGGCGGCCGGGGGTCTGGTCCTCGGTCACGTTGGTGACGCGCACGCCGGCGTTGCCGCTGTCGTTCCCCGCGCCCATCAGCTGGGTCTGGAAGACCACCTGGCGGGCCTTGTAGGCCTGGCCATCGGGGCCGGCCACCGTGTCGGCGTTGGCCAGGTTGCTGGCCACGACGTTGAGGCGCTGGCTCTGCGCGCTGACCGCGCTGCCGGAGACGTTGAAGATCTGGAACATCGACATGGCCGCCTACTCCCTCATCAGGCCTGGTTGGGCGACTTCATCGCGTCCAGCGCCGTGCGCACCGAGCCGTTGATGAAACGCAGCGTGGCCTCGTACTTCACGGAGTTGTCGGCGAAGCTGGCGCGCTCGCGGTCCATGTCCACGCCGTTGCTGTCCAGGCTGGTCTGGGCCTGCAGCGCGTATTCCTTGCCGGCCTCGCCGCGCGCGCCGGCCGGCGGCGCGAGGTGGCCGCGCTGCGTCGCCCGCAGCGCGCCGGGCGTGCCGGCCTCGCCGGTGGCCTCGCGCAGGGCCTGGGCGAAGTTGATGTCGCGGGCCTGGTAGCCCGGCGTGTCGGCATTCGCGATGTTGCTGGCGAGCAGGCGCTGACGCTCCGCCCGCAGCGTCAGGGCCTGGGTCTGGAAGTTCAGCGTGTCGGTGATTCGGTTCAGCATCGGCGTGCCTCTTGCGAGGGGCGAAGCCGGAATGGCTCCTGGCGCAAATTGTCTGAACGGGCGCCGCAAACATGAGCGGGATTAGCGGGGCCAAAGCAGCTCAATTCGGGCCTAGGGGCGCGTTCCGCCGTCCCTAGAGTGGCGGCCATGTTGCGTGTCGCCCTGCTCCTCGTCTGCCTGCTCGCCGCCACGGCGTCCCGGGCGCAGACTGCGCTCGACCCGGCGCTGCTGGAGCGCGTGCGCGTGCTGGCCGAGACGGCCGCGCGCGCCGCCGCGCCGCCCGACACGCGGGTGGCGGTGGAGATCGGCGCCCTGGATGCACGCCTGCGCCTGGCGCCTTGCCGCCAGGCCCAGCCCTATCTGCCGCCCGGCATGGCCGTGTGGGGCCGCAGCCGCATCGGCCTGCGCTGCATCGACGGCGCGGCGCGCTGGAACGTCACGCTGCCCCTGCGCGTGGCCGTCTTCGGCCGCGCGGTGGTGGCCAACGGGCCGCTGCCGGCGGGGGTGACGCTGTCTCAAGATCAGCTGGCCGTGGCCGATATCGACATTGCCGCCGAGCCCGGCGCGGTTTTCACCGATCCGGCCCTGCTGATCGGGCGCACCCTGGCGCGCCCTCTGGCCGCCGCCGAGGCCGTGCGGGCGCCGGCGCTGAAGTCGCGCCAGTGGTTCGCCGCAGGCGAGACGGTGCGCGTGATGGCCGTCGGCCCCGGGTTTGCCGTGGCCTCCGAGGCGCAGGCGCTGGGTGCCGGCATCGAAGGCCAGGACGTGCGCGTGCGTTTCGAGAGCGGCCGCGTGGTCAGTGGCCGGGCGGTTGCCGAGCGGCGCGTGGAGCTCGTGCTGTGAGGGCCGCTGGTTCGGGGCGGCCCCGCTGTGTGAATAACGCGCCACGAATCGCCCGAACTGGCTGCAAAAACCCGCCAGTTCTCGCTCAAGTTCCTGGGCCAGGGGCCGATATGAGAGGAAACTCCCTCGCAATGCCCCCGGCGGGGCCCGTCCCCGCACCCTGGAGAAGCTCATGAAGATCGGTCACAGCCCTGAAGGAAGCGCCGGCCCGGCCAAGGTCGAGCAGCGCTCCGCTGCGCGCAAGTCCGAGGTCGCCGCCAGCAACGACATCGTCCGCCAGACGGCCACGCCCGCGGCCAGCACGCAGGTCGCCATTTCCAGCACTGCCAAGCTGGCGGCCAGCGCGGCCGGCGATGACGGCAGCTTCGACGCTGCCAAGGTCGACCGCATCTCCAGGGCCATCAGTGAGGGCAAGTTCACGGTCAACGCGAACGCCATTGCGGACAAACTGGTCGCGAATGCGCAAGAATTGCTCAGCGCGCGCGCCAACAAGCACTGAACCCATGACAGCCATCGCCTCGTCCACCCCGCTCGGCCCCGAACTCGAACAGCCCCTGCTGGCCGTCGAGGCGGCGCTGAACCAGCTGGGCGACGCCCTGGCCCGCCGCGATGCCGCCGCCATCGAGCAGCATTCGGCCGAGCTGCACCAGCACCTCGCCTGCGCCGTGCAGAGCTTCAGCGAGGCTGCCCGCACCGGCAGCGTGCCTGCCGCGCTGCGCAACCGCCTGGTGCGTGCCGGCGGCCTGCTCGCGGCCCAGCGCGAGACCCTGGCCCGCGGCAACGCCTCGCTGGATCGCGCGCTGGACGTGCTGATCCCCAGCGAGCCCACCGGCCTGTACGGTGCCGGCGGCAAGGCCGAGCGCCGCAGCGTGGGTGGCGGCAGCTACACCGCCTGACCCGCCCCGCCAACAAAAAAGCCACCCTCGGGTGGCTTTTTTGTTGGCGGGCGGCGCCTTCAGCGCGTGGCGGCCTGGCGCACCTTGTCCAGGTAGGCGTGCCCATCCGGCGGCAGACCGCTGCGTTGCGACGCCCAGATCATCTCGCCCAGCGCCTCCATGGCCACGTGGTGGGCCTCGTGGCGGGAATTGCGCCTGGCGGCCAGCAGGTCGACGGCCTGGCGGATGCCCGAGGGCTGGTCGATGGCGTGCTGCTCGGTGATGGTCAGGTGCATGGACAGGTGCAGGAAGGGGTTGGTGCGGCCCTCCTCCACCGTGTAGACCTTCTCCAGCGCGCCGGCCTCGTCGGCCAGGTCGTCGTGATACTCCGGATGCTCGGCGATCCAGTCCGCGGCGATGGCCTCCATCGGGATCAACGGCGCGCCATCGCGCCATTTGCGGTAGGTGGAGCAGAAGAAACGCCGGACTTCGAGCTGGGACGGGGCGAACATGGGCGGATTGTCGCCGCCAGCGTCAATCCAGCCGCGCGGCCAGGGCTTGCAGCGCGTCCAGCGCCCCCATGGCCAGGCCGATGCCCTGCGCGGCGGCCACCGCCGGTTCGCGCGGATTGATGCGGATCAGCTGCGCCCGTCGGCGGGCCAGCAGCTGCTGGCAGAAGTGGCGCACCGAGGGAACGGCCGTGCCGGCGCCGATCTCGATCAGCACCGGCCGTTCGACCCGGGCCAGCCAGCGCGCCAGGCCTTGCCGCTGGGCGTCGTAGCGGCCGCCGGCCCAGCCCCCGTCGCCGAACATCAGCAGGTTGGGCCGCGCCAGCCCGCCGCAGCCGGTGCAGGCGGGCAGGTCGCCGCGCCAGCGGCACTCGACCTCGTCGACGTCGGGCACGAGGCCGTCGGCCGGCCAGGGGGGCTGGCCGCAGCCGCGCAGGCATTGCAGCCAGTGCAGGGAGCCATGGCATTCGTGCAGCGGCCCGGCGTCGAAGCCGGCGCGCTGGAATTGCCCGTCCACGTTGCTCGTGAACACCGCCAGGCCTTGCGGCGCCCGCTCGCCCCAGCCACGCAGCAGGCCGAAGCCGGCATGCGGCTCGGTGCGGCGGTACAGGGCGAGCCGGTGGCCGTAGAAGCCCCAGGCCAGCCGTGCATCGCGCTCGAAGGTGCGCGGCGACGCCACGGCGGTGAAATCGAGCCCCGCGCGCGCGAGGGCGGGGTAGGCGCGCCAGAAGCCTTCGGGGCCGCGGAAGTCGGGCAGGCCGGAGTCCACGCCCATGCCGGCACCGGCCGCGACGATGAGGGCCTCGCCCTGCGCGATCAGCGCCGCGGCCTGCTCCAGGGCCGCGTCGTTCACGGCGCGGCGCCGCCGTCCCAGCCGCCGCGCTGGGCACGACGGTGGGCATCCTCGGCCTCGCGCTCGGCGGCCAGCAACTGCTCGAACTGCTGGCGGCCCAGCCGGGCGGCGGCGATCAGTGCGCCTTCGTCGCCCTGCAGGGGCACCATCTGGTTGAGCACGTCGATGTTGTGGCGGCGAAACCGCTGCGCCTGGCGGCGCGCGGCGTGGGGCTCCATGCCGGTGAGCTCCAGCACGCTGCGGGCGCTCATCAGCGCGGAGTCGAAGGTCTCGCGCTCGATGTGGCGCACGCCGGCCTCGTGCAGCTGGTAGTAGTGCTGCACGTTGCGAGCCCGGGCGACGACGGTGAGCTGCGGGAAATGCTCGCGCGCCAGTTCGGCGATCTCCACGCTCTGCGCGATGTCGTCGATGGCGATGACGAGGATGCGCGCCGTGGCGGCGCCGGCGGCCTTGAGCATGTCCAGCCGGGTCGCGTCGCCGTAGTAGACCGTCCAGCCGAAGCGGCGCAGGCTCTCGATGGCTTCGGAGTCGTGGTCCAGCACGGTGGCTTCCTGGCCGTTGGCACGCAGCATGCGGGCCACGACCTGGCCATAGCGGCCACTGCCGGCAATGATGATGGGCGAGGGCCGTGGCGGGGCGGCCTCGGCCCGCTTCTTGAGGCTGCGGCGGGCCAGCTTCTGCGACATCAGCCGGTCGCCGCCCGTCAGCAGCAGCGGCGTCAGGGCCAGGGACAGGGCCACGGCGGCCACCAGCGCCGAGTTCTGCGCCGCGGTGACCATGCCTTCGCTCTGCGCGAGCTGGAACACCACGAAGCCGAACTCGCCGCCCTGGGCCAGCAGGATCACAAAGGCGGGCCGCTCCACCAGCGGGATCTTCATCGCCTTGGCCATGGTGGCCAGGACGAGGATCTTGCAGGCCAGCAGGGCCAGCACGAGCAGGGCCACGAAGCCGGGCTGGGCCGCGACGGCTTTCAGGTCCAGCCCCATGCCGACCGCGATGAAGAACAGGCCCAGCAGCAGGCCCTTGAAGGGCTCCAGGTCAGTCTCCAGCTCGCGGCGGTACTCGCTCTCGGCCAGCAGCACGCCGGCGAGGAAGGCGCCCAGCGCCATCGACAGGCCGGCGAGCTGCATCAGCGCCGCCGTGCCCAGCACCAGCAGCAGCGCGGCGGCGGTGAAGATCTCGGGCGTCTTGCTGTGCGCGATCCAGCGCAGGGCCGGGCGCAGCAGCAGGCGGCCACCGAACACGATGGTGACGATGGCGCCGACCGCCTTGGCCGCGGCCAGCCAGGTCTTGCCGTCGCCGTCGCCGTGCGCGCCGCTGAGCGCCAGCACCGGCACCAGGGCCAGGATGGGGATGGCGGCGATGTCCTGCAGCAGCGCGACGGACAGGATGCTCTCGCCCGCCGTCGTGCGGCCGAGGTTGCGCTCGGCCAGCACGGCCAGCGCCACGGCCGTGGACGACATCGCCAGGCCCAGGCTCACGACGACGGCCAGCCGCCAGGGATAGCCGAGGGCCAGCCCCAGCGCCGTCAGCACCGCCGCGCAGCCCAGCAGCTGCACGCTGCCCCAGCCGAAGATCGGCCGGCGCATGGCCCACAGCCGCTTGGGCTCCAGCTCCAGGCCGACGAGGAAGAGCATCAGCACGACGCCCAGCTCGGCCACCTCGGGGATGGCGGTGGATTCGGGGATGAGGCCCAGCACCGCGGGGCCGATCAGCAACCCGGCGACGAGGTAGCCGAGGATGGAGCCCAGGCGCAGCCAGCGTGCCAGCGGCACGGCCAGCACCGCCGCGGCGAGGAAGACGAGCGGGAGCTGCAGCCAGTTGCCGTGCGTCATGTCTGCCCCTCGGCCGGCGAATACACCGACCGGTCCCCCGAGAGGACGCGATCCGGCTTGGGAGCGGCCCGGCGCTCGGATCGCGTCATTGCTCTCCTCCCAGCGTCGAGAACATCGCCGGCCGCTCGTCCAGTGCCACGGCGTCCTCGTCGCCGACGGGGGGCTCGGCGACTTCTTCGCACCATCCGGGGAAGCGTTCAAGGCGCTGCACGAACAGCTCGGCATGGTCGCGAATCTGCTCGTCCGTCGCGCGGTGGGCGGCGTGCAGGATCTGCGGCGGCAGCCAGTTCATGCCGCAGGTGCGCGCCGACTGCTGGTAGGGCAGCAGGAAGTCGCCGATGGGGTGGCGGTTGTGCCCGTCCGGCGCGTAGGCCTCGGCGCCGCCGCCGGCGGAGGCCACCAGCCAGAAGTCCTTGCCGTGCAGGGCCGTTCCGCCGGGGCCGTAGGCCCAGCCCAGGCGCGGCACCTCGTCCAGCCAGAGCTTCTGCAGCGCGGGCATGCTGTACCAGTAGATCGGGTGCAGCATGACCACCAGCCGCGCGGCGGCGAGTGCGCGCTGTTCGGCGTCGACGTGGATGTAGAAGTCCGGGTAGAGGCGGTAGAGGTCGCGCAGCTCGACGCGGCCGGCCGCGGGCGAGGCGCGCAGCGTGTCCAGCACGATGCGGGTCGCGTGGGAGCGGGCGAGGTCCGGGTGGGCGGCGAGGACGAGGATGTCGCGGGCGTTGCTGTCGGGCATGGCCGGCTAGGTTAACTTCCCGGCCCAGCACTTTCACCGAGATCAGCCCGAATGCGCATCTTCGACACCCTCGCCGACCTGCAGGCCCTGACCGGCCAGCCCCTGGGCCACAGCGACTGGATCACCGTGGACCAGGCCCGCGTCAACGCCTTCGCCGAGGCGACGGAAGACCGGCAGTGGATCCATGTCGACCCCGAGCGCGCCAAGGGCGGCCCCTTCGGCGGCCCGATCGCGCACGGCTTCCTGACCTTGTCGCTGATCCCGTATTTCTTCGAGACCGGCTTTGCCGTGCGCGAGAGCCGCATGGTGCTGAACTACGGGCTCAACAAGGTGCGCTTCACGGCGCCGGTGCCGGTGGGCAGCCGGCTGCGCGCCGCGTTCAAGCTGCTGGCCGTGGAGGACGTGGCCGGTGGCGCCAAGCAGCTGACGGTGGAGGTGGCCATCGAGGCCGAGGGCCGCACCAAGCCCGTCTGCGTGGCGGAGAGCCTGGCGCGGCATTACCGGTGAGGGGCTAGCATCGCGGCCCCTCCAACGACCGCTCAGCCCCATGGCCTCCAGCCTGCTCGTCCTGCTCGACGACATCGCCACCATCCTCGATGACGTGGCGACCATGACCAAGGTCGCCGCCAAGAAGACCGCCGGCGTGCTGGGCGACGACCTGGCGCTGAACGCCCAGCAGGTGACCGGTGTCCAGGCCGACCGCGAGCTGCCCGTGGTCTGGGCCGTGGCGGTGGGCTCGCTGCTGAACAAGGCCGTGCTGGTGCCGGCGGCGCTGGCCATCTCGGCCTTCGCGCCCTGGGCCATCACGCCGCTGCTGATGCTGGGCGGCGCGTTCCTGTGCTTCGAGGGCTTCGAGAAGCTGGCGCACAGGTTCCTGCACAGCGCCGCGGCGGACCGGGCCCATCACGAGGAACGGGCCCAGGCCAACGCCGACCCCAAGGTCGACATGGCTGCCTTCGAGCGCGACAAGGTCAAGGGTGCGATCCGCACGGACTTCATCCTGTCCGCCGAGATCATCGTCATTGCGCTGGGCACGGTGGCCGGCCAGCCGCTGCAGACGCAGCTCGCCGTGCTGGTGGCGGTGGCTCTGGCGATGACGGTGGGCGTCTACGGCCTGGTGGCCGGCATCGTGAAGATGGATGACGCGGGGCTGTGGCTGTCGCGGCGCACCGGCGCGGCCGCGCAAGCTCTGGGCCGGATGCTGCTGGCCGCCGCGCCGCGGCTGATGAAGGCCTTGTCCGTGCTCGGCACGGCCGCCATGTTCCTGGTCGGTGGCGGCATCCTGGCGCACGGCATCGCGCCGCTGCATCACGCCATCGCGCATCTGGCCGAGGGCCAGGCCTGGCTCGTCGGGGCGGTGCTGGAAAACGGCGCGAACGCGCTGGTGGGCGTCATCGCCGGCGCGCTGGTGCTGGCCGCGGTGGTGGCCGTGCAGAAGCTGCGCGGCCGCTGAGCCCGCTCAGCTGGCGCTGTAGGCCAGCCGCACGTAGATCGGCGCGAAGGCCTCGGCCTGCGTGATCTCCAGCAGCCGTTCCTTGGCCAGCTCCAGCATCGCGATGAAGGTGACCACGAGCACGGCCTGGCCCTTCTCGACGTCGAAGAGCTTCTCGAACTCGACGAAGCGCTGGCCCTGCAGCCGGCGCAGCACGATGCTCATGTGCTCGCGCACCGAGAGCTGCTCGCGGCTGATCTTGTGGTGCTGGTTGAGCTTGGCGCGCTTGAGGATGTCCAGCCACGCCTCGCGCAGGTCGTTGGTATCGACGTCCGGGAAGCGCGGCGTGAGGGACTGCTCGATGTGCACCTGGGCGCGCAGGAAGTCGCGGCCCAGCACCGGCAGGCGGTCCAGCCGCGCGGCGGCGAGCTTCATCTGCTCGTACTCCAGCAGGCGGCGCACCAGCTCGGCACGCGGGTCCTCGGCCTCCCTGCCGTCTTCCGTCTTCTTGGGCGGCAGCAGCATGCGCGACTTGATCTCGATCAGCATCGCCGCCATCAGCAGGTACTCGCTGGCCAGCTCGAGGTTGTGCTTGCGGATCTGCTCGACGTAGCTCAGGTACTGACGCGTCACGTCGGCCAGCGGGATGTCGAGGATGTTGAAGTTCTGCTTGCGGATCAGGTACAGCAGCAGGTCCAGGGGTCCCTGGAACGCCTCCAGGAAGACCTCCAGCGCATCCGGCGGGATGTAGAGGTCCAGCGGCATCTGGAACAGCGGCTCGCCATACAGGCGTGCCACGGCCACCGCGTCCACCACCTCGGGCAGGTCGGACGCGGCCTGGCTGGCCTCCTCAGCCATGGCGGTCAAGCCTTACTTGCCGGACGTTTGATAGACGTAGGGCTGCTGGGGCACGCGGGCTTCGTTGAAGTCGGTCTGTGCGCCGCGATCCTGCTCGCGGTCCCACAGCAGGGCGCGGCCGGCGCGCTGTTCGGCCTCCAGCGTCGGGCGCTGGGCTTTCAGCTGCTCGATGAAGGAGGTGACTTCGGACTTGTACGGCTTCCAGAACAGGGGCATGACGGATCTCACAAACGAATCACGGCATTTTATCGGGCTCGCAGCCGGCCCATGTCGTCCAGCGCCGGCACGGCGCCCAACAGGGCCAGCACACCCGCCATCGGCAGCGTGGCGCTGTAGCCCACGGTCTTGAAGGCCCAGGCGCCGACCACGCCGCCCACGGCGAAGGCCAGCAGCAGGCCACCCAGCAGGCGCAGCTTCGGCCCGTTGACGGGTGCCGGCGTGCCACCCATGCCGTACAGCGCCCGCCCCAGCTCGATGCCGAGATCGGTGACGATGCCGGTCACGTGCGTGGTGCGGATCTCGGCGCGCGAGACCTTCGTGATCAGCGCGTTCTGCAGGCCCATCGTGAAGCACAGCACCGACACGGTGGCCGGCACGAACAGCCCGTGCAGGCCGGCCAGCCAGGCGCCCATGAGGCCGAACACCAGCAGGCAGACAGCCTCCAGCAGCAGCGGCAGCGCGAACACGCTGTGGGCCTGGCGCTGGCGGCCCATGTTGACCAGGATGGCCGTGCAGGCCGCGCCGGCGGTGAAGAACAGCAGCGCCCCCAGCGCCGTGATCAGCGCCTGCTGCCGGCCCAGCACCAGGCTGTCCGCGGCGACGGATACAAGCCCGGTCATGTGCGAGGTGTAGTGCTGCACGGCCAGGAAGCCGCCGGCGTTGGTGGCGCCGGCGATGAAGGCCAGCAGCCAGCCCAGGTGGGTGTTGCCCTCGGGCGTGCGTTCGACGGACAGCAGGCGGCGGGCGTAGTCGGTCGGCATGGCGGCAGGATCGAGCGGGGTGGGGCCCCGATTCTCGCCGCGGGGGCCGGTCAGCGCACCCGCATGCCCGGTTGGGCGCCCGCGTGGGGCTCCAGCACGAAGATGCCGGGATGCGCCTTCTCGTCGGCATGGCCGGCGGCCAGCACCATGCCCTCGCTGATGCCGAACTTCATCTTGCGCGGCGCGAGGTTGGCGACCAGCACGGTCAGCTTGCCTTCCAGGTCCTCGGGCGTGTAGGCGGACTTGATGCCGCTGAAGACGTTGCGCATCCTGCCTTCGCCGGCGTCCAGCGTCAGGCGCAGCAGCTTGTCCGAGCCCTCGACGTGCTCGGCCTTGACGATCCTGGCGATGCGCAGGTCCACCTTGGCGAAGTCGTCGATCTTGATCTCGGCGGCGATGTCCTCGCCACCCGGTACCACCTTGGGCGCCGGCGGGGCTTCGAAGAGCTGCTCGACCTTGGCCAGGTCGACGCGCTGCATCAGGTGCTGGTAGGCGCCGATCTGGTGCGCGCCCAGAGCGCGGCCGCTGTCGCTCCATTGCAGCGGCTCGACCTTCAGGAAGGCCTCGACCTGCGCGGCCAGTGCCGGCAGCACGGGCTTCAGGTAGATGGTGAGCAGGCGGAAGGCCTCGATGCAGACGCTGCAGACGTCGTGCAGCGCGGCGTCCATGCCCTCCTGCTTGGCCAGCTCCCAGGGCTTGTGCTGGTCGACGTATTCGTTGACCTTGTCGGCCAGCGCCATGATCTCGCGCAGCGCCTTGCCGAACTCGCGCGTCTCGTAGAGCTCGGCGACGGCATCGCGGTGGGCGCGCAGCGTGTCCAGCAGTGCGCGGCCCTCCACGCCGAGGTCGCTGCTCAGCCTGCCGGCGAAGCGCTTGCTCAGGAAGCCCGCCGCGCGCGACGCGATGTTGATGTACTTGCCGACCAGGTCGCTGTTGACGCGGGCGACGAAGTCCTCGGGGTTGAAGTCGATGTCCTCGACCTTGGCGTTGAGCTTGGCGGCGATGTAGTAGCGCAGCCATTCGGCGTTCAGGCCCAGGCCCAGGTACTTCAGCGGGTCCAGCCCCGTGCCGCGGCTCTTGCTCATCTTCTCGCCGCCGTTGACGGTCATGAAGCCGTGCACGAAGACGTGGTCGGGCGTCTTGCGGCCGCTGAAGTGCAGCATCGCGGGCCAGAACAGCGTGTGGAAGTAGACGATGTCCTTGCCGATGAAATGGACCTGCTCCACGGCCGGATCGGCGATGAAGGCGTCGAAGTCCCGGCCTGTCTTGCCGAAGTAGTTCTTCAGCGAGGCCAGGTAGCCCACGGGCGCGTCGAGCCAGACGTAGAAGTACTTGCCCGGCGCATCGGGAATCTCAATGCCGAAGTAGGGCGCGTCACGGCTGATGTCCCAGTCGGAGAGGCGGTTCTTGCCCTCGTCATCGGGCTCGAACCACTCGCGGATCTTGTTCAGCACCTCGGGCTGCAGGCGGCCGGCCTCCTGGGTCCACTGGGTCAGGAAGTCCACGCAGCGCGGGTCGCTCAAGCGGAAGAAGTAGTGCTCGCTGGTCTTGAGGACCGGCGTCGCGCCGGACAGTACCGAGTACGGATTCTTCAGCTCGGTAGGCGCGTAGACGGCGCCGCAGACCTCGCAGGAGTCGCCGTACTGGTCCTTCGCGCCGCACTTGGGGCATTCGCCCTTGATGAAGCGGTCCGGCAGGAACATCGACTTTTCGGGGTCGAAGAACTGCTCGATGGTCTTGGTCGTGATCAGCTCGTTCTGGCGCAGCGCGAGGTAGACGGCCTTGGAGAGTTCGTGGTTCTCGGGGCCGTCCGTGGAGTGCCAGTTGTCGAAGCTGATGTGAAAGCCGTCGAGGTACTGCCTGCGGCCCGCCGCGATGCCCGCAACGAAGTCCTGCGGCGTCTTCCCGGCCTTCTCGGCCGCGATCATGATGGGCGCGCCATGGGCGTCGTCCGCACAGACGAAGTGCACCTGCGAGCCCGCCATGCGCTGGTAGCGAACCCAGATGTCGGCCTGGGTGTACTCCATGATGTGGCCGATGTGGAAACCGGCGTTCGCATAGGGCAGGGCGGTGGTGACGAAAAGCTGGCGGGACATGGAAGCGAGGCAGGCGGCGGGGCGGGAAACGGCGGATTTTAGGTTTGCGGCTCGGCGGGGTTGGCCGGCGCGGGGGCGGCTTCGCCATCGGCCTGCGGCTCGTCGCCGGCACTGCCGTCGTCGGGCTTGCCGCTGAGCTTGCGCTGGCGCTTCTCCTCGGCCTTGCGTTTCTTGGCCAGTTCGCGCTGGCGTTTCTCGTAGCTGTAATTCGGTGTGGCCAAGTGCGGTCTCCTGGGGCGCCCGTACACACGGGCATCGCCCAATGTAACCCGCAGCGCCGACCGGTACTCCGCCCGACTTGGGAGCGAAAGCTACAGAGAGCCTCAAAGACCCCCTCTAAGTCACTGATCCGTAACACTTCCTCAAGCTATCCACCGAGTCTGTGGAAAACTTTGTGGAGAACTGGCCTTCATCGCAGCCAAGCCCTTGTGCGATGCGGCTCCGCTTAGGTTGCTGAATTTTTAAGCACCGTCAGTGGCTCTATATGAATCAATGACTTAGGTGATTCATCCCGGGGGATGCGGCGATGTCCGGGCTCAGGGTCCAAAAGACTTGACGCTTGCCAGATTTGGGGATAAGTCAAGCCGCGACGGGCGGATGTCACGGCTCTGGATGACACCGTGGCCTTGTTGTCCACGCGTTCTGTGGACAAGTCTGTGGGCCGGCTGGCGACAGCGACGCTAAGTGCTTGATCGGCCGCCGCCGGGACTGCACTGCCCGGTTTTGAGGCGACGGCTCTGGGGGGAGCCCCAGCAGGCCGGTCAAGGGGTGGCGGCTAAACTCTCGGCCTTTTGCAGAGGCGGCAGCAGGGCACATGGGGGAATCGAAGGCGGAATTCACGCGGGAGAGCGGCGGGCGCAGGAGTGCTTCGCGCACTGGCGCTTTCGAGTTGAAGTCGCGCCGCTTCAGCCTGCTGGGCCTCGTGCTGCACAGCGCTGACATGGCCGAGCTTGCCGCCGACTGGGCCGAGCGCGCCGGTGCCGGCGGTTTCGAGCACGAGCCCGTCGTCATCGACCTGAGCGGGGTGCCGCGCGCCGCAGCCGTGTCCGCCGCCGAAGGCCAGGCGCCGCTGGCGCTGGACGGCCCGGCGCCCGTGGATCTGCGCGCCATCGTTGCGCTGCTGCGGGCGAGCCAGCTGCAGCCGGTGGCCGTGACCGGTGCAACCGCCGAGGAGCTGGCCCTGGCGCATGAGCTGGGCCTGGCCGATGCGGCCGACGAGCCCGCGGCCGAACGCGCGGCAGCGGCGCCCGCCGAGGTGGTGCGCGAGGTCGTCGTCGAGAAGATCGTCGAGAAGCACGCCGCCCCCGCGCCGACGCTGGTCGTCGACAAGCCGCTGCGTTCCGGCCAGCGCGTCTATGCCAAGGGCGGCGACCTCGTCGTGCTGGCCCTGGTGAACCATGGCGCCGAGGTCATCGCCGACGGCAGCGTGCACGTCTACGCGCCGCTGCGCGGCAAGGCCATCGCCGGCGCCCGCGGCGACACCTCGGCGCGCATCTACGCCCACAGCCTGGAGGCGGAGCTGCTGGCCATTGCCGGCATCTACCGCACGACCGAGAACCCGCTGCCGGCCGACGTGGCGGGCAAGCCGGCCCAGGTGCTGCTCGACGGCGAGAAGCTGTTGATGCAGCCGCTGGCCTTCTGATCCTCCCGATTGAACCGAACTGAACGAACAGGAAAGCCCAGATGACCACCAAGATCGTCGTCGTCACCTCCGGCAAGGGCGGGGTCGGCAAGACCACCACCAGCGCGAGCTTCGCCACGGGCCTCGCGATGCGCGGTTTCAAGACCTGCGTCATCGACTTCGACGTGGGCCTGCGCAACCTCGACCTCATCATGGGCGTCGAGCGCCGTGTCGTCTATGACCTGATCAACGTCGTCAACGACGAGATCAAGCTCACGCAGGCCCTCATCAAGGACAAGCAGATCGACAAGCTCTACATCCTGGCCGCCTCGCAGACGCGCGACAAGGATGCGCTCAAGCAGGAGGGCGTGGAGCGCGTGCTGGGCGAGCTGAAGGAGATGGAGTTCGACTTCATCATCTGCGACTCGCCGGCCGGCATCGAGACCGGCGCGCTGATGGCCATGCACTACGCCGACGAGGCGCTGGTGGTGACCAACCCCGAGGTCTCGTCGGTGCGCGACAGCGACCGCATCCTCGGCATGCTGAGCAGCAAGACCAAGCGCGCCATCGAGGGCGGCGAGCCCGTGAAGGAGCACCTGCTCATCACGCGCTACAACCCCAACCGCGTCGAGGGCGGCCAGATGCTGAGCCTGGACGACATCCACGAGATCCTGCGCACGCCGCTGATCGGCGTCATCCCCGAGAGCGACAGCGTTCTGCAGGCGTCCAACCAGGGCCTGCCGGCGATCCACATGCAGGGCAGCGACGTGGCCGAGGCCTACAAGGACGTCGTCGCGCGCTTCCTGGGTGAGGACAAGCCCATGCGCTTCACCGAGGCCGTGAAGCCCGGCTGGTTCAAGCGCGTCTTCGGCGCCAAGTGAAGGAGGCCTGGCAATGGGATTCCTGAACTTCTTCCTCGGCGAAAAGAAGAGCACGGCCAGCGTCGCCAAGGAACGCCTGCAGCTCATCCTCGCGCACGAGCGCAATGGCCGCAGCAGCAGCCCCGACTATCTGCCGCAGCTGCAGAAGGAGCTGGTGGCCGTCATCAGCAAGTACGTGTCGATCAACCCCGACGACATCAAGGTCCACATGGAGCGCCAGGGTGACCTGGAGGTGCTCGAAGTGAAGATCGAGCTGCCGGAAGGCAAGTGAAAGCCCCTCGTCCGGCCTTGCCGCGCTGAACGCGGGCAAGTCCAGCCGGTCTTGCAGACCGCGCTGCGGCAGTGCCGCAGCTCTTCGCCAGGCACGTCGAGCCGGCCGGGCTCAACGTGTCCGGGCTCAGCCCCCGAGGGGACGGCGATGCTCACGGCATTGAGCCGTAAGCACATCGCCAAGCGGGCCGGCTTGGGGCGGCCCGGCGCTCGGCCCAAATGCAAACCAATAGCGTCTCTACCGTGCGGCGCGGGCCTGCTCGCGCCGCATGAAGAGATAGAGACTCTCCACCTTGGCGCGCGCCCACGGCGTCTTGCGCAGGAACTTCAGGCTGGACGACACGCTGGGATCGACGCGAAAGCACTTGATCTCGATGCGCTGCCCCAGCTCGGGCCAGCCGAAATGCTCGACCAGCGCGGTCACGATGGCCTCCAGCGTCATGCCGTGTAGTGGGTCCTTGGGCGGCGTCGTGTTCATTCGTGTGTGAACTGGTCTGAGTTCTTGCCCTTGAACTGGGCGTAGTAGCGCTTGATGCTGGCCATGTCGGCATCGACGTCGCCCGTCGGCGTGAACAGCGGCCCCAGGCCCACCAGCTTGCGCGGGTAGTCCATGTAAGCCATCACGATGGGCAGCTTCGCCGTGACGGCGATCCAGTAGAAGCCGGTCTTCCAGTAGATGGTCCTGCTGCGCGTGCCCTCGGGCGGCACGATGAGCTGCACCGGGCCGTCGGCGGCCTGCAGCGCCTCGGCCGAGGCGGCGACGAGGTTGCTGGAGCGGCTGCGGTCCACCGGGATGCCGCCGAGATAGCGCATCAGCGCGCCGAACGGGAACCTGAAGATCGAGGCCTTGCCCATCCAGTAGGGCGTCAGGCGCAGCGCGAAGGCGGCGAAGAGGGTGTAGGGCAGGTCCCAGTTGCTGGTGTGTGGCGCGGCGATGAAGACGCTCTTGCGCGCCTCGGGCGAAAGCTCGCCTTGCACGGTCCAGCCCGCAAGCCTGAGCCAGGCGAGCGAGAGGCCGCGCAGCAGCGAGCTGAGGCCGGGCGTCGTGAAGATGGTGCGGTGCATGGCTGCGATTGTCCCGTCGCGACCCTCTGCTCGAAACTGAGGCAGATTAAGGAAAGTCCTGAATGACCAAGGACTTGCAGCATCGGCCCGCAGCCTGTGCACGGGTTTGTCCACAGGCGCTGTGGATGGTGCTGCGGCTCATGCCCTCGTTCGTGCATTCCATCGCAGATCGGCTTGCCGCGGCTCGCGGGGGCCGCGATGCTCCGGGCCGTTCAACCCAACCGTTTGCATCTATGCGCCACCCCCAGATCCCCGCCACCGTCCTGCTGTCCCTGCTGGTCGGCGCCGTCCAGGCCGGCCAGCCCGCCACGCCTGCCGCGATGGCGGCCTATGCCGACAAGCTGCTCGACGAGCAGAAGCTCAGCCGCGACGGCCCTGGCGTCACCGTGCTCGTCGCGCGGGGTGACCAGCTTCTCTACAAGGGCGCGCGCGGCGCGGCCAGCATCGAGCTGGGTGTACCCATGCAGCCCGACCACCTGCTGCGCATCGGCTCCGTCACGAAGCAGTTCGCCGCCGCGGCGCTGCTCAAGCAGATCGACGCCGGCAAGGCGAAGCTGGACGACCCGTTGTCCAAATATCTGCCCGACTACCCCAACGGCAGCAGGATCACGCTGCTGCAACTACTCAACCACACGTCGGGCGTGAAGAGCTACACCGGCATTCCCGGCTACATGGGCGAGCCCATCAAGCGCGACCTCGGCACGGCCGAGCTGGTCAAGGAGTTCAAGGACCTGCCCGTCGACTTCGCACCCGGCGAGAAGTGGGCGTACAACAACTCCGGCTACGTGCTGGTCGGCGCGGTCGTCGAGGCGATCTCGGGCCAGCGCTGGTACCAGAGCGTCGACGAGCTGCTGCTGAAGCCGGCGGGCATCAACAGCGTGCACTACGAGACGGGCGACCAGCTCTTCCAGGGCATGGTGCGCGGCTACACGACGAACGGCTCGGGCCAGGTGGCGCCGGCCGGCTTCCTCAGCATGACGCAGCCGCACGCGGCCGGCGCGCTGATCGGCAACGCGGAGGGCCTGTGGCGCTGGAACCAGGCGCTGCATGGCGGCAAGCTCCTCAGCAAGGCCAGCTACGAGCGCATGACGACGCCGGAAGGCGCCGCCAAGCCGCGCAACTACGGCTTCGGCATTGCCAGCGTCAGGCTGCGCGACCAGGTCGTGCTTGCGCACAACGGTGGCATCCATGGCTTCTCGGCGCTGCTGAACTACCTGCCGGCCAGCCAGACCACCGTCGTCATCCTGCGCAACAGCGACAGCGGCGGCTTCGCCCAAGACATGGTGGCGCAGAAGCTTGCGGCCTTTGCCATCGGTGAGCCGTTCCCTGACGCCGTGCCTGTCGTCGTGCCGATCGAGCAGCTCAGGGTCGCCGAGGGAGTCTTTGGTCGCGAAGGCAATCAGACACGGACGCTGCGGCTCAAGGACGGCGTGTTGCAGAGCCAGCGCAGCGGGGGGCCGGTAGTGCCGCTGGCCCCGTTAGGCGGCGATCGTTTCGCCTTCCCTGCATCGGTGGCCCAGCTGCAACTGGAGCGCGGCGCTGACGGCAAGGTCACGGCACTGACCGTCTTCAACAGCGGCGAGAAGCAAGGCGAGCGCTGGACGCGCAGCGGCGACCTGCCGCCCGAGCGCGAGTTCATCAAGCTGAGCGCGGCGCAGATGGACGCGCTGGTGGGTGAGTACAGCTCGCCGCAGTTCTCGATCAAGGTCTTCCTCGACGACAAGGGCCGCCTGCTCGGTCAGGCACCGGGCCAGCCGTCGTTCGAGCTGCTGGCCAGCACGCCGCGCCAGGCCCACGTGCCGCAGGTCGGTGCGCAGCTGGACTTCGGCGCCGGGGAGGGCAAGGCCGGCTCGTTGACGCTGACGCAGGGCGGCCAGACGCTGGTGATGCCGCGCAAGCCCTAAATGGCTGACACGCGCAGCGTCACGTTGCTGCGCGGCTCGGCCACGCAGGGCAGCACCCAGCCCTCGGCCTTTTCCTCGGCCGACAGGCCCGGCCACGGGATGCGGTGCTCGATGCGGCCTTCGGCGAGCTGCGAGATGCAGCTGCGGCAAGTGCCGTTGCGGCAGGACCAGGGCAGGGCGATGCCCGCGGCCAGCGCGGCCAGCAGCAGCGGCTGATCCGCGGCGCAGTCGAACGCTTCGCCGCCGGGAAGCAGCGTGACGCGGAAGGGGCTTGTTTCGGACATGACCGCCATCATGCCGCCGCGCCGCTAGGATGCGGCCCGCCGGCCCGCAAGGTCGGCAGCGTTCTCAGGGCGGGGCGGAATTCCCCACCGGCGGTAGGTGCTCGAAAGAGCACGAGCCCGCGAGCGCCCGGCGGTTCACGCCGCCGGGGTCAGCAGACCTGGTGCGATGCCAGGGCCGACGGTCACAGTCCGGATGAAAGAGATCGCGTCGTGTCGGCGTGCTTGCGCAAGCAGCACGCCGCTGCTGCGTGCGCTTGCCCTGATTCTGGCCACCACGTTCTTCAAGAGGACACCATGAATCAGCCCCTCAATCCCCACTTCAACCTGTCCCGCCTGCCGCGCGTGGCCATCCTGGCCGCCAGCTGGCACCAGGACATCGTCGGCGTGGCCGTGTCGGCCATCCGCCACGAGTTCGACCGATGTCGAATCCCGGCGGAACAGGTCACCGTCATCGACGTGCCCGGCGCCTTCGAGATCCCGCTGCATGCCAAACGCCTGGCGCGCACGGGCCGCTTCGACGCCGTCATCGCCTGCGGCCTGGTCGTCGACGGCGGCATCTACCGCCATGACTTCGTCGCGCAGACCGTCATCCAGGCGCTGATGGACGTGCAGCTCGAAACCGACGTGCCGGTGTTCTCCGCCGTGCTGACGCCGCATCACTTCCACGAGCATGGCGAGCACAAGCGCTTCTTCGCCGAGCATTTTTCCACCAAGGGCCAGGAGGTGGCGCGCGCCTGCCTCGCGACAATAGCGAGCCTGGACCGCCTGAGCGCGCTGTCCGCCTGACCTTGAACCCGGTGCGGCGCTCCCCGCGCCGCGCCTTCCGACCCGACCGCATGCTTGCCGCCCGCTATCTTGCCGGCTATCCCCCGGAACTCATCCAGCAGGCCGAGAGGCTGCGCCTGGACGGCCGCCTCGCCGAGCACCTGGCCCGCCGGCTGCCCGAAGCCCACGAGGTGCGCAGCGACTCGGCGCTGTACGCCTACGTGCAGGACATGAAGGCCCGCCACCTGCGCAACGCCGAGCCGCTGAACTTCGTCGGTTTCGACGCCAAGCTGCGCGTGCTGCAGCACGCGCTGGGCACGCACACGCGCCGCACGCAGGTGCAGGGGGCCAAGCTCAGGATGCGCCGCGAGATCCGCGTGGCCACGCTCTTCAAGGAGGCGCCGGCCGCGCTGCTGCGCATGATCGTCGTGCACGAGCTGGCGCACCTGCGCGAGCTGGAGCACAACAAGGCCTTCTACAAGCTCTGTCAGTACATGGAGCCGGACTACCTCCAGCTGGAGTTCGACCTGCGGCTCTACCTGATGCAGCTCGAGGATTCGAAATGATCCTGCTGGCGCCCATGGAAGGCCTGCTCGACCACATCCTGCGCGACGTGCTCACGCGCGTGGGCGGCGTGGATCGCTGCGTTTCCGAGTTCATCCGGGTCACCGACCAGCTCATGCCCCGGCGCGTGTTCACGCGCATCGTGCCCGAGCTGCTCAACGGCGGCCGCACGGCCGCCGGCGTGCCGGTTCACCCGCAGCTGCTCGGCTCCGACGTGAACTGCCTGGCCGAGAACGCCGCCCGGCTGGCGGAGCTGAAGCCCGAAGGCATCGACCTGAACTTCGGCTGCCCGGCCAAGTGCGTGAACCGCCACCGCGGTGGCGCCGTGCTGCTGGACGAGCCGGAGCTCATCCACGACATCGTGGCCGCCGTGCGCCGCGCGGTGCCGGCCGGCGTGATGGTTTCCGCCAAGATGCGCCTGGGCTACATGGACGACAGCCGCACGCTGGACGTGGCCCGCGCCATCCATGCGGCTGGTGCCAGCGAGATCGTCGTGCATGCCCGCACCAAGGCCGATGGCTACAAGCCGCCGGCCTACTGGGAGCGCATCGCCGCCGTGCGCGAGGCGGTGCCCCTCACGGTCATCGCCAACGGCGAGATCTGGACCGTGGAGCATGCCGAGCTGGCCCGCGCGCGCAGCGGCTGCGAGCACCTGATGCTGGGCCGCGGCATGGTGGCCGACCCGGGCCTGGCGCTGCGCGTGGCCGGCGCGCGCGGCGAGCGCCTGCCCTGGGCGCAGCTGCTGCCGCTGATGCAGGTGTTCTTCACGCAGGTACGGGCCAGCGTCGCGCCGCGGCACCAGGGCGGGCGGCTCAAGCAGTGGCTGCATTACCTGAAGCGCGCCTATCCCGAGGCCGAGCAGGCCTATGGCGAGCTGCGTACCGTCAACGACGCGGACGAGCTGGCGCGTCGGCTGTTTGATGATTGCCGCGGGCCGAGCGCCGGGCCGCCCCAAGCCGGCCCGCCCGGCGATTTGCGAGCGGGGTAAGCCCCGCGAGCATCGCCGTCCCCTCGGGGGCTGAGCCCGGACACGTTGAGCCCGGCGGGCTCGACGTGCCTGGCGAAGAGCTGCGGCACTGCCGCAGCGCGGTCTGCAAGACCGGCTGGCCTTGCCCGCGTTCAGCGAGGTGCGACTGGACGAGGGGCAGCGTTAAGGCTGCTTCGTGATGCGCAGATAGGGCTTGGGCGCCTTCCAGCCCGCCGGGAACAGCGTCTTGGCGTCCTCGTCCGACACCGAGCCGGCGATGATGACGTCCTCGCCCGGCTTCCAGTTCACCGGCGTGGCGACCTTGTGCTTGGCCGTCAGCTGCAGCGAGTCCAGCACGCGCAGGATCTCGTCGAAGTTGCGGCCCGTCGTCATCGGATAGGTCAGCATCAGCTTGATGCGCTTGTCCGGGCCGACGATGAAGACCGAGCGCACGGTGGCGTTGGTCGCTGCGGTGCGGCCGTCGGACGAGCCCTCGATGTCGGCCGGCAGCATGTTGTAGAGCTTGGCGACGTTCAGGTCGTGGTCGCCGATCATGGGGTACCTGGGCAGATGGCCCTGGGTCTCCTCGATGTCGGCGGCCCAGCGGTGGTGGTGGTCCACCGGGTCCACCGACAGGCCGATCAGCTTGGCGTTGCGCCGGGTGAACTCGGGCTCGATCTTGGCCATGTAGCCCAGCTCGGTCGTGCACACCGGCGTGAAGTCCTTGGGGTGGGAGAACAGGATCGCCCACTGGTCGCCGATCCAGTCGTGGAAGCGGATCTCGCCCTGCGTGGTCTGGGCGGTGAAATCGGGGGCGATGTCGTTGATGCGCAGGGACATGATGGCGGCTCCGTGTCGGGTTAGGGGGAGGCTGATGATAGGAACTAAGCACATGCCCGTTGCGCATGTGCTTGTTCGCAAAGCGTCTATCGGCAGGCCGCGGCTAGCATGTCGGCATGACGCGCCTTTTGTCCCTGCTGGCCGCCGCCTGCGCCACGAGCGCCGCGCTGGCTCAAGCCCCCGCCCTCAGTCTTGAACGCATCACCGCCGACCCGCCGCTGGCCGGGCGCCTGCCTCGCCAGGCGGAGATCTCGCCGGGCGGGCGGTGGGTGAGCTTCCTGCGCCCTTCGCAGGCCGACAGCGAGGTGCTGGAGCTCTGGGCGCAGCCGGCGGCCGGCGGCGAGCCGCGCAAGCTGGTTGCCGCCGCCGACCTGCTGGGCGGCGCCGAGCAGCAGCTCAGCGAGGCCGAGAAGATGGCGCTGGAGCGCAAGCGCATCAGCCAGCGCGGCATCACCAGCTACCAGTGGTGCGGCGGCGACGATGGCGCGCTGCTGTTCCCGCTGTCGGGCGACCTCTACGTCGTGCGCCTGACCGCCACGGGCCCGCAGGCGCATAAGCTGGCGCTGGACGCCGGCGCGGCGCCCAAGCTGGAGCCGCGCTGCGCGCCCGACGGCAAGGCGCTGGCCTATGTGCAGGGCGGCAACCTCTTCGTGCTGCCCCTGGGCGGGGCCGCGGACGGCGCCCAGCCGCGCCAGCTGACCCGTGACGGCAGCCAGACGCTGGGCTGGGGCCTGGCCGAGTTCATCGCCGCCGAAGAGCTGTCGCGCCAGCGCGGCTACTGGTGGAGCCCGGACGGCAAGTCGCTGCTGGCGCTGCGGGTGGACGAAGCCGGCGTGGCGCTGAAGACGCGCGCGCAGATCTTTGCCGACCGCACCGCCATGACCGAGCAGCGCTACCCGGCGGCCGGCGAAGCCAATGCCAAGGTCACGGCCTTCGTGCTCGACGTGTCCGGTGGCCAGCGCCGCGAACTGCCGCTGCCGGCGGGTGCCGAATACATCGCGCGCGCCGGCTGGTTTGCCGACGGCACGCCCTGGCTGCAGTGGTTCAACCGCGAGCAGACACGCCTCACGCTGACCGAGTTCAAGGCGAATGCCGCGCCGCGCGACATCACCGTCGAGACCGATGCCGCCTGGGTCGAGGTGCATGACGACCTCATCGAGACGCCGCGCGGCCTGCTCTGGTCCAGCGAGGCCTCGGGCCGGCGCCAGCTGCTGCTGATCGACCGCGCCCGGGGCACGCGCGCACCGCTGACGCAGAGCGCCGAGCCGGTGGCCCACGCGGTCTGCGCGGATGCGCGGCAGATCGTCTTCGCCGCCGCGGGTGACCTGGGCAAGCGCCAGGAGCTCTACGTCCAGCCGCTGGCCGGCGGCCCCGCCGCGGCCCTGCCGGGCGCCGCCGAGCGCCAGTGGCGCGACGCCAAGGCGGACGCCGCCTGCAAGCGGCTGCTGGTCACTCGCTCGGCCTGGGGCCAGCCGCCCCGGCTGGAGTTGCGCGGCCTGGGCGATGCGCCCGCCATCCCGCTGGCCGGCGATGCGCCCGCCCCCGAGCTGAAGGACTATGCCAACACGCCGCAGCCGCTGCAGCTCACGGCCGCCGACGGCCGCACGCCGCTGAATGCGTTCTTCTTCGCGCCGCGCGGCGACCGCGCCGGCAGACATCCCGTCATCGTGATGGCCTACGGTGGCCCGGGGTCTTCCACCGTCAACTGGGGCTGGGGGCGCGACATGGCCTTGATCGCCTACTGGCAGCAGCGCGGCTACGGCGTCATGACGCTGGACACGCGCGGCATGCAGCATCGCGACCGCGAGTTCACGCGCGCCCACCATCGCAGCTTCGGGCAGGCCGAGGTAGCCGACCTGTTCGCCGCGGTGCGCCAGCTGCCCGGCCGCGCACCGGGCGTGGACCCGGCCCGCATCGGCTTCTTCGGCTGGAGCTACGGCGGCTTCCTCGGTGCGCGTGCGGTGCTGGAGGCCGACACGCCCTTCGCCGCGGCCGTGGCCGTGGCGCCCGTGACGGACTGGACGCTCTACGACACCGCCTACACCGAGCGCTATCTCGGCATGCCCGACGGCGGCAAGGCGGCCAGCTACGCCAGCGCCAACCTGCCGTCGCGCGCCGCGCTGCTGAGCCGACCGCTGCTGCTGGTGCATGGCACGGCCGACGACAACGTGCTGTTCGAGCACACGCTGCGCCTCGTGGAGGCGCTGCAGAACGCCGGCAAGACCTTCGACCTGCAGATCTACCCCGGCAAGGCCCACGGCATCGCCGGCCGGGCGGCGCGGCTGCACCTGTACCGCACGATGGACGCGTTCTTCGAGCGCCACCTCAAGCCCGTTCAATGAGCCTGGTCTATTCCACCGACTTCGGCCGCGCCTGCCCGGGCTGCGGCCTGGCGCTGGCGCAATGCACCTGCAAGGCCAGGGCGCGCCCGGCGGGCGACGGCATCGTGCGCGTGAGCCGCGAGACGGCCGGGCGCAAGGGCAAGGGCGTCACCGTCGTTCGCGGCCTGCCGCTGGACGACGCGGCGCTGGCCGCGCTGGCCAAGCAGCTCAAGGCCGCCTGCGGCAGCGGCGGCACGGCGAAGGAGGGCGTCGTGGAGATCCAGGGTGACCACGCCGACAAGGTCGTGGCCTGGCTGAAGGCCCGGCCCGAGGGCTGGACGGTGAAGCGCGCGGGCGGTTGAGCGGCCTGCTGCCTTAGCGTGAACAGGCCCTAGTAGCCCTGCTTGGCGCGCTGGCGCGCGAGGTAGTTGGCCTCGTACTGCTCGCGCTCGCGCTGCTGGCGGGCCTCGCGCGTCTCCCACTGGCTGCACTGGAAATGCGAGCCGCCGAACAGCCAGCCGGACAGGCTCGAGCCATCGTTCGCGCGGCCCTCGCCGGCCGTGCAGACCAGGGCCGCCGTCGAGCTGCCCTGGTCCTGCAGCATGCTTTGCACCAGCATCGAGCGCGACAGCAGCACCGAGGCCGGCATGGCGATGGCAAGCAGCACGCCGCCGATGACGACCCCCTTGGCCCAGCGCGGCAGGCTCTGCGAGGCGGCTGCCGCGGGCGGGCGTTGCGGCCGATCGAAGGCCCCGGTGTCCGTGGGCGTGCCCGCACGGGCCTGCGAGGGGGTCGCGGTGTGGGTGCGCGTGGGCCCCGAGATGCGGGGGTCTCCCGAACCGCTGAGCAGGCGGCGTGGGGACGGGCTGGGAGGCGTGGAGGAGTCGGGGGGCATGGGGCAGGACGGGGAGGCGAGGAGCGCGAGCGGCATCCTATTGAGCGCACCCCCTCAAAATGTGAGGAATTGCATTTCCTAACGTGCTGGAGCCGTGGTTTCGAGCAGGAAGTCACAGCCTCGACAATGGCGTGATGACCGACACCGCCTTTTCCCGCCTGCCCCTCAGCCCCGCCCTGCTGGCCAATCTCGACCAGCTCGGCTACACGCAGATGACGCCCATCCAGGCCGCCAGCCTGCCGCTGGCCCTGGCCGGGCAGGACGTCATCGGCGAGGCCCAGACAGGCTCCGGCAAGACCGCCGCCTTCGCCCTCGCGCTGCTGCATCGCCTGAAGGCCGAGCTGCCTCGCGTGCAGGCGCTGGTGCTGGCGCCGACGCGCGAGCTGGCCGAGCAGGTCACGCAGGAGATCCGCCGCCTGGCCCGCGCGGCCGACAACATCAAGGTGCTGAGCCTGTGCGGCGGCAACCCGATGAAGCCGCAGATGGAGAGCCTGTCCTTCGGCGCCCACATCGTCGTGGGCACGCCGGGCCGGCTCATCGACCACCTGGAGCGCGGCTCGCTGGACCTGGCGGCGCTGAACACGCTGGTGCTGGACGAAGCCGACCGCATGCTGGACATGGGCTTCCTGGACGACATCAAGGCCATTGCCGCGCGGGCCCCGGCCAAGCGGCAGACGCTGCTCTTCTCGGCCACCTTTCCCGATGGCGTGCAGGACATCGCCGCGAAATTCATGCGCGCGCCGCAGACCGTGAAGGTGGCCGGTGCGACGAGTGCCGCCGCATCGACGATCCGCCAGATCGCCTTCGAGGTGAGCGAGGCCCAGCGGCTGGATGCCGTGCCGCGGCTGCTGCGCGCATTCCGGCCCGAGTCGACGATCGCCTTCTGCAACACCAAGCAGCAGTGCCGCGACCTGGAGGCCGTGCTGGCCGCCCAGGGCTTCGTCGCGCTGGCGCTGCACGGCGACCTGGAGCAGCGCGACCGCGACCAGGTGCTGATCCAGTTCGCCAACCGCAGCGCCTCGGTGCTGGTCGCCACCGACGTGGCCGCACGCGGGCTGGACATCGCCAACCTCGCCTGCGTCATCAACGTGGACATCAGCGCCGACGTGGAGCAGCACGTGCACCGCATCGGCCGCACCGGCCGCGCCGGCGCGCCGGGGCTGGCGCTGAGCCTGGCGAGCCTGGACGAGATGGGTCGCATCGGCCGCATCGAGCAGCTGCAGGGCGAGGAATTCAAGTGGCAGCCGCTGGACGAGCTCAAGGACGCCCCGGGCGGCCCGCTGCTGCCGGCCATGGACACGCTGCAGATCCTCGGCGGCCGCAAGGAGAAGATCCGCCCGGGCGACATCCTTGGCGCGCTGACCGGCGAGGCCGGCTTCGCGGGCGCGCAGATCGGCAAGATCAACGTGACCGACTTCCACAGCTATGTGGCGGTGGAACGTGGCATCGCGCAGGAAGCCGTGCGCCGGCTGTCGCTGGGCAAGCTCAAGGGGCGCAAGGTCAAGGTGAGAAGGTTGGCGGATCTGGGCGACCGCGGCGCCGAAGGGGTCTGACAGGGCCTAACGCCCGGGTTTTGGGTTACAACCGGCGCTCCGCGGCCATTGCAGCGCAGCTGCATTGAATTCACTCGGGTCTCGTCCATGCTGCACAGACGCTGTTGGCTTCAGGGAGTGGCCGGGCTGCTGATCGCGCCCGCCGGGCCGGCCCGTGCGCAGGAGCTGACGATCACGCTGCGCGCACCCGACAGCGAGACCGACCTGCGCAACGCCTACGTCCGAGATGCGGTGGAGCTGGCGCTGGACAAGACCCGCGCCAGCGACGGCGCCTACCGGCTGCAGCTTTCCATGCCGATGAACAAGCGGCGCGCGCTGCTGGAGGCGGCCCAGCAGGCGGTGCCCAATTTCATGGTCGTCTCGGGGCCGGACGCCGGTCGCGCCGCGGGCCTGGTGCCGGTGCCTTTCCCCATCCATCTGGGCGTGAACCGCTACCGGGTCTGCTTCGTGCACACGCCCAATCGCGACCTCGTGCGCAAGGCCGACACGCTGGGCGCCGTTGCGCGGCTGCGCCACGTGCAGGGCCGTGGCTGGGCGGACGCCGACATCCTGCGCGCCAACGGCTTCGCAGTGGAGGAGGTCAACGGCTACGAGGGCCTGTTCCAGATGGTGGCGCTCGGCCGCGCCGACCTGTTCTGCCGCCATGTGCTGGAGGCGGGCCAGGAGTGGCAGGCCCATGCCGGCCTCAAGGGACTGTCCCTGGACGACAGCCTGCTGCTGGCCTATGACCTGCCGCAATACCTCTACACCCACCCCGGCAACCAGGCCGCCCTCGAGCGCGTGGGCCGAGGCCTGCGCCTGGCCTTCGCCGACGGCTCGTTGCAGGCGCTGCTGCGCCAGCATCTGCAACCGTCGCTGGCGCTGCTCAACCTCGGGCAGCGGCGGCTGATCACCCTGAGCGTGCCCGGCCCGGCCGTCGTCGAGATGAATGACCGGCCCTTCCAGATCGACCTGCTGCGCGCACCGCTGCGCTGAGCGCGCGTGACATCCTGGCGGCACCCCGGTCAGGCGCGGGGGGTGGCGAGGCCATCCGCGAACTTTTCCCGCGCAAGGGCCGTGTGCGGCGCCTAGTGTGGTGGCAAGACGAGGTGCCCCATGAACACATGCCCCATGCCGCTGGCCTGCGACGATTACGAGCTGCGCTTTGAGTCCCTCTTCCAGTCGGGTCGCGCGCTCGCCTTCCCGTGCGACGCGCGGGGCGGCGTGCGGCTGGACGCGCTCAGCGAGCGGGCGCGCCAGAACTACCTGTTCGCCCGCGCCGTCGTCGGCCGCGAATACGCTGCCCCGATCATCCTGCGCTGTGGTGGATGAGACTTTGGCCTCGCGAAACGCCCGCGCGCGACCTTGAAGCCTCGCGGGCCGTGGTGCAATGGATACATGGGAGTTACATCGGGAGGTCCCGGCCGCAGCGACTGCTTCGCGGGCCGGCGTAGAGCTTGCACGGTGGGCCTGCTGGCCTGGATGACGGCCGGTGCGGCGCGCGCCGCCGAGCCCGTCTTGCTGCGCATCGAGACCATCCAGTCCGAGCCCTTCGGGCGTGCCGGGCCGCAGGGCGCCAGTGGGCTGATGTACGACATCGGCATGCTGATCGCGCAGCGTGCCGGCCTGGCGGCCGAGAACCATCTCGTGCCGTACGCGCGCACGGTGCTCAGCCTGCAGAACGGCACGTCAGACATGGTGCTGCGCTTCTCCAACGACGAGATCAAGGCCGTGGCCCATCAGGTGGCGCCGGTGCTGGCCCTGCCGACGGTGCTGGTGAGTCGCCGCGAGGCACCGCTGCTGCGGCTGCAGGACTTGTCGCGCCTGTCGCTGGCCGTGCCGCGCAGCTTTCCCATGCCCGACAGTCTGCTGAACCTCGCGGGGCTGCGCCTGCAGTGGGTGAACAACAACGAGCATGCCGTCCAGATGCTGAGGAGCCGCCGCGTGGATGCCGCCTACGGCAGCAACCTGGGGCTGTTCGGTGCCGCGCGCGGGCAGGGCCTGCGCATGCAGGAGTTCGCCCGGCCGGTGGTCGTGGAGCGCCAGAGCTTCTGGCTGCACCTGTCCCGGCGCAGCGGCACGCCGGAATTGATCGAGCGGCTGGCCAAGGCGGTGGAGACGCTGCACCGCGACGGCAGCATCAGCCGCCTCTACCAGCGGGCGCTGGCGGAGTTCGGCGACGACCGCATGCCGGCATGACCGGCTGCGGCGAGGTCAGCGGCCGAAGCTGTCCTTCAGGCCGGTGATCTTGTTGAACACCGGCCGGTCGGCGCGGTGGTCGATGCGATCGGTGACGAAATAGCCGTGGCGCTCGAACTGCCAGCGCGCGTCCGGCGGGGCGTCCGTCAGTGATGGCTCCACGAAGCCCTGCACGACACGCAGCGAATTCGGGTTCAGGAACTCGATGAAGTCGCGCCCACCGGCATCCGGCTGCGGCTCGGCGAACAGGCGCTCATACAGCCGCACCTCGGCCGCCACGGCCTCGTGCGCACCGACCCAGCCGATGACGCCCTTGACCTTGACCGAGTCCGCGCCGGGCGTGCCGCTCTTGGTGTCGGGGATCACGGTGGCGAGCACGGCGGTGACCTTGCCGTCGGCGTCCTTCTCGGCGCCGGTGCATTCGATGATGTAGCCGGCCTTCAGGCGCACCTTGTTGCCTGGGAACAGCCGGAAGTAGCCCTTGGGCGGCGTCTCGACGAAGTCTTCCGCCTCGATCCACAGCTCTGGTCCCAGCGAGAACCTGCGCAGGCCCAGCTCGGGCTTGTGCGGATGGGCGGCGACCTCGCAGGGCTCGCGGTGCTCGGCGCTGCCGAAGACCTCGGCGTAGTTGGTCAGCTTGAGCTTCAGCGGCTGCAGCACGGCGAAGGCGCGCGGCGCCTGCGGCTCCAGGTCGGCGCGCAGGGCCTGGTCCAGCACCGTGTCGTCGATCCAGGCGTTCTGCTTGCTGGCGCCGGTGGCCTCCACCATGGCGCGCACGCTGGCCGGCGTGAAGCCGCGGCGGCGCAGGCCCACCAGCGTCGGCATGCGCGGGTCGTCCCAGCCGCCGACGTGCTTGTCTTCCACCAATTGGCGCAACTTGCGCTTGCTGGTGACGACGTAGTTCAGGTTCAGTCGGCCGAACTCGATCTGCTGCGGCAGCGGGCGGGCCAGCAGCCCCAGGTCGGCGAGCTGGTTCAGCAGCCAGTCGTAGAAGGGCCGCTGGTCTTCGAACTCCAGCGTGCAGATGCTGTGGGTGATGCGCTCCAGCGCGTCCTCGACGGGATGGGCAAAGGTGTACATCGGGTAGATGCACCATTTGTTGCCCGTGGCGTGGTGCTCCGCATGCTTGATGCGGTACAGCGTCGGGTCGCGCAGGTTGATGTTGGGCGAGGCCATGTCGATCCTGGCGCGCAGCACCATGGTGCCGTCGGCATGCTTGCCGTCGCGCATCTCGCGCAGGCGGGCCAGGTTTTCCTCGGGCGTACGGTCGCGGAAGGGGCTGTTGACGCCGGGCCTGCCGAAGTCGCCGCGGTTGGCGCGCATGTCCTCGGCGCTCTGCTCGTCCACATAGGCGAGGCCGGCGTTCACGAGGGCCTCGGCAGCCGCGTACATGAAGTCGAAATAGCTGCTGGCCTCGTAGAGGTTGTCGCCCCAGCTCCAGCCCAGCCACTGCACCATTTCCTTGATGGCGTTGACGTACTCCAACTCCTCCTTCTCGGGGTTGGTGTCGTCAAAGCGCAGGTGGCAGGCGCCGCCGAAGTCGCGTGCCAGGCCGAAGTTCAGGCAGATGCTCTTGGCGTGGCCGACGTGCAGATAGCCATTGGGCTCGGGCGGGAAGCGGGTGCGGATGCGCGCCTCGTCCAGCGGGCCGGCCATGTGGTGCGACGCATCGCCGGGGGTGCCGGCGAAATGACGGCCGGCGAAGGCACCGGTTTCGAGGTCGTGCTCGATGCGCTGGCGCAGGAAGTTGGTCGCCGGGGCGGCCGCGGGGGAGTTTTGGCTCATCGGGGGCTTTGAAACAGCACCGGTCCAGGTGGACCGGCTGATGGCCCGATTTTACGGAGCCGGCGGCGGTGCCCGCAGCGGCAGCCGAACATGCGCAAGGGCGATGCTGATCCACACCGCGACGCTGAAGTACAGCGTCATCCAGACGACCTCGCTGCGCCAGTGTGCCCAGTCGTGCGACACATGCCAGCGGTGGGCGGCGTCGGCCAGGCCGGCCAACAGCGTCGGGTAGGCCCGGCCGGCGGCTTCGTCGGCCTGCCAGCGGGCCCAGTACATGGGGACGTCCATCGTGAACATGTAGGCCGCATACAGGGCGCCGGCCATGCTGGCCAGGGCCAGCCAGCGCTGCGCCCGGGCCGTTGCGCGCGGCCACAGCGTCAGCAGGGCCAGCACGCTCAGCAGCGCGGCCACCCCCCACAGGGCCTCCTCGACGACGTGGCCGATGTTGCGCGTCGTCAACACCGCATACCAGGAGTTGAGCTCGGCCAGCGCAATCAGCGGCAGCACCGCATGCGCCAGCCACAGCGCGGCCCGGCGTCCGGTCGCCAGCGCCGCGCCGCGCAGCAGCAGCGCCCATTGCGCGGCGAAGCTCAGCTCCGCCAGCGTTGCCACCGTGCGCCCGACCAGCACGCTGGAGGCCCAGGAGTCCACCATGACGACGCGCGGCACGTCGAAGACCGGCAGCACCGAGCGGTAGCCGCAGCCCAGCACGTAGAGGGCCGACAGCAGCAGCTGCAGGCGCTGGTGGGGCCAGGTCGTGCCGTCGGGCCGGTTGCGGTGCAGCCAGGCCGTGGAGGCCGTCCAGGCGACGAGGTTGAGCCCGGCGATGGCGCACAGCAGATGCCACCAGTCGGTTGCGTCGTCCATGGCTGTCTTGTACTTGCGGGGCGGGTCGCCGAGGGCGTCAATGGCCGCCGGCGGCGACCCTGAAGACGCTGACCACCTCGTTCATGCGCTGCGCCTGGCTGCGCAGGCTGTCCGCGGCGGCGGCGGCCTGTTCCACCAGCGCGGCGTTCTGCTGCGTGACCCGGTCCAGCTGCGACACCGCCTCGCTGACCTGGCCGATGCCGGTGGTCTGCTCCTGCGTGGCGGAGCCGATCTCGCCGATCAGATCGGCCACGCGCTTCACCTGCGCCACGATCTCGCCCATGGTCTGGCCGGCCTCGCCGACCAGGCGCGAGCCGGCGCCGACGTTCTCGACGCTGTGGCCGATCAGCGTCTTGATCTCGCGCGCGGCCTGCGCGCTGCGCTGCGCCAGCGAGCGCACCTCGCCGGCGACCACGGCAAAGCCGCGGCCCTGTTCGCCCGCGCGGGCCGCCTCGACCGCGGCATTCAGCGCCAGGATGTTGGTCTGGAAGGCGATGCCGTCGATGACGCCAATGATGTCGGCGATCCGGCTGGAGCTGCTGCTGATGTCACCCATCGTCGCGACCACCTGCCGCATCACGTCCCCGCCGCGCGTCGCCACGCCGCTGGCGGAGGCGGCCAGCTGGGCGGCCGTCTGCGCCGTGTCGGCGTTCTGGCGCACGGTGGCGTTCATCTCCTCCATGGACGCGGCCGTCTGCTCGAGGTTGGCGGCCTGCTCCTCGGTGCGCTGCGACAGGTCGGCATTGCCGCTGGCGATCTCGCCCGCGCCGGTCAGGATGGAATCGGCGCCGGCGCGCACCTGGCGCACGATGTCCACCAGGCCTTCGTTCATCTGCCGCAGGGCCGCCAGCAGCGTCGCGATCTCGTCGCGGCCGTCGGCGGCGATGGTCGCGGTCAGGTCGCCGCCTGCCACCGCCTGCGCGAACCCGACGGCGCGCCGCACCGGCTCGGTGATGGAGCGGGTGATCAGCCAGGCGAGGCCGCCGCCCAGCAGCAGGGCGCTGAGTGCGAGCGCGACGGTTGCCGCGACGGCGGCGCTGCGGGTGTCCTGGCCGCGCTGGAACTCGGCGGCGGCCTCGTCGACTTGCAGCTTGACGAGCCGATCCGACAGCTCGCGCGCCTGGGCGGAGAGCGGCAGCGTCTTCTCCTCGTAGATCTGCAGCGCGGTGCTCATGCCGCCGGTGGACAGCGCCGTGGCGACCGGCAGCAGGCCTTCGTCGATGTAGGCCTTGCGCGCGGCGGCGAAGCGATCGGCCAGGCTTTTCTCCTCGCCGGCCAGCGGTGTGGACAGGTACTGGTCGAGTATGGCCTGGCCGCGCTTGAGGTTGTCGGCCAGTTCGTCGCTGCGGCGCTTGATCTCGTCGAAGCCCGGCGCGCGCAGCATCTCCACGATGATGAGGCGGTTGCGGGTGGAGAGGTTGTTGAGCTCGCCCAGCTGGGCCAGCGGCACGGCGCGGTCGTGATAGACCGTCTCCAGCCCTGCGGCGACGCGGAAGATGCCGCGTACGCTGACGGAGGCCACCACCAGCATCAACGCCAGCACGACCGCGAACGCGATGCCGAGCCGGCTGCCGATGCGCAATTGCTTCAGAGCATTCATGCCATCCCTCTTTCAGGTTGCCTCGACGGCACCCTGAGTCTGCATGAACAGCCCGTTCGCGTCGATGGGTCAGCGCCTGCGGCTGCTGTTTCCTCCCAGGATGCTGCCCAAAACGCCACGGATGATCTCGCGGCCTACGGCCGAGCCCATGCTGCGCACGGCGGACTGGGCCGCTTTCTCCGCCAGCCCGGGGTGGCGGCCACCGCGCGGGCCGGTGCTGCCGAAGAGGACGTCCTTGAGGCCGTCCAGCATGCCGCCGCCGGCCGGCTCGGCCGGCGCGGGTGCCGCGGGGCCACCCTTGAACACCGAGCCGGCCTCGGCCGCCATGCCACCGCCCGCGGGCGCCGCAGCGGGCTTGCCGGTCAGCTTCTCGTAGGCGGATTCCCGGTCGAGCTGCTTCTCGTAGACGCCAGCGACCAGCGAGTTCGCGATCAGCGCCTGGCGCTGGGCCGGCGTGATCGGGCCGATCTGGCTCCCCGGGGGCAGCACGAAGACGCGTTCGGTGATGCTGGGGCGGCCCTTCTCATCGAGCAGGCTCACCAGCGCCTCGCCGACGGCCAGCTCGGTGATGGCGGCGGCGATGTCCAGCCCCGGCTTGGCGCGCATGGTGTCGGCCGCGCTCTTGACGGCCTTCTGGTCGCGCGGCGTGAAGGCGCGCAGCGCGTGCTGCACGCGGTTGCCCAACTGGCCTAGCACGGCGTCGGGGATGTCCAGCGGGTTCTGCGTCACGAAGTAGACGCCCACGCCCTTGGAGCGCACCAGCCGCACGACCAGCTCGATGCGCTCGACCAGCGCGTCGGGTGCGTCCTTGAACAGCAGGTGGGCCTCGTCGAAGAAGAACACCAGCTTGGGTTTGTCCAGGTCGCCCACCTCCGGCAGCGTCTCGAACAGCTCCGACAGCATCCACAGCAGGAAGGTCGCGTACAGCCGCGGCGCGTTCATCAGCTTGTCGGCGGCCAGCACGTTGATGACGCCCAACCCCGATTCTGTTTGCATGAAGTCGGCGATGTTGAGCATGGGCTCGCCGAAGAACTTGTCGCCGCCCTGGGCCTCGATCTGCAGCAGGCCGCGCTGGATGGCGCCCACGCTGGCGGCCGACACGTTGCCGTACTGCGTCGTGAACTGGCTGGCGTTGTCGCCCACGTACTGCAGCATGGCGCGCAGGTCCTTCAGGTCCAGCAGCAGCAGGCCGTTGTCGTCGGCGATCTTGAACACCATCTGCAGCACGCCGGCCTGGGTCTCGTTCAGGGCCAGCATGCGGGCCAGCAGCAGCGGGCCCATGTCGGACACAGTGGCGCGCACGGGGTGGCCCTGCTCGCCGAAAACGTCCCACAGCGTGGTGGGGCAGGCCAGCTTCTCGGGCGCATCGATGCCGCGGTCCTTCAGCGTGGCGAGCAGCTTCTCGCTGGGGTTGCCGGGCTGGCTGATGCCGGTCAGGTCGCCCTTCACGTCGGCCATGAAGACGGGCACGCCGAGCCTGGAAAAGCTCTCCGCCAGCTTCTGCAGGCTGATGGTCTTGCCGGTGCCGGTGGCGCCGGTGATGAGGCCGTGGCGGTTGGCCAGCGCCGGCAGCAGCAGGCACTCGGTCTCGCCGTGGCGGGCCAGCAGGATGGGGTCGGTAGTCATGATGCTCAGGGCGCTCCTCTAAAATCACGCTTCTGCCAACGATAAATCAGGCTGCTGACCTTCAGCCGCCGGGAGCCAAACCTTATGGCCGGACATTCCAAATGGGCCAACATCCAACACCGCAAAGGCCGCCAGGACGAGAAGCGCGGCAAGATCTGGACGCGCATCATCCGTGAGATCTCGGTCGCGGCGCGCCAGGGCGGGCCCGACATCAAGGACAACCCGCGCCTGCGTCTGGCCGTCGACAAGGCCAAGGCCGCCAACATGCCGGCCGACCGCATCAAGTACAACATCGACAAGGCCAGCGGCAACATCGATGGCCTGACCTACGAGGAAATCCGCTACGAGGGCTACGGCATCGGCGGCGCGGCGGTCATGCTCGACACGATGACGGACAACCGCGTGCGCACCGTGGCCGAGGTGCGCCACGCCTTCAGCAAGTACGGCGGCAACCTGGGCACCGAGGGCTCGGTGGCTTTCCAGTTCAAGCACTGCGGCCAGCTGATCTTTGCCCCCGGCACGTCGGAAGACAAGGTCATGGAAGTGGCGCTGGATGCCGGCGCCGAGGACGTCGTCACCGGCGAGGACGGCGCCATCGAGGTGCTGACCGCGCCCGCCGACTACGAGACCGTCAAGGCTGCGCTGGAGGCCGCCGGCCTGGTGCCGGAGCTGTCCGAGGTGACGATGCGGGCCGAGAACCCGGTCGAGGTCACCGGCGAGGATGCCGAACGCATGCAGAAGCTGCTGGACGTGCTCGAGGACCTCGACGACGTGCAGGCCGTCTATCACAACGCCGAGCTGGGCTGATGACACAGTACCCCCACAATCGTTCCCGCTCCTTGCCCCCCGAGGGGGCGCTCGCCCCCCTTGGGGCGGGCCGGCGGAGTGCGCAATGAAAGTTCTTGTCATCGGCAATGGCGGCCGCGAACACGCGCTGGCCTGGAAGCTGGCCCAGGCGGAGCGCGTCAGCCAGGTCTTCGTGGCCCCGGGCAACGGCGGCACCGCCCGCGACGAGCGGCTGGAGAACGTGCCCATCGGCGTTACCGACGTGCGTGCGCTGGCCGACTTCGCCGCCGAGCAGAAGGTCACGCTGACCGTCGTCGGCCCCGAGGCGGCGCTGGCCGCCGGCGTCGTCGACGAGTTCCGCGCGCGCGGCCTGCGCGTCTTCGGCCCCACCAAGGCGGCCGCGCAGCTGGAAAGCTCCAAGGCCTTCGCCAAGGACTTCATGAAGCGCCACGGCATCCCGACGGCGGCCTACGAGACCTTCTCCGACCCGGCCGCTGCCCACGCCTACGTGGATGGCCGCGGCGCCCCCATCGTCATCAAGGCCGACGGCCTGGCGGCGGGCAAGGGCGTCGTCGTCGCGATGACGCTGGACGAGGCCCACGAGGCCATCTCCTGGATCCTGGAGGACAACAAGCTCGGCGTGACGCACAACGAGGGCGGCGCGCGCGTCGTCATCGAGGACTTCCTGGCCGGCGAGGAGGCCAGCTTCATCGTCGTCTGCGATGGCAAGCGCGTCGTGTCGCTGGCCACCAGCCAGGACCACAAGCGCCTGCTCGACAACGACGAAGGCCCCAACACCGGCGGCATGGGCGCCTACTCGCCCGCGCCGGTGGTCACGCCCAACGTGCATGCCAAGGTCATGCACGAGATCATCCAGCCGACCATCGCCGGCATGGCCAAGGACGGCCATCCCTTCACCGGCTTCCTCTACGCCGGGCTGATGATCGACGAGCAGGGCCAGCCGCGCACGGTCGAGTTCAACACCCGCATGGGCGACCCCGAGACCCAGCCCATCATGATGCGGCTCAAGAGCGATCTCTTCGAGCTGCTGATGCATGCCACCGACGGCACGCTGGACCAGGTCGAGCTGCAGTGGGACCGCCGCGTGGCGCTGGGCGTGGTGCTCGCCGCCGAGGGCTATCCGCTCGACCCGCGCAAGGGCGACGCCATCTCCGGCCTGCCTGCCGACGAGGACGAGGCCATGGTCTTTCACGCCGGCACGGCGCTGGCCGACGGCCAGCTCGTGACCAGCGGCGGCCGTGTGCTCTGCGTGACGGCCCTGGGCGAGTCCGTGCGCACGGCGGCGCAGCGTGCCTACGACGCGGCCTCGATCATCCAGTTCGCCGGCCGCCAGTACCGCTCCGACATCGGCCACCGCGCCATCAAGCGTTGACCCCCACGCCCACCCTCCAGCCCGCCGTCCTCACCGGGCCGCTGCAGCCTCACGGCCGCTCGAGCCGGCTGGCGCGCGCGCTGCTGCGCCTGTTCGGCTGGAAGGTGGATGCGCCGGGCCTGCCGGCGCAGCAGGGGGTCATCCTTGTCTACCCGCACACCTCCAACTGGGACTTCGTCATCGGCGTGCTGGCCAAATGGGCCATCGGGCTGCAGCTGCGCTTCTGGGGCAAGGACAGCCTCTTCAAGGTGCCGCTGCTGGGGCGTTGGGTGCGCTGGATCGGCGGCGTGGCGGTGGACCGCAGCAGCCGCCATGGCATCGTCAGCGACACGGTGCGGCAGATGCAGGCCGCCGCCGCGCGGGGCGAGCGCTTCTGGCTGGCCGTCGCCCCGGAGGGCACGCGTTCGCTGACGGCCGGCTGGCGCACCGGCGCCTACCAGGTGGCCGTGCAGGCCGGCGTGCCCGTCGGCCTGTGCTACTTCGATTTCCAGCAGCGCGTGGTCTCGCTGACGCGCTTCGTCAGGCTGACCGGCGACGTGCAGGCCGACTTCGCCGCCTTTGCCGCCTACCTCGGCCCGCGCACGGCCAAGCGCCCCGAACTGGCCAGCCCCATCCGGCCCCTGAACCCGCGACCATGAACACCCAAGCCGTCCGCGACTATCTGCTTGCCCTGCAACAGCGCATCGTCGCCGCCCTGGAGGCGGCCGACGGCCATGCCTTCCTGAGCGACGGCTGGAGCCGTGAGCCGGGCGGCCGGCTCGAAGGCGATGGCCTGTCGCGCCTCATCGAGGGCGGCGCGGTCTTCGAGCGCGGCGGCGTCAACTTCTCGCACGTGAAGGGGCGTGTGCTGCCGCCCTCGGCCACCCAGCACCGGCCGGAGCTGGCCGGCGCCCCCTTCGAGGCCATGGGCGTGTCGCTGGTGCTGCACCCGCACAACCCCTTCGTGCCGACGGTGCACATGAACGTGCGCGCCTTCATCGCCCTGCCGCCCGACGCGCCCGCGGTGACCTGGTTCGGCGGCGGCATGGACCTGACGCCCTATTACGGCTACGAGCGTGACGCGCAGCATTTCCACCGGGTCTGCCGCGATGCGCTCAGCGCCCATGGCGCCGAGCTCTACCCGAAGTTCAAGACCTGGTGTGACGACTACTTCTTCCTCAAGCACCGCAACGAGCCGCGCGGCATCGGTGGCATCTTCTTCGACGATTTCGCCCTGCCTGCCGAACAAGGTGGCTTCGATGCCGGCTTCGCGCTGATCCGCTCGGTGGGCGACGCCTTCCTGTCGGCCTACCTGCCCATCGTCGAGCGCCGCCAGGGCTATGCCTACGGCGAGCGCGAACGCGACTTCCAGGCCTACCGCCGCGGCCGCTATGTCGAGTTCAACCTCGTCTGGGACCGCGGCACGCTGTTCGGCCTGCAGTCCGGCGGGCGCACGGAATCCATCCTGATGTCGTTGCCGCCGCAGGTGAAATGGCGCTACGACTGGGCGCCGGAGCCGGGCACGCCCGAGGCGCGTCTCTACAGCGACTTCCTGCGGCCGCGCGACTGGGCCGGCGAGACCCCGACGGGGCTGTGGGTGTGAAGCTTGTACTCTTCGGTGGCAGCTTCGACCCGCCGCACCTGGGCCACCTGGCCTTCGCCCGCCTCGCGCTGGAGGCGCTCGCGCCCGACCGCCTGCTGTGGCTGCCGGCCGGCCGGCAGTGGCAGAAGCCCGACCAGGCCATGGCCGCCGCCGCGCACCGCGTGGCCATGGTCCAGCGACTCATCGCCGGCGAGCCGCGCTTCGGGATCGACGAGCGCGAGCTGCACCGGCGCGGCCCCAGCTTCACGGCCGATACGCTGCGCGAGTTCGCGGGCGAGCACCCGGGCGCCGAGTTGATGTTCCTGCTCGGGCAGGACCAGTACGCCCGCCTGCCCACCTGGTATCAGGTGGAAACCGTGGCGGCGCTGGCGACCCTGGTCGTCGTGCCGCGCGCCGGCGAGGCCGTCGTCACGCCGCCGGGCCTGCCCAGCCACCGCCTGAAGGTGCTGGCGCTGCCCGACATTCCCCTTTCGTCCACCGCCGTGCGCGACGCCGTCGCTCGTGGCGAGGACATCAGCCCCATGGTGGGCGCCGAGGTCGCGAGCTATATTGCCTCGCACCGCCTCTACGAGAAGAAGTAAGAATGGACATCCGCAAGCTGCAACGCGCCATCGTCGATGGTCTCGAAGACGTGAAGGCCCAGAACATCGTCGTGTTCAACACCGAGCATCTGTCGCCCCTGTTCGAGCGCGTCATCATCGCGTCCGGCACGAGCAACCGGCAGACCAAGGCCCTGGCCTCCAGCGTGCGCGAGACGGTCAAGGGCCGCGGCATGCAGGTCATGCGTACCGAGGGCGAGGACAACGGCGAATGGATCATCGTGGACTGCGGCGCCGCCGTCGTGCACGTGATGCAGCCGACCATCCGCGACTACTACCGCCTCGAAGAGATCTGGGGCGACAAGCCCGTCAAGCTCAAGCTCGGCAGCAGCGAGGTCAAGCTCGTGAAGGCCTCCGAGGAGCCGGCGCCGGCCCGCAAGGCGGCGCCCGCGAAGAAGGCCGCGACCCCGGCCAAGAAGGCGCCGGCCGCGAAGAAGGCCGCACCGGCCAAGAAGGGCGTCAGCCGCGTCGTCGGCAGCAAGACGCCGGCGACCAAGACCATCAAGGTCGGGGCGGCCAAGCCGGCGGCGAAGAAGTCTGCGCCGGCCAAGCCGGCAGCCAGGCCGACGGCCAAGAAGGCGGCGCCCGTGAAGAAGGTCGCCGCCAAGAAGGCTCCCGCCAAGAAGACGGCCACCAAGAAGGCCTGATGCGCCTGCTGCTTGTCGCCGTGGGCCAGCGCCAGCCGGCCTGGGCCGACACGGCCTACGAGGACTTTGCCAAGCGCTTTCCGCCGGAGCTGAAACTCGAGCTCAAGGCCGTCAAGGCCGAGACGCGCGGCAGCAAGACGGCCGAGCAGCTGATGGCGGCCGAGGCGGCGCGCATCGAGGCCGCATTGCAGTCATCCGGCAGAAGCGTGCGCCGCATCATCCTGGACGAGCGCGGCGAGCGCCGCACCACGGTGCAGCTCGCCGAGCGCCTGAAGCTGTGGATGGGCGAAGGCCGCGACGCCGCCCTCATCATCGGCGGGCCCGACGGCCTGCACCCCGACCTCAAGGCCACGGCCGACGAGACGCTGCGCCTGTCCGACCTGACGCTGCCGCACGCCTTTGCCCGCGTGCTGCTGGCCGAGGGCTTGTATCGGGCCTGGACCGTCACGACCGGCCATCCGTATCACCGTGAATGACATGACAGCCCCCAAGACGACTGCGTCGCCGGCCCCCCAAGGGGGCGTGTCCGGCTCGGGGCGGCCCGGCACCGGACGCTTCATCTATCTGGCCTCGCAAAGCCCGCGCCGCCGCCAGCTGCTGGAGCAGATCGGCGTGCGCCACGAACTGCTGCTGCCCGGCGCCGGCGAGGACGCCGAGGCGCTGGAGGCGGTGCAGGCCGGCGAGCTGCCCGAAGCCTATTGCGCCCGCGTGACGGCCGCCAAGCTCGACGCCGCGCTGGCCCGGCGGGTCGCGCGGGGCCTGCCGGCCGCGCCTATCCTGTGCGCGGACACCACGGTGGCGGTCGACGACCTCATCCTCGGCAAGCCCGAGGACGATGCCGACGCCGCCCGCATGCTGGGCCTGATGTCGGGCCGCAGCCACCGCGTCATCACCGCGGTCGCGGTGGCCGACGCCACGGGCCGCGTGGCGACCTTGAATGTGTCCGACGTCCAGTTCGCGCCGCTGTCGGCGGCGCAGATCCAGCGCTATGTGGACAACCGCGAGCCCTTCGGCAAGGCCGGCGCCTATGCCATCCAGAGCCAGGCCGCGGCCTGGATTGTGAAGATTGCCGGCAGCTACAGCGGCATCATGGGGTTGCCCCTCTTTGAGACGGCCTCGCTGTTGGAGAAATTCGGCTTCGAGTTCTGACATCTGCGCCTGCCGGGCGCAGAGGTCAGTATTCAAAGGTTCGCGATGGAAGACATTCTGATCAACTGGTCGCCGCAGGAGACGCGGGTGGCCGTGGTCGAGAACGGCGCGGTGCAGGAACTGCACCTCGAGCGCACGTTGGAGCGGGGCCTGGTCGGCAACGTCTACCTCGGCAAGGTCGTGCGGGTGCTGCCGGGCATGCAGTCGGCCTTCATCGACATCGGCCTGGAGCGCGCGGCCTTCCTGCACGTGGCCGACCTGCACACCGCCTCGCAGTTCGGCCATGGCCGGCACCAGAACGCCGACGTGCCCCCCACGCCCATCGAGCGCCTCGTCTTCGAAGGCCAGCCGTTGACGGTGCAGGTCATCAAGGACCCCATCGGCACCAAGGGCGCGCGGCTGTCCAGCCAGATCAGCATCGCCGGCCGCATGCTGGTCTACCTGCCGCAGGACGAACACATCGGCATCAGCCAGAAGATCGGCTCGCCGGAGACCCGCGAGGCGCTGCGGGCCCGCATGGTCGCACTGGTGGGCACGAAGGAGTCCGGCGGCGGCGGCGGCTTCATCCTGCGCACCAACGCGGAGGACGCCTCCGACGAGGAACTGGCAGCCGACATCGCCTACCTGCGCAAGACCTGGCAGCAGATCCGCGAGAAGGCGCTGACGACGCCGCCGGCCAGCCTGCTGCACCAGGACCTGAGCCTCGTCGAACGCGTGCTGCGCGACCTCGCCAGCGAGCGTACCGGCGCCATCCGCATCGACTCGAAGATGCAGTACGACGTGCTGCGACAGTTCGGCGAGACCTTCATGCCGGCCGCCACCGCCAAGCTGGAGCACTACCGCGGCGAGCGGCCCATCTTCGACCTGTGCAATGTCGACGCCGAGATCGCCCGGGCCCTCTCGCGCAAGGTGGAGCTGAAGTCCGGCGGTTCGCTGGTGTTCGACCAGACCGAGGCGATGACGACCATCGACGTCAACACCGGCGGCTTCGTCGGCGCCAAGAACTTCGACGACACCATCTTCAAGACCAATCTCGAGGCCGCCGGCTCAATAGCCCGGCAGCTGCGCCTGCGCAACCTGGGCGGCATCATCATCGTCGACTTCATCGACATGACGCGCGAGGAGCACAAGGCGGCCGTGCTGGCGGAGTTCAGGAAGCAGCTGGCGCGCGACCGCACCAAGGTCACCGTGGGCGGCTTCACGCAGCTGGGCCTGGTGGAGATGACGCGCAAGCGCACGCGCGAGTCGTTGTCGCGCATGCTCTGCGAGCCCTGCCCGACCTGCGAGGGCCGCGGCCAGGTGAAGACGGCGCGCTCGGTCTGCTACGACATCCTGCGCGAGATCCTGCGCGAGGCGCGCCAGTTCTCGCCCCGCGAGTTCCGCGTCGTTGCGGCGGCCAACGTCGTCGAGATGCTGCTGGACGAGGAGAGTGCCCACCTGGCGGGCCTGTCGGACTTCATCGGCAAGCCCATTTCGCTGACCGCCGAGCCGACCAACCAGACAGAGCATTACGACATCGTGCTGCTCTGAACCGGCGCCGGCCATGGCGCGGCCTTGTCCGACGTTGCGAGTTGCCGGCCTGCGGCAGAATCCCGGGCCATGCTTGAACCCGTTTCCCGCCGCCGCAGCCTTGCGGCCCTAGTTGCGCTGGGTGCAGGCCCCGCGCTCGCCCAGGTCCGCATCGACATCGCCGGCGTCGGCGGCACCCGCATCCCGGTGGGGATCGTCGACTTCCGCGACGAGTCCAAGTCGCCCCAGCCCATCGCTGCCATCGTGCGCGCGGACCTGGAGCGCAGCGGCCAGTTCCGCAGCGTGGATGCGCCCGGGGCCTTGAGCGAGACCAGCAGCCCGGTCTGGACCGACTGGCGCGCCCGCCAGGCCGACGCGCTCGCGGCCGGTTCGGTCACCCGGCTGGCCGATGGCCGGCTGGACATCCGCTTCAAGCTCTGGGACGTCGTCAAGGGCACCGAGCTGGTCGGCGAGGCCCATGCCGTGCATCCCGACGACGCGCGCCTGGCCGCCCATCGCATCGCCGACACCATCTACGAGAAGCTGACCGGCGAGCGCGGCGTGTTCGCGACGCGCATGGCCTATGTCACCAAGGCCGGCCCGCGCTACAGCCTGGTTGTCGCCGACGCGGACGGGGAGGGCGCCAAGGTTGCGCTGACCAGCCCCGAGCCCATCATCTCGCCCGCCTGGGCGCCCAACGGCCGCGAGCTGGCCTATGTGAGCTTCGAGAGCCGCAAGGCCACCGTGCGCATCCAGGACGTGCTGACCGGCCAGCGCCGCGTGCTGGCGGATTTCAAAGGCACCAACAGCGCGCCGGCCTGGTCTCCCGACGGCCAGCGCCTGGTGCTGAGCCTGTCGCGCGAGGGGGGCACGCAGCTCTTCGTCATCAACCGCGACGGCTCCGGGCTGCGCCGCCTGACGCGCAGCAGCGCCATCGATACCGAGGCCTGCTATTCGCCCGACGGCAGCAAGATCTATTTCGTGAGCGATCGTGGCGGCGGCCCGCAGATCTACCGCATGCCGGCGGAGGGCGGTGCGGCCGAGCGCGTGAGCTTCGGTGGCAACTACAACATCAGCCCCGCCGTCAGCCCCGACGGCCGCACGCTGGCCTACATCACGCGCACGGGTGGCGCCTTCCGCCTGTGCGTGATGGACCTTGCCACAGGGCAGTCGCAGCAGATCAGCGAGGCCAACGACGACGAGAGTCCGGCCTTCTCGCCCAACGGCAAGCTCATCGTCTATGCCAGCCGTGCCGGCGGCAAGGAAGTGCTGATGACGACCACGCTGGACGGCAAGATCAAGACGCCGTTGCTTGTCACGCTGGTCGAAGTTCGTGAGCCGACCTGGGGCCCATTTACGCGTTAGTAACTTGACACCCCGCCTCCTGTTGGACAATGCAACGCTGGCGCCGTCGATGCGGCGCCACGCCCCATCCCTGCCCCCCCGTCCGTTGTGGAGAATCTTCGAATGAAACTGACCCGCTATGCGCTCACCCTGATTGCCGCCGCCGCCCTGGCCGGTTGCGGCTCTGCCGTCAAGCTGGACGAGCCCGCGCCGGTCGAGACGCGCCAGCCCACGGCCCCCGTGGCCACCCCGCCTCAGGCGCCGGCCCAGCCGGCCCAGACGGCCGTCCCGACGGTTGACCTGTTCAGCCAGTACACCCAGGACGTCAAGGACAAGCGCGTCGTCTACTTCGACTTCGACAGCGACATCGTCAAGGAAGAATACCGTCCGCTGATCGACCTGCACGCCAAGCGCCTGAACGCCAACAAGAAGGCGGCGCTGAACCTGGAAGGCCACACCGACGAGCGTGGCGGCCGTGAGTACAACCTGGCCCTGGGCCAGCGCCGTGCCGAAGCCGTGGCCAAGTCGCTGACGCTGCTGGGCGTCGGCGCCAACCAGGTCGAAGCCGTCAGCTTCGGCAAGGAGCGTCCGGCCGTGCAGGGCGGCGGCGAGGAGGCCTGGGCCAAGAACCGCCGCGTCGAGCTCAAGGACAAGTGACAGTGATGCGCCTTCTGCGACCGGCGCTCGTGGCCATCGCCATGGGTGCGGCCTTCATGCAGCCGGCCCGGGCGGGCCTGTTCGAGGATGACGAGGCCCGCAAGGCCATCCTCGAACTGCGCGGCAAGGTGCAGGCCAACGAGGATGCCGCCAAGCAGCGTGCCGAGCAGCTCAACGCGCTCATCCAGGATCAGCTGCAGCCGCTGCGCCGCAGCATGCTGGATCTGAACGGGCAGATCGACGCCTTGCGCGCCGAGATCGCCAAGCTGCGCGGCGCCAACGAGCAACTGGCTCGCGACCTGGCGGACACCCAGCGCAAGCTGACCGACCAGTCGCAGTCCGTGGAGGCGCGTCTCAAGCCGCTCGAGCCGCAGAAGGTGAGTCTGGACGGCCGCGAGTTCCAGGTGGGCCCCGACGAACGCAGCCAGTACGAAGCCGCCATCGGCCTCGTGCGCCGCGGCGATTTCCCGGAGGCCGTCGCTGCGCTCAACGCCTTCCTGAAGCGCTACCCCGCCAGCGGCTACACCGATTCGGTGCGGTTCTGGCTGGGCAACGCCCAGTACGGCAAGCGCGACTACAAGGACGCCATCGCGACCTTCAAGGCTTTCATCGCCGGCAATGCGGACCATCCGCGCGCAGGCGAAGCCCTGCTCGCGCTGGCCAATTGCCAGATCGAGCTGAAGGACAACAAGAGCGCGCGCCGCAGCCTTGAAGACCTCGTCAAGGCCTATCCTGGCACCGAGGCGGCGCAAGCCGGCAAGGAACGCCTGCGCGCCCTGAAGTGATGCCGCTGTTGCCCGCCGTCCCCGTGCGGGCGCCAGCGTGCCTGGCCGGCCGGCTCGCGCTGCCATGACGGCGGCGCTCGAGGTGGACCTGGAGCGCCGCTTCGGCGGCCTGCGCCGGTTGCATGGTGACGCCGCCTACCGGCGCCTGCGTGCCGCGCGCTTTGCGGTCGTGGGGCTGGGAGGCGTCGGCTCCTGGGCCGTCGAGGCGCTCGCGCGCAGCGGCGTGGCCGCACTGACGCTGATCGACCTCGATCAGGTCTCGGAGTCCAACATCAATCGCCAGATCCAGGCGCTTGGCTCCACCGTCGGCATGGCCAAGGCGGAGGCATTGCGGCAGCGCATCGCCGACATCCACCCCGGCTGCGCCGTGAGCGTCGTCGAAGAGTTCGTCGACCCCGACAACTGGCCCGCCCTCGTTGGCGATGCGCAGTTCGACGGGCTCATCGACTGCTGCGATCAGGTCCGTGCGAAGGCCACGCTGGCGGCCTGGGCCCGGGAGCGTGGTCTGCCTTTCGTCACCGTCGGTGCCGCCGGCGGCAAGCGCGAGCCGCATCGCGTGGAACTGGCTGACCTCAGTGCCACGACGCACGATCCGCTGCTGGCCTCGCTGCGCCAGCGGCTGCGCAAGCATTACGCCGCGCCCCGGGCGGGGGAGCTCGGTGTCGCCTGTGTCTATTCCCGGGAGCCGGTGCACCTGCCGCAGCAGGGCGAGGGCGAAGCCTGCGACGTGGACGGCAGCCTGAACTGTCATGGCTACGGTTCCAGCGTCACGGTCACGGCGACCTTCGGGCTGTGCGCGGCGGCAGAACTTCAGCGCCAGCACCTGGCGCGCCAATCGGCTTGATGGCTTCGATATCGGAAACCAAAAATCTTGCGGGAGCGATAAAAACCTGCCTATAATGGCAGGCTCTGCTTGACGCGGGATGTTAGCTCAGTCGGTAGAGCAGCGGACTTTTAATCCGTTGGTCGCAGGTTCGAATCCTGCACATCCCACCAGAAATTTCAGCGCTGATTCGATAGAATCCACGCTACAATATTTGGCTCAGCAAGGTCACCCTAGCTGAATCAAGGGCTCTTAGCTCAGTTGGTAGAGCAGCGGACTCTTAATCCGTAGGTCGAGTGTTCGAGTCACTCAGGGCCCACCAAAATTTAAGAAGTGAAACAAGCACTTAGCGGAAACGCTGGGTGCTTTTTTCTTGCCCGTGGGAAATGCGAAGTGCCCCGTGGGAAATGCTGCGCTCAAAGCGCGGTGCGTTTCGCCACCCTGGAGCGCTCGTAGACCTTGGCCGTCGTGGTCGGGCTGGCGTGCAGGTCGGGAAGCTGGCCGGTCTGTTCCTTGTGCTCGGTCGTGTAGTGCGCGCGCAGGTCGTGGAACGTGAAGCGCCGGGTGATGACCTTCTGCTCCAAGGCCTCGACAACCAGCTTCTGCCACATGGCAGCAAAGCCAGAGTCGGTGTACGGGTTGCCGTTCCGGTTCGGGAAGACGGCGCCCAGTTTGTCGTCCTTGGCGACGCCGCGCAGGCGCTGCAGCAACTCGGCCAGCGCCGGGCTGATGGTGATCCGCTCCACCCGCTCAGCGCCGCCGTGCTGCTTGGCGCGCATCAGGCGGATCTCGGTGTCGCTGACCTGGGACCAGTGCAGGCGCAGGAACTCGGCCTTGCGGCTGCCGGCCAGCGCGCAGAACTCGGCCGCCATGGTGATGACCTTCCACTGCCCGCCCTTGCCGGTTGCGTGCTTCACCAAGGCGTCGATGTCCGATCGCTCTGGCTTGGCCGTCCGAGGGCGCTCCTTGTTGCGCTTGACCTGGCCGCCGCGGCAGGGGTTGTGCTCGGCCTCGCCGCGCTCGATGGCCAGGCTGACGAGATTGCCCAGCAGCGACACCTCGCGATTGCCGCGGACCATGCCGGCGCGCTCGACGCGCAGGTAGCGCGCCACCATCGGCGCGGTGATGTCGGCGGCCAGCATGTCGCCGAACACGCCCAACAGGGGCGCGCTGTAGGCCTCGTAGTCGGAGCGGGTGCGCTCACCCAGGGCCAGCCAGTCCGGCGACGCCTTGTAGCTCGTCCACAGCGCCTTGACGGTGCCTGTCTCGGCGCCGGCCTTCGACATGGCCAGCACTTTGGCGATGGCCTCGGCCTTGTCCGTGCCCAGCGGCACCGGCTTGCCGCCAATGGGGTGATAGCGGTAGCTGACGGTCTTGCCGTCCTTCCAGGGTCTGGCCTCCATCAGCGGAAGCAGGCCCTTGGCGCTGGCGCGATCTCTCGGGCGGTTCATGCTGCTACGCGGCTCCACTTCGGCCCACGGGCGGGGGCATCATTCTGCGCCTGGGGCTGGCGGCGCTCCCAATCCACTCGGCGGACCAGCGGCCGTCCATTTGGCTTGCGCTCGACGGGCACCTTGAGGACGTCGCGCAGGAATCTGAACTGAGCGGCGCCTTGCGTCAGCCCCGCGCAGATGCCGTCGATTTCTTCGTCGGTGAGGAAGGGGAGCATGGTCAGGTCCTACGCCGCGACCGGCTGCTGATCGTTGGCAGATACCTGCTTCCACTCAGCGGCAGTCAGCCCACGGTCGTTGAGATAGACGGCCGTCATTTCGGCGTCTTTGTGGCCGAGCAGGGTCTGCACCGTCTCCGCGGCCATGCCCTCGGCGATGTAGGTGCGCGCGGACAGCGATCGCACCTCGTGCAGGCTGGGCCACTCGTACTGCTGGTAGGCGTCGAGGCCGCAGGCCTTGACGATCAGGCCGCGGAAGCGGGCCGACAGGCTCGACATCTCGATGGTCTTGCCGTTGGCCTTGCGCAGCAGGGTCTCGCCCGGCGCGCCGATGGTCTTGCAGTGCTCGATGACCTCGCCCAGCGTCATGCCGGTGGCATTGAGGCGCAGCGTCAGCGGGATGGCCACGCGGGCACCAGTCGGCTTGCCGGCCTTCTTCTGCTGCTCCACCCGCAAGCAGCCGTCCACGACATCATCGAAGCGCATCTTGGCCAGGTCGGCGCGCCGCTGGCCGGTGGCCAGGGCCAGCAGTAGCAGGGCCGGCACCCAGCGCTGATTGCTGTGCCGGGCCAGGTTGAGCATGGCCCGCCATGTCTCCAACGTCAGCCGCTTGCGCAGGCCCGGGGCCTTGGGGCGCTTGACGTGGGCGGCCGGGCTGGACTCGGCGGCGCCGTTGGCGATGGCCTCGACGTAGACGTCGCGCAGCTCGCCCAGCACGCGGACGGCGGTGTGAGGCGACCACTGCTTCAGCCTGCTCGAGATGTCGACCGGGCGCACCGCGCGCAGCGGCATCGCGCCCCAGGTGGCGGCGATGTGGTTGATGCTGGTGGTGCGGTTTTTGACCGTCTGCGGGCTGTAGCCACGCTGGCCGATGATGCTGCGGTAAGTCGTCAGCCACTCGGCCACGGTCGGGCCAGCGACCGGCGCCGGGTCGTTGGCGGCCGGCTTCGAGACCGGCTCGCCCGCGGGCAGCTGCATGACTGCGATCTGCTGCAGGGCCTGTTTCAGGAGCTTCTTGAGCTTGCGTTTCTTCATGGTCTAGTTGTGTTTTGTGCGTGGCAGAGGTATGGGATTCAGGCCGCAATGGCCCTCAGGATTCGAGCGAGCCAACTGCCCAGGTTGAGCCCCACGACGATCAGCGTGGCGCCGGCAGCAAGGCGCACCAGATTCCAGTGCCAGTCACGGAACCCGTGCTCAAAAAGGAACGCGCTGAAGGTCAGCACGCTCCCGCCGAGCAGCGCGGCGCAAGCAAACACGGCGAGCAGCACGCAACCGAATTGCAGGGCGAGCTTGTGAAAAGTGTTCATGGCGATGTCCGGGTGCAGGGGATGGAGTTCAGGCAGCGACGGACGCTGCTGCCCGGTGCGCGTCAGCCTCTTCGCGTGTCGCAAGTTCGAAGCGAGGGTGCCTCTCGCCGTCAGGGGTCACAACCTCGAAGTGATGCAGCCGGAAGAAGCCGCCCAGCGTCCAATCGCAGGGCTTGCCGTCAGGCTCACGACGTGGCGACGACGCGCCGGTGAAGCGCCCGATGCAGGAGAAGGCGAGATAGCGCTCGACCTCATCAAACGTGCTGCCGGCGCCTGCTGCGATCAGGTCGCGCGCCGACTGGAGCGTCTTGCACATCGGGCAGCGGAAAACGATCTGATCGTGCGACGGGGCCTGCGCCTTGCAGGCAGCCTGGAACTCGTCCAGGGTCATGCTCTTGATCTTGCTCATTGGTCAGTTCCAGGTGCGGCAATGAGGTATGGGAATCAGGCGGCCAGCAGCATCGCTGCGCTGGCCTTGATGGCTTCGGCCCAGGCCAGGGCCAGGGGGTAGGGAACGGCGTCGGCCAGCCCGTGCTGGAGCTGCACGCACGGGAAAGGCAGGTCGGCGGCGGCCGGGTAGCCCTGCAACTTGGCGCCGCGCTTCGGGCCGTAGATGCGGCCAGCCACCACGCTGTAAGCCATCAGGTCGTCCACGCTGCCGCGATAGACCGGCTTGGGCGGGATGATGTTGGGCGAGTGCGTGAACCAGCGGCTGCGCGACTGGTGCGGCTGGTAGAAGTGCATCGCGTTGCAGCGCGTCGCTACACACTCACGGTCCAGATTGATGGGGCACACGTTCTCAAAGGTGAACCAGTCCCAGCCCACGGCGGCCAGCAGGTTGTCCACCAGCGGCGTCAAGTCCGGGAATTTCGGGTTGCGGATGGTGCGCAGCTTGCTGTGTGCCTGGCAGGACGGGCCGCCGATGATCCCGTCGAAGCGCTGGCCGCGCACGGCGCTGGGAAGATCGGCCAAGTCATACACCAGCGGTTCACCGCCGCACAGCGCCTTGTGCATGGCGCGCTTTGACGGGTCTATTTCGCAGCCCGGCACGACTTCGAAACCAGCATCCATGAAGGCGCGGTCCAGCAGGCCCATGCCGGTGCAAATGGAGAGAACGAGGGGCTTTTTCATTTCGATGTGCGACCGGCGGGTATGGGATCAGGCGACTTCGGCCGGCAGGCCGACAGGTCGGCGCCAGTCGGTGTTGCGCGGGGCGGTCTGCTTGACCAGGCCAACAAGGTCGTCGAAGTGCTTCTGCGCCTTGTTTGCCTCGTTGACCGCGTACGTCTCTTCGCGTTGGGCCACGGCCAGGCGGTCACGCACGATGGCCAGTTGGTCGTTGGCGACAGCCACCGCCGCGACGGCGTTGGCAAGCTGGGTGTTGAGACTGCCCTTGCTGGAGTCGATGTCGGTCATGGCTTTACCTCCTGTGAGTCGATGGGAAAGTTGGTCATGAGAATTCCCCGGTGATGTAGTCCCAGGTGCCATCGCCGTGGCCGAGGCAATGCCCGCCGTCAACGACGTGCCGAGACGGCATCCCATCGCGCCAGCGCCGCTGCGTGATGACCCGCTCCATCTCTTCGCGCGTCACCTTCTCGCCGTACTCGTTGCGGATGCTGGAGCCGGGCTGCGTCCACAGCGCCCGCCAGTCGTCCAGGGTGTTGATGCTGTCCTCGGGGACCACATGGAGCGCGAAGCACCATCCGCCGCTGCTCTTGCCGATGTGCAGCTCTTCGCCGCGAGGCTTGCCGCAGCACTCGCACGGCGGCTCGGTGTGCAGGTAGTAGTTCGTGCCCATCACGCACCTCCCGTGGGTTGTACCGGGGGCTTCGATTCGGCCATTGCTGCGTCTATGCAGGCGCGAACGTCTCGGTTGACCGAGCAATGCCAGCCGCCAAACATGAACGCATGGCGCGTGCCGTGTTCGTCGCGACCGTCAGGGACGAGGGAGATCGTTGCTTGCCGCTTTTGCAGGTAGTCCAACCGCCTTGTGTCGTCGTCGGCCTGCTGTGCCACCTTGGCGTTGGCTGCCGCCCGGATGTGGCCGCCAGTGTCCTGGCGCCCATCGCCAGCCCCTACTGCGGGGGACGGGACGGGGACGGCGGCAAGGGCGTCATCGATGACCTTGACGACGCCGGCCGGCAGCGGCTCAATGCCGTCGCGGCGGCACTCGAAGTCGAAGCGTTGCAGTCGCTCCAACGCTGCGACCGCAGGATGTGCAGGCGCGGGGGCTTGGGTTGCCGCTTGTGCCTGTTCGATCGTTTCTCGCTCGCGCCGCTCGGCCTTCTGCTTCGCACCGAGCAGCGCCGCGTTTGACCGATGCAGCCGCTCGTTCTCAGCCTCCAGCCTGCGGCACAGTGCAAGAGCGTCCCCGTAGGCGGGCGTGCGCTCCTGGCCGAGCGCGACCCGGGCGCGTTCCAGCTCATCGGCAAGCCCCGTCCCCTTGGGCTGCACATTGGCCGCCAGGACGGCGCGGGCGAACTGGATCAGCTCAGGTCGGCTTTGCGGCAGGCGCGTGCGGTGCTGCTGGGTGGCGATGAGGTCGATCTGCTCGTCCGTCAAAGCCCCCTCTGCTGGGGCTGCGTTTGTTTTCTCACCGGCTGGAAAACAACGGGGCTGCCCCAGGGAGTTGTTATCCACGGGAGCTGCCTGTGCTGCAACATCTTTGGCGATGGCGGCGTCGATCTCCTGCACGCGCTCCAACGCCAGGTTGGCGAAGTTGTTGCGCGAGCAGCGCCGCGCGTCTGCTTGGCAACCGAGGTCGACCAACGCCAGGTTGGCGAAGTTGTTGCGCGAGCGGCTTTCGAAGCTGGACAGCAGATCGCGGCATTCGAGCAGTTCGGCAATCAGGTCAGCGGTCATTGGCAGGCTCCTTGGTCTGCGGTGCGAGGATGCCGTGGGCGGCCTCGACCACGCGCACGATGCGGCGGAATGCCTCGCGGCTGCGGGCGTCTTGCTGGGCGCTGGGCGGCACGTTGGCGTACAGGCGATCTACCTGGGCGTCTGTCAGCACCTCGGGCGCTTCCTGGGGTGCCGCATCAGCCCTGCCCCGCGCCTCGCAGATCGGGCATAACTTGCTTTGCTGGTCGTCGGGCGCTGCCTTGAGCTGCGCTTCGAGGGCCTTGCTCCACTCCCACGCCTCGCGGGACAGTGCAGCAACCTGGGCGCGCAGCGACTTGTTCTCGGCCTCCAGCTCGGGCGCTGCCTGGGGCTGGGCGGCAAGAGCGGCGCGCACTATGCGGCACAGCCAAGCCGTTTCCGGCTCACGGGCGCGACGGGGATGCGTTGATGCAAGCTCGGCAATCTGCTGATCAGTCAGCGACAGTGACTGCTCGGGCTGGGCGGCAAGGGCGGCGCGCAAGGCATTCCAGCCGCTGACCCATTCGTCGGTGACAGCCAAACGGTTGGTGTTCGCAAAGGCCCGGCCATCGACCAGCAAGCCGGCGCTGGTTGCCACATACGGCGCCACCGGCTCGGCCACCTGGGGCTGGGCGGCAAGGGCCTCGGCCACGACTCGCCGGCCTTGGTCGCAAGCGCTCGACAGGTCGGCGTACACGTCGGATGCCACGGGCAGGGGCGTCTTGAACAAGTAGCGCTCGGCGCGCTCGGCGGATTGCAAAAGCTGGTCGAACTCGTGCAGCAGGCCGGGCGCTTGTCCACCCTCAGGGGCTTGGATCGCAGCGGTCAGGCCGGCGACGCTCGCTGTCTGCGCCGTCTCCTGCTCAGTCATGCCGTTGAGCAGCTCGGGCGGCAGGTCGGCGATGGCGGCGGCTTCTGCGGCTTGCACCTGGGCGGCGCGGATCTTGTGCAGGTCGGTCATGCTTGTGCTCCCGTGGCCTTGATGAGGACGGTGCGGGCTTCCTTGATCGCAGCGGCCTCGCCGTCGTTCATGTCGCCCCAGGCGAAAGCGGTGACCATCGTGGCCAGCGCCTGCAGCAGCTCGGGAGCGGCGGCGATCAGACGGGCGTTGGCGTCGGTGACTTGCCTCGGGATACCGCCAGCGAGCGACGGGTGCGGATCACGCTGAGTCACGCTGCCGATGCGCTGGTAGTAGTCGCGCGTTGACGGCGCTGCGTCAGATCCGACGTAGACGCCGCCTGTTGCCTTGATGGTCAGGCAGTTGGCGCCCAGGTCTTCGACGACCCACGGGCCGGGCGTGTGCCTGGCCGGTGCAGGCTGGGGGGATGATTTTTCGGTCATGGCTCAGTCCTCCAGGCTCGCGCGCAGCGCCTTCACCCACGCCGTCCGGCCGCTGGTGCGCTCAACCTCTGCTGCCTGCTCCTTCTGGTGGTAGGCCAGATCGCGCTCCAGCATCGCCAGGCGCCGTGCGGCCCACTGCTCGCCGGTCATCCTGGGCGTCGGCGTGGAGTAGTAGGACTCATCGCAGTCGAAGTCGATGCTTTGGGCGATCTGGCTGTGCATGAACTCCTTCAGGCCGTCATGCTCGGGCGTCGGCGGCGCCCAGGCTTTGACCTTGGCGAGCATGTCCTCGTAGGCCTTGCGCTGGGCGCGCATCTCATCAAGGCGGGCGATCCTTTGCGTCTCAGCATCTCCCCAAGCCTTCGAGGCTTCGCGCATGTGCTGCGAGGGCGACAGCGCTCGGAACTCAGCCAGCGCGGCCTGGGCCTTCTCAATCTGCTGCGCGTGGTAGTCGCTGGGCTCGAAGGCATCGGGGATCTTGTCGCCGCCGCCCGGCTCGTCGCGGAGCATGACGCAGGCGCCGAACGCACGGGCGCAGTTCATGGCAAAGGTTGCGAAGGTGATGCCGTCCTTGATGTCGGCGGTGTATCCGGTGGGCATGGCGGTCCTTGTTGGGTTAGCGCGATGTGCTCGCGGAGGGGATGGGTTTCACTGGCTTCTGGCAGCTCACTGCTGAACTCCCCATGCCACCCATACGGCAGCAGCCAGGATGGCGATGAACGCTGTAGCGATGAGGCGGATTGCGCGCATGTCAGGCCGCCTTCTTCGCTTCGCTGCCCAGCAGCAGGACGTGGGCGCTGATGGCCTCGCAGATGGCCGGGAACAGCGACGGGCGGTAGAGGCGGGAGGCCTTCTCCTTGTGCGCCTCGAAGCCCAGGCCGGCCAGGAAGTCGGCGCGGACATCGAAACCCAGGCGGGCGCTGATCTGGCCCAGGGTCATGGTGGGCAGCTCGTTGGCAGGCGCGGCGCGCGTGAAGGCGCGGACCTCGGGAGCTGGTGCTGCTGCAGGTGCTGAAACATGGGCCAGCTCCTCCGCAACCCGCGCCGTTGCTGGGGTTGCGGCTGGTGCTGATGCCTGCTGCTCGACCAGCGACGTGCGCAGCGCGGCAGCATGGTCGTTCTCGCGCTGAATGCGCTTGGACTCTTCCTGAGCAGCGGCGCGTGCTTCGTCATCGGCCTTGGCCTTCGCCTCGGCTTCCTCGCGGGCCTTCGTAGCTGCGGCCTCGCGCTCCAGGCGGGCGGCCTCTTCGGCGCGGATGCGCTCGCGCTCAGCCTGCAGGCGCTTGGCCTCGGCCGCCTCATGATCAGCGATGCGCAGCTTCACCAGGGCCGTCAGGTCCTCGGGCTGCTTCTGGATGATCTGCGCGGTGTCGGCGAAGAGGAAAGCGTGGGAGCCGGCCAGTTCGCGCAGGGTGCCGAGGTTGATCTGCAGGCGGTCGGCGACGGTGTTCGCCTCAATCTTGGCGCGCGCCAGCTCAGTGTTGGCCGCGTCGCGCAGGCTGGCCACCGTCTTCTTGCCCTTGATGACGCCAGCGAAGTCGGTAGCGATGGGCGGCATGTAGGGCTTGCCCAGGCGCAAATTGAGGCTGGCGATGTGCCCCTGAAAGGCGTCCTTCGCCTCCTGCACGATCTCGACCTTGATCTGCTCCTTGCGGGCCTTCACGATCTTCTCCAGCATCAGGCGCGTGCTGCGCGCCAGGCCGGCGTAGTCGGCGACGGAGCGGCGCATTTCCTCAATGCTGGCGGTCTGGGCCAGGGCATTCGCCTCGGCTTGCTCCAGCGCGTCCTGCGCGGTCTGGAGGGTCTTGATGGCGGCCTCTGCATCAGCAAAGGCCTGATCGGTGCTTGGGTTCTTGTCCAGCTTCTCGACGAAGGCGCGGAGCTTGGCGCCGAACAGGTCGAGGTTGCTGATGACAGCGATGCTGCCTTCCATGCGCACGGCCACGGCCGGCAGGGATTCGGTCGGCGTGGGCATGACGACCTCGGCAGCAACGGGCGCCTGATAGGCGGCGACGTCGGCCATGAACTGCTTCCAGGTCGGGATGATCTTGGCGCGCAGCTCGGGGTTGGACTCGTACCATGCATGGCGCATGGTTTCGCGGTCACCGTTGGAGGCCATGAACAGGCAGCGGGAGGCGCCCGACAGCATCAGGCCCTGCTCCATCTGCGGGTGGTATTCCTCAGGGATGACGCCCGCGTCCAGGCTGGCGGCCAGCGTGGCGGAGAGCAGTTTGTGCTCCCAGGTGTTGTCGGGCATCAGGTCCTGACCATCCAGCGAGGCGGACAGCGGCAGGCCTTCAACCTCGGCGGCCAGGACGGCGGGATAGAGGATGTCGCCGACGATCTCCTCGCCCCAGGGGCGGGCGATGGCTTCGGCCGCGTGGCCCTTGTCGAAGCGGCGCTGCGTGTCGGGCGTCACCTCGGGCTCGACGCCCGTAGCCTTCTCGGCGATCAGCTGGTCACGGGTCTTGTACTTCGACAGGCCCATGGCGATGGCGAGTTCGCTGGCGTTGAGCGACTGGGCACGGTGGCGCTTCCACGCCTCGGAGCCTTGCGGGTAGTCGACGACGGTTGCCTTGATTCTCATGCTGCCTTCCTTCCGTGATTGGGGTGGAAGCGGTACTCGTTCAGCGCTGCGCGCCGTGCGTCTGCCGCTTGTTCTTTGGAGTCGAATTGGCCGAGGTGTTTGTGGCGTCCGTCGACTCGGATGTATGCCCGCCACTTGCTACCGCCACGCACGGCCTCAACTCCGGGAACCCCTGTTGTGTTATCGCGCCTGATCGCCTGGTTCCTTTGGTTGTGGGCGTGCGGTACATCTCTGAGGTTCTCGAGGCGGTTGTCCTGAGGATTGCCGTTGATGTGGTCAATCTCGTACTGAGGCCAGGAGCCGGTCGCAATTGCCCAAATGACGCGGTACGCGTAGAAGCGCATGCCATTGATTCGGCCGTATGCCCGGCCATCGCGCTCCGTCGCGATGAGTGCAGGCCTGCCGGCGTGCTTGCTGTTCCATGACTTCGCAGAGCTCTCTGACGCGAAGTGGCCAGCTGGGCGCGCCTTCCATAGGAGTTCTCCGGTGGCGCGCAGTTCGAACAACTCGGCCAGCATGCTGACAGGCAAAAGTGCTTCACTGCGGGTCATTGCCGGCCTCCCGCGCCTCTTCGGCGGCCGGGGCAGGCGCCTTCAGTGCGTTGATGGCGGTTTCCTGCTCGGCGGTAAGTTCGCCCTTCGACTTGGCGAGCGCCAGGATGTCGGCCGCGGTCTTGAGGCCGGCGCTGACCGCCTTGTTCCAGCGGGCGAATTGCTCGGCGAACTTGTCGGCCGGCCAGACGGCGGGGGCGGTCTGCTGCGGCTCCGGCTGCCCCTCGCCCACCAGCGAGTCACGCAGCACAGCGTCCAGGTCTTCCAGGTCCTGCCCGAACATGTCGCTGCAGGCCGTGACGTTCAGGACCATGCCGATCTTGGCGCGCTTCTCGGCCATCTTTAGCACGGTGTTGGCAACGTCGGCCGGCTCGGTCCGAACCTGCTTCGTCTCCCAGTTCTTGCTGTACTTCACGCGGCGCAGGGCGGGCGGCGTGGCGTCGAACTCCTTGTCGTGGACGGCGCGACGCCACTTGTACTTCTCCTCGCCGCTGCTGGCTTCGCCGACGCAGCTGCCGAGGGTCACGCCGGAAAGCTGGTGCACGCCGCGGCAGGTCACGCGGTAGCGCACCACATCGGCCGTGCTCAGGTCTTCGATGCTGAACTCCGGCGCGATGCGGAAGGTCATGCACAGAACGTCGGCGCCGGGCTGGAACAGCGTGGGCTTGTCGGTGCCGGGGATCTTGCCGTAGTGCAGCTCGGGCTTCATGACGGCGCGCATCACGTCTTGCACGACCATTGCGTGCTGGACAACCTCGGAGGCCGACAGCCGACCTGTGGACTGGACGATGCCGCGCTGCGGCAGGTGCTCGACAACCGCATTCATGCCGGCTCTCCCTGCTTCGGAGAAGCCTTGGCAACCAGCTTGCGGTTGACGTAGCTGATAACGTCGCCAACGGTGGGCCAGTTCTCGTCGCCGTCGTCGACCATGAAGCCGTACTCGTCCTCAATGGCCATCGCCAGCTCGATGTGGTCGAGCTCGTCGGCGCGGAGGTCGGCGATGAGCTTCGACTCGGGCTTCACGGCTTCGGGCAGTGCACCCAGTTGTGCTGCGACGATGCGCTTGACGACATCGTCTACGCGGTCGCCTTCAATGCGTTCGGTGTTCATGGAATCTCCAGTCAGCAAAGGACGAAAGGCGCAGCCAGAGCCGCGACAAAGAAGAGGGAGGCCAGCAGGGCGCCGCCGGCGGCGATGAGGCTCAGCGCCTCTTCTGCGATGGGGTCGGGCTTCACGGCTTAAGCGCCCACAGCAGCAGGGCAAAGAGGGCGGCAGACCCAAGGGCCGGAACGCTCATCACAAGCCAGACCTTCAGGGCCTCGCGGCCGATGACGGGCTCGCCGTCGCTGTGGCCGACTTCTGTGGTGGCCTCTGCAGGGGAGGGCGCGCAGTCGCAGGGCTGGCGGCCCTGGTTGCAGTCGCCGTTGCAAGCGGGGAGGTGGGCGAGGTTCATGCGGCACCTCCGGCAGCCTTGGCAATGGCGGCGCGCGCCGCGCCAGCTCGAGAGCCCGCATAGCCGCGGACCTGGTCGAAACCTTGCAGGTAGTTCTCCAGGCCGTCTGTGTCGCGGGCCTTGCCTGCGTTCTTTGCGATGGTCTGCAGGGACTGCGCCGCTTCATCCAGAGCCTTGACCAGCTCGGCGATCAACTCCTCGCGCTCGTCGAACGGCTGGTACTCGTGCGCCGGGGCGTGCTGGTGGCGAATCGTCAGTTCAGGGCCGTACTTGTCAGCCGGGAAGACGATGGGCGCATCGAGCGCGACGTCTACCATCAGTTCGCGACCATTGAGCGCGAGGGCGGTCACGAGTCCCGTAACGCGCTGGCCTTTGAAGTCCTGATGGCGAACGCGCTGACCGATGCGCAGGGAGATCTCGGCGCCCGCGTTCATGCAGCCACCCCGCAGAAGTTGTGCGTGTCATCGACAGCAGCGCACTGCTCTGCGGTCACTTCGGACGCAACCTGGGCAGGTGCCGACTTCAGCTGCGATTCGAGGTTCCTGATCTGCAGCTTCAGCGGCGCAATGTCTGCATCGAGAAGGAAGGCCTTCAGGCTGCAGTCCTCGGCCCGGGCGATGCACTGGAGCTTCGTCTGGCCGGGAAGCGGCAGCGAGTGCTTCCAGGCAGCGGAGGCCCTTAGGAAGTCATTCTTGCGACGCTGCAGGCGCACCAAGTCCAGTTGCGCCAGGAGGAGCTTCAGCTCCAGCGTGGCTCGCGGGCTGCGCAGTTGGGTCACGGCGGCGCTCACAGGCCACACCCCGGGAACTGAATGGGCTTCGCGGCACGAGCGCGCATCTCGCGCCACTCCTTGCGCTCACGGCGGCCGTCAGGGATCACCGTCCACTGCGTCAGCCGTGCCAGGCCTTGCTCAACAGCGCGTTGCTTCGCGCCGCGAGCCGCCTTGATGTCGATTACCTGGGCCATCCCTTGCCTCGCTGCCCCCGCCGAGTGGCGTTTTCTTGGGGAGTGCATGAAAGATAGCAAATGCAATCGCATGATGCAATAGCAAATGCTATTTTTTGTTGGCTTTAGGGTTTGTCTTAGGTCAGGGACCCGTGCTCGAGGGGCCATCCGCGGCGCGGACGTACACGATCAAGCTGTTAGGCTATTCACGCAGCCGCCGCCGCGCCCAGCGCGGATCGGTCCGGCGTGGAATGAGGGCCCATACATCAAGGGGGTGTCCATATGGACGAGGGCGAGAAGGCGTGCCCGTTTTGTGCCGAGACCATCAAGGCGGCGGCAATCGTCTGCAAGCACTGTGGCCGCGATTTGCCGGCGAAGTCGCCAGTGACAGAAGAGGCGGCTGCGCTCGGAATCGAGTGGTACGAGAGCGATCAGCGCTTCATGTGGCGCGGCTCTTTCTATAAGAGCCTTGACGGTGCTCTTGCCGCCGCAAGGCCGGCCATTGGTGCGCCCAACGGCTTAGGCGTGAGCCCTGGCCTTCCTCGGCCCTCCAGGCCCGAGCCGGCGCGCAATTTCAAATGGTGGCTCTGGGTGCCGCTTGGTGCGGTGGCCGCATTCCTGGCGGTTGGCTATACGGCTGGAAGCTCTCCGGAGGGCAAGGCTAGATCTAACGAGCGCCTGGCCATTGAGCTTTGCTGGAAGGACCACGACAAAAAGTCTCTAGACCCGGGCACAAAGCGCTTTGTCGCTGGCGCGTGCGAGCGAATGGAGAGTGAGTTCCGGTCCAAGTGGGGCGTTAGCCCGTGAACGTTCGGGAAAAGCAATGAGAGCTCTTGCTACCGCTTGTCTCGCTGTGGCGGCGGCCACCGCTTCAGCCCAGGAGCCCCCGCTCTGTGAATCAAACAGGGCGCTGATAGAGGCTTCACTCAAGGACATCGCTCGCGAGCGCGGGAGGGTCCTGGCCGATGAAATCGAGGCGCCACTCGGACAACGAGCGGACCATGCGGCGAAGGCGATCTTCATCGCCAGCGCTTGGGGGCAGGTCAACGCCTCTCTTCAGCACATGCAGGCCCTTGGTTGCGCGCCGTTCGGCCAGGCCATTGATCCGTCCTACTACACGGCCGCTGTCAATGCATGTGAGCGTGATCGGTCTAGAGACCGGAAAGCGTGCCGACAGAAGGACTGGCAGCGAGCCGCGCCTGCCATGAACTGAGCCGCCGGGCGGTCCTCCGCTCCATTGATGGAGGGCTGCTGGAGGGGTAGCCAGACCCACAGTGGCTGACGATCGAGGACCGCAAGCGCGTAGCGGTGGCGGTGGCGGAATCGTGCTGGAATGGGCCTTTCGTTCCAGTGCTGATGATGTGAACAGCCCCACGATCAAGGGTCAACTAAATTTTGGTTGACAATGCAAGTCCAGCTAATATCCCTATGGGCAAACACGAGAAGACTGTCGAAAAGCTGTTGAGGCGCCCACCTCCAGCAGACTTGAGGTGGGCGGATTTGGCCGCACTTTTGACTTCTCTGGGGTTCAAGGAGATCCAGGGCGCAGGCTCGCGATGTCGCTTCTTTCATGCCGAACACGGGTGGGTGATCAGCCTCCACAAGCCTCACCCACAACCAGAGATGGACAAAGCGGCCGTGGTTGATGTTCGCGAATTCCTCACAGAGAAGAAATTAATTCCATGACCAACACTGCGCAGTACAAGGGCTACGTTGGGTCGATCGAAATCGACCTGGACGCTGGCTACCTGCATGGAAAGATCCTCCACGTTCAGGATCTGGTCACCTTCACCACGCCGGACGTGGCCGGGCTGAATAAAGCCTTCCAGGAGGCGGTCGACGACTATCTGGAGCTCTGCAAGACTGTCGGAAAATCGCCCGATAGACCTTTCAGCGGCACATTCCAAGTTCGCATGTCGTCGGATCAGCATCGAGCGCTCTGCATGGAAGCGAGCGCAAGAGGCCTCACGCTGAACGAGCTGTCAGTGGAGAAGCTGACGATGGCTCCGTCAGGGCCAATGTCGCCACAGGTGGTGATCAAGACCTTGAACGTCAACGTTCAGTCAAGCAACGCACCGGAAATTATCCAACCTCCCGCTGATGCGCCGCGTCCTCTCCTGAAGCGAGTGCACTGACATGGCCGACAACATTCCTCCTCAAACCCTGCAACTTGGTGCCGTACCGGAACGGACCTTGTCCATCTCCGAACTCACCAAGGTGCTCATCAAGCACTACGGCATCACGGAAGGCCGCTGGGAGGCCACTTTCAACCTGGGGCTGATGGTCGGCGGCTTCAAGCCCACACCGTCAGAGCCCGCCTTTCCAGGTGTCACGACAGTGGTTCAAGGCGTTGCTCTGCAGCCAGGCCGGCCTGACTCTGAACACAGCGTAGACGCGAGCAGCTTGTCTTAAGAAGACCCACTACAAAGCCCGCCTAGAGCGGGCTTTCTGCTTCCTGCAGGTCATGAAAAAGCCCGCACGCGGCGGGCTTGATAGGTGTGCTGACGATCAGCCTTGGCCGGTGTTGGGAATGCCAAGGAGGGCGAGGATGATGTCGACGATGGGGGTCATGAGCAGGTCCTATTGACGTTGTGTCGCGGGGGAAGTCCCGCGTCGTCACTGTGTCGGCCTGACTCAAACTAATCCACTAGCATGGCTGATAGTGGCCCGTCGTCTCCCGTGCCTGCTAACCCTCCAAGATTCCGAGCGCTATTGCCAGCGCCACGGCCTGGTGCTTGCTCCCCACATTCAGCTTTCGCATGGCGTTCTGGACGTGGTAGTTCACCGTCGCTGCTGACAAGCCGAGGATCTGCCCAGTCACCGGTGCAGACTTCCCGTGGAGCGTCCAGCGCAGCACTTCGAGCTCTCTGGGGTTCAGTTGGGGCATCTCGGCCGGCGTGACGGGCGCGATCGGCATGAGGCGCTCAGCTGCTTCGCGGGCGTGAACGACAAGCAGCTGCAGCTCGGACAACAGCCGGACGCGAAAGCGCTCACTCGTGGGTATCGGCTGCTCGCGGTCGAATCCGACCAGGACATGCTCGTAGCCAGGCAGATGCAGGGCCGTGGCGGCTCCGCAGCGGTACCCGAATGGCGCCTGGGCATCCCAGATATCTCCAGCGCCGCCAGTCGTGTACGTCGTCTGGTCGTAGAAGAACGGCGTGTGCCGCGTCATGAGCTTCTGGTTCAGCGGGTCGCGGTGGGCCAGCTCGGGGTCCCGGGCTACGTCGAAGTAGCCGGCTGGCGTGTTTCCTATGGCGCGCGTGGTCCCCTTAGCATGTCTGTCGCCGAGGATCACCACCATGTTGATGAGTCCGAAATCGCGGCGGTGCGCGAAGTCGACCAGAGCGCGCTGCAGGTCGTCCAGATCCTGGGCCTGGCTCACGGCCAGGAAGTCAGCCTCTCTCATTGCGGCACCTGCGACTATCAAGCATGCTAGTTCCCGCATGGCCCGCCGGCCGGCAGACTCGCGGCATGGATTCCCCCAGCGTCATCAGGTTGCGAGCCGGCGCGTCGGCACGCTGGCGACAGCAGCTGGTGCACCGCCTCACGATGGAGGACGAGGGCGCAGCCGGCCAGCCGCCTGCAGGCGTGACCGTGTGGGCCGCCCGGCTGCGTGAGCAGATGGCCGTGGTGTCGTGGCGCTGGGTCATCGTCGAGGACGGCATACCGGTGGTCGCTGATCCGCTGGCGATCTGGTCCAACATCGAATTCGTCGACGCCGACGCGCAGCCCGTGGGGCCTGGGCGCGTGGTTCTGGAACTCGGGGCACTGGTCTGCGCGCTGCCGTGGCAGCAGCGCGTGCCGCGCCGTGGACAGTTGCCGGCGGGGTAGGGCGATCAGGCCGCCATACGCGCGGCGATGGCCTGCGTCATCTCAGGCGGCAACTCACCGGCCACGATCAGATTCGTGATGGTGATCGATTCGATCAGGATCTGCGCACGATGCGAGTTCTGGCAATTCGGGGTGCTGCACTCCGGACCTACTTCCAGGTCCGCCAATAGGACCTTGAAGTCGTTGAAGGACTTCTGACGCTTGGTGTCCACTTCTAGTCTCCCTAGTTCATGGGAGGCATCCTCGTGGGCGAGAGCAAACCGTTACATAAGTGGAAACCCGCCACCTGTCATTGTTGGCAGGTATTCACCCTTCATGTCGGGTTTTGCGAGGTTTTGACGTTGCCGCATCTTCGCGCATGGTCTGGTCGAGCTGAACCATGAGCTTTGCCGCTGCGGCTCGCTTTGCAGGGCTTTTGTCCGTCTCGGCGATCCGCATTGCTCGCTTCCGCAAGTCCCTCCAGTCCGCTTCCGTGGCGGTCTGTTCATCGACTGAAGCAGCGCGAGGAGGGTACTTTGCTAGAAGCACATCGGCGGCGTTGGAGAAGGCGCGGTCGCTGTCGGGAGTAAGCGCCAGGAGTCTGAGGGCATCTCCAGCGAGTGCACTTGCTGCGCCAGTTGCGCGCGCCAATGCCGCACGAATTACGCCGAGGGCTTCCAGTACCGCCTCATCCACTGGTCCTTCGCTTGGGTCCGCGGCGGCCATCGGAGCCGCGTCACTGTCGAACCACCCGGAGCAGCCCGGCAGGCGCTCGACGGCTTGAACTGTCTTCTCGGTGATGGGGCGCTCACGTTCAACAAGTTGACGAACGAATGCCCCCGACTTGTGGCCAAGCGCCCTGCCTAGTTCGACCTTCTTCCCGCCGAACTTCTTCTCCAGTAGGGCTTGAAGACGCTGAACGCGGAAGTCTTGTAGCTCGTCTGGACTCATGCCCAAACGATAGCTAGTGCAACTATTGCAAACGCTGCTTGTAGACGATTGCATTTGCTATTACCATGGCTGCATGGACCTTCGAACTTGGCTTAGTGGTGGGCGCGGACGCAATGCACGGCTTGCGGCTCGGCTTCGGCTGGCCCCGGGATACCTGTCGCAGATGGCGGCGGGGACGCGACCAATTCCATACACGGCTTGGCAAGTGATTGCAGACGAAACGGGTAATGAGGTGCTCCGCTGGGACTTGTGGCCGGATGAATGGCACGAGATCTGGCCCCAGCTCAAGCGCGCCAAGGGCGCCCCACAAATTCAGTCCTCCCAGAACGGTGAGGCCGCTCCTTCCCAAGCTCAGGAGGCTGCGTGACCCCGTTCCGCCGCTTTCCTTGCTGCCCTGCGGCGAGCCCTGTTCAGGGTGAAGCGTCGCTGCAGCTCTCGACTCCCGTAGTGGACCTCCATCGCGACATAGCCGATGGCCACAAGAACATGGGCGGCACGAACCCAGTTGCGGAAGGGGCCCTGGCCCATGACTGAGAAGAACACCCAAAGCGCCACGGCCACGCCTAGCGCTCGGCTCCAAGCGCGGATTGCGGCCGCCAAGCGGAAGCGCTTGCTGCGGTACGCGGCAGACGCCTTGCTGGCGATCCATGTCATCGGGTTGATTTGCATCGGCAAATTCTCGACGGGCTTCTGGCTGGGCGCCGCGATCGTCCTGCTCCTTCCAGCGCTGTTGCTCCACGCGTACGCGCACAGGGTCGTTGCCCCTGTGGCTGAAGAGCAGGGCTGAGACATGCGCCACCAAGTTTTCTCCGTCCTCGCACAAGAAGCTCCGGTTTCCTCCCTGCCGGTTCGCGATGGACGTTTGCCGCGGGCTTCGGCTCGCGGCCTTTTCTTCACCTCGGGCGAGCGTCATTTCGCGCGCTCGCTCGCCAGCCTGGCCAGCAACTCGGCCTCTGTGGCAATCGCTCGCACGCAGCGCTTCAAGCAAGCGCGCAGCGCAGCTCGTGCCCAGGCGTGTGTTTCGTCCATTCGTTCTTTCTCCGCATGTTCAGGCGGGCACCCCAACCAAGGCCCTGAGACGGCCGACTCCCCCGTTGAGGGGCAAGCGGCGACGGGTGCCCACCTAAGCGTGTTTTTCCTCAACAACCGATGGGAGTCGGGCATGCAAACCATGGATCGAAGTTTTGAGCGAGTCGACCGGCAACTGAAAGCAACCGCTGGCAATGGGTCGCAATCCGCGATGCCTTTTCTGGCTGCTGTGGGTGATGTCCAGCGCCTGCCGGCCGATGTTCTCGCGACGGTGACGTTCAACGGATGCCTCATCGAGGCCGCCCGTCACTGCGGGAAGGAAGACCAGGAGATCGCGGACGAGATCCACATCTGCCATGGCTACATGAGCCGCTTCATGCGCGGCGTGGCCCAGCAGTGGGCAAAGCGTCTGGTCGCCTTCATGCGCGCCACGCAGTCCCTGGCGCCTCTCCAGTGGATCGCTCGCGAGATGGGCTGCGAGGTTGTCGTCCGCGACAGCCGGGCCGCCGAAGTCGCTGCCCTGCGCGCTCGGCTCACGGAGCTGGAGCACGCGGCCTGAAAACGAAACCCCACCAGCGCTGGCACGCATGGCGGGGCTCTAACCACCCAACGAACGGAGCATCAAGTGGCTTTCAACATTGTCTCTCAGGACGTCATTCGCGGCCTGTACCAGGAAGCGAGCAAGAAGCGCGACCACACCTCCGCAGTTCGGCACGTCGCCGGCCTGACTGGTCAGGACATCGAGACCATCGAGTCCGTCCTCGCCTCTAGTGAGGCTGGGGAAGAGGTGGGGGTGGCGTGAGCGACTACACCGCGTTCCTGCGCCCGCACGCGAGGTGGCCAGCATGAGCCAGCAGACCATCGACCTCCGCCCCGCCGACTTGGCCATCGCCCGCGCTGTGGGTCATGTCGCCCAGGGCCTGGCCACCGACCGCGCCGAGCGCGAGACGCCAGGGTTTCGTGAGCGCGCCGAGGCCGCAATCCTGGACCGGCTCAAGGCTGGCCCGGCGTCGGGTGAAGACCTGACCGACCACGTTGCCAGCACCGGCCTGCAGTTCGCTGACGGCCGCGCCCTTGGCTCGGTCTACGCCAGCCTGCGCCGCCGCGGCTGGATCGAAGCCGTGGGCACCTGTGCAAGGCGGAAGGGTCACGGAGGTCAAGGGGGTTCCATCTACGCGCTGGCACAGACCTACGAAGCTCAGAAGGCTGCATGGCTGGCTGGCAACCCTGCCGCCAGCGCCGAGGCCGTGGAATCGGCCTGCCAAGCCATCGCGGAAAGGCTGGGAGTCTGATGTTTTCCCGCACGGCTAGGTTAGCTCCCGAAAAGGCGGTCTTCCGGCCCGCTCTGCCGCTGCGTTCTTTGCCGGGAGCGAACGGAACGCACATGACCAAGATGAAGTACGCCGACCAGTTGCTGAGCCCCAAGTGGCAGAAGCTTCGACTCGAAGTGATGCAGGCCGCCGGCTGGAAATGCGAGCGCTGCGGGGATGCAGAAACGACGCTGCACGCACACCATCCAGAGTACCGGCGCGGCGCGATGGCTTGGGAATACCAGCCGAACGAACTTCAGTGCCTGTGCTCGAACTGCCACGGCGCAGAGCACAGCAAGCCTGTTCCAGAAGGAAGCCGCTCCGCGAAGCGCGCCATCTGGGAAACGCTCGCCACGTTCCACGTTCAAGCGTGCGTGTATGCGACGGGCCATCCGGACATGTCTCCTTCCGACGTCGAAGCGCTGGCAAAGCGGTTGTGCGCCGCCGAAGGCCTCGACTACGACGCCCTTGAGGCAAAGCTGTATTCCGCATGACAGTTCCGGTGCCATACCCATCAGAGACGCAGGCCAAGGGCTGGCGCTTCGAGCTGGACTACGAGCAGATCGACCAGTCCGACACCTGGGACCTGGCTGCAGAGATCGCCATGGCCCAGCCGGCGCTGCTGATGATGTGGCTGGTGGCCTGGCGCCAGAAGCCCTGCGGCTCGCTGCCGGCGGACGAGGTGGTCATCCGCTCCAAGTGCCGCATCCCGCCCGCAGTCTGGACGAAGTGCCGTGACGTGTGCATGCGCGGGTGGTGGCAAGCAGAGGACGGCCGGCTCTATCACGACACCATCGTGAAGCGCGTGCTTGCGATGCTGGACAAGCGCGCGAACGATGCACAACGAGCTGCGAAGCGCAGGGCACTCAAGGCTGACTCGGGCGCGAGTACCGGCGAACTCACGGGCGAGTCACGCGTGACACACACTGGACCGACCCGTGAGTTCGACACCAAGCACCAAGCACCAGTAAATACCCCCCATACCCCCCGAGGGGGCAAGTCAGCCGTTTCCCTCAAGACCTGGGCCGAGGAGACGCGAGCATCCGGGCAGAAGCTCATCCCGGACGATGACCCTGTGTTCGACTACGCCACCGAGGTCGGCATCCCTGATGACTTCATGGCCCTGGCTTGGCAGGAGTTTAAGCATCGGTACACCCAGCCCGGCGCCAAGCGCTACAAGGACTGGCGGGCTGTGTTCCGCAAGGCCGTGCGCGGCAACTGGATGAAGCTCTGGTATCTGGACGGCGATTCGTATCGCCTCACCACCGTGGGCCACCAGGCGACGCGGACGAGGGACGCGGCATGACCTCCGCCATCTTCGACGCCGACCCCCGCGACGAGGTCGCCCAGCTCCGCGTCCCACCGCACAGCGCCGAGGCCGAGCAGAGCGTTCTGGGCGGCCTGCTCATCGACAACAACGCATGGGACCGCGTCGCGGACCTGCTGACCGAGGCGGACTTCTACCGCCACGAGCACAAGGCCGTTTACACCGCCCTGGGCCGACTCATCAACTCGAACCGGCCGGCCGACGTCGTGACGGTATTCGACGCTCTGGGCGACAAGGCCGCCGAGGTCGGCGGCCTGGCCTACATCAACTCCCTGGCCCAAAGCGTACCCAGCGCGTCCAACGTGCGTCGCTACGCCGAGATCGTGCGCGAGCGCTCGGTCCTGCGCCAGGTGCTGGCCAAGGTCGACGAGGCCGGGCAGATCGTCCACGGTGATGGCTCGGCGGCTGAGAAGGTCGAGAAGGTGCAGGCGCTGTTCGCTGGCATCGAAGCCCGCAGCAAGGCCCGTGAGCCCATCGGCATGGACGCGCTGATGGTCAAGGTCATCGACGGCATCAACGCAGCCGCCGAGGGCCATTCGGAGGTGTGGCGCACCGGCGTGCATGCACTCGACAACCGGATGCTTGGCGGCATGCGGCCGAGCGACCTTGTCATCCTGGCTGCGCGCCCGAGCGTGGGCAAGACGAGCCTTGCGCTGCAGATCTCCCGGCGCGTCGCGATGGATGGTCATCCGGTGCTGATCCTCTCGCAGGAGATGGCAGCCGAGCAGCTTGGCATCCGCACGCTGTCCAGCGCCGCGCGCGTCGACATGGCGCACCTGCAGACCGGCAAGCTCGACGACCCGGAATGGAGCCGCCTCTCGGAGGGCGTCGACGAGCTGGCGCGGCTGCCGATGCATGTCGACGACGAGCCGGCGCTGACGATCCGCGCCATCGCATCGAAAGCCCGCCGCGTGCGTGGCGTCAAGCTGATCGTGCTTGACTACCTGCAACTCAGCGAGGGCGACGGCGAGACTCGGACGGCCCAGATCGGCAGCATCTCGCGCGGTCTGAAGGGGCTTGCCAAGCGCCTGAACTGCGCCGTGCTGGCGCTGTCGCAGCTCAATCGCAAGGTCGAAGAGCGGCCCGGCAAGCGCCCGATCATGGCCGACCTGCGCGACTCGGGAGAGATTGAGCAGGACGCGGACGGCATCGTGTTTCTGTGGCCGCTGGAAGAGGCGGGCGGCACGAGCCGGGCGGTCGGTTGCGAGGTTGCGAAGTACCGCCAAGGCGTCGTCGGCGCCGGGGTGCTCGAGCTTTTCGGCAGCACGCAGACCTGGGGCGACTCCACCCGGACGCTGGACTCCTTCGACACCAAGAAACGCACTGGAGGTTTTGAATGAGCCATAAGAAGGGCGCCTATCTGGGCGGCATCCGTGACACCGAGGGCCTGAAGCTGCGCTGCTTTGTCGAAGCAGAATCCGGCTGTTGGCTGTGGCGCGGAGGTATGAGCCATGGCGCGCCGAGCGTGACATTGCTCTTGCCAGACGGGCAGCGCAGCCAGGCCATGCGCGGCCAGCGCGCGGCGCAGATGCTGATCGGCGTGGAGATGGGCGTCAAGGACGTGGCTCATCCCTACAAGTGCCAAAACATCCTGTGCGTGAACCCGGCGCACGGTGGCGTGAAGACACGCAAGAAGCACGGCGAGTGGATGAAGGCCAGGGGCCTGTGTGCCAGCAATCCCAAGCACATCGCGGCCACCGTCAAGCGCAACAAAGATCGCGCCATCGTGACGCCGGAAATGATCGAGCAGATGCGCGCCAGCGACTTGACGTGCGCAGAGATGGGTCGCCGGCTCGGAATCTCTCCGAGCAGCGTCAGTAACTATCGGCGTGGTGTGACAGGAAGACCGGCCGCTATGCGCCATGCCAGCGTTTTCACATGGAGGCCGGCAGCATGAGAAAGCGCAGCTCCTACCGCCCGACGCACACCGCCAACCCGCTGGCCTACATGACGGCCATCCAGGGCGCCCACAAACTCTGCGCTCACGACCAGCTGACCCGGGCCGCGCGTGTGCGCTGCGCCGTCGAGCGGCTGGCAGACAGCACCGGCGGCAATGCCGACTGGCGCGACGTGGCAGACGCACTCAACATGGTCGAGGCCTTCGCCAACATCGGTTTGGTGCGCGATGCCAAGGAGTTCATTGCCGAGCAGCAGGACAACGTGGCTGCGGCGATGGACCGGCACAAGGCCACGGGCTCCAACGTGCTGCGGCCGGTGGAGTGCCAGCTGCTGCGCGACCTGGCTGCCACCTGGGCGGAGTGTTTGGCCGAGGTGACGTGCCGGCAGTATTTCGAGGCCGAGCAGCGCGTCGTGCGCAAGGTGCAGCAGGCGCTGGCCAAGGGATCGCACGGCAGCGTGCGTGTTGTGGAGGCTGCATGACGCTTGCATTCCCTGGCCTGTGCCTGGTCATCGTCGGCTTCTTGGTGGCTCAGCGATTCGAGAACGCGGGCGCGGCTGCGCTGTTTGCTGGGGCACTCCTGATCCTGGCTGGAGCATTCGCATGACCTGCGTTGCCTGCCAAGCCGCCGAGGTCGGGCCCGGCTACGTCTATCGCAAGGGATGCAAGGGTTGCAGCGCCCGGCAGATTGCGCGTGGGCCTGACTTCCACCGCTGCCGCAACGCTGGCAAGCAGGACGGCCAGTATCGAGACCTGCTGGCGGCCGTGGGCGTGACGCACGAACAGGCAGTGGAGGCATCACGTATCGACAAGGAGAGGGCCGCCGCATGACCGAGCGCCTCACCCTCACCCTACGAGACGCGCAGTCCGCAGCCCCACAGCTGGCGCAGGCCTGGCAGTGGATCAAGGCCATGCTGATCGCCGGCCACCGTCTGAGCTTCGAGGTCAGGAGGGCCACGCGCAGCACCGAGCAGAACGCGCTGATGTGGTCCTGCCTCACGGACCTCAGCCGGCAGGTCGAATGGCCGGTGGATGGACGGCTCCAGAAGCTGGAGCCCGAGGAGTGGAAGGACGTCCTCTCGGCCGGCGTCACCAAGGCGCAGCGTGTTGCTCAGGGCATCGAGGGCGGCTGGGTAATGCTGGGACAGCGAACCAGCAAGATGACCATTGCCGAGATGTCGGAGCTGATCACTTTCGCGCATGCCTTCGGCGATCAGCGCGGGGTCCAGTGGAGCCGCACAAGCCTTGGACGTGACGTACCTGACGAGGCGATGGCATGAAGCGCGGATCACCTCTCAAGCGCTCCAGCTTCAAGCCTCGCCAGACCCCGCTGCGCGCCACGGCGCCGGCAAAGATCTTGGTGCCGCTGCTCAAGATGCGCAAGTGCCCGGTCAAGAAGGGAGGCTGCGGCCAGGCCTTCCGCCCGTTCAAGAAGGGCCAGCTCGCGTGCCTGGACTGCGCTGTGCCCGTCGGCAAGTGGCTGGCTGCATCGAAGGCCAAGACCGCCCACAAGGAAGACATCAAGCAGACCAAGGCCGCCCTGGAGAAGCTCAAGGGCGTGCCCGAGCTGAAGAAGGAGGCGCAGAAGGCCTTCAACGACTACGTGCGCTACCGCGACGCCGGCAAGGGCTGCTTCGTCTGCGGCCGCACGCTGGCCCTGGGCGGTGTCGGTGGCGGCTTCGACGCTGGCCACATCAGATCGCGCAGCAACGCCGACAACCTCCGCTTCGACGAGCGCAATGTGCACGGGCAGTGCAAGCCCTGCAACGCCGTCGGCGCGACGAAGGATTGGGAGATGCGCGCGGCCGCCGACCGACTGCTGGGCACCGAAGCCGCCGCCGAGCTCTACGCCGACAACAAGCCGGTGAAGTGGCTGCGCGACGGCCTGCGCGAGATCCGCGACGGCTACCGCGCGAAGCTGGCCGCGCTGAAAAAGGGCGGCGCGATGGGGGCACGGGTCAATTCATTCAACACCGGCCTCGCCGGGGAAAGCGCAGCAGCATGAGCAACCAGCAGAGCGACGAGCAGGAGCGCCAGCGCGTGGCGATCGCTCAGTTCCTCAAGAACACGCAGGAGAACTGGGCATTCACGGTCGAGATCATCGGCCTGAAGGCCCGCACGGCGCGCGCGCGGTTCCTGGCGCTGCGGCGCGAAGGCTTCAGTCTGGACGAGGCCCTGCGGCTGTGCCTGAAAGAGGTGGAGCTGTGACGGTCATTGCCTGGGATGGAGTGCGGCTCGCCGCTGATAAGCGCACCAGCTTCGGTGGACTCCACGCCACCACCACGAAGGTGCACAGGCTGGCCGATGGACGGCTGTTCGCCGGCTGCGGCGCGACGGCGCTCATCAACGAGATGCGCGCATGGGTTGAGTCGGGCGCCAGGCCTGAAACCTTGCCTGCCGCCCAGCGAGTGGCGGCCGAGAGCTGCAGCGCCCTCGTCATTGAGCTGGACGGCAGCCTGAGCCAGTACGAGACCACGGCCTATCCGCTGCGGTTCGAGAACCGGCAATGGGCCATAGGCAGCGGGCGCGACTTCGCCGTGATGGCGATGCGGCTGGGCAAGACCGCAACGGAAGCGGTGCTGTTGACGGCCGAGTTCTGCCACGACTGCGGCAACGGCGCCGACGAACTGACCCTGGAGACCGAATGACCAAAGTTGAAGAGCGCTACGCCCGCGCTACCCGCTCCAGCCACCTCGAGCTGCGCCGCACCGACGAGACGCCGGGCGATGCCGACACCATCATCGCCGCCGGCCTGGCCGAGACGATAGGCATCCTGCTGGCCCGCCTGCGGGGGGAGTGGGACGCCGCGTCCGGGGAGGTGGCGCAGGTCACCCGCAACGCGAAACGCCTGCAGGATGCGCGCACTGCCGCAGTGAAGGCCGCCACGCCGGAGTGCCCGTTTGATGCCGCCGCGTTCGACCGCGATGCCGCCCGCGAGCTGCTGACCGCCCGTGCGCTCATCCTCATGGGCCTTCGCAGCCTGGAGCCTGCCAAGCAGGCGCTGTACTTCTTCGCCGTGCGCCAGGCGCCGCACAAGGCATGCAGCTCCGACCCAGCCGCGCTGGGCATGCTGGTGGGTCAGGTGCTGGACGTGTGGCTCGACAAGCTCTGTCACCACTGCAACGGCGTCGGCTTCACGGGTGGGTATGGCAGCCCGCGCCTGATGTGCACCGGACGCGGAAAGTGCGGCGGAAGTGGCAGCCGGCGCGGCGGCCCCATCGGTGCCAACGCCAGCGAGCAGGCCTTCGGGCTGTGGCTCATCAACGTTATGGACAGCCGGGTCAACGGCTCCATGAAGCAGATCAGCAGGAAGACGAGGCAAGGATGAAACAGGAGCACGCCATCGCCCTTAGGCAGGCCCATAGCGAAATCACGCGGTCGCTTGAACAACTTGAGCGAGAAACCGGCCGCATGGTGCAACGGGTCGAGATCATCGAAGAGAGGATGCTCGGTGGCGCGGTCAGCCGCCATGTGCGCATCGAGATCGGTCCTGCGCCAGCTCAGAACTGGGTGATCCTGTGAGACCCACCCAACATCCCAGCAACAACCGAGTCCTGCTCTTCCCCGATGACTTCAAGGTCTCCCCTGGCAACGGGTCCGGCAAGGGCAGCGTTGCCCTTTCGTGGAAGCCATCTGCCGAGCAACTCGCAAAGATGAACGCAGGAGGATCGGTAACGATCTTCCTACCAACAACGCAGCCGGCGGCGCTGGAGGTGATGCCGTGAAGTTCCTCATCTACAAGACCAAGAAGGCGAAGCCCTTCGAGCCGCGGTTCCGTGTGTTCCTGGAGAACGGGACCGAGCTGAAGGGCGCGATGCGAATCAGCGTCAGCGGCGGCGTCGCACAGCGGACCGTGACCAGGCATTCCATCGATGAGCCATCGCCCGACCCGCTGCACTTCGAGATCGACCGCCTGGAGCTGGAATTTGCCGGCGCCAAGGTGGAAATGATCAACAAGCTGCCGGCCAAGCGCCGCCAACCCCCGCGCCAAGAAGGCGCACGAAAGGAAGACCATGAGTGAAAACAGAACCGCCTACGTCAAGGCGAGCGTCGACGAAGGTTTCGGCGTAGCCATTGCGATGCTGGGCGTCGCCGCCGCCATCGTCATCGGCTACGTGTGGGGCGGCTTCGTCTTCAGCGTGCTCTGGGCGTGGTTCATCGTCACGACGTTCGCCGCGCCGGTGCTCGGCATCGCCCAGTCCATCGGCGTGCTGATGGTCGTCGGCTTCGCAGCCAAGCCGCGCAACTTGAAGAAGGACGACGACACCAGCCCCGGAAAGGCGATGCTTGTGGCGCTCGCGGTGCCGCTGCTGTTTCTGGCCGTGGGCTGGATCGTGAAGCAGTGGCTGCCCACTTGACCTAAGCGCTCGCAGGGGTAAGATGCGCGCGTCAACTTCGCGACGAGATAGATTGCCGCCAAACGGCACGATCTTCTGGGCCTAGCCCTACATACAGCGCAATCCGCTTGAGCCGGCATGACCGGCGGTAACTTGATGGATGCGCTCGCCTGAAGTTTTTCACTGACCCGCCCCGCGCAAGCTCGGCGGGTTTTTGCATTTCCGGGCGGCACCTTTCACCCAAGACGCGGCCTCGTGCCATCTCGAAGGCCTGCCGCCCACCTCTTGCGAGAACGCCCATGTACTTCGGCAGCCTTGACGCGCCAGGCGCGAGCGTGCATGACCTGGACCGCCGCGAGCGCATCCGGCGGGTTCTCAGCATCGACACCGACGCCGCAGAAATCGTGGTCGTCGACGAGCCGATGCGGCTGTGCAACGGAGAGATCGCCACGCGCACGCTGAAGTTCCAAGCCGTGTGGCCGATCTTCGTTGACGTGCGGCCAGACCGCATCAACCGGCCCGTGCTTTTCCACTGCCACGGCCGCCGGGACTGATCACAGCGCCAACGTCATTCCCGCTTAGCCAACTGCGGGCCGCCTGGGGCGCAAATACCGGGCGGGAAACTCCGGCGCTGCGCTGCCCGGCGCTCAAGAAACTGGCGGGGCAGCACTGGCAGGCTCCAGCTCGGCCCGAAGGCCTTCGGGCTGCCGGGTAGACCGATGGAGCCACTCCGTCCGATGAAAGGGTCGGACATGACCAAGACCACCAAGGCGCCCGACTGGGAGCGCATCGAGGCCAGCTACCGCGCCGGCTCCAAGTCGCTGCGCGAGATCGCTGCAGAGCACGGCCTATCAGAGGGCGCCATCCGCAAGCGCGCCAAGCGCGACGAGTGGGCGCGCGACCTGAAAGAGAAGGTCCGCAGCAAAGCTGATGAGCTGGTACGCAAGGCCACGGTACGCAGCGAGGTACGCACAGAAGACCGCGTACCGACTGACGTGGAGCGCGTCACCGTCGAAGTCGAGGCGCAGGTTCAAGCGCGCATCCGGCTTGACCACCGCCAGGACATTCAGCGGTTTCGCCGGCTCGCCCTCGCGCTGCTGACCGAACTGGAATTCGAGACCGCTGACCCGGCGCTGTTCGAAGAGCTGGGCGACCTGCTGCGCTCCGAGGACAAGAACGGTCAGGACCGCCGCAATGACATCTACCGGCGCGTCATCTCAAGCGCCGGCCGTGTGGACAGCCTCAAGAAACTGTCCGAGACGCTGAAGCACCTCATTGGCCTGGAGCGCGAGGCTTACGGTATCGGTGAGGAAGTGAAGAACCCTGGCGGCGCGACCGGCGCTGACTTCCTGAAGGAGCTGGCCGCGCTCCTGCCGGACTGATGGCCGTCGACTTGCGCACGCAGCGCGAACTGGCGCGCTGGTATCCGCTGATCGAGCACCCCATTCAGCGGGCGCTGGTTGAGGCAGTAGGCAGAGGCATTCGCTTCCCGGTCGTGCCCGCAGGCCGGCGCTCTGGCAAGACCGAGCGCGCGAAGCGCTTCCTCGCCAAGCAGGCCATGCGCAACCCGGGCAAGCGCTTCTTCGCTGCGGCGCCGACACGGGATCAGGTCAAGAAGATCTATTGGAGCGACCTGAAGCTCCTCACACTGAGCAGCCTGCACGACAAGGCGCCCAGCGAGTCCGAACTGATCATCTACCTCAACAACGGGGCCGAGATCCACCTCATCGGCCTGGATCGGCCGGAGCGCATCGAGGGTGTGCTGTGGCACGGCGGCGTAATCGACGAGATCGCGGACCTGCGCTACGGCGACATCGCATGGAAGGAGAACATCCTCCCGGCGCTGAACACCTTCAACCCGTCAGAGCCCGATTACCGCGCCTGGTGCTGGCTCATCGGCGTGCCTGACGGCCTGGGTCATTACTACGACCTGGCCAAGTATGCCGAGGCGGGGAACGATCCGGACTGGGCCTACTTCCACTGGAAGTCAGCCGAGATCCTGCCGCCCGATGTGATCGCGGCGGCCAAGCGCACGATGAGCGCGCGGCAGTACCGGCAGGAGTACGAGGCGGCCTTCGAGGGCGCCACCGGCCGGATCTACGAGGACTACAGCAAGGCGAACCACACCGCCGAGCGCATCCAGCCGCATGAGCAGCTGCTGTGGATGCATGACCAGAACTTCACGCCGCTGTCGTCAGCCGTGGGCGTGAAGCGCGAGCAGACCCTGCTCCTTCTCGACGAGATCGTCCTGACCAGCGCCGTGTCCAAGCAGTCGGCCCTGGAGTTCGTCGAGAAGTTCAAGGATCACAAGAACAAGCATGTGCTGATCTACGGCGACCCAGCAGGGCAGGACGGCGAGAAGCACGCGCACGCCTCCGACTACACCGACATCGAGGGCGTGCTGAAGGCCCACCACTGGACCTACACGCGCAAGGTCAAGCCCGCCGCGCCGGCCATCAAGGACCGGCAGAACGCCGTGCGCGCCAAGGTCTGCACCGCAGACGGCGTGCGAACCCTTCTCGTCAACCCTGTCACCGCTCCCTGGAGCGACAAGGGCCTCGCGACGGTCCAGCTCCAAGAGGGCTCGACCTTCCAGGAAGACCAGAAGAACAAGTATCAGCACATCACGACGGCCATCGGCTACTGCGTCGATGTCGAGTGGCCGAGCGTCCGCCGCGCCGCGTTTGCGAGCCCCCTGCGGGCCTGAGTCCTATGGAAAAACCCTCCGTCGCCACACCGTCGAGCGCAGTGCTTGCCATGCGTGCGGCGTGGGAGCTGGCGCGTTCGCTGCTGGGCGGCACGGACGCCATGCGCGAGGCCGGCGAGGCCCATCTGCCGCGCTGGCCGGCCGAGGAGGCGGAGAGCTACGACGCCCGGCTGAAGTCTGCCGTGCTGTTCCCGGCCTATCAGCGCACGGTCTTCACGCTGACCAGCAAGCCCTTCAGCAAGCCCCTGACGCTCGGCGAAGACGTGCCGGCGACGCTGAAGACCTACGCCGAGAACATCGACCTTGAGGGCCGCAACCTCCACACCTTCTCGGCCGACATCATGGAATCCGCCCTGGGCCTCGGCCTGGGCCTGATCCTGGTCGACTACCCGCAGCGCCCCGACGATGTCCGCACGCTGGCCGACGAGCAGGCGCTTGGCTTGCGGCCCTACATGGTGCAGATCCAGCCTATGCAGCTGCTGGGGTGGAAGAAGCGCAAGGTCAAGGGTGAATGGGCCCTGTCGCAACTCCGCTTCATGGAGTGCGTCGAGGTCGACGACGGCGACTTCGCCACGAAGGAAATCGAGCAGGTCCGCGTGCTGGAGCCCGGCAAGTGGCAGACGCACCGGAAGAACGAGAAACAGGAATGGGTTCTCTACGCTGAGGGGAGCACGACCCTGGATTACATCCCGCTGGCCGTGTCCTATGGTCAGCGCACGGGCTTCATGACGGCCAAGCCGCCGCTGCTGGAGATGGCCCACCTGAACGTGGCCCACTGGCAGTCCAGCTCCGACCAGCAGACGTGCCTGCACATCGCCCGCGTGCCCATCCTGGCCGCGATTGGCGTGGACGAGACCTTCGGCCTTGTGGTGGGCGCGAAGAGCGCGGTCAAGATCCCCAATGGCGGAGACCTCAAGTTCGTCGAGCACAGCGGCAAGGCCATCGAGGCCGGCTCCAAGGACCTGAAGGACCTGGAAGAGCGCATGCGCCAGGCCGGCGCCGAGCTGCTGGTCATCGACAACAAGCTGACCGCAACCCAGGTCAGCTCCGAGAACGCCGTCGGCATGTGCGCCCTCCAGCGCATCGGCGAGAGCGTGGAAGACGCGATCGACCAGGCCCTGCAGATGATGGCTGACTGGATCGGCGAGGCCCAGGGCGGCCACGTCACGCTGTTCAAGGACTACGCCGCGGCCAGCCTCAGCGATGCGAACACCCAGATGATCAAGGACTGGGTTGCTGCCAGCCTGCTGTCCAAGGAGGCCGCCTTCCACGAGCTGCAGCGCCGCGGCGCCATCTCTGCCGATCTGGTCTGGGAAGACGTGAAGGATCAGATCGACCTGGAAGGCCCAGCACTGGGCACCATGGGCGACCCGAACAACCCGGGCGGCGATCCGAATGCCGGCGCCGCATAACGTCAACGAAGCGCTTGCCGATGAGGCGATTCACCACGCCGTCGACCTGCACGCCTACAGCAATGGAGTTGTCCGCCGCCTGATCGCGGTTCTGAACAAGGCGGATGCCCGCCTGTTCTCCCAGCTGCAAACCATGCTGGCCGACATGGACCCGGCGAGCTTCACCGTCCAGCGCCTGGAACTGCTGCTGCAGTCGGTCCGCGCGCTGAACGCTGATGTCTACCGTCAGTTCGAAGCGGCACTGCTGACCGATGTTCAGTCGCTGTCCGGCGCTGAGGCCGAGTACCAGGCGCAGCTGATGCGCTCCGTCCTGCCCCCGCAGCTCAGCGTGGCCAGCATCACTCAGGAGCAGGTCTATGCCGCAGCCCTCAGCCGCCCGATGCAGGGCCGGCTCCTCAAAGAGTGGGCGCAGAGCCTGGAGATTGGCCGCGCCGCGCGTATCCGCGACACGCTGCGCATGGGGTACGTTGAGGGGAAGACCACGGACCAGCTAGTCCGGGAGCTGCGAGGCACCCGGGCCAAGGGCTTCAGCGACGGCATCATCGAGATCGACCGCCGCGATGCAGAACGGGTCGTCCGCACGGCCATGAGCCACACGGCCGGCACGGCGCGCGATCAGTTCAACCGGGCGAACCTGGACCTGATCAAGGCGGTCGTCTGGCGCTCGACGCTCGACAGCCGCACGTCCAACTGGTGCCGGCTGCGCGACGGCAAGCAGTACACGCCCGAGGGGCATAAGCCCATCGACCACGAATACCCGTGGGGCGCTGGCCCAGGCCGCGCGCACTGGTGCTGCCGGTCGGTGTCCTCGGTCGTGACGAAGAGCTACAAGGAGCTGGGCGGCGCGGACGTCCCGGAGTTCACGGCCAGCCAGCGCGCAAGCATGGATGGCCAGGTGCCGGCAGACCTCAGCTACTCGGACTGGCTCAAGAAGCAGAGCGCCCAGCGCCAGGACCAAGTCCTCGGCCCGACGCGCGGCAAGCTGCTCCGAGATGGCGGCCTGACGATGGAGAAGTTCGCGAACGACAAGGGCGTGTGGCTCGACCTTGAGCAGCTGCGCGAACGCAACGCCGCGGCATTCAGGCGCGCGGGCCTATGATTCACGGGTGGCCCTGAAGCTCGTCCCACCCGCCGACCCGCCCGCGCTTTCTCCGCGCGAGGAGATCGGCAAGCGCATCGCCGCGAAGACCCCGGCCTACCTCCTGAAGTGCCCGCGCTGCGCCGGCATGGAGCTGGTCGAGACGGTCACCGGCGTGGAAGTCCGAGGCGGGAAACACACCCGCGGGACGAAAGTGAAGCTCTGCCTGTCCTGCCTCATGCAGGGCCAGCGCATCGAAGTTCTGTAGCGCGCCGCGCACCAACTGAAGCCGCCCCGGCAACGAGGCGGCTTTTTTCATGGCCGAAATCCTCCTCTGCGCCTGGCTCGGCTGGTGCCTGTTCAACGTCGGACTCCTGTTCGCGGCCCCGTACCTGATCGGCGGCCACGTCGTCACCAACGGCTTCGCCACCGTCTTCCCGCAGCGCATCCGCGACATGCTGACCCCCGAGCAGCAGGCCGCCATCCAGGCGCACGAGGACGGCCACAAGCACCACAGGCACGCGCTGAAGAACCTGCTGCGCGCCTTCGTCTTCCTCGGCCGCTCGCAGCGCCTGGCCATGGACCAGGAACTCGAGGCCGACCGCTACGCCGCAGACCGCGGCCACGCCAAACACCTCGCCTCAGCCCTTCGCGTGCTGAGCGCCGAACCCTTCGACCGCTACCGCGCCGGCTTGCTGGACCGGTAGCCGTCACTGATCACTGCCTAGGAGCGGATGCACACCAGGCGCACCGGGTCGGATGACCCACCACCTCTTGCGGATGGATGTCCGCGGAAAGCCCCACCATGCCCTTCAAATTCGACGCACAAGGAAACATCGTCCTCCAGGAAGTCAACGGCCAGAAGCTGCCCGTCTTCATTGACGGCGCCGGCAAGGAAGCCCCGTTCGACGGCGACTCGACTGTCGCGACCATCTCCCGCCTCAATGGCGAGGCGAAGTCGCACCGCGAGCGTGCCGAAGGCGCGGAGACCAAGCTGAAGACCTTCGAAGGCATCGCCGACCCTGCCGCCGCCATCAAGGCGCTGAACACGGTCAAGAACCTGGACGAGAAGAGCCTCGTTGCCGCCGGCGAGCGCGACCGCGCTGTCGCTGAGGCGGTGAAGAGCGTCGAAGAGAAGTACGCGCCCATCGTCAAGAAGGCGGGAGACTTGGAAGGCCAGTTGAACAGCCACCTCATCGGTGGCGGGTTCGCCCGCTCCAAGTACATCGCCGAGAAGTTCGCCGCCCAGGGCCCGGCCGGCGCCGAGATCGCGCAAGCGCTCTTTGGCGGCCGGTTCAAGGTTGAGGACGGCAAGACCATTGGCTTCGATGCGCAGGGCAACAAGCTGTTCTCCAAGACCCGCCACGGCGAACTCGCCGACATGGATGAGGCCATCGAGCTGATGGTCGAGTCCTACCCGCACAAGGCCTCCCTGCTCAAGGGCAGCGGCGGCAGCGGTGGCGGCGCACAAGGCGGCGGTGGCGGCGGTGGCAAGAAGACCTACAACCGCGCCCAGTTCGATGCCCTGAACCCTGCCGAAAAGATGGCGGTGTCCCAGGCCGTCGGCAAGGGCGAGGCTGTGCTCACCGACTAAGTCATCCACTCCCCAAGACCCTCGGCCCGCCTCTGGTGGGCCTTCTTCATTCCAGAAAGACCCATCATGAAGACCTTCCGCTTCTCCATCCTGGCCGCTGTGGCGGCCTTCGCTGCCATCCCGGCCCAGGCCCTGGGCAAGTTCGCTCTGTCGCAAGGCCTCGTCGCTGGCGGCTCCAGCACCATCACCAACCTGATCCCGGACGTCTACACCGCCCTGGACGTGGTCTCGCGTGAGCTGGTGGGCCTGATCCCGGCCGTGTCTTCGGACATGACCACCGAGCGCGCCGCCCTGAACCAGACGGTTCGCAGCCACGTCGCGCCGTCGGCAACCGCCTCGGACATCACGCCCAACGTGACACCCCCGGATGACGGCGACCAGACCATCGGCAACGTGACGCTGGCCATCACCAAGTCGCGCCGCGTGCCGATCCGCTGGAACGGCGAGCAGTCCAAGGGCCTGAACAACGGTGGCCCGGGCCGCAATCGCATCATGGTCGACCAGTTCGCCCAGGCCATGCGCACCCTGTGCAACGAAGCCGAAGCAGACCTGGCCGCCCTGCACGTCAGCGCCTCCCGCGCCTACGGCACCGCCGGCACCACGCCGTTCGCCACCGCCGACGACTGGACCGACGCGTCGGAGACCCTGCGCATCCTGAAGGACAACGGCGCTCCGAACAGCGGCCTGAACCTGGTGATCAACACCGCCGCCGGCGCCAAGTTCCTGGGCAAGCAGGCCCGTGTCGACGCCGCCGGCTCGGACACGATCCTGCGCCAGGGCATCCTGCTGCCGATCCACGGCTTCGACCTGCGCGAGTCCGCTGCCATCGTGACCAGCACCGCCGGCACCGGCGCCTCGGCCACGACCAACAACGCCGGCTATGCCATCGGCGCCACCACCATCACGCTGGCCTCGGCCGGCACCGGCACGATCGTCGCTGGCGACGTGATCACCTTCGCTGGTGACACGAACAAGTACGTCGTGGTGACCGGTGACACCGACGTGTCCAACGGCGGCACCGTCGTGCTGGCTGCTCCTGGCCTGCGCAAGGCGATCGCCGCTTCGGCCACGAACATCACCGTCGTGGCCGCCGCTGCCCGCAACATGGCCTTCAGCCGCAATGCCCTGGTCCTGGCCACCCGCGTCCCGGCTCTGCCGGAAGAGGGTGACTCGGCCGAAGACCGCCAGATCGTCACCGATCCGCGCTCGGGCCTGAGCTTCGAAGTCGCCATGTACAAGCAGTACCGCCAGGTCCAGTACGAGGTCTCCCTCGCCTGGGGCGTGAAGTGCGTGAAGCCTGAGCACCTGGCCCTGCTGCTGGGCTGATCCACCGCAACCGCAATAGGCCGGGCCTTCGGGCTCGGCCTTTTCATTTGGAGAGCCAGATGGAAATCAAGACTATGCGGGTGAAGCCGTGGGGCGTTGAGCAAGGCGACTTCGTCGTCATCAACGAAGCCGACTTCAACCCCGAGCTGCATGCGCCTCTCGACGCCGCCAACGCGCCAACCGGCAAGTCCGCAGACGCCAACGGCGACGGCAAGGTCACCGCGGCTGAACTGAAGGCCGCCCTGGACGCAAAGGGCATCAGCTACCGCGGCAACGCCTCGAAGGCTGAGCTGCAAGGCCTGCTCGACGCCGCCAACACGCCCACCTGAGGCAACCCACCATGGCAAACAAAGTCCTCCCGAAGGCGCGCGAGCGCATGCTGGCTGGCGGTCTCAACCTGCTGGCCGGCACGGTCAAGGCGCAGCTGATCGACACGGCTGCGTACACCTACAGCGATGCCCACCAGTTCCTGAGCGACATCCCGAGCGCGGCTCGCATCGGTGCGCCGGTCACGCTGGCGAACAAGTCCATCACGAACGGTGTGTTCGATGCCGATGACCTGGCGTTCTCTGGCCTGACCAGTGCGCCCACCATCGAGGCGCTGGCGTACTACGTGGACACGGGAGCCGAGGCGACCTCGCCATTCTTCCTGTTCACCGACACAGCCACGGGTCTGCCCATTCCTGCCGGCGCCACCGGTGGCACGGTGACGCACGACAACGGCGCGAACAAGATCTTCGCGGTCTGATGCCGACACCTCGCGCGGACAACTACAGCGCCGCCAGCGGGGCGGGTATCTACGCGGGGATGCCTGCGCCTGCGGGTCTCCCTGCGTGGCTGTCGGGCAAGCCTCTAAACCAGTGGTTTCAGATATCCGGGACCACTGGCCCTGGGGCCGGTCTGAACACGAACGCGTATTGCGATCTGGCAATCAACGCGGCCGACGGATCGCTCTATGCCCTCGCGTCAGGCGGTCACACGGACGGGGCCAGCAACGCGGCAGCAGTGCTCAAGCTAGCGGACGATGCCCCGGTTTGGTCCACGCTGAAGACGAGCAGTTGGAACGGCGTTGACATCACCGTCCCGTACTACTCGGACGGCACACCCTGCGCGCGCCACACGTACCACCACACGTTCTACATCGATGATGTCGGAACGGGCTCACCTGGCGTTCTGTTGGCTGGCCTTCGGTACGGGTACGGCGACAACCCAAGTGGTCAGGGCATGGACCTCTTCTCGCTGGGGGCCACGAAAGCGTATCTCCCGCGATTCACATGGCCGGACACGCCTGCACTCGGACACCTCGGCGTCGTGCAAGACGGCGGCAAGAACATCTGGACGCAGACGGGCTACAAGTTCAACTTGGCCACGAAGACGTGGAGCAAGCCCGGGTCTGGGGCCTTGCTGCGCTATCCGGCCTGCTACGACTCGGCGCGAGACAAGATTTTCGCGCTGCAGTTTGCCGATGGCGAAGGTTTCGGTACGGCCCAGGTCAATGCTGTCGAACTCGACCCGGCTACCGGGAACAGCAAGAACATCACGTTCAACGCCAGTGCTGCGCTGACTCAGTACATCGCAGACGCTCCGCAGTACGCAGCAATGGCCTACTGCCAGCTCGACGGGAAGTTCTACTTCCTGCACGCGGGCCGCATGGGCACGTTCTACGTTGTGACGCCGAACAGCTCCAGCGTCTGGGACATCGCGACGTGGACCCCTTCGGGCTCTGCGCCTTCCAGCTCCGGCGTGCTGTGCAAGCGGATGCTCTACGTGCCGACCCTTAAAGGCATGGTTGTGCAATCCAACCAGACCGCAAACCTCAGCTTCGTGAGGATGGCATGACAATCAAACTTGCTGGCGCTGGCACGGACGGCCTGGAGTTCTCCGGGAGCCTGATCACGGCGTTCCCGTTCACCCTGGTGATCTACATCGCCAGCCCGAAAAGCAACTCCATCAACGCTGCCATCACCCTTGGCAGCACGACGAAGAACAGCTACGCCCATGCCTCGTTCGACTGGGGCAACGAGAAGCGCGCGGGCTACACATCGCCGACCGTTGGCGGCATGGTGGCGACCAAGAACACGGCGCCGGACATCAACAACACGACGCTGGTTCCGCTTGTTGCCGTCTTCACGTCGAACAACTCTCGGACGATCTACTTCGGCAGCAACGTGGGCGTCACGGACACGGGCTCGAACACCAATGTCCTGGCCGACATGGACAGGCTGGGCATCGGCTGCCTTCGCGCGAACGGTACGCTGACGTGGAACATGGCCGGGCAGGTGGCTGAGGCCCACCTGTTTGCAGGCGTTGCGTTCACGTCGTCGGACGTCCAGACGCTGGTGAACGCGGTCACTTTGCCCGAGACGATGACGGGCTGGCTGGATGGCTGGCCCTTGAAGGACCACCAGCCTAGCGGCAACTACCCATCCATCACCGGCACGCGGACTCTGGTTGCGCTTGGCGGCGTGAGTGCTGGCACGCTGCCGCACCCCATCAGCCGCACCACAGCCGGCCCGAACATCACCACCCAGCCGAGCAACGCTACGGTGACTACGCCTGCCACGGCAACGTTCACCGTCGCTGCTTCTGCCACTGGCGGCGGCACGCTGTCCTACCAGTGGCAGCGCTCGACGAACAGCGGCGGAAGCTGGGCCAACGTCAGCGCCGGCAGCGGTGGAACGTCTACGGCCTACACCACGCCGGCAACGACCGTCACTGGCGGCAACGCGAACAACGCAGATCAATTCCGGTGCGTGGTCACTGAAACCGGCGGCACCAATGCCGGCGCGGTGAACTCCAGCGCGGCCATCCTGACGGTGAACGCGGCTGCCACCGGGCCGACGATCAACACGCAGCCCAGCAATGCCACCGTCACGTCGCCGGCCACCGCGACATTCACGGTCGTGGCCACCACGAGCGGCGGCGCGCTCAGCTACCAATGGCAGCGCAACGGCTCCAACATCGGCAGCGCGAACGCGGCCAGCTACACGACGCCCGCCACGACGGTGACGGGCGGTTCTGCGAACAGCGGCGACCTGTATCGTTGCGTGGTCACGGACAGCAACGGCAGCACGACTTCCAGCGCGGCGACGCTGACCGTGAACCCCGCGCCTGGCACTCTCAACTTCCAAGCTGCAGGCATGGAGTTCGGCCGTCGCACCGGCCTGGCAGTCAGCACCTTCGCGCTCGATACGGCGTCGAATTACCGCTACACGGTCCACGCCGATGCGCTGGTGCTGGGGTCGGCCATCTACACGTCGGCCGCTGTGGCGACTGACAGCAACGGCAAGCTGCCGAACATCAGCAACGCGGCGTTCGCGACGGGCACGACGTACCGCGTGGTGGCCGTGCGCCAGGCTGACGGCGAGGCCGCTACCTTCAGGATGGTGGCGGCATGATCGTCGTTGGCGGCTGGCCTGGTCGAAACGTCGTCGGGCTGAATGGCGCGTTCGGCGTTCGCCCTGCGGCGTTCAGCACTGGCGGCGGGAATCCGAACCCCCTCGCCAACGACGTTGATGCCGGCGACTCCACCACGGAATTCGTTCTGGCGGTCACTGGGCTGCCGGCATCCGGTGTCGTCACGCTGGACGACTACGGCGGCTTCAGCCACGCGGGCGCGGCTGATGGGACCTACACCACATCGGCGACGCTCTACACATGGGCGCAGGGCGGGCCAATCACACAGCACGCCGCCACGGAGTCGATCGTCACCACGTTCGGCAGTTCAGCGCCGTTCGCCCTCTCGCTGGCCGGCCTTGCAAGCACGCTGGCCATCGGCGCGCCAACGTTCACCTTCTCCTCGCCGGTGAACTTCGCCGTGTCTCTCGCCGGGCTGGCAAGCACCGCAGCCATTGGTGCTCCTACCGTCACTCGCATTGCCGACTTCTCGGTTTCCATTGGCGGTCTTGCCAGCACCATGGCGCTCGGGTCTCCGGCGTTCGACTTCAGCGCTCCAGCAACCTTCAGCGTTTCGCTATCGGGGCTCGCATCTGGACTCCGAATCGGCGCGCCGACGGCTACATTCGAATGGGACGGATCTATGCTGATCGTTGAAGACGGCACGGGCCTCCCTGATGCTGAGTCCTATGCCAGAGTGGCCGAAGCGGACGCGTACCACGCTGCGCGCGGTGGCGTTGCCTGGGCTGCGCTCAACGTGACCGACAAGGAAATCAAGCTGCGCCTGGCCACCGACTACATGCGGCAGCGCTTCGGCGGGCGGTGGAAGGGCTACCGACTCACCGAGGTCCAGGCGCTTGACTGGCCTCGCTATGGCGTCGTCGCCGATCGCGTGGCGCTGGCCTCGGATTCGGTTCCGATCCAGGTCCGCCGCGCGTGCTGCGAGCTCGCGCTCAAGGCCGTCACGCAGGCCCTGACGGTTGACGAGGCGGCGCAGGTCAAGAGTAAGCAGGTCGGGCCGATCTCGGTCTCTTACGCCGATGGAGCGCGCCAGAACATGCGGTTCGCAGCCGTCGAGAACATGCTGTCGCAGCTGCTTTCCAGCGGGTCCGGCATCAAGCTGGTTCGGGCCTGATGTCAGGCTTCTACGATGACATGGCCGCTACGGCGGCCGAGATGCTCGCCGAGTTCGGGCGGCCGGTCACGGTGACGCGCGAGACGCCCGGTGGCTACGACCCTTCCACCGGCACAACGACATCCGGCACCGTCCAGACCTGGGAACCCGCAGGCGTCAAGCTGGACTACACCCAGCGCGAGATTGACGGCACGTTGATCAAGTCCGGCGACCAACGCGTCTACATGAGCGCCGAGGCCGGGCTCGACCCGCAGACCGGCGACGCCGTGACGCTGGGCTCCGAGGTGTGGCGCGTCGTCACCTCCCGCACGCTGGCTCCGGCCGGCATCGCTGTCCTTCTCGACGTGCAGGTCCGCCGTGGGTAGCTTCGCAGACCAGCTCCAGGCTTTCGCCGACAAGACGAAGGTCAAGATGGAGACCGTCGTGAGAAAGGCCGCTCTGGACCTGCAGGGCGGCGTCGTGCTGCGCTCTCCAGTGGACACCGGCCGCTTTGTGTCGAACTGGATGGTCGGCATTGGCACCCAGAACCGAGACACGGTGGCCGCCGAGGACAAGACAGGGGGCGTTTCGCTCGCGCGCGTTGAGCCGGCGCTCGCGAACTGGGAGCCCGGGCAGGCAATCATCCTGAGCAACTCGCTGCCGTATGCGTATCGCCTTGAGTACGGCTGGTCGAAGCAGGCGGTTGGAGGGATGGTCAGGTTGACGGTCCAGGACTGGCGCGACTACGTGTCCAAGGCCGTCGCGGAGACGAAATGAGCATCACGACGATCTGCGCCTTGCTCGAGCAGCAGCTGCAGGCCCTGAACCCGCAGCTGCCCACCGCATTCGAGAACGTCGAGTTCACACCGCAGGCCACGACCTACCAGCGGGTGAACCACCTCATCAACACGCCGCGCGACCTGGCCGTCACGCTGGACATCCTGGAGTGGCGCGGCATCTTTCAGGTGATGGTCTGCGCGCCGCTCGGCAAGGGCCGCGGCGAAGCGCAAGCCCGCGCCCAGGCCATCGCCGACCACTTCGAGCCACCGCAAAACATCAGCGGTTCCGGCGTTCGCATTGACCTCCTGAAGACACCCGCCATCGCATCCGGCTTCAAGTCCGACGACCGCTGGTGCGTCCCCGTCTCCATCAGCTGGAGCGCGTTCAAGACATGACCCCATCCACCATCGAACTGCACACGACGCTGATCCGCATGCTCAAGGGCTGCATCAGCGCCTGGGAGCGCTGGCTCGACCAGCAGCGCACCAAGCAGTAGACACCACTCACCCTGCCTCGCAGGCCTGCCTCTCCCGCCAGGGACTCGCAGCCATGACGCCTCGCAGAAATCGGCCCCGACAGGGGCTCTTTTCATCGCGAAAGGCCCACCCATGGCTCAAGTACCCACCGGCACGCTGTTCTTCATCGCGTCCGCCTACGCCACCTCCAAGAACACCACCATCGTCACCAATGCAAGCGAGGCCGTCGTTACGTGTGCCGGGCACGGCTACAGCAATGGCGACATCGTCGAGGTCACGTCCGGCTGGGGCCGGCTGAACCTGCGTGTGTTCCGCATCAAGTCCGTGGCCACCGACACCTTCGTCCTGGAGGGCGCGGACACGACCAGCACGAACTACTTCCCGGCCGGCAATGGCATCGGGTCTGTTCGCAAGATCAGCACCTTCCAGCAGATCACCGGCGTCATGAGCCCGTCCTCCAGCGGCGGCGACCCGAAGACGGTGAACTACAAGTTCGTCGAGTCCGACGTCGAGTACTCCATCAATGACGGCTTCGCCGCCACGGGCTACTCGATGAACATCGACGCCGACCAGATCGGCAGCGCGGGCTACACGGCTCTGCGCACGCTGACCGACGTGCAGACGAACACCTGCTTGAAGATGCAGACGCGCTCCGGCTCGCTGATCTTCCAGCCCTGCACGGTGGCGCTGAACGAGGCCGTGCAGCTGCAAGACGGCCAGATCAACGTGGTGAAGGTCGCCTTCAACGGCAACAACCGCCTGACGCGCTACGCCTCCTGATCCCCGGGCCTGATGGCCCACCCCTAGCACCGACCCGGCTGGGTTCTTCCATTCGCGTGGAAGGCCCGGCTGGGCACGGGCATTTCATCTCCACGCGAAAGACCACTCCATGGCAAAGATCAAGCTCACCGCATCCCCGACCTTCAAGGCAAAGGTCAGCATCCCCATCCCTGGCAACCGGCCCGCTGATGTCGAGTTCGTCTTCAAGGGGCGCACGAAGGAAGCCTTCAAGGATTTCATCGACAACATCAGGGACCGCAAGGACCTTGAAGTGATCATGGACTGCGTTACCGGCTGGGAACTTGATGACCCGTTCGGCGTTGATACGGTGGAGCAGTTGATCAACAACTACATCGGCGCTTCCGCATCCATCATCGAGACCTACATCAAGGAGCTGACTGCCGCACGCTTGGGAAACTAGAGGCGGCCGCCTCGGCAATCTACGAACCGCCCCCAGAGGTCGCCGAGGGATTCGCGGCCGAGGACTACGAAGTCGAGCCGGTGGAGCTTTGGGAAGAGAACGTCCAGTCCTTCAACTTCTTCGCTGATGTATGCGCCACCCAATGGCGGGTCGGCATGAGCGGATACACGGGGTTGGACTACACGGCCGTTCTTGCGTGCATACGTCAACTTCGACTGCCGCGCAATCAGGCGGAGATCATGTTCGATGACGTGCGCTTGATGGAACGCGCTGCCCTGAAGGCGATGAACAAGAAGACCTAGCCGGCGCAGACCGGCGCCCCAACCAGCCCGCCGCGCGCGGGCTTTGTCGTTTCCGAAAGGCAAATCATGGAATCCATTACCGACCTGACCGTGTTCATCGCCAAGCAGGGGGATGAACTGGTCACTGACTCACGGGCCGTCGCTATCGCGTTCGGCAAGCGGCACGCGGACGTGCTCCGCAGCATCGAACGAATGGCCCGCTCAGTGGAGCCTGTGGTGTTCGATCACTACCGGCGCAATTTTGCGCTCGTTGACTACGCCGACAACAAAGGCCAGAAGCGCCCCATGTACCGCATGACTGCCGACGGCCTATCCGAGCTGGCCATGAGCTTCACTGGTGACAAGGCCCGTGTCGTGCGCATTCGCTTCATCGCAGCTTTCCGCGAGGTGTCGCGCCGACTGGAAGCCGCAGAGCGCTCCATCCTGGATCTGCTGCACCAGCATGACCGCCGCGCCGCCGTCTCCGAGACCAAGGGCCGCATCGGCTCAAAGCTGATGAATGAGCGCCGCAAGGAAAAGCCGCTGCTGGCTGATGAGTTCGGCCGCCTGGCCGGCCTGGCTCAGCCCTCGCTCCTGAACTGATTCCACGTTGCCTTTCGTGGCGCCCGCTTCGGCGGGCTTTTTTATGTCTGGACTCCTATGGCCGATGAAATCGCTGGCGTAGGCATACGCATTGACACGGATGACGTGTCCAAGGGGATCACATCCCTTGAAGCGTTCGCCTCCCAAGGCCCGAAGGTCGAGAAGTCGCTGCAAGGCGTCGAGACGTCTGCTTCTAAGACGGGGAAGACGCTCGCCTCGCTGGGCGGTGGCGGTGGGTCTGGCGCAGAAGCCGCGCTCAACAAGGTCGCCAAGGCAAGTGCCGAGGCCTCAAAGGGAGTTGAGAAGATCGGCGTGAGTGCCGGGCAGACCGCTCAAGCGCTGCGCCAGCTGCCTGCCCAGGTGCAGGACTTCCTGATCCAGCTTCAGGGCGGACAGAGCTTCCTGACGGCATTCTCGCAGCAGGGTTCGCAGATCGCGACGTCGTTCGGAGGTGTTGGAAATGCCGTTCGGTCTGTGGGTGCTCTCATCTCTCCATTGGCGGCCGGCATCGCGTCCCTCGCTGCCGCAGGAGGAGTGCTTGCGCTAGCCTACAACCAAGGTGCAAACGAAGCGCAAGCGTTCGGCCGCGCGCTGATCCTGAGTGGGAATGCTGTCGGATCGACTTCCGCGCAGCTCACCGAAATGGCGCGCGCGCAGTCGCTGGTAATCGGCACTCAAGGCCAGGCCGCTGAGGCTCTGGCGAAGCTTGCATCAACAGGACAGGTTGCGGCTGCCAGCCTGCAAGCGGCCGCCGAGGCGAGCGTGCGGTTCGCGCGGGTCGGCGGAGACATTGACGATCTCGTCAAGAAGTTCTCAGCCATCGGGAAAGACCCGCTCAAGGCGGTCATTGCCATCAATGAGGCGGAGAACTTCCTCACTGAGTCTGTCTACAAGCAGGTCAAGGCGCTGACGGAACGCGGGCAAATACTTGAGGCGGCTACCGTTGCTCAGCAGGCCTATGCCGCCGCAGTGAACGGCCGCTCGCAGCAACTTGAGCAGAACCTGGGAGCAATCGAGCGCGCATGGATGAACATCAAGGATGCTGCGAAGCTGGCGTGGGATGCGATGCTGGACATCGGACGCCAGCAAACGACAGCCAACCTTGATCGAGAGATTGCGCTTCTCCAGCGCCGGCAGCAGATCCTGTCTACTGGCAATGCCGCCCAGAAGACAGAAGCGGTCCTCATAGGAGAGCGTGTCGCAGCCCTTCAGAAGCAGCGCGCCGAACTTGCAGAGATCGAGCGCGAGCAAAGGCGCTATGCCGACAGGCAGGCAGAGTCCGCCCGCACCGTCAAAGCGTCAATCCAGGCCGACGAGGACAAGAAGAAGGCCATCAAGAGCCTGGCTGACGAGTTCGCTGCGCAGCGAGACGCTGCCAAGGTCTGGGCAGATTCATTCCTCGACTTCACAAAGATCCAACGCGAGGCCGAGGCCTCGACGCTCGGTCTTTCAAAGGGGCAAGCTCGCCTGCTTGAGTACCTGCAGAGCACCGGCTATTCCAACGCCAGCGAAGAGATGCGCCAACTGGCGCTGAACCAGGCCTATGGAGCGATCGCGGCAGAGAAGGCGGCTGAAGCGCAGAAAGAGCTGTCCAAGGCCCATGACGACTACATCAAGAGTCTGACCCAGTCTGCAGATTCCGTCCTCAAGCAGGTTCAAGCACTGGAGGATGAGGCTGATGCCGCAGCTATCGCTGCCACTGGCGAACTCAGCTTGGCGCAAGCCATCCACCAAGTTGCAATCGCCCGCCTTCTCGATCAGAAGAACGCGGCAGGCGACGACGACAAGGCTATTGCTGCGATCGAGCGAGAGATTGAGGGACGGCAAAGGCTGATCTCCCTCATTGGCGGCCAGGAGATGCGCAAGGCTGCCGAAGAGGCCAGCAAGGAGCTGGACAGGTTCCTTGATCCCACCCATGCAGATAGCTTCGGTGAGGCGCTCACCCGGGCTTTTGATGGGGCAGGTAATGCCCTCGCGAAACTCAGCAACAGCCTGCAGTCCTACGCCCAGCAGCAGAAGCGGCTGAGCGAGACGCAAGCGAACATCGACGTTGAGAGCAACCCAGCGAAGAAGCTGCGCGCGCAGCTGAAGCTCAACGAAGAGTCGCAGCGAGCCAGCCTAAATTTGTATGCCGGTATGGCTGGTGCGGCCAAGGGGTTCTTCAACGAAGGAACCCGCGGCTACAAGGCCCTGGAAGCCGCCGAGACTGCGTTCCGTCTGGTGCAGCTGGCCAGCGATCTGCAGAAGGGCCTCAGCGCCGCCGCGGTCGGCATTGCGACGCAGGCCCAGGGCGAACCCTACTCTGCCTGGGCTCGAATGGCCGCGATGGCTGCCGCGATGGCGGGGCTCGGGTTTGCTGTGACTGGCGGATTCGGCGGTGGCCCCACTTCTGGCGGCGACGGCGGCAAGCAGGCCACTGGAACCGGGACCGTCCTCGGCGATGCCGCAGCCAAGAGCGAGTCGATCTCCAAGTCCATCGACCGCCTGGCCGAGACGTCCAAGCTGCAGCTCACGACCCAAAGCGGGATGCTCGCGGCGCTGCGGAACATAGAGAACAGCATCTCAGGCGTTGCTGGACTGATTGTTCGGTCGAACTCAGGCGATCTGACCTCCGGGAACAGCTTCGGCATCTCTACTGGGACCAAGGTCAGCAACCTGATTGCCAACCCGTCGACTGGTGGTGGCGTATTCGGCGGGCTTGGCTATGTCGCTGACAAGTTGCTCACCGGCGGCAAGCTCACGGCCGCACTGTTCGGCAACAAGACATCAATCACCGGCACCGGCCTGAGCCTGCCACAGCAGACGCTGGCCCAGGCCATGGTGAACAGTCAGCTCCAGCAGTACGTCGACACCTACACGAGCAAGAAGTTCCTTGGCATCACGTACAGCACCTCGTCCGGCTCGCAGTACCAGGCCGCTGACGCGCAGCTCGCGCAGCAGTTCACGACGATCTTCAAGAGCTTCTATGACGGCGTGTCGGCGGCGGCTGGCCCGCTGGGTCAGTCCCTTGACGAGGTCGAGGCGCGCCTGAACGGCTTCGTCTTGAACATCGGCAAGATCGACCTCAAGGACCTGACCGGCGAGCAGATCAAAGAGAAGCTCACTGCCGTCCTTGGTGCCGCAGCCGACAACATCGCGACGGCGGCCATCCCTGGACTGCAGGCATTCCAGAAGGTGGGGGAAGGGTACTTCGAGACGCTGATCCGCGTGGCCTCTGGCGTTGAGTCCGCTACGGCCAGCCTGGAATCTCTGGGCATCGCCGCGATCGGGTTCGCCGACATCGGCCGCAAGCAGGGCGATGTGGCGACCGAGATCGTGCGGCAGTCCATCGCGCAGTTTGAGGCGATGGATGGGACGCTCTCCAGCGTCGGCAGCCTCATCAACTCCTTCAACGGCAGCGCTGACGATCTTGTCAGTGCCTACAAGTCGCTGGTTGACGTGCGCGACGTCCTCATCAGCGTCGGCAAGAGTGGCGACAGCCTGACGGCCGCCATGATCCGTGGCGCTGGCGGGCTGGACCAGCTGCAAAGCTCGCTGTCAGGCTACTTCGAGAACTTCTTCAGCGAATCGGAGCGCGCCGCCGCTGGCAAGGCGCAGTTGCAAACCCAGTTCGACCGCCTGGGCCTTGGCGCGCTGCCCGAGACCCGCGAGGCCTTCCGGGCTCTGGCGCAAGGCATCGACACCAGCACCGACGCCGGGCAAAAGCTGTACGCCCAGGTCATCGGCCTGGCTGGCGCCTTTGCCGACCTCGTGCCCGCGGTCGCGTCCGTCGCTGATACCACGGCCGAGACGATGCGCCGCCTGGCGCAGAGCTACGCCGACTCGCGCTCGCAGCTCGAGATTGAGCTGATGCGAGCCAATGGCGACGAGGCGGGAGCCCGGGCCCGTGAGCGTGCAGTCCAGCTGGCGCGCGACACCGCGGGCCTGTCCGCCGACGATGCCGCAGCCGTCGCTGCGCTGTACGACTACAACCGGGCGCTGCGCGACCAGATCGACGCCGCTCGGGCCGCCGTAGAGGCTCAGAAGGCCATCGAGGCAGCGCAGAAATCGGCGGCTGAGGCAGCCCAACGCGCCGCGGAGGCGTTGCAACGCACGTTCGATGACCTTGGCAGCACTCGCTTCGACCTCGAGAACCAGATTCTCGGGTTGGGCGGGAACGCTGAAGAGGTGGCGCGCCGCACTCGCGAGCGCGACCTTGCCAAGCTCACGGAAGGACTGAGCGCCGACGACGCTGCTCGCGTGGCCGCGGCCTATGACTACAACATCGCGCTGCAAAAGCAGGTCGAAGAGATGACCAAGGCGCAGGATGCGGCAAAGGCGCTGGCGGACGAGCAGGCCAGGGCAGCCCAGGAAGCCGAGCGTGCAGCCGAGCAGTTCCGTCAGGCCTGGCAGTCGATCACCGACACGCTGTTCGAAGAGGTCACCCGCATCCGCGGCCTGCTGGGCGGCGGCGGCGCCGAGTCTCTGTCTCAAGCCCAGGCACGGTTTGCCATCACTACCGCCCAGGCGCGCTCCGGCGACCAGGAGGCCGCAAAGCTCTTGCCGGGACTCAGCCAGACGCTTCTGCAGCTTGCCGAGGCCAACGCGACCAGTCTGCTGGACCTGCAGCGCATCCGCGCGCAGATCGCCGCAAGCCTGGAGCAGACCGGCGGCCAACTGGCTGGCCGCTACGGGCTCACGCTGCCCAAGTTCGATGTCGGCACGAACTACGTTCCCAAGACCATGGCAGCCATCGTCCACGAAGGCGAGGCCATCGTGCCGCGCGCCTACAACCCGGCCGCGGTGGGCGGCTCGCTGTCCTCCGGCACTCAGGCGCTGACCGATGAGGTGCGCGGGCTGCGTGAGGACAACAGGGCTCAGGCCCTGGCCATCGTGAAGCTGCAGAGCGATCTAAACAAAGTGATCAAGCGTTGGGACTCAAACGGCATCCCTGAACAGAGGCCAGTCGAAGCATGAACACTCCGTTGCGCATCGTTCAGAGCCTGCCGGTGAGCGACAGCGTGCTGCTGGGCTCAGACGTCTCCGAGAGCCTCTATCCAGCTTGGTCTGCTGGGGCGAACTACAACATGGGCGACCGTGTCCACCTCGTCAGCACGCACAAGGACTACGAAAGCGTCGTGGCAGCGAACGTCGACAACAACCCCGCGACGGCTCTCCAGTGGTCAGAGGTTGGACCTACGAATCGCTGGGCCATGTTCGACCGCAGCCCCACAACGCAGACAGCCAAGGCCGGTGGTTTCTGGTATCGCCTAGCACCTCCGGGCGCCTACAACGTGGTGGCGCTGATGGGTCTTACCGGTGCGCAGACGCTGCGCGTCCGCATCTCGCACGCCACGCATGGCAGCCTCTTCGACAAGACCATTGACCTCACCAGTCTGCCGATGCAGGCAGGCTGGTGGGAGTGGTTCTACGGCGAGCGTCGCGGCCCATCGCTTGCAGTGCTGGAAGTGCCCGGCATCTTGGGCAGCGAACTGCGAATTGACGTCACCGGCACCACTGCGCTCGCGGCCGGCCTGTTTCTCTTCGGGCAGTCGAAGAACGTCGGGCTAGGCGTGCTTCAAGGGGCGCGCCTGGGAATCCAGGACTTCAGTCGGAAGGAAACCAACGAGTGGGGCGACACGGTCCTAGTGCAGCGCGCATTCGCCAAGCGCGCCAGCTTCGACATCCCGGTACCGGCTGACCAGGTCGACGAAGTGATCAGCTATCTCGCCGGTATCCGAGCAACGCCTTGCCTGTTCATCGGGCCGCGCTACGAAAGCGCCGTGATCTACGGCTTCTATAAGGAATTCGACATGAACATTGCCTATGCAAGCGTCAGCGAGTGCTCGCTGGAAGTGGAGGGGATGGCATGACGACCATCTCGACATTGCCTCCGGCTCCGCAGCCAACCGACGACGTCCCGACGTTCAACTCCAAGGCGTTCGCCCTGCTGGCGGCGCTGGCGCAGTTTGTCTCGGAGACCAATGCGGTAGCTGGTGAGACGAACACCGCCGCGGGCACAGCGACAACCGGGGCAGGCACAGCGACGACGAAGGCAGCAGCGGCTGCCGCGTCTGAGGCCGCATCGCTGGCGAATGCACAAGCTGCGGCTGCAAGCTCAGGAGCGATTGCCTGGGTGAGCGGCACCACCTATGCGGTGGGCGACGTGCGCTGGAGTCCGGCCGACGGGCGGGTGTACAGGCGCCGCACCGCAGGCGCCGGCACGACGGATCCGAGTGCAGACCCTACGAACTGGGCCGCGCTGTCTGGGAATGGCCTGCAGCTCGCCACTGTCTCTGGCACGTCGGCCACGGTCGCCGCCAACACCGACACCAGATTCAGCAACGCGGCCGCATGCGCCGCCACGGTGCCGGCACTGGCGGTCGGCGAGAGCGTCGTCATCCGTTTCGACAACGGGCGCTTCGACAACACCGTCGACATCGGCGCTCGCTCGATGGTCGGCCCCAACGGCGTCATCTGCAGCGGCGTGATCACCCTCAACACCATCCCCATGCTCGCGCTTCGCTGGTGGGGTGACTACTACAGGAGCAACTAGCCATGGCTGGCACGCAATCTCAGATGGGCTTCGGTGCAGGTGCGACGCCTAAGAAGGTCACCATCTACACGAGCGGTACCGGAACGTTCACACCGGACCCGTCGTCGACATGGAGGCGCGAGCGCCTGGGCGGTGGCGGAGGCGGTGGTGGTGGTGGGAACACTGGCACCAGTGGCGGCGCCGGTCAGCCTGGCGGCGTGTCTGACATGTGGGTCAAGAATGACGGGGTAGCAAAGACCTATGCCGTTGGTGCCGCAGGAGCCGCGGGAGCAAGCTCAAGCGCAGGCGGTGATGGCGGGGCAACGACCCTTGGAGGAAGCTCTGCTCCTGGTGGTCTTGGTGGCGCGGCTGGTCCTGCGTCTGGCAGCTACATCGCGCCGCCGCGTGGCGCACAAGCACCTTTCCAGACCTACGGCCGCGCAGGTGATGGCGGCGTTTCCACCGGCCCAGGCACCGCAGGGACTGGTGGCGTGATCGTGATCGAGGAATACTGACATGCGCTGGGCACTCATCGAATCAGGCCGCGTGGCCAATGTGGTCGAGCAGGACGACCAGCCGCAGATTGAAGGCCTGTGGGTGGCTTGCGGTAACGCTGGCCCGGGCTGGCTCTGGGACGGCGGCGAGTTCTCCGACCCGGCGCCTTCCGTAGCGGCGTCGCGCCACCTCAGCGTGGGCAGCTTCTTCGACCGCTTCGGACCGGCCAAGTGGGCCATCCTGGCCGACACCTCTGCCAGCGTGCAGGCCGTCGTGAGGGACGCCAGCGTGCGCCGCTACATCGACCTGGACAACCCGCAATTGCCTTCCGGTCTGGCTGTCATCGTGGCGGCTGGCCATGCCATCGACGCCGACGAGATCCTCACCGCCCCTGTGCGTGACGAGGAGCGGCCGTGAGCCTGCAGCAGATAGCCGTCGCCGTCGACCAGCTGGGCAACGCGCTGCTCGGCGGATGGGCCGACGAGACCATCAGCGCCAGGGCCTGGCGCCAGCGCCACAAGCGTCGTTGGCTGGTGGTCATGCGCGTGGTCGACAGCATCGCGCGCCTCTTTGGACAGCGTGACCACTGCCGCAAGGCGCACGAGTCCGAGCTCCTTCGAATGCAGTCGCCGCCGCAATCCAGGCCGGCCGACACCGGATCCAAGCAGCCCGCCTAGAGCGGGCTTCTTTTTGCCCGCAACGAACCCCGAAAGAGATCCCGATGGCAAATGCAGAGACCGCCGCAGACGCCGCCGCAAGTGCCAGCCTCAAGGCAACCGTGGCCGGGGCTGGCATCTTGAGCCTTGGAGGCCTGACGGCCAATGACATCGCCATCTACGGTGGCCTGCTCATGGGCGCGGCCGGCTTCGCACTCCAGTGGTACTACCAGCGCCGCCGCGATCGTCGGGAGCTGGCAGAGCATCAGGCGCGGATGGCCCTCTATGAGTAGGCAGCGCATCGCAGCGGCGCTGTTGACGCTCAGCGCTGCCGGGTTCGCCACCTGGCAGGCCAGCGAGGGCTTCACGGCTGCTCCCGTCATCCCGACCAAGGGCGATGTGCCGACCATCGGTCACGGTAGCACCCGCTACGAGGACGGCACGCGCGTGACGATGGCGGACCCTCCCATCACTCGCAAGCGTGCAGCAGAGCTGGCCCGCAACCTGCAGCGTGAAGACGAGAAGCGCTTCGCGGCCACGGTGCCGGGCGTCACTTTGACGCAGGGCGAGTACGACCTCTACATCAACTGGGTGGGCCAGTTTGGGATCGGGAACTGGCAGAAGCCGCAGTCCCCGCGAACATGGTTGCTGCGCGGGGACTACCTCGGCGCATGTCAGGCCCTGCTGACGTGGAGATTCCAGGCCGGCCGCGACTGCTCGCTGCCGGAGAACTGGGGGCTGCAAGGCTGCCGCGGCGTCTGGACCCGACAACAGGACCGCCATGCGAAGTGCATGGCTGAGCAGACGCCATGACCAAAGCCCTTGCCATCACCATCATCCTGTTGTTGGCCGCTCTAGGCTACCAGTGGGGCAGGGGAGAGCACGCCCGCGCAGAGCTGGCCACCGTGCGCGCCGACATCGATCGCCAGATCCGCGAGGCCGAGTCCGCGGCCCGCGCTACCGAGACCCGCCGCATCCAGCGGCTGAAGGAGGCCCAAGATGCCGAGTTCATCGCCCGTCAAGACGCGCAGCGCGATGCTGCTGCTGCCCGCGCTGCTGCTGAGCGCCTGCGCCAGCAAGCCCTGCGCGTCGCCGCCACCAGTTGCGCCGCCAGCGATTCCGTCATTGCCGTTGGCGGCCCGCCAGCCCAAGACGGACCAAATCTGCTTGCCGACGTGCTCGGCAGCCTTGCAGAGCGCGCTGACAGGCTGGCAGAGCAGGCTGATGCCGCCCGCATTGCCGGCCGACTCTGCGAGCGGGCCTACGACTCCCTGAAGGAGCTGCCATGAGGATGCCGAAGTACGAGTGGTACCAGGACGCCGCCGGCGAGTACCGCTGGCGCCTGAAGGCCGCGAACGGTGAGGTCGTGGCCAGCGGCGAGGGCTACAAGACCAAGGGCGGCGCACTGCGCGGCATCGACGCCCACCGCCGGGCCGCGGTCACGACCCGAGTCGTGCAGGCCAAGGTCTGAAGCCATGAGCTGGCACGCGCAGCCGACCTCGGCGACGCTGCGCTACTACGCCGACAACGCCGACGCTCAGCAGGCCTATGACAGCCGCGTGGAGCCCGTGGCGCTGGCCCAGGCCGAGCTGCTGGGCGGCCGGCTGGCCTACCTGCACGCGGCCTCGCGCCCGGGCGGCGGAGAGGTGACCAGGAGCCAGTGGCGCGGCCTGATCCAGCTGCTGCACGCCCAGCACGGCGTGCTGTATGCGCTGGTCGAACGCGACGCCGGCTATTACTGGATCTGCACTCGAACCGGGCGCCAGGTGCAGCTTGACCTACCCGGGCTGGCCTGATGTGCCCGCTGTGCCGAGGGCCCCACCGGCTCAGCCAGTGCCCGAGGTGGATTTGTTCCGGCCTTGATTCCAGAGCCGCGGCAACGAGGACGGGCAGCAGGGCTCTCATGGCTATCCATTCCCTCCGCGCCAGTCGTGTCCGGTCAGGTGCTTGTTCGTCGGCGCCAGGGAATAGTTCTCGTCCAGCGTCTCTGGGCAGTCGCGCAGCTCGCAGCTGCCCTCAACTCGTGTCGCCGTGGGGTCGCGCTGCAGGGCGTCCGCCTCGCGGTACCGGCAAGGGCTCTTGCGCCGCCGGCCCCACTGGTCGGTCATCAGCCAGAACCAGAACTCAGTCGATTTCATGGCGCCAGTCTGCGCCTGACGGTGGCTCAGCAGGTGAGCGTTGAGCGGGAAAATCTCCCCGCTAAGCCGCATGGGCGCGTGGCCATTTTATGCCTCCGGTTTCCCATCACCTCGTCTGCAAGCCGCGCCAGTGCTCGCGCGAGGGCTCGGACTCTTAATCCGTAGGTCGAGTGTTCGAGTCACTCAGGGCCCACCAAAATTAAGTATGCAGATCAAGCACTTGGCGTCTCGGCGCCAGGTGCTTTTTGCTATCTGCCTTCAGAGCCCCAGCAGTGCTTTCGCTCGCGCGAGATGCTCCAGGCGATCATCCAGCCCGTTGTAGCCCCCGTTGATGCGTTTGGTGACGGCGCGGGCATCGTCGGCCTCGGCCAGCGGGCCGATCTTGCGTGATTGCCAGAACCAGCAGGCGACGTCGACGCAGGCGAACGCATCCAGTGCCAGCCGGGTGGGATCGCTCACGTAGTCGATGCCCGTGAACTGGCTGTAGTCCCGGTAGTTGTTGCGACCGGTCAACTGGATCAGGCCTCTGCCCTTGAAGCGCGGCCCATCGCCGGGTTCGCTGTTGCCGAGGTCGGTACGGCCGTTGTAGGCGTTGCCGTCCGCCAGTTCCTCCGCGTACAGCAGCGAGCCCGATTCATGGGCAAGCTGGGCGATGAAGTGGGCGATCTGCAGCGGACTGTCGATGCCGTAGCGGGTCATGCCCTTGACCAGCGGCTCGTAGTACAGGTCGATGCGCCTGGGCATCGCACGCGGCATCACGATGCCCAGCTTCTCCTTCGTCGGGCCGGGCGGCAGCCCCGCCAGCAGCCGCGCCATCGTGGCGTCGCCCGGTGTCACCAGGCCGTCCGACTCGGGCAGGCCCATGGAACGGGTCTCGAAGGCGCGGATCGCGTCGATGGTGTTGGGGCCGATCTGCCCGTCGACACCCAAAGGCATGGGGGTGCTCCCGCTCCAGGCTGCGGCGTTGAGGTTGAGCAGGACCTGGACGATGCGGACATCCGCGACATCGTTGCGGGCGCCCAGCCCGACGCTTTTGGCGATGCACATGGCACGGCTCCCTGACGGTCAAATCGATGATCGACGGTAGGCGCCCTTTGCCCTGCGTGAATCCCCAATCCGGAGGACGGCAGGCACCTAGGGCAGTGGCCGGATGCTGCCGCCCAGGCTGCCGGGCGGATGGCTGTCGTTGATCAGTTGCCAGACGCGTCCCGAGCGGGCCATCTGCGAGAAGCCCTGGCGGAGGTGGCGACGGTCGGCCTCGTTCAGCGTGTGGCGCGACAGGTAGACGCCACTCTCGGACCAGCCCAGTTCATCCAGCGGTTCGACGCGCATCTGCTTGATCAACGGGGTCAGCTCGGCCTCCTGGAGCAGGGTGCCGACGAAGATCGAGGCCGCCATCACCGTACCCTGAGCCAGGCCCTGGCGCAGCGCCCGGGCGACGCCCTCGACGTTCGATTCCTCGATGAGACGCCTCTGCAGACGCAGTGCTGTGACCGCGCTGTCGTAGGCGGGGCCGAAGCTGAAGCCGCGCACCACGGCGAGCTTGAGGTCGGGCTGGGCGAGCAGCTCGGCCAGGGAATGCGGGACCGGCCCGTCGCGCCCCAGCACCACCAGGCTCGCCCGGACCTGGATCAACGGCACGAACTCGCCATCACGGTCCCGCGACGGCGAAGCCGAGGCCGGCATCAGCAAGTCGGCCTGACCGGTGTCGAACATCCTCTGCAGCCGCGCCCGCGGCACGCGCTGGATCTGGAACTCGCAGCCTGCGCTGGCGCCGAGTTCTCGCAGCAGCGTCGGATAGATGCCGGCGCCGCGGCCGCCATCGAAGCTGACGCTGAGCCCGAGGGGCGCCATGGGCACATCGACGGCGCGGGAGCAGCCGGCTCTGGCGGCCGTCGTGGCCGCCAGCAGGCAGGCCATCCACAAGCCCGCTGTCACCGTTTTGTTCATGCCCTTCCGTCCCTGGATTCGCAGCGACCATTGTGCGCGACATGCCGTTCCAGTGCATCGAAGAGCCATTGCACGACGACCGCCAGGGCCGCGGCGGGCAGCGCGCCGGCCAGCATCAGCGTCGTGTCGTTGACGGCCAGACCCGCCACGATGCGCTCGCCCAGGCCGCCCGCGCCGACGAAGGCTGCGACGGTGGCCGTGCCGACGTTGGTGACAGCCGCCGTCTTCACGCCGGCCATCAGCGTCGGCAGGGCCAGCGGCAGCTCGATGGCGCGCAGCACCTGGCCGCGGGTCAGGCCCAACGCCAGCGCCGCCGTGCTCAGGCCGGCGGGCACGGCCTGCAGTCCCGCATGCGTGTTGCGCACGATGGGCAGCAGCGCATAGACGAACAGGGCCAGCAGTGCCGGCACGAAGCCGATGCGGCCGACGAGGGCGATCAGGAAGGCCAGCAGCGCCAGCGACGGCAGCGTCTGCAGCAGGCCCGCCGTGGCCATGACCGGCGCGGCCAGGCGCGGCAGGCGATGGGCCGCGATGCCCAGCGGCACCGCCACGGCGATGGCCAGTGCCAGCGAGGCCAGCACCAGGGCCAGGTGCTGGGCCAGCAGCTTGGCCAGGTCGGGTGCCAGCAGCCGGGCCGTCAGGCCCTGGCGCGCCGTGCCGCCCCCATCCTGCTGCACAAAGCCGCGGGCCACGTCGGCGAAGGGCCGGCCGTCCAGCTCGGCGGCGGCGTTCAGGCGCGTCATCTCGGCCTGCGGCAGCCGGCCGGCCAGGCCCAGCAGCGGGCGCTCGTCCACCGCCGCGCGCATCAGCAGCACGGCGTCGTAGCGCGGGAAGAAGCCGCGGTCGTCGCGCAGCACGCGCACGGGCTGGCGGGCGAGCTGGGCGTCGGTGGTGTAGACGTCGATCAGGTCGACCTGGCCGGCCGCCAGTGCCGCGTAGGCCAGGCCATGGTCCAGGCCGGCGCCGGCCTCCAGCGCGAGGTGGTAGGCGCGCCGCAGCGCCGGCCAGCCGTCAGCGCGGGCCATGAACTCGTGCGACAGGCCGGGCCTGAGCCCCGAGGCCTTGGCGGCCAGATCCGAGAGGGTCGTGATGCCCAGCCGCGCCGCATCCGCCTCGCGCAGCGCCAGTGCGTAGCTGTTGTTGAAGCCCAGCGGCACCGCGGCCTTCAGCCCCAGCGGCTGCAGCCAGGCATTGATCTGCGCCAGCGGCGCCTGCGCATCGGCGGGCGAGTCGCGCCTGAGCAGCTCGCGCACGATGGTGCCGGTGTACTCCGGGTAGAGGTCGATCTGGCCCTGCTGCAGCGCCGCGGCCAGGATGGCCGTGTTGCCCAGGCCCTGGCGGTGCTCGGCGGCAACGCCCTGGCCGACCAGGGTCTGCGTGACGATCTCGCCGATCAGGTAGCTCTCGGTAAAGCGCTTGGAGCCGACCTGCAGCGCGGGCGCGGCATGGGCCGCGGCGACGAGCCAGGCCACCAGCAGGGGCAGCAGCAATCGCAGGGGCCGGCAGCTCGTCATGCCGGCATGGTGCCTCAAGCCGCGAGGTGCCTGTCGGACATGCCTTACAAGCCGCCGCCGCCGTGTCCGAATGCAACCGCGGGCGGCTCCCTCTAGAGTTGTAGACACTGTTTCAGAGGAGGGCCTCATGTCTCGTGCCACCGATCATCTGCTGCGTCAGCATCTCGACAGCCTGGGCGTCCATCTGCGCCAGTGCCGCACGCTGTCCGACCGCCGGCTGCGCATGCTGTGCTCGCTGGAGGCCCTCGACGCGGCCATCAGCGAGCGGGTGTTCACGACGGTGGTCATGGGTACGGCACTGATGGCCGTGGTGCTGAGCCTGCTGGTCTGACGCCGCGCCCCCAGCGCTGCAACGGCGGCCCGCGGGCCGCCGTTTTCGTGGGCGGTCACAGCACGGCCGCAGGTTCCGGGGAGCGGGCCTGGGCGGCCTCCGTCACCGGCACCCACACCCTCAAGTCATCACGGCCCGCCTCGCCCAGCGCCAGTGCAGCGCCGGGCACCAGCACGCGGTAGCCCGCTGGCGGGGCCGTGCCGGCGCCGGGCGGCGCGCGCTGCACCAGCACCTCGATGCGCCGGCCTCCGCCCAGCAGCTGCACGCGTGCCTGGCGCCAGTGCGGTGGCAGGCAGGGCTGCACGCGCAGCTGGCCACCGGCCAGCTTGACGCCGCAGATCGACTCCACCGCCGCGCGCAGCAGCCAGCCGGCCGCGCCCGTGTACCAGCTCCAGCCGCCGCGGCCGGCATGCGGCGCGGCGGTCTCGATGTCGCCGGCCACCGCGAAGGGTTCCAGCCCGTAGCTTGCGCCATGCGGTCCGCGGTGCGCCGGGCTGATGGCCGTGAAGGCCGCCCAGGCGCGCTCCGCCTGGCCGAGCTGGGCGCTGGCCATCAATGCCCAGGTGGCGCCGTGGTTGTACTGGCCGCCGTTCTCGCGCACGCCGCCGGGGTAGGCCTGGATGTAGCCGGCCGGGGGCTGGTGGTCCTTCAGCGGGGGCCACAGCAGGCGCAGCAGGTGGGCATCGCGGTCGTGCAGCTCGCGCCAGGCGCTGTCCAGTGCCTGCCTCGCGCGCTCGGGCCGGGTCGCGCCGGTCAGCACGGCCCAGGCCTGCACGATGAGGTCGATGCGGCATTCGCTGTCGGCGTGCGTGCCGAGGATGCTGCCGTCGTCGAACCAGCCGCGGCGGTACCAGTTGCCATCCCAGGCCTGGGCGTCCAGCGCGGCGGCCAACTGCGCGCGGGCCTGCTGCCAGCGGGCGGCGCGGGCCGTCTCGCCGCGGGCCACGGCCAGCGGTTGCAGCGCGTCGATGACGGCGCACAGGAAGAAGCCCATCCACACCGACTCGCCGCGCCCCTCGGCGCCAACGCGGTTCATGCCGTCGTTCCAGTCGCCGGTGCCGAACAGCGGCAGGCCGTGCGCGCCCACCGGCAGGCTCACGTCGATGGCGCGCGCCGCGTGTTCGTAGATGGGCGCCGTCTCGTCGCTGACGGCGGGCACCTCGTAGACGTCCTCCTGGCCCTCGGGAACGGGGCGCCCCTGCAGGAAGGGCACGGCCTCGTCGGCCAGCGCCGTGTCGCCGGTGCGCTCCACGTAAAGCGCCAGGGCCAGCGCCAGCCACAGCCGGTCGTCGGCGAAATGGGTGCGCACGCCGGCTCCGGCCGGCTCGTGCCACCAGTGCTGCACGTCGCCGGGCGGGAACTGGCGCGCGGCGTGGCGGCGGATCTGTGCCGCCAGCCGGTCCGGCGCATGCTGCACCAGCGCCATGGCGTCCTGCAGCTGGTCGCGGAAGCCGAAGGCGCCGCCGGCCTGGTAGAAGCCGGCCCGCGCCCAGATGCGGCAGCCCAGCACCTGGGCCGGCAGCCAGTGGTTCACGAGCGCGTCGAAGGCCGGGTCGGGCGTCTGCACCTGCACCGGCGCGCTCAGGCGCCGCCACACGTCGCGCTGGCCGGCCAGGCGGCGCAGCGGGTCGGCCGCCCAGGCCGCCGCGGCCTGCTCGCGTGCGGCGCCCAGGCTGGGGGCATGGCCCAGCAGCACGGTGCCGTGCCAGGCATGGCCGGCCTCCAGGCGCAGCGCCACGGCCAGCAGCGCGGCTGGGTCGGTGGCCGGGCCGGCCTGGCCGTCCAGCGCATGGGGCGCAACGAGGCGGCCCTCGTCGTCGAACAGCAGGCGGCGGTCGGCACTGGCCTCGACGGCGGCCGTCCACGGCCGGGGCACGTTCAGGTCGGGGCTGAAGCCGGCGTCCCGTGGCCAGGACCACAGTGCCTCGTCGCCCGCCAGCGCGTCGAGCTGGCCCCGCGTGGCGTCGCCGGCGCGCGTCGGGCGCAGCGCCATCCAGGCGGTGTGGCCGCCGAAGCCGTTGAGGCCGTCGGCCTGCGTGGCCAGGGCCAGCAGCGGCCCGTCACCCGCGGCGGCTTCCAGCCGCGTGATGACGCTGCGGCGCGCGCCGCCGTCCATGCCCAGCTGCCACTGCGCGGCGGCGAGCAGCCGCATCGGCCGTGGCGGCCGGCCGGGTGCGGCGTGCAGCTCGACCTGGCACTGCCTGACCGCCGTGGCCGCGTCCACCGTCCAGCGCAGGCGCACCACCATGCCCGGCAGCTGGAAGGCCAGGGCCGTCGCGCCGGGCAGGTGCGCCACCTGCTGGCTCGCACTGGCGCGGCCCAGCAGCCAGGCGTCGCCGCTGGCCAGACAGTGCAGGATCAGCCATTCGCCGGGCGAGTCCAGCAGCGCGTCGTTGGACCAGGGCGTGATCTGGTGCAGCCGGCTGTTGCCGGCCCAGGCGACCCCGTTGCCGCGTTCGGACACCTGGCAGCCGAAGTTCTCGTTGGCGATGACGTTGACCCACGGCCGTGGCGGCTGGGTCTGTGCGCCGAGTTCGAAGCAGCAGGCGCCGCTGCCGGCATCGAAGTGGCTGGCGGGCGTGGCCGTGCCCGGCAGCGCGGGGACGACGGACACCCGCGTCGCGCCCGCGCTGCGCCGCGCCTTGGCGGCCTGCTCGTGGCTCTGCCCCAGGCGCTCGAGTTGCTGCGCCAGCGGCCGGCCGTCGGCAAACCAGCGCACGCGCGCCAGCAGGTTGAGCGCCAGGCGCGTGTCCGGCCCCACGGCCTCGTCGGCCAGCACGTGCACCCGGCAGTGGCCGTGCAGCTGCTGCTCCGCCAGCGAGCGCAGCGCGCGCGACACCGGCGCCAGGTAGGACGGCGGCTCGGCGTCCAGCACCACCACGTCCACCGGCAGCGGGCTGCCCTGGGCCTGCAGCAGCGCGCACAGCTCGCGCACCATGACGACGCCGGTCGCGTCCGCCACGCGGACCAGCACGATGGGGTCGTCGCCCGAGATGCCGTGGCGCCACAGCGCATCGCGCTCGAAGCCGCTCTCCGGCACCGGCAGGTTCTCGCGCGCGGCCTGCGAGGTCAGCAGGGTCTGCAGCGTCAGGCCCGCGCGCCAGGCGCCCGGCGCCAGGCCGGCGCCCTGCGTGCGCACGCCGGCCATGGTGTGGGCCAGCGTCAGCGCGCGATCGCACAGCGCGGGCTGGCGCAGCTTGTCCAGCAGGTGCGACAGCGTCTGCGGCTCGCGGGCCGCGGCGGTGGCCAGCGTCAGCGTGATGCGCGCCCCTGGCGGCAGCGTCAGTGCCAGGTGCAGCAGCGAGATCGGGTCGTTGCCGGTGTCGGGGGTGCCGGCCTCGGTGTGCAGGCCCGCGGCATCGCCACCCAGCAGGGCCTGCGCGTCGGCGTGCGCGATGACGCCACCCGGCTGGCCGGGCGTGCCGCCGCGTGCCAGCCAGTGGGCGCGGTCGGCCGCGGCGCGCAGCTGCTCCAGCCGCGCGCCGCCGTCCAGCTCCACGCCCACCAGTGCGTGGACCGCATGCACGGCCTGCTCGTTCGGGCTGCGCGGCTGGCGCTGCCAGTGCAGGGCCTGCTGCCCGGGCTCCCAGCGCGCCTGCAGGAAGAGCTTGCCGAACGCCGGGTGGGCCAGGTCGGCCTTGGGCGGCGCCAGCACCGGCTCGAAGCTGGACACCAGTGCCAGCCGGCGCGGCCGCCGCGCGAGGTTGCGCAGCGTGATGCGGCGCAGCTCCACGTCATCCTCCACGGCCACCCACACCTCGGTGTGGGCGCGCAGCTCCTCGCCCTCGGCGGTGAACTGCGCGCTGGCCGGGTGCAGGCGGCAGCCGTAGCGCCACTGCGGGCCGGGCGTGGGCCGCAGCGTGAGGGAGCGCCAGGGGCTTTGTTCGGGGGCGCCGTTCCAGGGCAGGTCCAGGTCGCGCAGATGCAGGTGGTGGCCCAGCAGGTCTTGCGCGAGGTCGTCGCGCCAGCGGCTCACCAGCACCTGGCTGCCGGGCTCGCCCCAGACCAGCGTGCCGCCGCCATGCTCGCGCAGCATGGCGCTGAGGCGGTCGTTGCCCAGCCATGCGGTGGCGGGCAGGGCGCGGCCGTGCAGCTCGGGCACGACCAGCGAGATGTGGGCCCGCCGCGGTGCGCTGCGCAAGGGCCTGGGTGGCGGCTCGCGCAGCGGCGCCACCTTGTGCGGCGCGCGCTCGTGCAGCAGCCAGCGCACCGCGCACAGCCGCGGCTCGGCGTCGGCCCAGCGCTGCGGCGCGCCGCCGCAGAGCACCTCGGTCAGGGCGACCAGGGACATGCCCTGGTGATGGCTCATCGCCGTGCCGATGCGCTGGAAGCGCGGCCCCGGCGGCGCGCCGACGGGCGCCTCGGGCAGGCGTCCGACGGTGTAGTCCAGCGCCTCGACGAAGCCGCCGTCGTGCCGGGCACCCAGGGCCTGCAGCGCGCGCAGGTTGGCCACCGCCGCGCGCGGCATCACCATGGTGGCCATCAGGCTGGCGTAGGGGGCGACGACGCGCTCGTCGACGGGCGTGTCGCGCAGCGCCAGGCTGGCCACGCCCTGCGGGCCGTACTGGTAGGCCAGGCTCGGGTCGCGCTTCGCGTAGGCGCTTTCGGACACGCCCCAGGGCAGGCCCGCCGCGCGGCCGGCGCGGATCTGCTCCATCACCGTCGCCCGGCCCGCTTCGGCCAGCGCGCTGCCGGCCGGCTCGTCCAGCACCAGCGAGGGCATCAGCATCTCGAACATCGAGCCCGACCAGCTCTTCAGCCCCGTCATGCGGCCGCGCGAGAAGAAGGGCCGGCCCAGCGCACCCCAGTGCGCAGGCGGCACGTCGCCCTTGGCGATGGCCACGAGGCTGGCCAGCCTGGCCTCGGAGGCGAGCAGGTCGTAGTGGTTCTGGTCCAGCCGCTCGGTGCCCGGCTCGGTGCCCACGCCTGCGACGGCGCCGATGTGCAGCAGCCGGCGCTGCGGGTCGTAGAGCCAGCTGAAGTCGTGGGCCAGCGCCATGGCGCGGGCCCGCACGGCCACGCCGTTGAGGGCCTCGGCCACGGCCGGCGGCGGGGGCATGCCTTCACCACCGCGCGCATAGCCCTCGCAGGCCGCTGCGACGACGAGCAGGTGGGCGCAGAGATTGCCGCTGTCGACGGTGGAGACATAGGGCGGCTCCAGCACCGCCAGACGCTGGGTGTCGATCCAGTTGTACAAATGGCCGCGGTGGCGGGGCAGGGTGTCCAGCGTGTCCAGGGTGCGCTGGATGCGCTCGGCCAGGCCGACGTCGTGCAACCAGCCGAATTCGCGCGCGCAGCAGGCCGACAGCAGGTACAGGCCGACGTTGGTGGGCGAGGTGCGGTGGGCGACGGCGATGTCGGGGTCGAACTGCACGTTGTCGGGCGGCAGGTCGTTGTCATCCCGGGTGACCCAGCGCTCGAACCAGCGCCAGGTGTCGCGTGCCACGCCCAGCAGGTACTGGCGCTCGTCGTCGTCGATGGCCTCGCGGCGCGGCCGCGGGCGCGGCCGGCTGGCCAGGCCTATCCACAGCGGCGTCAGCGCCCACGCGGCCAGCAGCGGCAGGGCCATGTCCCAGTCCACCGGCCGGCCGATCAGGGCCGGCGTCATCAGCAGCAGGGCCAGTGCGCCGCTGGCGAGGGTGATGCGCCGGTGCTGGCGCCACAGCGGCAGCCAGTCGGTGCGTGCCGCGGCCTCGGCGGCGTCGGCGGTGGTCCACTCCAGCAGGTGCTGGTGGCTGACCCGCTGGCGCCACAGCGCGCGGGCAATGGCATCCAGGCTGAGCCACGTGGCTGCCGGCAGCATGGCCAGGTGCCAGACGACGCCGCCGATGGCGCGACCCAGCTCGATGGCGGCCTGGCGGTAGAAGCGCGGCAGCGAGAGGCGCTCGCGTGCCGGCGCGCTGGCCGCGAGCGCCCCCATCAGCGGCCCGGCGCCGAAGGCCGCGGCGACCAGCCCCAGCGCGTAGGCCGGCGTCAGGCCCACGCCCACCCAGGAGGCCACCAGCAGGGCCAGCGCGGCCGGCGCCACGAGCGAGCGGCGCAGGTTGTCCAGCATCTTCCAGACGTGGATGGCGCGCAGGCCCCAGCGGCCGGGGCTGGCGAGGAAGGGCAGCAGCTGCCAGTCGCCGCGTGTCCAGCGATGGATGCGCGAGGCGGCCACATCGGCGTGCATGGGCGCGGGCTCCACCAGCACCACGTCGCTGACGCCCGCGCAGCGCATCAGCGAGCCCTCCAGCAGGTCGTGGCTGAGCACCTGGCCCTCGGGCATGCGGTGGGCCAGCACCTGCGCGGCGGCCTGCACGTCGATCAGGCCCTTGCCTGTGGCGCTGCCCTCGTCGAAGAGGTCCTGGTAGACCTCGGAGCTGGCGGCGCTGTAGGGGTCCAGCCCGGGCTGGCCGGCGAACAGGCTGTGGAACCAGGTGCCGTGAACCGTGGAGCTGCCGGCGGCCGTCGCCAGCGGCGTGGCCACGCGCGGCTGCAGCATGCCGTGGCCGCGCACGACGGTGGCGGCGCCGCTGGCCGACGTGCCCAGGCGCGGCCGGTTCAGCGGGTGGGCGGCGATGGCGACCAGCTCGCGCAGCGCACCGGGGGGCAGCGCGGTGTCGGCGTCCAGCGTGACGAGGTGGCGGATGCCCGGGGCCGGCGTGGACAGCGCGCCCAGGTCGATGAAGCGGTCGGGCGGCTGGCCGGGCGCGGCGGGGAGGTCCGCGAGCAGCACGGTCAGCGCCTCGGTCTTGCCGCGCTTGCGCTCCCAGCCTATCCAGCGCTGCTCGCTCTTGCTCCAGCGCCGCTCGCGGTGCAGCAGCAGGAAGCGCGGCCGGCCGTCGCAGGCGTTGCCGTGGCGCTGGTTCAGCGCCTCGATGCCGGCGCGCGCGTGGGCGAGCAGGGCCTGGTCCTGCGGCTGATGCTGGGCCTTGGCGTCGGCCCAGTCGCTGAGCAGCGCGAACTGCGCCTCGGCCTCCAGGTTGGCGAGGTGGTGGCGCTCCAGCTGGGCCAGCAGCGTCGTGATGCCGCGGGCCCGCGTCAGCAGGCAGGGGATGACGACGAGGCTGCGTGCCGCGGGCGGGATGCCCCGCGGCCAGTTCAGCCGCGGCAGGCGCGCGGGTGGCGCGCTTTCACTGATGAGGCGATTGGCCAGCGCGACGACGGCCTCGCTGGCCGGCATCAGCGCCAGCAGCACGGCGGCGACGACGCTCGGCCAGCCCGTGTCGTGCGGCAGGCCCAGCAGCAGCACGCCGAACAGGGTGACGCCCAGCAGCACGGCCAGGCTCGCCAGGTAGAGCCCCACGCGATGGCGGCGCAGCACGGCGGCCAGGCGCTCGCCGCCGCCGGGCCTGACGCGCAGCTCGGCCAGCAGCCGCCCTTGGCCCGGCCCGGCCAGCCAGTGCAGCGGCGCGCGCTCCTCGGCATCCGCGGGCCAGGCCGGGTCGTTGCACAGCAGGCGCAGCACCTGGGCCACGTCGGCCTCGGCCACGCCGTGGCGCTCGGTCAGCGCCTCGATGGCGTGCATGGTGCGGTCGCGCGTGGCCTCCTGCTCCTGGCGGTAGACGTCGATGCGGCCCAGCGCGCGCAGCGTCGGGTGCACGGCCTCGAACAGCCCGGCCCAGTCGGCCGCGCCCAGGTTGCGCAGGCTGCCGATGGCGTTGCGGATGCTCTGGTGGTCGGCCGCGCTCTCGGCCTGCTCGCAGGCGCGGGCCGTGGCGGCGTCGGGCAGTGCCGCGGCCACCCAGTCGCTCGCCGCGGCCCAGGAGGAGTCGTCGGCATCGCGCTGCTCCGGCAGGCCCAGCGCGCGGTCGCTCAGCCGCTCGTGCAGGCGCAGCGCCAGGGCGGCCAGCGCCGGTTCCCGCGGCCACGCCGCCTGCCACCGTTGCAGCTGGGCGCGCACGGCGGCGGCGTCCAGGCGCGGCAGGGCCTCGAACAGCCCCTGCGCCGCGCGGCGCGCGAGGTGCCGCCAGGCCGCGCGCTCGGCCAGCCGGCGCAGGTTCTCCACCAGCACCACGCGCAGCGTGGAGGGCAGCGCCCACAGCTCGCGCAGCGTCAGCGCCTCGATCTCGTGGTGGCCCGCCAGGAAATGGTGCAGCAGCGCCAGCTCCAGCGAGCTGTCGGCATGGGCCACCCAGGCCCATGCCACGCCGTAGACGCGTGGCAGGCCCTGCAGCGGCTCATCGGCCAGGCGCGGCAGGCGCTGGAAGTAGCTGCGCGGCAGGTCATGCAGCACTTCGTCGAGCTGCTGCTGCACGATGCGTGCGTTGTCCAGCAGCCAGGCGTGGGCGGGGTCGATGTCGGCCTGCAGCCCCTCCTCGGACAGCACGGCCAGCGCCGCGGCCCAGACCTGCAGGTTGCTGCGCAGCCGCGGCGAGAACGGGCGGGGCTGGCTGCGCGGGTCGTCCACGCGCTGGGCGGCAGCGAGGCTGCGGCCGTGTTCTGCAAAGCGGTCGGCGCCGAACTGCACGGCGCGCACGGGCGCGGCGGCGGCCTCGGGACCGGCGGCAAGCCGCACGAAAGCCTGCGCGGCCCCCGCGGGTGTCAGGTCGGGGGCGGTGGAGCGTGGCGCGGTCATGCAAGCACTGTCGGCGCCGCCATCGCAGCGTCACAGCGGCATGGGACGCGTGTGCCTGTCGGCCCTGTCCTACGCGCAACGGGAAGCTAGGGGGCGCGCGTAGGATGGCCGCGGTTGCCGTTCACCATCTGCCTTCCATGCGTCTGTTGCTTCGCGGACTTGCTGTCACGGTCGTCCTGGCGCTCACGCTGTGCCTGTTGGCGCCGTGGCTGGCGTACGAGATCGCCCTGGCCCGTCTGCCGGCCTTGCCGGCCCGGCCCCAAGCGCTCGCGACAGCGCAGCAGCAGGACGAGGTGTGGCGCAAGGCGGGCGGCGAGGGGCCGCTGGTGCTGGAGCCGCTGAACCCCTACGGCTTCGTCGTGGCGCTGGTCACGCGCGACCGGGTGCGCCCCGGCGAGGAGCTCGCCTACTGGGTGGCGCGCGATCACCTGACGGCGCGGCGCGCCGGGGGCAGCATGCTCGGCTGGCAGGTGTCGAACGCGGCGCTGACGATCTGGCTGACGAGGCATTGGTCGCGCGAGGAACTGGCCTCGGCGGCACACGCCGCTGTCGCCAGGTCAGGCCAGCGCCCGTAGCCGGCTGGCCAGCGCGAGGTGGTCGGCGTCCACCCTGGCCGGCGTCGGGTCGGCAAGATGCGCCCTGAGGATGCGCCGGAGCGTCTCGGGCTGGGGTGTCAGCGGGCCGGCGAAGCGCACATGGGCGTCGTCGGCGATGAGCAGTGTCGGGAAGGTCTCGATGTCGAGGTCGCCGACCAGCTCGGCCTCGTCCTCGATGTCGATCCAGTGCACGTGCAGGTCCTGCTGCGGCAGCTCGGCGCAGGCGGCTTCGAAGACTTGTTGGTAGGACTCGCAGGTGCGGCACCAGGCGGCGCACAGGCAGGCGACGTGAAGGCTCATGGGCCGCCATGGTGCCATGGGCCGCAGGTGCCCCGAGGAGCAGGGGAAATGGGGCGCAGTTGTGCGGTTCGGCCCGGCGCCGCGGCTGCAAGATGCCGGCGTGGTTTCCAGCATCAACAACCCCCTGCTCAACTACCTGTCGGCCCAGACGCCGAACGGATCGGCCTCGAACGCCAAGACGGCCGCCGGCTCCGCGCGCGGCACGGCGCTGCCGCAGGCCGCGCTGGATCGTGCGGCCGGCACGGCCAAGTCGGCGGCGGCGGCGCGCAGCCTGGAGAGCGCGCAGAAGGCGCTGTCCAACGACTTGCGCGCGGCGCTGGCCAAGGCCGGCGTCAAGCTCGGCGGTGCCGTCGAGTTCGCGGTCAAGAGCGACGGCGGCGTGGAGCTCAAGGGCGCCGATGCCGATCGCGCGGCCGTGAAGGCCTTCCTGAATGCCGACCGCAGCCAGCCCAGCTTCGCGACCCGCATCGCCAGCCAGGCGCGCGACGCGATGAAGCTGTCCACCACCATCCAGCAGAGCGCCGCCATCTCGCAGGCGGCCAAGCTCTCCAAGAGCTCGGGCGGCGTGATGGCGCTGTACGCGTCGATGATGCAGCAGACGGCCACGACCAGCGTGGTGTTCTCGGTGTCGGCGACCTCGAGTTCGCTGACCTACCCCGGTTCGCTGGCGGCCAACGCCTAACGCGCCACGCCCGCGGCCTGCGCGGCCAGCGTGCCCAGTTCGCCGTACAGCGGCAGCACGTTGGTGCCGGCCGCCGGATGCACGCGGTTGGACAGCAGCACGTAGAAGCTGCGGCTCGTCGGGTCCAGCCACAGCACGCAGCCAGTGAAGCCGGTGTGGCCGTAGCTGGTGGCCGGGTACAGGCTGCCGCGCGGCCGCGCATAGGGCGAGGCGATGTCCCAGCCCAGGCTGCGCTTCTCCGCCAGCTCGGGCGGCGACTGCGGCGTGGTCAGCAGCGCCACGCTCTCGGGCGACAGCAGGCGGCGGCCGTCCTCGGCCACGCCGCCGGCCAGCAGCATGCGCGCGAAGCGGGCCAGGTCGGCCGTCGTCGTGAACAGGCCCGCGTGGCCGGCCACGCCGCCCATGCGGCGCGCGGTCGGGTCGTGCACCTCGCCGCGCAGCACCTGGCCTTCGGTCAGGCGTTCGGTGGGCGCGATGCGGGCGGCGGCCATGCGCTGCAGCGGCAGGTAGCCGCTGTCGGCCATGCCCAGCGGCCTGAACAAGGCCTGCTCGGCGAAGCGCTCCAGCGGCATGCCGGCCTGGCGCTCGACGATGCGGCCCAGCAGGATGAAGTTGACGTCCGAGTAGCGGAACAGCGTGCCGGGCGCGGCTGTCGGCGCCAGCGCGCAGGCGGTGCGCTCGGCGCCGTCCGCGCCGCTCCAGTCGCCCGCCGGGCCGCTGCGCGGCAGGCCCGAGGGCAGGCCGGAGGTGTGGGTGAGCAGCTGGCGCAGCGTGATGCCGGCCTTGTCGGCGCCGCCGCAGCCGGGCAGGTAGCGCTGCAGCGGCGCGTCCACGTCGAGCTGGCCGCGCTCGCGCAGCACTTGCACCAGCGTGGCCGTGACGACGGGCTTGGTCAGCGAGGCGGCGTCGAAGACGGTGGCCTCGTCCAGCGGCTCGGGCGCCGGCTCGACGGCGCGCTGGCCGTAGGCGCGGTGGTAGCCGGGCTGGCCCACGCGCTCGATCCACAGCGCCGCGCCGGGCAGCTGGCGCTGCGCGATGAGGCGCTCGATGGCCGCGTCGGCCTGGGCCAGCGGCTGGGGCTGCAGCGCGGGCGGGTGGGCGCAACCAGCCAGCAGGCCGGCGGCGAGGAGGAGGCTGAGCAGGGCATGTCGCATCCGGCCAGTGTGCCGCATGCGGTGGCGGTTAGCCCCCCGTGGGCGGCGCCAGGATGTGCCGCAGCACCCGGTCCTCCAGCTCCGCGAAGCCGGGGGCCGCGCGCGAGCGCGGGCGGGGCAGGGCGACGCCAGCGTCCAGCGCGATGCCGCCGCGGTCGATCAGCAGCACGCGGTCGGCCAGCGCCACTGCCTCGGCGACGTCGTGCGTGACCAGCAGCGCCGTGAAGCCATGGCGGCGCCACAGCTGCTCGATGAGGCGGTGCATCTCCAGCCGCGTCAGCGCATCCAGCGCGCCCAGCGGCTCGTCCAGCAGCAGCAGGCGCGGGCGGTGCACCAGCGCGCGGGCCAGCGCGACGCGCTGGCGCTGGCCGCCGGAGAGCGTGGCCGGCCAGTCGCTGCCGCGGCCGGCCAGGCCCACCTGGGCCAGCGCCTCCATCGCGCGTGCGCGGGCGTCGGGGCCGTCCAGCCCCAGCGCGACGTTGTCGACGACGCGCTTCCACGGCAGCAGCCGGGCGTCCTGGAACATCAGCCGGCGCTCGTGCACCGCGCCAGCCTCGACGCGGCCGGCGCTCGGCGCGTCCAGCCCGGCGATGAGGCGCAGCAGCGTGCTCTTGCCGCAGCCGCTGCGGCCCACCAGCGCGACGAATTCGCCGGGGGCGACGTCCAGGTCCAGCTCCTGCAGCACGTGGCGGCTGCCGAAGGACTGGCTCACGCCGCGCAGCTTCAGCGCCAGGCCCGGCGAGGCGGCGCGCGCCGGGGCAGCGGCCTCGGCCACGGGTTCACGCGCCAGCAGGGGGGTGTCGAGTTCGGTGAGCCACATGCTCATGCTCCTTCGGCCGCATAGCCTTTGTGCCAGGGCAGCCAGGCGCGCTCCAGGCCGCGGGCGACGACGTCGGCCAGCTTGCCCAGCAGCGCGTACAGCAGGATGCCCACCAGCACGACGTCGGTCTGCAGGAACTCGCGGGCGTTCATCGTCAGGTAGCCGATGCCGGCCTGGGCCGACAGCGTCTCGGCGACGATGAGCAGCACCCACATCAGCCCCAGCGAGAAGCGCAGCCCCACGAGGATGGACGGCAGTGCGCCGGGCAGGATGACCTGGGCGTAGAGCCGCCAGCCCTTGAGCCCGTAGCTGCGCGCCATCTCGATGAGGTCGCGGTCCACGTTGCGGATGCCGTGGAAGGTGTTCAGGTAGACCGGGAAGAACACGCCCACCGCCACCAGCACCAGCTTGGCCGCCTCGTCGATGCCGAACCACAGGATGACCAGCGGGATCAGTGCCAGCGCCGGGATGTTGCGCAGCATCTGCAGCGTGGTGTCCAGCAGGGCTTCGGCGCGGCGCCAGGTGCCGGTCAGCAGGCCCAGCAGCAGCCCGAGGCCGCCGCCCAGCGCCAGCGCCGAGAAGGCGCGGGCCGTGCTGACCGCCACGTGGTGGGCCAGCTCGCCCGAGCGCAGCAGCTGCCAGAACGCGGCCAGCACGGCGGCCGGCTCGGGCAGGATGCGCGCGGACAGCCAGCCGCTGCGCGAGGCCAGCTCCCAGGCGACGAGGATGGCCGCAGGCAGCAGCCAGGGGGTGAGGCGGCGGCGCAGCATGCTCAGCTCGCGGCGACCTGCTTGGGCACGAGGCCGTGCGCCATCAGCTCGCCCGCGGGGCCGCTGAGCCTCTCGCGCAGCTGCAGCGGCAGCAGCGGGAAGACCAGCTCGGCGAAGCGGTGGGCCTCGTCCAGGTGCGGATAGCCGCTCAGGATGAAGTGCTCCAGGCCGAGGTCGGCGTACTCGCGGATGCGCTCGGCCACCTGCTGCGGGTTGCCGACCAGGGCCGTGCCCGCGCCGCCGCGCACCAGGCCCACGCCGGCCCACAGGTTGGGCGAGATCTCCAGGCCGTCGCGCACATTGGCCTTGTTGAAGCGGCCGCGGTGCAGCTCGGCCATGCGGCGCTGGCCCACCGAGTCCATGTTCGCGAAGCGGGCCTGGGCGGCGGCGACGGTGGCCTCGTCGAGCTGCGAGACGAGTTCGGTCGCGGCGGCCCAGGCCTGGTCCTCGGTCTCGCGCACGATGACGTGCAGCCGGATGCCGTACTGCAGCCGGCGGCCCTGCGCCGCGGCGCGCTCGCGCACGTCGGCCACCTTCTTCGCCACCTCGTCGGGCGGCTCGCCCCAGGTGAGGTAGGTGTCCGCCTGGCTCGCCGCGAGTTCGTGCGCCGGGCCGGACGAGCCGCCGAAGAAGACCGGCGGGTGCGGCGCCTGCGTGGGCGGGAACAGCAGCCTCGCGCCCTTGACGCTGAGGTGCTCGCCGTCGAAGTCCAGGGGCTGCCCTTCGTGCGAGCGGGCGATGACCTCGCGCCAGATGCGGATGAACTCTGCCGACTGTGCGTAGCGCTCGGCGTGGCCCAGGAACTGGCCGTCGCCGGCCAGCTCGCTGGCGTCGCCACCGGTCACGAGGTTGACGAGCAGCCGCCCGCCGGAGAGGCGGTCCAGCGTGGCGGCCATGCGGGCGCTCTGCGTCGGCGCCACCAGGCCGGGCCGCAGCGCGACGAGGAACTTCAGCCGCCGGGTGGCGTCGATGAGGCTGGCGGCCACCAGCCAGGAGTCCTCGCAGGACTGGCCAGTGGGAATGAGCACGCCTTCGTAGCCCAGGCTGTCCGCCGCGATGGCGATCTGCTTGAAGTAGGCGTGGTCGGCCACGCGGGCGCCGCGCGAGGTGCCGAGGTAGCGGCTGTCGCCGTGGGTGGGGATGAACCAGAAGATCTTCATGCTTTCACCTGTTTGACGGCATCGGCCACCTGGATCGGTCGCGGGATGAGGCCGAGGTCCGCGAAGGCATCGGCGACCTGCTGCTGCTCGCTGACGAGCTGGGGCGTCAGCGGGCCCACGGGCGCGGCGCCGCGGCGCTCGACCATGCGCTGCACGATGGCCGCCGGCAGGCCGGCGAACTCGGCGTAGCGCTGCACCGCGTCGCGGCGGTCGGCCTGCACGCGGGCGTCGGTGTCGGTCAGCGCCTGGAACAGCGTCTTCAGCAGCGCCGGCTGCTGGCTCAGCGCGCGCGACGCGAGGTAGAAGGTGTTGTTGCTGCTCAGCCCGCGGCTGGTCGCCAGCGCGCGCAGTTCGCCGCTGATCTCGGCCGCCGCGTAGTAGGGGTCCCACACGGCCCAGGCGTCCACCGAGCCACGCTCGAAGGCGGCGCGGGCGTCGGCCGGCGGCAGGTAGATGGGCTGGATGTCATGCCAGTTCAGGCCCGCCTTCTTCACCGCCTGCACGGTCAGGAAATGGGCGCTGCTGCCCTTCTGCAGCGCGATGCGGCGGCCCTTCAGGTCGGCCAGCGTCTTCAGCGGCGAGTCGGGCTTGACGAGCACGGCAGAGCTGTCGGGCTTGGGCGGCTCGGCGCCGACGTAGACGACGTCCTTGCCGGCCGCCTGGGCGAACACCGGCGGCGCGTCGCCGGTGGCGCCGAGGTCCACGCTGCCCAGCGCCAGCGCCTCCAGCAGCTGCGGGCCGGCCGGGAACTCGGTCCACTGGATGCGCGTGCCGGGCAGGCGCTGCTCCAGCAGGCCGTAGCTCTTCAGCAGCGCGAGGTTGAGGGAGCCCTTCTGGAAGCCGATGCGCAAGGGGGCCGGCGCCTGCGCCCGCGCCTGGCGCCAGGCGGTGGCCGTCGTCGCGAGGATGGCGAGGGCGGCGCGGCGGGTGGTTTGCGCGCTCATCGCGCAGCCTCCGCTACGGCGGCCGTGCCGGGCAGCGCGTCGGCCACGCGGATGGGCTTGGGAATCAGCGCGAGCGCGTGGAAGGTGTCGGCGATCTTCTGCTGCTCGGCAGCGACGGCGGCGGTCAGCGGCTTCACGCCGAACTGGTAGCGCGACAGGCTCTTCTCGACGACTTCGGGCTCCAGGCCCTGCAGCGGCGCGACGGCGGCCGCTGCGGCCTTGATGTTGGCCTTCAGCGCGGCGGCCTGGGCCTGGGTGTCCTCGAACAGGGCCTGGATGATGCGGGGCTGGTTCTGGGCATAGCCGCGCTCGGCCAGGTAGTAGGAGTAGTTGTTGACGAGGCCGCGGCCGTCCTGCAGCAGCCGGGCGCCGCTCTGCTTCTCGACGGCGGCGAGGAAGGGGTCCCAGATCACCCAGGCATCCACCGCGCCGCGCTCGAAGGCGGCGCGCGCATCGGCCGGCGGCAGGTAGACGGGCTGGATGTCGCTGAGCTTCAGGCCGTGCTTCTCCAGCGCCTTCACGAGCAGGTAGTGGACGTTGCTGCCCTTGTTCAGCGCGACCTTCCTGCCCTTCAGGTCGGCGACCGACTTCAGCACCGAGTCCCGGGGCACGACGATGGCCTCGGCCTGCGGGGCGGCGGGGTCGTAGCCGATGTAGACGAAGCTGGCGCCGGCGGCCTGCGCAAAGATGGGCGGCGCCTCGCCGACGTAGCCCACGTCGATGGCGCCCACGTTCAGGCCCTCCAGCAGCTGCGGGCCGGCGGGGAATTCCACCCATTTGACGCCGACGCCCAGCGGCGCCAGACGTTTCTCGAGGGAGCCGCTGGACTTCTGCAGCGTCAGCAGGCTGGCGGACTTCTGGAAGCCGATGCGCAGGACCTGGGTCTGCGCGGCGGCATGGAGGCTGAAGGCGGCCAGCAGCGGCAGCGCGGTCCAGCGGAGCAGGGAGCGGAAGGTCATGGGATGTCCTGTGCAAAAAAGATCCCGGCACTCGGGCGCACCCGATCGGCGCCCGGGCGCCGGGATGAAGTCGCCGATCCCGGTCCGGGTGGCGAGGAGACAAGCGGTGGTGTGGGGGGAAGACGGCCGGCCGCGTCAACAGCTGAGCGCGGGCTGCGGCCGCGCCGGCATTCGCGGCGTGCGGGCCGCGAGCGGCGCCAGCGCCCGGTCCAGGCGGGCGATCAGGTCGGGCTCGGGCACGAAGCCGCCCGCCTTTTCGTCGAGATCCAGGCGGCGCAGCTGTGCGTCGGTGGCGAACACGCCGTCCAGCACATGGCGGGCGCCCAGCGCCGACAGCACGGGCTTGAGGGCGTAGTCCAGCGCCAGGAAATGCGCCGGGCTGCCGCCGGTGGCGAGCGGCAGCACCAGCTTGCCGCGCAGCGCGTCCGGCGGCAGCAGGTCCAGGAAGACCTTGAGCAGCCCGCTGTAGGCGGCCTTGTAGATGGGGGTGGAGACGATGAAGAGCTCGGCCCGCTCGACGGCCCGCACGGCCGCGGCGATCTCGGGGTCCTGCACATCGGCCGCCAGCAGCGCCGCGGCGGGCAGCCGGCGCACGAGGAGGTCGTCGTGGCGGGTGTGGCGGCCTTCCAGGCGCGTCAGCGCGAACTGCGTGAGCCAGGTGGAGCGCGAGCGTTCGCTGGGGCTGGCGGAGAGGCTGGTGATGTGCATGGTGGCCTGGATCGGTTCAGGCCCCAACGATAGGGACGGCGGCTTGCCCGCGGAACGAAGGAAAAGCGGGATGCTTATGCAGGGCGTGACAGCAGCGCGCCGGTGGCCCACAGCCCCGCCGCGAGCGCGGCGGCCGCGGCCAGGTTGGCGCCGGCACCGAGGTCGCCGGCGAACCACAGCCACGCGCCGCAGCCCGCCGCCGTCAGCGCGAACACCGTGATGGCTGCGAGGCGGGCACCACGCGGCGCCGGCGGGTCGAAGCGGGGCTGGGCCAGGCGGGCCTCGAGGGGCGGCCCCGTGGGCGCCATGCCCGGCGGCAGCCAGCCGGGCGACTTGACGAGCACGCGCAGCTTGTTGGCCAGCCGCGGCGTGGCGCGCATGCGCCGCCAGAGCTCTGCATAGAACTGGCCCACCGCCACGAGCGGGTTCCAGCTCGCCAGCGGCTTGACGGTGCCGTAGACGCAGGGCTCGGTCTCCTCGGTGAAGCTGCCGAACAGGCGGTCCCAGACGACGAGGATGGCGCCGTAGTTGCGGTCCAGGTAGCCAGGGTTCACCGCGTGGTGCACGCGGTGGTTGGAGGGCGTGGAGAAGACGCGGTCCAGCCAGCCCAGGCGGCCGATGTGCTCGGTGTGGATCCAGAACTGGTAGAACAGCACGACGACGCCGGCCAGCGCGTACTGCGCCGTCGGCACGCCCAGCAGCGCCATCGGCAGGAAGAAAGGCGCGCCCATCACCGAGTACAGGCTTTCCTGGCGCAGCGCGGTGCTGAGGTTGAAGTGCTCGCTCTGGTGATGCACGGTATGGGCGGCCCAGAACAGCGCGCTCTCGTGGCTGGTGCGGTGCAGCCAGTAGTCGCAGAAGTCGTACATGACGACGCTGGCCACGATGCCGAAGGCGCCGTGCCAGAGCGTGCCTGGCAGCAGCGCCAGGCGGGCATGCACCGAGGCATAGAGCCCGGTCTGGAACAGCGGCGTGACGACGGCCACGCCCTGGCTCAGCAGGCCCTGGCTGAGGCTGCCGAGGGTGTCGGCCAGGCCGTAGCCGTCGCGCCCGCGCCAGCGTCCCCAGGCCCATTCGGCCAGCATGCACAGCCCGAACACGGGCAGCGCGTAGATCAGCATGTCGCGCATGGCCTCGGGCCTCTAGAACCGGCGCCAGACGCTCAGGATGAAGGACGGCTGGTCGCGGCTGTGTGTGAGGGGCGAGGCGGCGGCCTGGCCGATCAGCCGGGTGTGCAGCCACTGGCCGTTGACGGACCAGTCGGCCGACAGCTTGTGCTCGGCGCTCAGCGCGATGCTCCAGTCCTGCCAGCCGCTGTGCGGGTGGAACTCGGGCAGGCCGCTGGCCAGCGACTCGCCCGGCCCGATGCCGAAGCTGCCGCGCAGGTGCGCCGCGTCCGCGTAGGTGGCGGCCAGGCTGATGGCCAGCAGCTCATGGCCGATGGGGATGCCGCTGGTGGCACCCAGCTCGAGCTGGTCGCCGTTGTGGTGGCGCCCGCTGCCCCAGGACAGGCCGGACTGCAGCAGCAGCTCCGGCGTGGCCTGCACGTTGGCGAACAGCTGCGTGATCAGCCGCGAGCCCAGGCGGTTGATGCCGGGCGGCGACTCGCGCCGTGAACGGCCGGACTGGGGCCACAGCCGGGCGCCCAGCTGCCAGGTCTTGGCTGCGTCACCGTCCAGCAGCTGGGGCGCAAGGTTCCAGCCCAGGCCGGTGTCGGTGGCGGCAAAGACGCCGCTGGGGGATTCGTAGTCCAGCGCCGGCAGCAGCACCTCGCGCTGGCGCCCGCTGCCGGGCGCGCGCGGCCAGCCGCGCACCGACAGCCCGCCCGACCACGTCGGCTCGGCCGGCGGCGCGTCCAGCAGCAGCAGGCTGCCGCCGGCCCGCGCGTCGAGGGCGGTGCAGGCCAGCGCGATGCACAGGGGCAGCGCGCCAAACTGGCGGGAGGGGCGGAAGGGGCGACGGCGGGCAGGCATGGGCGTGCCCTGAACCGCGGGCCGGCAGGCCGCCCGTTTCGGGCGGCGGGGCCACTCTAGCCGCGCAGCCAGCGGCTCCGGGCCGCCGGCGCCGCCACCACAGCGGCCCGACAGGCGCTGGCAAGTCTGGTGCAAGCCGCGCGGGCGGGCGGCGCTAGCGTGCGCCCCGCAGCACCGCGCCGCGAGCCCGCACGACGGGCCAGTTCGCGACGATCTTGGTGCGGGCCAGCTCGACCTCACCCTTCTCCTCGGCGGCCAGCACGGCCTCCTCGGAGGTCAGCGTGCGCGGTGTGGTGCCGGGCTTCCAGCGCACCATGACCAGCACCCACAGCGGGCTGTAGCTGGGGTCGGCATTGGCGCCGCCCACCGGCCGAGGGATGGAGGGCAGCACGCTGGCCTGCTCGTCATTGGGGAACTTGTAGGCCCGCTCCACCGGCATGCCCGGCTTGAGCGTGTCGGCCAGCGCGGGCACGTAGTTGATGCCCTGCTTCTTCGCGATGCCGGGGTCGGAGACGTCGGTGCTGACGTAGTGCACGATCTGGCCCTCGAACCAGGCCTCCTTCAGCGGCAGCGTGATCTCGCCGTCGGCGGCGTGGCCGGTGGCGGCTGCCAGCAGCCAAAGGGCAGCCAGGGCGCGGCGGGTAGCGGGTGCGAGCATCGCGGTCTCCTCGGTGAAGGCAGGCCGCGATTCTTGCGCGGCGAGGCGCCGTGGCAAGGGCAAATTGCGCAGGCCGGTCCGGATGGGCGGGGCGCTGGTCCCTCCGACAGGAATCGAACCTGTATTTGCCGCTTAGGAGGCGGCCGTTCTATCCATTGAACTACGGAGAGATCCTGCCCCGGCCGGCGCGGCGCGCCACGGGGCAAAACGGCGCGCATTCTCGCATGGGACTACGGCTGCCCCAGCGCGCGGGCGCTCAGGCGCAGCAGCGTGGCGTGGCAGCGCTCGAGCGTGGCGATGCACTCGATGCCGGCGGCGTCGACCTCGCGCATCAGCGCCAGCCAGGCGCGCAGCCCCTCCAGGGTGACCTTGCTGCGCGAGGTGACGACCCAGCCGTGCTGGCCCAGCTGGCCGAGATAGATCCAGGTCTGGCGTCGCGACAGGCCGGAGAGCTGGCCGATGCAGGCCTGCGAGATGGGCAGCGCGAGGCGGTCGGCGTGGCGGGTGCTTTCGTCCGGCGCCAGGGCCGTGGCCAGGGTGGCCATGACGCTGACCAGCCGCTGCAGGCCGTTGCCCGCCAGCCGCATGGAGATCTGGCCGTGCAGCCGGCTCGCGGTGGCGGCGTAGAGCTCGCCGGTCTCGGCGGCGCGCGGCGGCGCGGCGTCGGACTGGATCTGCTCCAGCGGAATGTTGATGGTGGTGACGTCCACCAGCGCCGTCACGTCGTAGCGCGCGGCGAGCTTGCCCAGCGGCGATTCGCCGCCGATGACGTCGCCCAGCCACAGCGCGGCCACGGCCACGCGCGTGCCGGGCGCCACCTGGGAAACCAGGTAGGCCGCGCCGCGGCTGATGGCAACCCAGTCGCCCAGCGGGCTGCCGGCCTCGATGATGCGCTGGCCGCGGCGGTAGGTCTTGAGCTGGCCGGTGGCCAGCCAGTGGTCGGTGGTGTCAAGCGGCGCCTGGTTGCGTCTGTTCTTCATCGCGAGTGTTCTTGTTTCCACCGATCAGGCGCACGCGTCCCGGCGGCTTCGGTTTGTAGGGGGAGTCGCGCGAGGGCGATCGATGGAGATGGGCGGCTGCGCGCCCGCCTAACCCGCTTGACTCACCAGATCGAGAGGCTGCGCGCCAGCACGCGCTGCAGCCAGCTGCGCGAGGCCGCGTCGGAGACGTCGCCGCGGGCGGCGTTCTCCAGGCTGGCGTTGACGACGTCGCGCGAGGCAACGACGTTGCCGGGGCCGATGTCGCGCGGGTTGACGATGCCCGAGAAGCGCAGCGTGCTGACGCCGCCGTTCAGGCCCATGCTGCGTTCGCCGGCCACCAGCAGGTTGCCGTTGGGCAGCACGTTGATGACGGTGACGGCGAGCTGGGCGTTGAAGCTGTTGGCGAGCTCGGCATTGCCCGAGCCCTTGAAGGAGTCGCTGCCGGAGGCCGTCGCGTCCACGTTGATCAGCGACGCCAGCGCCGTGCCGGCCTTGGCAGTGCCGGGGCCCTTGGTGGCGAGCTTGCTCTCGCGGCTGGTCTCGCCGGTCTGCTTCTGGATGGCGCGGATGTTCTCGGCGATGTCGACCTTCATCGTGTCGCCGATGGCGCGCGGCCGGCGCTCGGCGGAGAACAGCGTGGTGTGGCCCATGTGGGCCTGGAAGATGGCGCCGTTGCTCGGCTGCTCCAGGAACATGGGTGCCGGCTGGGGCGCGGCGATCAGCGGGCCGCTGACGATGCTGGGCGGCGCGGAGGCGCAGGCGGCGAGCAGGGCGCAGAGCGCGGCGGCGATGGCGCGGGTGTTCGTGTGGGGCATGGGATGGAGGCTCAGGTTTCGAAGCCGGTGATCAACGCCTTGACGACCGGGGCGATCTTCTTGCGCGTGCTGGCCCAGCGGCCGAATCCGGCGTCGCCGGCGTAGGCGCTGCTGGACAGCAGCCGGCCGTCCGCTCGGTGCAGGCTCAGCGCGGCGGTGCTCAGGTAGGCCCGGTGCTCGTGGCCGAGCGGCGGCACGCCCCATTCGATGCTGCCGGCATAACGCAGCCAGTGGGCGCAATCGCGCGGCCCGGCGCCGACGTCGTAGACGCGGCTGTCAACGCCCTGGGCCTTGAGCTCGGCCAGCAGCGCCGGCACCAGCTCGTCCAGCGGCATGTTGCGGTTGTATTCCACGCAGACGTCCTTCACGGGCGCGTCGCCGTGGTGCACGGTGTTGACCGGCCGGGGCGACTGCTGGGCCAGCGCGGCATTGCCGCCGAGCTTGAGCAGCTCCCAGGTCGCCATCGGCGCCAGCGTGGAGCAGCCGCCGAGCAGCAGGCTTGCGGTGAGCAGGGCCACGGGCTTCACGGGTGGCATGGCGTGCACCTCACAGCAGGCCGAGCAGCGCGCCGCCGATGATCGCGGCCTTGACGCCGCTGTTCACGGCATTGCCGGCGATGTCCGACGCGACCTGCGCGGCATCGCCGATCAGCTCCGCGCCGCTGGCGCCGAGCTTGACAGCGCTGTGGGCCAGGCCGGACGCCGCCTTCAGCGCGTTGGGCGTGAAGCTGACGGTGACGCCGACCGAGGGGATGGAGACCGACGCCATGCCCTGCGGGCGGACGCAGGCCCGCGGGGCCGGCGCTGCGGCAGCCGGCCGGGTGCGGGTGTCGGCGGGGCGGTCGCCGCCGGTCAGGGTGGCAAGCGTCGGCATGGCCTCAGCCCAGGCCGGGGGTGGGCGTGGCGGCCGGCACGTCGGCCTGGGCGGCCTTCAGCAACTGGGAGAACTCGCCGGGCTTGCCGGCCGGGGGCGCGGGCCTGGCGGGCTGCGGCGCGGCAGCGAGCGGGCCGGCGGGAGCAAGGGGCTTGGTCTGCATCATGGCTGGAATCTCCTTGAGGGGGTGAGGAAATTCTTGGCCTGCAGCCTCCCGGCGATTTAGGCGATAACGCAGCCGTTCACCGGCTTCGGGGCGCGCTGGGTGAACTGCATCACCCAGTGGCCGTCAGGCCGGCTTGGCGCTACCCTTGCGGCGCTCAAGGCAACCTGCGAGACCGCCGATATGACCACCCACGCCGGAAGCTGCCACTGCGGCCGCATCAAGTTCGAGGTGGAGGGCGAGCTGACCTCCGCCCTGTCCTGCAACTGCTCGATCTGCCAGCGCAAGGGGGCGTTGATGTGGTTCGTGCCGCGCACCGCGCTGACGCTGCTGACGCCGGACGGCGACGCCAGCACCTACACCTTCAACAAGCACGTCATCCAGCACCGCTTCTGCCCGACCTGCGGCATGCATCCCTACGGGGAGGGGCGCACGCCCGATGGCGCCGCGATGGCGGCCATCAACATCCGCTGCCTGGAAGGCCTGGACCTGGACAGCATCCCCGTCACGCACCACGACGGCCGGTCGCGCTGACCGGCGCCGGGGCCGACGACCGCGCTCAGGCCGCGTCGAACAGCGGGATCAGGTGGGGCTGGCCGGCCACGCGGGTCAGCACGCGGCGCGGCGGGTGGCGGGTGCCGCCTCGCGTGGCGCGGGCGACGGCGGCCTGGGCGGCGTCCAGCAACGCGGCGAGCAGCGGGCGCTCGCCACGGCATTGCGAGCGCGGAATGACCAGGGCCAGGTCCACGCTGCGCTGCTCGGAATCGGCCACCTCCAACTGGGCGTTGACGACCAGGGTCAGGGGCGTGCTCAGCGCGACGTCCAGATCGGCGTCCACGTGCTGGTCTTCGGCCACCGGCAGCAGCGGCGCGGTGGAGGCGGGCAACGGGTGGGAGACAACATCTTTGAGCATGGCCGCATCCTCGGGGACGGATGTGACAGGAGTTGTGGGGCGCCTCGCGCCCACACTGTAGGACGACGCCGGATTCTTCAGGCGGGCAGCAGCGGCGCGGCGCTGCGCACCGTCGGTCGGGCGAACAGGCGGCCGATCAGCGCACGCGCGAAGAAGTAGTCATTGCGCAGCCGGTCGCCCAGCGCATCCAGGCCCACGCGGCCCTGCGGGTCGCAGGGAATGTCCAGCCCGGCGCCGACGGGCCCCAGCGGCTCGAAGTGAAGCAGGTGGGTGGGCGCTGCCGCCGCGGGGCGGAATGCAGGGGCCTGGATGGTGGGCTGGAACCGGGTCATGTTGAACCTCCATCGGGATCGAACAGCATGGGGCTGGCGATCCGACTTTGCGCGCCGCGGGCCGAGCTCCTTGTAGGCGGGCCGGGTTGGCGTGCAGCCGGGCCGTCGCATCGGCGTGTAGGACGAGGCTGGCGAGGGCGGGCGGCTTTCCGGCGCGTTGCTCATGCGACCGGCCTTGCGGAGCCTGGGCCTTCGATGGGCGTCGCAGAGTCCGCAGGGACTCTGCTCGGTCCCATCTCATGCCTGCCGCCCTGCATGGCGGCCGGCCTTCACAACGCGTCAGACAGCGCGCAGGCGCTGTCTTCGGTCGTTGTTCATGCCACGGGCCTTGCAGGGCCCGCGTCCTTCGATGGGCGTCGCAGAGTCCGCAGGGACTCTGCTCGGTCCCATCTCAGTCCCATTTCCATTGCCAGATGAGGTCGAGGGCGTTGTCGTCGCCGCCCTGCGCGCGCAGCGTGAAGCGCTGGGCGATGCGGTAGATGAGCTGCCAGGACCCCGTCGTCGCGTTCAGGCTGCGTTCGTAGCCCACGTACCAGCGCCGCGAGAGCTGCTTGCCCAGGCGCACGATGGTGGCGCGCGTGTCGCCCTCGCTCTGGGCCAGCGAGAGTTCGTCCAGGCCCAGGTTGCGCAGCACCTTGCCGCTGGCCCCTTCGCCCTCGCCGCTGAGCAGCGCGAGCGCGGCGCGCTGCAGCAGCGCGGTGTCGGTGCGGCCCAGGCCGTCCGGGCCGCGGCCGAGCAGCAGCCAGGAGAGCTTGTCGGTGTCGCTCATGTCGGGCTCGGAGTACAGGCTCACGCGCGGTGCCAGTGCCGTGCCGGCGACCAGCACGCCCACGCGCACGTCGAGGTTGGGCCGCACGGCCAGCAGGTCCAGCGAGGGGTTGTCGTAGGCGCCGTTGAAGCGGATGTCGCCGCGCTCGATGTCCAGCTTCTGCCCGTAGGCCGCGTACTGGCCGCCGTCGGCGGCGAGCTTGCCGGTCATGCGCAGCGGGCCGTTGTTCTGGCTGAGCTGGAGCTGGCCGCGCAACGTCGTGGCCAGGCCGCGGCCGCGCACCTTGAAGTCACGACCGAAATCCAGCGCGATGTCGACGCTGCTGTTGCGCACGGCCTTGGGCGGCGGTGGCGCGGTCGGCGCGCCGTCGCCCGTGTCGCGCGGGCCGCGCACCACGGTCACGTCGTCGGCCAGCGCAGGCGCGTCGCCGCGGCTGAAATCGAACAGGCCTTCGTCGGCGCGCAGCTTGCCGCCGACCTTGAGCCCCTTGGCGTCCAGGTCCAGCGTGGCCTCGCCGCTGGCGACGACGCGACGGTCCACCCGCGACAGCACGCGCAGCTTGTCGGCCGTCAGCTGGATGCGCGCGCTGGGCTGGGCGCCCAGTTCGGCGCTGCCGCTGGCGCGCAGCCAGCCGTCGCCGCCCCGGGCCTCCAGCCGGGAGAGTTCGGCGTGCTGGCCCTTCAGGTCCAGCGTGAAGCGGCCCTCGGTCACGTCCACGCCGTACAGCAGATGGCGCAGCGCCAGGTTCTCGCCCTCGGCGCGGCCGGTCAGGTCCGGCGCGCCCAGGCGCCCGGCGAACAGCATGGTGGCGGCCGCCCGCCCGCCCAGGCGCCAGCCGGCAGGCACCCAGCTGCCCCAGGTGCCCAGGTCGGCCACGTTGGCCTGCAGCACGCCTTCCACCGGCGTGGTCGCATCGGGCCACAGGCCGGCCGGCCGCAGCGCGAGCGCGCCGCCGAAGCTGCCCAGCTCCTTGCCGGCAACGCCCTGGGCGAAGCGCCAGACGCCGTCCTGCACGTTGACCGCCAGGCGCAGGTCGGTCAGGCCCAGCGCGCGCTGGCCGAATTCGTCCGTCACGCGCAGGTCGCCGCCCTGGCGCTCGATGAGCAGCTCCGCCGTCAGGCGTTCGTTCAGCAGCAGGCTGGCGTGGCCGGTCATGCGCAGGTCGCCGCCCCAGCCGAAGTCGGGCTGCCAGCGCGCCAGCAACGGCGCCACGGCCAGGTCTTCGAGCTGCAGCTCGGCGCGGGCCTCCGGCCGCTCGCCGCCCGTCCAGCTCAGCGCCTGCCAGCGCACGAAAGCGCCGCCGACCTCGGCCCGCCCGGGCTCGGCCTGTACGCGCGGGCCTTCGCCGGCCCAGCGCAGGCCGATGTCGCTGGCCGCCAGCAGGGCCGGCGTGTTGGGGCGCAGCGGGCCGATGGCGATGCGGGCGATGCGGCCGGCCCAGTCCTGGCCGTCCCAGCGGCCACGGGCCTGGAGCTGGGCATCCAGGGCCAGGTCTTGCGCCTCGCGCGGGATCTTGCCGTTGAGCTGGGCCTTGAGCTCGTGCGCGCTGCGCCGGCCCTGCAGGTCGAGCTTGAGGCTGGCGAGCTGGGCCTCGGGGTGGCGCAGCTGGCCGACGTCCAGCGTCAGCGCGACCGGGCCATCGCCGTCGGCGCCGGGCAGGGGCAGCTCCCAGCGCGCCTTGGCGCTGGCCATGCTGACGCCCTGGGCGCGCGCCGAGGCCAGCGCGAGCCGGCCGCTGCCGCCGACCTGCCAGCCCCTGGCGCCGCGGGCGAGCTGGAAGCTGCCGTCGGCGTCGGCCTGGCCGGCAATGGGCGGCTGGCCGAGCAGGGCCAGCAGCGGGTTCAGCTCGGCCAGCGTGCCGGCCTTCAGCGTGGCGGTGCCGGAGACGGCGTCGGGCCGGGCCTGGCCGGCGGCCTGCACGCGGCTGCCGCCCAGGCGCAGGTCCGCGTCAAAGGCGGCGGCCTCGCCCGCGCGTTCGCGCTTGAGCGTGGCGTGGCCGTCGAGGGCGAGGCCGGCGAACTGGCCGGGCAGCAGCCGGGCATCGACGCTGCCGGCCAGCGTGGCCAGCGTCCTGCCGCGCAGGTTGGCGTCGGCATCGGCGTTCAGGCGTGTCGGGCCGGGCAGGCGGGCCCAGGCGGAGCCCGGCGCGCCGCGCCACAGCAGGTGCGGGTCGAACTGGCGCACCTGGGCCTTGATCTGAACGGCGCCGGCCGTGTCGATGCGGCCGCTGGCCTGCAGCGTGGCGTCGCCGCTGGTGAGGCGGGCCTCCTCGATGCGCCACTGGCTGCCCTCGCCCTGGACCTGGGCCTTGATGCGCAGCGGCCGGCCCCCCAGCGTGCCGCCGAGGTCGAGCCGGGCGCCGAGTGGGCCGGCCTTGCTGCCGGCGAGGCTGAACGGGCCGTCCAGGCGGGCCGGCGTGGCGCGGGCGTCCAGCGCCTCGGGGCGCAGGCCCTGCACGCGGGCGTCGAGCCGCCAGCTGCCGTCGGCGTCCTTGGATTCATACTGGCCCTTGCCCTGCACGCGCGCGCCGCCCGGCAGCTCGGCGTCCAGCGCCGTGAGGCGCAGGCTGGTGGGCTGGTCGGGCCGGCCAGCCAGCGCGAGCACCAGGCGGTTGACGGGCAGGGCGCCCTGGTCCCAGCGGCCGGCGGCGCCGTTGCGCAGCTCGGCCTGCAGCGTAGCCTCGGCATCGCGGGCCGGCGCCTGGAGCCGGGCCGCGCCGGTCAGCGCGGTGCGTGGCAGGCCGGGCATCAGGGCCGCGAGGTCGAGCTTGTCGGCCTGCAGGTTCAGCGCGTTGACGGGCCAGGGCGCGAAGGGCTGGAGTTCGCCGTCGGCCTTCAGCGTCTGATGGGCGGCTTCCAGCTCGGCCTTGGCCTTGAGCTGGGCCAGCGGGCCGGTGACGGCGGCGATCGCCTTCCAGGGCAGCTCGGTCGCCTCGGCCTGCGCCACGCGCAGCGTCGCATCGGTCTGCAGCGGCGCGGCGCTGGCGATGCGGGCGTCGCCGGCCAGCGTCAGGTGTTGCCAGCGCGCGGCCTTGAGCTGGACGTGGTGGGTGCCGTGGCGCGGCAGGTCGAGCTGGGCGTCCAGGCCCAGCAGCGGCGCCTGCTCGGGCGACCAGCTGAGCTTGCCGACGCGCAGGCTGCGGATCTGCACGCCCAGCGGCAGGCTCAGGTCGGGCGGGGCGGCGAGCGGCGTGTCGCTGGCCTGGCTGCGGATGCTGATCTCGTCGATGACCAGCTCGTCGGCCAGCAGCAGGCCGCTGCTGGCCGTCAGCCCCAGGCCCTTCCAGCGCAGGCCGCGCAGCTCGGCCTCGCCGCCGGCCCAGGTCAGCAGCAGGCGGCGGGCGCTGAAGTCACCCATCAGCGAGCCCTCGGGCGCCTCGATCTGCACGCCGGGCAGGTGCCCCAGCAGCCAGGCGCCACCGGCAGGGCGGTGCAGCAGCCAGGCGACGAAGCCGGCCACCAGCACCAGCACCAGGGCCAGCACGATCAGGCCGGCGCGCAGGATGCGCAGGCTGCGCCTCACAGGGCGATCCCCACGCTGTTCGGCGCAGCCGCAGCGTCTAGCTTCATAACGCAACCCCCACGCTGAAGTGGAGCCGCCACTTGCCGGTCTCCTGCGCGCGGGCGAGGTCCACGCGCAGCGGGCCGACGGGGCTGCGCCAGCGCACGCCGGCGCCGTAGCCGACGACGGGGCGGTAGTCGGTCCAGCGCGAGGCGGCGTTGCCGGCGTCGATGAAGAGGGCGCCCCACAGGCTGGGCATGCTCATCGTGAAGGGCCGCGCTACCTCCAGGCTGCCGGTGGCCAGCACGCGGCCGCCCACGGTCAGGCCGTTGCGCTCCACGCCCAGGCTGCGGTAGCCGTAGCCCCGCACGGAGTCGTCCCCGCCGGCCAGGAAGAGCAGCTTCTCGGGCACGCCGACGCGGTCGTGCGTGAGCACCTGCGCCACCTCGGCACGCGCCGAGCCGTACCAGCTGCTGCCCAGCGGCCTGTAGACGCCCAGCTTGAGCTGCATGCGGCCGAAGGGGCCGCTGTCTTCGGTGCCGCCACCGCGCGCATAGCCCAGGCCCACGAGGGCCAGCGCCTGGTGGCCGTCGGTGGGCAGCAGCGTGCTGTCCAGCCGGCGGCGTATCCACTGCTGGTTGATGGACAGGGCGAGGTTGGTGTTGACCTGGCCGCCGGTGGTTTCGCGGGCGCGCAGCAGTTCCACGTAGCTCAGCCGGTCGTCGGCGGTGGACTCGTAGATGCGGCCCAGGCGCAGGCCCAGGTTCTGGGCGATGGTGTCGCCGCTGCGGTCCTGCTCGAACTGCAGCGAGGCCAGGTTGCGCTTCAGGTCGGGCTGCGGGTGGGAGCTGAGCTCCAGCTCCAGGCCGCGCAGGTCGCGGCTGAGCTGCAGCTTGGAGCGCGCCCGCATCGACAGGCCGAAGGGGCGCCGGTGCAGATGCTCCACGCTGATGCTCTGGCCGTTGTTGGTGTGGTAGCCCACTGCCACGGTGGCCTGCTGAAGCGAGGACTCGGTCAGCGTGACCAGCACGGGGCTGGTGCCGTCGGCTTCCACGGTCTCGGGCTGCAGCTGCACGCGCACCGCGTCGAACAGCTGCGTCTTGGCCAGGCGTTCCTGGAACTCGGTCAGCTTCTGTTCGGTGTAGGGCTCGCCGCGGTCGAAGTCGGCCAGGCGGGCCACGGAGTCGTGGCTCTGGCGCTGCAGGCCCTCGATGCGCAGCTCGCCCAGCAGCGCGCGGTTGCCGCTGGCCATCACCAGGTGCAGCTCGGCGCTCTGGCTCTCGGGGTCCACACGCGCGTTGGTCTCGGCCCAGCGTGCCTGCGGGAAGCCACCGGCGCGCGCGCGCACCAGCAGCTCGCTCTTGCCGCTGCCCCACTGGGATTGCGTGAAGGCCTTGCCCTCGGGCAGCGGCCAGGCGTGGCGCAGCGTCTCGCGCAGTGCGCGGGCGTCACCGTTCGCGTCGTCGGCCAGGCCTTCCTGGAACTCCAGCGCGACGCTGGACACGCGGGTGCGCGGCCCCGGTTTCACCGTCAGCCGCAGCCGCGACGCGTCCTCGGCGTCGCGCTCGACGTCGGCCGTGGCGTTGAAGTAGCCCTCGGTCTCCAGCAGCGCCTGGGCCTGGGCCGGCGCGGCCGCAGCGAGACGGGCCAGCTCCACGCGGCTCAGCGCCGCCTCGCTGGCGCGGTAGCGGGCGATGTCCAGGTGCTGGCCCAACAGCTGGCGCAGCTCGCCGTTGCCGCTTTCGCCGTCCACCGCTATGACGAGGCTGTAGACCGCCGGCGCGTCGGCCGGCACGTCGGGCGCCGGGACGGGCGCGGGCAGCGTGGGGGTGGAGGAGTCGGGGGAGCCTGGGTTCCGGGTGGCGCAGCCGGCCAGCAGCGCCGCGGACAGCAGCAGCGCGATCAGTCGGGTCATGGGCCGCTACCTCATTTGCTGAGCAGGCGCATTGCGCCCTCGAGGCCGGAGAGGCTCAGCGGGAACATGCGCTGCTGCATCAGCTGCTGGATCAGCGCGATGCTCTGCCGGTACTGCCACACGCCTTGCGGCTCGGGGTTGATCCATGCGTACCTGGGGAAGGCGTGGGTGAGGCGCTGCAGCCATTCGGCGCCGGCCTCGTCGTTGTTGTACTCGACGCTGCCGCCGGCCTGCAGGATCTCGTAGGGGCTCATCGTCGCATCGCCGACGAAGATGAGCTTGTAGTCGCGGTTGTACTTGCGGATCAGGTCGAAGGTGCTGAGCTTCTCGGCGAAACGGCGGCGGTTGTTCTTCCAGACAAAGTCGTAGACGCAGTTGTGGAAGTAATAGAACTCCAGGTGCTTGAACTCGCTCTTGCAGGCGGAGAACAGCTCCTCGACGCGGTGGACGTGCTCGTCCATCGTGCCGCCCACGTCCATCAGCAGCAGCACCTTGACCTTGTTGTGGCGCTCGGGCTGCATGCGGATGTCCAGCAGGCCGGCGTTGGCGGCCGTGCCGTGGATGGTGCCGTCCAGGTCCAGCTCCAGCTCGGAGCCCTCGCGCGCGAAGCGGCGCAGCCGCCGCAGCGCGACCTTGATGTTGCGCGTGCCCAGCTCCAGCGAGTCGTCGTAGTCGCGGTAGGCGCGCTGCTCCCAGACCTTGACGGCGCTCTTGCCGCCGCCCTTGCCACCTATGCGTATGCCTTGCGGGTTGTAGCCGCCGTTGCCGAAGGGGCTGGTGCCGCCGGTGCCTATCCAGCGGTTGCCGCCCTCGTGGCGCTCCTTCTGCTCCTCGAAGCGCTTCTTGAGCGTCTGCATCAGCTCGTCCCAGCCCATCTTCTCGATGGCGGCCTTCTGCTCGGGCGTGAGCTCCAGCTCCAGGGTCTTGCGCAGCCACTCCAGCGGCACCTCGGCGGTGAAGTCGGTCAGCATCTCCACGCCCTTGAAGTAGGCGGCGAAGGCGCGGTCGAACTTGTCGTACTGGGTCTCGTCCTTGACGAGGCTGGCGCGGGCCAGGTGGTAGAAGTCGTCGATGCTGGCCACGCCGCCGTTGTCCGGGCCGCCGATGACGCCGGCCTGCAGCGCCTCGAGCAGCGTCAGGTACTCCGGCACCGTCACCTTGAGCTTGGCGGCGCGCAGCGTGTAGAAGAACTGGATCAACATGGCTTGCCGATTATGAAAGGCAACCGGCGGCCGGCCTGTGTGCAGGGGTTAGCGCTGCGCCGGTGCGTGGGCGGCCAGCCAGTCGAAGAACTCGCCATACCAGAGCCGGCTGTTGCGGGCTTTGAGCACCCAGTGGTTCTCGTCCGGGAACCAGACCAGGCGGGACGGCACGCCCAGCGACTTCAGCGTGTTGTAGTAGGCCAGCCCCTGCGCATCGGGCACGCGGTAGTCCAGCGCGCCGTGGATGACCAGGGTGGGCGTCTTGAAGTGCTTGGCGAAGGCGTGCGGGCTCTGCGCGGCCACCTTGGCCGGGTCGTCCCAATAGGCCGCGCCCAGCTCCTTGCGGTGCCAGCTGTAGGCGTCGTCGGCGTACATGGCCTGCCAGTCGTAGCAGCCGGCGTGGCAGACATAGGCCTGGTAGCGGCCGGGCTTCACGTGGCCGTTCATCCACGCGACCATGTAGCCGCCGTAGCTGCCGCCGGTGGCGACGATGCGCTTCTTGTCCACCCAGGGCTTCTTCAGCAGCCAGTCGGTGCCGGCCTCCACGTCCTGCAGCTCGTACTCGCCCCAGCGGCCGGTGATGCTGTCCAGGAACTCGTGGCCGAAGCTGGATGAGCCGTGGTAGTTCACGCAGGCGACCACATAGCCCTGCGCGGCGAACGCCTGGTGGTTCCAGCGCCAGTGCCAGCTGTCGCCGAAGGCGGTGTGCGGGCCGCCGTGGATGACGTGCATGACGGGCCATTTTTTCTTCGCGTCGAAGCCGGGCGGATAGATCAGCCACATCTGCACGTCGTCGCCGCGCGCGCCCTGGATCGTCACTTCCTCGTGGCGACCGAAGGCGTGCGCCGCCAGGCGCTCGTCGTTCAGCGCTTCGATGCGGTGCAGGCCGTCCTCGCCCAGCACCGACAGCCGCGGCGGGAACTGAACGCTGTCGTGGTTCAGGACGACGAGGTCGGCGGCGCAGGCGAAGCTGCCGACGTGGCCGCCCTCGAAGATCGGCTCGGCCAGGCGCTCGCCCAGCGCGAACTGCCACAGGTGGCGGCGGCCGCGCTGCTCGGCGGCGAACAGCAGGCTCTGGTCATCGGCGGCCCAGCGCAGGGGCGCACTGACTTCGTGGTCCCAGTCCTCGCTGAAGACGGCCCAGCGGCCCTGCTGGTCCAGCACGGCGAGGCGGTTGGGCTGGTTGTGGCCCCGCGCCTGGTGGCTGGCCAGGAAGGCGAGGTGGGCGCCGCCGTGGCTGTAGCGCGGCGCGGCGAAGTCCCAGCCGGCGTCCTGCAGCAGCACGTCGACGCGGCGCGTGCGCACGTCGACCTGGGCCAGCGCGTAGCGGTTGTCCAGCTTCTTCTCGGCGCCCGGGTCGAAGGCGAAGGCGATGCGGCGGCCATCGGGCGCGATGTCGAAGCAGTTGGCGTCGGGCTCGGCGCGGCTCAGCTCCCAGGCCGTGCCCTCGAACAGGTCGCGCGCCTTGCCCGTCTCCACGTCCATCACGTGCAGGTGCGGCACGCGGCCCATCGGGATGTGGTGGTCCCAGAAGCGGTAGAGGGCCTCGTCGGTGACGTAGGCGCTTTCCTTGCGGGCCTTGAAGTCCTTCAGCGCATCGCCCTGCGCGGCGGCCTTGCGGTCGGGCCAGACCCAGGACACGAAGGCGATGCGCCGTCCGTCCGGGAACCACTTGAAGGCCTCGACGCCGGTGGGCACCTGGCCCACGCGCCGCGCCTCGCCGCCGTCCGGCGGGATCACGTAGAGCTGGGCTTCCTCGTCACGCTGGCCGGCCTGCTCGCGCTTGGCCGTGAAGGCGATCAGGTCGCCGCGCGGGCTCCATTGCGGGTTGCCGTCCTTCTCGCCGGCCTCGGTCAGGCGGCGCGGTTCGCCGCCCAGCGTCGAGAACAGCCACAGGCTGCTCTGCGCCTTGTTCGTCTCCATCGAATGGCGGGTGACGCCGGCCACCGCCTGGGCGCCATCCGGGCTGAGGCTGGGTTCGCCGATGCGGTCCAGCGCCCAGAGGGCATTGACATCGAACGGCTGAGTCTTCTTCCCTGTCTTCATGTTGTTCTCGTCTCGGTGTGCGCGCCGGGGTGCCGGGCGCGTCGGGGCTTATCTGGGCCGGGTGAGCTGCCAGTGGAGGTGGGCCCTGACCTCGGGCCATTCGCCCACGGTCAGGCTGTACATGACGGTGTCGCGCACCGTGCCGTCGCGGCGCGGCCAGTGGTGGCGCAGCACCCCGTCGCGCCTGGCGCCCAGGCGCTCGATGGCGCGCTGCGAGGCGTGGTTGAAGTTGTCGGTGCGCCAGCCCACCAGCTGTGCGCCCAGCGTCTCGAAGGCATGGGTCAGCAGCAGCAGCTTGGCCGTGGTGTTGACGGCACTGCGCTGCACGCGCCGGGCGTACCAGGTGTAGCCGATCTCGACGCGCTCCACCGCGGGCACGATGTCGTGATAGCTGGTCGAGCCCAACACCTCGCCGCTTGCCGCGTCCAGCACCGCGAAGGGCAGGCGGTGCCCGGCCGCCTGGCCAGCCAGCGCGGCCTCGACGTAGGCGGTCGCCTCGCCGGGCGCGGGCACGCTGGTGAAGCGCAGGTTCCAGAGCTCGCCGTCGGCCGCCGCGGCCTCCAGGCCGGCGACATGCGCCAGCGTCAGCGGCACCAGGCGGACGGGGCCGGCAGCCAGCGTGACCGGCACGACGGGCTTCATGGCCTGTCCTTGAGCATCAGCTTGCGTGCGACGAATCGCCCCACGCCGCAGCCGCCGACGATGAGCACGAGGCCCGCCATCTGCCGCGCATTCCAGTCGGTGGTGGCGATGAAGTCGATGCCGAACTGCCGGCCCAGCCACCAGCCGGCCAGTGCGCCGGCGACGAAGCCGACGGCGTCGGCCAGGGCCTCGCGCATCGCGCGGTCGAAGTCCTGGGCCATCAGCGATGGTTCTTCTGCATGAAGACCAGTTTCTCGAACAGGGTCAGGTCCTGTTCGTTCTTCAGCAGCGCACCCACCAGCGGCGGGATGCTGACCTTGTCGTCCTTGGCCTGCAGCGCGTCCACCGGCACGTCCTCGGCCAGCAGCAGCTTGAGCCAGTCGATCAGCTCCGAGGTGCTGGGTTTCTTCTTCAGGCCCGGCAGGTTGCGCACGTCGTAGAAGTTCTTCAGCGCGGCGGCCAGCAGGTCCTTCTTGAGCGCGGGGAAGTGCACGTCGACGATCTTGCGCATCGTCTCGGCGTCGGGGAACTTGATGTAGTGGAAGAAGCAGCGGCGCAGGAAGGCGTCGGGCAGTTCCTTCTCGTTGTTGGAGGTGATGAACACCAGCGGCCGGTGTCTGGCCTTGATGAGCTGCCGCGTCTCGTAGACGTAGAACTCCATGCGGTCGATCTCGCGCAGCAGGTCGTTGGGGAACTCGATGTCGGCCTTGTCGATCTCGTCGATCAGCAGCACGACCGGCTTCTCGGCCTCGAAGGCCTGCCAAAGCACGCCCTTGACGATGTAGTTCTCGATGTTGCGGACGCGCTCGCTGCCCTCGATGCCGGCGAGCTGGCTGTCGCGCAGCCGGCTGACGGCGTCATATTCGTACAGGCCCTGCTGGGCCTTGGTCGTGCTCTTGATGTGCCACTGCAGCAGCGGCATCCCGAGGGCCGCGGCCACCTCCTCGGCCAGCATGGTCTTGCCGGTGCCGGGCTCGCCCTTGATCAGCAGCGGCCGTTGCAGCGTGGCCGCGGCGTTGACGGCGAGCATCAGGTCGGCGGTGGCGACGTATTGGTCGGAGCCTTGGAATTTCATGGGGAAAACCGGGACAAAACCCGGGCTGGAAGGGGGCCGGGGCAGTATAGGAGGCCTCCTATAATCGCCGCCGCTCAAGAACACGACACCAACACGAGACCACTTGGGACCATGAAAAAACTGCTGCAGATCTCGCTCGCCCTGGCCGCCGCCTTTGGCGCCGTTGCCGCCCAGGCCCAGGATGTGAAGGCCGGCGAGAAGAAGATCGCCATGTGCATTGGCTGCCATGGCATCGCTGGCTATCAGGCCAGCTTCCCCGAGATCCACAAGGTGCCGATGATCGCGGGCCAGAACGCCAAGTACATCGTCACGGCGCTGCAGGCCTACGCCAAGGGCGACCGCAAGCACCCGACGATGCGCGGCATCGCCGGCTCGCTGAGCGAGCAGGACATGAACGACATCGCCGCCTTCTACGAGCAGCAGGCCAAGCTGCCGGCCGTGGCCGACAGCGTGCCGGCCGCGCCCGCCAACGTCGCCGAGCTGCTGACCAAGGGCGCCTGCGTGTCCTGCCACGGTGCCAACTTCAGCAAGCCCATCGACCCGAGCTATCCCAAGCTCGCGGGCCAGCATGCCGACTACCTGAGCGTCGCGCTGAAGTCCTACAAGACCGAGAACAACAACAACGTCGGCCGCAGCAACGGCGTCATGGCCGGCCAGGTCAAGCAGTTCAGCAATGCCGAGCTGAAGGCCCTCGCCGCCTACATCGGCTCGCTGCCCACCGAGATGGCCACCGTGCCGCAGAGCAAGTTCCGCTGAGGCCTCGCTGCCCGCTGACGAAGCCGCCCCACAGGGCGGCTTTTCTTTTTTGAGCGAGGCCGGTCCGATGTGCATTGCTGCACGCGCGGGGGCCGGCCCGGCGGTGATACTTCGCCCGCGGTACGGGCCATGCTTAAAAAAATACCAACCTCGGAAGCGACGTTAGGGATGTTCCTCCAGTCACTGGAAGGTTCATGGCTGTCTCACCCTTTCTGGAAGACCAAGTTCGTGCTGGCCGATTCGGCCGACCTGGCGGCGTTGAAAGCCAGTGGCGTGCCGGCGGTCTGGATCGACGTCAGCAAGGGCTGCGATGTCGCGCCTCCGCCTCCGCCCCCGGCTCCCGCGCCGGTCGAGGCACCCAAGGTTGAAGTCGTGGCCGCGCCGGCACGCGAGCCGGCGCCTGCGCAGCCCGAAGCGCGCGTCTGCTTCGAGGATGAGCTGAGCCGCGCGTCCCAGGTCTTGAACCGTTCGCGGCAGGCCATCACGGCACTGTTCAACGAGGCCAGGCTGGGCAAGGCCATCGATGCCGAGGTCTGCCTGCCCATCGTCGGGGAGATCGCGTCCTCCCTCGCGCGCAACCCCTCGGCCTTCCTGAGCCTTGCTCGCCTCAAGACGCGGGACGACTACACCTACATGCATTCGGTCGCCGTGTGCGGCCTGATGGTGGCGTTGGCCCGCCACATGGGCCTGCCCGACGAGCAGGCGCGCGAGGCTGGCCTGGCGGGCCTGCTGCACGATGTCGGCAAGATGCAGATGCCGCTGGAAGTGCTGAACAAGCCCGGCGCGCTGACGGACGCCGAGTTCAGCGTCATGCGCAGCCACCCCGAGCGTGGCTGGGAACTGCTGAAGGACGGCGCCAAGGTGCCGCCCGCTGCGCTGGACGTCTGCCTGCACCACCACGAGAAGATCGACGGCAGCGGCTACCCGCACAAGCTGGCGGGCGAGCAGATCAGCCTGATGGCGCGCATGGGCGCCGTCTGCGACGTCTATGACGCGATCACCTCCACCCGGCCCTACAAGAACGCCTGGGACCCGGCCGGCTCGCTGCAGCGCATGGCGCAATGGAAGGGCCAGTTCGACCCCGTCATCTTCCAGGCCTTCGTGAAGAGCGTGGGCATCTATCCGACCGGCACGCTGGTGCGGCTGCAGTCGGGGCGGCTGGCCGTCGTCGTCGACCAGAACCCGGCCGCGCTGGTCGCGCCGCGCGTCAAGGTGTTCTTCTCGACCAAGTCCGGCATGCCCATCCCGGTGCATTTGCTCGACCTGGCAGAGTCGGGCACCAATGAGCGCATCGTCGGCCGCGAACCTCCCGAGAACTGGAACTTCGGCCGCCTGGACGAGCTCTGGAACCCCAACGCCAGGCGCTGAGCCAGGGGCTTTGCCGGCACTCCTAAACTGCGGGCCCTGCAGTTGGGAGATCAGTGATGAAACGATGGATTGGCGTGGCCTTGCTGGCGCTGGCGTGCGGTGCCTCGGCCCAGACCCTGCGCTGGGCCAGCCAGGGCGACCCTCAGACCATGGACCCGGACTCGCAGAACGAGAGCCTGACCAACATGGTCAACGGCCAGATCTACGAGCGGCTGACCAACCGCGACGCCAGGCTGGCCCTGGTGCCCGGCCTGGCCGCGTCCTGGAGCCAGACCGGCCCGCTGACCTGGCGCTTCAAGCTGCGCCCGGGCGTCAAGTTCCACGACGGCACGCCGCTGACGGCCGATGACGTCGTCTTCTCGGTGCAGCGCGCCAAGGAGCCGACCTCGCAGATCGCCGTCTGGGCCAATGCCGTCGGGGTGCCCAGGCGCATCGACGACCTGACGGTGGACTTCCAGCTCACCACCTTCAACCCCATCTTCCTGCAGCACATCGACCAGCTCTGGATCATGAGCCGCAAATGGTGCGAGACCCATCGCGTCACCCGGCCGCTGGACTTCAAGAACAGGGAAGAGAGCTTCACGGCGCTGAATGCCAACGGCACCGGCCCCTTCATGCTGGCGAGCCGCCAGCCGGGCATCAAGACCGTGCTCAAGCGCAACCCGAACTGGTGGGGCAAGTTCGAGGGCAATGTGCAGGAGGTGGTCTACACGCCCATCGCCACCGATGCGACGCGGCTGGCCGCGCTGGTGTCGGGCGAGATCGACTTCGTGCTCGACCCGGCGCCGCGCGACATCGCGCGGCTGCGCAACACGGCCGGTGTCAAGGTCATCGAGGGGCCGGAGAACCGCCTGGTCTTCATCGGCATGGACCAGTCGCGCGACAAGCTGCTCTACGGCAACGTCCCGGGCGGCAAGAACCCGTTCAAGGACACGCGCGTGCGCCGCGCGCTCTACCAGGCCATCGACATCGACGCGATCAGGGCCAAGCTGATGAGCGGCCTGTCGGTGCCCACCGGCGCGCTGACGCCGTCCGGCATCGCCTCCTTCGACGACCCCGCCCTGCAGACCCGCCTGCCCTACGACCTGGCCGGCGCCAGGAAGCTGATGGCGGAGGCCGGCTATGCCGGTGGCTTCGAGGTGACGCTGGACTGCCCGAACAACCGCTACATCAACGACGAGCAGATCTGCACGGCGCTGGCCTCGATGTGGGCGCAGCTCAAGGTCAGGGTCAAGGTCAACGCCATGCCCCGCGTGCTGTATTTCCCCAAGCTGGAGAAGTACGACACCAGCCTCTACCTGTACGGCTGGGGCGGTTCGGTGACCGACGCCGAGGCCATCCTGACCCCGCTGTACCGCACGCGTGGCGAGAAGGGCGTGGGCAACTACAACTTCGGCGGCTTTCGCAACGACAAGGCTGACGCGCTGGCGGCGCAGTCCAGCGTGGAGCCGGATGCGAAGAAGCGCGAGCAGCTCATCCGCGGCGCGCTGACCGAGCTGCGCGAGCAGGTCAACGTCATTCCGCTGCATCGCCAGGTGGTGCCCTGGGCGGCCCGCGCCAACGTCACGGCCGTGCACAGGCCCGACAACTGGCTGGAACTGGCCTGGGTGAAGGTCAGCCGTTGATTCCGCGCCGACTGGCGGAAGCGGTGAGATTCGAACTCACGGAAGGCTCTCGCCTTCGGCGGTTTTCAAGACCGCTGGAATAAACCACTCTCCCACGCTTCCTCAGGGCGCGCATTCTACGGGCGCCGGCTCAGGCGTCCGGGCGTTGCGCCTGCTCGCAGTCCACCTGGATGATCTCGCGGCGCGTGCCGTCCACGCGTGCCGCCGTCAGTCGGCCGCCCCAGACGCAGCCGGTGTCCAGTCCCAGCAGGTCGGGGCGGTCCAGCAGGCCGAGCGTGGACCAGTGGCCGAAGGCGACGGGCGTGCCCGCGGTCTGCCGGCCCGGCACCTCGAACCAGGGCATGAAGCCTTCCGGCGCGGCGCCCGCGCCGTCCTTGGTCTTGAAGTCCATCTCGCCGTCGGCGCTGCAAAAGCGCAGCCGCGTGAGCGCGTTGACGGTGAAGCGCAGCCGGGCGGCGCCGGTGAGGGCGGGGTCCCAGCGCGCCGGCTCGTTGCCGTACATCGAGTGCAGGAAGTCGGGCAGGTCGGGCCCGCGCAGCACCGCCTCGACCTCGCCGGCCAGGGCCAGCGTGTCGGCGCGGCTCCACTGCGGCGCCACGCCGGCGTGCACCATCAGCCAGCCCGCCTCGAAGACGGCCATGCGCTGGCGGCGCAGCCAGTCCATCAGCGCGGCGCGGTCCGGGGCGGCGAGGATGTCGTCCAGCGTGTCGCCGCCGTGCGGACGGCGCACGCCGTGGTGGGCCGCCAGCAGGTGCAGGTCATGGTTGCCGAGCAGGCAGGTCGCCGCGGAGCCGAGGCCGACGACGCGGCGCAGTGTGGCCAGTGACGCCGGCCCGCGGTTGACGAGGTCGCCCAGCAGCCAGGCGTGGTCGCGCGAGGGCGAGAAGTCGATGCGTTGCAGCAGGCGGTCCAGCGCGCCGCAACAGCCCTGCAGGTCGCCGATCAGGTAGTTCATGCGCCGATTGTCCCGGCAAGTGGCCGCCGGCCCCGGAAGCAAGGGATCGCACGATGGGCCGAGTCGCGCCCATCTGATAGGCTCCCGGCCTTCGTTTTTACCGCGCGCCACCTCGGGTTTTCCCGTCGGTTTGGCGCCTTCGATGGACACTGCTCTCGTTCTCTTCCTGATCCTTATCAACGGCCTGTTCGCCATGTCGGAAATGGCACTGACCGCCAGCCGCAAGGCGCGGCTGCAGGTGATGGTGGAAAGCGGCGAGGCGGGCGCGCAGGCCGCGATGGACCTGCACGACAACCCGACCAAGTTCCTGTCGACGGTGCAGATCGGCATCACCGGCATCGGCGTGCTCAACGGCATCGTGGGCGACGCGGCCTTCTCGGGCCCGCTGTCGCACTGGCTGGCCGAGACCTTCAGGCTGAACCCGGACGCGACCCAGATCGCTGCGACGGCGCTGGTCGTCGTCATCATCACGCTGCTGACCATCGTCTTCGGTGAGCTGGTGCCCAAGCGCATCGGCCAGATCTACCCGGAGACGGTGGCCCGCCTGGTCGCGCCGGCGATGAACTTCCTCTCGCTGGCGGCGCGCCCGCTGGTGCGCCTGCTGAGCGTGACGACCGAGGCGACGCTGGGCTTGCTGGGCCTGCGCAACAAGGGTGCCCGCGGCGTGACGGAAGAGGAGATCGCCGCCAGCCTGGAGGAGGGCCTGGACGCCGGCGTCATCGAGGAGCACGAGCACCAGATGGTGCGCAACGTGTTCCGCCTGGACGAGCGCCAGATCGGCTCCATGATGATCCCGCGCGCCGAGATCGCCTGGCTGGACGTGGACGCCAAGCCGGCCGAAGTGCTGGCCGTGCTGCGCGGGCATGGCTTCAGCCGCTATCCGGTCTGCCGCGGCGGCCTGGGCGACGTGCTGGGCGTGGCCAATGCGCCGGCGCTGCTGGCCGGCATGCTGGAAGGCCAGCCGCTGGACCTGATGGCGGGGCTGGAGCCGCCGCTGTTCGTGCCGGAGACGCTGTCGGGCATGGAACTGCTGGAACATTTCCGCGTATCGGACGCGCCGCTGGTCTTCGTCGTCGATGAGTACGGCGAGGTGCAGGGCGTCATCGCCGTGCGCGACGTGCTGGAAGCCATTGCCGGGGAGTTCAATGCCCCGAGCGACGGCGATGCCTGGGCGATCCAGCGCGAGGACGGGAGCTGGCTGATCGATGGCCTGATCCCCGTGCCCGAGCTGAAGGACCGCCTGGAGCTGAAGGAACTGCCCGAAGAGGACCGTGGGCGCTACAACACCCTGGCCGGCATGATCATGCTGCTGCTGGGGCGCTTGCCGCGCACGACCGATGTCGTGGAGTGGGACGCGTGGAGATTCGAGGTCGTGGACCTCGACGGCAAGCGTGTGGACAAAGTGCTGGTCAGTCGCCTGGCCGAACCTGGAGAGAGAGAAACATGAGCAACACCCCCCCGATGTACGGCGAACTGCAGCCGCTGGACCGTGAAATCCACAAGAACCTGAAGCTGGATACCGAGCAGTCCATCGTCGGCCGCATCGCCGACCACAACTCGGTCTTCCTGGCGGCCGTCGAGTTTGCCGACGCCTGCAAGGAGTACCCCATCGTCTTCGTGCGCGCCGGCAACGGTGACGGCGACGGCAAGCCGGCCGTGGCGCCGCTGGCCGTGCTGGGCCTGCGCGCGGGCTCCAACCTCTTCATCGAGGGCGAGAAGTGGACGGGCAACTACGTGCCCGCCTACGTGCGCCGCTACCCCTTCCTGATGGCCCGCCTGGACAACAACGCCAACAACCTGGCCGTCTGCTACGACAGCAAGTGGACCGGCTTCAACGAAGCCACCGGCGAGGCGCTGTTCAAGGACGGTGAGCCCACCGAGTTCCTGCTCAACGCCAAGGCCTTCCTCGAGAACTTCGAGCAGGAGGCCGAGCGCACCCGCCTGATCTGCAACCTGCTCGTCGAGCTGGATCTGCTGCAGGACATGCGCTTTGAGGCCACGCTGCCCAACGGCGAGAAGTTCGACGTCGAAGGCTTCCTGGCCCTGGACGAGAAGAAGTACGCCGAGCTGCCCGACGCAAAGGTGCTGGAGCTGCACCGTAACGGCCTCATCGCGCTGATCGAGATGCACCGCCTGTCGATGACCAACATGAACAGGCTGGTCGGCAAGTACGCCGTCTGACGCGGGGCGCTGCGACACCATCCAAGGCCACGCGATGCGTGGCCTTCTTTCTTGGGGAGCGCCGGTATGCTCATCCGATGACCGCAACCCCGGGCCCATGCGTAGGGAGATTCACATGCCCGTGCTGACCGACGATGACCGCCGCGACGGCTTCGATCATGGCCTCGCACGCCGCCGCGAGATGCTGGGCGACGTGTGGGTACGCCGCGCGACGCTGGACGCGACCACCTTCAACGCCGACTTCCAGGACCTCATCACCCGCTATGCCTGGGACGCCGTCTGGAACCGCCCCGGCCTGCCCGTCGCGACGCGCCGCCTGCTGGTGCTGGCCTTCACGATGGCCCAGGGCCGCTGGGAGGAGTTCGACCTGCACTGCCGCGCGGCGCTGGCCGCCGGCCTGCCGCCCGAGACCGTGCGCGAGGTGTTGATCCAGGGCGCCATCTATGCCGGCGTGCCGGCCGCCAACACGGCCTTCAAGCGCACGGCGTCGCTGCTGGCCGAACTCGGCATCAAGCTCGAGCCGGCACCGCTGATGCCGGCCACGCGACCGCGCCACCACACCACCTTCAGCCGCCCCCAGATCGCGGTGACGCTGCAGGGCGAGGGCGACAAGGCGCCGGTGCTGCTGGCCCACCCCGAAGGCCTGAGCGAAGCCATCTGGCAAGGTCTGGCCGCCCGGCTGGCAGCGCTGGGCCATCCGACGCTGCGCTACGACCTGCGCGGCCATGGACGCTCGCCCAACCCCCGGGGCGACTGGGGCCTGGCCGAACTGGCGGAGGATGCCGCCCGCCTCGTCACCGAATGGGGCTGCGGCCCGGTCGTCATGGTCGGCCTGTCACTGGGGGGGCGGGTGGCGCAGCAACTCGCTGCAACACGACCCGAGCTGGTGCGGGGCCTGGTGCTGGCGCACTGCGACTCGATGCCCGCCGAAGCGGCGCAGGCCGCGGTGGACCCGGGGCCGGGCATGGCGGCCGTCGCGGAGGCGGCGCTCGCGCGCTACCTGAACCCGGCATTGCGCGCGACCCGTCCGGACATCGAGGCCCTGCTGCGCGACGTGCTGCTGGCCCAGGACCCGGCCGCCTACGCCCAGGCCTGCGCCGCCGCGCGCGACGACTTGCGCGGCGCGCTGACCGGTTGGGCCGGGCCGGCCCTGGTCATCGGCGGGGCGCTGGATGCCCGCCTGCCGCCGGAGCGCGTCGCTGCGCTGACCGCATCCCTGCGCGATGCGCAGCTTTGCATGCTGGACGAAGCCTCCCGCCTCGGCCCGATCGAGCAACCGGCGGCCTTCGAAAATGCCGTTGTCGCCTTTCTGGGCGACGTGTAAACACTTCGAAGTGCCCGATTTCAGTTGTATCGGTCTGTGAGTCGCGAAGAAATGAGGCATTTCAATCCCTAGACTGCTGCCCGGCGCGTTGGTCGCCAAGGATGCAGTTTGATGACCCCCCTGATCGAAGAAAGCCACCGCATGCCGCTGAACCTCCATGGCGGTCCGCCGCTGGAGCTGGACAGTGATTTCGGCGCTTTGGAAGGCGACGCGTACGACCTGGTCGAGCGTCGCTATGGGGATCGCGGGCTGGCGCTGCCGCGCGAGCGTTTCAGCAGCCGCAACGAGGACGGCGACATCGTCTGCACGGCGCGCGATGCCACGCAGCAGATCGTGGGCACGCTGTCGGTGCGCTTCGACGGCGAGGGCGGTCTGCACGCCGACCTGCTGTTCGAGGCCGAGCTGTCGGAATGGCGCGCCGCCGGCATCAAGCTCTGCGAGTTCGGGCGCCTGGCCGTGGACCGGCATTCCCACAACGCCAAGCGCGTGCTGGCGCAGGTCTTTCACCTCGGCTACCTGCACGCGCACCGCCGTGCCGGCTGCGAGCGGCTCATCATCGAAGTCAACCCGCGTCACGTCGCGTTCTACCGCCGCTACCTGGGCCTGCTGCCGTACACGATGGCCCGGCACAACCCGCGCGTCAATGCGCCCGCGGTGCTGATGAGCGTGGACTTCGCGACGGTGCGCGAACAGATCGCGCTCTGGGGCGGCCGCCCCGAGATGCTGGCGCAGGCGCGCTGCCTCTACCCGCTGGCCTGGGACGAGGCCACCGAGGCCTCCATGCTGGCCAAACTGCCCTGAGTCCCTGAAATGCGCCCGCCGTGCGGGCGATTCAGCAGGCCTCAGTGGAAGAAGATATAGACCAGCAGCAGCACGATGCCAGGTACGCCGAGCAGCCATGCCAGGAAGTACTTTCCCATGAGTTTCTCCTTGCGTGAAAGATGTGGCGAAGCTTGGCCCATCGCTCGGGCGCCCGGCAGCGGACGCCGCCTGGCGCCGCTGTAGGAACAGCGGCGGCGCCGGCCAGCGCCTGGCCGCCCCGCGTAGGACTAGGCCCACCGCATGACCCGGTTCGCTCTGGCGAGGCGCTTTGGACCGCGCCTTTAGGCTGGTGCCAGTCCCTCGGCGATCCTGCCGCAAGGGCAACCGCAAAGGAGCAATGCCATGAACAGCGACCAGATCAAGGGCAGTGTGAAGGACTTGGCCGGCAAGGCGCAGCGCAAGCTGGGCGAGGCCATCGGCAGCCCGGAGCAGCAGCTCAAGGGCACCGCGACGCAGGTCGAGGGCAAGGTCCAGAAGGCCGTGGGCGACGCCCGCGAGGCCCTCAAGGACGCCCGAGGCGGCCGCAAGCCCTGAGCCCCTCCAAGACGTGCTTTCCCCAGGATTTCCCGTGAAGAGGTTTGCCATGCGTTTCAACATCCATTCCAGGCCCGGACTTCGCCGCACCGCCACGGCGGCCTTTGTCGGCGCGGCCGTGCTGGCCGCCGGCTGCTCCTCCATGAGCGAGCGCGAGCAGGGCACCGCCAAGGGCGCCGGCGCCGGTGCGGTGGCCGGCGCCATCCTCGGCTCGGTCACGGGGGGCAATGCGGGGCGGGGCGCCGTCATCGGCGGCGCCGTCGGCGCGGTGGCCGGCAATCTGTGGTCCAAGCACATGGAAGAGAAGCGCGCGGCGCTGGCACGCGCCAGCGAGGGCACGGGCATCGAAGTCGCCCGCACCGAAGACAACCGCCTCAAGCTCAATGTGCCCAGCGACGTCTCCTTCGACACCGGCCGCGCGGACATCAAGCCGCAGATGCGCACGGTGCTGGATGAGGTGGGCCGCAACCTCGATGCCGGTGTGCGCCTGACCGTCGTCGGCCATACCGACAGCACCGGCAGCGACGCGATCAACGACCCGCTGTCGCGCGAGCGTGCCATGGCCGTGCGTGACTACCTGGCTGCCCGCGGGGTGTCGTCGTCGCGCATCAGCGTCTCCGGCCGGGGATCGCATGAGCCGGTGGCGAGCAACGACACCGAGGCCGGCCGCGCCGCCAACCGTCGCGTCGAGATCTTCCTGTCTGAGCAGGGCTGAGCGGGTTGGCGGCCGCAGCGGCCGCGCCGCCGAGCCCGCAGGGTCAGGCCATCGTGGCCAGCATCACCAGCGCCGCGACCGCCATCAGGCCGGTCGCCAGCCAGCCTACGGCCAGCATGGGCCTGGGCACGACGAACCGGCCCATCAGCGCCCGGGACCGGCCGATGGTCAGCATGACGGCCATGATGGGCACCGCGATGACGCCGTTGATGACGGCGCTCCACACCAGCGCAGCCATGGCGTCCACCTCGAGCAGGCTCAGGCCGCTGCCCAGCAGCGTTGCCGCCAGGATGATCGAATAGAAGCCGCGCGCATCCTGGAAGCGCCTGGACAGGCCGGCGCGCCAGCCGAAGATCTCGCTGACCGCGTAGGCCGCCGAGCCGGCCAGCACTGGAATCGCCAGCAGGCCGGTTCCGATGATGCCAAGGCTGAAGATGGCGAAGGCCAGGTCGCCGGCGATGGGCCGCAGCGCGGCCGCCGCGTCGGCCGACGATGTCACGTTCGCATGACCGTTCAGGTTCAGCGCTACGGCCGCCGACAGCACGATGCACAGTGCGATGGCATTGGACAGCAGCATGCCGACGATGGTGTCCTGCCGGATGTCTCGCAGGTGGGTCTTGATCCGCAGGGGGCTGTGGCGTTGGGACTGAGGCACCGGGCGGCGCTTCTGGTCCTCGACCTCCTGGGTGGCCTGCCAGAAGAACAGATAGGGCGAGATGGTGGTGCCCAGCACCGCCACGACCATGGCGGCATAGTCCTTGAGCGCGGCGTGGTCGAGATGGCGCCACGGCGCCGCCGACTCCGTCAGCGCCTGCGCCCAGGGGACGCTCACGACCATCACGACCGCGACGTAGGAGAACAGCACCAGCGTCAGGTACTTGAGGATGCGCACGGTCCGCTCATAGGACACATAGACCTGGGCGAGCACGGACAGGCCGCCGTAGGCGACGACGTAGAGCCATTGCGGGCCGTGCACGAGCAGCCGGGTCGCATCGGCCATCGCGGACACGTCGGCGGCGATGTTGATGGTGTTGGCGGCCACCAGCAGCAGCACGACGGTGGCTGCGAGCCAGCGCGGGCAGACCTGCGCCATGTTGGCCGCGAGGCCGCGGCCGGTGACGTAGCCGATGCGGGCGGAAACCATCTGCACGGCGATCATCAGCGGCGTGGTCAGCAGCAGCGTCCACACCAGGCCGAAGCGGAACTGCGCGCCGGCCTGGCTGTAGGTCGCGATGCCGCTGGGATCGTCATCGGCCGCCCCGGTGATGAGGCCGGGGCCCAGCCGGCGCAGCACGTTGCCCTCGCCTTCGGGCGGCAAGCCGGGAGCGTGCTTGCGCGCCGGCGCTGCGGTCGATGCGGGAGGCGTCATGGCGCGCCAGTCTTGCAGAAAAAGGCGCGTCGTGCCCAGGCAGCGCGGCGCCAGGCGGTGCTTCGGCGCGTGCCGGGCCCCCGCAAAGCACAAAGGGCCAGCACCGTGAGGTGCTGGCCCTTTGATTTGACTGGTGCCGGCAAGAGGAGTCGAACCCCCGACCTTCGCATTACGAATGCGCTGCTCTACCAACTGAGCTATGCCGGCATTGAGCTACTTCCGTAGCGTCAAGCCCGCCATTATAGCGACTATTTTTGTGTCGCTTCCAGATGGTAGGCGGTGATCCGCTCCACCTCGTTCCTGGAGCCCAGCGCGACGGCGACGCGCTCGTGCAGCTTGGTGGGCTTCAGGTCCATGATGCGTTCGGTGCCGTTGCTCGCCGCGCCGCCGGCCTGCTCGACGATGAAGGCCATCGGGTTGGCCTCGTACATCAGGCGCAGCTTGCCGGGCTTGTCGGGTTCGCGCTGGTCCCAGGGGTACATGAAGACGCCGCCGCGCGTCAGGATGCGGTGCACGTCCGCCACCATGCTGGCCACCCAGCGCATGTTGAACTCCTTGCCGCGGGGACCCGTGGAGCCGGCCAGGCACTCGTCGATGTAGCGCGTCACCGGCGGCGCCCAGTGGCGCATGTTGGACATGTTGATCGCGAATTCCTTCGTGTCCTCGGGAATGCGCACCTGGTCCTGCGTCAGCACCCAGGAGCCGGTCTCGCGGTCCAGCGTGAAGACGGCCACGCCGTCGCCCACCGTCAGCACCAGCGTGCTCTGCGGGCCGTAGACGCAGTAGCCGGCCGCGGCCTGCTGCCTGCCGGGCTGCAGGAAGTCGTCTTCCGACACGCCGCGCGAATGGCCCACCTTGCGCAGCACGCTGAAGATGGTGCCGATGGACACGTTCACGTCGATGTTGCTCGAGCCGTCCAGCGGATCGAACAGCAGCAGGTACTCGCCCTGAGGGTAGCGGTTGGGCACCACGTAGATGCCGTCCATCTCCTCGCTGGCCATCGCGGCGAGGTGGCCGCCCCATTCGTTGGCCTCGATCAGCACCTCGTTGGCGATGATGTCGAGCTTCTTCTGCACCTCGCCCTGCACGTTCTCGCTGCCGGCGCTGCCCAGCACGTCACCGAGCGCTCCCTTGTTGACGGCGATGGCGATGCGCTTGCAGGCGCGCGCGACCACCTCGATCAGCAGCCGCAGCTCCTGCGGGATGTGGCCGTGCTCGCGCTGCTGCTCGACGAGGTACTGGGTCAGGCTGGTCTGTCGCGACATGCTCAGCCCCCCGATGCGAGCGCGCGCTCGACGATCTCGCGCACGTCGCCCGACAGGTCGGGCTTGGCGGCCACGCGGGCCACGGCTTCGCGGGCGGCCGTGCGGTAGGGCTCGGCGAGCACCGCCCAGCGGTCCATCGCGCGGGCGATGCGGCTGGCGAGCTGCGGGTTGATGGCGTCGATGGCCAGCACCTGGTCGGCCCAGAACACATAGCCCGCCGCGTCGGCGCGGTGGAAGGCCGCCGGGTTGAACATGCACACAGACGCCAGCAGGCTGCGCGCGCGGTTGGGGTTCTTCAGCGTGAAGTCGGCATGCTTGGTCAGCGCCTTGGCGCGGGCGAACACGCGGCCGTCGGCCTCCGGCGCACGGGCCTGCAGCGCAAACCACTTGTCGATGACCAGTGCGTCGTCCTTGAAGAGGGCATGGAAGCGCTCCAGCGCCGCAGCGGCCAGCCCGGCGTTGGCATTGACCAGGGCCGCCAGCGCACCCATGCGGTCGGTCATGTTGGAGGCGTCCTTGAAGCGCTGGTAGGCCCTGCCGGGCCACACGGTGTCACCGCTGGACTGGGCGTCCAGCACGAGCATGGACAGCGCGAGATTGGCCAGCGCCCGCTTGCCGGCGGAGACCGGATCGGGCGTGTAGCCGCCCTTCACCTGGTGGGCCTCGAAGGCGGCGGCCCAGTCGTCGCGCAGCGCGCTGGCGAGCTGGACCTGCGCGGCCATGACGGCGGCGTGGATGGCCTGCGGGTCGACGACGTCGAGCTGCTCGGCGATGTAGGCCTCACCGGGCAGCGTCAGCGCCAGCTCCTTGAAGGCCGGGTCCAGCTCGGGGTGGTTGAGTACGCCGCGCATCGCGTCGATGAAGGCGGGGCTCAGCACCAGCGGCTGGTTGGCGCGCAGCGCGTGCAGGATGCGGTTCAGCGCCAGGCGCTGGCCGGCCTCCCAGCGGTTGAACGGGTCGCTGTCGTGGCGCATCAGCACCAGCAGGCCCGCGTCCGAGAGGCCGTCGTCCAGCACCACCGGCGCGGAGAAGCCGCGCAGCAGCGAGGGCACGGGCTCGCTGTCGATGTTCTCGAAGACGAAGGTTTGCTCGGCCTGGTCCAGCACCAGCACGGTTTCCGTGTCGCCGCCGGCGTTCAGCGGCAGCGCCACGCCGTGGCGGTCCAGCAGGCCCATGACGATGGGGATGACCTGCGGTTGCTTGGTCGTCTGGCCGGGCGTGGCGGGGGTGTGCTGGGTGAGGCGCAGCGTGAAGGTGCGGGCGGCGGCGTCATGCTCGCCGCGGGCGCTCACGCGTGGCGTGCCGGCCTGCGAGTACCAACGTTTGAAGGCATCCAGGCGCGTCGCCAGCTGGGAGCCGGGGTTGGCATCGGCGATGGCGGCGGCGAAGTCGTCGCAGGTCACCGCCTGGCCGTCGTGGCGCTCGAAGTACAGCTTCATGCCCGCCTCGAAGCCCTTGCGGCCCACCAGCGTCTGGTACATGCGCACGACCTCGGCACCCTTCTCGTAGACGGTGGAGGTGTAGAAGTTGTTGATCTCGCTGTAGCTGTCCGGGCGCACCGGGTGGGCCATCGCGCCGCTGTCCTCGGGGAACTGCATGGCGCGCAGCTGGCGCACGTCCTGGATGCGGCAGACGGCGCGTGCCGACGGGGTGCCGGCCATGTCCATGCTGAATTCCTGGTCGCGGAAGACCGTCAGGCCTTCCTTCAGCGACAGCTGGAACCAGTCGCGGCAGGTGACGCGGTTGCCGGTCCAGTTGTGGAAGTACTCGTGGGCAACGATGGATTCGATGCGGTTGAAGTCGGCATCGGTGGCGGTGGCCGGCGAGGCGAGCAGGGCGCTGGTGTTGAAGATGTTCAGGCCCTTGTTCTCCATCGCGCCCATGTTGAAGTCGGACACGCCGACCACCATGAAGCGCTCCAGGTCCAGCGGCAGGCCGAAGCGGGCCTCGTCCCACACCATGGAGGCGATCAGCGAGTTCATCGCATGCTCGGTCTTCTCCAGGTCGCCGCGGCGCACATAGACCTGTAGCAGGTGGTCCTTGCCGGCGCGCGTGCGCACGCGCTGCTCGCGCGCGACCAGATCGCCGGCCACGACGGCGAACAAATAGCTGGGCTTGGGGAAGGGGTCGTTCCAGACGGCGAAGTGGCGACCGTTGTCGAGGTCGCCGCTGTCCACCAGGTTGCCGTTGGCCAGCAGGATGGGAAAGCGCGCCTGGTCGGCGCGCAGCGTGACCGTGTAGACGGCCATCACGTCTGGGCGGTCCAGGAAGTAGGTGATGCGGCGGAAGCCCTCGGCCTCGCACTGCGTGAAGAAGCTGCCGCCCGAGGTGTACAGGCCCGACAGGGCCGTGTTCTTCTCGGGGCAGATGGCGTTGCGGATCTCCAGCGCGAAGTCGTCGTCGGGCGGGTTGTCGATGACCAGCTCGTGGCCTTCCTGGCGGAAGGAGACGCCGTTGCCGCCGATGAGCACGCGCAGCAGGTTCAGCTCTTCGCCATGCAGGCGCAGCGGGCCGTGCGGCACGGCGCGGTTGCGCTCGACTTGCATCCTGCTCGTGACGAGGGTCTTGGCCGGGTCGAGGTCGAACGTCAGGTCGACCTTGCGGATCCAGAACGCCGGCGGCTGGTAGTCCAGGCGCTGGATCGGGGTGGAGGTGCCTTCACGCATGAGGGGCTTCCTTGAGGTGAGGGAAAGGGGCCAAGAAAAGGGCCGCCGCGGCGGCCCCGGGAGGCGTCAGACGCCTTGCTTCAACGATTCGGTGATGAACGGGTCGAGGTCGCCGTCCAGCACCTTCTGCGTGGCCGAGGTCTCGTAGTTGGTGCGCAGGTCCTTGATGCGGCTCTGGTCCAGAACATAACTCCGAATCTGGTGGCCCCAGCCGACGTCGGTCTTGGTGTCCTCCAGCTTCTGCTGCTCTTCCATGCGCTTCTTCATCTCATAGTCGTACAGGCGCGAGCGCAGGCGGCGCCAGGCGACGTCGCGGTTGCTGTGCTGGCTGCGGCCGTCCTGGCACTGCACGACGATGCCGGTCGGGATGTGCGTCAGGCGCACCGCCGAGTCGGTCTTGTTGATGTGCTGGCCACCGGCGCCGCTGGCGCGGAAGGTGTCGGTGCGCACGTCCGCCGGGTTGATGTCGATCTCGATGGAGTCGTCGACTTCCGGGTAGACGAACAGCGACGCGAACGACGTGTGGCGGCCGCCGGACGAGTCGAACGGGCTCTTGCGCACCAGGCGGTGCACGCCGGTCTCGGTGCGCAGCAGGCCAAAGGCGTATTCGCCCTCGACCTTGATCGTCGCGCTCTTGATGCCGGCCACGTCGCCCGGCGTCTCGTCTTCCATCGTCGTCTTGAAGCCCTTGCGCTCGGCGTACTTCAGGTACTGGCGCAGCAGCATGCCGGCCCAGTCGCAGGCCTCGGTGCCGCCGGCGCCGGCCTGGATGTCGATGAAGCAGTTGCTCGGGTCGGCCGGGTTGTTGAACATGCGGCGGAACTCGAGCTCCTCGATCTTCTCGCGCAGCTTGGCCGCGTCCTGCTCGATGGCCAGCATGCCGGCCTCGTCGCCTTCCTCGCGGCTCATCTCGAAGAGCTCGGAGTTGTCGGCCAGCGAGCTGGTCAGCATCGTGATCGTGTCGACCACCGCCTCCAGCGTGCGCTTTTCCTTGCCCAGTTCCTGGGCTCGCTTGGGGTCGTTCCAGACGTTGGGGTTCTCCAGCGAGGCGTTGACTTCGTTCAGTCGCAGCGCTTTGCGATCGAAGTCAAAGATACCCCCTTAGCGCGTCGGTGCGCGCTGAGAGGTCGGCCAGGCTGTTGCCGATTTGGTTGATGTGCTCGATGTCCATGACACTCGTTCTTATGGGAAAACGCGGATTTTCTCATGGGCCAGAATGCCGTCATGACAGCTCGCGCTCCCGCCGACTACTGGCGCCGCACCCGCCGCCTGACCGCATGCCTGCTGCTGGCCTGGGGCTTCGTCGCGTTCGTGCCGGTGTTCTTCGCGCGCGAGCTGAACGTCGAGGTGTTCGGCTGGCCGCTGGCCTTCTGGCTGGCCTCGCAGGGCGCACTGCTGGGTTTTTGCGCCATCGTCATCGTCTACGCCTGGCGGATGAACCGGCTGGAGCGCGATTTCAGCGAGCCCAGTTCCTGAACAGCCGCCGCCGCTCCAGGGCGGGGCCCCTCACGCCCGGGCCAGGAAGGCTTGCAGCACGGCCGCGAGTGCGGCGGGCTGGTCGTGGTGCAGCATGTGGCCGGCGTCCTGCAGCACGACGCGCTCCAGGTCGGGGACCAGCGCCAGCCGGGCGTCGAAATCCTCCCGCGGGTAGCGGCTGCCCCAGAAGCGGGTCAGTTGTTCATCGCTGCCTTCGACCCAGAGCGTCGGTGCGGCGATGCGCTGCCAGCAGGCCAGCACCTCGGCCTTGCGGTACAGCACGGGGTTGGCCAGCTTGTGGGCGGGGTCGGCGTTGAGCCGGAAGCCGTCGGGCGTCTCGCGCGACCAGTGGCCGGCCAGCCAGGCCGCCTTGTCGGCCGTCAGCCGGGGGTTGGTCTTGCGCAGCCGCTCGGCCACGTCGGCCAGCGTCGCGTAGGGGCGCAGCGAGGGCGGTTCCTTCAGCTCGTCCAGCCACTTGGCCAGGCGCTCGGGCGCGGCGGCGGGCGGCATGTCGGGCATGCCGAAGCCTTCGAGATTGACGAGGCGCCGCACCCGCTGCGGGCGCACGCCGGCATAGCTCATCACAACGTTGCCGCCCATGCTGTGGCCCAGCAGGTCCACGGGCGCGCCAGGGCTGACGGCGTCCAGCAGCGCGTCCAGGTCGCCGAGGTAGTCGGGGAACCAGTAGCAGTCGGCACCCGTCGTCTCGCTGAGGCCGAAGCCGCGCCAGTCCAGCGCGATGACCTCGCGCTCCTCGCGCAGCGCGTCGACGACGAACTGGAAGGAGGCGCCGACGTCCATCCAGCCGTGCACCATGACCAGCGGCGCCCGGCCGGGCAAGGGCTGACCCCAGCGCAGGATGTGGTGGCGCAGGCCGCGCAGGGCGAGGAACTCGTCGCGGTGGGCTCGGCGGGGGGTGTAGACATCGGGCATATACGCACTGTAGGACACCGCAGTCCGTCGACAATGGCCGTCATGCCCTCACGTCCCACCCTGCGCGCCGCCGAGCCGCGCGACCTGCCCGCCATCGTCGGGCTCATCGCCGAACTGGCCGAGTTCGAGCATCTGACCCATCTGCTCGAGGTGACGCCCGAGAAGCTGGCGCCCCATCTTTTCGGCGACACGCCGGTCGCGGAATGCATGCTCGGCGAGGTCGACGGCGAGGTCGTCGCCTTCGCGCTGTACTACACCAACTTCTCGACCTTCCTGGCCAAGCCCGGCCTGTATCTGGAAGACCTGTACGTGCGCCCCGCCCATCGCCGCAGCGGCCTGGGCCGCTCGCTGCTGGTGAACCTGGCGCAGCTGGCCTGCGAGCGCGGCTACGGCCGGTTCGAATGGACGGTGCTGGACTGGAACGAGGACGCCATCCGCTTCTACGAGAAGCTCGGCGCCACCGTCATGCCCGAGTGGCGCATCTGCCGCCTGACGGGCGACGCGCTGGAGCGCTACAGCGAGGGCGGCCGGCCCAGCATGTGGTCGCCCTCGTCCTGGCTGGGCATCTGAGGCGCTGACCCGCGCCGCCCGGCCTCGGCCTCGGGCAATCCATGAGGCCGGCCCCCGGCGCGCTGGCTAGCATTCGCCCCCTTGTCCCAACGGGGGTGGCCATGGCGGAAGACCATTACGAGCGGCTGCACGCCGCCTTTCGCTGGCAGGTGCCCGCGGACTTCAATCTCGCCGAGGCCTGCTGCGGCCGCTGGGCGCGCGACACACCCAAGGCCCCGGCCATCTATTTCGACAGCGAGAGCGGCTGCCGCGCGGTCTACAGCTACGGCCAGCTGCAGCGCGCGGCCAACCGCCTGTCCAACGCGCTGCTGGCCCAGGGCGTGCGCCGCGGCCACCGCGTGGCCATCGTGCTGCCGCAGCGCTTCGAAACGGCCGTCGCCCACATCGCCATCCAGCAGATCGGCGCGGTGGCGATGCCGCTGTCCCTGCTGTTCGGCGCCGAGGCGCTGGAATACCGGCTGCAGGACAGCGGCGCGGTGCTGGCCATCGCCGCCTGTGAGGCCTTGCCGGCGCTGCGCGAGGTCAAGGCCCGCTGCCCGGCGCTGCGGCGCGTGCTGGTCGTTGGCGAATGCCCGGTGGGCTGCGACGAGCTGTCGTGGATGCAGGCCTTGCAGGCCGAGGAGGCCCGCTTCAAGCCCGTTGCCACCCAGGCCGACGACCCGGCCATCCTGATCTACACCAGTGGCACCACCGGCAACCCCAAGGGCGCGCTGATCCCGCAGCGGGCGCTGATCGGCAACCTGAGCGGCTTCGTCGCCAGCCAGGACTGGTTCGGCTTCGACCCCTTCGACCCGAGCCAGCCCAGCGACGCGGTGTTCTGGAGCCCGGCCGACTGGGCCTGGACCGGCGGCCTGATGGACGCGCTGCTGCCCACGCTCTACTTCGGCCGGCCCATCGTCGCCTGGCAGGGGCGCTTCTCGGCGGCCAAGGCCTTCGAGCTGATGGCGGCCTACGGCGTTACGCACAGCTTCCTGTTCCCCACCGCGCTGAAGGCCATGATGAAGGCCGAGCCTCACCCGCAGCGGCATGGCCTGAAGCTGCGCGCGCTGATGAGCGCCGGCGAGGCCGTGGGCGACGCGGTGTTCGCCTGGTGCCGCGAGCGCCTGGGGGTGCCGGTCAACGAGATGTTCGGGCAGACCGAGATGAACTACGTCGTCGGCAACTGCCAGGCGCTCTGGCCGGCCAGGCCCGGCAGCATGGGGCGGGCCTACCCGGGCCATCGCGTGGCGGTCATCGACGACGACGGCCGTGAATGCCCGCCCGGCGAGGTGGGCGAGGTGGCCGTGCACGCGCGCGACCGGCACGGCCAGCCCGACCCGGTGTTCTTCCTCGGCTACTGGAACAACGAGGCCGCGACCCGCGCCAAGTTCACCGGCGACCCCGCGGACAGCTGGTGTCGCACGGGCGACCTGGCACGCATGGACGCCGACGGCACGCTCTGGTACGAGGGGCGCGCCGACGACGTCTTCAAGAGCGCCGGCTACCGCATCGGCCCGGGCGAGATCGAGAACTGCCTGCTCAAGCACCCGGCCGTGGCCAACGCGGCCGTGGTGCCCAAGCCCGACGCCGAGCGCGGCGCCGTCGTGAAGGCCTACGTCGTGCTGGCCGAGGGCCACGCCGGCGACGCGGCGCTGGTGGAGGCGCTGCAGGCCCATGTGAGGGCGCGGCTGGCACCCTACGAGTACCCCAAGGAGGTCGAGTTCATCGATGCGCTGCCCATGACCACGACCGGCAAGGTGCAGCGCCGTGTGCTGCGGCTGCGGGAGCAGCAACGGGCGGCCGCCGCCTAAGGCGCCCGCTCCTGCGCCTCCCAGGTGCACAGGCCCTTGGTCGTGACGGCCGCGCCCAGGCGCTCGTAGAAGCGGATGGCGCCGGAGTTGCTCGCGTTGACCTCCCAGCGCAGGCGGCTGGCGCCGGCGCCGGCCGCGAAGGCGCGCAGCCAGCGCAGCAGGGCCTCGCCCACGCCCTGGCGCCTGAAGGCGGCCCGCACGTAGACGTCGTCGACGTTCAGCGCCGCCGCGCCGCGCCAGATCGCATAGGCGCGGGTGTAGCTCACGTAGCCGGCCAGCCGGCCGTCCACCTCCGCCAGCACGGCCGCAAAGCGCGGCTGCGGGCCGAAGCCGTCGTGCCGGAAGCGCTGCAGGTCGGTCTGCAGTGCCGCCAGGCTGCCTTCGTGGGCAGCCAGCTCGCGCACCATCTCGAACAGCGCCGCGGCGTCGCGCTGCGTGGCGTGGCGGCAGCTCAGCATGGGCGGCCCCGCTCGCAGACCGGCCCCGACAGGCTGCGCAGGAAGGCCGCCAGGTCGGCCGCCTCGGCGGCGCCCAACGCGATGGGCGCCCGCTCGGCATGCCGCTGGCCGGCGCGGGCCAGTTCGCTGTGGCCCAGCGCGGCGCCCGGCGCGCTCACGTAATGGGCGATGACCTGCTCCAGCGTCGCGAACTGGCCGGCGTGCATGTAGGGCGCGCGCTCGGCCACGTTGCGCAGCCCGGGCGTCTTGAAGGCGGCCTGCAGATGCGGGTCGTCGTCGGCGATGTAGCGCAGCTCCTCGCAGTGCTGCGGCGGCGCATCGCTGAAACGGCCCAGGCAGTTGAAGGGGTCGGCCAGCACGCGGGCCACGGCCGGGGAGCGGCCGGGGTCGGGCCGCCGCGGGTCGCGTGGCGGCACGCCGGTGTTGTGGAAATGCTGGTCGGTGAGCAGCGGGCCGGCATGGCAGCTGACGCATTGCGCCTTGCCGATGAACAGCCGCAGGCCGCGCACCTCGGCCGGCGACAGCGCGGCCTCGTCCGCCGGGCGGTCGCCCACCACGGCGGCCACGTAGCGGTCGAAGCGGCTCTCGCCCGGCATCAGCGTGCGCTCGTAGGCCGCGATCGCCTTGCCGAGGTTGGCGAAGGCGCGGTCCACCGCCTGCTGCTGCGCCTCGGGCAGCCGTGCCCAGGCGGCGCGCTCGGCCGGCGTGCCCAGCGGGCCGGCAGCGGCGGGCAGGCCGGCCAGCGGCGGCAGCGGGCCGAACAGTGCCTCGTACTCGGGCCGGTAGGCCTCGGCCAGCAGGCGCACCAGCTGCACGCGATTGGCGCCATGCTCGGCGGCGTCTTCCAGCGGGCCCAGCGCCTGGGACCACAGGCTGTCCTTGCGGCCGTCCCAGAAGAACCAGCTCGCATGCGAGGCTGCCGGCACCGGCATCGTGCGGCGGCTGCCGGTGGCCAGGCCCTCGCCCAGCGGGCGGCCGTCCTGGAAGCCGCGCTCGGGCGCATGACAGCTGGCGCAGGAGACCCGGTCGTTGGCCGACAGCCGTGCATCGAAGAACAGCTGCCGGCCCAGGGCCGCGGCCGCGGGGCGGTCGGCCACGGCGTTGGACGGGTCGGCGGGCGGCGCGTCGAGGCGGCCGATGTGCAGTGCCGCCAGCGTGGCGCGCTCGGCGGGCGTCCAGGACCGGGCGGCGGGTTGGAAGGCGGTGAGCAGCAGCAGCGCGAGCGCCGCGGCCAGCAGGGCGTGCTTCATGGCCCGTCCTCAGCTGCGGTGGCGGCCGTCGTCGAGCACGACGTTGAACACGGCCGTGTCGGTGCGCTCGCCGGCCTGCAGGCCGAAGCGCATGTCCCACCAGCCGGACATGCTGAACTTCACGCCCTCCAGCGCGTAGACGCCGGGGCGGATCTCCCGCGTCACGCGCGGCCGGGTCGGGAAGCCGTGGCCGTGCTGGGGCATGCCGCCGCTGAACAGGATGCGGGCCTGCGACACCGGTGCGCCGTCGCGGTCGGCCAGGTGCAGCTGCCAGGTCTGGATCTGGTCCAGCACGGGCCCGGTGGCCGGCGGCTCCAGGGTGACGACGAACAGGCCCTGCGTGCTGGGGTGCTTCAGGGACAGGTCGAGGTCGCGCGGCGGGCTGCCGCAGGCGGTGAGGTAAGCGGCGCTGGCGAGGGCGGCCGCGGTGGCGAGGAAGGTGGATCTGCGCATGGTGAACTCCTGGGTGGGTTGAAGCGGGCGCGAGCGCGCCCCGGGCGCTGTCGCGGCGCCCTGTCGGTGGATGAAAGCGGTGGGGTTAGCGGGGCCCGGGATGGCGGCGCGCGGCGTCGATGACGCGCCGCAGGTCGGGTGGGACGGGCATGGGCCTGAAGCCGCTGACGTTGCTCAGGCCGGTGTTGCCCGGGGGCACCCACAGCCAGGTCTTCAGCGCCGCGCCGGCCAGCCGCCAGGCCTGGCCCAGCAGCTCGCGGGCCGAGCGCTGTCGCAGCGCCCAGCCCAGCATCGCGGCATGCACGCGGACGTGTTCGACGGTGGAGGCCTGGCCTAGGATGTGGGCGCGCTCGAGGTGCCGGGCGGCGAGGTCGGCGTTGCCGCGCTGCTCCTGCCAGCGGGCGGCGGACAGTTCCGCGCTCACGCTGGGGCGGATGCGGCGGGCGAAGTCGGCAGTGAGGTTCATGGCGTCTTGATCGGGGGGCTGACGGTATGGCTGGGATTCTTCGCGGGCAGGCCGCTTCGCGCTTGAACGAAACGGCTGACTTGGCGCGGCCGGGTTCCGCGTGGGCCAGCGACGGCGGCGGCCGTGCCTACATCTGGCAGGGCTCCAGCCTGTGGATGGGCCGCAGCGAAGGCCGCACCCAGTGGCACGACCACCATGCGCACCAGTTGGCCCTGGCGCCTGCCGGCGAGATGCGCTTTCGCACCGAGGCCAGCGACCCCTGGACGTCGTTCGCCGGCGCGCTGGTGCCCAGCCATTGCAAACACCAGTTCGAGGTGGACGACCTGCGCGTGGCGCACCTCTTCGTGGAGCCCGAGAGCCGGGCCGGCCGGGCACTGAGTGCGCGCTTCGGCACCGGCGCCGTGGCGGCGCTGCCGCAAGAGGAGGTGCGCCAGGCCGCGCGGGCTTTGTTCGCCGCCTTCGAGGCCGATGCCGCGGGGCCGGCGATGCTGCAGGCCGTGACGGCCGTCATCCACGCGCTGTGCGGCGCGGGCGTCGAGCCCGACGAGGCGCTGGACCCGCGGCTGGTGCGGGCGCTGGACTACATCCGCCGCCACGTCGGCCGGCCGCTGCCGCTGGGCGAGGTGGCGGCCTCGGTGGCGCTGTCGGAAAGCCGCTTCCGCCGCGTCTTCGTCGACGGCACGGGCTGCTCCTTCCGGGCCTATCTGCTGTGGCTGCGCATCAACCTGGCCATCGAGGCCGTCATGGCCGGCGCGTCATGGACGGCCGCCGCCCACCAGGCCGGGTTCGCCGATTCCGCCCACCTGAGCCGTACCCACAAGCGCATGTTCGGCATCGAGCCGACGTCGATTCGGCCGTCGGCGCGCGAGGCTCACCTGCACTTGTAGGGCTTGCCCGTCATCATGGCCGCGCGCGGCGCGACGTTCTGGTTGAAGCGGTCGATGCTGGCGATGCGGGACTCTTCGGTCTCCACGCAGGTGTCGCCGCGGCGCCGGCGCATGCGACCGTCGCTGGTGCGTTCCGTCACCCAGTCGCCGGTGACGGCGGCGGCGTTCGCGATCTGCTGCTCCAGCGTGCGGCGCGGGGTGTTGCTGCGGAGGTCGTTCAGCGCCTCGCTGCGCAGGCTGGCGGAGGCCGCGTAGCCGGGCGGCAGTGTCAGGCGCAGCGTGGTGCGTGGGGGCTCGGCGGCGGCGCTGTTGGCGGGCACCGTGGGCGTTGGGCCGGCGGCGACGGGCGACGGCGTCTCGGTGCTGAAGGCGGGTGGGGCCAGGGCGGGCAGTTCGGGCGTCGGCAAGCGCGGCGTATTGATGGCGCTTGGCACCGGTTGGGGCGTGGTGGGCCGGGGCTGCACGAGGCGCACCGTCGTCAGCAGCCGCTCGGTGGGCTGGTGCAGCGCAGGCGGGCGGTGCTGCCACAGCAGCGCGAACAGCGCGAGGTGCAGCGCCGCGACGGCCAGCCGCGCGATCCAGCGATGCGCCGCCATGCCTAGAGCTTCACGCTCAGCTTGGTGCCCGGTGGCGGCAGCAGGCGCGCCGCGTCGGGCCAGTTCTCCTGCCCGGTCAGCAGCGTGCAGGGCCGGCTCTTCTCGCCCTTCCTGGTGTCGGGGTCGCGCTCGTTGGCGGCAACGGGCAGGGGCAGGCCCAGCAGCTGCCCGTTCTCGCGCCATTCCAGCTCCCAGGTGGGCGTGGCGCTGCAGATGCGCACGGCCTCGATGCGCGGGAACAGCCAGCGCAGATACCAGGGCAGCAGCTCCTCGCGCAGCGTGCGTGCCACGCGGAGGATCTGGCGCACCTTGGCCAGCGTCAGCTGCTCGGGCGGCGTGGTGAGCTCGATGGTGCCCCGAACGCCCAGCTTGCCCTCGCCGGCGTTGGTGGCGAGGTCGGCGGACTTGGCCTCGGCCTCGGGCAGCAGGGGCAGGTCGAAGCGGCCCTCGGCGTCGAGCCGGATGGGGTGGTCGGCCTCGTCGCTGCGCACCACCATGCGCACCTGCGGCAGCGGGAGGGTGGTCTTGTCGGCGTCCACTCTGAAGTCCATGCGGAACAGGCCTTCGCCATGCCTGCCCAGCTTGGTGAGGAAGTCGTTGATGCGCGCATAGGGCATGACGCCCTTGTCGCGCTTGAGTTCGGTCTTGACGGCGGGCAGCACGGCGGAGGGCTGGGCGGCGGCGGACAGCGGCAGCAGCAGCGCGATGAGCAGGGGCAGGGCGGATCTGGCGGTCATGGGGGCGTGTTGTCTCCGGTCACTTCTTGCATTTGCCGCTGGTCTCGGCGGCGATCCAGAACGGCAGGCTGAGCAGGCCCATGCCGCCGCCGGGGAACTCCCCCTTCAGGCAGTTGCCGTAGGCCGTGCGCGCGACCTCACGGCCGAGCCGCTCCTGCGCGTTCTCGCGGCCGGGCGCCTGGCTGGCCGAGGCGGCCCGCTCGGACAGCAGCGGTGCGCGCGCCGCCTGGCGTATCGCCTGGCGCGTGGCCTCGCTGTTCACCAGCAGCGATGTGGGCGGCGGCACGGCCGCGGGTTCGGCGACGTCCGCGACGGGCTCCGGCGGGGGCGCGTTTGGCGGCACCTCGATGGCCGGCATCTCGATGCGCGCCGGCGTGCGGCCGGCCTGCCGCGCGGGCACGGCCGGCCGCTGCGGCCCGGCCTCGCGCCTGGGCTCGATGGCGCGCGGCAGCGGCAGCAGCTCCAGCACCACCCGTTGCCCGGCGGGCCGGGGTTCCGCGGGAGCATGCGGCGCCAGAACCTTCAGCAGCCCCAGGTGGGCGGCAGCGATCAGCAGCCACAGCGCATGGCGGCGTTCAAGGCGCATGCCCGTCGTCCACCGGTTCCGGGCCGGGCTCCCAGGCGAGCAGGTCGCCGGGCTGGCATTGCAGGACATCGCAGATGCGCGAGAGGGTGTCGAAGCGCACCCCGCGCACCTTGCCGCTCTTGAGCAGCGACAGGTTGGCCTCGGTGATGCCCACGCGCTCCGCCAGCTCGCGCGAGCGCATCTTGCGGCGCGCGAGCATGACGTCGAGGGTGACGACGATGGGCATCAGTCGAGCGCCTCCTTGCGCAGCGCTTGAGGTCGCGAGCCGAGACTGGGCGAGGGGCTCATACGAACTCGGCGTTCTCGTCGGCGACGCGAGCGGCCTCAGCGAGCACCTGGGCCAGCGCCAGCAGCAGCAGGCCGAAGAGCAGCGACAGGTAGTGGTCCGACGACAGGCCCACCCACAGCTGGCGCTCGCCCTTGGGGTTGCCCCAGGTCAGCGCGAGGATGCCCAGCGTGTGGCCCAGCGGCTGGGCGGCGGCCAGCGCGCACAGGCCCAGGCCCAGGCGGCGCAGGTGCCGGGCCGGGCGCCGGGCCAGCAGCTCGCCCTGGGCGAAGCAGCCGAACAGCGCCCACATCTGCCACAGCGCGTACAGGCTGACCGAGGTGGGCACCATCGACGCCCCCAGCCCCCACAGCCGCGAGCCGAGGTCCAGCTGCAGCTTGCTCAGGTGCCAGGTGCGGGCAGCCACCTCGGCCACCCAGTCGGGCTGGGCCCAGAAGATGAAGGGCAGGGTGCCGATGACCACGACGCCGCACAGGCTGAGCAGCCGCACGATCCAGGCCAGGCGGCGGATGCGCCGCAGGCCGTCGGCGGAGAAGGAGTCGGGCATGGATTCCGTTGTAAAACAAGAAAAACTTACTGTAAAACAATAATTGCTTGTCGTGGGGCAGTCATGTGGCGGTTCTCCGAGAATCGGGGGATGAGCAAGAAGAACAGCCATGTCAGCGAAACCCCCGCGACCCAGGTGCTCAAGCGCGCCGGCGTCACCTTCACGGAGCATGTCTACGACTACGTCGAGCACGGCGGCACGGCGGAGTCGTCCAGGCAGCTGGGCGTCGAGGAGCATGCCGTCGTGAAGACGCTGGTCATGCAGGACGAGAAGGCCGAGCCGCTCGTCGTGCTGATGCACGGGGACCGCACGGTCAGCCTGAAGGAGCTGGCGCGGCAGATCCCGTGCAAGAAGGTGGAGCCCTGCAAGCCCGAGGTCGCCCAGCGGCACAGCGGCTACCAGGTGGGCGGCACGTCGCCGTTCGGGCTGCGCAAGCCCATGCCGGTGTTCGTCGAGGCCAGCGTCCTGGCGCTGGACAGGATCTGCATCAATGGTGGCCGGCGCGGCTATCTGGTGGGCATCGAGCCCCGCGTGCTGGTCGACCTGCTGGGTGCCAGGCCCGTGCAGTGCGGGCTGGCGGGCTAGCCCTGTTGTCGAAATAAATTACATCTAGCCACGTTTTTTTGACTTGAAATCACTTAAATCTAATTTGATCAATCACTTGTGATTGCTGGCCCAAAAGATGCGAGGGAGCTGCCGTGACCAGCTCACCCAAGGAAACATCATGAAATCCTTCACCCGCATCGCGGCGATCTGTGGTTTCGCCGTAGCCAGCCTCACGCTGGTGACGCCCGCGCAGGCCAACCTGACGCTCACCGCCGGGGGCACCTCCAACGGCTTCTCGCTGACGACCTTCGCGGACTTCAGCTCCATCACCGGCGGGGGCTGCTGCAGCGGCCCCTTCGGGATTGCCGTGAGCGGAAGCGGCAATGTGCTCGTGTCCGTCAGCGGCACGCGCTACGTGTTCAACAACTCAGACGGCCAGACGCCGGGCAGCGCCATCGGCTCGACAGGCAGTTCGTCGTCCACCTCGGCCTATGCCCGCGCCGGCGGCGTGGCCTACGGGGCCGACGGTGGCCGCTTCGTCCAGTTCAAGGACAACGGCACCGTCGATCACGTGCTGACCGGCGTGGCGCCCAGCCCCTACCTGGGCATGTGGGGTGCGCCCAACGGGCACATCATCGCCACCAGCGGTTCGGGCCTGATCGACATCGACCCGCTGGCGGCCGGCGGCGTCGGGAGCTACCGGGTCATCAATGGCACCTTCGGCGACGGCGTCACCGTGTCGCCCGACGGCCTCACCGCCTACGTCGAAGTCTCGGGCGGCATCCAGGGCTACAGCATCGCCACCGGCGCCCCGGTCGGCCCGTTCATCAGCGTGCCGGGCAGCAGCGCGGACGGCACTGGGGTGATCATCGGCGGCGCGTTGAACGGCAACCTGATCATCAACAACAACAACGGCGACGTCGACATGTGGGACTTCGCCAGCAGCACGATGATCACGCTGGCCACGGGCTCGTCGCCCTTCGGTGCCGACCGCGGCGACTATGTCGCCGTCGACACCAAGGGCTGCCTGTTCCTCGACGAGGGCAACCGCGTCGACCGCCTGTGCCTCGCAGGCGCCAGCATCGGCGAGCCCAACGGCAACACCGTGCCCGAGCCCGCCTCCGCGCTGCTGGCCGGCGTCGCGCTGCTGGGTGTCGGTGCCGTCACCCGCCGCCGCCGCTCCTGAGCCAGGGCGCCGCCGTGGCGCCTCCCATGCAGGCCCCGCAATGCGGGGCCTTTTCATTCCAACCGCCGTCCTCGGGGACTTCCCGGAGTGTGGCGCCCGCGAAGCGCCCGGGCCGCCAACGCACAATGACGGGCATGCAAGAGACCCTTTTCCCCCTGCTGGCCGCCCTGGCCGGATACCTGATCGGCTCGCTGTCCTTCGCCGTCCTCGTCAGCCGGGCCATGGGCCTGTCGGACCCGCGCAGCTACGGCTCCGGCAACCCCGGGGCCACCAACGTGCTGCGCTCGGGCAACAAGGCCGCGGCCATCCTGACGCTGGTGTTCGACGCCCTCAAGGGCTACCTGCCGGTGCTGGCCGTGCTCATCTGGGGCGGGCGCTACGGGCTCGGAGAGGGCACGGCGGCCCTCGTGGGCCTGGCCGCCTTCCTGGGCCACCTGTGGCCGGTGTTCTTCAAGTTCAAAGGCGGCAAGGGCGTGGCCACGGCGGCCGGCGTCATCTTCGCGCTCAACCCGCTGCTAGGGGTTGCGACGCTGGCGACCTGGGCCATCATCGCCTGGTTCAGCCGCTACTCGTCCCTCGCGGCCATCGTGTCGGCTGCCTTCGCGCCGATGTATCAGTTGCTCATTTGGGAAGCCGGCCCCACCGCGCTGACCCTCATCATCATGGGCTTGCTGCTGGTGTGGCGCCACCAGGCCAACATCAAGAAGCTGCTGGCCGGCACCGAAAGCAGGCTCGGGCAGAAGGCTGCGGCCCCAGCGGCACCCGTCAAACCCTCCAAGACCCGAAAGAAAGCATGACCGCCTCCACCTCCGTTGAACGTTTCGATATCGGTGCCCGCCTGTCGGAGATGGCCGTCCACAACGGCGTGGCCTACCTGGCCGGCCAGGTGCCCGAAGACGCCAGCGCGGACATCACCGGCCAGACGGCCCAGGTGCTCGCCGCCATCGACAAGCTGCTGGCGCGCGCCGGCACCGACAAGTCGCGCATCCTGATGGCGCAGATCTTCCTGGCCGACCGGGCCGACTTCCCCGGCATGAACGCCGCATGGGACGCCTGGGTGGCCGCCGGCCACACGCCGCCGCGCGCCACCGTCATCGCCGGCCTGGCGCGGCCGGAGTGGAAGGTGGAGATCGTCATCACCGCGGCGGTCTGAACTTTTTGCGGGGCTGAATGCCCCGGCATTGATCCGCGACAAGCCGCCCCGGGCGCGGCGTCGCTAGGCTGCCGCCTCTTGCAACGGGGGAGCCGCCAGCGTGTCCATCGAGTTGTTCCGCCAGGGGCGGCATGTTTGCGTCATGTTCGCCCGGCTGGGCCATGAGGGCGGCGATGCCGTGCAGTCCAACCAGTTCCTGCTGGTCAACGGTGACACCGGCGCCATCCTCGACCCGGGCGGCAACATCGCCTACAACGAGCTCTACCTCGGCATGTCGGCGTTCTTCGCGCCGCACAGGCTCGCCGCCATCCTGGCCTCGCACGCCGACCCGGACATCATCGCGTCGCTGGACCGCTGGATGACGGCGACCGAGGCGCCCGTCTACATCTCCCGCGTCTGGGAGCGCTTCGCACCGCACTTCTGCAAGCCCGGCAAGACGACGGGTCGCATCATCGGCCTGCCCGATGAGGGCCAGCGACTGCAGCTGGGCCATGGCGCCAACCGCTTCGAGCTGTGGGCGCTGCCCGCGCATTTCCTGCACGCCGAGGGCAATTTCCAGTTCTACGACCCGGTCAGCCGCATCCTGTTCTCCGGCGACCTCGGCGCCTCGCTGGGCGCCAGCCTCAACCCCGAGCAGCCCGTCACGTCGCTGGCCGCGCACATCCCGCGCATGGAGGGCTTCCACCGCCGCTACATGGTCAGCAACAAGGTGCTGCGCCTGTGGGCGGCCATGGTGCGCCAGCTCGACATCCAGATGATCGCGCCCCAGCACGGCTCGCCCATGGTGGGCGCGGCCGTGGGGGAGTTCATAGCCTGGGTCGAAGACCTTGAATGCGGCATCGACTTGTTCGGCCCGGCACACTACCGCCTTCCCAGCTGATTCCCGATGCGCCGCGCGGCGCACGCGGCGGCCTTCTCTTGCGGTCGGCCGCGCCGAGTTCCCATGCCTTTTGTCGTCACCGAGCCCTGCATCCAGTGCAAGTACACGGACTGCGTCAGCGTCTGCCCGATGGACTGCTTTGTCGAAGGCCCCAACTTCCTCGTCATCGACCCCGAGCAGTGCATCGACTGCTCGGTGTGCGTGCCGCAATGCCCCGTCGGCGCCATCGTCGGCGCCAACGAGGTGACGCCGGAGCAGGCGCCGTTCGTGGCGCTCAATGCCCGCCTGGCCCGCCAGGCCGGCTGGCGCCCCATCAAGGCGCCCAAGCCGCCGCTGGACGGCCATGAGGCCTGGGCGGGCGTGACGGGCAAGGCGGCGCAGTTGCAGGCCGAGTGGTGAGCGCGGGGCGGCTGCCACGCTGCCTCGCTCCTTGGCGATCCGGCCTGGCGAAGCGTCAGCCGCCACGGGCGCGGCGGCGCCAGAACTCCGTGTCGAACAGCTGCTGCACCCCGGTGGCGGCATTGATGAGCCAGAACTGAGCGCCGTCCGGGCTCACGCACGACACCTCGCCGGCATGCCGGCCGGCCGTCACGCGCCGGCCCAGGGCATTGGCGGGGAAGTCGGCGTGGCGCGCCAGCTCCAGCAGTGGCACGGTGGCGCGCGAGTCGCTCGACAGCCGCAGCCTGTGCATCAGCGGCGCCAGCAGCGCACCGGCCGCGTCGGCCGCCGACACGAACAGCACCAGCTTGGCCTGCGCGCGGCTCAGCGCCACGTTGAGCAGGCGCTGCGCCTCCTCGCCCTGCAGGAAGGGCTGGGCGCCGTCCGCCGGGTCGAACAGCACCACCGGCGCCTCGCTGCCCTGGGCGCGGTGCACGGTGCTGACGCGCAGCGACTCCGGCAGGCCGCGGGCGCGCAGGCAATGGCGGATCAGCGCCCGCTGGGCGCGGAACGGCGTCAGCACGATCAGCTCCTCGGGTTGCCATGGCCCGCTGGCCAGCGCCTGCGCCAGCAGCCCGGCGATCGCTTCGGCCGACTCGCGCCGTACCGGTCCGCGCTCGGCGGCCACCCAGCCGCCGTTCGTCTTCAGGCGGTGCACGTGCACATGCACGTCGGCGGGGATGTCGCCCAGCGCGCGTTGTCGCGCAGCCTGCCAGTCGGGTGACTGCGCCGCGTCTGCCGCCACGCGCAGCGCGCCGTCATAGAACAGCTGGCTGACCAGCTCGCCGATGGGGGGCGCCATGCGCGACTGTTCGTCCAGCAGCGCCACCGCCGCGCCGGCACGCGGCATCTCGGCAAACGCCGAGCGGCCCAGCCAGCGGCGCGCCAGGCGGTCGTCGCTGCGCAGCACCGGCGACAGCTGCTGCGGGTCGCCCGCGAACAGCCGCGCGCGGCCCAGCGACATCAGCACCAGCGCGTGGGCCAGGCTGACCTGGCTGGCCTCGTCGAACACCAGCAGGTCGAAGGGCGGCTCGCCGTCAGGCGCCAGCTCGCGCAGCGTCTTCAGCGTGAAGGCGGCACGCGTGGTCGTCATGCTGGCCAGGCGGCAGCGCTGCAGCACTTGCAGGGAGGCGGCGCGCAGCTCGTCGCGCAGGCCGGCGACGCGGTCGGCCCAGGCCTTCAGCGCGGGCGCATCGCGGGCCGAGGGCCGCTGGCTTTCGGCGCGTGCCAGGCGCGTGATGAGGTCCCGGTCCTGCGTCGGGATCAGGTGCTCGCGGCCGGCGTAGGCTGCCGCGTCGAAGCGCGTGCCCAGGCGCTGCACGCTGGCCCGCAGGTGCTCGCGCCGGCCCTTGTGCAAGGCCTTGTCGACGGCCAGCGTGGCCTGGTCCACCGCCTGGTTGGTGGTGGACAGCAGCAGCACGCGCGCCGCGGGGTGGCGGTCCAAGTACTCGGCCACCAGCACGCCCAGCGTCGTCGTCTTGCCGGTGCCGGGTGGCCCCCACAGATAGCCACTGCTGAAGCCGGTCAGCGCCAGCGCAGCGCGCTGCGCCGGCCGCAGCCAGCGGAAGGGTTCGCCCGTCAGCGCCGTGCCGCCGGCCAGCGGCTGCGGGCGCGAGAGGTCCGGCAGGCAGGCCAGCGCCGCTTCGGCCCAGGGCGTGTCCCACCAGGCGTCGGCCACGGCGTTCAGGAAGCGCGTGGGGTACAGGCGGATCAGGTGGCCGGCCGGTGGCGGCGGGCCGCTGGCGTTCTGCAGCACCAACTGGTCGTCTTCCACGACGACGGCCAGCACGCTGGCGCCGCCCTTGGCCGGTGCACCCCACCAGGCGGCGGCGCCGTCCAGGCTGTCGTCCAGCAGCGCCTGCGCCGAGGCCGCGCCGGGCCGCTGGCCTTCGGCGAACACATAGCCGGGCTCCAGCGTGACCCGCCACAGCACGCCGTCGCGTTCGGCGTGCTGCACCTTGAAGTCGTAGTACTCGGGCGTGGCCGACAGCTCGGCACCGAGCGCCGCGCGCACGTCGGCCAGGCTCATCGGGAACGGGGGAGGGAAAAGCGCAAGGGCGCGACTCTACTGGGTCTTGCGCGCACCCCGCCAGGCGAGCCACCGGGCCCGCAGCTTGTGCCCCGGAGTGGCCCGTCAGCGCGTGGGCATCGACGCCGCCCTGACCGGCAGCTTGAAGTCCGCCGGCAGCAGCGTGACGACGCGGGTCATCTGCAATTCGGGCACGCCGTCGGTACCGCCGATGCGGTGCTCAAAGCTCTCCCCGGAGGCCAGCACTCCCGTGTGCCGGCCCAGGGGCTTGCCGGCGTAGCTGGGCTGGGTCACGACCTGCAGCTGGCCGTCGCCAAGGCGGGTGACCGTCAGATCCAAGCGCCAGACCTCGTTGGTCTTCGTGCCCCATTCGATGCGGGAGCGCACTCCCAGCGCCGTGATCAGCCGCGGCGATCCCTTGAAGTCGCCCGAGGCCACGTTCAGGCGGATATCGACCTTCTGCTGCTGTGCCGCCTCGGCCGCTGCCGCTTGGGGCTCGCCTTGCGCCGCATAGGCCAGGCTGGCAACGCCCAGCATGCCCAGGAGCAGAGCCACCGCCCGGTGGCGGGGCAGGGCGTGGGAACGGTTCAACATCGCAATCCTTTCGACGAGGGGATGGGAGCTGCCCCAGCGGCTCGCCAGCGGCGCGCCGAGGCTGTGGAGGTCGTGGGCGGCGAGCAGCGCACGGGTGTAGTCGGCTACGGCGCCGGGCCGCGAGGCCAGCACCGCCGCATCGCAGGCGAGTTCCTGATCGGCCTGGAAGCGCCGCGCAGCCCACCAGGCCAGCGGGTTCCACCAGTGCAGGGCCGTGATCGCGCAGGCGAGCAGGTTCCAGAAGTTGTCCCGCCGTTGGCGGTGGACCTGCTCATGGGCGATGACCAGTTCGCGTTCGACGGCGTTGAAGCGGGTCTCGAAGTCCAGTGGCAGCGCAATGCGCGGGCGCAGCAGGCCGACGAGCGCCGGGCTGCTGCCGGCGGGCAGTTGCTGGCCGAGGCGGGCGAGCCGCCATTGACGCCGGGCCTGCACCAGCACGACCAGCGCCGCGCCGATGAGCCACAGCGCCAGCCAGAGCTTGGCGTGGCTGGTGGTCGACGTGGGCAGCGCGGGCAAGGCGATCGGCGCGCTGCTGCCGCCCGCGGCCTGCACGACGAGGCGCAGCGGCTCCTGAGCCGGCCGCGGCAGCGCCGGCGTCAGCAACAGCGCCGGGACCAGCAGCCAGGCCGCGTAGACGGCGCCGGCCCCCAGCCGTCTCAGCAGCGGTCGCAGGGCCCACAGCAGCGCGACGGCAAGGCTCAGCAGCCAGGCCTGCTGCAGCAGGGCGGCGAGCAGCGTGTCGGTCATGTCCGCGTCCTCTCTAGCGCGTGGCGGGCTGGGCCAGTGGCAGCGGGCCGGCCAGCACGCTGGCCTTGCGGCGCATCAGCAAGTCGGGCCCGCCGCTGGCCGAAGCCAGACGCCGTTCGGTCCAGCTGCCTTCGGCCACGTTGTCCGCATGGACCGCGCCGCGCTGCAGCGGCGTGCCGTCCTGGGACATCGTGACCAGCCGGATCTTCCCGGGCGCGGTGACCGTGGGGAAGATGACGAGGTCCCAGTGCAGCGCGTCGCGCTGAACGCTGACGGCGGTCGGCAGCCCGGCTTCGGTGAGCAGGCGCATGGACTTGCCTACCGGGATGGGCGCGGAGCCGTCGCGCGGCAGCAGGCTGAGCTCCAGCTCGATGTCGACCTGCGGCGCGCCCGTCAGGCTGGGCGCCTCGGGGGCCTGGGCCGCCCAGGCCAGGGTGCCGGTCAGCAGCAGCGCGGCGGCCAGCAGGGTCCCACGGCGGCGGGTCATGGGGCGGGGACGGTTCAGCATGGCAATCCTCTCGACAAGGGGGTGGACGGTGACCCAGCGGCTGGCCAGCGGCGCCGCGTGATCGGTGAGGCCATGGGCGGCCAGCAAGGCTTGGGTGTAGAGGTCGCGCGCCTCGGGTTCGCGGGCCAGCACGGCCGCATCGCAGGCCAGCTCCTGGTCGGCGCGCAGGCGGCGCAGCGCCCACCAGGCCAGCGGGTTGCACCAGTGCAGCGCTGCGATCAGCGTGGCCGACAGCATCCAGAGGTTGTCCAGGCGTTGCAGATGCATCTGCTCATGGGCCAGCACCAGGCGCTGCTGGGCCGGCGTGAAGCGCTGCTCGAAGTCGGCCGGCAGCAGGATGCGGGGCCGCAGCAGGCCCACCAGCGCCGGGCTGCTGCCGGCGGGCAGGCAGGGCCCCTGGCGGTCCAGCATGCGCTGCTGCCGCCATTGCGCCAGCAGAGTCAGCGCCGCGCCCGCCAGCCACAGCAGCAGGCCGATCCGGGGCCAGTCGGGGCCGGCCGGGGCGGCGGCTGTCAGCAGCGGTGCGGCCGCAGCGGCTGGGCCCAGGTCGGCGGCCTGCAGCAGCAGCCTCAGGGGTTCCTGCCTCGGGCGGGGCAGCGCCGCCGTGGCCAGCAGCAGCGGGATCAGCAGCCAGGCGGCATAGCTCAGGGCCGGGCCGGCGCGGTTCAGCAGCGGGCGGGCCAGGGCCAGCAAGGCGATGCCCAGGCTCAGCAGCAGGGCTTGCTGCAGCAGCAGGTTCCAAGCGGCGTCAGCCACGCTCCTGCTCCTTCAGCAAGGCCTTCAGTGCGGCGACATCGTCGGCACTGAGCTTGCGCTCGGACGCGAACTGCGCCACCAGCGGCGCGAGCCGCCCGCCGAACAGGCGGTCGATCAGCGACAGGCCGGTGTCGGCCACCCAGGCGTCCTCCGGCACGGCGGGGGCATACAGGAAGCGGCGGCCGTCGCGTTCCGCGGTCACGGCGCCCTTCTTCAGCAGGCGGTTCAGCAGCGTCTTCACGGTGGCGAGCTGCCAGCCCTGTTGCGGCCCGAGTGCCGCGGCGATCTCGTCGGCGGCCTGCGGGGCGCGCTGCCAGAGCTGGCGCATGACCTGGGCCTCGGCGTCGCTGATGGGGGTGGGTGGGCTGTTCATGATTACGTCTGTAAACGATGGCCAATGATTACGCTTGTAAACGATGTCGTCAAGCGAGGGTTTGTCACAGCCCCGCCACGTCGCCGGCGTAGGCTGGCGGCGAGGGCCGCTGTCGCGGCCGGGAGCCTGCTGTGAGCCCTATCGACGACGAACTGGTGAAGCGCATTCACCGCGACCTGCAGGACGATTTCGACGAGGAGCTGGAGCTCGAACTCGAAGACCGCGACCATGGCGGCATGCGGGGCGACGCGCCGGCCGATGCGGCCATGGTGCGCCGGCGCTATTTCCGCGAGCTGTTCCGGCTGCAGAGCGAGCTGGTCAAGCTGCAGGACTGGGTGCAGCACACCGGCCACAAGGTGGTCATCCTGTTCGAGGGCCGCGATGCGGCGGGCAAGGGCGGCGTCATCAAGCGCATCACGCAGCGGCTGAACCCGCGCGTGTGCCGCGTGGCGGCGCTGCCGGCGCCCAACGACCGCGAGCGCACGCAGTGGTATTTCCAGCGCTACGTGTCGCACCTGCCGGCCGCCGGCGAGATCGTGCTGTTCGACCGCAGTTGGTACAACCGCGCCGGCGTCGAGCGCGTGATGGGTTTCTGCACCGACGATCAGTACGAGGAGTTCTTCCGCTCCGCGCCCGAGTTCGAGCGCATGCTGCAGCGCTCGGGCATCCAGCTCATCAAGTACTGGTTCTCGATCAGCGACGACGAGCAGCGCATCCGCTTCCTGGGCCGCATCCACGACCCGCTCAAGCAGTGGAAGTTGAGCCCCATGGACCTGGAATCGCGCCGCCGCTGGGAGGCCTACACCCAGGCCAAGGAGGTGATGCTGGAGCGCACCCACACGCCCGAGTCGCCGTGGTGGGTGGTGCCGGCCGACGACAAGAAGCGCGCGCGGCTGAACTGCATCAGCCACCTGCTGTCGCAGATGCCCTACCAGGAGGTGCCGCACGCCGACATCGAGCTGCCGGCCCGCGAGCGCCGCGAGGACTACATCCGCCACCCGGTGCCGCACGACCTCGTCGTGCCCGAGGTGTACTGACGCCGCCCGGGCCGGCGGCCGTCGCATCGGTGCGCCCTAGGATGCGGGGCATGCAACTGCCCCCGCGCTCCCTGCTCGTCGTCATCGCGTTGACCGCTGCGGCGTCCTGGGCCTGGCGCGGCCACGTCGCGGCCCGGGACGGTGAACGGCTGGCCCTGCATGTGCAGCCGGGCGACATCCGCATGATCTCGTCCGAGACCTGCGGCTGGTGCACGGCGGCGCGGCGCTGGATGCAGCGCGAGGGCATCGCGTTCGACGAGTGCTTCATCGAGCACGACGCGCCATGCCTGGCCGACTACCAGGCGCTGGGCGGCATGGGCACGCCCACGCTGGTCGTGCGCGGCCGCACGGTGCTCGGCTTCGACCGGGCCCGCATCCTCGACATCCTGGAACAGGCCGAGCCGAGTCGGCAGCGCTGACTCAGCAGCGCTGGCGACTCGGCTCGGCGGCGGTGGAAAAAGGCGTCATTCGCATGTTTTGACGACGCCGGGATCAAGCGCGCTTGGTGGTGGTCTTGGCGGCGGCCAGCGTCTGGCGCAGCAGCGTGGCTTCGCTGTAGCCGACGACCACGACGCGCGGCAGCTGGGCCACTTCGCGCTGGGCGTAGCCGGTCACGACGACGCGGGGCAGCTGTGCGACCTCGCGGGTGGCCGTGCCGGTGACGACGACGCGTTCCAGCTTGACGACATCGCGCGGGGCGGCGTGTGCGGCAGCCGAGAAGGCCAGGGCGGCGATGGCGGCGAAAAGGGTGATTTGCTTGCTCATGATGGACTCCGTTCGGTGGGTTTCGAACCGCGTGATTGCTTGTTCGATGGAGTCAGTTTCGGCAATGCGGCCGGGTGCTTCCAGGCCGCTGCGATCAAGCGCCGGCCGCGCCGGATGAACTGCAAGAAGGCTGGATGAGCTGCGAGATGTCCGCCCCTCGGCCAGTCTCGCGGGGCTGAACGCGGGCGGCCCGGCGCGCGGCCCGCATGCCTGTCAGTCCAGCTGCAGGCCCAGCCGGGCCAGCTCGCCCCGCCCCTGGCGCACCAGCACGGGCTCGTCACCCTGGCTGAGGTCCAGCACGGTGGTGGGCTGGGCCGGGCAGGCGCCGGCGTCCAGCACGAACTGCAGCTGGCGGTCCAGGCGCTCGCAGACGGCGGCGGCGTCGTTCATCGGCTCGGTGTCGCCCGGCGGGATCAGCGTCGTCGACAGCAGCGGCTCGCCGAACAGGGCCAGCAGCTCCTGCGTGACCTTGTGGTCGGGCACACGCAGGCCGATGGTGCGCCGGCTGGGGTGGGAGAGCCGGCGCGGCACTTCCTTGGTGGCCGGCAGGATGAAGGTGTAGGCCCCGGGCGTGGCCAGCTTGAGCAGGCGGTACTGGCGGTTGTCCACCATCGCGTAGTTGGCGAGCTCCGACAGGTCGCGGCACAGCAGCGTCAGGTGGTGTTTCTCGTCCACGCCGCGCACGCGGCGCAGCGCCTCGGCGGCGGCCTTGTCGTCCAGGCGGCAGACGAAGGCGTAGCTGGAGTCGGTCGGGATGGCGCCGATGCCGCCGGCCTGCAGCATCTGCGCGCACTGGCGCAGGAAGCGCGGCTGCGGGTTGTCGGGGTGGACTTCGAAAAGCTGTGCCATCAGTGGTGAATCCGCTCGGCGAGTGCCGCCCAGACCGGCGTCAGCTTACCCGCCAGCGGCGGCAGCGTGCCGAGATCGACGCGGCTTTCCTCGGGGGAGTGGAAGTCCGAGCCGCGCGAGGCCAGCAGGCCGAACTCCAGCGCCGTGTCCGCGTAGCGCGTGAACTCCGCCGCCGTGTGGCTGCCCGTGACCACCTCGATGCCGCGCCCGCCCTGGGCGACGAACTCGGTGATCAGCGCGTACTCCTCGGTGGGCGTGAAGTCGTAGCGGCCGGGGTGGGCGATGACGGCGACGCCGCCGGCACGCGTGATCCAGCCCACCGCGTCCTTCAACGACGCCCACTTGTGCGGCACGAAGCCGGGCTTGCCTTCGGTCAGGAAGCGGCGGAAGACCTCCGGCACGTCGCTGCAGAAGCCGCCGTCCACCAGAAAACGGGCGAAATGGGTGCGCGAGATCAGCTCCGGGTTGCGGACGTATTTCAGCGCGCCCTCGAAGGCGCCCGGGATGCCGGCCCGGGCCAGGCTGGCCGCCATGTCGCGGGCACGGGCCTCGCGGCCGCCGCGCGTCGCACGCAGGCCTGCCAGCATCTCCGGCGCGTCGTGGTCGAACCCCAGGCCGACGATGTGGACGACGCGACCGGCGAAGGTGACGGAGATCTCGGTGCCCGTCAGGTAGGGCAGGCCCAGGGCCTTCGCGGCGTCGACGGCGCGCTGCTGGCCGCCGATCTCGTCATGGTCGGTCAGCGACCACAGCTCCACCCCCGCGGCCTTGGCGCGGGCGGCCAGGGCCTCGGGCGTCAGCGTGCCGTCCGAGACGACCGAGTGGCAGTGCAGGTCGGCGTTGAGCGTGGGGGCGAGGTTCACGCCGTGATTCTCGCAGGCGGGGCAAACCGGGTCCGGCGGCGGGGCTTGGCCGGCCAGGGCCTGCTGCCGTCGTGTGTGAACAGGCCTAAAGCCGGAACGCCCGGACCGTCTCGTCCATGCGCTGGGCCTGGCCGCGCAGGCCGGCTTCGACGGCGAAGTGCGATGCGGCATCGGCCTCCAGCAGCAGGCCGGCCCCGGCGTTCAGCTCCGTGATGGCCTCGAAGACGGCCTGCGCCAGCACGCGCCGGGGGCTCAGCAGCCGCGGCGGGTCCAGCGGGCCCTGCCCAGCAGCAGGGCCAGCAGCGCGACGAAGCCCAGCCGGGTGCGCAGGCTCCAGTGCGGGGTGGATTTGGGCGGGTTCATGAGTACTGCAGCAAGGTGCGGGCGCGGTGCCCGCGGGTGTCAGGCCGCCAGCAGGGCGGGCGTGCCGTTCTTGCGCCGGTCGACGAAGAAGCGGCTGCCGCCCGCGCGGCCCTTGGCCACGCGCTTGGGCTCGGCCAGCGCGGCGCTGAGCGCCCGGGCGCTCTCGAAATGCCCCGGCAGGTGCAGCACGGCGCCGGCCGAGATCGTCGGCAGCGGATGGAAGCTGGGCTGGTTCTGGCGGTTCAGCGTCTCGTAGCCGCCCGCGGCCAGGTGCTCGGCCGAGAAGAAGCTGCGCACGCCGGCATCGAAGGCCTCGCAGACGCGCTCCAGGCGCTGCTCCCAGTCCGCGCTGCCCAGCACCATGACGAAATCGTCGCCGCCGATGTGGCCCACGAAGTCCAGCTGCGGGTCGGCCGCCTGCGTCAGCACGCGGGCGGCCAGGCGGATGATGTCGTCGCCCACGCGGTAGCCGTAGACATCGTTGAAGGGCTTGAAGTGGTCGATGTCCCAGACCACCGCGGCAAAGGTCTCGCCGGCCTCGATGAGGCCGTCGAGGTGGTTGTCGATGGGCACGTTGCCCGGCAGGAGCGTGAGCGGGTTGGCGTAGCGGGCGGCATGGACCTGCAGGTCGGACACGGCCTTGAGCAGGTCGGAGCTGCGGCCCGAGCCGAAGTAGCCGCCGTCGCGGGTGACGATGAAGCCGTCCATCAGCAGCCGCTCGTCGAGGTTGGCCAGCGCGTCGCTCATCGCGCGCAGCGGCGTGGCGACGTCGACGACCAGCGGGTTGGCGTCCATCAGCTCCACGCAGCTGCGCTTGTCGAAGATGTCCATGAAATAGCGCTCGGTGCTGCGCTTGAGCACGTGCAGCGAGCGCAGCACGCCGACGGGGCGTTGCTGATCGTCCAGCACCGGGATGGCGAGCAACTGCTCGTCGGCGTGGAACAGGTCGACGATGCTGCGGCAGTTCGTCGCGGCCGTGACGGTCGGGCCGCGGCGCGCGAGCTGGCCGGCGCTGGTGATGGCGCCCTGGGCCAGCGGCAGCGCGAGATCATTGAGCAGCAGCCGCGGCTGGGCGTCGGCGGCCAGGCGGCCGCTCCACTGGGCGCTGAGGGACGCCCGCGGCTTGGCGCTCGGGCGGGCGAACAGATAGCCCTGGCAGATGGTCAGGCCCAGGCGGCGCAGCACGTCCAGGTCGGGCTCCTGCTCCAGGCCTTCGGCGACCACCTCGCAGCCGCTCGTCGCGGCCATCTCGACGATAGAGCGCACGAACTGCTGCTTCAGCGGCTCCTGGGCGATGCCGTCGATGAAGTGGCGGTCGATCTTGACGAAGTCGGGCCGCATCTCCATCCAGCGGCGCAAGCTGGCGAAGCCCTCGCCGAGGTCGTCCAGCGCGACGCGAAAGCCCCGCTCCCGCAAGGCCTGCAGCGCGCCGTCCAGCTGGGCGAGGTCTTCGATGGGGCGGGTCTCGGTCAGCTCGATGACCACGCGCGACGTCGGCAGGCCCAGCGCGGCCAGCTCGGCGGCCAGCAGGCCGGCGTGCTCGCGCGCGGCGAGCAGGGTGTCCGCCGTCACGTTGAGGAAGAGCTGGCCCGGTAGGCGCAGTGCCTTGAAGCGCTGGGTGGCGCGCTGGAGGATGAGGCGCTCCAGCTCGACGAGGCGGCCCAGCCGGGCGGCGGCCTCGAACAGCACCAGCGGTGAATGCAGCGGGCCGTCGGCCGGCGCTCGCGTCAGCGCCTCGAAACCGTAGATCTCGGCGCGGTCGATGGCGACCAGGGGCTGGAAGTGGATGTCGAAACTGCGCTGCTCGATCAGTCGATCGAGGGCGTCGGCAAGGGGGTCGGGCGCGCTGGCGCGCATGGGGAGGGCTCCGGGTCGGCGCGCCGGCCCGGGACATCCGGGCAGGCGTGCGGATTCTTGGAAGCCGGCATGACAGTCCGGTGACTTGCGGCGGCCGGCCCCGCGGGCCTGCCAACTCCGTCACGCCTCGCGGGCCCGGCGGCGGGCCGCGCCGCTAGGTGCAGGCCTCGATGACGTACTGGATGCGCTGCTGGCCCTGCCACTCGTCCAGGCTGAGGCGATAGGCCAGCGTGGCGCGCTCGGGCAGCATGTCGACGTGGTTGAACCAGATCGCGTCCACCAGCCGGCCGGCCTGACGCAGGCGCAGCTTCAGGTGCTTCTCGCCCACCAGCCGCTGCGAGACCAGCTCGAAGCGGTCGCAGAACACCGGGGGCTCGAAGCCCTGGCCCCAGACCTGGGCGTCCAGCAGCCGCGCGGTCTCGGGCGTGGCGGCCTCGACGGGCAGGGCGCCGTCGTGGCGCAGCGTGCGGGTCAGGTCTTGTTCGTCCAGCCATTCCTCGGCCACGCGCGCCAGCGCCAGCGCGAAACGATGCACGAGGCTCACGTCGCCCGCCGCCAGCGTCGCACCGGCAGCCATCGCATGGCCGCCGAACCTGGCCAGCAGCTCGGGCTCGCGCTTGGCGACCAGGTCCAGCGCGTCGCGCAGGTGGAAGCCCGGGATGGAGCGCCCCGAGCCCTTGAGCTGCCCGTCCACGCCGCGGGCGAAGACGAAGGTGGGGCGGTGCACGCGGTCCTTGATGCGCGAGGCGACGATGCCGACGACGCCCTCGTGGAAGTCGGCGTCGAACAGCGCCACGGCGGGCGGCAGCGCGCCCTCCAGCGCCTCGATGAGGCCGTCCAGCCGCGCCTCGGCCATCTCGCGCATGCCGCTCTCGATCTCGCGGCGCTCGCGGTTGATGGTGTCCAGCTGCGTCGCCAGCGCCAGCGCGCGCTCGGGGTCGTCCGTCGTCAGGCATTCGATGCCCAGCGTCATGTCGGACAGCCGGCCGGCGGCGTTGATGCGCGGGCCCACGGCGAAGCCGAGGTCGAAGCCCTGGGCCTTGCTGGCGTCGCGCTTGGAGGCGCTGAACAGCGCCATCACGCCCGGCTGGGCACGGCCCGCGCGCATGCGCTTGAGGCCCTGGGCGACGAGGCGGCGGTTGTTGGCGTCGAGCTTGACGACGTCGGCCACGGTGCCCAGCGCGACGAGGTCGAGCAGGCCGTCCAGGCGCGGGGGCTGCGCGAATGCGCCGCGCGCGCGCAGCTCGGCACGCAGCCCCAGCAGCACGTAGAAGGCCACGCCCACGCCGGCCAGCGACTTGCTGGCGAAGGGGCAGTCCGGCTGGTTGGGGTTGACTATTGCCGAGGCCTCGGGAAGCACGACGCTGCCGTCGACCAGGGCGGGCAGGTGATGGTCCGTCACCAGCACCTTCAGGCCTTGCGCGCGGGCATGGGCCACGCCGGCGAGGCTGGCGATGCCGTTGTCCACGGTCACGAGCAGCGCGGGCTGCTGCTCCAGCGCGAGGTCCACGATGGTGGGCGTGAGGCCGTAGCCATGCACGGCGCGGTCGGGCACCACGTAGCCGAGCTGGTCGGGCCGCGCGCCCAGCAGCCGCAGGCCGCGCAGCATGACGGCGCAGGCGGTGGCGCCGTCGCAGTCGTAGTCGGCCACGATGACGAGGCGCTCGCCGTGCTGGATCGCGTCGGCCAGCAGGCGGCTGGCGTCGGCCAGGCCTTTCAGGCCGGCGGGCGGCAGCAGCTGCGCCAGGCTTTCGTCCAGCTCGGCGGCCTCGCGCACGCCGCGGGCGGCGAGCAGCCGCGCCAGCAGCGGTGCGATGCCGGCCTGCTCCAGCGCCCAGGCGGTGCGCGGCGGCACGTCGCGTTCGACCAGCCGGGGCGAGTTCACAGGCTCTCCACCACGGCGGCCACGTCGGTCGCCTTGAAGCGGCGCCGGAGCCTGTCGACGAAGGACAGCGGCTGGGCCGTGAATCGGCGCGCGAAGCGCTCGCCGCACAACGTCAGGCTGGACAGCTCCTGCGCCAGCGGGCCGGCATCCAGGCGCTGCCAGGCCTCGGCCCAGGCGGCGAGGTCGCCGTTCAGCAGCGGCTCGGTCAGGCGGGTGTCCACGCTGACGCCGGACGGCCTGCCATTGGCGCGGCCGATGTCGCCAAGCCACACCGAGTTGATCACGTGCGCGCCGCGCGCCTCTCGCTCCGTGTTCAGCGCATGGCCGTGCAGCAGCATCTGGGCCTCGTTCTGCCAGCGGCGCAGCACGCGGCTGCCCGGCAGCCAGGGTTCGATGGGGCGGCCGGCGGCACGCTCGATGCTGGCGGCGCTCAGGCCGTCCAGCGCCGTCGCGTGGCCGATGGCCCAGCGCGTGGCGTCCAGCAGCCGCCAGTGCCAGCCCTCGTCTGCGCGCCAGAGCTGTTGCAGCAGGCCGGCGAAGCGGGCGGCGTCGGACTCGGACAGGCCCAGCGCCGCCGGGGCCAGCACGTCGACGCCGTCGGAGCCGACGGCCAGATGCACGGGCGTCATCAGCGCCCAGGCCAGCTCGGTGCCGGCATCGACGGCCCAGGCGGCCGCGCTGGGCTCGTCCTGGCCACGCAGCGCGGCCAGTGCCAGGTGGTGGGGCGGGTGAGGTGAGAACTCGTCGCTGCCCCAGGTCTCGGCCGGGCTGAGGCGGGCCAGTTGCGCCGCCAGGTTCGGCAGCTGCAGCGCGCCGAAGGCATGCCGCGCGGCTTCGTCCAGCGCGCCGGCATGGGGAATCATCAGATGCATGGGCGGGATTATCCCGGCGGGCATTCAACGGGTTGTCACACAAGCTTCATACACTTTTCTTCATGACCGCCCCGACCCCGTTGAAGCTGCTCAACCGCGAACAGGCCATCCTCGAGTTCAACCGGCGCGTGCTTGCCCAGGCCCAGCGCGAGGACGTGCCGCTGCTCGAGCGGCTGCGCTACATCTGCATCGTGTCGAGCAACCTGGACGAGTTCTTCGAGGTGCGCTTCGCCGACATGCTGGAGTCCGCCCGCGACCCGCTCAGCGCCGTGACGGGCCAGGACGTGGACCGCGTCGGCCGCGCGGCGCACACGCTGATCGACGAGCAGTACCACGTCTTCAACGAGCAGCTGACGCCGCTGCTGAACCGCGAGGGCATCGTCATCCTCAACCATGCCGATCGCGACGAGCCGCAGCGGCGCTGGGTGGCCAAGTTCTTCGAGCGCGAGGTGCGGCCGCTGCTGGTGCCGGTGGGGCTGGACCCGGCCCACCCGTTCCCGCAGGTGGCCAACAAGTCGCTGCACTTCATCGCGCGGCTGTCGGGCAAGGATGCCTTCGGCCGCGACAACCGCATCGCCATCGTCAAGGTGCCGCGCGTGCTGCCGCGCGTCATCAAGCTGCCCGCCAACCTGAGCCAGGGCCGCCAGGCCTATGCGCTGCTGACCAGCGTCATCCGCGCCCACCTGGAGGAGCTGTTCCCGGGCCGCAAGGTGGAGGCGTTTTCGCAGTTCCGCGTCACGCGCGATTCCGACCTGGAGGTGGACGAGGAGGAGATCGCCAACCTGCGCCACGCGCTGCGCTCCGGGCTGACGACGCGCCACTTCGGCCGCGCGGTGCGGCTGGAGGTCGTCAACACCTGCCCGGCCGAGCTGTCGGAGTTTCTGCTGCAGCAGTTCGGCCTGCCGGATGCGGCGCTGTACCGCGTCAACGGGCCGGTCAACCTGGTGCGCCTGAACGAGCTCATCGACCAGACGGACGCGCCACAGCTGCGCTTCAAGCCCTTCGAGCCGGCCTGGCCGACGGGCCGGCTGCCGCGCCACAAGTCCATCTTCGAGCGGCTCAGGAAGGGCGACGTGCTGCTGCACCACCCGTTCGAGAGCTTCGATCCCGTCGTGCAGATGCTGCGCGAGGCGGTGGTGGACCCCGACGTGCTGGCCATCAAGCAGACCATCTACCGCACCGGCGCCAAGTCCGAGCTGATGGACCTGCTGATCGAGGCGGCACGGCGCGGCAAGGAGGTCATGGCGGTCGTGGAGCTGAAGGCGCGCTTCGACGAGGAGGCCAACATCAACTGGGCCGAGCGGCTGGAGGCCGTGGGTGCCCAGGTGGTGTACGGCATCGTCGGCTACAAGACGCACGCCAAGCTGCTGCTGGTCACGCGCCGCGAGAACGGCCGGCTGCGCCGCTACGCCCATGTCTCGACCGGCAACTACAACCCCAAGACGGCGCGGCTCTACACCGACCTGGGCCTGCTGACGGCCGATGCCGACCTGACGGCCGACGCCGACTCGGTGTTCCGCCAGCTGGCCTCGCTGGGCAAGTTCAAGGCGCTGCGGCGCATGCTGCTGGCGCCCTTCAACATGCATGGCCGCATGCTGGAGCTGCTGGGCCTGGTCGAGGCGGCCGCGCTGGCCGGCTACAAGGGCGCGCGCGTGGTGGTGAAGATCAATGCGCTGACCGACGCCGGGCTCATCCACGGCCTGCTGCGTGCGGCCCAGGCCGGCGCGCGCATCGACCTCATCGTGCGCGGCGCCTGCATGCTGCCGCCGGGGCTGCCGGGTGTCAGCGACAACATCGTCGTGCGCTCCGTCGTCGGCCGCTTCCTGGAGCATTCGCGCGTCTGCTATTTCCGCTGGGCCGAGGCCACGGGCCATGACGACGGCGAGGCCCTGTTCCTGTCGAGCGCCGACTGGATGAGCCGCAACATGTTCCGCCGCATCGAGGTGGCCTGGCCGGTGCTGGACCCCGAGCTGCGCCAGCGCGTCATCGACGAGGCGCTGCAGCCCTATCTGCACGACACCCTGGACGCCTGGCAGCTCGGCCCCGACGGCCGCTCGACGCGGGTCGACGCCCAGGGCACGGTCAGCGCGCAGCAGGCGCTCATGCGGCGCTACTCCGAAGAGGAGCACGAGTGATGGACCTGATCCTCTGGCGCCATGCCGAAGCCGAGGTCATCGCCCCCGGCCAGGACGACCTGCAGCGCGCGCTGACGCCCAAGGGCGAGCGCCAGGCCCGGCGCATGGCCGCCTGGCTCAACCACCGGCTCGCCGCGACGACGCGCGTGCTCGTCAGCCCTGCGCTGCGCTGCCGCCAGACGGCCGAGGCGCTGGGGCGCGAGGCGCGCATCGTGCCGTCCATCGCGCCGGATGCGCCCATCGAGGCCCTCACCGAGGCCTCGCGCTGGCCCCGGGGCAGCGAGCCGGTGCTGATCTGCGGCCACCAGCCCACGCTGGGCCGCCTGGCCGCGCGGCTGCTGGCCGGCGTGGAGCAGGACTGGGCCGTCAGGAAGGGGGCCGTCTGGTGGCTGCGCTGGCGCCAGCGCGATGGCGAGCCCGAGGTGACGCTGCACGCGGTGCAGGGCCCCGACGCGCTCTGAGCGGCGCGCGCCGGCCTCAGGCCGCCACGAGTTCCAGCAGGCCGGTGCGCGCCCAGGCCTCGGCCTCTTCCTTCAACAGGTAGCGGGTGCGCGCCTGGCCTTCGGACCAGCTCTTGGGGCTGCGCAGCGTGAGGCGGCGGCCTTCGCGGGCGAGCGCCGGGCCGGCGCCCGCCACCGGCGCGCGTGCATGGCACAGGATGACGGCGAGGCGCAGCGCCAGGACCTGATCCAGCAGGGCTGGGTCGGCGAGCTGTGCCTCCAGCTTGCGCAGGCCGCCGCGCTGGCCCAGGGCCAGGGTGCCCAGGCGCTGCAACTGGTTGGTGGAGAAGCCCGGCGCGTCCACATGCGTGATCAGGTAGGCACTGTGGCGGTGGTGGTCGTGATGCGAGACCAGCATGCCGATCTCGTGCAGCGCCGCGGCCCAGCGCAGCTCGCGCAGTTGCTCGGCCGGCGGCTTGGGCGCGAGGTTCCGGTAGATCCGCTCGGCCTGCGCCGCGACGCGCGCCGCCTGGGCGAGGTCGACGCCGAAGCGTCGCTGCAGCTCGGCGACCGAGGCGCCCCGCGGATCGCGCGGGCCGCTGGGCTGCAGGCGCTCGGCCAGGTCGAAGATGACGCCCTGGCGCAGCGCGCCCTTGGTGGCCCGCAGCTCGGCGATGCCGAACTGGGTCAGCAGCGTGTAGAGGATGCACAGCCCGCCGGCGACGACGGGGCGGCGGTCGTCCTTCAGGCCGGGCAATTGCAGCTTGTCCTGCGAGCCGGCGGCCAGGCATTGCTCGATGCACCAGCGCAGCGCGGCCGGCGTGACGCGGCCGTCGGTCTGGCCGCTGGCCGCGAGGATCTGCGACACCGCGCCCACCGTGCCCGACGAGCCCAGTGCCTCCTGCCACAGCTCGGGGCGGAACAGCGTCAGCGCCTCCTCCAGCTCGGCGCCGGCCGCGACCTGCGCGGCGCGGAAGGCTTCCGCGCTGTAGCGGCCATCGGCAAAGAAGCGCAGCGACAGGCCCACGCTGCCGACGCTGAAGGACTCGGCCAGCAGCGGCTTGCGGCCGCGGCCGAGGATCATTTCGGTGGACCGGCCGCCGATGTCGATCACCAGGCGCGGCTTGTTGGACGGCTGCAGGCGCGCGACGCCGGCGAAGATCATGCGGGCCTCCTCGCGGCCGGCAATGACCTCGACGGGATGCCCCAGCACGGCTTCGGCGCGGGCCAGGAAGGCGTTGCGGTTGCGGGCCTCGCGCAGTGTCTGGGTGGCGACGGCGCGGATGCGCTCGGGCGGGATGCCCACGAGTTGCTCGCCGAAGCCCTTCAGGCAGGCCAGGCCGCGCTGCATGGCCTCCTCGGTCAGCATGCCCTGCGCGTCCAGGCCGGCGCCCAGGCGCACGTTCTCCTTGATGTAGCTGACGCGCTGGTAGCGTTCGCCGGCGAGGCGGGCCAACTCGAGGCGAAAGCTGTTGGAGCCGATGTCGATGGAGGCCCAAAGGCTGTTCGCGGAGTCGGGGCGCTGCGTCATGGGGCGGAATTGTCGGGGCAAAATTTGACGCTCCTTCGTAACTGCCCACGCCCGGAGACCCCATGTTGAAAGACGAGATCGACAGCCTCGCACCGTCCCGTGACTTCAGCCGCCGCAGCTTCGTGCAGACGACGGTGGGCAGCGGCTTCGCGGCCGCCGTGCTGCCGGTGACGGCGCAGACCATCACGACCGACACCGCGGGCCTGGAGGCCGGCGGCATCAGCATCCCGGTGGGCGACTTCAAGATGCCGGCCTACCGCGCCGCGCCCGCGGGCAGGAAGAACCTGCCCGTCGTGCTGGTGGCCAGCGAGATCTTCGGCGTGCACGAGCACATCGCCGATGTCTGCCGGCGCCTCGCCAGGCAGGGCTATCTGGCCATCGCGCCCGAGCTCTTCGTGCGCCACGGCAACGCCGGCGCCTACACCGACATCCCCAAGCTCATCAGCGAGGTCGTCAGCCAGGCCTCCGACGCCCAGGTCAACGGCGACCTCGATGCCGCCGTCGCCTGGGCCGCGGCGAACGGCGGCGACACCGGCAAGCTCGGCATCACCGGGTTCTGCTGGGGTGGCCGCACGACCTGGGCCTATGCGGCCCACAACCCCCGGCTGGCGGCCGCCGTGGCCTGGTACGGCCCGGTGGCGCGCAGCTACCACGCGGGCGACCCGACCATCATCGAGCGCGCGGCCAGCATCAAGGCGCCGGTGCTGGGCCTGTATGGCGCGGCGGACGGCGGCATCCCGGTCGAGACGCTGACGCAGCTGGAGACCGCGCTGAAGGCCGCGGGCAACAAGGCCTGCGAGTTCGTCGTCTACCCCGACACGCCGCATGCCTTCCACGCCGACTACCGGCCCAGCTACCGCAAGGCGGCGGCCGAGGACGGCTGGGCCCGCTGCCTGGCCTGGTTCCGCAAGAACGGGGTGGCTTGACAGCTCTGCTAGGCTGATGACGTCGGGGCCGTAGACCAACGGCCCCGTTCTTTTGCCGGCACGTCTGCCTGATCCCATGACTCTTCTCTACATCGTGCTCGCCACCTTCGCGGGCGGGCTGCTGTCGGTGCTCGTCGCCGCGAGCCTGACCGTCGGCGTGCTGACCCGCCTCGTGAAAAGCCTCGTCAGCCTGTCGGCCGGCATCCTGCTGGGCACCTCGCTGCTGAACGTGCTGCCCGAGGCTTTCGAAAGCCACACGGCGCAGCCGCAGACGCTGTTCGCCGTGCTGCTCGCGGGCCTGCTGTTCTTCTGGCTGCTGGAGAAGGTGGAGCTGTACCGGCACGTGCACCACCACGAGGGCGACGGCCACCACCACCATCACCACTTCGACGCCGAGCAGGCCGGCCGTGGCGGGCTGACCGTGCTGGTGGGCGACAGCATCCACAACTTCTGCGACGGCGCCATCATCGCGGCGGCCTTCCTGGCCGACACGCGGCTGGGCTTTGCCACCGCCCTGGCCATCGTGGCCCACGAGATCCCGCAGGAGGTGGGCGACTACATCGTGCTGCTCAACGCCGGCCTGAGCCGCGCCAAGGCGCTGCTGTTCAACGCCATCTCGGGCATGGCCTCGGTCGTCGGCGGCGTGCTGGGCTATTTCCTGATCGGCAGCTTCGAGGGCGTGCTGCCCTATCTGCTGGTGCTGGCCTCCAGCAGCTTCATCTACATCTCGGTGGCCGACCTGCTGCCGCAGCTGCAGCAGCGCCTGGCCTGGCGTGACACGCTGGCCCAGGTGCTGTGGCTGGTGGTGGGCCTGGTGGTGGCCTACGGCGTGGCCAGCATGCTGCACGGCGCGCACTGAGTCGCGCGCCGTCCGACGCGCGACGAGGGCCAGGCGGCCTGCAGGCGACCTGGCATGACGCGCCGGACCGCTACTTGACGATCAGCACCGGCAGGTCGGTGTGCGTCAGCACCTTCTGGGTCTCGCTGCCCAGCAGCAGCGCGGCGACGCCACGGCGGCCGTGGGAGGCCATGACGATGAGGTCGACCCCCTCGGTCTTGGCGTGGTCGATGATGGCCTCCCAGGCATGCAGGGCCTCGACGGTGTGGGCCCTGCAGGCCAGGCCCTGGGCTGCCGCCGTCGCGCTGACGGTCTCGACGCGCTGAGTGGCGACGCGCTGCTGGGCGTCGATGAATTCCTGCGGCGGCACGGGCTGGATCTCGGAGACCGCGCTGTAGGGGAAGGGCTCCATGACGCTGAGCGTCAGCAGCTGCGCGCCATGCACCTTGGCGAGCTGGATGGCGGTGTTGACCGCATTGGCGGTGATGTCGGATCCGTCCGTGGGAACGAGGATGCGCTTGAACATTCGGTCCTCCAATCGTCGTTGGGAAGAGCCGCAGTTTGGCCCATCAGGTGCCGCAGCGTTTGTCGGAGATCAAGCCGCGGCTCATCCCCGGGCGATGGGCCGGGCCGGGTCGGACGACCACTCGCTCCAGGAACCGGGGTAGAGCAACCCGTCGCCGAGGCCGGCGTGGGCCATGGCCAGCAGGTTGTGGCAGGCCGTCACGCCGGAGCCGCACTGGTGCACGACGGCACCTGCCGCGTGCGGGGCGAGCAGGGGCAGGAACTCGGCGCGCAGCTGGGCCGGCGGCTTGAAGCAGCCATCGGCGCCGAGGTTGTCCTTGAAGAAGCGGTTGCTCGCGCCGGGAATGTGGCCCGCGGCCTTGTCCAGCGGTTCGACCTCGCCACGGAAGCGCTCGGCGGCACGGGCATCGATGAGGCGGATGCTGCCGAGCTTCTTCAGCAGCTCGGCGGCGGCTATCTGGCCGACCAGGGGCGCGCCGGGCTGCCAGTCGGTGGGCGTGGCGGTGGGGAGCTCGGTGCTCAGGTCGCCATTCCAGGCGCCGTCCAGCACGGCCACTTGCGCATGGCCCAGCCAGCGCAGCATCCACCACAGGTGGGCGGCATAGGGCCCGCCCTGGCGGTCGTAGGCGACGACCTGGCGGCCGGCGGCCAGGCCCAGGCGGCGCATCAGCGCGGCGAAGGCCTCGCGTTCGGGCAGCGGGTGGCGGCCGCGGAAGGCGCCGTCGGGGCCGGTCTTGGCGCCGCAGAGGTCGCGGTCCAGGTGCAGGTAGAAGGCGCCGGGGATGTGGCCGGCCGCGTAGGCGCGCTCGCCGGCCTCGGTGTCGGCGAGGTCGAAGCCGCAGTCGATGATCAGCGGGTCGGCAAGGGCACGCAGTTCGGCGGCAGAGATCAGTGTGGTGAAGGGCTTCATGAATCGGCAGGGTTGAACTGGCTGTCCTTGGGCGGCGGGGCGACCCGGCTGCGCAGCAGCGTGGCGGAGATGCCGGCACCGATGATGAGCAGCATGCCGAAGAAGGCATGCCAGGTCAGCGGGTCCTTGAACAGCAGCATGCCGTAGATGAAGGAGAACACGATGCCCAGGTATTGCAGGCAGGCGTTCACCAGCGGCTTGCCGATGGAATAGGCCCGCGTCAGGCAGACCTGGGCGGTGGTGGCCAGCACGCCGACCGCCAGCAGCAGCGCGGCGCCCCACAGCGTGTGGGGCTGCAGGCCGCCCTCGGTCACGCCCGTGATGGCGGCGCCGGCCACGCAGCCACCGACCGAGAAATAGAAGACGACGCGCAACTCGGGCTCGCCCGCCCGGCCCAGCGCCGTGACCTGCAGGTAGGCCATCGCGGCGATCATGCCCGACAGCAGGCCGGCCAGGCCGTGCCAGAGCTGCTGCTGGTCCAGCGTGGGGCGCAGGATGAGCGCGACGCCGGCGAAGCCCAGCAGCACCGAGGCCATCAGCCGCCAGTCCAGCCGCTGCGCGCCCAACAGCACGGCGCCGCCGAGCAGGAACAGCGCCATCCAGACCGAGGACATGTAGTTCAGCGTCATCGCCGTGGCCAGCGGCAGGTGGCTGATGGCGTAGAACCACAGGCACAGCGAGGTGACGCCGGAGATGCTGCGCCAGACATGCATGCCGGGCAGGCGGGTCTTCAGGCTCAGCCCCTGGCGGTGCGAGAGCGCGGCCATCATCACCGCGCCGACCAGGCCGCGGTACATGACGATCTCGCTGGCCGCGTAGAACTCGCTGGCCAGCTTGACGCAGACGCCCATGGTGGCGAACAGCAGCGTCGCCGCCACCATGAGCGCCGAGGCCGGCATCAGGTGCCGGCGCCCAGGTCCTGGCCCATCTGCTGGCGGAACCATTCATGGAAGTGCTGCATGCCGTCTTCCATCGGGCTCTGGTAGGGGCCGGCCTCGTCGTCGCCGCGCATCATCAGCGCCCTGCGGCCGGCGTCCATGCGCTCGGCGATCTCGTCGTCCTCGATGCAGGTCTCCATGTAGGCGGCCTGGTGTGCCTCGACGAAATCGCGCTCGAAGGCGGCGATCTCCTCGGGGTAGTAGAACTCGACGAGGTTGAGCGTCTTCTGCGGCCCCTGCGGGTGCAGCGTCGAGACGACCAGCACGTGCGGATACCACTCCACCATGATGTGCGGGTAGTAGGTCAGCCAGATCGCGCCGGCCTCGGGGGGGTGGCCTTCACGGTACTTCAGCAGCTGGTCGTGCCAGCGCTGGTAGACCGGCGAGCCGGGCCGCTCCAGCCCGTTGTGCACGCCGACCGTCTGCACCGAGTGGTGCTTGCCGAACTCCCACGCCAGGTCGTCGCAGGTGACGAAGCCGCTGAGGCCGGGGTGGAAGGGGCCGACGTGGTAGTCCTCCAGGTAGACCTCGATGAAGGTCTTCCAGTTGTAGTTGCACTCGTGGACCTGGACCTTGTCGAGCACGAAGCCGGAGAAGTCCAGCTGCGCGCGCGGCCCCAGCTGGCTCAACTCGGCCGCGACGTCATGGCCGTTGTTCTCGAACAGCAACCCGTTCCACTCCTGCAATTCGTAACGATTCAGGTTGAGGCAGGGGTCTTGCGCGAAATGCGGTGCCCCGATCAGCTCGCCCTGATGTGAATATGTCCAGCGGTGCAGGGGGCAGACGATGTTGGCCCGGGTATTGCCGCGCCCGCGCAGCATGACCGCCTGGCGGTGCCGGCAGACGTTGGAGATCAGCTCGATGCCTTGAGCAGATCGCACCAGGGCCCGGCCCTCGCCCTCCTGCGGGAGGGCGTAGTGGTCCCCGATTTCGGGGACGGCCAGTGCATGGCCGACATAGCGGGGCCCTCGCTGAAAGATGCTGGCCTGTTCGCGCAGGAACAGATCGGTATCGAAATAGGCGCTCACCGGGAGCTGGGTCTGGCTGCGTTTCAGCGCAGAGACGGGAAGGCTCAGGTCGGACATGTCCAGGCGGGTCTTTCAGGCGTGAGTAGGGGTGCTGCGTCCCTCCGGCGCATCTCGGGAGCTCCGAGTCGGCCAGGTTGCTAGGTGTGGGAAGGGGAGTTCGGGACGGCGCGCGTGCGCGCCCGAGCGAGAGGTGCGGGATTCTACGCATGCCTGTGTCGCGCTGCCGACGGTTACCTCTGCATGCCTCGGTCTGGGGAAACCCGCTGACTACAATTGCCGTTTCGCGTTTTGAAATGACAAAGACCTCGTCCCGCACCAAGGCTGCCACGCCCGACAGCTCTGACCTCAGCTACGAGCAGGCGCTCGACGAGCTGGAGCGCCTGGTGGCGGCGATGGAGGGCCAGCAGCTGCCGCTGGACCAGCTCCTGCACAGCTACAAGCGCGGTGCCGAGTTGCTTGCCCTGTGCCGCGGCCGGCTGCAGGCGGTGGAGCAGCAGGTCAAGCTGCTGGACGGCGCCGAACTGAAGGCCTGGGAGGGCCAGGAATCTTGAATGCACAAGACTTTGAGCGCTGGACGCAGTCGTCGCTGAGCGCCTTCGAGGCGTCTCTCGACGACCTGGTGCCAGTCGGCGCCCCCGCCGGGCTGGGCGAAGCCATGCGTTATGCGGTGCTGGGCGGCGGCAAGCGGCTGCGCCCGCTGCTGGTGCTGGCGAGTTGCGCGGCGGTGGGTGGCGACGGCTTCGCGGCGATGCGGGCGGCCTGCGCCGTCGAGCTCATCCACGCCTACTCCCTGGTGCACGACGACATGCCCTGCATGGACGACGACGTGATGCGCCGCGGCAAGCCCACGACGCATGTCGCCTTCGGCGAGGCGCAGGCCATGCTGGCCGGCGATGCGATGCAGGCGCTGGCCTTCGAGGTGCTGACGCCGGAAACCGGCATCGCGCCCGCCCTGCAGGCGCGGCTGTGCTCGCTGCTGGCCCGCTCGGCCGGCCACGACGGCATGGCCGGCGGCCAGGCGATCGACCTGGCGAGCATCGGCAAGCAGCTCGACGAGTGCACGCTGCGCGACATGCACCGCCGCAAGACCGGCGTGCTGCTGCAGGCCAGCGTCATGATGGGCGCCGCCTGCGGCCCGGCGTCGGCGCAGGCGACGAAGTCGCTGTCCGACTACGGCGCGGCGCTGGGCCTGGCCTTCCAGGTCGTCGACGACATCCTGGACGTGACACAGGACTCCACCGTGCTCGGCAAGACCGCCGGCAAGGACCAGGAGGCCAACAAGCCGACCTATGTCAGCGTGCTGGGCCTGGAGTCGGCGCGCGCGCTGGCCCAGGCGCTGCGTGCCGACGCGAAAGCCGCGCTGGCCGCCACCGGCCTCGCCGACGTCAGCCACCTGAGCCTGCTGGCCGATTCGGTCGTCGAACGCGACAGCTGAGCGCAGCGTCGGACATCTACCAAGGACCCAGGCCTTAGCCATGGACTACACCCTGCTGAACAGTATCGACAGCCCGGCCGACCTGCGTCGCCTGCCGCGCACCGAGCTTCGGCGCGTCGCCGACGAGGTGCGCGCCTACGTGCTGGAGAGCGTCTCCAGGACGGGCGGCCATCTCGGGTCCAACCTCGGCACGGTCGAGCTGACCGTCGCGCTGCATTACGTGTTCAACACCCCGGAAGACCGGCTGGTGTGGGACGTGGGCCACCAGACCTATCCGCACAAGGTGCTGACCGGCCGGCGCGACCGCATGGCGGGCCTGCGCCAGCTCGGCGGCATCAGCGGCTTCCCGCGCCGCGACGAGAGCCCCTACGACACCTTCGGCACCGGTCACTCGTCGACCAGCATCTCCGCCGCGCACGGCATGGCGATGGCGGCCAAGCTCAAGGGCGAGAACCGCAAGGCCGTGGCCATCATCGGCGACGGCTCGATGACGGCCGGCATGGCCTTCGAGGCGCTGAACAACGCCGGCATCGCGCATGGAGGGCTGACCGGCGACGTGCTCGTCATCCTGAACGACAACGACATGTCCATCAGCCCGCCGGTCGGCGCGCTGAACAAATACCTGGCGCGGCTGATGAGCGGCAGCATCTACACCGCCGCGCGCGAGGGCGCCAAGAGCGTGCTGAAGAACACGCCGCTGTACGAGTTCGCGCGCAAGTTCGAGGAGCACACCAAGGGCATGGTCGTGCCGGGCACCATCTTCGAGGAGTTCGGCTTCAACTATGTCGGCCCCATCGACGGCCACGACCTGGACTCGCTGATCCCGACGCTGGAGAACCTGCGCGACAAGAAGGGCCCGCAGTTCCTGCACATCGTCACCAAGAAGGGCGCCGGCTACAAGCTGGCCGAGGCCGACCCGGTCAAGTACCACGCCGCCTCCGGCAAGTTCGACCCGGCGGTGGGCTTCGTCAAGCCGGCCACGCCGCCCAAGACCACCTTCACGCAGGTGTTCGGCGACTGGCTGTGCGACATGGCCGAGGCCGACCCGCGCCTGGTGGGCATCACGCCCGCGATGCGCGAGGGCTCGGGCATGGTGGAATTCCACAAGCGCTTCCCGCAGCGCTATCACGACGTGGGCATCGCCGAGCAGCACTCGGTCACCTTCGCCGCCGGCCTGGCCTGCGAGGGCATGAAGCCGGTCGTCGCGATCTACTCGACCTTCCTTCAGCGCGCCTACGACCAGATGGTGCACGACGTCGCCATCCAGAACCTGCCGGTGCTGTTCGCGCTGGACCGTGCCGGCATCGTCGGTGCCGACGGCGCCACGCATGCCGGCAACTACGACATCGCCTACACGCGCTGCATTCCCAACATGGCCGTGCTGACCCCGGCCGACGAGGACGAGTGCCGCCAGGCCCTGTACACGGGCTTCATGCACGACGGCCCGGTGACGGTGCGCTACCCGCGCGGCGCCGGCGCCGGCATCGTGCCGGTCAAGGCGATGACCGCCCAGCCCTGGGGCAAGGGCGAAGTGCGTCGCCGGGGCAAGCGCATCGCCATCCTGGCCTTCGGCACGCTGCTGTATCCGGCGCTGGACGTGGCCGAGCGCCTGGACGCGACGGTGGCCAACATGCGCTTCGCGAAGCCGCTGGACGCCGGGCTGGTGGCCGAGCTGGCGCGCACGCACGAGGCCCTCGTCACCCTGGAGGACGGTTGCATCATGGGCGGCGCCGGAAGCGCCGTGACCGAGGCGCTGAATGCCGCGGGCATCAGCATCCCCGTGCTGCAGCTGGGCCTGCCCGACGAGTTCGTCGAGCATGGCGACCCGGCCAAGCTGATGAGCCTGTGCGGCCTGGACGCGGCCGGCATCGAGGCCAGCATCGTCAAGCGCTTCGGCGAGAAGCCGACGGTGGTGCGCGCCGCAGTGCGCTGAGCAGGCTGTCCGCCAAGGGTTGCGCCGGCCGGTGCAGCGGGATCAGCGCGCTGACTCGATAGGGAATCGATACCGCCAGCGGTCGCACGACCAGGCCTTCGCCAGCGCAGGCCCGGGCCGTCAGCGGATTCACGACGGCCATACCCAGGCCGGCGCGTACCAGCTCGCAGACGGCGGCGGCGCTGTGCGTCTGCAAGCGCAGGCGACGCATGACGCCGGCCGCATCGAAGCGGGTGTCGATCTCGCGGCGGTAAGGATCGTCGGCCGCCAGGCTGATGAAGTCCTGCCCTTCGAAATCCTCGAGCGCCAGCCTGCCGCGCGTCGCCAGGGCGTGGTTGGCATGCAGCACGGCCACCTCGTCCGCCTCCAGCACCGGTTCGATGCGCACGCCCGGCAGCGGTGTCGCCTGCTCGGCCAGGCCCAGGTCGAAGCGCTGCTCGCTCATCCAGGCGTCCAGCAGCGGCGGTTCGGCCGGCGTGATGTCGATGCGCGCGCCGGGGTGTGCGCCCAGCAGCTCGGCGAGCGCACCCGGCAGCAGCGCATGGCTGAGCGCGGGCAGGCTCAGCACGGTCAGCTCGGCATCCTCGCCGCGCCCCAGCGCCTCGGCGCGCTCGATGACGCGGGCCAGGCCCTGGAAGCTGCGCTGCACCTCCTCGAACAGCGCCCGCGCCCGCGCCGTGGCCTGAAGCCGGCCGCGCTCGCGCTCGAACAGGGCGTAGCCCAGCAACTGCTCCAGCCGTGCCAGGTCGCGGCTCAGCGTGGGCTGCGACGTGTGCAGCAATGCCGCCGCGCCGGTGACGCTGCCTGCGGTCATGACGGCGCGGAAGACCTCGATGTGTCGGTGCTGGATATCCATATCAGAACTGAATTGTTACCGCACAATTTTCAATTTGATTGAATGGTTGGCGACGGGCATCCTAAGGGTCATGACCAAGCCTCTGCCCTCCGCCCTGACTCCCGCCCGCCTGCAGCTTCTCGCCGCCGAACACGGCACGCCGCTGTGGGTCTATGACGCCGCCACGATCCGCGAGCGCGCCGCGTCGCTGAAGCGCTTCGACGTCGTGCGCTTCGCGCAGAAGGCCTGCTCCAACATCCACATCCTGCGGCTGTTGCGCGAGGCGGGCGTCAAGGTGGACGCCGTGTCGCGCGGCGAGATCCTGCGCGCGCTGGCGGCCGGCTATGCCCCGGGCGGCGACGAGATCGTCTTCACCGCCGACCTGCTGGACCACGCCACCCTGGCCACCGTCGTCGAGCACCGCATCCCGGTCAACGCCGGCTCCATCGACATGCTGGAGCAACTGGGCCAGGCCTCGCCCGGCCATCCGGTGTGGCTGCGCATCAACCCCGGCTTCGGCCACGGCCACAGCCACAAGACCAACACCGGCGGCGAACACAGCAAGCACGGCATCTGGCACGCCGACCTGGGCGCGGCGCTCGCGGCCGTCCGCCGGCATGGCCTGCACCTCGAAGGCCTGCACATGCACATCGGCTCGGGCGTGGACTACGGCCATCTCGCGCAGGTGGGCCAGGCCATGGTGGGCCTGGTGCGCGAGGCGGTTGCGGCGGGGCATGACCTGCGCGCGATCTCGGCCGGCGGCGGCCTGTCCATTCCCTACCGCGACGGCGACGCGCGTATCGACGTGGAGCACTACTTCGGCCTCTGGGATGCCGCCCGGCGCGAGGCGCAAGTCCTCGTGGGCCATGCGTTGACGCTGGAACTGGAGCCCGGCCGCTACCTCGTCGCCGAGAGCGCCGTGCTGCTCGCGGAGGTGAGGGCGGTCAAGACGGCCGGCGCCAACCGCTTCGTGCTGGTGGACGCCGGCTTCAACGAGCTGATGCGCCCGGCGATGTACGGCGCCTTCCATGCCATGACGCTGCTCGCCGCCGGCGGCGACCGCGGTGCGCCGCAGCCCAGCGTCGTGGCCGGCCCGCTGTGCGAGTCCGGCGACGTGTTCACGCAAGGCCCCGGCGGCGAGGTGCTGACGCGCGAGCTGCCGCCGGCTGCGGTGGGCGACCTGCTCGTCATCCACGACGCGGGCGCCTACGGCGCGTCCATGTCCAGCAACTACAACAGCCGGCCGCTGGCGGCCGAGGTGCTGGTGGACGGCGACGCGGCCTGTGTCATCCGCCGACGCCAGACGGTCGAGGAACTGCTCGCGCTGGAACGCTGACAAAACCGGCCTTCGGCCGATAGGCTGGCTCAATACGGGTCATTTGATTAATGTTTTCAACCGAAAACGACGATCCAATACAATTATTGCTATCCCATCAACCCACCCACTGGAGCGTTTCGCAATGTCCCTGATCAACACCCAAGTCCAGCCCTTCAAGACCGAAGCCTTCCACAACGGCAAGTTCATCACCGTGTCCGACGAGTCCCTGAAGGGCAAGTGGTCCGTGCTGATCTTCATGCCGGCCGCCTTCACCTTCAACTGCCCGACCGAAGTCGAAGACGCGGCCGACAACTACGCCGAGTTCCAGAAGATGGGTGCCGAGGTCTACATCGTCACGACCGACACGCACTTCTCGCACAAGGTGTGGCACGAGACCTCGCCGGCCGTCGGCAAGGCCAAGTTCCCGCTGGTGGGCGACCCGACCCACACGCTGACCAACGCCTTCGGCGTGCACATCCCCGAGGAAGGCCTGGCGCTGCGCGGCACCTTCATCATCAATCCGGAAGGCGTCATCAAGACGGCCGAGATCCACTCCAACGAGATCGCCCGCGACGTGTCGGAAACGCTGCGCAAGCTGAAGGCCGCCCAGTACACCGCCAAGAACCCCGGCCAGGTCTGCCCGGCCAAGTGGAAGGAAGGCGCCGCCACCATCGCTCCGTCGCTGGACCTGGTCGGCAAGATCTAAGCTCGTTTCATGACGAAAACCAGGGACCCGGGAGGGTTCCTGCCTTCAGCAGAACCTCAGGGGTTCTGGTGAAAGGGCCTCCAAGCACTTCGGTGCGGGGACCCTTTCAGCAGTGGCCCGCCCCGCCACGCCTCACTGAAAGGACCTCACCATGTTGGACGCCGCCCTCAAGACCCAGCTCCAGGGTTACCTGGACCACGTCAAGCTCCCCTTCGAAATCGTTGCCTCGCTGGATGATTCGGCCAGCAGCGCCGAGATGCGCGAGCTGCTGGGCGAGATCGCGGGCATGTGCGACAAGATCTCGCTGCGCACCGACGGTACCGACACCCGCACACCGTCCTTCCTGTTGCGCCGCACCGGTACCGAGCAATCGCTGCGCTTCGCCGCCATCCCGCTGGGCCACGAGTTCACGTCGCTGGTGCTGGCGCTGCTGTGGACGGGGGGGCATCCGCCCAAGGTCGACCCGGCCCAGATCGATGCCGTCAAGGCGCTGGACGCCGATCTCGACTTCGAGATCTACATGAGCCTGACCTGCCACAACTGCCCCGACGTGGTGCAGGCGCTGTCGCTGATGGCCATCGTCAACCCGCGCATCCGCACCACCGTCATCGACGGCGGCCTGTTCCAGGGCGAGGTCGAGGCGCGCGAGATCATGGCCGTGCCGGCGGTGTGGCTCAACGGCCAGCCCTTCGCGTCGGGCCGCATGAGCCTGGAAGAGATCGTGGCCAAGCTCGACACCGGCGCCGCCGTCCGCGACGCCAAGAAGCTGGACGCCGAAGCCCCCTACGACATGCTCATCATCGGCGGCGGCCCCGCCGGCGCGGCTGCGGCCGTGTATGCGGCGCGCAAGGGCATCCGCACCGGCGTGGCGGCCGAGCGCTTCGGCGGCCAGGTGAACGACACGCTGGGCATCGAAAACTACATTTCCGTGTCGGTCACCGACGGCCCGAAGTTCGCCGCCGCGCTGGAAGGCCATGTCAAGGACTACCAGGTCGACATCCACAACCTGCAGCGCGCCGAGAAGCTCATTCCCGCGGCCCAGCCGGGCGGCCTCATCGAGGTGCAGCTCGCCAACGGTGCCACGCTCAGGGGCAAGACGGTCATCCTCTCCACCGGTGCGCGCTGGCGCAACGTGGGCGTGCCCGGCGAGGCCGAGTACAAGAACAAGGGCGTGGCCTACTGCCCGCACTGCGACGGGCCGCTGTTCAAGGGCAAGCCGGTCGCGGTCATCGGCGGCGGCAACTCCGGCGTCGAGGCGGCCATCGACCTGGCCGGCATCGTTCGCCACGTGACGCTGATCGAGTTCGGCGCCGAGCTGCGTGCCGACGCGGTGCTGGTCAAGAAGCTGCAGAGCCTGCCCAACGTGACCATCCTGACCAACGCGCAGACGACCGAGTTCACCGGCACTTCGGGCAAGCTCGACGGCCTGAACTACACCGACCGCGTGTCGGGCGAGGCGAAGCGCGTCGAAGTGGAAGGCTGCTTCGTGCAGATCGGCCTGGTGCCCAACACCGAGTGGCTGCGCGGCACCGTGGAGCTCAGCAAGCACGGCGAGATCATCGTGGACGCCAAGGGTGCGACCTCGGTGCCGGGCGTGTTCGCCGCCGGTGACGTGACGACGGTGCCCTTCAAGCAGATCATCATCGCGGCCGGCGACGGCGCGAAGGCGGCGCTGGGCGCGTTCGACCACTTGATGCGGAGCTGATCCGGGCGGCCCAGGTCATGGGCCGTCCGAGCTCGGGAGCTTCAGCGCAAGGTGTAGCCGCGCCCGTCCATGCAGGCCTCGACGGCGCGCTGGAAGACGCTGGCGTCGGCCATCGCGGCCTGCTGCGTCGTCGCCCAGCGGTTGCATTCGCGGCTGTCGTACTCGATCTGCGCGCTGCTCTGCCCGTTGCGTGGGTAGATCACCGGCGCGGGGCGGCTCGGCACCATGTACACCGGGGCGGGCGGCGGCAGCGGGGCGGGCGGCGGCACATAGACCACGTCGGGCCCCCGGTCGGCCTGGCTGGCGAGTGCGATCAGCGGCACCGCCAGGGCCAGGCCCACCACCAGGCCGCCCAGACCCACGCCACCGTGATGGTGGTGATAGCGCGGGCCATAGTCGCGCGGGCCGGCGCTGGCAAGCCCGGTGGCGGCAACCAGGGTGGAAACGATCAGCGTGCGGACAAGTGCATTCACGGCGGGCTCACTGGGATGTCTGGCCATCGGTCAACGTTGCGCCCGTGGTACCCGTTGACGCCGGCCGTCGTGCCCGCCTGTAAAGATCCTGCGGGCCTCAGATCGGCTTGACGGCCAGCGCGCGGCGCGTCCTCCACAGGCCCTCCGCGCTGTAGACGGCCAGCGCGCTCCAGATGAAGCCGAAGGCGACCAGCCGGCTGGCGTCCATGCTCTCCTTGAACAGGAACACGCCCAGCAGGAATTGCAGCGTGGGCGACGCGTACTGCACGATGCCCAGCGTCGCCAGCGGGATGCGCCGCGCGCCGGCGGCGAACAGCAACAGGCTGCCGGCCGTGACCGGCCCGGTGCCGATCAGCCAGGCCCAGTCCACGGCGGTCTGGCCGGCCATGCTGCCGTCCTGGCTCCACCAGATGAGCCCGCCCGCAGCCAGCGGCGCCAGGATGAGCGTCTCCAGCGTCAGCCCCTCGATGGCGCCCAGCGCAGCGGTCTTGCGCATCAGGCCGTAGAGGCCGAAGCTCGCGGCCAGCACCAGGGCCACCCAGGGCAGGCGGCCGCCGGCCACCGTCAGCCACAGCACGCCGAAGGCGGCCAGGCCGACGGCCAGCCATTGCACGGGGCGTGGGCGCTCCTGCAGCACGGCGAAGCCCAGGGCCACGTTGACCAGCGGGTTGATGAAATAGCCCAGGGCGGCATCGACGACATGGCCGTGGCCGACGGCCCAGACATAGGTCAGCCAGTTGACGGCGATCAGCGTGGCCGACACCGCGAAGCGCCGCCACGTTGCCGCGCTGACCTTCTTCAGCCAGGACAGATTGCGTGTCACCAGCAGCACCACGGCCACGAAGACCAGCGACCACAGCGTGCGGTGGGCCACGATCTGCAGCGCCGGGATGGCGGCGATCTGCCGGAAGTAAAGCGGAAACAGCCCCCAGCTCAGGTAGGCGCCAAGGGCGAAGAGGATGCCGGAGTTCATGGCCGGCATTCTCATTGAGGGTTTGTCCGGGTGCTGCGGTGGGGGTGTGGACGTCGAATGGCGCCCGTCTCATTCGTCGTCCGTGCATGGCCCTGATCGAATTCACGCCCCAGCTGCGCCGTTTCGTCGACACCCCGCGGGTGCAGACCCCGGCCGCCACGCTGAAGCAGGGGCTGGACGCCGCCTTCGCGATCAACCCGAGGCTGCGGGGCTACATCCTCGACGACCAGGGCCACCTGCGGCCCAACGTGGTCGTCTTCATCGACGGCCGGCGCGCACGCGATCTGCGCGCGCTGACCGACCCGCTCGGGCCCGAATCACGGGTCCATGTCCTGCAAGCCCTGTCCGGAGGTTGAGATGAGTCCACATGACCGCGCCTGGGTCGCGACCCGCAAGGGCCTGTTCGAGCTGCGCCGCCGTGCCGGCGCCTGGCAGATCGAGAACCTCAGCTTCGTGGCCGACCCCGTCACCATGCTGCTGCCGCCGGACGCCTGCGGCCACATGCTGGCGGGGCTCAACCTGGGGCACTTCGGCGCCAAGCTGCAGGCCAGCGACGATGCCGGCAAGACCTGGAAGGAAGTGTCGGCACCCAGCTTCCCGCCCCAGCCCGCTGACGCCGAAGGGCCGGCCTGGAAGCTCGACCATGTCTTTTCACTGGAGCGTTCAGGCGATGCGATCTGGTGTGGCACGGTGCCTGGCGGGCTCTTCGTCAGCCGCGACAAGGGCGAGACCTGGACGCTGGACGAGGCCCTCTGGAACGACCCGCGCCGCCTGCAGTGGATGGGCGGCGGCAACCCCGCGCCGGCGCTGCATTCCATCTGCCCCCATCCCTTGAACGCCGACGAACTGCTGGTGGGCGTCTCCTGCGGCGGCGCCTGGCGCACCACCGACGGCGGCCAGAGCTGGGGCCTGCGTGCCAGGGGCATGCGTGCCGACTTCATGCCGCCCGAACTGGCGGGCGACGAGAACTCCCAGGACCCGCACCTGATCGCCCGCTGCCGCGACGTGCCCGACGTGCTCTGGTGCCAGCACCACTGCGGCATCTTCCGCAGCCGCGACAACGGCGCGACCTGGGAGGAACTGAAGGCCCGGCCTTCGAGCTTCGGCTTCGCGGTTGCCGCCCATCCCGGTGACCCGCAGACGGCCTGGTTTGTGCCGGCAGTGAAGGACGAGCGCCGCATCCCGGTCGATGGCGCGCTGTGCGTGACCCGTACCCGCGATGGCGGCCGGAGCTTCGACGTCCTGCGCGAAGGCCTGCCGCAGCAGCACTGCTACGACCTGATCTTCCGCCACGGCCTGGCCGTGGACGACGAGGGGGCGCAGCTGCTGATGGGCTCCACGACCGGTGGCCTGTGGGCGAGCGGCGATGCGGGCGACAGCTGGCAGTGCGTGTCCGCCCATCTGCCGCCCGTCTATGCGGTCAAGTTCGGCTGATCAGTCCGCCAGGCGCCTGCGCACCGAGGCCAGCTCGGCCGCGCCCAGCGTCGGCTCGGGGTAGCTCATCTTCAGCGCCGCGAGCGCGTCGACGATGACCTGCGACACGATGAGGCGCGCATTGCGCTTGTCGTCCGCCGGCACGGCATACCAGGGCGCGTGCTTGCTGCTGGTCGCGCCCAGGGCCTCGCCGTAGGCCCGCATGTACTCGGGCCACAGCTCGCGTTCGGCCATGTCGTCGGCGGTGAACTTCCAGTTCTTGGTCGGGTCGTCCAGCCGCGCGAGGAAGCGCTGGCGCTGTTCTTCCCGGGACATGTGCAGGAAGAACTTGATCACCCGCGTGCCGTTGCGGTGCAGGTGTCGCTCCAGGCCGTTGATGGAAGCGAAGCGCTGCGGCCAGATGGCCGGCGCGCGCGCGGCCTCCTTGGGCAGCGACTGCGCCTTCAGGATCTCCGGGTGCACGCGCACGATCAACACCTCCTCGTAGTAGGAGCGGTTGAAGATGCCGATGCGCCCGCGCTCGGGCAGGCATTGCGTGGTGCGCCACAGGAAGTCGTGCTCCAGCTCCTGCGCGCTGGGGTGCTTGAAGCTGAACACCTGGCAGCCCTGCGGGTTCACGCCCGACATCACGTGCTTGATGACGCCGTCCTTGCCCGCCGCGTCCATGGCCTGGAAGATCAGCAGCAGCGCGTAGCGGTTGTGCGCGTAGAGCAGGTTCTGCATCTGACTCAGGCGCAGCACCTGGGCGTCCAGCCGCTCGCGGTAGTCCGCCTCGTCGCGGTAGAGCGGCCCGATGGCCGTGGGCCAGTGCTTGAGCTTGACCTTCTGGCCCGGCTCGATCCGGTAGGGGCGCGTGTCGATCTTCATGGGCGTGCTCTCCAGGTGGCGCATCATGCCCGGCGTAGCGCCTTGGGGCGGCCCGCCCGCGTCGGATGAGGCCTCGGGCTATCCTCGGCCGACTGCCGCCCATGGCCCCGAGATGTTCCGACGACCGCTGCCCGCGTTGATGCTGTTGCTGCTGCCGCTGCTGAGCCACGCGGCCTGCACGAAGCCGCTGCGCGTGCCCTTCGAGGACTGGCGGCCCTATTCCTTCATGGCCGACGGCCGACACACCGGCCTGGAGACGGAGCTGCTGGCTGCCGTGGCCCGGGAGGCGGGTTGCCGCGTGAGCTATGTGCGCGAGGTGCCGCGCAACCGGCGGCTGCCCCTGCTGCTTGCCGGCGAGCTGGATCTGCTGATCGCCGCCACGCCGCGTGCCGACGCCGCCTGGTACACGCGGCCCTACCGCGACGAGGTGCTGGGCGTGTTCATGCGCGCCGACGAGGCGCGGCTGCAGGCGCGCTCGCTGGACGAGCTGCTGCGCGCCAGGCTGCGCCTCGTCACGCACCGCGGGCCGGCCAGCGAACCCATCGTCAACGACTTCGCGGCGCGCGGCCTGCTGACCTGGTTCGAGGACTACGCCAAGGGCGTGCAGCTGATGCAGCTGGGCCGTGGCGACCTGCTGCTCGGCGACAGCGTGGCCATCGCCTTCGCCGCGCGCGCCGTTGACGTGCCGCTCGTCGAGTTGCCCATCACCCTGCGGCGCGACCCTGTGACCTACAAGCTCAGCCGCAAGTCGCTCACGGAGGCCGACCTGCGCGCCTTCAACCGCGCCATCCAGCGCCTGGAGGCGAGCGGCGAACTGCAGCGCATCCGTGACCGCTGGCTGGGCGCCGCACCCAGGCGCTGAGCCGGGCTCAGTGCGGGGCGCGCTCCCACCCGGCGCCCGGCGCGGCTTGCAGCGCCAGCGTCGAGCCCAGCAGCGGATGCTCGAACGTCAGCCGGTGGGCATGCAGCCACAGCCGCTGCGTGCCGAGGAAGCCCGCCACGGCGCGGTTCAGCGGGCCCTTGCCGTGCGTCGCGTCACCCAGGATGGGATGGGCGATGTGCTTGAGGTGGCGGCGGATCTGGTGGCGGCGGCCCTGCAGCGGCTCGGCCTCCAGCAGCGCGACGCGGGTCGTCGCGAAGCGCGGGTCGGTGGCGAAAAGCCATTCGCGGCGCTCCAGCACGCGCCAGCGCGTCTGCGCCTGCAGCAGCGTCTGGCCGGCCGAGGGCAGCTCGGGGTCGCGGGCCAGCGGGTGGTCGACCAGGCCCTGCTCCTCGCCCGGCCAGCCGCGTACCAGCGCGAGGTAGCGCTTGTGCATGCGGCCCTGCTCGAACATCGCGCCCAGCAGCGAGGCGACCTCGGGCGACAGCGCGAACAGCAGCACGCCGGAGGTGCCGCGGTCCAGCCGGTGCACGGGCCACACCGGCCGGCCGAGCTGGTCGCGCAGCAACTGCAGCGCGGCCTCGCCCTCGCGAGCCGCGAGCTGGGTGCGGTGCACCAGCAGCCCCGGTGGCTTGTCGATGGCGACGAGGTGCTCGTCGAGGTGCAGCAGGGTCAGCGTCAAGCGAGGTCACCGTCCACGTAGAACCACTCGCCCTGCTCGCGCACGAAGCGGCTGACTTCGTGCAGCCGGTGTGCGCGCCCGCCCAGCTTGCTGCGCGCCACGAACTCCACGCTGCCGTGGTCGGCGTCCTGCAGGGCGGCGCGCTTCACGTCCAGGCCCAGCCATTTGAGGCCCGGCTCGGGGGGCTCGAGCGCGGCCGGCCGAGTGCTGGCATGCCAGCTGGCGAGCAGGTAGAGGCGCAGGTCGAGCACGAAGGCCGAGTAGCGCGAGCGCATCAGGGCTTCGGGCGTGGCCGCCGTCAGGCCCTCGCCGGCCGCGAAGGCGGCATGCAGCACGCCGCAGCAGGTCTCGTAGGGGCGGCCCGAGCCGCAACAGCAAGGGACGGCGCTCACAGCCGCAGCTCCCAGTGCTCGCTCACCACGCGCTGCCCGAAGCTGTCCTGGGCCTCGCTGCCCACGAGCCGGTAGCCCTCGGCCGCATAGATGGCCCGTGCGGAAGTCAGCGCGCTCTGCGTCCACAGCACGATGCGCCGGTAGCCGGCGGCGCGCGAGAAATCGGTGCACCGGCGCACCAGGCGTTTGCCCACACCCAGACCGCGCGCATGAGGCTCCAGCAGCAGCAGGCGCAGTTGCGCGACGCCGGGGCGCACGCGGCCGCTGGCTTCGTCACGGGCCTGAACGAGCAGGACGCTGCCCAGCCGTTCCGGCCCGCGCGCGGCGATCCAGCAGGCCTCTCGCCCGGGCTTGAAGCGGTCGACGAAGTCTGCGCAGATGCGGGCCACCAGGGCCTCGAAGCGGGCGTCCAGGCCGTACTCGGCCGCGTAGACGGCGCCATGGCGCTCGATGATCCAGCCGAGGTCGCCGGGCTGTTGCGGGCGCAGCTCGACGGGCGGCTGCGCATCGGGCTCCAGCACGGCCTGGATGCTCGCCATCGCGCTCACCAGGGCCTGGCGCTGTGGCGCGGACAGCGGGCCGAGCAGCGCCTCGGTCTCGGCCTGGCTGTCGCGGTCCAGCGGTGCCAAGGCCCGCTTGCCGGCGGGGCTGAGCTTGAGCAGGGTCTGGCGGCCGTCGCTCGGATGGCCCTGGCCGGCCAGCAGGCCGCGGGCCTTGAGGCCGCGCAGCAGCCGGCTCAGGTAGCCCGCGTCGAGCTGCAGGCTCTTGCTCAGCGCTGCGGCGCTCAGCGGTGCGTGATGGGCCAGCTCCCACAGCACGCGGGCTTCGGGCAGGCTGAAGTCGCTGCCCGACAGCGTGGGCGAGAGCACGCCGATGCGGCGCGTATAGAAGCGGTTGAAGGCGCGGACGTCCTGTGCCTGGGCGGCGGTGTTCATGCCCGGCATCATCGTCAGGATTGTTGCTTTTGGCAACCATATGGCGAGGCGGCTACGCTGCGGGCTTCATCGCAACGGAGGCGTCGCTTGGGCATCGTGGTGTATTGGCTGGAAGGCCAGGGCGAGTCGGCCGGGCCGGTCTGTCAGTTCTTCGGCAGCGCGGAGCTGACGCAGGCCCTGGCCTGCGCCGAGGACAGGCGCAGGCAGGGGCATCGCCATGTCAGCATCTCCACCGAGCTGGAAGACCATGTCGGCCAGCCCGGCGTCGCAGCGGTGGAGGGCGGCAGGACGCCCGACGGCGGGGCCTATGAATGGTCCAAGGCCGGGCGGGCCGGCAAGGTGCGCAGGCGCTAAGGCTGGGCGAGGGGCTTCAGGTTCAGAATTTGTAGCCGAAGCCGACGGTCAACAGGTTCTCGGTCTTCTTCAGGCCTTCGGGCACCTCGCTGTTGTAGCGGCTGGAAAAGCCGGTGTTGAGCGTCCAGCCGCCGCTGATCTGCGTGGCCAGGCCGGCGTCGAGGTTCACCCGGGTGCCGAGGTCGCCGCTGCCGGGGTGGTAGGTCAGCCGCTGGTTGACCGAGGTCGTGTCGGTCAGCTTGTGCTTGGACTCCTCGCCCAGCAGGGCCTGCGCGCCGCTGTCCGCCGTGCCGTCGATGAAGCGGGTGTCGGTATAGCCCACGCCGCCGAACAGGTCGAAGGTGTTGCGCTCGTCGCGCAGCACGTGCAGGCCCATGCCGCCGTTGAGGTTGTAGCGGTCGCGCACGCCGGCGCCCGCCTTGTCGGTCTCGCCTTCCGCCGCGCCGAAGGCGAACCAGTCATGACTCAGGTTGAAGTCGTAGCGGCCACCGACGCGGAACAGGTCGGCGGTGGTGGTCTTCACACCGTCCCCCTTGGTGCGGCCGTAGTTGGCGACGCCGTAGAGGCTGATCTTGTCCTGCGCCGTGGCGCGGTTGGTGTTGGCGTTGGCCGACAGCGTGAGGCTGTCGTGGTTGCCGCTGGACAGCGCGCCGCCCAGGCTCGCGTCGCCGTGCCACAGGCCGTCCTGCTTGTCCTGGGCCTGGGAGGCTAGGGGGGCGGCAAGGGCGATGACGGCGACGGTGGCGGCGAGGGGGGATCGGAACATCGGGTTACTCCTGTTCAAGAAAAAATCCCCGACGGGCCACGTCGGGGATGACGGCGCGCGACGAGGGCCGCTGCCGCGGCCGACATGCTGTCATGTTGCCTTGAAACAAGGGTTTCCCCTTGGTAAAGCCCCGCCGGCCGCGCCGGGACGGGCCGGCGCAGGGGGCTCCGTAAAATGCGTCGATGACCCCTGCGCCAGACGCTGCTGCCCTGCACAGTCCCCTTCTCAAGCATCTCAATCCCGAGCAACTGGCCGCCGTCACCGCCGCGCCCGAGCCCGCGCTGATCCTGGCCGGCGCCGGCTCGGGCAAGACCCGCGTGCTGACCACCCGCATCGCCTGGCTGCTGCAGACGGGCCAGGTCGGCCCCGGCGGCATCATGGCCGTCACGTTCACGAACAAGGCCGCCAAGGAGATGCTCACGCGGCTCTCCACGATGCTGCCGTTCAACGTGCGCGGCATGTGGATCGGCACCTTCCATGGCCTGTGCAACCGCTTCCTGCGCGCGCACTGGAAGCTGGCCCACCTGCCGCAGGCCTTCCAGATCCTGGACGCCAGCGACACCACCTCGGCCGTCAAGCGCGTCATCAAGGCGATGAAGCTCGATGAGGAGCGCTTCGTGCCCAAGCAGGTCGGCTGGTTCATCGCCGGCTGCAAGGAGGAGGCCTTGCGCCCGGGCGACGTGGAGCAGCGCGACGAGCAGACGAAGAAGCTCATCGAGATCTACGCCAACTACGAGGACCAGTGCCAGCGCGAGGGCGTGGTGGACTTCGCCGAGCTGATGCTGCGCAGCTATGAGCTGCTGCGCGACAACGCGGCCGTGCGCGAGCACTATCAGCAGCGCTTCCGCCACATCCTGGTCGACGAGTTCCAGGACACCAACAAGCTGCAGTACGCGTGGCTGAAGATGTTCGCGCCGCCGGGCGTCGACAACGGCCAGAGCCTGCTCGCGGTGGGCGACGACGACCAGAGCATCTACGCCTTCCGCGGCGCGCGCGTGGGCAACATGGCCGACTTCGAGCGCGAGTACCGCGTCAGGAAGGTCATCAAGCTGGAGCAGAACTACCGCAGCTTCGGCCACATCCTGGACGCCGCCAACGAGCTCATCAGCCGCAACAGCCAGCGCCTGGGCAAGACGCTGCGCACCGACGCCGGCCTGGGCGACCCCATCCGCGTGCAGGAGGCGCCCAGCGACTTCGCCGAGGCGCAGTGGCTGATCGAGGAGATCCAGCAGCTGCACCGCGGCGGGCTGGACCGCCAGGAGATCGCCGTCCTGTACCGCAGCAATGCGCAGTCGCGGGTCATCGAGTCGGCGCTGTTCAACTCGGGCATCCCCTACCGCGTCTACGGCGGCCTGCGCTTCTTCGAGCGCGCCGAGGTGAAGCACGCGCTGGCCTATCTGCGGCTGCTGGAGAATCCGAACGACGACACCAGCTTCCTGCGCGTCGTCAACTTCCCGACGCGCGGCATCGGCGCCAAGACGCTGGAGAACCTGCAGGACGCGGCCAAGGCCAGCGGCCGCAGCCTGTACCAGAGCGTGGGTGCGATCCCGGGCAAGGGCGGCGCGAACCTGCTGGCGTTCACCAACCTCGTCGACTCCACGCGCAACCTGACGCAGGGCATGACGCTGCGCGAGATCATCGAGCAGGTGCTGGAGACCTCGGGCCTGCTGGACTTCTACCGCACCGACAAGGACGGCGCCGAGCGGCTGGAGAACCTGGACGAACTGGTCAACGCGGCCGAGGCCTTCGTCATGCAGGAGGGCTTCGGCAAGAACGCCGTGGGCCTGCCGGTGGACGAGGTGGCGCCGAGCGTTCAATCCACCGGCACGCCGGGCGCGGTGCCCGATGCCGAGACGGGCGAGATCATGTCGCCGCTGGTGGCCTTCCTGACGCACGCGTCGCTGGAGGCCGGCGACAACCAGGCCCAGGCCGGCCAGGACGCCGTGCAGCTGATGACGGTGCACTCGGCCAAGGGCCTGGAGTTCGATGCGGTGTTCATCACGGGCCTGGAAGAGGGCCTGTTCCCGCACGAGAACGCCATGTCCGACCATGACGGGCTGGAGGAGGAGCGGCGCCTGATGTATGTCGCCATCACGCGGGCGCGCAAGAAGCTCTCTTTGAGCTTCTGCCAGACCCGCATGCTGCACGGCCAGACGCGCTACCACGTCAAGAGCCGCTTCTTCGACGAGCTGCCCGAGGAGGCGCTGAAGTGGCTGACGCCGCGCAACCAGGGCTTCGGCTCGGGCTATGCGCGCGAGTACCAGCAGGCCTGGGAGCGCGGCACCGGCCTCAAGGGCATGGTGGGGGCCGGGCGCGTGGAGAAGGCGGCCTGGGTGGAGCCGCCGGTGCCCCCCAGCATGCGCCAGAAGGTCTCCGATGAGCATGGTGGCCTGCGTGTCGGCAAGGGCGTGTTCCATACCAAGTTCGGCGAGGGCGTGCTGCTGACGCTGGAGGGCTCGGGCACGGACGCGCGCGCGCAGGTGAACTTCGGCCGTCATGGCACGAAGTGGCTGGCGCTGTCCGTTGCCAAGCTCACGCCGATCGATTGACCGGCCCCGCCCGGCCTCGTATCGCTGAACGCGGGCGAGCCGGGTCGGTCGCCCAGGAAGCCGGCATGGGGCGGGTCGGTGCTCGGCCCGCGGGCCCTTGGCACCGGCTCGTCTGCGACGGTGCTAGGCTCGCCGCCGCCTTCGTCGCAACTCCTTGCAACTTGCCATGACCGACCCCCGCCCCTCGCAGGCCGAACTGACCGCATTCCTGCAGGCCGAGTTCCCGCAGAACCGCTGCACGCTGGAGGAACTGGACGAGGACGGCAGCGTCGTCGTCGCCCACCCGGTGGGCGAGCGTGAGCTGCGCCCCGGCGGCACCGTGTCGGGCCCGGTCATGATGACGCTGGCCGATGTGGCGCTCTACATCGCCATCCTGGCCCGCATCGGCATCGTGCCGCTGGCGGTGACGACGAATCTGTCCATCAACTTCCTGCGCAAGCCGCGCGCCGACCGGCGCGTCGTGGCGCGCTGCCGGCTGATGAAGCTGGGCAAGTCGCTGGCCGTGGGTGAGGTCTGGATCTTCTCCGAGGGCGAGGACGAGCCGGTGGCGCATGCCACCGGTACCTACGCCATCCCGCGCGCCACCGCGCCAGCGCGCTGAACGGCCGGCCCGGCAGGCGTCACGGCCCGACGGCGGGCCTGCCCGCACATCGAGCCAGCCTGCCCGGGTTTGAAATCATGCGTCGCAGGATTGCCTCAGGCGGTGCATGAGCATTTCCTGGAACAGCGTCGCCTGCGGCGAGGGTGGTTTATGGCGGTTGTATGCCACGTTGATATTGATACTCTCGCTGGTGACCAGCGGGCGAATTTCCAATTCCGGGATCAAGCCATCTGAAATTGCGATGGCATCCACCACCGCGACCTCGCCGGTGGCGCGGCTGAACAGGCTCGCGATCAGGCCGGAGCGCACTTCCACGCCCTTGTCCAGGTCTTCCAGTACTTCGCCATAGACCTTTTCCTCGTTCAGGCCATACAACTCCTGGAAAGGGACCGAGATCAGCCGGTGGCCGACAAGGTCGCGAGGATGGATGCGCTTCAGTGCGGCCAGCGGATGCCCCGGGGCCATGATGCAAACCAGCGGGCAGGTGAAGCGCGCATGGACCTCGATGCTCGGGTGGCTGATCTCGAAGGTGCTGATGCCGATGTCGGCAATCTTGTCGGCGACCACGTCGGTGAGCTGGTTGGGCAGCGGCAGGATCACCTTGACCTGCAGTTCCGGCGCCTTCTTGATCGTGTCGGCAACGCTCAGCGGCACGACGGTCATGCCCAGGCTCGGCGACGCGGCAACGTACAGGTTGCCCTTGCTCGGATCGGCCAGCTCCTTGGACAGTGCATGCACCTTCTCGACGTTGCGCCACAGGTGTTCGACTTCCGCGTACAGCTGCTTCGCCGCATTGGTAGGCACCAGCCGTCCCTTGGCCAGCTGGAAGAGCTTCAGCCCGGTGCGCTGCTGGGTGTAGCTGAGCATCTTGCTCACCGCCGACTGGGAGATGTGCAGCAGCTCGGCGGCGCCGGTGATGCTGCCGGTGAGCATGATGGCGCGGAAGACTTCCATCTGGCGCAGGTTCATGGATGGCGGGTCCTCACTGGTTGATGCCGCAATGCCGCACGACGTGCGCGGTACCCCCGAGGATACGAACTCCCGCCATGGCGGCCTGCCTGCACCGCGCCGGCAGCCCCTTTTCGCATATTTGATCGGCGCGCATGCAAATGAAGAAACCGACTTACGGAGAGAAGGTGAAGGCTGACCGCCGAAAAGTCAATTTCCACCCCCATCGATTGCAATTACCTTACCGGCTCAGGGCTGCCCTCATTCTTTTCAACAGCCCAGAAAACCCAGGCTCGGCGGGCTCATGCGGCCTGCCAGCGGTGAATCGACGGCCGTCGTCCAGCCGCGAAATCCCGAGCTTCAAAAAGGTACAAAGATGCAGTCAGACCGATTCGCGAAGCGGCACCTCGCCCTCGCCATCCTCCACATCGTGGGCGCCGGCAGCGCCTGGGCCGCTGACGCCACCGAGACCATGAGCACCGTCGTGGTCACCGGCACCCGGGCCGAGAACCGCACCGCGGCGGACTCGCTGCAGCCCATCAAGGTGATCTCGGCCAAGGACCTGGAGCAGAGTGGCAGCAGCGAACTGGGCGAGTCCCTGTCGCGGCTGGTGCCGTCGCTGAACTTCCCGCGCCCGGCCAGTTCCGGCTTCACCGGGATCATCCGCCCCGCGCAGATGCGCGGCCTCGGGCCGGACCAGGTGCTCGTGCTGGTCAACGGCAAGCGCCGCCACACCAGCGCCTTCCTGAACACCAACGTGACGCAGGGCCGCGGCTCGGCGCCGGTGGACCTGAACGCCATCCCCGTCTCCGCCATCGACCACGTCGAGGTGCTCAGCGACGGCGCGTCGGCGCGCTACGGCTCGGACGCCATCGCGGGCGTGATCAACATCATCCTGAAGGACGACTCGCAGGGCGGCCAGATCACCACCAGCCTGGGCCAGACCAATGCGGGCGACGGCATCCGCCGCCACATCGACGGCGATGCCGGCTTCTCGCTGTTCGGCCGCGGCAAGCTGCACCTGAGCTTCGAGGGCAACGCCAACGACTTCACCAACCGGGCGGGCGTGGACCTGCGCAATGTCGGCGCTCCGGGCTATGGCACCACCACCTACCGGCTGGGCGACCCCCAGGTGAAGAACGTCAAGCTGAACGCGAACGGCGACTACGCCCTTGGCGACAGCCTCAGCGCCTACGGTTTCGCGTCCTACAACCGCGCCAAGGGCGATACCTGGGATGCCTTCCGCAACGGGCGTGCCTCCACCTTCGATGCCCAGGCCTACCCCGACGGCTACCGGCCGCGCCTGCAGGCGCAGAGCGAGGACCTGTCCGTCGTGCTGGGCCTCAAGGGCGCGCTCGGTGCCGGCTGGAAATGGGACGCCAGCCTCGACTACGGGCAGAACGTGATCGACTTCTCGACGCGTGACTCGCTCAACCGCTACCTGTTCCGTGACACGGGCAGCCGGCAGAAGGACTTCGACGACGGCCGCTTGAAGAGCAGCCTGGCGGTCTACCAGTTCGGCCTGAGCAACTCGCTTGCCGTGCCCGGCCTGGCCAACCCGGTGTCGGTGGCGACGGGCGTGGAGGCCCAGCACCAGACCTACAAGGAGGTCGCCGGCGAGGCGGCTTCCTACTACGGCACCGGCGTGGAGGGCTTCTCCGGCTTCAAGCCGGGCGACAGCGGCAACTTCCGGCGCGACCTGGTGGGCCTGTACCTGGATCTGGAGACCAACTTCACCCAGGAGTGGCGATCGTCGCTGGCCGTGCGCCACGACCGCTACAGCGACTTCGGCGGCGCCACCACCGGCTCCGCGTCCACGCGCTACGACTTCACGCCGCAGGTGGCCGTGCGCGGCAGCGTCTCCACCGGTTTTCGCGCGCCCGCGCTGGCGCAGCAGCACTACGCCGCCACCTCCAGCGCGCTGAACACCACCATCAACGCCTTCCAGGACCAGCGCACCGCGCCGGTGGATGACCCGGTGGCGCGGCTGTTCGGCGCCGAGGACCTGAAGGCCGAGAAGTCGCGCAACATCAGCGCCGGCCTGGTGCTGCAGCCCACCAAGGCACTCAGCGCCACCCTCGATGCCTACCGCATCACCATCGACGACCGCATCACCTTGTCCAGCACGCTCGACGTGCAGAACACCGCGGCCCAGAACTACCTCGTGGCCAACGGCATTCCCCGCGGCCTGTACCAGTCGGTGCGCTACTTCACCAACGCGGTGGACACGACCACCACCGGCGTCGACGTGGTGGTCCAGTACCGCTACCGCTTCGACAACGGCGGCCGGATGAGCAACTCGCTGGGCTATTCCTACGCCCGCACCCGGGTGACCGACGTCAAGCCCAACCCGGCGGTGCTGAGCCAGAACGGCCTGACGCTGCTGCGCATCGACCGCCGCGACCAGTACGGCGTGCTCACCGACAGCACGCCGCGCAGCAAGCTGTCGCTGGCCACCGACTACGGCTTCGGCCCCTGGGGCGTGCACGGCAACCTCGTGCGCTACGGCAAGTTCGTCGCCATCAGCAACTCCGGGCCGACGCTGGACCAGACCTACCGCGCCAAGTGGGTGCTCGACCTGTCGGCCAGCTACCGCGGTGAGAACTGGGAGTTCACCGTCGGCAGCGACAACATCGCCGACGTCTACCCGGACAAGCGCAACGCGCTGAACAACCCGGGTGACCAGAACGTGAGGTACATCTCCTACTCGCCGTTCGGCATCAATGGCGCCTTCTACTACGCCAAGGCCAGCTACCAATGGTGAAAGGCTGGGCGCCCGGCCTGGCTGGCGTCCTCGCGCTGGCCCTGAGCTTCGGCGTCCAGGCCGGGCCGGTGCTGCAGCGCATCGCCACCAAGGGCGTGCTCAATGTCTGCACCAACGTCGAGAACCGCCCGTTCGCCTATCTCAGCCCGAGCGGCGAGGCGCGCGGCTTCAACATCGACCTGGCGGAGGACATCCGCCAGCGGCTGTCACTGGAGCTTGGGCAGCCGCTGCGCCGCGAGACGATCGCCACCAGCGGCGCCAACCGCGTCGTGTTCCTTGACCAGGGCAAGTGCGACCTGATCATCACCGGCTTCAGCGTCACCGCGGAGCGCCGGCGCCTGGTGGACTTCGTCGCGCCCAACTTCTACAGCTCCGGCGCCGTGCTGCTGGCCCGCCGCGAGAACGCGCCGGCGAGCTGGGAGAGCCTGCGCGGCCAGGCGGTGTGCAGCAGCCACGGCTCGACCTACAACCAGGCCGTGGCCGAACGCTACGGCGTGCGCATCCTGGCGTTCGCGGGCCTCACGGAGAGCGCCCAGGCGACGCGCGACGGCCGCTGCGTGGGGCAGGTGATGGACGAGGCCGTGGCCCGGCTGCGCCTGAACGATTCGGCACAGTGGTCGGACTTCGCCATCGTGCTGCCGCCCATCTTTGAAGCGCCCTGGAGCATGGCGATCGCGCATGGCGACCCCGAGTTCCGCGCGCTGCTGGACGGCTACGCGCGGCGCTGGCGCAGCGAAGGGCTGCTGGAGCGCCTGGAGTCGCGCTACGGCCTGCCGCACAAGCCGGTGCTGCAGGCGTCAGACGCGCCGCGCGGCGGCCTTGACGAGCATGGCGTGCCGCGCGTGCTGCAGCAGGTGGCCGCGGCCTTCTCCCAGCTCCACCAGCGCAGCGGCTGGAACTTCAGCGTGTTCTACGACGGCTGGTCGGCCGGGCTGTTCTTCGGCGGCGTGCTCACCACGCTGCGCCTGGCGCTGCTGTGCATGGTCGTCTCCTGTGTCATCGGCCTGGCCGGCGCGCTGGCTACCCGCGGGCCGCGCCCGCTGCGCTGGGCGGTGCTGGGCTACGTCGAGCTGCTGCGCAACACGCCCACGCTGGCGCAGCTGTATTTCCTGTATTTCGGTGTCGGCTCGCTGCTGCGCGCCACCCAGCCCGGCGCCGCGCCACCCTGGTACGCCGACGCCTTCCCGCTCGCCGCGCTGTGCATCAGCCTGCACTACGGCGCGTTCGCCGTGGAGGTGTTCCGCGCGGGCTTCCATGCAGTGCCGCAGGCCACCCGCGAAGCTGCGCTGGCGCTGGGGTACGGGCGCTGGGGCCGGCTGCGCCACGTCGAGCTGCCCCTGGCCCTGCGCGCCAGCCTGCCGGCCCTGGGCAACAACCTCGTGCAACTGATCAAGGGCACGTCCATCGCCTACGCCGTGGCCGTTCCCGAAGTGCTCTACAGCGCGCAGGAGATCTGGAGCGACCGCAACAACGTGCTGGAGATGATGTTGCTGGTGCTGCTGACCTACCTGGGCTTCATGGCGCTGCTGGTCGTCGGCCTGGCGCGCCTGGAGCGCCGCCTCAAGCTGCCGGGGGTCGGGCTGTGAGCGTCATCGAAACCCTCTGGCCCTGGCTGCCGCTGATGGGGCGCGGGCTGCTCGTCAACCTCGGCATGGGCGCGCTGGCGATGGCCCTGGCCTGCGTGCTCGGCACGCTGCTGGGCGCGGCCCAGCTGGCGCCCTCGGCCGCCCTGCGCCGGCCGGCGCAGTGGCTCACGCAGCTGCTGCGCAACGCGCCGTGGCTGGTGGTGATGTTCTTCGTCATGCAGGCGCTGCCCTACGAGCTGCCGATCGGCGCCGGCTGGCCGTTGCCGGCCTGGCTGAAGGCGGTGCTGGCGCTGACGCTGCCGGCCACCGGCAACTTCGCCGAGATCGTCCGTGGCGGCCTGCGCGCGGTGCCGCTGACGCAGTGGGAGGCGGCCACGGCGCTGGGCTACGGCCCGCGTGCGCGGCTGTGGCAGGTGATCCTGCCGCAGGCCACGCGGCTGATGCTGCCGCCCGCGATGGGCCTGTACTGCGTCGTCACGATGTCGACCGCGCTGGGCAGCCTGGTGGGCGTCAGCGAGGGGCTGAGCGTGGCCCGCGAGGTGCTGGCCGCCGAGGCGCGCACCGAACTGCTGCTGCCCGTGTATGGCGCCGTGCTGCTGGCGTTCTTCCTCTACATCTTCCCCATTTCCATGCTGGCGCGCGCTCTGGAGCGCCGCCGCGCAGGCAGGTAGGTGCCCGTGAAAATCCGTGATCTCGAGTCCCCGTTCGTCGAACTGCGGGACGTCCGCAAATCCTACGGCTCCACGGCCGTGCTCAACGGCGTGGACCTGGCCGTCGGGCGGTCCGAGGTGGCCTGCATCATCGGGCCGTCGGGTTCGGGCAAGAGCACGGTGCTTCGTTGCATCAACGCGCTGACCCGCGTCGACGGCGGCAGCGTGCGGGTGGGCGATACCCGCGTCGACGACCCGCGCGTGGACACCCAGGCCCTGCATCGCCGCGTGGGCATCGTGTTCCAGGGCTACAACCTGTTCCCGCACCGCACGGTGCTGCAGAACGTGATGATGGCGCCCATCCAGGTGCTGCGCCGCGAGCGCGGCGAGGTCGAGGCGCAGGCGCGTGCGCTGCTGGCCAAGGTGCACCTGGCCGGCAAGGAGAACGCCTATCCCGGCGAGCTCTCCGGTGGCCAGCAGCAGCGCGTGGCCATCGCCCGCAGCCTGTGCATGCAGCCGGAGGTGATGCTGTTCGACGAGGTCACCGCGGCGCTGGACCCGGAGACCGTGAAGGAAGTGCTCGGCGTCATCCAGGAGATCGCCGCCGACGGCATGACCTGCCTGCTGGTCACGCACGAGATGCGCTTCGCCCGCGAGGCGGCCGACTACCTGTACTTCATGGACCAGGGCCGGGTGGTGGAGCACGGCGTGGCCAGGGAAGTCTTCGCCGCCCCGGCCGATGCGCGCACGCGCGCCTTCCTGGACAAGGTGCTGTGAGCGTCGCACGCGCGCCCTTGCAGTTCGACCTGGTCGTGGTCGGCGGCGGCGCGGCCGGCGTTGCCGCCGCGCTGGGTGCCGCGGCCTGCGGCGCGAAGGTGGCGCTGATCGAGGCCTATGGCTTCCTCGGCGGCACCGCCACCGTGGCCGGCGTGCAGGCCTATTGCGGCTTTTACACGCGCGGCAGCCGGCCGCAGCAGGTGGTCGCCGGCGTCGGGCAGCAGGCGCTGGACGCCCTGCACGCGCTCGGCCACGACGTCACGCCCCGGCCCCAGAGCTCGGGCAACTGGATCATCCTGCTCGACCCCGAGCGGCTCAAGCGCGCGCTGGACGGCCTGGTGCTGGCCGCTGGCGTCCAGCCCCTGCTGCATTGCCGCGCGGTGGCGGTGCAAGGGCGGGGCGGCCGCATCGACAGCCTGCTCTGCGCCGACCCGCAAGGCTTGTTCGAGGTGCGGGCGGCGCAGTGGGTGGACGCGACCGGCAACGCCAACCTCGCGGCGCTGGCCTGGCCCGAGCGCATGCGCCCGCGCCGCCAGGCGGCGACGCTGACGGCGCGGCTGTCCGGGCTGGATGCCGCGTGCCGCTACGACAAGGACGACCTGCGCCGCGCCGCGCTGGACTACGAGCAACGCACCGGCACGCCGCTGGCCCGCGCCAACGGCGGCTACTTCGTGCCGCTGCCGTGGAGCGACGCCTGCTGGGCCATGATGGTCGACGTCGAGCTGGACGATGGCTCCAGTGCCAGCCTCACCAAGGCCGAGATGCAGGCGCGCGCCATCGCGCACGACTACCTGCAGTCGTTGCGCCGCTGCGTGCCAGGTTTTGCCGATGCCCGGCTGGACGTGACCGGGCCGGCGCTGGGCGTGCGTGCCACCTGGCACATCGGCTCGCAGGGCGACGCCGTGCTCGGCGACCTGCTGCACGCGCACCGCCACCTGGACGGCATCGCCCGCTCCGGCTGGCCCGGCGAGCTGCACCCGCGCGCGGGCGTCACCGAGTACCGCCCGATCGCCGGCGACGACTGGTTCCACGTGCGCTATGGCGCGCTGCAGCCCGACGCCGACGGCAACCTCTGGCTGGCCGGCAGCAGCATCGGCGCGGACGACGCGGCCTTTGGATCGGTGCGCGTGATGGGCTGCGCCTTCGCCACCGGCCATGCCGCCGGCGTGGCGGCCGCGCTGTCGTCCTTTGCGTGCCGCGCGCCGCTGCAGGAAGTGCAACAGGCTTTGATCAAACAGGGAGCTTTGCTTTGAATCCTTCAACTTCCGCCACGCCGGCGCGGCGCGTGCTGGTCACCGGCGCGGCCAGCGGCATCGGCCAGGCCGTGGCGCAAGCCTTCCTCGAAGGCGGCGACCAGGTGCAGGGCTGGGACCTGCAGGGCGCGGCCGGCGCGGACTTTCCCGTCCATGCGGTGGACATCCGTGACCCGGCCGCCGTGAAGGCCGCCGCCGCGTCGCTGCAGCCGCTGGACCTGCTGGTCAACTGCGCCGGCATCGCCCGCCGCGGCCATGCCGCCAGCCTGACGGTGGAGGACTGGCGTGCCGTCATCGACACCAACCTCAGCGGCACCTTCTACTGCTGCCAGGCCGCGTTCCCCGCGCTCAAGGCGGCGGGCGGCGGACTGATCATCAACGTGGCCTCCTTCGTCGCCCACCGCTCCGGCCCCGGCCGCGCCAGCTACGTGGCGAGCAAGGCCGGCGTGGTGGCGTTGACCGAAGTGCTGGCGCTGGACTTCGCCGAGCACGGCGTGCGGGCCATCTCGGTGAGCCCGGGCTATACCCTTACGCCGATGGTCCAGAGGGCCCTGGAGGCCGGGCGCCTGGACGAGCAGAAGCTGCTCGCACGCATCCCGGCGCGGCGGCTGGCCGAACCTGCGGAGACGGGCCGTGCGATCCGCGCGCTGGCCGATCCGGCGCTGGCGTATGCCAATGGCTGCGACTTCGTGATCGACGGCGGCTTCATGGCCAACGGGGTGGAATGATGACGACGAGCCTGGATCGACAGTGGGTCGTCAACCACCTGGCGCTGCTGCAGCTGGCCCCGCCCGCGAAAGTGCGCGAGGTGCTCGGCGTGCTGCTCGCCGACACGGTGGCCATCGCCGCACACGCCCGCCGCGGCCAGGTCGGTGGCACCCGCGTGGACCGTGCGCTGGCCACCATGCAGCCGGCCGGCTGCGCCGTCTGGGGGGCGGACTACCGCACCACGCCGGCCGACGCCGCCTTCCTGAACGGCTGCGCCGCCGAGGCGCTGGACTTCCAGGAGGTGCTGATCAACCCGCGCAACAACGGCCATGCTGCCGTGGTCATCGTGCCGGCGCTGCTGGCGCTGGCCGAGCAGCGCGGCATCGACGGCGAGCGGCTGCTGCGCGCATTGTGGGTGGCCTTCGCCGCCAACATCCGCGTGGCCGAAGCGCTGGGGCGCGGGCACCGCACCGGCAAGGCGGGCTTTCGCACCACCTCGGTGGTTGCTCCGCTCGCCGCCGCGCTGGGCGCCGCGGCGCTGGTCAGCGACGACGTGGACGTGGCCTTGAACAGCGTGGCGATCTGCGCCAGCTCGCTGAGCGCCGGCCTGCTGTCATCGCTGTCGCCGCAGGTCGGCAGCTACAGCTCGGACAAGGACTTCGCCGTCGGCTTCGCCGCCCGCCATGCGGTGCAGGCGCTGCAGCTCGCCGAGGCGGGCGGCGACGGACCGCGCCAGCCGCTCACCGGCGAGCATGGCTGGCTGGCCAGCTTCGGCTTCGGCACGGAGCAGCCGCAGGCCCTGCTCGGCGACGCGCTCGCCGCCGACCTCGGCGCCTACGAGATCAAGCCCTACCCGGCCTGCTTCGGCTGCCAGTCGGCCATCCGCGCCGCGCTGATGCTGGCCGAGCGGGTGCCGCTGGCGCGCATCGACAAGGTGCGCATCGAGGTCAACCAGGGCAGCGCCAGCTCGCTGTCCACGCGCAGCATCGGGAACCCGCTGGCGGCGCGCTTCAGCCTGCCCTATGCGGTGGGCAGCGCACTCGTGCGTGCCCGCTCGGGCCTGGCCGATTTCGAGGCTGCGGCGCTGGGCGACCCGGCCGTGCAGGCCCTCATGCAGCGCGTGGAGCTGTACGCCAGCCCCGAGCTGAGCGCGCAGCAGCGGGCCACCGGCGGCTTTCCGGCCGTGGTCAGGTTGTTCCATGGCGACGAGCAGATCGACGCCCAGGCCTGCGAGGGCCCGCAGGACGGGCTGGACGCGGCTGGCCGCCGGGCGCTGTTCCGCGCCAAGCTCGGTGCGCTGTGCCCGGCGCCGCTGGCCGAGCGGCTGCTTGCCGTGGCCCACGAGCCGGAGCGGGCCCCCGCCTTGCTGTTCCCCGCTTCGCCATGAGCATGCGCGCCGCTCTGGTGGCCCTCGGCCTGCTGGCCTGCCTGTCGTCGGGCGCGGCCCCGGTGTCCGAGGCCGCGCTGGCGCTGCACCGGCGCGTGCTGGTGCTGGACAGCCATATCGACACGGCGCGGCTGCTGGAGCGGCCCGGCTGGAACATCCTCGAACGCCACGACGCGGCCCGTGACCTGTCGCAGGTCGACTGGCCACGCCTGCGCGAAGGTGGTCTGGCCGGCGCGTTCTGGGCCATCTACACGCCCCAGGGCAGCCGTGACCCGCAGGGGCAGGTCGCCGCCGTCGAGCATGGCCTGGCGCAGTTGATGCGGCTGAACGACCTGGTGGCGCGCCACCCGCGGCAGTTCGGCCTGGCGCTGGGCAGCGCGGACGCCCGCCGCCTGGCCGGCGAGGGGCGGCATGCGGTGTTCATCAGCATGGAGAACGCCGCGCCGCTGGCTGCCGACGCGGCCCTGCTGGACACCTACCAGCGCCACGGCCTGCGCATGCTCGGGCTGGTGCACGCCCGCAACAACGACCTGGCCGACTCGGCCACCGACGCGCCCGAGTGGCATGGCCTGAGCCCGGCCGGGCGCGCGCTGGTGCGCCGCGCCCACTGCCTGGGCGTGCTGCTCGATGCCTCGCATGCGTCGGACGAGGTGTTCGACCAGCTGCTCGACATGTCGCCGGTGCCCGTCGTGCTGTCGCATTCCGCAAGTCGCGCGGTGACCGATCACCGCCGCAACCTCGACGACGCGCGCCTGAAGCGCCTGGCGCAACAGGGCGGCGTGGTGCAGGTGGCGCTCTACAGCAGCTATCTGTCGCAGCGCAAGGACGACCCGCGCCGTGCCGCGGCCCTGCAGCCGCTTTATGCGCAGCTGCGCCGCATGGCCGCGCTGCAGCCGGCGCAGTACCAGGCGCTGGCCGCGGAGATCGGCGCGGTCGAGCGGCGCTACCCCAAGGCCCAGGCCAGCCTGGACGACTTCATGCAGCACCTGCAGCACGTGCTGGCGCTGGTCGGCCCGGAGCATGTCGGCATCGGCGCGGACTGGGATGGCGGCGGCGGCGTGGCGGGGCTGGAGGACGTGGCGCAGCTGCCGCGCATCACCGAACGCCTCATGCAGGCCGGCTACAGCGAGGCGCAGATCGCCGGCATCTGGGGTGGCAACCTGCTGCGGGTGCTGGACCGCGCGCAGGCCTTCGCCAAGGTGGACAGCCAAGGCCACTGCCCCGCGCCGCGCTGAGGTCGCCCTGGCGCATGGGCGCATGGGCGGACGCCGGGGGGCTTCGCAGATCGCGGTAACGTCGGCCGCTTCGTTCTTGCCGCGCCTGGCCCCTCCGGCATGGCGCGGCGAACCTGGGCGTGACATGTTCTTGGCGGGATAGATACACACGCACAGAATGGTCATGAATCCCCTCCCGAATGAGTTCATGAGAGACCACATTTCCCATCGTGGCGCAGGGTCGCCGATTGCGGTAGTGCCGCGGGCTCGGGACCAGGAAGTCCCTTCTTTCGTTGGACCTGCGACTGAGCCATGCCCATTCCATTGCATCTGAGAGAGTTCTGGAACGAGTTCTCCGAAGCGTCCGGTGGCGTTGACGAGTCTCGCTTCTACGACGTCTGCGTCTTCGGCGACAGCGAGGAACTCGCCAACGAGCTTGCAGAATTGGTGCTGCGCGGCATCAAGCGCGCTACGGCAGGCTCTCTGTGGTCGTACGAAGACGCTGGCATTCCCGTGCCTCGTCCAGGAGACCTCAGCATCGTCACGGCCTGGTCAGGCAAGCCGCTATGTGTCATCGAGACGATGTCTGTCGAGGTTGTTCCGTACAGGAGCGTGTCCGCGGAGTTCGCCGCGACCGAGGGCGAAGGCGATGGCTCCTTGTCTTACTGGCTTGATGCCCACAAGCAGTTCTTCGAGCGAGAGTGCGCGAAGGCAGGTCGGACGTTCACGCCCGACATGCTGCTCGCCTGCGAGTGTTTCGAAGTCGTGTACCGGACTGCGCCGAGTGCGGACTAGGGCCTGATCTCGCCCATCGTTCACCCCATGCAGGGCAAACACGTTCTTGGCGAGATCGATACCCACGCACAGAATGGTCACGATTTCCACTTCCTAATGAGTTGAAGGGAGTTCGCACTTCTCATCGCGGCACTTGACTGCCGGTTGCTGCGGAGCGGTGGATTCGGGACTGGGAAGTCCCCTTCATTCGATAGGCCGCTGATCGCCTTTGGAGTTTTCGTGATGCCTGAAAGTACAACTGACTGGATCTCTGCCGTTGCCAACTCCGTTGTGGCGGTTGGGCTGCTTCTTGTGTGGCTCCAGGTGCGCATTGCGGCCAAGGGGCTGGCCGTGTCGCAGCAGGCACTTGCCGCCGTCATCGAGCAGCTGAGCCTGCAGCGCAGCTCAATCGAGCAGGTGACGACGCAGGTCAACCTTGCGAAGAGTGCCTACGCAGACTCCCACGAGCTGGAGCGCAGAAAGACGGCGATCCAGCTCATCAAGGACTGGGTCGACTTTCTTCACAAGAATGGCACCGGCGCCAAGGCCTTCGCCGAGACGCTGGACTTTCAGAAGACCAAGCTGCTCTGGCAAGAGAAGCAACTCGACATCCCGTTGAACCTCAAGGCCTACCTGGAGAAGACGGTGCCCTCCATTGGCGTCATCCAGACCGTGAACGAAAGTACGGCACGCCTCACCGAGCCGCAATCCTCGCTGATACGTCGAGAGGCTGTGTCCTACCTGAACACGATCGAGACAGTTCTCGCAGCCCGGCGCCACGGAATCGCCGACGCGGAGATGCTGGAGGAGCAGTTTGCCAACCTGGTTGTGCCCTCCGATGGCAAGCAGATCCTCGTCCAGCTGCGCAACATTGCCGGTGGCGTCAGTGCATTCCCCTCGATAGAGGAGTTTGTGCGCGAGATCGAGCAGAAGAAGGTGACCTTCTCCAAAAAGGCGAAGCTCGGGAGCGCGGCCTAGCCCCGGCAGGGGCCTCCCGCCCCCGTCGGACGGGCGTGCTGGCGGTTCGAGCCGCGATTCGCATCTTTGACCGACGCGTCGCCCGCATCGGGCCAGGGGCCGCTCCCGCAGCCCCTGGCTGGCCATCCGGCATCCCGCCGGCAGCCCTGGCCGTCAACCCAGCTTGTCGAGCTTCACGCTGGTGGCGGTGCCGGTCAGGTAGCCCACCTGCGCGCCGAAGCGGTCCTTGAAGTTGGCGCGCACCAGTGGGTCCAGCGTGGCCTTGACGACGTTGTGCAGCGGCGTGCCCCAGTCGCCGGCATGCTGGAAGTTGCTGGTGATGTAGGTCCAGCCGTTGAGGTCGTCCACCACGCCCAGGCCGGTGGCCTCGGCGCCCGACGGCATGGACACGAGGCGGCTCAGCACCTTGGTGTCGACGTTGTAGGCCCAGACGAAGTTGTTGACGTGGTAGCCGCTGTCCTCGCCGATGAAGAGGGTGCGCAGCTTCTCGGAGAACTTCAGGTTGTCCGGCGCGGCCACCTTGTCGGCGTTGCAGAGGTTGCCCAGCGCGTCGGCCGCGGCGAGGTCTTCGCCGATCAGCAGCGTCTTGGTCAGCGAGGGCACCCAGTCGCTGTTGATGGCCGTGCCGGCCGTGTCCTTCTGGCCCGTGCTCAGCGTGTGCGCCAGCACCCCGCCGGCGTTGAGCGTCTTCTCGATGGTGATGTTGTAGGCCTCGTTCCAGGCCGCGTTGCCGCGCACCATGGAGCTCTGCATGTTCTGCAGCGCGGAGTAGGCGACCTTGTCCTTCACGTTGACGGTGGTGCCCTCCATCTTGGTGAAGGCCATCGAGCCGCCCTTGAGCGCGGCGTAGCGGTGGGTCTCCAGGAAGGCGGCGGCCTTGTCCATGCCGGCCTTCACGCGCACCCATTGCGGCTTGCCGCTGAACCAGATCTTGGTGAACGTGGCGTCGGCCGGGTCGGTGGTGGCCACGTCCATGACGTCGGTGGCCTTCAGCGTGTCGGCCAGCGTCTTGATCTCGGCGCTGGTGGCCGAGCCCAGCTTGATCCAGGTGATGGCCGCACCGGCCGCGGCCGTGTCCAGCGAGAAGCCGGTGCCGAACTTCGCCACGTACAGCGCGCCGGCGGAGAGGTCCTTCTCCTTGTCGGCCACGAACATGAAGAAGCCGCCGTTGGTCGCGTCGTCGCCCATGATGGCGGTGCGGTTGTCGGGCATGACCTGGATCAGCTCGTGCGAGATGCGGCCCAGGCAGTAGTGCTTCTTGATGCTGCCGGTGCCGTCGGGGTTGACGGTCACTTCGGGCAGGTGGCCGTAGTGGTAGGGGTTGGCCTTGGCGGCGTCGCCGAACAGGTTCTGGCTGTAGGCCTTGAACATGGTGTTGGAGGCGATCGTGAACGCGTCGGGCTCGTACTCTTCGCTGGAGAGGTGGGTGCCCCACGGCGACAGGCTGGAGCCGCAGGTGATCCACAGGCCCATGGCGGGCGCGGTGTCCACGTTGTGGTACTTGACCAGCGAGAGCTTGCCGGTGGCTGGGTCCTGGTCCAGCGTCAGCACGGCGATGGGCGAGGGCAGCTTGCCGTACATGTCGGTCTTGCCGTCCTGGGCCCAGGTCGTGTACTCGAACTGCACGACGGCGAACACGGCACGGCCCTTGATGCCGGTGACGGTGGGGTTGTCGAGCTTGAGCAGCGAGGTGCCGTCCGGCGAGTCGCTGAAGAACTGGCGTTCCTTGCCGGCGACGGTGGCGTCGACGATGGGCTTGCCGGCGAAGTCGACATAGCCGCCCGCCAGCTGGGTGCCGCCCTTGCCGTCGGGGACGAGGTCGCCGGTGGTGAAGAAGGGAGCGTAGGCCAGCGAGAAGCCCTGGGTGCTGCCGTCGCTGAGCTTGACCGTCAGCGTGGAGTTCACGAGGGTCTTGGCCATGTCGGCCGGGGTGCCCAGGCTGGGAGCGGCCATGGGCGTGAAGCTGGCGGACGCGAAGCTCGCGGCCGGGGTGCCGTCGTTGCCGCCGCCGCCGCAGGCGGTCAGCAGGCCGCCGAGGGCGGTGCCACCCAGGGGCAGCATCAGGGGGGCGCCCAGGAACTTCAGGGCCTGGCGGCGATGGAGAGCGTTGGATTCAGACATGGAAGCGGCAGACTGCCCGTGCGGTGAAGACCGCGGCAATCTAGGCCCCGCGCATGTCGCCCTCGTGAAAAACAGAAGGCCGGCCCGGCGTCAGGCGGGGCCGTCGAGCACGTCCTGCGGTGCGCCGAACATGAAGCAGTCGACGAAGCTGAAGTACAGCGAGGCGTAGAACACGGTCGACAACATCAGCCCCGTGGCCATCAGCACGACGGGCGCGAACTGGGCCAGGCCGATCAGTGCGAACACCAGGCTGACGGCGCTCGCCACGCCCATCAGCAGGCCGCCCCACAGCAGCATGTTGAACCCGAAAGCGGCCTTGTTGCGCCACAGCGCCAGCGTGCTGGAGAAGAGCGCCTGGGCCACGCCCTGGCCGCCCCAGTGCACGAGGGCCGGCGCGTGCCAGTAGGGCACGGACAGCAGCCCCATCAAGCCCATGCGCGTGGCCAGGCCCCAGAACAGCCGCGGGTCGGTGGCCGCGTTGGCGATGGCCTCGTTGTCGGCGTTCTCGGCGATGAGCTTCTGCAGGTCACGCGTGCTGCCGCCGTCGATCCAGTCGGCCAGCAGGCCGATGACGAGCATGGCGCCGGCATAGCCCAGGCACAGCAGCAGCTGGCTGCGCCGACGGTCGGGCGTGAGCTTCAGCGGGGCGATGAACACGCCGGCCGTGGGGGTCTTCTTCTGCAGCACCAGGTGCGTGGCCAGCATGAAGCCCAGCGACAGCAGCGGCAGCGAGGCCATCATCAGCAGCATGCCGATGCCGGGAATCAGCATGGCCGCGAAGCCCGCGAACAGGAAGATGCCGAACAGGCCGGCCAGCGCCAGCGGCTGGCGCTGGAAGACCTTGAAGCCGTGGCGTATCCACAGCCGGCCGTTGCGTGCGGGCACGTCCTGAAGGTGCAGTTGCATCGTCGTGCTCATGCTTCGGCTCCATCGGGCATGGCATGCCAGGGCTGGGCGATGCGCTCGCGCAGCACGCGCTCGAAATGGCGCGGGTCGTGGGGTTTGAGCAGGCTGGCCTCGCGCGGCAGGTGCAGGTCGAAGAGGCGCGACAGCCAGAAGCGCAGCGCCGCCGCGCGCAGCAGGGCCGGCAGCAGGCGATGTTCGGCGCCTGACAGCGGCCGCACGCTCTCGTAGGAAGAGACGAAGACCGCGGCACGTTCCTCGATGAGGCGGCCGTCGATCAGGTCGATGCACCAGTCGTTCAGGCAGACGGCGAGGTCGAACAGCCAGGTGTCGCAGCCGGCGAAGTAGAAGTCGAAGAAGCCGGTCAGCCGCTCGCGGCCCGGGCCTTCGCCGGGTTCGAACATGACGTTGTCGCGGAACAGGTCGGCGTGGATGGGCCCCGAGTGGTGCTTCAGCAGCTCGGCATAGCCGGGCGAAGCCGCCAGCTGTTCCTGGTAGGCCAGTTCGCTCTGCAGCAGCTCGGCCTCGGCCGCGTCCAGGAAGGGCAGCAGCCGCGGCGCGACCTCGCGCCACCAGGGCAGTCCGCGCAGGTTGGGCTGATGCAGCGGGAAGTCGCGCCCGGCCAGGTGCATGCGGGCCAGCGTCGCCCCGACCTGGGCGCAGTGGAAGGCGTCGGGCGCGAGCTGGTGGCCGCCGTGCAGGCGGTCGACGATGGCCGCGGGCCTGCCCGCCACCTCGAAGAGGATCTCGCCGCCGGCGTCGGCGTGCGGCTCCGGCACGGGCACGCCGCGCTGGGCCAGGTGCTGCATCAGCCGCAGGTAGAACGGCAGCTGCTCGGCCGTCAGGCGCTCGAACAGCGTCAGCACGTAGCGGTGCAGGTGGCCGTCGGCCTGCGTGCAGTCGACGAAGTAGTTGGTGTTCTCGATGCCGGCGCCAATGCCCCGCAGCGAGGCGAGCTGCCCCAGGTGGAGATGGTCCAGCAGGGCTTGGGCCTGCGCGGGGCTGACTTCGGTGAAAACGGCCATGGAGAGGTCGTGCAGGCGGCCCGGAGGCCGCGCGGGGTCAGAAGTTGAGGACGCGCCAGACCCGTGTGCCGGAGCCGCTCTTGGGCATGCCGGTGCCCGTGCCGCCGGCCGATTCGCGGCCCGCGTCGTTGACGACGATCTCGTAGTCCGGCGCCTTGGTGATCTTGTTCTTGACCGTGACCTTCTTGGTCTCGCCGCGCACCTTGAGTTCCTCGATGCGCACCTGGTCGTCTTCCGACACGGTGCGCTCGACCTTGGGTTCGGGCGGTGGCTCGGCCAGGACGCCGGTCGCGACGGCGGCCAGCAACAGGAGGGCGGTGGGGCGAAGCATGATGCTGCCGATTCTAGGTGGCGGGCTGGCCGAGAATCTCTGCCATGAGTAAACCCATCCTGCTGCTGGTCGACGGCTCCAGCTACCTCTACCGCGCCTTCCACGCCATGCCCGACCTGCGCGGCCCCGAGGGCCAGCCGACCGGCGCCGTGCACGGCATGGTGGCCATGCTGAAGAAACTGCGCAACGACATCGGCGCCGAGCACGCCGTCTGCGTCTTCGATGCGCCGGGCAAGACCTTCCGCGACGACTGGTACCCGGAGTACAAGGCCCAGCGCGCGCCCATGCCGCCGGAGCTGCGCGCCCAGATCGAGCCCATCCACGAGGTCGTCAAGCTGCTGGGCTGGCCGGTGCTGATGGTGCCGGAGGTGGAGGCCGACGACGTCATCGGCACGCTGAGCCGCGTGGCGGTGGAGCAGGGCCACCGCGTGGTGGTCTCCACCGGCGACAAGGACCTGGCCCAGCTCGTCAACGCCGACGTGGAGCTCATCAACACGATGAGCAACGAGCGCCTGGACGAAGCCGGCGTGCTGGCCAAGTTCGGCGTGGCGCCGGAGCGCATCGTCGACTACCTGACGCTGATGGGCGACACGGTGGACAACGTGCCGGGCGTCAGCGGCGTCGGCCCCAAGACGGCGGCCAAGTGGGTGGCCGAGCATGGCTCGCTGGACGGCGTCATCGCCGCGGCAGGCGCGATGAAGGGCAAGGCCGGCGAGAACCTGCGTGCGGCGCTGGACTGGCTGCCCATGGGCCGCCGGCTGGTCACCGTGAAGCTGGACTGCGACCTCGACGGGTACATCGCCGGCTGGCCGACGCTGGAGCCGCTGGCCCTGCGCGAGCTGGACAAGGAGGCGCTGGCGGCCTTCTACGCGCGCAACGGCTTCAAGTCGTGGCTGAAGGAGCTGACCGGCGAGCTGCCGCCGCCGGCCAAGCCCAAGGCCGCGGCGGCCAGCCCCGGCCTGTTCGACGAAGCGCCGCCCGCGCCGGCAGCGGACCTTGCGCGCCGCTACGACACCATCCTCGACTTCGAGCAGCTCGATGCCTGGATCGCGCGGCTGCGCGCCGCGCCGCTGTGCGCGCTGGACACCGAGACCGATTCGCTGGACCCGATGGCCGCCCGCATCGTGGGCATTTCCTTCGCTGACCAGCCCGGCGAGGCCGCCTACGTGCCGTTGCAACACAGCGGCCCGGACGCGCCCGAGCAGCTGCCCTTCGACGCGGTGCTGGCGCGGCTCAAGCCCTGGCTGGAGGACGAGTCGGCCAAGAAGATCGGCCAGAACCTGAAGTACGACCGCCACGTGCTGGCCAACCATGGCATCCGGCTGGCCGGTGTGCAGCACGATACGTTGCTGCAAAGCTATGTGCTGGAGGCCCACAAGACGCACAACCTCGAAGCGCTGGCCGAGCGCCACCTCGGCCGCAAGGGCCTGAGCTACGAGGACCTGTGCGGCAAGGGCGTGCACCAGATCCCGTTCGCGCAGGTGGACGTGGCCAAGGCGACGACCTACTCCGGCGAGGACTCCGAGATGTGCCTGCACCTGCACGAGGTGCTGTGGCCGCAGATCGAGGCCGACGAAGGGCTCACGCGCATCTACCGTGACATCGAGATGCCCACGGCCGAGCTGCTGGCCCGCGTCGAGCGCCAGGGGGTGCTCATCGACGCCGAGAAGCTGAAGCTGCAGAGCCACGAGATCGGCCAGCGGCTGGTGCTGCTGGAGCAGCAGTGCTACGACATCGCCGGCCAGCCCTTCAACATCGGCAGCCCGAAGCAGATCGGCGACATCCTGTTCGGCAAACTGGGCCTGCCGGTCGTGAAGAAGACAGCCACCGGCGCGCCGTCCACCGACGAAGAGGTGCTGACCGAGCTGGCGGCGGACTTCCCGCTGCCGGCCAAGATCCTCGAATACCGCGGGCTGGCCAAGCTCAAGAGCACCTACACCGACAAGCTGCCGCTGCAGATCAACGCCCACACCGGCCGCGTGCACACCAACTACGCCCAGGCCGTGGCGGTGACGGGGCGGCTGTCCAGCAACGAGCCCAACCTGCAGAACATCCCCATCCGCACGGCGGAAGGGCGGCGCGTGCGCGAGGCCTTCATCGCGCCGCCGGGCTGCAAGATCGTCAGCGCCGACTACTCGCAGATCGAGCTGCGCATCATGGCCCACATCAGCGAGGACCCGGGCCTGCTCAAGGCCTTCCAGGAGGGCCAGGACGTGCACCGCGCGACGGCCAGCGAGGTGTTCGGTGTCCCGCTCGCGGAGGTGTCCAGCGAGCAGCGCCGCTACGCCAAGACCATCAACTTCGGCCTCATCTACGGCATGGGCGCCTTCGGCCTGGCCGCGGCGCTGGGCATCGATCAGAAGGCGGCCAAGGACTACATCGAGCGCTACTTCACCCGCTTCGCCGGCGTGAAGCGCTACATGGACGAGACCAAGGCCGGGGCGGCCGAGCGCGGCTATGTGTCCACGCTGTTCGGCCGGCGCATCTACCTGCCCGAGATCCGCGGCGGCAACGGCCCGCGTCGCGCCGGTGCCGAGCGCCAGGCCATCAACGCGCCCATGCAGGGCACGGCTGCCGACCTGATCAAGCTGGCCATGCTGGCTGTGCAGGCCGAGCTGGACCGTTCGGCCAAGCAGTCGAAGATCGTCATGCAGGTGCACGACGAACTCGTGTTCGAGGTGCCCGAGGCCGAGCTGGACTGGATGCGCACCGAGGTACCGCGCCTGATGGCCGGCGTGGCTCAGCTCAAGGTGCCGCTGCTGGCCGAGGTGGGCGTGGGGGCCAATTGGGAAGAAGCCCATTGATTTCCCATTTTCCCCAAAATGGGCAAAATACAGGTATTCCGAGGTTTGGAGCTGCCCATGTCCGCCGTTCTTGAGCAAGCCATCGCCGACCAGCTTCCCAGCGTGTCGGCCACCCAGCTCGTCGCCGGCATCCAGAAGGTCGGGCGTGCCGTGGCGGCGCATGGCGCCGTGCTGATCACCAAGCATGACCAGCCGGCCTATGTGCTGATGTCCGTCGAGCGCTACCGTGAGCTGCAGCGCGCCGCCGAGCCCGACCTGGGTGCGCTGGGCGGCGAGTTCGACGCGATGCTGGCGCGCATGCAGGGGCAGGGCGACGCGCTGGCCGGCGCGTTCGCGATGGCGCCCGAAGCCGTGGGCGCTGCGGCCGTGAAGGCCGCCAGGCCGCGCAAGGCGGTTCGCAAGGCCGCCTGAGTGCCGGCCCGGCTTTACGTGCTGGCCGGCGTCAACGGCGCCGGCAAGAGTTCGCTGGGCGGCGCGGCCATCCAGGCCAGCGGTGCCGAGTTCTTCAACCCGGACGTCATCGCCGCCCGGCTGCGAGAACAGCAGGCGGGCCTCGGTGCGGAGCAGGCCAACGGCCTGGCCTGGACGCTGGGCCGGCGCGGCCTGGAGAAGGCCCTGGCCGAAGGCCTGACCTATGCCTTCGAGACGACGCTGGGCGGCGCCAGCATCGCGAAGCTGCTGCTGGAGGGCGCGCGGGCCGGCGCCCAGGTGCACCTCTGGTACGCGGGCCTGGCCACGCCGGAACTGCATCTGCGCCGCATCGCCGCACGCGTGGCGGCAGGCGGGCACGACATCCCCGAGGCCAAGGTGCGCGAGCGCTTCGATGCCAGCCGCAGCAATCTCGTCAGGCTGATGCCGCACCTGGCCAGCCTGCGCGTCTACGACAACAGCTTCGAGGCCGATCCGCGTGCCGGCCGCCGGCCGCAGCCGGCGCTGCTGCTGCAGATGCAGGCCGGCCGTGTCGTGGCGCATGCGCCGCTGCGCAGCGTGCCGGCCTGGGCCAAGCCGCTGCTGGCCGCCGCGCTGCGTTGACTATCATCGACGCCCTAACGAGAGGGTCGTGATGCATATCCTGCTGGTCGATGCTTTCCCGATGGTGCGCGCGGCGCTCACCGGCCTGGTCGAGCAGCACTTCGCCGGCGCCCGGGTGCAGGGTGTCGACAGTGTCGCCGCCGCGCGCGCTGCGCTGGCTGAAGCAACTCCCCGTCTCGTGCTGCTGGACCTGCGCGTGGACGGTGGCTTCGAGCTGCTGCAGCAGATCCACCGCGAACACCTGGTGCTGCCGGTGGTCGTCATCTCCGGCAGCGACGACACCGAGGAGGCCCTGCAGGCGCTGGGTGCCGGCGCGATGGGCTATGTGCCCGAGCGCAGCGACCTGGACACGCTGGTGCAGGCCCTGCACCTCGTGCTGGCCGGCGGCACCTATGTGCCGCCGCTGAAGCCGCGTGCCGACGAGGCGCCCGCCCGAGCCGCAGCGGCGGCGGTGCCTGACTGGGGCGAGCTGCCGCTGACGCCGCGCCAGAAGCATGTGCTGCATCTGCTGACGCAGGGCCTGTCCAACAAGCTGATTGCGCGCGAACTGGGCGTCAGCGTCGACACGGTCAAGGACCATGTGGCTGCCGTTCTGCGGGCCCTGGGCGCCAGCTCGCGCACCCAGGCCGTGTTCATCGCCACGCAGAAGACGCGTGGCTAGAGCCGCTTGGCCACCTCGGCCTTGAACCAGCCCGTCGCCAGGTAGGCGTCGTAGAAGTTCTTGCCCGGGCACAGGGTCTGGGCGCTGAAGTCCTTGTGGCTGGCGATCGCGTCCACGCCCAGGTGGTGCTCGCGTGCCAGCCAGGCCGTCAGCTCGACGGCGGCCTTCAGCTGCGCCGGTGTGGGCTGCTGCTCCTCGAAATTGCCCACCAGCATGACCAGCGCATGGCCGCGCGGGTCGTACTCGGTGTTGGTGTCGCCGGCCTGCGAGAGCGGCCGCGCCGCGTAGATGCGGCCGTCGGGCGCGATGACGTAGTGGTAGGGGATGTCGGCCCAGCGCTTGGTCAGCCGCGACCACTGCTGCAGCCGGCGCAGATAGGCCTCGGGGTCTGCCCCGTCCTTCCAGATCTCGCCCTGGTGGTGCAGCGTGATCTTGCTGATCTGCTGGGCCGGCGCCGGCGTGCCGGACGAGGTGCCGCCCCAGGCCTCGACGCTGACGATCTGGGGGGCGGGCGGCTTGACGGTGGCGCAGCCCGTGAGGGCCAGCAGCAGGGCGGCAGTGCAGACGGCGAGTTTCATCGCACCGAGTCTATGGCGCGCAGCACCGCCTCCGCGGTTGCCGGCGCTTGCAGCGGCGGATCGCAGCGCTGCGGCCCGCAGGCCGCGCAGGCGTCCTTGATCGCGAGCAGCGCCGCGAAGCCCAGCAGCAGCGGGGGTTCGCCCACGGCCTTGCTGCGGTGGATGGTCTCGCTGGCGTTGGCGATGCCGAAGAGTTCGGTGCGGAACTCGGGCGGGCAGTCGTTGGCGGTCGGAATCTTGTAGGTGCTGGGCGCGTGCGTCGTCAGCAGGCCGGTGACCGGATGCCAGACCAGTTCCTCCATCGTCAGCCAGCCCATGCCCTGGATGAAGCCGCCCTCGATCTGGCCGATGTCCAGTGCCGGGTTCAGGCTCCGGCCCACATCGTGCAACAGGTCGGCGCGCGTGATGCGGCTCTCGCCGGTCAGCGTGTCCACCAGCGCCTCGCAGACGGCGCCGCCCCAGGCGTAGTAGTAGAAGGGGTGGCCCTGCAGCTTGGTGCGGTCCCAGTGCAGGCCGGGCGTGGCGTAGAAGCCGTCGCTCCAGAGCTGGACGCGCTTCAGGTAGGCCGCGGCCGCGAGTTCACTGAAAGGCAGGCTCTGCCCGCCACCGCTGACCTGCCCGCCCTCGAAGGCGACGAGTTCAGGCGTGCAGCCGAAGCGCTCGGCCGCGAAGGCCGCCAGCCGCGCCCTGATCTTGCGCGCCGCGTCCTGCGCGGCCTTGCCGTTCAGGTCGCTGCCGGTGGAGGCGGCCGTGGCCGAGGTGTTGGCGACCTTGCTGGTGTCGGTGGCCGAGCAGCGCACGCTGCTGAAGGGCAGGCCCAGCTCGTGCGCGACGACCTGCGCGACCTTGGTGTTCAGCCCCTGGCCCATCTCGGTGCCGCCATGGTTCACGAGCACCGAGCCGTCGGTGTAGACATGCACCAGCGCGCCGGCCTGGTTGAGGTGGACCACGTTGAACGAGATGCCGAATTTGACCGGCGTGAAGGCCAGGCCCTTCTTCAGCACCGGGCTGGCGGCGTTGAACGCGGCGATCTCGGCGCGGCGCTCGGCGTAGCGGCTGCTGGCCAGCAGTTGCGCCGTCAGCGGCTGGGCATGCAGCTCCTCGACCTGCTGGCCGTAGGGCGTCATGTCGCGGCCGGCCGCGTAGAAGTTGCGTTCGCGCACCAGCGTGCCGTCCAGCCCCAGCCGGCGCGCGATGCCGTCCAGGATCATCTCGATGGCGATGGCGCCCTGCGGCCCGCCGAAGCCACGGAAGGCGGTGTTGCTCTGCGTGTTCGTCTTCGCGCAGAAGCCGTGCATGGCCACGTGGGGCAGCCAGTAGGCGTTGTCGAAGTGGCACAGCGCCCGGGCCATCACCGGCGCGGACAGGTCGGCGCTGTGGCCGGCGTTGGAGATCAGGTCGATGTCGGCGGCGAGGATGCGGCCTTCCTCATCGAAGCCCACGTCCCAGCGGTAGTCGAAACCGTGGCGGCGGCCGGTGACGAGGAAGTCGTCGTCACGGTCCACGCGCAGCTTGACGGGCTTCTTCAGTTTCAGCGCGGCGATGGCAGCGACGCAGGCGAACAGCGCCGACTGCGATTCCTTGCCGCCGAAGCCGCCGCCCATGCGCCGGCATTGCACGACGACGCGGTGCGCATGCCAGCCCAGGCAATGCGCCACGAGCTGCTGCATCTCGCTCGGGTGCTGCGTGGAGCAGTGCACCAGCAGGCCTTCGCCGCCTTCCTGCGGCACGGCCAGGCTGATCTGGCCTTCCAGGTAGAACTGCTCCTGGCCGCCCAGGCTCCAGCGGCCCTGCAGGCGGTGCGGTGCGCAGGCGAGCTGCTCGGCCGGCTCGCCACGCGTGAGGTGCATCGGCGGCAGCACGTACTGGCCTTTGGCGTGGGCGTCGAGCGCCGTCAGCACCGGCGGCAACGGTTCGACCTGGATGACCTGCCTGGCCAGTGCCGCGGCGCGGCGCGCCAGTTCCCGGTTCGTCGCGATGACGGCGAACACGGGTTGGCCGACGTAGCGCAGCTCCTCCGACGCCAGGATGGGGTCGTCGTGCAGCAGCGGGCCGCAGTTGTTCTCGGCGGGGATGTCGGCCGCGCCGAACACCGCGACGACACCGGGCATCCGGCGGATGCGATCCAGGTCGATGCCCAGCAGCCGGCCGTGGGCGACGGGCGAGAGGCCCAGCGCGGCGTGCAGCGTGCCGGCGGGCTCGGGCAGGTCGTCGGTGTAGGGCGCGGCGCCGCTGACGTGCAGATGGGCGGACTCGTGCGGCGCCGAGCGGCCGACGACGGGGTGCGGCAGGGGCAGGGATTCGGGCTTGTTCATGCCTGCGGCTCCTGCAGCGACGGCCAGATGCCGACGGGCCCCGCGCCGGTGGTTTCCAGCCACAGCTTGATGAACAGGTTCTGGGCGACCTTGAGCCGGTAGCCCGCCGACGCCCGCATGTCGGTCATGGGCGTGAAGTCCTGGGCCAGCGCGGCGGCGGCGGCCTGCGCCGCGGCCTCGCTCCAGGGCCGGCCGACGACGGCGGCTTCGGCGGCGGCGGCGCGCTTGGACGTGGCGGCCATGCCGCCGAAGGCGAAGCGGGCCTCGCGCACGACGCCGGCCTCGATGCGCAAGGCCAGCACGGCGCAGACGGCGGAGATGTCGCTGTCATGGCGCTTGGCGATCTTGTGCGCGCTGAGCTGCCAGTCACTCGACGGCAGCGGCACCTGCAAGGCCTCGACGAACTCGCCGGGCCGCAGGTCTTTCTTCATGTAGTCGAGGTAGAAGTCCTGCAGCTTGAGGCGCCGCTGCTGCGCGCCGCGGCTCAGGATGATGTCGGCCCCCAGCGCGATCAGCGCGGGCGCGCTGTCGCCGATGGGCGAGCCGTTGGCGATGTTGCCGCCCAGCGTGCCGGCATGGCGCACCGGCGGCGAAGCGAAGCGAAGCCACAGCTCGCGCAGCCGCGGCACCGCGGCGGTCAGCGCCGCCCAGCTGTCTTCCAGCGACGCAGCGGCGCCTATCCACAGGTCGCTGCCGTCGTTCCTGATCTCGCGCAGCGCCGCGACGCGGCCGGTGTAGATCACGTCGCCCAGGTCGCGGAACTGCTTGTTGACCCACAGGCCCACGTCGGTGGAGCCGGCCAGCAGCGTCGCCTGCGGGTAGGTCTCGCGCAGCAGCGCGAGGTCGGGCATCGTCTGTGGCGCATGGAAGCGTGCGCCGGCGTGGCCGTAGTCCAGCGGCTCGTCGGCGGCCAGGGCCTGCAGGGCCTGGGTGATGGGGGCACGGTCCAGGCAGCGGGCGGGGCCGTCGAACATCTGCTCGCCGGCGTCCAGGATGGGCCGGTAGCCGGTGCAGCGGCACAGGTTGCCCGCCAGTGCATCGGCCAGCTGCTGGCGCGTGGGCCGGGTGCCGGTCTCCTGATGGGCCTCATAGCAGGCCGTCAGGCTCATGACGAAGCCGGGCGTGCAGAAGCCGCACTGCGAGCCGTGGCAGTCCACCAGGGCCTGCTGGGCGGGGTTGGGCTGCTCGGGGCCGCCGAGGTCTTCCACGGTGAGCAGCGCGCGGCCGTCCAGCGTTGGCAGGAACTGCGTGCAGGCGTTGACGTTGCGCAGCGCCAGCCGGCCGTCGGCGCCCAGTTCGCCCTGGATCACCGTGCAGGCGCCGCAGTCGCCCTCGGCACAGCCTTCCTTGGTGCCGGTGCAGCCGGCATGCTCGCGCAGGTACTGCAGTACCGTCGTCGTCGGGGGCAGGCCGGCCACTTCGACGACCTCGCCGCGGTGGAAAAAGCGGATGGGTCGGGTATTCATGCTGGCCCCGATTGTCGAGCGTTGCCCCAGAATTGCCATATGAGTTTTACTAACCAGGAAAAATTCGTCGACATTCCCAGGCGATGGGCCTTGCGAGGCGACCTGCTGGACTTCACGGCCGCACCGCGCTGGGGCGACACCGAGTCGCCAGCGGTGCGGTTCGACCGCGACCACTGGCTGCTGATCGAGGACGGCCGCATCGTCGGCCGCCAGGCCGCCGAGCCGGACGAGACCTGGGTGCGCCAGGACCATGCCGGCCGGTTGGTGCTGCCCGGCTTCATCGACACCCATGTCCACTGCCCGCAGCTGGAGGTGATCGGCTCCTACGGCACCGAGCTGCTGGACTGGCTCAAGCGCTACACCTTCCCGGCGGAACAGGCCTTTGCCGACCCGGCGCGCAGCCGCGCGGGGGCCGAGGTCTTCCTGGATGCGTTGCTGGCCAGTGGCACGACGTCGGCGGTCGTCTTCCCGACCGTCCACAAGGTGTCTGCCGAGGCGCTGTTCCATGGCGCCGCCGCGCGCGGCATGCGCCTGATCACCGGCAAGGTGCTGATGGACCGCCATGCGCCGCAGGGCCTGCGGGACGACGTGGTCCAGGCCGAACGGGACTGCATCGAGCTGATCGACCGCTTCCACGGCCAGGGCCGGCTGGCCTATGCCGTCACGGTGCGCTTCGCGCCCACCAGCACGCCCGGGCAGCTCGCCATGGCCGGCGCCCTGTGCCGGGCCGACGCCAGCCTCTACATGCAGACCCATGTGGCCGAGAACCGTGCCGAGGTCGCCTGGGTGGCGGAGCTGTTCCCCGACGCGCGCAGCTACCTGGATGTGTACGCGCGCGCGGGTCTGGTCCACGAGCGCGCGGTACTGGCGCACGGCATCTACCTGGACGCGCAGGACAAGGCGCTGATCGCCGACCGCGGCGCGCAGGTCGCGCACTGCCCGTCGAGCAATCTCTTTCTGGGCAGCGGGCTGTTCGACTGGCGCGACGCGGCCTTCAACGTCAGCCTCGCCAGCGACGTCGGCGGCGGCACCAGCCTGAGCCTGCCGCGCAACATGGCGGACGCCTACAAGGTGCAGGCCCTGCGCGGCGATCGGCTGACGGCCTGGGCGGCCCTGCATGCGGCCACGCGCGGCGCGGCCGAGGGCCTGCGGCTGGGCGGCGAGATCGGCGGGCTGTCGGTGGGGCAGACGGCGGACCTCTGCGTCTGGGACTGGGCCAAAGGCCCCGTGGCCGAGGCGCGCGACGCGGTCGCCCGCGAGCTGCACGAGCGCGTCTTCGCCTGGATGACGCTGGCCGACGAGCGCAACCTCGCGGCCTGCTACGTCGCGGGCCGGCGCCGCGTCTGAGCCCCCTGTCGCACGAATCCGCCGCCTCGTCGCAAGCCTGATGGGGCGGGCCTCCGCGCTGGCTAGAGTGCGGCCATCCGTTCTGCGAAGGACGCCATGAGCCGCGCCGTACGGGCGCCCGTCGACGGCGACGAGCCGGGCCCCTCAGGCGTCCTCGACTGGTTTCCCGACGCCGGGCCTGAGCCGGCCGGCCCTTCAAGGAGTTCCGCGATGCTTGGCTTCCTGCTCTGGTGCATCCTGTTCGTGATCTGCTGGCCGCTGGCCATCCTGGCGCTGCTGCTGTGGCCGCTGGTGTGGCTGGTCACGCTGCCCTTCAGGCTGCTGGGCATCGCCGTCGACGGCGCGTTCGGCCTGCTGCGCGCGCTCGTCATGCTGCCGGCCCGGGTGCTCGGCGGGCGGTAGGGCAGGGTTTCGCGGCGGTGTCGCGGAACGGTGCAAAAATGGCGCGTTCCCCAACGAAACTGACGCGCCGACGCCGTGACGCCCCCGCACATTGCCGTAGTCGACGACGAAACCGCCATCACCGAGCTGTTGGCGCATTACCTCGGCACCCACGGCTTCCGGACCACCCAGCTGCACTCGGGGCGTGCGCTGATGGAGCTGATGCCCAGCGACCCGCCCGAGCTGGTGCTGCTGGACCTGGGCCTGCCCGGCGAGGACGGCTTCGTCATCGCCCGCCAGCTGCGCGAGCACTGGCGCTGCGGCCTGGTCATCATCACGGGCCGCGGTGACTCGGTGGACAAGGTCGTGGGCCTGGAGGTGGGGGCCGACGACTACGTCACCAAGCCCTTCGACCTGCGCGAGCTGGTGGCCCGCGTCAAGGCCGTGCTGCGGCGCCTCGAGCCCGCGCCGCCCGCCGCCACGGCGCCGGTCGCGCCCGCCGCCGCGCCCGCTCCGCACGGAGGGGGCAGCCTCGGTTTCCTGGGCTGGCGGCTGGACCTGGCCGCCCGGCGCCTGGACGACCCCGCCGGCGCCGAGGTCAGGCTCACGACGGGCGAGTTCGAGCTGCTGGCGACGCTGGCGCAGCATGCCGGGCGCGTGCTGTCGCGCGACTTCCTGCTGGAGCGCACGCGCGGCCGCGAGGCGGCGCCGTTCGACCGCACCATCGACGTGCAGGTCGGCCGCCTGCGCAGGAAGCTGGAGGCCAACGCGGAGAACCCGCAGATCATCAAGTCGGTGCGCGGTGCCGGCTACATTTTCATCCCGCCGGTGGACGCGGCTCCCTAGATGGATTCCACGCGCCCGCCCGCCCCGATGCCACCGGCCGTGGACGACCTGGGCGTCTACCGCTCGCTGTTCTCCGCCGCGGCGGACGGCCTGCTGCTGGTGGACGCCGGCGGGCAGATCGTGCTGGCCAACCCGGCGGCCGAGACGTTGCTGGGATACGCACCCGGTGAGCTCGTCGGGACCGCCGTGGACGCGCTGGTACCCGACAGCATCCGCCCGCGCCACGCCTCCTACCGCAAGGCCTATGGGCTGGCCCCGCGCCCGCGTCCCATGGGCACGCAGATGGAGCTGGTGGCCAAGCGCCGCGACGGCAGCGAGGTGATGGTGGAGATCGCGCTGAGCCCGCTGCAGAGCCACGGCCTGCCGTATGTGGTGACGGCCATCCGCGACATCGGCACCTACCCGCGCGTCAAGCAGGCCCTGCAGCGCGCCCGCCACAGCGACCATCTGGCCCAGCTGGGACGCGTGGCCGTCGACGAGCGCGACCCGCAGAAGCTGCTGATGCGGGTGCCCGAGCTCGCTGCCCAGGCCCTTGAGGCCGAGTTTTCCAGCGTGCTGCTGCTGGAGCCCGACCGGCTGCAGCTGCGCGTCGTCAGCCGGTTCGGCGACTTCCCGTCGGTGCCGCTGGGCGCCCGGCTGCCCGCAGATCCGAGCACCTCGGCCGGCCATGTGCTGGCCCATGGCCAGCCCCTGGTCGTGGCCGACCTGGCGCACGAGCGCCGCTTCGAGGTGCCGCAGGACGATCTCGACGCCGGCATGGTCAGCCTGCTGGCCGTGCCGCTGTCCGACCGCGGACGCGTGACGGGGGTGCTGTGCGTACGCTCGCGCGCCGCCGGGCACTTCGGCGACGACGACGTGCGCTTCCTGCAGTCACTGGCCAACCTGCTGGCCACCTGCCTGCAGCGGGCCCAGAGCGAAGAGGCGCTCAACCATGCGCAGCGCCTGGAGAGCGTGGGCCAGCTGACCGGCGGCATCGCCCACGACTTCAACAACCTGCTGACGGTCATCCAGGGCAACCTGCAGGTGCTGGAGGAGCTGCCTGCGCTGGCCGGCCACGAGTTCGGCCAGCAGCTCGTCGGCGCGGCCACGCGCGCGGCGCGGCGTGGCGCGGAGCTGACCGGCAAGCTGCTCGCGTTCTCGCGCCGCCAGGTGCTGCAGCCGACCGCGGTGGACGTGGGCGCGCTGCTGCATTCGCTGGCCGACATGCTGCGCCGCACGCTGGACCAGCGCATCCAGATCGGCGTGGAGCTGGCGGGCGACCCGTCGACCGTGCTGGCGGTGCTGGCCGACCCGGGCCAACTGGAGTCCGCGCTGCTCAACATCGCCATCAACGCGCGTGACGCCATGCCCGACGGCGGCACCTTGCGCTTCAGCGCCGGCCCGGCCGGTGCGCTGCCGGCCAAGGTGCGGCGCGAGGTCGACGATCCCAGTGCCCAGGATGAACGCTTCCTGCGCATCGCCATCGCCGACACGGGCACGGGCATGCCCGAGGAGGTCAGGGAACGTGCGTTCGAGCCCTTCTTCACGACCAAGCAGGCCGGGCGCGGCACGGGCCTGGGGTTGAGCACCGTCTACGGCTTTGCCAAGCAGTCGCGCGGGGCCGTGGCCATCGAATCGGCGCCCGGCGCGGGCACGACCATCTCCCTGTACCTGCCGCGGCCCTGGGACCCGCAGCCCGTGCGCGACGAGCCGCTGGGCGAGGTGGGGGCGCTGCCCCCGGGGCTGAAGGTGCTGATGGTGGAGGACGATGCCGAGGTGCGGGCGGTGGCGCGGCAGTTCCTGGATGCGCTGGGCTGCGAGGTCACGGCCTGCGCCAGTGGTGAGCGGGCGTTGCTGCTGCTGACGCAGGACGCCGCCTTCGACCTGCTGCTGACCGACATCGCGCTGGGCGCCGGCCTGCGCGGCACCGAGCTGGCCAGCCAGGCGCAGGCGCGGCTGCCGGGCCTGGCGGTGCTGCTGATGTCCGGGTTCTCGACCGAGCTGCTGGAGGCCGACCAGAGCGCGCCCGCAGGCTGGGAGCTGTTGCAGAAGCCTTATTCGCGGGGCGAACTCGCCCGGGCCATCGCCCGGGCGCTGTCAGGCGTGGGCTGAGGCGGGCGAGGCCGGCTGCTGCGCCAGCAGTGCCTGCAGTGCCTCGGCGGCGGCCGGGCGGCCGAAGTGGTAGCCCTGCATCTCGTCGCAGTGCTGGCGCAGCAGATAGTCGCGCTGCGTGGGAGTCTCCACACCCTCGGCCACCACACGCAGGTTCAGGCGGTGGGCCAGGCCGATGATGGCGTCGACCAGCGCCGCGCCGTCGGGCACATCGCCGATGCGGCGCACGAAGGACTGGTCGATCTTCAGCGTGTCGATCGGGAACTGCTGCAGATAGGCCAGGCTCGAGTAGCCGGTGCCGAAGTCGTCCAGCGCGATCTTGACGCCCAGGTCCCGCAGGCGCTGCAGCGTGGCCGTGCCGGCCTGCGGGTTGCTCATCAGCATGCCCTCGGTGAGTTCGAGTTCCAGGTGCTGCGCCGCCACGCCGTGGCGCAGCAGCGCGTTGGCGACGACGATGTCCAGGTCGCCCGCGGCGAACTGCCGCGCCGCCACGTTGACGGCGATGCGCACGACGGGCTGTCCCGCGTCCATCCAGGCACGCAACTGCCGGCAGGCCGTGTCGATGACCCAGGCGCCGATGTCGAGGATCAGGCTGCTCTGCTCGGCCAGCGGGATGAACTGGCCCGGCGGCACCATGCCGATGTCGGCGCGCTGCCAGCGCAGCAGCGCTTCCGCGCCGACGACCCGGCCGTCGTGGCCGGCCACCTTGGGCTGGAAGTGCAGCAGCAGCTCGCCGCGTTCGATGGCCCGGCTCAGGGCCGCTTCCAGCTCCAGCTTGGCCATCGCCGTGGTGTGCATCTCTCCCGAGTAGAAGCAGCTCTGGTTGCGGCCCAGTTCCTTGGCGCGGTGCATGGCGGCGTCGGCGTTGCGCAGCAGCTCCACCGCGGTGGAGGTGTCCGCCTCGGGGCATTGGCAGATGCCGATGCTGGCCGTCAGGTAGGCGTCCTGGCCGCAGGACAGCGCGACCGGCTCCGACACCGCGGCCAGCAGCCGGCGCGCCAGCATGCACAGGCCTTCGGCGTCGGCGCCGTCCTCCAGGATGAGCAGGAACTCGTCGCCGCCGAGGCGGCCGAAGGGCTCCTTGTCGCGCAGGCCGGCCCGCAGCCGCTCGGCGATGCAGACCAGCAGCTCGTCGCCAGCCGGGTGGCCGAGGCTGTCGTTGACGGTCTTGAAGCCGTCCAGCGCGATCACCAGCAGCGCCGGCCTGGCCTCGCGGCGGCGTGCGCGCGCCAGCACCTGTTCGAGCTGGCGCTGAAGCTGGGCCCGGTTCGGCAGCCGCGTCAGGGGATCGTGGTGGAACAGCCAGTCGGCCTGGGCCTCGCTGTCCTTGATGCGGCTGACGTCGGTGAACACGCCGACGTAGTGGGTCACCGGGCCGTCCTCGTCGCGCATCGCGCGGATGGTCAGCCACTCGGGGAAGACCTCGCCGTTCTTGCGCCGGTTCCAGATCTCGCCCTGCCAGTGCCCGGTCTGGTTGATCTGCGCCCACATCTGCGCATAGAAGGCCTTGTCGTGGCGTCCTGACTGCAACAGCTTCAGGCCGTTGCCGAGGGCCTCCTCCACCGGGTAGCCGGTGATCTCGGTGAAGGCGCGGTTGACGGACTGCATGCGCCCCTGGGCGTCGGTGACGATGACGCCGTCGCGCATGTCTTCGAAGGCGGTGCTCCATTGGCGCATGCGCTGCTGCAGCGCACGCTGCGCGGCGAGGTCGATGGAGACGCCGTAGGTGCCGATGACGTCGCCGCTGCCGTCGAGCAGCCTGCCCTTGATGCATGAATCCAGGCGCTCGCCGTGGATGGTGGTGTAGCGGGTCTCGAAGCGCACGGGCGCTTCCGAGCGCAGCGCGGCGGCGTCGTCCTCGACGAACTGGCGTGCCTGCTCGGCGGGGAACAGGTCGTGCGCCTCCGAGCCGATCAGCTCGTCCGCGCTGCGCCCGAGCAGCCGGCACATCTCGCCGTTGGCGAGCAGGTAGCGGCCCTGCAGGTCCTTCGCGAAGATGACGTCGCTGGAGCTGCTGGCGATCACTTCGGCAATCTTCCAGGCGCGCTCCTTCTCCTGCCGGTCGGCCGCCCGGCGGGAAGCCTCCTGCACCTCGCGCCGGCGCAGCGCGGCATAGACCACCGCGCCCGTGATCAGCACGGCCAGCACGTTGACGAGGGACAGGGCGGCCGCGCCGGCCGCGGCGCCTTCGCCACGCAGCGTGCCGCGCGGCAGCTGCGCCGCGACGTACCAGCCGGAGCCGGGCAGTGCCATGGCCACTGCGGCCATCGCCCGCGAGCCTGCGGAAATCCCGTCCAGCACCTGGCCCGCCAGGCCCGGCTGGCTGGCCAGCGACGCCAGCGATGCGGTGCCGGCATCGCCCGGCCGCGCCACCGGCATGTCGGAGGCATCCAGGCCGATGGCGAGCATTCCCTGCGCCGCGGGGCGCAGCAGCAGCGTCTCGGGGTTGCCGGCCGTCGCATCCGACAGCAGCTGGGGAAGCAGCGTGCGGTTTGGCGCCGCGCGCAGCAGCAGCACCGCGTCGGGTCGACCCTCGGGCCCGACCAGCGGGACGAAGAGATCGAAGCGCAGACTGGCCGGATCGTCCGCCCGCGCCTGGAAATCGCCGTGCGCGACCTGGCCGCGGCGCAGCGCCGCGAGGGCGCCCTGCGCCAGCGTGGGGTCGAGGCCGGGGGGGGCTTCGTCCACGCCCAGCAGCGGCCGGGCCTGTTCGTCGAGCAGCAGCGCATCGGTGTAGCGGCCCGAGGCCGGCAGCATCTGCAGCTGTTGGCGCAACTGGGCGGCCGTGTCGTCGTCCGGATGGCGGCGCCAGCGCTGCAGGCTGGCGCGCAGCGTCGGGTCGGCGGCCAGCAGCCGGGCCTCCTGCAGGCTGCGCTCCATCCAGGAGCCCACCATGCCCGCCTTGAGCTGCGCCTCGCGGCGCAACTGGCCGACGTGCCGCTCGTAGGTTTCCTGGGCCGAGCTCGAGTAGCTGACGAGGCTGGCGATGACGACGGCCGCGCACAGCAGCGCGAACACCCACATCAGCCCGGCCGGCCGGTCCGGCCGCGCCGGCTGCGCGCTGGCCTCGCCCGCCCGCTGGCGCACCGCCAGCAGGTAGACCAGGCCGCTCGTCACCAGCACGAAGGCCATGCCTTTGCCGCGGCCCAGGGCCGCCAGCGTCTCGACGTCGGCGCTGAGGGATTGCAGCAGCCCGTCGGACAGCAGGACCCAGGCCACGCCCAGAGCCGCATAGGCCAGGGCGAGCGCCAGGGGCGAGTTCAACTGGCGCCGCCAGCCGCTGCGGGCAGCCCCCTGTTCTGGGGCCGCCATGGATCCGATCTCGCGCTGCCCTGCCGAGTTCAACCTTGTCTCCCTGTTCGCCGGGATCGGCTTCGGGCGGGGGTCAGTGCAGGCCGGCGCGCGCGTCACGCCCCTCCACGTAGGCCGCGAGCGCGGGGAAGTCCGGGATGCAGATGTCGCGGCGGCTCTTCTCGTTGAAGGCGATCAGCTCGGCCCGGGCGAGCCGGGACAGCACGCGGCTGACGGTCTCCAGCGTGAGGCCCAGGTAGTTGCCGATCTCCGCGCGCGTCAGGCGCAGGCTGAACTGGTCGGCCCTGAGGCCGCGCACGGCCAGGGCCTCGGCCCAGTAGTGGAGGAAGGTCGCCACCCGGGCATCGGCCGGCAGCGTGCAGATGGCCATCAGCGAATCGCGGTCGCGCATCATCTCGCGGCTCATGGCCTCGTGGACGCAGGTCATCAGCGCGGGATGCCCGGCGCAGGCCTGCAGCAGCGCGTCGTAGCGCACCGTCCAGATCTCGGCGGTGTCCAGCGCGATGGCGTCGCATCCGTAGCTGCCCTGCGAGATGCCGCTGAAACCCAGCCAGTCGCCGCGGAACCTGAGCCCGACGACCTGCTCGCGCCCGTCGCTGGACATGCTGACGAGCTTGAAGAAGCCCGAGTTCAGGATGTGCAGCTGGCTGAAGCGCTCGCCTGCGCGGTAGATGACCTCGCCTGCATGCACGATGCGGCGCTTGGGTGCCAGCACGGCGGCGATCAGCTTGAGCGTGTCGGCGATGCGCTGCCCCTCGTCGGCCCACGCGTCCCCCCGGCTTTCGACGGCGACCGGGCGGGCGAGGGCGCCGGGGGCGATGTGCTGCACGGCGGGCTGCGAGGTCAGGGGTTGCATGCGTTTCTCCTAGAGGGGCGCGTTGGATGCACGGCATGCTAGGCAGGGTCGGGCAACGCATGAGCAACGCGAGACATCGCTCGGTCGCGCTGCGTAACATCGTGTGAACCGACGGTGACGAAGGGCTCACAACAAAGCAGATCCCACCCGGTTGACTTTCATCAAGGCCCGCGCATTTCGCTTCGCTACGCTGCCGGGCCATGTGTTCCGCAGACCGCGAAGGCGCCGCCGGCGTCGACTTGTCCAACCCCACCGAGGCCGCCGAGCTGTTGCGGCAGGCCAGGGCGCTGGCCCGTGCGGGTGCGGCGGGCCAGCAGCTGATGGCGGGCAAGCAGCTGGCGCTGCTGTCGCCGGACTGCAGCGATGAGGGCGCGCTCGAATTCATCCAGGCGGCCCGGGCGCTCGGCGCGCACGTGTCTTTCGTGCAGGCGGGGCTGGACGAGGCGAGCAGCGAGGGGCAGGTCGATGCCACCGCCCGCGTGCTGGGCCAGCTCTACGACGCGGTGGAATGCCAGCACCTGCCGTTCGGGCTGGTGAAGCGCATCGCGCGCGGTGCCGGCATTCCCGTCTTCGCGGGCCTGGCCACGCCGGGCCATCCCACGGCCACGCTGGTGGAGGCGCTGGACGGCGATGCGACCCGGCAGGTGAAGCGCCGCAGCATCCTGCAGGCGGTGCTGCTCGTCAGCCTGGGCTGAGCCGGAAGGGCGGTACGGGCGGCTACAGCGCCACCGCGTGCCGGTCCACGCGCCAGCGGCGGTAGAGGTCGGCCGCCGGAGCCGTGCGCAGCCACTGCTCGAAGGCCTGGTCATAGCGCTGCGACAAGGCCTCCCCGGCGGGGCTGCGCGCAAACGCCATGTGGCCGTGCAGCAAGTCCAGCGGCGGCGAGCAGCGCGCCACGGCGTCCGTCAGGTGCAGGCGCTGCAGCACCGGCTGGCAGTTGCGGTCGTTGGCCGCGAACAGCTCGATGCGGTGCCTGGCCAGCATCTGAAGGCCGGCGTCGACGTTCTGGACCCAGGTCAGCTGGTTCATGGCGGTCTTCATGCGCTCGAAGCGCCGGCCGTAGGCCCAGCCGCGAACGGCGCCCGCATGCGTCTGGGCCAGTTCGGCGAACTCGCCCGTCCAGCGTGACTCCTCGCCGCGGCGGGCATACCAGACCATGGCGTCCGCGTAGAAGGCGCGCGCACTGAACAGCATGCGCGCCTCGCGTTCCGGCGTGCGGTAGGGGCCGATGAGGATGTCGGCCTCACCCTGCTCCAGCATCAGCTGGGCGCGTGACCAGGGCAGCCATTCGCAGCGCACGCCGTCGCCGAAGAGCTGGCCCAGCAGGTCCACCGCCAGGCCGCGCGGCGCCTGGCCCTCGCTGCCCTCGAAGATGCGCGCGAACTGTGAGCCGACCGCGCGCAGCGGCCTCGCATGCGCCGGCCGCGCCATTCCCAGGCCGGCCATCCAGCCCAGCCCTGCCTTGCACCACATGCGCCGTGTCGTCATGCCAGCCTTGCTCCCGCCGACGGATGTTGCCCATGATGCGCCCCCGACGGGGGAGAGTCGGCGGTCAGGGCGCTTGCTTGCGCGCCGCCGAAGGCGCAGGCGTGGCGAACGTCACGATCGGCGGGGCCCGGTCTCGCGGACGGGGTCGCGCGCCCTCGCTGCTGCCCGCGACTCAGTGCAGGTCCATGCAGAAGAGTTCGAAGGGCCTGCCCGCCCGGCGATCCTCGAAAAAGCAGCGCAGCGTCTCGCGCGTGGTCCGGAACGCGATCTCGTCCCAGGGGATCTCGTCCTCCGCGAACAGCCGCGCCTCCAGCGATTCCGGCCCCGGCTCGAAGTGGGGCGAGAGCAGCCGTGCGCGGTAGAACAGGTGCACCTGGCCCACCTTGACGACATTGAGCAGGCTGTAGAGCGGCAGCAGCTCGATCTGCGCGCCGGCCTCCTCCCGCGTCTCGCGCAGCGCGCCCTCGGACGTCGTTTCCCCGAGTTCCATGAAGCCCGCCGGCAGCGTCCACAGCCCGTGGCGCGGCTCGATGGCGCGGCGGCACAGCAGCACGCGGCCGTCTTCCTCCCACACCGGCAGCGTGCCCACCACGTTCAGCGGATTCTGGTAGTGGATGCTCGCGCAGGCGGGGCAGACGGCGCGCTCGCGGTTGTCGTCCGCCGGGATGCGGTAGTCCACGGCGGCGCCGCAGTTGGGGCAGTGTTTGAAGCGGGTCGGGAACGGCATGCGGCCAGTTTATAGAGGCGCAGAATCGGGGGGCATGAAGCTCTACAACTACTTCCGCTCCTCGGCGTCCTGGCGCGTGCGCATCGGCCTCGCGCTCAAGGGGCTGGACTACGACTACGTGCCCATCCACCTGGCCCGGAACGAGCAGTTCGCCGAGCCTTTCGCCAACCAGCAGGTGTCGCACCTCGTGCCCGCGCTGGCGCTGGACGACGGCCGCTGGCTCAGCCAGTCCATGGCCATCCTCGAGTACCTGGACGAGGCCCATCCCGAGCCGCCGCTGCTGCCCCGCGACGCGGTCGCGCGGGCGCAGGTGAGGGCGCTGGCGCAGGACATCGGCTGCGACATCCATCCCCTCAACAACCTGCGCGTGCTGCGCTACCTGAAGAACGACCTCGACCAGGAGCAGGCCACGGTGGACCGCTGGTACCGCCACTGGATCGCCACGGGCCTGGCCATCGTCGAGCAGCGGCTGGCCGCGACGGCCGGGCAGTTCAGCTTCGGCGACGCGCCGGGCCTGGCGGACTGCCTGCTCGTGCCCCAGGTCTACAACGCCCAGCGCTTTGAATGCCCGCTGGAGGGCTACCCGACCGTGCTGCGCGTGAACGCTGCCTGCCTGGCCCTGCCGGCCTTCGCCCGCACCCATCCGGACGCCTGCCCCGATGCGGCCTGACGCGGGGTGGCTGCGGCCCGGCCCCGACGAACTGGGGCCGGGCGTGACGGCCTTCATGACGACACGCGGCCCCAACTTCGGGCGCAAGGCGGGGGACCCCGAGCTCGCCAGGGCCAACCGCGCCGGCCTGGCCGAACTGCTGGGCGCGCGGCCCGTCTTCCTCGACCAGGTCCATGGTGCCGACGTGGTGCGGCTGCGGCCCGACTGGCATGACGACAACGCACCCCGGGCCGATGCGGCCGTGTCGACCGACCCGGGCCTCGCCGTGGCCATCCTCGTGGCCGACTGCCTGCCGGTGCTGTTCGCGGCGCCGGGCGGGGTGGCGGGGGCGCATGCGGGCTGGCGGGGCCTCAGCATGGGTGTGCTGGAGAACACGGTGGCCGAACTCTGCGCCGCCACCGGCTGCGAGCCGCGCGATGTGAAGGCCTGGCTGGGCGCCTGCATCGGCCCCCAGGCTTTCGAGGTGGGCCCCGAGGTCGTGCAGGCCTTCGGTCGTGAAGCCCTGCCGCGCGACCAGCCGGGCTTCCTCTACCGCCCCAACCCCGAGCCGCGCTGGCGCGCCGACCTGGGCGCGCTGGCCCGTGAACGACTGGGTTCGGTGAATGTCACCCAAATCAGCGGCGGCACGTGGTGCACGCTGACCGATGATTCACGCTTCTTCTCGTTCCGCGGCGAGGCCCTGGGCCGACCCCGGGGCCGCATGGCCGCCTGCATCAGCCTGCGCTGAGGCCTCGGCGGCGCGGCGCCGCCGCTTGCGGCCTGGCGTGCCGAGGATGTAGAGCAGCAGGCCCAGGGGGAGGACACCGTAGAGCAGCAGCGTGACGAAGGCGCCGAGCAACGTGCCCTGCGGGCTGATGGCTTCGGCGGCGGCCATCATCAGCGCCACATAGGCCCAGGCGATCGCAACGAGGTACATGGCAGTGGCGTGTCATCGGCGCGTCAGCGCCTGCGGTTACAAAACTGGGGCAGCGGAATGTGGCAAGCTTATTGCAACGGACCGAGACAACACCGCCGAGGCGGGAGATCCGAGGAAGACATGGCCACTCGCAAGAAGAACGACGCGCCGCCCGGGATGGAGGCGCAGCCCTTCGCGGAGCTGATGCAGCAGATGGCGCACCTGCCGCAGATCTCGCCCACGGCCCTGGCGGAACTGCAGGCCGACTACCTGAAGCAGGCCACGGCCCTGTGGAATGCGTCGCTGGGACAGGGCGAGTCTGCGGCCGTCGGCGACCGCCGCTTCGCCGCACCCGAATGGCGGGCCAGCCCGGCCGCCAGCTTCATGACCCAGCTCTACCTGCTCAACGGCCGCACCTTGGGCCGGATGGCCGAGCAGGTGGAGGCCGACGACAAAACCAAGGCGCGCATCCGCTTCGCCGTGCAGCAGTTCGTCGACGCGGCCTCGCCGAGCAACTTCCTGGCGCTGAACCCGGAGGCGCAGAAGCTGGCCCTGGACAGCCACGGCGAGACGCTGGCGCGCGGCCTGCAGCATCTGTGGGGCGACGTGCAGCGCGGCCATGTGTCGCAGACGGACGAGAGCGCGTTCGAGGTCGGCAAGAACGTCGCGACGACGGAAGGCAGCATCGTCTTCGAGAACGAGCTGTTCCAGCTCATCGAATACGCGCCGCTGACGAAGACCGTGCATGCGCGCCCCTTCCTGCTGGTGCCGCCCTGCATCAACAAGTTCTACATCCTCGACCTGCAGCCCGACAACTCGCTGATCCGCTATGCCGTCTCCGAGGGCCACCGCGTCTTCGTCGTCAGCTGGCGCAACCCCGACGAGTCGGTCAAGCACCTGGGCTGGGACGACTACATCGAGCATGGGGCTGTTCAAGCCATCCGTGTCGTGCAGGAGATCTCGGGCCAGGACAAGATCAACGCGCTGGGCTTCTGCGTGGGCGGCACCATCCTCGCGACGGCACTCGCCGTGCTGGCCGCCCGCGGCGAGCAGCCGGCGGCCAGCCTGACGCTGCTGACCACGCTGCTGGACTTCGCCGACAACGGCATCCTGGACATCTTCGTCGACGAGGCCAGCGTGCGCCTGCGCGAGGCCACGCTGGGCGCCGAGGCGCCGCAAGGCCCGCAGCTGCTGCACGGCCAGGAACTGGCCACGACCTTCAGCTTCCTGCGCCCCAACGACCTGGTCTGGAACTATGTCGTCGGCAACTACCTGAAGGGCGAGGCGCCGCCGGCCTTCGACCTGCTGTACTGGAACGGCGACTCGACCAACCTGCCCGGGCCCATGTACTGCTGGTATCTGCGCCACACCTATCTGCAGAACGAGCTGAAGCAGCCGGGCAAGCTGACCGTCTGCGGCGAGAAGCTGGACCTGAGCGCCATCGACTGCCCGGCCTACGTCTATGGCTCGCGCGAGGACCACATCGTGCCCTGGCAGGCCGCCTACCGGAACACCCAGATCCTCAGCGGCAGGAAGCGCTTCGTCATGGGCGCCTCGGGCCACATCGCCGGCGTCATCAACCCGCCGGCCCGGGCTAAGCGCAGCCACTGGATCGCCAAGAGCACGGCGCTGCCGGCCGACCCCGAGGCCTGGCTGAAGAGCGCGACCGAGCACCCGGGCAGCTGGTGGACGGACTGGTCCGCCTGGCTGGCCTCGCATGCCGGCGCCATGAAACCCGCGCCCACGGCGCCGGGCAGCCGCAAGTTCAAGGCGATCGAGCCCGCGCCCGGTCGCTACGTCAAGGTCAAAGCCTGAAATGGATAGCCCCTCGCCCGGTCTCGCCGCGCTGAACGCGGGCCAGCCCAGTCGGTCCCCCGAGGGGCCGGCGATGCTTGCGGCATCGAGCCGCAAGCACATCGCCGGACGGGCCGGCTTGGGAGCGGCCCGGCGCTCGGCCCGTGCAAATCCGCCCCCGTATTTCGATCACTGAAGGAGACTCTCATGAGCCAACAAGACATCGTCATCGTCGCGGCCGCACGCACGGCCATCGGCAAGTTCGGCGGCACGCTCGCCAAGACACCCGCCAGCGAGCTGGGTTCCGCCGTCATCCAGGATCTGCTGCGCCGCACCGGCCTGCAAGGCGACCAGATCGGCGAGGTCATCCTCGGTCAGGTGCTGACGGCCGGGGTGGGCCAGAACCCGGCTCGCCAGGCCGTCATCAAGTCCGGCCTGCCCCAGGCCGTGCCCGCGATGACCATCAACAAGGTCTGCGGCTCGGGCCTGAAGGCTGTCATGCTGGCCGCGCAGGCCATCCGCGACGGCGACAGCGAGATCGTCATCGCCGGTGGCCAGGAGAGCATGAGCATGAGCCCGCACGTGCTGCCCAACTCGCGCGACGGCCAGCGCATGGGCGACTGGAAGATGATCGACACCATGATCACCGACGGCCTGTGGGACGTGTACAACCAGTACCACATGGGCATCACGGCCGAGAACGTCGCCAAGAAGTACGGCATCACCCGCGAGCAGCAGGACGCGCTGGCGCTGGGCTCGCAGCAAAAGGCTGCCGCCGCGCAGGACGCCGGCCGCTTCAAGGATGAGATCGTGCCCTTCACGATCCCGCAGAAGAAGGGCGACGCCGTGGTCTTCGCCGCCGACGAGTTCATCAACCGCAAGTCCAACGCCGAGGCCCTCGCCGGCCTGCGCCCCGCCTTCGACAAGGCCGGCAGCGTGACCGCCGGCAACGCCTCGGGCCTGAACGACGGCGCGGCCGGCGTGGTGGTCATGACGGCCGCCAAGGCCGCGGCGCTGGGCCTGACGCCGCTGGCGCGCATCGCCTCCTACGCCTCGGCCGGCCTGGATCCGGCCTACATGGGCATGGGCCCCGTGCCCGCGGCACGCAAGGCGCTGGAGCGCGCCGGCTGGAAGCCCGCCGACCTGGACCTGCTGGAGATCAACGAGGCCTTCGCGGCCCAGGCCTGCGCCGTGCACAACGAGATGGGCTGGGACCTGAGCAAGGTCAACGTCAACGGCGGTGCCATCGCGCTGGGTCACCCCATCGGCGCCAGCGGCTGCCGCGTGCTTGTCACGCTGCTGCACGAGATGGTCAAGCGCGACGCCAAGAAGGGCATCGCGTCGCTGTGCATCGGCGGTGGCATGGGCGTGGCCCTGACCGTCGAGCGCTGAAGGCATGAGGCCCCTCGTCCAAGGCGTACCTTGGCCGGTCCCCCGAGGGGACGGCGATGCTTGCCGGGTTAACCGGCAAGCACATCGCCCAACGCGGGCCGGCTAGGGAACGGCCCGGCGCTCGGCCCGCAAATGCGAACGCAGAATCCAACACTGAATCTTTTCCCCACAACAGGAGACACACCATGAGCCAAAAAGTTGCCTACGTCACCGGCGGCATGGGCGGTATCGGCACCGCCATCTGCCAGAAGCTGGCCAAGGCGGGCTTCAAGGTCATCGCCGGTTGCGGCCCCAGTCGCGACTACCAGAAGTGGCTGGACGAGCAGAAGGCCCTGGGCTTCGCGTTCTACGCCTCGGTTGGCAACGTGGCCGACTGGGACTCGACGGTGGGGGCCTTCCAGAAGGCCATCGCCGAGCATGGTGCCATCGACGTGCTGGTCAACAACGCCGGCATCACGCGCGACCGCATGTTCCTGAAGATGACGCCCGAGGACTGGAAGGCCGTCATCGACACCAACCTGAACTCCATGTTCAACGTGACCAAGCAGGTCGTGCCCGGCATGGTGGAAAAGGGCTGGGGCCGCATCATCCAGATCTCGTCGGTCAACGGCGAGAAGGGCCAGGCCGGCCAGACCAACTATTCGGCCGCCAAGGCAGGCATGCACGGCTTCACGATGGCGCTGGCGCAGGAGCTGGCGGCCAAGGGCGTGACGGTCAACACCGTGAGCCCCGGCTACATCGGCACGGACATGGTCAGGTCCATCAAGCCGGAGATCCTGGAGAAGATCGTCGCGACGATTCCCGTCAAGCGCTTGGGCACGCCCGAGGAGATCGGCTCCGTGGTGACCTGGCTGGCCGGCGACGACAGCGGCTTCACGACCGGCGCAGACTTCTCCTGCAACGGGGGCCTGCACATGGGTTGAGCGCGCCTCGCGCAGCCCAGGCGGCCGCCCTCGGGCGGCCTTTTCTTTGCCGGCGTCCGGACGCGGCCCGCTGGCTATCATGCGGGCCGTTTTTTCAGGAGTGCAGCATGTCCATGGACGTCGTCGACTACGAGATCAAGGGCGCCGAGATGCAGTTCGTCGAGGTCGAACTCGACCCCGGCGAGGCGGCCATCGGCGAGGCGGGCTCGATGATGTTCATGGATGCCGGCATCGGCATGGACACCGTCTTCGGCGACGGCTCGGCCGGCCAGGGCGGCCTCCTGGGCAAGCTGCTCGGCGCGGGCAAGCGGCTCGTCACGGGCGAATCGCTGTTCACGACGATCTACACCAACAACGCCAGCAGCAAGCTGCGCGTGGCCTTCGCGGCGCCCTATCCGGGCAAGATCCTGCCGATGGACCTGGCGACGCTCGGTGGCACGCTGATCTGCCAGAAAGACGCCTTCCTGTGCGCCGCCCGCGGCGTGTCGCTGGGCATCGCATTCCAGCGCAAGCTGTCCACCGGCTTCTTCGGCGGCGAGGGCTTCATCATGCAGAAGCTCGACGGTGACGGCCTGGCCTTCGTGCATGCCGGTGGCACGGTGGTGCGCCGCACGCTGCAGCCCGGCCAGACGCTGCTGGTGGACACGGGCTGTGTCGTGGCCTACACGCCGAGCGTCAGCTTCGAGATCCAGTATGTCGGCAAGATCAAGACGGCGCTGTTCGGCGGCGAGGGCCTGTTCCTGGCCAAGCTGACCGGCCCGGGCGAGGTGTGGCTGCAGAGCCTGCCGTTCTCGCGCCTGGCTTCGCGCATCTTCGCCGCGGCGCCGCAGAACGGCGGCCGCCGGGAGGAGGGCTCCGTGCTGGGCGGCTTCGCCGCTGGCGGGCTGCTGGGCGGCGTGCTGGGTGGCGATGACGACTGAGTGCGGCTTGACCTGGCGCAGAGTCAGGGCAGACCCCCCGGGTAAACTCAGACCCGACACAGGCAGGGCGGCATGGAGCCGCCCTTTTTCTTGGAGTGCTGGAATGTTGCGCAGTTGGGTGTTGGCCTTGGGATGGGTGGTGGCACTGGGGGCGCAGGCCCAGCCGGCGCGCCCGCCCATCTTCGTGCTCAATTCCCTGGCGGCCGACATCGCCGTCGTCGACCCGGCGAGCTTCAGCGTCGTCAAGCGCATCCCCACCGGCAAGGAGCCGCACCACCTCTACCTGTCGCCCGACGAACGCTCGCTCATCGTCGCGAATGCGCTGGGTGACTCGCTGACCTTCATTGACCCGCGCACGGCCGAGGTGCAGCGCGTGGTGCGCGGCATCTCCGACCCCTACCACCTGCGCTTCTCGCCGGACATGAAGTGGTTCGTCACGGCGTCCAACCGGCTGGACCGCGTGGACCTGTACCGCTGGCAGGGCAGCGTCGCACAGGAGCCGCTGCAGCTCGTCAAGCGCATCCCCGCGCCCAAGACGCCCAGCCACCTGAACATCGACACCCGCAGCACGACGCTCTACGTCAGCCTGCAGGACAGCGACGAGCTGCTGGCCATCGACCTGGCGACGCAGGCCGTCAAGTGGAAGCAACCGGTCGGCAAGATGCCGGCCGACATCTACCTGTCGCCGGACGACCGCGTGTTGCTCGTGGGTCTGACGGGTGACCGCTTCGTCGAGGCCTGGGACGTCAGCGGCGCCGCGCCCAAGCTGGTCAAGCGCATCCCGACCGGCGACGGCGCCCACTCCTTCCGCGCCTGGGGCGACAAGCGCCACGTGCTCGTCAGCAACCGCGCCGCCAACACCATCAGCAAGATCGACCTGACGACGCTGACCGTGGTCGACCAGTTCCCCGGCCCGGCCGGCCCGGACGACATGGAGCTGCTGACCGACGGCCGCACGCTGCTGTTCACGTCGCGCTGGGCCGGCAAGCTCACACAGGTCGACACCGTCACGCGCAAGGTGGTGCGCCAGGTCAAGGTGGGCAAGTCGCCGCACGGCATCTGGACGCTGGACCACACGCCGCGTCTGTGAGATGAAAGCACTGCTCTTGGTGCTGGTGGCCACGGCGGCCGCCGCACAGCCGCGCTGCGACAAGCCGGTCTACCTCAGCTTCGACACCGGCCACATGGGCGTGGCGCCGCTGATCGCGGAGACACTGAAGCGGCACAACGCGAAGGCGACGTTCTTCCTGGCCAACGAGCCCACCAAGACCGGTGGCACGACGCTGGACGAGAGCTGGGCGCCCTGGTGGCGCGAGCGCGCAGCCGAGGGGCATGACTTCGGCGCCCACACCTGGGACCACGACGTGTTCCTCGCGGACCTGCCGGACGCCGATGGCAAGGTCACGCGCTTCCGGTTCCGCACCCAGGCCGGCGTCAACCCGCCGGTCGTGCGCGAGCTGACGGCCGAGCAGTACTGCGACAGCCTGCGCAAGGTCGGCGCGCGCTTCACGGCCATGACCGGCAAGCTGCTGGGGCCGATCTTCCGTGCACCGGCCGGGCGCACGTCGCCGGCGCTGCTGAACGCGGCCAAGGCCTGCGGCTTCACGCACGTGGGCTGGAGCCGCGCGGGCTTCCTCGGTGACGAGCTGCCCAGCCAGAGCCACCCCAACGCGCAGTTGCTGGAGAAGGCGCTGCGCGACGTCCGGCCGGGCGACATCCTGCTCGCCCACCTCGGCATCTGGGAGCGCCAAGACCCCTGGGCGCCGGCGGTGCTGGAGCCGCTGCTGACCGGGCTGGAGCAACGCGGCCTATGCTTCGCACCGTTGCGCGAGCATCCCCGCTACGCGCCCCTGTTTGCCAAGCCGTGATCGACTGGATTTCCAACACCTTCGACAGCCTTCAGCTGGCCTTGTACGAGGCCGTCGTGCAGCCACTGGTCTTCGGCCTGGGCCTGGGCAACCTGCTGGAGGACGCCTTCGACGCGACCGGCTGGCTGCTGCTGGGCCTGCTGCAGATCGCCGTCATCCTGCTGGGCATCGGCCTGCTGGAGCGCCGCTGGCCCGTCGAGCCGGTGACCGACCGCGCCGCCGTGCGCACCGATGTGTTCTACACGCTGATCCACCGCCTGGGCCTGGTGCGGCTCGTGATGTTCTTCAGCATCCAGCCGCTGTGGGACGGCATCGCCGGCCAGCTGCGCCTGGCGGGCCTGCCGACCTGGCAGCTCGACGCGGTGTGGCCCGGCGTGACCGACATCGCCTGGGTGAGCTTCCTGGTCTACCTCGTCGTCTTCGACTTCGTGAACTACTGGCTGCACCGCGCTCAGCACCAGTTCAACTGGTGGTGGGCGCTGCACAGCCTGCACCACAGCCAGCGCCAGATGACGATGTGGAGCGACAACCGCGTCCACCTGCTCGACGACGTCATCCTCGCCACCGCCTTCGCGCTGCTGGCCCGCCTCATCGGCGTGGAGCCGGGGCAGTTCGTCGCCATCGTCGTCGTCACCCAGCTGCACGAGAGCCTGCAGCATGCCAACGCCCGCATCAGCTTCGGCCGCCTCGGCGAGCGGCTGCTGATCAGCCCGCGCTTCCACCGCCTGCATCACAGCATCGGCATCGGGCACGAGTCCGGAGGGCGGGGCACGCTGGGCGGGCACAACTTCGGCGTGCTGCTGCCGCTGTGGGACATGCTGTTCGGCACGGCCAACTTCGAGAACCGCTTCGACGCCACCGGGGTGCGCGACCAACTGCCCGAGGAGGGCGGTCGCGACTACGGCCGCGGCTTCTGGCACCAGCAATGGCTGGGGCTGCGGCGCCTTGCCACCTCTTTGCGAAAGCCCGCCTGATGCAAGGTCTGGCCGATTCCTTCTGGCGCGCCGCCGCCTACTGCCTGCACCCGCGCGTCATCGCGCTGTCGCTGCTGCCGCTGCTGATCGCCAGCGTGCTGGTGTTCGGCTTCATGTACTTCTTCTGGGAGGGCGCCATCGCCGGCGTGCGCGCGACGCTGGAGAGCTGGCTGCTCATCGAGAGCCTGCTGCAGTGGCTGGACACGATGGGCCTGCAGTCCTTCCGCAGTGCGCTGTCGGCCCTCGTCGTGCTGGCCGGCGTGCTGCCGGTCGTCGTCGTGCTGAGCCTGTTGCTGGTGGCGCTGTGCATGACGCCGGCCATCGTGAGCCTGGTCGCACAGCGACGCTTCCCGCTGCTGGAGAAGAAGCGCGGCGGCACGCTGCTGCAAAGCGTCGCGGCCTCGCTGGGCGCCACGCTGGTCGCGCTGGTGCTGGTCGTGCTGTCCATGCCGCTGTGGTTGATACCGCCGCTGGTCATGGTGCTGCCGCCCCTGATCTGGGGCTGGCTGGCCTACCGCGTCTTCGGCTTCGACGTGCTGGCCGAGCATGCCTCGTCCGAGGAGCGCCGTGCGCTGCTGAAGGCGCATCGCATCCCGATGCTGACCATGGGCGTCGTCTGCGGCTATCTCGGTGCCGCGCCGTCGCTGATCTGGGCCGTCAGCGCGATGACCATCGTGCTCGCGCCCTTCGTCGTGCTGCTGGCGATCTGGCTCTACACGCTGGTGTTCGCCTTCTCGACGGCCTGGTTCGCTCACTACGCGCTCGCGGCCTTGCAGGCCAGCCGCGCCGCGGAGCCGGTGGCGGAGTCGGCCGTCGTCATGGAGGTCTGACGCATGCAGGTGGGGCTCTTCATCATTGGCGACGAGATCCTGTCCGGCAAACGCCAGGATTCGCACCTTGCCAAGTTCATCGAGCTGCTGTCCCAGCGTGGCATGCAGCTCGCGTGGGCGCAGTACCTGGGCGACGACCGCGAGCTGCTGACGGCGCGGCTGCGCGAGGCCTTCGCCAGCGGCGACCTCGTCGTCAGCTGCGGCGGCATCGGCGCCACGCCCGACGACCACACCCGCCAGGCCGCCGCCGCGGCGCTGGGCCGGCCGCTGGCGCTGCACCCCGACGCGCGCGAGCTGATCTGGCAGCGCGTGCAGCAGATGGCGGCCGAGCAGGGCACGACGGCCGATGCCGATCACCCGGACACGCTGCGCCGCTTCCAGATGGGCGTCTTCCCCGAAGGCGCGGGCCTTGTTCCCAACCCGTACAACAAGATCCCGGGATTCCACGTCGGCCATGTGCACTTCGTGCCCGGCTTCCCGGTCATGGCCCATCCGATGATGGCCTGGGTGCTGGACCGCTATCCGCAGTTGCACCGCCAGGTGGAGGTGCTGGAACGTTCCCTCATCCTCCAGGGCGCGATGGAGGCCAGCCTGACGCCGCTGATGGAGGCCATCGAAGCCGAGTTCGCCGGCATCAAGGTCTTCAGCCTGCCCAGCGTCGACCATCCCCGCTGGGGCCGCTGCATCGAACTGGGCGTCAAGGGGAGGGCCGAACAGCTGGCTTCGGCCTACGATGCCCTGAAACGGGGCGTGATCCAGTCTGGTGCGTCAATAAGCACCGAGCTGGTGCGCTAGGGTTCCTGCCGTCACGGATGGCGTCACATAATGCCCGCAGCTGCGGGTGACAACCCATGTCGGTGCATCTGGCATGCAACCTGCTTTGAATCCCCTGTGGCCGCTGGCGCGCATGCGCTGGCGGCGGCAATCCACCCTCGATCCCGCTAGGAGCTTTTGATGGCCAAGACCGTCGCCGATGTGATGAACATGGTGAAGGAGAACGAAGTCAAGTTCGTCGACTTCCGCTTCACCGATACCCGTGGCAAGGAGCAGCACGTTTCCGTGCCCGTCTCCCACTTTGACGAAGACAAGTTCACGTCGGGTCACGCCTTCGACGGCTCCTCGATCGCCGGCTGGAAGGGCATCGAGGCCTCGGACATGCTGCTGATGCCCGATCCCAACACGGCCAACATCGACCCCTTCTTCGAAGAGCCGACGCTGATCCTGTCCTGCGACGTGGTCGACCCCGCCGACGGCAAGGCCTATGAGCGCGACCCGCGCTCGCTGGCCAAGCGCGCCGAGGCCTACCTGAAGGCCTCCGGCCTGGGCGACACCGCCTACTTCGGCCCGGAACCCGAGTTCTTCATCTTCGACAGCGTGCGCTGGAGCAACGAGATGTCCGGCTCGTTCTTCAAGATCGAGTCGGAAGAGGGCGCCTGGAACACCGGCAAGGAATACGAGCACGGCAATTCCGGCTACCGCCCCACCGTCAAGGGCGGCTACTTCCCCGTGCCGCCGGTCGACAGCGGCCAGGACATGCGCTCGGAGATGTGCCTGATCATGGAACAGATGGGCATCCCCGTCGAAGTCCACCACCATGAAGTGGCCAACGCCGGCCAGATGGAAATCGGCACCAAGTTCAGCTCGCTGGTCCAGCGTGCCGACTGGACGCAGCTGCAGAAGTACATCGTCCAGAACGTCGCGCACGCCTACGGCAAGACCGCGACCTTCATGCCCAAGCCGCTCGTTGGCGACAACGGTTCCGGCATGCACGTGCACCAGTCGGTCTGGAAGGACGGCAAGAACCTGTTCGCCGGCGACGGCTATGCCGGCCTGAGCGAGTTCGCGCTGTACTACATCGGCGGCATCATCAAGCACGCCCGCGCGCTGAACGCCATCACCAACCCCGGCACGAACTCGTACAAGCGCCTCGTGCCTGGCTTCGAAGCCCCGGTGAAGCTGGCCTACTCGGCCAAGAACCGCTCGGCGTCCATCCGCATCCCCTACGTGGCCAACCCCAAGGGCCGCCGCGTCGAGGCGCGTTTCCCGGACCCCAGCGCCAACCCCTACCTGTGCTTTGCCGCACTGCTGATGGCCGGCCTGGACGGCGTGGAAAACAAGATCCACCCGGGCGAAGCCGCCACGAAGGACCTGTACCACCTGCCGCCGGAAGAAGACGCGAAGATCCCGACCGTCTGCCACAGCCTGGACCAGGCCCTGGACTACCTGGACAAGGACCGTGCGTTCCTGACCAAGGGCGGCGTGTTCACCGACTCTTACATCGACGCCTACATCGAGCTGAAGATGCAGGAAGTGACGCGCTTCCGCATGGCGACCCACCCGGTCGAGTTCGACATGTACTACGCGCTGTGATGGCCGGCGGCAGCAATCCCGCTGCCGCCCTGCGCATGGGCAGCCGCATTCCCGCTGCCCGGCCATCCCCCATGAGGGGCCGCCCGTGCGGCCCCTTTTTTGTTGCCGTGTCTGGGCCACAATCCCCGCATGCTGAATCGACTGCTGGCATCGCTGTTCGTCCTGGCCAGCCTGGGTGTGCAAGCCCAGGGCACGGTCTACCGCTGCCCCGGCCCGCCGGTGCTCTACACCGACGCGCTGTCAGCCAAGGAAGCGCACGAGAAGGGCTGCCGCACGATCGAAGGCACGCCCATCACCGTGCTGCAGGCGTCCAAGCCGCGCCCGAGCGTGGCCGCGGCCGCCCCGGGCGTGGAAGGAGCGCGCGGTGGTGAGGGTCGCATCGATGCCGGCCAGCAGCGCGTGCGTGACGACGAGCGCCGCCGCGTGCTGCAGACCGAACTGCGCCAGGCCGAGGAGCGTCTGGCCAGCGCGCAGCGCGACTTCAACAACGGCCAGGGCGAGCGCCGCGGCGACGAGCGCAACTACCAGAAATACCTGGACCGCATGGCCGAGCTCAAGGACAACATCGCCCGCTACGAGGCCGATGTGCAGGCGCTCAAGCGCGAGATCGCCAAGCTTCCCTGAGCCCCCCGCCCAGACTCGCAGCGCTGAAGGCGCGCGAGTCTGGTCGGTCTTGCAGACCGCGCAGCCGACGAAGCGGCCGCTCTTCGGCAGGCACGGCAGGTCCGCCGGACTTTCCGTGTCCGGCCTCAGCCCCCCAGGGACGACGATGCTCGCGGCACTGAACCGCGAGCGTTGCCAGAGCGGGCCGGCTTGGGGCGGCCCGGTGTTCGGCCCGCAGTGCCATGACTGACGCCTCCCTGCTGCCGGCCGAGTTCGCCGGCCTGGACCTGCTGGCCACGATGGTGGTCGTCGTCAGCGCCGACGGCGAATGCCTGTTCGCCAACGCGGCGTTCGAGAACGGCATGCGGCTGTCGCGCCGCACGGTGCAGAAGGCCCAGTTGCCCGACTGGTTCGATGACGCCCAGCGCCTGCTGGAAACGCTGGCCGGCGTCGCCGCCAACCAGTACTCCAGCAGCCGCTTCGACGCCTTGCTGCGCCGCGGTTCCTGGGCCCACGAGGACGGCCTGCCCGTTCATGTCATCGTGTCGCAGATGGACGCGGCCGAGGACGGTGCGCCGCGTGTGCTCGTCGAGCTCATCGAGATCTCCAGCCAGGCCCGCCAGGACCGCGACGAGCGCAACCTGGACCAGGTGCAGGCCACCAAGGAGCTGACCCGCAACCTCGCCCACGAGATCAAGAACCCGCTCGGTGGCATCCGCGGCGCGGCGCAGTTGCTGGCGCTGGAGCTGCAGGACGGCAGCGCGGAGCTGACCGAGTACACCCAGGTCATCGTCCATGAGGTGGATCGGCTGCAGAGCCTCGTCGACCGGCTGCTCGCGCCGCACCGCAAGGCGCAGGTGGTGGGTGACGTGAACATCCACGAGATCTGCGAGCGCGTGCGCGCGCTGGTGCTCATCGAGCACCCCAGGGGCCTGACCATCACGCGTGACTACGACACCTCGCTGCCCGACTTCCGCGGCGACCGCGAGCAGCTGATCCAGATGGTGCTGAACATCGTGCAGAACGCCGCGCAGGCTCTGGCGGTGCGCATCGTGGCCGGCGATGCCCAGATCGTGCTGCGCACGCGCGTGGCCCGGCAAGTGACCATCGGTAAGCAGCGCTGGCGCCTGGCACTGGAATTGCATATCGAGGACAACGGCCCTGGCGTCCCAGCCGAGATCCGGGACCGCATCTTCTTCCCCCTGGTTTCGGGGCGGGATGGCGGTTCGGGGCTCGGCCTCACGCTCGCGCAGACGATCGCCCAACAGCACCAGGGGATGATCGATTGCGAGAGCGAGCCGGGCCTGACCAATTTCCGAATCACGCTACCGTTGCCCTAGCCCACGAGGCGCCAGGCGCGGCTGAGGAAACGCATGAAATCCATCTGGGTTGTTGACGACGACCACTCGATCCGCTTCGTGCTCGAGAAGGCCCTGGCCCGCGAGGGGCTGCCGGTGCGCAGCTTCAGCAATGCGCGCGACATGCTCGCCGCCCTCGACGACGACTCGCCGCAGGTGCTGGTGTCCGACATCCGCATGCCCGGCGGCTCCGGGCTGGAACTGCTGGCCAAGGTGAAGGCACGGCTGCCGGCCCTGCCCGTCATCATCATGACGGCCTACTCCGACCTCGACAGCGCCGTCTCGGCCTTCCAGGGCGGCGCGTTCGAATACCTGCCCAAGCCCTTCGACCTGCCGCGCGCCGTGGAGCTGATCCGCCGCGCGCAGGAGGAAAGCCAGCGCGAGGCCAGCGACCAGGAGGCCGCCGCCCAGGTGCCCGAGATGCTGGGGCAGGCGCCGGCCATGCAGGACGTGTTCCGCGCGATCGGGCGGCTGTCGCAGAGCAACGTGACCGTGATGATCACGGGCGAGAGCGGCTCGGGCAAGGAACTGGTCGCCCGCGCGCTGCACAAGCACAGCCCGCGCGGCGAAGGGCCGTTCGTCGCGATCAACACGGCGGCGATCCCCAAGGACCTGCTGGAGAGCGAGCTGTTCGGCCATGAGCGCGGCGCCTTCACCGGCGCCCAGGCCTCGCGGCGCGGCCGCTTCGAGCAGGCCGACGGCGGCACGCTGTTCCTGGACGAAATCGGCGACATGCCGTTCGAGCTGCAGACGCGGCTGCTGCGCGTGCTGTCCGACGGCCAGTTCTACCGCGTCGGCGGCCACAGCCCGCTGCGCAGCAACGTGCGCGTCATCGCCGCCACCCACCAGAACCTGGAGGAGCGCGTGCGCCAGGGCGTGTTCCGCGAGGACTTGTTCCACCGCCTCAACGTCATCCGCCTGCGCCTGCCGCCGCTGCGCGAGCGCCGCGAGGACGTGCCTTCGCTGGCCCGCCACTTCCTGCAGCGCAGCGCGACCGAGCTGGGCGTGGAGCCCAAGCGGCTGTCCGACGCGGCACTCGCCGTGCTGACCCACTTCGATTTCCCCGGCAACGTGCGGCAGCTGGAGAACATCTGCCACTGGCTCAGCGTCATGGCGCCCAGCCAGGTCATCGAGCCCAAGGACCTGCCGGAGGAACTGCAGCCGGGCTACGTCCCCGCGCCGTCGATGACCGCGATGACCGGTGCGCTGCCGGCCCTGCCCGGTGCCGTCGCACCGCTGCCCGCCAGCGTGCCGGCCAGCACCAGCAGCGGTGAAGGCTGGCTGGCCGACATGGCCGCCGACGCCCGCGCGCGGCTGCTGGCCGGCGAGCCGGACGTGTGGGACGCGCTGACCCGGCGCTTCGAGGCCCAGCTCATCCTGACGGCGCTGGACATCACGCGCGGCCGGCGCATCGAGGCCGCGCAGAAGCTGGGCATAGGCCGCAACACGATCACGCGCAAGATCCAGGAGCTGGGCCTGGACGTCTGATCCGGGTCAAGCCGGCTCGGCCGGCCCGCAGCGGGCGGCCAGCAGGTCGGTCATCTGCGTCGCCAGCTCGGCGACGGGCCCCATGCCCTCCCAGGCATAGAGGGAGACGGCAATGGGCGGCTCTGCGCCGAACGGCGCATAAGGCCGCAGGCCGTAGGCCGCCGCCGCGCGCCGGGGCAGCAGCGACAGGCCCAGCCCGGCCGCCACTGCCACGCAGACGTTGTGCAGGCTGCTGCCAACGAAGGCGACGTACCAGCGCTGCTGCTCCCGCTCGATGCGCTCGAACATCGTGTCGCGGTACAGCCCGCCCGGCGGGAAGGCCACCAGCGGCAGCGGATGCGGCCAGGCCTGCGGTGCGGCGGCGCTCTCGAACCAGGCCATGGCCTCGGGGAAGCTCGCACGGCAGTCGGGGCTGGCCTGGGCCTCCTTGACGATGACGATGTCGAACTCGCCGCCGCGGTAGCGGCGCGTCAGCTCGCGGCTGAGTCCGGCCGTGACGTCCAGCCGGATCTCGCGGTGGCGCCGCGCGAAGGTGCAGAACATGGCGGCCATGTCGGCACTGACCAGGTCTTCCGCCAGGCCGATGCGCAGGGCCGCCGTGCCCGCCGGATCGCCCAGCGCGGTCTCGGCCTCCTCGTGCAGCGCCAGGATGCGGCGCGCATAGCCCAGCAGGCGCTCGCCGGCCGGCGTCGGCGCGACCGGCCGCGCCGCGCGGTCCACCAGCGCGGCCCCCAGCAGCTCTTCCAGCCGGGCGAGCTGCTGGCTGATCGTGGACTGCGTCATCGCCAGCCGCTGCGCGGCCAGCGTGAAGCCGCGCGCATCCACGATGGCGACGAAGGCGCGCAGCAGGCGGGGGTCCAGCATGGCGCCATTCTCTATCGTGAGCGTGAATGGTCTCGATCCGGATATTTAATTTCCCAATGATGGGGGGTCTTTCCTAGCATGGAGGGCCGTGGCCGCAGGCCACGTCCTCCCGGCAGAGCCGGTCAGCATGAACGACGAACAACGCTTTCTGCGCGAGGCCCTCGAACTGGCCCGCGCCAACATCCGTACCGGCGGGCGGCCCTTCGGTGCCGTGGTGGTCCGCGACGGCGAGGTGGTCGCCGCGGGCGTCAACGAGATCCACGTCAGCCACGATCCCACCGCGCACGCCGAGATGGTGGCGATACGCGCCGCCAGCCGCCGCTTCGCGTCGCCCGACCTGGCGGGCTGCACCGTCTATGCCAGCGGTCATCCCTGCCCGATGTGCATGGCCGCGATGCGCATGGCCGGCGTGGCGCGGGTCGCCTATGCCTATTCCAACGCCGATGGCGCGCCCTTCGGGCTGTCGACGGCCGCGATCTACGACGAACTCGCCCGGCCCCGCAGCGAGCAGTCCATGTCCATCGCCCATGTGCCGGCGCGGCTGGAGGGGCTGGCAGGACCGTCGGACCTCTATGCCGAATGGGCCCGGGCCGGGGCGGCGCGCCGCTAGAGCATGGCGGGCGCAGGGCCTTCCCGGGCCGCCGGCGTGCGGCTGCTGGCCGTGGTGGTGCTGGCCGGGCTCAGCCTGCGGCCCTTCCTGACCGGCATCGGGCCGCTGGCGGCCGACATCGGCGCGCAGACCGGCCTGGGCCTGAAGGGCCTGGCGCTGCTGACGCTGCTGCCCATGCTGCTGATGGGCGTGCTCGCCTTCGCCGGCCCGGCGTTGCAGGCCCGCTTCGGCGCCCGCCGCGTGGTCATGGCCGCGCTGGCCCTGCTCGCGCTGGGCGGGGCGCTGCGCCTGGGCGTCGCCAGCGGCGGGCAGATGCTGGCGACGGCGGCCCTGCTGGGCCTGGGTGCGGCACTGGTGCAGGCGGTGCTGCCGGGCGTCGTCAAGCAGCGCTTCCCGCGCCGCGCCGGCCTGGTCATGGGGCTGTACTCGGCCATGCTGATGGGTGGCGGCGCGCTGGGCGCCCAGCTGGCGCCGCTGATTGCCGCCGCCGCCGGAGACTGGCATGCGGGCCTGGCCTGGACGGCATGGCCGGCGGCGCTGGGGCTTGTGCTGGCTGCCCGCTATCTGCCGCGCGATGCCGGCGCGGCGAAGCGCGGCAACGCCGCGGCGGGGCTGCTGGGCTGGCCGCGCACCTGGCTGCTGATGGCCTGCTTCGGCCTCGTCAACGGCGGCTACTCGACCGTCGTGGCCTGGCTGCCGCCCTTCTACCGTGAGCAGGGCTGGACAGCCGTCGCCAGCGGCGGCCTGCTGGCCTGCCTGGCCATCGCCCAGGCCGTGGCGGCGCTGCTGCTGCCGGCGCTGGCCGGTGCGAGCGGGGACCGCCGGCCCTGGCTGTGGCTGACGCTGGCCCTGCAGGCGGCCGGCTTCGCCGCGCTGGCCTGGCGGCCCGAGGCGGCGCCCGTCGCGTCGGTGATGCTGCTGGGGGCCGGGCTGGGCGGCTGTTTCGCGTTGTCGCTGCTCGTCGCGCTGGAGCAACTGGGCGATCCGGCACGGGCCGGTGCGCTGTCGGCGCTGATGCAGGGCGGCGGCTTTCTGATCGCCGCGCTGCCGCCCTGGTGGGTCGCCGTGCTGCACGAGCGCACGGGCGGCTTCCAGGCCGGCTGGCTGCTGCACCTGGGCTGCGCCGCCGCCGTGGCCGCGCTGTACTGGCGCGTCTCGCCGCGCAGCGATGGCGCGGCGTTGCCGGCTCAGGCGGGTTGAGCGGCCTGGGCGGCCTGAGCGGTTTCGCGGTCCAGCCACACGGCCAGCCCCTGGGCATTCAGATCGGCGTCCAGCGCCAGCCAGTCGGCCGCCGCGGCATCGGCCGCATGGCCGTGGGCGCGCAGCCGGGCCAGATAGCCGTCCAGCAGGCCGGCCTTGAGCTGCTCGTGGCGCTGCGGCGCGGTGCGCAGCGAGCGGGCCAGCGCCACCATGTCGCCCACCTGCTCCAGCATCAGTGCGGCCAGGCGCCGCACCTCGTCCACGCTCCCGCCGATGCGGCCGTAGTGCGTGACCAGCATCGACAGCGGCTCGGCGGCCAGCAGCCGGGCCACCGTGGCCCGCAGCGCATCGGGTTCGAACTGCACCGGCGTCGTGGTGGGCAGGATCCACGCGCGACCGTCGATGTCGAAGGCACGGTAGGACAGGCCGAAGGTGTCTCCGGTGAACCAGCTGCGGCTGCGTTCGTCCCAGACTGCGTGGTGGTGCCTGGCATGGCCGGGGGTATCGATCAGGCGCAGCGGCCGGCCGGCCAGGTGGACGATCTGCTCGTCGTGCGTTGCTTCGGCGCGCTCGGCCGGCACGGGCACCAGCTTGCCGTAGCTGCGCTGCATCTCCTCTTCGCCATAGACGGCCAGCGCGCCCAGCCACAGCGCCTTGGGGTCCACCATGTGGCGCAGCCCGCGTGGGTGGACCAGGGCCCGGGCCCGGGGCAGGGCCTGCATCAGCAGGCCCACGCCGCCGGCGTGGTCGAGGTGGACGTGGGTGGGGATGACCCAGTCGACGGCGTCCGGTGCCAGGCCCAGCGCGTTCAGCGCCGCCAGCAGGCGCGGCACGGCATGGTTGGTGCCGGTGTCGATGAAGGCGGCGCGGCCGTCCTCCACCATCAGGAAGGCGGCGTCGAAGCGCGGGCGCTGGAAACCGGTGTCGATGGCGTAGATGCCGTGGCCGAGGTCTTCGATGAAATCAAGCATGCAGAGAGGGCTTCCTAGAATCACCGCTCACGATAGCCGAAGGAGGCCGCAGTGCCGGTGCACGAGATTCTGAAGATGGGCGACCCACGCTTGCTGCGCGTCGCCAGGCCGGTCGCCGAGTTCGGCACGCCCGAGCTCAAGGCCTTGATCGCGGACATGTTCGAGACCATGGCCGCGGCCAGCGGCGCGGGCCTGGCGGCGCCGCAGATCGGCGTGGACCTGCGCCTGGTCATCTTCGGCTACACGAAGAACCCGCGCTACCCCGACGCGCCGCCGGTGCCGCCCACCGTGCTGATCAACCCCGTCATCGAGGTGCTGGACGGCGGCCGCACCGAGGGCTGGGAGGGCTGCCTGTCGGTGCCGGGGCTGCGAGGCGTCGTCGAGCGCGACGAACGCATCCGCTACACGGGCTTCGATGCCGACGGCACGGCCATCGACCGCATCGCCGAGGGCTTCCATGCCCGCGTCGTGCAGCACGAGTGCGACCACCTGGACGGCATCCTCTACCCGATGCGCATCCGGGACTTCACGCGCTTCGGTTTCACGTCGGTGCTGTTCCCGGAGCTGGACCCCGGCGCCGATGATTGAAACGTTTGTAAGCGCCGTGCACCGGCTGCGACACCGGCGCGTTAGGGTGCCGCAAAGGAGCCTCAAGCCCATGGCCACGCCCGCCGCCCCCCAGCTCGCCGTCCTGAACCGCCGCACCTGGCGCATCCTGGCGCTGACCCTGCTGTTCGCCATCGCGCCCGGCGCCCGCGCCCAGGACGGCGACCGCGACCCGCCGTCGCGCGCTGCCCGCGTCGCCAGCGTCGTCGGCGACGCCTGGCTGTTCGACCAGGACAGCCGCGAATGGACCCGCATTGTCCGCAACCAGACGGTGGGCGAGGGCGACCGCCTGCGCACCGACGAGCGCGCTCGCGTGAGCCTGCGCGTCGGCTCGACGACGATCTGGGTGGACGAGCGCAGCGACCTGGAGTTCAGCCAGCTCGACGAAGGCCAGACGCTGCTGCAGCTGGACCGTGGCGACGTGGCCTTGCGCCTGCGCTCGCCCCAGAACGCGGCCGAGACGCGGCTGCGCACCCGCGAGGGCACGGCCCTGCCCGAGCGCGAAGGCCTCTACCGCGTCGAACAGCTCGACCGTGGCAGCAAGGTCTACGTCTGGCAGGGGCGCATGCGCTTCGAATGGGCGCGCGCCGCCTCGCCCGTGTCGCTGGGCACCGGCGAGCAAGTGGAGCTGTGGTGGCCCGACGGCCCCCGCGCCGAGCGTTCGCCGCTGTACAGCGACGGCTTCGGCGACTGGGTGCTGGCCGAGAGCCGCGACGAGGGCGATCGGCAGCTCGCCGGCACGGCCCGCTACGTCTCACCCGAGATGACCGGCGCCGAAGACCTGGACCGCTACGGCCGCTGGGAGACCGCGCCCGACTACGGCGCCGTATGGGTGCCGACCACGCTGGTCGTCGCCGACTGGGCGCCCTACCGCTACGGCCACTGGGCCTGGTCGCGCCTGTGGGGCTGGACCTGGGTGGACGACGCGCCCTGGGGCTTCGCGCCCTTCCACTATGGCCGCTGGGTCAGCTGGGGCGGGCGCTGGTGCTGGTCGCCGGGCCCTTATGTGCACCGACCCGTCTACGCGCCGGCCCTGGTGGGCTGGGTGGGCGGCGGCGCCGTCAGCGTGGGCATCAGCATCGGCAGCCGGCCTGCACCGCCGCGCTTCGGCTGGTATCCGCTGGCGCCGCGCGAGGTTTACGTGCCGGCCTATCACCACAGCCCGCGCTACGTGAACCGTATCAACGACCCGCGTGACCTGCGCGACCCCGTCACCGTGCAGCGCCCCAACCGCTACCGCGACGCGCCGTCCGCCGTCAGCATGCTGCCGGCGCCGGGCGCGGCCATCCAGCCCATGCCGGTGCGCGGCCCGGACCGCAAGGCCGAGCCTGGCTGGGTGCGCCCGCTGCCCGTCGCGCCCGGTCGCAGGGACCTGGCCGCCGTGCTGCCCGCCGCGCCGACGCGCCCGGCCGAGGCCGATCTGCCGCGCCGCACGCCGCGCGCTCCCGACGCCGGCACGGGCTGGCGCAGCGACGGCCAGTTGCCCGTGCGCCGCGACCATCGCGGGCCCGAGCCACAGGCACCGCTGCCCGCCGTGGTCCAGCCGGGCGTGCCGGCTGTCGTCCAGCAGCCCCAAGCGCCCCAAGCGCCCCAGGCACGGCCCGGCTTTGAGCCGCAGCCGCAGCGCGGCAGCGACAACATGCCCTGGCGCGCGCAGCAGCAGCAGCAACGCGAGGCGCAGCAACAGCAGCAGCGCGAGGCGCAGCAGCAGCAGCAACAACGTGAGGCACAGCAGCAGCAACAACGTGAGGCACAGCAGCGCGAAGTGCAGCAGCAGCAACGTGAAGCACAGCGGCAACAGCAGCAGCGTGATGCGCAGCAACAGCAGCTGCAGCAGCAACGCGAGGTGCAGCAGCGGGAAGCGCAGCAGCGCGAGATGCAACAGCGTCGCGAAGAGCAACCGCGCCGCGAGGAGCAGCCGCAACGCCGCATGCCCCAACCCGAGCCGCAGCGCCAGATGGAAGCGCCACGCATGCAGGCGCCGCAGCCCCAACCTCGCGCCCAGCCGCGCGACGAAGGCCCCCAGCGCGGGCGCCAGGACGGCGTGCCCACGCGCCGCGAGGGGCCGCAGAACGAAGCGCGGCAGGGTGAGCGCTGAGGCGGCGGCCGTCTACCCGAGCAGCGGCTTCAGCGCGGGCCAGACGTTGTCCAGCATCCGTGGATGCGCCTTGGCCAGCGGATGGATGCGGTCGGGCTGGAACCAGTCCATCGCATCGGCCCGGTCGGCCACGCCCTTGAGCAGGAAGGGCACGAGGGCGGCCTTGGCCTGCCGCGCCACCTCCGTGAACAGACCTTCGAAGTCGCGCGCATAGCTGCTGCCGTAGTTGGGCGGCACCTGCATGCCGACGACGATGACCTGGGCGCCGGCTTCCTTTGCGGCACGTGCCATGGCCAGCAGGTTGTCGCGCGTGCTGGACAGCGGCAGGCCTCGCAGCGCGTCGTTGCCGCCCAGTTCGATGATCACGATCGCCGGCTTGTGCGTGCGCAAGGCCACGGGCAGCCGGCTGCGGCCACCGGACGTCGTGTCGCCGCTGATGCTGGCGTTGACGACGCGGTGCGGCTTCTTCTGCTCGGCCAGCCGTGCCTGCAGCAGCGCCACCCAGCCCGTGCCGGCCTTCAGGCCGTACTCGGCCGACAGGCTGTCGCCGACGACGAGGATGACCGGCGCCCCGGTGGCCGCATTTGTCGCAGTGGCGGCCCCTGACGCCCGGCTGGCGAGCGCCCCCAGGCTAAAGTGCACCAACACCCAACGCCGCCGCAGTCCCGACATGCCCGAAGCCCTTGTTCAAGTTGACCAGATCACCAAGCGCGTGAGCGACGCGACCGGGGAGTTGACGATTCTGCATGACATCAGCTTCACGCTGACCGCCCGGGAATCGGTCGCCATCGTCGGCGCCTCGGGCTCGGGCAAGAGCACGCTGCTGGCCATCCTCGCGGGCCTGGACACGCCCAGCAGCGGCACCGTCAGGCTGCGCGGCCAGGACCTGTTCACGCTGGACGAGGACCAGCGCGCCGCGGTGCGTGCGCGCGAGCTGGGCTTCGTGTTCCAGAGCTTCCAGCTGCTGCCCAACCTGACGGCGCTGGAGAACGTCATGCTGCCGCTGGAGCTGCGCGGTGACCGCGATGCCCGCGAGCAGGCCGCGGCCATGCTGGCCCGCGTGGGCCTCGGTGAGCGCCTGGGCCACTACCCGCGCGTGCTGTCCGGCGGCGAGCAGCAGCGCGTGGCGCTGGCGCGCGCCTTCGTGCTGCGCCCGGCCCTGCTGCTGGCCGACGAGCCGACCGGCAGCCTGGACTTCGCGACCGGCGCCTCGGTGATGGCGCTGATGTTCGAGCTCAACCGCGAGGCCGGCACGACGCTGGTGCTCGTCACCCACGACCGCGAGATCGCCGCGCGCTGCGAGCGCCAGCTGCGCATCGAGGCCGGCCGCCTGGTCGCCTGAAAGAGAAAAGCCCGCTGACCTTGCGGTCAGCGGGCCGGGTCGTTTCAGCCCGGGGGCTTACTTGGCGAAGCTGTAGTCCGTCTTGGCCTTCTTGATCAGGCCTTCCTGGAAGTCGATCATCTTCTGCTGCTCGATGCGCTGCTTGATCTGCGCCTTGACGTCGTCGAAGGCCGGGAAGCTGGCCGGACGGGTGTCTTCGAGCTTGATGATGTGATAGCCGAACTGGCTCTTCACCGGCTCGTCCGTCATCTGGCCCTTTTCCAGCGCGACCATGGCCTTGCTGAACTCGGGCACGAAGTTGTTCGGGTTGGCGAAGTCCAGGTCGCCGCCGTTGGCCGCGGAGCCGGTGTCCTTGGAGTTCTTCTTGGCCAGTTCCTCGAAGCTGGCGCCGCCCTTGATCTGGGCGATCAGGGCCTTGGCGTCTTCTTCCTTCTCGACCAGGATGTGGCGGGCACGGTATTCGTTGCCGCTGTTCTGGGCCTTGAACTTGTCGTACTCGGCCTGGGCTTCGGCGTCGGTGACCGGGTTCTTGGCCTTGGCGTCTTCCATCAGGCCGCGGATCAGCAGCATCTGGCGGGCCAGTTCCATCTGGGCCTTGTAGTCGGCGCTCTGCGGGATGCCGCGCTTCTCGGCTTCCTGCATGAAGATCTCGCGGCGCACGACCTCGTCCTTGATCTGCGCTTCGAGCTCCGGCGAGCGCTGCTGCTGGCCGCTCTTGGTGACCTGCTGGATCAGCGTCTCCATGCGTGCCTTGGGCACGGGCTTGCCGTTGACGGTGGCGATGTTCTGCGCGGTTGCGGCAGCCGGCAGCAGAGCCGTGATGGTGGCCGCAACGACGGCGGCAAGCGCAAACTTCTTCATGGGTGGGATGTGATTCAGTCTAAAAAAATCGCGCCCGGTACGGGGCGCGCGGTTCGATCACGCCCGACCGTGCTCAGCGTTCACCCGGGGTGCGGGCGTCGATGGCCAGCGCGTGGATGCCGCGCTGCATCAGGTCGGACAGGCAATGATAAACGAGGCGGTGACGGGCCAGTCGTTGCAGACCCGTAAAGCGATCCGACACGACAGCCACATGAAAGTGCCCCCCTTCGCGGGCACCGGCATGGCCGGCGTGCTGGGCGCTGTCGTCGCGGATGCTCAGCTCGGTGGGCGCCAGTTCGGCGCGCAGCCGGCGTTCGATCTCCTGCGCGATGCTCATGACTTGCCGTCCTCTTCCGGCGGCAGGTGCTTGCCGAGGTACAGGCCCTGGGCCAGCGTGAACAACACGATCAGGCCGGTGACACCGAAGACCTTGAAGTTGGCCCAGGCCGAGGTCGTGAAGTGGTAGGCCACATAGAGGTTGGCCACGCCCATGGCGGCGAAGAACAGCACCCAGGCGCGGTTCAGGCGCAGCCAGACGGCGTCGGGCAGCCGCAGCTCGGCGCCCAGCATGGCCTGGATCAGGTTCTTGCCGAACCAGGCCTGGGAGATCCACAGCGTCAGTGCCATCGCCCAGTGCAGGCCGGTGGGTTTCCACTTGATGAAGGTCTCGTTGTGGAACCAGACCGTGGCGCCGCCCAGCACGACCACCAGGGCCAGGCTGATCCACAGCATCAGGTCGATCTTCTTGCCGCGCAGCTTGAGGATGGCCGCCTGGGCCAGCGTGGCGATCATGACGACGACGGTGGCCAGCAGCACGGGCGCTTCCTGCGGGCCGACGATGCCGCCCTGGACCAGGAAGCCGAAATGCTCCGTCGCGAACGCGGCCGCGGCATCGGGGTGGCCCTCGGCGCCCTTGAAGGCGACGAAGAACAGGATCAGCGGGAGAAAGTCGAGCAGTAACTTCATGCGCCCGGATTGTCCTTGACGAAATCGATGGCGGCCGAGTTGATGCAGAAGCGTTCGCCCGTCGGCTGCGGGCCGTCGGGGAAGACATGGCCCAGGTGGGAGCCGCAGCGGTTGCAGCGCACCTCCACGCGCACCATGCCGTGGCTGCGGTCCACCACGCGCTCGACGACCTCGCTGTTGACGGGCGCCCAGTAGCTGGGCCAGCCGCAGCCGGCATCGAACTTGGTGTCGGCCTCGAACAGCGGCGTGCCGCAGCCGACGCAGTTGTAGTGGCCGGGCTGGAAGTGATCCCAGTACTTGCCGGTGAAGGCGCGCTCGGTGGCCGCGTGGCGCGCGACCTGGTACTGCATGGGGTCGAGCTGCTCGCGCCACTCGGCATCGGTCTTGTGAATGGGGTAGGACTTGTCGGTCATGATGAGCAGGAGACCTCGAGGGTGGAGGCCCAGTCGGGCGGCAGGGCGGCGTCGCTGGGGAGAACCGGTTCGTCGAACGGGCGGCTCAGAACTTTCAGCAGCCGCGCGATTTCATCGAAGTCACCGCCCTGGGCGGCGCGTATGGCGCCCTCGGCGAGATGATTGCGCAGCACCACGGCCGGATTGACGGCCAGCATGCGCGCCTCAGCGCCTGGCGTGATGCGGGCGCGCCAGCGCAGCAGCCAGGCGTCCAGCGCCTCGCGGTCGATGAAGAGGTCGCGCAAGGGCTCGGGCTGGGTCAGCACACGCGACAGGCGGCGAAAGCTCTGCGTGAAGTCGGCGCGCGAGGCGGCCATCAGCTTCAGGAAATCGTCGGCCAGGGCCTGGTCGCCGGCGTCCTCGCCCTCCAGCCCCAGCTTGGCACGCAGGCGGGCCAGCATCCGGCTTGCGAAACGCTCGCGGTAGGCCTCGACGGCCTCCAGCAGCCGCTCGGTGGAAGACTCGGCGTCCTTCTCGGTCCCGCCCGGCATCAACGGCAGCAGGGCCTGGGCCAGCGCATGCAGGTTCCAGAACGCGACGGCGGGCTGGCGCGCGTAGGCATAGCGGCCGCGGTCGTCGCTGTGGTTGCAGACGTGGCCGGGGTCGAAGCCGTCCATGAAGCCGAAGGGGCCGTAGTCCAGCGTCAGGCCCAGCATGGACATGTTGTCGGTGTTCATGACGCCGTGGCAGAAGCCGACGGCCTGCCAGTGCGCGACAAGATCGGCCGTCTGCAGCGACACCTTGCGCAGCAGCGCAACGGCCGGCTCGGGCGCGTCGGCGCATTCGGGCGCGTGGTGGGCGATGAACCAGTTCGCCAGGCGGCGCAGCGCGTCGAGCTGGTCGTGGTGGGCGAAATGCTCGAAGTGGCCGAAGCGGATGAAGCTGGGCGCCACGCGGGTGACGACGGCGGCGGTTTCCACGGACTCGCGGACGACCGGCAGGCGCGAGCCGGTGATGCACAAGGCCCGCGTCGTCGGCACCCCGAGGGCAGCCATGGCTTCGGAGCACAGGAACTCGCGGATGGACGAGCGCAGCACCGCGCGGCCGTCACCGCGGCGCGAGTAGGGCGTCTGGCCGGCGCCCTTGAGCTGCAGCTCCCGCGGGCCGGCCGGCGTGTCCAGCTCGCCCAGCCACAGCGCGCGGCCGTCGCCGAGCTGGCCGGCCCAGACGCCGAACTGGTGGCCGCTGTAGACGCTGGCCAGGGGCCGCATGCCGGGCCAAGGCGCGTTGCCCGACAGGGCGGCCAGCGCGCCGGGCCGTGCCGCCCAGTCGGCGGGCAAACCCAGCAACTGCGCGCAGTCGGGGCTTTGTGCCACCCAGTGCGGGTCGGGCAGGCCCCGGGCCGGCAATTCGGTGAAGAAGTCGGGCCCCAGGTCGGCGAAGCGATTGGTCCAGGTGAGGCCGGTAGAAGCGTCCATCGCGCCAGTTTAGTGAGGGGGTGTTTGGCTTCGCTGGCCTGGGTGTTTCCCCGGGGGGCAAGGGTCGCGGTTGTGACGGTGGGCGTCTGGGCCGGGGGCTAGACTGGGCTGATAAGACCGCCAGGAGACAACCATGGCATTGATGGGCCGAATGATGTCGGAGCCGCTGCTGATCTCGTCGTTGCTGAAGCACGCCGAGCGGCATTCGGGCGAGACCGAGATCGTCAGCAAGCGGGTCGAGGGCGACCTGCATCGCAGCAACTGGCGCGAAGTGGCGCGCCGTTCACGCCAGGCCGCGCAGGCTTTCGCGCGGCTGGGCTGCCAGCCCGGCGACCGTGTCGGCACGCTGGCCTGGAACGGCCACCGCCACCTCGAGATCTACTACGGCACCTCGGGCTCCGGGCTGGTGTGCCACACGATCAACCCGCGCCTGTTCCCCGAGCAGATCGTCTGGATCGCCAACGACGCGACGGACCGCATTCTCTGTTTCGACGCGACCTTCCTGCCGCTGGTCGAGAAGATCGCGCCGCTGCTGACGAGCGTGCAGCACTTCGTGCTGATGACGTCGCGCGCCCACATGCCGGCCGCCACGGGCATCCCCAATCTGCTGTGCTTCGACGACCTGCTGGACGCCGAGGAAGGCCACTACGAGTGGCCGCAGTTCGACGAGAACACCGCCTCCAGCATCTGTTACACGTCCGGCACCACCGGGCATCCCAAGGGCGCCGTCTACAGCCATCGTTCGACGACGCTGCATGCCTACGCGGCGGCGCTGCCGGACGCGATGGACTGCTCCAGCCGCGACGTCGTGCTGCCGGTCGTGCCGATGTTCCACGTCAACGCGTGGGGCCTGCCGTACAGCGCCGCGCTGGTGGGCTTCAAGCTGGTGCTGCCCGGGCCGCACCTCGACGGCAAGAGCCTGTACGAGTTGTTCGAGAACGAGAAGGTGTCGTTCAGCGCCGGCGTGCCCACCGTGTGGCTGGGCCTGCTGAACCACGTCAAGGCCAACAACCTCAAGTTCTCCAGCTTCAAGCGCACCGTCATCGGCGGCTCGGCCTGCCCGCCGGCGATGATGAAATCGCTGCAGGAGGACTTCGGCGTGGAGGTCATCCATGCCTGGGGCATGACCGAGATGTCGCCGCTGGGCACGCTGTCCAAGCTGACCACTCGCCAGCTGGGCCTGCCGCACGAGCAGCAGCAGCGCCTGTTGGAGAAGCAGGGCCGCGTCATCTACGGCGTGGACATGGCCATCATCGACGACGAGGGCCGCTCGCTGCCGTGGGACGGGCAGGCCTCCGGCAATCTCGTCGTGCGTGGCCACTGGGTCATCTCCCAGTACTTCAACCACGACGAGTCGCCGCTGGTCAGCGTGGACGGCGAGCCCGGCTGGTTCCCCACCGGCGACGTGGCCACCATCGACGCCGACGGCTTCATGCAGATCACCGATCGCAGCAAGGACGTCATCAAGTCCGGCGGCGAGTGGATCAGTTCCATCGACCTCGAGAACATCGCCATGGCCCACCCGGCCGTGCACGAGGCGGCGGTCATCGCGGCCCGGCATCCCAAGTGGGACGAGCGGCCGCTGCTGGTTGTCGTGAAGAAGCCGGACTCGACGCTGACGCGCGAGGAACTGCTGGCCTTCTACGAAGGCCGCATCGCGAAGTGGCAGATCCCCGACGACGTCGCCTTCGTCGCCGAGATCCCGCACACGGCCACCGGCAAGGTGCAGAAGCTCAAGCTGCGTGACCAGTTCCTGAACCACAAGCTCCCCACCGCCTGAGCAGGCCGGCGTCTGGGGAAAGCCCGGGACTGGCGCGAGGCCCGGCTGCATTAACTTCCGTTCACATTCAAGCCACCACCCAGGAGACAAGCATGTTCGACATCACTTCGGCCCGCTTCCCCTCGCGCGTCGCGCGCACGCTGACGGCTGCCGCGGCACTCGCGCTGGCCGCCGGTGCCGCCCAGGCGCAGAAGGGCGAGACGGTCAAGCTGGCCTACATCGACGCCCTCTCCGGCCTGATGGGGCCGGTGGGCCAGAACCAGGTCAAGACCTTCCAGTTCCTGGCTGAGAAGTTCAACAAGAGCAATCCGGCCGGCGTGAAGTTCGAGGTCGTCACCTTCGACAACAAGCTGAGCCCCGCCGAGTCGCTGAACCTGCTGAAGGCCGCGGCCGACCAGGGCATCCGCTACATCATGCAGGGCAACGGCTCCAGCGTCGCGCTGGCGCTGGCCGATGCGGTTCAGAAGCACAACGACCGCAATCCGGGCAAGGAGATCGTCTACCTGAACTACTCGGCGGTGGATCCCGACCTGACGAACAGCAAGTGCAGCTACTGGCACTTCCGCTTCGACGCCGACACCTCCATGAAGATGGAGGCGCTGACCACCTTCATGAAGGATCAGGCCGACGTCAAGAAGGTCTATCTGCTGAACCAGAACTACGCCCACGGCCATCAGGTCGCCAAGTACGCCAAGGAGATGCTGGCCCGCAAGCGCCCCGACATCCAGGTCGTCGGCGAGGACCTGCACCCGCTGGCCCAGGTGCGCGACTTCGCGCCCTACGTCGCCAAGATCAAGGCCAGCGGCGCCGACACCGTCATCACCGGCAACTGGGGCTCCGACCTGGCGCTGCTCGTCAAGGCCGCCAACGAGGCCGGCTACAACGGCAAGTTCTTCACCTACTACACCGGCGTGACCGGCACGCCCACGGCGCTCGGCACCGGTGGCGCGGGCCGGGTCTACCAGGTGGCCTACAGCCACTACAACATGGGCGGCGAGACGCAAAAGCTGGCCAACGAGTTCAAGGCCAAGTTCAACGACGACATGTACACCATGAGCGTGGACCACATCTACCTGATGCTGAGCCAGGCCATGGCCAACGCCAAGTCCACCGACCCGGTCAAGGTTGCCAAGGCAATGGAAGGCCTGACCGTGAAGAGCTTCAACGGCGACGTGACCATGCGCAAGAGCGACCACCAGCTGCAGCAGGCGCTCTACATCTCGGTCTGGCAGAAGGCCGACGCCAAGTACCCCTACAGCCCCGAGAACACCGGCATGACGCTGGCGCCGGTCAAGGAGTACGAGAGCTATGTGTCGTCGACGCCGACCTCCTGCCAGATGAAGAGGCCCGGCTGAGCGGTCGGCCCGGCCCGCTGCTGCGCAGGCCGGTCCCGGGCTGGTGGTGTTCGCCGTGCGGGAGTACGGCGAACGCGCCGCGACCCCGGTCCCGACCCGTGCGCGGCATCTGCCGGGCCAATCGCCGTTGAGGTTTGCCAACGAAAGTCTGCGGGCTCAGTGCTTTGGATCAACTCTTCATCAACCTGCTGAACGGCCTGTCGTCCGGGCTGCTGCTGTTCATGCTCAGCTCGGGCCTGACGCTGATCTTCAGCATGATGGGCGTGCTGAACTTCGCCCATGCCAGCTTCTACATGGTGGGCGCCTACGTCGCCTACTCGCTGGTGGGCGTCGTCGGCTTCTGGCCGGCGCTGCTGCTGGCGCCGCTGCTCGTGGGGCTTCTCGGGGCCGGCTTCGAGCGCGTGGCGCTGCGGCGCGTGCACAAGTTCGGCCATGTGCCGGAGCTGCTCATTACCTTCGGCCTGTCCTACGTGATCCTGGAACTGGTGCAGCTGATCTGGGGCCGAACGGCCGTGCCGTTCACGCCGCCCGAGGCGCTGCAGGGTTCGGCCTTCACGCTCATCACGGCGCCGGGGCAGGGCATGTCCTTCGTGCTGGGCAAGGCGGCGCCGGAGCTCTGCACGGCGGCGCTGTGCTCCACCTTCCCGATGACGCGTGCGTTCATGATGCTGGTGGCGCTGCTGATGCTGCTGGGCCTGTGGCTGCTGCTGACGCGCACCCGTGTGGGCCTGGTCATCCAGGCGGCGCTGACGCATCCCGAGATGGTGGAGGCGCTCGGCCACAACGTGCCGCGCGTGCTGATGCTGGTGTTCGGCAGCGGCTGCGCGCTGGCGGCGCTGGCGGGCGTCATCGGCGGCATCACCTTCGTCACCGAGCCCAACATGGCCATCATCGTGGGTTCCATCATCTTCGTGGTGGTGGTGGTGGGCGGCATCGGCTCGCTGGCGGGCGCCTTCGTCGGCTCCCTCGTCATCGGCCTGCTGCAGACGCTGCCGCTGACGGTGGACGCGTCGCTGGCTTCGGCGCTGACCGCCATGGGCATGACCGTCACGCCCGACACGCCCGGCTACCCGGTGCTGCGCCTGGCGCTGAAGGACGTGGCGCAGATCCTGCCCTACCTGCTGATGGTGCTGATCCTGATCTTCCGGCCCAAGGGCCTGCTGGGTACGCGGGAAGACTGATGAGCCAAGCCAAGGAATTCCACTTCAAGCCGCTCAACGTCGGGCGCTGGTTCATCTGGGGGCTGTTTGCGCTGATGCTCTTCGTCGCGCCGCGCATCTGGACCAGTGGCCTGGCCCAGACCATGCTCACGCAGATGGGCATCGGCATCATCGCCTGCCTCGCCTACAACATCCTGCTGGGGCAGGGTGGCATGCTGAGCTTCGGCCATGCCATCTACAGCGGCATGGGTGCCTTCCTCGCCATCCATGCGTTGAACATGGCGGGTGCCGGCACGCTGGGCCTGCCGGTCAGCCTGATCCCGCTGGTGGGTGGGCTGGCCGGCCTGGTGTTTGCCGCACTGCTGGGTTACGTGTCGACGAAGAAGGCCGGCACGCCGTTCGCGATGATCACGCTGGGTATTGGCGAGCTGGTGTTCGCGCTGGCGCTGATGCTGCCCGAGTTCTCGGGCGGCGAGGGCGGCGTGTCGAGCAACCGGGTCATCGGCCAGGCGGTGCTGGGCATCACGTTCGGGCCGCAGATCCAGGTCTACTACCTCGTGGCCATCTACTGCTTCATCTGCACGGCGGCCATGTTCGCGCTGACGCGCACGCCGCTGGGCCGCATGCTCAATGCGGTGCGCGACAACCCCGAGCGCGTCGAGTTCGTCGGCTACGACACGCACTGGGTGCGCTTCATGGCCTTCACGATCTCGGGCTTCTTCGCCGGCATCGCGGGTGGCCTGGGCGCCATCAACACCGAGATCGTCAACGGCGAGGTGATGCATGCCTCGCGCTCGGGCGCCTACCTGCTGTTCACCTTCCTGGGCGGCGCGACCTTCTTCTTCGGCCCCATCATCGGCGCGGTGCTGATGGTCATCTGCGGCGTGCTGCTGTCGGAGTTGACCAAGGCCTGGCTGCTGTACCTGGGCCTGATCTTCCTGTTCATGGTCATGTACGCGCCGGGCGGCTTTGCCAGCCTGATCCTGATGAACCTGCGCGTGGCGGCGTTTGGCAAGCTGAGCAAGCTCTGGACCTCCTACCTCGCGCTGGCCGGCACGGCCCTGGCGGCGCTGGTGGGCGCGGCCACGATGATCGAGATGGTCTACCACCGCCAGCTCAACGAGGCGCTGGGCCCCGAGCTGCGATTCATGGGCGCGACGCTGAACAGCGCCGGCGTGGACGCCTGGTTCGGCGCCAGCTTCCTCGTCGTCGTCGGCGTGGCCCTGTTCGAACTGGTGCGCCGCCAGTATGTTCACGAGTGGGGCGAGGTCCAGGAGGACATCGAGAAGGAAATCAAACGCAGGGAGGCGCTATGAGCTTCGCGCTGGAACTGCGCGACGTGCGCAAGAGCTTCGGCAAGAGCGAGATCATCCGCGGCGCCAACCTGGCCGTGCAGGCCGGCGAGCGCGTGGCGATCATCGGCCCCAACGGCGCGGGCAAGAGCACGCTGTTCAACCTGATCAGCGGCCGCTTCGCACCCACGTCGGGCGAGATCCACCTGCATGGCCGGCGTATCGACGGCAGCAAGCCCTACGAGATCAACCGGCAAGGCCTGTCGCGCAGCTTCCAGGTCTCCAATCTGTTCACGCGGCTGAGCGTGTTCGAGAACATCCGCTGCGCCGTGCTGTGGAGCCTGGGGCACCGCTATGCGTTCTGGAAGTTCCTTGCCGACCTGGACGATGCCAACGACCGCACCGAGCAGATCCTGGAGATGATCAAGCTCGACAAGAAGCGCGACGTGCTGGCCATGAACCTCACCTACGCCGAGGCCCGGGCGCTGGAGATCGGCATCACCATCGCCGGCGGTTCCAGCGTCATCCTGCTGGACGAGCCCACGGCCGGCATGAGCAAGAGCGAGACCCAGCGCTTCATCCAGCTCATCCGCGACGTGACGGAGGGCAAGACCTTGCTGACCGTGGAGCACGACATGGGCGTGGTGTTCGGGCTGGCCGACAAGATCGCGGTGCTGGTGTACGGCGAGGTCATCGCCTTCGACACGCCCGACGCGGTGCGCGCCAACGCGCGCGTGCAGGAGGCCTACCTGGGCTCCGTGCTGGCAGAAACTCAGGCGGCGGCGGCATGACCGAAGGCAGACTCCTCCAGCTGGACAACGTCCACGCGTTCTACGGCAAGAGCCATGTGCTGCATGGCGTCAGCATGCAGGTGCGGCCGGGCGAGATCGTCAGCCTGCTGGGGCGCAACGGCGCCGGCCGCTCCACGACGGTCAAGACCATCATGGGCCAGGTCGACGCCAAGGGCTCCGTGCTGTGGGGCGGGCAGGAGCTGGTGGGCCGCAAGGCCTACGAGATCGCCCACATGGGCCTGGGCTACGTGCCGGAGAACCGTGACATCTTTCCCAAGCTCACGGTGCATCAGAACCTGTTGCTGGGAGAGAAGACCCGCAACAAGAGTTCGCGCTGGAGCTTCGACGACATGTACCGCATGTTCCCGCGGCTCAAGGAGCGCCAGCACACCGAAGCCGGCGTGCTGTCGGGCGGGGAGCAGCAGATGCTGACGCTGTGCCGCACGCTGATGGGCGACCCGGACCTCATCATGATCGACGAACCCACCGAGGGCCTCGCGCCCAAGATCGTCGAGCTGGTGGCGGAGTACCTCAAGACGCTGAAGGAGCGCGGCATCGCGGTGCTGCTCGTCGAGCAGAAGCTGGCCATCGCGCTGGAGATTTCCGAGCGCTGCTACGTGATGGGCCACGGCCGCATCGTCTTCGAGGGCAGCCCGGCCGAGCTCCGCGCCAACGCCTACGTCCGCAAGGAGTGGCTGGAGGTGTGAGGCGGCGGCCCCGGGGCGGCGCTCAGGCGCCCTGCCGCGTCGCCAGGTTGCGCTGGGCCGCGGCGGCCAGGTCGGTGCCCGTGGAGCCGTCCTCCGGGAAGACGGCCTCGCCGACGGCCACCGCCAAATAGGCCAGCCGGCCCTCCCACTCGTAGGCCCCCGTGAGCGTCTGGCGGAGCCTGTGCGCCACGATTTCGGCTTCCGGGCGCCCGGCACCCGGCAGCAGCACGGCAAAGCCGTGCACGCCCACCTGGACGACCTCATCGGTGCTGCGCACCCGGTTGCGCGCTCGCAGGCTGGCCGTGCGCATCAGTTCCTCCGTCACGTCGCACACGGGCGTGGCGGGAGGAGGCAGTGGATCGAGTTCGATCCACAGCAGGGCCAGCCGTTCACCCGCGCGCCGGCACCGGACCAGCCGGCGCGACAGGTGGGGTGCAAGCTCCGACAGCGATGCCGACCGGGGCAGCGTGGGCGCATGGCTGTCGCGGCCGATCGGGCGGGCATCCTGCGGAACGAGATAGGTGACGGACATGTGGGCTCCAGAGACATGGGCCTCGCCCGCCGCTGGGGCAGTTCACGATGGCCTTCAAGCTCTAGAACGCAGCCGCGCCCGCCAACCCGACATCGCAGCGAAAAAAACTTCGGAAGGCGGCCAGGGGAGCGTTTGCCATGCCTGTTCCGCGCGTGCCGGCCGCTAGAGTGCGTCCGGTGCAAGAGATCACCCAACTATTGAGCGCAGCTCGTGCCGGGGACCGGGCCGCCGCGGACGAGGTCGTGGGCCGGCTGTATGCCGACCTCCAGCGCCTGGCACGCAGCCACATGCGCCGTTCGGGCGACTTCACGCTGCTGGACACCCAGGCCCTGGTGCACGAGGCCTGGCTGCGTCTTGACCGGGCACCGGGCGCGGAGTTCCCGGACCGGCAGCACTTTTTTGCCTATGTCGCGCGCGCCATGCGCAGCGTGGTCATCGACCTCCTGCGGGCCCGGCGGGCCGAGCGGCGCGGCGGCGGCGTGCAGGCGCTGACCTTGAACACCGCCATCGCCGAGCTTGCGCCCCAGGACGAAGACCACGTGCTGCGCGTGCACGAGGCGCTGGACGAACTGGCGCAGCTGGAGCCACGCCTGGCCCAGATCGTGGAGATGCGCTACTTCGGCGGCCTGCTGGAGCAGGAGATCGCCCAGGCTCTGGGCGTGACCGAACGCACCGTGCAGCGCGACTGGCGAAAGGCGAAGCTGTTCCTCGCGATGAACCTCAAGAGCTGAGCCCACCGAACGCCGACCGATCGCCATGGACGACCTGAACAAGCAACGCTGGATGGTGTTGAGCCCGCTGCTGGACGAGCTGCTGGATCTGGACGAGCCCGCGCGCCAGCAGCGTCTGGCCGCCATCCGCCTCCAGGACGCCGTGCTGGCGGATGACCTGCAGCGGCTGCTGGCCGAGGACGAGGCGTTGCAGGGCGCCGGCTTCCTGGCCCAGCCGGCGGCCGAGCAGCTGCACCTCGGCGCGGCGGCGCACGAAGCGCCACCCGATCTGGCCGGCCAGCCGCTGGGGCCCTATGTGCTGGAGCGTGAGCTGGGGCAGGGCGGCATGGGCGCCGTCTGGCTTGCGCGTCGCGCGGACGGCCGGTTCGAGGGGCAGGTGGCGGTCAAGTTCCTCAAGGCCGCGCTGTTCGGCGGTGGCGACGGCGGGCGCTTCGCCCGTGAGGGCCAGATCCTGGCGCGGCTGTCGCATCCCCACATCGCCCGGCTGCTGGACGCGGGCCTGTACCAGGGCAGCCAGCCCTACCTGGTGCTGGAGTATGTGGATGGCCGGCCCATCGACATCTATTGCCGCGAGCAGGCGCTGGACCTCGAGGCCCGCGTGCGCCTGTTCCTGGAGGTGCTTGCCGCCGTCGCCCACGCGCATGCGCGGCTGATCCTGCACCGTGACCTCAAGCCCAGCAACATCCTCGTGACCGCCGCAGGCGAGGTGAAGCTGCTGGACTTCGGCATCGCCAAGCTGCTGGACGACGCCAGCCAGGGCGAGGCGGCCGAGCTGACCCAGATCGCCGGCAATGCCTACACGCCCCAGTACGCGGCGCCGGAGCAGGTGCAGCAGGCCGAAGTGACGACCGCGACGGACGTCTACGCGCTGGGCGTGCTGTTGTACCAACTGCTCGGCGGCGGCCATCCGACGGCTGCCGACACGCAGATGCGGCTGGATCTGCTCAGGGCCGTGGTCGAGCAGGTGCCGCGCCGGCTCTCGGAGGCGGCGCGGCAGGGCGACGACCCGCAGCTGTCCCGCCAGGCCCGCCAGCTGCGCGGCGACCTGGACACCATCGTCGCCAAGGCGCTGAAGAAGCAGCCGGTCGAGCGCTACCCCAACGCCGAGGCGCTGGCCGACGACCTGCAGCGCTGGTTGGTTCACGAGCCCATCAGCGCGCGGCCTGACAGCCGGTGGTACGTGCTGGGCCGCTTCGTGCGGCGCCACCGTCTTGCCGTGGCAGCCGGGACGGTCGCCGTGCTGCTGCTGGTGGCCTCCACGGCCACCAGCCTGCTGCAGGCCCGGCGCGCCGAGGCTGCCGAGCACCAGGCCCAGGCCCGGCGCCAGCAGGCCGAGGACCTGCTCAGCTACATGCTCGGCGAGTTCGCCGACAAGCTGCGCCCCATCGGGCGGCTGGAGCTGCTGGACAGCGTCGGCAGCAAGGCGCTGGACCACCTGGCCGCCGAGCTGCCGAGCAGCGCGCAGGAGCGCCTCAACCGGGCAAAGGCGCTGACGGTGGTGGGCGAGGTGCGGGTGACGCGGCGTGACCTGGACGCCGCGCTCGCGCCGCTGCAGTCCGCCAGGACGTTGCTCAAGGGCGACCCGCCCGCGGCGGTCAGCGTTGCCGAATGGCGCAAGGCCCAGGGCGCGGCGGACTTCTGGGTGGGGCAGGCCCAGTACCTCAAGCGCGACTTCCCGGCGGCCATCGAGGCCTGGGAGGCATATCGCGACGCTGCCGAGCACTGGCTCGAGGCGCACCCGCAGGACGCAGAGGCCCGCATCGAACTGTCCTATGCGCACACCAACCTGGGCAGTGCGGCGCTGGAGGACGGCCGGCTGCACGAGGCGGAGCAGGCTTTCGACCAGTCCATCGCGCTCAAGCGCAAGGCCTTGATCGGCATGGCCGCGGAGCGCCGCCCCGCCGCCGTCGCCGAACTCGCCAACAGCATGAGTTGGGCCGGCACCGTGCGTGCATGGCAGGGCGAGTTCGGCGTGGCGCTGACGCTGTTTCGCGAGGCCGTCTCGGAGATCGCCGAGGTGCGCCGCGCCAAGCCGGGTGAGGGCGTGTGGGCCTATCGCGAAGGCACCCTGCGCCGCTGGGGTGGCGGCGTGCTGCTGGCCATGGGCGACCGGGTCCAGGCGCGGGCCGAGCTCGGCCTGGCTCTGCAGTTGCTGCGGGCCGCGGTGGCACTGGATGGGAGCAATCAGTCCTGGCGCGGTGACCTGCTTGCGGCCGAATTGCTGGCCCTGGAAGCCGATGCCTCGATGGCCGCCGCGCCGCGTCGCGCCCAGCTCGATGCCATCCGCCAGGGGCTGGCGCGTGTCGAGGCTGCCGGCGGCGCCGCGATGCGCGTGCGGCGCCTGCCCGATCAGGCGCGCTGGGCCCGGCTGTATTCGAGCCTGCCGGACGTGGCGCCCGGCGCGCGGCGCGAACTGCTGGTGCAGGCGCGTCAGCAGGTGCTGGGTGGGCTGAAGAGCCGCAGCAGCGATCTGCGCCTGGCGCATGCGCTGGCCCAGCTCGATCAGGCGCTGCTGGCGGCCAGCGCGGGGAACGCGGCAGCGCTGGCCGCTAACTGCGCCATGCTGCTGCCCGAGCGCGAGAACTGGCGGGCTTTTGTCCGTGTGGATTACGAGATCACCGAGGCCTGGATTGCGGCCCAATCATGCCCGGGACGGGCCTCGGCCGAGGCCACGGCCCAGGACCGTGCCTGGCTGGACAGCCGTCGCTGAAGCAGCCGCGCCACGCAATCAATCTTCTGGAGCGTTCTCTTGAGCAACATCTACTACGTGCAGTCCAGCATCAATCCGAACGGGCTGTTCGCCGACTGCAGCTACTTCTACGACCAGGCCGGCACGAAGCCGGTCCCCGAGGGGCGGCTGTCCATCCCGCTGGCCGCGGGCGGCTGCGAATTTGCCAAGACCGACGGCTCGGAGCTCGTCCTCCTGGGGGCAACCTACAAGACGCTGGGCAGCCCGCCCTACATGACCGACGGCAATTTCAGCGCGGCCGACGAGCAGGGCATCGTGACCGTCAGCATGCCCACCTCCAGGGTGGTCATCAAGGGCGTGATCCTGTTGTTCTCCAACCCCGGCGTGGTGGATTCGCTCTATGCCAGCAGTGACCCGGAAGTGATCAACGACAACTGATCGCTTCAGCGCTCGGTGCGCGTGCTGCGCTGGCGCACGAAATCGTGTGCCATGGGGGAATCGGGTTGCAGGCGCAGCCCGATGTAGAGCTCCTGGCGGCGTTCGGCGATCTGCGCGCGCAGCCGCGCGGCCATGATGTCCAGCGGGCGCATGCCGCCGGTCTCGGCGCGCTCGACGGCGATGCGCAGCTCATGCATCTGCTGGGCCTGCAGCACCGCCGTCTGCGCCTGCACGATGCGGATGCGGCCCTGCACCATGTGCTCGCACAGACCCAGCCAGGCCCGCACGGCATCGGCGGGGCCGCCGATGACCTTCTCGGGCAACTCGCCGGCCGCCAGCAGCAAGGCCTCGAGCCGGTGGCGGTCGCCGCCGGCGTAGGCGTCGTTGACGATCATCATGCGCTGCTCGCAGACCTCCCGTTCGGGGCCGGACGGCGCCAGGTCGGGGTGAAAGCGCATGGCCGCGCGCCGGTACAGCGTCTTCAGGCTGGGCGGCGGCAGGTCGGTCATGGGGCCCGTGGGCTCGGGGGGCAGCGGCGTCGCGTCCGGCAGGGCGGGGACGTCGGGCCAGGCCTTGGCGCGCGGCGAGGCGGGCAACGGCACCTCCACGCCCTGGCGCTTCAGCGCATCGGACAGCACGGCCGTGGCCTGGTGGAGCTGGGCCTCCAGCTCGTCGAGCTCGCGCATCAGCGGGCCCAGCGTCTCCAGGTAGCGCTGGCGAAAGCCCAGCAGCTTGGCGCGGGCGCCGTCATGGTCGGCCTCCAGCTCGGCGAGATAGCGCTGCAGAACCTGCAGTTGTTCGCGCCTTCGCGTCAGCTCGTGCCTTGTGATCGCCATGCTCGCCATGGGCGGCAATTCTGCCTGGGCCCGATGTGGGAACGGCCCGGAAATGCTGGTTTCTCGGGCCGTTCTGTACCGGATTTACCCGGCTTTTACTGGGATGCGGCCGATGCCGGCGCCTCGCTCATGCTGGCGGCCGGCTCGGCCGGGGCCGCAGCTGCGGCTGCGGCGCTGGCCTGCGTCGGCTCCGGCGCGTGGCTGCCGGCCGTCATGGGCAGCAGCGGCACGATGAGCAGCGCCACGATGTTGATGATCTTGATCAGCGGGTTGACGGCCGGGCCGGCGGTGTCCTTGTAGGGGTCGCCCACGGTGTCGCCGGTGACGGCGGCCTTGTGCGCCTCGCTGCCCTTCTTGTGCAGCACGCCCTTGTCGTCGGTGAAGCCTTCCTCGATGAGCTTCTTGGCGTTGTCCCAGGCGCCGCCGCCCGTGCACATCGAGATGCCCACGAACAGGCCGGTCACGATGGTGCCCATCAGCAGCCCGCCCAGCGCGGCCGGGCCCAGCACCATGCCCACGATGATGGGCGCAGCCACCGGCAGCAGCGACGGCACGATCATTTCCTTGATCGCGGCGGTGGTCAGCATGTCGACCGCGGCGCTGTAGTCGGGCTTGCGCTGGCCGGCCATGATGGCGCCGTCGGCGAACTGCTTGCGCACCTCGACCACCACGGCACCGGCTGCGCGGCCCACGGCTTCCATCGCCATGGCGCCGAACAGGTAGGGGATCAGGCCGCCGATGAAGAGGCCCAGGATCACCTTGTGGTCCGACAGGCTGAAGTCGACGTGCATGCCGCGCGCTTCCAGCGCGTGCGTGTAGTCGGCGAACAGCACCAGCGCGGCGAGGCCGGCGGAGCCGATCGCGTAGCCCTTGGTGACGGCCTTGGTGGTGTTGCCCACGGCGTCCAGCGGGTCGGTGACGTCGCGCACGCTCTCCGGCAGCTCGCTCATCTCGGCAATGCCGCCGGCGTTGTCGGTGATGGGGCCGTAGGCGTCCAGCGCGACGATGATGCCGGCCATGCTGAGCATGGACGTGGCGGCGACGGCGATGCCGTACAGGCCGGCCAGCGCGTAGGCGGAGTAGATGGCCGCGCAGACGAAGAGCACCGGCCAGGCGGTGGACTTCATCGACACGCCCAGGCCGGCGATGACGTTGGTGCCGTGGCCGGTGGTGGAGGCCTGCGCGACGTGCTGCACCGGGTGGTATTGCGTGCCGGTGTAGTACTCGGTGACCCAGACCATGGCGGCCGTCAGCACCAGGCCCACGGCGCAGGCGCCGAACAGGGCCATCGCGGTGGTCGTGCCGCCGCCGGTCAGCTCGATGGCGCCGGGGAACATCGCCCTGGTGACGAAGAAGAACGCGACCAGGCTGAGCACGCCCGCCACGATCAGGCCCTTGTACAGCGCCGGCATCACGTTCTTCATGCCGGGGCTGGCCTTCACGAAGAGGCAGCCGATGATGGACGCGATGATGGACACGCCGCCCAGTGCCAGCGGATACACCACGCCGGCCATGGCGCTGGAGCCGGTGACCATCAGCGCGCCGAGCGCCATCGCGGCGATCAGCGTGACGGCATAGGTCTCGAACAGGTCGGCGGCCATGCCGGCGCAGTCGCCGACGTTGTCGCCCACGTTGTCGGCGATGACGGCCGGGTTGCGCGGGTCGTCCTCGGGGATGCCGGCCTCGACCTTGCCGACCAGGTCGGCGCCGACGTCGGCGCCCTTGGTGAAGATGCCGCCCCCCAGGCGGGCGAAGATGGAGATCAGCGACGAGCCGAAGGCCAGGCCCAGCATGGGCTTGAGCGCCGTGCTGTCATGCCCGCCGCCGATGGCCAGGTAGAAGCCGCCCACGCCCAGCAGGCCCAGCCCCACCACCAGCATGCCGGTGATGGCGCCGCCCTTGAAGGCCACGTCCAGCGCCGGGCCGATGCCCTTGGAGGCAGCCTGCGCGGTGCGCACGTTGGCGCGCACCGAGATGTTCATGCCGATGAAGCCGCAGATGCCCGACAGCACCGCGCCGATGACGAAGCCGATGGCCGTCGTGTGCCCCAAGCCCGACACCGCGATCGCGATGGCGAGCACGACGCCCACGATGGCGATGGTGCGGTATTGCCGCCCGAGGTAGGCCGCCGCCCCCTGCTGGATCGCCGCGGCGATCTCCTGCATTCGGGCGTTGCCGGCGTCCTGACTCAGGATCCAGCTTCGTTGGATGAAGCCATAGAGAACGGCCGCGAGGCCGCAGGCCAGCGCGAAATACAGCGCCACTTCCGTCGACATGTATGAGTCTCCTGTTGAGCGTGTGATCCATCGCCCTGGGCAGGGTAGGCCTGGGCTTGCCGGCTGAGCTTAAGGGGCGGGTTTGACGCCGAGGTTGCGCGTTTACCAGCGTTGTTCGGGAAATCTAGAATGCGGGTTTTCCTTAGCCCTAGAAGACGACCATGAGCCTGCACAACGTGTCCCCCGGCGCCAAGGCGCCCGATGAATTCAACGTCATCATCGAGATCCCGATGAATGCCGACCCGATCAAGTACGAAGTCGACAAGGAGACCGGCGCGCTGTTCGTCGACCGGTTCCTGACCACGCCGATGTACTACCCCTGCAACTACGGCTACATCCCCCGCACGCTGGCGGACGATGGCGACCCGGTGGACGTGCTGGTCATCACCCCTTTCGCGCTGACGCCCGGCGTGGTCGTGACCTGCCGGCCGCTGGGCGTGCTGATGATGGACGACGAGGCGGGCGGCGACGCCAAGCTGCTGGCCGTGCCGACGAACAAGATCCTGCCCATGTACAGCCACTGGGAAAAGATCGAGGACGTGAACCAGATGCGCCTGAAGGCCATCCAGCACTTCTTCGAGCACTACAAGGACCTGGAGCCGAACAAGTGGGTCAAGGTCAAGGGCTGGGAAGGCCCGGAGAAGGCCAAGTCGGAAATCACCGAAGGCATGGCCAATTACGCCAAGACGCTGCAGAAGTAAGTCCGTCGCGCTGGTTCAGGAAGACGCCGCATCCGCGGCGTCTTTTGCTTTGAAGGGAGCGTGTTCGCCCAGCTCGCCGATGTAGCCCGCCATCGCCTCGCCCTCGCGGGCCAGGAAATCGCCCACCGCATCGGCGAAGGCCGGATGGGCCAGCCAGTGGCTGGAGGCGGTCGGCGTGGGCATCAGGCCGCGGGCCATCTTGTGCTCGCCCTGGGCGCCGCCCTCGAAGCGCTGGTAGCCGTGGGCCATGCACCAGGCGAGCGGCTGGTAGTAGCAGGCGTCGAAGTGCAGGTTGGGGATGTGCTCGGTCGCGCCCCAGTAGCGGCCGAAGGCGGCGCGGCGCTCGGGGTCCAGCGCGATCAGCGATGCCGCGACGCGCTCGCCTCCACGCAGCGCCGTGAACATCAGCCAGTGCTCGGGCATGTCGCCGGCCATGCGGGCGAAGAAGTCGCGGCTGAGGTAGGGCGTGCTGCGGTGCTCGCGGTAGGTCTGGCAATAGCAGCGGTAGAAGTAGTCCCAGTCCTCGGGCCGGATGTCGCGGCCCTGCCGGGCCTCGAAGGCCACGCCCGCCTCGCGCACGCGGCGCTGCTCCTGCTGGATCTTCTTGCGCTTGTCGCGCTGCAGCCGGGCCAGGAAGGCGGCGAAGTCGGCATCGCCCTCGGCCATCCAGTGGAACTGCACGCCGCTGCGGGCCATGCAGCCGGCGGCCGCCAGCGCCGCCTGGTCGGCCTCGTCGCCGAACAGCACGTGCAGGGACGAGGCCTCGGCCTCCCGCGCCAGCGCGCTCAAGGCCTGGGCCAGCAGCGCACGCGCCTCGTCATCCACGGCCAGCAGCCGGCTGCCCGGCACCGGCGTGAAGGGCACGGCCACCAGCAGCTTGGGGTAGTAGGCGAGGCCGTGGCGCTGGTAGGCATCGGCCCAGGCCCAGTCGAACACGTATTCGCCGTAGCTGTGGGATTTCAGCCAGGCCGGGCAGGCCGCCAGCAGCGTGTCGCCGCGCCACAGCGAGACGAACTGCGGCCGCCAGCCGGTGCCCTCCACGGCGCTGCCGCTGGCGTGCAGCGCGCGCAGATAGGCCAGGCGCATGAACGGGGTGGGTCGGGCCTGGGTGGCGAGCAGCGCGTCCCATGGGCTTTCGGGCAGGGCTTCGGGTGAGTCGTCGACCCGAATGACAATGCCGGTCTCGTGTTCTGAATCGCTGTCGCCCATGCCCTCGCCCTTGAAGATTGCCCTGGCCCAGATGAACGTCGTCGTCGGCGATCTGGCGGGCAATGCGGACCGCATCATTGCCCAAGCGCGCGCGGCGCATGCGGCTGGGGTTGATCTGCTCGTCACGCCCGAGCTGGCGCTGTGCGGCTATCCGCCCGAAGACCTGCTGCTGCGCCCGGCGTTTCTCGCCGCCTGCGACGAGCAGTTGCGCCGCATCGCCGCCGAGCTGGCGGCTTGCGCGGGGCTGCAGGTCGTCGTCGGCCACCCGCTGGCGCGCGAGGACGGCATCGTGCGCGAGCGCAGCTGGTCGCTGCCGCCCTGCCTGAACGCGGCCTCGGTGCTGGCCGCCGGCCAGGTGACGCAGACCTACGCCAAGCGCGAGCTGCCCAACTACCAGGTCTTCGACGAGCGCCGCTACTTCCATTCGGGCCGCGACGCGGGGCTGGGCCCGGTGGTCTTTGACGTGCGTGGGCTCAAGGTCGGCCTGCTGATCTGCGAGGACGCCTGGTTCGACGAGCCCGCCGCCGCCGCCCAGGCCGCGGGCGCCGAGCTGCTGTGCGTCATCAACGCCTCGCCCTTCCATGTCGGCAAGGTCGAGGAGCGCGAGGCCCGCATGGCCGAGCGTGCCCGCGCCTCGGGCCTGCCGCTGGTGTATGCCCACCTCGTGGGCGGGCAGGACGAGATGGTCTTCGACGGCGCGTCCTTCGCGGTGCAGGCCGACGGCGTGCTGGCCGCGCGGGCACCGATGTTCGAGGAGGCCCTGGCCGTCATCGAGGTCGACGCGGCGCGCCGCCTGAGCGGCCCCATCGCCCCCCTGCCGGAGATGGAAGCCCAGGTCTGGCAGGCACTGGTGATCGGCGTGCGCGACTACCTCGGCAAGAACGGCTTCCCCGGCGCCATCCTCGGCCTGTCGGGCGGCATCGACTCGGCCCTGGTGCTGGCCATCGCGGTCGACGCGGTGGGTGCCGACAGGGTGAGGGCGGTCATGATGCCGTCGCCCTACACGGCCGACATCTCCTGGATCGACGCCCGTGACATGGCCGAGCGCCTGAACGTGCGCTACGACGAGATGAGCATCGTGCCGATGTTCGATGCCTTCAACGCGACGCTGGCGCACGAGTTCAGGGGCCTGCCGCTGGACGCGACGGAGGAGAACATCCAGGCGCGCATCCGCGGCACGCTGCTGATGGCCTTGTCCAACAAGTTCGGCAGCATCGTGCTGACGACCGGCAACAAGAGCGAGATGGCCACCGGCTACTGCACGCTCTACGGCGACATGGCGGGCGGCTTCGCCGTCATCAAGGACGTGGCCAAGACCCTGGTGTTCCGGCTTGCGCGCTGGCGCAATGCCCAGGGTGCCGAGATCATTCCCGAGCGCATCATCACCCGCCCGCCTTCGGCCGAACTGCGGCCCGACCAGAAGGACGAGGACAGCCTGCCCCCCTATGACGTGCTGGACGCCATCCTGGTCCGCTACATGGAGCAGGACCAGTCCATCGCCGACATCGTTGCGGCCGGCTTCAGGCCCGAGGACGTCGAGCGCGTGACGCGGCTGATCAAGATCAACGAGTACAAGCGCCGCCAGGCGCCGGTGGGCATACGCATCACCCATCGCGGCTTCGGCAGGGACTGGCGCTACCCCATCACCTCCAGGTTCCGTGCGTAAACTCGGACCAGTCAACCGGAGTAGCGCCATGAAACAGATCACCGCCATCATCAAACCCTTCAAGCTCGATGAGGTCCGCGAAGCGCTGGCCGAGGTGGGCGCCTCGGGGTTGACGGTCACCGAGGTCAAGGGCTTCGGCCGCCAGAAAGGCCACACGGAGCTCTACCGCGGCGCCGAGTACGTCGTCGACTTCCTGCCCAAGGTGAAGGTCGAGGTCGTCGTGAAGGACGACGAGGTCGACCGCTGCATCGACGCCATCCTGAAGGCCGCCAAGACCGGCAAGATCGGCGACGGCAAGATCTTCGTCGTGCCGGTGGAGCAGGTCATCCGCATCCGTACCGGCGAGACGGACGAGGCCGCCGTCTAGCGCGCCGTGAAGGCCAGCTTCGCGCCCAGCGCCACGAAGGTGGCCGCGAAGCTGCGCCGCAGCCAGGCCATCGTCGTCGGGCTGCCCAGCACCTGCTCGCGCATGCGCGCCGCGAAAGCACCATAGAGCGCAAAGACACCGAAGGTCATGGCCATGAAGATGGCCGACAGTTGCAGCATCGCCAGCGTCGGTGCCGCGTCGTCCCTGGCGATGAACTGCGGCAGGAAGGCCAGGAAGAACATCGACAGCTTGGGGTTGAGCAGGTTCACGAGCACGGCGTGCCGGATGACCTGTGCATCGGAGCGTTCGGCGCCGTCGGGCTCGATCCTCAACACCCCCTGCTCGCGCCACGTCATCCATGCGACGTGCAGCAGGTAGGCGACGCCCGCGAACTTCATCGTCTCGAATGCCAGGCTGCTGGCATGCAGCAGCGCAGCCAGGCCGGTCACCGCGGCCAGCATGTGGGGCACGATGCCCAGGGTGCAGCCCAGGGCCGCGACCGCGGCCGTGCGCGTGCCGCGCGACAGGCCGGTGGCGATGGTCACCGCCGCGCCCGTGCCTGGCGAGGCGACGACCAGCAGCGAGACGATCAGGAATTCGAGGTTCATGCTGACGCTCCGTGAAGGGGCGCCCATGCTGCGGCGCCCGCGGGGCCGCGGCTTGAATGAAATTTCAGCGGCGTATGCAGGCCCCGGGCGTGAAGCCGTAGCTGCGCACGAAGCAGCGCGTCATGTGGCTCTGGTCCGCGAAGCCGCTGGCCGCGGCGGCGTCGGCCAGCGGCATGCCGGAGCGCACGAGCTGACGGGCGCGCTGCACGCGGCGTTGCAGCCGGTAGGCATGGGGTGGCAGGCCGGTCAGCCGCGAGAAGGCCCTCAGGAACTGGTAGCGGCTCAGGCCCGCATCGGCCGCCATCGCGGCCAGCGTCGCTTCGGCGGCCGGGTCGTCGTCGATGCGCTCGCGCGCCGCCGCTACCCCGGCGTTGGCCGCGACGCGCGTGGCGGCGGGCTTCAGCAGCCCGGCCACCAGGGCCAGCAACCCCGCCTCGGCGCGCAGCGCCTCAGCGCTGGCCGTGACTGCGTCGAAGAGCGCCCGAAAGCGGGCCGCGAGCATGCCGTCGCGCAGGACGGGCGCCGTGAACTCGAAGGTGGCGCCGGGCGAGACGCCGTCGGCTGCGTCCCGCATCAGGGCCGGGTCGAGGTAGAGCATGCGCCAGCGTCGCCCGTTCGCGTCCAGGGGCATGCCGTCGTGCACTTCGCCAGGGTTGACGGTGATGACGTCGCCGGCACCTGCCTCGACGAGGCCGTGCCCGCTGGCCGATTTCTGCGAGCCACGCTCGATGAGCCCGATGCCGAACTCGTCATGCGTATGCCGGCCGAAGGCCAGCGCCGAGTCGGCCGCGACGGCCTGGATGCCGTCGACGTGGCTGGGGATCAGCGTGAAACCGCGGGGCAGCATGGCCCCGTACTGTCGCAGGTCAGCGCAGGTGTTGCCAGACTGCGGCGCCCCAGATGCCGGCTGCCAGCACCAGGGCCATCAGCACGGCGGCGCTGGCGATGTCCTTGGCGCGCTTGGACAGTTCGTGCCGCTCGAAGGACACGCGGTCCACGACGGCTTCGATGGCGGAGTTCAGCAGCTCGACGATCAGCACCAGCAGCAGCGAGCCCAGCAGCAGCGCCGCCTGCTCCCAGGTCCTGGCCAGCCAGAACGTCAGCGGCGCGGCGACCACGCACAGCCAGGTCTCCTGGCGGAAGGCGCTTTCGCCCGTGTAGGCGGCCTTGAGGCCGGCCCAGGAGTAGCCGGCGGCATGGATGATGCGATCCAGGCCGGTGCGGCCCTTGTGGGGGTTGCTCATGAGCGCTGCGGAAGCTGGGTGATGACACGCGAACCGCAGATCGCGTCGTGCAGGAATTGTCGTTGCGGATGCAGGCGGGCAATCAGCGCGTAGCCGGCGATGCCGGCAAGCAGGCTGCCGGCAATGGCGCCGCCGCCGTGCAGGCCCAAGGCCCAGACGCTGACCAGCGCCGGCAGAAACCACAGCCAGCTGAAGAGGTAGCGCAGCAGGGCGCGGCCCCAGCCCAGCGGCCGGCCGCCGGCATCGACGACGCGCAGATGCCAGGTCTTCATGGCCAGGGTCTGGCCCGAGCGTGTCCAGAAGCCGACGAAGTACAGGCCGATCACGGTGAACAGCACGGCGCCCATGCCGGCCCGGCCCTCCAGCGCGTGCTGCTGGCGGGTCAGCACCGAGTAGAGGAAGCCGGTGAAGAAGATCACGCCGAAGAGCAGCACGCCTTCGTAGAGGAAGGCCGCGAGGCGTCGCGCCAGGCCGGGGGGCGCGGCGTCAGTCAGGACCGATGCCGTCATGGCTGCGGTGCGGAGGCGGGCTGCGCCTTCTTCAGTGGCAACAGCGTGTGCGGGTCGAGCAGCTTGGGGTCGGACAACCTGACGGAGCCGTTCATCTGGCCACGGGGCTGAGCGAGTTCTCGCGTGATGAGCACCGTGGTCGCGCCGGGCTTGGCCTGGACAAGGGTGCTGGTCACCAGCGTCGGCGGCATCAGTCGGGCCGGCGTGGGGGCGATGCGGGATTTGGGCTGGGTCACCAGCGGCGCGCCGCCCCGTGCCGGTGCCTCGGCCAGCGCCTGGCGACGCGCCATGGCCTTCTCGGCCAGCGCCTTGCGTTCCTCGACCGGAAGAGCCTGGTAGGCCTCCCAGCGCGCCTGCCTCTGCTCGGCGGTCAATTGCCTGGAAACCTGGAAGCTGATGCGGGCGTTCAGGCGCTCCGAACCGCTCAGGAAGGTCCAGTCGCGGATGCGGTCATGAACGCGCTTGATCTCTTCGCCCGACATCGTCGCCAGCGTCGGCGTGGCGCTCAGCCACTTGCTGCGCTGGGTGTCGGAGATCTCGGACCAGTCGCGTTCCAGCGGTGCCAGCAGCGCTTGCTGCTTGGGTGTCAGGTCGCCCCAGGTGGCGGGTGGGGTGCTGAGCGCCGACGGCGCCACCGGTTTGGTCCGCGGGCGCGGCCGGGCGGCGGGTTGAGGGGGCTGCACGGGCAGGACGACGGCGCTGGCGGCGGGTTCCGGGGCAGAGGCCGCTTCTCCCTCCTGCGAAAAAGCAGAAAACCCCGCTGCGCCAAGCAGCAGGGCCACAGAAAGACGGAAAAGGGCGGGCAGCGTCGACGCGGCTCGGGTCATGTGCATCCGGTCATTCTTCCGCATCTCGCAAGAATTCCGAGAAACCCGGGTCGGTGAACGCGGCAGGGGGCAGGCTGTCGCTCAGCAGGGCGGTATCCACCTCGGCGGCCGCTGCGATCTGCTCGTTCTCCTGGCCTTGCTGCATCAACATCAGGCCGGCCACCAGCAGCAGCATCGGCAATGCAGAGATCAGCATGGCCCACAGGCCGCCGCGGCGGCGGCCGGGGCCACCCATGGCACCGAAAGGCCCACCGCCCAGCGCCAGCGTGGGGCCGTTCTGCACCAGCACAGGGCTGGCAACCGCCTGGGGCCTTGCTGTCGCGGCGGCGCGGGCCTGGGCGGCGCGCGCGAGCGCCTGCTCGCGGGCGAAGCGCAGGCGTTCGGTCACGTCATGGGGCAGTACGTCGCTGCGCTCGGTCAGTCCCGCGGCGACGCGCAGGCCGAAGCGCCTGACGCTCGCATCGAGGCGTGCGTCCAGTTCGGCGGAGCTGACGGAAAAATTCGGCGACTTCATAGCGTGATCCCCTTGGCCTTGAGCGCTTTCGCCAATGCATGAACCGCTCGGGAGCAATGCGTCTTGACGCTGCCCTCCGAGCAGCCCATCACGGAAGCGGTCTCGGCTACATCCAGTTCCTCCCAGTAACGCAGCAGGAAGGCTTCGCGTTGACGCGCCGGCAATTGTTCGACTTCCGTCTCGATGCGCTGCAATATCTGCGCCCGGCTGACCTCGTCGGCCGCACTCGAAGCACCCAGGGCGCCGTCCCGGGTCTCCAGGATCTCCAGCAGGTCGAAATCGCCGTCGCCGTCCCCGCCCTCGAAGTCCGACATGTTGGTCATGACGGCATTGCGGGTCTTCTGGCGACGGAAATGGTCCATCGTCGCGTTCGACAGGATGCGCTGGAACAGCAGCGGCAGTTCGGCCGCCGGGCGGTCGAAATAGTTCCCGGCCAGCTTGATCATGGCGTCCTGAACGATGTCCAGGGCTGCATCGTCATCGCGGACGAGGTAGGCCGTGCGCTTGAAGGCGCGGCGGTCCACGGTGCGCAGGAAATCGTTGAGTTCTTTGTCGGTGGCCAAGGCTTGGGGCGGGTCCGGACGGCAGCGCGGATTATGGCATTCGTCTGATACGAAGGCTCAAGCGTTTCGGCCCGGCATAATGCTGCTTCGCACAAAGAGTTAAAGCTCTCACCGTGGCCGCCCGACTGGGGTCCCACCGGTTGATCGCGCAGGTTCCGAATCCGCCTCACGAGGGCGAGAAGAGGGGCACCAATGGTTTTTCGTTAGAGAAATTCACAGAGGTTCGAAAAATGGACATGTCTGCCGCGGAAACGAAGCGCGCCCCCCTGGCGCAGCCGCAATCCTCCCCCCCCAATGCCACCGCGGAGCTCAACGGCTCCGAGATCCTCGTTCGCTGCCTGCAGGCCGAAGGGGTGCGCCATCTCTGGGGTTACCCCGGCGGCGCGGTGCTCTACATTTACGACGCGCTCTACAAGCAGGAGAGCATCCAGCACGTGCTGGTGCGCCATGAGCAGGCCGCCGTGCACGCCGCCGACGGTTTCGCTCGGGCGACCGGCGAGGTGGGTGTGGCGCTGGTCACCTCGGGCCCCGGCGTCACGAATGCCATCACCGGCATCGCGACCGCCTACATGGACTCGATCCCGATGGTCATCATCACGGGTCAGGTCCCCACGCCGGCGATCGGCCTGGACGCCTTCCAGGAGTGCGACACCGTCGGCATCACGCGTCCCATCGTCAAGCACAACTTCCTGGTGAAGGATGTGCGCGACCTGGCTGTGACGCTGAAGAAGGCCTTCCACATCGCCCGCACCGGCCGCCCCGGTCCGGTCGTCGTCGACATCCCCAAGGACGTGTCGCTCGCCAAGACGACGTTCAGCTACCCGGACCGCATCGAGATGCGCTCCTACAACCCGGTCAAGAAGGGCCACAGCGGCCAGATCCGCAAGGCCGTGCAGCTGCTGCTGCAGGCCAAGCGCCCGTACATCTACACCGGCGGCGGCGTCATCCTCGGCGAGGCCACGGCAGAGCTGCGCCAGCTGGTCGACCTGCTGGGCTTTCCCTGCACCAACACGCTGATGGGCCTGGGCGCCATGCCAGGCACCGACCCGCGTTTCCTGGGCATGCTGGGCATGCACGGCACCTACGAGGCCAACATGACCATGCAGCACTGCGACGTGCTGCTGGCCGTGGGCGCGCGCTTCGACGACCGGGTCATCGGCAACCCCAAGCACTTCGGTTCGGTGGAGCGCAAGATCATCCACGTGGACATCGACCCGTCGTCGATCTCCAAGCGCGTGCGCGTCGACATCCCCATCGTGGGCGACGTGAAGGACGTGCTGCAAGAACTGATCGCGCAGATCAAGGAAGCCCAGGCCAGGCCCGACGCGAACGCCGTCAATGCCTGGTGGAACCAGATCAACGAATGGCGCCGCAAGGACTGTCTGGTCTTCAAGGACTCGACCGAGGTCATCAAGCCGCAGATGGTCGTCGACACGTTGTGGAAGCTGACGCGCGACCGCGACACCTACATCACGTCCGACGTGGGCCAGCACCAGATGTGGGCCGCGCAGTACTACAAGTTCGACGAGCCGCGCCGCTGGATCAATTCCGGTGGCCTGGGCACGATGGGCGTGGGCCTGCCCTACGCGATGGGCATCAAGCTGGCCAAGCCGGAGTCGGATGTGTTCTGCATCACCGGCGAGGGCAGCATCCAGATGTGCATCCAGGAGCTGTCGACCTGCTTCCAGTACAAGACGCCGGTCAAGATCGTCTCGCTGAACAACCGCTACCTGGGCATGGTGCGCCAGTGGCAGGAACTCGACTACGAGGGCCGCTACTCGCACAGCTACATGGATGCGCTGCCCAATTTCGTGAAGCTGGCCGAGGCCTACGGCCACGTGGGCATCCTGGTCGAGAAGCCGGGCGACGTGGAGGGCGCACTGAAGGAAGCGATGCGCCTGAAGGACCGCACCGTGTTCCTCGACATCCGCACCGATCCGACCGAGAACGTCTGGCCCATGGTCAAGGCGGGCAAGGGCATTTCCGAGATGCTGCTGGGTTCGGAAGACCTGTGAGCGCCTGAAGCCGAGGGCTCTGGCTGGCGTTACCGCGCCACCCGGGGCTCACGGCGAAAGACGCGATCAGTCCGACATCCTCAGCGATTCCACTCCACTCGAACCCGCAGCCAAGGTCCGGCGGTTACCGCCGCCGGCACTGAAGAGCGCGAAGGACGATCCCCATGAAACACATCATTGCTTTGCTCATCGAGAACGAGCCGGGTGCGCTGTCGCGCGTCGTGGCGCTGTTCTCGGCCCGTGGCTACAACATCGAGAGCCTGACCGTCGCGCCGACGGAAGACGCATCGCTGTCGCGCATGACCATCGTCACCACCGGCAGTGACGAAGTCATCGAGCAGATCACCAAGCACTTGAACCGCCTCATCGAGGTCGTCAAGGTCGTCGACCTGACCGAGGGCAACTACACCGAGCGTGAGCTGATGCTCATCAAGGTGCGTGCCGTCGGCAAGGAGCGCGAGGAGATCAAGCGCACCGCCGACATCTTCCGTGGCCGCGTCATCGACGTCACCGAGAAGACCTACACCATCGAGCTGACCGGCGACGCTGTGAAGCTCGACGCCTTCATCGACGCGATCGACCGCGCGTCCATCCTCGAAACCGTACGGACGGGTGCCAGCGGCATCGGCCGCGGCGAGCGCATCCTGCGCGTCTGATCCGTTCTCACCCCCAACACATCACAGTTTTTTCCTGGAGCGACCCATCATGAACGTCTACTACGACAAGGACGCCGATCTCAGCCTCATCAAGGGCAAGAACGTCACCATCATCGGCTACGGCTCACAAGGCCACGCCCACGCGCAGAACCTGAACGACAGCGGCTGCAAGGTCACCGTCGCGCTGCGTCGCGGCGGCGCATCCTGGTCCAAGGCCGAAGGCGCGGGCCTGAAGGTCGCGGAGATCGCCGAGGCCGTGAAGGCCGCCGACGTGGTCATGATCCTGCTGCCCGACGAGCAGATCGCCGACGTCTACAAGAAGGAAGTCGAGCCCAACATCAAGGAAGGCGCGTCGCTGGCCTTCGCCCACGGTTTCAACGTGCACTACGGCCAGGTGCAGCCGCGCGAAGACCTGGACGTCTGGATGGTCGCCCCCAAGGCCCCCGGCCATACCGTGCGCAACACCTACAAGCAGGGCGGCGGCGTGCCCCACCTGATCGCCGTCTACGCCGACAAGACCGGCAAGGCGCGTGACCTGGCCCTGAGCTATGCCGCAGCCAACGGCGGCGGCAAGGCCGGCATCATCCAGACCTCGTTCCGCGAAGAGACCGAGACCGACCTGTTCGGCGAGCAGGCCGTGCTGTGCGGCGGCGCCGTCGAGCTGATCAAGGCGGGCTTCGAGACGCTGACCGAAGCCGGCTACGCCCCCGAGATGGCTTACTTCGAGTGCCTGCACGAGCTCAAGCTCATCGTGGACCTGATCTACGAAGGCGGCATCGCGAACATGAACTACTCGATCTCGAACAACGCCGAGTACGGCGAGTACGTGACCGGCCCGCGCGTCGTCACCGAAGACACCAAGAACGCGATGCGCCAGTGCCTGAAGGACATCCAGACCGGTGAATACGCCAAGTCCTTCATCCTCGAGAACAAGGCCGGCGCGCCGACGCTGATCAGCCGCCGCCGCCTGACCGCCGAGCACCCCATCGAGCAGGTCGGCGAGAAGCTGCGCGAAATGATGCCCTGGATCAAGGCCAACAAGCTGGTCGACAAGGCCAAGAACTGACAGGCGCGAGCCGTCTTTCCGAGGCCGGTGCCGCGAGGCGCCGGCCTTTTCTTTTGTTCAGGCGTCGGCGCGGATGAACTGCATGCGCCAGTTCGTTTCCCAGCTACCGCCGCCGTCGGCGGAGAAGGCCTGCTCCCAGCGCGGGTGGCCGTCCGGGCCGATGCGCCAGGTGAAGCGGACGCGGATGGGGCGGCCCTCGAAGCTGTCGTCCGAATAGAACAGCCCGACGCCGTTCTGGAAGCCGCCCTTCACCGGCGCATCCAGCGCATGCGGTGCACGGCCATCCAGCCACCAGATGGCCCAGGTGCGGGTGGCGGCGTCGAAGGAGCGCATCGCAACGGCGCGGCAGGGGCCGCTGGGCAGGTGCAGCAGGTTGTCCTCCAGATTGCCCCAGCCGCCGAGGATCTTGCGGGTCGAAGTGTGACCCTCGAAGCGGGTCCAGGTCGTACCGCCCGAGAGGCGCGCGTCCAGCCTCTCGTGCAGCACGCGCCAGTCGCCGATGATGAAGTCGAAGTCCGCCGGTGCGGCCGCGTCCGGGTTCTGTGCCATGGCTTATCCCTCAGGCTTGGTGGTTGGCGCGCAGCTGCTCGACCGCCTCGGCGGGCAGCCACAGCAGCGTATTCAGATAGGTGTCCAGGCAGTCGACGAGTGCTTGCCGCGGCCCTTCGCGCCAGGTCGCCGAGCTGTAGAACGCGTCCTGCTGAGCGACCAGCTGCTCGCGGCTGTCGAAGGCGCGGATCAGGAAGAAGCTCTCGTGCTCATGGTCTGATCGGCCGAAGGCGACCACATCCATGCCGCTGGCACGCACCAGGGGCAGGGCCGTGCCCACTGCCGCCGTGAAACGTTCGGCGCAGCCGGGCTTGAGGCGGTAGGTGCGGACTTCGACCAGCTTCACGAGGCGTCTCCTGAGGTTCACGGCGATGCTAGAAGCACCTGTTGCCGGGATGTGTCAGCTATCCTGCTGGCTATGACCCCTGACCCCTCCGAGGACGACGAGCCCAGCATGGCCGTCCGCCCCCGCCGCAAAGGCATTTACGCGCTGCCCAACGCCATCACGCTGGGTGCGCTCTTCAGCGCCTTCTACGCCATCGTCATGGCCATGAACGGCCGCTTCGAGGTGGCCTGCGTGGCTATCTTCGCTGCGGCCATCCTGGACAGCCTGGACGGCCGCGTCGCGCGCATGACCAACACGCAGTCCGCCTTCGGCGAGCAGATGGACAGCCTGTCCGACATGGTCGCCTTCGGCGCCGCGCCGGCCCTCATCGTCTACATGTGGGCGTTGAAGGACATGGGCAAGCCGGGCTGGATCCCGGCCTTCGTCTATATCGCCGGCGCCGCGCTGCGGCTCGCGCGCTTCAACGTCAACATCGGCGTGGTGGACAAGCGCTATTTCCAGGGGCTACCCAGCCCCGCTGCCGCCGCGCTCGTCATCGGTCTGATCTGGGCGGTGGTGGACCAAGCCAGCTACACCGGCGTGCAGGCCGGCAGCTGGGTGGCCTGGGCCGCGTACGGGATCACATTGTTTGCGGGGCTTTCGATGGTGACGAATGCACCGTTCTACAGCTTCAAAGTCTTCGATCGCCGTCGCAGCGTGCCCTTCATCGTGTTGGTGCTGATCATGCTGGCCATCGGCCTCGCGGCGCTGGACCCGTCACGCGTTCTCTTCGGTGCCTTCTGCGTTTACGGCCTGTCGGGCTATGTGATCTACGCGTGGCGCAAGGCCAAGGGCAAGCCCGTGTCCGTGATCTCGACGAGCACCGATGAGCCTGACGAGCGCGGCTTGCATCAATAGTGATCCGTGCTAGATTCCCTACCCATGAGCCGCGCCACGCGAATTAGCCTGCTACTAGCCCTAGAAGAACCACGGGTTCGCTAGTCAGCCACGCCTATACGCTCCACCGCACCTAAGCTCGCACTGACACCAACGGCCCGTATGCAACCGCAGCGGGCCGTTCTCGTTTTTGAATGCTGCAGGTTGCGCCCACCCCACCGGATGGACCCACCATGATGTTGAAGCAACCGCAGCTCAAGTACCGCCCCTTCGCGCCCATCGCGCTCGCCGACCGTCGCTGGCCCGACGCCGTGCTGACCCGCGCGCCCATTTGGCTGAGCACCGACCTGCGCGACGGCAACCAGGCGCTGATCGAGCCCATGGACATCCCGCGCAAGCTGCGCATGTTCCAGCAGCTCGTGAAGATCGGCTTCAAGGAGATCGAGGTCGGCTTCCCGTCGGCGTCGCAGACCGAGTTCGACTTCATCCGCCTGCTGATCGACGGCGGCCACATCCCCGACGACGTGACCATCCAGGTGCTGACGCAGGCGCGTTCCCATCTGATCGAGCGCACCTTCGAGTCGCTGGATGGCGCCAAGCGCGTCATCGTCCACGTCTACAACGCCGTCGCCCCCATCATGCGGCGCGTCGTGCTGGGCACTGACGAGGACGGCATCGTCGAACTCGCGGCCTCGCATGCCCGCCAGATCAAGGAACTGGCCGCGGCTCGGCCGGGTGTGGATTGGCGCTTCGAGTATTCGCCGGAGATGTTCTCCGGCACCGAACTGGCCTTCAGCAAGCGCGTCGTCGATGCGGTGACGGCCGTCTGGGCCCCCACGCCCGAGCGCAAGTGCATCATCAACCTGCCGTCCACCGTCGAGCACAGCACGCCCAATGTCTTCGCGGACATGATCGAGTGGATGCACCGCAACCTGGCGCGGCGCGACTGCATCGTGCTGTCCGTCCACCCCCACAACGACCGCGGCACGGGCACGGCGGCCGGCGAGTTCGCGCTGATGGCCGGCGCCGACCGCGTCGAAGGCTGCCTGTTCGGCAACGGCGAGCGCACCGGCAATGTCGACCTCGTCAACATCGCGCTGAACCTCTACACGCAGGGCGTTGACCCGCAGCTGGACTTCTCCGACATCGACGAGGTGCGGCGCTGCGTCGAGCACTGCACGCAGATCCCCGTGCACCCGCGCCATCCCTATGTCGGCGACCTGGTCTACACCTCCTTCTCGGGCTCCCACCAGGACGCGATCAAGAAGGCTTTCGCGGCCCGCCAGGAGGGCGAGATTTGGGACGTGCCCTATCTCCCCATCGACCCCAAGGACCTGGGCCGCAGCTATGACGCGGTCATCCGCGTGAACAGCCAGTCCGGCAAGGGCGGCATCGCCTACCTGCTCGAAGCTGAGTACGGCCTGGAGCTGCCGCGCCGCCTGCAGATCGAGTTCAGCCAGGTCGTGCAGCGCGTCATGGACGACGCCGGCAAGGAGCTGACGGCCGCCGACCTCCACGCCATCTTCGAGCGCGAGTACGGCATCGGCAACGCCAGTGCCTCCGTCGTGCAACCGCAGATGACCGAGGTGGCGGGTGGCGCGATGCGCCTGTCGGCCGAGGTCGTGCTGGGCGGCTGGATGGGCCATGTGCAGGGCGAGGGCAACGGCCCCATCGATGCCTTCGTCAACGCCCTGTCGACCCGGCTGGGTACCGAGGTGCGCGTGCTGGACTATCACGAGCATGCCATCGGCAGCGGTGCGGATGCACGCGCCGTGGCCTACCTGGAACTGCGCGTCGGCGACGTGACGCGCCACGGGGTCGGCATTGATGGCAGCATCGTGCGTGCATCCATGCAGGCCATCCTGTCCGGCCTGTCGCGTGCCCAGCTGACCGTGCCCCAATCTCGAGAGGAAAACGTGCGATGACCGACAAGCTCATCATCTTCGACACCACGCTGCGCGACGGCGAGCAGTCCCCTGGCGCCTCGATGACGCGCGAGGAAAAGCTGCGCATCGCCCGGCAGCTGGAGCGCATGAAGGTCGACATCATCGAGGCCGGTTTCGCGGCCTCGAGCAACGGCGACTTCGAGGCCGTCAAGGCCATCGCGACGGCAGTGCGCGACAGCACCATCTGCTCGCTGGCCCGCGCCAACGATCGCGACATCTCCCGCGCGGCCGAGGCCCTGGCACCGGCGCAGCGCGCGCGCATCCACACCTTCATCGCCACCAGCGAACTCCACATGGAGAAGAAGCTGCGCATGACCCGCGAGCAGGTGCTGGACCAGGCCACGCTGGCCGTGCGCTTCGCGCGCAACCTGTGCGGCGACATCGAGTTCTCACCGGAGGACGGCTACCGCTCCGACATGGACTTCCTGGCCCGCGTCTGCGAGGCCGTCATCAAGGAGGGCGCCGGCACCATCAACATCCCGGACACGGTGGGCTACGGCATTCCCGAGCTGTATGGCGACTTCCTGCGCCGCCTGCGCGAGAAGGTGCCCAATTCCGATCAGGCCATCTGGAGCGTGCACTGCCACAACGACCTGGGCATGGCGGTGGCCAACTCGCTGGCCGGCGTGAAGATCGGTGGCGCGCGTCAGGTCGAGTGCACCATCAACGGCCTGGGCGAGCGCGCGGGCAACTGCTCGCTCGAGGAGGTCGTCATGGCCGTCAAGACGCGGCGCGACTACTTCGGCCTGGACGTCGGCATCGACACCTCGCAGATCGTGCCGGCCTCCAAGCTGGTGTCGCAGACCACGGGCTTCGTCGTGCAGCCCAACAAGGCCGTCGTCGGCGCCAATGCCTTCGCTCATGCGTCCGGCATCCACCAGGACGGCGTGCTGAAGGCACGCGACACGTACGAAATCATGCGCGCCGAGGACGTCGGCTGGGCGGCCAACAAGATCGTGCTGGGCAAGCTGTCGGGGCGCAACGCCTTCAAGCAGCGCCTGCAGGAACTGGGCATCCAGCTGGAAAGCGAGGCGGAGGTCAACGCGGCTTTCCAGCGCTTCAAGGACCTGGCCGACCGCAAGAACGAGATCTTCGACGAGGACATCGTCGCCCTCGTGATGGACGAGTCCGTCGTCAACGATGCCGAGCACTACCGCCTGCTGTCCCTGGCTCAGCGCAGCGAGACCGGCGAGCGCCCGCATGCCGCCGTTGTCTTCGCCATCGGCCACCAGGAGCATCGCGCCGAGAGCGACGGCAACGGCCCGGTGGACGCGACGTTGCAGGCCATCGAGTCGGTCGTGCAGTCGGGCGCCGAGATGCTGCTGTATTCGGTCAACGCCATCACCGGTGGCAGCACCGAATCCCAGGGCGAGGTGACGGTACGGTTGCAGCACGCCGGGCGCGTGGTCAATGGCGTCGGGGCCGATCCGGACATCGTGGTGGCCTCCGCCAAGGCCTATCTCAGCGCGTTGAACAAGCTGCAGAGCAAGACGGAACGGGTGGCGGCGCAGGGGTAGGCCGGCTCCGCTTGGGCGGCGGCGGCATCTGGGCACCATGTAACCGCCGTGACCGTGGTCACGGCGCTCACAAACGTTTCCGCTGCGGCGAGAAATCTGGCGCGGAATTCCCCTGTTGCTCCTGGTTGGAAGCGCCCGACGCGACCGCAGAATCGCAGCGATGGGGCCTCGCATGTCTTGGCCGGGTGGCCAAGCGGCAATCCTTGGCATCCGGGGCCGACCCGATAGCCGAGGCGTGTCAGCCAAGGCCTACTTCGGGACGTTGTGAGGGCTCTGCAAAGCCAAAGCACCGGCGGCGCGCCTGGCGCGCCCGGTCCGATGTAAAGGGACAGGAATTCACTTGAGGTTTCTTACTTAAGTTCTTATCTTGTCAGTGGTTTTCGCATCATTTACACTGCTGCCCAGCTGTTGGGGACACCGTTGAAGACTTTTGCCGCCGCCTTTCTGAGCCTTGCCTTGCTGTCCTCAGGTGTTGCCGAGGCTGCAACTGCCGTCAGTAAATCCAAGACCAAGGCCTCGTCGGGGCAGACGCGCAAGGTCAAGTCCGTGGTGGTGCGCAAGGCCGCGCCGGTCATTGCGGCGGTGCCGACGTTTGGCCAGGTCGCCGGCCTGCATGCCGTCGACGACCCGCTGTCGCTGAAATCCAGCGTCGCCTACGTGCTGGACCAGGACACCAACGAGGTGTTGTTCTCCAAGAACCCGCAGGCCGTGCTGCCCATCGCGTCCATCACCAAGCTGATGACGGCGCTGGTGGTCGTGGAGGCGGGCCTGTCGCTGGACGAGAAGATCACGGTGACCTCCGACGACATCGACACGGAGAAGAACACCCGCTCGCGCCTGGCCGTCGGCACCACGCTGACGCGTGGCGACATGCTGCATCTGGCGCTGATGGCCAGCGAGAACCGTGCCGCCCACGCGCTGGGCCGCAACTATCCCGGCGGGCTGGAGGCGTTCGTGGCCGCGATGAATGCCAAGGCGCGCAGCCTGGGCATGGTCGACACGCATTACGTCGAGCCCACCGGCCTGTCCAGCCGCAACCAGAGCAGCGCCGCCGACCTGGCCAAATTGGTCAACACGACCAGCCAGATGCCGCTGCTGCGTGACCTCTCCACCTCGCGCGAGGCCCGGGTGGCCCTGGGCAAGCGCCTGGTGCAGTTCCGCTCCACCAACGGCCTGCTGTCCAACCCGCTGTGGGACATCGGCCTGCAGAAGACCGGCTTCATCAACGAGGCCGGCAAATGCCTGGTCATGCAGGCCAGCATGGCCGGCCGCAAGCTCATCATGGTGTTCCTGGATTCCAGCGGCTCGGCGTCGCGGATCGCCGACGCCGAGCGCATGCGCAAGTGGCTGGCCAGCCAGGGCGACAACGCGACGGTGTCCACCAAGCTCTAAGCGGCCGCGTTCAACTCCATCATGACGGCGCCTCACGGCGCCGTTTTGTTTGCGGATCGCGGGCCGAGCTGGGCGAGGGGCCCCTGTATCAAGCCCGGTAGCCCAGCGCCGCCGAGATCTGCGCCGCAGTCTCCTTGAGCCGCACCACCCAGCTTTCCTCCAGCCGGTCGGCCGGCGCCGAGATGGACAGGCCGGCCACCAGCTTGGACTGGTCGTCGTAGATGCCCGCGGCCATGCAGCGCACGCCGAGCTCCAGTTCCTCGTCGTCCCGAGCGATGCCGCGCTGCCGCACCATGGCCAGTTCGCGCTCCAGCGCGCCGACGTCGGTGAGGCTGTTGCGGGTGTGGCCGGACAGGCCGGTACGCGTGGCATAGGCCCGCACGCGCGGGCTGTCGTCGCTGGCGAGGAACAGCTTGCCGACCGACGTCAGGTGCAGCGGCGCACGGCCGCCGACGGCGCGCACGACCTGCATGCCCGAGCGCTCGGAGTAGGTGCGCTCGATGTAGACGATCTCGTCGCCCTGGCGCACCGACAGATTGACCGGCTGGTGGGTGAACTTGTGCAGCTCGCGCATGGCCGGCAGCGCCGCATCGCGCACGTCCAGCCGCGCCTTGACGAGGTTGCCCAGTTCCAGCATGCGCATGCCCAGCCGATAGCTGCCGGCCTCCGGCCGGTCGACGAAGCGACCCAGCGTCAGGTCATTGAGAATGCGGTGGGCCGTGGAGGGATGCAGGCCCGTGGCCTCGGACAAGGCCTTCAGCGAGACGGGATCCTGATGCCCGGCCAGCACGTCCAGCAGCGAGAACATGCGTTCCAGAACCTGGATCGCCGGGGTCTGCTGGCCGTCTTTGGATTTCATGGCCTGATTGTGGGGGAGATTGCGGGTGTTTTGTATGGCGAAAGTGCGCTTCAGTAGGTGGCAAGCCGTGGCGGGGCTGCTGCTGGCTTGCATGGGGGCCGTCCAGGCGGCGGAACCTGTGCCTGCGCCGAGCGGTGCTGCGGAAGCCCGCTGGGTGCGGGCGCCGCGGTTGTACGGCCGCATCACGGCGCAGGAACTGGGGCTGGTCATCAACACGGCCGACCCGTACTCGGTCACCATCGGCGAGTACTACGCCAAGCGTCGCGGCATCCCGGCCGAGCAGGTGCTGCGCGTGCAGCTGCCGGTGAAGGCCAGCCTCACGCGCGAGGAGTTCGCCGCGCTGGACCAGACGCTTCGCAGCCACATGCCCGAACACGTCAACGGCCTGGCCCTGGCCTGGGTGCAGCCCTATGCCGTGGACTGCAATTCGCTGACCAGCGCCCTCGGGCTGGGCCTGCAGCCCGACCTCTGCGCCAACACCTGCGCGGCGACGCGCCCCAGTCCCTACATGAGCTATTTCGGTGCCCGGCCCTGGCTGGTCATCGGCTTGCGGCCCACGATGCAGCTGGCGGCGCGGTCGGTGCCGGCGGCCATGGCCATGATCGAGCGCGGCATCTCGGCCGATCACCGGCAGGCCGGCGGAGCGGCCGAGCCGGCGATGGCCTATCTGGCGGCCACACCCGACGCCGCGCGCAATGTCCGCGAGCGCCTGTTCCCGCCGGCCGGCCCGGTGCCGGGCGTGGCCGGCCTCGAGGTGGCGCGCGTGAAGAGCGATGCGCTGCCTGCCATGCGCCGCACGCTGGTCTACCAGACCGGCCTGGCCCGCGTGCCCACGCCGCTGGGCGGCGAATGGCTGCCCGGCGCGCTGGCCGACCACCTCACCTCGTACGGTGGCCTGCTGGACAGGCCGGCCGGTGCCGGCCAGATGAGCGTGCTCGACTGGATCGATGCCGGCGCGACCGCCAGCTACGGCACCGTCAGCGAGCCCTGCAACCATCTGCAGAAGTTCCCGCATCCGCAGCTGCTGATCCAGGCCTACGCCCAGGGCGTCAGCGCACTGGAGGCCTACTGGCACAGCGTGGCCTGGCCGGCTCAGGGCGTCTTTGTCGGTGAACCCCTGGCGGCGCCATTCGCGCCCAGTCCGCCGCCCATCCCCTGAGCGGCGTCGAGGCCGCTGCGCACCGCGCCCTCCAGCGTGGCGGGGTAGGGCCCCTGGACGTAGTCGCCGGCCGCGAACAGGCCCGGCGCGATCCGGCCAGGCGGCCGCGCCAGCCCGGGCGTGCAGGCGAAGGTCGCGCGCTTCTCGGTCAGCATCCTGTCGATGGCCGGCGGTGTCGCCCAGCCGAGCTCGCGCTGCGCCTGGGCCAGCACGGCCTCGGCGCAGCCGCCACGGGCCACCCAGGGGGCCGCACCGCTGACGACGAAGGCGAACCGCCCCGGCGCGCCGCCGAGCTGGCCCTGGTCGAAGACGAACTGGGCCGGAGCGTCCGGCCCGTCGCGCAGCGCCAGCATGGGGGCGGGCAGGCGGCTGCCGGGGCTGCTGAGGTAGACGGTGATGATGGGTTCGAAGCCGAAAGCACCGGCCGCGGCCGACCAGTCCGGCGCGAGGCCTGCGGTCAGCCGGGCCGCCTCGACGCTGGTGCAGGCGAGCACGACGCCGTCGAAGGGCTCGCCGTCGACGCGCCAGCCAGGCGTGATCTCCCGCACCCGCCAGCCCAGGCGCAGCCGCGGCCCCAGCCACGCAGTGGCCGGCCCGGCCAGCAGCTCCGACAGCGGCTGCCGCGGCAGCAGCAGGTCGGCGCTGCCGGCGCCGCCGAAGAGGGCGTCTTTCAGCACGCGCAGGAAGACCTGGGCGCTGGCCTCGGGCGCGGGCGTGTTCAGCGCGGCGATGCAGAGCGGCTCGACGAGGTCGCGCTTCACGGCCTCGGCCAGGCCGGCGCACAGCGCGGCGACGCTGAGGCCCGGATCGCAGCGGAAACCGCGCGCCAGCCAGCCGGCTGCGGCGCTCAACAGCCCCAGCCGGGCCGGCAGCGGCCAGCCGCGGTGCGCGAGCACGCCGCGCGTGAAGCTGATCAGCGGCGGCCCGGGCGGCAGGCGCAGGCCCGGCTCGCCGGGATAGGGCAGGGCCAGCGGCAGCCGAGCAAGGGCCGCCTCGGGATCGACGCCGAGCCGGCGCATCAGCGCCAGGCTGTCGCGGTAGGCGCCGATGAGGATGTGCTGGCCGTTGTCGTGGGGCCAGGCGGGGTCCGGGCCCGCCACGCTGCGCGCGCGGCCGCCCAGCTGCGGCGCCATCTCTAAGACGGTGATGTCATGGCCGGCGTCGGCCAGGCCGACGGCCGCGGCGATGCCGGCCCAGCCGCCACCGACGATGGCGATGCGGCTCACCGGCCGCGCCAGTTGGTCTTCATCGCGATCCACAGCTTGCGCAGCGGCGTCAGCGAGATGCGCTGGTGCAGCACCTGAAAGTTCTCGCGCTCGATCTCGACGAGCAGCGCGCGGTAGATGTTGGCCATCATCAGCCCGGGCTTCTGGGCGCTGCGGTCGGCTTCGGGCAGCAGCGCGAAGGCCTCGTCGTAGAGCTGGTGGGCGCGCGCGGCCTGGAACTGCATCAGCGCGGTGAAGCGTTCGCTGTAGCCCCAGGGCTTGCTGCGCAGCAGGATCTCGCTGGCCTTGACGCCGAACTGCTGCAGCTCGTTCACCGGCAGGTAGATGCGGCCGCGCCGCGCGTCGTCGCCGACGTCGCGCAGGATGTTGGTCAGCTGCATGGCCAGGCCCAGCTTGTGGGCGTACTCGATGGTCTGCGGCTGCGTGCGGCCGAAGATGCTGCTGGCCACCTCGCCGACGACGCCCGCCACCAGGTGGCAGTAGCGCGCCAGGCCGGGAAAGTCCAGGTAGCGGGTCTGCTGCAAGTCCATCTCGCAGCCTTCGATGACGGCGTTCAGATGCTCCGCGCGGATGTCGAAGGCCTGCACATGGGGCATCAGTGCCTTCATGACCGGGTGGCTGGGCTGGCCGGCGAAGGCGCTGGCCACCTCCTTGCGCCACCAGGCCAGCTTGGTCGCGGCGACGCCGGCGTCCTGGGTTTCGTCGACGACGTCGTCCACCTCGCGGCAGAAGGCGTAGAAGGCCGTGATCGCCGCGCGCCGGGGTGGCGGCAGGAACAGGAAGGCGTAATAGAAGCTCGAACCGCTCGCGGCGGCCTTGTCCTGGACGTATTGCTCTGGGTTCATGGTGCGGCCCGCATTGTCAGGGCGCGCCAGACGAGGCGAGGGACATCCCAAACCCTGATGGCCGGGCGGTGCAGCAGGCTGTCGTGATGCCGCGCCTGGATCTTGTCGAGGATGAGCAGCCCGCCCTGCACGACCAGGCGCAGCTCCCAGCCGGTGCGGCCCGGCAGCGTCAGCGCCAGCGGGGCGCCTTCGAGCATCAGCTGGCGGGCCCAGGCGCAGAGGTCGGCGATCAGCGCACGCGCGGCCGGGCTGTCGCGGCAGGCCAGCACCTCTTCGGCACCGACGCCGTGGCGGTCCAGGTCCGCCTGCGGCACGTAGAGCCGGCCGTTGGGGCCGTCGCGGCTGAAGTCCTGCCAGAAGTTGATCAGTTGCAGCGCGGAGCAGATCGCGTCGGAGCGGCGCAACGAGGCCGGGTCGCCGACCCCGTACAGGCCCAGCAGCAGGCGGCCGACCGGATTGGCCGAGCGGCGGCAGTAGTCCAGCAGGTGGGCGCGGTCGCGGTAGCGGGGCGGCGCCAGGTCCTGCTCGAAGGCGTCCAGCAGGTCGTGCAGCAGCGGGGGCTGAAGGCGGTGCATCTCGCGCGCAAGGGGGGCGTAGACGTGCATCCATCGCGAAGACGGGGCCTGGCCGGCCACGGTGGCGGCCAGATCGGCGCGATAGTCGCGCAAGGCCTGGGCGCGCTCGCCGGGGCCGGCCTCCCCTTCGTCGGCCAGATCGTCGGCCGTGCGCGCGAAGTGATAGATCGCAACGACCGCCGGCCGCAGCGCGGGCGGGCACAGGAATGACGCGACGGGGAAGTTCTCGTAATGGTCGACGCTCAAGCTTCTTCTCAAGTTCTTCTTGTAAAGCCCCGATGTTTCAGCGAAGTTCAGCAGGTTTGACAGTTGTCACAGGCTCTGAATACATTATTGACCCGCCGGTCATTAAAGTTGCCGCCGGCCGCCTTATCCTGACCGAGGTCTGAATGCCCCATCTTCTGCGTCTTGCGCCGCCCCTGCTGCTGGTGACCCTGCTTTCGGCACTCGTGTCGGGATGCGGAAAGCAGCCTGCCGCGCCCGAGCCGGAGCGGGCGGTGCGGACCCTGCTCGTCAACGCCAGCACCGCGAGCGTCAGTCATGAGTATGCCGGCGAGGTGAAGCCGCGCACCGAATCGCGCCTGTCGTTCCGCGTCAACGGCAAACTGTTGAGCCGCACGGTCAATCTCGGCGACACCGTGCGGGCCGGCCAGGTGCTGGCCCGCATCGACGCCCAGGACCTGAAACTGGCCCAGGCCGCCGCCGCAGCCGGCGTGGCGGCCGCCCGTACCAGCCGCGATCAGGCCGGTGCCGACTACAAGCGCTTCGTCGACCTGCAGCGCCAGGGTTTCATCAGCATCGCCGAGCTGGAGCGGCGTGACTCGGCCTTCAAGGCCGCCCAGGCCCAGCTGGAGCAGGCCAAGGCCCAGGCCGACGTGCAGGGCAACCAGGCCGGCTATGCCCAGCTCGTGGCCGACGTCGCCGGGGTGGTCACCAGCGTCAACGCCGAGCCGGGTCAGGTGCTGGCCGCGGGCACGCCGGTCGTCAGCGTGGCGCTGGACGGGCCGCGCGACATCGTCTTCTCGGTGCCCGAGGATCAGGTCGCCCGCGTGAAGGCGGCCGCCAGCCAGCCGGGCGCGCTGAAGGTGCGGCTGTGGGGCGGCGACAAGACCTCGCCGCTGACGCTGCGCGAGGTGGCGGCCGCGGCCGACCCGGTCACGCGCACCTTCCTCATCAAGGCCGATGCCGGCAAGCTGGACGTGCGGCTGGGCCAGTCGGCCACCGTGGTGCTGGACCTGCCGCAGCGGGCCGGCGTCATCAAGTTGCCGCTGGCCGCGGTGCTGCAGCAGGGCGGCAAGACCTCGGTCTGGACGTTGGACGGCGCGTCGATGACGGTCAAGCCCGTGCCCGTTCAGGTCGGCGGCGCCGAGGGCAACGACGTCATCATTGCCGGCGGCCTGGCCGCGGGGCAGGAGGTCGTCGTCGCCGGCGTGCACGTGCTCAGCCCGGGGCAGAAGGTCAAGCGCTACGTGCCGCCGCGTGCCACGGCCGAGGTGGCGGCTCCCGTGGTTCCTGCGGCGTCTCGCTGAGCCGGGGCCGCGCGATGAGCAGTTCACCGACACCCAAGCACCCGTACATCGGCGGCTTCAACGTCTCGCGCTGGGCGCTGGAGCACCCGGCCCTGACGCGCTACCTGATGGTGGTGCTGATGCTGATGGGCTTCGCCGCCTACTTCCAGCTCGGCCAGGACGAGGACCCGCCGTTCACCTTCCGCGCCATGGTCATCCAGGCCTTCTGGCCGGGCGCCACGGCCGAGCAGATGGCCGACCAGGTCACCGACAAGATCGAGAAGACGCTGCAGGAGGTGAGCCACGCGGACAAGATCCGCTCGTACACCAAGCCCGGTGAGTCGCTGACGGTCTTCCAGGTCAAGGACAACACGCCGCCCAAGGACGTGCCCGACCTCTGGTACCAGGTGCGCAAGAAGCTGGGCGACATCCGGCCGACGCTGCCCCAGGGCGTGCTGGGGCCGGTGTTCAACGATGAGTTCGGCGACGTCTACGGCTCCATCTACGCACTGTCCGCCGACGGCTTCAGCCGCGAGGAGTTGCGCGAGCACGCCGACCGCGTGCGGCTGGCCCTGCTGCAGGTCAAGGACGTTGCCAAGGTGGAGATCATGGGCGTGCAGCCCGAGAAGCTCTTCATCGAGGTGTCGCAGAAGCGCCTGGCCCAGCTGAGCCTGGACTTCACCCAGGTCATCAACCAGATCGGGGCGCAGAACGCCGTCGAGGGGGCGGGCCTGCTGAACGCCGGCAGCGCCAACTTCCAGGTGCGCGTGCAGGGCCAGTTCACGTCGGCCCAGTCGCTGGCCGAGGTGCCCATCCGCGCCGTGAACCCGCAGACCGGCGTGGCCAGCCAGATGCGCCTGGGCGACATCGCCGAGATCAAGCGCGCCTATGTCGACCCGCCGGCCACCAAGGTGCGCCACCAGGGCAAGGAGGTGCTGGCGCTGGGCGTGTCCATGGCCAAGGGGGGCGACATCATCGCGATGGGCAAGGCGCTGAAGACCGTCTTCAAGGACATCGAGCGCGACCTGCCCGCCGGCATCCACCTCGAGCAGATCCAGGACCAGCCCAAGGCGGTGACGAACTCGGTGGGCGAGTTCGTGCATGTGCTCATCGAGGCCGTCGTCATCGTGCTGGCGGTCAGCTTCATCTCGCTGGGCCTGCACATGCGGCCCGGCTGGAAGTTCAGCATCGACATCTGGCCCGGCCTCGTCGTCGCCATCACCATCCCGCTGGTGCTGGCCATCACCTTCGTGACGATGTTCTATTGGGGCGTGGGCCTGCACAAGATCTCGCTGGGCTCGCTGATCATCGCGCTGGGGCTGCTGGTGGACGACGCCATCATTGCCGTCGAGATGATGGTGCGCAAGCTCGAAGAGGGCTACGACAAGATGCACGCCGCCACCTACGCCTACGACGTGACGGCCATGCCCATGCTGACCGGCACGCTGATCACGGCGGTGGGCTTCCTGCCCATCGGCCTGGCCCAGTCCACGGTGGGCGAGTACACCTTCGCGATCTTTGCAGTGACGGCGGCATCGCTGGTCATCTCGTGGGTCGTGTCGGTCTACTTCGTGCCCTACCTGGGCGCGCTGCTGCTCAAGGCCAAGCCGGCCGCCGAGGGCGAGGTGCACGAGCTCTTCGACACGCCCTTCTACAACCGCTTCCGCGGCATGGTGCGCTGGTGCGTCGAGAACCGCTGGAAGACCATCGGGATCACGCTGCTGGTGTTCGCGCTCGGCCTGGTTGGCATGACGCGGGTGCAGCAGCAGTTCTTCCCGGACTCCAGCCGCCCCGAGATCCTCGTCGACCTCTGGCTGCCCGAGGGGTCCACCATCCAGGAGACGGAGGCGCTGGCCAAGCGCTTCGAGGCGCGCATGCTGAAGGAGCAGAGCATCGCCACGGTGACGACCTGGATCGGCTCGGGCGTGCCGCGCTTCTACCTGCCGCTGGACCAGATCTTCCCGCAGGCCAATGTCACGCAGTCCATCCTGCTGCCCCGGACGCTGGCCGAGCGCGAGGAACTGCGCAAGCGCCTGCCGATCGTGCTGGCCGATGAATTCCCGGAAGCGCGCGGTCGCGTCAAGCTGCTGCCCAACGGCCCGCCGGTGCCCTACCCGGTGCAGTTCCGCGTGACGGGCGCCGACCCCAAGGTCGTGCGCGTCTGGGCCGACAAGGCCAAGGACATCCTGCTCGCCAGCCCGAACCTGCGCGGCGTCAATGACAACTGGAACGAGAACATCAAGACGCTGCGCCTGAACGTCGACCAGGACAAGGCGCGGGCACTGGGCGTGTCCAGCCAGAGCCTGGCACAGGCGGCGCGCACGCTGCTGTCGGGCACGGTCATCGGCCAGTACCGCGAGGCCGACAAGCTCATCGACATCGTGCTGCGCCAGCCGCTGGACGAGCGTTCCGTCATCACCGACATCGGCAACGCCTACGTGCCGACCGCCACCGGCCGGGCGATTCCGCTGACGCAGATCGCCAAGGTCGAGTTCGACTGGGAGCCCGGTGTCATGTGGCGCGAGAACCGCCTCTACGCCGTCACGGTGCAGGGGGACGTTGCCGAGGGCCTGCAGGGCGCGACGGTGACCAAGGAGGTCTGGCCCAAGCTCGACGAACTGCGCAAGCAGATGCCCACCGGCTACGGCATCCAGATCGCCGGCGCCGTGGAGGAAAGCAGCAAGGGCCAGGGCTCCATCGCGGCCGGCGTGCCCGTCATGCTCTTCATCACCTTCACGCTGCTGATGCTGCAGCTGCAGAGCTTCAGCCGCGCGATGCTGGTGTTCCTGACCGGGCCGCTGGGCATCGCCGGCGTGGCGATGGCGCTGCTGGTGCTGAACCGGCCGTTCGGCTTCGTCGCGCTGCTGGGCGTCATCGCGCTGATGGGCATGATCATGCGCAACTCGGTCATCCTGATCGACCAGATCGAGCAGGACCGCGCCCGCGGCGTGCCGGACTGGTCGGCCATCGTCGAGTCCGCCGTGCGGCGCTTCCGCCCCATCGTGCTGACCGCGGCCGCAGCGGTGCTGGCGATGATCCCGCTGTCGCGCAGCGTGTTCTGGGGCCCGATGGCCGTGGCCATCATGGGCGGGCTCATCGTCGCGACCGTGCTGACGCTGCTGGCGCTGCCGGCCATGTACGCGGCCTGGTTCCGTGTCGAGCGGCCCGAGGAGCACAGCCGGCTGCACAGCCAGCCGCACGAGGAAACCGGCGGCCAGCCTTGACCCGGTTCGTCCGGGTTTTGCCGCCCCATGGATAGGGGCGGCGAGCGGGCCGCGCGAGATCGCTACAATCGCCGGTTTGCCGAATCGCCTACGGGGTTGCTGCGCCATGCCAAACGGCAGCAAGCAGCAACTCAAGCAAGACCCGCGCGGGTGGCGAAATTGGTAGACGCACCAGGTTTAGGTCCTGACGCCTTCACGGGCGTGCCGGTTCGAGTCCGGCCCCGCGCACCATCACTGTCCTTCAACTGTTCCTGAGTCCATCATGGCCGTCACCGTCGAAACCCTCGAAAAGCTGGAACGCCGCATCACCCTGCACGTGGCGGCCTCTGAGATCAACAGCGAAGTCGAATCGCGCCTCAAGAAACTGGCGCGCACCGTCAAGGCCGACGGCTTCCGCCCCGGCAAGGTGCCGATGAATGTCGTGGCCCAGCGCTACGGCTATTCCGTGCAGTACGAAGTCGTCAACGACAAGCTGGGCGCCGCCTTCAACAACGCCGCCAACGAAGCCCAACTGCGCGTGGCGGGCATGCCCCGCATCGAGCAGAAGGACGAAGCGCCCGAAGGCCAGATGGCCTTCGACGCGACCTTCGAGGTCTACCCCGAAGTCAAGCTCGGCGATCTGGCTGGCTCCGAAGTCGAGCGCGTCACCAGCGAGGTGACGGATGAGGCCATCGACAAGACCGTCGAGATCCTGCGCAAGCAGCGCCGCACGTTCGCGCAGCGCCCGGCCGCCGACGTGGCCCAGGCGGGTGACCGCGTCACCATCGACTTCGAAGGCAAGATCGACGGCGAGCCCTTCGCCGGCGGCAAGGCCGAGGCGTTCCAGTTCCTGATCGGCGAAGGCCAGATGCTCGAGCAGTTCGACGCGGCCGTGCGCGGCATGAAGTCGGGCGAGAGCAAGACCTTCCCGCTGCAGTTCCCCGAGGACTACCACGGCAAGGACGTGGCGGGCAAGGAAGCCGACTTCCTGGTCACGGTCAAGAAGATCGAAGCGCAGCACCTGCCGGAAGTGAACGAGGCGTTCGCCAAGTCGCTGGGCATCAAGGACGCTTCGGTCGAAGCCCTGCGCGCCGACATCAAGAAGAACCTCGAGCGCGAGGTCAAGTTCCGCGTGCTGGCCCGCAACAAGGGCGCCGTCATGGACGCCCTGGTCGCCGTCTCCGAGCTGGACGTGCCGAATGCCCTGGTGCAGGGCGAGGCCGAGCGCATGGTGGCCGGTGCCCGCGAAGACCTGAAGAAGCGTGGCGTCAAGGATGCCGACAAGGCCGAGATCCCCGTCGACATCTTCAAGCCGCAAGCCGAGCGCCGCGTGCGCCTGGGTCTGGTCGTCGCCGAGCTGGTGCGCGCCAACAACCTGCAGGCCAAGCCGGCCCAGCTGCAGGCGCACATCGAAGAGCTGTCGCAGAGCTACGAGAAGCCGGCCGAAGTCATGCGCTGGTACCTGAGCGACCGCGAGCGCATGGCCGAGGTCGAGGCCGTCGTCGTCGAGAACAACGTCACGGAATTCGTGCTGGCCACGGCCAAGGTCACCGACAAGGTCCTGCCTTTCGATGAGCTGATGGCCCAGGGCAACTGAGAGTCCCTCGCCTCACGAAGGCGCCGTGCCGCAAGGCCGGCGCCTTTTTTACTTGCGTGGCCATAATCCGCCCCCATAACAGACGCAATTGCTTCCAAGGATTTGAATGAGCGCTCTCGACACCAGCAATCTCGGGCTCGTGCCCATGGTCATCGAACAGTCCGGTCGGGGCGAGCGCGCCTACGACATCTACTCGCGCCTGCTGCGCGAGCGCATCGTCTTCCTGGTCGGCCCGGTCAATGATGCTGTGGCCAACCTGGTCGTCGCCCAGCTGCTGTTCCTGGAGAGCGAGAACCCCGACAAGGACATCTCGCTCTACATCAACAGCCCGGGCGGCAGCGTGTCGGCCGGCATGTCCATCTTCGACACGATGCAGTTCATCAAGCCGCAGGTCTCGACGCTGTGCATGGGCATGGCGGCCAGCATGGGCGCCTTCCTGCTCGCGGCGGGCGCCAAGGGCAAGCGCTTCTCGCTGCCGAACGCCAAGGTCATGATCCACCAGCCGCTGGGCGGCGCGCAGGGTCAGGCCACGGATATTGAAATCCATGCGCGTGAAATCCTGAAGACTCGCGAGACCCTGAATCGCATCCTGGCCGAGCGCAGCGGCCAGACGCTGGAGAAAATCCAGTCCGACACCGAGCGCGACTATTTCATGTCGGCGGCCGAGGCCCAAAGTTACGGCCTGATCGACCAGGTGCTGGAACACCGGCCCTGACTTGTGAGGGGGCGTAACCGACCCCCGGAATCACAGCGAAATCGGGCCCTTATCCCCACAAGGGTCCCGAGATCGTTTGGACTATCATCATTCAGGCACCCGCCTGTTCCCTGGCATTTCCGAGCAGACCCATGGCCGACAAAAAAGGCACCTCCAGCGAAAAAGTTCTTTACTGCTCGTTCTGCGGCAAGAGCCAGCACGAGGTCAAGAAGCTGATCGCAGGCCCCTCGGTGTTCATCTGCGACGAGTGCATCGAGCTGTGCAACGACATCGTCCGGGACGAGATCCCTGCGCCCGCGCCCGCCGCGCGCGCCGGCAAGTCCGACCTGCCCGTGCCCAGCGAGATCAAGTCCAGCCTGGACCAGTACGTGATCGGCCAGGACGTCGCCAAGCGCACGCTGGCCGTGGCCGTCTACAACCACTACAAGCGCCTGCGCCACATGAGCACGGCCAAGGATGCGGTCGAGCTGTCCAAGAGCAACATCCTGCTGATCGGCCCCACGGGCTCGGGCAAGACGCTGCTGGCCCAGACGCTGGCGCGCCTGCTGAACGTGCCGTTCGTGATCGCCGATGCGACGACGCTGACCGAAGCGGGCTACGTCGGCGAGGACGTCGAGAACATCATCCAGAAGCTGCTGCAGAACTGCAATTACGACGTCGAGCGTGCGCAGCGCGGCATCGTCTACATCGACGAGATCGACAAGATCTCGCGCAAGGCCGACAACCCGTCCATCACGCGTGACGTGTCGGGCGAGGGCGTGCAGCAGGCGCTGCTGAAGCTCGTCGAAGGCACGATGGCCTCGGTGCCGCCGCAGGGCGGCCGCAAGCACCCCAACCAGGACTTCCTGCAGATCGACACGACCAACATCCTGTTCATCTGCGGCGGCGCCTTCGACGGCCTTGAGAAGGTCATCCAGAACCGCAGCGAGAAGTCCGGCATCGGCTTCGGTGCGATCGTCAAGAGCAAGAGCGACAAGCGTGTCGGCGAGGTGTTCCGGGAGTGCGAGCCCGAGGACATCATCAAGTTCGGCCTGATCCCCGAACTGGTCGGTCGCCTGCCGGTCGTTGCGACCCTGGGCGAGCTGACGGAGGACGCGCTGGTGCAGATCCTCACCGAACCCAAGAACGCGCTGGTCAAGCAATACCAGCAGCTGTTCGAGATGGACGGCGTCGAGCTGGAAATCCGCAAGCCGGCGCTGGCGGCCATTGCCCGCAAGGCCTTGGCCCGCAAGACCGGCGCGCGCGGCCTGCGCTCGATCATGGAGCAGTCGCTGATCGACACCATGTTTGACCTGCCCGCGCTGGACGGCGTGGAAAAGGTCGTGCTGGACGAGCACAACATCGAGGACGCGTCGTCGCGCCCCTTGCTGGTCTACCGCGAGCAAGCCAAGGCCAGCGCCTGAGCCCTCACTGAGCACACAACTTGCAATCGCCCGCTCAGGCCGCACATCGGCCTGAGAAAGAGAGGTCTTCATGTCCGGACACCCCATCCTCCCCGCCGACCCGATCACGCTGCCGCTGCTGCCGCTGCGTGATGTCGTCGTGTTCCCGCACATGGTCATCCCGCTGTTCGTCGGGCGCCCCAAGTCCATCAAGGCGCTGGAAGCCGCGATGGAAGCCGGCCGCCAGATCATGCTGGTGGCCCAGAAGGCCGCCGGCAAGGACGAACCCAAGCCCGAGGACATGTTCGAGGTCGGCTGCGTCTCCAGCATCCTGCAGATGCTGAAGCTGCCCGACGGCACCGTGAAGGTGCTGGTCGAAGGCCTGCAGCGTGCCACGACGAGCAGCATCAGCGAGCCTGGCGAGCACTTCGTTGCCGAAGTGACGCCCATCCCGCCCGAGACCGAGCATGCGCCCGAGGTGGAGGCCCTGCGCCGCGCCGTCACGCAGCAGTTCGACCAGTACGTCAAGCTCAACAAGAAGATCCCGCCCGAGATCCTGACGTCCATCGGCGGCATCGACGACCCGGGCCGCCTGGGTGACACCATCGCCGCCCACCTGCCGCTCAAGCTCGATGCCAAGCAGGCCGTGCTGGACCTGGCCGACGTGGCCAAGCGGCTGGAGAAGCTGCTGGACCTGCTGGAGCATGAGGTCGACATCCTGCAGGTGGAGAAGCGCATCCGCGGCCGCGTCAAGCGCCAGATGGAGAAGAGCCAGCGCGAGTACTACCTGAACGAGCAGGTCAAGGCCATCCAGAAGGAACTGGGCGACGGCGAAGAAGGCGCCGACATGGAGGAGCTCGAGAAGAAGATTCTCGCGGCCCGCATGCCCAAGGAGGCGCGCAAGAAGGCCGACGCCGAGCTGAAGAAGCTCAAGCTGATGTCGCCCATGTCCGCCGAGGCGACGGTGGTGCGCAACTACATCGACACGCTGGTCAACCTGCCCTGGAGCAAGAAGACCAAGATCAAGCACGACCTCAAGAATGCCGAGGACGTGCTGAATGAAGACCACTACGGCCTCGAGAAGGTCAAGGACCGCATCCTCGAATATCTCGCGGTGCAGCAGCGCGTCGACAAGGTCAAGGCGCCCATCCTGTGCCTGGTCGGCCCCCCGGGCGTCGGCAAGACTTCGCTCGGCCAGAGCGTGGCGCGCGCCACCGGCCGCAAGTTCATCCGCATGGCGCTGGGCGGCGTGCGCGATGAAGCCGAAATCCGCGGCCATCGCCGCACCTATATCGGCTCCATGCCGGGCAAGGTGCTGCAGTCGCTGTCCAAGGTGGGCGTGCGCAATCCGCTGTTCCTGCTCGACGAGATCGACAAGCTGGGCATGGACTTCCGCGGCGACCCGTCGTCGGCGCTGCTGGAAGTGCTGGATCCCGAGCAGAACCACACCTTCGGCGACCACTACGTCGAGGTCGACTTCGACCTGTCCGACGTGATGTTCGTCGCCACGTCCAACTCGATGAACATCCCGCCGGCCCTGCTGGACCGCATGGAAGTCATCCGCCTGTCGGGCTACACCGAGGACGAGAAGGTCAACATCGCGCAGACCTACCTGCTGCCCAAGCAGCGCAAGAACAACGGCGTGGCTGACGAGGAACTCGACGTCACCGAGTCGGCGATCCGCGGCGTCATCCGCTACTACACGCGGGAAGCCGGCGTGCGTTCGCTCGAGCGCGAGATGTCCAAGATCTGCCGCAAGGTGGTCAAGGGCATCCAGCTCAAGACCTATGAAGGCAAGGTCACCGTCACCGAGGACAACCTCAACGACTTCCTCGGCGTGCGCAAGTACGACTTCGGCCGCGCCGAGAAGAAGAACCAGGTCGGCCAGGTGGTTGGGCTCGCATGGACCGAGGTGGGTGGCGATCTGCTGACCATCGAAGCCACCGCGATGCCGGGCAAGGGCAACATCATCCGCACCGGCTCGCTGGGCGACGTGATGAAGGAATCGGTCGAGGCCGCCCGCACCGTGGTGCGCTCGCGCGCCCGCCGCCTGGGCATCAAGGACGAGGTGTTCGAGAAGCGCGACGTGCACGTCCACGTGCCCGATGGCGCGACGCCCAAGGACGGCCCGAGCGCCGGTGCCGCGATGACCACGGCCTTCGTGTCGGCACTGACCGGCATTCCCGTGCGTGCCGACGTCGCGATGACCGGCGAGATCACGCTGCGCGGCGAAGTCACCGCCATCGGTGGCCTGAAGGAGAAGCTGCTCGCGGCCCACCGCGGCGGCATCAAGACCGTGATGATCCCGGAAGAGAACGTCAAGGACCTGCAGGACATTCCGGAGAATGTGAAGAACCAGCTCGAGATCGTGCCGGTGCGCTGGATCGAGCGGGTGCTGGAGGTGGCGCTGGAGGCCGTGCCGACGCCGCTGCCCGACGAGGAAGTCCCGGTGAGCGCGGCCAAGCCCGAAGAGGGCGCGGCCAAGAGCACCGTGGTTCCACATTGAGTTCAATGTGGCTTGTCATCCGACAAAAAATTGGATTACAATGCCAGCTTCGCTAGATAGCCAGTTGCATAGCTGACTGTGTAGCGGAACAAAGCGGGATTAGCTCAGTTGGTAGAGCGATACCTTGCCAAGGTATAGGTCGAGAGTTCGAGCCTCTTATCCCGCTCCATGTATTTCGAAGGGAAGCCCCGGCTTCCCTTTTTCGTCAAAGTCGCACCAAACGGCTTTGATCGGGTTTACGGCGGCGCGATAGCAAAGCGGTTATGCCCCGGATTGCAAATCCGGTTAGTCCGGTTCGACTCCGGATCGCGCCTCCAAAACGCACCATGCGGGTGTAGCTCAGTTGGTAGAGCGCAACCTTGCCAAGGTTGAGGTCACGAGTTCGAGCCTCGTTACCCGCTCCAGTGTTGACGCCTCGACGTGCCGCAAGGCCCGTTCGATGCGGGATTAGCTCAGTTGGTAGAGCGATACCTTGCCAAGGTATAGGTCGAGAGTTCGAGCCTCTTATCCCGCTCCAGGCTTGACGGGAGATCCGATTCGTCGGATCTCCCGTTTTCTTTTGTGCGGCTGCATCCCTTAAACTGCCCGAGTGCCCCGGTGGTGAAATCGGTAGACACAGCGGACTTGATGTAATTTGAGCACCCGGTGCGGAAACGACCGGCGTGAATCCCGTCAAAGTCGGCGAATCCCCTGGCCTGTGGCCGAGGTAACGCCGAGCCAAGCCTCGTCAGCGAGGAAGGTGTAGAGAGTGGACGGCGGGGGCCTAAGGCAGCTGGCGACAGCGCTAGGGTCAAGGCGCATTCCAGACTCCGAACGCGGCAGCGCGGCGGCGAAAGCCGTGGGGGTAAGAAAATCCGTCGCCGCTTCATCGCGGCATGCCGGTTCGAGTCCGGCCCGGGGCACCACAATTCCGACCACCTCCACGTTCAGCGATTGCCCTCGTGGCCCGTTGGCTTGCGTGCTTGAAGGGTGGAAGCGCCCGACGCACGCGCCCCCTGCGGCCCGCCGGATTCGAGCCCCTGCAGGATCGGGCAGTCCGGACGCTCATCGCCGTGGCAACAATGCACGAGGTGCTCCAGGGCCGTCTTCATGGCCTGAATCTCGTCGATCTTGCTCTGCAGGTCGTCCAGATGCACCTGGGCCAGCGCCTTGACCTGGCGGCTGGAGCGTCCGCGGTCCTGCCAGAGGCTCAGCAGGTCGCGTATCTCGTCGATGGAGAACCCCAGGTCGCGCGCCCGGCGGATGAAGCGCAGCGTGTGGACGTCCTTGTCCGTGTACTGCCGGTAGCCGGACTCGGTACGGCTGGCCGGCGGCAGCAGCGCCACGCTCTCGTAGTGGCGCATCATCTTGGCAGACACGCCCGAAGCGGCGGCGGCTTCACCGATGTTCATGCAGGCTCCTTGCGGGGGCGATAGGCCTGGACGTCCAGTTCACCCCAGCCCAGCACCCGGGCGATCCAGGCGCGGAGCGCGGCGGGATCGCCGCTGGTTTCGACGTCCAGGCCGGGCAGGCCCGGCGCCGGCGTCCACAGATCGGCTGCACGCCGCGCCACGGCGGTCTCGATGCACAGCAATCTCACATCGGCACCGAGGGCGGCCTGCCACAGCGGCTCGATCAGCGGGTAGTGCGTGCAGCCCAGCAGGGCCGTGTCGACGCCGGCCGCGCGCAGCGGCGTGCAGTGGCGTTCGACCAGCGCGCGCAACTCGGTGCTGTCCACGTCGCCCGCCTCGATGTGCTCGACGATGCCCGGGCAGGCCTGAACCACGACTTCGCGGCCGTGCGCGTGGCGCTCGATCAGCGCGCGCAGCCGGGCGCTGCTGGCCGTGGCCGGCGTGGCCAGCAGGCCGATGCGGCCATTGCGCGACGCCGCGACGGCGGGCTTGATGCCGGGCTCGGTGCCCACGAAGGGCAGGGCCGGCCAGCGCTCGCGCAGCGCCTCGATGGCATGCGCCGTCGCCGTGTTGCAGGCGATGACGATCAGACCGGCCCCGCGCTCGACGAGATGCTCGGTGATCGCGAGGCTGCGCGCGCGGATGTCCTCGGGGCTGCGGCTGCCGTAGGGGGCGTAGGCGGCGTCGGCCAGGTAGCGCAGGCGTGCGGTGGGCAGCAGGCGACGCAGTTCGCGCAGCACCGTGAAGCCACCGACGCCGGAATCGAAGACGCCGATGTCGCGCCGTGAAGTGGAGTCGGTCTGCATGGGCTTCGGCAGTCTAGCTTTGCGATTCGGGAGGTCACTCCAGAAGACTTCGTCTGGCGCGTTCGGCCTCCTGGCTAGAATCGAACGATCGTGCTTTTTTATGCGTGGCTCCGCCGGCAGCGGCCCGTAGAATCAAATTAACGTTTACGTCAATTCGAGCTGGAGTTTTCGATGAAGGTCTTGGTCCCTGTCAAACGCGTGGTCGACTACAACGTCAAGGTGCGCGTGAAGAGCGACGGCACGGGCGTTGATATCGCCAACGTCAAGATGTCGATGAACCCCTTCGACGAGATCGCCGTCGAAGAGGCCGTGCGCCTGAAGGAGAAGGGCGCGGTCACGGAGGTCATCGCCGTGTCCTGCGGCGTCACGCAATGCCAGGAAACCCTGCGCACCGCCATGGCCATCGGTGCGGACCGCGCCATCCTGGTCGAGACCCCTGCTGACCTCGAACTGCAGCCGCTGGCCGTTGCCAAGCTGCTCAAGGCGCTGGTGGACAAGGAAGGCCCCAGCCTGGTCATCCTTGGCAAGCAGGCCATCGACGACGATTGCAACCAGACCGGCCAGATGCTGGCCGCGTTGACCGGCATGCCTCAGGGCACCTTCGCCTCCAAGGTGGAAGTGGCCGGCGACAAGGTCAACGTGACCCGCGAAGTGGACGGCGGCCTGGAGACCGTGGCCCTGAGCCTGCCGGCCGTCGTGACGACCGACCTGCGCCTGAACGAGCCGCGCTACGTCACGCTGCCCAACATCATGAAGGCCAAGAAGAAGCAGCTGGACATCGTCAAGCCGGCCGACCTCGGCGTGGACGTGACCCCGCGCATCAAGACGCTGAAGGTCAGCGAGCCGCCCAAGCGCGGCGCGGGCGTGAAGGTGCCTGACGTCGCCACGCTGGTGACCAAGCTGAAGACCGAAGCCAAGGTCATCTGAGCCGCTGCTGCCCCCCGAATCTGGAGAGATTGAGATGACCGCACTCGTCATTGCTGAACACGACCACGGCACCCTGAAGGCTGCCACGCTGAACACCGTCACCGCCGCTGCCGCCCTGGGTGGCGACGTGCATGTGCTGGTGGCCGGCCACAACGCCGGCGCCGCCGCTGCTGCCGCTGGCCAGATCGCCGGCGTCGCCAAGGTGCTGCACGCCGACTCGGCCGCCCTGGCCGAAGGCCTGGCCGAAAACGTCGCCGCGCAAGTCATCGCGCTGGCCTCGGGCTACAGCCACATCCTCTTCCCCGCCACCGCCGCCGGCAAGAACGTTGCGCCGCGCGTCGCCGCCCTGCTGGACGTGGCCCAGCTGAGCGACATCACCAAGGTCATCAGCGCCGATACCTTCGAGCGCCCGATCTACGCCGGCAACGCCATCGCCACCGTGCAGAGCGGCGATGCCACCAAGGTCATCACCGTGCGCACGACCGGCTTCGACCCGGCCGCCGCTACCGGTGGCTCGGCCGCCGTGGAGTCCGTCGCTGCCGCCGCCGATTCGGGCAAGAGCAGCTTTGTCGGCCGCGAGGTCACCAAGAGCGACCGCCCCGAGCTGACCGCCGCCAAGATCATCGTGTCCGGCGGCCGTGCGCTGGGCTCGAACGAGAAGTTCATGGAAGTGCTGACGCCGCTGGCCGACAAGCTGGGCGCTGCGCTGGGCGCCTCGCGCGCCGCCGTCGATGCGGGCTACGCGCCCAACGACTGGCAGGTCGGCCAGACCGGCAAGATCGTCGCGCCGCAGCTCTACGTGGCCTGCGGCATCTCCGGCGCCATCCAGCATCTGGCCGGCATGAAGGACTCCAAGGTCATCGTCGCCATCAACAAGGACCCCGAGGCCCCGATCTTCTCGGTGGCCGACTACGGCCTGGAAGCCGACCTGTTCACGGCCGTGCCTGAGCTCGTGTCCGCGCTGTAAACCGCGCGCCGACCGCACCCGGGCGCCACGACTTCGACTGTCGCGGCGCCCTTTTTGTTTCCGCAAGGAGGAACAAATGAGTTACCAAGCCCCCGTCAAGGACATGCTCTTCAACATCCAGCACCTCGCCGGTCTGGAGAGCCTCGCTGGCCAGGTCCCTGCCTTCGCCGACTTCGGCCTGGACACGGCCGGTGCCGTGCTGGAGGAATGCGCCAAGCTGACGCAGGACGTCATCGCGCCGCTGAACTTCGAGGGTGACAAGAACCCCTCCAGCTGGAAGGACGGCGTCGTCACCACCACGCCGGGCTTCAAGGAAGCCTTTCGCGCCTACGCCGAGGGCGGATGGCAGGGGCTGGTGCATCCGACCGAATTCGGCGGCCAGGGCGCGCCCAAGACCATCGCTGCGGCCTGCAATGAAATGCTGCAGTCGGCCAACATGAGCTTTGCGCTGTGCCCGCTGCTGACCGACGGTGCCGTTGAGGCGCTGCTCACCGCCGGCACGGACGAGCAGAAGTCCGTCTACATCCCCAAGCTGCTGGACGGCTCGTGGACGGGCACGATGAACCTGACCGAGCCGCAGGCCGGCTCGGACCTGGCGCTGGTGCGCACGCGCGCCGAGCCGCAGCCCGACGGCACGTACAAGATCTTCGGCACCAAGATCTTCATCACCTACGGCGAGCACGACATGGCCGAGAACATCGTCCACCTCGTGCTGGCCCGCGTGGTCGGCGCGCCGGAAGGCGTGAAGGGCATCAGCCTGTTCCTGGTGCCCAAGTTCCTCGTCAATGCGGATGGCAGCCTGGGCGCGCGCAACGACGCCCACTGCGTCTCCATCGAGCACAAGATGGGCATCAAGGCCAGCCCGACGGCCGTGCTGCAGTTCGGCGACCACGGCGGCGCCATCGGCACACTCATCGGCCAGGAGAACCGCGGCCTGGAGTACATGTTCATCATGATGAACGCGGCCCGCTACGGCGTGGGCCTGCAGGGCATCGCCATCGCCGACCGCGCCTATCAAAAGGCCGTCGGATATGCCAAGGACCGCGTGCAGTCGCGCCCCGTAGATGGCTCGGTCGCCGGTCCCGCATCCATCATCCATCACCCCGACGTGCGCCGCATGCTGATGACCATGCGTTCGCTGACCGAGGGCTGCCGTGCGATGGCGAGCACCGCCGCCGCGGCCTTCGATGCGGCCCATCACCATCCCGACGCGCAGGCGCGCCAGCAGAACCAGGCCTTCTACGACTTCATGGTGCCGCTGGTGAAGGGCTACAGCACCGAGATGAGCCTGGAGGTCACGTCGCTGGGCGTGCAGGTGCACGGCGGCATGGGCTTCATCGAGGAGACCGGCGCGGCCCAGTACTACCGCGACGCCAAGATCCTGACCATCTACGAAGGCACGACGGCCATCCAGGCCAACGACCTCGTCGGCCGCAAGACCTCGCGCGACGGCGGCCAGCTGGCGCGCGGCATCGCCGGCCAGATCGAGGTGACGGAAGCCGAGCTCGGCCAGCGCGACAGCGCCGCCGCGCGTGCGGTGCTGAAGGCACTGCGTGCCTCGCGCGAGGATTTCCTCGCCGTGGTGGACTTCATCGCAGGCGCCGCCAAGGGCAACCCGAACGCGGCCTATGCCGGCTCGGTGCCGTACCTGATGCTGGCGGGCAATCTCGTCGCCGGCTGGCAGCTGGCCCGCGCGCTGTTGGCCGCGGAAGACGCCTTGGCGACTGATAAGGCCTTCATGGCGGCCAAGATCACGACCGCGCGCTTCTATGCCGAGCACATCCTGCCGCGCACCGCGTCGCTGCGCGCCGCCATCGTGGACGGCGCCGACAGCGTGACCGCGCTGCCGCTCGAAGCCTTCTGAGGAGACTGAACTTGGCTTTGCCCCCAATCCTGAAGAACCTGCCGCTGCCGGTCATCGGCTCGCCGCTGTTCATCATCAGCAACCCCAAGCTCGTCATCGAGCAGTGCAAGGCCGGCATCGTCGGCGCCATGCCGGCGCTGAACGCCCGGCCCGCCGAGCTGCTGGACGAATGGCTGGCCGAGATCACCGCAGAGCTGGCCGCCTGGAACCGCGACCATCCGGACCGGCCCGCCGCGCCCTTTGCCATCAACCAGATCGTGCACAAGAGCAACGAGCGGCTCGAGCACGACATGCAGGTCTGCGCCAAGTACAAGGTGCCCATCATCATCACCAGCCTGGGCGCGCGCGAGGACGTGAACCAGGCCGTGCATGCCTGGGGCGGCATCGTGCTGCACGACATCATCAACAACAAATTCGCGAAGAAGGCCATCGAGAAGGGCGCCGACGGCCTCATTGCCGTGGCGGCCGGCGCGGGCGGCCATGCGGGCGTGAAGAGCCCCTTCGCGCTGGTCCAGGAGATCCGTGAGTGGTTCGACGGCCCGCTGGCGCTGTCCGGCGCGATGGCCTCCGGCGACGCCATCCTGGCCGCACAGGCCATGGGCGCGGACCTGGCCTACATCGGCTCGGCCTTCATCGCGACCGAAGAGGCACGGGCCAGCGAGGAGTACAAGCAGATGATCGTCGCCAGCAACAGCGACGACATCGTCTACAGCAACCTCTTCACCGGCGTGCATGGCAACTACCTGCGTGGCTCGGTCGTCGCGGCCGGCCTGGACCCCGAGAACCTGCCCGAGAGCGACCCCAGCAAGATGAACTTCGGCGGCAGCGCGGCCAAGGCCTGGAAGGACATCTGGGGCAGCGGCCAGGGCATAGGCGCCGTCAAGCAGGTGGTGCCGGCGGCCGAGCTGGTCGGGCGATTGAAGCGCGAGTACGCGGCGGCGCGCTCGCGCCTGGCGCTGTGAGCTGAACAAGGCCTCGCCCGGAATGCACAACGGCCGCCCTTGGGCGGCCGTTGCCATGAGTGCGGGCGGCTTTCAGGCGCTGCGCACGAAGCGATGCACGGCCGTGGCGCGTGCCGCGAAGGCGCCGCTGAGCAGCCCGAAGACCGCGCTGGCCGCAGCGATGAACCAGGCCTCGTGGACCATGTGCGCGTCCACGCCGGTGGCGTAGCCCAGCACGAACTTGGCCGCGAAGATGCCGACCATCAGGCCCAGCGGCAGCCAGCTGCCGGGCACGCGCACGGCCCGGCCTGCGCGGGCCAGGCCACGCGGCGCGAACACCGGGCCGGCCACGAAGACCGCGGCGGCGAAGCCGGCCGCCCAGGCCAGCACCGGGACGAGATGGGCGCCGAAGGCAGCGGTCACGCCGTACAGGGACAGGGCCAGCATGGCCAGCGCCACCTTCGCGAGCGTGCCCGGCTGGACCACGCGGTCGCGGGACTGGCGATAGCCCAGCAGCAGCAGGCCGGAGAGGATGGCGAAGGGCCAGAGGGGCAGGGAGTTGGTCATGGCGGGCATTCGTTGGGGTTGCGATGCCCCGGACTGTGCCGAGGCTGCGCCCGCCGGGCGACCGCGCGGCGACGAATCGACAGGCGGCGGTGCGAAACGCCAGCCCGCCCGACCAGCGGCTCAGCGCGCGGCGCCGCGCAGCAGCCTCAGCCCGTTGAACACCACCAGCAGGCTGGCGCCCATGTCGGCGAACACCGCCATCCACATCGTCGCGCTGCCGAACACCGCCAGTGCGAAGAACACGGCCTTGATGCCCAGCGCCAGTGCGATGTTCTGCCACAGCACCGCATAGGTGCGGCGGGACAGGCGGATGACCTCGGGCAGCCGGCGCAGGTCGTCGTTCATGATGAGCACGTCGGCCGCCTCCTTGGCCGTGTCGGTGCCGGCGGCGCCCATCGAGAAGCCCACGGCGGCGGCGGCCAGGCTGGGCGCGTCGTTGACGCCGTCGCCCACCATGCCCACCGGGCCTTGCGCGCTCAACGCGGCGACGGCCTGCTGCTTGTCCTGCGGCAGCAGGTCGGCCTGCACGTCGGCGATGCCCACCTGGGCGGCGATGGCCCGGGCGGTGGAGGGGTTGTCGCCGGTCAGCATGACGGTGTGCACGCCCAGGGCCTGCAGCTCGGCGACGGCGTCACGGCTGGTGGCGCGCGGGCGGTCGGCCACGGCGAACAAGGCCAGCACGCGGCTGGCGCCGGCCAGCAGCGACACGGTGCGGCCCTGCGCCTCGTGCGCCTGCATCAGCGCTTCCAGCTCGGGCGAGCATTGGCCGCGCTCGTGGATCCAGCGGTGGTTGCCCAGCACCAGCTCCTGGCCATCGATGCGGCCATGCACGCCGCGGCCCGGTTCGGCGCCGAAGCCGTCCACCGGCAGCGCATCGGCCGGCAGCCCCGCGGCAATGGCCTGCGAGACCGGGTGGTCCGAGCGCGCTGCCAGGCTGTGTGCGAGCTGCAGCACCCGGGCCTCGTCGCCTCCCTCGGCCAGCACGCGCTGCGCGACGAGGCGGGGGCGGCCCTCGGTCAGCGTGCCGGTCTTGTCCAGCGCCAGCACCTTGAGCTTGCGTGCCTCTTCCAGGTGCACGCCGCCCTTGATGAGGATGCCGCGCCGCGCGGCCGCCGCCAGCCCGCTGACGACGGTGACCGGCGTGGAGATCACCAGCGCGCAGGGGCAGGCGATCACGAGCAGGACCAAGGCCTTGTAGATGCCGGTGAGCCAGGGCCAGCCCAGCAGCAGCGGCGTGCCCACGGCCACGGCCAGCGCCAGCACGAAGACGGCGGGCGTGTAGACGGCCGCGAAGCGGTCGACAAAGCGCTGCGTGGGTGCGCGCTGGCCTTGCGCCGCCTCGACGGCGTGGATGATGCCGGCCAGCACCGTGTCGCCGGCCGGCCGCGTGACCTCGAACTCCAGCGAGCCGCTCTGGTTGATGGTGCCGGCGAAGACCGCGTCGCCGGGGGCCTTGTCGACCGGAATGCTCTCGCCGGTGACGGGCGACTGGTCCACGGCGCCCTGGCCCGCCGTCACCCGGCCGTCGAGCGCGAAGCGCTCGCCCGGCTTCACGCGCACGATGGCGCCCACGGCCACGGCCTTGGCCTCCGCTCGGGCCCAGCGGCCATCCGGCTGGCGCACCTCGGCCTGCTCGGGCGACAGCGCCAGCAGCCCGCCGATGGCGTTGCGCGCCCGCTCCACCGAGCGGGCCTCGATCAGCTCCGCCAGCGAGTACAGCGCCATCACCATGGCGGCCTCGGGCCACTGGCCGATGACGAAGGCACCGATGACGGCGACCGACATCAGCGCGTTGATGTTGAGCTGGCCGCGTGCCAGCGCCGACAGCCCCTTGCCGAACACCGCCAGGCCCGACAGCGCGATGGCGAGCGCCGCGACCGCCATGCCCGCAACGTGCCAGAGCGTGCCGTCGGGGGCGAGGAAGTGCAGCAGCTCGGCGCCCGTGGCGACCACCAGCGCGGCCACCAGGCGGACGAGCTCGCTGCGCCGCGCCCGCGCCGTGTCCTCGGCAGCGGGCGGCGCCGACAGCGTCTCGGTCTTGAAGCCGGCCTTGGCGATGGCGGCTGTCACCGCCGCCCAGGTGGCCGGCGGCGCGTCCACCGTCAGCGCGCGGGCGGGCAGGTCGAAGTGCAGGCGACGCACGTCGGCAAAGCCCTCCAGCGCGCGGCGAATCTGGCCTTCCTCGGTGGGGCAGTCCATGGCCGGGATGCGCAGCAGCAGCCCGCCGCTGGACGCCGGCATGGGCAGCGCCGCCGCGGCGGAGGCGCTGCCGCCACCGTGGCAGCAGCTGGTGGCCGGGGAGTGGTCGTGATGGTCGTGCCCGGCGTGGGAATGCCCGGCGTGGGAGTGGTCGTGAGAACTCATGGGGCTATTGGAATCCCTGGAGCAGCTCCAGAGTCAAGCGCCTAAACTGAAGCCCGCACCTGCCGAAAGCCCGCCATGAAGATCGGAGACCTCGCCACCGCCTCGTCGACCGCCGTCGACACCATCCGCTACTACGAGCGCGAGGGCCTGCTGCCCGCGCCGGGGCGCACGCAGGGCGGCTTCCGGGTCTACGCGCCGGCGCACCTGGAGCGGCTGCAGTTCATCCGCTACTGCCGGGGCCTGGACATGTCGCTGGACGAGGTACGCGTGCTGCTGCGGGTGAAGGATGCGCCGGGCGGCGATTGCGGCGACGTGAACGCGCTGCTGGACGCCCACATCGGCCATGTGACGCGGCGCGTCCGGGAGCTGCGGACGCTGGAGAAGCAGCTCAAGGAGCTGCGCCGGCGCTGCGCCGCGGCGCAGAGCGTGGACCAGTGCGGCATCCTCAGCGGCCTGGCCGCGGCCGCGCAGGAGGGCACGCCGCAGGCGACCGCGCCGGGCTCGCATCTGCGCTCGGTGCATTCGCACTGAACCGGGCGGTGCGGGTTGACAACGGCCCGCCGTGCGACATATTTGATCTTTGCAGTCACTGTGGAGCATTGCCATGGGCGCCCTGGTCACCGAAGAGCAAGCCTTGCAGATCAAGGCCCGTTTCGAGACGGGGGTGCTGGCGCTTCCGGGCGTCACGGGCGTGGACCTCGGCCAGCGGGCCGCGGAGTTCGTGATCCGCGTCTACGTCGCCTCGCTTGCCGCCGCGCCGGCCTTGCCGGCCAGCGTGGAGGGCGTGCCGGTGGAGGTGATCGAGCGGCGCTTCGGGCTGCAGTAGCGGGCGTGGCGCTCAGTCGTTCCAGGCCAGGTGGTTGGCCACCGCCATCGAGATCGGCTGCCCGCTGTTGGCCTCGAAGTAGCTGTAGCCGGGGCAGGGGTTGACCTCGAAGCAGAACACACGCCCGTCCGGCGTCAGGCGCAGGTCGATGCCCGAGAACGCCAGGCCCAGCGCATGGGTGAGGTCGACGCAGCGCTGCGACAGCTCGTCGCCGAGTTCCGTGGCCGTCAGGCGGGCCGCTTCGCCGACCTGGCTCCTGGCGTAGCGGTAGTCCACCGCCTCGGACTCGATGCGCGTCGCGAACACCCGCTGGCCCACCACATGGACCCGCACGTCGGTGCCCGGCACATAGGCCTGGAACTGCGTGGGGCACCAGCGCACCGAGGCCAGGCGGGCCAGGTCCTTCTCGTCGAAGGTCTGCACGATGGAACGCACGCCGCTGATCGACTTGTAGATGATGCGGCCGTGCTGCTCGCGAAACGCCAGCACCGCATGGGGATCGGTGGTGATCAGCGAGGCCGGGATCTCGAAGCCGTGTTCGCGGATCAGCTGCGCCTGGTAGGGCTTGGAGGAATTCGACCCCATGGCCGCGATGCGGTTCACCACGCGGGCCGAGCTGATCTCGGTCCAGCGGACCAGCGTGTCGTGCAGCGCGTTGCAATGCCGCGTGAGCGGCGAGTCGGGGGGCTCGTCCTTCAGCTCGGGCAGGCGGCCATGGTCCATCAGCCGCGAGTAGACGCCGCGCACCGACTCCAGGGCGATGCCCTCGCCGGCCATCTCCAGCCAGCCGGCGAGGCCCGCGTCGCCGAGCTCGAAGGCCATCTCGGTGCGCTCGAAATGGCGCTGGTTGAACCAGCGATAGGGCGCGCCGATGCGATCCAGCGCCTCGCCCACCAGCGCCAGCGGTGACTCCGACGGGATGCCGCACAGCAGGATCATGCGGCCTCGCGGTGGCGGGTCAGCGCGCCGAGCAGCGCGCTGATCAAGGCCTCGCCGCCGACGCGCAGGTCGGGCGTCGGGCTGGCGCCGGCAAACGACCAGGGCTGCTGCACATGGCTGACGAAGTCGATGCCCAGCAGCGCGGTGCCGGCGAGTTCGGCCAGGCGCACGCAGGCTTCGGCAATGGCGGGTGGCAGGGCCGGGCCGATCACGCGCCCGCCCGCCACCACGACGGTGCGCACGAGTGCACCCTCGGGCACCAGCCGGCGCGCACCACGGGCCTCGTCGATGCGGTCGCGCGAGGTTTGGCGGTAGGGGGCCACCGGCAGGCCGGCCTGGCGCGCCAGCCACGCCCACTCGGACTCCATGCGCCATTGGCCGCACAGCCCCTGGGGCGTTGGCCGGTTGATCACCGGGCAGCGCAACGCGAACAGCCAGCTCAGGAAGAAGGCGACGAGTTCCTGCTGCACATAGGACTGGTCGGCCTCCGGCGCCTGGCGCCAGTGGGCGATGGGCACCGTGTAGAGGCGGTTCAGCACGCCCTGCAGGCCGGCGCCGTCGACCTGCAGGCCGGCCTCGGTGCGCAGGCGCAGCGTCCAGCCGCTGCGGCCTTCGAGGCGATGTTCCTGGAAGTCGCTCAGCGCCAGCTGGTCGGCGCTGAGGATCTCCAGCGGCTGCAGGCCGCGCGCCCTCAGCTGCTGGCCGGCCCACGCGGCGGCGGCGTCACGGGCGTCGCAGAGAACCAGCCACATGGTGCGTCGCCGCCAGGCGGCCTAGCAGCCCTTGCAGCCGTCCTGCTCGTTCGTCAGTGCGCCGGCACCAAGGTCGGGCCTGAGCTCGGGCGAGATGAAGGTCGACAGGCTGGCCACCACGGCCTCCAGCTGCGCCATGCGCTGCTCCAGACCGCCCGGCCCCGCGGGGTCGCCGCCCGGCGGCAGTTGCGGGCCGTTCTCGACGAGCAGCTTGGGATCGATGTTCTCGGTGACCGGCGGCTTCTCGAACTCCACCTTCTCGATCTTGAACTCCTTGTGGTGGTCCTTGAACTCCTTGTGTTCCTTCTGGTCCTTGTGGTCCTTGGCGTCCTTGAACTGCTTGTGGTCGGGGTTGTCCTTGCTGTCCTTGTGATCCTTGTGCTCCTTGGCTTCCTTGTGATCCTTGAGGTCCTTGGACTCCTGCTTGAAGTCCTTGATCTCGGGCTTGAGCTTCTCCAGCGGCTTGTCGGTGAGCTTCGGCGCGGCGCCGGCCGCGGCGCCCTGCATGCCGCCACCCGACAGGCCCAGTTGGCCGGGCATGCCGGGGAAGGCCGGATCGCCGGGCTGGATGGGGAAGCTCGGCCCCTCCACGATGATCTTGCCGGGCGGCAGCTCGGGCACGCGCTTCTCGAACTTGAGCTCCTTGTGCTCCAGCTTCTCGACCTTGAGTTCCTTGTGCTCGAGCTTCTCGAGCTTGTGCTCCTTGATCTCGACCTTCTCGTGCTTGTGGTCCTTGAAGTCCTTGATGAGGGCCTTGGCGGGCGCCGTGCACATGCTGACGTTCAGGGCCGCCAGCACGTTGGCGATCTGGTTGGCGATGCCGTGTCCGTCGCTGCTGCCGGCGAAGTGCAGGCCCACCACGTTCACCGAGCCGTCCACCACGGCCGAGCCCGAGTCGCCGTGGTCGCCGAAGGCGGCGTTGTGGGCGGTGTCGGGGCGGATGCCGATCTGGTTGGTCAGCGTCTTCACGCCGATGCCGTTGCCGTAGTCGATGTTGACGGACAGGCTGATGCTGTCCACGAAGCCATAGGTCAGCCCGGTGGTGCGGCCGCGCTTGCGCACCGGCATGTTCAGCGTGGCCGCGGCGGTGCCGGCCACCTTGCCGATGTCCACGATCTCGCAGGAGTAGCCACGGCCGGACAGCGAGGACACCGCGCAGTCGACGGAGGCCGTCAACGCCGCGCGCTGCAGCGTGCCGATGACGTTGGCCGGGCATTGGCCGCCGTCCACGCGGCCGGGCTGGGCCATGGTGTCGCCCGCGTGCCAGCCGTTGTCGATGCACATCACGTGGAAGTTCGACAGCAGCAGCGGGTTGCCGCTGGCGTTGTCCTTCACGATGGCACCCAGCGTGCCCACGTAGACGTAGCCGCCGACCGCACGGCACGGGCCGATGCTGATGCCGCCCTTGACCGGGTCGTAGTTGCCCGCGTCAGCCTGCAGGCTGACGTCGTTCTCGGGCTTCTTGTTCTTCATCGCGTCGTGCAGGAAGTACCGGCGTTCGATGACGTCGGTCTTGACGCCGTCGAAGTGGTCCGGCACGCGCTCGGCGGCCGGCACATCGCCCTTCTTCTGCGCCACCATCACGCGGATCGCGACCTCGTCGGTGCGCTTGCCGCCGACGTACTTGAACCCGACGTCCACCGCGGTGACCCCCGGTCGCTTCAGCAACTGCTCCTCGAGGCTTTCCTTGAGGGCGACGACTTCAAGCACTGGCTTGCTCATGCTGATCTCCTGCGCAGCGGGCCTGGAAATCAATTTAGGCGCCGTGCCGGGCGATCACCTCCACAAACGATAGGAGCAGTGCGGAAGCTAGGGGGCGGCGCGCCTTCAGTGCTTGTGGATGCGCCAGGCCGGCAGCGCCCGGCCACCCACGAAGCTGCACGGCGCGCAGGGCCGGTGGCCCCCGGAAGGCGGCGGGGATCTCGCTGCAGGCGATGTCGCGCCGCCGGCCCTTCTTCTGGGTCGAGCATGCAGACTGGCTGTGGGTGCTGAGGGCGCTCACCGAGCGTGGCGCCCAGTGGCCCGACGCGCCGGGCCTGGGCCTGTTCACCTGATGACGGGAGGTTTCATGCCGGCCGCTGTCAGTCGATGAGGGCCGCATCCCGAAGGAAGCGGGACGGCCGGCCGGGATCGAAGGTCAGGGTCAGCCGGCGGCGCGCGCGGGTCAGGGCCACGTAGAGCAGGTTGCGGTTCTCCGTCGAGCCGCCGCCGAACTCGCCGGCCGTGAGGTGGGGAATGAGCACGTGGTCGAACTCCAGGCCCTTGGCCGCCTCGATGCTGGACAGCACGACGCGTTCGCCGGGGCGTGCCCGGCGCCGGGCCCGGTCCAGTGTCGCGAGCATGCGGAAAGCGCCGTCCACGCCGGTGCCCTCGGCGGCTTCGCTCACGGCCACGCGGTGGAGCTGCGCCACGTTGTCGGCCACCTGAGCCGCCTCGTCCTGGCGCACGAAGACGCGCGCGGCCAGCCTCAGAGGGGCCAGCGCCTTCAGGAACGAGGCCTCGAAGGCCTCGACGTCATCGTTGCGCAGCACCGCCAGGGCGGCTTCCAGCGACTGCCGGGCCGCGGCGTTGGCGCTGCGCAGCACATGGGCGTCGACGAAGGCGCGCGTCGAGTCGGGGTCGGCGGAGGCCTCGGCCACGGCCCGTCGCTGCGCCTCGGCGCCGTCCAGGTGGCGCAGCTCGATGCTGTCGACCCGCGCGCCGGAGAACAGCAGCCAGGCGTCGAGCAGGCGGGCGCGCTGTGCCGGCTCCTCGAAGCCGCCGTAGTCCTGGCGGGCATGGGCGTGCAGGCCGCGCACCAGCAGCGTCTCCGGGCGCTCCAGGTAGGGAGCGAAGCCGACCGCGCCGTAGGGCAGGCCCAGGCGCAGCAGCTCATGCTCGATCAGCACGGACTGCGCAGCATGGCGCAGCAGCACGCGCAGGCTGCCGGACCCAGGCTGCTGCAGGTGGGCCTGCACCTGGCGGGCGACGAAGGCGGCGGCGAGCCGGGGCGATTCGCAGGGCTCCAGGTGGATGTCGGTGTGCAGCGCCGCATCCGCCGCGTAGGGCTTGCCCGCCAGCGCGCCCGCGTGGCGGGCCAGTTGCGGGCTGAAGCGGTGGCTCAGCGTCAGCGGCAGCACCGCCGGCGTGCCGATCTCGGCCTGGAAGTGCTCGCGCATGAAGCCTGCCTCGGCGCCGGTCTGCGCGTGGATGACCTGGTCGCGGTCGCCCACGCCCACGAAGGCCGCGCGCGGGCCGGCCGCCAGCACGGCCTTGAGCACCGTGAACGCGGCGCGGTTCATGTCGTGCATCTCGTCCACGCAGACCAGCGTGAGGCCGAGCTGCAGCGCCGCGTCCCCGGCATCGACCTCGCCGCTCATCAGCAGGCGGGCCAGGTCGTAGGTGCCGTCGCCATGGAAGCGGAACTCGGGGCGGTCGGGATGGCCGCCCCTTCGGATGAACTCGTAGCACGCCCAGGCGCGCATCGTGAGGTAGCCGAAGCCGAGCTCGTCGGCCAGCGCGGGCGTCACGCGCTCCTCTGCGGCGAGGTGCTCCACCACCATGCGGCCCTTGAGCCGCTCGAAGGCGCTGAGCAGCCCCTCGACGAGTTCGCCCGGCAGCGCCTCGGCCAGCAGCTCGTCGGGGTGGGGCTCGTCCGGCAGCGACTGGGCGCGCTCGATGGCGCGCACCACGTAGGGCTTGACCTGCTCGGGCGACGTGAGCACGCGGGTCGTGAGGCCTTCCACGGCTTCCAGCACGGCCAGGCTGAAGGCCTCGAAGGTCTGGATGCGCAACTGCTGCACGACCGCCCTGGGCACGCCGATGTGGGCGAGCCGCTCCTTCAGCGCCGCCACGGCGGGGGCCGTGTAGGTGAGGGCGAGCACCGTCTGTGGCGGCGCGCCGCGCTGCAGCGCCTGCGCGATGCGCAGCGCCAGCGTCGTCGTCTTGGCCGCGCCGGCATTGGCCTCCACCAGCAGCAGGCGGGTCTTCAGCAGCTGGACGGCGAGCTGTTCGTCGCTGGGTGTGATGTGGGTGGGCTGGAACGGGGCGTCGCGCATGGGGCGGATTGTCCGGTGCCGCCCGGGCCGCGCAGGCCTACTTCATCGCTGCCCACCGGGCCTGCGGCGCGGCGCGGGCCGGGCCCGCGCCGGCGACCCGCAGCAGGGCGGCGGCGAGGGCCGTGAACGCCTTATCTGATCGTCGTGTAGCGGGCTTCGAAGTAGTCGTTGGAGCGGTGCAAGGTGTCCACGCCGGGCTTCATCGCCCAGGGGCGGATCTGGTGATGGATGGGAACGAAGAGGAACTCGTCGCGGATGCGCAGCAGCGCCTCGCGGATCAGCGCGTTGCGCCTGGCCACGTCGGGCTCGAACTTGATCTTCTGGATCAGGCCGTCCAGCGTGGCATCGCTGACCTTGCCGAAGTTGAAGTTGCCGTCGGCGCCGTTGGTGCGGGTGTGGCCCCAGGCCTGCATGCCGTAGAGGGCGTCGTAGGTCGACACGCCCCAGCCCAGCATGTAGAAGGGAGATTCGCCGCGCTGGAAGGTCTGGCTGTGCGTGGCGAAGGGTGCTGCGATGAGGCGCACCTTGACGCCCACCTTGGCCCACATCGACACGGCCGCCTGGCAGACCTGCTCGTCGTTCACGTAGCGGTTGTTGGGGCAGTGCAGCGGCACCTCGAATCCCTGCGGGTAGCCGGCCTCGGCCAGCAGCTTGCGGGCCTTGTCGAGGTCGGGCTTGAGCGGCGCGTCGAGCGCCGCGTCGTAGCCGTTGACGCCCGGCGGGATCATCAGCGCCGCCGGCACCGACAGGCCGCGCATGATGCTGCGCTTGATGGCCTCGCGGTCCAGCGCCAGGTTCATCGCTTCGCGCACGCGCCTGTCCTTGAAGGGGTTCTTGCCCTTCACGCTGGATTCGCGCAGCTCGTCGCTGCCCTCGTCCATGACGAAGAAGATGGTGCGGATCTCCGGGCCTTCCAGCAGCTTGACCTTGCCCGCCTCCTTGAGCCTGAAGAAGTCCTGCGGCGGCAGGTCGGTGACGAGGTCCACGTCGCCGGACAGCAGCGCCGCCACGCGCGTCGGCGCGCTCTTGATGGGCAGGTAGCTGAGCTCCGTGACGTTGCCCGGGTTCTTGTCCCACCAGTCCTTGTTGGCCACCATCTTCACGGCCTGGTCGGGCTGCCAGCTCACCAGCCGGTAGGGCCCGGTGCCGTTGGCGTTGCGCGAGGCGTAGTTCTCTTCCTTGGCCTTGTAGTCCTGGGTGTTGGTGGCATTGTTCTTTGCCGACCACACCTTGCTCATGATGGGGAAGCTGATGATGTTCTGCAGCAGCATCGGCGTGGGCGCCTCGAGCAGCAGGTCGACGGTGTAGTCGTCGATCTTCTTCACCTCCCTGATGCCCGACACATAGGTCTGCTTGGTGCCCTGCGGCTGCGTGATGCGGCCGAAGCTGAAGACGACGTCGTCCGCCGTGAACGGCGAGCCATCGTGGAACTTGACGCCGCGGCGCAGGTCGAAACGCACCTGGGTCTGGGAGATGTAGGTCCACTTGGTGGCGAGGGACGGCTCGGGCCGGTACTCCTTGCTCAGCCGCGTGAGGCCCTCGTAGATGTGGGTGCCGATGGCGTTGGAGGTGTTGTGGTCCTGCGAGTGCGGGTCCAGCGTCAGGATGTCGTTCTGCGCGGCCCAGCGCAGCGGGGCGGCCATGACCGTTGACAGCGTCAGCGCGGCGAACAGGGGCAGCAGTCGGAGGGCGGATTTCATGCGGCTTCCTTGGTACGGCAGAAGCCAAAAAATGTAGTCGCCGGGTCCGGGTCGGCGGCTAGGGCTTGTCCCCAAGTTCCAGTGAGCAATCGCAACCGGCGCCTGCGGCGATCCAGCGCCGCACCAGCCAGCCGCGGATGCTACGGGGTTGCGACGTCAGCACGCCGCAGACATAGCGCCCGCCGTCCCAGCGCAGCGCGACGCAGGCACCCCTGAGGCGCCGGCTCAGCAGGGCGCCCAGCGGGCATGGCTCCACCAGGCAGCAGACGCCGCAGCCGTTGCAGGGGGCCCCGAGCGCCGGCTTGGGCGGCGCGTCGGGGTGGATCTCGATGATCCGGGTCGAGGGCATAAAGGTCTACCGCGCAAGGGTGGGTGTGCAACAGGGGCTGGGTCGGCACCTGCCGGGCTGGCGATTCGACGCACGCGCACTGCCTATCATCGGCCGCCGCTGAGACCCGCGACGCACCCGACCTCCGTCGGCCGTGAACATGCCCAACCCACTGCAACGTATGCGCTCCTTCATCAACAAGGTGGCCAAATGGCCGGCGACCTCGTCCTATCGCTGGGACGAACGCATGTCGATGGCGGCGTTCCTGCTGTTCCATGCGATGACGCTGCTGCGCCTGTTCTCGTTGCTGCAGTGGCTCAAGTTCGTTCATCGCAGGATGTACGGCAAGGACAGGTATTTCCAGAAGCGCACCAACTTCCATCCGCTGTTCACCGAGTGCTACTTCGTCGCCGTTGCGCTGCTGCTGGTGCTGGTGGGGCAACTTCCGGCCACACCCGTGTTTGTGCCGCTGAAGTTCGCCCTCGGCGCCTACTTTGCCGCCGAGGGCATTGCCTGGTCGGCCTACTACCTGTTCTTCCGGCATTTCATCGAACGCAGCTTCACGATCTATCACCAGGCCGAGTACTTCCTGGCCTTTCCGCTGGCGCTGGCCGTGCAGGTGCTGGGCTTCGGCGTGCTGGTCGGGGCGCCGTGCGACAGCGGGCTGACGGAGCGGGCTTTCCAGGCGCTGGGCTTTCTGTTCAACAGCACGCTCGAAGTTCCCGCCGGCACCTGCACCCAATTCCCCAAGGGCTGGATCAGCAACGGCCTGGCCCTGCTGGGCATCTGCTATGTGGTGGTGTTGCTGGCCAATCTGCGCGACGCCTTCCCCAAGACCCATGTCAAACCGACGACGGCCGTCGGCGTCATCGGCGCGGGCGACGTGGTCCGGCAGCGCCTGGTGCCCGCACTGGTGAGGCAGCTGCCGCGCCTGAGCGGCGCTGCGTCGCAGGGCCGCAGGTTCGAGCCGGTGGAGATTCACCCCAGCGCGATCCATGTGTTCGACGTCGGCGACGGCGCCGAGCCGCCCCGTCCCATCGAGGTGATGCTGGAGTTCCCGAACGGCGGCGCCAGGCCCAGGCGCATCCCGGTGAAGCGCGAGCGCAGTTCTCAGGACGTCGTCGTGGAGATCGCCGCGGCGCAGGTGCCGGTCATCATCGCCAGCCCGCCGGACTCGCATTTCTTCTACGTGGCCATGATGGCCATGCATGGCATCCGCTTCGCCGTGGAGAAGCCCATCACGGTGTTCGAGCCCGAGGTCCAGGCGCTCATCGCCGAGGGCGACCGGCTCTTTGCCGACGGCTTTGCGATGAGCTACTACGCCTTGGAGAAGGCGTTGCCGCTGACCTATCTCTACACGCTGCATCCCTTGCACCGCAACCACCTGGACCTGTACGTCTCGCGCGGCGGCTACCGGGCGGTGGACACGCTGCCGTGGAACGAGGTCATCGGCGGATTGGGGCGGCCCCAAAGCATCCGCGTGCTGCTGCTGGAGGGCCTGTCCCGCAGCCCCTCGGCAGGCGGCAGCAATCGTCAGTGGACCGAGGATCCGCACCTGGGCGGGCTGTACTACGAGACCGCCATCCACGCGATCACGGTGCTGCACAAGGTCCTGGGCGACCTGAGCCGGTTCGATCCGCAGCTGCTGGCCATGGTGTCGCAGAGCGCCGTGCGGCAGGACTCGTGCAGCTTCGTGCACATGCACGCGCCCGCCGCGGCCGATGGGGCGGCGGCGATCGACCTGATCGTGGGCAAGTACATGCCGGAGTCGCTGTGCGCCCGAGGCGCGGTCATCGACTACGCGGGCGCCTTGGTCTGCTGCGACTTTGACTCGATGACGCTGCGCATCCGGCCCAAGGGCGCGACGTTCGCGGGCGGCGACCTCGTCGGCGCCGCCGTGGCGGTGCGGGAGCACTACGCCCAGGTGCGTTACGGCGTGCAGGCCAGCCTGATCCGCACCTTCTTCGAGTACGGATGGCAGGGCGCTCGCTTCGACGACTATGCGACGCAGGTGGCCGTGCTGTCCTGGTTGAGCCGCAACCGGTCCCGGCTGCTGGACGCCCAGCAGCAGATGGGCCGCTATGCCCCCGACGGGCAGGGGCTGCCGGTCGCGCTGGCGGACTGGGTGGCGGCCTATCGTCAGCAGCGGCCCGACCGCAGCGAGTTCCAGCAGGGCTGAAGGCCGGCGTGCGGCCCGCGGGTCAGGTCTTGACGCCCAGTTCGCGCAGGCGCTCGTTGAGGTAGCTGTCGGCTGTGTAGCGGTCGCTCAAGACCACGTCGTCGCGCGGATGCAGGAACAGCGGCAGCGACACGCGGCTCTTCTTCGCGCCCTCGCCGGTCGGGTTGACGACGCGGTGCTGCGTGGACGGGTAGTAGCCCTCGGAGGCCTCCTGCAGCATGTCGCCGATGTTGATGGTCAGCGTGCCGAAGTCGCAGGGCACGTCGTGCCACTGGTCGTCCTTGCCCAGCACCTGCAGGCCCGGCTCGTTGGCGGCGGGCAGGATGGTCAGCAGGTTGATGTCGCCATGCGCCGCGGCGCGGATGGAGCCGACCGGCTCCTCCCCCGTCAGCGGCGGGTAGCGCAGCACGCGCAGCAGCGTCTTGGTGCTGCCCTTGATCATGTTGGACAGCGGCTCGCGGTAGCGCGCGGCGATGTCCGGCGGCGTGTATTTCTCGACCCAGCCCAGCAGCTCCTCGGCCAGCGCGTTGGCCTCGCGGTAGTAGGTGAGGGCGTCTTCCTTCAGCTGCGGCGGGATGCGGCCCCAGGGGTAGATGTGGAAGTACTCCTTGATGTCCTTCTGCTTGGAGCCCTTCGCGGTTTCTGAAATATCGGTTGAGAACCAGCCGTCCTGCGTCTCCTTGGAAAACGCGTAGGCGTCCTTGCCGTCGCCGTTGAAGAAGGCCAGCCACTCGGCGTAGATCTTCTCGACGAGGGCCTGGCGGATCGGATGGTTGGTCAGCACGCCGAAGCCGGTTTCGTGCAGGGAACGGGTGAACTTCTCGGCCGCGTCGGGTGCGCGGTAGTCGACGACCTGAACTTGCATGGGATCTCCTGAATGTCCCTGGGGCTGGCCGACATGTGCGGCCCAGCCTGCGCGCAGCCATTCAATGGCGGGGCTGTCGCGGGCACGGAGTTTACTTTTCCGTCAACTTTCTGACGCCCATCAAGGCTTGTCGGACAAACCCTTGGTGCTAGAGTTCGGCCCCTGAGATGGAACCGGTCTGTTACTCGGAAAGTCAGTACCGCCGCGTGGGCGGCAGGCTTTGCGGGCAGCGGAACAGGTTCCCGGTCCTTCCCGTCCCTTTTACTGTGGCCTCTGGCAACAGCAAAGGTGGGTCGCAATCCGCCAATCGGTCGAGCCGTGTCGCGGAAGGTTCTTCAACCAGCCAACTCCCTGGAAACCGGGGCATGAGGTGAGCGAAAGATGATGCAGCAATACAGGTCCAACTCCTACCTGTTCGGCGGAAACGCGCCGTATGTGGAGGAGATGTACGAGGCCTACCTCGACAATCCCGGCTCCGTCCCGGACAACTGGCGCGCCTACTTCGACGCGTTGCAGCATGTGCCGGCGGTCGACGGCAGCGAGGCCCGCGACGTGGCCCATGCGCCGGTCGTCGAATCTTTCGCTCAACGTGCCAAGGCCAATGCCTTCGCCAACAAGGCCAGCAGCGCCGACCTCGCCGTCGCCCGCAAGCAGGTCCATGTCCAGTCGCTGATCGCGGCCTACCGCTTCCTCGGCAACCGCTGGGCGGAGCTGGACCCCCTCAAGCGCGCCGAGCGCCCCAAGATCCCCGAGCTCGACCCCGCGTTCTACGACCTGACCGAGTCCGACATGGACATCTCGTTCAGCGCCGTGAACAGCTATTTCGGCGGCGAGACGATGACGCTGCGCCAGATCGTGCAGGCCCTGCGCGAGACCTACTGCGGCAGCATCGGTTCCGAGTTCATGCATGGCTCCGACCCTGGCGAGAAGCGCTGGTGGCAGGAGCGCCTGGAGAAGGCGCGCGGCAAGCCCAGCTTCACCGCCGAGAAGAAGAAGCACATCCTGGACCGCCTGACGGCGGCCGAGGGCCTGGAGCGCTACCTGCACACCAAGTACGTCGGCCAGAAGCGCTTTTCGCTGGAAGGCGGCGAGAGCTTCATCGCCGCGATGGACGAACTGATCCAGCACGGCGGTGAGCGCGGCGTGCAGGAGATCGTCATCGGCATGGCCCACCGCGGCCGCCTGAACGTGCTGGTCAACACGCTGGGCAAGATGCCCAAGGACTTGTTCGCCGAGTTCGAGCACAAGGCCGCGGAAGACCTGCCGGCCGGTGACGTGAAGTACCACCAGGGCTTCAGCTCCGACGTGTCCACGGCCGGCGGCCCGGTGCACCTGAGCCTGGCGTTCAACCCCTCGCACCTCGAGATCGTCAACCCGGTGGTGGAAGGCAGCGTGCGCGCCCGCCAGGACCGCCGCGGCGACAAGGAAGGTGCCCAGGTGCTGCCGGTGCTGGTGCACGGCGATGCGGCCTTTGGCGGGCAGGGCGTGGTGCAGGAAACGCTCGCGATGGCGCAGACCCGCGGCTACCGCACGGGCGGCACGGTGCACATCGTCATCAACAACCAGATCGGCTTCACCACCAGCGATCCGCGCGACCTGCGCTCGACCTGGTATTGCTCCGACGTCGTCAAGATGATCGAGGCCCCTGTGCTGCACGTGAATGGCGACGACCCCGAGGCGGTCGTGTGGGCCATGGAGCTGTGCATGGACTACCGTGCCGAGTTCAAGAAGGACGTGGTGCTGGACATCGTGTGCTTCCGCAAGCTGGGCCACAACGAGCAGGACACGCCGGCGCTGACGCAGCCGCTGATGTACAAGAAGATCGCCGCCCACCCCGGTACGCGCAAGGTCTACGCCGACAAGCTGGTGGCGCAGGGCGTCCTGGCCGCAGAAGGCCCCGACGAGATGGTGAAGGCCTACCGCGCCGCGATGGACGAAGGCCGCCACACGGTGGACCCGGTGCTGACCAACTTCAAGAGCAAGTTCGCCACCGACTGGTCGCCCTTCCTCGGCAAGAAGTGGACGGACAGCTGCGACACCGCCATCCCCGGCGCCGAGTGGAAGCGCCTGGCCGAGAAGATCACCACGCTGCCCAAGGACTTCGCCGCGCACAACCTCGTCAGCAAGCTCTACGCCGACCGCGCAGCCATGGGCCGCGGCGAGGTCAACGTGGACTGGGGCATGGGCGAGCACATGGCGTTTGCTTCGCTGGTGGCCTCCGGCTACCCGGTGCGCCTGTCGGGCGAGGATGCCGGGCGGGGAACGTTCACGCACCGCCATGCCGTGCTGCACGACCAGAACCGCTCGAACTGGGATGAAGGCGCCTACGTGCCGCTGCAGAACGTCGGCGAGGGCCAGGCACCCTTCGTCGTCATCGACTCCATCCTGTCCGAAGAGGCGGTGCTGGGCTTCGAGTACGGCTATGCCGCCGCCGAGCCCAACACGCTGACGATCTGGGAAGCCCAGTTCGGCGACTTCGTCAACGGCGCGCAGGTCGTCATCGACCAGTTCATCGCCTCCGGCGAGGTGAAGTGGGGCCGCTCCAACGGCCTGACGATGATGCTGCCGCACGGCTACGAAGGCCAGGGCCCCGAGCACAGCTCGGCCCGCCTGGAGCGCTTCATGCAGCTGGCCGCGGACAACAACATGCAGATCGTGCAGCCCACCAACGCGGCGCAGATCTTCCACGTGCTGCGCCGCCAGATGCTGCGGATGTTCCGCAAGCCGCTGGTCATCATGACGCCCAAGAGCCTGCTGCGCGCGAAGGACGCCACCTCCCCGCTGGCCGACTTCACCAAGGGCGAGTTCAAGACCGTCATCGGCGAACTGGACGAGAGCATCGTGGCCGACAAGGTCAAGCGCGTCATCGTCTGCTCCGGCAAGGTGTACTACGACCTGGTGCGCAAGCGCGAGGAGAAGAAGTCGCACGACACGGCCATCGTCCGCGTCGAGCAGCTCTACCCCTTCCCGCACAAGGCTTTCGCGGCGGAACTCAAGAAGTATCCCCACGCCACCGACATCGTCTGGTGCCAGGACGAGCCGCAGAACCAGGGTGCCTGGTTCTTCGTGCAGCACTACGTGCACGAGAACATGGTCGAAGGCCAGAAGCTCGGCTACGCCGGCCGCCCGGCCAGCGCCAGCCCCGCCTGCGGCTACGCCCACCTGCACCAGGAGCAGCAGAAGGCCTTGCTGGACCAGGCCTTCGCCAAGCTCAAGGGCTTCATCCTCACCAAATAAGACCGTAGCCGCGCAGCACCTCGTCAGGTGCTGCGCTCGCTTGGCGCTGTCGCGCCGCAAAACCCCAAATACAAGACACGGAGCCCACCATGGCCATCGTTGACGTCCAAGTTCCCCAGTTCTCCGAATCCGTTTCCGAAGGCACGCTGCTGACCTGGAAGAAGAAGCCCGGCGAAGCCATCGCCATCGACGAGACCCTCGTCGAGATCGAGACCGACAAGGTCGTGCTGGAAGTGCCGGCACCCGCCGCCGGCGTGCTGAGCGAAATCATCAAGGCCGACGGCTCCACCGTCGTCAGCCAGGAACTGCTCGCCAAGATCGACACCGAAGGCAAGGCTGGCGCTGCCGTTTCCGCACCCGCTGCCGCCCCGGTTGCAGCGCCCGCTGCCGCCCCTGCCGCTGCCGCCAACAAGGGTGACGTGGCCATGCCGGCCGCCGCCAAGATCCTGGCCGAGAAGGGCCTGAGTGCCACCGACGTGGCCGGCTCCGGCAAGGATGGCCGCGTGACCAAGGGCGACGCCCTGTCCGCCGGCGCCAAACCCGCTGCCGCGCCGCTGGTCGTGCCCGCCACGCCGGCCGTCGCCAAGCCGCTGCCCGCCGTGGCCGCACCGCAGGCGCAGAACCTCGGCGACCGCCCCGAGCAGCGCGTGCCCATGACCCGCCTGCGCGCCCGCATTGCCGAGCGCCTGCTGCAGTCACAGGCCACCAACGCCATCCTGACCACCTTCAACGAAGTCAACATGGCCCCGGTCATGGAGATGCGCAAGAAGTTCCAGGAGAAGTTCGAGAAGGAACACGGCGTGAAGCTGGGCTTCATGAGCTTCTTCGTGAAGGCCGCCGTCGCCGCGCTGAAGAAGTACCCGGTGCTGAACGCCTCGGTGGACGGCAACGACATCGTCTACCACGGCTACTTCGACATCGGCATCGCCGTCGGCTCGCCGCGCGGTCTGGTTGTGCCGGTGCTGCGCAACGTCGACCAGCTGAGCTTCGCCGACATCGAGAAGAAGATCGCCGAGTTCGGCCAGAAGGCCAAGGAAGGCAAGCTGTCGCTGGACGACCTGTCGGGCGGCACCTTCTCCATCTCCAACGGCGGCGTCTTCGGCTCCATGCTGTCCACGCCCATCATCAACCCGCCGCAGTCGGCCATCCTGGGCGTGCACGCCACCAAGGACCGCGCGGTGGTGGAGAACGGCCAGGTCGTGGTGCGCCCGATCAACTACCTCGCGATGTCGTACGACCACCGCATCATCGACGGCCGCGAAGCCGTGCTGGGTCTGGTGACGATGAAGGAAGCGCTCGAGGACCCCGCCCGCCTGCTGTTCGACATCTGAGGACACACCTATGCGCATGCGCTGGACACTCCCCCTGGCGGCTGCTGCCTGCCTGCCCCTGGCCGCGCACGCGGCCGACAAGCCGCCCATGGCGGAGGTGTTCGCCGGCACCTACCGCATGGATTGCGTGCCGGTCGGCCCCATCGCGCAGCAGTTCCGCCAGGCATGCGAGGCCGGTCGCGCCGCGGGCACCTGGCCCACCTACCGCTTCACCGTGGACAAGGACGGGCGCTGGACGGTGACGCCGGCGCTGTCCGGCACCGAGCCCAGCCAGGTGCTCGAGGTGAGCCAGTACGAGGGGCACCCGTGCCTCAAGTCGCCACTGATGGTGGTGTGCTCAGTGCCGCGCAACGCGGATCTCATCAAGAACACCGCCCCTGATTCCAACGTCCGTTCACGTTCCGGCATGGTCGTGCTGGCAACGAACGTCGGCGCCATCGACCTGATCAAGGTAGCAAAACAATGAGCAAGCAATTCGACGTCGTCGTCATCGGCGGCGGCCCCGGCGGCTATATCGCCGCCATCCGCGCAGCCCAGCTGGGCATGAACGTGGCCTGCATCGACGAGTGGAAGAACGACAAGGGCGGCCCCGCCCTCGGCGGCACCTGCACCAACGTCGGCTGCATCCCGTCCAAGGCCCTGCTGCAGTCCAGCGAGCACTACGAGCACCTGAACCACCACTTTGCCGACCATGGCATCACGGCCGACAACGTCAAGATGGACGTCGCCAAGATGCTGGCCCGCAAGGACCAGGTCGTGAAGCAGAACAACGACGGCATCGTCTACCTGTTCAAGAAGAACAAGGTCACGTTCTTCCATGGCCGCGGCAGCTTCGTCGCCGCCAAGGATGGCGGTTATGAACTCAAGGCGGGCGAGGAAGTGATCTTCGCCAAGCAGGTCATCGTCGCCACCGGTTCCAACGCTCGCGCGCTGCCTGGCGTGCCGTTCGATGAAGAGAACATCCTCTCCAATGACGGCGCGCTGCGCGTCGGCGCCACGCCCAAGAAGCTGGGCCTGATCGGCGCCGGCGTCATCGGCCTGGAGATGGGCTCGGTCTGGCGCCGCCTGGGTGCCGAAGTGACCGTGCTGGAAGGCCTGCCGGCCTTCCTGGGCGCCGTGGACGAAAGCGTCGCCAAGGAAGCCGCCAAGGTCTTCAAGAAGCAGGGCCTGGACATCCAGCTCGGCGTGAAGGTCGGCGAGGTGAAGTCGTCCAAGAAGGGCGTCAGCGTGGCCTACACCGACGCCAAGGGCGAGGCCAAGACGCTGGAAGTCGACAAGCTCATCGTCTCCATTGGCCGCGTGCCCAACACCATCGGGCTGGGTGCTGATGCCGTCGGCCTCAAGCTCGACGAGCGTGGCGCCATCGTCGTCGACGACGAGTGCAAGACCAACTTGGCCGGCGTCTGGGCCGTCGGCGACGTGGTGCGCGGCCCCATGCTGGCGCACAAGGCCGAGGAAGAGGGCGTGGCCGTGGCCGAGCGCATGGCGGGCCAGCATGGGCACGTCAACTTCAACACCATCCCCTGGGTCATCTACACCAGCCCGGAGATCGCCTGGGTCGGCCGGACCGAGCAGCAGCTCAAGGCGGATGGCGTGGCCTACAAGGCCGGCCAGTTCCCCTTCCTGGCCAACGGCCGTGCCCGCGCGCTGGGCGACACGACCGGCTTCGTCAAGTTCCTGGCCGACGCCAAGACCGACGAGATCCTGGGCGTGCACATCATCGGCCCGTTCGCGTCGGAGCTGATCTCCGAGGCCGTCGTCGCGATGGAGTTCAAGGCCTCGGCCGAGGACATCGCGCGCATCTGCCACGCTCACCCGTCGCTGTCCGAGGCGACCAAGGAAGCGGCCCTGGCCGTCGACAAGCGCACGCTGAACTTCTGATCGAGAAGCGAAAGCAGCAAGGGGCGGCCATTCAGTCGCCCCTTTTTTTGCCATGACCGCACCGCATGACATCCGTTAGCGAGCTTTACCAGCAGATCCTCGCCGAGCGGGGCTTCAAGGCCGACGAGGCCCAGCTGCGGGCCATCCAGGCGCTGCAGCGCTGCCAGGACGAATGGGCCGCCTACAAGTCGCGCCGCAGCAATGCCGTGACCAAGCTGCTGGTGCGCCCTCCGATCCCGCGCGGCGTCTACATGTACGGCGGCGTGGGCCGGGGCAAGAGCTTCCTGATGGACTGCTTCTTCCAGGCGGTGCCGCTGACGCGCAAGACGCGGCTGCATTTCCACGAATTCATGCGCGAGGTGCACCGCGAGCTGCAGGAGCTCAAGGGCATCGCCGACCCGCTGGAAGAACTCGGCAAGCGCATCGCGCGGCGCTTCCGGCTGATCTGCTTCGACGAGTTCCACGTCGCCGACGTGACCGACGCGATGATCCTGCACCGGCTGCTGGACGCGCTGTTCCGCAATCGCGTGTCCATCGTCACGACGTCCAACTTCCATCCCGACGAGCTCTACCCCAACGGCCTGCACCGCGACCGCATCCTGCCCGCCATCGAGCTGCTGAAGGCCAACCTGGAAGTCATCAACGTCGACGCCGGCACCGACTACCGGCGCCGCACGCTGGAGGACATGAACCTCTACCTGACGCCGTTGAGCGAGACGACCGAGGCGGCGTTGACGCAGGCCTTCGAGTCCCTCGCCGAAGCCCAGGATGAAGACCGCAAGCTGATGATCGAGCACCGCGCGATCTATGCACGGCGCCGGGCCGGCGGCGTGGTCTGGTTCGATTTCGCCACGCTCTGCGGCGGCCCGCGCTCGCAGAACGACTATCTGGAGCTGGCCAGCCAGTTCCACACCATCCTCCTGTCCGAGGTGCCCGAGATGCCGGTGCGCCTGGCCAGCGAGGCGCGCCGCTTCACCTGGCTGGTGGACGTGCTCTACGACCGTCGCGTCAAGCTCATCATCTCGGCGGCCGTGCCGGCTGAGGCGCTCTACACGGAAGGCCCGCTGGCCCACGAGTTCCCGCGCACCGTATCCAGGCTGCAGGAGATGCGCTCGGCCGAGTACCTGGCTCTGGCGCGCCGGGACGTCGATACTTCGCTGACATGAGACCCCTCGCCCTGATCCTGCTGCTCGCCGCGACGGCCGCCTCGGCTCAGCCCGCGACGCGGGCCGAGGTCGCCGCACAGCGTGCCGCGATCGAGGAGCGTTTTGGGCGTGAACAGGCGGAATGCGAGCAGCGCTTCAGCGTCTCGGCCTGCCTCGACGATCTGCGCCAGCGCCGCCACGACGCGTTGGCGCCGCTGGTGCGGCGCGAGCATGAGCTGGCCGCGCAGGAGCGCCGCGAGCGTGCCGAGGCCCAGGCGCAGCGGGTGCGTGAGCGCGAGCTGGCCGTGGGTGGCGACGACGGGCAGCGCCGCGAACGCGTCGTCGCCGCGCCGTCGAGGCCGGCCTCCCGCCCGGCGTCGCGTGCGCGCAGCCCCGAGCAGGCCGCGCAAGCGCGGCAGCAGGCCGAACAGAAGGCCGAGGCCGAAGCGGCCCGGCGCCGCGAACAGGCGCGGGACCGCGAGTTGCGCCAGAAGCAGCGCATCGCCGCGCACGAGGCCAGGGAGAAGAACCGCACCAAGCCGCTGGCGGCGCCGCTGCCGCTTCCCGGAGCTTCGGCGGCCTCGGCACCCAGGCCGCCGGATTGACCGGTCAGTCGAGGTTCTCGAGCTTGACGATGGCGATGGACAGGTTGTCGCCGCCCCCGCGGGCGCGCTGGCGGGCCTTGCTCACCAGCAGCTCGGCGGCCTCGCGCGGCGGCAGGCTGTGAAGCACGCTACCCAGCTCCTGGGCGGAAAAGTAATGCCACAGGCCGTCGCTGCAGCACATCAGCGTGTCGCCCACTTCCAGGCCCTCGAAGCGTTCGGCCGTCGATGTCGGGTCCTGCACCGTGCCGAGGCAGGCGGTCAGCAGGTTGCTTTGCGCATGCGAACTCGCCTCGGCCTCGGTCAGCTGGCCCTCGTCGACGAGGCGCTGTACGTAGGAATGATCCAGCGTGCGCTTCACGATGCGGGCGCCGCGGAACCAGTAGATGCGTGAGTCGCCGGAGTGGATCCAGTGCACGCAGCGATCGCTGGTGACGACGAAGCTGGCGATGGTGCTGTGCGGCTCCTCCTCGGCGGAGATGGCCGTCAGCTTGATCATCAGGTGCGCCTCCGACACGATCTGGCCCAGCAGTTCGGCCGGCGATTCGTCCTCCGGCGAGTAGCGCTCGAACAGCTGGCGGGCGGTCAGCACGACCTGGTCGGCCGCCTTGCGGCCGCCGCTCTTGCCGCCCATGCCGTCGGCCACGACGCCCATCACGCAGCCGGCGACACGCGGATGCGCGATGACGGCCACCTGATCCTGCTGGTAGGCGCGGTCGCCGCGATGGGTGCCGGTGGCGGCGTTGAGTCGGAATCCGACGACGGTGGAAGGGGGCATGCCGAAAACTATACTGGCCGGCGCGGTTCGCGGCCTTTCGCGCCGCTGCAGCAGCGCCAGAAACCTACCGGATGGATGAACAACTTCACTCGTTGCCGCGGCGGCTCATCGAGTTGCGCATGGAGCATGCCGACCTTGATGCCATGATCGATCGGCTGGCCGGGCAGCAGCCCGTGGACGAGCTGGCGCTGCAGCGCTTGAAGAAGCGCCGCCTGAATCTTCGCGACATGATTGCCCGGCTGGAGGCCGCCACCGCGCCCGATGAGCCCGCCTGACCTCGACGACTGGCTCGACGCCCTCGATCAGGCCACCCCTCCCGCAGCCCCGGCCGCCGACGAACTGGAGCAGGCCGTCGTCGCCGCGTTCGACGTGGACGGCCCGCTGGCCCGGCTGGACCCCGGCTACCGACCGCGCGAGCCCCAGCTGCAGATGAGCCGCGCCGTGGCCCGCGCGCTGGCGCGCCGACAGGCGCTGGTCGTCGAGGCCGGCACCGGGGTCGGCAAGACCTTCGCCTACCTCGTGCCCACGCTGCTGGCCGGCAGCCGGGCCCTGATCAGCACCGCCACCAAGAGCCTGCAGGACCAGCTCTTCCTGCGCGACCTGCCGCGCCTGACGAAGACGCTGCAGATGCCGGTGCGCCTGGCCCTGCTCAAGGGCCGCGGCAGCTACCTGTGCCTGCACCGCATGAAGGAGGCGCGCGTGTCCGGCGAATTCCCGGACCGCCGCACCGCGCTGTCGCTGGCCCGCATCGAGCGCTGGGCGCTGGGCACGGCGACCGGCGACTTCGCCGAGATCGATGGCCTGGACGAGCGTGCGCCCATCATCCCCATCGTCAGCTCCAGCCGCGAGAACTGCCTGGGCCAGGAGTGCCCGGACTGGAAGTCCTGCTACGTCGTGAAGGCGCGGCGCGAGGCCATGGAGGCGGACGTCGTCGTCGTCAACCACCACCTCTTCTTCGCCGATCTGACGCTGCGCGACACCGGCGTCGCCGAGCTGCTGCCCAGCGTCGAGATCGCCATCTTCGACGAGGCCCACCAGCTCGCCGAGGCCGGCGTGCAGTTCCTCGGCACGCTGCTGGGCACGGCCGCGTTGATCGACTTCGCCCGGGACCTGCTGGCCCAGGGGCTGGCCCACGCACGTGGCGTGCACGACTGGCAGGCCTTGCATGCGGGCGTCGAGAAAGCCGCGCGCGAGCTGCGCCTGGCCGCGGCCGGGCCGCTGGCCACCGCCGGGCGCGAGCTGCGCGGCACGCTCAAGCTCGGCTGGAAGGAGAGGGCGGGCCAGGCGGCGTTCGCCGCCGCGCTGGCCGGCGTCGAGGCCGCCACGGCCGCCGCGCTGCAGGCCCTGACGGCCGTGCGCGAGGCCGCCCCCGACTTCGCCCGCCTGTGCGAGCGTGCGCAGGAGTTGCGCGACCTCGCGAAGGCCTTCGCCGCCGAGCCCGCCCCCGGCGACGTGCGCTGGATCGACATCAGCCCGCACGCGGCGCGGCTGGTCGAGTCGCCGCTGGACATCCGCGAGGCGATGCAGCAGCAGCTGGAGGCCGCGCCCAAGGCCTGGGTGTTCACGTCGGCCACGCTGGGCGACGACGAGGGCCTGACCTGGTTTACCGAGCCTGCCGGCCTCGCCGACGCCGAGGTGCTGCGCGTCGGCAGCCCATTCGACTATCCGGCCCATGCGCGCCTGTACGTGCCACGCGGCTTTCCCAAGCCGTCCGAACCCACGCATCCGGCGAGCGTCGCGTTGCTGGCGTCACGCATGGCGCGGGCGTTGGGCGGCCGCACCTTCGTGCTGACGACGACGCTGCGCAATCTGCAGACCGTGGCGGACGCGCTGCGCGAGCGCTTCGAGGAGGCGGGCGTTGCCATCGCCGTGCTGCAGCAGGGCGCGGCGCCCAAGCGCGTGCTGCTGCAGCGCTTCATCGACAACCCGGCGTCCGTGCTCGTCGGCTCGGCCAGTTTCTGGGAAGGCATCGACGTGCCGGGCGATGCGCTGCAATGCGTGCTCATCGACAAGCTGCCATTCCCGCCGCCCAACGATCCGCTGGTGGAGGCGCGCGTGAAGCGCCTGGAGGCACAGGGGCGCAATGCGTTCGCCGAGTATTTCGTCGCCGAGGCGGCGATTGCGCTGAAGCAGGGCGCCGGGCGGCTGATCCGCACCGAGACCGATCGTGGCCTGCTGGTGGTGTGCGACCCGCGCATGGCGGGCATGAACTACGGCCGCCGCCTGCGCGCCGCCCTGCCGCCCATGACGCCCGTGGCCAACGAGGCCGAGGCGCTGGCCTGGCTGCAGGAATTGAATTCGGATCGAGCCTGACGGCGGATTTTTGCGGGCCGAGCGCCGGGCCTGCCATTGGCCGGAGGCCAATGGCCTTTCGTAGGCACGAGCAGTCCGCAGGGGCTGCTCGTGTCCGACTCCAGTTCCCAAGCTGGCCCGCCAGGGCGATGTGCGAGTGGGGCATGCCCCGGGAGCATCGCCGTCCCCTCGGGGGACCGGCTGGTCTTGCCCGCGTTCAGCGCAGCAAGACCAGGCGAGGGGTCACCACAACTGCCACCAGGGCTTTTTGCGATTGCCGCCGTTGCTGGCGTACTGGCTGTCGGGGAAGTTCTTGTCCAGCACGCGGCGGGCGTCGTCGCGCAGCTGGGTCAGGCCGAGCTTGTCGTAGCTCTCGCTCATGATGAACAGGCCTTCCTCGATGCCCGGCGCATGCTGGAACTCGGCCACGGCGCTCTGGGCACGGTTGGCCGCTGCGACGTAGGCCTTGCGGTTGTAGTAATAGCGCGCCACGTGGATCTCGTAGGCCGCCAGCGTGTTCGTGATGAAGTTGATGCGCGTCGTCGCCTCGGCCGCGTACTTGGACTCGGGGAACTGCTCGACGAGCTGGCGGAAGGCCAGCAGTGCCTCGCGTGAGGCCTGCTGGTCGCGCTCGGCCACGTCCTGGTTGGCCAGCCGGCCGAACAGCCCCAGGTCCTCGTTGAAATTGACGATGCCCTTCATGTAGAGGGCATAGTCCATCGCCGGGCTGGACGGATTGAGCTTGATGAATCGATCCAGCGTGGCGATGGCCTGCGCGCGCTCGGACGTCTTGTAGTAGGCCCAGGCCACGTCCAGCGTCGCCTGCTGGCCCATGGTGGTGCCGGCGGCGCGGCCCTCGATCTTCTCGAGGGTCTTGATGGCGCGGTCGTAGCTGCCGGCGTTCAGGTCATCCTTGGCGTCTGCATACAATTTGTCCAGCGCCGCCTGGGAGTTCGGGTCTTCCTTGGCCGTTGAGCCGCAGCCGCTCATGCCAAGCGCAAACGCCATCAGGACGGCGCCGGCGACGACGCGGCCGGTCTTGAATTTCTCAACAAACATGTCTGAAGTCGACGGCGGTGCCGCCGGCCGGTCACAGGGAACAATGGACGCGGAGTATAGGGTGGGGGGTCAAGAAGATTTCGAGCAGGAGGCCGAGGAGGGCGGCGACGCCGAACGGCGCGGCGCGGAAGTCGACGCCGGTGGCCATGGCGAACGCCTGGATCGCTGGCTGACGCGCCTGGCGCCGGAGTTCTCGCGCAACCACCTGCAGTCGCTCATCGAGCGCGGCTGCGTCAGCGTCGACGGCCGGCCGCTGCTCAAGGCGGCCCACAAGCTGCGCGCCGGCCAGCGCGTCGAGGTGGAACTGCTGCCCACCGACGAGAGCCGCGCCTTCCGCGCCGAGGCGATGGCGCTGGACTTCGTCTTCGAGGACGAGCACCTGGCCGTCGTCAACAAGCCGGCTGGCCTGGTCGTGCACCCCGCGGCGGGCAACTGGTCGGGCACGCTGATGAACGGGCTGCTGGCCTACCACCCGTCCAGCGCCGGCCTGCCGCGTGCCGGCATCGTGCACCGGCTGGACAAGGACACCAGCGGGCTGATGGTGGTCGGCAAGACGCTGGAGGCCGTTACCGCGCTGACGCGCCAGATCGCCGCGCGCGAGGTGCACCGCGAATACCTGGCGCTGGCCTGGGGGCGGGTGGAGGCGGCGTTCATCGTCGAGCGGGCGCTGCGGCGCGACCCGGTGTCGCGCGTGAAGATGGCCATCGCGCCGGCCAACCTGGGCAAGCCGGCGCGTACCGACGTGTTCCCGCTCGGCGTCGGCGATGTGAATGGTCGCGCGGTCAGCGCCGTGCACTGCGTGCTGCACACGGGCCGCACGCATCAGATCCGGGTGCATCTGTCCCACAGCGGCCACCCGCTGCTGGCGGATGCGCTGTACGGCGGCGCACCGGCGCTCGGCCTTGCTCGCCAGGCCCTGCATGCGGCGCGCCTGGGTCTTGCGCACCCGGTCACGGGCGAGGCCTTGTCGCTGTGCGCGCCGCTGCCCGCCGACATGGCCGATGCCTGGCGCCAGATCGGGGGCGGCGAGCTGCCGGGCTGACCGAGCTACAATGCGCAGCAGTTGGCGTGCCCCGAGCGCCGTGCCCGGCGTCAAGAGATGATGTGGGAACGGCAGCCCGTCGCGGGATCGCAGTCCACCCGGAAGCCGCCAACCCTTGCTGCGCACCTGGCCGTTTGAAGGCCGGTGCCGGACCCGCCCCAGCCCTCTGGCGAGCGCCTGATGAGCGCCCAGACCGGGGTCACAACGCCAGAGCTCTGCCCATTGAGGGTGCGAAGTTGAGTTCATGAATACCCAGGATGCCAAGCGCGTCCTCGAGACCGCGCTGATCTGTGCCTCGCAGCCGCTGACGCTGCGCGAGTTGCGCAGCCTGTTCGCTGACGAACTCGGTGCCGACACCTTGCGCAGCCTGCTCGACGAGCTGGGCCGCGACTGGGAGGACCGGGGCGTCGAGCTGGTCGCGCTCGCCTCCGGCTGGCGTTTCCAGAGCCGCCCCGAGCTGCGCGAGTATCTCGATCGGCTGCATCCCGAGAAGCCGCCGCGCTACTCGCGTGCGGTGCTCGAGACGCTGGCCATCATTGCCTACCGCCAGCCGGTCACGCGCGGCGACATCGAGGACATCCGCGGTGTCGTCGTCGCCAGCCAGATCGTCAAGCAACTCGAAGATCGCGGCTGGATCGAGGCCATCGGCCACCGCGAGACCCCCGGCCGCCCCGCGCTTTACGCGACGACCAAGGCCTTCCTCGACGACTTGGGCCTGGCCAGCCTGGAGCAACTGCCGGCGCTGGACGTCGGCGGCGAGCCCCCGGCCTTCGAGGCCCTGCAAGGCCAACTGCTGGAGGCCGCCGAGGACGCTCCTGCAGAAGTGCCCGGGCCGGCCGCTGAGCCGGCCCCTGAGCCCAGCCCAGAGCCGACCCCGGAGCCTGCGTTTGCGCCTGAGCCCGCCGAGGCGCCCGCGCCTTCGTCGAGCCTGTTCGGCGACGACGGCACGCCCGCTCTGCCTCACCCAGACCCCTCCGACCCCAACCCACCGCCCCCGCAACACCAGCCCGAATCCGCATGAACGACGCTGCCGACCAAGACCATCCCCTGCCTCCCGCCGCTGACGCCGAGGCTCCCGCTGCGCCCAAGCGCCGGCGCACGACGGCCAAGGCCGCGGCCGAGGCTGCTCCCGAGGTGACTGCGGCTGCCGAAGCCCCCGTGCCGGTGAAGCGAACCCGCCGCAAGGCCGAGCCGGCGCCCGAAACGACGCCCGAAGCGGCGCCAGCAGCGGAGGCCCCCGCGCCGGCCCGCAAGCGTGCGCCGCGCAAGACGGCCGGTGCGGCAGCGGCCGCCGAGGAGGCCGCGGTCGAACCCGTCGCGGCGCCTGCGGCCGAGCCGGCGCCGATCTTCACGCTGGGTGGCGAGGCACCGCCCGCGGTGCAGACCGGCGACGGGGATGAGGGTGGCGAGGGTGACGAGGGCGAAGACGGCGAACGTGGCGGCCGCAGCCGCAACCGTCGCCGCAACCGCAAGGAGCGCGCCGAGCGCCAGGCCGGTGCGCAAGGGGCCGGCAGCGGCGAGCAGCCGGGCCCGGTGCTGGCGCCCGAGCTGGTCGAGGCCGCGGGGGCGCGCTTCGCCGACGTGTTGTCGGGCAGCCTGGATGCCGAGTCCGAGGCGGCGGACGCCGAGTCGCCCGTGCTCGCGGCCCGGCCCGAAGCAGCCGAGGAAGGCGAGGCCGAAGAAGAGGCCTCCGGCGAGGGCGAGGCCAAGCGCGTGCTGGCGGCGGACGCCGATGCGCCCAAGCTGCAGAAGGTGCTGGCCCAGGCCGGCATCGGCTCGCGCCGCGACATCGAGGACTGGATCGCCGACGGCAAGATCGAGGTGAACGGCGAGGTCGCGCACGTCGGCCAGCGCATCTCGTTCGGTGACCGCGTGCGTGTCAACGGCAAGGAGGTGCGCGTGCGCATCTCGCCGCCGACGCCGCGCATCCTGGCGTACCACAAGCCCACCGGCGAAGTTTCGACCTTCAACGACCCCGAGGGCCGCCCCACCGTCTTCCGCTCGCTGCCGCGTGTGCAGGGCCAGAAGTGGCAGTCCGTCGGCCGCCTCGACATCAACACCGAAGGCCTGCTGCTGTTCACCAATTCCGGCGAACTGGCCAACCAGCTGATGCACCCGCGTTTCGGCGTCGAGCGTGAGTACGCCGCGCGCGTGCTGGGGGCGCTTTCCGACGAGCAGCGCACCAGGCTGCTCGAGGGCGTCAGCGTCGACGGCCAGACCGCGTCCTTCAAGAGCATCGAGGACGGCGGCGGCGAGGGGGCCAACCGCTGGTACCGCGTCGTCATCACCGAGGGCCGCAACCGCGAGGTGCGCAAGCTGTTCGAGGCGGTCGGCATGGTCGTCAGCCGGCTGATCCGCATCCGCTACGGCACCGTCGTGCTGCCGCGCGGCCTCAAGCGCGGCGTCTGGGTGGAACTGGGCGACGATGACGTGCGCGTCATCCGTCGCCTCGCGGGCCACACCTCCAACAACAGCCAGGGTCAGGGTCAGCAAGGCCAGGGCCAGGGCCAGGCGCCGCAGGCGCAGCAGGGCCAGGGCAAGCAGAAGGACCGCAACAAGCGTCGCCCCGACGACCGCCACAGCGGCGTCGGCCCGCGCCCGAGCCGCCCGCCGGAGGCGCAGCAGCCGCGTCCGCCGCGCGAGGAGCGCGCCCAGCGCCGTGGCGACGACGAGGAAGACGACGATTTCATCCCGCACCACATCAACCCGCTGGAGCAGACCTTCGACCGCCGCTTTGCCACCAGCGGCAAGCGCGGCATCCCGCAGGGCTTCGGCGCCGGCGGCAGCCAGCAGGGGAACAAGCCCGGCAAGGGCGGCGGCAACAAGGGCAATGGCCCGCGCGAGCCTGATCCGATGCAGACCTCGGTGGGCTACATCGGCGGTGACGCCTTCCTGCGCCGTGGCGGCGGCGGGCGTGGTGGCAAGGGCGGCGGCGGCGGCGGTGGGGGTGGGGGTGGCCGTTCCGGTGGTGGCTTCGGCGGGCGCCACCGCTGATCGCGCGGGGGTGGCCACAACTGGGGTCATCCCTGACCGCTACAATCGCAGGCTTTGTCCAATACGCCCCTTCAGGAGAACTCCATGGCGATCGAAACCACCCTGTCCATCATCAAGCCCGATGCCGTGGCCAAGAACGTCATCGGCCAGATCTACGCCCGCTTCGAAGCTGCCGGCCTGAAGGTCGTGGCCGCCAAGATGGTGCACCTGTCGCGCGTCGAGGCCGAGCAGTTCTACGCCGTCCACAAGGCCCGCCCGTTCTTCAACGACCTGGTCAACTTCATGATCTCCGGCCCGGTGATGATCCAGGCCCTGCAAGGCGAAGGCGCCATCCTGAAGAACCGTGACCTGATGGGCGCGACCGATCCCAAGAAGGCCGAGAAGGGCACCATCCGCGCCGACTTCGCCGACAGCATCGACGCCAACGCCGTGCACGGCTCCGACGCAGCCGAAACGGCCGCCGTCGAGGTGGCGTTTTTCTTCCCCGGCATGAACGTCTACGCCGGCCGGTAATCCCCAAGGGGGCATGTCCCCCGTTTCAGAGGCTCGCATGGACGCGGTCAACCTACTCGGATTCGATCTGCCAGGCCTGGCCGCCTACTGCGAGCAACTGGGCGAAAAGAAATTCCGTGCGACCCAGCTCTTCCGCTGGATCCACCAGAAGGGCGCGTCGGACTTCGAGCAGATGTCCGACCTCGCCAAGTCGCTGCGCGAGAAGCTCAGTGGCCGGGCCTACATCCGGGGCCTGGATGTCATCTCCGAGCACGTCTCGGCCGACGGCACCATCAAGTGGCTGTTCGACGTCGGCGCCGGCAATGCCGTCGAAGCGGTGTTCATCCCTGAAGACGACCGCGGCACTCTTTGCATCTCCAGCCAGGCCGGCTGCGCCGTGGGCTGCCGGTTCTGCTCGACGGGCCACCAGGGCTTCAGCCGCAACCTGAGCACCGCCGAGATCACGGCCCAGCTCTGGTTTGCGGAGCACTCGCTGCGCAAGCGTCTCAACACCGAGGAACGTGTCATCTCCAACGTGGTGATGATGGGCATGGGTGAGCCGCTGCAGAACTACGACCAGCTCGTGCCCGCGCTCAAGACCATGCTGGATGACCACGGCTATGGCCTCTCCCGCCGCCGCGTGACCGTGTCGACCTCGGGCGTGGTGCCCATGATCGACCGCCTGCGCGAGGACTGCCCCGTCGCGCTGGCCGTGAGCCTGCATGCGCCGACCGTCCCGCTGCGCGACCAGCTCGTGCCGCTGAACAAGAAATACCCCATCGAAGAGCTGCTGGCCGCCTGCACCCGCTACCTGGACAAGGCGCCTCGTGACTTCATCACCTTCGAGTACTGCATGCTGCAGGAGGTGAACGATTCGCCCGAGCAGGCCCGCGAACTGGTGCGGCTGCTGAAGAGCCGCATCAACTGCAAGATCAACCTGATCCCGTTCAACCCCTTCCCGGCGTCCGGCCTCGTGCGCAGCACCCATGTGCGCGTGCAGGCCTTTGCCGAGGTGCTGATCCAGGCCGGCATCGTGACCACCGTGCGCAAGACGCGCGGCGACGACATCGACGCCGCCTGCGGCCAGCTCGCCGGCGAGGTGCAGGATCGCACCCGCGCGCATATCCGCATGGTCAGGGCCCCGGTGACGGTGGCCAAATCCGCCTGACGTCCTAACGCCGAGGATCTGATGAAGCGACTGCTGACTGTTCTGACCGCCGCCCTGCTGGCCGCCTGCGCAGGCCCCGGGACCGCGCCCACTGCCGACCGCGAGATCAAGACCGACTCCGACCAGACCGATGCCGACCGCCGCGCCGGCATCCGCCTGGAACTGGCCCAGGGCTACTTCTCGCGCGGCCAGTTCAACACGGCGCTGGACGAGCTCAAGCTCGCACTGCAGGCCAAGCCCGACATGCGCGAGGCCGTCAACCTGCGCGGCCTGATCTACGCCGCGATGGGCGACAACGCGCTTGCCGAGGAGGCCTTCCGCCGCGCGCTGGCCGCCTACCCCAACGACCCCGACACGCTGCACAACTACGGCTGGTTCATGTGTCAGCAGCAGCGCTGGCCCACGGCCGACTCGCTGTTCGACCAGGCGCTGGCCCAGCCCAGCTACCGTGCCCCCGCCCGCACACTGCTGGCCAAGGGCGTCTGCGAGGCCCGTGCCGGCCGCCTGCTGGTGGCCGAGAAGACCCTGTCGCGCGCGTTCGAGCTGGACCCCGGCAGCCCGGCCATCGCGGTCAACCTGTCCGAGGTGCTGTTCCGCAACCGCGAACTCGAGCGCGCCCGCTTCTACGTGAAGCGGGTCAACGACCAGGCCGAGCAGATGAACGCCCAGAGCCTGTGGCTGCAACTGCGCGTGGAGCGCAAGCTCGGCAACGTTGCCGGCGTGGACGACCTGGCCCTGCAGTTGCGCCGCAAGTACCCCCAAGCGCCTGAAACCCAGTTCCTGGACGCCGGCCGCTACGACGATTAAGCCGTTCACGGCACACGACAAGAACGACAAGACGATGGAACCCATTTCCGAGGCCCGTGCCAGCCCCGCAGCCACCGCCGGGGCCTGGCTCAGGAATGCGCGCCAGCAGCGCGGCCTGCACATCGCGGCGCTCGCCGTCATGCTCAAGGTGCCGCAGGCCAAGCTGGAGGCCCTGGAGGCCGACCGCCACGACCTGCTGCCCGACGCCACCTTCGCCCGCGCGCTGGCCACGGCCATGTGCCGGGCGCTCAAGGTCGACCCCGCGCCCGTGCTGGCCCTGCTGCCGCGCACCAGCGAGCAGGGTTTCGACGTGCGCCCGGGGCTGAACCAGCCCTTCCGTGAACGCGGTGCCGGCGGCCCCATCGACGGGGGGGCGCTGGCGCTGCTGGGGCGGCCCGTCGTCTGGGGTGCGCTGCTGCTCCTGGTCGCCGCGGCCGCCGTGTACTGGGTGCCGGCCGGCTGGGTGAGCGAGCGCGAGTCCGTGGCCAGCCTGCCGGCCTTCCCGGCGTCGGGCGCCGTCGCGGCGGCCAGTGCGCCGGTGGAGTTCGTGGGGGCGCCGGCTGCGCCCGTGGCTTCGCAGGTCGAGGCGCCGGTGGCCACGTCGCTGGCCTCCGCGCCGCTGCCGGTGCGTGAGATCGCGCCTGCGCCCATCCCTGTCCCCGCGGTGGCCGCAGCGTCCGTACCCGCGAAGACGGCTGCCGCCGCCCCGGGCGGCGCGCTGCGCGTGACGGCCACGGCGGAAACCTGGGTCGAGGTCGCCGACGCCCAGGGCCAGATGCTGCTTTCGCGCGTGCTGCGTGCGGGCGAGCAGCAGGAGCTCAGCGGCACGCCGCCCTACAAGGTGCGTATCGGCAACGTGAGCGGCACCCGCATCGAGTGGCGCGGTGCGGCGCTCGACCTGGCATCGCTCACCAAGGACAACGTCGCCCGTCTGGAGTTGAATTGATGAGCGAAACCATCATCCCCGAGGCCTCGCCGGCCCCGCGCCGCAGTCGTCAGGCCCGTGTGGTCTGGGGCGGCCGCGTCGTCACGGTGGGCGGTGACGCGCCGGTGCGCGTGCAGTCCATGACCAACACCGACACGGTGGACGCCATCGGCACGGCCATCCAGGTCAAGGAGCTGGCCATCGCCGGCTCGGAGATGGTGCGCATCACCGTCAACACGCCGGAAGCCGCCGAGCAGGTGCCCTATATCCGCGAACAGCTGGATCGCATGGGCATCGACGTGCCTCTGGTGGGCGACTTCCACTACAACGGCCACCGCCTGCTGACCGACTATCCGGCCATGGCGCAGGCGCTGTCCAAATACCGCATCAACCCCGGCAACGTGGGCAAGGGCGAGAAGAAGGACCGGCAGTTCGGCCAGATGATCGAGGCGGCGATGAAGTACGACAAGGTCGTGCGCATCGGCGTCAACTGGGGCAGCCTCGACCAGGAGCTGCTCGCGCAGTTCATGGACGAGAACGCCCGCCGCGCCCAGCCCTGGGACGCCAAGCCGGTCATGTACCAGGCGCTGGTCGAGTCGGCGCTGACGTCGGCCGGCTATGCCCGCGAGCTGGGCATGAACCCCGACAACATCATCATCAGCTGCAAGGTCAGCGGCGTGCAGGACCTGATCTCGGTCTACCGCGAGCTGGCCCGCCGCTGCGACTACGCGCTGCACCTGGGCCTGACCGAAGCCGGCATGGGGACCAAGGGCACGGTCGCCTCATCCGTTGCACTGGGCATCCTGGCGCAGGAAGGCATCGGCGACACCATCCGTGTCAGCCTGACGCCGCAGCCGGGTGAGTCGCGCACGCAGGAAGTGGTCGTCGCGCTGGAGATCCTGCAGGCGCTGGGCCTGCGCCACTTCAACCCCAGCGTCACCGCCTGCCCGGGCTGTGGCCGCACCACCAGCACCACCTTCCAGGAACTGGCCAAGCAGATCGACGACTTCCTGCGCCTGCAGATGCCGGTCTGGCGCAACAAATACCCCGGCGTCGAGGAGATGAAGGTGGCCGTCATGGGCTGCATCGTCAACGGCCCCGGCGAGAGCAAGCATGCCGACATCGGCATCAGCCTGCCCGGCACCGGCGAAGCGCCGGCGGCGCCCGTCTTCATCGACGGCGAGAAGGCGCTGACGCTGCGCGGCGACAACATCGCGGCGGAGTTCCACGCGCTGGTCGAGACCTACATCGAGAAGCGCTTCGGCGCCACGGCTACTGCATGAGTGACAGCAAGAAGGTCCAGCCGCTTCAAGCGGTGAAGGGCATGAACGACATCCTGCCGCCGGAATCGGCGCGCTGGGAGGCCCTGGAGGCCACGATGCGCAGCGTGCTGGCGCGCTACGGCTACAGCAACGTGCGCGTGCCCATCGTCGAGCCGACGGCGCTGTTCGTGCGCGGCATCGGCGAGGTGACCGACATCGTCGAGAAGGAGATGTACGCCTTCGAGGACCGCGCCGACAAGCATGGCCAGGCCGAGCACCTGGCGCTGCGCCCCGAAGGCACGGCCGGCGTCGTGCGCGCGATGATCGAGCACAGCTACCTGCGCGACAGCCCGCGCCGGCTGTACTACGTCGGCCCCATGTTCCGCCGCGAGAAGCCGCAGAAGGGCCGCTACCGCCAGTTCCACCAGATGGGCATCGAGGCGCTGGGCTTCGCCGGCCCCGACGTCGACGCCGAGGTCATCCTGCTGGCCCGCACGTTGTGGCGCGAGCTGGGCCTGAAGGAGGGCGAGGATGTCTCGCTGGAGATCAACTGCCTGGGCCAGCCCGACGAGCGCGCCGCGCACCGCGCTGCGCTGATCGCCTACCTGGAGCAGCACAAGAGCGTGCTGGACGAGGAGGCGCAGCGTCGCATGTACGCCAACCCGCTGCGCGTGCTGGACACCAAGAACCCCGCCATGCAGGCCATGGCCGAGGGGGCGCCCAAGCTGCTGGACTTCCTCGGCGAAGCGTCGCTCGCGCACTTCAACGGCGTGAAGGCGCTGCTGGACGCGGTGGGCCTGGCCTACCGCATCAACCCGCGCCTGGTGCGCGGGCTGGACTACTACAACCTCACCGTCTTCGAGTGGGTGACGACCAAGCTCGGCGCCCAGGGCACCGTCTGTGCCGGTGGCCGCTACGACGGCCTCGTCGAGCAACTGGGTGGCAAGCCCACGCCGGCGGTGGGCTTCGGCATGGGCCTGGAGCGGCTGCTGCTGCTGCTGGAGACGCTGAACCTGGAGGCGCCGACGGCCGGGCCCGACGTCTACGCCGTCGTGCCCGAGCCGACCGACCTGCCGCGCATCCTGCCCACGCTGGAGGCGCTGCGCGCGGCCGGCGTGAGCGTGCAGATGCATGCCGGTGGCGGCTCGTTCAAGTCGCAGTTCAAGAAGGCCGACGCCTCGGGTGCGCGCTACGCGCTGGTCTTCGGCGGCGATGAGCTGGCGCGAGGCGAGGTGGCGGTCAAGCCGCTGCGTGCCCGCGACGGCGAGACCGCCGAACAGGTCGCCCGCCCGCTCGCCGACGTGGCTTCCTGGGCCGCTGACCTCCTCCCCGCATAATCCCGGGCCTCGCTAGCCCTTTCTCGATCAGTTTTCCCCATGGCAGCCCATCTCGATCTCGAAGAACAAGAACAACTTGAACAACTCAAAGCGTTCTGGAAGCGCTGGGGCAACCTCATCACCTGGGGCATCACCGCGGTGCTGGCCGCCTTCGCCGGATGGCAGGGCTGGAACTGGTACCAACGCGACCAGGCCGCGCAAGCCGCCGCGATGTACGACGAGTTCGACCGTGCCCTCGCAGCCCAGGACCTGGACAAGGCCGCCGGCGCAGCAGGCGACCTGAAGGCCCGCTTCGCCGGCACCGCCTACGCCACGCAGGCCGGCCTTCAGGTCGCCAGGCTGCAGCTGGACAAGGACAAGGCCGACGACGCCAAGCAGAGCCTGGCCTGGGTGGCCGAGCACGGCGCCGACGGCGGCCCCTACCGCGACATCGCCCGCCTGCGCCTGGCCGGCCTGCAGCTGGATGCCAAGGCCTATGACGAGGCCGCCAAGACGCTGGACGGCGTCAAGTCGCCCGAGTTCGCCGGCCTGGTGGCCGACCGCCGCGGCGACCTGCTGCTGCTGCAGGACAAGCGCGATGCCGCCAAGGCCGAGTACCAGAAGGCCCTGGCTGCGCTGGACAAGACGCAGGACTACCGTCGCGTCATCGAAGCCAAGCTCTCGACGCTGGGTGTGCCGACCGCCGTTGACGCCGCTGGAGCCCCGCAATGAAGCGCGCCGTCCTGATCTCCGCGCTGACGGTCTCGCTGGCGGGCTGTTCCACGATCAGCTCGACGTGGAACTCCTGGTTCGGTGGCGACAAGAACAAGCCGGCCGTGCTGGAAACCTTGTCGGGCCCGGCGACGGGCCGCATCGTCTGGAGCGCCAAGGGCGACAACATCAATTTCCCGCTCAGCATCGCGACGCCGGGTGACCGCTTCGTCGTCGCCAGCAGCGACGGCAGCGTGCGCGCCCTCTCGAGCACCGACGGCCGCGAGCTGTGGCGCGGCGACGCCGGGGCGAAGCTGCTGGCGGGCATCGGCAGCGATGGCCGCTTCGCCGCCGTGGTCAACCGCGACAACGAGCTGGTCGTGCTGGACGCCGGCAAGGTGGTCTGGAAGAAGGCCTTGCCGACGCCGGTCGTCGCTGCGCCGCTGGTGGCCGGCGAGCGCGTCTTCGCGCTGACGCTGGACCGCCAGGTGCTGGCCTTCGACGCGCTGGACGGCCGCAAGATCTGGGAGCTGAAGCGTCCCGGCGAGCCGCTGACGCTGGCCAAGGCCGGCGTGCTGCTGCCCTACAAGGACACGCTGGTCGTCGGCCAGGGGCCGCGTCTGGCCGGGGTCGACCCGCTCAAGGGCAGCCTGCGTTGGGAGGCCAGCGTGGCCACGCCGCGCGGCACCAACGAGGTCGAGCGCCTGGCCGACGTCGTCGGCCCCGCCATTCGCCAGGGCGAGGTGGTGTGCGCGCGCGCCTTCCAGTCCTCGGTGGGCTGCATCAACGCCGAGCGCGGCAGTGCGCTGTGGAACCGTGTCGTCGGTGGTGCCAACGGCATCGGCGCCGATGACCAGGTCGTCGTCGCCGGCGACGCCTCGGACCGCCTGTCGGCCTGGAAGCTGGCCAACGGCGACCTGGCCTGGTCGGCCGACCAGTTCCAGCTGCGCAAGCTGTCCGTGCCCGTGCTGTCGGCCAAGCAGGTGCTGGTCGGCGACTTCGAGGGTCAGGTCCACCTGCTGGACCGCGACACGGGAAAGACCCGCTCGCGCCTGGCCACGGATGGCTCGCCCGTCGTGACGATCGCGTTGCTGGGCGACACGGCGCTGGTCGCGACCAAGAGCGGCGGCCTGTTCGCGATCAAGGCCGAATGATGAACCAGCCCCTCGCCCGGTCTTGCCGCGCTGAACGCGGGCAAGCACATCGCCCGACGGGCCGGCTTGGGAGCGGCCCGGCGCTCAGCCCGAAAGTCAGGGCAAGCGCATGAAACCAGTCATTGCCCTGGTCGGCCGCCCCAACGTGGGCAAGTCGACGCTATTCAACCGCCTGACGAAGTCTCGCGACGCCATCGTGGCCGACTTCGCCGGCCTGACGCGCGACCGCCATTACGGCGACGGCCGCCTGGGCGATCGCGAGTTCATCGTCATCGACACCGGCGGCTTCGAGCCCGACAGCAGCACCGGCATCGTCAAGGAGATGGCCAAGCAGACCAAGCAGGCCGTCGCCGAGGCCGATGCGGTCATCTTCGTGGTCGACATCCGCCTGGGACTGTCGGCCCACGACAGCGACATCGCCCGCTACCTGCGCAGCGTCAACAAGCGCGTGCACCTGGCCGTCAACAAGGCCGAGGGCATGAGCGAGTCGCCGCTGATGAACGAGTTCCACGAGCTTGGCATGGGCGATCCGCACCCCATCTCGTCGGCGCACGGGCAGGGCATCCGCAGCCTGCTGGACGCCGTGCTGGAGCCCTTCGAGGACACCAGCGAGGAGTTCGGCGCCGGCCCGCAGCAGGACGGCGTCATCCGCCTCGCCGTGGCCGGCCGCCCCAACGTGGGCAAGAGCACGCTGATCAACACCTGGCTGGGCGAGGAGCGCCTCGTCGCCTTCGACATGCCGGGCACGACGCGCGATGCCATCTCCGTGGACTTCGAACGCAACGGCCAGAAGTTCAAGCTCATCGACACCGCCGGCCTGCGTCGCAAGGGCAAGGTCTTCGAGGCGATCGAGAAGTTCTCGGTCGTCAAGACGCTGCAGGCCATCGCCGACGCCCACGTCGTGCTGCTGCTGCTGGATGCCACGCAGGGCGTGACCGACCAGGACGCCCACATCGCCGGCTACATCCTCGACAGCGGCCGCGCCGTCGTGCTGGCCTGCAACAAGTGGGACGCCGTCGACAGCTACCAGCGCGAGACGCTGCAGCGCCAGATCGAGCAGCGCCTGGCGTTCCTGAAGTTCGCGCCCATGCACCACATCTCGGCGCTCAAGCGCCAGGGCCTGTCGGCGCTATGGAATGCCATGGCCGATGCCTACGCGTCCGCCTACCGCAAGATGACCACGCCGGTGCTGACCCGCCTCATCCAGGAGGCCGTGGAGCACCAGCAGCCCAAGCGCTCCGGTGTATCGCGGCCCAAGCTGCGCTACGCCCACCAGGGCGGCCAGAACCCGCCCATCGTCGTCATCCACGGCAATGCGCTGGACGGCGTGACCGAGGTCTACAAGCGCTACCTGGAAGGCCGCATCCGTGCCCACTACAAATTGGTGGGCACGCCGCTGAAGATAGAACTACGTTCTTCGAAGAATCCCTTCGACGAAAAGACCTAGAGTGACCGCCGGGTGCGGCAAAACCCTGTGTTAAGGTCCAACCCGTAGTCCCTTCCCCCGATAACTCGGAGCATACCGATGAGCAACAAAGGCCAACTTTTGCAGGACCCCTTTTTGAACCTGCTCCGCAAAGAGCATGTGCCGGTGTCGATCTACCTGGTCAACGGCATCAAGCTTCAGGGCCATATCGAATCCTTTGACCAGTACGTCGTGCTGCTGCGCAACACCGTGACTCAGATGGTCTACAAGCACGCGATCTCCACCGTCGTGCCGGGCCGTGCGGTCAACTTCCACGCTGGCGACGCTCCCGCGGACGCCTGATCCCGAGCCCTTGTCCTCCACCGCTGCCAACGACGCGACGCCGCCCTCCGAGGCGGCGCGCGCCATTCTTGTGGGTGTCGATTTCGGTCGGCGCAACGCCGCCCAGGGTTTCGACGAGAGCCTGGACGAGCTGGCCCTGCTGGCCGAATCGGCCGGTGACACGCCGGTAGCCAAGATCATTGCACGCCGTCAGGCGCCGGATGCGGCTCTGTTCGTCGGCTCCGGCAAGGCCGATGAGATCAAGCTGATGGTGCAGGCCCACCAGGCCCACACGGTGCTGTTCGACCAGGCCATCTCGCCGGCGCAGCAGCGCAATCTGGAGCGGGTGCTGGGCGTCCCGGTGGCCGACCGCACGGCGCTGATTCTCGAGATCTTTGCCGCCCGCGCGCAGAGCCACGAGGGCAAGCTGCAGGTCGAGCTGGCACGGCTGCAGTACCTGGCGACCCGCCTGGTGCGGCGCTGGAGCCACCTGGAGCGCCAGAGCGGCGGCATCGGCATGCGCGGCGGCCCCGGCGAGGCCCAGATCGAGCTGGACCGCCGCATGATCGACGAGCGCATCAAGCAGACCAAGGAGCGCCTGAAGCGCGTGCAGCGCCAGCGCGGCACGCAGCGCAAGGCCCGCTCGCGCAACGGCGTGTTCAAGGTCTCGCTGGTCGGCTACACGAACGCGGGCAAGAGCACGCTGTTCAACGCGCTGACCAAGGCGCGCGCCTATGCCGCCAACCAGCTCTTCGCGACACTGGACACGACGACGCGCTCGCTCTACCTCGAGCAGGCCGCGGCCAGCGTGTCGTTGTCCGACACGGTGGGCTTCATCCGCGACCTGCCGCACAAGCTCGTCGAGGCCTTCCGCGCGACGCTGCAGGAGGCGGCCGATGCCGACCTGTTGCTGCATGTCGTGGATGCCGCCAGCCCGGTGCTGGACGAGCAGATGCTCGAAGTCGAGCGCGTGCTCGAGGAAATCGGCGCCGGCGGCGTGCCGCAGATCCTGGTCTACAACAAGCAGGACCTGCTGCCCGACGACCAGCGTCCGCGCGAAATCGTCGACGCCGTGCTGCGCGCCAACGGCAGCACCGAGCCCACGCCGCGCGTGTTCGTCAGCGCCATCGACGGCAGCGGCCTGGGCGAGCTGCGCCAGCTGATCGCCACGGCCATGCAGGCCCGCCCCTTGATTCCCGACGAGCGGGACCCACGTTTCGACGTTGATCCGTCGGATCAGGATCCCGAGTCCTCACCCTCAGACCCTTCCCAGGCATGAGCAGCACTTCTCACATTCCGCCCCGCAGCACCTGGGCCCAGCGTCTGATGACGCCCGTGGCGCGCGCCGCGGGCCGGTTGCTGAACAACGGCCGCAACGACGGCCCGCCCGACCTCGACGAGCTCTGGCGCGACTTCAACCGCAAGCTCTCGGGCATGTTCGGCGGCAAGTCCGGCGGGCCGTCCGGGCCCACCGGCTCGGGCGGCGTGCCCGACATGAAGGGCGCCGGCATTGGCGCGGGCCTCATCGCCGGTGTCGTGGTGCTGGGCTGGCTGGCCAGCGGCTTCTTTATCGTGCAGGAAGGCCAGCAGGGCGTCGTCACGTCGTTCGGCAAGTACAGCAAGACGGTGGAAGCCGGCTTCCAGTGGCGCCTGCCTTACCCGTTCCAGGGGCATGAGATCCAGCCGGTTTCGCAACTGCGCCAGGTCGAGGTGGGGCGCAGCTCCATCGTCCCGGCCACGGGCCTGCGCGATTCGTCGATGCTGACGCAGGACGAGAACATCGTCGACATCCGCTTCACGGTGCAGTTCACGATCCGCGACCTGAAGGACTTCCTGTTCGAGAACCGCGACCCGGAGCAGGCCGTGCTGCTGGCCGCCGAGTCCGCGGTGCGGGAGATCGTCGGCAAGAACACGATGGACTCGGTGCTCTACGAGCAGCGTGACGCCATCGCCACCGACCTCGTCAAGTCCATCCAGGCGCAGCTCGACCGCCTGAAGGCGGGCATCCAGATCAAGAACGTCAACGTGCAGAGCGTGCAGCCGCCCGAGCAGGTGCAGGCCGCGTTCGAGGACGCGTTCAAGGCCAACGCCAACCGCGAGCAGCTGAAGAACGAGGCCCAGGCCTATGCCAATGACGTGATCCCGCGCGCCCGCGGCGATTCCGCCCGTCTGCGTGAGCAGGCCGAAGGCTACAAGGCGCGCGTCATCGCGACCGCCGAGGGTGATGCGCAGCGCTTCAAGAGCGTGCTGGCCGAGTACCAGAAGGCGCCGCAGGTCACGCGCGACCGCCTCTACATCGATGCGATGCAGCAGGTCTACACCAACGTCAGCAAGGTCATGGTGGACAGCAAGAGCGGTTCCAACCTGCTCTATCTGCCGCTGGACAAGCTGCTGCAGCAGGGTAGCAGCGGCACGGTGACCGTGTCGCCGCCGCAGGCGACGACCGTGCCCGAGCCGCAGACCGTGCCCAATCCCAACGACCTGCGCAGCCGTGACAACCAGCGCAGCCGCGACGGCCGCTGATCGAGGACCATCGAATGAACCGTATTGCCGCCATCCTCGCCGGCGCCATCGTCGTGCTGATGCTGCTGTCGTCGACGCTCTTCATCGTCGACCAGCGCCAGTTCGCCGTCATTTACGCGCTGGGTGAAATCAAGGAAGTCGTGACCGAGCCGGGCCTGAAGTTCAAGCTGCCGCCGCCGGTGCAGAACGTCGTCATGCTGGACCGCCGCGTGCAGACGCTGGACAGCCCGGAGTCGCGTCCCATCTTCACGGCCGAGAAGAAGAGCCTGGTCATCGACTGGCTCATCAAGTGGCGCATCACCGAGCCGCGCCAGTTCATCCGCAACAACGGCTCCGACATCCGCAACGTCGAGAACCGCCTGGCGCCCATCGTGCAGGCGGCGTTCAACGAGGAAGTGACCAAGCGCACCGTCATCGCCGTGCTGTCCGCCGAGCGCGAGAAGGTCATGAACGACGTGCGCAAGCGCCTGGCCGACGAAGCCAAGCAGTTCGGCATCGAGGTGGTGGACGTGCGCATCAAGCGCGTGGACTTCGCCTCCACCATCACCGACTCGGTCTACCGCCGCATGGAGTCCGAGCGCAAGCGCGTGGCCAACGAGACGCGCTCGACCGGCGCCGCCGAGGGCGAGAAGATTCGCGCCGACGCCGATCGCCAGCGCGAGATCATCGTCGCCGAGGCCTACCGCGACGCCCAGAAGACCATGGGTGAGGGCGACGCCCAGGCGTCCCAGCTGTACGCCGAAGCCTTTGGCCGCGACCCCAGCTTCGCGCAGTTCTATCGCTCGCTGACGGCCTACAAGGCCAGCTTCAAGAGCAAGAGCGATGTGATGGTCGTCGACCCCGGCAGCGACTTCTTCAAGGCCATGCGCGGCACCGGCGCCGCCTCTGCCGGGGCTCCTGCACGCAAGTGAGCGAGCTGCTGACCGCGCTGGCGCTGGTGATGGTCATCGAGGGGCTGATGCCCCTGATCAGCCCGGCGCGCTGGCGTGAGGTCTTCAGCCGCATCCTCGCCCTGAGCGACGGCCAGATCCGCTTCATCGGGCTGGCCAGCATCCTGATGGGTCTGTTCGCGCTGCTCTGGTTGCGCTGATCCGAACGCTGGGTGGGGCATGAGCCGGGGAGGGCACCGGTACAATGCCGTTTTTAACCGCCTAGCTTGCGCCCATGTCCTCTGCTTGGCTGCTGCCCGAGCACATCGCCGATGTCCTGCCCTCGCAGGCGCGCCGTATCGAAGAGTTGCGTAGAGAGCTGCTCGACATGGCCCGCGGCTATGGCTGCGAGCTCGTCATCCCGCCGCTGCTGGAGCATCTCGAATCACTGCTGTCGGGTACCGGGAGCGGGTCGGAGATCAAGCTCTTCAAGCTGGTCGACCAGATCTCCGGTCGCTCGCTGGGCTTGCGCGCCGACACCACGCCTCAAGTCGCCCGCATCGACGCCCACCTGCTGAATCGCCAGGGCGTGACCCGCCTTTGCTACTGCGGCCCCGTGGCGCACACGCGCCCCGATGGCCTCAACACCAGCCGCGAGCCGCTGCAGTTCGGCGTCGAGATCTACGGCCATGCGGGCCTGGAGGCCGACCTGGAGGTGCAGGATCTCGCGCTTGACGCGTTGCGCCGCGCCGGTCTGCACAAGGTGATGCTGGACCTCGGTGACGCCCGGCTGCTGCAAGGCGTGCTGGAGGGCGCGCCGCTCGCGCCGGAGGCGCTTTCCGCGCTGACGGCGGCGCTGGCCGCCAAGGACCTGGCCGAGCTGGCCGAGCTGACCGCCGGCATGCCAGCGGCCACGCGGGATGCGCTGCTGGCCCTGCCCAGCCTGTTCGGCGGCCGCGAGGTGCTGGATGAGGCCTCTCGCCGCCTGCCGGCGCACCCGCTCGTGACGGCCGCGCTGACTGACCTCGGCTGGCTGGCCGGGCAACTCGCCGCCGTCCACCCCGAGGTGAGCCTGGGCTTCGACCTGGCCGACCTGCAGGGCTATGCCTACTACACCGGCATCCGCTTTGCGGCCTACGCCGAGGGCTGTTCCGACGCCGTGCTGCGCGGCGGCCGCTACGACGAGGTGGGCGCGGTGTTCGGCCGCCGGCGCCCGGCCGTGGGCTTCAGCCTGGACCTGAAGACGCTGGTGGGCCTGGTGGCGCCGACGCCGCTGCGCGCCGCCATCCGCGCGCCCTGGGGCGAGGAGGCCTCGCTGCGCCAGGCCGTGCGCGAGTGGCGCGAGAAGGGCGAGACGGTGGTGTGCGTGCTGCCGGGCCATGAGGCCGAGGCCGACGAATTCGACTGTGACCGCGAACTGGTTCGCGGTCACGCTGGCTGGGAAGTCCGTTCGCTCTGAACGGCTGCCCGCAAACTCTTCTCCGAAAGCAGGCAAACAAGATGCAAAGCCAAACCGCGCGTGGACGCAATGTGGTCGTCGTGGGCACCCAGTGGGGTGACGAAGGCAAGGGCAAGGTGGTGGACTGGATGACGGACCACGCCCATGGCGTGGCGCGTTTCCAGGGCGGCCACAACGCCGGCCACACGCTGGTCATCAAGGGCGTGAAGACGGCGCTGCAGCTCATCCCCAGCGGCATCATGCGTGACGGCGTGCCCTGCTACATCGGCAACGGCGTGGTGCTGGACCCCACCCACCTGCTTGCCGAGATCGAACGCCTGGAAGCCGCCGGCGTGGAGGTGCGCTCGCGCCTGTTCATCAGCGAGTCCTGCCCGCTGATCCTGCCCTTCCACGTGGCCGTGGACAAGGCACGTGAGCAGCTGCGTGAGAGCAGCGGCAGCGGCAAGATCGGCACCACCGGCAAGGGCATCGGCCCGGCTTACGAGGACAAGGTGGCACGCCGCGCGCTGCGCGCCCAGGACCTGAAGCATCCCGAGCGCTTCGCCAAGAAGCTGCGCGAGTTGCTGGAGCTGCACAACTACATGCTCAAGGGTTATCTGAAGGCCGAGGAGCTGGCCTTCGAGCCCATCTTCGAGCAGGCCATGAAGATGGCCGAGCAGATCAAGCCCATGCTGGCCGACGTCGGCTACATGATCCACAAGGCCCACCTGGCCGGCCAGAACATCCTGTTCGAAGGTGCCCAGGGCACGCTGCTGGACATCGACCACGGCACCTATCCCTACGTCACGTCCAGCAACTGCGTGGCGGGCAATGCGGCCGCCGGCGCCGGCGTCGGCCCGCAACTGCTGCACTACATGCTGGGCATCACCAAGGCCTACACGACGCGCGTCGGCTCGGGCCCGTTCCCGACCGAGCTGGACTGGGAGAAGCCCGACACCGTCGGCTACCACCTGTCCACCGTGGGCCAGGAGCGCGGCACCGTGACCGGCCGTGCGCGCCGCTGCGGCTGGCTGGACGCCGCCGCGCTGAAGCGCTCCATCATCATCAACGGCATCACCGGCCTGTGCCTGACCAAGCTGGACGTGCTGGACGGCCTGGCCGAGATCAAGATGTGCGTGGGCTACGAGCTCGACGGCCGCAAGCTGGACATCCTGCCGCTGGACGCCGACGAGATCGAGGCCTGCACGCCCGTCTACGAGACCTTCCCCGGCTGGACCGAGACGACCTTCGGTGTGACGTCGTTCGACGCGCTGCCGGCCAACGCGCGCAACTACCTGAAGCGCGTCGAGGAGGTCATCGGTGCGCCCATCGACATGGTCTCCACCGGCCCCGACCGCGAGCACACCATCGTGCTGCGCCATCCGTATTCCGCTTAAACCAACTCAACCTCTCATCACGGAGACACCCAAACATGCTGACCGACGACGGCAAACACCTCTACGTGTCCTGGGACGAGTACCACCTGCTGACCGAGCGCCTGGCGCTCAAGGTGCATGCCTCGGGCTGGCAGTTCGACCAGATCCTCTGCCTGGCCCGCGGCGGCATGCGCCCGGGCGACGTGCTGTCGCGCGTGTTCGACAAGCCGCTGGGCATCATGTCCACCAGCTCCTACCGAGCCGAAGCCGGCACCATCCAGGGTCGCCTGGACATGGCCAAGTACATCACCATGCCCAAGGGTGAACTGGCCGGCCGCGTGCTGCTGGTGGACGACCTGGCCGATTCCGGCGTGACGCTGAAGGCCGTCGTGGAGCGACTGCGCGGCATGCCCTCCATCACCGAGCTGCGCTCGGCGGTCATCTGGACCAAGAAGGTTTCGGCCTACACGCCGGACTACTACTGCGAGATGTTGGAGACCTCGCCCTGGATCCATCAGCCGTTCGAGGAGTACGACGGCATGGGGCCGGAGCTGCTGGCGAAGAAGTTCGTCGTTTGATTGGTGACTGCGTGGCACGACTCGAAAGAAGCTCGGTTTGTGCCACCACTCGACGAAGCGCCCATCGAGGGCGCATCGTCGGGGACTCGGTCACGCAAGCGCGACCCCGGTTTGCCGGTTCTGCGCCTGCATGCGCAGAACCTTCGCCTGGCGTCGGGCAAGCCGCAGGGCTTGCCCTCGGTCCCGGCGACAAACCCTTCGAGTCCTCTCCTGGGCACCAAAGCAAAAAGGCCAACGCGAATGCGTTGGCCTTTTGTCTTTGTTTGGTGCCCAGGAGAGGACTCGAACCTCCACGGAGTTACCCGCTAGTACCTGAAACTAGTGCGTCTACCAATTCCGCCACCTGGGCAAGGTGCTCAAAACTTCTAGCGAAGTCCTGAGCCGTTTCAGGAAAACAGGGACTATATCATCAAAACCTTGAAGAACACCAATTCATCGCCTCCGGGCGACGGCGCCGGCCTGCTCGGCGAGGTCGAGGGCACGCTGCAAGGCCATCGGGACGGCCATGGCTTCCTGATCCCCGACGACGGTTCGACCGACATCTATCTGTCGCCCCAGGAAACGCATGCCGTCATGCATGGCGACCGCCTGCGCGTTCGCGTCGTGCGCCTGGACAAGCGAGGCCGCCCCGAAGGCCGCGTGCTGGAGATCCTCGAGCGCAAGAAGCGCCCCCTCATCGGACGCCTGTTGCTCGAGTCCGGCGTGTGGCTGGTGGCGCCCGAGGACCGGCGCATGGGCCAGGACATCCTCATCCCCAAGAACGGCATCGCCAACGCGACGGCGGGCCAGGTCGTTGCCGTCGAGCTGACGGAGCCGCCCTCGCTGTACTCGCAGCCGGTGGGCCGCGTCGTCGAGGTGCTGGGCGAGATCGACGACCCCGGCATGGAGATCGAAATCGCGGTGCGCAAGTACGACGTGCCGCATCGCTTCAGCCCCGAGACGCTGGCGCAGGCCGCCCGGCTGCCCGAGAAGCTGCGTGCGACGGACCTCAAGCACCGCATCGACCTGCGCGACGTGCCGCTGGTCACCATCGATGGCGAGGACGCCCGCGACTTCGACGACGCCGTCTACTGCGAGCCCTTCAAGCAGGGGCGTGGCAAGAAGGCGGTTGAAGGCTGGCGCCTGCTCGTGGCCATTGCCGACGTGTCGCACTACGTGAAGCCTGGCGAGCCGCTGGACGCCGATGCCTACGAGCGCGCCACGTCGGTCTACTTCCCGCGCCGCGTCATCCCGATGCTGCCGGAGAAACTCTCCAACGGCCTGTGCTCGCTGAACCCCTACGAGGACCGGCTCAGCATGGTCTGCGACATGCTGGTGTCCGCCGATGGCACGGTCACGGCCTACCAGTTCTATCCAGCGGTGATCTGCTCGCATGCGCGCTTCACCTACACCGAGGTGGCGGCCATCCTTGCCAATACGCACGGCCCCGAGGCCGCCAAGCGCGGCGAGCTTGTTCCCCATCTGCTGCATCTGCACGAGGTCTACCGCGCGCTGCTGGCCGAGCGCCATCGGCGCGGCGCCATCGACTTCGAGACCACCGAGACGCAGATCGTCTGCGACGACAACGGCCGCATCGAGAAGATCGTCCCACGCACGCGCAACGACGCCCACCGGCTGATCGAGGAGGCCATGCTGGCCGCCAACACCTGCTCGGCGGACTTCATCCAGGGCGCCAAGCACCATTCGCTCTATCGCGTGCACGAGGGCCCGACGCCCGAGAAGCGGCAGACGCTGCAGGCTTACCTGCGCTCGCTGGGCATCGGCTTCGGGCTCTCCGACGACCCGACGCCGCGCGAGTTCCAGCAGCTCGCCGAGGCCACCAAGGACCGACCCGACGCCCAGCAGATCCACACCATGCTGCTGCGATCGATGCAGCAGGCCATCTACACCGGCACCAATTCCGGCCACTTCGGCCTGGCCTATCCGGCGTACACGCATTTCACCAGCCCGATCCGGCGCTACCCTGACCTGCTCGTCCACCGCGTCATCAAGGGCTTGCTGACCGGCAAGCGCTACACGCTGGACGCAGCCAAGATGAACGTGCCGCAGGCGCCCAAGCGCCCCGGCCGTGCGGCGCCGCCCAACCCTGCGGAGGCCCGCAACGAGGCCGAGCGCTGGGAGGTCGTTGGCGCGCACTGCAGCGCCAACGAGCGCCGCGCCGACGAGGCCAGCCGCGACGTCGAGGCCTGGCTGAAGTGCCGCTACATGCGTGACCGCCTGGGCGAGGTGTTCGCGGGCACGGTGTCCGCCGTCACGAGCTTTGGCCTCTTCGTGCAGCTCGACGAGTTGTACGTCGAAGGCCTGGTGCACATCACGGAGCTGGGCGGCGAGTACTTCAAGTTCGACGACGTGCGCCAGGAGCTGCGCGGCGAACGCACCGGCATCCGCTACGCGACCGGCGCGCGCGTGCAGGTGCAGGTCAGCCGCGTGGACCTGGACGGCCGCCGCATCGACTTCCGCCTCGTGCGCGACGACGAGGACTCGCGGCACATCGCGCGCGGTGCCGCGCCCAGGCCCGCGGCGAAGGCGGGCGCCAAGCAGGCCGCCAGGAAGCGTGCGCCCAAGACTGCCGTGGAGAAGCTGGAGGAGGTTCGCCAGACCGACCGCGACGTGAAGAAGAGTCGCAAGGAAGTCGTTGCGGCCCTGCATCCCGTCAAGGCGGCGCAGCAGGCTGCCAAGCGGCAGGCGAGCAAGGCTTCCAAGAAGACGGTGGCGAAGGCGGCGCCGCGCAAGCGGCGCTGAGTCTTACCGCGGCTGTGAGGTCAGGCGCTCGATGAGGGCGCTGGCCCGCAGCACGCCGTCCACCTCGCCCGCGCGGCCATGCCGGTCCACGCCGGCGCAGGCAATGGCGTGGGCGCCCGCATGAGGCTGCTGCGCCCACAGGCCGCCCAGCCAGCCGGCCAGCACGTCCCCGCTGCCCGCCGTGGCCAGCGCCGGGCCGCCGCTGGCGCACAGCGCGGGCCGCTCGGCCGGTGAGGCGACCACGCTGCCCGAACCCTTCAGGATGACCGTGCAGCCATGGCGCCGGGCCAGTTCCCGCGCCGCGGCGAGCCGGTCGGCCTGCACGGCCTCGGTGCTGCAGCCCAGCAGCCGGGCCGCTTCGAGGGGGTGGGGCGTCAGCAGCGTGGTGCCTGCGGGCCGGGCCAGCAGCAGTGATTGCAGGCGCGCGTCGGTCGCGATGGCGTTGAGCGCGTCGGCATCGAGCACGAGGCGCGGCAGTGCGTCCAGCAGCGTGGGCAGGGCAGGGGCGATGGCGTCGCCGGCGCCGCAGCCGATGACGCCCACCGCCTGCGGCAGCCCGGCCGCCTGCCCGCGCATCAGCTCGGGCTGGCCGGGGTCGGCCACTTCATGGGCGGGCAGGCCCAGCAGGTCCACGTAGACACGTCCGGCACCGCAGGCCAGCGCCGCGCGGGCAGCCAGGCGGGCCGCACCCTGCATGCCGGGCGCCCCGCCCACCACGAGCACCTGGCCATGGCTGCCCTTGTGGCTGGAAGGGCTGCGGCGCGGCGCGTTGCCCGGGCCGAGCAGGTCGGCGGTTGGGGTTTCGTCGGGCGCAACGCCGAGGTCGTCGAACCAGAGGCGGCCCGCATGGGCGCGGCCCTCTCCCGTGAACAGGCCGGGCTTGATCGTCAGCAGCGTCAGCGTGTGGTCGGCGCGCACGGCGCGTTCGCCGGCGGGCTGGCCGGTGTCGGCGAGCAGGCCACTGGGCAGGTCCACGGACAGGATGGGCGCGCCGCAGGCCTGCATCGCCGCCAGCGTGGCCAGCATGTCCGCCGACGGTGCGCGGTTCAGGCCCAGGCCCAGCAGGGCGTCGATAACCAGGCACGGATGCTGCGGTGCGGCGTGGTCGACGTGGACTGCAACGCCATGCCGCGCCAGCCATCGCGCCGCCACCCGGCCGTCGCCGCCGTTGTTGCCGGGGCCGCAGACCACCCAGACCGGGCCTTCGCCACGCCGCAGCGCCAGCGCCAGCTTGGCGATGGCCAGGCCGGCCCGCTCCATCAGGTCGGGCGAATGGACGAGGGCGCGCGCCTCGATGCGCCGGCTGGCGGCGACGTCGAACAGGGGCAGCGTGGCGGTCGTGGGCAGCAGCGGGTGCATGCCCACGAGCTTAGGCCAGTCTCTGTGGGCCGAGTGCGGCAATGTCCTGGTCGGGCGCCTGGCCGGCGATCAGCTGGGCCAGCACCTGGGCGCTGCCACAGGCCAGGCCCCAGCCCTGCCCGCCCAGCGAGAGGTTGAGCCATAGGCCGGGGCTGCCGCTGGCGCCGAGCAAAGGCAACCCATCGGCGCACATCGCGCGGCGGCTCTGGCCCTGCTGCACCTGCTGGTGCAGCACCGAGCCTGGAAACCAGTGCTGCAGGCCTCGGTGCAAGGCCTCGTAGTCGGGGCTGACCTTGGCGCGGGCGTCCGTGACGGTCAGGCCGCCGGTGACGCGCACGCGCTGGCCGGTGCGTGCGACGGTGAGGCCGCCGGGGCCGCGGGAGGGGTCCAGCCAGCCGGCCCGGGGGCCGAGGTCGGGGTGGGCCTCCAGCAGCCGCAGCGGGGCCGTGACGGAGGCCTCGTGCCGGGCAGACAGCGGCAGGCGTTGGCCGAGCAGGGCGGGGGCATCCAGGCCGTTGCACAGCACGACAGCGTCGAAGCGTGCCTCCTGGGGGCCGGGCGACTGGGGCAGCGTGTCACCCGCCTCGCGCTCGGCGCCGCGGGTGGGCGCCTCCAGCGGGGGCGTGTACTCCTGGCGCAGCGTGATGCCTGCGCCGTCGGCGGAGAGGGCGCGCACCGTGGTGTGGAAGCGGAACTCCACGCCCAGGCGCTGGGCCTGCTGGCGCAGTTGCTGGGCGAACAGGCGTGCATTGCCGGCGCCGCCGTGGGCCAGGGCGAGCGCGGCTGCCAGCGGGGCGTCGGCGTTCAGGCCCGGCTCGCGCTGTCGTGCCGTGTCGGCGTCTATCAGTTCGACCTGCAGGCCCAGGGCCCGCCAGCCTTCCAGCCGCGCCTCGGCGGCCGCCACGCGCTTTGCATCGGTCAGCGCGACCAGCAGGCCATCGCTGGCCTCGTCGTCCAGGGCCAGTTCGCGGCGCAGCTCGGCGGTGCGCGCAAGGCTCAACTGGCTCAGTGCCGCGAGCTGGCTTGCGGCATCGCCCCCCTTTCGACCGGCGCGCCAGCGGCGAAACCGAAAGCCCAGCGGCGCCGGCGCGCCGGCATCGGCCAGGCCGGGTACGAAGGGGGAGAGCAGGGCGCTGCTGGCGAAGCTGGCCTGTTCGGCCACGCTCCCGCCACGCTCGAAGACCTGTACCTTGAAGCCCAGAACGGCCAGTTCATAGGCCGTCGTGACGCCCGCGAGGCCAGCGCCCACCACTGCGATGCTGCGGCTCACGCGGGCACCCCGCTGGTGGCCGCGAAGGATGGGCTGGCGACCGCGTCGGCGCGGCGTCGGCATGAGGGGGGCATGGATCGTGTATACTCTACGGGTTTTGCCGGAGGGAGTGGCTCTTTGAGCTGCCCATTGAAGGCAAAACGGTTGTGAAGGGTGCGTCGCCAGGTCTTTGGCGCCCACTTGTCGCAACAAATCGCAAACCGGCCACGCAAAGGTGTTGTGGTCTGCGGTGCTCGGGAAACAGCTGTTTCCAGGTGCTGCAGCGCAATTCGGGCCGGATTTTAGACACAACCTTCGGAGTAAGACCCATGTCTGTCACGATGCGCGAGATGCTGGAAGCCGGCGTCCATTTCGGTCACCAAACCCGCTTCTGGAATCCCAAGATGGCCCCGTATATCTACGGCCATCGCAACAAGATCCACATCATCAACCTCGAGAAGACGCTGCCCGCGTTCAACGACGCGATGAAGTTCGTCCGCTCGCTGGCTGCCAAGCGCGGCACGATCCTGATGATCGGCACCAAGCGCCAGGCCCGTGAGTTCATCGCCGCCGAAGCGCAGCGCGCCGGCATGCCCTACGTCGACTCGCGTTGGCTGGGCGGCATGATGACCAACTTCAAGACGGTCAAGACCTCCCTCAAGAACCTGAAGGACATGCAGGCCCAGGTCGAGGCTGGCACCCAGCCCGCGATCAAGAAGGAAGCCCTGCTGTTCCAGCGCGACATCGCCAAGCTGGAAAAGAACATCGGCGGCATCCAGGACATGACCGCACTGCCTGACGCCATCTTCGTGATCGACGTCGGCTATCACAAGATTGCCGTGGCCGAAGCCAAGAAGCTGGGCATTCCCGTCATCGGCGTGGTTGACACCAACCACTCGCCCGAAGGCATCGACTACGTCATCCCCGGCAACGACGACTCGGCCAAGGCCGTGGCGCTGTATGCCCGCGCCGTCGCCGACGCCGTGCTGGAAGGCCGGGCCAACGCCACGAACGACGTGCTGGCCGCCGTTGCCCCCGCTGGCGACGAGTTCGTCGAGGTTTCCGAAGAGGCCTAAAGCCCCTTCCATCCCGCATTGAAAGGGGCCGTCATGGCCCCTTTTTCAAACGAAATCTGGAGAAGAGAAATGGCTGCTATCACCGCAAGCATGGTGGGCGAACTGCGTGCCCGCACCGACGCCCCGATGATGGAATGCAAGAAGGCGCTCACCGAGGCCGACGGCGACATGAGCCGCGCTGAAGAGATCCTGCGCGTCAAGCTGGGCAACAAGGCTGGCAAGGCCGCCTCGCGCATCACCGCCGAAGGCATCGTGGCCGCGGCCGTCGTGGGCGGCAACGGCGCGCTGATCGAAGTGAACTGCGAGACTGACTTCGTTTCGAAGAACGACGCCTTCCTGGCCTTCGTCAGCGCCCTGGCCGGCCTCGTCGCCGAGCACAACCCGGCCGACGTCGCCGCGCTGTCGGCGCTGTCGCTGTCGCAGGAGGGCTTCGGCCCGACGGTGGAGGACGTGCGCAAGGGCCTGATCGGCAAGATCGGCGAGAACATGACGATCCGCCGCTTCCAGCGCTACACCGGCTCCAAGCTGGCCACCTACCTGCACGGCACCCGCATCGGCGTGGTCGTCGAGTTCGAAGGTGATGACGTCGCCGCCAAGGACGTGGCCATGCACATCGCCGCCATGAAGCCGGCCGCGCTGTCCAGCGCCGACGTGCCGGCCGAGCTGGTCGAGAAGGAGCGCAAGATCGCCACCGAGAAGGCTGCCGAATCCGGCAAGCCGGCCGACATCGTCGCCAAGATGGTCGAAGGCTCGGTGCAGAAGTTCCTGAAGGAAGTCTCGCTGCTGGATCAGGTCTTCGTGAAGGCCGCCGACGGCAAGCAGACCGTGGGCGCCCACCTGAAGTCGGCCAACACGACGGTCAAGGGCTTCACGCTCTACGTCGTGGGTGAAGGCATCGAGAAGAAGGTCGACGACTTCGCGGCCGAAGTGGCTGCCCAGGTGGCAGCTGCCAAGGGTCAGTAAAGACTCTTGCGAAATGAAAGGGCGCCAAGTTGGCGCCCTTTAAACTTCTGGGCCATCAGCGGCCCCCCATTTACTGAGAACACCATGCCCGCGTACAAGCGCATCCTGCTCAAACTCTCCGGCGAGGCCCTGATGGGCGACGACGCCTATGGCATCAATCGCGCGACCATCGTCCGCATGGTGCAGGAAATCCGCGAAGTGACGCAGATGGGCATCGAGGTGGCAGTCGTCATCGGCGGCGGCAACATCTTCCGCGGCGTGGCCGGCGGCTCGGTCGGCATGGACCGCGCCACGGCCGACTACATGGGCATGCTGGCCACCGTGATGAACTCGCTGGCCCTGGCCGACACCATGCGCCAGGAAGGCATGACGGCCCGCGTCATGTCGGCCATCGCCATCGAGCAGGTCGTCGAGCCCTATGTGCGCCCGAAGGCGCTGCAATATCTCGAAGAGGGCAAGGTCGTCGTTTTCGCCGCCGGCACCGGCAACCCCTTCTTCACGACCGACACCGCCGCTGCGCTGCGCGGTGCCGAGATCGGCGCCGAGATCGTGCTGAAGGCCACCAAGGTCGACGGCGTCTACACGGCCGACCCCAAGAAGAACCCCGAGGCGACGCGCTACTCGCGCATCAGCTTCGACGAGGCCATCGCCCGCAACCTGCAGGTGATGGATGGCGCCGCCTTCGCGCTGTGCCGCGACCAGAAGCTGCCGATCAAGGTCTTCAGCATCTTCAAGCCCGGCGCGCTCAAGCGCGTCGTGCAGGGCGAGGACGAGGGCACGCTGGTCCACGTTTGAAGACGAACCAACCGAGACAGAGAACATGAGCACCGCAGACATCAAGAAGAACGCCGAAGCCAAGATGGCCAAGTCCGTCGAAGCGCTGAAGGGCGAGCTGCACAAGATCCGCACCGGTCGTGCCCATCCGGGCATCCTCGACCAGGTCAGCGTCGACTACTACGGCTCCTTGGTGCCGATCTCGCAGGTGGCGAACGTGACGCTGCTGGATGCCCGCACGATCTCCGTTCAGCCCTGGGAAAAGGGCATGGGCGCCAAGATCGAGAAGGCCATCCGCGAGAGCGACCTGGGCCTCAATCCGGCGAGCCAGGGTGATCTGATCCGCGTGCCGATGCCGCCGCTGACCGAAGAGCGCCGCAAGGACCTGACCAAGGTCGTGCGCAACATCGGTGAAGACGCCAAGGTGGCCGTGCGCAATCTGCGCCGCGACGGCAACGAGCAGGCCAAGAAGCTGCTGAAGGACAAGGAAATCGGCGAGGACGACGAGCGCCGCAGCCTTGACGATCTGCAGAAGCTCACCGACCGCGTGATCAACGAGATCGACAAGCTGATCTCGGGCAAGGAAGCCGAGATCCTGGCGGTTTGAGCGCGCGGCCCGACGTGACCCAAGACCGTTCGGCGCCACCGCGCCATGTGGCCATCGTCATGGATGGCAATGGCCGCTGGGCCAAGAAGCGCTTCCTGCCGCGCTTCTTCGGCCACAAGGCGGGCGTGGACACGCTGGTCAAGGTGGTGCAGGCCTGCATCGCCCGCGACATCGAGCATCTGACCGTCTTCGCCTTCTCCAGCGAGAACTGGAAGCGCCCCAGCGACGAGGTCTCCGGCCTGATGGGCCTGGTGCTGGCCGCCGTGTCGCGCTATCTCGCCAAGATGGGCGCGATGGGCGTCCGCATCCGCATCGTCGGAGACCGCGACGCGGTGTCCGACAAACTGCGCAATGCCTGGAACGAGGCCGAGACCACCACCGCCCACAACAGCAAGCTGACGCTCAACGTCGCCTTCAACTACGGTGGCCGCTGGGACATCGTGCAGGCCTGCAAGAAGGCCATCGAGGCCGGCGTGCCGGCGCACGAGCTGACCGAGGCCAAGCTGTCGGAGTTCATGGCCATGGCCTATGCGCCCGACCCCGACCTCTTCATCCGCACCGGCGGCGAGGTGCGCATCAGCAACTTCCTGCTCTGGCAGGCGGCCTATACCGAGTTCGTGTTCTCCGACTGCCTGTGGCCGGAATTCGGCGACCGCGAGCTGGATGCGGCCATCGCTGCCTTCCACGAACGCGACCGCCGCTTCGGCGGCGTCAAGGAAGCGGCCGCCGCCTGACAGCTCAGCCATGCTCAAGACCCGTGTCATTACCGCCGTCGTGCTGCTGGCCATCCTGCTGCCGGTGCTGTTCCAGGCCTCACCCTGGCCCTTCGCCTGGGTGAGCGTCGTCATGATCGGCGCGGCCGGCTGGGAATGGGCGCGCCTCAATGGCCTGCCCGGCACCGGCGCCGTCGCGGCCGGCGTGGCCCTGGCGCTGGCCTGCGTCTGGACGCTGCTGCTGGGCGGCCTGAATGCCCCACCGGCCTGGATCTGGTCGCTGGCCAGCCTGGTCTGGGTGCTGGGCGGTGCCTTCGCGCTGCGTGCCGGCCCGGACGGCTGGCCGCGCATCGCGCGCGGCACACGGCTTGCCCTCGGCGCCGTGCTGCTGTGGGGCGCCTGGCTGGCCATCACCCAGGCCAAGGTGCATGGCATCAACTTCATCCTGTCGGTGTTCTGCCTCGTCTGGATGGCCGACATCGCCGCCTACTTCGGCGGTCGCGCCTTCGGCCGGCGCAAGCTGGCACCTGCCATCAGCCCGGGCAAGAGCTGGGAAGGCGTCTGGAGCGGGCTGGCCGGCGTCATCCTGCTGGGCGTCGTCTGGGTGCACGTCATCGACGTGCGGCTGGCGGTGGACTCGCCCAGCCTTTACACGCTGCTGGTGCAGCGCCATGGCTGGGTGTCGCTGCTGGCGCTGGTCTTCCTCGGCGCGATGAGCGTCGTCGGCGACCTGTTCGAATCCCTCGTCAAGCGGGCCGCCGGCGCCAAGGACAGCAGCGGTCTGCTGCCCGGCCATGGCGGCGTGCTCGACCGCATCGATGCGCTGCTGCCCGTGTTCCCGCTGGCGCTTGCCCTGATCAGCCTATGAACCGCCGCCAACGCGTCTGCGTGCTGGGATCGACCGGCTCCATCGGCGTCAACACGCTGGACGTCATCGCCCGTCATCCTGATCGCTACGAGATCGTCGCGCTCAGCGCAATGAGCCGTGTTGACGAGCTGCTCGCCCAGTGCCTGCACTGGCAGCCGCGCTTCGCAGTCATGCCCGGGCGCGAGGCCGCCGCAAGGCTGCGCGAACGCCTGCGCGAAGCCGGCAGCGCGACCGAGGTGCTGGACGGCGCTGCGGCGCTGGCGGACATCGCTGCGCACCCCGACGTCGACACCGTCATGGCGGCCATCGTTGGCGCGGCCGGCCTGGCGCCGGCCATCGCCGCGGCGCGCGTCGGCAAGCGGCTGCTGCTGGCCAACAAGGAAGCCATCGTCGTCGGCGGCGCGCTGTTCATGCAGGCGGTGGAAGAGGGCGGCGCCACGCTGCTGCCCATCGACAGCGAGCACTCGGCCATCTTCCAGTGCCTGCCCGAAGACCGCGCCAGCTGGCATGACCGCATCGACCACATCGTGCTGACCGCCTCGGGCGGCCCCTTCCGCAGCCGCGACCCCAGGACGCTGGCCGACGTGACGCCCGACCAGGCCTGCGCCCATCCCAACTGGGTCATGGGCCGCAAGATCTCGGTCGACTCGGCGACGATGATGAACAAGGCGCTGGAGGTCATCGAGGCGCGCTGGCTGTTCAACCTCGCGCCCGAACAGATCAAGGTCCTGATCCACCCGCAGAGCATCATCCACTCGATGGTGGTCTGCCGCGACCAGTCGGTGCTGGCCCAGCTCGGGACACCCGACATGCGCGTGCCCATCGCCTACGGCCTGTCCTTCCCCGAGCGCATCACCTCGGGTGCCAGCCGCCTCGACCTGCTGGCGACGCCCGGCCTGAGCTTCGAGGAGGCCGACGCCGTGCGCTTCCCCGGGCTGCACCTGTCCTGGCAGGCACTCAAGGCCCCGGAGGGCAGCACGACGGTGCTCAACGCGGCCAACGAGATCGCCGTCGACGCCTTCCTGAACGGCCGCCTGCGCTTCGACCGCATCCATGCGGTCAACTCCCAGTGCCTGGCCGACGTTCAGCCCGGTGACTGCGGCAGCATCGAGGCGCTGCTGGAGCTTGATGCGCGCGCCCGCGAACACGCCCTCCAACTGGCTGCCCGACTGCCGTGACCACCATCCTCGCCTTCCTCGCTGCGCTGGCCCTGCTGATCGCGGTGCATGAATGGGGCCACTACCGCGTTGCCCGGGCCTGCGGCGTCAAGGTGCTGCGCTTCTCGATCGGCTTCGGCCGCGTGCTGTGGCGCCGCGTGGGCCGCGACGGCACCGAGTTCACGCTGAGCGCACTGCCGCTGGGCGGCTATGTGCGCATGCTGGACGAGCGGGACGGCGCCGTCGCGCCGGCCGAGCGCGAGCAGGCCTTCAACCAGCGCCCGCTGCGCCAGCGCTCGGCCATCGTCGCGGCCGGCCCGGCGGCCAACTGGGTGCTGGCCGTGCTGCTGTTCGCCGCCGTGGCCTGGCTGGGCAGCGAAGTGCCCAAGGCCGTGGTCGGCACGCCGCCGGCCGGTTCGCTGGCCGAGCAGGCGGGCCTGCATGCCGGCGACTGGGTGCGCGCCACGTCGCCCGATGGCCAGCAGTGGCAGGACATCGCTTCACTGCCCGAATTGCAATCGGCCATCATGCGTGCCCAGGCCCTGGGCGAACCGCTGCATCTGTCGGTCACCGGCCCCCAGGGGCATGGCTCGCGCAGCGTGCACCTGGAGACCGAGCGCCTGGCCGGGCGCGCGCCGGACGCGCGGCTGTTCAACGACATCGGCCTGGCGCCCATGGCCGAACCGCTGGTCCGTCAGGTCGCTGCCGGAGGCGCCGGTGCGGCGGCCGGCCTGCAGGCGGGCGACCGCGTGCTGTCCATCGACGGCCAGGTCGTGCCCGATGCCGGCTTCCTGCGCGACGCGATCCGCCGCGCCCACGACGGCGCGCAGCCGCGCACCATGGACTGGCGCGTGGACCGCGGCGGCCAGGTCGTCGAGCTTCAGCCGACACCGCGCCTGCTCGACGAGAACGGTCAGCGCGTCGCGCGGCTGGAGATCGGCGTCGGCGCGCCGCCCGAGCGTGTGTTCGTCAGCTATGGGCTGGTCGACGGCCTGTGGCGCGGCCTGGAGCAGAGCTGGGACATGGCCGCCACCACCGTGCGGCTGCTGGGCCGCATGCTGATCGGCGAAGCCTCGGTCAAGAACATCAGCGGCCCGCTGACCATTGCCGACTATGCCGGGCAGTCGGCGCAGGCCGGCCTCGCGCCCTATCTCGACTTCCTCGCCAAGATCTCGCTCAGCCTCGCGGTGCTGAACCTGCTGCCGCTGCCGATGCTCGACGGCGGGCACCTCATGTATCATCTTTTCGAGGGTCTGAGTGGCCGCCCCGTCTCCGAATGGTGGCAACGGCAACTGCAGCGCGCTGGTGCGCTGATCCTGATGCTGATGATGGCCTTGGCCCTTTCCAACGACGTCGCCCGTTTCGCGGGCTGGCACTGACACTCCCCGGTCCCCATGTCCTTTTCTTTCAGTTCGGGAGCGAAGCGTCGCCCCTCACTCCTGGCTTTGGCTCTCGCGGGACTGTTCCAGTCGGGCGCTGCCTGGGCTGTCGATCCCTTCGTGCTCAAGGACATCCGCGTCGAGGGCCTGCAGCGCACCGACCCCGGCACCGTGTTCGCGTCGCTGCCCTTCCGCATCGGCGACACCTACAACGATGAAAAAGGCGCTGCCGCGCTGCGCGCGCTGTTCGCCACGGGCCTGTTCAAGGACGTGCGCATCAGCATCGACGGCACGGCCGTCGTCGTCATCATCGACGAGCGCCCGATCATCGCCAACGTCAACTTCGTCGGCCTGAAGGAGTTCGATACCGAGGCGCTGTCCAAGTCGCTGAAGGACGTGGGCATCGGCGAAGGCAAGCCCTTCGACAAGGCGCTGGCCGACCGCGCGGAGCAGGAGCTCAAGCGCCAGTACCTGACGCGCAGCCTCTACGGCGCCGAGGTCACGACCACCATCACGCCCATCGAGCGCAACCGCGTCAACGTCAGCTTCAACGTGACGGAGGGCGAGCCGGCCAAGATCGCCGAGATCCGCATCCTGGGCTCCAAGGTCTTTTCGGAGAGCACCCTGCTGGGCCTGCTGGAGCAGACCAGCAGCGGCTGGCTGACCTGGTACACCAAGACCGACCGCTACTCGCGCGCCAAGCTCAACGCGGACCTGGAAACCATCCGCAGCTACTACCTGAACCGCGGCTACCTGGAGTTCAACGTCACGTCCACCCAGGTGACGATCTCGCCGGACAAGCAGAGCATCAGCGTCGCCATCACCGTCAGCGAGGGGCAGCCCTACACGGTCACGGGCGTCAAGCTCGAGGGCGACTACATGGGCCGCGAGGAGGACTTCAAGCACCTCGTCTACCTCAAGCCCGGCCAGGCCTACCAGGGCGAGGCCGTCGCGACGACGACGCGCGCCTTCAGCGACCTGTTCGGCACCTATGGCTACGCGTTCGCGCGCGTCGACAGCCGGCCCGACATCAACCGCGAGACCGGCCAGGTCGTCGTCACCTTCGTCGCCGAGCCGCAGCGCCGCGTCTACGTGCGCAAGGTCATCGTGTCGGGCAACTCGCGCACGCGGGACGAGGTCATCCGCCGCGAGTTCCGCCAGTTCGAGGCGGCCTGGTACGACGGCCAGAAGATCAAGGCCTCGCGCGACCGCGTGGAGCGCCTGGGCTACTTCAAGGACAAGGAAGTCAACATCGACACCCAGGAGGTGCCCGGCGCCCAGGATCAGGTCGACGTGATCCTGACCGTCGCCGAGCGCCCCACCGGCGCCATCACGGTGGGTGCGGGCTACTCCAGCCAGACCAAGCTGTCCTTCACCGGCTCCATCCGTCAGGACAACGTCTTCGGCTCGGGCAACTACCTGGGCATCGACGTGGCGACGGCCAGCACCGGCCGGCAACTGCAGATCAGCACCGTGGACCCGTACTTCACGGTCGACGGCGTGTCGCGCGCCATCGACCTGTTCTACCGCACCACCAAGCCCATCAACACGCTGGGCGAGGAGTACCAGTACGTCACCAAGGGCGGTGCGATCCGCTTCGGCGTGCCCTTCTCGGAGCTGGACACGGTGTTCTTCGGCATCGGCTACGAGCAGACCAACATCACGACGTCCAAGGGCCTGCCCAACAGCTACTTCCTGTTCGCCAACCAGTTCGGCCAGCGCAGCAACTCCGTGCCGCTGACGATTGGCTGGCAGCGCGACAGCCGCGACAGCGTCCTCTCGCCCATGAAGGGCCGCTACCAGCGCGTCAACGTCGAGGCCAGCCTCGTCGGCGATGCCCAGTACGCCCGCGTCAACCTGCAATACCAGCAGTACTTCGAGATCACCAACAAGATCACGCTGGGCATCAACAGCGAGCTGGGTTGGGGCGTGGGGCTGGGCGGCAAGCCCTACCCGATCTTCAAGAACTTCTACGGCGGCGGCCTGGGTTCGGTGCGGGTCTTCGAGGCCGGCTCGCTGGGCCCGGTCGACGTGACCGGCTCCTACAGCGGCGGCAGCAAGCGCTTCAACACCAATGCCGAGCTCTACCTGCCCGTGCCGGGCAGCGGCAACGACAAGAGCTTCCGCATCTTCGGCTTCATGGACGCCGGCAACGTCTGGGGTTCGGGCCTGGCCGAGAAGGTCAGCTTCGACACCATCCGCGTGTCGGCCGGTCTCGGCCTTTCCTGGATCTCGCCGATGGGTCCGCTGCGGCTGAGTTATGGCAAACCTATCCGCAAGCAACGCACGGATAGAATCGAGAAATTCCAATTCCAGATCGGGACTGCATTCTGATGATGAGCAAGCTCTTGCAATCGGTGGCTCTGGCCGCTTCGATGATGGTGGCCGTTTCGGCCGTGCAGGCCCAGGAACTGAAGATCGGCTACGTCAACAGCGAGCGCGTGCTGCGCGAGGCCAACCTGGCCAAGACCGCACAGGCCAAGCTGGAGGCCGAGTTCGGCAAGCGCGAGAAAGACCTGCGCGACCTGGAAACCAAGCTGCGCGGCGCCGCCGAGAAGCTCGAGAAGGACGCGCCGACGCTGTCCGAGAACGAGCGCAACCGCCGCCAGCGCGACGTGGTCGAGCAGGAACGTGACCTGCAGCGCAAGCGCCGCGAGTGGCAGGAAGACCTGACCCAGCGCAAGAACGAAGAGCTGTCCGCCGTGGTCGAGAAGGCCAACCGCGTGATCAAGCAGATCTTCGACGCCGAGAAGTACGACCTGATCCTTCAGGACGCCATCCACTTCAGCGCCCGCGTGGACATCACCAAGAAGGTGATCGACTCGCTGAACGCGCAGAAGTAAGCCGGGAGGCCCCGTGAGCTCGACTTCCGTCGCGCTCTCCGAACTGATCGCCGCCTTGGGCGGCGATTTGCTTGGTGAGGCCGAAACCCGCGTCGCGCGCATCGCGCCGCTGGACGAGGCCGAGGGCGACTGCATCAGCTTCCTGGCCAACCCGCGCTACCAGGCGCAGCTGGGCAGCACCCGGGCCGCGTGCGTCATCGTGGCGCCGGCGCTGGCCGAGGCCGCCGCCCATCGCGGAGGAGCCGGCGGCGCGGCCATCGTCACACCCGACCCCTACCTCTACTTCGCCCGTCTCACGCAATGGTGGGCGGCGCGCCTGCGCCCGGCCGCCCGGGCCGGCGTGCACCCGAGCGCGGTGGTGTCGCCGCAGGCGACGCTGGGGCAGGGTGTGGAGGTGGGCCCGCTGGCCGTCATCGAGGCCGGCGCCGTCATCGGCGACCATGCCCGCATCGGCGCGCACTGCGTCGTCGAGCGCGAGGCCCGGGTCGGCGCGCATACGCGCCTGGCGCCGCGGGTCGTGCTGGGCCACGGCTGCCGCATCGGCGCGCGCGGCCTGGTGCACAGCGGCGTGGTCATCGGTGCCGACGGCTTCGGCTTCGCGCCCAGCAAGAGCGGCTACGTGAAGATCGAGCAGCTCGGCAACGTGACGATCGGCGACGACGTCGAGATCGGCGCCAACACCTGCATCGACCGCGGTGCGCTCGCCGACACGGTGATCGAAGACGGCGTGAAGCTCGACAACCTGATCCAGATCGCCCACAACGTACACATCGGCCGCAACACGGCCATGGCCGGCTGCGCGGCCGTGGCGGGCTCCACGCGCATCGGTGCGAACTGCACCATAGGCGGGGCGGCCAACATCGTGGGCCATCTGACCATCGTTGACGGCGTGCACATCGCGGCCGCCACCACCGTCACCAGCAGCATTGCCGAGCCGGGCGCCTATGGCGGCCCCTATCCCTTTGAAGACAACGCCAGCTGGCGCAAGAACGCGGCGACGCTGCGCCAGCTCCATACCTTGAGAGAGCGTGTCCGCGCGCTTGAGAAAAAATGACGACCGACACGATCACGATGGACATCCACGACATCCTCAAGCGCCTGCCGCACCGCTATCCCATCCTGCTGGTGGACCGCGTCGTCGAGCTGGTCAAGGGTGAGCGCATCCGCGCGATCAAGAACGTGTCGATCAACGAGCCCTTCTTCCAGGGCCATTTCCCGCACCGTCCGGTCATGCCGGGCGTGCTGATCCTCGAGGCGCTCGCGCAGGCCGCGACGCTGCTGGCCATCGAGAGCGTCGGCATCACGCTGGACGAGAAGTCGGTCGTCTACTTCGCCGGCATCGACGGCGCGCGCTTCAAGCGGCCGGTCGAGCCCGGCGACCAGCTCGTGCTGGAGGTGACGCTGGGCCGCGCCAAGGCCGGCATCTACAAGTTCTCGGCACGCGCGCTGGTCGGCGACCAGCTCGCCGCGGAAGCCGAGCTGATGTGCACGATGCGTCGTCTGGACGCTTGACCGGCGGATCTGCCTGATGAGCATCCACCCCACCGCCATCGTCGACCCCGCTGCCGAGCTGGACTCGTCGGTCGAGGTCGGGGCGTATTCGCTGATCGGCCCGCACGTGAAGATCGCGGCGGGCACGAAAGTCGGCCCGCACGTCGTCATCGAAGGCCACACCACCATCGGGCGCGACAACACCTTCTTCCAGTTCGGCTCCATCGGCGCGGCCAACCAGGACAAGAAGTACGCCGGCGAGCCGACCACGCTGGTCATCGGCGACCGCAACACCATCCGCGAGTTCTGCACGCTCAACGTCGGCACGGTGCAGGACCGCGGCGAGACGACGGTGGGCAACGACAACTGGATCATGGCCTATTGCCACCTGGCGCATGACGTCGTCATCGGCAACGAATGCGTGCTGGCCAACAACGCGACGCTCGCCGGCCACGTTCAGCTGGGCGACCACGTCACCATCGGCGGCCTGACCGGCATCCTGCAGCGCATGCGCGTCGGTGACCACGCCATGATCGGCTTCCAGGCCCATGTGGCCCAGGACGTGCCGCCGTTCATGACGGTGGACGGCAACCCGCTCGCCGCACGCGCCGTCAATGTCGTGGGCCTGAAGCGCCGCGGTTTCAGCGCCGAGCGCATCGGCGCCATCCGCCAGATCTACAAGCTGCTCTACCGCAGCGGCCACACGCTGGACGAGGCCAAGGCGGCCATCGCGGCGCTGCGCGGCACGGAGGGCGGCGCGGCCGACGGCGACATCGACAACATGCTCGCCTTCCTTGCCGCATCCACCCGCGGCATCGTGCGCTGACCTGATGCCTACCGCGCCCCGCCTCGGCATGGTGGCCGGCGAGGCCAGCGGCGACCTGCTGGCCGGGCTGCTGCTGCAGGGCCTGCGCGCGCGCTGGCCCGACCTGAAGTCAGAAGGCATCGGCGGCCCGAAGATGATCGCCCAGGGTTTCGAGACCTGGTGGCCGCACAGCAAGCTGTCCATCTTCGGCTACGTGGATGCACTGCTGAACATTCGCGAGCTGCTGTCCATCCGCAGGCAGCTCGGCACGCGGCTCATCGCGAGCCGACCCGACGTCTTCATCGGCGTCGACGCGCCCGACTTCAACTTCGGCCTGGAGACGCGGCTGCGCGAGGCGGGCATCAAGACGGTCCATTTCGTCTGCCCGTCCATCTGGGCCTGGCGACCCGAGCGCATCGTGAAGATCAAGGCGGCGGCCGACCACGTGCTGTGCCTGTTCCCGTTCGAGCCCGAGATCCTGCACAAGGCCGGTATCGGCGCGACCTTCGTGGGCCATCCGCTCGCCGACGCGATCCCCATGGAGGTGCCGCGAGCGGCCGCCCGCGAGGCGCTGAAGCTGTCCGAGGGCGACACGGTCATCGCGCTGCTGCCCGGCAGCCGCAGGAGCGAGATCAACTACATCGCGCCGGCCCTGGTCGGCGCGGCCCGGTTGCTGGCGCGACCGGGCCGCCGCTTCGTGATGCCGGTGGTGCCGGGCCTGCGCGCCCTGGTGGAGCCCATGCTGGGCGGCGCGGACATCCAGCTCGTCGACGGCCAGTCCCATGCGGTGCTGGCGGCCTGCGACCTCACGCTGGTGGCCAGCGGCACGGCCACGCTGGAGGCGGCGCTGTTCAAGCGGCCCATGGTCGTCGCCTACCGGATGAACGCGCTGAACTGGTGGCGCATGAAGGGCAGGGGCCTGCTGCCCTGGGTGAGCCTGCCCAACATCCTGGCGCGCGACTTCCTCGTGCCCGAACTCATCCAGCCCGCCTGCACGCCCGAGAACCTAGCCCGCGAGGCCGAGGGCCTGCTGGCCGACGCGCCGCGCCGTGCCGCGCTGCAGGCGCGTTTCACCCAACTCCACGAGCTGCTGCGGCAAGACACCGCGCGGCGCGCCAGCGATGCCATCGCGACGCTCATCGGCGCCTGAGCAGGGCGCCCTCGACTGGACGCCGCCGGGCCCCCTGCTGGTGGCCGGTGTGGACGAGGCCGGGCGGGGGCCGCTGGCCGGGCCGGTGTTCGCGGCGGCCGTCATCCTCGACGACTTGCAGCCCATCGCCGGCCTGGCCGACTCCAAGGCACTGACGGCTGCGAAGCGCGCCCGGCTCTACGACGAGATCCGCGCCAAGGCGCTGTGCTGCTGCATCGCACAGGCGAGCACCGAGGAGATCGACCGCATCAACATCCTGCAGGCCACGATGCTGGCGATGCAGCGCGCCGTGAACGGCCTGCGCCTGAAGCCCGGCCTGGTGCGCGTGGACGGCAACCGGCTGCCGGTGCTGCCGGTGCCGGCCGAGGCCATCGTGAAGGGCGACGCCACCGTGCAGGCCATCTCGGCGGCCAGCATCCTTGCCAAGGTCGCGCGCGACCTGTTCTGCGAGCAGATGCACGCGAGCCATCCGCAGTACGGCTTTTCCTCCCACAAGGGCTACGGCACGCCCGAGCACCTGGCGGCGCTGCGCGAGCACGGTGCCTGCCCCTGGCACCGGCGCTCGTTTGCGCCGGTGCGCGAGAACCTCCGATGAGCGCCCAGATCCTGCACGTCACCTCCCGCGACAACCCGGCCCTGGTGCGCCTGCGCAAGCTCGCCGCCGATCCCGGCGGCTACCGCAAGACCGGCAGCGTCTGGATCGAGGGCGACCACCTGCTGCGCGCGGCGCTGCAACGGGGCTGGCAGCCGGCGCTCGTCGTGTTGACCGAAGCCGCGATGCAGGACGCGAGGCTGGCGCCGCTGGCCGAATCCGCGGTGCGCGCCCTGGTCGTGCCGGCCCCGCTGTTCAAGGGCCTGAGCGGCCTGGAGTCGCCCGCCCAGATCGGCGCCGAGCTGGCGCTGCCCGCGGCGCCCGACATTGCCCCGCAGGCCGCCAGCATCGTGCTGGATCGGTTGCAGGACGCCGGCAACGTCGGCGCCATCCTCCGCAGCGCGGCCGCCTTCGGCGTGCGCCAGGTGCTGGCCCTCAAGGGCACGGCGGCGCTGTGGTCGCCCAAGGTCGTGCGCGCGGGGCAGGGCGCGCATTTCGGCCTGCGCCTGATCGAAGGCCTCGCCGCTGCCGACCTTGCCGCGCTGACGCTGCCGCTGATCGCCACCAGCTCGCACACCGAGCATGTGCTGCATCGCGTCACGCTGCCCTCGCCCTGTGCCTGGGTCATGGGCCACGAGGGCCAGGGTGTGTCGCCCGAGCTGATGGCCCGCTGCGCGCTCACCGTCGGTATCCCGCAGCCAGGCGGCGAGGAGTCGCTGAACGTGGCGGCGGCGGCGGCCATCTGCCTCTACGAGAGCGAGCGCCAGAAGCGCTGAGTCCTGGCTGTCCCGGCCCGGGTGGCCAGGCCGCCGGCCGTCGTCGACGGCAATCCTCTTGCAATCGAGAATGATTCTCATTACAGTGAGGCATGCCCGATGACATCCCGCCCCTGCAACCACCCGCGCAGCCCTCGCCGGCCCGGCCCGTGCGAGCCGCGGCGCATGCCCGCGGCGACCGCCGCATCGACAGCGCCACGTTGCTGGGCCCCGGCGGCGAGCTGTTCATCGATCACCAGCAGCAGGTCTACCGCCTGCGCGTCACCTCCCAGGGCAAGCTGATCCTGACCAAGTAGTCCCCGCCCCTCACCTTTTCGATACCCGCGCAAGCCAGCAGTCGCCAGCCCGCGCCTCCCACCGGAGCTCCCGTGCTGAAGACTGCCCTTGCGCTGGCTGCCGCCTGCGCCTGTGCCTGCCCCGTTCAGGCCCAAGAATCATCCCCCTCCAATCCGGCCGCCACCGAGCTGCCCGAGCTGACCAACACCGCCACCCGCGGCGACCGCCGGGTGGACGAGGTACCCGCCACGGTCAGCGTGTTCAAGCCCGCCCCCGGTGCGCGCGATCTGCGCGAACTGCTGAGGAGCGAGGTGGACCTGGCCGTGCGCGCCCCCAACCCGCGCTTCAGCCTGGCGGGCGGAGGCACCGGCCGCGCGGGCAACGAGGGCATCAACATCCGCGGCCTGGAGGGCAACCAGGTGTTGATGCTGGTGGACGGCATCCGCATGCCGCAGAGCTTCAGCTTCGGCCCCTTCGCGACGGGCCGCACCGGCCTGCTCAACCTCGAGGGCGCGACCCAGCTCGAGGTGCTGCGCGGCCCGGCTTCCACACAGTTCGGCAGCGACGGCCTGGCCGGCGCGCTGGCGCTGCGCACGCTGCGCGCCAGCGACCTGCTCCGGCCCGGCCGCGACCACGCCGCGCGCGTCCAGGCCGCGGCCTACACGGGCGACGACGGCCTGGGCCTCAACCTCGCCGGCGCCTGGCGCGCGGGCGCCTGGGACTGGCTGCTGCAGGGGTCGAGCCGCCACTCACACGAGCTCGACAACCAGGGCACGGTGGGGGGCGACGGTGCCACCCGCACCGAGCCCGATCCGCTGGACCGCACGCGCCATACGCTGCTCGGCAAGGCCGGCCTGCGCTTGAGCGGCCCGCAGCGCCTGGAGCTGGCGCTGGAGGGCGTCAAGCAGCGCGACCGCTACAACGTACTCTCCGCCCGCACCGCGACGACGACCGACCTGCGGGCCGACGACGAGAGCCACCGCTGGCGCACGTCGCTGGCCTGGACGCTGGACGACCCCAACGCCGAATGGCTGCAGCAGGCCAGCGTGCAGGTCTACCACCAGGACGCGCGCGTCGCGCAGTACGCGTTCGAGAAGCGCACCAGCACCGACCGCGCGCGCGACAACCACTACGACGAGACGCTGAGCGGCCTGTCCGCCACCGGCCAGATCGGCTGGGGCGGCCACCGCGTCACGCTGGGCCTGGACGCCAGCCGCAACACCGTGGCCGGCCTGCGCGGCGGCGCCAACGCCTCGGTCGGCGATGCGCTGCCGTCCAAGCCCTTCCCGGACACCGACTACCGCCTCGTCGGTGCCTTCGTGCAGGGCGAGTTCACGCAGGGCGACTGGCAGCTCATGCCGGCGCTGCGCTATGAGCAGTTCTCGCTCAAGCCCTCGGCCAGCGGCTACACGGCGCCGACGGTCACGCTGCGCGACAGCGCCGTGACGCCGCGCCTGGGCGTGCTGTGGAAGGCCGCTCCGGGCTTCACGCCCTACGCGCAATGGGCCAAGGGCTTCAAGGCGCCCACGCCCTCGCAGGTCAACAGCGGCTTCAGCAACCCGGTGCAGAACTACGAGACCATCGCCAACCCCCACCTCAAGGCCGAGCGCGCCGACAGCCGCGAGCTGGGCGTGCGCGGCGCCCTCGGTGGCTGGCGCTGGCAGCTCGCCGCCTTCGACAACCGCTATGACGACTTCATCAGCCAGGAAGTCGTCTCCGGCGGCGCACCCGGCAGCAAGATCGTCTTCCAGTCCATCAACCTCGACGGCGCGCGCATCCGCGGCGTCGAGGCCAAGCTGAACGGCCAGATCGACAAGCAGTGGCGCCTGGGGCTGGCCTACGCGCGCACGCATGGCAATGCAGAGCGCAACGGCGTGAAGCGCCCGCTGGACACCGTCGAGCCGGCCAAGGCCTCGGCCAGCCTGCGCCAGCAGCTCGCGGCCTGGCACTGGGAGGCCACCTTCCAGCGTGCTTCGGGCAAGCAGCCCGGCCGCGTCTACGCCACCCATCCCTTCACGCCGGCCGGCTACACGGTGCTGGACCTGGCGGCCGGCTGGCAGATCAACCCGGTGTGGTCGCTGTCGGCGCGCATCGACAACCTGACCGACCGCAAGTACTGGCGCTGGGCCGACGTGCGTGGCCTCACCGCGACCGGTGCGGCGCTGGACTCCTACACCGCCCCCGGCCGCCAGTTCGGCCTCGTGCTGCAAGCCCAACTCTGAACGAAGGAACACCATGGATCTCCGCCAGGCCTATCTCGACGCCCGCGCCGCCGGCGCCAAGCGCCACCGCGACATCGCCATCGCCCTGGGCGTCACCGAGGGCATGCTGATCGACGCCCACGTCGGCACGCCACCCGCCGGCCCTGAGGGCGGCCTGCAGGCGCAGCGCCTGAGGCGCGACTTCCCGCGCCTGCTGTCCGAGCTCAGCCGTGCCGGCGAGCTGATGGCGCTGACGCGCAACGCGCACTGCGTGCACGAGCGCACCGGCGTCTACGAGCACCTGAGCGCCCAGGGCGAGCCCGGCCGCGAGATGGGCATGGCGCTGGGCGACGAGATCGACCTGCGCCTCTTCTACAGCGCCTGGGCCCAGGGCTACGCGGTGCGGGAAGGCGAGCAGCAGAGCCTGCAGTTCTTCGACGCGCGCGGCGTCGCCGTGCACAAGATCTTCACGCGGCCGGCTACGCAGCTGTCCGCCTGGCAGGCGCTGTGCATGGACTGGGTCGACGCGGACGCCCCGGCGCCGGCCTGGCGCGGCGACATGCCGGCCTTGCCCGTCGATGCGCCCGACATCGACGCCGAGGCCTTCCGCGCCGGCTGGGCCGCGCTGCGCGACACGCACGAGTTCTTCGGCCTGCTGCGCCGCCACGGCCTGCGCCGCATCACGGCCATGCGGCTGGCCGCGCCGCAGTTCGCGCAGCGTATCGACACGCATGCCGCCCGCGTGCTGCTGGAGGGCGCCGCGGCCAACGGCACGCCCATCATGGTCTTCGTCGGCAACCCGGGCGTCATCCAGATCCACGGCGGGCCCATCAAGCGCGTGGCCGTCACGGGGGCGTGGCTCAACGTGCTGGACCCGCGCTTCAACCTGCATCTGCGCGAGGACGCCATCGCCGAGGCCTGGGCCGTGCGCAAGCCCACCGCCGACGGCCTCGTCAGTTCGCTGGAGCTGTATGCGGCCGACGGCGAGCTGGTCGCCCAGTTCTTCGGCCAGCGCAAGCCCGGCCAGCCCGAGCGCTGCGCCTGGCGGCAGCTGCTGGACGGCCTGGTGGACGACCCGGTGTGGAGCGAGGACACGGCGGGGTGTGCGGCATGAGGAGGCGGGACTGTCTTGCGCTGGCGGGGCTGCTGCCGGGGCTGGGTGTCGCCCAGGCGCAGCCGCGCATGGTCAGCGTGGGCGGCGCGGTCACCGAGACCGTGTTCGCGCTCGGCGCGCAGGGCCAGCTTGCGGGCGTGGACACGACCTCGCTGTTTCCGCTCGACGCGACCCGGCTGCCGCAGGTGGGCTACGCCCGCACGCTGTCGGCCGAAGGCGTGCTGGCGCTCAAGCCGCAGCTGCTGCTGGCCAGCGGCGAGGCCGGCCCGCCCCAGGTGCTGCAGCAACTGCAGCGCGCCGGCGTGCGCGTGGAGGTGCTGGACGACCAGCATCGCTTCGACGGCATCCTCGCCCGCACCCTGCGCATCGGCCAGCTCTGCGGCCGCGAGCCCGAGGCCGCAGGGCTGGTCGCCAGCCTGCGGCAGGACTGGGCCGCCAGGCCCCGGCCGCCCGCCGGCAGCCTGCCGCGCGTGCTTTTCGTGCTGGCCCACGCGGGCGGCCAGTTGCGCGTGGCGGGCGAGGGCACCGGCGCCGACGCGATGCTGGCCCTGGCCGGTGCACGCAATGCCTTGGCGGGCCTGCAGGGCTACAAGCCGCTGACTGCCGAGGCCGCGCTGCAAGCCGCGCCCGACGTCATCCTCTGCACCGACCAGGGCCTGGAGGCTCAGGGCGGTGCCGACGGCCTGCTGAAGGCGCCGGGCCTGACGCTGACGCCGGCCGGCCGCGCCCGCCGCGTGGCGAGCATGGAGGCCTTGCTGCTGCTGGGCTTCGGCCCGCGCCTGCCGCAGGCGGTGGCCGAGCTGACGGACAAGCTGCATGGACGCGCGGCTTGATCGCACGCTGATCCGCTGGCCCGCGCTGCCGGGCTGGCCGGTCGCCGTCGCGCTGCTGGCCGTGGCCCTCGTGCTGGCGGCCAACAGCGGCGCCATCCGCCTGGGCCTGGCCGACTGGCAGGCGCTGCTCAACGGCGAGGACACGCAGGGCGCCCTGGTGCTGGCGCAGCTGCGCCTGCCGCGCGTCGCCTTCGCGATCGTGGTCGGCGCGGCGCTGGGGCTGGCGGGCGCGCTGTCGCAAGGCCTGTTCCGCAACCCGCTGGCCGAGCCGGCGCTGCTGGGCATTCCCAGCGGTGCGGTCTGCGCGGTGGCGTTGATGCTGACCGTGCTGTCCGCCTGGGCCGGCGGGCTGCCGGCGGCCTGGCGACCCTTCGCGGTGCCGGCGGCGGCGCTGCTGGGGGCCTGGGTCATGTGCGGTCTGCTGCAGGGGCTGGCGCGGCTGCTGGTGCCCGGCGCCGTGGCCGGCCTGCTGCTGGCCGGCCTGGCGCTGAACGCACTGGCGATGGCCATCGTGGGCCTGTGCACCTATCTCGCGACCGACGAGCAGCTGCGGTCCCTGAGCTTCTGGCAGCTGGGGTCGCTGGCCCTGGCGAGCTGGCCCGTCGTCGCGGTGCTGGGCGGCGTGGTGGTGGGTTCGCTCGCGCTGTCGCGCCGCTGGGGCCAGGCACTCAATGCACTGGCGCTGGGCGAGGCGGTGGCGGCCCAGGTGGGCGTGCCGGTGGCGCGCCTGCGGCGCGTGCTGGTGCTGGTGCTGGCGCTGCTCAGCGGCCTGGCCGTGGCCTGGTGCGGGTTGATCGGCTTCGTGGGCCTGCTGGCGCCGCATGCGGCCCGTGGCCTGGTCGGCGCGGACGCCCGCCGCGTGCTGCCCGTGGCCGCCTGGTTCGGCGCCTTGCTGCTGCTGCTGGCCGACACGGCCGCGCGCACCGTCGCCGTGCCGGCGGAGCTGCCCGTGGGCATCCTGACCGCGCTGCTCGGCGCGCCGGTGCTGTTCGTGCTGCTCAAGCGTGCGCAGCGCGAGATCGGGGGCGGCTGGTGAGCGCGCATCACATGCTGTTGCTCGACGACGCGACGCTGATCCGCCATGGCCAGGGCTTCGGCCCCTTCGAGCTGCGCGTCGACGCGGGCGAACGCGTTGCGCTGCTGGGGCCCAGCGGCGCCGGCAAGTCCACGCTGCTGAAGCTGATGTCCGGCGAGATCGCGCCCACGCGCGGCCGCGTGCTGCTGGGTGGCCAGCCGCTGGCGGGCCTGGACCCGTGCACCCGCGCCCGCCGCCGTGCGGTGCTGCCGCAATCGCACCAGATCGCCTTCGGCCTGGCAGTGGAGCTGGTCGTCGGCCTGGGCCGCTGGGCGGGTGGGGGCGGCGAACCTTGGGTGCGCCAGGCCCTGGCCTGGGCCAGCGCCGCCCATCTGCAGGGGCGGCGCTACGACCAGCTCTCCGGCGGCGAGCAGGCGCGCGTGCAACTGGCCCGCGTGCTGGCCCAGCTGGCCGACGTCGAGCGCGGCCTGCTGCTGGTGGACGAGCCGCTCGCATCGCTGGACCCCGGCCTGCAGCTCGAACTGCTGGACACGCTGCGGGCCTTCTGCCGCGAACGCGGCCACGCGCTGGTGGCCGTGCTGCACGACATCCCGCAGGCGCTGAACGGCTTCGATCGCCTCATCCTCGTGCGCCGCGGGCAGGTGGCGGCCGACCTGCCCGCCGGCACAGCGGCCCTGCCGGCGCTGGAAACGCTGTTCGGCCTGCGCCTGCAGCTGCTGCCGGCGGCCGGCGGCGGCTGGGCGCTGGCGGCGCGCCGGCGGGAGGCTGCGGCGTGAAGCCGCTCCCCTTGCTGGCCGTGGCGGCGCTGCACGGCGCGGCGCTGCTGGCGCTGTGGACGGGGCAGCGGCATGCGGCCGCGTCCGGCGCGCGGCACGAGCTGGCTGTCCGGCTGCTGCCGGCCGCGGCACCGCCCACCCTGCCCGCGCCGCGCACCGTGCCACCGGTGCCGAGCGCGCCCGCCCTCGCGCTCGTCGCGCCGCCCGGCTTCGACGTGCAGGCCGAGGCCCGCCCGGCGCAGCCGGTGGCGGTGGCGGCGACATCCCCCGCCGCGCCGCTGCAGGTCGCCGCCGCCGCGCCGGCCGCCCCGCCGCGCGACGAGCCGCCCGTGGCCGAGCCGCCGCTGCAGTCCGCGCGCCGCGCCGCCTGCGCGCCGGCGCCGCATCCGCTGGCGCTGCGCGAGCGCGGCATCGAGGGCGTCGTGCGCCTGCGCGTCTGGGTGGACGAGCTGGGCCGCGCCGGCCAGGTGCTGCTGGCCGCGAGCAGCGGCTGGCGCCTGTTCGACGACGCGGCCATGGCGCAGGCGCGCCGCTGCCCCTTCCACCCCGCGCAGCGCGGCGCACAGCCCATCGGCAGCTGGGTGGAGTTCCCTGTCCGTTTCGCCCTGGAGACCTCGTCAAATGGCTGAAGCCTGTTGCGCCGCCCATGCGGCCATGCCTGCCGCCACTGGATCGCGCCGCCGCCGGTTGTGGGAGCTGGGCGGCCACGCGCACTGCCCCGTGGTGGGCGTCTGCGTGCCGCTGGAGCGCGTGCGCCAGCTCGCGAAGAAGCTGCTGGTGCTGCAGGGCAAGGAGGAGGACTGGGACGACTACACGCTGCATTGCAGCCTCGTCACCGCCGCCGCGCGCCGCAACGCGGTGGCCGAGGCCCTGCAGAAGGACCTCGAGCAGCGCTTTGCGCTGGACGTGCGCGGCGCCGCCCAGGCCCGCTGCCGCGACAGCCTGATGGCATGGTGGCGCGCCCGCGCGGTGCGCGGCGAAGGCATCGCCGGCGCGCTGTGGGCGACGCTCACCCACCCGCGTTGCGACGAGTGGCTGGAGATGCGCGTGCTGGGCCAGGTGCACATGCTGCAGCACCAGTTGGGCGCCGCGCAGCGCGTGGACCTGGCGCGGCATCGCGAGCTGGTCGCCGAGCACCAGGCGCTGGCGCGCGACTACGCCGCGGTGCAGCAGCGCGTGACCGCCTGGAGCCGGGAGCGCGCCCGGGAGCAGCAGGCCTGGGAGCAGGAGCGCATGCAGCTGCGTGCGCAGCACATCGGCCTGCAGACCCAGCTGGCCCAGGCGCAGGAGCAGCTGCAGCTGCTGCAGGCCAGCCGCCCGGACCTGCCCGAGCGCGAGGCCTTGCGCGAGCGCCTGGCGGAACAGGTCGAGCGCACCCAGGCGCTGCAGCGCGAGATCAACCGGCTCTCGGCGCGGCCCATGGCGCCGGTCGTGCAGCCCGCGGCGCCGGCGTCCGTTGTGAAACAGGAGCCCGCGGCCGAGGCGGTGGTGCTGGCGAACCGCGTGGTGCTGTGCGTGGGCGGGCGCGGCGGCAGCGTGCCGCAGTACCGCCAGGCGGTGGAGGGCTGCGGCGCGCAGTTCCTGCACCACGACGGCGGCAGCGAGCACCGGCCGGCGCAGCTGGAGCCGCAGCTCGCCGCGGCCGACCTCGTCATTTGCCAGACCGGCTGCATCAGCCACGACGCCTACTGGCGCGTGAAGGACCACTGCAAGCGCCACCAGAAGCGCTGCGTCTTCGTCGATACGCCGGGCCGCAACGCCTTCGAGCGCGCGCTGGCGCAGGCGGCGCAGGCGGCGACGGGCGATGGCGCGGCACCGGCCCCTTGAGGGGACGCTCTCAAAGCGCCAGCGCGACGACCCCGGCGCCGATCAGCGCCGCACCGGCCAGCCGCCAGCCGCGCTCGCCTTCGCCCAGCAACTGCCCGCCCAGCAGCGCGGCGAACAGCATGGACACCTCGCGCGCCGGCGCCACGCGCGACAGCGGCGCCTCGCGCACGGCCATCAGCACGAGGATGTAGGCCAGCGGCCCCAGGCCCGCGACGGCGAGCACGCCGCGCCATGAGCGGCGCAGCTCGGGCCAGAAGCTGTGCGGCTGGCGCAGCAGCGTGGGCAACTGCAGCGGCAGCCGCAGCACGTTGCCGAAGTAGTCGAGCAGCAGCGGCGACACGGCCAGCACCTTGACGGCATAGCCGTCGAGCACCGTGTAGCCTGCGATCAGCGTGCCGGTGGCCGCACCCCACCAGACGCCCATGCGCCGCCGGCGCGCGGCCTCGGCGTCCTGCGCCATGCCCCGGCCGATGAGGCGCGGCCCCATCGTGATCAGCAGGATGCCGCCGACCACGCCTGCCAGCCCCAGCGCACCGTAGACGCCCAGGTGCTCGCCGAGCAGCACCACGGCGGCCATGGCCGACAGCAGCGGCCCGCTGCCGCGCGCGACCGGGTAGACCACCGTGAGGTCGCTGGCCCGGTAGCCGGCGATCAGGCAGTTGAAATAGGCCAGGTGGACCACGGCACTGGCCGCCACGAAGCCCCAGGCCAGCGGCGACCAGCGCGGCAGTTCGCCCAGCCCCACCCACAGCACGGCGGGCAGCCACAGCACGACGACGCCGAGGGCGCAGCTGAAGACGAAGTGCGTGCCACCGCCCCACTTCTTGGCGGCCAGGTTCCAGGTGGCGTGGAGGAGGGCGGCGACGAGGACGAGGGCGAAGGCCGAGGCGGGCATTGGCCGGCGTCAGTACATCAGGCGGTCCGGCCGGATGTCGCGCAGGATGGTCGTGGCGATCTCTTCGATGGACTTGTGCGTGGACGACAGCCAGGCGATGCCCTCGCGCTTCATCATCGCCTCGGCTTCGTTGACTTCGTAGCGGCAGTTCAGCGTGTCGGCGTACTTGCTGCCGGGGCGGCGCTCGTTGCGGATGGAGGCGAGGCGCTCGGCGTCGATCGTCAGACCGAAGCACTTGCGCTTGTGCGGCTGCAGCGGCGCGGGCAGCTTGCGGCGCTCGAAGTCCTCGGGGATCAACGGGTAGTTGGCGGCCTTGATGCCGTGCTGCATGGCCAGGTACAGCGACGTGGGCGTCTTGCCGCAGCGGGACACGCCCACCAGGATGACTTCCGCCGTGTCGAGGTTCTTGGACGACTGGCCGTCGTCGTGCGCGAGCGAGAAGTTGATCGCCTCGATGCGGTCGTGGTATTCCTGGCTGTGCGCAACGTCGGAGAAGCGGCCCACGCGGTGGTTGCTCTTGATGCCGAACTCCTCCTCCAGTGGCTCGATGAAGGTGCCGAACATGTCCATCACATGGCCCCGGCACTGCTCGCGCACGACCTTGAGCACGTCGCGGTTCACCAGCGTGGCGAAGACGATGGGCCGCTGGCCTTCACGCTCGCCGACTTCGTTGATCTCGGCGACGACGGCATGGGCCTTGTCGGCGGAGTCGATGAAGGGCCGGCGCACGTGGCGCGCCTTGAGGGAGAACTGCGCGAGGATGGAGTTGCCAAAGGTCTCGGCGGTGATGCCCGTGCCGTCGGAGACGAAGTAGACGGTTCTGGCGTTCATGGCGGCGGCTCCGGTCGGTTCAGTGCGCGGCCATGATAGCCAGCGAGGCTCAGGCGGCGATCTTCAGCCTTGCCATGAGCTCGCGGACGACCGCGCTGTCCACTGCCGGCAGCAGGCCCGCGCGCAGCAGCGATTCGCGCTCCAGTTCGCGCAGCCTCCACTCGAGTTCGCCGACGACGGTCATCAACTCCACCTGCAGTTCGTTGTCGCGCAGTTCCGCCAGGCTGGTGACGAGCGCGTCGGGATCGTGGGTGTCCAGGCCCGTGCTGGAGAAGGCGGTCTGGATGCGCAGCATGCGCTGCTGCGCGGCCTCCAGCACCGCGCGCAGTGCGGGGCGCGCGGCGGCGATGTGCGCGTCGATCCAGGGCTGGGCTTCGCGCAAGCGTGCCAGCGCGGCGACGATGCCGATGACGCGCGGGATCGCCGACTCCAGCGGCATCGGGTCCAGGGCCGCCGCAGTCGCGGGCGCGCGGCCCTGGGCGGCCAGCGTGATCGCCTCGGTCAGTTCGCGGCAGAACTCGCCGGGGATGAGCTTGGTGGCCACGCTCGCGCGCGTCAGCGGCGTCACGCTGTTGTCGATCAGCGCCATCAGCCATTCGGCGGCGGCGAGGATCTGGCCGTTCAACGGCAGGGCCGTGCCGCGCAGGCCCTGGGGGTAGCCGAAGCCGTCGAGCCGCTCATGGTGGTGGAGCACCGCACTCGCGACCTCCTTGCCGGCGCCGGGCATGTTGCGCAGTACGCGCTCGCCGATGACGGGGTGGGAGGCGACGTGCCGCCATTCCTCCGGCTCGAGCCGGGTGCCCGGGCGCAGGTAGCGCGGATCGATGTAGAGCTCGCCGACATCGTGCAGCAGCCCCGCCAGGGCCAGCATGCGATGGCGCTCGGATTCGCCGGGCAGCAGGCGGCGGGCCAGCGCCAGGGCCAGCATGGCGACGCCGGCCGAGTGCTTGAGCCGGTCGCCCTGGTACTGCGCATACACCGTCAGCAGCGACTGCACCGGGATGCTGAGCTTGAGCGTGGCCAGCGTTGCCGGCGCGGCGGGATAGAAATCGTGGGCGCAAATCGCCCTGAGCAGCGGATGCTGCTCGAACAGGGCCTCGCCCATGGGGCCGAAGCTCTCGGGCATGACGCCGTCGGCCACCTGCAGGCAGTCCTCCAGCGGCTTCTTCAGCTTGTGCATCAGCAGGCGCTCGCGCACCTTGTCGTCGACCCGGGCGCCCTTGGCGAGCAGCTTGATGCCGTTCTGGCTGACGATGTCCTCGCTGGCCTCCACGGGCCGCACCTCGGAGGTGCGAATGACGTGGTCCAGGTAGTGCGAACTGACTTCGGAGGTGGCTTCAGGAATCACGAGGGAATTGTGCACAGTGCCCGGTTACGTGCCGGTACGCAGCGCCTAGAATCCGCTCCAATTCCTCGCGATCAGCCCTCATGCGCGCTCCCGCCCTCCAAGAAGAATTCAGAAATGGATGGAGCTGCGCCTGCCTTGAGCCCCCTTGCTCGGCAGTCATCCCCATGGGCGGCCCGGACGGCGCGACGACACCGGTTTTTCAACCTCCCGGAGTTTTTTCATGTCCACCCTGTTCGAGGCGACCGCCCTGGTCGTACCGTTTGAGAACCTGAGGATGACCGACGTCGAGGCAGTTGGCGGCAAGAACGCCAGCCTCGGCGAAATGATCTCGCAGCTCGCCGCCAGCGGCGTGCGCGTCCCCGGAGGCTTCGCCACCACGGCGCACGCCTTCCGGCAACTCCTCAAGCACGAGGGGCTGGACGCGCGCATCGCGGCGCGCCTTGCCACGCTCAACACCGACGACGTCCGCGCGCTGGCCGAGGCCGGCGCCGAGATCCGCGGCTGGATCGAGGCGCAGCCGTTCCCGGCCGAGCTGGAGGCCGAGGTGCGCGCTGCCTACGCACGCCTGACGGCCGACAACCCCGACGCCACGTTCGCGGTGCGCTCCTCTGCCACCGCGGAAGACCTGCCCGACGCGTCCTTCGCAGGTCAGCAAGAGACGTTCCTCAACGTGCACGGCATCGACGAGGTGCTGCACAAGATGCGCGAGGTGTTCGCCTCGCTCTACAACGACCGCGCCATCAGCTACCGGGTCCACAAGGGCTTCGCTCACAACGACGTGGCGCTGTCCGCCGGTGTGCAGCGCATGGTGCGTTCCGACCTCGGCTCGGCCGGCGTCATGTTCACCATCGACACCGAGAGCGGCTTCCAGGACGTGGTGTTCATCACCTCCAGCTACGGCCTGGGCGAGACGGTGGTGCAGGGCGCCGTGAACCCGGACGAGTTCTACGTCCACAAGCCGGCGCTCAAGGCCGGCAAGCTGGCCATCATCCGCCGCAACCTGGGTTCCAAGCTGATCCGCATGGAGTTCGCGTCGCCCGAGGAGAAGGCGGCCAGCGGCAAGCTCGTGAAGACCGTGGACACGGTGCCCGAGCACCGCAACCGCTACTCGCTCAACGACGCCGAGGTGACGGAGCTCGCCAAGTACGCGCTGATCATCGAGCAGCACTACGGCCGCGCGATGGACATCGAGTGGGGCCGCGACGGCGTCGACGGCAAGCTCTACATCCTGCAGGCCCGCCCCGAGACGGTGAAGAGCCAGGCCGCGGGCCAGGTGGAGCACCACTACAAGCTCAAGGCCCACAGCGCCGTGCTCGCCGAGGGGCGCGCCATCGGCCAGAAGATCGGCACCGGCCCGGTCCGCCTGGTGGACAGCGTGGCCGAGATGGAGCGCGTGCAGCCGGGCGACGTGCTCGTGACCGACATGACCGACCCGAACTGGGAGCCGGTCATGAAGCGCGCCTCGGCCATCGTCACCAACCGCGGCGGCCGCACCTGCCACGCGGCCATCATCGCGCGTGAACTGGGCATCCCGGCCGTGGTCGGCTGCGGCGACGCGACGGACAAGCTCAAGGACGGCCAACTGGTGACGGTGGCCTGCTCGGAGGGCGACACCGGCTACATCTACGACGGCCTGCTGGAGACCGAGATCAGCGAGGTGCATCGCGGCGAGCTGCCGTACTGCCCCATCAAGATCATGATGAACGTCGGCAACCCGCAGCTGGCCTTCAATTTCGCGCAGTTGCCTTCCAGCGGCGTGGGCCTGGCCCGCCTCGAGTTCATCATCAACAACAACATCGGCGTCCATCCCAAGGCCATCCTGGACTATCCCAACATCGACGCCGACCTGAAGAAGGCCGTCGAGTCGGTGGCCCGGGGCCACGCGTCGCCGCGCGCCTTCTACGTCGACAAGCTGGCCGAAGGCATCGCCACCATCGCCGCAGCGTTCTTCCCGCGCCCGGTCATCGTGCGCCTGTCCGATTTCAAGTCCAACGAGTACCGCAAGCTCATCGGCGGCACGCGCTACGAGCCGGACGAAGAGAACCCGATGCTGGGCTTCCGCGGGGCTTCGCGCTACATCAGCGGCGAGTTCCAGGACGCCTTCGCGATGGAGTGCGAGGCCTTGAAGCGGGTGCGCAAGGACATGGGCCTGACCAACGTCGAGATCATGGTGCCCTTCGTGCGCACCGTGAAGCAGGCCGAGAAGGTCGTCGCCATGCTGGCCGAGCGGGGCCTGAAGCGCGCCTCGGCGGGCGGCACCGATGGCATGCGCCTGATCATGATGTGCGAGGTGCCCAGCAACGCCATCCTGGCCGAGCAGTTCCTGGAGCACTTCGACGGCATGTCCATCGGCTCCAACGACCTGACGCAGCTCACGCTGGGCCTGGACCGCGACTCGGGCCTGGAGCAACTGGCCGGAGACTTCGACGAGCGCGACCCGGCGGTGAAGGCCCTGATCTCGCGCGCCATCCGCGCCTGTCGCGCCACCGGCAAGTACATCGGCATCTGCGGCCAGGGCCCCAGCGACCACCCGGACTTCGCCGAATGGCTGGCGGAGGAGGGCATCGTGTCCATCTCGCTGAACCCCGACACCGTCATCGACACCTGGCAGCGCCTGGCCGCCAAGTAAGCCTTCGCGATTGGAGATCGGCCCGGGTTCTCCGCAGGGGATCCCGGGCTTTTTGTTGCCGATGATGACGGCCATGTTTGAAGGTCCCGCCCGACACCTGCACCGCCGCTACGCCCTCTTCGCGCTGAGCTTCATCGGCCTCGTCATCGGCCTGGGCCTGGCCGAGCAGCGCGGCCTGCCCAAGGCCTGGATCGGCTACACCTTCCTCGGCGCGACGGTGCTGGTCTATGCCGTCATCGGCATCCTGTGCCGCACGACGGACCCGGCCGAGTACTTCGTTGCCGGCCGCCGCGTGCCGCCGCTGTACAACGGCATGGCCGCCGGCGCCGACTGGATGAGCGCGGCCAGCTTCATCGGCCTGGCCGGCACGCTCTACGCGAGCGGCTACGCGGGCCTGGCCTATGTGCTGGGCTGGACGGGCGGCTTCTGTCTCGTCGCGCTGTGCATCGCACCCTATCTGCGCCGCTTCGGGCAGTTCACGCTGGCCGACTTCCTCGCCGAGCGCTTCGAGAGCCGCGCGCTGCGCCTGTTCGGCGCGGGCGCTGCCATCCTCGTGTCCTTCGTCTATCTGGTCGCGCAGATCTACGGCGTGGGCCTCATCACGACGCGCCTCACCGGGCTGGGTTTCGAGGTTGGCGTCTTCGTCGGCCTGGGCGGCGTGCTGGTCTGCTCCTTCCTCGGCGGCATGCGCGCCGTCACGTGGACGCAGGTGGCCCAGTACCTCATCATGATCCTGGCCTACCTGGTGCCGGTCATCTGGCTGAGCGTCAAGCAGACGGGCTGGCCCTTGCCGCAGCTCGTCTACGGCCAGCAGTTGCACCAGCTCGCCGAACGCGAGCGCGAGCTGATCCGGGACCCGGGCGAACTGCAGGTGCGCGCCATCCACCAGCAGCGCGCCGACGCCGCGGCGGCGCGCCTGGCCGACGTGCCGAGGGCGCTGACCGACGAGCAGGCGAGGGCGGCCGCGAGCGTCGCCGCGCTGAAGGCCGCAGGCGCGCCGCTGGCCCAGATCCAGGTCGCCGAGAAGCAGCGCGCGGCCCTGCCGCGCACGCCGGCCGAGGCCGAGGAGCGCTGGCGGCGCGAACAGGCCAGCGAAACGCAACTGGCGCAGCCGCTGTCGGGCCTGGTGTCGCACACCCAGCCGTTCGCCGGCGACCCTGACGGCAGCCCGGCCGAGCGGGAGCAGGCCAGCGAGGCCCGGCGCAACTTCATCGCGCTGGCCCTGTGCCTGATGGTGGGCACGGCCGGCCTGCCGCATCTGCTGACGCGCTACTACACGACCGCCTCGGTCGCCGCGGCGCGCGAGTCGGTGGCCTGGTCGCTGGTCTTCATCTGCCTGCTCTACCTGACGGCGCCGGCGCTGGCCGTCATGGTCAAGACCGAGGTCTTCAACGGCCTGGTCGGTACCTCCTTCGAGCAGTTGCCCGCCTGGATACGTCAGTGGCAGCGGGTCGATCCGGCACTGCTGTCGGCCGTGGACCTGAACGGCGATGGCCGGCTGCAACTGGGCGAGCTGCGCCTGCATCCCGACCTCGTCATGCTGGTCATGCCCGAACTGGGCGGCCTGCCCTACGTCATCTCCGGCATGGTGGCGGCCGGCGGGCTGGCGGCGGCGCTGTCCACGGCCGACGGCCTGCTGCTGGCCATCTCCAGCGCGCTGTCGCACGACCTGTACTACAAGGCGATCAACCCCGAGGCCTCGCGCACACGGCGGGTCACGCTCTCCAAGGCGCTGCTGCTGGCGGCGGCGCTGGCGGCGGCGGCGGTGGCCTCCAGCCGCCCGGCGGACATCCTGGCCGTCGTCACGGCCGCCTTCTCCATCGCCGGCTCCACCTTCTTCCCGGCCCTGGTGGCGGGCGTGTTCTGGCGTCGTGCCAATCGCGCGGGTGCGCTGGCCGGCATGCTGACGGGGCTGGGCGTCTGCCTGGCCTACCTCGTGATGGCGCATCCGGGGCTCAGGGCCCTGACCGGCCTGCCGGGGCCGGCGACCCTGGTCTGGGGCATACAGCCGGCCTCGGCCGGGCTGTTCGGCGTGCCGGCCGGAGCGCTGGCGCTGGTGCTGGTCAGCCTGATGACGGCGGCGCCCAGTGCACGCCAGCGCGACTTCGTCGACGCGCTGCGCAGCCCCCGCCCTGACGCGCCCTGAACCCTGGCGGCGGGCCGAATTTGGCGGATCGGGCTTCCCGGGCTAGAATCGCGGGTTCCCCCTTGCCGTATCACGAGTCGACGCTGTGATTCGGCTTCCACAGCCTGGCAGTTCATTTCGACAGCGCCCGGCTGGAATCCACAAGGAGCAACTATGCGTCACTACGAAATCGTTCTGCTGATCCATCCGGATCAAAGCGAACAGGTTCCGGCCATGCTGGAGCGTTACAAGGGCCTGATCACCGCCGGTGGCGGTGTCGTGCACCGGGTCGAGGACTGGGGCCGTCGCCAGATGGCTTACCTGATCCAGAAGCTCGCCAAGGCCCACTACCTGTGCCTGAACATCGAGTGCAGCAAGGAAGTCCTGGCTGAGCTCGAGACCGGCTTCCGCTTCAACGACGCCGTGCTGCGCCACCTCACCGTGGTTCAGGACAAGGCCATCACGACCCCCTCGGTCATGATGAAGGCCGTCGAGCGCGAAGAAGCCCGCAAGGCGCCGCAGCAAGAAGCGGCCTGAGCACAGGTCATCGCTAAAGAACCAGGTTTTTCGAGCAGCAGCGCCCGCGCGTGAACCAGCTTTCACTGTCGGCGCAGATCCAGCAACTCGGACAAATTCGCTACACCCCCGCCGGGCTGATGGCCCTGGACGCAAGCCTCAAGGCCGAGTCCGAAGTCATCGAAGCCGGCAAGCCGCGCAAGGTCTCCCTGGAGATCAAGGCGGTCGCGGTGGGCGAGGTGGCCAAGCAGTTGCAGGCGCTGGGAGTCGGTGGTGTCGCGGTCTTCCGCGGTTTCCTGACCCACCAGCGCAACGGCCGGGGCTTCATCGCCCACGTCACCGTGATCGAACCCGCTGCTCCGTAGAACCCGGAAGTTTTTGAATCCGGATAGATTTAACAGAGGTCCTCTATGCCCCCGCCACGTGGTAAAGGTCGCTTCTCCAAAGACAAGAAGCCCAAGCGCAACCAACAATCGTTGCTGTTCCGTCGCAAGCGTTTCTGCCGCTTCACCGTCGCCGGTGTCGAGCAGATCGACTACAAGGACATCGACACGCTGCGCGATTTCGTCTCCGAAAACGGCAAGATCACGCCCGCTCGCCTGACCGGCACGCGCGCCTTCTTCCAACGTCAGCTGACGGTCGCCATCAAGCGTGCGCGCTTCCTGGCCCTGCTGCCGTACAGCGACCAGCACAAGGTCTAAGGAGCTGACGACATGCAAGTGATCCTGCTCGAAAAAGTGGCCAACCTCGGCAACCTCGGCGACGTCGTCAAGGTCAAGGACGGTTATGCCCGCAACTTCCTGATCCCGACCAAGGCCGCCCGTCGTGCCACCGAGTCCGCGATCAAGGAATTCGAAGCCAAGCGCGCCGAACTCGAAAAGATCGCCGCCGCCAAGCTGGCCGAAGCCCAGAAGCTGGGTGAAGCCATCGCCGGCAAGACCGTCCGCATCGCCCAGAAGGCTGGCGTTGACGGCCGTCTGTTCGGCTCGGTGACCAACGCCGACGTCGCGGAAGCCCTGACCAAGGCCGGCACCGCCGTCGCCAAGGCCCAGGTGCGCCTGCCCAATGGTCCGCTGAAGACCGTCGGCGAGTTCCCGGTGAGCGTTGCTGCCCACACCGACGTGGTCGTCGAGATCAACGTCCAAGTGGTTGCCGAAGTCGAGTAAACCTCGCTTCCCCTGATGGCGCGGTGACACCAAGTCACCGCATCATCGAACGAAGGCCGATACCCTCAGGGTTTCGGCCTTCGGTTTTTGGGCCTTCGGTTTTCCCGCGCCGCCCACCGGTTGCTCCCAGTTCGTCCACAGCTTTGTCCACAGGCATGTCCGCGATCTTTCCCGCCTCCTCTTCCGCCGCGCCGCATGACGACGAGGTCGCCCGCCTGCGTGTGCCGCCGCACTCGGTCGAGGCTGAGCAGAGCGTGCTCGGCGGCCTGCTGATCGACAACTCGGCCTGGGACAAGGCGGCCGACCTGCTGACCGAAACCGATTTCTATCGCTTCGAGCACAAACACGTGTACTCGGCCGTCGGCAAGCTCATCAACGCGGGCAAGCCGGCCGACGTCGTCACGGTCTTCGACGAGCTGACCTCCATCGGCCGCGCCGAGGAGTGCGGAGGGCTGGCCTACCTGAACGCGCTGGCGCAGAGCGTGCCCAGCGCCGCCAACCTGCGTCGCTATGCCGAGATCGTGCGGGAGCGAGCCATCCTGCGCAAGCTGGTCGCCACCAGCGACGAGATCGCCACGGCCGCCATGAACCCCCAGGGCCGGGCCGTCACGCAGATCCTGGACGAGGCGGAGGGCAAGATCTTCCGCATCGGCGAAGAAGGCTCGCGCAGCCAGCAGGGCTTCCAGAGCATCGACCATCTGATGATCGCGCTGATGGATCGCGTCAACGAGCTCGCCGAGAGCGGCGCGCAGGACGTGACCGGCGTGCGCACCGGCTTCTACGACCTGGACCGCCAGACTGCGGGCCTGCAGGGCGGCGACCTCATCGTGCTGGCTGCGCGCCCCTCCATGGGCAAGACGGCGTTCGCGGTCAACATCGCCGAGAACGTGGCCATCAACGAGGGGCTGCCCGTCGTCATCTACTCGATGGAAATGGGCGCCGCGCAGCTGGCGCTGCGCATGGTGGGCTCCATCGGCCGTATCGACCAGAGCCACCTGCGCACGGGCCAGCTGAAGGACGACGAGTGGGGGCGGCTGGCCGAGGCGGTCGACAAGCTCGGCAAGGCCAGCATCTTCATCGACGAGAGCCCGGGCCTGAGCCCCTCGGAAGTGCGCGCCAGGGCGCGCCGGCAGGCCCGCATCTGCGGCCAGCTGGGCCTGATCGTCATCGACTACCTGCAGCTGATGAGCGGCAACGGCGGCGGCAGCGAGGAGAACCGCGCCACCGTGCTGGGCGAGATCTCGCGCGGCCTGAAGGCGCTGGCCAAGGAGCTGAAGTGCCCCGTGATCGCGCTGTCGCAGCTGAACCGTTCGGTGGAGCAGCGGCCCGACAAGCGGCCGATGATGTCCGACCTGCGCGAATCCGGCGCCATCGAACAGGACGCGGACATCATCATGTTCATCTACCGGGACGAGTACTACACGAAGGACGAGTGCAAGGAGCCGGGTGTGGCGGAGATCATCATCGCCAAGCAGCGTAACGGCCCGGTGGGCACGGTGAAGCTGATGTTCCAGCGCATGCACACGAAGTTCGAAAACCTGGCCCCTGGTTACGTGGGGGTGGAGCGGGACGAGTACTAGCCTTCAGCGGCTCCAGCCTGGGAAGGCCCTTGATGCGTAAGGTGCATCAAGGGCCTTTCGCTTTTGCGACGAGGCACGTGCTTCAGATTGGCGGTTCTCGCTCGGCGTTCCCAGCGTGCCGCCCCATGCCTCACGATTCGCGGACCAGATTCGCGCAGCGCCGATCATCCAGGTCACGTGCATGGCCTGACAGCAGATGCGCCAGAAAGCACAGACGCTCGGCGCAGGAATCAGGCCTGCGTCTTGGCCCCCTTCGGCACCGTCAGCATGATCGAAACGATGGCCGTCACGACCATCAGCGCATTGAAGCCCAGCGCAACAATGGCCGCCTCGCGAACGGCCAGATTGTCCTGATGGCCAAAGAAGGTGATGGCACCGCTCATCCAGTTCACGCTCGCGCTGTTGCCGCTGAGTGCGGTGAAGATGGCGGCGGAGATCGCCACGCCGAAGGCGGCACCGAGCGACGAAGCCATCTTGTAGATGCCTGAACCCGAGCCTGTCTGAGCGACGGGAAGATTCGATAGCGCTGCATCGGTGGACGGCGTTGCATAGAACGCAAGACCGACACCGAACAGCGTGTAGCCAATACTCGCGAGGACCTTGTAGTCCCACAACAGCAGGTTGGCAGGGGACACCAGCAGGATTGCCGCGCCCGTGATCAGGCAACCCCAGATCATCGGCTTGCGGGGGCCGAAGCGTTGCAGCAGCTTCTCGCCGACGCGGATGAAGGCAATGATGCCGATCGCGTAGCCCAGGGTCAGAAGGCCGGCCTGTTGGGCGTTCATGTTGCCGCCGATCTGGACCAGTTGCAGCGACACGATCAGCGTGCCGGCGGTACCGTTGATCAGGAAGTTGGAGATCGTCGCACCGGTGTAGGTCGCGTTCTTGAACAGGGTGAAGTCGAAGAACGCATTGGATGCCTTGTTCTCGATGCGGAAGAACACCCAGCCGAATATCACCGTTCCCGCCAGCAAGCCCAAGCCAATCGGGCTGGTCCAGCCCAGCCCGTTGCCCTGCGTCACCAGCACCTGCAGTGCCACCATGGCGACCATGAAGGCGAGCACGCCGGAGACGTCGAACCTGTACTCGCCCTTGGACTCGGCCTTGTTCTCGGGCGTGCCGCGCATCATCAACAGCCCGAGTACGCTCACCGCGATAGACACCCAGAAGATCGACCGCCAGCCGAAGTTCTGTGACATCAGGCCGCCGACCAGGGAGCACAGGCCGGACCCGCCCCAGGAGCCGATGGACCACATGCTGATGGCCCGCTGGCGTTGGCGGCCGTCCCAATAGGCTTTGATCAGCGCAAGGCTGGCCGGCATGATGCATGCGGCGGACAAGCCTTGCAGCGCACGGCCCGACAGCATGACCGGGGCGGCCAAGCGTCCCTGCGGCGTGATGGCCACCAGCAGCGAGCCCGCGATGCTCAGGTAAAAGCCGATGCGGGTGATCTTCAGGCGGCCGACCCGGTCGGCCAGGCCGCCCATCACGACGATGAAGATGCCCGAGAACAGAGAGGTGATCGCTACCGCGACGTTCATCATGCTCGCATCCATGCCGAGGTCGCGGCGCATGTCAGGCGCGATGTTGAGCGTCGTTTGGGCGAACAGCCAGAAGGCGACGACGCCCATGATGATCCCGAAAAGCAACCGATCGTTGCCCTGGAATGGACCCTTGGATTGAGCGTCGGCATTCATCGCGTCAATTCCCTCGCTTGGCGTCAAGGCCCGGTCGATCCGACCAGTAGGTCGACGCAACGCAGATGCTGCGTCACTTCCCCGGCATCGCGCAAGATCAGTACGGAGGTTCGATCGCTGCCGTCCGAGCCATTGACAGGTTGCCGAAGGCCGGACTTCCGCGCGGATGGCGCTAAAGGAACCGGGCGAAGCCTTCGACGTCTTCCGGGAACAGTTGCCCGGTCTCGGCGGCCACGACGCGGCCGTCGCGGCCGCGCACCACCGTCACCGGCAGGCCTTGCGGCTTGGGTAGCTGGGCCTCGACGGCCGGCGTGACCCAGCCGCTGGGGAAGTCGTAGCCGCGCTTTGCGCGGTAGGCCCTGGCGGCGGCGGCGTCCTGGTCGATGGACAGCCCGAGCACCACGAGGCCGCGCTCGCGCTGTGCCTGCCAGAGCTTCTGGATGTGGGGCGTGACCTGGGCGCAGAACGGGCACCAGCTCGCCCACCAGTACACGACCACCACCTTGCCCTGGGCCGAGCCCGCCTTGAACTCGCCGCCCTCCAGCAGCGGCAGGTCGGGCAGGCGCAGCGGGCTGCCCGGCGCGGGCACGTTCTTCAGCGCCTCGGCCGCCGGCAGCCGGTGCGCGGCCAGGCCCAGCGCGAGCGCCGCGCCGACGCGGCCGCACCAGTGGCGGCGGTCCAGCCCGGCCACGGTCAACGCTGGGCGCCGACGAGCAGGCGCTCTTCGGTCGGCACCGGCTCGTCGCCGTCCAGCTCCACCGCGAGCTGCGTGCAGACGGCGCGGCACAGCATGGCGACCTTCTCGCTCTGCAAGCGGTAGTAGATCTGCGTGCCTTCGCGGCGCTTGCCCAGGATGCCCGCGCGGTAGAGCGTGGACAGGTGCTGGGACATGTTGGGCTGGGTGGTCTGGATCTGCTCCAGCAGCTCGGACACGTTGCGCTCGCCGTTGCAGACGGCGCTGATGATCTTGAGCCGGATCGGCGTGGCCAGCACGCCGAAGAGTTCGGCGGCGGATTCGAAGACGCGGTCTTCCTCGGGAGCGTCGGACATCGCGGCGGCGGGCGGGTGGGGCAGGAAAATCACTGTATCAGCAAGCGCCGATGCGTGGCCCGGAGAATGGAGAATGCGGCGCCCGGAACTCTTGCTGCCCGCTGACCGACATGGACGAATCGAGCTTGCCCGCCCTCATGCACCAGGTGCTCGCCGCCGCGTTCGGCCTGGCCGTGCTGTTCGGCGCGCTGTGCCAGCGCACGCGCTTTTGCACCATGGGCGCCGTTTCCGACGTCTACGCGATGGGCGACTGGCGGCGTGCGCGCATGTGGATGGTGGCGATGGCCGCCGCCATGCTGGGCTTCAACGGCCTGGTGGCGCTGGGCCAGGTGGACCCGGCGGGCAGCATCTACACGGCACCGCGGCTGCTGTGGCTGTCCGCGGTGCTGGGCGGCCTGCTGTTCGGCTTCGGCATGGTGCTGGCCTCGGGCTGCATCAGCCGCCATCTCGTGCGCCTGGGCGGGGGCAACCTGAAGTCGCTGGTGGTGCTGCTGGTGGCCGCCGTCGCGGCCGGGGCGACGCTGCGCGGCCTGACGGCGGTGCTGCGCGTGGCCACGGTCGAGAAGGTGTTCGTGGAACTGCCGGCGGGCCAGGCATTGCCGACCCTGCTGGCCGCCGCATTCCCGGGCGGCGCAACGGCCTGGGGCCTGGGCCTCGCGGCCGCTGCGGCCGTGGCGCTGCTGGCCTGGGCGTTGCTGCCGCGCGAGGGGCGCTCGCTGGAGGTCGTGCTCGCCGGGCTGGGCGTCGGCGTGCTGATCACGGCGCTGTGGTGGGTGTCGGGCCACCTGGGCTTCCTGCCGGAGGACCCGCGCACGCTGGAGCCGGTCTATCTGGCGACGAACTCGCGCCACATGGAGTCCATCAGCACCATCGCCCCCATTGCCTACGCGCTGGACTGGCTGCTGATGTTCAGCGACCAGTCCAAGACGCTGACGCTGGGCATCGTCAGCGTGGCCGGCATCGTCGTCGGCGCCGCGCTGATGGCCTGGCGCGACGGCAGCTTCCGCTGGGAAGGGTTCGGCAAGGTGGGCGACCTGGGCCTGCATCTCGTGGGCGCGGCCTGCATGGGCGTGGGCGGCATCGTCGCGATGGGCTGCACCATCGGCCACGGCATCACCGGCGTGTCCACGCTGTCGCTGGGCAGCTTCATCGCGCTGGCGGCCATGCTGGCCGGCGCCTGGCTGGGCCTGCGCTATCAGGAGTGGCGGCTGGCGCGTTCCTGAGCGCGCAGCAGCCCGCGCAGGTCGTCGTCGCTCATCTCGCCGGGGACGCAGCGCGGCTGCGTAAGCGCTTCGCCCAGCCAGCAGGTCATGGGCACGACGCGGCGCGGTGTCAGCTGCGGGCGCAGCGCGCAGTCGCCTTCGCCATCCACGACGACGGGAAAGCGGTAGCCGCGGCGCTCGACGGCGCGGCGCACTGCGCCGGGCTCCGCGTCCACCGCCACGCCCAGCACGGCGGCGCCGGGCGTCTCGCGCAGCAGGCGCTCGAGTCGTTCGTTGTGGCGCTGGCAGAAGGCGCAGTCCGTCGACCAGAACACCGCCAGCACGGGCCCGCGACGCCAGAAGCCTTCGTCTATCGGGCGGCCCTGGATGTCTGCCCTGGGCGCGCCGGCGGCGCAGCGCGCGAACAGCGCCTCGGCGCCCGGGGCCGCCTGCGCGGTGCCCAGCACCAGCAGGCCGGCCAGCAGCAGCGCGCGCCTCATGGCGCGGCGCGCTCCATCAGCAGGTAGGTGTTGTAGGCGTTCATGCGGTTGGCCGCGCGGAACAGCGGCAGGGCCTCGAAGGCCGACCAGTCGGTGGCGGCGTAGGCCTCGTCGAAGGGCTGCATGTCGGCGGCGGCGCGGCCCATGGTGTCGCGCAGGTATTGCAGGTAGTCGCGCGTGAGCTTCAGGTCGGCCAGCGCCTCGGTGGAGGCCGGCCCGTGGCCGGGCACGATGACGGCAGGTGCCGCGGCGATGAGGCGCGACAGCGCCTGGATCCAGCCGTGGCTGTCGGCCTGGCCGACATAGGGGATGCGGCCGCGGAAGGCCAGGTCGCCGGCGAACAGCACGCGCGGGCCTTCGACGAAGACGGTCAGGTCCTCCGGCGTGTGCGCCGGCCCGACGTGGCGCAGCTGCAGCCGCACGCCGCCCAGCTCCAGCACTTCGTCACCCTGCAGCCAGCGGTCGGCGGGCACGAGGCGGGTCTTTTCATCCACCCAGGGCGCCAGCGTCTCGCGGCTGGCCTGCAGGCGCAGCTGGGCGGTGTCGGACTGCAGGTACTCGCGCCCCGCCGCGTTGGCGATGATGGTGGCGCCGCGGTCCTTGAAGACCTGCAGGCCGTAGATGTGGTCGGCGTGGTAGTGGGTCAGCACCACGTAGCGCACCGGCTGCGGCGTGACCGCGTGGATCGCCTCCAGCAGCGCCTCGGCCAGCGCCGGCGAGCCCAGCGCATCGATGACGACGACGCCCGCCGGCGTGACGACGACGCCCGCATTGGAGATGAAGTTGCGGTTCTCGGGCGAGCCCAGCGCGGCCTCGCCCTGCACGAACCAGACGTTGGGCGCGACGGGTTCCAGTTTCAGCGGTGCCGCGATGGCGGCGGCCCAGGACAGCGCCAGCAGCAGCGCAGTGGTGAGGTGTTTCATGCGGCGGCTCCTGCCTCGGTGGCGGCCGGCAGCGCGTCGCCCTGGTCGACGAGCCGGTCGGTCAGCGCCGCGGCGGCCCACATGCCCGCCAGCGTGACCCAGGACGTGGCCGTGAACACCGCCGCGCCGGACAGCCCCGCACCCACGGCGCAGCCGCCCGCCAGCATGCCGCCGAAGCCCATGCAGACGGCGCCGACGATGTAGCGGCGCATGCTGGCGCCGCCCTGGAAGCCCTCCAGCTTGAGCTCGCCCGACGGCGCGGCGGCCAGGAAGGCGCCGAGGAAGACGCCGGGGATCAGGCCCACGTCGAAGCTCAGCGGCTTGTCGCTGACGAACAGCACGCGGCTCAGCACCTCGGCCGAGGGGCCGGTGAAGCTCAGCGACTGGATGGGGTGGGGGTCGAAGGCCAGCTTGGACACGGCATAGGTGAACCACCAGCCCGCCGCCACCGTCAGGCCCACGCCGATGGCGCCGCCCCAACCCCAGGCGCCCACACGCTGGCGCCGCGCCCAGAACACCGCGGCGGCGAACCAGGCGGCCGCGAACAGCAGTGCGCCACCATGGCCGATGCCGGTGCGGGCCAGCAGGTCGCGGGCGCCGCCGCCGTCGATGGTCCACCACTCGGAGATGGCCAGCCGCAGCGGCGAAAGCGCGCCGGTCAGCGCCGACTGCGCAGTGACCGCGAAGATCAGCCCCGACAGCAGCGCACGCAGGTTGCCCTGCGCGGCCAGCACCAGCAGCCGGCTGGAGCAGCCGCGCGCGAGGATCATGCCCATGCCGAACAGCGCGCCGCCGAGCGCCGCGCCCGACAGGCTGCCGCGCGCGGCGATCTGCCGGGCATTGCTGGCATCGAACGCGCCCATCAGCACGAGGGTCTGCGTGGCGCCCACCGCGGTGGCGAAGGCGAACAGCCAGACGGTCAGCCGCCCGCCGGTGCGCTGGTGGCGGGCGAACTCGATGACGGCCGCACGCAGGCAAAAGCGCGAGCGCTGCGTGAAGAAGCCGAACAGCACGCCGATGAGCGCTGCGCCCAGGGCCAGCGTGCCAGGCTCGCCGAGGCGATCGATGGTGGATTCGAGCAACATAGGGATCTTGTGACCGCGGGCCGAGCGCCGGGCCGCTCCCAAGCCGGCCCGCCGGGCGATGTGCGAGCGAGGCAAGCCTCGCGAGCATCGCCGTCCCCACGGGGGACCGTCCAAGGTACTCCTTGGACGAGGGGCTCCATCTCAAGGCTTGATGTAGGCGTAGCCTTCCTTCTGCAGCTTGACGATGCGCACCACGCCGGAGGGCGTGTAGTCGGCGTCCAGCACGAACTGGTCCTTCTTGAGGCCGCGGTTCTTCAGCGTGATCTCGCAGACCTCGAAGCGCACGCCGCGGGCCTTCAGGGCCGACACCAGCGGCGCGTACTCCATGCCGTTGGCCGCCTTGGCGCCCTCCATCAGCATGTCCACGCCCTCGGCGTGGGTGACGACGGTGATCTGTGCCGACGGGTCGGTGTCGAGGTGGTTGCGGATGTTGCGCAGGCCCTTGAGGCCTTGCGTGGCGGCGTTGTCGAAGTGGTAGACGACGAGGTCGCCGGCCCAGGCCAGCGGCGTGGCCAGGATCATCGTGAACAGGACGAGCAGGAAGCGCTTGCGCATGGGGTTCTCCTGGTGGGGGCGGGGCGGGGCGGATCTTCAGTCGTGGAGTTCGAGGGCGTCGGACACGGCGCGCACGCCGGCCAGCGCGCAGGCGTCGTCCGCCTCGCCGCCGGGCGCGCCCGACACGCCGATGGCGCCGACGACGGCGCCCGCGGCCTCGATGACCTGGCCGCCGCCGATGGCCATCACCTGCGGCGACTGGCGGATGCCGCTCATCGGCCTACCGGCCTGGGTCTCGGCGGCCAGCGCGGCGGTGGGCATGCGAAAGCTCGCGGCCGTCCAGGCCTTGCGCGGCGCAATGTCCAGCGTGTGCGCGCCGGCGAAGCGGTCGCGCAGCAGCACCTGCACGAGGCCGCTGCGGTCCACGACCGCCACGGCGACCTGGTGGCCGGCCTTGCGGCACTGGGCCAGCGCGGCCTGGGCCGCGACGAGTGCGGTTTCCGGCGTCAGCTGCTGCACGCTGAACAGCGGCGGGGTTTCCGCCGCGTGGGCCACCTGGGCCGAAGCGGCCAGGGTCAGCGCGGCAAGCAGCGGCAGGCGGTGGGGCATGGCGTCTCCGGGGTCAGCCGGCCAGCAGGCCGGGGTTGCCCTGCATGCCGACCAGGCTGGGCGTGTTGATGGTGCGCGGCTTCACGCGCCCGTCCTGGGCACGCAGCCACGTCTCGACATGATCCCAGACCGGCTTCACGCCGGGCGCGTTCTTCGCGTCCTCGGCCACGGGCGCCCAGCCGGCCACCTTGTAGCGCTTGCCGGCCTCGATGGGTTTGCCGTTCAGGCGCATCTCGCTCACACGCCGGCCCATGCTCTCGGTCGGCGTCATCGTGTAGCTCAGCCCGCCCACGCGCACCATGTCGCCGCCCTGCTGGTAGTAGGGGTCGGGGTTGAAGAGGTTGTCGGCCACGTCCTCCAGCACCGTCTTGATGGTGGCGCCGGTCATCTCGGTCAGCGTGGCATAGGGGTAGGTGATGGCGAGCTGGTCCATCAGCAGCTCGCGCGTGATGGTGTCGCCCGGCAGCAGGCTGGTGCCCCAGCGGAAGCCCGGCGAGAACGCGATCTCCGCGCCCTGCGTGTCCATCAGCGCGTCGCAGATGAGCTGGTCCCAGCTGCCGTTGAAGTTGCCGCGGCGGTACAGCAGGCCGTCGGTGACGGCCAGCTTCTCGGCCAGCCTGGCCTCGTAGGGCGCACGGACCTTGGTGATCAGCGCCTGCATCTCGGGGTCGGGGCGCAGCTGGTTGGCGAAGACCGGCAGCAGGCGGTAGCGGAAGTCCGCCACGCGGCCGCCCTTGACGTCGAAGTCCATCACGCCGAGGAACTTGCCGTTGCTGCCGGCGTTGGTCACCAGCGTGGTGCCGCCGGCGTTCTTCACCGGCACGGCCAGGGGCACGCCGTCGTGCGTGTGGCCGCCGAAGATGGCGTCGATGCCGCGCACGCGCGAGGCCATCTTCAGGTCCACGTCCATGCCGTTGTGCGACAGCACGCAGACGACCTGCGCGCCGGCCGCGCGGGCCTCGTCCACCACCGTCTGCATGTTGGCGTCCTGGATGCCGAACTCCCAGTCGGCGACCATGTAGCGCGGGTTGGCGATGGGCGTGTAGGGGAAGGCCTGGCCGACGATCGCGACCTGCACGCCGTTGATGGTCTTCAGCGTGTAGGGCTTGAAGACGGGGTCGCCGAAGTCGGTGGTCTTGACGTTCTGGGCGACGAAGTCGACCTTGCCGGCGAAGTCCTTCTCGATGATCTCCTTGACGCGTTCCATGCCATAGGTGAACTCCCAGTGGCCGGTCATCACGTCCACGCCCAGCAGCTTGCAGGCGTCCACCATGTCCTGGGCGTTCGTCCACAGCGACGTGGCCGAGCCCTGCCAGGTGTCGCCGCCGTCCAGCAGCAGCGCGCCGGGGCGGCTGGCCTTCAGGCGCTTGACCAGCGTGCTCAGGTGCGCGAAGCCGCCCACGCGGCCGTAGCGGCGCGCGGCGGTCTCGAAGTCCAGCGCCGTCAGCGCGTGGGCCACGGCCGTGCCGGGGCGCAGGCCCGCGGCCTTCAGCAGCGAGTCGCCCACCAGATGCGGCAGCTGCCCGCGCATGCTGCCCAGCCCCAGGTTGACGCTGGGTTCGCGGAAGTAGATGGGCTGGAGCTGCGCGTGGCAGTCCGTCATGTGCAGCAGCGACACGTTGCCGAAGGGAGGCAGGTCGTAGAGCCGGCCCTCGGCCTTGTCGGTCGCGGCCTCGGCCTCGCGGGCCAGCGGCAGCCCGGCCACCGCCGCACAGGACAGCACCTGCAGGAAATCGCGTTTGGACAGCGACATTACTGGTTCACCGGAGACTTGGGATCGAGCAGGAGGGCCATCACGTCGCGGATCTGCTGCTCGTTGAGCAGCTCGGCGTGGCCGAAGCGGGGCATGTTGGAGCAGGCCGCATAGGCCTTGCTGTTCCACAGCTTGCCCCAGGTGTACTTGACGATGGCCGCCGAGGCCGGGTCGGCCGGGTCGGCGACGCCGCGCAGCTTGCCATAGTTCCAGAGGCTGGGGCCGATCGTGCCGAAGGAGATTTCCTTCTTGTCGATCTGGTGGCAGTTGTAGCACATGGCCCCGTTCTTGGCCGGGGCGACGCTGGCGTCCGTCCAGGTCATGCCGCGGCCGTTCTGGGCCAGCTTCTCGCCTTCCTTCCAGTCGCCGATGAACTGGCCGTCGGCCGGCCACTTGACGGCGGCGAGCTCGGCGGCCTCGATCTTCTTCGTGACCGCTTCCGAAGGCGGCTTGGCCTGCGAGCAGGCCTTCTGTGCGGCGTCCTGCTCCAGGCGGTCCATCTTGGCGATGCCCTGCTCGCGGAACGAGGCGCGCATCATGGCGGCGGTCTGCTGGTCGAGCTGCTTGGGCGTCTGGGCCTGGGCGGTGCCCGCGGCGAGGAGGGCGATGACGGCGAAACGTGTGATCTTCATGACCTGTCTCCTCAGCGCTTGATGGCCGGTGCGATGGACTCGGCGCCCTTGGCGTTGACGCCCATGTAGACCGCCAGCGCCACCGTCACGTCGGACGCGAAGCCCGGGTAGGGGAAGCGCTGCTGGCGGAAGCAGTCGTTGAGCCGGCGCTGCATGCTCCACATCTCGCCGCTGGAGACGCGATAGGCCGGCCAGGCCGCGAAGCCGACGCCGTTGCCGGGGTTCTTCGTCAGGTCGGGCAGGTCCTGCATGCGGATGCGCTTGCCTTCCTCGCCGTGGCAGCTGGCGCAGGAGAAGTCCATGGGCCCGCCGCGGTAGAAGAAGGCGCGCTTGCCGAGCTCGTAGGCGCGCTTCTCCTCGGCATGCTTCTGCGGCAGGGCCATCTTCATGCCCCGCGACAGCGACGAGATCCACGCCGCCAGCGCCGTCACGGCGGCCTGCTCGCCCTTGTCGAACGGCGTCCTGGCGATCTCTGCGGCGTCGAAGCCCTGCAGCGTCTGCATGCAGGTCAGCAGGCGCGACTCCAGGTCCTGCACCTTCTTCGTGTCGGGGAACCAGCGCGGCAACTGCACCCAGGCGCCCTGGACCACGCCGGGGCCCAGGCCCAGGTCGCAGGCCTGCAGCGACGCGTTCTTGGGCCCGCGTGGCGTCTTCCAGAGATCCTCGCCCTTGGCCTCGAACAGCTCGGCGGGGTTGCCGTCCTCGAGCATCTTGCGGTACTCGGCGAGGCCGTCCGCGGCGGACTTGGGTTGCTGGGTCTGGGCCAGCAGCGGTACGGCCACGACGGCCGCGGTAGCCGCTGCAATGGCGGCCATCAGTCTTGTTGAGCGCATGTCCCCTCCAGTGGAGTGCTTAGGAAACGGTGGCTTCGTCGGTGCGGGTCTCGCCGCGGTTGTCGCGCCACGTGACGGCGATCTTGTCACCGGCCTTGGCCCCCTTCACGATGAATTGCAGGAAGGGATTCTTGGACACGGAAGGCCCCCACTCGGCGCTCAGCACGGGCTTGCCGTTGAGCTGGGCCGTCACTTCCTGGATGTACCAGGCGGGGATGATCTTGCCGGCGGGGTCCTTGCGGAGGCCGGTCTCCATCTCGTGGCTCATCAGCACGCGGACGGTGGTCTTGTCGCCGGCCGCCTGGGCCCGGATGCGCATCGGATCTGGCATGTTCGTTCTCCTATTCAGTTCTCTTCAGTCGTTCATTCCGTGCTCGCGGAAACCGAGGTATTCCGGGCCGAGCGCTGGGCCGCTCCCGAGCCGGCCCGCCTGCCGATGTTTGCGGCTCGATGCCGCAAACATCGGCATCCCCTCGGGGGATCGGCCAGACGCACCGCATTCAGCGGTGTGCGACTGGACGAGGGGCTCCAATTTCAGCCACCACAGCCGCCGAGGGTGACCTTGACTTCCTTCTGGGCGTACAGCACGCGGCCGTCGGCCATCAGCGCCACGGCCAGCACGTTGGACGACTGGCCCATCTTCACGCGGGTGGTGAAGCTGGGTTCGACGAACTCGTTCACGTCGAAGGCGGCCGACAGCACGCTGGGGTTCTTCTCGACCAGCAGCAGCAGGCGCTTGACGCCGGGCAGCGTCGTGGACGCGCCGACCGGCACCACGGCGCCGTTCTCGGCGATGTCGGCGGCCGTCACGGTCACGTCCTTGCTTTCGACGGGCGTGCCGGCGCCCAGCGCCTTCATCAGCTCGGCCATGGTCTTGGCCTCGAAGGCCGCGGTGGGGTAGGCGGCCAGGGCGGCGCGGGGCAGCAGGCCCAGGCCGCCGAGCATCAGGGCCACCTGGGCAGAGCGGGCAAGCGCGGTTCGGCGGTTCAGCATGGGGGTCTCCTTGAGGTGGTCCACGTTGTGAGTGTGAGGTGAGGTGTGCATGCGGTGGTCGTGGCGGGCATGCCGGGCATCAGCGGCCGGGCGCACCGCCGGCTAGCCAGCCGGCGAGGGTCTTCAGTTCGGCGTCGGACAGCGGCTGCGCCGGCATCGGGATGGGGCCCCAGACGCCCTGGCCGCCGCTCTTGATGCGGGCGGCGAGATAGGCCTCGGCATCGCTGCGCGAGGCGTACTTGGTGGCCACCTGCTTGAAGCCGGGGCCCACCAGCTTCTGGTCCATGCCGTGGCAGGCCGTGCAGGAGTGCTTCTTGAGCAGCGCCAGCGCGGCCGCCGTGGCGGACGGCGCGGCGGCCGTGGCAGGCGCGGGTGCCGGTGCGGCGGCGGGCGTGGCGGCCACGCTGATCGGGCCATCGCGGCGCGCGCCGGCCGGCCGCGTCGTGTCGACGCCGCGCTGCGGGCCGACGAGACGCTGCTGCTCGGCCAGGTTGCCGTTGTTGTTGCGCGCGTGGTCGGGCAGCAGCGAGGCCACCTTGGGCTCGGTGTCGCAGTCGTGCATGCAGGCCGTGGCCTTCACGTCGAACGCGCCGGGCTTGCCCAGCCCCAAGCCGGGCCACATCGCGTGCGCCGTCGTCATGCCGTTGCGGTTGGGCATGCGCTTTTGCACGTCGGCGATGTTGGCGTCGCTCAGCTTGAAGTCGTCCGGCACGATGCCGCCCAGGCTCAGCAGGTAGGCCGTCACAGCATAGACCTCGTCGGTCTTCAGTGACTTCGGGGCATTCCAGGGCATGGCGCGGTTGATGTAGTCCCACAGCGTCGAGACGGTGGAGGCCTTCATCAGCGTCGTGCGGCCGGGGAAGCCGGGGTCGTTCAGGCGCGCGACGCGGCCGGTCTTGATGTCGTCGGCCGTGGTGCCGCCCACCAGCGGCGAGAACACCTCGTTGCTCTCGCCGAACACGCCGTGGCAGGAGGCGCACTTGGTTTCCCAGATGTCCTGGCCCTGGCCCACCGTGCCTGCCCCCTTGGGCAGGCCCTTGAAGTCGGGACGCACGTCGATGTCCCAGGCCTTGACCTCGGCCGGCGTCGCGGCGCGGCCGATGCCGGGGTAGGTGGCCTGGGCCGAAGCCGTGCCCAGCGCGGCCAGCGCCAGCAGCGCGGCAGCCAGTTGCTTAGGAGAGCTGGACATTGCGCACCTCCCCGCTCTCCTCGACCAGCCAGGACTGGATCGCGTTGTTGTGATAGATCGAGCGCGTGCCGCGCACGGCGCGCAGCTGGCGGGTGCTGGGCTGCACGTAGCCGGTTTCGTCCACGGCGCGGCTCTGCAGGACGGCGGGCTTGCCGTCCCACTGCCAGTCCAGCGTGAAGCGGGTCAGGCACTTGCTCATGACCGGGTCCTGCAGGCGTGCGGTGCGCCAGTTGCGGCCGCCGTCGGTCGTCACGTCCACGCGCTTGACCTTGCCGCGGCCGGACCAGGCCAGGCCGCTGATCTGGTAGTAGCCCTTGTCCAGCAGCACCTGGCCGCCGGAGGGCGTCGTGACGACGCTCTTGCACTCCTGCGTGCTGGTGTACTGGCGGTGCAGGCCGCCGGGCATCAGGTCGACGTAGTGGATGGTCTCGTCCTTGGTGCCGTAGGGCTGGTCGCCCACCTCCAGGCGGCGCAGGTACTTGACCCAGCTCACGCCCTGCACGCCGGGCACCACCAGGCGCAGCGGGTAGCCCTGCTCGGGGCGCAGCATCTCGCCGTTCTGGCCGTAGGCGACGAGGACTTCGCCGCTCTCCACCAGCTCCATGGGCACGGTGCGCGTCATGCTGGAGCCGTCGGCGCCTTCGGCCAGCACGTAGCGGGCGCGTTTGTAGTCGACGCCGGCCAGGTCGAACAGCACGCGCAGCGGCACGCCGGTGAACTCGCTGCAGCTCAGCATGCCGTGGGTGTACTGGCAGGTGGGCACGGCGACGTTGCCCCATTCCATGCCGGTGTTGGCGCCGCACTCGATGAAGTGGAAGCGGCTCACGCTGGGCAGCCGCATCAGCTCGTCCATCGTGAACACCAGCGGCTTCTTCAGCAGCGAGGCGTCGCTGCCGTTGACCATCAGGCGGTGCTTGGACGGGTCGATGTCCCACCAGCCCTGGTGGTGGCGCTCGAAGTGCAGGCCGCTGGGCGTGACGATGCCGAACAGCGACTGCAACGGCGCGAACGACACCGAGGCCTGCGTCGTCTGCGTGAGGCCCGGGCTGGGGCGGCGCTGCACGTTGGCCTCGTACCTGGACGGCTTGCCATAGCCCTCGGCGGCGACCGGCTGGCCCAGGCCCGTGCTGTGCTCGGGCAGCGTCAGGATGTTGGGGTCGCCATCGGCCACGGCCTGGGCCGTGGCTGCCGCGGCGGTGCCGCCGGCCAGCGCGGCGGCGAAGGCCTGGCGCACGAAGTCGCGCCGGCCCTGCTTGGCCTCGTCGAACACCGAGCGCACGCCGTCCGGCGACAGGAAGTTCTCAGGCGCCTTGAGCAGGCGTCCCGAAGGAGGGGAATCGTGGTTCAAGAAAGCATCTCCCTGACGGTCGGACAGGCGCGGGCGATGTCCAGCGGGGTGAAGCGGGCGCGGGAACGCTGCGCCTGGGCACATGCCCGGGCCGGCATGCCCGGCGCCAGTGGCTTCGCGGACTCGGTGCACGGCATAGGAAGTCTTGTCTCCTGTGGCCCGGCATCGGGGCCGGCCCTTGGTTCATCCAGGCGGCCCCGCGCCTTGGCGGCGGGAACCGGCATCGATGCCGCATTCATGCAACATCAGTTGATCATTATATTAACGATCATGGATGTATTGGGGCATGGTGGCAACCCTAGGCCGCTCGGCCGGGGGATCAGCTCAGCCCGAGTGCCTTGAGCCGCCGGTAGAAGGTCCGCTCGCTCATGCCCAGCCGGGCCGCCATGTCGCGGCGGCTGAGCTGGCCCTCGGCCACGAGCCGGCGAATTTCCTGGTCGGCGTCGGGGCGGGCCTGCGCCGGCACGGTCGCCGGGGGCGGCGTGAGGTTCAGCCACTCGGGCAGGTGCTCGGGCCGCACGACGCCGTCGTCGGCGAACAGCCGGGCGCGCTCCAGCACGTTGCGCAGCTCGCGGATGTTGCCGGGCCAGTCGTGGGCCAGCAGCCGCGCCATCGCCGCGGGCTGGACGACCAGACGCTGCGTGCCCTTGGCGCTGCGCTGCAGGAAGGAGTCGACCAGCAACGGGATGTCGCCGGCCCGCTCGCGCAGCGGCGGCAGGGCGATGGGGAAGGCGGCGATGCGGTAGTAGAGGTCCTGGCGGAACCTGCCGTCGGCCACCATCTGCTGCAGCGGCTTGTGCGTGGCGGCGACGAGGCGGAAGTCGGCCTGCTGGGTCTCGGTGGCGCCGACGCGCCGGAATGTGCCGGACTCGATCAGCCGCAGCAGCTTGACCTGCATGCCCAGCGGCACGTCGCCGATCTCGTCGAGAAAGAGCGTGCCGCCGGCCGCGGTTTCCACCAGGCCGGGCTTGCGATGCTGGGCGCCCGTGAAGGCGCCCTTCTCGTAGCCGAACAGCTCGCTCTCGAACAGCGTCTCGGGCAGGCCCGAGCAGTCGACGACCACCAGCGGCCCGGCCCGGCGGGCGCTGGCCTCGTGGATGGCGCGGGCGAAGAGTTCCTTGCCGGTGCCGGACTCGCCGAGCAGCAGCACCGGCAGCTGGGAGGGGGCGACGCGCTGCACGGCCTCCAGCGCGGCGTTGAAGGCGGCGGAGCGGCCGACCAGGCCGTCCTGGCTGGCCCGCGCGGAGGCGTGCTTCACCGTCGTCAGCCGCTCGACGTAGGCCACGACGTGGCCGCCGCCGTCGAGGATGGGGCGCAGTTCCACGTCCACATGCTCGGGGCCGCGCGGCGTGTGGTGGATGTGCAGCACGCGGTCCGGCCCCTTGAGCTCGAACGCGCGCTTCATCGGGCAGTGCTCGCCGGCCTGGTCGCAGGGCAGGTCGTAGTGGTGGGAGACGCGGTAGCACTTGTGCCCGAGATGGGGCCGGTCCGCCGCGCCGAACTGGCGCTGGTAGGCGGTGTTGGCGGCGAGGATGTTGTAGTCCGGGTCCAGCACGATCATCGGCTGGGCCTCGTGCTCCAGGTAGGACACCAGCGCCTGCACCTGGGGCGTGGGGGTGGTTGCGGTGGCGGGGTTGGGCATGCGTCGGGTCCGGCAACGCGCGTCGGCGCGGATGCGGGCGATTGTGGCGATGACTGCCAGATATCTGCCAGAACACTGCCAGGAGGCTGCCAATCTTCTGCCGAACTTCTGCCAGATGTCGGCCTCTTGAGGTGCCCGCTGCGGCCCCGCCGCGCCGCTTTCCTGTTCTGCGTCAATGGCTTGCCAGGCATCCCGGCGTAGCGGCGAGGGCTGGCACGGCTCTTGAGATGGTCCCGTCAGAACGTCCGGCCGGTTGGGGCTGGCGAGGCTTCAACGAGGAGACACCCATGAAGGCCAATGAAGGAACCGTCGATCGCAGCCTGCGCGTGGTGGCTGGCCTGGCGCTGATTGCGCTGGCGGCCACCGGCACCGTGGGCGCCTGGGGCTGGATCGGCGTCGTGCCGCTGCTGACCGGCGCCGTGGGCTGGTGCCCGCTGTACAGGGTGCTGGGCATCAACACCTGCCGGCGCTGAGCCGCCGCTTTCCGGAGATCACCATGAACCATGCCTCCCGGCTGCGGGTCGAGGGCTTTTTCGATGCCGCCACCTGGACCGTCAGCTACCTGGTGCTGGACCGCGAGACGATGCAGTGCGCGCTGGTGGACAGCGTGCTGGACTACGACCCCAAATCCGGCCGCACCGACACGGCCAGCGCCGACCGGCTGATCGCACGCGTGCGTGAGCTGGGTGCCCAGGTGCAGTGGATCCTGGAGACCCATGTCCACGCCGACCACCTGTCCGCCGCGCCCTACCTCCGCCAGGCGCTGGGCGGCAGGCTGGCCATCGGCAGCCAGATCACCACCGTGCAGCAGGTCTTCGGCAAGCTGTTCAACGCCGGGCCCGACTTCGCCCGCGACGGCCGGCAGTTCGACCGGCTGTTCCGCGACGACGAGGCCTTCGCCATCGGCGGCCTGCAGGCGCGCGCGCTGCACACGCCCGGCCACACGCCGGCCTGCATGACCTACGTGGTGACGGCAGGCGAGGGGGCCGACGCGGACATCGCCGCCTTCGTCGGCGACACCCTCTTCATGCCCGACTACGGCACGGCGCGCTGCGACTTCCCCGGCGGCGACGCCCGCGCGCTCTACCGCTCCATCAACAAGGTGCTGAGCCTGCCGCCGCAGGCGCGGCTCTACATGTGCCACGACTACCAGCCCGGCGGGCGCGAGGTCCAGTTCATCAGCACCGTGGCCGAGCAGAGGGCCCACAACATCCACGTGCGTGACGGCATCAGCGAGGACGGCTTCGTCGCGATGCGCAACGCCCGCGACGCGACGCTGGCCATGCCCACGCTGATCCTGCCGTCCGTGCAGGTGAACATGCGCGCCGGCGAGCTGCCCCCCGCCGAGGACAACGGCGTGCGCTACCTGAAGATCCCGCTCAACGCGGTCTGAACTCCCTACAAGAAGACCTACAGAGACAAGCCATGGACTTCAAGACCCTGACGCCCGACCTGGCGGTGGCCGCGCAGGTGCACGCGGCCGACCTGCACGAGATCGCCAACGCAGGCTTTCGCACGCTGATCTGCAACCGCCCGGACGGCGAAGGCAACGACCAGCCCGTGTTCGCCGAGCTGCAGGACGCCGCACGCGGCATGGGCCTGACGATGCATTACCTGCCGGCGGAATCCGGCAAGGTCAGCGACGAGCAGGGCCGCGAGTTTGGCGCGCTGCTGGCCGCCAGCCCCAAGCCCGCGCTGGCCTTCTGCCGCACCGGCATGCGCTCCACGACGATGTGGGCGCTGTCCCAGTCCGGCACGCTGCCGCTGCCGGAGATCATCGAGCGTTCAGCCCGAGCGGGCTACGACCTCAAGGGCGTGGTGCGCCGGCTCGTCAACGGCGGCAAGACGCCGGTGGAGGTGGCCGATGCCAGCCACGAGGTGGTCATCATCGGCGGCGGCGCGGCCGGCATCGCCGTGGCCTCCAGCCTGCTGGCGCGCCAGCCGGGGCTGGACATCGCCATCATCGACCCGGCCGACGTGCACTACTACCAGCCGGGCTGGACGCTGGTGGGGGCCGGCGTGTTCGACGCCTCGACCACGGCGCGCACGCTGGGCGCCGTGCTGCCGCGCGGCGTGCACTGGCTCAAGGCCGCGGTGGCCGCCTTCGAGCCCGAGCGCGACGCCGTCATCCTCGACGGCTGCCGCGTCGTCAAGTACCGGCAGCTCGTCGTCTGCCCCGGCCTGAAGCTGGACTGGCATGGCATCGACGGCCTCGTCGACACGCTGGGGCGCCACGGCGTCACGTCCAATTACCGCTACGACCTGGCGCCCTACACCTGGCAGCTGGTGCAGAACCTGCGTGGCGGACGGGCGGTGTTCACCCAGCCGCCCATGCCCATCAAGTGCGCCGGAGCGCCGCAGAAGGCCATGTACCTGTCCGCCGACCAGTGGCGCCGCGCCGGCGTGCTGCGCGACGTGGACATCCAGTTCTGCAACGCCGGCGCCGTGCTGTTCGGCGTGGCGGACTATGTGCCGGCCCTGATGGCCTACGTGCAGGCTTACGGCATCCACCTGAACTTCGGCCAGACGCTGACGGCCATCGACGGCCCCGCGCGCAAGGCCTTCTTCAGCCAGGCCAACGCCGACGGCAGCAAGACCCAGGTGGTGCGCGAGTTCGACATGATCCACGTCGTGCCGCCGCAGAAGGCGCCGGACTTCATCCGCGTCAGTCCGCTGGCCGACGCGGCCGGCTGGGTGGACGTGGACCCGGCCACGCTGCGCCACAAGACCCATGCCAACGTCTTCGCGCTCGGCGATGCGACCAACACCCCCAATGCCAAGACGGCAGCGGCGGCTCGCAAGCAGGCGCCGGTGGTGGCCCACAACGTGCTCGCCGCGCGTGGTGCGGCCCGGGGCGAGGCGCGCTACGACGGCTACGGCTCCTGCCCGCTGACCGTGGCGCGCGGCAAGATCGTGCTGGCCGAGTTCGGCTACGGCGGCAAGCTCGCGCCCAGCTTCCCGCGCTGGCTCATCGACGGCACGAAGCCGTCGCGGCTGGCCTGGTACCTCAAGGAGCGCATCCTGCCGCCGCTGTACTGGGAGGGCATGCTCAAGGGCCGCGAATGGCTGGCCGAGCCCGAGATGGTGGGCTGAGCCCATGGCCGTGGACGCCGCGGGCCTGAGCCTGCTGATGGGGGCCGTCGTGGGCATCGTGCTGGCGTTGACGGGGGCCGGCGGCGGCATCCTCGCGGTGCCGCTGCTGGTGTTCGGCCTGCATCTGCAGATGGCCCAGGCGGCGCCCGTGGGCCTGCTCGCCGTGGGGCTGGCGGCGGCGCTCGGCGCGCTGCTCGGGCTGCGGGAGGGCGTGGTGCGCTACCGGGCCGCGCTGATGATCGGGCTGACGGGCATGGCCATCGCGCCGCTGGGCGTGCGGCTGGCGCAGCAGCTCCCCAACGAGCCGGTGATGGCGGTGTTCGCGGCGGTGCTGGGGTGGGTGGCGTGGCGCAACCTGCGCCCCGGCCGCGCGGCGGCGCAGCCGCCTCGCAAGACCCCGGTCTGCGCCATGAACCCGGCCACCGGGCGCCTGTCTTGGCGGGCGCCCTGCGTGGGCATGCTGGCGCTCACCGGGGGGCTGTCGGGGTTGCTCAGCGGCCTGCTGGGCGTGGGCGGAGGGTTCGTGATCGTCCCCATGCTCACGGAGATCAGCAACGTCCCGTCGCGCGGCGTGGTGGCCACGTCGATGGCTGTCATCGCGCTGGTGTCCGTCGGCGGGGTGCTGGGGGCGGCGACGCAGGGCACGATGGCCTGGGCCGTGGCACTGCCGTTCGCGGCGGGTGCGGCGGGGGCGCTGCTGCTGGGGCGGCGGTTCAGCGCGCGCTGGAGCGGCGCGCGCCTGCAACAGGCTTTCGGCCTGCTCGCGGGGGCCGTGGCCGTGGTGATGCTGTGGCGGGCCGCGGGCGGGGCGATTGGATAGCCGACCCTAGCGGACGGCGCCGTCGTGGCGCAGCTGCTCGACCTCGCGCGCCTCCAGCCCCAGCTCCCCGAGCAGCTCGTCCGTGTGCTGGCCCAGCATGGGGGCCGCGAACGGATCGGGGCCCGGCGTGCGGCCGAACTGGATGCTGCGGCTCAGGCCGCGGTAGTGGCCGAGGACGGGATGGGGCATGGTGGAGATCATGCCTTCGGCCGTGACCTGGGGGTGCTCGAACATTTCCTCCACGCGCCGCGCCGCCGCGCAGGGGACCTCGTCGCCGAAGATCACCTCCCACTCCAGGGCATCGTGCTGGCGCAGCGCCTCGTGCAGGCGCGGCAGCAGCTCGGCCGCGTGCAGCGCGCGCTTCTTCACGGTGTCATAGCGCGGATGCGCCGCGAGGTCGGACAGGCCGGTCTTGGCGCACAGCGCGCTCCAGAAGCGCGCGGTGTTGGCCGAGATGTAGAGGTGGCCGTCGCGCGTGGGGTGGATGCCGGTGACGCCGCCCGAGCGCATGTCCCGCCCCACGTCCATAGGCTCGCCCTCCGCCCAGATCAGGCGCGCGGACTGCATGGCCAGCGCACTGCGCAGCAGCGAGATGGCCACGTACTGGCCCAGGCCGCTCTTCTCGCGCTCGTACAGCGCGGACGACACGCCGCCGGCGAGCAGCGCCGCCGCGTAGTAGTCGACCACCGAGCCGTACAGGATCTCCGGCGGCCCCTCGGGCTTGCCCTGCAGCGTGCACATGCCGGTCATCGTCTGCAGGACCTGGTCGTAGCCGGCCTTGTCGCGCAGCGGACCGGTTTCGCCGTAGCCCGTCACGGCGCAGTAGATGAGCCGCGGGTTCAGGGCCTGCAGCGACTCGAAGTCGATGCCCAGCCGCCTGGGCACGCTGGGGCGGAAGTTGTGGACCAGCACGTCGGCCTCCCGCACCAGGCGCAGCAGCAGCGCCAGGCCCTGAGGCTTCTTGAGGTCCAGCACGATGCCCCGCTTGCTGCGGTTCACGCCCAGGAAGGCGCGGCTTTCGTCGGCCAGCGTGGAGGGGTAGTTGCGCAGGTTGTCGCCGTCGGGCGGCTCCACCTTGAGGATCTCGGCGCCCTGGTCGGCCAGCAGCGTGCAGCCGTAGGGGCCGGCGATGTAGGCGCTGAGGTCGAGCACGCGCACGCCCGCCAGGGGGCCCTCCGAGGGGGCTGTTCGATGTCGGTTCATGAGGCCTCGGGGGCAAGAGAGAGCCACGTCAGGCGCCAGGCGCCGTCGCGGCGGCCGCCGGCCCGGTAGTAGGGCTGGAACCTGAGGTCGGGCCGGTAGCCCAGCACCATGTCGATGGCCGGGGCGCGGTCTTCGCCGTCGGCGGGCGGCGCGGCCTCCCGCAGCGCCTGCGGCAGGCGCACGGTTTCCTCGGTCTTGAAGCCGTCGATCAGGCCGGTGGCGTAGACCAGCGGGCCACGCGTCACGGCCACGTAGGCGTGGTGCAGCACCTGCTGGGCCACCGGGCTGCCGTCGGGCGCCCTGGACTCCTGGATGTTCTCGTTCACGCGCTGATGCAACCGAGGGGCCATGGGCAGCTGCAGCCTCACGAGGTGCTCGCCGCGCCAGGGGCGGCTGGCGATCTCCGCGTACCGGCCGGGCTGCGGCGTGGGCAGGGCCTCGCCGTCCAGGCTGGCCGTGGCGCCTTGCGCCCAGCTGGGGATGCGCAGGCGCAGCGCGAAGCGGGCACCTTCGTCCGGCGCGCTGATGCGCAGCAGCACCTGGCCGCTGGCGGGGTAGTCCGTCTGCTGGTCGATGCGGACCTTGCCGGCGGTGAGGGAGCCGGGGCCATAGAGGTTCACGCTGATGACGTCGCCCGCATCGCTGACGCCGTAGGCGACGCCGGCGAGTTCTTCCAGGGCCATGGCGCCGCTGGACTTGCAGCAGCGCCAGTACGTCGTGTGCACGCGCCGGCCGTTCGGGAACGAGTAGTAGCACCAGTCCTCGCCGTCGGGCGCGATCGCGCCGAGCAGGTCGTTGTAGGCGCTGCGCTCGATCTCCTCGGCGTAGACGGCGTCGCCCGTGAGGCGCAGCAGCTCGCGGTTGAGCTGCATCCAGGCCAGCGTGGAGCAGGTCTCGACATAGCCCTGCGGGCTGAAGGCGCCGGGCGCGTTGAAGACCTCGCGGGAGCGATGGGCGACGCCGCCCCAGGGGCCGCCGCCGAGCGTCAGGTGGCGCTCGCGGATGCCGTGCCAGAGCTTGTCGACGGCATCGCGGCAGGCCTCGTCCCCGGTGGCGCGGTACAGCTTGGCCAGGCCGACGAGGTTCCAGATCAGCTGGTAGGCCTTGCCCGTGGCGATGTCCGCGGCATCGGCGCCCGCCCGCGCCCGCGTGACCAGGGCCAGCTGCGGGTTGGCATCGGCCTGCGCGACGATGCGCCGGGCGAGGTCCAGGTAGCGCGCCTCGCCGGTGGCGAAGTAGAGCTCCACCGCCGGGTCCATCAGCACCGTCGCCGACATGCCGTGGTGGTTGCCGAGCTCGTTGATGTCGATGCCGCCATCGGTCAGCGCCGCCAGGCACAGGTCGCCGATGCGGCGCGCCGCGGCCAGCCAGCGCTCGTTGGGGAAGTGGCGATGGGCCTCGAGCAGGCCCAGCACCAGATAGCTGTGCGTCCAGATGTCCCAGGTGCGCAGGCTGGGCTCGCCGTTCCAGCTCACGGGCTTGGGCGGCTGGCGGACCATCAAGCGGCGCGGCGCCGCGTAAGTGCCCAGGTAGCCGTCGGGCAGTTGCACGTCGCACAGGTAGTCGGCGACGCGGCGGATGTGCGCGAGCAGCGCGGCATCGTCGCTGCGGGCGGCGGCCCGGGCCCCGGCGTAGAGCCACTTGCCGGCGTGCTCGCCGTACCAGTCGCCTTCGAGGTTCTGTTCGCGATGCTGCGGGGCGAAGACGGCGATGGCGGGGCTGTGCTCGTCCTGGATGAAGTGGAAGAGCCGGCCGCGCCGGCTCGCCTCCATCGCGTCGCCGAGCAGCCCGCCCAGTTGCGTGCGCGCGATGCTCATGCCGTGGCGCCCCCGGGCTGCGCAGCGGCATCGACGACGCAGCGGAAGCCGATGGCGCCGGAGCGGTCCTTGCTCGGGGCCATCAGCAGGTATTTGCCATGCTGGTCGAGCCGGTAGGCCTGCGGGAAGTACCAGTGCGAGGTCTGCGGCAGGTAGCTGCTGCCGCCGCGGACGATGGCGGCGCGCGTGTGCTCGTCCTCGAACTCGTCCGTCCACTGCCAGACGTTGCCCACCAGGTCCAGCACGCCGAAGGGGCTGGCGCCGTGCGGGTGGGCGTCGACGTCGGCCGGCGCCTGCAATGTGCGGCCGCGGTTGGGCGCCGGCACGGCCGTGGCGTCCCAGCTGTCACCCCAGGGGAACCGGCGGCCGTCGCCGCCCTGCGCGGCGTACTGCCATTCCCATTCACGCGGCAGGCGCTTGCCGGCCCAGGCGGCGTAGGCGCGGGCGTCTTCCAGGCTGACCCAGGTCACGGGCTTGTTGTCCCAGCCCGGCCGCGGGCGGCCGTCCACCCAGTCGCGCAGGAAGTTGTGGGCATCCGCCGGCGCGTAGCCGGTGGCATCCAGGAAGCGCTTGAAGGCGGCGTTCGTGACCGGGTGGCGGTCGATGTGGAAGGCCGCCATGTCCAGCCGCCGCCGGTGGGCGCGGCGCGGGCTGCTCTCCCAGGGGTATTGCACGTCGACGCCGGCCCAGGTCTGGCCCTCGATCTCGATGCCGCTGACGACGAAGTCGTACTCCCCCGCGGGGATGGCGACCATGCCTTCGGGCGGCGTGTCGTGGAGCGTCGTGGCGGGGGTCTCGACCAGGCGCTGCGGCAGCGCTGTCCAGCGCGCCGACAGGCTTTGCAGCGGCGTGCGCGACAGCTCCGCCGCGCGGCCCAGGTAGCCCGCGTCGACGCCGGCACCGTTGTCCGTGGCGAGCACGGCGCCGTAGCCATGGGCTTCCAGCGCGAGCGTGATCAAGGCCTGGCCGTCCAGGATGCGCGGCTGCAGCTCGCAGCCGTTCCAGAGGTCGAAGTAGCGGCGGCCATCCTGGTGGGGCAGGGCCATCTGCTCGCCGTCGACCGCGTACTCCATGCGGTTGACGAGCGTCCAGAGCGTGCGGTCCGCGCCGGGGAAGCGGCTGGCGAACACGCCGGCCTGCAGCGTGGGCTCGTAGGGCCGCCAGTCCATGCTGACCAGCAGTGGGGCGAAGGCGCGCTGCAGCGTGGCGATGCGGCGCAGCGTCTCGGCATCGCGCGGCGTGAACTGGTTCCAGATGCCCCAGATGTTTTCCCAGGCGTTGTAGCCCACGCCGTTGAAGTGGATGTACTGCAGGTCGTTGGTGCGGTTGCGGCCCCAGCGGTTCTCCAGGTTGATCATGTGGCGCGGCTCCAGCCACTTCCACTTGGCGACCGAGGGGATGACGTCGGCCGGCACCTTCTTGCCCCAGCTCTGCACGTTCCAGATCAGCTGCTCTTCCGCCGAGATCGTCGACTCGGGCTGCAGCACGACGGGGCAGCCCACCGCGTCGCAGGCATCGAAGAAGGCGCGGGGCACGCCGTTGTAGGTGTCGCCGTTGATGCCGTCGGCGCCGACTGCCTTGATGATGTCCGCGATGGCGTGCCAGTCGCGCTGGCCCTGGGGGCGCGTGCCGTTGTCCCAGGGCTTGGTGGGCAGGAAGACCTTCACGCCGCGACGATGGAAGGCGTCCACCGCCTGCTTCAGGCCGGCCAGGCCGCCGGGCAGGTCGTGGGCGAGGTCGGTCTGGTTGCGGTCGTCCACGCCGATGTTGGGGTAGATGTACCAGATCAGCACGGAGTCCACGCCGCCGAAGCGGGCCTCCAGGTCATCCAGGTAGCGGTCCACCGTGTACTCGCCCTTGGCGGCGTCGTAGAAGTAGCGGTCCTCCACCATCATCTGCACGTGGACGAAGTTGCGCTGCGCCCATTGCAGCTCGGGGCGGCGGTAGTTGGCGTCGTCGTAGCCGATGCGGATCAGGTGCTCGCGGCGCCAGTCGATCAGCTCGCGCACCCAGTCTTGCGCGCAGCCCTTGGTGTCGATCTTCCAGTGGCCGATCTCGGCGAACGGCCAGCCGGGCGCCTTGCCCGGCACCGGCAGGTAGCGGCCGGTGGTGACGTGGGAGAAGCGGAACTCGGTCCCCAGCTCGTCGCGCTCGGCGTCGCCGGGGGGGAGGATGTGATCGGTCATGCGGGAATGGTCGCGGATTCTTGGGCGAGCAGGACGTCGACGTCCTGCGCCTGGGGGATGCTGGCCTGCGCACCCACGCGGGTGCAGGCCAGGGCGGCGGCGGCGCTGGCGCGGCGCAGTGCCTGGCCCAGCGGCTCGTCGCGGCTCAGCGCGGCCACGAGCGCGCCGCAGAAGGTGTCGCCGGCGGCCGTCGTGTCGACCGCATGGACGGGGAAGGCCGCCTGGCGGATGAGGGACTGGCCGTGTCGTGCCAGGCAGCCTTGCCGGCCCAGCGTCACGACGACGCAGGGCACGGCGATGCCGGCCAGCGCGGCCTCGACGCCCTCGTTGGTGCCGGCGATGGCCGCCAGCTCGCCCTCGTTGACGACCAGGATGTCCGTCGCGTCGAGCAGCTCGGCCGGCAGCGAGCGGGCGGGCGCGGCGTTGAGCACGACCTTCACGCCGGCCGCGCGGGCCCGGCGCGCATAGGCGGTGACGGTGTCAACAGGCGTTTCCAGCTGCAGCAGCAGATGGCTGACGCCGGCCAGCGAAGGCAGATGCTCGTCGCGCAGCGCGTTGTTGGCGCCCGGCGCCACGGTGATGGCGTTCTCCGCGTCGTCGGAGAGGCAGATGAAGGCGCAGCCCGTGGGCTCGCTGTCGGTGCGCACGACGTGCAGTTGCACGCCGGCGCCGCGCAGCGAGTCCTCGATGGGTGCCGCGGAAGCGTCCTGCCCCAGGGCCAGCAGCATGCGCACCGGCACGCCGCCGGCCCGGGCCGCCGCCACGGCCTGGTTGGCGCCCTTGCCGCCGGGGAAGGTGGCAAAGCCGCGGCCCAGCACGGTTTCGCCGGGGGCCGGCACATGGCTGGCGCGGACGACGAAGTCCAGGTTGGCCGAGCCGGCGACCAGAACGCTGCGGGACATGGGGGCTCCGGGTCAGAAGTTCACGGTCTGCGTCACCGAGAACACGCGGCCGCGTCCCGAGAAGTAGTTCTTGAAGCCCGGCAGCTGCGACCAGCTCAGCACGTAGAACTTGTTGGTCAGGTTCTCGATGCCCAGCGTGGTCTTGCCGTAGCGGCCCCAGTCGTAGTTGCCGCTCAGGTCGAACAGCGTGTAGCCGCGCGTGTGCTCCTCGCCCGACAGGCCCACGTTGAGGTCGCGGCTGAGCATCTTGGTGAAGCCCAGGTTGACGTCGCCGCCCGGCATGAACTTCCAGTTGACGGAGCCGCCGACCTTGTCGGGGCTGGTGTCGTTGACGCCCATGCGCTTGGTGAGCGGGCCGCCGGTGACGAAGGTGGTTTTGCCGAGGATGCGCGAGAACAGGCCGGTGACCTTGACGTCCGGGGTCAGCTGCGCGTCGCCGGTGAGCTCGAAGCCGCTGATCTTCACCGGTGCGCGGTTCATCACGAAGTCATTGGTGATGGGGTCGACCGACAGCGAGACGCCCAGGCTGGAGTACGACTGGTAGACCGAGGCGCCGAAGCTGGCCTTCTTGCCGCGCCAGTTCACGCCCACTTCCTTGTTGCGGACGATGATGGCCTGCAGGTCCAGGATGCCTGCGACGGTGGTGTTCTTGGAGCTCTTGTTGATGTTGCGCAGCGGGATGCCGACGTTGGGCAGCGTGAAGCCCTTGCCCAGCGATGCGAAGACGGACCAGTTCTCGGGCAGGCGCACCACGGCGCCGATGTTGGGCAGCGTGGCGGCGTAGTCGAGCTTGCCGCCGGTGACGTTGACGCGGTCGCGGTAGTAGGTGGTCGTGTAGCTGTCCACGCGCAGCGTGCCGTCCTCGCGGCGCACGCCGCCGGACAGCGTCAGCGGGCCGGCGTCCCAGGACAGCTGGGCATAGGGCGCGACGCTGCGGTAGATCATCGGCGGCACCCACAGGCGGTCGGTCAGGGCCAGGCGCTGCTGCGCGTTGTCCTCGGTCAGGTCCACGCCGCCGCGCACCTCCAGCCCCCTGATGTCGAAGGCGTCGGCGCGCGTCCAGGAGCTGCGCAGGCCCTTCTTCTTGGCCAGGATCTCGGACTGGTCCCACAGCGTGCCCAGGGGCGCGATCAGCGGGTCCTGGCGGTCGGAGCCGTCCTCCGCCGGGTAGCGCATGGCCTGGCGCGCGAAGTAGGCGTCGAGCTGCAGTGCGCCGCCCCAGAGGTCGGCGTTGCTGTACGAGGCGGTGAACTGCTTGAAGTCGTTGAACTCGGCCTTGGACCCGGGGATGGAGCCCAGCTCCGACGTGTTGGTCATGCCGGTGTCGCGGTTGCCCTCGACCAGGTGATAGCGGTTGTTGCCCTCGACCTTGAAGGCGCTGACCGAGAACTGCAGGCGCTGGCTCTTGTCGGTGCCGAAGTCGAAGCCCAGCTTGCCGAAGATGTTGTTGGACTTGCTGTCCATCAGCGAGCCGCTGGTGTTGAGGCCCACGCGGTTGCCATGGCCGTCGTAGGCAATGCCGCGGTCGATGTGCGAGGCCGACATCACGAAGTCGTAGTCCTCGGTCTTGCGCAGCCAGTTCAGGCCGACCTTGTAGCCGGTGCTGTCGTCCTTGCCTTCGGTGGTGATGCGGGTGACGAGCTGGAACTCGTCGCCCATCTTGGTGGGCACCTTGGAGATGTAGTTGATGATGCCGCCGGCCGCGCCGATGCCCTCGGAGGCCGAGGGGCCGTTGATGACCTCGATGCGGCCCACCAGGCCCATGTCGGTGAACGTGGCGTTGCGGGTGCCTTCGCGCAGCGGCGAGCCCTGGGGCACGCCGTCGAACAGGCGCAGCGCGATGCGGCCACGCAGGTTCTCGCCGGTGTTGCTCATCGCCTGCGAGGACTCGGAGTAGCCCGGCACCGTGCGTGCCAGCACGGCGGTGGCGTCCTCGGTCACGGCCAGCGTCTGCGACAGCTCGGCCCTGCCGATGACGTTGATGGCGCCGGGGATCTTGTCGATGGCCTTGGCGGTGCGCGTGCCCGTGACGATGGTGCGCTCGAGTTGCTGCGCCTTGTCTTCGGCCGCGGCGCTGGCGGCTGCGCTCGGCGGCGTGGCGGCCTGTTGTGCGTAGGCGGACGAGATGGCCGCGACCAGGGTGAGCGTGGCGACGGGAACGACGTGTTTCATGGTTTTGTCTCGGCGTGGTTATGGGAGGCGCACCGGCCAGCGCTTGCTGCCTGTGGTGGGGGTCAGTCTCGGCCAGTGCAGAACAAACAGGAATGGCCTGGATCTATGTTCAGACAACAGGTTTTGTTGCTTCTAGCGATCTACCAAGCCAGTTCGCGGGCGCACCAGCGCAGGCCTTCGTGGAAGGCCGGCTGCCAGACGGCCCAGTCGTGGCCGCCGTCCAGGATGCGCAGGGCCGCCCTGGCCTGCGGCTCGCGGCAGAGGCGGCTGAACAGCCGGTGCGCTTCCACGTCGATGTCGTGGGGCGCGTCGGCCGGGTCCGGATGCTTGTATTCCCTGTCGCCTGCGGCGATGAAGACGCGCAGCGGCGTGCGCGCCGCGCGCAGCGCGGGCAGCAGCGCCGGGTAGTTGCCGGCCTCGTAGATCGCGTCGACGAAGAGCGCCTGGCCGCGGCCGAAGGCGCCGAACTCGCGCGCGCTGGACCCGGCGGGCGGCAGCGGCGTGTAGACCGCCGGGCTCAGCACGAGGGCCGCGCCGAAGGCCCGGGGCCGCGCGAACGCAAACCGCAGTGCCCCGTAGCCGCCCATCGAGTAGCCGCCCACCACGCGCGAGTCCCTGTCGCCGAGAGTGCGCCAGCGGGTGTCGACGTGCGGCAGCAGCTCGTCGAGCAGCAGCGTCTGGACCGGGCTGCCCTGGGCGTGGGCCGAATCGACGTAGTAGTTGCCGCGCCGGCTCCAGGGAGCGTCGGGCATGACGGCGATCAGCGGCGGCACTGCGGCCGAGGCGATCATGGCGTCGAGCAGCGGGCGGACGCGGGTCCAGGCGCTCATGTTGTCGCCGCGTCCGTGCAGCAGCATCAGCAGCGGGTAGCGCTGCGTGCCTTCGTCGGCGTAGCCGTCGGGCAGGTAGACCTGGAAGTCGACGGGGCCGCGCGAGCTGTCGAGGCGGGCCGGGGTCAGCCGCGAGCCGGCCTGCGCCCGCGCCGGGCTGCCGGTGCCCGCGAGCAGCGGCGCCGCGCCCAGCGCCAGCACGCGGCGGCGGTCAGGCATTGGCGCCGGACATGGCGGCACGGGCCTCCTGCAGGAAGACCTGCACCAGCCGGATGCGTATCGTCGAGCGCGACCAGACCACGCCGATGCGGCGCGGTTCGCAGGGATTGGGCAGCGGGATGCGCACCAGGTTCAGGCCCTCCGGCCAGGGGCGGGCCCAGTCCGGCACGAGCGAAACGCCCAGCCCGCGGTCGACCATCACGGCGATGGCATTCAGCGCGTTGAGTTCGAACCGCTCGCGCGGCGTGATGCCGGCCGCGCGCAGGTACTGGTCGGCCTGCCGCCCGCCCCACTGGCTGCGGTCGTAGCGGATCAGCGGCTCGGTGGCGAGCAGCTCGTGCGGGTCGCGGTCCGCCATGCGCTCCGGCGCCAGCACCACCAGCGGCTCCTCGCGCAGCAGCGCCCAGTCGCAGGTCTTGGGCAGCGCGAAGGGTGCCTGCAGCACGATGGCGGCGTCGAGTTCGCCACTGTCCACGGCGCGGTGCAGCTCGGGGGAGTAGCCCGGCTTGATGAAGACCTGGATGCCGGGGAAGCGCCCGACCATGCGCGCCAGGACGTCGGGCAGCATGCCCGTCAGCGCGTTGGTGCCGGCTCCCAGCCGCAGTTCACCGGCACTCGGGTCGTCGTTGGCCACGGTGCGCAGGTCGGCCACGTCGCGCAGCAGGGCCCGGGCACGCGGCAGCGCGCGGGCGCCGGCTTCCGTGATGTTGACGGTGCGCCCCACGCGGGCGATCAGCGCCGTGCCGACGCCGCGCTCCAGCGTGTGGATCTGCTGGGCCACGGCGGCGGGCGTGATGTTCAGCAGCCGGGCTGCGGCGGCCATCGAGCCCTGGTCGACGACGGCAACGAAGGTGCGCAGGAACTCCGTGTCCATGGAATGTCAGTCGTCGCGATAGATGGTCAGGCCCTTCAGCGACTGCTTGGGCGGCGGGAACAGCAGGCTGGCCAGGTAGCCGATGACGATGCACAGCAGGATGGAGATGGCCAGATAGAAGTACGGGTGGACGAGCTTCATGAACCAGGCCACGGTGGTCAGCAGTATGGCCGAGCCGACACCGATCGCCACGCCCGGGGAGTTCGCGCGCCGCGTGAACATGCCCAGCGTGTAGGCCCCCGCGAAGCCACCGCCCAGCAGGCCCGCCAGCTCGATGGAGACGTCGAACAGCGAGTGGATGTCGTAGCGCGACAGGATCAGCGCGAACGCGATGCCGATCACGCCGGCCGCCACCGTCATCAGCTCGGCGAACAGCACGCTCTTCTTCGGGTCCGGGTTCTTGACCAGCTTCTCGTAGAAGTCCACGGACGCCAGCGTCGCGACGCTGTTGATGATGCTGGACAGCGTCGCCATGGCCGCCGCGAAGATGCCGGCGATGATGAGCCCCGTCACGCCCATGGGCAGCTCGGCGGCGATGAACATCGGGAAGGTGGCGTCGATGCTCAGCAGCGGGTTCATGCGCTCGGGGTTGGCCTTGTAGTAGACGTACAGCGCCGTGCCGATGGAATAGAACACGAAGCCGCCGGGAATCATGATGGCCGCGAAGGCCCAGATCGAGCGGCCCGCGTCGCGGTCGTTCTTGGTGGACAGCGTGCGCTGCATCAGCACCTGGTCCTTGGGGAAGGTCAGCACGACGTCGAACAGGACCAGGAAGATGAAGCCCCAGACCGTGGCCTTGGTCAGGTCGAAGCTGAAGTCGAACATCTTGGTCTTGTTCGCGGTGGCGGCTTCGCGCACCATCTCGGCCATGCCGCCGTCCAGGTGCCAGACGATGAAGCCGATGGCGAACAGCGCGCCGCCCATCTTGACGACCAGCTGCACGACGTCGGTCCAGACCACGGCCTTCATGCCGCCCAGCGCCGTGTAGGCGATGGTGAAGCCGCCCATCATCAGGATGCTCCACACCATGTCGATGCCGGTGATGGTGGCGATGGCCAGCGACGGCAGGAACAGGATCACGCTCATGCGGCTGCCCAGCTGCACCAGGATGCACAGCGCGCTGGAGAGCATGCGGATCGCCGGGTGGAAGCGCGTCTCCAGGTAGGAGAACACGCTCATCAGGTCCAGCCGGCGCAGCAGCGGCACGATCCACACGGCGACGAACATCAGGCCCACGACGGCGATCAGGTTGTTCGTCAGGTACTGCCAGTTGGTCTCGAAGGCCTTGGCGGGGATGGCGATGTAGCTGATGGAGCTGGTGTTCGCCGCGTAGAGGCTCACGCCCGCGGCCCAGAACGGGATGGAGCGGCCACCGACGAAGAAGTCGGAGGTGGAGTTGCGCTTCTCGCGCATGTAGAAGTACAGGCCCATGCCCAGCATGGAGACGAGGTAGACGACGATCACCAGCCAGTCCAGCCAGCGCAGCATCAGCTTGCCGGCCTCGACCTCGGCGCCGGCCAGCTGCTGCTCGCCGCCTTCGCCCGAACCCTGCAGCCAGGCCAGCCCGGTCTTCCAGGTCGCGGGCAGGCGGGCGTCACCGGCCAGGTCGCTGCGCATCACGGCCCAGGAGCCGGTGATCGTGTGGAAGCTGATCAGCTGCTTGCCCTGGCCCGGCGCGCCCGCCAGGTAGAGCACATGGGCCTGGCCGATGGGCCGGGCCGAACCGGCCAGCACCGGCGCCGCGGCGGGCGTCATCGGTGTCCAGCCCTTGTCGGCGCTCCAGCGCAGCTGCCGGTCGGCCAGCGTGAGGAAGAGCGCCTGGGTCTGCCCGACCAGCGCCACCGGCTCGCCGCCCTGGGGCCAGGCCTCCAGGGCCTGCCAGGCCGGCCCGGCCTTCGCGGGCGCCAGCTTGTAGAGCTGCGGACGGCCGTCCGGCCCCAGGCCGGCGACGTAGACCGCGTCCGCCAGCGTGGTGGCCTGCACCTTGCGCAGCGCCTGCGGCAGCGGCGGCAGCGGCTCGGCCGTCAGCGTCTCGCCGGAGAGCTTGAGGCGGGCGAGCTGCGAGACCTCGTCGGGCATCGCGCCGCCGAGCAGCGCCCGGTCGGCGGGCAGGGGGCGGGGCTCGCCCCAGGCCGAGCCGTCGGCGGCAAGCAGCCAGCCCTTGCCGGCGCCCGTGGCCAGCAGCCGGCCGTCCACGTTCACGAGCGACCGGATGGGTTCGCCCGTCCGCAGGGGGGGCAGTGTTTCGGTGCGGACGGAGACCACCTGATCCGCCGCGGCCCAGAGCGAGGGTGCCGTCGACAACAGGGCGAGCACGGTCAACAGACGTGCAACAAAGCTCATGGGCTACTTTCCTTGGGCAGCAAGCAGGAGCCGGCGGGCCCTCTGCAGAAACGGGGGGTCGATCATCTGGCCGTCGACGACGAAGGCCGCACGCCCGAGGGCTTCGGCGGCTTCGGCGGCGGCGACGATGCGGCGGGCCTGATCGACCTGCGAGGGGTCGGGCTGGAAGATCTCGTTGGCCGCCGCGATCTGGCTCGGGTGGATGCAGCTCTTGCCGATGAAGCCGAGCGCGCGCGCCATGTGGGCCTCGGCGCGGAAGCCGGCCTCGTCCTTGATGTCGGGGAAGGCGCCGTCGCAGCAGAACACGCCGGATTCGGCCGCCGCGAGGCTCAGCTGGAACATCGCCGCGTGCACGTTCGCGGGTATGCGGCGATCGATGCCCGCCGGCTCGAAGAGGTCGCCCAGGCCCAGCTGCAGGCCCGCGACGCGCGGATGCGCGGCGCCGATCTCCGCGGCCCGCCGCAGCGCGGCCGGGGTCTCGATGTTGGCGAGCAGGGGGAGGGTGTCGGGCAGCCCGGCGGCGTCCATGGCCTCGAGGGCTGCGCGCACGTCGGCGGCCTCGCCGGGCTTGGGCAGGTTGACCATGCCCAGGGCCGGGCCGGAGATCGCGCGAAGGTCGGCATCGAAGTGCGGCGAGCCCAGCGGATTGACCCGCACGATGATCAGCTTGCCGCTGCTGCAGGCTTCGGCGCTGCGCAGCAGCGCGCCCACCGCCGCGCGGGCCTCGTCCTTGCGGTCCTCGGGCACCGCGTCCTCGAGGTCGATCGAGACGGCATCGGCGGCGCCGGCCAGGGCTTTTGCAAACAGTTCAGGGCGGATACCGGGGACAAAAAGCTTGCTGCGCATAGGTGAACGCCATCGGGTTCGACGCAGTATCTTTTCAGGAAAACTTTCTTGCTGGACTTTCAGAAGATAGTTTTGCTACCGTCTGGCGGGCGGCGCGCAGGCCGCGAGCCATTCGTTGGGGTCGAGCAGCAGCACATGCCGCACGCCGGCCAGGACCACGCCGGGCAGATGGCGCGGCGAGATGTCGCCCGGCAGCGGAGGCAGGCTGCGCAGCTCCTCCTGCCGCACCCGCAGCACGTCCACCACGTCGTCGACGACCAGGCCGACGTGCCGGCCCTGGTGCGCCAGCACCACGGCGGCGCGCAGGTCTTCCGTCGCCTCCGGGGCGGCGGGCAGGCCCAGCAGCCGCCTCAGGTCGAGCAGCGCGATCGCCTCGCCGCGGAAGTCCATCGCGCCCGGCGTCGCGGCGTCGTGGCCCGGCTGCGGGCTGGCGGCCTGGATGCGGCGGATCTCCCGCACCCGGGACAGCGGCAGCCCGTACTCCTGGCCGTCCACGTGGAAGCACAAAAGGACCAGGGCGGCCGGCTCGGCCAGGTGCTGGGGCGAATCAGTCAGGACCGGGAAGGTCAGCGTGTCGGGTTCCATCGCGTCGGGGCCGGGGCGGGCTTGAGTGGACGATGGATGAATCTTAAATGATCAAAATGATAGTTGTGATACTTTGCTTGCGCACTTGATCACGAAGCGGCGACCTATCGCGTCCGCATCGGGCGTGGTTCAGCGCGGGGAGGGCAGGCTTTGCCGCAGCAGCGACCAGAGGCTGCGCGCCTGCGGGCCGTCCCCGGCCGCGCAGGCGTCTTCCAGCCGCCTGGCCAGGCCGGAGGCCGGCTCATGGCCCAGCGTCAGCAGCACCGATTTGAGGCTGTGCGCCAGGTGCCGCAGGCCGGCCAGGTCGCCGCTGGCGCAGGCGGCGTCGCCCAGGGCGGCATCGATCTCGAACTGCGCCAGGCAGCCTTGCCGGAAGGCCTCGAAGAGTGCCGCCCTGCCGCCGAAAAAGCGCTCGATCGCGTCCTGCTCGGCCGTGGCGGCAGGCGCGGGCGCCGCGACGGCCGCCGGCTCCTCGGCATGGCTCAGGCCTTCACGCACGCAGCGCTGCAGGTCGGCAAGGCCGCAAGGCTTGGAGAGCAGCCGCCAGATGACGGGGGAGCGGAGCTTCCCGCGCGTATCGGCTCGCAGCCCGGCGCTGAAGATCACCAGGCGGGCCGAAGCCTGCAGCGCCGGTTCGGCCTCCAGGGCCTGGATCAGGTCGAAGCCCGAGCGGCCGGGCAGCATCAGGTCGCTGATGATGAGGTCGAAGGCGCCCGAGCGCAGGGCGGCGATGCCGTCATCGACCGAGCCGACCATCTGCAGATCGACCGGCATGTCCTCCAGCGCGAGCGCCACGAAGCGCCGCAGGGACGCATCGTCCTCGATCAGCAGCAGGCGCGCCGGCGGCGCGACCGACGCGCCCGCGTTCATGCGGCAGGCTGCTGCGCGGGGCCCAGCAACTGGCGGATCAGCGGTGGCAGGTCCAGCACCAGCCGGGGCTTGTGCACCACTGGTACGCCCTGCAGCGCGAAGGCGTAGGGCGCGCGCTGGGCCTCGTCGAGCGAGGTCACGACGATCAGCCGGCTGCCCGCAAACGCCGGCTGCGAGCGCAGGCTGGTGATCAGCGCCGCGCCGTCGATGCCGGGCAGCAGGATGTCCACCAGCAGCAGCTCGGGCTGGAGCTGGCCGTACAGGGCCAGCCCGGCGATGCCGTCGGCGGCGGTGTGCAGCTCCAGGTCCGGGAACTCTTCCTTCAACAGCAGGCCCACGAGGTTCTGGTAGTGCGCCGAATCCTCGATCAGCAGCACGCGGCGCGAACGGCGGGGCGCGCCGGCCCCCGTGGCGCGGGCGGCGGGCGGGGAACCCCGCCGGGCCAGCAGCGTTTCCACCGAGGCCCGCGAGATGCGGCGATGGCCGCCGGGCGTCTTCCAGGCTTCCAGCTCGCCGCGATCCACCATCAGCTGGACCGAGCGTACGGCCATGCCCAGCATGCGGGCCACCTCCAGGGTGCTGTAGTCGGTGGGCTCGGCGGCGGCAGGGGGTGGGGTGCTTCTGGGCATTGCGCAATTTTGCCGCTTTTGCGGGAGTCGTTTCGTTGAGGGTATTGTGTGATAAAAATGATAAAATCAACAATGCGCACATAGCAACCCATCAAACCCGCGCCATGCCTCCAACCATCCTGATCGTGGACGACCATGCCGACATCCGCCGGCTGGTTCGCATGACCCTCGAGTTCGAGGATTACGAGGTCTTCGAGGCCGCCAATGGCGACGAAGCGCTGGCGTTCCTGGCCACGCGCCGCGCGGATGTGGTGCTGCTGGACGTGATGATGCCGGGCGCCGCCAACGGCCTGGACGTGTGCCGCTACATCCGCGCCCGGCCGGAACTGGCGTGCGTGCGCGTGCTGCTGCTGAGCGCTCGTGGCCAGGGCTGCGACCGCGAGGCCGGCCTGCAGGCGGGGGCGGATGCCTATCTGGTCAAGCCCTTCAGCCCGCTGCAACTGATCGACTGCCTGCACCAGATGCCGGCGCTCGGCTGAGGAGGAGGCATGCAGCAAGTGGAAGAACGAGCCGACGACCACGTCTTCAGCGAGGCCGCGGCGGCGCAGATGGAGCGCATCGTCATGGACCTGGGCCGCATGTACCACGAGCGCAACGAGGCGTTGCGCGAGGTGTCCCGGGCGCATCACGAGGTGTTGCTGCGCCTGTCGCTGGCCGCCGACTTCAAGGACGATGACACCGGCGTGCACATCATCCGCATCGGCTACCTCGCCGAGGCGCTGGCGCTGGCGCTGGGCGAGCCCCCCGCCTTCGCGCACATGCTGCGCCGTGCCGCGCCCATGCACGACATCGGCAAGATCGGCATCCCCGACGAGGTGCTCAAGAAGCCCGGTGCCTACACGCCGGAGGAGCGCCTGGTGATGAACCGCCACCCCGAGATGGGCGCCGAGATCCTCGGCCGTTCGCGCGTGCCACTGTTCCAGATGGCCGCCGAGGTGGCGCTCGGGCACCACGAGCGCTGGGACGGCGGCGGCTATCCCGCCGGCCTGGCCGGCGCGGCGATCCCGTTGAGCGCCCGCATCGTGGCCGTGGTGGACTACATGGATGCGCTGACCATGGACCGCTGCTACCGTAAGGCCTTTCCCGATAAACAGGCCCTGCGCATGCTGACGGACCAGCGAGGCGGCGCGTTCGATCCCCGCGTGGTCGATGCCTTCCTGGCCCAGGCTCCGGCCCTGCTCGCGCTGCGCGACGGCGTCAACGCGCGCCCGCCGAGCTTCAAAGAACTGTCTGAACTCGATTGATCGGGAGGAGGAATCCATGAAACCGTGTGCCCTGTTCCAGCGCATCTCGCTCGCGGCCCTGCTGGCCGCCGCGCTGCCGCTCGCTACGGCCGCCCCGGCTGAGGCCGACAGCCCGACCCTGCATCGCATCCGCGAGCGCGGCGAGCTGCGCGTGTGCATCTGGCCCGACTACTACGGCATCACCTACCGCAACCCCAACAGCGGCAAGCTGGGCGGCATCGACATCGAGCTGTCCAACGAACTGGCGCGCGATCTCAAGGTGCGCCTCACCTACGTGGAGTCGTCGTTCACGCAGCTGATCGACGACGTGAGCAGCCAGCGCTGCGACGTGGCCATGTTCGCCGTCGGCGTGCTGCCGCAGCGCCAGGCGCGGCTGGCCTTCACGCAGCCCTATCTGCAAAGCGACATCTACGCCGTGACCACCCGCTCCAATCGCGTCGTGCGCCAGTGGGCGGACATCGACAAGCCGGGCGTGGCGGTGGGCGTGCAGGCCGGCACTTTCATGGAGCCGGTCATGCACGACGCGCTCAAGCAGGCCGAGATGATCGTGGTCAAGCCGCCGGCCACGCGCGAGCGCGAGCTCGAGGCCGGCCGCATCGATGTCTTCATGACCGACTACCCCTACAGCCGCCGGCTGCTGGACAACGCCGACTGGGCCCTGCTCGTCGCGCCGCCGCAGCCCTTCCACGTGCTGCCCTACGCCTACGCCACGCACCAGGGCGAGCCGGGCTGGCTCGCACGGCTCGACGAGTTCGTCGCCGCCGTGAAGCGCGACGGCCGGCTGAAGACCGCCGCCGCCCATCACGGTCTCTCCCCCATCGTCGTGAACTGACGCCGGGCCATGCCGCTTTCCATCCGGCAGAGCAAACGCCTGGCGCGCAGCGTGCGGCTGGCCGCCGCGGCGTTGGTGCTGGCCAGCCTGGGCGCGCTGATCGCCGTCGGCTGGAGCGAGCGCCAGGACGCACTCAGGGACAGCAGCGAGCGCCTGGAGCTGGTGGCCCGCGTGCTCGAGGATCAGGCCACGCGCAGCGTCGAGACGGCCGCCTTTGCGCTGCGTGCCGTGGCCGAGGACATGCGGGTCCTGCCCCAGCAGGAAGCCGGGCGGCTGCAGCCCCTGCTGGCGCAGGCGCTGATCGCGCAGCCCGCGCTGCGCGGCCTGGCCGTGCTCGACGGAGAGGGCCGCGTGCTGGCCAGCTCCGACCCGCGCGAACAGGGCCTGAAACTGGACCTGTCCCGCTTCGGCCCCCTGCCCGAGGCCGGCCATGACCAGCTGCTGCCGCTGCGGTCGGGGCGCGACCTGCGCAGCCTGTCGCGTGGGCCGGGCGAGGAGCAGCGCCAGACGGTCAAGCTGCTGCCGCTGGCCAGGCGGTTGGCCACGGCCGGCGGGCACGAGTTGCTGCTGCTCGCGCTGATCAACCCCGATGCGCTCTCCAATTCTCAGCAGGTCGCCGTGGGCGACGACCCCGGCGACCGGGGCGCGCTGCTGAGCTACGACGGTCAGCTGCTCGCGGCGACCTCGCAGGTGGGCCTGGCGCTGGGCAGCCTGCTGCCGGCGCATCCGGTCTTCCAGGAGCACCTGTCGCGCCGGGACCATGGCAGCTACGTCGGCACGGGCATGCAGTCCGGAGCCCAGGTCGTGGCCTATCGCACCTCGCGCACCCGTCCGCTCATCGTGCTGGTCGAGGAGGGCGTGGACAAGGCGCTGCAGGACTGGCGCGACGGTCTGTGGCGCCTGGCTGCGGCGGGGCTGGCCTCGGTGCTGGTCATCGTCGGCGCCGCCCTGATGCTGCTGGCCAACCTGAAGGCCCGCGCGAGGGCGCGCCTGGAGCTCGACCTCGCGCACGAGCAGGTGGCCCTGCGCGAGCGCGAGCTCAGCGTGCTGTTCAAGAGCGTGCAGGAGCTGCTCTTTCGAACCGATGCCGGCGGCCGGCTCAGCTTCGTCAACGCGCATTGGGCGGCCTTCAGCCCCGAGGGCGTGGAGCAGGCCATCGGCCGGCGCATGCACGAGCTGGTGGAGCCCGGCGATCGCGAGAAGGTCGCGCAGCTGTTCGTGCGTGACGAGCGGGGCGGCGCACGGCATGCCGAGGCCAGCCTGCGCACGGCCGACGGCCAGCTGCGCCATTTCCAGATGGCTGTCGTGCCGCTGCTGGACCCGGCCCACGGGCGCATCCTCGGCTTCGCGGGCAGTGCGGTCGACGTGACCGAGCGCGTACTGGCCGAGCATGGGTTGAAGCAGCAGCTGGCCTTCAGCGGCCTGCTGCTGGAGGTGAGCCCGCAGCCCATCTCCATGATCGATGCGGCCGGTCGCTACGTCGTCGTCAACCGGGCCTGGGAAGACTTCACCGGCCGGCCGCGCCACACCGTCATCGGCCGGCCCATGGGCTTCTTCCTGCCCGAGGCCGAACGGGTCGCCCAGCAGATGCAGGACGAAGAGCTGCTGGCCCGCGGCGGCCGTTCGGCCATCGAGACGCAGATCCTGCACCGCGACGGCACGCCACGCGACGTGCAGGTCAGCAAGGTGGTCGTGCCCGACGAGGACGGTGGCGCCTCGGGCGTGCTCTGCACGGTGACCGACGTGACCAAGTTCCGCGTCGCCGAGCGGGCCACGCTGCAGGCGCGCGACGCGGCCGAGGAAGCGTCGCGCGCCAAGTCGGAGTTCGTCGCCAACATCAGCCACGAGCTGCGCACGCCGCTGCAGTCCATCCTGGGCTTCTCGGAGCTGGGCCTGGCGCGCGGCCAGGCCGCACCCAAGCTGGCGGCGATGTTCGGCGACATCCACGCCGCCGGCCAGCGCATGCTGGCCCTCGTCAACGACCTGCTCGACGTCTCCAAGATCGAGAGCGCGGTCGGCACCTTCCATCTCGAGCGCTGCGACCTGCGCCAGCTGATCGCGCCGGTCGTGCAGGAGCTCGACCCGCTGCTGGCGCGCCGCAGCCTGAGCCTGTCCTGCCGGTTGCCGGACGTCCCGCTGCCGGTGAAGGTCGATGCGCTCCGCATCCAGCAGGTGCTGCGCAACGTGCTGGCCAATGCGATCAAGTTCTCGCCCGAGGGCGGCGACATCCAGCTCGAGGCCGAACTGGACGAGCAGCAGGCCCGCGTCGTCGTCGCCGATCGGGGGCCGGGCATTCCGCCGGCGGAGGTGGAGGAAATCTTCGCCGCCTTCGTGCAGTCCAGCAAAACCAAGGACGGCTCGGGGGGCACGGGCCTGGGCCTGGCCATCTGCCGCAAGATCCTGGAGATCCACGGCGGCCACATCCACGCCGAGAACCGCCCCGGGGGCGGGGCCTGCTTCCACATCCACCTGCCGGCCCGCGTGGCGGGCGACTCGCAGCTCAGCACGGTGCTCTGAGGCGCGCCAGCCCGGCGCCCGCGGGTGCTAGGCCAGCCGGGATCCCATCCCCGCGCAGCCGAACGCCTCGAACCTGTCGGCGCACAGGTCCCGCGCCGCCACCAGCGCCGCGCTCAGGAAGCGTCGCGGGTCGAACTCGTCGGGCTTGTGCGCCATCGCGCGCCGCATCGCGCCGGTCATCGCCAGGCGGATGTCGGTGTCGATGTTGATCTTGCGCACGCCGTGGCGGATGCCTTCCTGGATTTCCTCCACCGGCACGCCGTAGGTCTCCTTGATGTCGCCGCCGTGCTCGCGGATGACGGCCAGCCATTCCTGCGGCACCGACGACGAGCCATGCATGACGAGGTGCGTGTCGGGGATGCGCGCATGGATCTGCTTGATGCGGTCGATGGCGAGGATGTCGCCGGTGGGCTTGCGGCTGAACTTGTAGGCGCCGTGCGAGGTGCCGATGGCGATGGCCAGCGCGTCCACGCCCGTCTTCGCGACGAAATCTGCGGCCTGCTCGGGGTCGGTCAGCATCTGTTCATGCGTCAGCAGCCCTTCAGCGCCCACGCCGTCCTCCTCGCCTGCGGTGCCGGACTCCAGCGATCCCAGGCAGCCCAGCTCGCCCTCCACCGACACGCCCACCGCATGGGCCATCTCGACGACGCGACGCGTGACGTCCACGTTGTAGTCGTAGCTTGCCGGCGTCTTGGCATCCTCCCTCAGCGAGCCGTCCATCATCACGCTGGTGAAGCCGGAGCGGATCGACTGCAGGCACGCCGCGGGGCTGGCGCCGTGGTCCTGGTGCAGCACGATGGGCAGCGCCGGGTACATCTCGGCGGCGGCCTCCACCATCTTGCGCAGGAAGGGCTCGCCGGCGTACTTGCGCGCGCCGGCCGAGGCCTGCAGGATGACCGGGCTGTCGGTCTGGTGCGCGGCCTGCATGATGGCCTGGATCTGCTCCAGGTTGTTGACGTTGAAGGCGGGCACGCCGTAGCGGTGCTCGGCGGCGTGGTCGAGCAGCCGGCGCAGGGAAATCATGGCCATGGGGAACTCCTGTCGGGTTTGGATTCAGTGGGCGCGGTCTTCGAGGGCGCGGACGGCGGGCAGGGTCCTGCCTTCCAGGAACTCCAGGAAGGCGCCGCCGGCCGTGGACACGTAGTCGATGCGGGCCGCCACGTCGAACTGGTTGACGGCAGCCACCGTGTCGCCGCCGCCGGCGATCGAATAGGCGGCCGAGCCCGCGATGGCGGTGGCCAGCATGCGCGTGCCGTGCGAGAACTTCTCGATCTCGAACACGCCCAGCGGGCCGTTCCAGACGATGGTCTTGCAGGCCTGCAGCTCGTCGACGAGGCGGCGCATGGACTGCGGGCCGAAGTCGAGGATGAGGTCGTTGCCGGCCACGTCGGCCACCGGCTTGATGGCGGGCAGGGCGGCTTCGGAGACCTCGTCGGCCACCACCACGTCGGTGGGCAGGAACAGCCGCGCGCCGCGGGCCTTCAGCGTGGCCACCACCTCGCGGGCGGCGTCCACCATGCCGGGCTCGCACAGCGACTTGCCGACGGGCTGGCCTGCCGCCAGCAGGAAGGTGTTGGCCATGCCGCCGCCCACCACCAGCAGCTCCACCCGCTGCGCCAGCGCGTTCAGGATGGCCAGCTTGGTCGACACCTTGGAGCCGCCGACGATGGCCGCCATGGGGTGCTGCGGCGCGGCCAGCGCGCGGCCCAGTGCCTGCAGCTCCGACGCCATCAGCGGGCCGGCGCAGGCCTCTCGGGCCAGCCGGGCCAGCGCCTCGGTGGTGGCCTCGGCGCGGTGGGCCGTGCCGAAGGCGTCGTTCACGTAGACGTCGCACAGCGCGGCCATGCGGCGGGCCAGCTCGGGCGAGTTGGCCTTCTCGCCCACGTTGGCGCGGCAGTTCTCCAGCATGACGATCTCGCCGGGCGCCACGTCGAAGGGCTGGGCCAGCCAGTCGGTGACCAGGGGCACCGGCGTGCGCAGCAGCTGGGCCAGGCGCTCGGCCACCGGGCGCAGCGAGTCGCGCGCCTCCAGGGCGCCCTCGGCGGGGCGGCCGAGGTGCGAAGTCACCATCACGCGGCCGCCCTGCTGCAGCGCCTGGCGGATGCCGGGCAGGCTGGCGCGGATGCGGGTGTCGTCGGCGACGTGCCCCGAGGCGTCCAGCGGCACGTTGAGATCGCAGCGGATGAACACGCGCTGGCCGCGCAGGTTGATCTGGTCCAGGGTCTTGAAGGCCATGGCGTCGGCCCTCAGGCGCGGGACATCGCGAGCGCGGTGTCCAGCATGCGGTTGGAGAAGCCCCATTCGTTGTCGTACCAGGCGCAGACCTTGACGAGGCGGCCACCGGCCACCTTGGTGCAACTGGCGTCGAACACGCTGGAGCGGGCGTCGTGGTTGAAGTCCACCGACACCAGCGGCTCGTCGCTCCAGCCCAGGATGCCCGCCAGCGGGCCGGTGGACGCGGCCTGGCGCACCAGCGCGTTGACCTCCTCCACCGTGGTGTCGCGCTGCGCGGTGAACACCAGGTCCACCAGCGAGACGTTGATCGTCGGCACCCGCACCGCGAAGCCGTCCAGCCGGCCGGCCAGCTCGGGCAGCACCAGGCCCACGGCGGCAGCGGCGCCGGTCTTGGTGGGGATCATGGACTGCGTGGCCGAGCGGGCGCGGCGCAGGTCCTCGTGATAGACGTCGGTCAGCACCTGGTCGTTGGTGACGCTGTGGATGGTGGTCATCAGCCCGTGCTCGATGCCCACGGCCGCATGCAGCACCTGGGCCACCGGCGCCAGGCAGTTGGTCGTGCAGGAAGCGTTGGAGACGACGCGGTGCTCGGCTCTCAGCACGCCATGGTTGACGCCGTAGACGATGGTGGCGTCCACGTCGGCACCGCCGGGTGCGCTGATCAGCACTTTCCTTGCGCCGGCGGCCAGGTGGGCGCCGGCCTTGGCCTTGCTCGTGAACAGGCCGGTGCACTCCATGACGATGTCGACGCCGAGCTCCTGCCACGGCAGCTCGGCCGGGTTGCGGAGGGAGGTGACGCGTATGCGCCGGCCGTCCACCACCAGGTGGTCGCCATCGACGGCGACGGGGAAGCCGAAGCGGCCGTGCGTGGTGTCGTGCCGGGTCAGGTGGGCGTTGACGCGGGCATCGCCCAGGTCGTTGAGGGCGACGATCTCGAGGTCGCCGGTGCGCTGCGATTCGAACAGCGCGCGCAGCACGTTGCGGCCGATGCGGCCATAGCCGTTGATGGCGATGCGGGTGGTCAAGGGATGTCTCTCGTGTTTTTGATTGAGGGGATTCAGGCTGCCGGGCGCAGCAGGGCCCGGGCGCGGGCGGCCACCGCGTCGGCGGTGATGCCGAACAGCGGGAACAGTTCGCCCGCCGGGGCCGACTCGCCGAAGCGGTCGATGCCGACGACGTCGCCGTCCTCGCCGACGTGCCTCCACCACAGGCCGGTGCTGCCGGCCTCGACGGCCAGGCGCGGCAGGTGGCGCGGGATGACGTCGCGGCGCCAGCTGGCGTCCTGCCGCTCGAACACGTCCAGGCAGGGCACCGACACGACGCGGGCCGGGATGCCGACGGCGGCCAGCAGTGCGGCCGCGGCCAGCGCCACGCCCACTTCGGAGCCGCTGGCCAGCAGGGCCAGCCGCTCGCCCGCCGGGCGGCGCAGCACATAGGCGCCGCGGGCGATGTCGTCCAGCCGCGGGCGGCCGTCGCCGGCATGCGGCAGCGCCTGGCGCGACAGCAGCAGGCAGCTGGGCCCGTCGGCGCGGCGCAGCGACTCGCGCCAGGCCACGGCCGTCTCGGTCGCATCCGCCGGCCGCCAGACGTCCACGCCGGGGATCAGCCGCAGGCTGGCGGCATGCTCCACCGGCTGGTGCGTGGGGCCGTCCTCGCCCAGGCCGATGGAGTCGTGCGTGTAGACGTGGACGACCGGCAGCTTCATCAGCGCCGCCATGCGCACGCCGTTGCGGGCGTAGTCGGAGAACGCCAGGAAGGTGCCGCCGAAGGGCCGGTAGCCGCCGTGCAGCGCCAGGCCGTTCATGATGGCGGCCATGCCGAACTCGCGCACGCCGTAGTGCACGTGGTTGCCGGTGCCGGTGCCCTTGAGCGGGCGATGGCCTTTCCAGTCGGTGAGGTTGGAGCCGGTGAGGTCGGCCGAGCCGCCCAGCAGCTCGGGCATGGCGGGGGCGACTTCCTGCAGCGCGTCCTGCGAGGCCTTGCGGGTGGCGACCGCTGCCGCACGAGCCTCGGCGTTGTCGCAGGCCAGCGCCAGCGCCTCTTCGGTCTCGGCAGCCAGCGGCGCCTGGCGGTCGTGGCGGCGCAGCAGCTCCCGGGCCAGGTCGGGGTAGGCGACGGCGTACTCGGCGAAGCGTTGCCGCCAGGCGCCGCTGAGCGTCGCACCGCGCTCGCGTGCGGACCAGGCGGTCTGCACCTCCTCCGGCACCTCGAAGGGCGCGGCCGTCCAGCCCAGCGCCGCACGCGTCAGCGCGATCTCGTCGCTGCCCAGCGCCTCGCCGTGGACCTTGGCCGTGCCGGCGCGGTTGGGCGAGCCCTTGCCGATGATCGTGCGGCAGCAGATCAGCACGGGCCTGTCCGACTGGTGGGCGGCGGCGATGGCGCGGTCCAGCGCGTCGAAGTCATGGCCGTCCACGTTCCGCAGCACCGTCCAGCCGTAGGCCTCGAAGCGGCCGGGCGTGTCGTCGCCGAACCAGCCCTTCACGTCACCGTCGATGGAGATGCCGTTGTCGTCGTAGAAGGCCACCAGCTTGTCCAGCCGCCAGGTGCCGGCCAGCGAGCAGGCCTCGTGGCTGATGCCTTCCATCAGGCAGCCGTCGCCGAGGAAGACGTAGGTGCGGTGGTCGACCACGGCGTGGCCGGGGCGGTTGAACTCGTCGGCCAGCAGCTTCTCGGCCAGCGCCATGCCCACCGCGTTGGCCAGGCCCTGGCCCAGCGGGCCGGTGGTGGTCTCGACGCCCGGCGTCATGCCGAACTCGGGGTGGCCGGGCGTCCTGCTGTGCAACTGGCGGAAACGCTTCAGCTCCTCGATGGGCAGGTCGTAGCCGCTCAGGTGCAGCAGCGCGTACAGCAGCATGGAGCCGTGGCCGTTGGACAGCACGAAGCGGTCGCGGTCCAGCCATTGCGGGTCGGTCGGGTCGTGGCGCAGGTGGTGGCGCCACAGCGCCTCGGCGATGTCGGCCATGCCCATGGGCATGCCGGGGTGGCCGGAGTGGGCGGCCTGAACGGCGTCGACGGCGAGCATGCGCAGCGCGTTGGCGCAGGCGGCGCGCAGGGGCAGGGCGGAGGTGTTCGTCATGCCCGACCTCATGCCGCGGCCAGCAGGTTGCGACGGCGCTCCACCAGCCGCAGGATCATCGGCGTGAAGATCAGCTGCATGGCCAGCTCCATCTTGCCGCCCGGCACCACCAGCGTGTTGGCGCGCGACATCCAGGAGTCGTGCAGCATGCTCAGCAGGTAGGGGAAGTCGAAGCCGCGCGGGTTGGCGAAGCGGATCACCACCAGGCTCTCGTCCGCGGTGGGGATGGTGCGGGCGATGAAGGGGTCGGAGGTGTCCACCACCGGCACGCGCTGGAAGTTGATGTGGGTGCGCGTGAACTGCGGGCAGATGTAGTGCACGTACTCGTGCATGCGACGCAGGATCACGTCGGTCACCGCCTCGGTGGAGTAGCCGCGCGTGCTGCGGTCGCGGTGGATCTTCTGGATCCATTCGAGGTTGATGACCGGCACGACGCCGATCAGCAGGTCCACGAAGCGCGCCACGTCGACCTTGTCCGTCGTCACGCCGCCGTGCAGGCCCTCGTAGAACAGCAGGTCGCTGGGCGGCAGCGGCTCCCACGCCGTGAACGTGCCCGGCGGCTGCTGGTAGGGCCGGGCCTCCTCGTCGTTGTGCAGGTACTTGCGGCTCTGGCCGCTGCCGGTCTCGCCGTAGCTGCGGAACAGCTCCTGCAGCTCGCCGAACAGGTTGGCGCTCTCGCCGAAGTGGCTGAAGTGAGGCTGGTCGCTCTGCTCGGCGTCGGCCATGGCGGCCTTCATGGCCTGGCGGTCGTAGCGGTGGAAGCTGTCGCCCTCGATGATGGCGGCGGCCACGCTCTCGCGGCGGAAGATGTTCTCGAAGGTGCGCGTCACCGACGTGGTGCCGGCGCCGGACGAGCCGGTGATGGCGATGATGGGGTGCTTGACGGACATGGGGCTTCCCGTTGCGTTTCGGATTCAGGCGTTGGCGGCGAACAGGCCGCGCTTGCCGAACAGCGGCGATTCGTAGCTCTGGCCCGGCTCCTCGGCGTGGTACTTCTCGATGCGCGCGACTTCCTGCGGCGAGCCGAACACGAAGCCGATGCGCTGGTGCAGCGCTTCGGGCTGCATGTCCATCAGCCGGCCGCGGCCGGTGCTGGCGCGGCCGCCGGCCTGCTCGATGAGGAAGGAAATGGGGCTGGCCTCATACAGCAGGCGCAGCCGGCCGGCGCGGGCCGGATCCTTGGTGTCGCGCGGGTACAGGAAGACGCCGCCGCGCATCAGGATGCGGTGCGTCTCGGCCACCAGCGAGGCGATCCAGCGCATGTTGAAGTCATGCCCGCGCGGGCCGGCCTTGCCGGCCATGCATTCGTCCACGTAGCGCTTGACGGCGGGTTCCCAGAAGCGGCTGTTGGACGCGTTGATGGCGAACTCGCGGGTCTTCTCCGGCACCCGCAGGTCGGGGTGGCTGAGCACCCATTCGCCGAGCTGCGGGTCCAGCGTGAAGCCGTGCGTGCCGCGGCCCAGCGTCAGCACCAGCATGGTGGACGGGCCGTAGATCGCGTAGCCGGCGCAGACCTGGCGGGTGCCCGGCTGCAGGAAGTCCTGCGGCTGCGGGTCCTCGCCGGGCGTCTCGGCGCGCAGCACCGAGAAGATGCTGCCCACCGACACGTTGACGTCGATGTTGGACGAGCCGTCCAGCGGGTCGAACAGCAGCAGGTATTTGCCGCGCGGGTGCTGGGGCGGGAGTGCATACGGCGCTTCCATTTCCTCGGACAACATGCCAGCGACGTGACCGCCCCATTCGCTGGCGCGCAGGAACATGTCGTTGGCCAGCACGTCCAGCGTCTTCTGGTCTTCGCCCTGCACGTTGTCGGTGCCGGCGCTGCCCAGCACGTCGGCCAGCGCGCCGTAGGCCACCTTGCGCGCGATGGCCTTGCAGGCCAGCGAGACGTCGGTGATCAGCGCGTTGAGGTCGCCGGTGGCGTCGGGGTGGCGGCGTCGTTCCTCGATGAGGAACTGGGTGAGGGTGGAACGTCCTCCGGTGGGCATCGCGGTCTCCTGGTCTTCAATGGATCGGTGCGTGGCGGGCTGCGGCCTGGGATGGCCGCAGCCGGGCGATCAACTCGTGCGGGGCGTCCAGCCGCCAGAGGCCGGGCGTGGCTGGAGGCGGCGCCTCGCCGTAGCCCCAGGCCACCCAGGCTGCATGGCAGCCGGCGGCATGCGCGGCCTGCAGGTCGTGCGTGCCATCGCCCACCATCAGCAGCGTGGCGGGCGGCACGTCGAGCTGCCGCGCGGCCTGCTGGATCAGCAGCGGCGACGGCTTGCGCTGCGCCGGGGTATCGGCGCCGTGGACGGCCGAGAAGTGCGCCAGCAGCCCAGCTGCTTCCAGCACGGCGCGTGCCAGCGGCGTGGGCTTGTTGGTGACGACCACCATCGGGTAGGCGTCGCCGAGCGCACTCAGCAGCGCCGCGACGCCGGGGAAGGGGGCGCCCTGGGCGGCCGGTTCACGCAGCGTGACTTCGTCGAAGTCGCGGCGCAGCCGCCAGGCCAGCGTGGCCGGCGGGACCCCGTCCAGCGCCGAGGCGCGCAGCGCGCGCTGGATGAGGGCGTCCGGCCCGTCGCCGATCCAGCCCCGCACGGTGGCCAGCCCGAAACCCGGCAGGCCGGCGTTCATCAGCGCGGCGTTCAAGGCCAGGGCCACGCCGGCCGCGCTGTCCACCAGCGTGCCGTCCAGGTCGAAGGCGATGGCCGAGAGGGGCGCGCTCATCGCTGCGCTCCGGCGGCTTCTTCGCGCAGCGCGGCGATGCTGCGGGGGTAGTCGCCACCCGTGAACACGGCCGATCCGGCCACCACGGTGTCGGCGCCGGCCGCGACCACGCGGCGGATGTTGCGCGCGTTCACGCCGCCGTCCACCTCCAGCCAGATGTCGCGCCCGCTGGCGTCGATGCGCCGGCGCAGCAGCTCGATCTTGGGCAGCGTGCTCTCGATGAAGGCCTGGCCGCCGAAGCCGGGGTTGACCGACATCAGCAGCACGATGTCCAGCCGGTCGATGACGTGGTCGATCACGTGCAGCGGCGTGGCCGGGTTCAGCACCAGGCCGGCCTTCATGCCCAGCGAGCGGATCAGCTGCAGGCTGCGGTCCACGTGCAGGCTGGCCTCGGGGTGGAAGGTGATGAGGTCGGCGCCGGCCTCGGCGAACATCGGGATCAACGCGTCCACCGGCTGCACCATCAGGTGCACGTCGATGGGCACGGGCCGGCCGTCGGTCGTGCGGCAGTGCGGCTTGATGGCCTGGCACACCATGGGCCCCACCGTCAGGTTGGGCACGTAGTGGTTGTCCATCACGTCGAAGTGGATGAGGTCGGCGCCGGCTTCGATGACGGCGCGGACCTCCTCGCCCAGACGGGAGAAGTCGGCGGACAGCAGGCTGGGCGCGATGCGCAGCGGGCGCGGGTGTGTGGGTGGGTTCATGACGGGAGGCCCCGGTACAGGGCCTGGACGGCGTTGAGGGGTGGGGGCGGGCTGGCGAGCGCGCACAGTTCGTCGAAGCGCAGCCAGGCGGCCGTCTTCAGCAGGCAGCCGGGCTCGCCATGCAGGGGGGCGTCGGGCTCGCCCAGGCCGGGCAGCACCAGGCCGGCGGCGCCGAAGTCGCCGCCCTGGGTCCAGAAGGTCGGCGTCACCAGCGTCCACAGGCCGGCGCCGGTGGCGGCGCGCAGGCCCATGACGGAGTCCTCCAGCGCGAGCGCCCGCTCGGGCTGCAGGCCCAGCGTGGCCAGCGCCAGGCGGTAGATGTCGGGGGCTGGCTTCTTGGCGCGCACCTGGTCGCCGCAGGCGATCACGGCGAACAGGTCCAGCCCGCGCGGCCCCAGCGTGGCCGTCAGCAGCGCGTGGATGTTGGCGGCCGTGGTGGTGCTGGCGATGGCCAGGCGGCAGCCGTGCTCCTGCGCCTCGTCGATGAGCCGGGCCATGCCCTCGCGCAGCGGCACGCCGCCATCCTGGACAACGGCGGTGTAGAGGCGCGTCTTGTCCGCATGCAGCGCGGGCACCAGGTCCAGCAGGCGCCGCCGCTCCGTGGCGGGCACCGGCAACAGGTCGATGTAGCTCGCGATGCGCTCCTTGCCGCCCGTCACCTCCAGCAGCTGGCGGTAGTCGGCACGGCTCCAGGTCCAGCCCAGGCGATGGCGCTCGAAGGCCAGGTTGAAGGCCACGCGGTGGGCCTCCTCGGTGTCGGCCAGCGTGCCGTCGACGTCGAAGATCAGCGCCTCAATCGCCATGGCTGGACTCCTTGGCGCCGAACACGCGGCTGGCGAGCACGTCCTCGGCCTGCAACGTGCAGAGCTGCTCGCGCGTCAGCGCCGCGTCGGCCGTGAACAGCCGCGTCGCATGGCGCAGGCGGATGCGGTCCAGCGCGTTGCGGATGGAGCGCGCGTTGGCGAAGTGGGGCTGCTGCCGGCGCAGGCCCACGTAGCGCGCGAAGGCCGGGGCTGCCGCTTCGTCGAAGCGGTAGTTGAGCTGTTCCAGCATGAGCTGGGCGATCTGCATCAGCTCGGGCTCGCTGTAGTCCGGGAAATCGATGTGATGCGCGATGCGCGAGGCCATGCCCGGGTTGCTGGAGAAGAAGGTGTCCATGCGGTCGCGGTAGCCGGCCAGGATGACGACCAGGTCGTCGCGGTGGTTCTCCATCACCTGCAGCAGGATCTCGATGGACTCCTGGCCGTAGTCGCGCTCGTTCTCGGGCTTGTAGAGGTAGTAGGCCTCGTCGATGAACAGCACGCCGCCCATTGCCTTCTTGACGATCTCGCGCGTCTTGGGCGCCGTGTGGCCGATGAACTGGCCCACCAGGTCGTCACGCGTGACGGCCACCAGGTGGCCCTTGCGCACATAGCCCAGCTGCTTGAGCACGGCGGCCATGCGCAGCGCCACCGTCGTCTTGCCGGTGCCGGGGTTGCCGGTGAAGCACATGTGCAGCGACGGCGGCGTGGACTGCAGGCCCTGCCCGGCACGCAGCTTGTCGATGAGCAGCAGCGCCGCGATATCGCGGATGCGCCCCTTGACCGGCGCGAGGCCGATCAGCTCGCGGTCGAGCTGGTCCAGCACCTCGCGCACGCCCGAGGCTTCGAGCAGGGCGGCGGGCGTAGCGGCCAGGGGGGGCTGCACGGCGCTCATATCGGCGGCCTCAGTAGCGCTGGCCTTCGGCCGAGCGTTGCACCGCGTAGCTCTCGGTGGCATAGCGCACGGTCCGGCCCGGCTCCTCGGTACGGATCAGCCGGAAGCCCGGTTCGAGCTTGGGCCGGTTGACGAGGAAGGACAGCACGATGGACTCGGTGCCGTGCGTGGAGTCGAACGCGGTCAGGCGGATGTACTGGCCGGGGAAGCTCTCGCGGCAGACCTTCAGTTCCAGCATCACGCCGGCCGCGTCGCCGATGTCGAACATCGGGTTGCCGAACATCTCCCAGTAGGTGTTGCGGGGATGCGGGTCGTCGGTGTATTCGATGCCGACGGCCCAGCCCCTGGCGAGGCAGTAGTCGATCTGCTTGACGATCTGCGCGTCGCTCAGGTCGGGGAGGAAGGAGAAGGTGCCTTGGGTGATTCGCATGGTGGTCTCGCTCCTGTTCAGGCCACGGAAGGCGTGGGCACGTAGTCCGACGTGTCGGTCGACGTGTAGTTGAAGGTGATGTCGCCCCAGGTATCGAGGGCGGCGGCCAGCGGCGTGCACCAGCGGGCCGCGTCGCGCAGGATCTGCGGGCCTTCGTTGGCGATGTCGCGGCCTTCGTTGCGGGCCAGCACCATGGCCTCGAGGGCCACGCGGTTGGCCGTGGCGCCGGCCTGGATGCCCTGCGGGTGGCCGATGGTGCCGCCGCCGAACTGCAGCACCACGTCGTCGCCGAACAGGTCGATGAGCTGGTGCATCTGGCCGGCGTGGATGCCGCCGGACGCGACCGGCATGACCTTCTTGATCGCGCCCCAGTCCTGGTCGAAGTAGATGCCGCGCGGCAGGTCGACGGTCGTCTGCGTGTCGCGGCAGACGTTGTAGTAGCCCTGCACCGTCAGCGGGTCGCCTTCGAGCTTGCCGACCGCGGTGCCGGCGTGGATGTGGTCCACGCCCACCAGGCGCATCCACTTGGCGATGACGCGAAAGCTCACGCCGTGGTTCTTCTGGCGCGTGTAGGTGCCGTGGCCCGCGCGGTGCAGGTGCAGGATCATGTCGTTCTGCCGGCACCAGTGGCTCAGGCTCTGGATGCCCGTGTAGCCCACCACCAGGTCCACCATGATGATCACGGAGCCCAGCGACTTGGCGAACTCGGCGCGGCGGTACATCTCCTCCATCGTGCCCGCCGTCACGTTGAGGTAGCTGCCCTTGACCTCGCCGGTGGCGGCACTGGCCTTGTTGACGGCGTCCATGACGAACAGGAAGCGGTCGCGCCAGTGCATGAAGGGCTGCGAGTTGATGTTCTCGTCGTCCTTCATGAAGTCCAGGCCACCCTTGAGGCCTTCGTAGACCACGCGGCCGTAGTTGCGGCCCGACAGGCCCAGCTTGGGCTTGGTCGTGGCGCCCAGCAGCGGGCGGCCGAACTTGTCCAGGCGCTCGCGCTCGACGACGATGCCGGTCGGCGGGCCGGCGAAGGTCTTCACGTAGGCGACCGGGAACTTCATGTCCTCCAGCCGCGCGGCCTTCAGCGGCTTGAAGCTGAACACGTTGCCGATCACCGACGCGGCGACGTTGGTGATGGAGCCTTCCTCGAACAGGCTGAGGTCGTAGGCGACGTAGCAGAAGTACTGGCCCGGGTTGTTGGGCACCGGGTCGACGCGGTAGGCCTTGGCGCGGTACATGTCGCAGGCGGTCAGGCGGTCGGTCCAGACCACCGTCCAGGTCGCGGTGCTGGACTCGCCGGCCACGGCGGCGGCGGCCTCGATGGGGTCCACGCCGTCCTGCGGCGTGATGCGGAACAGCGCCAGGATGTCGGTCTCCTTGGGCACGTAGTCGGCGTCCCAGTAACCCATCTGGGCGTACTTCAGGACACCGGCCGAGTAGCGCTTCTTCGCGTCGGTGATTTGGGTTGCTTCAGACATGTTGCCCATGGGCACTCTCCTTGCTGGATGACGGTGGCGATGGACGCGAATGTAGGGACGGGAATACATTCGTAATAGTTAATTCTTTTGCGCTATTGATTGGCTTTTACTGATGCTTAAGAACGCCACCTTCCGCCAGCTCGCCGCCTTCCATGCGGTAGCCCGACTGGGCAGCGTCTCGCGCGCCGCGGGCGAGCTGCACCTGACGCAGCCCGCCGTGTCCATCCAGCTCAAGCTGCTGGAGGAGAGCGCCGGCGCGCCGCTGCTGGAGCGCGAGGGGCGGGGCATCCGGCTGAGCGCGGCGGGCGAGGTGATGGCCGACTACGCGGCCCGCATCCTCGACCTGTGGCGCGAGGCCGGTGACGAGATGGCGGCGCAGCGCGGCGTGTTCTCGGGCACGCTGCGCGTGGGCGCGGTGACGACGGCCGAGTACCTGCTGCCACCGCTGCTGGTGGCCTTCGCGGCGCAGCACCCGCACGTCAAGGTCAAGCTGCGCGTAGGCAACCGTGACGAGATCGTCGCCATGCTGGGCGGGCAGGAGGTGGACATCGCCATCATGGGCCGCCCGCCCGGTGAGCTGAAGACGACGGCCGTGGCCTTTGCCAAGCACCCGATGGCCTTCCTCGCCTCGCCGCGCCACCCGCTCATGGGCCAGCGCGACCTGACGCTGGCCGACCTGCACGGCGCCAACCTGCTGGTGCGCGAGCGCGGCTCGGGCACGCGCACGACGCTGGAGCGGCTGCACAAGGACGCCGGCCTGCCCCTGCGCATCGGCTCCGAGATGTCCAGCAACGAGGCCATCAAGCAGATGTGCGCGGCCGGCTTCGGCGCGGCCTTCCTGTCGCTGCACACCTGCGGGCTGGAGCTGCAGGCCGGGCTGCTGGCGCTGCTGCCCATGGCCGGCAACCCACTGGAGCGCGAGTGGTACGCCATGCACCTGGCCACGCGCCGGCTGCCGCAGGTGGCCTCGGCCTTCAAGCAGTTCCTGGCCGACGACGGGCAGCGTCTCATCCTTGAGCAGCTGCGCACCGGGCCGGCCGGCGCGGCCCCTGCCACGCGCGTGCGGCGCTCCAGAACGGCGCAGGCACGCAAAGTGCAAAAAGCGGGGGCATGAACACCCTGCCTGCCCCGCAAACCCTGACCCTGCCCCCGGAGCTGCCGCAACGCCAGCGCCTGGCCGACGAACTGCACGCACGCCCTTTCGAGACGCTGGCGTCGCCCGGCTGCGTGCTGTCCGTCGCCACGCTGCGCGTCGACGCCGCGCAGGACGCGCAATGCCTGGCCCACCTGGCCGAGCTGGACCCCACGGCCGCCGAGGCCGGCGGCGCGACCCACCTGCGCCTGCAGTGGCGCGGCCTGCGCATCAAGTGGGAGCGGCACACCGAGTTCTTCAGCTTCAGCGTCTTCGCCGAGGGCGGCCCGGCGGCGCTGGGCGAGGCCTTCGACACCGCCTGGCTCGGCGTGCTGCCCGAGGGCTGGCTGGCGCGGCTGCCGGGTGAGATGGTGTCGGCCACGCTGGTGTCGCTGCTGCCCTGCGCGGGCGGGCCGCCGCACGTGCGCGAGGTGGCGCCGCTGTTCGGCAACGAGCTGGTGGTGGGCAACCGCATCGCGGGCGGTGCCGCCACGGTGGTGACCGACCTGCGCGCCGTCGGCGGCGTGACGCGCTTCCTGGTGTTCGACCATGCGTTGAACCGCCGCCGCGCCGGCCGCACCGCGCAGCGCCTCGTCGAGATCGACACCTACCGCATGATGGCGCTGCTGAGCCTGCCGCTGGCCGGGCGCCGCATGGGCGAGCTGGGCGCGGAGGAGGAGCAGCTGGCCTCGTTGATGGAGCGCTTTCGCAGCGCCGCGGACGGCGACGAGGCGCTGCTGGGCGAGCTGGTGGCCCTGGCCGCCCGCGTGGAGCACGCGCTGGCCGACCATGGCGCGCGCTTCTCCGCCACGCGGGCCTATGGCGGCATCGTCGACCGGCGCATGGCCGAGTTGCGCGAGGCCGTGGTGCCGGGGCTGCAGCCGCTGTCGGAATTCCTGGACCGGCGCTTTCGGCCGGCCATCGAGAGTTGTGCCGCGACGGCGGCGCGGCAGGCCGAGCTGTCCAAGCGCATCGCCCGCGCCGCGCAGCTGTTGCAGACGCGTTCGGAGGTGGAGCGCGAGCGGCAGAACCAGTCGCTGCTGGCCTCGCTGGACCGCCGCCAGGGCCTGCAGCTGCGGCTGCAGGAGATGGTGGAGGGCCTGTCCGTCATCGCGATGACCTACTACGGCGTGGGCCTGGCGGCCTACGCGCTCAAGCCGCTGGCCAAGGCGGTGGGCGCCAACGAGGCCTGGGTCGTCGGCGCCACGGTGCCGTTCGTCGCGCTGGCCGTGGTGGTCAACCTGCGCCGCCTGCGCCGACATCTGGCGTCGGCGCATTGAGGGGCAGGGCGGCTGGAAGCGCAGCTTCCAGTTGCAGGGGCGCTCCGGCATCGGCGTGACCGACGCAGGGGCCTATTCCCGGTGGGGCGCCTCGGGCGCAGAGCTTGCGTGGCGGCTGGGCACAACAAGCAGATCCGGAGACATCCTCGTGCCCCACCCACCGCACCCCGCGGCCGCCGGCGCGGGCGGCGCGCCCATCGTCACCGTCACCGATGCGCAAGGCCGCATCACCTATGCCAACTCCGCGTTCCAGCGCGCCTCGGGCCTGACCGCCGAGCAGGCCGTCGGTGCGCCGCACAGCATCGTGCGCCACCCCGACATGCCGGCACGCGTGTTCGCCGACCTGTGGGCCTCGCTGCGCCGCGGCCAGCCGTGGACGGGGCTGATCCGCAACCGCCACCGCGACGGCCGCGACTACTGGGTGCAGGCCAACGTGATCCCGGCGCGGCGTGGCGACGGGGGCGCGGGCTACACGTCCATCCAGCTGCCGCCCGCGGCCCAGGATGTGGCGCGTGCGCAAGCCGTCTACCGGGCCTGGCAGGCGGGCGCGGGCGTGCAGCACGAGATCCGCCAGGGGCGCATCGTCCAGACCGGCCTCGCGACCTGGCTGCATGCGCTGCGCAACCCGCTGGACCTGCCCGTGCAGCGCCGCGTGCAGGGCTCGGCGGGGCTGCTCGCGCTGCTGTTCTCGGCCGTGGTGGGGGCCGCGCTTGCGCCGCAGTTCGCCGCGCCGATGCTGGCGGCGCTGGGCGGCTGGCGGCCCTGGGCCATCGCCGGCGGGCTGCTGGGCATGGTGGCCTCGGGCGCCATCGCCGTGTACTTCCAGGGCCGCATCGTGCGGCCGCTGGGCGTGGCCTGCGACGCGGCGGTGGCCATCGCCGGCGGCGACATCCATCGCCCTTTCGATGACAGCCCGCGCGCCGGCGAGCTGCGCGACCTGAACCGCGCGCTGAACCAGCTCGTCGCCAAGATGTCGGCCGTGCTGCGCGACGCTCACGACCATGCCGGGCAGGTGGGCACGCAGGTGGCCGGGCTGGCCGACGGCGCCGAGCGGCTGGCGGCGCGCTCGGCCGAGCAGTCGCGCGACGTCGGCGACGCGGCCCGGCACGCCGCCGCCATCGACGGGCTCAGCACGGACACGGCCGAGTCCGCGCGCCTGGCCCACGAGGCCTCCCGACAGGCCGTCGCCGAAACCGACAGCGCCTGCGCCATCGCGCGCACGCTGCAAGCCTCCATGCAGGACATCGCGGCCTTCGGCGAGCGCATCGCGGAGATCAGCGGCCGCATCGACGCGATCTCGGTGCAGACCGGCATCCTGGCGCTGAACGCGGCCGCGGCGGCCAGCCGTGACCGGGAGCTGGGCCGTACCTTCAGCGTCGTCGCGGCCGAGGTGCGCACGCTGGCGCGTGGCAGCGGCGAGGCGGCGCAGCAGATCCGCGCGTTGAGCGGCGAATCGCGCGACAAGACCGAGGCCGGCCTGCGGCTGGCCTGCGACATGGCCGCGCAGGTCGACGGTGCGGCCCAGCGCATGCGCGCGCTGGGCGGGCAGGTGGCACAGATCCGCCAGGCCGCGCAGGCCCAGTCCGAGGGCGTGCGGCAGATCGACGCACGGCTGCGCGCGCTGGACGACTCGACGCGGCTCAACGCGGCGCTCGCCCGCGACAGCGTCGGTGCCAGCAGCGCCGCCCGGCAGGAGACCGCGCGGCTGCAGGCGGCCATCGCCGTGTGGCAGCTGGCCTGAGGCGGGCTGCAAGCGTGGCTTCCGGCCTGTCGCGGCAGCTGGAAGCGCCGTTTCCAGCCGCGCCGGGAGGGGGTGCCGGACCGGCCATTTTTGTTGAGGCAGATCAAGGGTTTGCGGTGGCCTTTCGGTGTTTTCCCTTGGGGCGCCGGAACTGGCGCGCGACTTGTAAGCACTGAGTCACCCGCCGCGTGGCGGCACTCAAAACAAGCCAACAGAGGCCTAGGAGACAGCCCAGATGGAAACCTTCTACGAGGTCATGCGCCGGCAAGGCATCTCGCGCCGCAGCCTGCTGAAGTACTGCTCGCTCACCGCCACGTCGCTGGGCCTGGGCCCGGCCTTCGTGCCGCAGATCGCGCATGCGATGGAAACCAAGCCGCGCACGCCGGTGCTGTGGCTGCACGGGCTGGAGTGCACCTGCTGCTCCGAGTCGTTCATCCGCTCCGCGCACCCGCTGGCCAAGGACGTGGTGCTTTCGATGATCTCGCTCGACTACGACGACACGCTGATGGCCGCCGCCGGCCACCAGGCCGAGGCCATCCTCGAAGAGATCATGACCAAGTACAAGGGCAACTACATCCTGGCCGTGGAGGGCAACCCGCCGCTCAACCAGGACGGCATGAGCTGCATCATCGGCGGCAAGCCCTTCATCGAGCAGCTCAAGCACGTCGCCAAGGACGCCAAGGCCATCATCAGCTGGGGCAGCTGCGCGAGCTGGGGCTGCGTGCAGGCCGCCAAGCCCAACCCGACGCAGGCGACGCCGGTGCACAAGGTGATCTTCGACAAGCCCATCATCAAGGTGCCGGGCTGCCCGCCCATCGCCGAGGTGATGACGGGCGTCATCACCTACATGCTGACCTTCGACCGCATCCCCGAGCTGGACCGCCAGGGCCGCCCGAAGATGTTCTACAGCCAGCGCATCCACGACAAGTGCTACCGCCGGCCGCACTTCGACGCCGGCCAGTTCGTCGAGCACTTCGACGACGAGTCCGCGCGCAAGGGCTACTGTCTCTACAAGGTGGGCTGCAAGGGCCCGACGACCTACAACGCCTGCTCCACCGTGCAGTGGAACGAGGGCACCAGCTTCCCGATCAAGGCCGGCCACGGCTGCATCGGCTGCTCGGAAGACGGCTTCTGGGACAAGGGCTCGTTCTACAACCGGCTGACCGACATCCACCAGTTCGGCATCGAGGCCAACGCCGACCAGGTGGGCGGCGCGGCCGCGGGCGTGGTGGGCGCCGCGGCGGTGGCGCATGCCGCCGCATCGGTCATCAAGCGCGCCTCCCAGAAGCGCGAGCAGAACAACGACACGACCACCAAGGTCTGAGAGCGAGACAAGACATGGGTGCTTACGAAACTCAAGGCTTCAAGATGGACAACACCGGCCGGCGCATCGTCGTCGACCCGGTGACGCGCATCGAGGGCCACATGCGCTGCGAGGTCAACGTCGACAGCAACAACGTGATCCGCAACGCCGTCTCCACCGGCACGATGTGGCGCGGGCTGGAAGTCATCCTGAAGGGCCGTGACCCGCGCGACGCCTGGGCGTTCGTGGAGCGCATCTGCGGCGTCTGCACGGGCTGCCATGCGCTGACCTCGGTGCGGGCGGTGGAAGACGCCTTGGGCATCACCATCCCCAAGAACGCCTACCTGATCCGCGAGATCATGGCCAAGACGCTGCAGGTGCACGACCACGCGGTGCACTTCTACCACCTGCATGCGCTGGACTGGGTGGACATCGTCTCGGCGCTGAAGGCCGACCCCAAGAAGACCAGCGAGCTGCAGCAGACCGTGTCGCCGTCGCATCCGCTGTCGTCGCCGGGCTATTTCCGCGACATCCAGAACCGGCTGAAGAAGTTCGTCGAGAGCGGCCAGCTCGGCCCCTTCATGAACGGCTACTGGGGCAGCAAGGCCTATGTGCTGCCGCCGGAGGCCAACCTGATGGCGGTGACCCACTACCTGGAGGCGCTGGACCTGCAGAAGGAATGGGTCAAGGTGCACACCATCTTCGGCGGCAAGAACCCACACCCCAACTACCTCGTGGGCGGCGTGCCCTGCGCCATCAACATCGACGGCAACGGCGCGGTCGGCGCGCCCATCACGATGGAGCGCCTGAACTTCGTCGAGGCCCGCATCCGGGAAATGATCGAGTTCAACAACAACGTCTACATCCCCGACGTGCTGGCCATCGGCACCATCTACAAGCAGGCCGGCTGGCTGCACGGCGGCGGCCTGGCCGCCACCAACGTGATGGACTACGGCACCTACGAGAAGGTGATGGGCCAGCACGACACCCAGCAGCTGCCGGGCGGCGCCATCCTGAACGGCAACTGGGACGAGATCCACCCGGTCGACCCGCGCGACCCGGAGCAGGTGCAGGAGTTCGTGTCGCACAGTTGGTACAAGTACGCCGACGAGTCACGCGGCCTGCATCCCTGGGACGGAGTCACCGAGCCCAACTACGTGCTGGGCGACAAGACCAAGGGCACGCGCACCGACATCAAGGAGCTGGACGAGAGCGCCAAGTACTCCTGGATCAAGTCGCCGCGCTGGCGTGGCCATGCGGTCGAGGTGGGGCCGCTGTCGCGCTACATCCTCGGCTACGCGCATGCGCTGAAGGGCCACAAGTACTCGCAGCGCGTGAAGGAGCAGATCGAGAGCTCGGCCCGCATCATCAACACCGACTTCCCCAAGGCCCTGGGCCTGCCGACGACCGACTACACGGCCAAGCAGCTGCTGCCCACCACCATCGGCCGCACGCTGGCGCGGGCGCTGGAGTCGCAGTACTGCGGCGAAATGATGCTGGACGACTACAAGGAGATGATCGCCAACATCAAGGCCGGCGACACCGCCACCGCCAACGTCGAGAAGTGGGACCCGTCCACCTGGCCCAAGGAGGCCAAGGGCGTGGGCACCGTGGCCGCGCCACGCGGCGCTTTGGGCCACTGGATCAAGATCAAGGACGGCCGCATCGAGAACTACCAGTGCGTGGTGCCCACCACCTGGAACGGCTCGCCGCGCGACACCAAGGGCCAGATCGGCGCCTTCGAGGCCAGCCTGATGAACACGCCCATGGTGAACCCGGAGCAGCCGGTGGAGATCCTGCGCACGCTGCACTCCTTCGACCCCTGCCTGGCCTGCTCCACCCACGTGATGAGCCCCGACGGCCAGGAACTCACCAGCGTCAAGGTGCGCTGAACCCGACGACAAGAACAGGAGACAACGACATGCACGACATCCAGATCCTGCTCCGCCGCGGCGGCATCGCCACGCTGGCCCTGCTGGCGGCCGGCGCGGCCCAGGCCCACCCGGGGCACGACGTCCACGGCCTCGTGGACGGTTTCGCCCATCCCTTCTCCGGCTTCGACCACCTGCTGGCCATGGCGGCGGTGGGCGTGTGGTCGGCCGCCGCGCTGCCGGCCGGCCGCCGCCTGGCCGGCCCGGCCGTCTTCCTTGCCATGCTGCTGCTGGGCGCAGCGCTGCCGCAGGTCGGGCTGATGTTGCCCGGTCTGGAGGCCGCCGTGGCCGTCTCCGTCGTCGCGCTGGGCGCGCTGATGGTCGCGGCCCGTCACCCGGCCGCACGGCTGCCGGTGCCGGCCGGCCTGGCCCTGGTCGGCATGGCCGCGGCGATGCACGGCATGGCCCATGGCGCGGAACTGGCCCCGGGCCAGTCCTTCGCGGGCTATGCGGTGGGCTTCATGGCGGCGTCGGCGCTGCTGCACGGCGTGGGCCTCGCGGCCGGCGGCTGGCTGCAGCGCAGCCGCGTCTGGGCCTGGCGCGCCACGGCGGCCTTCGTCGGCGCCAGCGGCCTGGCGATGCTGGCCGGGCGGCTCTGAGCCGGCCGCAGCAGGAGGCCATCCCATGTCCCACACCACCACCCACCACGGCGCGGGCCGCGAGGCGGGCGACGACGACGAGCACACCGTCGCCGAGGCGCGCTCCATCAAGTCCGTCTACGTCTACGAAGCGCCGGTGCGCATCTGGCACTGGATCAACGCGCTGGCCATCACCGTGCTGGCCATCACCGGCTACTTCATCGGCTCGCCCCTGCCCACCCAGCCGGGCGAGGCCAGCGCGAACTACCTGATGGGCTACATCCGCTTCGCCCACTTCGCCGCCGGCTACCTGCTGGCGGTGGGCATCCTCGGGCGGCTGTACTGGGCCGTGGTGGGCAACCACCATGCGCGCGAGCTGTTCTGGGTGCCGCTGTTCCAGCGCGCCTACTGGGCCGAGGTCTGGGGCATGGTGAAGTGGTATGCCTTCATCAGCGCGCGGCCCGGCCGCTACGTGGGCCACAACCCGCTGGCGCGCTTCGCGATGTTCTTCGGCTTCTTCGTGCTGACGGTGTTCATGATCGTCACCGGCTTCGCGCTGTACGCGGAAGGCGCGCAGATGGGCTCGTGGCAGGACAAGCTGTTCGGCTGGGTCATCCCGCTGTTCGGCCAGTCGCAGGACGTGCACACCTGGCACCACCTGGGCATGTGGGCGCTGATCATCTTCGTGATCCTGCACGTCTACGCGGCCATCCGCGAGGACATCATGGGCCGCTCCAGCGTGGTCAGCACCATGATCTCCGGCCACCGCACCTTCAAAGACTAGCGGCGTGGACGCACGGCAGACGCTCCTGCTCGACCTGCGGCATCCGCCCGCAGGCGTGCCGGTGCGCATGCCGCTCCACCCCGGCCGCTTCCTGCAGCGCCACTACCTGGCGCCGCTGGCCCTGAGCCAGAGCGACGCGGCCCGCCACCTCGGCATGTCGCGCCGCCGGCTGCACGAGCTGGTGCACGGCCAGCGCGCGGTGTCGCCCGACACCGCGCTGCGTTGTGCCCTCGTGTTCGGCAGCGATGCGTCCTTCTGGCTCGCGCTGCAGTCCGCCTGGGACAGCTTCCACGCCTGGAAGCTGCTGCGCGCCCAGTCGCGCTCCACCCCCACCCCCTGATTCCCCCGCCATGAACCCGACCCGCCCCAATCCGCCCGCCAGCGCCTGTCACCCCCCGGGTGACAGCGCCGAGACGATCTGCGTCCTGGGCATAGGCAACGTGCTCTGGGCCGACGAAGGCTTCGGCGTGCGCTGCATCGAGACGCTGCAGCAGCGCTACGAGTTCGCGCCGCACGTGCAGCTCATCGACGGCGGCACGCAAGGCCTCTACCTCGTGCAGCACGTGCAGCAGGCCGACCGTCTGCTGATCTTCGACGCCATCGACTACGGCCTCGCGCCCGGCGAGCTCAAGCTCGTCGCCAACGACGACGTGCCGCGCTTCATGGGCGCCAAGAAGATGAGCCTGCACCAGACCGGCTTCCAGGAGGTGCTCATGCTGGCCCTGCTGACCGAGCGCTACCCGAAGGAGGTGCTGCTGGTGGGCTGCCAGCCCGAGGAGATCGACGACTACGGCGGCAGCCTGAGACCGGTGGTGAAGCAGGCGCTGGAGGATGCGCTGGCGCTCGGCGTGGACACGCTGCGGCGCTGGGGCGCGCGGCCCGAGCCGCGCCAGCGCCCGCTCAGCGAGGTCGAGACGGTGACCTTCTCCGAGCTGGCGCTGGGCCGCTACGAATCGCAGCGTCCGCCGGAGGAGATCGCCTGCCGCATCGGCGACGACCGCTTCATGTCCGCGCGGGAAGGAAGCTGAGCATGTGCATCGGCATTCCCATGCAGGTGCTGGCCCTGGAGCCCGGCCATGCGCTGTGCGCCGGCCGGGGCGAGCACCGCCGCGTGCGCACGGCCCTGGTCGGCGAGCCCGCGCCGGGCGACTGGCTGCTGGTCTTCCTCGACAGCGCGCAGGAGCGCATCAGCGCCGAGCGGGCGCGCGAGGTGGACGCCACGCTGGACCTGCTGGCCGCCGTTCAGGCCGGTGAGGGCGGCGCCGCCGAGGCCGGCTTTGCACTGCCGTCGCGGCTCAGCCGCGAACAGCTGCTGGCGCTGGCCGGCCAACAACACACCACGGAGAACACCCCATGACCGCTGAATCCTCGACCGAAGCCCGGGTCAGCCTGCCCGTGCAGGCGCCCAAGAGCCTGCCCGATACCTCGCCGCTGGTCGCGCGCCTGGCCGACAGTTGTGGCGCCACCTGGGTGGACGCCGACACCATCGACGCCTGGGCCGCGCAGGGCGGCGACCGCGTCGTGCTGTTCGCCGGCGACCCGGTGCGCTTCCCGGAAGGCCAGGACGTGGCCGTCGTGCTGCCCGAGCTGCAGCGCTGCCTGCCGGGCCGCTTCGCCATCGGCGTGGTGCAGCGCCACCTGGAGGACGCGCTGGCGCGCCGCTTCGGCTCGCAGCGCTGGCCCACGCTGCTGTTCCTGCGCGATGGCCAGTACGTCACCACGCTCCCGGGCATGCACGACTGGGACGACTTCCTGCGCAAGACCCAGGAAGCGCTCGCCGCGCCCGTCTCGCGCCCGCCCAGCATCGGCATCCCGCTCGTCAGCGCCGCGTCCTTCGACGGCGGCTGCCACTGATCCCGAACGGACACGACATGAAAGACTTCCCCATTCCCGTGCGCAGCGTCGGCCCCGGCAGCCAGCTCGAGGACGACACGCTGGAGTACATGCCCATGCCGCAAGGCATGGAGACCTTCCGCGCGCCGCTGCTGCCCGAGCCCGAGCAGATGGCCGCCCGCCACCGCGCCCACGCGGCGCTGCGCGACACGCTGGCCCAGCTCGAGCAGGTGTGCCAGGGCGGCGGCAACCGCGTCGTCGACCTGGCGGGCCTGCCGGAGGACGACCGCGTGCTGATCAACCAGGTGCTGGGCGAGGGCGAGGTCAGCGCCGTCGTGCAGGCGGGCGCCGACGGGCGCGAGCTGCGCGTGCAGGAGGCCGTGTTCGCCGGCGTGTGGCGCGTGGTGGCGATGGCGGACGGCCATGTGGTGTCGGACACCATCGAGCTGGGCCACATCCCCGAGGCCTTGAAGCAGGCGGCCCGCCAGGACGTCGACCCCGTCGTGCCGCGCTGGCAGGGCGGCCTTCCCCCCAATGTGCAGAACGCGCCCACGCTGCTGGCCGAGATCGAGGACCAGTGGCGCGTCTGGCGCGCGGGCCAGCCGGCGCATGTGGTCAACCTCACGCTGCTGCCCATGTCCGTGGAGGACATCGGCTTCCTCGACCACCACCTCGGCACCGGCCGCGTGCTGATCCTGTCGCGGGGCTACGGCAACTGCCGCATCACCAACACCTGCCGGCCCAACATCTGGCGTGTCGTCTACTACAACTCTCAGGACCTGGTGATCCTGAACACCGTCGAGGTCAGCGAACTGCCCGAGGTGGCGCAGGCCGCGAAGGAGGACCTGGAGGACTCGCACGAGCGCCTGAAGGAGGTGCTGGCGTGGGTGGAGCAGGGATGAGTTTCGAAGGGTCCTACCTCGGCGACGCGGCGCGGCTGCCGGCGGATGCGCGGCTGGAATGCAAGATCTGCTGGTGGGTCTACGACCCCGCGCGAGGCGACGAGGTCTGGCAGGTGGCGCCCGGCACCGCCTTCACCGACCTGCCGGCCTGGTGGCGCTGCCCGCAGTGCGACGGCGACGCGGACCAGTTCATGGTGCTGGCCGGCGAGGCGGCGCCATGAGCCCGCTCGACGCGCGCGTGCAGGCGCTGGAGGCGTTGTTCCGCCACGTCGAACGCCACCGCATGGCGGGCGTGCCCGTGCTCAACGGCGCGCTGCAGGTCGAGGCCGTCGGCTTCGCGGTGGAGCCGGTCGAGCCGGGCGAGGCGCCCGCCGCGGTCGGCGTGCTGCTGACGCCGTGGTTCATGAATCTCGTGTGGCTGCCGCTGCAGCCGGCCGAGGGCGGGGTGGGGCAGGTGCGCGAACGCAAGGTCGGCACGGCCCGGTTCGAGTTCATCACGGGCAGCGAGCCCGGGTTCGGCGCCTACGAGGCCTGCTCGCTGGCCTCGCCGATGTTCGAGTACGCCAGCCAGGCGCAGGCCCGGGCCACGGCGCACGCCGTGCTGGCCGAGCTGCGCCACGTGCAAGCGCCGGCACCGCTGCCGGTGTCGCAGGCGCGTCGCGGCTTCCTGTTCGGCCGGCCGGCCGTGGAGGGCCGCGCATGATGGACGCGCTGACCGGCGTGCTGCGCCTGCGGCCCGGCCAGGCCCGCCCGCGCAGCGTGGAGAACAGCCGCCCGGGCTGGGCCGAGACGCTGGTGCCCGGCAAGGCCGCTGCCGAGGTGCCGGGGCTGCTGGGCAGCCTGTTCAGCCTGTGCGGCCATGCCCATCGCCTGTGCGCCCAGATGACCCTGGAGGCCGCCGCGGGCGGGGCCGCCGTGCCCGCGCCGGGGGCGGCGCGGGCGCTGCAGCACGAGACGCTTCGCGAACACGTGCGCCGCATCGGGCTGGACTGGCCCGCCGCGCTGGCTGCGCCGGCGGCGCGCCAGCCCTTTGCCGGGGCGGCCCTGCAGTCGCTGGGCAGCTGCCCGGCGCTGCGCGGCCCCGCGGCGCCGCTGCCCGACACGCGCCTGTGGCTGGAGCGGCAGCTGCTGGGCATGCCGGCGCAGGACTGGCTGGATCGCTGGAACCTCGACCCCGGATGGTGGGCCGCCTGGAGCGAAGCCGGCCGGGGCTGGCTGCCACGCCTGGTGCGCGAGGCCCGAGCGGTGGCCGACTGGCCCGTCATCGCAGCCGACCCGCTGCACGCCCATGCCGGCAACGTGTCGCTGCGCCAGCTGGCGCGCAGCCTGGCGGCGGATGCCGGCTACACGCGCCAGCCGCGCTGGCAGGACGCCTGCGCGGAGACCGGCAGCTGGACGCGCCTGCACGATGCCGCACGGCCCCTGCCGGCCACGCCCTGGCAGCGCCTGGGCGCCCGCCTCGCCGAGCTGGTGCGGCTGTCGCTGCCCGATGCGCCGGGCCAGGGCGGCGGCTGGCTGTCCTTCGGCGCGTTGCCGACCGTCGACGGCGAGGGCCTGGCCTGGGTGGAGATGGCGCGCGGCCTGCTCGTGCACCATGCGCGCGTGGACCGGGTCGTGACCGCCTACCGCGTGCTGGCGCCCACCGAATGGAACTTCCACGCCGAGGGCGCGGTGGCGCGGGCGCTCGAAGCCATGCCGCCCCGGCCCGACGCCCAGGAGCAGCACCGCATCGCGGCCCTGATGGCCGCTTACGATCCCTGCGTGCGCTTCGAGGTGGAGTCGCAGGCGATGGAGCAGGAGAGCGTGCATGCATGAGGCCAGCCTGGCCGGAGGCATCCTGAAGCTGGTCGAGGATGCGGCGCGGCGCGAGGGCTTCCGGCGCGTGACGGGCCTGCGGCTGGAGGCCGGGCGCCTGGCCGGCGTGGAGGTGCGTGCGCTGCGCTTCGCGCTCGAGGCCATCGCACCCGGCACGGTGCTGCAGGGCGCCGACATCGCCATCGAAGAACCCGACGGCCAGGCCTGGTGCCTGCCCTGCGCCGCGACCGTGCCGCTGGCCCGCCGCGGCGACCCCTGCCCCCAATGTGCAGGCCACCAGCTGCAGCCCACCGGTGGCACCGAGCTGCGCGTGGTGGACCTGCTGGTTGAAGACGAATAAGGAGAGACGACGATGTGTGTGGTTTGCGGATGCGCCGACAGCGGCGATGGCGCGGTGAAGGCCGAAGGGCATGCCCACGGGCATGAGCATGGCCATGAGCACGGCCATGAGCACGAGCACGGCCACGGCCATGTCCATGTGGACCCCCGGCACGGCGACCTGCACTTCGGCGCGGGCGCGGCGCGCGTGTCCGTGCCCGGCATGAGCCAGGCGCGCACCGTCAAGCTCGAGGCCGACATCCTGGGCGAGAACCGCCGCATCGCGCAGAGCAACCGGCGCCACTTCGAGTCGCACGGCGTGACGGCGCTGAACCTGCTGTCCAGCCCCGGCTCCGGCAAGACGACGCTGCTGTGCGCCACCATCGAGGCGCTGAAGGCGCGCGCCCCGCAGGTGGAGACCCGCGTCATCGAGGGCGACCAGCAGACCAGCTTCGACGCCGACCGCATCCGCGCCACCGGCGCGCCGGCCATCCAGGTCAACACCGGCAAGGGCTGCCATCTCGATGCGCCCATGGTGGCCGAGGCCTTCGCGCAGCTGCACCACCACCACCACGAGCACGACCACCACCACCACCACGGGCATGACGAGGCCGCCGGCAGCCTGCTCTTCATCGAGAACGTCGGCAACCTCGTGTGCCCCGCGCTGTGGGACCTGGGCGAGGCGGCCAAGGTCGTCGTGCTGTCGGTGACCGAGGGCGAGGACAAGCCGCTGAAGTACCCGGACATGTTCGCCGCCTCCGAGCTGATGGTGCTGAACAAGATCGACCTGCTGCCCCACCTGCGCTTCGACGTGGACCGCTGCATCGCCGCGGCCCGCCAGGTGAACCCGGCGCTGGAGGTCATCCAGCTCTCGGCCACCACCGGCGAGGGCATGGACGCCTGGCTGTCGTGGTTGCTGCAGCGCGCGGCGCCGGACGACGCCCAGGCGGCGCTGCGTGCCCGCGTGGCCGCGCTGGAGGCCGAGCTGGCCGAGGCGCGCGCCAGCCTCAAGGGCTGACGGCGATGCGCGCCGAGCTGCCGCCCGTGCTGGCCTGCGGGGCCTGGCTGAAGAACGCGGCCTGCCTGCTGGCCGACGGCCGCGCGCAATGGTCGCCGGTGCATGGCGACCTGGGCGACCCCGAGGCCTGCCGTGCGCTGGACACTTCCGCGCGCCGGCTGGCCGCGCAGTCGCCGCGGGCCGTGGTGGCCGTGGCGCATGACTTGCACCCCGACTTCTTCAGCACCCGCCTGGCGCTGGCGCTGGCCGCCGAATGGGGCGTGCCGGCCATCGCCGTGCAGCACCACCACGCCCACATCGGCGTCGTCATGGCCGACCACGGCCTGGATGAGCCGGTCATCGGCCTGGCGCTGGACGGCGTGGGCCTGGGCACGGACGGCACGGCCTGGGGCGGCGAGCTGCTGTGGGTGTCGCCCGGCGACTGGCGGCGCCTGGGCGGGCTGTGGCCGCTGCACCTCCCCGGCGGCGACGTGGCCGCGCGCGAGCCCTGGCGCATGGCCGCCGCCGCCATGCACGCGTTGGGGCAGGGCGACGGCATCGCGGCCCGCTTCGCGCCCATCGTCGGCGCGGCGGCCGCGAGGGGCGTGCAGCGCATGCTGGCGGCGCAGCTGAACTGCCCCGTCACCAGCAGCGCCGGCCGCTGGTTCGACGCTGCCGCCGGGGCGCTCGGCATCAGCGTGCGCCAGGCCCACGAGGCCGAGGCCGCCATCGCGCTTCAGACGCTGGCCGCGCAGCACGGGGCCCAGCGCCCGGTGGAACCTTGCGACAGCTTGGTCGATCCAACGGCGCTGGAGTGCCTGGACCTGCGCCCGCTGCTGGCCCGCCTGCTCGACACGCCGCCTGCCGGCGTGGCCGAGGCGGCGGCCTGCTTCCACGTGTCGCTGGCGCATTCGCTGGCCGACTGGGCGGCGGTGGCCGCGCGCGAGGCCGGCACCCGCACCGTCTGCCTCGGTGGCGGTTGCTTCTTCAATGCGGTGCTCACGTCCCACCTCGTGGGCCGGCTGGTGTCGCAGGGTCTGCGCGTGCTGACGCCGCGCTCCACGAGTTGCGGCGATGCCGGCTTGGCACTGGGCCAGGCCTGGGTCGCCGCGCATCAGCTGGCCGCGGCGCGGCCGGCTCCCATCCTCGAAAGCTCCCGATGTGCCTAGCCATCCCCACCCGACTGATCGAGATCCGCCCCGGCGCACAAGCCCTCGTCGAGCTGGGCGGCATCCGCAAGGAAATCTCCATTGCGCTGGTTCCTGACGCCACGGTCGGCGACTACGTGATCGTTCACGTCGGTCATGCGATCGGGCAGATCGATCCGGAGGAGGCCGAACGCACGCTGCGCATGTTCGGCGAGCTCTCCGCCAGTCAGGGCCATTGACATGAAATACATCGACGAATTCCGCGACGGCGACATCGCCCGCAAGATCGCCGATCGGCTGCTGGCCGAGGCCCTGCCGGACCGGCAATACAGCTTCATGGAGTTCTGCGGCGGCCACACCCACGCGATCTCCCGCTACGGCGTGGCCGAGCTGCTGCCGCCCAACGTGCGCATGGTGCACGGCCCGGGCTGCCCGGTCTGCGTGCTGCCCATCGGCCGCATCGACCTCGCCATCCGGCTGGCGCTGGAGCGCGGCGCCATCGTCTGCACCTACGGCGACACGATGCGCGTGCCGGCGTCGGACGGCCTGTCGCTGGTGAAGGCCAAGGCCCGCGGCGGCGACATCCGCATGGTCTATTCCGCGGCCGATGCGTTGCAGATCGCGCGCCAGAACCCGCAGCGCGAGGTGGTGTTCTTCGCGATCGGCTTCGAGACCACCACGCCGCCCACGGCGCTGGCGATCCGCAGCGCCCAGCGCGAGGGCCTGGCCAACTTCAGCGTGCTGTGCTGCCACGTGCTGACCCCGTCGGCCATCACCCACATCCTCGAAAGCCCCGAGGTGCGCCAGTACGGCACCGTGCCCATCGACGGCTTCGTCGGCCCGGCGCACGTCAGCATCGTGATCGGCTCGGCGCCCTACGACCACTTCGCGCAGGAGTACCGCAAGCCGGTGGTGATCGCCGGCTTCGAGCCGCTGGACGTGATGCAGGCGGTGCTGATGCTGGTGCGCCAGGTCAACGACGGGCGCGCCGAGGTCGAGAACGAGTTCACCCGCGCCGTCACGCCCGAGGGCAACCCCACGGCGCAGGCGCTGGTGTCCGAGGTGTTCGAGCTGCGCCCCAGCTTCGAGTGGCGCGGCCTGGGCGAGGTGCCCTACAGCGCGCTGAAGATCCGGTCCGCGTTCGCGGCCTTCGATGCCGAACGCCGCTTCGAGCTGGGCTACCGGTCGGTGGCCGACAACAAGGCCTGCGAGTGCGGCGCCATCCTGCGCGGCGTGAAGAAGCCCACAGACTGCAAGATCTTCGGCACCGTCTGCACGCCGGAGAACCCGGTCGGCTCCTGCATGGTGTCGTCGGAAGGCGCCTGCGCGGCGCACTACTCCTATGGACGGTTCCGGGACATTCCCGTCCGCGTGGAGGTGGCGGCATGACGACGCGTAAGGACTACACCCGGCCCCTGGACATCAAGCACGGCCGTGTCGACATGGGCCACGGCGCAGGCGGCCGCGCGGCGGCGCAGCTGATCGAGGAGCTGTTCGTCAAGGCCTTCGACAACCCGTTCCTGCGCCAGGGCAACGACGGCGCCGCGCTCGAGATCCCGGCCGGCCATCGCCTCGTGATGGCGACCGACGCCCATGTCGTGTCGCCGCTGTTCTTCCCGGGCGGCGACCTCGGCGCGCTGAGCGTGCACGGCACCATCAACGACGTGGCGATGTGCGGCGCCCGCCCGCTCTACCTGACGGCGAGCTTCATCCTGGAGGAGGGCTTCCCGCTGGCCGACCTGAAGCGCATCGTCGAGTCGATGGCGGCGGCCTCGCGCGAAGCCGGCGTGCCGGTCGTCACCGGCGACACCAAGGTGGTGGAGAAGGGCAAGGGCGACGGTGTCTTCATCAGCACCACGGGCCTGGGCGTGGTGCCGCCGGGCGTCGACGTCGGCGGGGCCAATGCCCGGCCGGGCGACGTGCTGCTGCTGTCCGGCACCATCGGCGACCATGGCGTGGCGGTGCTGTCGAAGCGGGAGTCGCTGGAGTTCGAGACCACCATCGCCTCCGACTCCGCCGCGCTGCACACGCTGGTGGCGGCCATGCTGGACGCGGCGCCGGGCGGCGTGCGCGTGCTGCGCGACCCGACGCGCGGCGGCCTGGCGACGACGCTGAACGAGATCGCGCGCCAGTCCCGCGTCGGCATGCTGCTCGACGAGGCGGCCATCCCCGTGTTGCCGCAGGTGGACGCGGCCTGCGAGCTGCTGGGGCTGGACCCGCTGTACGTCGCCAACGAGGGCAAGCTGGTGGCCGCCTGCGCGCCCGAGGCGGCCGAGGCGGTGCTCGCCGCGATGCGCGCCCACCCGCGCGGCGCGGCCGCGGCGCGCATCGGCAGCGTCACGGAAGACCCACACCACTTCGTGCAGATGGCGACTCGCTTCGGCGGCCGGCGCGTCGTCGACTGGCTCAGCGGCGAGCAGTTGCCGCGCATCTGCTAGCGCCGATCGGGGCCGGCATGACGCTGCGCATCCTGCTGCTGTGCCACAGCTTCAACAGCCTGGCGCAGCGGGTGTTCGTCGAACTCGGCGCGCTCGGGCATGCGCTGTCCGTCGAGCTCGACATCGCCGACCGCGTCACCGAGGAGGCGGTGGAGCTGTTCCAGCCGCAGCTCGTCATCGCGCCCTTCCTGAAGCGGCGCATTCCCGAGTCCGTGTGGACGCGGCTGCCCTGCCTCGTCGTCCATCCCGGCCTACCGGGCGACCGCGGGCCTTCGGCGCTGGACTGGGCCGTGCTCGAAGGGCGCGAGGACTGGGGCGTCACGGTGCTGCAGGCGAATGCCGAGTTCGACGCCGGCCCGGTCTGGGAGCATGCCCGCGTGGCGATGCGCGCCGCGCCCAAGGGCAGCCTCTACCGCCGCGAGGTGGCCGACGCCGCCGTGCAGGCGGTGCTGCGCGCGGTGGCGCGCTTCGCCGAAGGGGGCGCGGGCGCGCCTACCGCGGCGGTATCGCCGGCCGGGGCGTGGCGGCCGGCGCTGCCGCAGTCGGAGCGGCGCATCGACTGGCTGCGGGATGGCACGGCCCGCGTGCTTGCCAAGCTGCGCAGCGCCGACGGCCAGCCCGGCGTCGCCGACGAGCTGTTCGGCCAGCCCTGCCATCTCTGCGATGGTCATGCGGCGAGCGCGGCGCTGCTGGCCACGCTGCCGCCGGCCCTGCCGGGCGACGTGCTGGCGCGGCGCCATGGCGCGCTGCTGCGCCGCACCGTCGACGGCGCGGTGTGGATAGGCCAGGCGCGCGCCGCGGTGGCCTGCGGCGACGGCCCGCCGTTCAAGCTGCCGGCCACGATGGCCTTTGCCGCGCAGGCCGGGCGGCTGCCCGAGCTGCCCGTGCCGCTGGAGCGCCCCGACGACGAGTGGGGCGAACTGCGCTACCGCGAGCTGGGCCCGCCGGGAGCGCGGGTGGGCTGCCTGTCCTTCGACTTCCACAACGGTGCGATGTCCACCGCGCAGTGCGAGCGGCTGCTGGCGGCGCTGCGCGAGGTGAAGGCGCGCGACACGCGCGTGCTGCTGCTGCTGGGCGGGTGCGACTTCTTCAGCAACGGCATCCACCTCCACTGCATCGAGGCGGCCGCCCACCGGCCGGACGACAGCGCGGCCGACGAGTCCTGGCGCAACATCAACGCGATGGACGACGTGGCGCTGGAGCTGATCACGACGACCGACCGGCTCACGGTGGCCGCGCTGCGCGGCAACGCCGGCGCCGGCGGCGCCTTCCTCGCGCTGGCCGCCGACGAGGTGTGGGCGCACCGCGGCGTGGTGCTGAACCCGCACTACAAGAACATGGGCAACCTCTACGGCTCGGAGTACTGGACCTATCTGCTGCCGCGCCGGCTCGGGGCCGACGGCGCGCGGGCGCTGATGCAGCGGCGGCTGCCACTGGGTGCGGCGCAGGCGGCCCGGCTGGGCCTGATCGACCGCTGTGTCGAGGCCGACGCCGCAGCCTTCGAGGCCCAGGCCGTGGCCGGGGTGCTGGCCCTGGCGGTGTCGCACAATCTGGCGCGGCGCGTCGCCGACAAGCAGGCCGCGCGGAATGCCGACGAGGCACGCCGCCCGCTCGCCGCATACCGCCAGGACGAACTCTCCCGCATGCACCGCAACTTCTACGGCTTCGATCCCAGCTACCACGTGGCGCGCTACCACTTCGTCCACAAGCTGCCGCAGGCATGGACGCCGCGCCATCTCGCCGTGCACCGCGGCGCGGGGGACTGATGTGAGCGCAGCGGCGGATCTGCCGTGCGTGCTGGTCGTCGACGACGAGGTGCGCTCCCAGGACGCGATGCGCCGCACGCTGGACGAGGACTTCACCGTGCTCACCGCCAGCGGTGCCGGCGAGGCCCGGGCGCACCTGGAGCGCCATGACGTGAGCGTCATCCTGTGCGACCAGCGCATGCCCGACGTGACCGGCGTGACCTTCCTGAAGGAGGTGCGCGAGCGCTGGCCCGACACCGTGCGCATCGTCATCTCGGGCTACACCGATTCCGAGGACATCATTGCCGGCATCAACGACGCCGGCATCTACCAGTACATCCTCAAGCCCTGGATTCCCGAGCACCTGCTGGGCACCGTGCGCAACGCCGCCGAGGCGCGCACGCTGCAGCGCGACATGCACCGGCTGGACCTGGAGCTGCGCACCAGCACGCCGGTGCTGCGCCAGCGCGCCGAGCGCAAGCTGGAGCGCGCCCGCGCCACGTTCGACTTCGACCGCATCGAGCGCCTGCCCGGCAGCCCCATGGACGCCGTCTGCGCGCTGGCCGAGCGCATGGCTCGCGTGGACCTGAGCGTGCTCGTGCAGGGCGAGTCCGGCACCGGCAAGGAGCTGCTGGCGCGCGCCATGCACTACGCCAGCCCGCGCGCGGCGGGCGCTTTCGTCGTGGAAAACTGCGCGGCGCTGACCGACACGCTGCTGGAGTCCGAGCTCTTCGGCCACAAGCGCGGCGCCTTCACCGGCGCCTTCGACGATCACGTGGGCCTGTTCCAGCGCGCCGACGGCGGCACCATCTTCCTTGACGAGATCGGCGAGACCTCGCCGGCCTTCCAGCTGCGCCTGCTGCGCGTGCTGCAGGAAGGCGAGGTGCGGCCGGTGGGCGCGACGCGCGTGGTGCCGGTGGACGTGCGCGTCATCGCCGCCACGCACCGCGACCTGGAGCAGCGCGTGCGCGACGGCCTGTTCCGTGAAGACCTCTACTACCGCATCGCCTGCGTGACGCTGACGGTGCCGCCGCTGCGCGAGCGCAGCGGCGACATCGCGCCCATCGCCCGCCGCGTGCTGGCCGACGTGGCGCCCGCGCTGGGACATGCGCAGGCGACCCTGGGCGACGAGGCGCTGGCCGCGCTGATGGCCTACCCCTGGCCCGGCAACATCCGCGAGCTGCGCAACGAGATCTCGCGTGCGGTGGCGTTGAGCGATGACGCCGCCATCGGCGCCGCCGCGTTCTCGTCGCGCGTGCTGCAGGGGCAGGCCGGGCGCAGCATGCAGGCGCAGGCGCTGGCGCTGCCGTCCAGCGGCACGCTGGTCGAGCGGCTGGATGCCGTAGAGGCCATGCTGCTGCGCGAGACGCTGCTGCGCCAGCGCTGGAACAAGACCCGCGCGGCGCTGGAGCTGGGCCTGTCGCGAGTGGGCCTGCGCGGCAAGATGAAGCGCTTCGGGCTGGAGGATTGAACGTGGCACGCGAACCCTTCAACGTACTCTGGCTGCAGTCCGGCGGCTGCGGCGGCTGCAGCATGTCGCTGCTGTGCGCCGACACGACCGACTTCCACGGCCAGCTGCGCGATGCGGGCATCCACCTGTTGTGGCATCCGTCGCTGTCACTGGAGAGCGGCGGCAGCGTCGTCGCCCTGCTGAACGACGTGCTGGAGGGCCGCGTCCGGCTGGACGCACTGTGTGTGGAGGGTGCGCTGCTGCGCGGCCCCAACGGCACGGGCCGCTTCCACGTGCTGGCCGGTACCGGCCTGCCGATGATCCACTGGGTGCAGAGGCTGGCGGAACAGGCCGGCGTCGTCGCGGCCATCGGCAGCTGTGCGGCCTGGGGCGGGGTCACGGCCGGCGGCGCGAACCCGACGGACGCTTGCGGGCTGCAGTACGAGGACGAGCGCATCGGCGGCCTGCTGGGCGCCGCGTTCCGCTCCAGGCAGGGCCTGCCGGTCGTCAACGTGGCCGGCTGCCCCACGCACCCCGGCTGGGTCCTGGACACGCTGATGGCGCTGGCCGCCGGCGAGCTGGATGCCGGGTCGCTGGACGCACTGGGCCGGCCGCGCCTGTATGCCGACCAGCTGGTGCACCACGGCTGCACCCGCAACGAGTTCTACGAGTTCAAGGCCAGCGCCGAGAAGCCGTCGGACCTGGGCTGCATGATGGAACACATGGGCTGCAAGGGCACGCAGGTGCATGCCGACTGCAACACGCGGCTGTGGAACGGCGAGGGCTCGTGCACGCGCGGCGGCTATGCCTGCATCGCCTGCACGGAGCCGGGCTTCCAGGAGCCGGGCCACCCCTTCCACGAGACTCCCAAGATCGCTGGCATCCCCATCGGCCTGCCCACCGACATGCCCAAGGCCTGGTTCGTCGCGCTGGCGTCGCTGTCCAAGTCGGCCACGCCCAAGCGCGTGAAGGTCAATGCGACGGCCGACCATCGCGTCGTGACGCCCGCGATCCGGCGCACGCGACTGAAGTGACGGCATGAGCAGGCTGATCGTCGGACCATTCAACCGCGTCGAGGGCGACCTGGAGGTCACGCTGGACGTCGCCGATGGCCAGGTGCGCGCGGCGCACGTGAACTCGCCGATGTACCGCGGCTTCGAGCAGATCCTGCAGGGCAAGGCGCCGCACGACGCGCTGGTGTTCGTGCCGCGCATCTGCGGCATCTGCTCGGTGTCGCAGTCCGTCGCCGCGGCCCACGCGCTGGCCGACCTGGCCGGCGTGGCGATGCCGCCCAACGGCCGCCACGTCACCAACACCATCCTGGCCATCGAGAACCTGGCCGACCACCTGACGCATTTCTACCTGTTCTTCATGCCGGACTTCGCGCGCGCCGCCTACGCCGGCCGGCCCTGGCACGCGGACGCGGTGGCGCGCTTCCTGCCCGAGCGCGGCGAGCAGGTGCGCAAGGCCATCGCGGCACGCGCGCGCTGGTTCGAGCTGCTGGGCACCCTGGCCGGCAAATGGCCGCACACGCAGGGGCTTGAGCCGGGCGGGTCGTCGCGCGCCGTGGAGCCCGGCGAGCGCACGCGGCTGCTGGCGCGCGTGCGCGAGTTCCGCGGCTTCCTGGAGCGCGAGCTGTTCGGCGGCACGGCCCTGGAGGCCTTCGACGCGCTGCCCGACGAGGTCGCGCTGTGGGCCTGGCATGCGCAGCAGCCCACGCGCGGCGACCTGCGCCTGTTCCTGAGCACCATGCTGGACCCCGTACTTGCGGCGCTCGGCCCTGGCCCGGGGCACTACCTGAGCTATGGCGCCTACCCGCAGCCCGGCGGTGGCCATGCCTTCGCCGCCGGCGTGTGGGACGCCGCGCTGCAGCAGCGCCAGCCGGTGGACACCGCCGCCATCCGCGAGGACGCCACGCATGCCTGGCTGTCCGACGCCGGTGGGCCGCGCCATCCGGGCGACGGCCTGACCGAGCCCGACGCCGACAAGCCCGGTGCCTACACCTGGAACAAGGCGCCGCGCCTGGCCGGCCGCGTCGTCGAGACCGGCGCCATCGCCCGCCAGCTCGCGGCCGGCCACCCGCTGGTGCGCGACGCCGTGGCCCGCCATGGCGGCAGCGTGTTCACGCGCGTGCTGGCCCGCGTGCTGGAGCTGGCGCGCGTGGTGCCGCTGATCGAGGCCTGGCTGCAGGCGCTGCAGCCGCAGCAGCCCTATTGCGCCGAGACCCGGCTGCCGCTGGACGGCGAGGGCATGGGCCTGAACGAGGCGGCGCGCGGCGCGCTGGGGCACTGGATTGCGGTGCGCGGCGGCCGCATCGCCAGCTACCAGATCATCGCGCCCACCAGCTGGAACTTCTCGCCCCGCGACGCCGCCGGCACGCCCGGCGCGCTGGAGCAGGCGCTGGTCGGCGCGCCGGTGCAGCCGGGCGAGGACACGCCGGTGGCGGTGCAGCACATCGTGCGCTCGTTCGACCCCTGCATGGTCTGCACGGTGCACTGACCGCCATGCCGCCGCGCCGCCCGCCCTCCGACGCCCAGCCGCCCGTGCCGCCCCAGGGCATGGACGACGCCGCCTGGGTGGACGTGATCCAGAAGATGGACGAGGTCTACTCGCAGCTGGTGCACGACGAGATCGAGCTGGAGAAGAAGAACGCGGAGCTGGAGCAGTCGCAGCAGTTCATCTTCAGCGTGCTGTCCGCCATGTCCGACGTGCTGGTGGTCTGCGACGCGCAGGGTCTCATCGAGGAGACCAACGCCGCGCTGTGCGAGCTGGTGGGCCGCAGCGACCAGCAGCTGCGCGGCACCTCGCTGTACGACCTGCTGGCCGACGAGGCCAGCGTGGCCCGTGCCCGCGCCGTGATGGCCAACCGCAGCCCGACGCGGCGCGGCGAGTCCATCGAGCTGGGCCTGCGCGGCGCTGCGGGCGACAGCGTGCCGGTGGACGCCAACTGCACGCCGCGCTTCGCCGCCTCGCAGCGGCGCGTGGGCACTGTGCTGGTGGCGCGGCCCACGGCCGAGATCCGCCGCGCTTACCAGGAGCTGCGCACCGCGCACGAGGCGCTCAAGCGCACGCAGCAGCAGCTGCTGCACTCCGAGAAGATGGCCTCGCTGGGCCGGCTGGTGGCCGGCGTGGCGCACGAGCTGAACAACCCGATCAGCTTCGTGCTGGGCAACGTGCATGCGCTGAGCCGCTACAGCGAGCGCCTGCGCGACTACCTGCAGGCCGTGCACGAGGGCCGCACGCTGGCCGAGCTGCAGGCGCTGCGCACCAAGCTGCGCGTGCCGCACATCCTGGACGACCTGCCGTCGCTGCTGGAAGGCACGCTCGAAGGCGCCCAGCGCACGGCCGACATCGTCAACGGGCTGAAGCGCTTCTCGGCGGTGGATGCCGAGACCCGGCAGGAGGTGGACCTGAACCAGGTGGTGGACCGCGCCGTGCTGTGGGTCGGCAAGGGCGCGCCGCGCAACGTGCAGCTGCACTGGCAGCCGGGCGCGGCCTGCCAGGTCAGCGGCAATGCGGGGCAGCTCCAGCAGGTCGTCATGAACCTGGTGCACAACGCGCTCGACGCCACGTCGGAGCTTCGCGACCGGGCGCCGGAGGTCCGGGTCACGGTGGACGAGGTCGACGCGGGCTATCGCGTCCGCGTGGAAGACAACGGGCCGGGCATCGCGGAAGCCGACCTGTCGCGCGTCTTCGACCCCTTCTTCACGACCAAGGCCGTCGGCAAGGGAACCGGCCTGGGCCTGTCGATCAGCTACGGCATCGTGGAGCGGCACGGCGGCGCGCTGCGGGCGGAGAACCTGCCGCAGGGCGGCGCGCGTTTCGAGATCACGCTGCCCCGGCAGGATTCGGGCCCCTGACCCGGGCCCTGGCCGCCAGGGCCGCGCTCCGTCAGAGCCCCTGGCAGAGGTACTTGGTGTGCAGGTAGTCGTCGAGCCCGTAGCGCGAGCCCTCGCGCCCGTAGCCGGACTCCTTGACGCCGCCGAACGGCGCGGCCTCCGCGGCCAGCGCGCCTTCGTTGATGCCGACGATGCCCGTCTCCAGCGCATCGGCGACGCGGTGGATGCGCTGCACGTCGCGGGAGAAGAAGTAGGCCGCCAGCCCGAAGGGCGTGTCGTTGGCGGCGGCGACGACCTCGGCCTCGTCGCTGAACCGCGTGATCGGCACCACCGGCCCGAACGTCTCCTCGCAGCTGCAGGCCATCGTGGCATCGGCGTCGACCAGCACCGTCGGTGCGAAGTAGTTGGGCCCGGCGCCGTCGGCCGAACCCAGCCGCTCGCCGCCGACCACGACGCGCGCGCCGCGCGACACCGCGTCCCGCACATGGCGTTCGATCTTGTCGACCGCGCGCCCGTTGATCATCGGGCCGATCTGCGAGTCCGGCTCGCTGGCCGGGCCAACCTTCAACGCGGCGACCCGGGCGGCAAGCTTCGCGACGAAGGCATCGTGCACGAGCTGGTGCACGAAGACGCGGTTGGGGCTGACGCAGGTCTGGCCGCCGTTGCGGAACTTGGCGGCCATCAGGCCGTCGACGGCCTTGTCGAGGTCGGCATCCTCGAAGACGATGAACGGCGCATTGCCCCCCAGCTCCAGAGACAGCTTCTTCAGCGTGCCGGCGGACTCGCGCGCCAGGTGCTTGCCCACCGGCGTGGAGCCGGTGAAGGTGATCTTGCGCACGCGGCCGTCGGCCAGCCAGACGTCCACGACCTCGGCCGCGCGCTCGCGCGAGGCGACGACGACGTTGAGCACGCCCGCCGGCAGGCCGGCCTCCTCGGCCAGCCGGGCCAGGGCCAGCGAGGTCAGCGGCGTGTCCTCGGCCGGCTTGGCGACGACCGTGCAGCCGGCCGCCAGCGCCGGGGCGATCTTGCGCGCGATCATCGCGGCCGGGAAGTTCCACGGCGTGATCGCCGCGACGACGCCCACGGGCTCCTTGAGCACCATCATGCGGCGCGCGCTGACGGGCGCCGGGATGATGTCGCCATAGGCGCGCACGGCCTCCTCGGCGAACCACTCGACGTAGCTGGCCGCGTAGGCCACCTCGCCGCGGCCCTCGGCCAGCGGCTTGCCCTGCTCGCGGGAGATCAGGCGGCCGAGGTCTTCCTGGTGGGCGAGGATCAGCGCATGCCAGCGCTTGAGCAGCTGGGCGCGCTGCTTGGCCGGCAGCGCGCGCCAGGCCGGGCCGGCGGCGTGGGCCGCATCCACCGCGGCGCGCGCATCGGCGGCGCCGCTGTCGGGCACGTGGGTGAAGTCGGTGTCGAGCGCCGGGTCGCTGACCGGGAAGCGGCGGCTCTCGGCGGCGTCGCACCAGCGACCGTCGACGAAGTTCTGGCTGCGCTGCAGGTCGGCGCGTTGAAGCGTCAGCGGCATCACCGGCCCTCCACCAGCGCCGCGATGGCCTGGCCCATCTCGGTCGTGGAGGCGGTGCCGCCCAGGTCGCGGCTGCGCGGGCCGTCGCGCAGCACCTGCTCGATGGCGGCCAGGATGGCGTCGTGAGCCTCGGCCGCGCCGAGGAACTGCAGCATCAGCGCGGCCGACCAGATCATCGCGACCGGGTTGGCGATGTTCTGCCCGTAGATGTCGGGCGCCGAGCCGTGCACCGGCTCGAACAGCGACGGGAACTTGCGCTCCGGGTTCAGGTTGGCGGAAGGCGCCAGGCCGATGGTGCCGGTGGTGGCGGGGCCCAGGTCCGACAGGATGTCGCCGAACAGGTTGGACGCGACGACCACGTCGAAGCGCGTCGGCTGCATGACGAAGCGGGCGCTGAGGATGTCGATGTGCTGCTTGTCCACCGTGATCTGCGGGTAGTCCTGGCCGACCGCGTCGGCGCGGCCGTCCCACCAGGGCATGCTGATCGCGATGCCGTTGCTCTTGGTCGCCACCGTCAGGTGCTTGCGCTCGCGGGCCTGGGCCAGGTCGAAGGCGTAGCGCAGCACGCGGTCGGCGCCGAAGCGCGAGTAGACCGACTCCTGGATGACGATCTCGCGATCCGTGCCGGCGTACATGATGCCGCCGAGATTGGTGTACTCGCCCTCGGTGTTCTCGCGCACGACGAGGTAGTCGATGTCGCCCGGCTTGCGGCCGGCCAGCGGGCAGGGCACGCCCTCGAACAGGCGCACCGGGCGCAGGTTGATGTACTGGTCGAACTCGCGGCGGAACTTCAGCAGCGAGCCCCACAGCGAGACGTGGTCGGGCACGGTGGCCGGCCAGCCGACGGCACCGAACAGCAGCGCGTCCTGGCCTTGCAGCTGGGCCTTCCAGTCGTCCGGCATCATCTGGCCGTGGGCCTGGTAGTAGTCGCAGCTGGCCCAGTCGATGGTGGTCTGCTGCAGCTCGATGCCGAAGCGCGCCGCGGCGGCATCCAGCACGCGCAGTGCCTCGGGCATCACTTCCTTGCCGATGCCGTCGCCGGGAATCACGGCGATCTTGAAAGTCTTGCGGGTCATGGTGGTTTGTCGGTTGGGTCAGGCGGCGGCCTGCTCGTCGAGCCAGCCCTGGCGCAGCTCGGGGACCGAGCGGGCCAGCAGCTCGTAGTAGGGGTGGTGGGGGCCGCGCTCGTAGTCGGCGCGGGCGACCTGGGCCAGCTTGCGGCCGTGCTGCATGACGACGATCTCGTCGCAGACCGAGCGCACCGTGTGCAGGTCGTGGCTGATGAAGAGGTAGGACAGGCCCAGCTCGCGGCGCAGCTCGGCGATCAGGTCCAGCACGGCCGCGCCGACGACCGTGTCCAGCGCCGACGTGACCTCGTCGCACAGGATGAGCTCGGGCTCGGCGGCCAGCGCGCGTGCCAGGTTGACGCGCTGCTTCTGGCCGCCCGAGAGCCCGCCGGGCAGGCGCCCCGCCACCGTGGACGGCAGCTTGACGAGGTCGAGCAGCTCGCGGATGCGGCGCTGCAGCGGCTCGCCGGAGAGGCCGCGGTAGAACTGCAGCGGACGCGCCAGGATGCGCTCTATCGTCTGCGACGGGTTGAGCGCCGTGTCGGCCATCTGGAAGACGATCTGCACGCGGCGCAGCTCCTCCTTGCTGCGCTGCGCGAGCAGAGGCGGCATGGGCTGGCCGTCGAACAGCATCTCGCCGCGGCAGGGCGCAATCAGGCCGGCGATGGCGCGTGCCAGCGTCGTCTTGCCCGAGCCCGACTCGCCGATGACGCCGATGGCCTGGCCACGGTAGAGCTTGAGGTTGATGTCCTCCAGGATCAGCGCCTTGGGCTGGCCGTCGCGGTCGCGCGGCCCGTAGCCGGCCGACAGCTGGCGCACTTCCAGCAGCGGTGTCTCGGTGGCCGCGGCACCGGGCGTGCCGGCCTCGCGAACCTTGGGCCGCGCCGCGGCGAGCAGGCGCTGGGTGTAGTCGTTCGACGGCGCGGTCAGGATCTGCGCGGTGGCGCCCAGCTCGCGCGTCTCCCCGTCGCGCAGCACGAGGATGTGGTCGGCCATCTGCGCGACGACGGCGAGGTCGTGGCTGACGTAGACGGCCGTGGTGCGGCGCTCGCGCACGACGCGGCGGAAGGCGCGCAGCACCTCGATCTGCGTCGTCACGTCCAGCGCCGTCGTCGGTTCGTCGAGGATGACCAGCTCGGGGTCGGTGATCAGGGCCATCGCCGCCATCAGGCGCTGCAGCTGCCCGCCCGAGACCTGGTGCGGGTAGCGCGCGCCGATGGTGTCGGGGTTGGGCAGCGCCAGCTCGCGGAACAGCGCCACGGCCTTGGCCTCGGCATCGGCGCGGCTGGCCGTGCGGTGGATCAGCGCCGGCTCGACGACCTGGTCCATGATGGTGCGCGAGGGGTTGAACGAGGCCGCCGCGCTCTGCGCGATGTAGGCCACGCGCCGGCCGCGCAGCGCGCGCTGCCCGGCCTCGTCGAGCGCCAGCACCTCGGTCTCGCCGATGCGCACGCTGCCGCCGGCGATGCGGCAGCCGCTGCGCGCGTAGCCCATCAGCGCCAGCGCCGTGGTCGTCTTGCCGGAGCCGGACTCGCCGATCAGCGCCAGCACCTCGCCGGGCGCGATGGCAAAGCTCAGGTCGTGGACGATGGTCTGCTCGGCATCGCGGGCGCCGGCGACGATGCGCAGGTCGCGGACTTGGATCTGCGCGCCCATCAGTGCGCTCCACGGGCGGCACGGCCCGGCAGGTTGTCGATCAGCAGGTTGACCGCGATGGTCAGGCTGGCAATGGCGAGTGCCGGCGCGACGACGGCCGCGCTGCCGCTAGCCAGGGCGCCGATGTTCTCGCGCACCAGCGAGCCCCAGTCGGCGTCCGGCGGCTGCACGCCCAGGCCCAGGAAGCTCAGCGAGGCCAGCAGCAGCACCACGTAGACGAAGCGCAGGCCCAGGTCGGCCAGCATCGGGTTGATGATGTTGGGCAGGATCTCGTGCAGCATGATGTAGAGCCGGCCTTCGCCGCGCGTGCGGGCGACGGTGACGTAGTCCATCGCGTTGATGTTGACCGCCAGCGAGCGGGCGATGCGGAAGGCGCCCGGCACGTAAATCAGCGCCGCGGTCGGGATCAGCATCGGCAGCGAGGAGCCGAAGGCCGCCACCATGATGAGCGCCAGCATCTTGGAAGGGATGGAGGTCATCGTGTCGATGCCGCGGCTCAGCACGGCGTCCACCCAGGGCGCGCTGGCGGCCGCCAGCAGCGCCAGCAGCGTGCCGATGCTGCTGGCCATCAGCGTGGCCAGCAGTGCGATGCCGACCGTGTAGCGCGCGCCCTGGATCACGCGGGCCAGCATGTCCCGGCCGAGGTAGTCGGTGCCCAGCCAGTGCTGGGCGCTCATCTGGGCGAACACGTCGGCGTCGCCCATGTCGGAGCCGTCATGGCCCAGCAGGGCGGGGCCGAAGGCGGCGATCAGCAGCCATGCCAGCAGCACGGCCAGGCCGAGCAGGCCGGGCCAGGGCATCGCGAGCCGGCGACGGGGGGAGGTGGCGAAGGAAGCGGTGCTGGACATGGATCTCTCGTTCAGCGATGGCGCAGTCGCGGGTTGGCGACGATGCTGCACAGGTCGGCCAGCGTGACCAGCATCAGGTAGACGGCGCAAAACAGCATCGCGCAGGTCTGCACGAGGGGCATGTCGCGCTGCGAGACGCCGTCGACCATCAGGCTGGCGATGCCGGGATAGTTGAAGATGGTCTCGACGATGATGACGCCGCCGAGCAGGTAGGACAGCGACAGCGCGACGGCGTTGGCGATGGGCCCGATCGCATTGGGCAGGGCGTGCGCCAGCACCATGCGCGTCGGTGATGCGCCCTTGAGCTGCACCATCTCGATGTAGGGCGCCTTCAACTGGTCGACGACGGCGGCGCGCGTCATGCGCAGCATCTGCGCGACGGTCACGCAGCACAGCGTCAGCACGGGCATCGCGAACACGCGCAGCATCTGCCCGACCGAGTCGATGCTGCCGGCCGACGACAGCGCCGGCAGCCAGCGCAGCTGCACGGCGAAGATCAGCACCGCCAGCGTCGCGACGAGAAACTCCGGCACCGACACCACGGCCACCGCGCCCGAACTGACGATGCGGTCGAACCAGCTGCGCCGCCACATCGCCGACGCGATGCCGAGCACGAGGGCGACGGGCACGGAGATGGCGGCGGTGATGCCGGCCAGCAGCAGCGAGTTGGGCAGGCGGCTGGCGATCATGTCGGCCACCGGGGCGCCGCTGACGATGGAGATGCCCGGCTCCCCCACCACCAACCCGCGCAGCCATTGCCAGTAGCGCAGCGGCGCGGGCACGTCCAGCCCCATCTGGTGGCGCAGTGCCGCCAGCGATTCGGGCGTGGCCTCCTGGCCCAGCTGGGCCTCGGCGGCATCACCGGGCAGGACGGCCGTGATCGCGAACACGATGGCCGAGACCACCAGCAGCGAGAACAGCGCCAGCGCAACTCGGCCGGCCAGCAGGCGCAGGATCAGCAGGTTCATCGCTCAGGCGTCCAGCCAGACGTTCTCGGCGAAGGAGTAGCCCATCAGGCCGCCCAGCGGGATCGGCCGCAGGCCCTTCAACTTGGTCGTGTGCCCGTCGATGCTCGCCAGGAACAGCGGGATGCCGACGCCGGCCTCGTCGTGGATCAGCACCTGCATGTCCGCGTACATCTGCGTGCGCTTGGCCAGGTCGGTCTCGGCGCGGGCGGCGAGCAGCAGCTGGTCGAACTTGGGGTTCTTCCAGCGCGAGCCGTTCCAGGCGGCGTCCGACTTGAAGAACTGCGTGAACAGCGTGTCGACGCTGGGGCGCGGATTCACGTTGCCGAAACCCACCGGGCTGTTGAGCCAGTGGTTGGACCAGTAGCCGTCGGCCGGCATGCGCTTCACCTCCAGGTTCAGGCCGACGCGCTGCCCGGCCTGCTGCAGCACCAGCGCCATCTCGACCGAGTACATCGCGACCGGCGAGGTCACGACGGGGATGCGCGCGCTGCCGACGTTGGCCTTCTTCAGGTGGAACCTGGCCCGCTCGGGGTCGTAGGCCCGCTTGGGGCAGCCGGCGAAGTAGAAGCGGTTGCTCGGGTCGATGGGCTGGTCGTTGGCGACGACGGCATGGCCCAGTGCGATGGCCTTGCGCATCTGCTCGCGGTCGAACAGGCACTTCATCGCCAGCACGAAGTCCGGGTTGGCGCCGGGGCCGACGTCCTTGCGCATGATCAGGTCCGAGTACTGGCCGGACTGCGTCGCGAAGATCGCATAGCCCGGCGTGCCGCGCACGCGCTCGACGGCACGCGGGTTGACCGCGGCCACCAGGTCCATGTCGCCCGACAGCAGCGCGTTGACGCGCGCTCCCTCGTCGCTGATGCCGACGAACTCGATCTCGTCGAGATAGGGCTGGCCGGGCTTCCAGTAGTCCGGGTTGCGCACGACGATGGAGCGCACGCCGGGCTTGAATTCCTTGAGCTTGAAGGGGCCGGTGCCGATGCCGGCGGAGAAGTCCGTCGTGCCGTCCTTGACGATCAGGAAGTTGAAGGTGCCGAGGATGACGGGCAGGTCGGCGTTGGGCTGCTGCAGCGTGATCGTGACCTCGCCCGGGCCGCTGGCCTTGACGCTGTCGATCTGGTCCGCGAGTGCCTTGGCCTTGGAGGCGGTGGCGGCGTCCTTGTGGCGCGCGATGGAGAACACGACGTCGGCCGGCTGCAGCGGCTTGCCGTCGTGGAAGACGACGCCTTTGCGCAGCTTGAAGACCCAGGTCTTGGCGTCCTTGGTCGTGAACGACTCGGCCAGCGCCGGCTGCGGCGTCAGGCTGCCGTCGAGCGCGGTCAGCCCGTTGTAGAGCATGGTGCCGCGCGAGTAGTCCGTCTGGTTGGCCATCTTGGCCGGGTCCAGCGTGTCGCTGATGGCGGCCGTGGCCGCCGCCACGCGGATGCGGCCGCCGCGCCGCGGCGTCTGCGCGTGGGCCGACAGCGCGGTGCCGGCGATGCCGGCCGCCAGGCCGAGCTGCATGCCGCCGCCGGCCAGCATCGCGAGCAGGTCGCGGCGCGTTGCGCCACGCTGGAGCGCTTCCAGCAGCTCGACGCTTTCGCGCGGGCCGACGAGGTTGTTTAGCTTGCTGTGTTTGTTCATGCTGTCTCCTGTCGCAAGTTCTGTTCCCTCAGGACATGCGGTCCTTCAGGCGGTAGTAGAGGCCCACGGCGGGCAGGAACCAGGGCGGCCCGACATGCCCCGGGATCGCCGGCCAGGGCCGGTCGCGCCAGGGGTTGGCGGCGGCGTCGCCGAGCAGGGTCGCGGCCATGCGCTGGCCCATGTGCACCGACATCTGCGTGCCGTGGCCGCTGTAGCCCAGCGAGTAGAAGACGCCGTCGCGCTCGCCCGCATGCGGCAGCCTGTCGCGGCTCATGTCGACGAGGCCGCCCCAGCAGTAGTCGATGCCCACGCCCTTGAGCTGCGGGAAGGTCTGCTCGAGGCCCTCGCGCAGGATGTCGCCGCTCTTCTGGTCCGACGTCGGGCTGGAGATCGCGAAGCGCGCCCGGCCGCCCCACACCAGGCGATGGTCCGGCGTCAGGCGGAAATAGTGGTGGATGTTGGCGATGGTGACGTAGGTGCGCCGCGCCGCGAGCAGCGCGGCGGCGCGCTCCGCGCCGAGTGGCTCCGTGACGATGATGAAGCTGCCGATGCCGACGATGCGCCGGCGCAGCCAGCCGAAGCTGCCGTAGCCGCCGTGCAGGCTGGCGCCGGTGGCCAGCAGCACCTGGCGGGCACGGACGGTGCCGCGCGGCGTGTGCACGAGGTGCTCGTGGCCCCGGCCGAGGCGCTGCAGCCGCAGCGCCGGCGTGTTCAGGTGGATCTGCGCGCCGCGTCGCTCGGCGGCCTCGCCCAGGCCTGCGGCAAAGCGGCCCATGTGCATCTGCGCGCTCTTGCGCTGCAGCAGGCCGCCGACGAAACGCTCGCTGCCCACTTCGTCCCGCACGGCGCGCGCGTCGAGCAGTTCCACGTCGGGGTCCACCTCCCGCACCATGCGCTCGCGGCTGCGCGCCAGTGCCTCGTAGTGGGCGGGGCGGGTGGCCAGCTTGAGCTTGCCGTTGCGCTGGAAGTCGCAGGCGATGCCCTCGTCGCGGACGAGCTGCTCGACCGTGTCCACGGCCGCGTCGAACTCGTGATACCAGGAGCGCGCCTGCTCGATGCCGTACTGCTCGGCCGCCGCGACGTAGTCGACGGCCAGGCCGTTGTTGACGTGGCCGCCGTTGCGGCCCGAGGCTTCGCTGGCGACGCGGTCGCAGGCTTCCAGCATGACGACATGCACACCGCGCTGCGCCAGCGTGCGTGCGGCCGCCAGGCCGGTGAAGCCGGCGCCGATGACGACGACATCGGCCTGTGCCGGCAGCTCCTCAGAGCGCGGCTGGAAGGCCTGGGCTGAATCGGTCCAGTAGGAGTCGAGTTTCACGGCAGGGTTACCTGGGTCACGGTGCACGTCAGAAGGATTTCATTGAAGCATGTGAGGCCAGCGAAAATGCTGGCTTGTGAATGCCCCGGGCACATGAAACTGTTTTTTTGCCCCCCCGGGTCGGCATAGGCTGCGGCCGGCACCAGGGCGATGCGCTCATGCACCTCGGGCCGGCGTTTTGAAATGGATGAGCACGCCTTTGACGCGTGCCTTTGCCGCGTCGGTCTGGCGGCCCGGTCCTCGACCGACGCTGGAAGCTGTGGAGGCTGCAGCTCCGAGGCTGGGTGACTCGCAGGGCCTGCGCGCTCGCGCTTCGCTGCCCGGTTGTTGTGTTGCCGCGGATGCCAGGGAGGGCGCCTCGAAATTTGCCTTCGTAGGCAGGCGCTGCGGCGCAGATCATTGCGAGTTGAATGCCGCCGGCGGCGCAAGCTGCGGTTCTTCCGAAACAGCAAGAACGTCCTAGCGTTGGCCGGCCGGGCTTGCAACGATAGGCACGAAAATCTCCCCTCGGAGCCGAGCTTGAATACCGTGAACCACGCCATTGCGCCGTCGACCGACGGCATTGTCTTGCGCGAGATGCTGGAGGCCGATCTCGAGGCCGCCTTGAGCCTGTCGCAGGCCGTGCACTGGCCGCACCGGCTGGCGGACTGGCAGTTCTCCTTCGGCCTGGGCCGCGGGCTCGTCGCGGAGCGCGATGGTGCCGTGGTGGGCTGCGCGCTGAGCTGGAACTGGGGGCCGGCGCACGCGACGCTCGGCCTGGTCATCGTCGACCCCAAATGCCAGGGGCGCCGCATCGGCTTCCGGCTCGTGCAGGCGCTGCTGGCCGAACTCGGCGAGCGTAGCGTGCTGCTGCACGCGACGGCCGAAGGGCGCGGGCTGTACGAGCGGTTGGGCTTCGTGCGCACCGGCGAGGTCAGGCAGCACCAGGGCCAGGCGCAGTCGGCGCCGTTGGTGGCGCTGGACGCCGGCTGTCGGCTGCGCCCGTCCGACCATGCCGACGTCGACGCGCTGATCGAGCTTGACGCCGCCGCGCGCGGCATGCCGCGCGCCACGCTGATGCGCGAGCTGCTGGAGGCGTCGGAGACTGTCGTGCTCGACCATGAAGGCCAGCGCCGCGGCTTCGCGATGCTGCGCCGCTTCGGCCGCGGTCTCGTCATCGGCCCGGTCGTCGCGCCGGACGCGCTGGGCGCCAAGGCACTGATCGCCCACCTCGTCGGTGTCAGCGCGGGCAAGTTCGTGCGCATCGACATCGATTTCGACACCGGCCTGGCCGAGTGGCTCGAGGGCCTGGGCCTGATGCGCGTGGACGGGCCGACCGAGATGGTGCGCGGCCCGGTGCAGGCCCCGACGCCCGGCGTGCGGCGCTATGCGCTGGTGACCCAGGCCCTCGGTTGAAGCTGTCGCGGCCCGCGCCAATTCACGATTTCGTCCTGCCCGACGGGGCGACAAGCACAGATCATTCTGTGCGTCGCTGCCTACACTTTTTCGCGTCTCCAGGCATCAGCAAAGGCCCATCGTGTCCATCGTCTTCCGCCCCAAGTACATCAGCTTCGACTGCTACGGCACCCTGATCTATTTCCAGATGGCGCCCTGGGCGCGACGGCTGTTCGCCGACCGCATCGCGCCGGAGCAACTGGACGCGTTCTGCGCCGACTTCTCGGCCTTCCGCCTCGACGAGGTGCTGGGTGACTGGAAGCCCTACTACGACGTCGTCTTCAACGCGCTGCTGCGCACGGCCAACAAGTGGCGCGTGCCCTTCCGCGAGGCCGATGTGGCCGAAATCTACGCGGCCGTGCCGACCTGGGGGCCGCACCCCGATACCGTTGCCGGGCTGAAGAAGATCGCCGGCAAGATCCCGCTCGTGATCCTGTCCAACGCGATGGACCACCAGCTCGTGCACAACGTCGAGAAGCTGGAGGTGCCTTTCCACCGTGTCTACACGGCCCAGCAGGCCAAGGCCTACAAGCCGCGCCTGCGCGCCTTCGAGTACATGGTGCAGCAGCTCGATGCCAAGCCCGAGGACTTCCTGCACGTGTCGTCGAGCATGCGCTACGACCTGATGTCGGCGCGCGACATGGGCATCAAGGACAAGGCCTTCGTCAACCGCGGCCACGAGCCGGGCGCGCCGGGCTATGAGTACGCCGAGATTTCCGACATCGGCGGCCTCGCGGGCCTCGTGGGCCTCTGAGCTTCGGCGGCACAGGTCACGTCGCCCCTGCATGAGGCAGCCCGTGGGCACCTCGCAGCCCAGGCCGGCCGTCGTCGGCGACTGACTGATGGCGCTGCTGCTGATCTCCACGGCGGAACGCGGCGAGGTCTGGCCGCGCGTGTTCGCCGCCGCGGGAGAGGCCATCGTCGTCGGCGAGGCGGCGGTGGCGGACCTCGCCGCCATCACCCACATCGCCTGCTGGGTGCCGCCGCAGGATCTGTCGGCCTACACCGGGCTCAAGACCGTCATTTCGGTCGGCGCCGGCGTTGACCACCTGCCACCGCTGCCCGCCGGGGTCGCGCTGTCGCGCACGATCGCGCCGGGGCTCGAGGCCATGGTGCGCGACTGGGTCGTGATGGCGACGCTGATGGCGCACCGGGACATGCCCACCTACCTGGCGCAGGCCCGCACCGGCTTGTGGAAGGCGGGCAGGGTCATGCCAGCCAGCGGTCGCACGGTCGGCATCCTGGGCATGGGTCGGATCGGGCGGCTGGCCGCCGCCAGTCTCGGCAGCCTGGGCTTTCGCGTGCGCGGCTGGAGCCTGTCCGGCAGCCCGGTCGACGGCGTCGACATGTTCGCGGCCGCCGAGCTCGACGGATTTCTCCGCGGCGCCGACATCCTCGTCTGCCTGCTGCCGCTCACGGCGTCCACGCGCGGCATCCTCGGCGAGGCCTTGTTCGCGAAGCTGCCGCGCTGCGCGCGGCTGGTGCACGCCGGTCGTGGCGGGCATCTCGACATGGCGGCGCTGTCGCGGGCGCTCGACACCGGCCAGCTTGCCTCGGCCATCCTCGATGTGACCGACCCGGAGCCGCTTCCCCCGGAGCACCCGCTCTGGAGCGACCCGCGAGTGATCGTCACGCCGCACGTCGCGGCGCAGACGGACGCCCGCGAGGGGGCGTTGCACGCACTGGCCGTCATCCGCGCGGTGCGTGAAGGCCTGCCCATCCCCGGCCTCGTTGCGCGCGGGCGCGGCTACTGAGCGCCCAGGGCCTGCCCGGCCTTCGCGACGCTGCCGCAGCTTCTGCTGCGATGGCCTGAGCAACGGGGCTTCATCGCTGCGGCCCCACGGATTTTTGGCACCACCCGCTGTGACGTCGCACCTAAGCTGACCGCGTGTCCACGAAGCCTGTTCCGCACGTCATGCAGCATCCCGCCAACCCCCATCTCGACCAACTTCTCGCGCTGGATCGCGGGCATCTGATCCACCCGGTCGCGCCCTGGCGCAAGCACGAGCAGCGCGGTGCCACGGTGCTCGAGTCGGGGCAGGGCGCCTGGCTGCGCGACGCCAACGGCCATGAGCTGCTCGATGCCTTCGCGGGCCTGTGGTGCGTCAACGTCGGCTACGGCCACGAGAGCATCGTCGCCGCCGCGGCCGAGCAGATGCGCAAGCTCCCCTACGCGACCGGCTATTTCCATTTCGGCAGCGAGCCGGCCATCCGCCTGGCGGCCAAGCTGGTCGAGATCACGCCGGCCTCGCTGACCCGCGTCTACCTGACGCTGGGCGGCTCGGAGGCGGTGGACGCGGCGATCCGGCTGATCACGCAGTACTACAACAACACCGGCCGGCCGGCCAAGAAGCACTTCATCGCGCTGGAGCGCGGCTACCACGGCTCGTCGTCCACCGGGGCGGGCCTGACCGCGCTGCCGCTGTTCCACCGCGGCTTCGACCTGCCACTGCCGACGCAGCACTACATCGCCTCGCCGTACCGCTACCGCAGCCCGCATGCCAGCGACGAGGCGCTGATCGCCGCCTCCGTCGCCGCGCTGCGCGCCAAGGTGGCCGAGCTGGGGGCCGGGAACGTGGCGGCCTTCTTCTGCGAACCCATCCAGGGTTCGGGCGGCGTCATCGTGCCGCCCAAGGGGTGGTTGAAGGCGATGCGCGACGCGGCGCGGGAGCTCGACATCCTGTTCGTCGTCGACGAGGTCATCACCGGCTTCGGCCGCACCGGCCCGATGTTCGCCTGCGAGGCCGAAGGCGTCGAGCCCGACCTGATGACGATGGCCAAGGGCCTGACGGCGGGTTACGCGCCGATGGGTGCGATGCTGATGTCCGAGCAGGTCTATGCCGGCATTGCCGACGGCGCGCCCGTCGGCGCCGCGATCGGCCACGGCGCCACCTACTCGGCCCACCCGGTCAGTGCCGCCGTGGCGCTGGAGGTGCTGCGGCTGTACGAGGAGGGCGGCATCCTCGCCAACGGGCAAAAGGTGGCGCCGCATTTCGCGGCCGTGCTGGAAGGCCTGGGCGAGCACCCGCTGGTGGGCGACGTGCGCTACCGCGGCCTGCTCGGCGCGCTGGAGCTGGTCAGCGACAAGGCGAGCAAGCGCGGCTTCGACGCCAGCCTCGGCCTGGCCGACCGGCTGTTCAACACGGGCTACCGCAACGGCCTGGTGTTCCGTTCCTTCGGTGACCACATCCTGGGCTTCGCGCCGGCGCTGTGCTTCACCGAGGACGAGTTCGCGCAGATGGGCCAGCGGCTGAGGAAGACGCTCGACGAGGTGCTGGCGGCGCCCGACGTGCGCGCCGCGCTCAAGTGACGCGGGTCCGCGCAGAATCGACCCTCCAGCGTTTCTGAAGCAAAGCACCGTGGCAGCATCTCTCAAGCTTGACCGTCTCGACCTGCGCATCCTCAGCCAGCTGCAGAAGAACGGGCGCATCACGAATGTCGACCTGGCGGACGCGGTGGGGCTTTCGCCCAGCCCCTGCCTGATCCGCGTCAAGCGGCTGGAGCAGGCCGGCTACATCTCCGGCTACGGCGCGCAGCTGCGGCTGGAGAAGCTCGGCGACACGCTGACCGTCTTCACCGAGGTCACCTTGTCCGATCACCACCGCGAGGACTTCGCCCGTTTCGAGGCGGCCATCCGCGAGGTGGACGAGATCCTCGAATGCCACCTGGTCAGCGGCGGCTACGACTACCTGCTGCGCTTCATGACCCGTGGCGTCAACCACTACCAGTCCATCATCGAAGGCCTGCTCGAGCGCAACATCGGCATCGAGAAGTACTTCAGCTTCATCGTCATCAAGTCGCCCTTCATCAAGACCCACTACCCCATCGAGAGGCTGTTCCCGCAGGACTCCTGAGCAGGGGCGGGTGATTCGATGCATCCTCCTTTCGGGCGCGCGGTAAACAGCAGAATCGGTTTCACGTTCTGACTAATCTTGCGGGCGGGCATGGGATGGCCATGCACCGTCACCCAGGAGCATCAATGTGAAGACATTCGGCAAGGTTTTGACTTCGGCGGCACTCGCGGCTGGTTTCCTGTTCACCAGCGGCGCGCAGGCCCACGGTTTCTGGTTCGCGCAGCGCGCCAACCAGCTCGCGATGGTCTTCGGCGTGGGGGCCGACGACCTCGACGTGGTGAAGCGGCTGCCCAAGGTCACGAGCTTCGGCGCTTATGACGAGGACGGCCAGGAGGTGCCCACGCGCCTCGTCACCAACGGCCCGCTCGTTACCGTCGACGTCGACAACCAGCCTGCGTTCGTGGCCGCCGTCATGGACTACGGCATCTGGAGCAAGACGCCGGACGGCAAGTGGCACAACAAGGGCAAGGACGAAGTGCCCGGCACCATCATCAGCGAGAAGAACTACAAGTACGGCGTGCACCTGCGGCGCGAGCTGAACGGGCCCGTGCCGCTGCTGCCCGGGCAGACGCTGCAGATCGTGCCCGTCAAGACGCCGCTGCCGGTGATGGCGGGCCAGCCGCTGACGCTGCGCGTGCTCTACAAGGGCAAGCCGGCGGCCGGCGCGCACGTGGTGTCCGACTTTGTCAACGACCCCGACCAGAAGGGCCTGAAGACCAACAAGGACGGCACCATCACGATCAAGGTGCGCAACCAGGGCCTCAACGTCATCGTCGCGGTCTTCAAGTCGCCTGCCGAGGACCCGGCCAAGACCAACCAGGTCGAGAACCTGGCGTCGCTCTCCTTCGTCCTCGCCCATGAACCCGAATGAACGCGGAGCTGAACCCATGAAGAAACTGACCACTCTCCTGCTGAGCGCCGCGCTGCTCAGCGCCGGTGCGGCCTGGGCCCACGGCGACGGCGTCGCCCGCCATGGCGGCATCGTGCAGATGGCGGGCGAGCTCAAGTTCGAGCTCGTCGCCAAGGCCGACGCGGCCGAGCTCTATCTCGACGACCATGGCGAGACGGTGCCCACCGCCAAGCTCACCGGCAAGCTCACCGTGCTGAGCGGCGGCGCCAAGTCCGAGGCCAAGCTGGAGCCCGCGCCGGGCGACAAGCTCGTGGCCAAGGGCATCAAGCTGGCCAAGGGCGACAAGGTGATCGCCCTCGTGACGACCGCGGACCAGCAGAACAACAGCGCGCGCTTCGTCATCAAGTGATGCACTTGCGGGGCGGCTGGGCCGCCCCAGCCGGCCCGCGCTGGCGATGTGCTCGCGGCTCGATGCCGCGAGCATTGCCGCTCCCTCGGGGGACCGGCCAAGGGATTCCTCGGACGAGGGGCCTCAGAACTCCGACACCTTGCCCCACTGCGCCTGGCCGAAGCGTGCCAGCCGGTACTGCGCCACCTCCGTGATCGGCGAGCGGCCGAGCACGATGTCGGCCACGAGGTGGCCGGCGCCGGGGCCGATGCCGAAGCCGTGGCCCGAGAAGCCGGCCGCGAGCAGCAGCCCCGGCACGCCGATGTCGCCGTCGATGACGGGCACGCCGTCGGGCGTCGAATCGATGTAGCCCGCCCATTCGGCCTGCACCCGCACCTGCGCGAGTGCGGGCAGCAGCGCACGGGCCTGCGCCAGCGTCTGGTCCAGCGTCTGGCGCGACGGCTGCGGGTCGAGGATGCGCGTCGCCTCCATCGGCGTCGGCTGGTCCATGGCCCAGCGGCGGCGCGTCTCGAAGCCCGCGCGCCAGGCCTGCAGGTTGCCCGGCGACAGCAGGCGCCAGCGCTTGGCGAACATCGGCACGAAATGCCTGGCGCCGTAGAGCATGCCGGGCGTCGGGTCCACCTTGCCGAAGCCGGAGATGGCCAGCGTGTAGCCGCCGTCGGAGCGGCGCGTCACCGAGGCTGCAGCCGTGTGCAGCGCCGCCGGCAGGCCTTGCGCCCCGGGCGCGACGCTGAGGATGGAGCTGCGGATCGCCGCCTGCGGGAAGTTGATGCCGAGCTGATGCACAAAGCTGGCCGCCCAGGCGCCGCCGGCCAGCACGACCTGGCGCGTGCGGATGGTGCCGCGCTCGGTGATGACGCCGGTGACCGCGCCGGCCTCGCGCTCGATGCCACGCGCGGCGCAGCCCTGCAGCACGGTGCCGCCATGCTTGAGCACGCCGCGCGCGATGGCCGGCGCGGCGCGCGACGGGTCGGCGATGCCGTCGGTGGGCGACCAGACGCCGCCCTTCCAGGGCTTGCCCGTCGCGGCACCGCGCTCGGCGGCCTCCGCCGGGCTCAGCATGCGGGTGTCGACGCCCACGCCGCGCGCGAAGCGCCCCCAGGCAGCCCAGGTGTCGAGTTCCTGTTCGCTGTCGGACAGGTAGAGCAGGCCGCAGCGCGAGAAGCCCATGTCGTCGCCGATGTCGGCCGCCATGTCTTCCCACAGCGCAAGGCTCTTCGTCGACAGCGGCAGCTCGCGGGCATCGCGGTTCTGCTGCCGGCACCAGCCCCAGTTGCGGCTGGACTGCTCGGCGCCGACGCGGCCCTTCTCGAGCAGCACGACGCGCTGGCCTGCGCGCGCCAGCCAGTACGCGGCGCTGACGCCGACGATGCCGGCGCCGATGACGACGCAGTCCGCATCGGGGGGCAGGGTGTCGGGGGTGTCGATGATCTGCAGCGGAGCGGGCATGGCGTGGGTGGTGAACGTGACGATTCAGTCTAGGAGCAGCCTCGCCGCATAGGGCTGCGTATGCGGGCCGTGAACGACATATCCGGGTCCGGATCGGTGCCTCTGCCGCACGATGTGCCGTCCACATTGGTGCAATCCCGTAGCGTGCTGGTGCGCCGGCAGACTGTGCTGCGCGCGGCCCGCCAATTCGACAGGAACTTGCGTGCGAAAGCCCGCAAACGGCAGCGAGCCGGGAGGGCCCACTTCCACAATCCGTCGCATGAGTCGTCACCCATTTGTCATCTACGCGCTGCTGCTGTCGCTGCTGCTGCAGACGGTGTCGCTGGGTGGGCGCTGGGCGGGCTGGAGCGGCCCGGCCAACACGCTGCATGCGGTGCTGCACTGGTCGGGCGTCGCCCACCACCATGACCACCAGATCAGCGAGGCAACGCCGGACGACGATGCCGACTTCGTGGCCATGGAGCGCGAGCTGGGGCTGGACCAGACCCATCGCGCGGGCTTCCATCAGGACTTCTCGGCCGACTCCAGCCATCACATCGGCCTGGACGCCTGCCTCGGCGCCTTCGGCCCCATCCCTTCGGGCCTGAGCAACGCCTTTGCCGTGGCGGCCGACATGCCGCCCGCGCTGCTGCCGCAGGCCGAGATCCCGGAGCCCTTCCTCGCCGGCTTGCGCCGCCCACCCAGGCGCCTCGCCTGATTTCGAGCGACTGCCATTGGCGGTCTGTCCTCATCGCAGCCCGGGTCGTGGATCGACCCGGGCGGCTCGAACCAGGCAGGTGAAGTTTGAAACCCAATCTCAGATTCAGGATATGGAGGCGCGTCGCCGCGGCGCTGGCCTGCTGCTGCGCCTTCGTGGCGCAGGCAGAGCCCGTCACGCTTGCGCGCGCCGTTGACGCGGCCTGGCAGCGCACCCAGGCCGGCGCGGCCACACAGGCCCAGACGCTGCGTGCTCAGGCCGAGCGTGAGGCGGCGGCCAGCTTGCTGGCGGCGCCGCCGGCACTTTCCTTGTCGCAGCGCAGTGACCGCTGGCAGGACAACACCGGCGTGCGCGAACGCGAGATCGGCGTCGCGCTGCCGCTGTGGCTGCCGGGCCAGCGTGCCGCGCGGCAGGCGGCCGCCGAGGCCGAGCTGAAATCGGCCGCGGCCGGTGGCGACCTCGCCCGGCTGCGCCTCGCGGCCCAGCTGCGCGAACTGGCCTGGAGCCTGGCCGGCCTCGGCGCCGAACGCGGCAGCCTCCAGGCTCAGCAGGCCTATCTGCAGGCCCTGGCGGCCGACGTCGAGCGCCGCGTGCGCGCCGGTGACCTGGCGCGCACCGACCTGCTCGCGGCGCAGGGCGAGCGGCTCGCCAACGAGGCCGAGCTGCTCGCTGCCGGGCAGCGCCTGCAGGCCGAGCGCGAGCGCTGGACGGCACTGACCGGCTTGCCCGCCGACGAGGTCGAGGCCGGCGAGGCGCAGACGGCGGGCCCCGAGATTGACCAGCACCCGCAGCTGGCCCAGCTGGCGCAGGCCGCCGAGGCCGCGCGCCGCCAGCTCGACGCGACGCGGCGCGATCTCGCCGACGCGCCCGAGCTCAGCCTCGGCTACCGCAACGAGCGCGACGCCTACGGCCAGCCGGGCCGCGGCAGCGTCACCGTCGGGCTGCGGATCCCGCTCGGCACGGCTCAGCGCAACGCGCCTTTGCGTGCGGCGGCCCAGGCGGCGCTGGACCAGGCGCTCGCCGAGCAGGACCGGACCCGGCTCGAACTGGCCGCCGGGCTGGCCATCGCACGCGGCGAGCTGCAGTCCGCCACCGCCCAGGCCGACATGCAGCGCGAGCGTGCCCGGCTGCTGCGCGAGCGCGCCACGCTGCTCGACAAATCCTTCCGTGCCGGCGAGACCGCGCTGCCCGAGTTGCTGCTGGCCGTTCAGGCCGCCGCCCAGGCCGACGCCGCACTCGCCCGCCATCAGGCCGCGCTGGGCAAGGCCCGCGCCGGCCTCCTCCAAGCTTCAGGGGTGATCCCATGACCATTCTTCTTTCCCTCCGCCGGCTGGCCGGGGCGCTGTGCCTGCTGGCAGGCAGCGCCTTCGCCTCGCCTGGCGCCCACGGCCCCAACGGCGAGCATCTGGACGGCCCGGCCGCCGCTGCCGCCACCTCCGGCCTGCCGCGCATCGAGTCCCACTCCGAGCAGTTCGAGATCGTCGGTCGCCTTGGCGCCGATGACCTCGTGCTCTATGTGAGCCGCTACGAAACCAACGAGGCCGTGCTCGGTGCCAGGCTCGACATCGAGTTCGGCGCGTTGAAGGCGCCTGCCGCCTTCCAGCCCGAAGGCGGCAGCTACCGCGTCGCCGACAAGAAGTTCCTGCAGGCGCTGCACCAGGCCGGCAACCATGCGCTGGTCTTCACGCTGACGGCCGGTGCCGACAGCGACCTGCTCGACGGCACGCTGGCCGTCGCCGCGCACGACGACCACGGCCCTGCGGCCGGCCGCCCGGGCTGGCGCGCGATTGCCGCCGCCGTCGGCGCCGTCGCCATCGCCGGGCTGGCCCTGGCCCTGCTGCGCCGCCGCCGTTCCAACACCTTCGGAGGCGCGCAATGAAGCGGCTGCTGGGTTCTCTCCTTCTCCTCCTCGCCGCGGCGACGGCCCAGGCCTCGCCCGGCGCCCATGGCCCCAACGGCGAACACCTGGACGGCCCGGCCACGGCCAAGGTCGACGGCCTTGCGCGCCTGCCCGACGGCAGCGTGCAGGTGCCCGTGCCGGCGCAGCGCCGCATGGGCCTGCTGACCCGCTTCGTGGCGCTGACCGACGCGCCCGCGGCGCTGCAGCTGCCCGGCCGCGTCGTCGTCGACCCCAATGCCGGCGGCCGCGTGCAGACGGTGCAGGGCGGCCGCATCGAGCCCGGCCCCCGCGGGCTGCCCGTGGCCGGCCAGCGCGTCAGGCGCGGCGAGGTGCTGGCCTATGTGCGCTTCCACGGCGAGCCCTTCGCGAAGGCCAACCAGCAGGCCGCGCTGGCCGAGCTGCATGCCAACCGCACGGTGGCCGCGCAGCGCGTGCAGCGGCTGCGCTCCCTGGAGGGCAGCGTCCCGCGCAAGGACATCGAGGCCGCCGAGGCCGAGCTGGCCAGCCTCGTGGCGCGTGAGCGCGACGTGGGCGCCAGCCTGCAGGCCCGCGAGGCGCTGACGGCGCCGGTGGACGGCGTCATCGCCAGCACGAACGCGCTGGCCGGCCAGGTCGTCGAGCCGCGCGACGTGCTCTTCGAGGTGGTGGACCCGTCGCATGTGCTGGTCGAGGCCAGCACCGCCGACCCCGCCATCGTGCCGCGCATCACGGGCGCACGGCTGCAGGAGCAGGGCGACGTGAAGCTGGCGCTGGCCGGTGCGGGGCGCGTGCTGCGCGACGGCCTGCTGCCCCTGACCTTCCATGCCCAGGTGGCCGGCAGGAACGCCGTGCTGCCGCTGGCGGTCGGCCAGACGGTGGGCGTCATCGTCACGCTGGACACCCAGCTCAAGGGCTTCGTGCTGCCGGCCTCGGCCGTGGTGCGCAACCCGGCCAACGAGGCCATCGTCTGGATCAAGTCCGGCGCCGAGCGCTACATCCCGCAGCCGGTGGCCTTCCGGCCGCTGGACAGCACGTCCGTCGTCGTCACCCAGGGCCTGGGCGAGGCGAACCGCGTCGTCGTGCAGGGCGCCGCGCTGATCGCGCAGATCCGCTGAACGGACGGTTGCCATCATGTTCAACTGGATCGTCCGCTTCAGCCTGCACAACCGGCTCTTCGTGCTGGCGTTCGCCGCGGTGCTGCTGGTCTACGGCGCCTTCACCGCCTGGCGCACGCCGGTCGACGTCTTCCCCGACCTCAACAAGCCGCTGATCACCGTGCTGACCGAAGCCGGCGGCATGGCGCCCGAGGAGGTGGAGCAGCTCGTCACCATTCCCATCGAGACGGCGCTCAATGGCATGCCGGGCGTGACCCGCGTGCGCTCGACCTCGGGCGTGGGCCTGGCCATCCACTACGCCGAGTTCGACTGGGGCACCGACATCTACCGCAACCGCCAGATCGTCGGCGAGCGCCTGGCGCTGGTGCGCGAGCAACTGCCTGCCGGCATCACGCCGGTGATGGGGCCGGTGTCGTCCATCATGGGCGAGGTGATGCTGATCGCGCTGCCGACGCAGCCCGACAACCCCAAGGCGGCCTCACCCATGCAGGTGCGCGAGTACGCCAACTTCGTGCTGCGGCCACGGCTGCTGTCCATCGTCGGCGTGGCCCAGGTCATTCCCATCGGTGGCGACGTGCGCACGCTGCGCGTGGAGCCCGACACGGTGCGCATGGCCCAGGCCGGCGTGTCGCTGACGCAGGTCCAGGCGGCGCTCGCCGGCTTCGCGGGCAATGCCGGCGGCGGCTTCATCGACCTGAACAGCCGCGAATACCTGATCCGCCACATGGCGCGCACCAACCGCATCGAGGACCTGCAAGGCCTCGCCGTGGCCTGGAAGGACGGCCGCGCGGTGCTGCTGGAGCAGGTCGCGACGGTGCGCGTCGCGCCGGCCATGAAACGCGGCGACGCCGGCTACAACGGCGCGCCGGCCGTCATCGTCAGCGTGCAGAAGCAGCCCGGTGCCGACACGGTGCGGCTGACCGGCCAGATCGAGGCGGCGCTGACGGAGCTGAAGGCCGGGCTGCCGGCCGGCATCGCCGCGCCCAAGGTGCTGTTCCGCCAGGCCGACTTCATCGAGGCCTCGATCGGCAACGTCACCGAGGCGCTGCGCGACGGGGCGGTCATGGTCGCCATCGTGCTGTTCGCCTTCCTGCTGTCGGCGCGCACGACGCTGATCTCGCTGACGGCCATCCCGCTGTCGCTGGCCGTCACGGCGCTGGTGTTCAAGCTGCTGGACCAGTCCATCAACGTGATGACGCTGGGCGGCATCGCCATCGCCATCGGCGAGCTGGTGGACGACGCCGTCGTGGACGTCGAGAACATCCTGCGCCGCCTCAAGCAGAACCGCGCGGCGGGCAATCCGCTGTCGGTTCGCGAGGTGGTGCGCCAGGCCAGCGTCGAGGTGCGCTCGGGCATCGTCTACGCGACCACCATCGTCGTGCTCGTCTTCGTGCCGCTGTTCGCGCTGCCGGGCATCGAGGGGCGGCTGTTCTCGCCGCTGGGCGTGGCCTACATCGCGTCGGTGCTGGCCTCGATGGCGGTGTCGATGACGCTGACGCCGGTGCTGTGCGCGTGGCTGCTGCCGCGCATGAAGCGGCTGGACCACGAGGACAGCCCGCTGGTGCGCTGGCTCAAGAGCCGCGACGCGAAGCTGCTGGCCTGGTCCTTCCCACGCGCCCGGATGCTGGTGGCGCTGGCGGCGCTGGCCGTGGCGGCCGCCGCGGCGAGCGTGCCCTTCATGCCGCGCGCCTTCCTGCCGGCCTTCAACGAGGGCTCGCTGGTGCTGGGCATGATGTTCAACCCCGGCACCTCGCTGGACGAGGCCAACCGGCTGGGGCGCATCGCCGAGGGGCTGATCCGCGAGGTGCCCGAGGTCACGCAGGTCGGCCGCCGCACCGGCCGCGCCGAGCTGGACGAGCATGCCGAGGGCGTGCACTCGTCGGAGATCGACGTTGACCTCAAGCCCAGCGGCCGCGGCCGCGAGGCCGTGATGGCGGCGATCCGCGAGAAGCTCGCGGTGCTGCCGGCCCAGGTGGCCATCGGCCAGCCGATCTCGCACCGGCTCGACCACCTGCTGTCGGGCGTGCGTGCGCAGATCGCGCTGAAGATCTTCGGCGACGACATCGACACGCTGCGCGGCCTGGCCGAGCAGATGCGCGGCAGGCTCGCCACCGTGCCGGGCCTGGTGGACCTGACGGTCGAGAAGCAGGTGCTGATCCCGCAGATCACCGTGCGGCTGGACCAGCGCAAGGCCGCGCAGGCGGGCCTGTCGCCCGGCGAGGCCATGCGCACGCTGCAGGCGCTGACCGACGGTGCGCACGGCGCCGAGATCGTCGACGGCCAGCGCCGCTACGACCTCGTGCTGCGCCTGCCGGACGCGCAGCGCAGCCCGCAGGACCTGGCCCGCACGCTGATCGACACGCCGGCGGGGCGGTTGCCGGTGTCGGCCATCGCGACGGTGGAGGAGGGCGACGGCCCCAACCAGATCGGCCGCGAGAACAGCCGCCGCCGCATCGTCGTCTATGCCAATACCGACGGCCGCGACATGAGCCAGGTCATCGCCGACATCCGCCGCATCGTGGCCGAGACGCGCCTGCCCGAAGGCAACTTCGTCAGCCTTGAGGGCCAGTTCCAGGCCCAGGAGCAGGCCACGCGGCTCATCACCGCGCTGTCGCTGCTGTCGCTGGCGATGGTCTTCCTGGTGCTGTACTCGCGCTACCGCTCGGCGGTGCTGGCGGGCGTCATCATGGCCAACATCCCGCTGGCGCTGATCGGCAGCGTGGTGGCGATGTGGCTGACCGGCGTGAGCCTGTCGGTGGCCTCGATGGTGGGCTTCATCACGCTGGCCGGCATCGCCACGCGCAACGGCATCCTCAAGGTCAGCCACTACATCAACCTGTGCCGCTTCGAAGGCGAGCGCTTCAGCCAGCCCATGATCGTGCGCGGCTCGCTGGAGCGGCTGACGCCGGTGCTGATGACGGCGCTGGTGGCGGCCTTCGCGCTGACGCCGCTGCTGCTGGCGGGCGACACGCCGGGCAAGGAGATCCTGCACCCCGTGGCCGTCGTGATCTTCGGCGGCCTGATCAGCTCGACGCTGCTCGATTCGCTGCTCACGCCCGTCATGTTCTGGCTGGTTGGCGAGAAGCCCACCCAGCGCCTGCTCGATCAGGCCCGGCAGGCCGAGGCCGATGCCCTGGCCCCCGCCGCGCAGGAGGCTTTCTGATGCGCGCCCGGCACGCCACCCCCGAGTTCCCCCTCTCGTTCCACACTTGATTGTTCACAGGAGTTTTCGCGATGTCTCAAAAACACATGTCCCGCGCCGCGATCCCGGCGGCTGTATTGATGGTCTGCAGCCCGGCCCTGTGGGCGGCGGAGGGCGACACGGCCGCTGACGCCGCGGCCAACAAGCTTGACGTCGTCAAGGTGCAGGGCGTCAAGCAGCCCTACAAGACGCTGTCGGCCACCGGCGCGATGAAGACCGACACGCTGGTGCGAGACATGGCGCAGAGCGTGCGCGTGCTGTCGGCCGACGTGCTTGACGATGCCGGCATCACCAAGCTGGCCGAGGCGCTGGACCTCAGCAGCGGCATCGCCAAGCAGAGCAACCTCGGCGGGCTGTGGGACAGCTATGCGATGCGCGGCTTCACCGGCGACCCCAACTTCGGTTCGGACTACATGGTCAACGGCTTCAACTACAGCCGCGGCTACAACGGTGTGCGCGATTCGGCCAACACGGCCTCGGTCGAGGTGCTGAAGGGCCCGGCCTCGGCGCTCTACGGCCGTGGCGAGCCCGGCGGCACGGTCAACATGACGACCAAGAAGCCGCTGTTCGTTCCCGAGTACACGCTGGGCCTGTCGGGCGGCAGCTACTCCACCTTCCGCCAGACGGCCGACCTGACCGGGCCGATCAGCTCCGAGATCGCCTACCGCCTCAACGCCGCGCACGAGAAGGGCGACAGCTATCGCGATCAGGTCAAGTCCGAGCGCACGCTGGTGTCACCGTCCTTCCTGTGGATGCTGGGCGAGGACACCACGCTGTCCTACGAGCTGGAGTATTCCAAGCAGGAGGCCAGTTTCGACCGCGGCGTGGTCGCCGTCGGCGGCAAGCTGGACGTGGTGCCGCGCTCGCGCTATTTCGGCGAGGCGAACGACGGCCTGCACGTCATCAAGACCACCGGCAACCAGGTCTTCCTGCAGCACTTCTTCAACGATGACTGGTCGATCCAGACCGGCGTGAGCTATCGCGAGAGCTCGATCAAGGGCATCTCGACCGAGGTGACGGCGTTCAAGAGCGGCAGCACCAGCGTCGTGAACCGCCAGCGCCGCACGCGTGACAACCAGGCGCTGGACGTGTCCGGCCGCTTCGAGGTGCTGGGCAAGGTGCGCGGCGCGGGCCTGCAGCACAACCTGCTGTTCGGCGTCGATGCCTACAAGTTCACCGACAACCGCCTGCAGTTCCGCGTGCGCAACGTGCCGGCCCTGGAACTGGACATCTTCAACCCCGTCTACGGCAACGTGCCGCCGGCCTTCCCGGCCGCGCCGCTGACCTGGACCCACGAGGAGCAGCGTTCCAAGTCGGTCTACGGCCAGGACCAGATCGACCTGTCCGAGCAATGGAAGCTGCTGCTGGGCGTGCGCTACGACAAGTACGACCAGTCGATGCTGAACCGCAACAGCAGCAAGACCGTGGAGCAGTCGCTGAGCGCCACCTCGCCGCGCGCCGGCCTGGTCTACCAGCCCAGCAAGATGGTGTCGCTGTACGCCACCGCGTCCAAGAGCTTCCGGCCGAACAGCGGCGTGAGCCGGTCCTTCGAGTCCTTCCCGGCCGAGAAGGGCGAGTCCGCCGAAGTGGGCGCCAAGTACGATTCGGCCGACGGCAAGATCACCAGCACGCTGGCGATCTACAAGATCTCCAAGAACAACGTGCTGACGCCCGATCCAGTGGACCCGAACAACTTCTCGATCGCCGCCGGCGAGGTGCAGAGCAAGGGGGTCGAGTTCGACCTGGGCGGCGAGATCGCGGCGGGCCTGCGCCTGTCGGCGGCCTATGCCTTCACCGACGCCAAGGTGACCCAGGACAACCAGACCTACCTGGTCGGCCGCCAGCTCGCCAACGTGCCGCGCCAGAGCGCCAACCTGATGCTGGTCCAGGCGTTCAAGCTCGGTGGCAATGCTGCGACGGCCGGCGTGGGCCTGAACTACGTCGGCGAGCGCGAAGGGGCCGTGGCGCCGGTGGTGGCTGCCGACGACTTCAAGCTGCCGGCCTACACCAGCGTCAAGCTGATCGGCAGCTACGCTGTCGGCAAGGCCTGGAAGTTCTCGCTGGACATCGACAACCTGTTCGACAAGACCTACTACAGCAGCTCCTACAGCCAGATGTGGGTCTACCCCGGCAACGGCCGCAAGGTCACGCTGGCGGGCCAGTACAAGTTCTGAGCCGTCTGACCGGGCCCGCCGCGAGTGTCATGCTGATGCGCCTGCCGAGGGCGTACCGGCACCGGCCCTCGCGGCCAGGCGGCTGGCCGGCCTGGCGCGGCTCAGGCGCAGGCGGCCTGCTTGAGGCGTAATTTCTCCCTTCTCAGCGAGTCCAACATGTCCAGTTCGTCCAGTCTGTCCCGCGCCGCAGCGATGCCGTGGCCTGCTGCAACGGCGCAGAGCATTGCCGCGCACAAGAAGCGCATCACGTCCATCGACGCGCTGCGCGGCTTCGTGATGATCGTGATGATGCTCGACCATGTGCGCGAGCACCTGTACCTGCATCTGAACGTCACCGACCCCATGACCGTGCCGGGCACGCCCACCGACCTGTACTTCTCGAGGTTGGCGGCGCACTTCTGCGCACCGGTGTTCGTGTTCCTGACGGGCCTGTCGGCCTGGCTCTATGCCAACCCGCCGAGCGGCGCGCCGCGCAATGTGCGCGAGTTCCTGCTCAAGCGCGGCCTGCTGCTGATCGCGCTGGAGCTGACGGTGGTGAACTTCGCCTGGCAGGGCAAGTACGAGGTGATCTACCTGCAGGTGATGTGGGCGATCGGCTTCAGCATGGTGGTGCTGGCCTTCCTGTCCGGCCTGCCGCGCTGGCTGCTGGCGACGCTGGGCTTCGTGATCGTCTGCGGCCACAACGCGGTGGCGGGCTATGTCGTGGCGCCCGACAGTGCCTGGTATCCGCTGTGGACGCTGATGCTGCACCGCGGCTGGCTGGTGGCGGAAGGGGCCGTGAAGGTCAAGCTCAGCTACCCGGCATTGCCCTGGGTCGGCGTCATCCTGCTGGGCTACACCTTTGCGCCGCTGTTCTCGTCCGTCGTCGATGCGCTGAAGCGCCGCCGCACGCTCATCGTCACCGGCCTGGCCTGCTGGGCCCTGCTGCTGGTGCTGCGCGGCTTCAACATCTACGGCGAGAACGCGCCGTGGACGCCGCAGGCGACGACGCTGGAGACGGTCAAGGTGTGGCTGAACTTCACCAAGTACCCGCCGTCGCTGGACTTCCTGCTGATGACGCTGGGCGGCGGCCTGCTGATGCTGGCGGCGCTGGAGTTCGCCGACAACGGCTTCACCAAGGTCTGCACGACCTTCGGCGGCGCGCCGATGTTCTATTACATCGTCCACCTCTACGTGCTGATGATCAGCTACCGCATCGCATTCGCCATCGCCGGCCCCAACCAGGGCACGCGCTTCGGCGTGGATGCCGATTCCTTCTGGATCGTCTGGGTCGTCTGGCTGGTGGTGACGGCGTTGCTCTACTGGCCGGTGAAGGCCTATGGCGAGTTCAAGCGGCGCACGAGCATCGGCTGGGTGAAGTATTTCTGAGCGCCAGGCTCCATGCGAAGAGACTTGAAATGACTGTCATGAACGACACCCGCTTCTACATCGACGGCCGCTGGGTCGATCGCCCCGACGCCCCCCGCCTCGCCGTCGTCGATCCCGTCTCGGAACGCGTCGTCGGACACGTGGCCGCCGGATCGGCGGCCGACGTGGACCTGGCCGTGCGGGCCGCCCGACGCGCCTTCGAAGGGTTCTCGCGCAGCACCGTGGAGCAGCGGCTGGCGCTGCTGGAGCGCATCCTCGCGTTGCTGGAAGAGCGGGCCGAGCTGTTCGCGCAGGCCATCGTGGCCGAGATGGGAGCCGCGATCAGCTTTGCCCGCGCCTCGCACGTGCCCTTCGGCATTGCCCACGTGCGCGCGCAGATCGAGGTGCTGCAGCGCTATGCCTTCCTGTCGAACGCGGGCGGTACCGCCACGGTGAAGGAGCCGATCGGCGTCTGCGCGCTGATCACGCCCTGGAACTGGCCGCTCTACCAGGTCACCGCCAAGGTCGCGCCGGCCATCGCCGCGGGTTGCACCATCGTCCTCAAGCCCAGCGAGCTGTCGCCCTTCAGTGCGCAGTTGTTCGCGCAGGTGATGCACGACGCCGGCGTGCCGGCGGGCGTGTTCAACCTGGTCGGCGGCACCGGCGAGGTCGTCGGCGCGGCGCTGTCCGAGCATCCGGAGGTCGACATGATCTCCATCACCGGCTCGACCCGCGCCGGCGTGCTGGTGGCGCAGGCCGCGGCCGTCACCGTCAAGCGCGTGGTGCAGGAACTGGGCGGCAAGTCGCCCAATGTCTTCCTCGACGATGCCGATTTCGAGCAGGGCATCGCCAAGGGCGTGCTGGCCGGCATGCGCAACGTCGGCCAGTCCTGCAGCGCGCCGACGCGCCTGCTGGTGCCGGCTTCGCGCCTGGCCGAGGCCGAGGCGCTGGCGGTTCGGGCCGTGGCCGGCATCCGCGTCGGCGATCCCCGCGACGAACAGACGACGATGGGCCCGATTGCGAACGCGGCGCAGTTCCGGCGCGTGCAGGAAATGATCGCCGTCGGCATCGACGAGGGCGCGAAGCTGATCTGCGGCGGGCCGGGCCGCCCGGACGGCATGGGCTCCGGCTTCTTCGTGCGGCCGACCATCTTCTCGAACGTGACGCCCGACATGCGCGTGGCCCGCGAGGAGATCTTCGGCCCGGTGCTGGTGATCCTGCCCTATCGCGACGAGGACGAGGCCATCGCCCTCGCCAACGACACCATCTACGGCCTCGGGGCCCATGTGCAGTCGGGCGACATCGAGCGCGCGCGGCGTGTGGCGGGCCGCATCCGCGCCGGCCAGGTGCTGATCAACTACCCCACCTGGAACGCCCATGCGCCCTTCGGCGGCTACAAGCGCTCAGGCAACGGCCGCGAGTACGGCGTCCACGGCCTGGAGGAATACCTCGAGACCAAGGCCATCCTCGGCTACTGACGCCGTCAGCGCCACGGCGCCGGGTTGAGCGCCTGGCGCAGCAGTGCCAGGAAGGCCGTGGTGCGGGCACTGCGGCCGTGCCGCGAGCCGAGCAGCGCCACCACGTCGGCCGCCGGCGCTTCCCACTCCGGCAGCACGACGGCCAGGCGGCCTAGCGCCAGGTCCTCGGCCACATGCCACTCGGAGCGGATCGCGACCCCCATGCCGGCCAGGGCCCAGTCGCGCACGACGGCGCCGTCGTTGCTCGACATCGCGGGGTCGATGCGCACGGTCTCGGCCTCGCGGCCGTGCAGCCGCTTGAAGCGCCACAGCGTGACGTCCTCGTCGTTCTCCCGCACCACCAGGCAGCGCTGCCGGAGCAGGTCGTCGGGCCGCGTGATGGCCTCGTTCTGTGCCAGGTAGGCCGGGCTGGCGCACAGGATGCGCCGGTTGGGCGCCAGCGTCGTGACGACCTGGTTCAGCGGCCCGGGCGGGCCGATGTGGACGGCCACGTCGCAGCTGTCGATCAACCCGGCGCCGGGATGATCCGAGAGCTCGAGCGAGATCGTCACGCCCTCGTGCTCGCGCGCGAAGGCTTCCGCGACCGGCGCGACATGCAGCCTGCCGAAACCATGCGGAGCCGTCACGCGCAGATGGCCGCTGACCTTGCGGGTGCGGTCCGCGAGCGCCTCCGCCAGCGCCTCCATGGTCTGCGCCACCTGGCGTCCGTGCGCCGCCACCAGGGCGCCCTCGTCGGTCAGGCTGGTGCGGCGCCCCGTCCGGTCGATCAGGCGCACGCCGGCCCGCGCTTCCAGGGCCTGCAGCCGCTGCGAGACGGCGGGCGGCGTGACGTTGAGCTTGCGCGCGGCCTCGGCCAGCGAGGACGAGGCCGCCAGCACGGCGAAGAAGGCGAGGTCGTCGGAGGTGATCATTAATGTGAGACTTATCCGTGGATGTACGAATCGTAAATTGCATCCTTACAGGCCGCCGCCCAGAATGGCTTCACCATCTCACCCGAGGAATGCCGTGACCGAGGCCATCACCGAGAAACGCGAAGCCCTGAAGCCAGCCGCGACGACGACGCTGCGAGACCTGGAAACACCTTGCCTCGTGCTCGACGCCGAACGCATGGAGCGCAACGTCGCGCGGCTGCGCGCACGGCTGGCCGGCCTGGGTGTCGGGCTGAGGCCGCATCTGAAGACCTGCAAGTCCGTGGAGGTGGCGCGCCATGTCATGGATTCGCCGCGCGGCCCGGCCACCGTTTCCACGCTGAAGGAAGCCGCGTTCTTCGCGGCGGCGGGCGTGCGCGACATGATCTACGCGGTGGGCATCGCGCCGGCCAAGCTCGCGCAGGTGCTGGCCCTTCGTGCCGAGGGGGTCGACCTCGTCGTGCTGCTCGACACCGTGGCCCAGGCCGAGGCGGTGGCGGCCGCGTCGCGCGAGGCGGGCCGGCCCATCCCGGCGTTGATCGAGATCGATTGCGACGGCCATCGCTCGGGCGTGCAGCCGGGCGACACCGAGCGCCTGCTGGCCATCGGCCGGGCGCTGGGGCAGGGCGCGGAGCTGCGCGGCGTGCTGACCCATGCCGGCGGCAGCTACGCCGCACGCGGCGAACAGGCGCTGCGCCAATGTGCCGAGGACGAGCGGCGCGGTGTGGTGGCCGCCGCCACGGCACTGCGCGCGGCGGGCCTGCCCTGCCCGGTGGTGAGCCTGGGCTCCACCCCGACCGCCCACAGCGCGACCGACCTGACCGGGGTCACCGAGGTGCGCGCCGGCGTGTTCGTCTTCTTCGACCTCGTGATGGCGGGCATCGGCGTCTGCCGCGTCGAGGACATCGCGCTGTCGGTGCTGGCGACGGTGATCGGGCACCAGCGCGACAAGGGCTGGATCCTCATCGATGCCGGCTGGATGGCGATGTCGCAGGACCGCGGCACGTCGAAGCAGGCCGTCAACCAGGGCTACGGCCTCGTCTGCGACCTCGCCGGCAAGGCCTATCCCGACCTCATCCTGGCCGACGCGAACCAGGAGCACGGCATCGTGGCCGTGCGGCCCGGCTCCGCGGGCCGGCTGCCCGAGCTGGCGATCGGCGACCGCGTCCGCATCCTGCCCAACCATGCCTGCGCCACCGGCGCGCAGCACCGCAGCTACCAAGTGGTGCGCGGCAGCGATGCCACCGTCGAGGCCGAGTGGCCCCGCTTCGGAGGCTGGTGATGCCCGCACCGCTGACGCTTGTTGAATCGTCGCCCGAGCTGCCGGCGCAGGCCGACGTGGTGGTCATCGGCGCCGGCATCGTCGGCGTCTTCACGGCCTACTACCTGGCGCGCCGTGGCCTGAAGGTCGCGCTGATCGAGAAGGGCCGCGTCGGCGCCGAGCAGTCCAGCCGCAACTGGGGCTGGTGCCGCCAGCAGAATCGCGATGCCCGCGAGTTGCCGATGGCGACGAAGGCCCTCGACCTGTGGGAGCAGTTTGCCGCCGAGGCCGGCGAGGACACCGGCTTCAGGCGCTGCGGCCTGCTGTATCTCAGCAATGACGACGCAGAGCTGGCCGGCTGGGCGCGCTGGGGCGAGTTCGCCCGCGGCGTGGGCGTGAAAACCCAGATGCTGGGCGCGGCGGCGGCGGCCGAGCACGGGCGGGCAACCGGCCGGCCCTGGAAGGGCGGCGTCTTCTCGCCCACCGACGGCACGGCCGACCCGTCGCGCGCCGCGCCGGCGGTGGCGCGCGCGCTCAAGCGGCTCGGCGGCAGCGTGCACCAGGGCTGCGCCGCCCGGGGCCTGGAGACCGAGGGCGGCCGGCTCTCGGCCGTGGTCACCGAGCAGGGCGTCATCCGCACCCGGGCCGCCGTGCTGGCGGGCGGCGCCTGGGCCTCGTCCTTCTGCCGCCAGTACGGCCTGCGCTTCCCGCAGGCCACCATCCGCCAGACCGTGATGGCGGTGTCGCCGGGTGCCACCGAACTGCCCGCGACGCTGCACACGGCCCGGGTCTCGATGACGCGGCGCGGCGACGGCGGCTATCTGCTGGCGATCAGCGGCCGTGCCCGCGTCGACCCGACGCCGCAGTTCCTGCGCTTCTCGCCGCAGTTCCTGCCGATGTTCCTGCGCCGCTGGCGCAGCCTGTCGCCGGGCGGGCTGGAAGGGCTGCGCTCGGGCCACGAGAGCCTGGCACGCTGGCGCCTCGACCAGCCGACGCCCATGGAGCGCATGCGCATCCTCGACCCGGCCGTGGACCGCAGGGTCGTGCGCCTGACCCACCGCCGTGCGCTGGAGCTCGTCCCGGCGCTGCGGGAGCGGTCGGTCACCGCGGCCTGGGCGGGCTACATCGACAGCACGCCGGACGGCGTGCCCGGCATCGGCGAGATGACCGGCCTGCCGGGGCTGGTGCTGGCCGCCGGATTCAGTGGACATGGCTTTGGCATCGGCCCCGGCGCGGGCCACCTGATCGCCGACCTCGTCAGCGGCGCGACGCCCTTCGTCCCCGCCGAGCCCTATCACCCCGACCGCTTCCAGGGCTCCGCCTGGGGCCAGGTCGCGGAGTTCTAGCCGGCCGCCCGGCACGGCCATCCCACCCCATCCAATCCCACCGAACGTCATGGACCCGCTCATCACCATTGCCCCCGTCACCGGCGCCATGGCCTCGCCGGCCGGCCACTACAGCCACGCCGTCTGCCACGGCGGGCTGGTCTTCATCTCCGGCCAGCTCGGTGTGAGGCCGGACGGCACGCACACGGCCGATCTGCCGTTCGAGGACCAGGTGCACCAGACGCTGATGAACCTGCGCGCGGCGCTCGAATCCGCCGGCGCGGATCTGGGCGGCGTGGTCAAGGTGACGGCCTATATCGTCGGCGTCGCCCACTGGCCGCGGTTCAACGCCGTCTATGCCTCGGTGATGGGGCCGGCCAGGCCGGCGCGCGCCGTCGTGCCCGTGCCGGAGCTGCACCATGGCTACCTGGTGGAGGTCGACGCCATCGCGGTGCGCGGCGGCTACGACGGCGTGCCCGTGCCAGCCTGACGGGCCACAGGTTCTTGGCCTGCGCTGCCGCAAAGCGCAATTTGCTGTGGTGGCGGCGCGGCCAAACGGCCGAATCGGCGGTGACCCCGGCACTAAGCTAGCGGGCATGAGAGATTCAATCGGGGAGACTGGGGCGACCTCGCGCCGCCGTTCGCTCGAGCCGGCGCTGGCGCACATCCGGGCGCATCTTTGCGAGCCCCTGCGGCTGGAAGCGCTGGCGGGGCTGTGCGGGCTCAGCGTGTGGCGCTTCGCCACGGTGTTTCGTGAGCGCATCGGCCAGTCGCCCTACCGCTACGTCAACGCGCTGCGCATCCAGCGGGCCCAGGCGCTCCTGAGCCAGGGCGTCCCCGCCGCGCGCACGGCCAGCGAGGTCGGCTTCTACGACCAGAGCCACCTGAACCGCTGCTTCAAGCGCCAGTGCGGCATGACGCCGCGCCAATATCAACAACGGGCGGGTACCTCATGCTGACCGACGGCCACGACATCGCGGACCTGCTGCCCGACCTGGTGGCGCTGCGCCGGGACCTGCATGCGCACCCCGAGCTCGCGTTCGCCGAGCATCGCACGGCCGGTGTCGTCGCCGAGGCCCTGCGCGCGCTGGGCCTCGAAGTCCACGAGGGCATCGGCGGCACCGGTGTCGTCGGCGTGCTGCGGCACGGCGACGGGCGCAGCGTCGGGCTGCGTGCCGACATGGATGCCCTGCCGCTGACCGAGCAGGGCGAGCTGCCCTACAAGAGCCGGTTCGCCGGCGTCCACCACGGCTGCGGGCACGACGGCCACACGGCCATGCTGCTGGGCGCGGCGCGCCACCTCGCCCGCACGCGGCACTTCGCCGGGACGGTGAACTTCATCTTCCAGCCCGCGGAGGAGGGGCGCGGCGGCGCGCGCGCCATGATCCAGGACGGCCTGTTCGAGCGCTTCCCCTGCGACTCGGTCTTCGCGCTGCACAACTGGCCCGACCTGCCGCTGGGGCAGGCGCAGACGCGGCCCGGCCCCATCATGGCGGCGGCGGATCGGTTCGACATCGTCGTGCGTGGCCGCGGCGGGCATGCAGCCCAGCCGCACCGCACGCCCGATGCCGTCCTCGTGGCGAGCCAGCTGGTCTGCCAGCTCAACACACTCGTTGCGCGGCGCATCGACCCGACGGAGTCGGCCGTGCTGTCGGTGACGCGCATCCAGGGCGGCAACTCGCACAACGTGATGCCGGCCGAGGTGCAGATCACCGGCACCGTGCGCAGCTTCGACGCCGCCAGCCAGGACCTCATCGAGGCGGCGCTGCGCGACTGCGCGGCCGGCGCAGGCCTGGCCGGCGGCTGCGACGTCGAGGTGGAGTACCTGCGCTACTACCCGGCAACGGTCAACAGCGCCGCAGAGGCTGCGCTGGCGCTGCGCGCCGCGCAGGCCGCGGGGCTGGATGCCCGCGAGGCGCCGCGGCCGGCGTTCACGTCCGAGGACTTCGCCTTCATGCTGCAGCAGCGGCCCGGGGCCTATCTGTGGCTGGGGCAGGGCCCGCGCGCTGCCGGCGAAGGCGACTACCGGCCGCTGCACCACCCCTGCTATGACTTCAACGACAAGCTGCTGCCCCTGGGGCTGCGCTGGTTCGCGGCGATGGCCGAGCTGGCGCTGGCGTGAGGCCCCCGGTCAGGCGGTGACCCAGACCTTGCGGACGGTCTCCAGCGTGCGCCAGGTGCCGGTGTAGCCGGGCTTCATGATGAAGCAGTCGCCGGCCTTGTAGGTCACCGGCGCATGACCGTCTTCCGTGATCTCCGCCACGCCCGACAGGATCAGGCAGAACTCCCAGGTCTCTCCCTTGATGGAGCGGTTGGTGCCCGGCGTGGACTCGAACACGCCGGCCCGCACCTTGCCGTCCTTGGCGCTGTCGACGTCCCAGTTGCGGCAGACGATGTCGCCCTCGAGGACGCGGTCGGCCGGCGGCCTGTACTCGCGCGGTTCGCCCAGTTGATCGAGCTTGAAGGAAACGAGCAGACGGGACATGGGCGAAGCCTCTCGGGGCTGGAGTCGGACGATGCGTCCATGCTACGCAGAGGTGCTTCTGCCCGGGTGCCGAACTGCGTGCCGATGGCGGCGGCAAATGCGGCATGGGCGGCGCCGCGCAGCGCAATCTTGCGCCGTGGGCGGCCTGCGGATCGCCGGCCGCCTCTCACCGTTTCATCGCCTGCGGCGCCACCACAGCCAGAGCCCGGTGATGCCCAGCGTCGCGAGGGCCAGCCCCAGCAGTGCATTCAGCGTCTCCAGCGCCACGCCGCCGAGCTCGCCGGTGTGCAGCGGATAGACGACGCTGTTGGCGCGGGAGCCGGCGTCGAGCTCGTTCCAGCGGTCGGCGCGCAGCACCGTGCCGTTCAGCGGGTGCAGCCAGACGGAGGTCAGGCCGTTCGGGTGCGGGTCGTCCGCGAGCAGGAGCCGGACGCGGATGGGTTTCGCATTCCCCGCGGGCAGGGCGACGAAGCCGACCGGCGCGCCCTCGAAACGGGCCCTCGCCGTGGCGACCAGGGTGTCCAGCGGCGCCGGCGGCCTGCTGGCGCCGCCGCCGAGGCTGAGGCTGAGGCTGAGCTTAGGGGGCGCCAGCGGCGCCTGGCCAGCCATCGAGGTCACGGCCCGGGGCAGCGGCTTCCACGCCATGTAGGCCCCGGTTGCCACCGGCACGGCGATGAGCAGGCCCAGCACGGCGCCGCCGGTGCGGTGCAGGTCGAACAGGGCGCGCAGCAGGCCGCGGTCCAGCACGAGCGAGAAAGCCTGTCGCCAGCGCCTGGGCCACCAGAGCACCAGGCCGCCGACGAGCAGCACGCCGTAGGCGAGCGCCAGCACGGCCAGCAGCGGCTTGCCGGCGTCGTTCATCAGCAGCGAGCTGTGCAGTTCGAAGACGAAGTTGAACAGGCCTTCGCGCTCCCCGCGGCGGCCCAACTCGCGGGCATCGCGCGGGTCGAGGTGGACGAAGCCCTCCCAGCCCGGGCCGCGCACGGTCGCGCGCAGGCTCTCGCCCGGCTGGCGCGGCGGGCGCAGCACGAAGGATGCGTCGGGCCCGAACTCGGCCCGCAGCCGCAGCCGCGCGCGCTCCAGCAGGTCGGGTGCTGCCGGGTCCGCGGGGACGCTGAACAGCTCGGCGTTGAGCCAGCGGTCCAGCGGCTTCAGCACCACCAGGCTGCTGCCCAGCAATGCGACGACGATCAGCGGCGCCGCCAGCGCCAGCGCCAGCCAGCGGTGCAGCCGCAGCCAGAAGCGGCGCATCAGAAGCTGCGCCGCCAGCTGAGCGTCAGCGTGCGGCCGCGGCCGGCGAAGTAGTCGTCGTTGGTGCCGGCCGGGTTGGACTGGGTGTAGTAGCCGACGTACTGGCGGTCGAACAGGTTCTCGACGCCGAGGCCGAAGTCGCCCCAGGCGGTGCCGTAGGTCGCGGCCAGGTCGGCCAGCGTGTAGCCCTCGAAGTTCTCCTCCAGCCGGGAGGTGCCGACGATCCGCCCGGTGTTGATGTGGCGGGAGGCCAGCCGTGTGGCCTGCACGCGCACCTGGCCCTTGGTCGCGAACTGCCAGGCGGCGGCCAGCACGAGCTTGTCGGGGCCTTGCGAACGCGCGCCCAGCGTCACGTCCATGGGCGCGTCCTGCTGTGCGGCCGTCTTGCCGCGGGTGCGGGCATAGCTGGCGCTGAGCGTCCAGTCGGCCGCGGGTTTCACTTCGCCGCTGAACTCGAAGCCCTTCACACGCACCGGCACGCGCAGCACGCTGCCCACGCCGGTGGCGGCATCGACGCGGATCTGCGAACCGAGGGCGGATCGGGAGTCGTAGACCGATGCGGAGAAACTGCCCAGCCTGCCGCGCCAGGCCAGGCCCACTTCGCGGTTGTCGGTGACGACGGGCTCCAGCGAGATGAGCCGGTCCACGGACTGGTTGGCCGTGGCGACGGCGCGCAGCACCAGGCCCACGTCCGGCACGCCGAACCCTTCGTTGTAGGCCACGAAGGTGGACCAGCCCCCGCCCAGGCGCCAGACGCCCCCGAGGCTCTTGACCCACTGGGTGAAGCTGCGCTCGCCGCCCTGCACGGCCGTGTCCTTGTAGAACGCCAGCGTCTGGTAGCTGTCGACCTTGAGACGGGCGCTTTCGTGGCGCGCCCCGCCGCGGATCGTGACCGGGCCGAGCTCGTATTCCAGCTGGGCGAACGGCGCCGTGCTGGTGAACTTCAGTGGCGGCACCCAGGTGCGATCGGTCAGTGCCAGGCGTTGCTGGGAGGTGTCCTTCAGCCAGTCCAGGCCGGTGGTCAGCTCCAGGCCTTCGACGAACAGATCGGGCCTTACCCAGCTGAGCTTGACGCCGGCCTTGTCGGCGACGACCTCGGACTGGTCGGCCAGCTGGCCCACGGGGGCGAGGCGGGCGTCCTGGAAGGTGGTCGCGGTGGTGGCGCCGTAGAGCGCGGCGAAGTCCTGCTTGTAGGCCTGCGCCCGCGCCTGGCCGCCGGCCAGGTCGGCGTGGCTCCAGTCCAGCGACAGCGTGCGCACGTCGTTGCGGGGCGGGATGCCGGGCGGCGTGCCGGGCGTGGCGCCGGTGAGCTGGCCCGCGGCGCGGTTGCCGGGCACCGGCTTCCAGTCGCCATCGCCCTCCAGGCGGAACTTGTTGAACGAGAACTGCAGCCGCTGCGCGCCGAAGTCGTGCCCCAGCTTCAGGAAGACGTCGCCGGCACGGGAATCCTGCGTGTCGCCCTGCACGGCGTCCAGGCCGAGGCGGCGGCCCTCGCCGTCCACGCCCACGCCGCGCAGCGTGGCGCCCACATGCAGCAGCGCGTCGAAGCCGCCCTTGTGCTCCAGCGTGTAGCCGGCCTTCCAGAGAGCATCGTCGCTGCGGCCCTGGCTGCCGTACTTCAGCTCGACGCGCTGGTGCGTGCCGGCCTCGCGAGGCGTCTTCGAGATGAAATTGATGATGCCGCCGGTCGCGCCCAGGCCTTGCGCGGCGGAGGCGCCGGAGATGATCTCGATGCGCTCGATCAGCGACGGGTCGGCAAAGTAGCCCTCGCGCGCGCCGTTGCGCAGCGGGTTGCTCTGCGGCACGCCGTCGAACAGCAGCAGCGCGGTGCGGCCGCGCATGGACTCGCCGAAGCTGGTCATCTTCTGGCGCGACGGCGCATAGGACGGAGCCAGCACCGACAGCACCGCGCTCAGGTCCTCGGCGACCAGCGTCTGCGTCTCGATCTCCTTGGCCGTGATGACGGAGACCGCGCCGGGGATCTTGTCGATCGCCTTGGTGCCGCGCGTGGCGGTCACGACGACGCGCTCCAGGTCGGTCGTCGCCGGCTCCTGGGCCAGGGCAGGGAACAGGGGAAGAAGGGCGGGGGCCAGCAGGCCGAGGCGCGCGAGGGATGACATCAGGGCACAAAAGTGAAAGCGGGGAGGCCGGGCGTGGCCGACAGAAGCTCAGGATTGTATTCACAAATGAGAAGCGTTCTCATTTGAGTATCGTTCTCATTTGAGTTCGGCATCGAGCTGGCGTCGCGCCAAAGAGGCCGGCCGGGAATCGTCGATGCCGGCACCACGCCTGCCGAGAAGCAGGCGGGTCATGTGTTCCCTGCCTGGGAAGGTCGAGGCAGGCCAGGTGTTGGCGGGCATGCCGGGAGCGGGGCAAGGGAGTCGGTGCCGCGGTCGAGGATGCCGCCGACGAACCGTGGCCCGTCGCGCGCAGGACCCGCGCCGATACGCTCGCGCCCCTTCTCCCGCCGGCCTCGGTGCCCGTGCAGCCGGCCTGCGCGAAGATCACGCCATGCCCGCTCCGACGCGTCTCCACCTGCAGCGCCTGCGCCAGCTCTGGCGCAGCGCCGGCTGGCCCTGCCAGGACCTCGTTGAGGTTGAGCTGCTCGCAGCAGGCTGGGTCGAGCGGCTGGCGGAGGCGGGCGGTCGCGAGCGTCTGCGTGTGACGGATGCAGGCGTGGCGTTGATCGCCGAATCGCTGGCGCGCAACCGCGCCGCGCGGGATGCCCATGAGACGCTGGTCGCGCGCGTGGTGCTGGAGATGCAGCGCGCCGGCCGCATCGCCTGGCGCGGCCTGACGCTGCTCGCCGGGCTGCCGGGCGAGGAGGGCGGGACGCGCTGGGTCAACGCGATGCCCGACGTCTACTCCATCCGCCACAGCACGGTGGAGGACTATCTCGAACCGGCCATCCACGAGATCAAGGTCAGCCGCGCCGACCTGCTGGGTGAGCTGCGCCGCCCCGCCAAGTCGGCGGCCTATCGCGCGTTGTGCGGCCAGAGCTGGTTCGTGCTGAAGTCTGGCATCGCCGAGCCCGACGAGGTGCCCGCGGACCACGGCGTGCTGATCGCCCACGAGGGCCATCTCGAGCTGGCGCGGCCCGCGCCCAGGCGGGCCTACAAGCCCGACTTCGCGACCTGGATGGCACTGGCCCGCGCGGCGCCTGCCGCGGCGCCGGAAGACCCGCAATCGGCGCTGTGAGCGGCGTTGCCGGCGTCCGTGCCAACGCCGTTCTTTCCGGCCCTTCGTTCACCCCCGCCTCGACGGGCTGGGCGTCATGGTCGTGGCCTTCGCGCTCGCCGCGCTGCTGGCCTGCTTCGCGCCGCGCTACCGATGGAAGCTGCCCCGCGCCGCGGGCGGCGAGGACGAGGACGAGACGGAGGGCAGAGGCCCGTCCCGCTCGATGCGCCCGTCGACCAGCTCCACGATGCGGTCGCAGCGTTCGGCCAGCCGCGCGTCGTGGGTGACGATGAGGAAGGACGTGCCCAGCTCGGCATGCATGCGCCGCATCAGCGCGAACACCTCGTCCGAGCTGGCGCGGTCGAGGTTGCCGGTGGGCTCGTCGGCCAGTACCAGTGGCGGCCGCATCACCAGCGCCCGGGCGATGGCCACGCGCTGCTGCATGCCGCCGGAGAGTTCGCCGGGGCGCTTGTCCATCGCCGCGGCCAGCCCCACGGCCGCCAGCACCTCGCGCGCATGCTCGCGCTGCGCGGTGCTGACCTGCCCGTCGCGCATCAGCGCCGGCAGCGTCACGTTCTCCAGCGCGCTGAAGGCCGGCAGCAGGTGGTGGAACTGGAACACGAAGCCCAGCGCCGCGCGGCGCTTGAGCGTCAGGCCGGCGTCGTCCAGCCCGCCCACCTCCTCGCCCTGCAGCCGGTAGCTGCCCTCGCTCATGGTCTCCAGCAGGCCCAGGATGTTCAGCAGCGTGCTCTTGCCGGAGCCCGAGGGGCCGATCAGCGCCGCGAACTCGCGCTCGCGCAGCACCAGCGAGATGCCGTGCAGCACCTCGGCCTCGTTGGGGCGGCCGACGTTGTAGCGCTTGCGCACGCCGTCGAGCTCGACCAGGGGGCGGGCTTCGGTGTTCATAGGCGGATCGCCTGCGCCGGGTCGAGTGCCGCGGCGCGCCGCGCCGGCGCCACCGCCGCGAGCACGCCGCAGGCCGTGGCGATCAGCGCGATGCGCAGCGCCAGGCCCGGCGCCAGCGTGATGGCGAACAGCGGCAGTCCGTCGGAGCCGCGCACGAAGCTGGTGAACGCCCAGATCAGCAGCACCGCCAGCAGCACGCCCAGCGCCGAGCCGACGGCCCCGACCACCGCGCCCTGCAGCAGGAAGATGCGCAGCACCTGCGCCCGCGTGGCGCCCATGGCCCGCAGGATGCCGATCTCGCGCTGCTTCTGCACCACCGACACCACCAGCACGCTGGCGATGCCCAGCACCACGACGATCATGACGACGGCGCGGATCACCGTGGTGCTGACCGACTGCGCGTTCAGCGCCGAGACCAGCTGGGCATTGAGCTGCTGCCAGCTCTCCACCTTGTAGGGGTAGCGCCGCGCCAGCTCGACCGCCAGCGGGTCGGCGGCCCACACGTCGGCCAGCTTCAGGTCCAGATTCGTCGCGCCGCCGGGCAGGCCCACGAGGCTCTGCGCGGCGCGCAGCGGCAGGTACAGCGTGCGGCGGTTGAGCTCGCGCACGCCCAGGTCCACCAGCGCCGTGACGCGCGCGGTGTCGGTCACGTTGCCCTGCGGCCCCGCGACGACGATGGCGACGCGGTCGCCCACGCGCACGCCGAGGTCGCCGGCCAGCTCCCGCCCCAGCACGGCCTCGCCAGGGCCCAGCCGGGCCTGGCCCTGCACCACCTTGCTGCGCAGGCCCACGATGCGGTCGTAGCGCTCCAGCTCCACGCCCACCAGCGCGATCGAGCGCGCGGCCTCGCCGCGCAGCGCCAGGCCTGCGCCCGACACCATGGGCGACACGGCGACCACGCCGGGCTGGCCCTCCAGCACCGGCAGCAGCGCCTGCCAGTTGACGATGGAGCGCGGCCGCTGCGCGCGCGGCTGCGTCTGCAGCAGGCCTGCGGTGCCGGAAGCGGGCGGCGCGGGCGGCAGCACGGCGTCTTCCGGCGCAGACAGCGTCACGTGGGCCTGCGCGCCCAGCGTCTTCTCCAGCGTGTTGCGCTGCAGCCCGCTGATCAGCGCCGAGATGTAGGCCACCACGGCGACGCCCGCGGCCACGCCGACGACGATGAGCAGCGTCTGCATGCGCCCCTCGCGCAGGAAGCGCAGCGCCACGCGCGACTCGAAGCCGAGGCGGGGCAGCATGGATCAGCGGCCGGCCGCGGTGGCCATCGCGCCGCCGGCGTTGTCCTGCGAGGTCCGGGCGCCGCTGCCGGCGCGGCCGGCGGCGCCAGCGGCCGTGTCGGCGCGGGCCCGCGCTCCCGGCGCGAGCGTGCCGTCCAGCAGCACCACGTCGCCGGCAGCGAGGCCCTCGGTGACCTCGGCCGCATCCAGCGTCGCCAGGCCCAGCTTCACGGCGCGCTGTTCCACGCGGCCGTCGCGCAGCACGCGCAGCGTGGCGCCGGTGCCGTCGCGCCCGCCCTCCAGCGCCTCCATGGGCACCACCAGCGCCTTCTCGCGGCGCCCCGTGGTGACCTCGACGGACAGCGTCATGTCCTCGCGCAGGAAGGGCGGCGCCGCACCCGGCAGCGCGAGCTTGACCTCGACGGCGCCGCGCTGCGCGTCCACCAGCGGTGCGATCTGCCGCACGCGGGCGGGGAAGGGTGACTGCGCGAACGCGTCCGCGCGCACCGTGGCGGCCTGGCCGGGCTGCAGCTGCTCAAGGTAGCGCTCGTCCACCTGGCCCACCAGTTCCACCGGGCTGGCCAGCGCCAGCGTCAGCAGCGCGCGGCCGGGTTGCACGATCTGACCGGGCTCGGCCTGGCGCAGCAGCACGCGTGCATCGGCCGGCGCGGTGATCTGAGCCTGTTCCAGCCGCGTGCGTGCCGCCGCGGCCGCCGCCTGTGCCAGCGCGAGCTGGGCCTGGGCCTGGGCGATGTCGGTGCCGCCGTCGGCGTTGGCGCCGGCCTGGGCGACGGCACTGTCGCGCTGCGCCTGGGCCACGGCCAGCGCGCGCTGCGCCTCGTCGAGCCGGGCCTGGCTGAGGAAGCCGCGTGCCACCAGGTCCTGCGTGCGCTGCAGGTCGGCGGCGGCGGCACGCAGCACGGAGTCGGCCTGCGCCACGCCGGCCTGCACGGCGCTGCGGCCGGTGCTCCTCAGCCCGGTCAGGCGGGCGGCAGCCTGGCGCTCGTTGGCCTGCGCCTGCGCGAGGGCCGCGCGCAGTTCCTCGCTTTCCAGCCGCAGCAGCAGGTCGCCGCGCCGGACGGCGTCGCCCTCGCGCACGGCCACCTGCTCGACGCGGCCGGTCAGCGTGCCGCCGACCTCCACGCGTGACGCGCTCGCCACGCGGGCCGAGAACACCAGCGTGCGCTGCAGCGGGCGCTCCTGCACGATCAGGGCCGGCACCAGGGGCGGGCACAGGGCCGTCCAGGCGAAGAAGGCGGCGAGCCCGGCTGCAGCGGCGATCAACACGAGGAGGACACGGCGGTTCATCGCCCGCATTGTTTCATCCGCCTGCCCGCCCGAGGGCGGCGGCGACGCGACCTAGCTGCGTGACTGCATGGGCGGGGGCAGCGGGTCACCCGCCTGGCGGCGCCGGAACAGCGCAGCCCGGGCGAGCACGATGGTCGTCACTGGCGCCGTGATCGACAGCACGATGATGATCAGCCACACATGCAGCGCGAGGCCGGCGCCGCGCGTGCTGAAGTGGATGATGGACGCGAAGGTGATGAGCCAGGCGGCCAGCGTCGAGGCCAGCGCCGGCGCATGCATGCGCAGGAAGAAGTCGGGCAGCCGCCACAGGCCCAGCGCGGCCACCAGCACGATGACGCCGCTGGCCAGGAGCAGCGCGGCCACCAGGATTTCGGACAGGGCGGGCATCAGATCACCTCGCCGCGCAGCAGGAACTTGGCCAGCGCCACGGAGCTGACGAAGCCGAACAGCACCATCAGCAGCGCGCCCTCGAAATACATCTCGCTGTCGTAGCGGATCGCCAGGGCCAGCATCACCAGCATGCCCACCACGTAGATGAAGTCCATGGCCAGCACGCGGTCCTGCGCACTGGGGCCGCGGAACAGGCGCGCCAGGGCGATGACCATGGCCAGGGCGTACAGGACCAGCGTGGTGGTGATGGCCAGCGACAGTAGATCGCTCATTCGAAGATCTCCCTCAGCGGCAGCTCGTAGTCGGTCTTGAAGTGGTGAATGAAGGCGGCCTCGTCATCGAGGTCGAACACGTGGATCAGCAGCGCACTGCGGTCGGGCGCGAGCTCCGACCAGACCGTGCCCGGCGTGACGGCGGTGATCATGGCCAGCGCCGCGAGCGCATGCTCGTCGCGCAGGTCCAGCGGCACGAGTACGAAACTGCCCTGTGGCGGGCGCGAACCCGAGCGCAGCACGCCTGCCGTCACCAACACGCCGGAGCGGACCACGTCGGCGCCGACGCGCAGGATCAGCCGCGGCAGCTTCCACCAGCGCCGCAGCGGGCCCGGCCGGGGCCTCAGGGGTGCCATCAGCAGCGGCATCGCCACCGCCACCGCGAGGCCCAGCAGCAGCTGGCCGATGCTGAAGCTGCGCGCCAGCAGCAGCCAGCCGCACAGCAGGCCCAGCGACAGCCAGGGAGAAGGCAGCAGCCGCTTCATGGCGCGCCCCCCGCGTCGCGCAGCACCGGCCGCGCGCCCATCACGGCGTTGATGTAGAGATCGGGCGTCTGCAGCGATTCGGCGGTGGCGCGGGCATAGGACAGCACCGCCTCGCCCTGCAGCATCAGGGCCACCGTGGCGGCCAGCAGCCCGGCGATGGGCAGCGTCTCGATGACGCGCAGGCGTGGCGACGTGCGGTCCTGGGCCGTCCAGAAATGCCGCACACCCACGCGCATCAGCGCGATCGCGGCACACAGGCCGGACAGGATCAGCAGCGCGAACAGCGCCCACGCCGCGGGCGCATGCACGTCCAGCAGGGCCGACAGCATGGCCAGCTTGGCGACGAAGCCCGACAGCGGCGGCAGGCCCGCCGTCACGAGTGCGCAGACCGTGAAGGCCACGCCCAGGAAAGCCAGTGCGGCGGGGATGGCGCGGCCGGTCAGCGCCTCCTCGTTGTCGTCCAGGTTGGTGCCGGCGGGTGGCTCGGCGTCCAGGAAGGCGGGCAGCGCATGGTGGCCGTCGTCGATCTGCTGCGGCCCCACCTCGACCTGGCGCGACCGCTCCAGCAACTCCACCAGCAGGAACATCGCGCAGCCCGCCAGCGTGGAGCTCGCCAGGTAGAACAGTGCGCCGCCGCTCAGCGCCGGCATCGCGAAGCCGATGGTCGCCACCAGCGTGCCCGAGGAGGCGATCACCGAGTAGCCGGCCAGCCGGGCCAGCTGCTGCGAGGCCAGCATGCCCAGCGCGCCGAACGCCAGCGTGACGATGCCGCCCCACACCAGCACGCCGCCGCCGAAGCCGGCCGAGGCACCGGCGTCGGCCGGGAAGCACAGCGTCCACAGCCGCAGCACGGCGTAGACGCCGACCTTGGTCAGGATGGCGAAGACCGCGGCCGCGGGCGCGCTGGCCGCGGCATAGGCCTGCGGCAGCCAGAAGTTCAGCGGCCACAGCCCCGCCTTGGCCAGGAAGGCGATGGCGAGGATGGCCGCGCCCGCGTGCAGCAGGCCGCGGTCGCTGGCGGGCACGGCGGGCAGCTTCTGCGCGATGTCGGCCATGTTCAGCGTGCCGGTGACGCCGTACAACACCGCCACGCCGATCAGGAACAGCAGCGAGGCGACGAGGTTGATGGCGATGTAGTGCAGGCCCGCCCGCACCCGCTCGCCGCCGCCGCCGTGCAGCAGCAGGCCGTAGCTGGCCGCCAGCAGCACCTCGAAGAAGACGAACAGGTTGAACAGGTCGGCCGTCAGGAAGGCGCCGTACAGCCCCATCAGCTGCAGCTGGAACAGCACGTGGAAATAGGCCCCGGCATGGTGCCAGCGTGCCAGCGCGAACAGCAGCGAGGCCAGGCCCACGCAGCCGGTCAGCACGGCCATCAGCGCCGAGAGCCGGTCGACGACCAGCACGATGCCGAAGGGCACCGGCCAGTTGCCAGGCAGGTAGACGCCGAACGCCGCCGGCGCGTCGCGCTCGGCAACGCCCATCAGCAGGTAGATGGCGATCGCCAGCCCCGCGGTGGTGGACAGCAGGTTGAACGCGGCCTTCAGGCCGCGCCGGCCCTCGCCCAGCAGCAGCATCAGCGCCGCGGTGGCCAGCGGCAGCAGCACCGGCGCGACGATCAGGTGGTCGGTGAGCGTCATCACGGGCGCTCCTCCTGGCCGTCGACATGGTCGCCGCCCGAGAGGCCGCGCAGCGCCAGCAGCACCACCAGGAACAGCGCGGTGGTGGCGAAGCCGATGACGATGGCCGTCAGCACCAGCGACTGCGGCAGCGGGTCGGTGTAGTTGGCGAGGTCGGCTGGCACGCCGGGCTGCACGATGGGCTCGCGGGTCACGAACAGGCTGCCGACGCTGAAGATGAAGAGGTTGACCGCGTAGGACAGCATCGACAGGCCGATGAGCACCTGGAAGGTCCGCGGCCGCAGCACCAGCCACACGCCGGCACTGGCCATCACGCCGATGGCGATGGAGATCACGAGTTCCATCAGGCATCCCTCCCTTCGGTGCCGGCCACGCCCTGGCGGCGGCGGGCGCGCAGCGACTGGTGGGCAATGGCGATCAACAGCAGCAGCGTCGCACCCACGACGACCGTGAACACCCCCAGGTCGAACAAGGCGGCGGTCGGCAGGTGCACCTCGCCGACCAGCGGCCAGGTCACGTGCGCGGTGTGGGTGGTCAGGAAGGGGTAGCCCGCTGCCAGCGAGCCCAGGCCGGTGGCCAGCGCGACCAGCAGGCCCACGGCGATCCAGCGCGTGGGCCGCGGCAGCAGCCGCGCCTCCACCCAGCGCGTGCCGCTCACCATGTACTGCGCGATGAAGGCGATCGCCACGACCAGCCCCGCGACGAAGCCGCCGCCGGGCTCGTTGTGGCCGCGCATGAAGAGGTGGAAGGCGAACAGCCCCGCCAGCGGCAGCAGCAGCCGCACCAGCACGGCCGGCACCTCCAGGTAGGGCGGCAGGTGCTGGTCGCCATCGCCGTCGCGGTCGATCAGGTCAGCGCCGGCCGCGTCCACCGGCGCGCGCTGCTGCTGCGTGGGCTCCACCACCTCCAGCGCCGGGCGGAAGCGCCGCAGCAGTGCGTAGACGGTCAGGCCCACGATGCCCAGCACGGTGATCTCGCCCAGCGTGTCGAAGGCGCGGAAGTCCACCAGCATGACGTTGACGACGTTGGTGCCGCCGCCCTCGGGCAGGGCCTTCTCGAGGAAGAAGGGCGAGATCGACAGCGGTGCGTGGCGCGTCAGCAGCGCATAGGACAGCGCGGACAGGCCCACGCCGATGGCCACCGCCAGCACCAGGTCGCGCCGCCGTCGCCACAGCCCGCGGCCCGCGGTGCGCGGGTCGTCCTGTTCGACGCGCTTGGGCATCCAGCGCAGGCCCAGCAGGAACAGCACGAGGGTGACCACCTCCACCGTGAGCTGGGTGAGCGCCAGGTCGGGCGCGGAGAACCAGGCGAAGGTGATGCACAGCGCCAGGCCCACGATGCCCAGCATCGTCAGCGCCGCGAGGCGGTGGAACTTGGCCTGCTTGGCGGCGCCGATGGCGCAGGCGCCCGCGATCACCCACAGCAGCACGAATTCGGGCGTGGCGGGCACGCGCGCGCGGTCGCCCCAGGTCAGCGGCACGATCAGCGCCGAGCCCAGGCCCGCCAGGCCGGCGATCGCCATCATCGCGAACAGCTGGGGCTGCAGGCGCCGGGTGCCCAGCAGGCGCAGCAGCCGGCGCGCGCCGTCGGAGACGCGGGCCAGCCCGGTCTCGAACAGGCGCTTGCCGTCCAGGCCCTGCAGCAGCGGCGCGCCGCGCTGCCGGCGCCGCTTGAAGGCGTCAGCGAAGCGCAGGTAGACGAGCAGGCCGCCCAGGGTTGCCACGGCGCTCATCAGCAGCGGGGTGTTGAAGCCGTGCCAGACCGCCAGGCTGTACTCGGGCAGCACACCGCCGACCACCGGCTGCGCGGCCAGCGCCAGCAGCGGCCCGATGGACCAGGCCGGCAGCGTGCCGACGACGACGCAGGCCAGCACCAGCAGCTCCACCGGCACGCGCATCCAGTGCGTGGGCTCGTGCGGGCGGCGCGGGCAGTCGGTGGGCGGCGGGCCGAAGAACACGTCGTGGCCGAAGCGCAGCGAATACACCACCGCGAACACGCCGGCCAGCGTGGCCAGGGCCGGCAGGCCGTACTCGATGGCCGGGTGGGCGCTGACGTAGACCGTCTCGGCGAAGAACATTTCCTTGGACAGGAAGCCGTTGAGCAGCGGCACGCCGGCCATGGCCGCGCAGGCGACGATGGCCAGCGTGCCGGTGATGGGCATGAAGCGGTACAGGCCGTCCAGCCGGCGCATGTCGCGCGTGCCGGTTTCATGGTCGATGATGCCCACCGACATGAACAGCGAGGCCTTGAAGGTCGCGTGGTTCATCATGTGGAAGACCGCCGCGACGGCCGCCAGCGGGCTGTTCAGGCCCAGCAGCAGCGTGATCAGGCCCAGGTGGCTGATCGTCGAATAGGCCAGCAGCCCCTTGAGGTCGTTCTGGAACATGGCCACGTAGCTGCCCAGCAGCAGCGTGACGAGGCCGGCACCGCCGACGATCCAGAACCACGCGTCGGTGCCCGCCAGCACCGGCCACAGGCGCGCCAGCAGGAACACCCCGGCCTTCACCATCGTCGCCGAGTGCAGGTAGGCCGACACCGGGGTGGGTGCGGCCATCGCATGCGGCAGCCAGAAGTGGAAGGGGAACTGCGCACTCTTGGTCAGCGCGCCCAGCAGCACCAGGCCCAGCGCCAGCGGATACAGCGGATGCGCGCGCACCACGTCGCCGGCCCGCAGCACGGCGTCGAGCTCGTAGCTGCCGACCATGTGCCCCAGCAGCAGCACGCCGGCCAGCAGCGCGAGGCCGCCCGTCGCCGTGACGGTGAAGGCCATGCGGGCGCCGCGGCGGGCGTCCTGGCGGTGCGTCCAGTAGCCGATCAACAGGAAGGAGAAGACGCTGGTCAGCTCCCAGAACACCACCAGCTGCACCAGGTTGCCCGACACCACGACGCCCAGCATGGCGCCCATGAAGCCCAGCAGCAGCGAATAAAAGCGCGCGGCCGGGTCATCCGCCGACAGGTAGTAGCGGGCGTAGACGATGACCAGCAGCCCCATGGCGCTGACCAGCATCGCGAACATCCACGCAAAGCCGTCCAGGCGCACGACGATGTCGATGCCCAGGCTGGGCAGCCACGCGAGGCGTTCCGAGACCACGGCGCCGGCACTGATGTCCGGATACAGCGAGGCGAGCTGGAGGGCCACCACCAGCGCGATGGCGGCAGCCCACAGCGGCTCGAGGTTGCGGGCATTGGTCGGCAGCAGCGCGGCGACGGCGCTGCCGATGAAGGGCAGTGAGAGCAGCAGGAGGAGCGACATTGCCGGGGAGTCTACTTTCGCCCTCCGGCGTCGCGACGAAGGAGGCTGGAATCAGCCGGTGCCGCGGCAGGAGATCAGCACGTCGACCGCGCCGTCGGCGATGACCATGCGCGTGGTGCTGCCGAGCAGGAACTCGTCGATCGCATGCCGGCCCTGCCGGCCGATGACGACGAGGTCGCAGTCGCGTTCCTGCTCCTCCTGCACGATCAGCATCCACGGTTCGGCGCCTTCGGGCGTGCTCAGGCGCACCTGCTCGGGGGGCAGCCCCGCCTGCGTCGCCAGGGCGCTCAGCCGCTGCAGCGCCTCGCGCTGCGCGGCGCTGCGGTAGTGCATGACCACGTCGTCGGCCACGCCGGCCAGCCGCATCTTGCCTTCGAACGGCACCTCGACAGCGTGCATCAGCACCAGCGTGGCCTGTGGCGCCACCTGTTGCGCCAGCTTGATCGCGGCGAGGCTCCACTCGGAGAAGTCCACCGGCACCAGGATGCGGCGGTAGGGTTCGTGCGGCAGCTGGCGCACCATCAGGACCGGCCGCCCCGAGCGCTTGGCGATGCGCTCGGCGGTGGAGCCGACCACCACCCCCCGGAAGAAGCCCGCGCCGCGCGTGCCGGTGACGAGCAGGTCTGCCTGCACCTCCTGCGCATGCCGGGTGATCTGCTCCACCGGATGGCCGATGCTCAGGTGGGTGAGCACCTCCAGGCCCTCGCGCCGGCCAAATTCGTCCGCCAGCTCCTGCAGCCGTGCGCGTGCGCCGGCCTCGATGGCGCCGGCGGCCTGGTTGTCGTCGGCAAGCCAGCGGCGCAGATCTTCCAGCGCCGAGCCGCCGACCGTGTGCATCAGCGTCATGCCGGTGCCGGCCGCGCGGGCCAGTTGGGCGGCGCGCTGCGCGGCATGCCGCGAGGGCGCCGAGAAGTCGGTGGCCGTGACGATGGCGCGAAGAGGGGGCATCGGGTGATCTCCAGGGAATAGCGGAGGCAGTATTCCAGAAGGCTGCGGGCGTGCAGGCGCCCGGGGGCTAGCCGCTGCGCGAGAACCGTGGCGCGGCGGCCGGCTGCCAGTGGCCGTCGGCGGTCTGCACGAAGCTGCCGCGCGCCTGGGCGTGCGGATGCATCGGAGCCTCGGACAGCGTCAACACGGGCGCGAAGCAGACGTCCGTGCCTTCCAGCAGCGCCGCCCATTCGTCGCGGGTCTTCTCGCGGATGCGGGCGGCCACGCGCTCGCGCAGCGCAGGCCACTGGCCGTGGTCGTGCTGGGCGGCGGGGTCCACGTCGGTGAGCCCCAGGCGCCGCAGCAGCTCGGCATAGAACTGCGGCTCCAGCGCGCCCAGCGACACGAAGCGGCCGTCGGCGCATTCGAAGCAGTCGTAGAAGGGCGAGCCGTGCAGGAAGAAGTTCTGCGCCGGGTCATCGCGCCAGCGGCCCGCCGCGCGCAGCGAGTGCAGCAGGCTGGACAGCAGGCCCGCCCCGTCCACCATGGCGGCGTCCACCACCTGGCCGCGGCCGCTGCGTTGCGCCTCCCACAGCGCGGCCATCAGTCCGAAGGCGAGGAACATCGCGCCGCCGCCCATGTCGCCGATCAGCGTGGCCGGAATGCTGGGTGCCACGCCTTCGCGGCCGGCCACGGACAGCACGCCGGTCAACGCGACGTAGTTGATGTCATGCCCTGCGGCCAGTGCCAGCGGCCCGCTCTGGCCCCAGCCCGTCACGCGCCCGTACACGAGGCGGGGGTGGCTGGCGGCGAAGGCCTCGGGGCCCAGCCCCAGGCGCTCCATGACGCCGGGCCGAAAGCCCTCGATCAGCGCGTCCGCCCCCTCGATGAGCCGGCGCGCCTCGGCCAGGCCGGTGGCCGTCTTCAGGTCCAGCGTGACGCGGCGCTTGCCGCGGTCCAGCCCGGTGCCGGTGTCCAGCACCGGGGCGCCCGGGCGCTCGATGACGAGGACGTCCGCGCCATGGTCGGCCAGCAACATGCCGGCCAGCGGGCAGGGGCCGATGCCGGCCATCTCGATGATGCGCAGGCCTGCCAGCGGCCCGGCGGGGGAGGGTGCTTGCATCGGACAATGCTCTCATGAACAAGGCCTTCACCAAGGAATCCGACGCGCCGGACGACGATGACGGCGACGGCCCCGCACTGCCCAGCCTGCCGGCCGGAACGCGCAACTACATGACGCCGCAGGGCTACGCCCGGCTGCGCGCGGAGTTCATGCAGCTCATCGACGTGGAGCGGCCCAAGATGGTGGAGACGGTGTCCTGGGCGGCCAAGAACGGCGACCGCTCGGAGAACGGCGACTACCTCTACGGCAAGAAGCGGCTGCGCGAGATCGACCGCCGCCTGCGCTTCCTGACCAAGCGGCTGGACATCGCCGAGGTGGTGGACCCGAGCGTCCACCATGGCAGCGAGCAGGTCTTCTTCGGCGCGACGGTGACCTATGCCAACGCGAGGGGCGACGAGAAGACGATCACGATCAAGGGCATCGACGAATCCGACAGCCTGGCCGGCGAGGTCAGCTGGATCTCGCCGATCGCGCGCACGCTGCTGAAGGCGCGCGTGGGCGACGAGCTGCAGCTCGTCACGCCGGTGGGCGTCGAGAAGATCGAGGTCGTCGAGGTCAGCTACCCGGCGCCGATGGCTTGAGCATGGCGTCCGCGCGGGCGCGCTCCTCGGGGCCCAGGCGGGCGGCGATGCCGGGCAGCGCCTTGGCGGCCTGCTCATGGCCCAGCGCCCGGCTGAGGCTGCACCAGGCGTAGGCGGCGGCCATGTCGCGCTCGCCGCCCTGGCCCTGGGCCAGCATGACGGCGAGGTTGAACATCGCGTCCGGCTGACGGCGCTGGGCCGCGGCCTGGAACAGCTGGCGCGCCGTGGCGAGGTTCTGCGGCACGACTTCGCCGCGGTAGAAGAAGGTGGCCAGCGCGTTCTGCGCGTCGGCATGGCCCCTGAGCGCGGCGTCCTTGTAGAGCACGACGGCACGTTCGGGCGCGGGCGCCGCGATGCCCTCGCCCAGGTCCAGCATGCGCGCGGCGGCATAGGTGGCCTCCAGATGGCCGGCCTTGGCGGCCGCACCGTAGAAGGCGCCGGCACGCTGCAGGTCCAGTGGCACGCCTTCGGGCTGCCGGGGCAGCTGGTGCTGGTAGAGCTGGCCCAGCATGTACAGCGCGGGCACGTGGCCGGCCTCGCCCGCGGCCAGCAGGTAGGCCAGCCCGAGCTTGACGTCTCGCGCCGCGCCGACGCCGCTCAGGTGGGCCTGCGCCAGCAGCGTGCCGGCGGGCTCGAAGCCGTAGTCCAGCGCGCGGGCCCACCACTTGTAGGCTTCGGCCGGGTTGCGCTCGGTGCCCTGGCCGGTGAGGTGGATGCGCGCCAGCAGCAGCGCGGCCTCGATGCGGGTGTTGATGTTGTCGGGCGCCCTGGGATCGAACTTGAGCCGGTCGCCGACGGGGTCGTAGCGCGCCTGCGTGACCTCGCGCAGCCATTGCAACGCCGTGGGCGTGCTGGCGGGCGTGCCCAGGCCCAGCAGATGCAGGCGCCCGAGCATGAGGGCCGCCTCCTCGTAGCCCAGCTTCTTCCAGCCTTCCTCGAAACGCGCGCGGGCGTCGCTGAAATGGCCGGCCTCGTAGGCCTCGAAGGCCTGGACCAGCGACTTGTCCTTGCGCGCGATCCAGTTGCGGCCGGCAGCGAAGCGACGGTCGCCGCCCGCGCAGGCGATCGACGGCGCCAGCGGGTCGGCGCCCCTGGCGTCGATGTTGCCGAGGTTGTCCGCGACGGCGCTGCCGACCGTGGCGGTCCTGGCGTTGCCCTCGGGGCTGAGGTCGCTGAAGCGTTCGGCCTCGTTGGAGGGGCTGTCCTGCAGGCCGAAGTCGCGCATGTAGGCCAGCGTGACCTCGTCCTCGGCCGCCGAGTAGCCGCTCATGAAGCCGCAGGACGAGGCGTACTGGCGCGACAAGACCTTGCTCTTGGCCGCGCTGACGACGGACGGGTCCACGCCGCCGTTGCGCTGGCCGGTGACCTTGACGGCGTCCACCGTGTTGGGCACCCCGGCCGGCGCGCTGCCGGCTTGCTGGGCATGACTGGTCGAGGCCAGCAATAAGCACAGCGCCGCGCTGACAAACCACGGCTGTTCGGGCCGGGGCCGAACGCCGGGCCTGCCATGGGCCGGAGGCCCATGGCCTTCCGTAGGCACAAGCAGTCCGCAGGGACTGCTTGTGTCCGACTCCAGCCCCCAATCCGGCCCGCCGTGGCGATGTGCTCGCGGCTCGATGCCGCGAGCATTGCCGTCCCCGCGGGGGCTGAGGCCGGACACGGCAAGTCCAGTGGACTTGTCGTGCCTGCCGAAGAGCGGCCGCCTTGGCGGCTGCGCGGTCTGCAAGACCGGCTGGGTTTGCCCGCGTTCAGCAGGGCGAGACCAGACGAGGGGTCCCATCTCAGCGGGGGCTGCGGATCGTGAAGCCCACCATGAAGCGGCGGCCGTTGTAGTTGTCGCCGTAGATGTTGGGAATGCCGTCCGCGTAGTCCTGGTAGCCGCCGGTGCTGGACATGGTGCGCTCGCCGGTCAGGTTGCGCACGTCGGCAAACAGCTCCAGGCCGTTCTTGAAGCGGTAGGACACCTTGGCGTCGACGAAGGCCGTGCGGTTGCCGAAGATGGGCGCGCCGGGGTTGTAGGGCAGGCGCCAGTTGGGCGTGCCGACGGACGGGTAGTTGTTCACGCCCAGGCCGCTGGTGCCGCTGTTGGGCGAGAACGCCCAGTAGCGCTGCGCGACCACCTGCATGGCCACGCGGGCCTGGAAGCCGCCGTCGTCGTACCACAGCGAGGCGTTGTACGAGTACTTGGGCTCGCCGGCCACCGGCAGCACGTTGCCGGAGATCAGGTCCAGCGTGGGCAGGCCCTGCGTGGACTTGGCCCGGGTGTAGTTGGCATCGAAGCCGGTGTAGCGCAGGAAGGAAGGCAGGAAGGTGAACGCCGTCTTCATGCCGAACTCATAGCCGCGGCGCGTGGAGGCGGGCTGGTTGTCCCACTGGTTGAGCGTGTACTCGACGTCGGACAGCGGGCGGCCGGTGGCGGGGTCGATGGCCGAGCTGCCGGCGAACACCTTCACGTCCTGCAGCGTGCGGACCAGCGTGGGCGCGCCGATCAGGCCGCGCTGGCGGTAGTAGGCCAGCGAGAACATCGTGTCGCGGTTGGGGAACCATTCCACCGACAGGTTGTGGTTGACGTTGGTCTGCGGCTTCAGCGCCGGGTTGCCGAACGTGCCGGAGCAGCCCTGGTCATTGGTGGAGCCGTCCGATGCGCTGTCCTCCTCGGTGATCTGGCTCAGCGTGCAGGTCCCCGACGGCAGCAGCTTGGACACCGGTGGGCGGGCCACCGTCTTGCCCACGCTGTAGCGCAGCACTAGCTTGTCGGCGACGGGCCACAGCGCCAGGTTCAGCGACGGCAGCACGTCGGTGCTGCTGTCCTCGATGGAGGTGTTCTGGCTCAGCGTGCTCAGCACGAAGCCGGCGGCGTTGGCGGGATCCAGCGGGTTGAAGCTGCTGGTCTTGCGGATGGAGCGGAAGGTCATGTAGCCCGTGCCCTTGACGTCGGTCCGCACGACGCGCACGCCGAAGTTGCCGGTCAGCTCCAGCCCGAAGGGCAGGTTCCAGTCCGTGAACGGCACGCGGTCGGTCTCGAAGTCCGTCATCAGGTAGGCGGCCTGCGACTTCTCGCTGAAGCGGGTGACCGGCATGTCGTAGACCTTGCCGTCGCTGGCAGTGCAGCTGCGGAAGCAGTCCAGCCGCACCGGCACGCCGGCCAGCTGGAACAGCTTGTCGACGTCGATCTGGTTCCAGCCGTTGATCAGCGTGTCGGGGCGGTCCTTGGCGCCGGCATAGAACTGGCCGGCGGGCTGCAGCGTCATGGTCTGGCGCACCAGCTCCTCGTACTGCGCGCGGGTCAGCGTGGTGGTGCCGGCCGCGACGCCGCCGATGCCGGTGTTGAGCTGGTTGTTGGGCACGTAGCCGGCGGGCGCGCAGGGCTGGCCGCCCGGGGCCAGCGAGCCGGCTGTGTTCTCGCAGCCGATGACGTTCCAGCGCGTGTTGACCTGCGGCATGTAGACGCCCGGCACGAAGCCGGCCTGGCCGTAGGTGCCGATGGGCTCCTTGATGGTGCCGCCGGCGCCGTTGTAGAAGTTGCCGCCGGTGCTGCGGTAGTTCAGGCCGCCCTTGAGCGACGTGAAGAACGGCACCTTGTCGACCAGGTTGTAGGCCAGGTCCAGCTTGCCGGTCTTCTCGCTGCTGTCGGTGTCGAAGGAGCGGATGACCTGCAGCAGCGTGTTGTTGGTGTACTGCGCGCGCTGGGCGGCCGTGTAGGCCGGCACGGAGACCGGGTTCACCGCCGAGGCGGGGAAGGCCGCCGACGCGATGGCCGGGTTCAGCGTCGCGTAGGCCGGGAAGTTCAGCTGGTCGTTGCTGCTGCCGTTGGGCAGCGTGAAGGACCAGAAGCCGTTGGGCTGCAGCGCGAAGTTGCCCACGCCGTAGTTGTAGCCGAACGAGGCGCGGCGGTCATAGCGCAGCGCGGTGGACTTGGTCGTGCCGCCCATGAACTGGGCCTTCAGCCGGCCGTCGTTGTACTCGCCGCCGGTGACCAGCGTCTTCGAGTCGGTGTCGATGCTGCTGAAGATGGTGTCGGTGGTGTAGAAGCCGTTGTTGGTCGAGTAGCTCGTCACGTGGTGGTTGGCATCCACCGTGTAGCCGGGCAGCAGGTTGGTCGTCGTGCCCAGCACCAGCGGCGCGTTGGAGGCGCGCCAGGAGTAGCTGGTGGGCAGCAGCGAGGCGACGCCGGACATGCCCGGGGTCAGCGCGCGGACGTTGGTGGTGGTGTTGTCGGTGAAGGTGCCGGCCTGGTTCACCAGCACCGCGCTGCCCACGCCCAGGAAGCCCACCGTGTCGTCCACGTGGCGGGTGGCGCCGCTGTACTTGCCGTAGACCGTCAGCTTGTCGTTGACCTTGAAGTCGAAGCGGATGTCGCCGCCCTTGCGTTCGTCGTCCTGCTTGCGCAGGTTGTAGCGAAAGCCCGCCGAGTGCGACGGCGCGTAGTCGTTCCACTGGTTCAGGCAGGTCAGCTGCTCGTTCTGGCGCTGCGTGTAGGCGGCGGTGCGGCCGGCGCTGGCCATGGAGGCGGTCTGCGCGGCCGTCAGGTCGGGGAAGGCGGCGAAGCAGTCCGCCTTGCTCTGGGCCGCGGCCGACTTGGTCAGCAGCTCCATCGGCGTGGCCGCGTTGAAGAAGCCGCCGCCCGTCAGCGCAGTGGCCAGCAGCGTCGTGTTGATGGTGTCGCCGTACAGCGTGGCCGGGTTGAAGGTGAAGGTCTTCTCGGGCGAGTTGTCGAAGTCCGCCTGGCGCACCAGGCCCTGCTGGTTGTTGCTGCCCCCCTGCGTGATGGAGTGCATCTCGTTCTGGTAGCGCGAGTAGTTCAGGTTGGCGATGACGCCCAGGCGCTTGTCCAGGAACTTGTCGGCCAGCACCAGGTTGTAGTTGGGCGTGGTCTTCTTGTTCAGCGAGCTCTGCGTGGCCGCGGCGCGCAGCGAGTAGTAGGGCTTGTCGAAGTCCAGGCCGGTGCGGGTCTGGATGATGATGCCGCCGCCCAGCGAGCCTTCCACCATCGCGGCGGTGGAGCCCTTGACGACGTCCACGCTCTTGATCAGGTCGGAGGACAGCTCGCGGAACTCGGTGCCGCGGCCGTCGCCGCCGCCCAGCAGGTCGGTGCCGGCGCCGGAGCGCACGCCCATGCCGTCCAGTTCGACGCGGGTCAGCTCCGGGCCGTTGCCGCGGATGGAGACGCTGGTGCCCTCGCCGTAGTCGCCGCGGTCCAGTGCGACACCGGCGATGCGCGAGATGGCTTCGCCGATATTGCGGTCGGGAAAGGCCCCCACGTCCTCGGCGACGATGGAGTCCTGGGCCGTGGCGGCGTTCTTCTTGCGGTTGATGGCCGACTGCTGCGACTGGCGGGTGCCGACCACCAGCACCGTCTCCAGTTCCTGCACGGGGGCCGCCGGCTTGCGCGCGGCCGGCTTGGCCTCCTCGGGCTTGGCGGCTTCGGCGCCATTGGCATCCTGGGCCATCGCGGCCTGCTGGGCCCACAGCGCCAGGGCCATGGAAACGGCGGTGGCCACCGCCGGCTTGCTGAATTTGCTCACTGTCTCTCTCCCGCTCCGGTGCTGTGCCGGGCTTGCTATGGATGGGTCATCAGTGGCCTGGAAGAGGGGGATTCATCACCTCATGCCGGGCCGCGATGCGACCTTAAGCAGCCGCCGTAACCGGGAGAAATTCGTTTTGTCGGGTTTGCTATCCCGAAAATAAATACCGGGCCCAGAAACACTGGTTAACCCGTGGACGCGTACAGAAACACTCACGGCCGTGATTGGCCGGGCGTTTGTCCTGCGACGGCAGCGCTAGGGTTTGACGCGCCAGACGCGCTGGACCGGCGACGTGCGGCGCAGCACGCGCAGCACGTCGGCGAGGTGCAGGCGGTCGCGCACGGCGATGAGCAGCGTCATCTCGGCCGTCTCGCGCAACTGGGCCTCGTCGGTCATGGAGATGTGCGTGATGTCGGCCTCGGCCTGGGCGACGGCCTGGGCGACCTGGGCCAGCACGCCCTTGCCGTTGCTCATCAGCAGTGCGATGCCGGCCTCGAAGCTGCGCGCCGGCTCCTCGGCCCATTCGACCGGGATCCAGTGCTCGCGGTCGCGCTGGTACAGCCGCCGGCCGACCGCGCATTCGCAGGTGTGCACGACCAGCCCCTCGCCGCGGCCCAGATAGCCGCGCACCTCGTCGCCGGGGATGGGGCGGCAACAGCTGGCCAGTTGCACCGACGCGCCCTCGCTGCCGTCGATGGTGATGCCGCCTTGCTCGACGGGCGCCGCGGCGAAACGACCCAGCGTCAGCGCCAGCGCGTCGGGCTTCTGGCCCTGCTCGGCCATCTGCCGTGCGAGCTTCTTGGCGATGATGGCGGCGATCTTGCGGCCGGCGCCGATGTCGATGAAGAGCTGTTCGGTGTTGGCGCTGCCGGCCCAGGTGGCCAGCTCGTGCCAGATCGGCGCGGCCGGGTCGTCCAGCTCCAGGCTGGGCAGGGCCAGGCCCTCGCCGCGCATGGCCTGGGCCAGCATCTTCTCGCCCAGCTCGCGCGACTCCTCCTGCTCCAGGTCCTTCAGGTAGTGGCGAATCTTGGAGCGCGCGCGGCCCGTGCGCACGAAGCTCAGCCAGGCCGGATTGGGGCTGGCGCCGGGCGCGGTGATGACCTCGACGATGTCGCCGCTCTTGAGCTCGGCGCGCAGCGGCACGGCCTCGCCGTTGACCTGGGCGGCCACGCAATGGTCGCCGACGTCGGAGTGGATGGCGTAGGCGAAGTCCACCGGCGTGGCGCCCTTGGGCAGCGCCATGATCTTGGACTTGGGCGTGAAGACGTAGATCGAGTCCGGGAACAGGTCGATCTTGACGTGCTCCAGGAACTCGTTGGCGTCGCGCGTCTCGTCCTGGATGTCGATCAGGCTCTGCAGCCAGCGTGCGTTGGCCTGCTGGGCGATCAGCGACGATGCCTGCTTGCCGCGGCTCTTGTAGATCCAGTGCGCGGCCACGCCCTGCTCGGCGATCTGGTGCATGCCCTCGGTGCGCAGCTGGAATTCCAGCGGCGTGGCCAGCGGCCCCATCAGCGTCGTGTGCAGCGACTGGTAGCCGTTGTCCTTGGGCGTGGCGATGTAGTCCTTGAAGCGGCCGGCCTGCGGCTTGTAGAGCTGGTGCAGCACGCCCAAAGCGGTGTAGCACTGCAGCGGCTCCTCGGTGAGGATGCGAAAGCCGAAGATGTCGCTGACCTGGGCGAAGGAGAGGCCACCCTTCTCGCGCATCTTCTTGTAGATGGAGTAGACCGTCTTCTCGCGCCCCTGCACTTCCACGCGCAGGCTGGCCTTGGCGAAGGCCGCGCGGATCTCGCCCTCGATGCGCGAGACGAGGTCGCGGCGGTTGCCGCGCGCCTTGGCCACGGCCTTGCTGAGCACCGTGTAGCGCCAGGGGTGGAAGTACTGGAAGGACAGGTCCTGCAGCTCGCGGAAGGTCTGGTTCAGGCCCAGGCGGTGCGCGATGGGCGCATAGATGTCGAAGGTCTCGCGGGCGATGCGGCGCGCCTTGTGCGGCGCCATGGCGCCCATCGTGCGCATGTTGTGCAGCCGGTCGGCCAGCTTGATGAGGATGACACGCAGGTCGCGCGCCATCGCCAGCAGCATCTTGCGGAAAGACTCGGCCTGCGACTCCTCCTTGGTGGAGAACTGCAGTTTGTCCAGCTTGGTGAGGCCGTCGACCAGGTCGGCCGTCGTGGCGTCGAACTTCTCGATCAGCTCGGCCTTGGAGACGCCGCAGTCCTCGACCACGTCGTGCATCAGCGCCGCCATCAGCGCCTGGGCGTCCAGCCGCCATTCGGCGCAGATGCCGGCCACGGCGATGGGATGGGTGATGTAGGGCTCGCCGGTGGCCCGCTTCTGGCCCAGATGCGCCTCGTCGGCGAACTTGTAGGCCTCGCGCACGCGCTTGACCTCGGCCTTGCTCAGGTAGCCGAGCTTGGGGGCGAGGGCATCGAAGGACGCTGCCTCCGCCGGGGTCGGCGGCGCCGCCGGGCGCAGACCGGGCAGCGTGAACCAGGCAGTGAGGGAGCGTTGGGCCATGCGCCCGAATTTACTTGATGAACGCCTGCGTCATTTCGTCCGGGGACTCCTCGGGCCGGCCCCGAAACGCAAACGGGCGCCCGTCGGGCGCCCGTTTTGCAGCGGGAGGGCGGCTTAGACCGGCACCTTGCGCAGCATCTCGATGCCGACTTCGCCCGCAGCGATCTCGCGCAGCGCGGTCACGCCGGGCTTGTTCTTGCTCTCGATGCGGGGGCTGTGGCCCTGGCTCAGCATGCGGGCGCGGTAGGTGGCCGCCAGCACGAGCTGGAAGCGGTTCGGGATCTTGGTCAGGCAGTCTTCGACGGTGATGCGGGCCATGGTGTTCCTTGGGGGTGAAGCGCGATCAGGGCAGATCGAGCGCCTGAAAGACGGCAGAGCGGTTGCGCCGCTGAGCCGCGTATTTTAGCCGCTGCGCGTGGACGATGGTTTTCAGGTCGAACACGGCGGTGTCGAACACCGCATTGACGACGACGAAATCGAAGTGCCTGGCCTGCGCCACTTCGATGCGGGCGTTGTTCATGCGCTGCGCGATGACCTCGGGCTCGGTGTCGCCGCGGCGGTTCAGGCGCAGGCGCAGCTCGTCCCAGCTGGGCGGCAGGATGAAGATCAGCACCGCGTAGGGGAAGAGCTGCTTGATCTGCAGCGCGCCCTGGTAGTCGATCTCCAGCACCACGTCGTCGCCGTGCTGCAGCCGCTCCTCGATGCCCACGCGCGAGGTGCCGTAGAGATTGCCGTGCACCTCGGCCCATTCGAAGAACTCGCTGCGCCCGGCCATGGCGCGGAACTCGTCCGGCGAGATGAACCAGTATTCGCGGCCGTGCTGTTCCTGGCCGCGCGGTGCGCGCGAGGTGTGGGAGATGGAGACGGCCAGCTTGGCGTCCAGTTCCAGCAAGGCCTTGACGAGGCTCGATTTGCCCGCGCCGCTGGGCGCGGCGACGACGAAGAGATTGCCGGGATATTCCATGTCGTGGGAAGCCTGTCCGATGTCCGGCCTTGATCGGCCGATGCGTGGGGAGGGCGAGACTTTAGCCTGCCCTCCGGCAGGGCCTTGCTGGCGTGGTGCTGAAGACTGTATATATTCACAGCATGTCGCCCGCTCCCACCCGCATTGCCGCTGCCCAGCCCGCTCTGGTGCCGCTGGCTTCCGTCAAGGGGCGCGGCAGCGCCACGGCCATGCCGCACCGCTTCGAGCAGCGCGAGCGCGAGCAGGTCGACGACGGCTGGGGCTCGCTGGACCAGGACGCCGCCGAGGAGCATCTGCCGCCGGCCACCCAGGTCATCGAGGAGATGGCCAGGAAGATCGTCACCAGCAACCAGTCGCCGGACATCAGCTTCGACTACTCCATCAACCCCTACCGCGGCTGCGAGCATGGCTGCATCTACTGCTTCGCGCGGCCCACGCACAGCTACCTGAACCTGTCGCCGGGGCTTGATTTCGAGACCCGCATCGTCGCCAAGGTCAACGCGGCCGAGCGGTTGCGCGAGACGCTGGCGGGCGCCCGGTACGAGCCGCGCTCGCTGGTGCTGGGCACGGCGACGGATGCCTACCAGCCCGTCGAGCGGCGGCTGGGCATCACGCGCCGCATCGTGGAGGTGCTGGCCGAGACCCGCCATCCCTTCTCGGTGGTCACCAAGTCGTCCGGCATCGAGCGGGAGCTGGACCTGATCGCGCCGATGGCGGCGCAGGGGCTGGTCTCGGTCTACCTGTCGGTGACGACGCTGGACAACGAGCTGGCCCGCATCCTGGAGCCGCGCGCCGCGGCGCCGGTGCGGCGGCTGCGCACGATCAGGGCGCTGGCGGACGCAGGCGTGCCGGTGGGCGTCAGCGTGTCGCCCATCATCCCCTTCATCAACGAGCCCGAGCTGGAGCGCATCCTGGAGGCTGCGGCGGCAGCCGGCGCCAGCAGTGCCTTCAGCATTCCGGTGCGGCTGCCCTGGGAGGTGAACCCGCTGTTCCAGGACTGGCTGGCGCGCCACTTCCCGGACCGCGCCGAGCGCGTGATGGCGCGCATCCGCGAGATGCGCGGCGGCAAGGACAACGATGCCCGCTTCGGCACGCGCTTCACTGGCGAGGGCGTCTGGGCCGACCTGCTGCGCGCGCGGCTGCGCCGGGCGGTGGCCAAGCTCGGGCTGCGCTCCGAGCGAAGGCCGGTGCAGCTGGCGCTGTTCACGCCGCCGCGCAAGCCGTCGCCCCAGGGTGAGCTGTTCTAAGGCCTGCGGCCCCGGTGATGCGCCGCGTTCAGTTGCGGCAGGCCGCCAGCAGGTCCCATTCGGGCTTGTAGACGTCGGCCCGTGCGCCGACCCAGCCCATCGCAGTGTGGAAGAGGTTGTCGTGCGACGCGGGCTTGTCGCGCAGGCCGGCCAGGCAGCCGGGCTGCAGCGACGTGGCCAGCGCGCCGCCCTCGGGCAGCCACAGGATCATCGGCACGTGGGTCTGCTCGTCCGGCGCGATGGCGTAGGGCATGCCGTGCAGGTACAGGCCGTTCTCGCCCAGCGACTCGCCATGGTCCGACACGTAGAGCATGCCGGCGTCGAAGCGCGCCTGCTGCGTCTGCAGCCAGGCGATGGCGCGGGCCAGCAGCCGGTCGGTCGTTGCAAGGGTGTTGTCGTAGCCGTTGACGACCTGCTCGCGCGGGCACTGCTGCAGCTCGTTGCTGCGGCACTCGGGCTGGAAGGGCTTGAGGTCGGGCGGCGAGCGCTTGAAGTAGGCCGGCCCGTGGCTGCCCATCTGGTGCATGACGAGCACCAGGCCGCGCTTGAGGCGCTCGGGGTCCAGCGCCGCGACGCGCTTGTCCAGTTCGTGCAGCAGGGCTTCGTCGAAGCACTCGCCGCCGTTGCACAGCGCCGCCGGCAGCGGCGCGGCGCCGGTGGGCAGCTGGGTGGTGAAGCTGTTGGGCACGCGGTCGCACAGGCCCTTGCAGCCGCTCTGGTTGTCCAGCCACAGCACGGCCAGGCCAGCGCGCTGCAGCACGTCCAGCAGGTTCTCCTGCGGCTTGTCGGCATCGAAGGCGGTGCGGCCCTGCGGCGCGAACATGCAGGGTAGCGACGCGGCCGTGGCCGTGCCGCAGGAGGTCACGTCGCGCAGGCTCACGACCGGCAGCTTGGCCAGCTCCGGGTTGGTGGGCCGCGCATAGCCATTGAGGCTGAAGTTCATGGACCGCGCCGTCTCGCCCACGACCAGCAGCAGCAGGGGCGGCTTGGTGCCGTCGGCGCGCGGCAGCAGGCGGGCATCGGCGCCGATGACGGCCGGCGGGCCCTTGGGCCCGGACAGGCTGCGCACGCCGACCATGCTGACCGAGTAGACGGCATTCAGCGGCGTCACCATGTAGCGGATGCTCTTGTGGTTGCGCATCGTCGATGAAAGCGTCGCGAACACGCTCAGCGCCAGCAGCACCATGGCGAGCAGGCCCAGGCCGAAGGCGGCGAGGTTGCCGCCCAGGCGGCTGCCGAAGGCCTGCCGCGGCGCGCGGGGGCGGCGCAGCAGCCACCAGGCGGGCAGGGCGCCCAGCACCAACAGGCTCGCCAGCATGCGCCAGCTCAGCAGGTCGCGCGTCTCGCGCACGTCGGTCTGCAGCATGTTCACGACCATGGTCGGGTCGAACACGATGCCGTAGGTGCCGATGAAATAGGCCAGCGCGGCGCCGGCCAGCAGCAGGAAGACCAGCACGCCCTTGATGAGCCGTGGCCAGGCCAGCAGGCTGAGCACGGCGCCGGTGGCGGCCGTCACCATGCCGGCGAAGGCCAGCGTGAAGCCGGGGCCCAGCGACAGGGCCTGCAGCTGCTTCCACAGCGGCCAGTTGGCCGCCAGGCCCATCCACAGGGCGGCCAGCCAGGCCTGGGTCAGGGGGCGCGAGGTGTCGGGCTGGAACCAGGCCAGCAGGCGCTTGAGCAGGAGCATTCGGGGCGGTCAGGGGAAGCCGGGGCGCGCGCATTCTCGCGCGCCTGGGAGGGCAGGCCCGTGACTTGCACCGCGTGCATGAGAAAGGCCGCGCAACCCGTGCGGGCAGCGCGGCCTGAGGGGGTGGTTCGCCGGCTTACTTGAACAGGTCCTTGACCCGGTCCGTCCAGCTCTTGGCATTGGGCGAGTGGCGCTCGCCGCCCTTCTTGAGCGACTCGTCCAGCTCCTTGAGCAGCTTCTTCTGGTGCTCGGTCAGCTTGACCGGCGTCTCCACCGCGATGTGGCAGTACAGGTCGCCGGGATAGCTGGAGCGCACGCCCTTGATGCCCTTGCCGCGCAGGCGGAAGGTCTTGCCATGCTGGGTGCCCTCGGGCAGCTCGATCTCGGCCTTGCCGCCCAGCGTGGGCACCTCGATGCCGCCGCCCAGCGCCGCGGTGATCATGGACACCGGCATCGTGCAGTGCAGGTCGTCGCCGTCGCGCTCGAAGATGTCGTGCTGCTTGATGCGGATCTCGATGTAGAGGTCGCCGCTCGGGCCGCCGTTCACGCCGGGCTCGCCGTTGCCCGCCGAGCGGATGCGCATGCCCTCGTTGATGCCGGCCGGGATCTTGACCTCCAGCGTCTTCTGCTTCTTGACCTTGCCCTGGCCGTTGCAGGTGGTGCAGGGGTCGGGAATGATCTTGCCGCTGCCGTGGCAGTGCGGGCAGGTCTGCTGGATGCTGAAGAAGCCCTGGCGCATGTGCACCGTGCCCGAGCCCTGGCAGGAGCCGCAGGTCTTGGCGCTGGTGCCCGGCTTGGCGCCCGTGCCGCCGCAGGTTTCGCAGCCTTCCCAGCTCGGGATGCGGATCTGCGTCTCCTTGCCGCGCGCGGCTTCCTCGAGCGTGATCTCCATCGCGTAGCTGAGGTCGCTGCCGCGGTAGACCTGCTGGCCGCCACCGCCGCGCCGGCCGCCGGCCTGGCCGCCGAAGATGTCGCCGAAGATGTCGCCGAAGGCCTCGGCAAAGCCGCCAAAGCCTTCCGCGCCCGGGCCGCCACGCCCGGCGCCCATGTTGGGGTCCACGCCGGCATGGCCGTACTGGTCATAGGCCGCGCGCTTCTGCGCGTCGGACAGCATCTCGTAGGCCTCCTTGGCCTCCTTGAACTGTTCCTCGGCCTTCTTCGCCCCGTCGCCCTGGTTGCGGTCGGGGTGGTGCTTCATGGCCAGCTTGCGGTAGGCCTTCTTGATGTCGTCCTCGGACGCGTTCTTGGCGACGCCGAGAATTTCGTAGTAATCGCGCTTGGAAGCCATGCTTAGTGTCCGCCGGGCCGTCCCAAGGACACATGCGCCCCCCCGGGGGGAACGGAACGCAGTGGAGTTGGGGGCTTCATAGTCATTTCAAGAGGAAAGCCCGGGGCGCCAAGGCGCTCCGGGCTGAAGTCATTCGAAGGATTACTTGCCGTCCTTGACTTCCTTGAACTCGGCGTCCACGACGTTGTCGTCGGCCGGGCGCTTGGCTTCGCCTTGCGGCGCGGCCTGCGGTGCCTCGGCACCGGCCGCCGCGGCCGCTGCGGCCTGGGCGCCTTGCTGGTCGGCGTAGATCTTCTCGCCCAGCTTCTGGCTGGCCGTCATCAGCGCCTCGGTCTTGGACTCGATCGCGGCCTGGTCGTCACCCTTGATGGCTTCTTCCAGATCCTTGGCGGCGGCCTCGATCTTGTCCTTCTCGGCGGCGTCCAGCTTGTCGCCATGCTCGGCCAGCGACTTGCGCACGCTGTGCACCATGCCATCGGCCTGGTTGCGGGCAGTGACCAGCTCGACCTTCTTCTTGTCCTCGGCCGCGTTGGCCTCGGCGTCCTTCACCATCTTCTCGATCTCGGCCTCGGACAGGCCCGAGTTCGCCTTGATGGTGATCTTGTTTTCCTTGCCGGTGCCCTTGTCCTTGGCGCCGACGTGCAGGATGCCGTTGGCGTCGATGTCGAAGGAGACCTCGATCTGCGGCGTGCCGCGCGGTGCCGGCGGGATGCCTTCGAGGTTGAACTCGCCCAGCGACTTGTTGGCCTGGGCCAGCTCGCGCTCGCCCTGGTAGACCTTGATCGTCACGGCCGGCTGGTTGTCGTCAGCCGTCGAGAAGGTCTGCGAGAACTTGGTCGGGATGGTCGTGTTCTTCTTGATCATCTTCGTCATCACGCCGCCCAGGGTCTCGATGCCCAGGCTCAGCGGGGTGACGTCCAGCAGCAGCACGTCCTTGCGCTCGCCGCCCAGGACCTGGCCCTGGATGGCGGCACCGACGGCCACGGCCTCGTCGGGGTTGACGTCCTTGCGCGGCTCCTTGCCGAAGAACTCCTTGACCTTCTCCTGCACCTTGGGCATGCGGCTCATGCCGCCGACCAGGATGATGTCGTCGATGTCGCCCACGGCCACACCGGCGTCCTTGATGGCGGTGCGGCAGGGCGCGATGGTGCGCTCGATGAGCTCATCCACCAGCGACTCCAGCTTGGCGCGGGTCAGCTTGACGTTCAGGTGCTTCGGGCCCGAGGCGTCCGCCGTGATGTACGGCAGGTTCACGTCGGTCTGCGACGAGTTGGACAGCTCGATCTTGGCCTTCTCGGCGGCTTCCTTCAGGCGTTGCAGGGCCAGCACGTCCTTGGTCAGGTCGACGCCCTGTTCCTTCTTGAACTCGGTGACGATGTAGTCAATGATGCGTTGGTCGAAGTCTTCGCCGCCCAGGAAGGTGTCGCCGTTGGTGGACAGCACCTCGAACTGCTTTTCGCCGTCGACGTCGGCGATCTCGATGATGGACACGTCGAAGGTGCCGCCGCCGAGGTCATAGACGGCGATCTTGCGGTCGCCCTTGCCGTGCTTGTCCAGGCCGAAGGCCAGCGCCGCGGCGGTGGGCTCGTTGATGATGCGCTTGACGTCCAGGCCGGCGATGCGGCCGGCGTCCTTGGTCGCCTGGCGCTGGGCGTCGTTGAAGTAGGCCGGCACCGTGATGACGGCCTCGGTCACTTCCTCGCCGAGGTAGTCCTCGGCGGTCTTCTTCATCTTGCGCAGCACTTCGGCGCTGATCTGCGGGGGCGCGAACTTCTTGCCGCGCACTTCCACCCAGGCGTCGCCGTTGTCGGCGGCGGCGATGGTGTAGGGCATCAGGTCGATGTCCTTCTGCACTTCCTTCTCGGAGAACTTGCGGCCGATCAGGCGCTTGACGGCGTACAGCGTGTTCTTCGGGTTGGTCACCGACTGGCGCTTGGCCGAGGCGCCGACGAGGATCTCGCCGTCTTCCTGGTAGGCAATGATGGACGGCGTGGTGCGCGCGCCTTCCGCGTTCTCGATCACGCGGGTGGTGTTGCCTTCCATGACCGCCACGCACGAGTTGGTGGTGCCGAGGTCAATGCCGATGATCTTTCCCATGAGGTGCTCCTGAGGATTTGGTGATGTGTTCGAGTTGTGGATAACTCGCGCCGTTTCAAGGGGCCGGCGCGCTGTGTATTACTTCGGCGCGGCAACCGTCACGAGCGCGGGCCGCAGCACGCGGTCGGCGATCAGGAAGCCCTTCTGCAGCACGACGACCACCGTGTTGGCTTCCTGCTCGGCCGGCACCACGGAAATGGCCTGGTGCTGGTGGGGGTCGAACTTGGCGCCCTGCGCCGGGTTGACCTCGACGACCTTGTTGCGCTCCAGCGCGCTGGCCAGCTGGCGGCGCGTGGCATGCACGCCTTCGAGCACCGTCTCGACGGCGGCTCCGGGCGTGGCGATGGCGGCATCCATGCTGTCCATCACCGGCAGCAGGGATTCCGCGAAGCCCTCGACGGCGAACTTGCGGGCCTTGGCGAGTTCTTCCTCGCTGCGGCGGCGGATGTTCTCCACCTCGGCCTTGGCACGCAGGTAGGCGTCGCTCATCTCGGCGAGGCGGCCTTCGAGCTCGGCGATCTTGATCTCGGGGTTCAATTCGGCGGCCGTGGGTTCGGCGGAGCCGGCGGCGTCTTCGGGCAGGGGGTTTTCAGTCGTCATCTCAATGGCGCCCGGCCGCTCGAAGCCTCCGCGCATCCCCTTGCGGGGGAGCGGGCGAGCGCGAGCGTGAGGGCGGGTTCATGGAGTCAAGGGAGGGGTTCGCGTCGACATGGGGCGCGATGTCCCGGTTTCAAGAGGGGGGATTCGAAACGGATTATCGGGATCAACCCGGATCACCCTCGTCCAGGGAGGCCGACCAGCGATCCCAGTCCGCCAGGCGGCGGCGGTCCTGTTTGGTCGGGCGGCCCTGGGTGATGGTGGCCGCCGGCTCCGGGGCCAGGCGGCGCGCCTCGGCGGCGGCTTCGCGGGCGGTGATGCTGGCCTGCGTCTCGGCGTAGAGCAGTTGCGCCTGGGGAGCCGGGCCGCGCTGGTTGGACAGCCCCTTGACCTCCACCTCCCGCGTCACCGACCCGATGCGCAGGGTCAGCAGGTCGCCGGCCTTGACGTCCCGCGCCGGCTTGACCGGCTGGCCGCCCACGCGCACCCGGCCGAGGTTGATCTCATCCACCGCCAGCGCCCGGGTCTTGTAGAAGCGTGCGGCCCAGAGCCATTTGTCCAGGCGCATGCAGGTCAGGGCGTCGCTCACTCGCGGGCTCCGGCGGCCAGGGCACGCTCTCTCTGCAGGGCCAGTCCGGCGGCGTCGGGCAGGGCGGTCGGCCAGCCCTGCAGATGGCGCTCGGCCAGCGCCGCCAGCGCGCGGATGCCCGCGGCGTGGTCGTTCAGGCAGGGGATGTAGGCAAAGCGCTGGCCACCGGCGTGCAGGAAGGCCTCGCGGGCCTCCAGGTTGATCTCCTCCAGCGTCTCCAGGCAGTCCACGGCGAATCCGGGGCAGATCACGTCGACCGACTTCACGCCGTCTTGGGCCAGCTTGACAAGGCTGGGCTCCGTGTAGGGCTCCAGCCACTTGGCCTTGCCGAAGCGGCTCTGGAAGCTCACCAGCCATTCGCCATCCTTCAGGCCCAGCGCCTGGGCGAGCAGCCGGCCGGTCTTCAGGCATTCGCAGTGGTAGGGGTCGCCGAGATGCAGCGTGCGCTCCGGCATGCCGTGGAAGCTCATGACGAGCCTGTCGCTCCGGCCCTCGCGCTGCCAGTGCTCGCGCACGCTCTGGGCGAGTGCCGCGATGTAGCCGGTGTCGTCGTGGTAGCGGTTGACGAAGCGCAGCTCGGGCAGATGGCGGGTCTTGAGGGCCCAGCGGGCCACGTCGTCGATGACGCTGGCGGTCGTGGCGCCCGAGTACTGCGGGTAGGCCGGCAGCACCAGCACGCGGCGCACGCCTTCGCGCTTGAGGGCGTCCAGCGTCTGGCTGATAGCCGGTTGGCCGTAGCGCATCGCAGGGGCCACGCGCACGCGCAGGCCGCGTTCGCCCAGCAGGCCCTGCAGCAGCTTGGCCTGTTTCTCGGTCCAGACCTTCAGCGGCGAGCCGTCCTTCGTCCAGACGGTGGCGTACTTGGCGGCCGACTTGGCCGGCCGAACGCGCAGGATGATGCCGTGCAGGATGGCCAGCCAAAGCAGCCGCGGGATCTCGACGACGCGCGGGTCGGCGAGGAACTGGGCCAGGTAGCGGCGCAGCGCGGGCGCCGTCGGCGCGTCAGGCGTGCCCAGATTGCACAGCAGGACGGCGATGTCGCTGCCGACCGGGCCAGCGGGCGCGGCGCCGTGGCGCTGCGGCGGTTCGGGGGAAAAGCGCATGGGTGGCGTCAGCGCCGCGAACGCGGGCCGAAGGACTGGGGTTCGGTGTCGTAGAAGTGCAGCACCTCGAAGCGCACGCTGGGCGATTGCTCGTCGCCCGGCGGGCCGCCCAGGCCGATGGTGCCGCTGCCGTGCAGCGTGCAGCTGCCGCGCTTGAGACTGAGCAGTTCGCCCGATTCGCCGAAGCGGACGTAGGTGCCGTTGTAGGACAGGTCGGTCAGCTCGAAGCTGCTGCCCTGCCAGTCGATGCGGGCATGCGAGCGCGACACGCGGGCGTCGGTGATGCAGTAGGTGGCCTGCACGCTGCGGCCCAGCACGATGGGCATGGCGCCGATGTCGAAGACGCGGTCCAGGTCCCGCCAGATCAGGCGCATGCCCTCGGGCTCGTTGGAGCGCATGGGCTCGCCGAACTGCGTGGCGGTGGCATCGGCCCCCGGCAGCGGCGTGGCGTCCAGGCGATAGACATGCACGGGCTCGACGCGGCCGCGCACGGAAATCCGGTCAAGGCTGCGGAAGCGCCCCTTGGAGGCGTGATGCAGCCCGGCCAGCACCTCGGCAGTGATGAGGATCTCGCCGTCGCCGGCATGATCGATGAGGCGGGCGGCCACGTTGACCGCATCGCCGAAGCAGTCGCCGTTGAGCTCCACGACTTCGCCGCGTGCCAGCGCCACCTGCAGCCGCAGCGCCAGCAGCGCGGGGTCGTTCTGGCGGCGGGCGCGCTGGCCGGCCTTCTCCAGCAGCTCCTGCATGCGCTGGGCCGCGCGCACGCCGTCGCGCGGCGTGTCGAACGCGGCCATCAGGCCATCGCCCAGCGTCTTGATGAGCTGCCCGCCGCTCTCCAGAACGGCCTCGCTGATCTGGCCCACGGTCTGGGTGATCATGGCACTGGCCTCGGCATTGCCCAGCGACTCGTAGAGCCCGGTACTGCCTCGCAGGTCGGCGAAGAGGACGGTGCGTTCGCGGATCGCGGTCATGGCGAAAGTTTATCGGCGCAAAAAAGGCCGGGAGGGCCGGCCTTGATCGATCTCATGATCAGAGGTTGTCGAGATAAGTACGCAACTTGTCCGAGCGGCTCGGGTGCTTGAGCTTGCGAATCGCCTTGGCCTCGATCTGGCGGATGCGCTCACGCGTGACATCGAACTGCTTGCCGACTTCCTCCAGCGTGTGGTCGCTCTGCATCTCGATGCCGAAGCGCATGCGCAGCACCTTGGCTTCGCGCGGGGTCAGCGAGTCGAGGATGTCCTTCACCACGTCGCGCAGGCCGGCCTGCATCGCCGCCTCGATGGGCGCCGTGTTGTTGGTGTCCTCGATGAAATCGCCCAGGTGGCTGTCGTCGTCGTCGCCGATCGGCGTCTCCATGGAGATCGGCTCCTTGGCGATCTTCATGATCTTGCGGATCTTGTCTTCCGGGATCTCCATCTTCTCGGCCAGCGTCGGGGCGTCCGGCTCGTAGCCGAACTCCTGCAAGTGCTGGCGCGAGATGCGGTTCATCTTGTTGATCGTCTCGATCATGTGAACCGGGATGCGGATGGTGCGGGCCTGGTCGGCGATGGAGCGCGTGATGGCCTGGCGGATCCACCACGTCGCGTACGTCGAGAACTTGTAGCCGCGGCGGTATTCGAACTTGTCCACCGCCTTCATCAGGCCGATGTTGCCTTCCTGGATCAGGTCCAGGAACTGCAGGCCGCGGTTGGTGTACTTCTTGGCGATGGAGATCACGAGGCGCAGGTTGGCCTCGATCATTTCCTTCTTCGCGTCACGAGAGGCCTTCTCGCCCTCGTTCATCTTCTTGTTGATGTCCTTCAGGTCGTCCAGCGGCACCACGGCCTTGGCCTGGATGTCGATGAGCTTCTGCTGCAGCTCCTGCACGGGCGGCAGGTTGCGGCTCAGGATGACGCTGTAGTTCTTGCCGGCGGCGACTTCCTTCTCGGCCCACTTCAGGTTCAGCGCGTTGGGCGGGAACGTCTTGATGAAGTGTTCCTGCGGCATGCCGCACTTGTCGACGACGATCTTGCGCAGTTCGCGTTCGTAGCGGCGCACGTCGTCCACCTGGCTGCGCAGGATGTCGCACAGCTTCTCGATGGTCTTGACCGTGAAGCGGATGGTCATCAGCTCGCCGCTGATGGCCTGCTGGGCCTTGTTGTAGGCCGGCGACTTGTAGCCTTCCTTCTCGAAGGCCTTGCGCATCTTGTCGAAGGCGGTGGCCATCGAGTCAAGCTTGACCAGCGCGGCGTTCTTCAGCTCCTCGAGCTTCTTGGTCAGCGCCTTGGAGCCACCGTTGCCATCGTCGTCGTCTTCCTCGTCGAACTCGTCGAAGTCTTCCTCGGCCACGTAGTCGTCGGCCTCGTCGGCGGCGACGAAGCCGTCCACCACCTCGGAGATCTGCATCTCGCCGGCGCGGATCTTGGTCGCGAATTCGAGGATGTGGGCGATGGTCGTCGGCGAGGCCGAGATCGCCAGCATCATGGCCTGCAGGCCGCCTTCGATGCGCTTGGCGATCTCGATTTCGCCTTCGCGCGTCAGCAGTTCGACCGTGCCCATCTCGCGCATGTACATGCGCACCGGGTCGGTCGTGCGGCCGAACTCCGAGTCCACCGTCGACAGCGCGGCTTCGGCGGCTTCTTCGGCTTCCTCTTCGGTCGACGTGGCGGTCGTGTTGCCCTGGATCAGCAGCGTGGCCGCGTCGGGCGCCTGCTCATAGACCGCGATGCCCATGTCATTGAGCATGGAGATGATGGCCTCGAGGATTTCCTCGCTGACCAGCTTCTCGGGCAGGTGGTCGTTGATTTCCTGGTGCGTCAGGAAACCGCGCGTCTTGCCCATCTTGATGAGGGTCTTCAGCTCCGTCCGGCGCTTGAGAGCTTCCTCTTCGGTCAGCGCGGTCTCTTCGAGGCCGAACTCGCGCATCAGCGCGCGCTCCTTGGCGCGGCTGACCTTCATGCGCAGGGGCTTGGCCTTGGGCACGTCCTCGGCGACGACTGCCACCTCTTCCTCGACCACTTCCTCGCCTTCCAGCTCGCCCTCGACGTCGCTGAAGTCCTCTTCCTCTTCAGCGTCCTTCTTGGCGCCCTTCTTGGACGTGGTTTCCGCCTTCGGCTTGCGGCCGCGCTTGGGCTTGTCCTCGTCCGATGCGGCGGCCTTGGCCGTCTTCGCGGCAGGCTTGGCCGCCGCCTTCACGGGCTTGGCGGACGCATCAGCGGCGGCCTTGACGGCCGTCTTCTTCTTGGGCTCCTCGGCGGGAGCGGGGCTGGCCTTGGGCGCGGTCTTCTTGGCGGTCATGCAGGTCCTTCGGGTTTGCGCGGTCAATTCAGAAATGCAGCAGCCACCGCAGCCTGCCCGGGCTCGGACTCAAACCGGCGGGGCAAGGGGGCGGTGGCTTTCGTCGCCGGGTTTCAACCGAATAGCGGCCGAGGGACCCAGGCGTGGCGCGAACAAGCTGGCGTGATCGTTTGGAGTGCAGAGGTGGCGGATGAGTTGGCCTTTAAAACCCCTTGGGTCGTCCCGTTGGGTTGCCCAGTGTCGCTGGGTGGCCGGGGTCCGGCATCTCTCTGCCGTCACTCTTGTTGACGCGCGCGGAAAACGCAAGATTATCGGCCAGTTTCTGCCCAAGGTCAAAGATCTGACGGCTTGGCCGGTGCAATGCCGTGGCGTTCGCGCATGCGGGCGAGGGCTTCCAGCGCGCGGCGGCGGTCGTCGTCGGTGGCGCCGCCACCGCCAGGCAGTGGCGTCGATGCGCGCGAGCGCAGGTCGGCGACCGCCCGGGCCAGGTCCCCGGCCGGGTCAGATTCCTCGATGCCCAGGGCCTGGAGGTGGCCGGTCAGGCGGCCGACGGCCTCGCTGAAGCCGTCCGCCGCCAGCCCGGCCTGGATGGCTGCCCAGGGGGTGGGGCCATGATGGGTCAACTGACGTTCCAGCCAATGGACCAGGGCCCCGTGCGTGCCCGACAGGTCGTGGAGCAGGGCGCGGTCCTCGTCCGCGAGCGTCTCCCACAGCTCGCTGTGCTGGAGCAGCAGCCGGACGGCGTTGTCCATCGGAGTCGACGGCGCGGCCCGCGGGCCGGCAGGGCGGGGCTCGTCGTCGCGACCCTTGCGTTTCCAGTCGCCCTTGCCCTTCCAGTCGGCCTTGGGCTGCCAGCGTGGCCTCTCGGCTGGTCCGGCTGGTCCGGCCGGGCCGGCCGGCGCGGAAGCCGCCGTGGACGGTACCGGCTCGCCCAGCCACAGTGCCTGCAGCTCGGCCTCGGGCATCTGGCCTTGCCGGGCCAGCTCGCCGAGCAACTGCCGGCGCAGCAGTCCCTCGGGCAGCAGGCTCCACAGCGGCCGGGCCTGGTTGAGCATGCGGGCGCGGCCCTCGGGCGTGCCGAGGTCGCAGCCGTCGGCCACGACCGTCAGCAGCTGGCGCGACAGCGGCACGGCAGTCTCCACGCAGCGCTCGAAGGCCTCGGCGCCCAGATCGCGGACGTAGGAGTCTGGATCGTGCTCCGGCGGCAGGAACAGGAACTTGACGGCGTGCGTCTCGGTCGCATGGGGCAGTGCCGCTTCCAGCGCGCGCACGGCGGCGCGCCGGCCGGCGGCATCGCCGTCGAAGCTGAAGACGACCATGTCCGTGTGCCTGAAGAGCTTGTGCACGTGCTCGGCGGTGCAGGCCGTGCCCAGCGTGGCGACGGCATTGGCGATGCCGTACTGGGCCAGCGCGACGACGTCCATGTAGCCCTCGACGACCAGCGCATAGCCGCGCTGGCGCATCGCCTGGCGGCCTTCGAACAGGCCGTACAGCTCGCGGCCCTTGTGGAAGACCGGCGTCTCGGGGGAGTTCAGGTACTTGGGCTCGCCCTTGTCCAGCACGCGGCCGCCGAAGCCGATGACCTCGCCCTGCACGTTGCGGATGGGAAACATGACGCGGTCGCGGAAGCGGTCGTAGCGCTTGGCGTCCTCGCCCGGCTCCACGTCGGGCGAAATCACCAGGCCCGACTCGACGAGTTGCGGATCGTCATAGCTCGGGAAGCCGCTGGCCAGGGAGCGCCAGCCCTCCGGCGCGTAGCCCAGGCCGAAGCGGGCGGCGATCTGGCCGGTCAGGCCGCGGCCTTTCAGGTACCCGACGGCCCGCGGCGCCTTGCGCAGCTGGGCCTTGTAGAACTCGGCCGCACGGGCCAGCACGTCGGTCAGGCTCTGCTGCCTGGCCTTCTCGGCCTTGGCGCGCTCGCGCTGCTCGGGGCTGCGCTCGTCCTGGGGCACCACCATGCCCACCTGCTGGGCCAGGTCTTCGACCGCTTCCACGAAGGTGGCGGCCGTGTGCTCCATCAGGAAGCCGATGGCATTGCCGTGCACGCCGCAGCCGAAGCAGTGATAGGTCTGGCGGCTCGGGCTGACGATGAAGCTGGGGGACTTCTCGCCGTGGAAGGGGCACAGGCCCTTGTGGTTGATGCCGGCCTTCTTCAGCTCCACGTGGCGGCCCACCACGTCGACGATGTCGACGCGGGACAGCAGATCCTGGATGAAGCCTTGGGGAATCACCCCGGGATTTTAGAGAGGAGCCTGGGAGGGGCTGCGCAACTGCCCCGCCCAGTCGTTTTGGGCGAAGGCCTCCATCCAGCCGGCCAAGGCCATGGGGTGCATGGCGGCGGCGATGCCATTGCCCTGGCCCAGGCGGCAGCCCAGGCGCAGCAGCTCGCGGGCGTGGGCCCGGCTTTCCACGCCCTTGGCCAGCACGGCGCAGCCGATGTTGCGGGCCAGGACGATGACGCTCTCGACGAGGGACAGGTCCTGCGCGTCGCCCAGCATGCCCTGCACGTAGCTGCGGTCGAGCTTGAGGGTGTCCACGGGCAGGCGCTTGAGCGAACCCAGCCGCGAGTAGCCGGCGCCGAAGTCGTCCAGCGCGATGCCCACGCCCAGGCTCAGGCAGCGCTGGATCAGCGCCTGGGTCGCTGCCGTCTCGGCCAGCGCGTCGGCCTCCAGCACGTCCAGGTGCAGCAGCGGGGCGACGCCGGGCGGCTGGCGCTGGATGAGCTCCTGCAGGCGCTGCGGGAAATCGTGGTGGCTGAGCTGGCGGGCGCCGACGTTGACGCTCACGGGCAGGCCCTTGCCGCCGTTGACGCCGGCGCGCGCCCACGCGGCCGTCTGGGCCAGCGCCTGCTCGATGACCCAGTCGCCGATCTGCACCGCCAGGCCGGTGGTCTCGATCAGCGGCAGGAAATGGGCCGGCGCGAGCAAGCCGCGCTCGGGATGCTGCCAGCGCAGCAGGGCCTCGACGCCCATGACCTGGCCGGTGCGCAGGTCGATCTGGGGCTGGTAGTGCAGCAGCAGCTCGTCGTCGTCCAGCGCCTTCTGCAGGCGGGCCAGCGCGATCAGGCCGGCTTCGTCGCGCTGGTCCAGCGTGGGGTCGTGGAACTGCACGCGGCTGCGGCCGGCATGCTTGGCGCGGTAGAGGGCATGGCCGGCGTGGCGCAGCAGCGTTTCCGGGTCGGCGTCGTCATGGGGGTAGAGCGTGGCGCCCATGCTGGCGCCAATCTCCAGCGCCAGCCCGTTGCCGACCCGGCTTTCCCTCACGGCCACCGGCGTGGACAGCACGGCCAGCAGCCGCTCGACGCCGCGCTGCGCTTCCTCCGGCGTCTGCACGCGCATCAGCACGGCGAACTCGTCGCCGTGCAGGCGGGCGAGCTGGTCGGCCGTGTCCGGCGCCGCGCCGCGTGACCCGCGCAATGCGGCCTGCAGCCGGCCGCTGAGCTGCAGCAGCACGGCATCGGCGACGAGCTGGCCATGCTCGGCGTTGACGCGGCCGAAGTCGTCCAGATCGATGACGCCGACGATGAGCTTGAAGCCGTCGCGGTTGGCGGCGGCCAGCGCCTGCTGCAGCAGGCGCATGAACTCGTCGCGGTTGGGCAGGCCGGTGGCGACGTCGTAGCGCAGGCTGCGGCGCAGCAGGTCCTGCTGGCGCAGGCTCTCGCCCAGGTCGCTCAGGCTGAGCAGGCGCCAGCGCGGGCTGACGCCGTCCGGCTCGGGCACCGGGCTGAGCTTGGCCGCGAAGACGTGGCGGCCGCCGTCGTCGAGGGTGGCCTGCAACTGGCCGCTCCAGCTCTGGCCGGCGTTGAGATCGGCCTCCAGCTCGGCGGGCTCGTAGCCGCTGCGCTGCAGGTTGGCCATGCTCAGCGGGGCGGCGGGGCGGCCCACCAGGGCCTCGCGCGACGCGTGCAGGATGTCGCAGAAGGCCGGGTTGACCTCGACGATGCGCCACTGCGTGTCGATGATGGCCAGGCCCTCGCCGGCCTGCTGGAACAGGGTGGCCGACAGGCGCTCGCGTTCCTCGGCGGTGTGGCGCCAGCTGGTGTCGGCCAGCGTTGCGATGAGGCCGCGCGGGCGGCCCTGGCCATCGCGCAGCGGCACGTGGGCCTGCAATTCGTGCCAGCGCCAGTCGCCGCCGTCGGCGGCCAGGCGCAGCGACAGGCCCAGGTGCTGCCGCTGCGGGTCGGCCAGCAGCTCGCGCAGGGCCCGGCGCACCGGCTCGCGGTCGCGCGGGTGGGCCAGGCGTATCCAGTCCAGCGGCGCGCTGCCCGTGGCGGCGCCGTCGACCGCCGTCGTCAGCGCCACCCAGCGGGCCGAGGCATGGCGGCGGCCCTCCGGCAGCCGCCACTCGGCCAGCGCCAGACCCTGGGCATCGAGGGCGCTGCGCCAGCCGTCGCGGTCGCGCAGCTGCTGCTGGCTCAGGCCGATGATGAGCAGCGGCAGCAGTGCCAGTGCCGCGCCCAGCGCATAGGCCTGCGGCGTGGGCGGCGCGCCCAGCGCCCACAGCCCGAGCAGGCCGGCGCCCAGCAGGGCGTTGATGCGCGGGGCGGCCTGCAGCGCATGCAGGCACAACAGCAGATGGGGGAGCAGCAGCATCGCGCCGGCGTGCGGCCGCCAGGCGAGGGCCGCCTGGGCCGCCAGAGCGGCGAACGCGAGGCCGTGGCCCAGCCGGCGGCTGCCGCGGCGCGGCCGCTGGACGCTGGCCTGCAGTGCCGTGCCCGCGCTCAGCAGCGCCAGCGCCCAGGCGGCGGCCAGTTCCAGCGCGCCGGTGCCGGCGGCGCCCACGGAGAGGCCGGCGCTCAGCAGCGCGCCCAGCGCCAGCAGGCCGGCCAGCGCCGGTGCGGCCACGCCGGCGAGAAGGCCGAAAAGCCCCACCTCGCGCCAGCCGGTCAGCCGGCCGGTCAGGCGCAGCCTGCGCAGCAGCACGCGGTTCAGCACCAGGGCCAGCAGAGGCAGCGCGAGCGCGCAGAGCACGGGCGCCGAGGTCAGCAGGTCCGGGGCGAGCCCGAGGACGGGCGCCGTCTCCCACAGCAGCGGCAGCCCGGCGCCGAGCAGCAGGCCGGCGGCCAGCAGCGGCAGCACCCAGGCACTGAGGCGCCACAGCGTCAGCAGGCCCAGCGCCGCCAGCAGCAGGGGAATGAGCAGGTCCTGGGCCGGGATTGCGCCCGCCGGCTGGGGCAGGCGCAGCAGCGGCGGCAGCGCGCTGGCAGCCTGGTCCCAGGCGATGATCAATCCACCGCCCAGGCCGGCCAGGGCGGCCAGCCCGACGCGGCGCATGCGGCGCCGGCCGCGGCGGTCATGGATGCGGCGGGGGCCGGTCGGCGGCCTGATGGAAGGTGGAGCCTGGATGCTCAGGTCTGCCTCCGGCCCGTGGGCCGAAGACTCGGGCACGCCGGAATGCAGGTCCATGGCTCAAGCCATCGCCCAGCATGGCGCAGGTCGGGTTGGTCTGCCGGCGAAGCCGAGGTGGAAAGGGGCAGGTCCGGGCCGAATCTCATCACTGAGGGCGCCCCGGGTTCCAGGCAAAAACCCTTGAACCGAGGTTGCGGACCGTGTGACGAAAGGCATGGCGCAGTTTAGGCGCAGCGCCTGCCGCAAAAGGAAAGGGCCATCCCGTAGATGGCCCTGCCTGATATGGCACCGCGTGGCGGCGCCGGTTGACTGGCGCTGGAGTGGCGCCTCAGACGGCGAAATCGGTCAGCTTGGCGCCGCCGGCCACGGCAGCTTTCAGCCATTTGGGTTGCAGGCCCCGGCCGCTCCAGGTTTCGCCGGTCGCCTGGTTGCGATATTTGGCGGCGACCTTGGAGACCTTGACGGGCTTGGGGGTGCGCATGCTGAGATCGGCGATCGTCAGGCCATATTCGCTCATCAGGGATTTGACCTTGGCAACAGCTTCGCTGCGTTCGCGCTCCTTGGTTTGGCTGATCTGCTCATCAAGCGCCGCGCGTTGAGCCAGGAGTTCCTTGAGATTGGACATGCTGCTATTCCTCTTGCGATTTGACCGGTGAGACTCCCGATGCGGGCATCGAGGCCTCGGAGGCACGGGACACGAGGCCCGGCAATTATCTCCGCAGGCGAATTAAATCGCGGACGGGGGATTCAGGCAAGAGTTTTTGTCGGCCGGGGTTTTGATTTGCGGGCAAAACCCGATGGCCACCGATTTGGCCGGCAAGTTCAGCATGGATACCCCAAGCCCGTGGCCCGCCATGCAACATGCCGCTATTCCACGTGACGAATGCCACGGCAGGCTTGAATGAGCTCAGTTCGAAGGCGGTACGTAGCCCGCCACCTGTTCAGCACCGCTGCCGAAGAAGAATTGCTCCGCCTGGCGCATCAGGTATTGGCGGGCGCGCAGGTCGGCAAGGTTGAGGCGGTTTTCATTGACGAGCATCGTCTGATGCTTCATCCAGGCGGCCCAGGCTTCCTTGCTGACGTTTTCCCAAACTCGCTTGCCGAGTTCCGTATGGACGGGGTAGGGCGGGAAGTCCAGCCCTTCGGCTTCCTTCTTCAGATAGGCGCATTGGACGACGCGAGACATGGCGGACTCCTGGGACACAAATAGGGAAAACGGGCGGCACTTTAGCGCGCCGGGCGTATAGGCCGCGCCTGCGGGGCTTAGCTGAATCGTTTGACCAGCACCTGCGAGCGGCGGTCCCAGTTGTATTTGCGCTTGCGTTCCTCGGGCAGCCATTCGGGGTCGACCTGGCTGAAGCCGCGCTTGAGGAACCAGTGCATGGTGCGCGTGGTCAGCACGAAGATGCTGTCCAGCCCCATGGCCTTGGCGCGCTGCTCGATGCGCTTGAGCAGCCGGTCGCCGTCGCCCTGGCCCTGCACTTCGTTGGACACCGTCAGGGCCGCCATCTCGGCCGTGCGGGCTTCAACATAGGGGTAGAGGGCCGCGCAGCCGAAGATGACGCCGTCATGCTCGATGACCGTGTAGAGCTCGGCGTCGCGCTCGATCTCGGTGCGGCTGCGCTTGACCAGCGTGCCGTCGCGCTCGAAGGGCTCGATGAGCTGGATGATGCCGGCGACATCGTCGGCGCTGGCCTCGCGCAGGCTCTCCAGCTTTTCGTCCACGACCATGGTGCCGATGCCGTCATGGGTGTAGACCTCCTGCAGCAGCGCGCCGTCGATCGCGAACGGGATGATGTGCGAGCGCTCGACACCGGCGCGGCAGGCCTCGGCGCAATGGCGCAGGTAGAAGGCCACGTCGGTCGGCTCCAGCGCGGGGCCGGCCTTGGCGAGCATGCGGTCGGCGTCGGCCACGGCCAGCTCGGTGTCGATGGGGCTGTCGGGATCGTCCGGGTTCTCTCGCACGCCGGGCACTTCGCAGACGAACAGCAGCTTGTCGGCCTGCAGGGCGATGGCCGCGGAGGTGGCCACGTCTTCCATGGACAGGTTGAAGGCCTCGCCGGTGGGCGAGAAGCCGAAGGGCGACAGCAGCACGATGGCGCCGATGTCGATGGCGCGCTGGATGGCGGCGCCGTCGACCTTTCTCACCAGTCCGGAATGCTGGAAGTCCACGCCGTCGACGATGCCGACCGGGCGGGCGGTCAGGAAGTTGCCGGAGACCACGCGCACGGTGGCATTGGCCATCGGCGTGTTCGGCAGGCCCTGGCTGAAGGCTGCCTCGATCTCGAAGCGCAGCTGGCCGGCGGCCTCCTGTGCGCAGTCCAGCGCCACGGCGTCGGTGATGCGGCGGCCATGGCTGTAGCGCGGCGTCTGGCCCTTGGCGGCGAGCTGCTCGTTGACCTGCGGCCGGAAGCCGTGGACGAGGACGACCTTGATCCCCATCGCGTGCAGGATGGCCAGGTCCTGCACGAAATTGTTCAGCTTCCCGGCGGCGACCAGCTCGCCCGGCATGCCGACGACAAAGGTCTCGCCGCGGTAGGCGTGGATGTAGGGTGCCACGGAACGGAACCAGGGCACGAAGGTGTGTGGGAAGACGAGACCGCTCATGGCGCGCGATTCTCGGGCCTGCGGGACAATGGCTGCGCAATGAGTTCCCAAATTTCCGAGAGCCGGTCGCCAGCGCCGGCTCTTTCCATTTCATTCCCCGAGAGCCTGCCGGTTTCGTCGCGCCGCGACGAGATCGCCCAGGCGATGCGCGAGCACCAGGTCGTCATCGTCTGCGGCGAGACCGGCTCGGGCAAGACCACCCAGCTCCCCAAGATCGCGCTGGCGATGGGCCGCGGCCGCCTCAACGGCGGCGGGCTGATCGGCCACACGCAGCCGCGGCGGATCGCCGCCAGCAGCGTGGCCAAGCGCATCGCCGAGGAGCTGAAGACGCCGCTGGGCGAGGTCGTCGGCTACAAGGTCCGCTTCCAGGACCGCTTGTCCAAGGGCGCGTCGGTCAAGCTGATGACGGACGGCATCCTGCTGGCGGAAACGCAGAGCGACCCGTTGCTGCGCGCCTACGACACGCTGATCATCGACGAGGCGCACGAGCGCAGCCTCAACATCGACTTCCTGCTGGGCTACCTGCGCGAGCTGCTGCCGCGCCGGCCGGACCTGAAGATCATCGTCACGTCGGCCACCATCGACGCGGAGCGCTTCGCCAAGCACTTCGAGTCGAGCAAGGGGCCTGCGCCGGTGCTGACGGTGAGCGGCCGGTTGTTCCCGGTCGAACAGCGCTACCGCCCGTTCGAGGAAAGCCGCGAATACGACCTGAACAACGCGATCACCGACGCCGTGGACGAGTTGTGGCGCGAGGGTGGCGGCGACGTGCTGGTGTTCCTGCCCGGCGAGCGCGAGATCCGCGAGGCCGCCGAGGCGCTGCGCAAGCACCACCCGCCGGGCGTGGACATCCTGCCGCTGTTCTCGCGGCTCTCGGAGGCCGACCAGAACAAGGTCTTCGAGCCGCACGGCGCGCGCCGCATCGTGCTGGCCACCAACGTGGCCGAGACCTCGCTGACGGTGCCCGGCATCCGCTACGTCATCGACCCCGGCCTGGCGCGCGTCAAGCGCTACAGCTACCGCAACAAGGTCGAGCAGCTGCTGATCGAGCCGATCAGCCAGGCCGCGAGCAACCAGCGCGCGGGCCGCTGCGGCCGGGTCAGCAACGGCATCTGCGTCCGGCTGTACAGCGAGAAGGAATTCAACGAGCGGCCGAAGTTCACCGACCCGGAGATCCTGCGCAGCAGCCTGGCCGGCGTCATCCTGCGCATGAAGTCGCTGCACCTGGGCGACGTGGAGCGCTTCCCCTTCCTGGAGGCGCCGAGGCCGAAGGCGATTGCCGACGGCTACCAGCTGCTCAACGAACTGGGCGCGACCGACGACGCCAACGAGCTGACGCCACTCGGCAAGGAGCTGTCGCGCCTGCCGCTGGACCCGCGCGTGGGCCGCATGATCCTGGAGGCCCGCACGCGAGACGCGCTGACGGAGGTGCTGGTCATCGCCTCGGCGCTGAGCGGCCAGGACGTGCGTGACCGCCCGCAGGAAGCGGCCCAGGCCGCCGACGAGAAGCACAAGAAGTTCGACGACGAGAAGTCGGAGTTCATGGGCTACCTGAAGCTGTGGAAATGGCTGGGCGAAAGCCGCGGCGGCGAGGGCCAGCACAAGCTGTCGCACCGCAAGCAGGAACAGCTGCTGCGCGAGAACTTCGTCAGCCCGCGCCGCGTGCGCGAGTGGCGCGACGTGCATTCGCAGCTGCAGACGGTCGTCGCCGAGCACGGCTGGCGGCTGAACCAGAGCGACGCGACCTACGAGCAGATCCATCTGTCCATGCTGGCCGGCCTGCTCGGCAACATCGGCCAGAAGAGCGACGACGAGGACTGGTACCTCGGCGCGCGCGGCATCAAGTTCTACCGCCACCCCGGCGCGCACCTGAGCAAGAAACCGGGCCGCTGGATCGTCGCGGCCGAGCTGGTCGATACCTCGCGGCTGTACGGCCGGGGCCTGGCCAACATCGAGCCGCAGTGGCTGCCGCCCATCGCCGGCCACCTGATCAAGACCCAGCTGCTGGAGCCGCACTGGGAGAAGAAGGCGGCCGAGGTCGTGGCGCTGGAGCGCGCCACGCTCTACGGCATCGTGCTCTACAGCGGCAAGCGCGTGAACTTCGGCCGCGTCGACGCCAAGACGGCGCGCGAGATCTTCATCCGCGAGGGTCTCGTGAACGACGAGCTGCCCGAGGACCTCGTGCGCCAGTTGCCCTTCATCGGCCACAACCGCCGCCAGATCAGCAAGGTCGAGGCGCTGGAGCACAAGTCGCGCCGCCAGGACGTGCTGGTGGACGACGAGCTGATCTACGCCTTCTACGACGACAAGCTGCCCGCCCACGTGTACAGCGGCGCGACGCTGCTGAAGTGGTGGCGCGAAGCCAGCAAGGGCAACGACAAGCTCTTGCAGCTCAGCCAGGACGAGCTGATGCGCCACGAGGCGTCGGGCGTCACCAGCGAGGCCTTCCCCAAGGTCATCCGGCTGGGCGGCGTGGACTGCGCGGCGACCTACCTGCACCAGCCCGGCGACCCGCGCGACGGCCTGACGGTGACCGTGCCCATCTTTGCGTTGAACCAGGTCAGCGAGGAGCGCGCCGAGTGGCTGGTGCCCGGCATGCTTGCGCCTAAGGTGACGGCGCTGCTGAAGAGCCTGCACCAGAAGCCGCGCGCGCGGCTGACGCCGCTGCCGGAGTTCGTCGCCGAGTTCATCGAGCTGCAGCCGTTCTGCCAGGGTGGCCTGGTGGACACGCTGCTGCGCGCGGTGAAGGACCGCAGCCAGATCGCCGTGCAGCGCAACGATTTCAAGCTGGAGCAGCTCGCGCCGCACCTGTTCATGAACTTCCGCGTCGTCGACGAGCATGGCCGCCAGCTCGGCCAGGGCCGCCAGCTCGCCGCGCTGAAGGCGGAGCTGGGCGGGCAGGCGCGCTCGGCCTTCCAGGCGCTGGCGGCACTCAAGCTGCCGGGCAAGGAGGACGCGGCGCCCAAGTCCGCGCCGGCGCCGGTGGCGGGGAAGGGCATCCGCGCCGAGATCGTCAAGAAGCCGGAGCCGGCACGCGATGCCACCCAGGCCTACACCGACTGGACCTTCGGCGAGCTGCCCGAGCTGCTGGAAGTTCGCAAGGGCGGCCAGACGCTGATCGGCTTCCCGGCGCTGATCGACAAGGGCGCGCATGTCGAGATCGAGGTCTTCGACGAGCCCGAGGTCGCTGCGGCCAAGCACCGCGCCGGCCTGCGCCGGCTGGTCGCGCTGCAGCTCAAGGAGCCGCTGAAGTTCCTCGAGAAGAACATCCCGGACCTGCAGCGCATGTCGGTGCTGTTCATGGGCCTGGGCACGGCCGAGGAGCTGCGCGACCAGATCATCGGTGTCGCGCTGGACCGCGCCTTCCTGGCCGACCCGCTGCCCACCGACTCGATGAGCTTCAGGAAACGCATCGAGGAGGGCCGCAGCCGGCTCAACCTGATCGCGCAGGAAGTGGCCCGCGCCACCCACGCCGTGCTGCAGGAGCTGGCCAACGCCAGCCGCAAGCTCAAGGATTCGCGCCCGGCCAAGGACGTCGGAGACGACGTCGCGGCGCAGCTGCAGCGCCTCGTCCCCAAGCGTTTTGCGCTGGACACGCCCTGGACCCAGCTGCAGCACCTGCCGCGCTACCTGAAGGCCGTCACGGCGCGGCTCGACAAGCTGCGTGCCGATGCAGCCCGCGACGCCAAGCTGATGGCCGAAGTCAGGCCGCTGGAGCAGCGTTACACACGCCGGCTTGCCGAGCTCAAGGGCGTGCGCGATGCTCGGCTGGACGATTTCCGCTGGCAGCTGGAGGAATTGCGCGTGAGCCTGTTCGCCCAGGAGCTGCGAACGCCGCAGCCGGTGAGCGTGAAGCGCCTCGACAAGGTCTGGGCCCAGATCGTGAGCTGATGCACACAAGCCCGCCATTGCCGCCCGGCGTGGGTGAAATCCATCGCTTTTCGACGCCTGCCCGCAAGCTCGACCCCTCTAGGCTGGGGTCCAATGCGGGGATTACAACTGTTACAGCCTGCCCACGTCCGCCGTGCCTGAGACCAGCCCTGCCACCCCACCGCTGAGGAGCTTCGGCCGCTTCGAGCTGCGCGCCCTGCTGTCCAAGAGCGCCCGCAGCCTGATCTGGCGCGTCTTCGACCCCCGCCTGGGCCAGGAGCTGCTGTTGTGCATGCCGCGCGAGAAGCCCAACAGCGCGCCGGCCCTGGAGCACTGGCTGCGCTCGGCCCAGGCCGGCGAGCGCGTGTTGCATCCCAACCTCGCGCCGGTCTTCGAGATCGGGCAGGTCGAGAGCTGGCCCTACGTCGCCTACGAGCGTGCGCTGGGCGAGACGCTGGACGAGCGCCTGGCGCGCCAGGCCGCGCCGCTGCCCGTCGACGCCGCGGGGTGGGTGGCCCAGCTGCTCGAGGGCCTGGCCTTCGCGCACGAGGCCGGCCACGCCCATCGCGACATCCAGGCGGCCAGCGTCCTCATCGATGCCGGCGACAAGGTGCACCTGATGGGCATCGAGGTGGCGCAGGAAGTCTTCCCGCCAGGTGTCGACTACGGCACCGTCACGCGCCGCGCGGTGCGCGAGTCCGCCGAGGAGGACGTGCTCTGTGTCGGCCTGCTGCTCCACCGCATCCTCACCGGCCGGCCGGTGCTGGAGGAAAGCGACCTGCAACAGGTCGTGCAGCATATGCAGCCTTCCCCGACTCGACCGGGCCGCGAGATCGTTCGGCTGGGCTGGGAGACGCCGCACCCCATCCCCGACCCGCTGCGCGCCATCTGCAACCGCGCGACCGACCGCCAGCTGCGCCAGCGCTACCACCTGGCGCGCAGCTTCTGGCGCGCGCTGGACGGCTGGCGACAGGCTGCCGAGTACGACAGCGGCGGCCCCATCGTGCTGCTGCTGGACAAGCTGCAGCGCAGCGGCCACCTGCCCACCACGGTCAGCGGCCTGCACCGCTTCACGGCCGGCTCGGGCCTGGAAGCCCAGCATGCGAGCGCGCTGTCGGAGTTCGCGCTGAAGGACATGGCGCTGAGCCTGGAGCTGGTGCGCCGCGTCAACCTGGCGCTCAAGCAGGCCGGCCACGCGGGCGAGACGGTGCTGAACATGCAGCGCGCGATCCAGATGCTGGGCCTGGACGGCCTGCAGTACGCCGTCAACGCGCTCAAGCCCTGGCCCGGCCCGCTGCAACCCGTGGCCGCCGAGCTGCTGCGCCAGCTGATGGCGCGCGTCGGCAGGGCCGCGGAGATCGCCCAGGCGTTGCGCCCGGCGGGCTACGACGCGGAGGTCGTCCACCTCATCACCGTCATGCAGAACCTGGGCCGGCTGCTGCTGCAGTACCACTTCCCGGACGATGCGCAGCAGATCCGCCAGTTGATGGTGCCGCCCGAGCCCACCGAAGACCAGCCCAACCCGCCCGCGCTGAGCGAGCAGGCCGCGGCCTATGCCGTGCTGGGCTGCGACCTGGACGCCCTCGGCGCCGCCGTGGCCCGCCACTGGGGCCTGGGCGACGAGCTGCTGCACATGATCCGCCGCCAGGCGCCAGGCGCCACCGTGCACGCGAGCCGCAGCGACGCCGACATCATCCGCCTGACCTGCAGCCTCGCCAACGAACTCGTCGACGCCCTGGGTCTGCCCGAGGCGCGCCGCCGCCCCGGCTTGGAAGCCGCGACGCGGCGCTATGCCAAGGCGCTGGGCATCGGCCTGCGCGAGGTCATGGAGGCGCTCAACCCGGGCGCACCCAGGCCGCCCGCGGCGATGCCCCAGCCGGCCGACGGCGCCACGCCCGCGGGCTCGCTGCGCGATCGCCTGGCCGCCCGCGGCGGCTCCTGAGCCCGTCATCATGGCCGACGAGCTTCCGCCCCAACTCGGCCGCTTCCGGCTGATGAAGCGCCTGGGGGAGGGCGCGCAGGCCACCGTCTGGCTGGCGCACGATCCGCTGCTGGACCGCGAGGTCGCCGTCAAGCTGCTCAATCCCCAGGCCTCGGATTCGAGCGACCCGGGCGCCGTCGACGAATGGCTGCACGAGGCCCGCGCCGTCAGCCGGCTGACCCATCCGAACATCGTCCCCGTCTTCGAGGCCGACACCCAGTCGGGGCGCTCCTACCTCGTGTTCGAGTACGTCAGCGGCGGCACGCTGGGCCAGCGCCTGCGTGCCGGCCCGCGGCCGACCGCGGCGGAAGCCGTCACCCTGATGCTGGGCATCCTGGACGGCCTCGCCGCCGCCCATGCCGCCGGCCTGGTGCACCGCGACCTCAAGCCCAGCAACATCCTGCTCGACGCCCGCGGCCGGCCGCGCGTGATGGACTTCGGCATCGCGGCGCGGGTGTCCGCAGGCGCCAACGCGCCGTCGCGCATCGTCGGCACGCCGGGCTACATCTCGCCCGAGGCCGCGCGTGGCGCAGCGCCGCATCCGCAGATGGACGTGTTCGCGGCGGCCATCATGCTGGCGGAGATGCTCAGCGGCCAGCGCCTCAACCAGGACCCCGACCCCTGGCGCGCCATCCAGCGCGTGCAGACCACCAACCTCGTGCTGCCCGCGGGGCTGGACGCCAGCGTGGACGATGCGCTGCGCGCCATCGTGCAGCGCGGCCTGGCGCGCGAACCCGCGGCACGCTGGCCCGGCGCCGCGGCGATGCGTGACGCCCTCGCCGCGTGGCTGCGCCCGGTTGCCGAGCCCGACGTGCAGCAGGACGCGCCGGTGCTGGACTTCCTGCTGCGCCGCATGCGCCACAAGAGCGACTTCCCGGCGCTGTCCGACGCCATCGGCCGCATCCAGCGCCTGACGCAGTCCGAGCACGAGAGCGTGGCCAATCTGTCCAACGAGATCCTCAAGGACGTGGCGCTGACGCAGAAGCTGCTGCGCCTGGTCAACACGGCCCAGTACCGGCACACGGCCGGCGGCGGCATCGGCACGGTGTCGCGCGCCGTCACGCTGATCGGCTTCGCCGGCATCCGCAACCTGGCGCTGAGCCTGGTGCTGCTGGAGCGCATGGAAAACAAGGGCCATGCCAGGCGTCTGCGCGAGGACTACCTGCGCTCGCTGATGGCGGCGTCGCTGGCGCGCGAGCTCTGCACCAGCCCGCGCGAGGCCGAGGAAGCCTTTCTCGGTGCGTTGTTCCACCATCTCGGCCGTTCGCTGACCGAGTTCTACTTTCCCGAGGAGGCCGAGGCCGTGCGCCGCCTCGTCAGCCCGGCGGAGGATGGCCAGCCTGCCATCGGCGAGGAGGCCGCGTCGGCCCAGGTGCTGGGCATGAGCTACGAGGCGCTGGGCCTGGGCGTGGCCCGGCAGTGGGGCCTGCCCGCCAGCCTGCAGCGCGCCATGCACCGCCCCGCCGGCGAGGCACCGCAGCGCCTGCTGGCGGACCCCACCGAGCGCCAGCGCTGGATTGCGCGCGCCAGCAACGACATGGCGGACCTCATCCTCGACACCCCGCCGGAGCAGGTCCATGCCAGGCTGCGTGCGCTGGCGCAGCGCCATTCGCGCGCGCTGGGCCTGAGCGCCGAGGCCTTCGAGCAGGCCGCCGACACCGCGCGCCAGCACCTCGCGCAGATGACCGAGGCGCTGGACCTGCACCTGCCGCGCGACTCGCGTGCGCAGCGCCTGCTCGCGCCGCTGCAGCCCTCGGCGCACGATTCGCTGACCGAGCATGAACTCGCCCCGACGCTGGCGCTGGAACGCACCCGGGGCGCCGCCACCGCGCCCGCCGAGCAGGCCATCCAGCTGCTGGCCGCCGGCGTGCAGGACATCACCGACGCGATGGTCGACAACTTCCAGCTCAACGCCGTGCTGCGCATGATCCTGGAGACCATCTACCGTGCCCTCGGCTTCCGGCGCGTCATCTTCTGCCTGCGCGATGCGCGCGGCCAGGCGCTGACGGGGCGGCTGGGGGTCGGCGCCGACGTGGAGCGCCTCGCGCCGCTGCTGCGGGTGGAGCTGACGGCCCAGCCGCCGGACCTCTTTGCCGCCGTCTGCCTGAAGGGCGCGGACACGCTGATCCAGGACGCCCGCGCGGCCAACATCGCGCCGCGGCTGCCGGCCTGGTTCCGCGGCGAACTGCAGGCGCAGAGCTTCCTGCTGCTGCCCCTCGTCCTCAAGGGCTCGCCGCTGGGGCTGATCTACGCCGACCACCCGCGGGCCGGCGCCGTGCAACTGGGCGACAAGGAGTTGTCGCTGCTGCGCACGCTGCGCAACCAGGCCGTGATGGCCTTCCGCCAGGCCACGGGCTGAGTCGGACCGAGGACAAGCCCTGCGGCTTGTCCGACGCCGGACGAAGGCCCGGCGCCATGCAGGGCGCCGGGCATGAGGCCTGGCCCGGGCTGTAGGGCATCTCCCACACCGGGTGCCGCCACGCGCTGACTGGGTCCGTGGCGTGCATCGCGAATACTGGATTTGCATCCTGCAAAAAACCCGAACCCGGCGACACGGCGATGCACGAACGCCGGGGACTTCAAACCACAGGAGTCCGTATGAATCCCCATTCGATGAAGGGCCGGACGGCGTTGTTGGCAGTGCTTGCCGCCGGCGCCCTGACCGCATGCTCGACGACGGGCGATGCGCCCAAGGAGCAACTGGCCGTGGCCAATGCCGCGGTCGACCAGGCCACCGGCAACGCTGCCGAGGCGCCTGCCGAGCTGACCACGGCCCGCGACAAGCTGGCCCGCGCCAACGCCGCCATGGCCCGCAAGGACTATGTCGCGGCGCGCCAGCTGGCCGACGAGGCTGCCGCCGACGCGGCGCTGGCCCAGGCCACGGCCCGCTCCGCCCGCTCCAGCCGCGCGCTGGCCGAGGTGCGCGAGAGCATCCAGCAGCTGCAGGCGCAGCTCAATCGTTCCTGACCGCATCGAAAGGACCGCCATGCAATCCCTCCGTTTCACCGCTTCCTTGAGCGCCCTCGCCGCCGCGGCCGCCCTGTTTGCCGGCTGCGCCAGTGCGCCCACCGTCACACCGGCGCTGCAGCAGGCGCGCGCCAACGTTCGCGCCGCCGAGGCCGACCCCGCCGTGCTGAAGTACGCGTCGCTGGACGTCAAGAAGGCGGCCGATTCGCTGCGGCGCGCCGAGGAGCTCAGTGCCAAACGCGAGGCGCCCGCCGACATCGACTCGACCGCCTACATCGCGTCGACCCAGGCCCGCACCGCGATGGCCATCGGCCGTGCCGCCACGGAGGAGGAGGCCATCAAGGCGGCCGAGGCCGACCGTGAGCGCGTCCGGGCCGATGCCAACGCACGACGCGCCAACGCCGCCCAGGCGCAAGCCGCCAACGCACAGATCGCCGCCGCCAATGCCAGCGCCGACGCCAATGCCGCGCGCCAGCAGGCCGCCGCCGCCAGCGCGGACGCCGCCCAGGCCCAGGCCCAGGCGGCTGCGCTGCAGCAGGAGCTGGCCGACCTGCAGGCCAAGCAGACCGACCGCGGCATGCTGGTCACGCTGGGCGACGTGCTGTTCGAGTTCGGCCGCGCCGAGGTCAGGCCGGCGGCGCAGCAGGCCATCGGCAAGCTGGCGCAGTACCTCAATCAGCATCCCGACCGGCGCGTGTTGATCGAGGGCTTCACCGACAGCGTGGGCAGCGATTCCGCCAACCTCGTGCTGTCGCAACGCCGCTCGCAGGCCGTGGCCGATGCGCTGCGCGCCCGAGGCATCGACCCCGCCCGCATTGCCACCCGCGGCTACGGCGAGGCCTATCCGGTGGCCGGCAATTCGAGTTCGTCCGACCGTGCCATGAACCGTCGTGTCGAGGTCTATATTTCGAACGACGACCAGCCCGTGCGGTCGCGGGGCTGATGGCCCGCCCGGCCCATTCATCGAAGGAGATCGAGATGACACGCCAGCACACCTCACGAAGCCGCCGGGCCGCCGCCTGGCTCGCAGCCGGCCTGATGGCCGTGGGCGGGATGGCGCAGGCCGGCACGCCCAGGGCCGGCAGCGTCGACCCGTTGCGTCTGCAGTACGAGCGCGAGAAGGCGGATTGCATCAGTGGCCGCACCAGCGAGCCCCGCGATGTCTGCCTGCGTGAAGCCGGTGCCGCCTATGCCCAGGCACGCCAGGGGCGATTGAACTCGACGGGTGACGGCCCGGATCAATGGAGCCGCAATGCCCTGCTGCGCTGCCAGGCCCAGCCGCCGGAAGACCGCGAGCTCTGCGAGCGGCGGGTGCGTGAAGGGCAGGTCAGCGGCAGCGTGGAAGGCGGGGGCCGGCTGACGACGCTGACGGTGCGCTCGACCGACATCCGGGAGTAACCGGGCGGCTGAACGGCTGGGCGGCTGGGTGGGAAGGGGGAGGGTGACGAGCCTTACCCCCGGCACTGGTTGCAACGCTTAGGGCTGCTTGGTTCCCCACCTGACCCGGTTGGGCGCGCTTCCATGCGGGGAGGCCCGTCGATGCGTATTCTACTTGCGCCTTGGGTTCAGACCGGAAGAAAGCGGCGATTGATGGACAAATCCATCGCCAGGGCCAGCAGCGCGAGCGCGGTGAGATAGCCCAGCAGGTGCAGCCGGGCCTGGCTCATGGCCCAATGGCCGCAGACCAGATAGCCCAGCAGGGCGACGAGCTTGGCGCCCAGCCACCAGTTGCGCACCGGGTGGTAGCCGAGCGAGCCCCACAGGCTCAGGCCCGTGACCACGAGGCAGGCGTTGACGCCGAACACCAGCACCAGCAGACGCGCGTCCTTGGCCACGGCCTGCAGCGACGGCGAGCCGAACTGGAACAACAGGCCGCGCGTGAAGAACAGGCCCACGCTGCACCAGGCCAGCAGCACATGCCACTGGACCATCTGCGTGTAGAACCAGGTCATGTGGCCCCCCGCCCAGTCTTGCGGCGCTGAACGCCCGCAAGATGGATCGGTCCCCCGAGGGGACGGCGATGCTCGCCGGATTGACCGGCAAGCACGTCGCCAGAGCGGGCCGGCTTGGGAGCGGCCCGGCGCTCGGCCCGCAAGACTTGCGAGCCAGGCATTTCAGCGCAGGGCGAGGTCGTCTTCACTGAAACGGATGCCCAGCGGCTCGATCAGCAGCTGCTTCTCGCCCGCCTCGACGGTGCCCGCCACCCAGGCCTCGATGCCGCAGTCGCGCGCGACCTGAGCCGTGCGCTCGGCGTCCTCGGCCTTGACGAAGATGGCGAAGCCGGCGCCCATGTTCAGCGTCGAGTAGGCCTCGCGGTCGTCCTGGCCGGCCTGCTGCTGGATGAACTCCAGCACCGCCGTCTTGGGCGGCACGGTGTGGATGCGGTAGGTCAGCGCCGACGGATGGCGCAGCAGCTTGCGCCAGCCGTGGCCGGTGATGTTGGCGCAGTAGTGCGGCGCGATGCCGGCCTTCCACAGCGCCTCGGTCACGGGGGAGTACAGCGCCGTCGGCGCCAGCAGCGCCTCGCCGTAGGTGACGCCCGGCGCGATCTCGGTCAGGTAGCCCTGGGGCAGGCGCTCGGCCAGCTTGCGCGCCAGGCTCAGGCCGTTGGCATGGATGCCGCTGGAGGCCAGCAGCACGATGGCGTCGCCTGCGCCCAGCTTGTCGCCCACCGACAGCCGTTCCTTGGGATTGATGAGCCCGGTGCAGGACGCGGCCAGGTCGATGCGGCCGTCTTCCACGATGCCGGCCAGGGCCGGCGTCTCGCCGCCGCCCCAGGCGACCTGGCAGGTGTCGCAGGCGGCCTTCCAGCCGGCAACCAGCGCCTGCGCGCGCTGCGCGTCGCCGAACCAGTCGCTGCCGCCGGCGGCCCAGTAGGCCTGCACGACCAGCGGCGTGGCGCCGACGGTGATCAGGTCGTTGACCGCCATCGCGATGGTGTCCTGTGCGATGCCGGCGAAGAAGCTCCTGCCGGTCAGCCTGGCCATCTCGTCGGCCACCAGCGTCTTGGTGCCCAGGCATTCGACGATGGAGGCGAGATAGAACGGCCCCACGTCGACGACGTAGGCGGATTCGCCGCGCGACGCCTTGACCTCGCTGAAGCCGTGGCCGGCCAGGTGGGACGCGGTGGCGGCGGCGGCGCGCTGGGCGGTGATCTTCAGCGGGTCGATCAGGTCGTAGTTGACGCCGGCTTGGTCGTAGGTGAGGGGGGCTTGCGAGGTCATGGGGCGGGATTATCGACCCCTAGAATCCCGAGCATGAGTTACCAGGTCCTGGCCCGCAAATACCGTCCGCAGAGTTTCGAGCAGCTCGTCGGCCAGGAGCATGTCGTGCAGGCGCTCGCCAATGCACTGACGCAGGGCCGGCTGCACCACGCCTATTTGTTCACCGGCACCCGCGGCGTGGGCAAGACGACGGTGTCGCGCATCCTCGCCAAGAGCCTGAACTGCACCGGGCCGGACGGCACGGGCGGCATCACGGCCCAGCCCTGCGGCGTGTGCGCGGCCTGCCGCGACATCGACTCGGGCCGTTTCGTGGATTACGTGGAGCTGGACGCGGCCTCCAACCGCGGCGTCGAGGAGATCTCGCAGCTGCTGGACCAGGCCGTCTACAAGCCGGTCGTCGGGCGCTTCAAGGTCTACATGATCGACGAAGTGCACATGCTCTCGAACACCGCGTTCAACGCGATGCTCAAGACGCTGGAGGAGCCGCCCGAGTACCTGAAGTTCGTGCTGGCGACGACCGATCCGCAGAAGGTGCCCGTCACCGTGCTGTCGCGCTGCCTGCAGTTCAACCTGCGCCCCATGGCCGCGGCGGACGTGCAGATGCACCTCACCAACGTGCTGGGTGCCGAGAGCGTGCCGGCCGAGCCCGGCGCGCTGCGGCTGCTGTCGCGCGCGGCGCGCGGCTCGATGCGCGACGCGCTGTCGCTCACCGACCAGGCCATCGCCTTCGGCGCCGGCAGCTTGAGCGAGGCCGGTGTGCGCCAGATGCTGGGCAGCGTGGACCGCGGCCACGTCGTGGCCATCGTCGACGCGCTGGCCGCGGCCAGTGGCGAGGCCGTCGTGGCCCAGGCCGATGCGCTGCGCGGTGCGGGCCTGTCGGCCGCCGGCACGCTGGAAGACCTGGCCACGCTGTTGCAGCAGATGGCGCTGGCCCAGGCCGCGCCCACCGCGCTGGACGATGCCGACGCCGAGACCGCCGAGATCCGCCGCCTGGCCGCCGCGCTGCCGGCCGACGAGATCCAGCTGATGTACAGCATGGCCCTGCACGGCCGCGCCGAGCTGCACCTCGCGCCGGACGAATACGCGGGCCTGCTGATGGTGCTGCTGCGCATGCTGGCCTTCCGGCCGGCGGGCACGCAGCCCAAGCCTGTCAAGGCCGCGGCCCTGGTGCGGCCGACGGCGGTGGCCAAGGCCGTCGTCGCGGTGCCGCTGCCCAAGCTGGCCCAGCCGGCGCCGGCGCCGGTGGCGGCGCCCCCCGTTGCTGCACCGGTCGCAGTGCCCACGGTTGCCGCACCGGCGCCCGCCGCCGCGGCGCCCATCGTGAGCGAGCCGGCCGCGCCCCGGCTCAGTGATCGCCTGCGCCCCAAGCCGGTGGAGGCCCAGGCCGAAGACGAAGCGATGGACTTCGACGGCGCGCCGCCCGACGACGCGCCCCCGCCCTGGATGGAGGCCGACGACGCGCCGGCCGCCATGGCGCCTGCGCGCGAGCCGGACGCGCCGCGTCGCGCCGAGCTGCGCGAGACCGCCGAAGGTGCCCAGTGGGCCGAGCGCATCGCGGCCGTCAATCTCGTCGGCATGACGGGTGAACTGGCCCGCCAGGCGCAGGCCCTGGGCTGCCAGACCGTCGATGGCCGCGAGGTCTGGCGGCTGCGCGTCGAGCGCGAATCGCTGCGCGCGCCGGCCCTGGTCGGCAAGCTTGAAGCCGCGCTGGGGGCGAAGCTCGACATCGAGGCCGGCGTCGCCGAGGACTCCATCGCGCTGCGTACCGTGGCCCGGGCCGAGGCCCAGCAGCGTGCGGCCGAGGATCTCGCCGCCCAGCATCCGATGACGCGGATGCTGCTTTCCCAATTCCCGTCGGCGCGCATCCTGCCCGGTTCGGTGCAGCCGCTGACTCCCACTCTCTGACCAAGGACACGACCATGATGAAGGGCCAACTCGCCGGCTTGATGAAGCAAGCCCAGGCCATGCAGGACAACCTGAAGAAGGCGCAGGAAGAACTCGCCAACATCGAGGTCGAGGGCCAGAGCGGCGCCGGCCTCGTGAAGGTCGTCATGACCTGCAAGAACGAGGTCCGCCGCGTCACCATCGACCCCAGCCTGCTGGCCGACGACAAGGACATGCTGGAGGACCTGGTGGCCGCCGCCTTCAACGATGCGGTGCGCCGCGCCGAATCGACCAGCGCCGAGAAGATGGGCAAGCTGACCGCCGGCATGCCGCTGCCGCCCGGCATGAAATTCCCCTTCTGATGGCTGCTGCGTGACCGCGCTTGAGAGCTTGATCGAGGCGCTCAAGCGCCTGCCCGGCGTGGGCCAGAAGTCGGCCCAGCGCATGGCCTACCACCTGCTGCAGCACGACCGGCCGAGCATGGCGCGCCTGGCCCAGGCGCTGACGGCGGCGGGCGAGTGCATCAAGCACTGCGAGCGCTGCCACACCTTCAGCGAGACGCCGATCTGCAGCGTCTGCGCAGACCCCGAGCGCGATGGCCGGCTGCTGTGCGTCGTCGAGACGCCGGCCGACCAGGCCGCGCTGGAGCGCACCGGGTCGTACCGCGGCTACTACTTCGTGCTGCTGGGGCGGTTGAGCCCGCTGGACGGCTTCGGCACGCGCCAGATCGGCGCCGCCGAGCTGCTCGCGCGGGCGGGCGAGGCGGGCGTCGAGGAGGTCATCCTCGCGACCAGCTTCACCGCCGAGGGCGAGGCCACGGCCCATGTGCTGGCCGAGGCGCTGCGCGCGCGCGGCGTCAGGTCGACCCGGCTGGCGCGCGGCGTGCCGGTGGGCAGCGAACTCGAATACGTGGACCTGGGCACCATCGCCCATGCCCTCAGCGACAGGCGATGACGGAGGTTCCCATGACGATTGCACAGACCTGCCTGCTCGTGGCCTGCCTGCTGCCGATGTGTTGCGCGCTGCTGGCCAAGTCCAAGAGCTTCGGCCGGCGCAGGCGCGATGGCGGCTTCGACAACCACCGCCCGCGCGACTGGCTGGCCCGGCTGGACGGCTGGCAGGCCCGCGCCAACGCGGCGCAGGCCAACAGCTGGGAGGCGCTGCCCATCTTCGCGGCCGGCCTCTTCGTCGCGCACCAGCACCAGGCCGCCCAGGCCACGGTGGATGCGCTGGCGCTGGGCTTCATTGCGGCGCGGCTGGCCTTCATCGGCCTGTACCTGGCCGACCGGGCCTGGCTGCGCTCGCTGCTGTGGGTGGCAGGCATGGCGGCCTGCATCGCACTGTTCTTCGTGGGCTGAGGCCCGGCGCCCGGCGCCCAGCTCAGGGCGCCGCGGCGGCCACCACGTTGCGGCCCTTGCCGCCGCTCGCGGTCTTGACGACCTTGGCGGCCGGCCTGGCGGATGCCTTCGCCGTCGGCGCCTTGGCCACCGCGGCGGCCTTGCGAGCCGGGGCGGCCTTGCGGCCGGACGCGACCGCCCGGGCCGGCGAGGCGGCCGTGTAGACGACGATGGCCTGCCCGGGCTTGAAGCGCGCGGTGCTGCCGACCTTGTTCCACTGCGCGACCTGCTCGGCCCTGACCTTGTAGCGCGCGGCCACGCCGGCCACCGTGTCGGCCTTGCCGGCCTTGAGCGTCAGGCGGCGCAGCGGCGGCGCATCGGGGGCGAGATTCAGCGCCGCCGTGTCGGCCAGGCGCTCGGAGACGTCCGTGTGCACATGTTCGCCACGCGGCACCAGCAGCGTGGAGCCGGCCTTGACCAGCATCTTGGGCGGGATCTTGTTGATCTCGCGCAGCAGCGATTCGCTGGTGCCGTTGCGCTTGGCGGCCTCGCCCGGGCTCATGGTCTTGGGGACCACCCAGGCCGTCCAGCTGGCCATCGGGCCGCTGTGGCGGGCCAGGCTCTCAGCGAAGGCGCTGGCCTGGTCATAGGGCAGCAGCACCTGCTGCGTGGCGGCGGCCAGGATGACCGGCTTGTTCATCTGCGGGTTGAACTGCTGGAAGGTCTCCAGCGAGATGCCGGCGAACTGCGCGGCCAGCGCGACGTCGATGTCGCGCTCGATCTTCACGCTCAGGAAGTAGGGGTGGTTGGCCACCGGCGGCAGCGTCAGCGCGTAGCGCTCCGGCGCGAAGACGATGTTCTTCACGGCCTGCAGCTTGGGCACGTAGTAGCGCGTCTCGTCGGGGATCTTGAGGCTGGCGTAGTCGGTGGGCAGGCCCAGGCGCTGGTTGCGCGCCACGGCCTTCTGCACGTTGCCGGGCCCCCAGTTGTAGGCGGCCAGTGCCAGGTGCCAGTCGCCGAACATCTTGTAGAGGCGGCCGAGGTAGTCCAGCGCCGCGCTGGTGGACGCGAGCACGTCGCGGCGGTCGTCGCGGAAGATGTTCTGCTTGAGGTCGAAATCACGGCCGGTGGCGGGCATGAACTGCCACATGCCGGTGGCCTTGGCCGAGGACACGGCATGGGTGACGAAGGCGCTTTCGATGAAGGGCAGCAGGGCCAGCTCGCTGGGCATGCCGCGCTTCTCGACCTCCTCGACGATGTGGAAGAGGTAGCGGCTGCCGCGCGTCGTCATGCGTTCGACGTAGTCGGGTCGGGCGCTGTACCAGGCCTCGGCCTTGCGCACCCAGTCGTCGTCCAGGTCCTGCAGCTGGAAGCCGCCGCGCACGCGGGCCCAGAGGTCGGCCTTGACGTCCGGTGCGTCGAGGTCGACCTTCTCGCCGGGGCGCAGGTTGTCCTCCAGCAGCTCGGCCGCGCTCGGGCGCGCCGGCGCGGGCGTGGCCAGTTGCGCGGGCACGGGGCCGGGTTCGGCGGTGGCGGGGGGCGGAGGGAGCGGCGCGGCCTCGGCGGCGGGCTCGGCGGGCGGGGTGGTGGTGGCGCAGGCGGCGAGCAGGGCGGCCAGCAGGAGCGGGGACAGGCGTGTGAGCGCCTTGGGGGAGAGGCGGTGGAGCAGGGTCATCGGAATCCGTTCTTCCATTCGCGCAAGGTCGCGAACACATCGACCGGGCTGGGCTCGGTCGGGAGTTTGAGGGGGGCGTGGCGGCGTGCGGCTTCACGCAGGGCCGGCTCGGCGCAACGCAGGAAGGGGTTGATGCGGACCTCGGTGCCGAGGCGGGCCGGCAGCGTCGGGCAGCCGGCGGCGCGTCGGGCTTCGCACCAGGCCGCGTAGTCGGCCAGCGCCGCGTTGCCGGGGTCCACCTCGCGCGCGAAGCGCAGGTTGGACAAGGTGTATTCATGGGCGCAGCACACGCGCGTCTCGGGCGGCAGCGCGGCCAGCGACTGCAGCGACGCGAGCATCTGCGCCGGGGTGCCTTCGAAGAGGCGGCCGCAGCCGGCGCTGAAGAGGGTGTCGCCGCAGAACAGCAGCGGCGAACTCTCGCCTTCAGTGCCCGGCACGTCGGCGGCGAAGTAGGCGATGTGGCCGGCCGTGTGGCCGGGGACGTCCATCACGGCGAACCGCAGCCCCAGCAGCTCGACGCTGTCTCCGCCCTGCACGCGCTGCACCGGCTCGGGCATCGTCTCGTGGGCAGGCGCATAGATGGGGCCCTCAAGGCGCGGGCGCAGCGCATTCACGCCGCCGACGTGATCGCCGTGGTGGTGGGTCAATAGAATGCCCGCCAGCGTCAGGCCCCGGGCATCCAGGGCCGCCAGCACCGGCGCGGCATCACCGGGATCGACGACGAGCGCCTCACGGCCGTTGTCGAGCAGCCAGAGGTAGTTGTCGTCGAAAGCGGGGACAGGCGTGAGCGTCAAACTGAGCGTCAATGCGGCGCCAACCCATGACAGATAAAGCGCCGAGTATAGATTTGGCAGCCTGGCTGCAGACCCCGCCCGGCCGCCATTTGCTGGCCTGGGAACAGACCCAGGTGGATGCCGCCGTGGCCGACCTGTTCGGCTTCCACGCGCTGCAGCTGGGCCTGCCCGAGCTTGACGGCCTGCGGGCCAACCGCATGCCGCACCGCTGGCTGGCGGGCCACGACGCTGCCTGCGACGTGAAATGCGATTTCGATGCGCTGCCCTTCGAGACCGCCAGCCTCGACCTCGTGCTGCTGCCGCACGCGCTGGAGCTGGCCTGCGACGCCCATGCGCTGCTGCGCGAGGTCGAGCGCGTGCTGAGGCCGCAGGGGCGGCTGATCGTCTTCGGCCTGAACCCGGCCAGCTTCTGGGCCCTGCGCCAGAACCTCGGCCGGCTCCGGCGCGGCGGCGAGCCCTACCTGCCCAGCGAGGGCGACTTCATCGGCTACTGGCGGCTGCGCGACTGGCTCAAGCTGCTGAGCTTCGACGTCGAGGCGGCGCACTTCGGCATCTACCGCCCGCCGCTGCGCACGGAGGCCTGGCTGCAGCGCTGGCGCTGGATCGACGGCGTTGGCTCGCGCTGGTGGCCGGTGCTGGGCGCCGTCTATTTCATCCAGGCGGTCAAGCGCGTGCAGGGCATGCGCATGATCGGCCTGGCCAAGAACAAGCGCGTGGCGGCCAAGACCGCACCGGCCGTCGCGCTGAACAACCATCACAAGAAAGAATGACCGATACCTCCAAACCTGCGCTGGCCATCAAGAAGCCCCAGGTCACGATCTACACCGACGGCGCCTGCAAGGGCAACCCGGGCCCCGGCGGCTGGGGCGCCTGGCTGCACAGCGCCGGCCATGACAAGGAGCTGTTCGGCGGCGAGCGCGAGACCACCAACAACCGCATGGAGCTGACGGCGCCGATCGAGGCGCTGGCCTCGCTCAAGCGCAGCTGCGACGTGGTCATCTACATGGACAGCGAATACGTGCGCAAGGGCATCACCGAGTGGATCCACAACTGGCAGCGTCGCGGCTGGAAGACGGCCGAAGGCAAGCCGGTCAAGAACGCCGACCTGTGGCAGCGGCTGGACGCGCTGAGGAAGCTGCACCACGTCGACTGGCGCTGGGTGAAGGGGCATGCCGGCGACCCCGGCAACGAGCGCGCCGACATGCTGGCGAACAAGGGCGTGGCTTCCCTCAGTAAAGTGCGCGCCACCTGAGTCCTCCACGGAGCCTGCTGATGAAGTTGCTGACCCCGCTGATCGCGCTGCTGCTCGCCAGCGCCGCCCAGGCCCAGGCCCAGGCCCAGGCCCAGACCTATACCGTGCTGTGTGCCAAGGTGGCTTGCGGGCGGCTCTTGGTCACCGAGACGGCCGGCCGGCTGGACGTGGACTACAGCTACCGCAACAACGGCCGCGGCCCCGACCAGAAGGAGGTGCTGGAGCTTGCGCCCGACGGCGCCTGGACGGGCTATCGCACCGAGGGCGTGTCCACCTACGGCGCGCGCATCGACGAAGTCTTCGAGCTGAAGAGCGGCCGCGCCCAATGGCGCTCGCCGGTGGACCGCGGCGAGCGGCCGGATGCGGGGCGGGATCTCGTCTACCTGCCGGTGCAGGCCAGCCCGGCCTGGGCCGCCCGCGTCGCGCAGACGCTGCTGCAGCGGCCCGGCCGCAGCGCCGGCGCGCTGCCCGTGGGCCGGCTTGGCATCGAGCGCGTGCAGACGCTCAGGCCCGCGGGCGCCGACTTCGAGGTGGGCCTCTACGCCATCGAGGGCCTGGACCTGGAGCCCGGCTACCTGTGGCTGCGCGAGGACAACCACGCGCTGTTCGCCAAGGTCGACCCCGGCTGGGGCGGCACGCTGCTGCAGGGCTTCGAGGCCGAGGCGGACCGCCTGTCGGACGTGCAGAAGGCGGCCCAGCTGGCGCGGCTGGAGCGCCTGGCCAAGACCCTGCCCAAGCCCTTGCCGGGCCTGACGGTCATCGAGGGCGTGCGCTGGTTCGACGCCCAGGCCGCGCGGCTGCGCGGGCCGTCCGACATCTACCTCTACGAGGGCCGCATCTCGGCCATCGCCGAGCCGGGTGGCCTGCAGGGCGTGGCGCCGGCCCAGCGCATCAGCGGCCAGGGCCGCACGCTGCTGCCCGGCTTCGTCGACATGCATGCCCACCTCGACGCCAGCGCGCTGCTGCTGAACCTGGCCTCGGGCGTGACGGCGGTGCGCGACGTGGGCAACAGCAATGCCGACCTGGCCGACCTGCGCGGCCGCATCGAACGCGGCGAGGTGCTGGGCCCGCACATCGCGGCCAACGGCTTCATCGAGGGCAAGAGCCCGTTCTCGTCGCAGGCCGACTTCGTGCCCGACAACCTGCCCGATGCGCTGGCCGCCATCGACTGGTATGCCGCCCACGGCTACCGCCAGCTCAAGCTCTACAACTCCATCCGCCCCGAATGGGTGAAGCCCATGGTGGCGCACGCGCGTCGCCTGGGCCTGCGCACCGGCGGCCACGTGCCGGCCTTCATGACGGCGCGCCAGGCCGTGGAGGCGGGCTACGACGAGCTGCATCACATCAACCAGGTCACGCTGAACTTCCTGGTCGGCAAGGGCGACGACACGCGCACGCTGCTGCGCTTCAACCTCGTCGGCGACAAGGCCGCCGAGCTCAAGCTCAACGACCACCGCACGCAGGACTTCATCGCGCTGCTGAAGAAGAAGGGCACGGTCGTCGATGCGACGATGACCGCCTTCGAGGCGCAGTACACGCAGCGCCAGGGCCAGCCCAACCCCAGCTACACGATGGTGGCGGCCAACCTGCCGGCCGTGGTGCAGCGCAGCTACCTGTCCGCCGAGGTGGACATGGACGACGCCAAGGCCAGGCGCTGGAGTGCGAGCTGGAAGGTCATGATGGACCTGCTGCGCCGCATGCATGCGGCCGGCATCCCGCTGGTGGCCGGCACCGACGCGACGCCCGGCCTGGCGCTGCAGCGCGAGCTGGAGCTCTATGTGCAGGCGGGCATCCCGGCCGCGCAGGCGCTCAAGATCGGCACCTGGAACGGCGCCAAGTACAGCGACCGCCTGAACGAGATCGGCAGCATCGAGCGCGGCAAGCGCGCCGACCTCGTGCTGGTGGACGGCGACCCGGTGGCCGACATCCGTGCCATCCGGCGCATCGCACTGGTCATCCAGGGCCGCAACAACGAAACCCGGGCACTGTCGCCGTCGGCGCTGTACCAGTCCATGGGCATCCTGCCCTTCGTTCCCACCGCCGAGATCCTGAAGTGATGCGAATCGCCCGCCCGCTGATTTCCCTGCTGCTCGCGCTGCCGCTGGTGGCCGGTGCCGACACCACGCTGCGCTTCTGCGCCGCCGGCAGCCCCAAGACCTTCGACCCGGCGATGACCGACAGCGGCATCGACCATGTCGCCCACCTGCCGATCTTCGGCACGCTCATCGAGATCAGGCGCGGCACCGACCAGCTCATCCCCGGCCTGGCCACGAGCTGGAGCGTCAGCCCCGACGGCCTGGCCTACACCTTCGAGCTGCGCCGCGGCGTGAGCTGGCACGCCGTCGAGGGCTTCAAGCCCACGCGCGAGTTCAACGCCGACGACGTGCTCTTCACCTTCGGCCGCCTGCTCAGCCGCGACAGCGAATTCGCCAAGGCCTTCCCGAGCGTGTCGCCCTACGTCGTGTCCTTTGGCTGGGAGAAGCTCATCCGCAGGGTCGAGAAGCTCGGCGACCAGCAGGTCCGCTTCACGCTGGCCGAGCGCGACGCCTCCTTCCTGTCGGCGCTGAGCTTCGCGTTCACGATGATCCAGTCCGCCGAGCTGGGCGCGCAGCTGCTCAAGGCCGGCACGCCGCAGCGCATCGCGCAGCTGCCGGTCGGCACCGGCCCCTTCCAGTTCAAGAGCTTCCGTGCCGACAGCGTCATCCGCTACGTGAAGCACCCGGGCTGGTGGCGCAAGGCCGAGCGGCCGCGCGCCGACCAGCTTGTCTACGCGATCACGCCCGACGCCAGCGTGCGCGCCCAGCGTCTCAGGCGCGACGAGTGCGACATCGCCGCGCCGGTGGGGCCCGCCGAGCTGGACATGCTGAAGAAGGACCCCGCCATCAAGCTCGCGACCGCGCCCGGCATGAACGTCGGCATCCTGGCCTACAACACCCAGCGCCCGGCGCTGTCCAAGGTGGAGGTGCGCCAGGCGCTGGACATGGCCATCGACAAGGCCGCCATCCTGCGTGCCGTCTACGGCGACGCCGGCACGCTGGCCACCAGCCCCATCCCGGCCGCGAACTGGGCGCACGACGCCATGCTCAAGCCCCACCCGCACGACCCCGCCAAGGCCCGCGCCCTGCTGCAGAAGGCCGGCGTGCTGCCGCTGAACCTCACGCTGTGGGCCATGCCGGTGGTGCGCAACTACAACCCCAACGGCCAGCGCATGGCGCAGATGATCCAGGCCGACTGGGCCAAGGTGGGCGTGACGGCGCGCATCGTCACCTACGAATGGGGCGAGTACCTGCGCCGCATCGACGCCGGCGAGCATGACGCGGCGCTGAGCGGCTGGAACGGCGACCCCGAGCCCGCCAACACGGCCGGCCAGCTCGCCTGCGGCGCCGCCAGCGGCAGCTTCTGGTGCAACCCGGCCTATGACCAGCTGCTGGCCGAGGCCCGCCAGGCCTTGAAGCAGGACGACCGCAAGGCGCTCTACGCCAAGGCCCAGCGCATCGCGATGCAGGAGCTGCCGTGGAGCCCCATCGCCTACGGGCGGCTGGCCGTGCCGCAGCGCGCGGCGGTCAAGGGCTTCGTGGTCGACCTGGACGGCGGCATGTATTTCGACGGCGTACTGCCCAAGTAAGAGGACAACGAGATGAGCATCAAGAGCGACAAGTGGATACGCCGCATGGCGGAGCAGCACGGCATGATCGAGCCCTTCGAGCCCGGCCAAGTGCGCCAGGTGGATGGCCGCAAGGTCATCAGCTACGGCACCAGCAGCTACGGCTACGACATCCGCTGTGCGCCCGAGTTCAAGGTCTTCACCAACATCCACAGCACCGTGGTGGACCCGAAGAACTTCGACGAGAACAGCTTCGTGGATGTCAACAAGGACGTCTGCATCATCCCGCCCAACAGCTTCGCGCTGGCGCGCACCGTGGAGTACTTCCGCATCCCGCGCAACGTGCTGACGGTGTGCCTGGGCAAGAGCACCTATGCCCGCTGCGGCATCATCGTCAACGTGACGCCGTTCGAGCCCGAGTGGGAAGGCTATGTGACGCTGGAGTTCAGCAACACGACGCCGCTGCCGGCCAAGATCTACGCGGGCGAGGGCTGCGCGCAGGTGCTGTTCTTCGAGAGCGACGAGGTCTGCGAGACCAGCTACAAGGACCGCGGCGGCAAGTACCAGGGGCAGGTGGGGGTGACGCTGCCCAAGGCCTGAGTGCCGGGCGGGCAGGCGCCCGCCGTGGCGTTGCAAGGCAAGCCCTAGCAATGCTCCCAGAAGCGCTCGTTCCAGGGGCGCAGGTCGATCTCGCTGGACCAGGCGGTGCGGGGTTGCCGATGCAACGCCAGGATGGAGACGGCGATGTCGTCCGGCTCCGACTGCACCGGCTCCGTCGATTCCACGTCCGGGCGGCGGATGTCAGAGTCGATGAGCACATGGGCGACGTGTACGCCGTGCGGCCAGAGCTCGCGGGCCAGGACCTGGGCCAGGGCGCGCTGGCCGAATTTGCCGACGGCCAGGTTGAGATGGCCCTCCCGCCCGATGATGGACGAGGTCGAGCCGACGAAGAAGATGCTGCCTCCGCCTCGCCGCTTCATGGGGTCGGCCACCTGCCGCGCAACGAGGAAGGCGCCCAGGCAGTTGTGCCGCCAGGCGCTCTCGAAGGCGGGGACCGTCACGTCGAGCAAGTGGCCCGGCCCGAACTCCTGCAGGGAGTAGATGACGAGGGCTGGGCACTCGAACCGCCGGAGAACCTCCTGGAAGGCCTCAGCCACATCGGTCTCGTGGGTCGCATCCATGCCGTAGGACTCCACATGCACGCCGAACTGCCGGAGCTCGTGGCACAGGGGTTCCAGGCCGTCGGCATTGCGCGTCAGCAGGGCGAGGTCATGCCCCGCCTCGGCCAGCTTGCGGGCGACGGCATGGCCGAAGCCGGTGCCGACACCGACGATGACGGCGGTTCCGGGGTGTGTCGATCGGGCCGGGGCCTCGGTCGCAGCGATCTGCGCCTGCGCTCGAGCGGCAGATGGCTGCGGGGCGCGCCGCGGCTGGCCCCACGTTCCCGGCGTGACCAGGGGGGCACGACGAAAGTTGAAGAACATCGCCACCGGGCCGATCCGAAGTCGGCGCAGTACCTTGAGCTGGCGCCACAGGTCATGGACCATTTTGTCTCCCACTGCGGCGCTTGGCGCCACTTCGTTCCCTCGCGAATGTGAAAGCCGGCCGGGCCGGCCCCGAAAGACTGGCGGCGCGGCAAGCCGCGAGGCGTTGCTTGTGCGGTCTGTGGATTCGAAAGCATGGGTGACCGGCGCCGCTTGAGCTGGCGCAAGTCGTGAAGACATGGGCTGAGCCGACGGTTGCTCCGGCGCCACGAAACGGGCTGGCCTCGGATCGACATCTGTGCCTGCGGCGGTCCCGACCTGCGAATCCCTTGAGCGCGATGAGGCCGAGTTAGCCGCTCCTTTTCGGGCTTTATCCGGCCTTCGCGCTGCCGAGGCCCGGGCACGATGGCGGTCATCACGCCAAAGTCCGCCCGAGGCCGCCCATGCTGATCCCGCTGCACCTGATTCCCGTTCCCGCCGACGAACCCCTCGGCCTGGGCGACCCGGGCCATGCCTGGAGCGGCCTCAAGATCGCCCAGGGCGTGCACCTCGGCGACATTCGCGCCCTGGGGCTGACGGTGGCCGCGGCGACCAGCGGGCCCGTGAACAGCGGCGACCTGCTGCGCTTTGGCCAGCTGATGAACGACGCCGGCCTGGCCATCAACCCCACGCGCATGCTCTACGACCGCCACTACGCCTACGAGCGCCTGGCCGATGGCCACGGCAGCGGCCATCCGGGCCTGCGTGAACTGGCGCTGGAGCTGTTCCAGGACTATCAGGCCGCCGGGGAGTGGATCGGCCTGGCCCATTGAGCTGACCCGGGCCCTGGCTTTTCGCACCCTCGGCGCGGCGGGCGCGCGGGTTACGCTTGCGGTTTAGCCTATCCGCAACCCGCTCCATGAATCGTCATTCCCTCTCGCTGCTGGCCGCTGCCGCGCTGGCCGCAACCCTCGCCCATGCCGATGAAGGCATGTGGATGCCCAAGCAGCTGCCGCAGATCGCCAAGGCCCTGAAGGCCGGTGGCCTGGCCCTGGACCCGGCCAAGCTCAGGGAGCTGACCGACTTCCCGATGGGCGCCGTCGTGTCGCTGGGCGGCTGCACGGCCAGCTTCGTGTCGCCGCAGGGCCTGGCGGTCACCAACCACCACTGCGCCTACGGCAGCATCCAGTACAACTCGCGCCCCGACCGCGATCTGCTGAAGAACGGTTTCTACGCGGCGACGCTGGCCGACGAGCTGCCCGCCGCGCCCGGCAGCCGCATGTACGTGACGGTCGACATGAAGGACGTCAGCGCCGACATCCTGAGCGACAAGACCCGCGCGCTGACCGGCAAGGCCCGCACCGATGCCATCGAGGCCACCGAGAAGAAGCTCGTGGCCGCCTGCGAGGCCGACGCCGGCCACCGCTGCAACGTCTACAGCTTCTTCGGCGGCCTGCAGTACCAGCTCATCAAGCAGCTGGAGATCCGCGACGTGCGCCTGGTGCACGCGCCGGCCACCGGCGTGGGCCTGTTCGGCGGCGACGCCGACAACTGGGTCTGGCCGCGCCACACCGGCGACTACAGCTTCTACCGCGCCTACGTGGGCCCGGACGGCAAGCCGGCCGACTTCAGCAAGGACAACAAGCCCTACCTGCCCAGGCACCACCTCAAGATGGCGAGCAGCCCGCTGAACGACGGCGACTTCGTCATGGTGGCCGGCTACCCGGGCCGTACCAACCGCCACCGCCTGCCCACGGAAGTGGACTTCGCCTTTGGCTGGCAGCAGCCCACGCAGGTCAGGCTGATGGGCGAGTCCATCGACCTCATCAAGGCCGAGACGGCCGGCCGCCGCGACGGCGAGATCAAGATGGCTGCGCGCATGCAGGGTCTGCAGAATTACTTCAAGAACCTGCAGGGCCAGCAGCAGAGCTACGACGGCAGCGACATCCTCGCGCGCAAGACGGCCGACTTCGACAAGCTCAAGGCCTGGGTCAACGCCGATGCGAAGCGTCGGGAGCGCTACGGTGCCGACCTGGCCGCCACCGAGAGCCTGATCGCAGAGCGGCAGGCCACCGTGCGCGGCGAGCTGCTGATGAGCTTCATGTCGCCTGCGCTGCTGACCTCGGCCCACCAGCTCTACCAGGCTGCGCTGGAGCGCGCCAAGCCCGACGCCGAGCGCAAGACCGGCTTCCAGGAGCGCGACGCCAACCGCCTGCGCGCCGCCCAGCAGACGCTGGATCGCCGCTACGACGAGGCCACCGACAAGCGCCTGGTCACCCATTTCCTGGCCCAGTACCTGGCCCAGCCCGCCGCGACGCTGAACACCGCCTGGCTGGACGCGCTGGGCCTGAAGGCCGGCCAGGACGAGGCCGGCATCCGCGCCCGCGTCGACGCGATCTACGCCGGCAGCAAGCTCGCCGACACCGCTACGCGCCTGGCCTGGCTGGACAAGGATGCCGCGGCCTTCAAGGCCAGCGACGATGCCTTCATCAAGCTCGCCGTGGCCTTGAATGGCGACTACGACCGCCGCGAGAACCGTGACAAGGAACTGGCCGGCAAGCTGCAGAAGGCCTACGCCGGCGTCCAGCAGGCCATGATCGACTACCACGCCAGCCGCGGCGAGGCGGTCTACGCGGACGCCAACAGCACGCTGCGCATCAGCTTCGGCAAGGTGCAGGGCCGCACGCCCGGCAGCGACGGCAGCAACTGGACGGCCTTCACGACGCTGCGCGGTATTCAAGCCAAGCACCGCGGCCCGGACGAGGCGGGCGGCGAGTTCAACGCGCCGGCCGAGCAGCTCGCCGCGATCAAGGCGCGCAACTTCGGCAAGTACTACGTCAAGTCGCTGGACTCGGTGCCCGTGAACTTCCTGTCCACGCTGGACACGACCGGCGGCAACTCCGGCTCGCCGGTGCTGAACAAGAAGGCCGAGCTGGTGGGCCTGCTGTTCGACGGCACGCTGGACGCCGTCATCTCGGACTGGGACTTCAACCCCAGGCTGGTCCGCAGCATCAGCCTGGATGCGCGCTACATGCTGTGGCAGATGAGCACGGTCGACAAGACCACGCGCCTGCTGGACGAAATGGGTGTCAAGCAATGACCCCCTCGCCCAGCCTGCCCTGCTGAACGCGGGCAGTCCGGTCGGTCTTGCAGACCGCGCAGCCGACGGAGCGGCTGCTCTTCGGCAGGCGCGACAAGTCAACAGGACTTGCCGTGTCCGGCCTCAGCCCCCGAGGGGACGGCGATGCTCGCGGCATTGAGCCGCGAGCACATCGCCAGCCGGGCCGGCTTGGGGCGGCCCGGCGCTCGGCCCGAAATGCAGAACGAGAAACGGCGGCCAGAGGCCGTCGTTTTCATATGCAGCCTCACTCCTTGGCGATGGCCTCGACCTGGATGCGCAGATTGACGTCCATCTTGAAGCCATAGTCCTTGCCCGCCGCGAGGCCGAAATCCTCGCGGTTGAAGCTGCCCGACGCATCGGCGCCGCACCAGTCGCGCTTGAGCATGGGGTGGGGCAGGCACTTGAGCTGGTGGATGGCCAGCGTCACCGGCTTGCTGCGGCCGTTCAGCGTCAGCTCGCCCACCAGCCGGCTCGGCACGCCGCCGGCCGCGCCGTCGAAGCGGCCCTTGAAGCGGGCGCTGGCCGGCTTGCTGTCCAGGTCGAAGAAGTCCTTGCCGCGGGCCCAGGCGTTCATCGCGGCCAGGCCGAAGTCGATGCTGGCCAGGTCCATCGTCACGTCCACGCTGCCGCTGCCGTCGGCCTTGTCGTAGACGATGCTGCCGCTGCTCTTGTTGAGCTTGCCGCGCCAGACCGACAGGCCCATGTGGTCGGCCTCGAAGCTGGGATAGGTGTGCGTCGGGTCGATCTCGTAGCTGACGGGGGCGGCCTGCGCGACGGCCGCGGCGAGCAGGGCGGGGATCAGGGGCAGGCGTTTCATGAAGTCTCCTTGGATCGCGGTTTGAGAAGGGAGTGGGCTGTTGCCTGACACTACGACGAAGCGGGTGCCACCCATTCGACAGGCGCCCGGAACTTTGCTTGCCGCCATGATCGCCCGTCTCCTGCTCCTCCTGCTCGCGCTGGCCCTGGCCGCCTGCGCGCCGCTGACACCCCGGCCACCCGCCGAGAAGCGCTACACCGCCGCCGAGCTGCTGGCACTGCGGCCGGCGGACTTCAGCTGGCCGGCCACTTCGGCCGCTGGCGAACGCGCGCTGCGCGAGGCCGCGCTGGCCGACATCCGCGCCCGCATCGCGCTGCCGCCCGGCCCCGAGCGCGACGCGGCCCTGCCGCGGCTGTTCGACCTGGTGGCGCAGTACAACCTGGAGGCCGACGCCGCCCGGCCGCTGCTGCTCGACGCGCTGCCCACGCTGGCCCAGCGCGATGCCGAGACCCAGCGCGCGCTGCTGACCGCCGCGCACACGCTCTACCCGCGGGAGGCGGCGCCGCTGATCTGGCCGCTGCTGTCCCAGCTCACCGCCAGCAAGCCTTTTGCGATCGCGGCCTACACGCTGCTGCAGGCCGACGCCGACGCGGTGCCACGGCTGCGCCTGCTCCTGCCCCAGCAGTTCCCCGGCTGGGCCGACGATGCGCGGCTGAGCGCGCTGATGCAGCGGCTGAACCCCGGCGCGGACGCGCCGCCGCCGCTGGCCGACCTGCTGGCCGCACCGCTTCGCCCGGGCTACGCCGCGCTCTACAGCCTGCAACGCCGCGGCCGCGCCGACATGGGCCTGGTGCTGGTGCGCAATGCGGACGGCCGCTTCGTGCGCGACGCCACCGGCCAGCTTTTCGCCGCGCCCCAGCTCGCGCTGGCCCGCACCGGCCTGCCCGGCACCCTCACCAACGGCAACACGCCGCAAGGCCTGTTCACCATCGTCGGCGCCGGCACGGCCACCAATCCCAACATCGGCCCCACGCCCTATCTGCACAGCAAGCTGCCCATCGAGGCGACGCCGGCCGAGTTCGAGCATGGCGACGCGGCCGCCGAGTGGAGCGAGGCCGTCTACGAGAGCTTCCTGCCGCCGAGCTGGCGCGGCGTCGCCGGCATCAAGGAGGCCTGGCTGGCCGGCCGCGCCGGCCGCGACGAGCTGCTGGTCCACGGCACGACCCTCAACCCGGCCTACTACGCCGGTGCGAGCTATTTCCCCGGCACGCCGCAGCAGGGCTGCATGATCTCCAGCGAGGACTGGGACCCCGCCAGTGGCCGCCTCATGGCCAGCCGCCAGCTCACGCTGGCCCAGACCTATGCCGCGGCGGGCCGGCGTGACGACCTGGCGGGCTACCTCCTCGTCGTAGAGCTGCCCGGCGAGGGCGCGGTGACGCCGGCCGAGGCGCTCGCGCTGGTGGCTGCGGCCGGGCGCTGAGGGAGGATGCCGTGATGACCTTTCGTTTCACAGCCCTCCTGCTGGCGGGCCTGAGCCTGGCTGGCGTCGCCCGGGCTGCCGAATCCGGTGTGCCCGCCCTGGTGCCCAGTGCCGACGGGCTGGAACTGCTGGACGCCGCCAACGGGCGCGCCTGGTCGCGCTGCGTCGAGGGCATGCGCTGGGACGGCCGCAGCTGCCAGGGCAAGCCGGCGCTGTTCACGCACGCCGAGGCGCTGGCGATGGCGCGCGCTCGCAGCGAGGCCGAGGGCCGTGCCTGGCGCGTGCCGCGCGTGCCCGAGCTCAAGCACTTCGGCGACCGGCTGGCGCAAGCGCCGGCCTCGCTGGCGCCCGCGGCGCCCACGGGCTGGCACTGGACCAGTACCGCCCGCATCGACAGCGGGACCGCCAACCCCTATGCCTACCGCAACGTGCAGCGCGGCGCGACCGAGGCGCGCACCGACCAGCTGAGGGTGCAGCTCGGCTGGGCGGCGGACCCGCGCAACGGCGACGCGCGCGGCGACATGCCCAAGCGCGAGCGGCTGCCGCTGAGGCTGGTGCGCGCCCTGGCACCCTAGTCGCCCGCCTCCGCTCAAGGCCGCGTTTTCGCCGGACTGGCCTGCGCCGCCCGCGGCCCGTCGGATGGCCGTTGGCGTGCACGGGTGCGCTTCCTAACCTGCGAGCCATTGCAGGAACAGGAGGCAGCCATGCTGCACATTCAGGACGTCGTCAAGACCTTCGGCAAACACAACGCGGTGGACGGCGTGTCGCTGCAGCTCGAACCCGGCGTGGTCGGGCTGATCGGCCACAACGGTGCGGGCAAGAGCACGCTGATGCAGATGCTGGCCACGCTGACGCGGCCCACCCGCGGGCGCATCCTGCTCGACGGGCAGGACATCGTCGCCCGGCCCGAGCTGATGCGCCGGCGCCTGGGCTATCTGCCGCAGGACTTTGGTGTCTACCCGCACCTCACCGCGTTCGAGTTCCTGCAGTACTTCGCCGCCCTCAAGGGCGTGCGGGACCGGCGGCGCCTGCACGAGATGCTGGAGCTGGTGAACCTGCACGAACAGGCCGGGCGGCAGGCGGCCAGCTTTTCCGGCGGCATGCGCCAGCGCCTGGGCATCGCGCAGGCGCTGCTGGGCGACCCCGACGTGCTGATCGTCGACGAGCCCACCGCCGGCCTGGACCCCGAGGAGCGGCTGCGCCTGCGGCACCTGCTGGGCGACCTGGGACGGCAGCGCCTCGTCATCGTGTCCACCCACATCGTGTCCGACGTCGAGAACATGGCCACCCGCCTGGCCATCCTGCGCCAGGGCCGCCTGGTGGCCTACGAGACGCCGGACGCCGTGCTCGCACGCGCCGCCGGCCGGGTCTGGACGGCGCTGCTCGCTCCCGCCGCCTACGAGGCCTTGCGCGGCCAGGTGCAGGTGCTGCACGCCCAGCCCCAGGGCAGCCGGGTGCAGGTGCGCATGGCCCATCCGTCGCGGCCCTGCGCGGAGGCCGAGCCGGCCCTCGCCAGCCTCGAGGAGGCGCTGATGGCGCAGCGCCATGCCGACGAGCGGGTGGCGGCATGAACGCCGGCCTCTGCCAGGCCCTGGTGCTGAACGAATGGCGGCTGCGCAGCCGGCGCATCAGCAGCGTCGTCATCCTGCTGGCCGTCGTGGCCCTCAGCTGGCTGATGGTGCTGGACCCGCAGACCGGCAAGGCCATGATGGTGGTCCACCGCCAGCGCCTCGCGTACGACAGCCAGGCGCTGGCCTTCGCCACCACCCTCATGGCCTCGCTGCTGTTCGGCCTGGCGGGCTTCTACCTCGCGCGCGGCCGCAGCCAGCAGGACTTGCGCTGCGGCACGGCCGCCGTGCTGGCCGCCACGCCGGTGGCCAACGCGCAGCTGCTGGGCGCGCGCTGGCTGGGGGCCTTCGGCTTCCTGCTGTCGCTGGGCACGGTGGTGATGTTGACCATCTGGGTGCTGCAGCTGGTGCGTGGCGAGGGGTCGCTGCAGCCGCTGCCCTACCTGCAGATGCTGCTGCTGGGCCTGGCGCCCGGCCTGATGCTGTGCGCCAGCCTGGCCGTGCTGGCCGACGCCTGGGCGCCGCTGATGGGCCGGCGTGGCGACCTGCTGTACTGGATGCTGTGGATGCTGCAGTTCGCCTTCGTCCCGGCGTCGCTGGGGACGGGCGCCATCGAGCTGAGCGGCTGGCAGGTGTTCGACGTCAATGGCATGTCGCCGCTGCTGGTGGGCCTGAGCACGCTGCTCGACGTGCGCCACGTCAGTGTCGGCGGCAGCCCCTTCGACGCCGCGTTGCCGGTGCTGACGATGCCGGCCGGCCTGTGGAGCCGCGAGCTGGTGGCGCTGCGGCTGGGTTCCATGATGCTGGCCCTGCTGCCGCTGCTGCCCGCGGTGCTGCTGTTCCACCGCTACGCGCCCGACCGCGTGCAGCCGCGCAGCGCGGCGGGTGGTTGGCGGCTGGCAATGCAAGGGCTGTTGCGGCCGCTGCGGCGCCCCGTCAACCTGGCGCTGGGCCTGCTGCTGGGTGCCGCGGCCCGGCTGCCCGGCATGCCTGGCCGTTGGCTGGCGGACCTGGGCCTGCTGCTGCTCAGCCAGCCGCTGCTGGCCCTGGCGATGGGGGCCGGCGCGCTGGCGGGCGTGTTCGCGCCGGCCGAGGTGCGGCCGGCGCTGCTGGCGGGGACGCTGTGCGCCTGGGGCCTGGCGGTGGCCGACGTCAGTTCGCGAGATCTGCAGAGCGGCACGCTGGCCCTGGCCAGTGCCGCACCCGGCGGTGCGCTGGAGCGCGGCTGGCGCCAGGCGCTGGCGGCCCTGGGGCTGGGCCTGCTGCTGGCGCTGCCGGCCCTGCTGCGCAGCGCTGCCGATGCACCGCTGGCGGCGCTGGCCTGCGTGGCCGGCCTGCTGTTCCTGAGCGCGGCCGCCACGCTGCTGGGCCGGCTGACCCAGGGGCCGCGCACCTTCCTGGCCCTGTTCCTGTTCGCCTTCTATCTCGACCTGCAGCGAACCGGCGTGCCGGCGCTGGACCTGCTGGGCCTGGCGGGCGATGCGAGCCCGGCCAGCGTGTCGGGCTATGCGCTGGCGGGCGTGCTGGGCTTTGCGGCGCTGCGGGCCGGGCCCTGGCCGCGTCGGACTTGAGGCGCCGGCCGCGGCCTACAGCGCCGTGGCCGGAAACGGCGCAAGATTGCAGGGCCATGCCTGCCGTCCTCGCCCGTTCGCTCCCGCTGTGCGGACTGCTGTCCGCCCTGGTCGGCGGTGCCGTGCCGGCCGAGGAGTTGCCCAGGTCGCCGGCCTGCCGCACGGCCGTGCAGGCCCTGGACGACACTGAGGCGGCCATCGCCGCCGCCGCGGCAGCCTCCACGCCCGATGCGCAGCGCCGGCATGCCGTGGTCGAACGGCTGCGGCCCTTGCGCCAGCGCGTGGCCGATGCCTGCCTGGGTGGCATGACCACCTCGCCGCCCCCTTCGCAGCACACCTGGGCCGCGCCCGCGACGCCCCGTTCGATGCCGCTGGCGCCGCCGCGCTTCCCGGCGCCTGCGCAAGCCCTGGGTTCGGAGCCGCTGCTGCGCTGGGAGCCTCCCGTCAGCGTGACGCACTGCAGCGGCGCCACCTGTACCGCCAGCGACGGCTCGACGCTGACGCGCGTGGGCCCCACGCTGGTCGGGCCCCGGGGCGCCTGCACGCTGCAGGGCAGCTTTCTGCGCTGCCCCTGAGGCGCGGGGAGGGCGGCGAGCCTATGCTGGCTCACCCGCACGACCACCCTCGCCATGAAGCCCTCTCTCCTCGCCTGCCTGCTGCTCGCCTCGCTCGGCACCGCGCCTCGAGCGCAGGAGCCCGACCCCGTCGCCAGCCTTGTCGAGCAGCTCGACCTTGAGCAGTACAAGGCCACCATCAAGGGCCTGACTCAGTTCGGCGACCGCCGCCAGGGCACCGCGCGCAACCGCGCGGCGCTGGACTGGATCGAGGCGCAGCTGAAGAGCTACGGCTGCAGCCCTACCGAGCGGCTGCGCTACGACTTCACCGAGCCCGCCAGGCGCGGCCCCGTGCAGTTGCAGCCGCTGCGCGCCGCCGGCCCCGCGGCCCAGGGCGGCGGCACGCTGTTCGGCAGGCGCGCGCCCATCGGCGTCAACACCGACCCCATGGCCCAGCCGGATGAGCGCTTGCGTGCGCTGAACGCGGAACAGACGCCGCTGGGAACCTCGCCGCGCGAGAGCGTCTACTGCACCAAGGTCGGCACGACAAGGCCGGACGAGATGTACATCGTCTCCGCCCACATGGACGGCATCGGCTTCGGCGAGGCCGCCAACGATGACGGCTCGGGCACGGCCCTGGTCATGGAGCTGGCACGCATCTTCAGCCGGCCCGGCGTGACGACGGAGCGCTCCATCCGCTTCATCCTCTGGAACAACGAGGAGACCGGCCTGAACGGGGCGTCGGCCTATGTGGCCCAGCGCAAGGACTTGCAGGGCATCGAGTCGCCCAAGGGCTCGGGCCGCTACCCCGAGCCGAAATGGCTGGGCATGATCCAGCACGACATGCTGCTGTTCGACCATGGCATGCCCGTGCCCAAGCTGGACGCGGCCGGCAAGCCCGTGCTGGATGCCCGCGGCCTGCCGGCCTACACGGCGCCCAGGGAACAGCGTGCCGAGGCCGACGTGAACGTCGAGTTCCAGGTGAACGCCAAGTTCGCGGACGGCGCCGCCAGGCTGGCCTGGCATCTGCGCGCGGCCAACGAGAAGTACGCGACCGACTACCCCGTGGCCGTGGGCAACCGCATGACCAACACCGACTCCACGCCCTTCATGGACCTCGTGCCCGCCGTCTCCGTGCGCGAGAACGAGCGCGGCATGCAGATCGGCGCCGGCTGGAACCCGCACTGGCACCAGCCCACCGACCTGTACGCGAGCTATTCGGACAAGGATTTCCTGCTCGGCCTCAACGCGGCGCAGACGACGCTGGCGGCGGTTGCCCAGCTGACGGGCGCACGCATAAACCGCTGAGTTCGTGAGTTATTCCCGCCCGCATCTGCGGGGATGCGCGGAAGTTTCAAATAGATACAGTTGCGGACATCGCGTGGTCGCCAATGGTGGCCTGCGCAGACATAGATGTCGCCGGACAAGTCAAGTTCGAAGCGCACGCAGGAGGAGCAAGGCAGGCGGACCCGAGTCCGCCGCCGCTCGAGGGCCCGCCGTCTGAGGCGGGCTCATTCAGTTTCCCTGCCGTGCGGACATCCGGTGCCAGGCGCTGCTGCAGCGCCTGCCTCGTTCGTCGCGGCGTTCGCCTGCTCGCAACGTGGATTCCAAAACTGCACTCGCCTTTGCCCCCGACCTGACGCCCGAACCGGCCCGCGATGCCGCCGACCTGCTGGTCGATGCGCTCGCCGCACTGGGCGTTGAATACGTCTTTGGCGTGCCCGGGGGCGCCATCGAACCGCTCTACAACGCGCTGGCGCGCAGCGCACGGCGCGGTGGCCCGCAGGCCGTCGTGGCTCGCAACGAGCAGGGTGCGGCCTACATGGCCGACGGCTATGCCCGCGAGACGGGCCGGCTCGGCGTGTGCATCGCCACCTCGGGGCCGGGGGCCACCAATCTGATCACCGGCGTGGCCTGCGCCTATGACAACGGCGTGCCCATGCTGGTCATCACCGGCCAGCCGCCGATCAGGAACTTCGGCAAGGGCGCGCTGCAGGAATCGAGCTGCACGGGCATCAACACGATGGCGATGTTCCGCCCCTGCACGCGCTACAACTCGCTGGTCTCGCATGTCGAGCAACTGCCCACCAAGCTCTTCAACGCGTTGATGCAGGCCCAGCGCGCGCCGAGCGGCCCCAGCCATCTGTCCCTGCCGGTGGACATCCTGCGCCAGCCGCTGCCGGACGACCTGGAGCTGCCCGACTTTGCCGGCCTGCTGCGGCGCACGCCGGCCCTCGTGGACCTGCCGGCCGTGCGCGAGCTCGCGCGGCTGCTGTTCTCGGCCCGCGAGCCGGTCTGGCTGATCGGCGACGGCTGCGGCGACGCCGTCGACGAGCTGATGCAGCTGGTGCAGCGCACCGACGGCCGCTTCCTGACGACGCCCGACGGCAAGGGGCTCGTCAACCCGCACCATCCGCGGTTCCGGGGCGTGTTCGGCTTCGGCGGGCATGCCGGCGCGGCCGCGCTGCTGCAGGGCGAGCCCGACCTCGTCGTCGCGCTGGGCACCGGCTTCGGCGAGTTCAACAGCGGTGGCTGGTCGACGGCGCTGCTGAATGGCCGGCTCGTCCACGTGGACGACAGCGACGAGAACCTGATGCGCTCGCCGATGGCGCGGCTGCATGTGCGCGGCCACATCAAGTCGGTCTGCGATCAGCTGATCGCGCTGCTGGCCTCATCGGACGGTGGCCCGGACGCGCAGCTGCTGCCCTTCCTGCACCCCCAGGTGGCCCGCCAGGCCTACGAGGCCCTGGTCGAGCGCCCACAGGCCCTGCGCGCCGACAGCGAGCCGGTGAAGCCGCAGCGCCTGATGGCGGCCCTGAGCGAACGCTGCCCGCCGCAGACGCGCTTCGTCGCCGACGCCGGCAACAGCGCGGCCTGGGCCGTGCACTACCTCGCGCCGCAGGACCGGCGCATCGGCCGCCTGGCCGGCCCGGCGCCGGGCGGGCGGGAGCGGCGTCAGCGCCACCCCAACTGGCTGCGCGTGACGATGGACTTCGCCCCCATGGGCTGGGCCATCGGGTCTGCGGTGGGCATCGCGATGGCGAACCGTCGCTGCCCGGTCGTCTGCCTGACGGGCGACGGCAGCTACCTGATGAACGGCCAGGAGATCACGGTCGCCGCCGAGCTGGGCCTGCCCGTGCTCTACGTGGTGCTGAACGACGGGGCGCTGGGCATGGTCAAGCATGGCCAGCGCCTGGCCGGCGCGGAGCCCATCGGCTTCCAGCTGCCCAGGGTCGACTTCGCCGCGATGGCCGCCGCCATGGGCATCCCCGGCCACGTCGTGCACTCCTCCCGGGAGCTGGAGGCGCTGGACCTGCGCGCGCTGCTGGCGCGGGGCGGGCCGACGCTGCTGGACGTGCGCATCGACGGCGAGGAGGTGCCGCCGATGAACCTGCGCATGAAGACGCTGGGCACCGCGCGATGACGGCCGCAGCGACGCTGCCGCGCGAGCGGGTGCGCACCCGCATCTGGCATGAAGAGCCGGAGCCCGACAACAGCTTCGCCACGCGGCGTGCCCTGTGCCACGGCTACGACGTCTACGGCGAACTGCTGGGCCGGGCCGGCTGGGTGGAGATGCTGTTCCTGCTGTTCCGCGGCGAGGCGCCGGCCGCCCGCCAGGCGCGGCTGCTGGAGGCGCTGGCCGTGGCGCTGGCCAACCCCGGGCCGCGCGACGCGGCCGTGCATGCGGCGATGTGCGCGGGGGTGGGCGGCTCGACGTCGGCCGCCGCGCTGATCGCGGCGCTGTCGGTGGGCGCCGGGGCCTCGGGCGGCGCGCGCGAGGTCTGGGCCGCGATGCGGCTGTTCCAGGATTGCGGCTGCAGCCCCTCGGCCTGGGAGCGCGCACTGGCGGCACCGGCGGAGCAGCGCGCGGGCATCTGGCCGCAGGCCGACCATGCGCCGGGCTTCGACGCCCATGCCCCGCAGAGCTGCGGCATCGTGCGTGACACCCTGCAGGGGCTGGCGGCGCTGGGCGAGGGCGGCTGCCTGACCTGGCTGCTGCACAGCCGCGCGGCGCTGGAGGCCGCCGCCGGCCGCGGGCTGGCCATGACCGGCGTTGCCGCAGCCGCCTTCGTCGACCTGGGCTTCACGCCCGAGCAGGGCGAGATGCTGCATCTGCTGCTGCGCCTGCCCGGCGCCGCGGCCCATGCGCTGGAGCAGCGGGCGCTGGGCCACAAGAGCTTCCCGTTCTTTGCGCTGGATCTCCAGGACGACCCGGGAGTGCCCGCATGAAAGGCCCCCAAGCCCTGCTGGGCAGCGCCGACCGCATGGCCACGCGCATGGGCCAGGCCTTCGTCGGCACGCGCGCCGTGTTCCGCGGCCAGGACCTGCATGCCGAGCTGCGGCATCTGGACTGGATGGCCCTGTACGTGCTGGGCATCACCGGGCGGCGCTACGGCGGGCCGCAGCTGCGATTGCTGCACGCGCTGTGGGTCTGCACCAGCTACCCGGATGCCCGCATCTGGAACAACCGCACGGCCGCGCTGGCCGGCTCGGCACGCAGCACGCCGGGCCTGGGCATTGCGGCGGCCCTGGCCATGTCGGAGGCCACCATCTACGGCGGCCACCCCTACGTCAGCAGCATCGATTTCTTCATCCGCGCCCGCGCTCATGCGGAGCAGGGCGGCGCGCTGGCCGGCTTTGTCGAGGCGGAGCTGGCGCGGGGCCGCATCTACGGCTACGGCCGGCCCATCGCCTGCATCGACGAGCGGCTGCCCTGGGTGCTGGGCATCGCCCGCGAGCTGGAGCTCGACGGCGGCCCGCATCTGCAGATCGCGCTGGAGGTGGAGCGGCTGCTGGTGGCGCGTAGCCCCAGGCTGCGCATGAACTACGCGGCGCTCATGTCGGCCCTGTGTGCCGACCTGGGCTTCTCGCCGACGGAGATGCATCACTTCCAGCTGCCGGTCTTCCTGGCCGGCATGTCGCCCTGCTTCATCGAGGGCGCACAGCGGGCCCCGGGGACGGTATTCCCGATGTCCTGCGCCCACATCGCCTACGAAGGGCCGGCGCCGCGCCGCTGGCCAACACCAACAGCCACGCCACAGCCATGACCACAACTACCAACCCCTACCCGCACTACGCGCACATGCGCGCCACGACGCCGGTCCATTTCAACCCCACGCTCAAGGTGTGGGAGGTCTACGGCTACCACGACATCCAGGCGGTGCTGGGCGACGCCAAGACCTTCTCGTCGGACCTCTCGGACGGCAAGATGATGGTCTTCATGGACCCGCCGCGGCACACGCAGTTCCGCCGCCTGGTGGCGCGCGCCTTCACGAGCAAGGTCATCACCGACCTGGAGCCCGGCGTGCAGGCCATCACCGACGCGCTGCTGGACCGCGTGCAGGCCGCCGGCCGCATGGACTTCGTCACCGACCTGGCCTTTGCGCTGCCCGTCACGGTGATCGCCGAGCTGCTGGGCCTGCCGGCGGCCGACCATGAGCGCTTCAAGCAGTGGTCCATCCCCGCCATCCGCGCCGCGGAGATGGAACTGATGGGCCTGGTGCCGGCGCCCGAGCTGGTGCAGGCCGTCGACGCGCTGGACGCCTATCTCGCCGAGCTCATCGCGGCGCGCCGCGACCGGCCCCGTGCAGACCTCGTCAGCGCGCTGCTCGCGGCGGAGGTGGACGGCGAGCGCCTCACGCTGCAGGAGGTCGCCAGCACCTGCCGGCTGCTGCTGATCGCCGGGTTCGAGACCACCACCAACCTGATCGGCAACACGCTGCAGCTGCTGCTGGCCCACCCCGAGGCGCTGGCGCAGCTGCGCGCCGACCCGGAGCTGGTGCCTGCCGCCATCGAGGAGGCGCTGCGCTTCAACACGCCCTTCCTGTTCTTCGCCCGCATCGCCACGCGCGACGTGGTGCTGGGCGGCCAGCTGATCAAGGCCGGCCAGCAGGTGATGACGTTCAATGCCTCGGGCAACCGCGACGAGGCGGCCTTCCCGCATGCCGACCGCTTCGACATCACGCGCAGCGCCAACCGCCACCTTAGCTTCGGCCACGGCATCCACTACTGCCTGGGCGCGGGCCTGGGCCGGCTGGAGGCCCGCGTGGCCATCAGCACGCTGCTGCGCCGCTTCGGCGGCCTGCGCCTGGAAGAGGGCAGGGCGGCCGAGCCGCTGGCGTCGGTGGTGCTGTTCGGCTTCAGCAGCCTGCCGGTGCGCTTCTCAAAGGTGGTAGGCGAGCTGCACGTAGAGTGAGCGGCGTGCCAGCGGGATGTCGCCCGGCAGGCTCAGCCCCGGCGCGAGGCTGGGCTCGCGGGCGTCGGCGTTGAAGAGGTTGCGCACCGACATGGCAAGGTCCCAGCCGTCCTTGCTCCCGCCGGTGCGCAGGGTGAGGTCGGCGGTGGTGTAGTCCCGGATCGGCGCACGCACATCGCCCGCCGCGCGCTTGCGTTGCGCCACGTGGTTGACCTGGCCGCTGAGCAGCCAGCCGTTCGCAACGCTCCAGTCCGCCCGCATATTGAAGTGCTGGCGCGGTGCGTAGCCCGCGTCGGTACCCGTCAGGTCTTCGATGGAGCGCTGCAGCGCGAGGTTGCCGCTCAGGCGCAGCCTGCGCGTCGCATCCCACTGCGCTTCCAGTTCGAGCCCGGCGCCATGCTGCGCGCCGATGTTGTTGAACTGCGCCGTGCCGCCGCCGGTGTCGGTGGTGCGGATGATGTCCTTCATGCCGTAGCGGAACAGGCTCAGGTTGACCTGCGTATCGGCGCGGGCCTGCCATGCGAACGCGGCCTCCCAGGTGCTGATGGTCTCGGGCCTGAGCGCGGCGTTGCCGCGGATGACGGGGTTGTTGATGCTGTACTGCTCCGTGAAGGCCGGCGCGCGGAAGGCGCGGCCGTAGAGCAGCTTGACCGTGAGGTCCAGGTTGGCGTCCCACACCAGCGCCGCACGCGGGTTGGTGGTGTTGCCGAAGTCGGAGTAGCGGTCGTGGCGCAGGCCGGCCGTCAATGTCCAGTCCTTGGCGAGGTTCCATTCGTCCTGCACGTACGCGTAGCTGACGGTGCGCCGGTGCGGCTCGGCAAAGGACTCCGCGGCCGGGAACTCCTGGAGTTCGCCGCTGGGCAGCGGCACGGGCAGCCCGACCGCCAGGCCGCTGGGAACGATGGTGAAGTTCTTCAGCTCCCGCGTGCGGTACATGTCCAGGTCGTCGTGCCCGGCACCGATGCGCAGGCTGTGCCCCTTGAAACCGCTGTAGGACGCCACGGCCGCGACGCGCCACTGCCGCTCCCAGGTGCTGGGCGCCCCCAGCATGCCGTTGGGGAAGGCGCCGCCGAAGGCCCCCGGCGGGAACAGCTGCAGCGGCACGTTGAAGGTCTGCGCATAGCGCAGATAGCTGGCATTGAGCGTGCCGCGCCAATCGTCGGCGAGCTCGATGTCGGACCAGGAGGCGTCCGAGGTGATGCGCTCTATCCGGTAGCGCCCGACGGGGTCCAGCGCACCGGCCACGCCGGCGCCGGTCTGCAGGTCGTCACGCAGCTTGTAGCTGCCGCGCAGGCGCAGCTTGTCGCGGCCCACCTCGGCATTCGCGTCCAGCGCCTTGAAGCCCACGTTCATGGGTCCCGGGGCGAGGCTGGCCCGGGTGCCGAGCAGCTGATCGAGAAAACTCTGCTGGTCGGCCGCGACGGTCTCGCGCTGGCCGTCCGTCTTGCCGACGCGAAGGTAGCCGGCCACGTCATAACTGCCCAGCCTGCCGCCGTACTGCCACCAGCCGTCGCGGCTCTTGAACGAGCCCACGCGCACGCCGAGCTCGGTGCCGCCCACGTCGGCCGCGGCCTTGGTGATGACGTTGATGACGCCGGAGAACGCATCGGCCCCGTAGAGGGCGGAGCCCGGGCCGCGGATGATCTCGATGCGCGCGATGTTCTCCACCGGCATGTCGCCCCAGCCGAGGCCGCGGTTGCCCACGAACAGCGTGGTCAGCGGCACCCCGTTGAGCAGCATCAGCGTCTGCGCGTTGAACTCGCTGTGGATGCCGCGGATGAGGTAGAGCGGCGCAAAAGTGTTGTTGCTGCGGCTCACGTGGATGCCGGGCACGCTCTCCAGCACCTCGTCGATGCCGGTGGCCCCCATCGCCTCGATGTCGCGGGCCGTGATGACGGTGGCCACGGCCGGCGCGCGGCGCAGCGCCTGCGGCGCGCCGGTGGCGATCGAGACGGTCGTCTTGTCGCCGTAGATCTGGGCAAGCTCTTCTTCCTCGCTCGGTGGCTGCGCGAAGGCGACGGGCTGCATCGCTGCCAGCCAGGCGCCTCCCAGAATCGCCAGGCCGAAGTTGGGTCTCATGTGCTGCGTCCCCGAGGTGGAGGGTGATGGGCGCGTATTGTGATGTCCCCCGCGCAGGGTTCGAGAAGTCAGGCAGGCGGTGCAACATGCCGCACGCTGCAGGTGGGAGCCATCTGCATAATGCGCCACGCCAAACCTGGCGCCACAACGCAACACGCCTAACTTGATCGTCACCTGCAGCCCCTCCGAAGCCACTCGCCGAGCGCTGCTGCGACAGGCTTTGGGTGGCATGGCCGTGCTGGCCGGCGGCGAGGTGATGGCGGTGGAGCCGGGCCGCGCGGTGGCCGTGGTCTACCCGGACCTCGGGGAGCCCTTCAAGCAGATCTTCACGGCCATCATCGATGGCATCGAGGAGAAGCTGCGCGGCGGCGTTGCCAGCCTCGCGGTGGGCAATGCCGTCAGGCCGGCCGAGGTCGCCGAAGACCTGCGGCGACGCGACGTCAAGGTGCTCATCGGCCTGGGCCGCGGCGGCATGCGCATCGCGGCCGCGCTGGCGGGCGAAGTGGCAGTGCTGGTGGGCTGCGTGGTGTCGGTGCAGGAGAGCGAGGCGCGCGCCTTCCCGGTCTACACGCTGGCGCCCGATCCGGCCCTGCTGCTGGCGCGGCTGAAGCGGTTGATGCCGGGCGCGCGACGCGTGCACCTGGTGCATGACCCCCGGCTGAACGGCTGGCTGGCGCGGCTGGCGCGCGAGGCGGCCCGCGCCGAGGGCCTGGAGCTGCTGGCCCAGGAGGCCGGCGACCAGGCCAGCGCGCTGCGCCTGTACTCCCAGCTGCTGGCCTCGGCCGACCCGGCGCGCGACGCGCTCTGGCTGCCTCAGGACCCGACGACCGTGGATGACAACGTCGTGCTGTCGCTGGTGCTCAAGGAGGGCTGGAACCGCTCCATCGCCGTGTTCTCCAGCCATCTCGCCCACGTGAAGCGGGGCGCGCTGTTCTCGCTCTACCCCGATAACGCCGAGCTCGGGCGCAGCCTGGCCGCCTCGGCGCTGCGCCTGCTGGGCAACCCGCACGCACTGGCCCCCGGGGTGGCGCCATTGCGCGACACCCGGGCCGCCATCAACATCCGCACCGCTGCGCACCTGGGGCTGGACGTTTCTGCCGCGCAGGCCGGATTCGACCTGGTCTACCCTAACGGCTGAGACGCTGTGAACGATTCCCCCACGCCAACCCGTCACCGCACCTCCGGGCGTCAACCCGGCGAGGGCGCGAGCGCCATGGCCCGTGGGTGGCCCTGGCCGCTGCGGCGTTATGCGCGCTATGTCCGCGAGACCTCGTTTCGGCGCCAGTTGAGTGCCGCCGTCGCGCTGGGCGCGCTGTGCCTCGCGCTGATGGTGGCCGCTGTCAACGCCTGGCAGGGCGGCCGCCAGGTGCGGGCCATGCTGATGGAGCAGGGCGGCCGCGTGGCCACCAATCTCGCGTCCAACAGCTCCCTGGCGCTGCTCTATGCCGCCGCCGGCAATGCCGAGGAGGCGGTGCGGGGCGCGCTGGCCTTCCCGGACGTCATGGCCATCGAGATCCGCGACGTGCGCGGCCAGCTGCTGCTGGCGCTCGGGCCGGAGCGCGACCGGCTGCCGGCCGCGGGCGTGCCGCCGGCCCCGGCCGCCAGCGACACCTGGCTGGACCAGGAGACCGAGGACAGCTGGGCCTTCTCCGCGCCGGTCTGGACCCGCCCCGAGCCTTCGCCGTTCGACGTGACGCTGCGCCCCGCCCAGCTGCTGGGCCATGTGCGGGTGGTGCAGAGCAAGGCCACTCTGCATCGCACCCAGGCCTCGCTGTTCGTTGCCAACTTCGGCGTGGCGCTGCTGTTCTCGCTGTTCTTCCTGGTGGCGGTGCGCTACCTGGCGCTGCGGCTGACGCGGCCGCTGGCGGCGCTGTCGGGTGCGATGGAGCGGGTCGAGCATGGCGAGAGCGACGCCCGCGCGCCGGTCGGCGGGCCACGCGACATCGCGTTGATGGCGCACAGCTTCAACCGCATGATCGCCGCGCTGCAGGAGCGTGAGGCCGAGCTCGGCGCGCACCGCGACCATCTGGAAGACCTGGTGCGCGAGCGCACGCTGGAACTCAGCGACGCCAAGGAGCGCGCCGAGATTGCCAGCCGCGCCAAGAGCCAGTTCCTGGCGCGCATGAGCCACGAGCTGCGCACGCCGCTGAACGCCATCATGGGCTATGCCCAGATCCTGAAGATGGACAACGGCATCACCCCCAAGCAGCGCAACGGCCTGGACATCATCCACAGCAGCGGCCAGCACCTGCTGACGCTGATCGTCGACATCCTCGACCTCTCGCGCATCGAGGCCGGCAAGGCGGAGCTGCGCATCGCGCCCGTCGAGCTGGCGGCCCGCATGCATGCCGTCATCGACATCGTGCGTGTGATGGCCGAGGACAAGCAGCTGGCGCTCAACCTGGAGCTCGACCCGCAGTTGCCGGCCGTCGTGCAGGCCGACGAGAAGCGGCTCAGCCAGGTCCTGCTGAACCTGCTCGGCAACGCCGTCAAGTTCACCCACGTGGGCGGCGTGACGCTGCGCGTGCGGCCCGGGGCGGCGGCGCCGGAGGCCGGCCACGTGCTGCTGTGCTTCGAGGTGCAGGACAGCGGCGTGGGCATCGCCGAGGATCAGGCCGTGCGCCTGTTCGAGCCCTTCGAGCAGGCCGGCAGCGCGGAGCAGCGCATCGGTGGCACGGGCCTGGGCCTGGCCATCAGCCGCCAGCTGGTGCGCATGATGGGTGGCGAGATCCGCCTGGAGAGCCGGCTGGCCGAGGGCAGCCGGTTCTGGTTCGAGATCAGCGTGCCTGTGGCGGCCTGAGCGCGAGGGCGTCCCTGTTCAGCGAGCCAGCGTGAGCGCACCCGGCAGCGGGCGCCGGGACAGGCGCCCGCGCAGCCGCAGCCCTGGCCTCTCGACCAGGTAGTGCAGGGCGGCGCCCACGGCCAGCACGGCGGCGGCGTAGACCGGGAACAGCGCCGGGCCCTGCCAGGGCAGCGCGGGGGCGACCCAGCTGTGGACGGCGTGCATGGCGAGCTTGTGGCTGAGGTACAGGCTGTAGGACACCGCGGCCAGCCAGCCGGTGCCGGGCACGGCAAGGCGGCCCAGCCAGCCCTGCGGCGCCGTGGCGGCCAGCACCAGCAGGCCGAAGCCCAGCGACAGCAGCGGCCAGCCGACGGCGTTGGCCACCAGGCCGGTGCGGTCGCGGAACAGCCAGAAGGCCAGGGCGGCGATGGCGAGGCCGGCCAGCGTCAGCGGCGTCGAGCGCGCCTGAAGCCTGGCCCACAGCCCTGGCCGGTAGACGCGCAGCGCCGCCAGCATGACGCCCGCCAGCAGGCCGTCCAGGCGCATCCAGGTGGGGTAGTAGATGTCCTCGATGAACCAGTTGCGCGGCGGTTGCAGGGCCTCGTTGTGCAGCCAGACGCCGGCGCGCAGCGCGATGCCGCCCAGCACCAGCAGCACGCACAGGCCGATGAAGCGCGCGGCCGAGGGGCGGCGCGTGAGGGCCCAGGCCAGCAACGGGAAGAACAGATAGAAATGCTCCTCCACGCACAGCGACCAGGCATGCGAGAAGGCCTGGTTGCGGCCGTAGTCGATGAACAGGTTGAGCGTGAAGCTGGCGAACTGCCACCCGGCCTCCAGCCCCGGCGCCTCGCGCAGCACGGGGAAGGCGACGTAGACCGCCAGCACGACGGCGAAGGCCGGCAGGATGCGCCAGGCACGGCGCCAGTAAAAGTCCCGCAGCTGCAGCGGCTCGCCGCGCTGCAGGCCGCGCAGCAGTTGCGAGCCGATCAGGAAGCCGCTGAGCACGAAGAAGACGTCCACGCCGGCCCAGCCAAAACGCGCGAGCCACTCGAAGCCCGGCCCCAGGCCACCGACGAGGAAGGAATGGAACAGCATCACCCAGACGATGGCGATGCTGCGCAGCAGGTCGAGACCGGGAAGGCGTGGCATGGGAGGGGATTGTGACCAGCGGCACAAGCCCGCCCTGGCGGTCAGGCGCCCACGCCGGTGCGCCGCGGGCCGCACTGCGGCGCGCCCGTCAGCTGGCGCGGCGGGCGTTGAGCTGGGCGCGCAGTTCGGCGACCTCGGCCACCAGGTTGCTGCGGGCCGTGGTGGCGCCCACCAGTTCCATCTCGGCGGCCAGGCGGGCGTCGGACTCGGCGGCCGAGGTCGCCACTTGTCGCTCCAGCTGCTGGCGCAGGTCGGCAAGCTGGGCGTCCTTGCCTTCGATGGCGAGCCGGTCCTTGGCCTTGCCGACGAGGGCGTCGGAAGCGATGTCGCGCGCGTGGTGCAGCTCCGCCGTCAGCCGCTCGATGCTGGCGTCGCGCTCCGCCAGCCGCTCCAGCGTCTGGTCACGTTCGGCCTCGGCCTGCTCGTGGGACTGCAGCAGCGCGGCCAGGTCGGCCTCGGCCTGGGCCAGGCGCTGTTGCACGCGGCTCGCCGCGTCCTCGGCCAGCTGGCGGGCCCAGTCGCCCAGCGCTGCTGTGAGGGATGCGGGCAGCACCGTATCGGGCGCCGGATCCGGCCTGGCCTGGGCGGCTCGCCAGGCCGTCAGGTGCGGGTGCAGGGCCGGCAGGGGTACCGGGCCGAGCGCGCCGCGCAGGCCGGCCAGCGTCACCGGGCGGCCCTCGTCCGCCAGCCGCTGGGCGGCGCCGGCAACGTCGTTGAAAGAGATGTCTGGGCCTGCCATATCGTTTTCCAATGAGGCGTGAGCAGCCCGTGCTGCCCACGTTCACAGGTCAAGGCGACCGGCCGGGCCGCTTCCTTAAATGCGGCCGGCCCAGGGCACGAGCAACTGGCGCAACACCTCGCCGCGCGCTCGCGCGGCGATCAACATGACAGCAGGCCTGCCTGCGTCCTCAGGCGGCAAGTAGCTGCCTGAGGACAAAAGGCAGGATGCCGCCGTGCCGGTAGTAGTCCACCTCGATGGCGGTGTCGATGCGCAGCGTCACGGTCACCTTGCGCACCGAGCCGTCGGGGCGCGTGATGGTCATCGTGGCGTCGCCCTGCGGCCGGATCTCGTCGGCCAGCGCGATGTCGATGATCTCCGCGCCGGTCAGCGCCAGGCTCTCCCACGAGTCGCCGGGCTTGAACTGCAGCGGCAGCACGCCCATGCCGATCAGGTTGCTACGGTGGATGCGCTCGAAGCTCTTGGCGACGACGGCCTTGATGCCCAGCAGCTGCGTGCCCTTGGCGGCCCAGTCGCGGCTGGAGCCGGTGCCGTACTCCTCGCCAGCGAAGACGATGGTGGGCGTGCCCTCGGCGATGTAGGCCATCGCGGCGTCGTAGATGGTGGTCTTGATGCCGTCCTTCAGCGTGTAGCCGCCTTCCTCGCGCGAGCCGTCGGGCCGGGCGGGCAGCATCAGGTTCTTCACGCGCACGTTGGCGAAGGTGCCGCGCACCATGACGTCGTGGTTGCCGCGCCGCGCGCCGTAGGAGTTGAAATCGGCCTTCTGCACACCATGCTCGACGAGGAACTGGCCGGCCGGCGTCGTCTCCTTGAAGGAGCCGGCCGGGCTGATGTGGTCGGTGGTGATGGAGTCGCCGAACAAGGCCATGATCTTGGCGCCCTTGACGCCCGACACCAGGGCCTTGGGCACCATCGTGAAGTCCGAGAAGAACGGCGGCTGCGCGATGTAGGTGCTCTTGGGCCAGGTGTAGACCTGACCCTTGACGCCCTTGATCGCTTCCCAGAGCTTGCCGGGCTTGCGGGCGACGTTGTCGTAGTTGGCCTTGAAGGCCTTGCCGTTCATGGCGTACTTCATGAGGCTGTAGATCTCGTCGCTGGTCGGCCAGATGTCGCCCAGGTAGACCGCCTTGCCCTGCCTGCCGTAGCCTACGGGCTGGGTCATCAGGTCGCGCGTGACGGTGCCGGCGATGGCGTAGGCGACGACCAGCGGCGGGCTGGCGAGGAAGTTGGCCTTGAGGTTGGGGTGGATGCGCGCCTCGAAGTTGCGGTTGCCCGACAGCACGGCGGCGCAGACCAGGTCGTTGTCCTGGATGAGCTTGTTCAGCTCGGGCGTCAGGTCGCCGGCATTGCCGATGCAGGTCGTGCAGCCATAGGCGGCGACGTTGAAGCCGAGCTTCTCCAGGTAGGGCAGCAGGCCGGCCTTCTCCAGGTACTCGGTGACGATGCGCGAACCAGGCGCCAGCGACGTCTTGATGTGGGGCGAGACCTTGAGCCCCGCCTCCACCGCCTTCTTGGACAGCAGGCCGGCGGCCAGCAGCACGCCGGGGTTGCTGGTGTTGGTGCAGGAGGTGATGGCGGCGATCAACACGTCGCCGTTCTTCACCGGCAGGCCCGACTCGGTCACGAAGGGCTGGGCCAGCTTCTCGGCGGGCTGGTTGAATCCGTTCTCGGCCACCGGCTTGCTGAAGAGCTCACCGAACTGGGTCGCCAGGTGCGTGATCTCGATGCGGTCCTGCGGCCGCTTCGGCCCCGCAAGGCTGGGCGCCACGGTGCCAAGGTCCAGCGTGACGACGGAGGTGTAGTCGATGTCCCCGGCCTTGGGCACGCCGAACATCTGCTGGGCGCGCCAGTAGGCCTCGAAGGCGTCGATCTCGGCCTTGCTGCGGCCCGTGCCCTGGAAGTAGTCGATCGTCTTCCCGTCGACCGGGAAGAAGCCCATGGTCGCGCCGTACTCGGGCGCCATGTTGGCTATCGTTGCGCGGTCCGGCACCGACAGGCTGGCCGTGCCCTCGCCGAAGAACTCGACGAACTTGCCGACGACCTTGTGCTTGCGCAGGATCTCGGTGACGGTCAGCACCAGGTCGGTGGCCGTGACGCCCTCGCGCAGCTTGCCGGTCAGCTCGAAGCCGACCACGTCGGGCGTCAGGAAGTAGACCGGCTGGCCCAGCATGCCGGCCTCGGCCTCGATGCCGCCCACGCCCCAGCCGACGACGCCGATGCCGTTGATCATGGTGGTGTGGCTGTCGGTGCCCACCAGGCTGTCGGGGTAGTAGAGGCCGTTCTTGGCCGTGTGCACGCCGCGCGCCAGGTACTCGAGGTTGACCTGGTGCACGATGCCGAAGCCCGGCGGCACGACGCCGAAGGTGTCGAAGGCCTGCATGCCCCACTTCATGAACTCGTAGCGCTCGCGGTTGCGCTCGAATTCAAGCTTCATGTTCAGGTCCAGTGCGCGCTTGGAGCCATAGTGGTCGATCATGACCGAGTGGTCCACCACCAGGTCCACCGGCACCAGCGGCTCGATGGCCTTCGGGTTCTTGCCCATGGCGGCCGCCACGTTGCGCATGGCGGCCAGGTCGGCCAGCAGCGGCACGCCAGTGAAGTCCTGCAGCACGACGCGAGCCACGACGAAGGGAATTTCGTCGACGCGCTCGGCATTGGGCTTCCAGTTGGCCAACTGCTCCACATGCTCCGCCGTCACCTTCTTGCCGTCGCAGTTGCGCAGCACGCTCTCCAGCACGACGCGCACGGACACGGGCATGCGGGCCACGTTCGGGTAGCGCTTGGCGAGCCTGGGCAGGGAGAAGAACTGCCCGGATCTGCCGGAAGCGGTCTTGAAGCTGGACCGGGTGTCGGCAAACGCGTGGGCGGCGGGTTTCGGCATGGTTACTCCTTTAGGATTCCCGACCATTCTGGCGAGCTTGTCGTGACTTGTGTGAATCCCGTCCTCTGGACTCGGCCATGACGGCCCGGTCGGCTCGCCCGCGCCTGTTTCCGCTGACCTGGCCGCTGCTGCTGGAACTGCTGCTGGGCATCGGCATCGGCGTCATCGGCACGGCGCTGGCGGCCCGGCTGTCGGATGACAGCGGTGCTGCCTTCGGCCTGGCCAACCAGGTCTTTGCGGCCATCTTCGTGCTGTTCCGCGTCATCGGCGCGGGCGTCAGCGTGGCCGTGACCCAGGCCCTGGGGGCCGGCCGGCGCGACCAGGCGGACGCTGTCGCCCGCGCCGTCGTCGGCGCCAGCACCTGGCTGGGCGCGGGCGGGGCCGTCATGGCGCTGCTGGCGGCCGGGCCGCTGCTGCACCTCGTCAACGCGCCGGCCGAAGTGGCGCCGCTGGCCCGTGTGCTGCTGCAGGCGCTGGCCCCGGCGCTGCTGATCGACGCGATGAACGCGACGATGTCCAGCGTCATGCGCGCCCATCTGCGCAGCCGCGAGGCGCTGGTGGTGGTCATCGTCATCCAGATCGTCACGCTGGCCGTCGCGCTGCTGGCCATGCCCCACCTGGGCCTGCCTGGCTACGCGCTGGCCTGCCTGTGCGGCCGCGGCACCGGCCTGGCGCTGCACATCGTGCTGTGGAAGAGCCGGCTGGGCCTGCAGCTGCGCGGCGACGACTGGTGGCGGCTCAAGCCTGCGCCGCTGGCGACGGTGCTGCACATCGGCATTCCCGGCGCGGCCGAGAACATCTCCTGGCGGCTGGCCTTCATGACCAGCCTGGCGGCCGTGGCCCAACTGGGCGCGCTGGCGCTGGCCACGCACGCCTACACCATGCAGTTCCTGCACGTGATCCTGATCTTCGGGCTGGCCATCGCCTTCGCGGTGGAAATCCTCGTCGGGCACATGATCGGTGCGGGTGAGCTGCACGCGGCGCACAAGCTGGTGCGCAAGGCGCTGGGGCTGGGCATCGTCGTCGCCCTGGTGGTGTCCAGCGGCTTCGCACTGGCCGGGCCGTGGCTGCTGACGAAGTTCACCGCCGACCGGCACATCATCGAGCTGGGCAGCACGCTGCTCTGGTGGACGGTGCTGGTGGAGCCGGGGCGCGTGTTCAACATGGTCGTCATCAACGCGCTGCGGGCCGCGGGCGATGCGCGCTACCCGGTGGTGGCAGGTGCCGCGTCGATGGTGCTGGTGCTGGCCGGGGGCAGCTGGTTCCTGGGCGTGCACCTGGGCTGGGGCCTGGTTGGCGTGTGGATTGCTTATGCCGCCGACGAGTGGATTCGAGGCCTTTTGATGTGGCGCCGTTGGGCGACACTCGGCTGGTTGCCCCACGCCCGTGCCTCGCACCGCAAGCTGCGTCTCGCCAGGCCCGGGTGAATTGGTATTTTCCTAGCCAGTAAAACTTGAGGGATGTTTTCTACAATGCGCCCCTTTCGCCAAGACCCAAGCCATCCCATGAAGTCTTCTCTGCCCTGCCTTGTCGCCCTGGCCCTGCTTGCCGGCTCCGCGTTGGCCCAGGCCCAGCAGCCTGCGGTGATCTTCGACATGGGCGGCAAGTTCGACAAATCCTTCAACCAGGCCGGCTACCAGGGCGCCGAGCGCTGGAAGAAGGAGAGCGGCAAGACCTATCTCGAGTTCGAGATCAGCAACGACACCCAGCGCGTGCAGGCCATCCGCCGCATGGCCGAGCGTGGTGCCAGCCCCATCATCAGCATCGGCTTTGCGCAGGCGTCGGCGCTGCAGCAGGTGGCCAAGGACTTCCCCAAGACCCGGTTCGCCATCATCGACGCCAAGGTGGACATGCCCAACGTGCAGTCGGTCCTGTTCAAGGAGCAGGAGGGCAGCTACCTGGTGGGCGCCATGGCGGCCCTGGTCAGCAAGACCGGCAAGGTGGGCTTCGTCGGCGGCATGGACATCCCGTTGATCCGCAAGTTCCAGTGCGGCTACGAGCAGGGCGCCAAGGCGACCAATCCCAAGATCGAGGTCTTCTCCAACATGACGGGCACCACGTCCACGGCCTGGAACGACCCGACCCGCGGCGGTGAGCTGGCCAAGGCCCAGTTTGCCAAGGGCTCGGACATCGTCTTTGCCGCGGCCGGCGGCACCGGCGTCGGCGTCTACCAGGCCGCCAAGGACGCCGGCAAGCTCGCCATTGGCGTGGACAGCAACCAGAACCACCTGCAGCCCGGCACCATGCTGACCTCGATGGTCAAGCGGGTGGACGTGGCCGTCTACAACGTGCTGAAGGGCTGGACCCCGGGCGTGCAGGTGCTGGGCCTGAAGGAGGCCGGCGTGGACTACGCGGCCGACGAGCACAACGCCAAGCTGCTGACCCCGGCGCTGAAGGCCAAGGTCGATGCCGTGAAGGCCGACATCATCGCCGGCAAGGTGAAGGTGGCCGACTACATGGCCGACAACGCCTGCAAGTTCTGACGTTGCCGTGAGCGCGCCCGCCGTTCGCCTGCAGGCGATCTCCAAGCGCTTCGGCGCCGTCCAAGCCAACCGGGAGGTGTCGTTCGACATCGCCGCGGGCAGCGTGCATGGCCTGGTCGGCGAGAACGGTGCCGGCAAGAGCACGCTGATGGCCATCCTGTACGGCTACTACCACGCCGACTCGGGACGCATCGAGGTCAACGGCCAGCAGGCCCGCATCGCCAATTCCCAGCAGGCCATCGCTTTGGGCATCGGCATGGTTCACCAGCACTTCATGCTGGTGGACACGCTGACCTGCCTGGAGAACATCATGCTTGGCGCCGAAGGCGGCTTCTTCCTGACGCCGTCCAAGGCCCGGGTGAGGGCCAGGCTGGAAGCGCTGATGGCCGAGACCGGCCTGCAGGTGCACCTGGACGCCCTCGTTGGCGACCTGCCGGTGGGCGAGCTGCAGCGGCTGGAGATCCTGAAGGCGCTGTACCGCGGCGCCAGGATCCTGATCCTGGACGAACCCACCGCCGTGCTGACGCCGCAGGAGACCGACCAGCTCTTCATCACGCTGCGCAGGCTGCAGCAGCTGGGCACCACGCTCATCCTCATCACGCACAAGCTCAAGGAAGTCATGAGCCTGTGCAGCGCCGTCACCGTGATGCGCCAGGGCCAGGTCGTCGAGACCCGGCCCATCGCCCAGTGGAGCGAGGAGGCGCTGGCCGAGAGCATGGTGGGCCGCAAGGTCACGCTGGGCAGGCCCGAGGGCGTGTCGGCACATGCCGGCGAGGTCAGGCTCAAGATCGACGGGCTGAACCTGAAGCATGCCAATGGCGTGCCGGCACTGAAGGACGTGAGCCTCGCGCTGAAGGCCGGCGAGATCGTCGGCGTGGCCGGCGTGTCGGGTAACGGCCAGAGCGAGCTGCTGGAGGTGCTGTCCGGCCTGCGAGCGCCCGAGGGCGGTCGCATGGAGCTGGGCGGGCAGGCCTTCACGCCCGAGGCCTGGCTCGACACGGCCCAGGCGCGCGGGCTGCGCATGGCCCATGTGCCGGAAGACCGGCACGCCGTCGGCCTGGTCATGAGCTTCCCGGCCTGGGAGTCCGCCGTGCTGGGCTACCAGGGCCTGCCCAAGTACCGCAACGGAGCGTCCATGAACCACGCCGCGATGCGCGAGGCGACCCGGCAGATGCAGGAGCGCTTCGACGTGCGCCCGCGCGACGAGAACCTGGGTTCGTCCAAGTTCTCCGGCGGCAACCAGCAGAAGCTCATCCTGGCCCGGGAGATCAGCGAGCAGCCCACCGTGCTGCTGGTCGGCCAGCCCACCCGCGGCGTCGACATCGGCGCCATCGAGTTCATCCACCACCAGCTGCGCGCGCTGCGTGACGCCGGTTGCGCGGTGCTGCTGGTCAGCAGCGAGCTGGACGAGATCCTGGCGCTGGCCGACCGCGTCGTCGTCATGAACGCCGGCCGCATCACGGGTGAACTCGCCATCGAGGACTGCGACGAGCGGCGGCTGGGCCTGCTGATGGCCGCACAAGAAGAGCGAGCTGCGGCATGAGCCACCCCCTGCAACTCCCCCGCTGGATCGACATCGGCCTGCTGCCGCTGTGGAACCTCGCGGTTGCCCTGTTCGTGACGGGCCTGGTCGTCATGGTCATCGGCCACAGCCCCTGGCAGGCGCTGACCGTGCTGCTGGACGGCGCACTGGGCAGCGTGCGCGGCCTGGGCTATTCGCTGTACTACGCGACGACCTTCATCTTCACGGGGCTGGCCGTGGCCGTGGCCATCCATGCCGGCCTGTTCAACATCGGCGGCGAGGGCCAGGCGACGCTGGGCGGCGTGGGCGTGGCGCTGGTGGCGCTGTGGCTGGGCGCCAAGCTGCCGGCCGTCGTCATGCTGCCGCTGCTGGTGCTGGCTGCAGCCTGCTTCGGCATGCTGTGGGCGGCGCTGCCGGCCTATCTGCAGGCCTGGCGCGGCAGCCACATCGTCATCACGACGATCATGTTCAATTTCCTGTCGGCCAGCCTGAACAGCTATCTGCTGGTGAACTGGCTGCGCCCGGGCGACAGCATGGCGGTGGAGTCCGCCGAGTTCGCCGACAGCGCCCGCATGCCCGCGCTGCACCAGATCGCCGCGGCCCTGGGTTACGAGCTGCCGTCCTCGCCGCTGAACCTCAGCCTCGTCATCGCGCTGGGGGCCTGCGTCTTCGTCGGCTGGTTCCTGTGGAAGAGCGCCGCCGGCTACGCGGTGCGCGCCGTCGGCAGCGCGCCACGCGCGGCCCACTACGCCGGCATCCGGCCGCGCGCGCAGATCATGCTGGCCATGGCCATCTCCGGCGCGCTGGCGGGCATGGTGGGCATCAACGAGATCTCGGGCGTGCAGGGCAAGCTGACGCTGGACTTTGTCGCTGGTGCCGGCTTCACCGGCATTGCCGTGTCGCTGATGGGGCGCAACCATCCCTTCGGCATCGTGCTGGCATCGCTGCTGTTCGGCGTGCTGTACCAGGGCGGCGTCGAGGTCAGCTTCGAGCTGCAGGGATTCAGCCGCGAAATGGTCGTGACGGCGCAGGGCCTGATCGTGCTGTTCTCCGGAGCGATGGCCGCCGTCAGCGCGCCGCTGTTCGCCCGCGCCTACGCGAAAATCAAGGGAGGCCGCTGATGGATGAAGTCCTGATCGCCTCGGTGCTGGCCTCGACGCTGCGCGTCAGCGCGCCGCTGCTGCTGTGCGCGATGGCCGGCGTGCTTTCCGAGCGCGCCGGCGTCATCGACCTGGGCCTGGAAGGCAAGATGCTGCTGGCCGCGTTCGCCGCGGCCGCGGCGGCTTCGGTCACCCATTCCACCGCCTGGGGCCTGGTGGCGGCCCTCGCGGTGGCCAGTGCGGCGTCCATGGTGCATGGCTTTGCCTGCGTGACCCACCGCGGCGACCAGGTCGTCTCCGGCGTCGCGCTGAACATGATCGCTGCCGGCCTGACGGTGGTGCTGGGCATTGCCTGGTTCCAGCAGGGCGGCCAGACACCGCCCATCGCGGCTGACGTGCGCCTCACGGCCCTGGCCAGCGGGTTTGCAGAACCCCAACCCGGCAACTGGTTCGCGGCCGTCTTCGGCCACGGCTTGCTGAGCCACAACGCGCTGGTCTACGTGGCGTTCCTGATGGTTGCCGCCGTGTGGTTCTTCCTGGAGCGCACCCGCCCGGGCCTGCGCCTGCGCGCGGTCGGCGAGAACCCGGCCATGGTGGAGGCGGCCGGCATGTCCGTGCAGGGGCTGCGCTACCAGGCGCTGCTGATGAACGGCATGCTGTGCGGCCTGGCGGGCGCCTACCTGACGCTGGCGCAGAACGCCTCGTTCTCGCCCAACATGACGGCCGGCCGCGGCTATATCGCGCTGGCCGCGATGATCTTCGGCAAGTGGAAGCCGCTGCCGACGCTGGCGGCCTGCCTGTTGTTCGGCTTCCTGGATGCCGTGGCCATCCGCATGCAGGGCGTGCAACTGCCCGGCATCGGCGAGGTGCCGGTGCAGCTGATCCAGGCCTTGCCCTATATCCTGACCGTGGTCCTTCTGGCTGGCTTCATCGGTTCCGCCATCGCCCCCAGGGCGCTGGGCCGCCCGTATGTGAAGGAACGCTGATGGAACTCTCCCAAGACCTGCTGGACCGACTGCTCGCCGAGTCGCTGCGCGCGCGCGAGTTCTCGCATTCGCCGTACTCCAGATACAAGGTCGGCGCGGCCATCCTCGACGAGCAGGGCCGCATCCACATCGGCGCCAACATGGAGAACGCGTCCTACCCGCAGGGCTGGTGCGCGGAGCCGTCGGCGCTGACGGCCATGATCATGGCCGGTGGCAAGCGGGCGAAAGTGGCGCTGGTGACCGGCCCCGGCCCGGACATCATCACCCCCTGCGGCGGCTGCCGCCAGAAGCTGCGGGAGTTCTCCGTTCCCGAAGAGCTCGTCATCATCGCCGGCGACCCGGGCGGCATCCGCCAGCGCTGGACCCTGGCCGAACTGCTGCCGCACAGCTTCGGGCCCAGCCATCTGAACTTCTGAGGTTTCCCATGATCGACAACAACAAGCTCGACGTCGCGATCACCGCGAGCGTCGACAAACTGCAATCCCTGTTCGGCGGCGCGCCCGAAGTCGCCATCGTGCTGGGCTCCGGCTGGGCCGGTGCCGTCAGCCATGTACAGGACGCCAGGAACCTGCCCTACACCGAGCTGCCGGCCTTCCCGCAGCCCAAGGTCGAGGGCCATGTCAACGAGATCGTCGTCGGCAAGATCGGCGAGCAGCGCGTCATCTTCCTGCGCGGTCGCGCGCACACCTACGAGAGCGGCGACTGCACCGGCATGGCCGGCGCGCTGCGCACCTTGAAGCGCTGGGGCGTGAAGCTGCTGGTGCAGACCAACGCCTCCGGGTCGCTGCGCGGCCACATGCCCCCGGGCAGCCTGATGCTGATCGCCGACCACATCAATGCGCCGCAGCGCAGCCCGCTGGTGGGCGAGCAGGGCAGCCACCGCTTCGTCGACATGGTCAATGCCTACGATGCCGACCTGCGCAAGCACGCGCTGGCGCTGGCCAAGCGCGAGAACCTGATGCTGGGCGAGGGCACCTACTGCTGGGCGCTGGGCCCGCAGTTCGAGACGGCCGCCGAGATCCGCATGTTTGCCGCCTGGGGCGCCGACGCGGTCGGCATGAGCACCGTGCCCGAGACCATCCTGGCCCGCCACGCCGGCCTGAAGGTGATGGGCATCGCCCTGATGACCAACATGGCCGCCGGCCTGTCCGCCGAGGCGCTGACGCACGACCTGACGCTGAAGCAGGCGCAGCTGTCCGGCGAGCGTGCCGCGGCCTTCCTGGCCGCGCTGGTGGTCAGCTTCGCCGGCCTCGCGCTATGACTGCAGACCTGCAAGCCGCGGCCCGCACGGCGCTGGCCTGCCTGGACCTGACCAGCCTGAATGACGGCGACACGCCGGCCGACATCGCCGCGCTGTGCCAGCGCGCGCAGACGGTTCACGGCCCCGTGGCTGCCGTCTGCGTGTGGCCGCGCTTCGTCGCACAGGCCCGTGCCGCGCTGCCGGCCGCCATCAAGGTCGCGGCCGTGGCCGACTTTCCCGACGGCGCGCTGGACGTGCCGCGCGCGCTGGCCGATGTCGCCGCGATTGCCCAGGCCGGCGGCGACGAAGTCGACGTGGTGCTGCCCTGGCGCGCATTGCTGGCCGGCGAGACCACCGAGGTTGCCGAGTTCCTGGCCGAGGTCCGCCATGCGAGCCGGCCGCTGACGCTCAAGGTCATCATCGAATCCGGCGAACTCGCCACCGCCGAGCGCATCGCCCAGGCCACGCGCCTGGCGCTGGCAGCCGGCGCCGATTTCGTCAAGACCAGCACCGGCAAGACCGCGACCGGTGCCACGCCCGAAGCCGCCACCGTCATGCTGAAGGAGATCGCCGCCAGTGGCCTGTCCGCAGCCGGCTTCAAGGCCTCGGGCGGCGTACGCTCGGTGGCGGATGCCGCCGGCTACATCGCGTTGACCGAAGCCACGCTGGGCGCTGGCGCGCTGAACCCGCAACGCCTGCGCTTCGGCGCGAGCGGCCTGCTCACCGACATCGAATCCGTTCTCTCCGGCGCCGAGTCCGCCGCAACGACCTCGGCCTACTGAAATGCTCGCTCAAGAAATCATCCGCGCGAAGCGCGACGGCCAGGCGCTGAACGAAGCGCAGATCAACCACTTCGTCCGCGGCCTCGTCGACAACTCCTGGAGCGAAGGTCAGGTGGCCGCGCTCGGCATGGCCGTGTTCCTCAAGGGCATGGGCCGCGACGAAGCCGTGCTGCTGACCCGCGCGATGATGAACTCCGGCCGCGTCATGCGCTGGCCGGACATGCCCGGCCCGGTGCTGGACAAGCACAGCAGCGGCGGCGTGGGCGACAAGGTCAGCCTGATGCTGGCGCCCATGGTGGCGGCGTGCGGCGGCTATGTGCCGATGATTGCCGGCCGGGGCCTCGGCCATACCGGCGGCACGGTCGACAAGCTGGAGGCCATTCCCCACTACACGACGACGCCCGACCCGGCCAGGTTCGACCAGATCGTCCGCACGCTCGGCTGCGCCATCATCGGCCAGACGGCCGACCTGGCTCCCGCCGACAAGCGCTTCTATGCCACGCGTGACGTGACCGCCACGGTCGAGAGCGTGCCGCTGATCACCGCCAGCATCCTGTCCAAGAAGCTCGCTGCCGGCCTCGAAGGCTTGGCCATGGACATCAAGTGCGGCAACGGCGCCTTCGCCTCCACCCCCGAGTTCGCGAAGGAACTGGCCGAGAGCATCGTGGCCGTGGCCGGCGGCGCGGGCCTGAAGACGCGCGCGCTGATCACCGACATGAACCAGATCCTGGGCACCGATGTCGGCAACTCGCTGGAAGTCATCGAGACCATCCGCTACCTGACCGGTGAGTACCGCGAGCCGCGTCTGCACGAGGTCACGCTGGCGCTGTGCGCCGAGATGCTGGTGCTGGGCAACCTCGCAGCCGACACGGCGAGCGCGCGCGTGAAGCTGCAGGCCGCGCTGGATTCCGGCGCTGCCGCCGAGAAGTTCGCCAAGATGGTTGTTGCCTTGGGCGGCCCGGCCGACCTGATGGAGCGCCCCGACGCCTACCTCGCCGCCGCGCCGGTCGTGAAGGCCGTGGCCGCACCTCGCGCCGGCGTCATCACGACGATGTCGACCCGCGACCTGGGCGTGGCCATCGTCGAGCTGGGCGGCGGCCGCCGCAAGGCCGGCGACGCCATCGACATGCGCGTGGGCTTCTCGGAAGTGAAACCCATCGGCACCCGCGTCGCCGCCGGTGAGCCGCTGGCGCTGATCCATGCGGCCGATGCCGCCGCGGCGGACCGCGCCATCGCGTCCTACCTTGCCGCCTGCTCGCTGGGCGACGCGGACGTGGCCGCCACGCCCATGGTCATGGCCGAGGTGGGCTGATGTCCGACGAGCAAGACCCTTCGGGCCAGCCGCCGCGCCGCGCGATCAAGAGCTTCGTCACGCGCGCCGGTCGCATGGGCACGGGCCAGATCAAGGCCCTGGCCGAGCTGGGCCCGAAGTTCGTGCTGCCCTACAAGCCCGAGCGCATGGCCGCCGAAGCGGTGTTCGGCCGCAAGGCCCCGCTGGTGCTGGAGATCGGCTTCGGCATGGGCGGCGCCACCGCCGAGATCGCGCAGACGCTGCCCGACCACGACTTCATCGGCTGCGAGGTCCACGAGCCCGGCGTCGGCGCGCTGCTCAAGCTCATCGATGAAAAGCAGTTGACCAACATCCGCATCGTCCAGCACGACGCGGTGGAAGTGCTGCGCGACATGATCGGCCCCGAGTTGCTGGCCGGCGTGCACATCTTCTTCCCCGACCCCTGGCACAAGAAGCGCCACAACAAGCGCCGGCTGATCCAGCCCGAGTTCGTCGCCAAGCTGGTGCAGCACCTGGCCCCCGGCGGCTACCTGCACTGCGCGACGGACTGGCAGCCCTACGCCGAGCAGATGCTTGAAGTGCTGTCGGCCGAGCCCCATCTCCTGAACACCGTGGCCGCTGCAACGGGTTACGCTGACAAGCCCGCCTACCGCCCCCTCACCAAGTTCGAGAGCCGCGGCATCAAGCTCGGACATGGCGTGTGGGACCTGGTGTTCAGGAAGCGCTGATGACGACGAGCCCCCTCCACGGCAAACACATCCTCCTGGCGATGACCGGCGGCATCGCCGGCTACAAGATCGCCGAGCTGACGCGGCTGTTCGTGAAGGGCGGCGCGACCGTGCAGGTCATGATGACCGAGGGCGCCGAGGCCTTCATCACCGCGGTGACGATGCAGGCCCTGTCCGGCCGCCCGGTCTACACCAGCCAGTGGGATGCGCGACCCGACAACAACATGGCCCACATCAACCTCAGCCGCGAGGCCGATGTGATGCTGGTGGCGCCGGCCAGCGCCGACGCCATCGCCGCGCTGGCGCAGGGCCGGGCGGACGACCTTGTCAGCCTGACCGCGCTGGCGCGCCGCATCCACGAATGCCCGCTGCTGGTCGTGCCGGCGATGAACCGCGAGATGTGGGCGCACCCGGCCACGCAGCGCAACGTCGCGCAGATCAAGGCCGACGGCGCCACCGTGATCGGCCCGGCCAACGGTGACCAGGCCTGCGGCGAGATCGGCGACGGACGCATGCTGGAGGCGCAGGAGATCTTCGACGACGTCGAGGCCTTCCTCGCGCCCAAGCCCTTGCGCGGCCGAAAGCTGCTGATCACTGCCGGCCCGACCTTCGAGCCCATCGACCCGGTGCGCGGCATCACCAACCACAGCAGCGGCAAGATGGGCTTCGCCATCGCCCGCGCGGCGGCGGAGGCCGGCGCCGACGTCACGCTGGTGGCCGGCCCCGTGCACCTGCCGACGCCGCGCGGCGTGCAGCGCATCGATGTGGAGTCGGCGCAGCAGATGTTCGATGCCGTGCTGCCTTTGGCCGCGCATCAGCATGCCTTCATCGCGACCGCCGCCGTGGCCGACTGGCGCCCCGCGCAGACGCACCAGCACAAGCTGAAGAAGGCCGAGGGCGGCGCGACGGCACCCACCATCGCGATGGCCGAGAACCCGGACATCCTGGCCGCCGTCGCCAAACTGCCCAAGCCCCCGTACTGCGTCGGCTTCGCGGCCGAGAGCGAGAAGCTGGCCGAGCACGCCGACGCCAAGCGCCGCCGCAAGGGCATCCCGCTGATCGTCGCCAACCTAGGCCCCGCCACCTTCGGCCGCGACGACAACGCGCTGCTGCTCATCGACGAGCAGGGCCGGCGCGAACTGCCCCGGGCGGACAAGCTCAGCCTCGCGCGCGAGCTGATCAAAGAACTCTCCAAAAGACTTTCCTGATGCACGCGATTGATTTGCAAGTGCTCGACGCCCGCATGGCCGAGCAGATCCCCGCCTACGCGACGCCCGGCAGCGCAGGCCTCGACCTGCGCGCCTGCCTGGACGAGGCGATCGCGCTGGCTCCCGGCCAGACGACGCTGATCCCGACAGGCCTGGCCATCCACATCGCCGACCCGGGTCTCGCCGCCATCATCCTGCCGCGCTCGGGCCTGGGCCACAAACACGGCATCGTGCTCGGCAACCTCGTGGGCCTGATCGACAGCGACTACCAGGGCCAGCTGATGGTCAGCTGCTGGAACCGCGGCCAGGCGGAGTTCGTCATCCAGCCCTTCGAGCGCATCGCGCAACTGGTCATCGTGCCGGTCGTGCAGGCCACGTTCCGGCGTGTGGACAGTTTCGATGCGTCGGCCCGCGGCGCCGGCGGTTTCGGTTCCACCGGCAAGGCATAAAAACAAAAGGCGCCGTGAGGCGCCTTTGCCGTTCAGTGGATCTGCTCGTCCGGCGGCGCGCCGGTCTGCACCATGAAGATGGGTTCGCCCACCGAGCCGGCCTGGATTTCCTGCTCGGTCGCCGGGCGGACGTCCACGAGCTTGAGGTGCATGCGCAGCCCGATCCCGGCGAGCGGATGGTTGCCGTCCAGCACCACGTGCTCGGGATAGACCTCGGTGACGGTGTAGACCGCCTCGGGCATGCCTTCGGTGGCGGCACCCTCGGGCAGGCCCTCGAACTGCATGCCGGGCTCCACGTCGGCCGGGAACAGGCCGCGGGCCTCGAAGCAGACGAGATTGGAGTCGTAGTCGCCGAAGGCCTCCTCGGGCTGCAGCGCGAGGTCGGTCTCGAAGCCGACCTCCTGCCCTTGCAGCGCGGCCTCGACCTTGGCGAACAGGTCGTCGCCCCCGAGCAGGAACTCCATCGGTTCGGCCAGCTCGTCGATGAGCTGGCCCTGGGCATCGTCGAGTCTCCAGCGCAGGGAGACGACACAGGGGCTGGTCACTTGCATGAGCTGATTTTCGCATGCGGCCCTCGGCACAATGCGCTCATGCAGATCGACATCCCGACCCCCATGCTCGCCGGCCTGAGCCCGGCGCAGTTCATGCGCAAGCATTGGCAGAAGAAGCCGCTGCTGGTGCGCCAGGCTTTTGCCGAGGCCCGGCCCCCGGCTTCGCTGAAGGAGCTGGCAGCGCTGGCGGCCCGCGACGATGTCGAGAGCCGGCTGGTCACGGCCTTCGACGGCGACTGGAAGCTCAGGCAGGGCCCCATCCCCCGCCTGCCGGCGATGAGCAAGCCGGGCTGGACCCTGCTGGTGCAGGGGCTGGACCAGCACCTGGCCGAGGCGCGTGCGCTGCTGGACCTGTTCCGCTTCGTGCCCGATGCGCGGCTGGACGACCTGATGCTGTCCGTCGCGAGCGACGGCGGTGGCGTCGGCCCGCATTTCGACTCCTACGACGTGTTCCTGATCCAGCTGGCCGGCACGCGCCGCTGGCGCATCGGGGCCCAGCGCGACGCGGTGCTGCGCGACGACGTGCCCTTGAAGATCATTGCCAACTTCAAGCCCGAGCAGGAGTTCGTGCTGGAGCCGGGCGACATGCTCTACCTGCCGCCCGGCTGGGCGCATGACGGGGTTGCCGTTGGTGCCGGCTGTGTGACCGGCTCGGTGGGTTTTCGCGCGTCGACCGCGGAAGGGCTGGCTGCCGAACTGCTGCCGCGCTTTCTCGACGAGATCGACGGCACCGGCAAGCTTTACGCAGACCCTCGCCAGGAAGCCTCGACCGAGCCGGCCCGCGTGCCCGCGGCGCTGCTGGACTTCGCGCGCCGGGCCGTCGAGGCCGCCGTGCAGCGGCCGCAGGCGCTGGAGCGGGCGCTGGGCGAAGCGCTGACCGAGCCCAAGGCCAAGGTCTGGTTCGAGCCCGGCGAGACGCTGCCGCCGGGGCAGGGCGCCGCTCTCGACCGCCGCAGCCGCATGCTCTACGACGCGGCCCACGTGTTCCTGAACGGCGAGAGCTTCCGCGCAGGTGGCCGCGACGCGGTGCTGATGCGCGGCCTGGCGGACCGGCGCGCGCTGAGTGCCGCCGAGGTGGCGCGCCTGTCGCCCGATGCGCGCGAACTGCTGGACCAGTGGACCGAGGACGGCTGGGTGCAGCCGCTGGCGTCATGAACGCCCAGGGCTTCGCGGGGCGTGCGGACTTCGAGCGGCTGCTCATCGAAACCCTGGCCTGGGCGGGAGAGCAGGGCTGCCGCGAGCTGCATGCCTGGGATGCCAGCTTCGTCGACTGGCCGCTGTCCAGCGCTCAGGCCCTGGACGCGCTGGCCGTCTGGGCCCGGCCCGGCCGCCAACTGCATCTGCTGGCCCTGCAGTACGACGACATCGTGCGCCGCCATCCGCGCTTCGTGCGCTGGCGGCGCGACTACGCGCATTGCGTGACGGCGCGCGCGGTCGAGCCCGAGGTCCGGCTGGAGGCCGCCCCCGAAGCCCTGCTGCTGGCCGCTGGTGCCGAGTCTGCGGTGACGTTGCGCCTCTTCGATCGCCATCTCTGGCGTGGCGAAGTCAGCCTGGACGCGGCCCAGCGCCTGCGTGGGCTGGAGTGGTTTGATGCCCTGGCACAACGCTCCAGCGATTCATTTGCGCCGACGACCTTGGGGTTGTGAGTGTTTGCGACATGGAAACCCCTATAATCGTTGGCTAGGCGGGGGAAGCGCTCGAGGTTTTCCGCGTCTTGTTCTGCGGGGTCGGCAGTTGGTGAAAGCACCGGCGCTCGGCCCCAAAAATATGGTGTGCACCGTCGTTTAAACGTTTGAGGACAAGTATGAATAAGTCGATCCTGTTGGCTTCCGTGCTGGCTGCTGTTGCTCTGAGCGCTTGCAGCAAGAAGGAAGAACCCAAGGTTGAGGCCCCCGCCCCCGTCGTGGCCCCGGCCGCTTCGGAAGCCGCTTCGGAAGCCGCCAGCGCCGTCGTCGACGCTGCTGCTTCGGCTGTTGACGCTGGTGCGTCCGCCGCTTCGAAGTAATCGCTTCGTCCCGACGAAGAAAGCCGGCGCTGCGCAAGCAGCGGCGGCTTTTTTCTTTTTCGCGACAGGTTCGGCGTGTCGCGTGATGCGATTACATAACTTTGCATGCGGCGGTGCCGCCGGCTGACTCAGCCCACGGCCAGCCAGTCCAGGCCCAGTGTGGGGTGGGCGATGCGAATCTCCGGGGCGCTGTCGCCCAGGGCTTCGGCCAGCGCGGCACGGGCCAGGTCCGGTGTGTTGTTGTGCTCGCTGAGGTGGGCCGCGGCGACCATCGCCAGCCCCGGGTGCAGGCAGCGCACCAGCAGGTCGGCGGCGGCTGCATTCGACAAATGCCCGTGGCTGCCCAGGATGCGTTTCTTCAGGGCCGGGTGATAGGGGCCGCCGCGCAGCATGGCTTCGTCATGGTTGCACTCCAGCAGCAGGGCATGGCAGCCCGCCAGCGCGGCCGCCACGCCTTCGGGGGCGCAGCCCAGGTCGGTCACCAGCCCGAGGCGCCGCGCGCCGTCGCCGAGCACCAGTTGAAGCGGCTCGGCCGCATCGTGAGGCACGGCGAAGGGCTGCAGCGCCATGTCGCCCAGGGGCAGGGTGTCGCCGGTCTTGGCAAAACGCAGCAGCGACGGGTCGAAATCGGCGTTGCCGACGGCCCGCCACGTGCCTCGGCTCATGATCAGCGGCACGCGGTAGCGCGCAGCGAAGCCCAGCGCGCAGCCGATGTGGTCGCCATGCTCGTGCGTGATGAAGATCGCGTCGATCTCGTCGGGCGCGCAGCCGGCGCGGGCCAACCGCCTGACGAGCTCGCGCTGGCTGAAGCCGGCATCGACGAGCAGCCGTGTGCTCGTGATGCCCTGGCTGGCCTCGACCAGCGTCGAGTTGCCGCCGCTACCGCTGCCGAGGCTGCTGAAACGCATCACGGCGGCCCGGCCTGGATCCGGAGCGATCCGATTACTTCAGATCGTCCATCAGCAGCGACAGGATGCGCTTGGCGTTGTCGGTGGTGACCGGCTGGCCACGGTCGTCCAGCACGCGCACCGTGCTCTTGTCGCCTTCGGACTTGACGGCGACGCGGTAGCGCACCGGCTCGACGGCCTTGGCCCCGAGGAGGCGCTGGAAGAAGTTGGGCTCTTCCTGGCCGGCCTTCTCGGGGTCGGCGTAGCGCAGGTAGAACAGGCCGGCCGCGCGGTCGCGATCCTCGATCGTGAAGCCATGGCGATCCAGCGAGAGACCGACGCGGCGCCAGGCGCGGTCGAAGCCGTCGTTGACGGTGAGGCTGTCCGGCACTTCGGACAGCGCGCGGCGCGCAGGCGCCTGGGTCTCGCCGCCGATCTTGCGCACGCTGGGGGCCGCGGCCGGTGCCGGCTGGCCGGCCTCGGCGACGATGGTCTTGGCCGCGTCTTCCTTGCCGCCGAGCTTGAGCATCAGGCGCGACAGCATCTCGGCCTCGAGGGTGGGGTCGGTCGGGCGGGGCTGCCAGGCGGTCGAGTCACGGCCTTGCGTGGTGTAGACCTCCTGCATGCCGCGGTGGCTGATGAAGATGTCCGTGCCCGTGGCGCTGCGGTCGATGCGGGTGCGGTACATGTCGCGCTCGCCGGTCGAGTACAGGCCATCGAAGACCTTGCCGATGGTGGATCGGATGAAGTCCTGGGGCAGCTTGGCGCGGTTCTCGGCCCAGTTGGTCTCCATTACGCCGATTTCGGGCTGTTCCTTGACGACCTCCAGCCCCCGGTCCTGCCAGAAGCTGCGCAGTTGCGGCCACAGCTGTTCGGGCGTGGCCGAGGTGTGCAGCCAGCGGTCGGCGCCGCTGCGCTCCAGGCGCACGTCGCCGGCGGAATTGAGGGCAACGTTGCCGGCGGCGGGCGACTGCACGCTGCTGGCGGTGACCGGCTTTGCCGCCGACAGCGCGGACGCCGAGATGGCGCCACCCTGCACCTGCGCGCGGTTGTCCTTGGCGAGCTGGGTCAGGTCGGGCGGGACTTCCAGCCCCTGGGTCTGGCGCGAGGCGGCCTTGTAGTCGACCTTGTCCGTCGAGAACATGCCGTCGATGGCGCTGCAGCCGGCGAGCGACAGGACGAAGGCCGTGCAGGCCAGGCGGGTCGCCGTGGGGCGAAGCGAGGGAACAGACATCACGCTGGAAATCTCCGGGGAACAAGGGCGCCGGCTGAAACCGGCGCAGCCGCGCATTAGAGCAGACCTGCTTCGACCATGGCCTGGCCGACGTTGGCCTGGCCGGCCTCCGTCAACGGCGTGATGGGCAGGCGCAGGGAGGGGCCGCAGCGGCCCAGGCGGGACAGCGCCCACTTGGCGGGGCCGGGGCTGGGTTCGCAGAACAGTTGCTTGTGCAGGCCCAGCAGCTTCAGGTGGACCTTGCGGGCCTCGATGGCGTTGCCTTCCAGCGCCAGGCGGCACAGCTGGGCCATCTCGCGCGGCGCGACGTTGGCCGTCACGCTGACGTTGCCGTGGCCACCGAGCAGCATCAGCGCCACGGCCGTGCCGTCGTCGCCCGAGTAGATGTGGAAGCCCTCGGGGGCATGCTTGATGAGATAGGCCGCGCGCTCGATGTTGCCGGTGGCTTCCTTGACGCCGAAGACGCCGGGCAGCGCGGCGCAGCGCAGGGCGGTCTCGGGCGCCATGTCCGCAACGGTCCGGCCGGGCACGTTGTAGAGCATCATGGGGATGTCCACGGCCTCGGCGATGGCCTTGAAGTGCTGGTAGATGCCCTCCTGCGAGGGCTTGTTGTAGTAGGGCACCACGGAGAGCGTGCAGTCCGCGCCGACCTCCTTGGCGTAGCGGCTCAGCTCGATGGCCTCGGCCGTGGAGTTGGCGCCGGTGCCGGCCAGGATGGGGATGCGTCCCCTGGCGTGCTCGACCGCGATGCGGATGATCTCGCGGTTCTCTTCCATGCTGACGGTGGGCGATTCGCCGGTGGTGCCGACGACGCCCACGCAGGCCGTGCCTTCCTCGATGTGCCAGTCGATCAGACGGCGCAGCGCGGGGTAGTCGATGCTGCCGTCCTCGTTCATGGGCGTGACGAGGGCGACGATGCTGCCGAGGATGGGCTTCATGGTGGGAAGGTCTGAGTGGATCGAAAGATTTTAGGCCGCCGACGGAGGCCGGACCGCCGCAACGCGCTGGACGAAGCGCGGGTTGACGCCGTCCCCCGGCGATTCGAACAGGTCTTCGTAAGCCACGATGCGCCAGTCGCCGCAGACGCGCAGCAGTTCGCCCCGTTGCAGCAGGAAGTCGGGGCGCGAGGGCCGGCCGATGGTCTGCTGGCCGTCGGCAAAGGTCTCCCAGATCAGCCAGCCGCCCGGCTTGACCGCAGCCTTGACGGTGTCGAACAGCGGGCGCCAGAGGTAGTTGCAGACGACGACGAGGTCGAACCGGCGGCCGGGCAGGGGCCAGGGGCCGCTCTCGACGTCGGCGTCGACGATCTCGGCCAGGCCGCGCAGCGGTGCCGTGGCGGCGGCGTCGCGGTCCACGCCCGTCACGCGCCAGCCGGCGCCGGCCAGCCATGCGAGGTTGCGGCCCGAACCGCAGGCCAGGTCCAGCGCGGTGCCGGGAGGGGCCGGCGCGAAGCGCTGCAGCCAGGCCGAGGGGGTTGCGCTCATCCGAAGCAGGCCCAGATCTGCTCGCCGAGCTGGATCATCACCGCGGGATCGCGGTAGGCCAGCATGGTCGCCACCAGCACGGCGGCGATTGCGGGAAGGATCCAGCGGCGGTGTTTCACGCCGGCCGGGCCTGCGCTGCACGCAGGATGGGCGTCTCGCGCACCGGCAGGTTGGCCAGCATGGCCATGATGCCCAGCGCGATGGACAGCCACCAGACGACGTCATAGCTGCCGGTGGCGTCGTAGAGCTTGCCGCCCAGCCAGACGCCCAGGAAGCTGCCGATCTGGTGGCTCAGGAATACGAAGCCGCTCAGCATCGAGAGATGCTGAGCGCCGAAGATCTGCGCGACGACGGCATTCGTCGGCGGCACCGTGGACAGCCACAGGAAGCCGATGAAGGCGGCGAAGAGGTAGACGCTCAGCGGCGTCAGCGGCACGGAGATGAAGATCAGGATGGCCACTGCACGCAGGCCGTAGATGGCGGACAGCAGGTAGCGCTTGGGGAACCGCTGGCCCAGCATGCCGGCGGCATAGGTGCCGAAGATGTTGAACAGGCCGATCAGCATCAGCGCGCCGGTGGACACGCCGATGCCCAGCCCGTGGTCCTTCAGGTAGCTGGGCAGGTGCACGCCGATGAAGACGACCTGGAAGCCGCAGACGAAGTAACCCAGCATCAGCAGCTGGAAGCTGCGGTAGCCGAAGGCCTCGCTCAGCGCCTGGCCGATGCTCTGATGCCCCGAGGACGCGCCCGTGCCCGGGCGTTCGCGCAGCCCCAGGGCCAGCGGCACGATGAGCAGTGCCGTGCCGGCCAGCAGCATCAGCGCGCCCTGCCAGCCGAGGTGGCTGATGAGCCAGGTCTCGACGGGGATCATGACGAACTGGCCGAAGGAGCCCGCTGCCGCCGCGACGCCGAAGGCCCAGGAGCGCTTCTCGGGCGACACGGTGCGGCCCAGCACGCCGTAGATGACGGCGTAGGTCGAGCCCGACTGGGCGATGCCGATGAGCACGCCGGCGCCGAGCGTGAAGGACAGCGGGTGGCTGGTCACGGCCATCAGCAGCAGGCCCAGCGCATACATCAGCCCGCCCGCAACCAGCACCTTCCAGGCGCCGAAGCGGTCGGCCACCATGCCGGCGACGGGCCCGGCCAGGCCCCAGGCCAGGTTCTGCACGGCCATGGCGAAGGAGAAGGTCTCGCGGGTCCAGCCTCGCTCCGTGATGATGGGTTGCAGCCAGAAGCCGAAGCCGTGGCGTATGCCCATCGACATCGTGACGATGAGCGCGCCGCAGAGCAGCACCTGCTGGACGGACAGTCCCGTGGACGTGGGGCGGGGTGAGTTCATCGCGGGCACTTTAATCAGCGCCGCTGAGTCTTGCCGGCCGTCTTGCTTTGGGCTTTGGAGGGGCCCGGTTTCTTGGCAGGCTTCCTGGCCACCTTCTTGGCTGCCTTCGCGGGCGTATCGGCAGTGGAGGTGCTGGCTTGGGAGCTGGAGGCCGCGAGGTCGGCGAGCCGGGTCAGCAGCCGGCCCTGCTTGACGCGCAGCAGCGGCATGTCGACCTGGGCCAGGTCGGCCAGCGGATCGCCGCCCAGCACGAGGAAGCTGGCTTCGCAGCCGGGCTGGAAGCAGCCCAGCCGGCGGCCGGGGAACAGGGCGCGGGGCGTGTCCTGCGTGGCCAGGCGCAGCAGCGTCGCGCGGTCCAGCCCCAGCCCCTCCAGCGCGTGCAGCTCGGCACGCGCCGTGCCGATGAAGACGTCCGAGCCGATGAGCAGCTGCACGCCCGCCGCCTGCAGCCGTGCCAGGTTGGCGCGCTGCACCTCGCGCATCGCGGCCAGCGCCGCGGGTTCGAGCTTGAAGAGCGCGGTCGCCGCCGTCGTCGTGATGACGGCGGCGTGCTGGCGTGCTGCCCGGGCCGCGGCGGCCTCGCTGATCGCGAAGCGCTCGGGAGGCTCGTCGGTCGTGTTGGCGTAGCCCGGCAGGTGGGCGATGGCGTCGACGCCCGCCGCCAGCGCCGCGTCGAAATCGGCCGCCGTCTCGACATGGGCGACGACGCGCAGCCCGTCGGCATGGGCCAGCCGGGTCAGCTCGGCGGCCGTGTCGGGGCGCAGGCCGAGGTGGCCGAACAGGGCCGGCTGCCCGCGCAGCTCGGGCCTTTCGCTGTGGGCCAGCACGATGCGCAGCCAGCTGCCGCCGCGCGCCTTGATGGCCGGCCACTGCTCGAGCGCCTGCTCGGGGCTGTCGACGAGGACGAGCTGGTTCTGCGCCGCCGCGGCTTCGGCACTGGCCTGCGGCAGCACGGCGGCCAGCGGATAGCCGTCCGGCGAGGTGATGCAGGCGGTCACGAAGCTGACCTCGGGGGCGGCGGGTGCGGCGGCCAGCGGCCTGACCTCGGCGACGCCCGCGGGGTCGCCGCACAGCATGGCGGCGTAGAGCACGCCCTCGTCGATGTACTGGTCGGCGTACTGGCCCCAGCCCCAGGCCGTCTGCAGGTTGTGGTTGTGGGCCTCGGCCAGCGGGTTGATGAGCACCTGCTGGCCACGCAGGTCCATCTTGCGGTTGACGCGGGCCGGTTTGCGGGCGACGAAGACGCCGTCCTCGACGTAGAGCGTGCCGCGCTGGAGCTGGCGGCCGTCGAACCAGCGGGCGTTCTTCAGCTCCCATGACAGCGGGGCGCTGGCCTGGTAGGGCTGGGCCAGGCCGGCGGCGGAACTCAGCAGGGCGGCCAGTGCAACAAGAAAACGGGACAGGGGCATGGGCGGGCAAGGTCTCCGCCACGGTGGCGGACGGCAGGGCGGGCATCCTAGCCAATGCCGCGCCTGCGCCTGGGAAGGTGCTTGTCAGGTTTTGTGTCCCGGCTCGGCCCGAGGCGGCGGCTCACTGCACCTGGAAGCGCCAGCGCACGGTCATCGTGCCGCTCTGGCTGCGCCAGCCCCCCGACAGCGGCACGGTGAAGGTGGGCACCTGGACCTTGCCGTCCACCGGCTTGAACGCGAGTTGGCGCGGCTGCGGCCCCCGGGGCGTCGGCGTGCCATCCCGCGACTGCGCGAGGGAGGCATGTCCGGTTTTGCTGATCGGGTCCGCCAGGGGCGTCAGCGACCCCCTGCATAGAATCCCGCCCCTATGTCCAGCCGTCCGTCTTCCTCTCCCGCCACTGCATCCGCCGCCTACGGCGAAGCCTCCATCCGCGTCCTGAAGGGCCTGGAGCCCGTCAAGCAGCGGCCGGGCATGTATACCCGCACCGAGAACCCGCTGCACATCATCCAGGAAGTCATCGACAACGCCGCCGACGAGGCGCTGGGCGGCTTCGGCAAGCGCATCGACGTGACGCTGCACGTCGACGGCTCGGTCTCCATCGCTGACGACGGCCGCGGCATCCCGTTCGGCCTGCACCCCGAGGAAGGTGTGCCGGTCGTCGAAATCGTCTTCACGCGGCTGCACGCCGGCGGCAAGTTCGACAAGGGCTCGGGCGGCGCCTACAGCTTCTCCGGGGGGCTGCACGGCGTGGGCGTGTCGGTGACGAACGCGCTGGCCAAGCGGCTGGAGGTGGCCGTCTGGCGCGACAAGCAGGTGGCCGGCATCGCCTTCGAGCATGGCGACGTGGTGCAGCAGGTCGTCAGCCGCCCGGCCGCCAGCGGCGACCGCAAGCAGGGCACGACGGTGCGCGTCTGGCCCGAGGCCAAGTACTTCGAGAGTGCCGAGCTGCCGCGCCACGAGCTGGTGCACCTGCTGCGCTCCAAGGCCGTGCTGATGCCTGGCGTGACGGTCACGCTCAAGGTCGAGAAGACCAACGAGACCACCACCTGGCTCTACAAGGCCGGCCTGCGGGACTACCTGGCGCAGTCGCTGAACAACGAGCCGCTGATCCCGCTGTTCGAGGGCGAGGGCTTTGCCGGCGCCGGCGAGAGCGAGAACTTCGCCGAAGGTGAGGGCGCGGCCTGGTGCGTGGCCTTCACCGAGGACGGCGCGCCGCTGCGCGAGAGCTACGTCAACCTGATCCCGACGGTGGCCGGCGGCACGCACGAGTCGGGCCTGAAGGACGGCTTGTTCGGCGCGGTCAAGGGCTTCATCGAGATGCATTCGCTGCTGCCCAAGGGCGTGAAACTGATGCCCGACGACGTGTTCTCGCGCGCCAGCTTCGTGCTGTCCGCCAAGGTGCTGGACCCGCAGTTCCAGGGCCAGACCAAGGAGCGCCTGAACTCGCGCGACGCGCTGCGGCTGGTGTCGGCCTACGTGAAGCCGGCCCTGGAGCTGTGGCTGAACCAGCATGTCGACCATGGCAAGAAGCTGGCCGAGCTGGTCATCAAGCAGGCGCAGACGCGCCAGCGCGCCAGCCAGAAAGTTGAAAAACGAAAGGGCTCCGGCGTGGCCGTGCTGCCCGGCAAGCTGACCGACTGCGAAAGCCGCGACCTGCTGCACAACGAGGTCTTCCTCGTCGAGGGCGACTCCGCCGGTGGCAGCGCCAAGATGGGCCGCGACAAGGAGACGCAGGCCATCCTGCCGCTGCGCGGCAAGGTGCTGAACGCCTGGGAAGTCGAGCGCGACCTGCTGTTCAAGAACAACGAGATCCACGACATCTCGGTGGCGCTGGGCGTGGACCCGCATGGCCCCAACGACACGCCGGACCTCTCCGGCCTGCGCTACGGCAAGGTCTGCATCCTGTCGGACGCCGACGTCGACGGCTCGCACATCCAGGTGCTGCTGCTCACACTCTTCTTCCGCCACTTCCCCAAGCTGGTCGAGACCGGCCACGTCTTCGTCGCGCGCCCGCCGCTGTATCGCGTGGACGCGCCGGCCCGCGGCAAGAAGCCCGCCGCCAAGCTCTACGCGCTCGATGACGGCGAACTGACCGCGACGCTGGACAAGCTGCGCAAGGAGGGCGCGCGCGAGGGTTCATGGAGCATCAGCCGCTTCAAGGGCCTGGGCGAGATGAACGCCGAGCAGCTGTGGGACACGACGCTGAACCCCGAGACGCGCCGGCTGTCGCGCGTCGAATACGGCCAGCTCGACTTCGCCGCCACGGTGGAGGCGTTCAACAAGCTGATGGGCAAGGGCGAGGCCGCGTCGCGCCGCGAACTGATGGAGCTGCACGGCGACGCGGTGGAGATCGACGTCTGATGAAGACGGTCTACAACGCCGGGCACGCGGTCCATGCGGCGACGCATGAGTTCTTCCGCGGCCGTCTGGTGCCGGCGTTCGAGGTGCCCGCGCGGGCCGACTACATCGTGCAGGCCGTGCAGCGCGCCGGCCTGGGCGAAGTGCTGGCGCCGGTGGACCACGGCCGGGCGCCTCTGGAGCGCGTGCATGCGCCGCGCTACCTGCGCTTCGTCGAGGGCGCGCATGCCGAGTGGCAGGCACTGGGCGGCGAGGGTGATGCCTTCCCGGCCGTCTGGCCGGTGCGCTCGCTGCGCAGCGACGTCGAGCCGGCGAGCCTCGCCGCGCGCATGGGCCTGTACTCGATGGACAGCGGCACGCCGCTGACGGCCGGCAGCTGGGCGGCGGCCTATGCCGGCGCGCAGGCGTCGCTGACGGCGCTGGACCTGGTGCTGGCCGGCCAGCGCTCGGCCTATGTGCTGACCCGCCCGCCCGGCCACCACGCCGGCGCCGACTTCTTCGGCGGCTACTGCTTCATCAACAACGCCGCCGTGACCGCGCAGGCCGCGCGCGATGCGGGCCTGGCACGCGTGGCCATCCTGGACGTGGACTACCACCACGGCAACGGCACCCAGGCGATCTTCTACGACCGCGCGGACGTGTTCTTCGCCAGCGTGCACGGCGACCCCCAGACCGAATACCCCTTCTTCCTGGGCCATGCCGACGAGACCGGCAGCGGCGCGGGCGCGGGTTTCAATGCCAACTTCCCGCTGCCGCCCGGCATTGCCAACGAAGACTGGTTCGCGGCGCTGGAGCAGGCGCTGGTCCGTCTGGCAGCCTACAGGCCCGAGCTGCTGATCATCTCCCTGGGCGTGGACACCTACGGCGGCGACCCGATCTCGCACTTCAAGCTGGACGAGCCGGAGTTCCGCCGCATGGGCCAGCGCCTGGCCGCGTTCGGCGCGCCGACGCTGTTCGTGCAGGAAGGCGGCTACGCGACCGAGGCCATCGGCCGCAACGTCGTGGCGGTGCTGCAGGGCTTTGAAGGCGCATGAGCCTGCGTCTGCGCCCCACGATGCTGTCCGACCTGGACTGGGTCGTCTCGCTGGAACGCGACGGCGCCAACCGGCCGTTCATCACGCCGTGGGAACGCACGCAGCACGAGGGCGCCATCCGCTTCCCCGATTCGCGCCATTTCACTCTCGAAGAAGGCGACGCCTTGACGCGCATCGGCTTCGTCATCCTGCAGGGCTGCCGCAACCCGAACGGCTCGGTCGAGCTGAAGCGCCTCGTGCTGCAGTCCAAGGGCCGCGGCCTGGGCCGGGCGGCGGTGCGGCAGCTGAAGGCGATGGCGTTCACGCAGCTCAAGGCGCACCGCTTCTGGCTGGACGTGAAAGCGCTGAACACGCGCGCCTTCGAGCTGTACCGCAGCGAGGGCTTCGTCGAGGAAGGCCGGCTGCGCGAGAGCGTGCGTGTGACGACCGATGGTGCCGATGGCTACGACTCGTTGATCGTCATGTCGCTGCTGGACCGCGAATACCAGGCGCGCGTCGCCATGGGCCAGGAGGCCGCATGACGCGCTGGCTCGGGCTGCTCTTGCTGGTGTGCACGCTGCCCGCCAGGGCCGACCTCTGGGGCTTCGTGGATGCGGCCGGCGTGGCGCACTTCGCATCCAGCCGGCTCGACTCGCGCTTCAAGCCCGTGCTCGGCGGGCCGTCGACGCAGCGCGTGCCCGGCAAGACCGACGCCGGCACGGCCATGCTGACCTGGCTGGACATCGCCCCCGAGGTCAAGGCCGTGCAGCCCTGGGTGCGCGAGGCCGCCGAGAAGCACGGCGTGGACGCCGAGCTGCTGAAGGCCGTCATCGCGGTCGAGTCCGGCTACCAGCGCGGCGCCGTGTCGCCGCGCGGCGCGCTGGGCCTGATGCAGATCACGCCCGAGACGGCCACGCGCTACGCGACACCGGCCGACGCCGCGCGGCTCATCGAGCCGCGCATCAACATCCACACGGGCGCCCGCATGCTGGCCGACCTGCTGCGCCGCTTCGGCCGCATCGACGCGGCGCTGGCGGCCTGGAATGCCGGCGAGGGCGCCGTGCGCCGCGCCGGCAACCGCGTGCCCGACATCGACGAAACCCAGGCCCACGTGCATCTCGTCCTCGAGCTGTACTGGGCCCTGCTGCAGCAGGGCCAGCCGGCCCGTGCGCAGCGTTTGACCTTGCATCCATGAGTTCCCAGACCACGATCGACTTTTCCGGCCCCACCGACGGCGGCGGCTCCAACGACGACAGCAACGCGCTGACGCTGGCCGCCTACGCCCAGCAGGCCTATCTGGAGTACGCGCTCAGCGTCGTCAAGGGCCGCGCGCTGCCGTCCTACGCCGACGGGCAGAAGCCCGTGCAGCGGCGCATCCTGTATTCCATGCACCGCCTGGGCCTGGGCTGGAGCGGCAACTCCGGCGCCAAGCCCGTCAAGGGCGCCAAGGTGGTGGGCGACGTGCTGGGCAGCTTCCACCCGCACGGTGACCAGTCCGTCTACGACGCGCTGGTGCGCATGGCGCAGGACTTCTCGCTGCGCTACCCGCTGATCGACGGCCACGGCAACTTCGGCAGCCGAGACGGCGACGGCGCCGCGGCGATGCGCTACACGGAAGCGCGCCTGGCGCCGATCGCCCGCCTCGTGCTGGACGAGATCGACGAAGGCACGGTGGACTTCCGCCCCAACTACGACGGCACGACGCAGGAGCCCGTCGAGCTGCCGGCGCGCCTGCCGTTCGTGCTGCTGAACGGCGCCAGTGGCATCGCCGTGGGCCTGGCGACCGAGATCCCCAGCCACAACCTGCGCGAGGTGGCGGCGGCGGCCGTGGCGCTGCTCAAGGACGACGGGCTGTCCGATGACGCGCTGTTCGAGCTGATCCCCGGGCCGGACTTCCCCGGCGGTGGCCAGCTCATCAGCGCGCCGGAGGACATCCGAGCGGCCTACACGTCCGGCCGCGGCAGCCTCAAGGTGCGCGCGCGCTGGAAGATCGAGGACCTGGCCCGCGGCCAGTGGCAGCTCGTCGTCACCGAGCTGCCGCACGGCACCAGTGCGCAGAAGGTGCTGGAAGAGATCGAGGAGTTGTCCAACCCCAAGGTCAAGGCCGGCAAGAAGACGCTCTCGGCCGAGCAGCTGCAGCTCAAGGCCAGTGTGCTCGCGGTGCTGGACTGCGTGCGCGACGAGTCCAGCAAGGACGCCGCCGTGCGCATCGTCTTCGAGCCCAAGAGCCGCACCGTCGAGCAGCAGGACCTGATCAACACGCTGCTGGCCCACACCAGCCTGGAGAGCAGCGCGCCGGTCAACCTGACCATGATCGGCGACGACGGCCGGCCGACGCAGAAGAGCCTGCGCGAGGTGCTCACCGAATGGGTGGGTTTCCGCCAGACGACCGTGCGCCGCCGCACCGAGCACCGCCTGGCGCATGTCAACGACCGCATCCATGTGCTGGAAGGCCGGCAGCTGGTGCTGCTGAACATCGACGAGGTGATCCGCATCATCCGCGAGTCCGACGAGCCCAAGGCCGCGCTGATCGAGCACTTCAAGCTCAGCGACCGCCAGGCCGAGGACATCCTCGAGATCCGGCTGCGCCAGCTGGCGCGGCTGGAGGCCATCAAGATCGAGCAGGAGCTGGCCAAGCTGCGCGACGAGCGCGCGAAGCTGGAGGACATCCTCGGCTCGGCCGCTGCGCTGCGCCGCACCGTCATCAAGGAGATCGAGGCCGACGCCAAGCAGTACGGCGACGACCGCCGCACGCTGATCCAGGCCGAGAAGCGCGTCGTCGCCGAGGTGAAGATCGTCGATGAGCCCGTCACCGTCATCGTCAGCCAGAAGGGCTGGGTGCGGGCGCTCAAGGGCCACGAGGTGGACGCGGCCGCCCAGACCTTCAAGGCCGGCGATGCGCTGTGGGGGCATTTCCGCTGCCGCAGCGTGGACCCGCTCATCGTCGTCGGCGGCAACGGCCGCGTGTACTCGGTGCCGGTCTCGGCCCTGCCCGGCGGGCGTGGCGATGGCCAGCCCATCACGACGCTGATCGAGCTGGAGAGCGGCACGCAGATCGCGCACTACATCGCCGCCGCACCCGCGCAGCGCCTGGTCCTGGCCGGCTCGACGGGCTATGGCCTGATCGCCCAGGTCGGCGACCTGGTCGGCCGTCAGAAGGCGGGCAAGACCTTCCTCGCGCTGGACGACGGCGAGGCGCCGCTGCTGGCCCTCGTGCCGGCCGATGCCGTGGCCCTGCAGCTCGGCGTGCTGAGCGCGCAGGGCCGGCTGCTGAGCTTCCCGCTGGACGAGCTCAAGCACCAGCCCAAGGGCGGCAAGGGCCTGATGCTGATGGACCTGGAGGCCAGGGACAGCGTCGCGTCGCTTGCCTGCTTCACGACCCAGCTGCGCGTGCTGGGCAGCGGCCGCGGCGGCAAGCCGCGCGAGGAAGTGCTGAAGAACCAGTCCCTCGCGGCCTACGCGGGCAAGCGCGCCCGCAAGGGCCGGGCCGTGGATGGGCTGCAGAAGGTCACGGCGCTCGCGATCGACTGAACTGTGCGCTCGACAAACGTGTCAGATCGCCGCGCCTTGGCGCACAACTGACAGATGCTAGCGGCCTATTTACATGCCGCAACAAGATGGACGGCCTCCCTCCCTAGGCCGAAGGGTGGCGTTGGATTTCCGGGGCTTCGCTGCGCCGCACAATGATTTTGGCGGTTGTGCTTGACCGTCAAGTCAGGAGCTACGCATGAAACTGAAATCCATCGCTGCCGCATCCGTGGTGGCATTGACCGCACTGAGCAGTCAGGCTGCCAGCACGGATTGGGGGCAGCACGATCTGCTCGAAAGCGCCCTCGGCCTCACCGCCGGCGGGATCATCTTTGACACCTTTTCCTTCTCGCTGGGTGCCCAGGCGGACATCGCGAGCAGCGTGACGTCGCTGGGGTCCATCGGCGCAGGCACCTACAGCCTGTTCTCGGTGGGGTCGGACGGCATCGTCGGCACGGGGGACGACATCGGCTTCGGCGCCTGGACCTACGGCGGCGCACCGACGGTGCACACCTTGTCGCTGGCGGCCGGCAACTACTACTACTCGGTCTTCGGTGTCGCCTCCGGCGCGGCGGCCTATTCCATCAACTCCGCGGCCGCGGCCGCGCCGGTGCCGGAACCCGAGACCTACGCGCTGCTGGGCGCCGGCCTCGGCGTCATCGGCTTCGTCGTCTCACGTCGACGCCGCGAGCGCTGATCAGGGCTTGCGCGCAGCGCCGCCGAAGCGGTGCTGCGAAGAAGTTCCGTTCCCTCCAGGCCCTGCCAGCCCCGCGCTCGCAGGGCTTTTTCATGCCTAGTCATCGAGGCCGGGGAAGAGCCGGCTCGGGAACACCATGCTCTGCGTCGTGCGCACGACCACGCCGCCCTTGAAGTGCACGTTGAAGCGCAGGCCATAGCCCGCCTGGTCGGGCTCGACCGTCCAGTCCCAGACGTCTTCGCCGCTGTTGCTGAAGAACACGCGCGTGCGCTCGCGGCCCAGCAGGCGGCTGACCTGCTCGGGCGTCATGCCGGGCTCGACGCGCGTGCGGCCGGCGGGCGAGAGGCCGTCCTCGACGCGCACCAGCCGGCCGTCGGCCGCCAGGCGCACCATGTAGGCATGCCGGCCCATGGGCTGGCTCGAATACTCCAGCGTGCGGCCGCCGTCGGCCTCGGGCCAGACGCGCACGGGCGGCCCGTAGATCGCGACGATGTCGGCCTCGCGGCTGCTGCCCGGTTGCAGCCGTGCGTCGCGATCCGGCGTTGCGCAGCCGGCGAGCAGCAGGATGCACAGGGCGAGGGCGGCGAGGCGCATGGCGGTACTCAGCGTTGGGCCAGGGCCCTTGCGCATTCGCTGACGAGGGCCGGGCCCTTGTAGATGAGGCCGGTGTAGACCTGCACAAGATCCGCGCCCGCCTGGATCTTGGCGCGGGCGTCCGCACCGCTCAGGATGCCGCCCACGCCGATGATGGGATAGCCCGCCGGCAGCGCCGCGCGCAGCAGGCGGATGATGCGGTTGCTCGCCTCGAACACGGGTGCGCCGGACAGGCCGCCCGTCTCGCCGGCGTGCTGCAGGCCCTGCACCTTGTCACGGGCGATGGTGGTGTTGGTCGCGATGACGCCGGCGATGCCGTTGGCCGTCAGCGTCTGCGCGATGACGGCGACCTGGTCTTCCTCCAGGTCGGGCGCGATCTTCACGAACATCGGCACGCGCCGGCCGCTCTGGGCGTCGAGCTGCTGCTTGCGCTCTTGCAGCCTGCCCAGCAGCGCGTCCAGCGCGGCATCGCTCTGCAGTGCGCGCAGGTTCTTGGTGTTGGGGCTGGAGATGTTGACGGTGATGTAGTCGGCATGCGGGTGCACGCCGTCCAGCCCGAGCAGGTAGTCGTCGGCCGCGTTCTCGATGGGCGTGGCGGCGTTCTTGCCGATGTTCAGGCCCAGGATGCCGCCGGCCTTGCGGAAGCTGTGCGCGCGCTTCACGTTGGCAATGAAGCTCGCCAGGCCCTCGTTGTTGAAGCCCAGCCGGTTGATCAGCGCATGGGCCTCGGGCAGGCGGAACATGCGCGGCTTGTCGTTGCCGGGCTGGCCCAGCGGCGTGACGGTGCCCACCTCGATGAAGCCGAAGCCCATCGCGCCCAGGCCGTCGATGCAGCGGCCGTTCTTGTCCAGGCCGGCCGCCAGGCCCACGCGGTTGGGGAAGCGCAGTCCGGCGATGGTCACGGGGTCGCTGATGCGCGTGCCGCACCACAGTGACTGGGCCTGCGTGTTCTGCAGCCGGGCGATGGCGCCCAGAGTCAGTTCGTGCGCGTGCTCGGCATCCAGGCCGAACAGGAAGGGGCGGGTCAGGGCGTAGGGAACGAGAGGCATGGCCCGGATTGTCGCTAATGCCCGCCCGCGGCCGCGCGCGCCTGGGCGATCCAGCCGTCGAACAGCGCCTGGTGCGCGCGTATCCAGCCGTCGGTGTGGCGCTCGATGTCCTGCGGCCGGTTCTCGCCGGCGCTCATGCGCTGGTTCTGCGCGTTGATGTCGGCGATGGGCAGCTTCATCAGCTCGAACAACCGGGCAGCGGCGGGGTTCTTCTCGACGAAGGCGCGGTTGGCGACGATCTGCTCCTGGTCGGCCTGGAAGCCGTAGTTGCGGCCATTGGGCAACTGCGTGTCGGGCGCGCCGTCCTGCGTGGCCGAGAACGGCACCTGCAGCCAGACGACGTCGATGCCCGGCCGCAGCACGGCGCTGACCCAGTACGGCGTCCAGGTGTAGTACAGGATGGGCCGGCCCTGGCGGAAGCGCGCGATGGTGTCGGCCATCAGCGCGGCATAGCTGCCCTGGCGGTGCGACACCTGTTCACGCAGCCCGTAGGCACCGAGATGCCGCTCGATGGCCAGCTCGCAACCCCAGCCGGGGTTGCAGCCGGTCAGGTCGGCGCGGCCGTCGCCGTCGCTGTCGAACAGCTTGGCGATGGCCGGGTCCTTCAGCTGGTCCAGGCGCGTGATGCCGTACTGCTCGGCGGTCTTGCGGTCGATCAGGTAGCCCTGCACGGCGCCCTCGGCGTAGGCGCCGGGGCTGCGGAACAGCTTCGCGTCGCCGCCGCTGTTCTTGTAGAAGTCGGCGTGCAGCAGCTGCCAGTGGCTGGCCATGAAGGTGGCGTCGCCGTTGGCCAGCGCCAGGTGCTCGGTGGCCGGCTCCAGGTCCTTCATGGGCAGCACGGTGTAGCCGAGCTTCTCGAGCGCACGCGACACCAGCAGCGTCTGAAAGGCCTCCTCGGCCAGCGAGCTTTTCAGCGGCTGCACGGTGACGCCCCGGCCCGGCAGCACGTCGGCGCTGGCGTTCAGGCCGAGCGCCAGCAGGCCGGCGGCGATCACGCGATGGATGAGCGTCTTCATGCGTGGACTCCCTGTTTGTCGAGCGCGGGCTCCGGGGTGCGCAGCAGGCGCTGCAGGCCGTGCAGCACCAGGCCGACCGGGCCGGTGTGCCACCAGCGCCGGCCGGCGCTGCGGCGCGAGCGGCCCAGCGCTTGCGTCAGCCGGTCCAGCGTGATGGCCAGCAGCACGATGCCGATGCCGCCGACGCTGGCCAGGCCCATGTCGAGCCGGCCGATGCCGCGCAGCACCATCTGCCCCAGGCCGCCGACGGCGATCATGGACGCGACGACCACCATCGACAGCGACAGCATCAGCGCCTGGTTGATGCCGGCCATGATGGACGGCATCGCCAGCGGCAGCTTCACCTTGACGAGCATCTGCCACGGCGAGGCGCCGTAGGCGCGCGCGGCCTCGATGAGGTCGGGCCGCACCTGGCGCAGGCCCAGGTTGGTCAGCCGCGCCAGCGGCGCCAGTGCGAACACGATGGTCACGATGACACCGGGCACGTCGCCGATGCCGAACAGCATCACCACCGGCACCAGGTAGACGAAGGCGGGCGTGGTCTGCATCGCGTCCAGCAGCGGGCGCATCAGGCGCTGCGCACGGTCGCTGGCGGCCAGCAGCACGCCCAGCGGCAGGCCGATCAGCAGGCAGAACAGCAGCGACGTCAGCACCAGCGACAGCGTCACCATGGCCTCGGGCCAGATGCCGAGGAAGGCCACCAGCGCCAGCGACACCGTGCTGCCGATCGCGAGCCTGCGGCCGGCGAACTGCCAGGTCAGCAGGCCGATGAGGCCGATCATCGTGGCCGCCGGCAGGCTGACCAGCAGGCCTTGCACGCCGTTCAGCGTGCCGTCGATGGGCAGGCGCAGGCCCTGGAAGAACGGGCGGCCGTGCTCTACGACCCAGCCCAGGCCCTGGTTGATCCACGACTCGACGGGCAGCGACCCGTGCCAGAGCTGTTGCCACAGGTCATCGGGCGGTGCGGTGGGCACCGGTGTGTCCAGCCAGGCGTGGGCGACCGGGGCGTCGGGCGCGGCCGACATGGCCTGCCAGGGATCGATGTAGGCCTGGGGCGGCGTCGCGGCGATGTCGCCCGCCGGGGTGATGTCGAGTTGCGGCAATGCGTTCTCGTTCATGGGTTCTCCAGTTCAAGCGGCTTCGCCAACCGGGGTGGCCTCGATGGGCGGCGTGTCGCGGTCGAGGAACTTCAGCAGCGTCGTGCGGCTGATGGCGCCGCAGAAACGGCCATCGGCTGCCACCACGGGCAGCGCACACGGCGCCTGCGCGATGGCGCCGAACAGGCCAGCCACCGGCGCATCGGCGTCCAGCGTCGGCAGCTCGGGCAGGAAGGCGTGCTGCAGACCCAGCGGGCCGGCGTGGCCTTCCAGCGCCGTGCGCAGGCTGTCGGCCGACACGGTGCCGAGGTAGCGCCGCGCGGGGCTGACGACGTAGGCGTACTCGCGGTCCTGGTCCTCCAGCTGTTTCAGCGCCGCACGGGCGCCGCGGTCGCTGTGTTCGGCGATGACGGTCAGCGGCTGGCGCGCGATGTCGGCGGCCTTGAACACGGCCGCCGTGTCGACGCCGCGCACGAAGCTGCGCACGAAGTCGTCGGCCGGGTGGCGCAGGATCTCGTCCGGCGTGCCCACCTGCACGACGTGGCCGTCCTTCATGATGGCGATGCGGTCGCCGATGCGCATGGCCTCGTCGAGGTCGTGCGAGATGAAGACGATGGTGCGGCGGCGCACCTGCTGCAGCCGCAGCAGTTCGGACTGCATCTCCGTGCGGATGATGGGGTCCAGTGCCGAGAAGGCCTCGTCCATCAGCAGGATGGACGGGTCCGCCGCCAGCGCGCGCGCCAGGCCCACGCGCTGCTGCATGCCGCCGGAGAGTTCGTCGGGGTAGCTGTCACCCCAGCCGGCCAGGCCCACCTGCGCCAGTGCCTCGTCGGCCGCGGCCAGGCGCTGGGCCCTGGCCGTGCCGGCCAGTTCCAGGCCGAAGGCGGTGTTGTCGCGCACGGTCAGGTGCGGCATCAGCGCGAAGGACTGGAACACCATGCTGATGTCCTTGCGGCGCAGCGCGCGCAGCTTCGCGTCGGAATGGGCGTTGATGTCCTCGCCGTCGATGACGATGCGGCCGGCGCTGGGCTCGATGAGCCGGTTCAGCAGCCGCACCAGCGTCGACTTGCCTGAGCCCGACAGGCCCATGATGACGAAGATCTCGCCGGCCTGGATGTCGAAGCTGGCGTCGAACACGCCGATGGACTGGCCGGTGCGGGCCAGGATGTCCTGCTTGGACAGCCCCTGGCGCACCAGCGCGAGCGCCTGCTCGGGCTGGTCGCCGAAGACCTTGAAGACGTGATCGATGAGGATGGCCTTGGCCATGGACGTGCTCCTTTCGTGCAGCAGCGCTGCCGGTGAACAGGGCGCCGTCACCGCGGGCGGTGGCGGCCGTCATGCCATCAGCCCGGGAGGCTGCGGACGCGCGCGGGCGCCGTGCAAGCCTTCAAGGGCTGCCGACGGGCACTGAGAACGACATGGTGACGCAAGCAATACCCGCCGGGACTCCGGGTTGCGGCAACGGGCCTGGTCTAGGGGCGCTGTCGGCGGGGGAGCAGGGCTGGTCTGGGGCGGGCGAGGCCACGCCGCTTGCCGGGCGAGGCCCGGATGCGCATCGCGATGGGACCGAGGCGGGCCCGCAAGTGATGCGCGTTGATCAAAATGACTTATTGATCGGTTTAAGTGCCTAAATTATAACAAATTGGAATTTTCAGCCGCTTCGTCGGGCCGGTCCCAGGGCGGCACCTCGCCCATCTTCCCCAGCATGAAGTCGATCAGCGCGCGCACCTTGGGCGCCGGGTGGCGGCTGGGCAGGTAGACGGCGTACAGCGTGTCGGCGTCGGCCAGGCCGCCCACCGGCTGCCAGCCGGGCAGCACGGCCCGCAGCCGGCCGGCGCGCAGGTCGGCGCCCACCGCATAGGTGGGCAGCACGGCCAGGCCCATGCCGGCCAGCGCCGCCACCCGCAGCGACTCGCTGCTGTTGGCCGTGATGCCGCTCTCGAAACGCAGCGCGCCGCGGGTCTCGACATCGGCCTCGCCCAGCTCGGCGTGGCGGAAGCGCCAGCGGTCGGGCGACTGCAGATAGCCGAAGCGCAGGCAGCGGTGGCCGGCGATCTCGTCCACCGTCTGCGGCTCGCCATGGGCCTGGAGGTAGGCCGGCGAGGCGCACAGCACGAAGCGGATGGCCGCCAGACGCCGCGCCACCAGGCCCTCGGAGGGCTTGCGCGTCAGCCGCAGCACCACGTCGAAGCCTTCCTCGGCCAGGTCCACGTAGCGGTCGTTCAGGCCCAGCACCACGTCCAGCTGCGGATGCAGGGCGCAGAACTCGGCCAGCAGCGCCGTGAACTGCAGGTTGCCGAAGGCCGTGGACACCGACATGCGCAGCACGCCGCGCGGCTCGTCGCGCCGGCCGGCCAGCTCGGTCTCCAGCGCCAGCGACTCATCCAGCAGCCGCAAGGCCCGGTCGTAGACGGCGCGCCCCTCGGCCGTGGGGCTGACGCTGCGCGTGGTGCGGTGCAGCAGCCGCGTGCCGAGCTGGTCCTCCAGCCTCACGACCTGCTTGCTGACGGCGGACTTGGTCGTGCCCAGCAGCCGTGCCGCACCGGAGAAGCCGCGGGCGTCGACGACGCGGGCAAAGGCTTGCAGATCTTCGAGGCGGCCCATGGTTGTGCTCCGTTTGGAAACTCTGAATCTTCTTTTTGCTGGATTGTGTCCTGATCTGACCCTTCCTAGAGTCGCCACCTGCCACTTCGAGGAACGTCGCCATGCCCATCCTGACTCCCAGCCTGCCGGCCCGATCCTTCCAGCCCGGCCGGTTCGAGCGGCTGCTGGCTGCCGTCGCCGCCTCCAGCCTGCCGTTGCTGTTCATCGTGCTGTGGAGCAGCGGCTACGTGGCCGGCAAGCTGGCGCTGCCGCACACCGGGCCGCTGACGCTGTTGACGCTGCGTTTCGGCCTGGCCGCCGTCGTGCTGGTCGCCGTGGCCCTGGCCACCGACGCGCCCTGGCCGCATCGCGCCCGGGCCTGGGTCCATCTGGCCGTTGCGGGCCTGCTGATGCAGGTGCTGCATTTCTCCTGCATCTACTTCGCGCTGCAGTGGGGTTTGACCGCCGGCGTGGCCGGGCTGCTGATCGGCCTGATGCCGCTGGCCACGGCGCTGGGCGCGCACCTGTGGCTGGCCGAGCGGCTGAACCTGCGCCAGGGCCTGGGGCTGCTGGGCGGCCTCGTGGGCGTGGCCTGGGTGGTGATGGACAAGCCGTTGGGCGGCGCCTGGCCCGCCTACGCCGCGGCCGGCCTGGGCCTGCTGGGCCTCGTGGCCGGCACGCTGTACCAGAAGCGCTTCTGCGCCCACATGGACCTGCGCAGCGGCGCCGGCATCCAGATGGCCGTGTCCGCGCTGGCGGTCGGGCTGGTGGCGGGGCCGACCGAGCACTTCGCGGTCGACTGGACGGCGGAGCTGGTCGGGGCCTGGCTGTGGCTGGGCCTGGTCAACTCCATCGGCGCCTTCAGCCTGATGTTCATCATGATCCGCCGCGGCCTGGCGGGGCAGGTGGCGAGCCTGTTCTTCCTGATCCCCGGCATGTCGGCGCTGATGGGCTTCCTCACCTTGGGTGAGCACCTGTCGCCGCTGGCACTGGCGGGCTTTGCGTTGTCGGCGCTGTGCGTGGCGGTGGGGGCACCGGCGCGGCGTTGAGGTCCGCTGCGCCCGCGCAGTCGCGGATCATCAGCTGCACCAGCAGGTCGGCCTGGGCGGCCTGCATCCAGGCCGAACTGCGCAGCAGCAGGCCCAGCTGCCGGGCGTCGGGGCCGCCGCCGGACAGCAGGTGGACCTCGTAGACGCCCTCGGCCTTGTCGAAGCTGATGCCGACGTCCATGCCCTGGCGCAGCGCCTGCTCGAGGCGCTGCCCGCGCCGCGGGCCGTCGCTGCGGGTGACGCGCAGCACGCAGTCGTCGTCCAGCGCGAAGCGGCGGCGTTCGCCGCGATGGGCCTTGGCGCCCAGCGCGTCCAGCGCCTGCAGCCGCTCCATGTTGCCGATGTCGAAGGGATTGGGCGGCACGGTGTCCTCGCTGGGGTAGCCGCCGCAGGCGCTCAGCAGCAGCGCCGCGACGGCCGCGGACAGCCGGGCGATGACGGGGTGACGGCGGGCGAGCATCGCGTCACGCCGGCTTGACGCCCGGTTCCGCGACCGATGTGCCCAGCCGCGTCGCCAGCACCTTGTCGATGGTCTTGCCGTCCATGTCGACGATCTCCAGGCGCCAGCCTTCCCACTCGACGAACTCCGCCACGCGCGGCAGGCGCCCGGTCAGCAGCATCATCATGCCGCTGAGCGTGTGGTAGCGGCCGCGCTCCTCCTCGGGCACGGCGTCGAGCGCCAGCCGGTCCTTCAGCTCGGGCACGGGGATGTGGCCGTCCAGCAGCCACGAGCCGTCGTCGCGCTGCACCGCCCAGGCCATCGCGGGGTCGCGCGGCTGGAACTCGCCGGTGATGGCTTCCACCAGGTCCTGCAGCGTCACCAGCCCCTGGATCTCGCCGTACTCGTCGATGACGAAGGCCATGTGCACGTTGCTGCTGCGGAAGTTCTCCAGCAGCTCCATGCCCGTCAGCGTCTCGGGCACGTACAGCGGCTCCTCCATGCCGGCCTCGGGCAGCAGCGGCTCGCCATGCAGCTGGCGCGTCAGGATCTGGCGCGCGCTGACCACGCCCACGATGTGGTCGATGCCGCTGCGCACGACGGCGAAGCGCTCGTGGTGCGAGGCCATCAGCACGGCCAGGTTGTCGTCCACCGGCTTGTCGAGGTCCAGGCAGACGATGTCGGCGCGCGGCACCATCAGCGAGGCAATCTGGCGGTCGTCCAGGCGGAACACGTTGCGCACCATGGTGTGCTCGTGCGACTCGATGATGCCGGCGCTGGTGCCCTCGGCGAGCATGGCGTGGATCTCCTCTTCGGTCACCGCGGAGGCGCCCTGGTCGCGCACGCCCAGCAGCCGCAGCAACGCGTTCGTCGAGCCGGCCAGCAGCGCGACGAAAGGTTTCGTGGCGAGGGCCAGCGTCGAGATCGGCCGGGCGACGAGGCGCGCCACCAGCTCCGGATGCGACTGGCCCAGGCGCTTGGGCACCAGCTCGCCCAGCACGATGGAGAAGTAGGTGATGACGACCACCACCAGGCCGGTGGCCAGCCCGCTCGCGTAGGCCGACGGCACGCCCAGCCCCAGCAGCCACTCGGCCAGCGGCCCGGCCAGCACGGCCTCGCCGACGATGCCGTTGAGCACGCCGATGGAGGTGATGCCGATCTGGATGGTGGACAGGAAGCGCGTCGGGTCGGTGCCGAGCTGCAGCGCCACGGCGGCGGCGCTGTCGCCCTCGTCGATGAGGCGCTGCAGCCGGGCCTTGCGGGCGGTGACCAGGCCGATCTCCGACATCGCGAAGAGGCCGTTGATCAGGATGAGGGCGAGCAGTAGGGCAATTTCCATGGGTGAAGGCGGGCAGCGTGTGGCGTCGGGACGCCTGCGGGCCGGCCCGTCGGTGGGACGGGGCCGGGCCAGGAGTGGCGAGGGGAGGGGCGCGGCCAAGCCGCGCCCGCGTCAGGCGCGGGCGGCGGGGCTGGGCGGCCGCAGCGGCCGCGCGAGCGGGGCGTCGACGGCGAGGCGCCGGCCCAGGCTGGGCGGCGCGGCGGGTGCCGGGGCCGCGGCGATGGCCTCGGCACGGGACAGGCAGTGGTCGGACATGTCGTCCGTCGTGTCGCCGAGCTCGGCGATCAGCGTGGCGATGTCCGCCGCGGGCGCCGCCGGGCCGGCATCGGCGCCCAGTTGCACCGGCGCGTCGCCATCAGCCTGCGACGGCGCGACGACGGCGGCCAGGCCGTAGGCCGGCAGCAGCAGGGCGATGACCAGGAGTCGGAACCAGCGGAGCACGCAGGGATTCTAGGGGCGCGGCTCCGGGTGAACCCGTGCAGGTCAGTCGCCGAGCGGCGACAATCCCATGCCTGCCTGGAAGCCCCGCGATGAAACCTTTGGACGATCCCCACCACGACCGTGAAGCCGGTTCCCGTGACGAGACGCGCGACACCACGCGCACCGACGACACCCGCATCGGCGCCGTGCGCGCGCTGATCAGCCCGGCACTGCTGCTCGAGGAGCTGCCCGTGCCGGACGCTGCGCTGGAGCTCGTCGAGCAGGCTCGCCAGCAGATCAGCGACGTGCTGCACGGCCGTGACGACCGGCTGCTGGTCATCGTCGGCCCCTGCTCCATCCACGACCACGACCAGGCGATGGACTACGCCCGCCTGCTCAAGGCCGCGCGCGACGAGCTGAAGCGCGACCTGCTGATCGTCATGCGGGTCTACTTCGAGAAGCCACGCACCACGGTGGGCTGGAAGGGCTACATCAACGACCCGCGCCTGGACGGCAGCTTCCACATGAACGAGGGCCTGCGCCTGGCGCGCCAGCTGCTGCTGGGCATCAGCAGCCTGGGCCTGCCGGCGGGCACCGAGTTCCTGGACCTGCTGTCGCCGCAGTACATCTCCGACCTGATCGCCTGGGGCGCCATCGGCGCGCGCACCACCGAGAGCCAGAGCCACCGCCAGCTGGCCTCGGGCCTCTCCTGCCCGGTCGGCTTCAAGAACGGCACCGACGGCGGCATCAAGGTCGCCAGCGACGCCGTGCTGGCCGCCAGCAGCGCCCACGCCTTCATGGGCATGACCAAGATGGGCACGGCCGCCATCTTCGAGACGCGCGGCAACCAGGACTGCCACGTCATCCTGCGCGGCGGCAAGGCGCCCAACTACGACGCGCCATCGGTCGCCGCCGCCTGCGCGGCGCTGAAGGTCTCGGGCCTGCGCGAGCAGGTCATGATCGACTTCTCGCACGCCAACTCCAGCAAGAAGTACGAGCGCCAGGTGGACGTGGGTCGCGACGTGGCGGGCCAGATCGCCGGGGGCGATGAGCGCATCACCGGCGTCATGATCGAGAGCCACCTGCTGCCCGGCCGCCAGGACCTGGCCGAGGGCCAGACCAAGGCCGACCTGAAGCCCGGCGTGTCCATCACCGACGCCTGCCTGGGCTGGGCCCAGACCGAACCGCTGCTGCGGGAACTGGCCGCCGCCGTGCAGCAGCGCCGCAAGGCTTCCTGAGCCCTCTCGGGCCGGGCCTGCCAGCGGCTCCGCCCCTCACCCATCGAGACCCATGACCCAAGACGAACTCAAGGCCCTGGTCGGCCAGGCCGCCCTCCAATACGTGACGCCCGACACCCTCGTCGGCGTCGGCACCGGCTCCACGGTGGACAAGTTCATCGACGCGCTGGCCGCCAGCGGCCTGCGCATCGCCGGTGCCGTGTCGTCGTCCAACCGCTCCACCGAGCGCATGAAGGCGCTGGGCATCCGCGTGCTGGAGGCCGGCGAGGTGGACAGCCTGCCGGTCTACATCGACGGCGCCGACGAGATCGACGGCCACGGCTTCATGATCAAGGGCGGCGGCGCCGCGCTGACGCGCGAGAAGATCGTCGCCGACCTGGCCCGGACCTTCGTCTGCATCGCCGACGAATCCAAGCTCGTGACCACGCTGGGCAAATTCCCGCTGCCGGTGGAGATCATCCCCATGGCTGCGGCGCAGCTGGTGCGGCGCTTCGCCGGCCTCGGCGGCGACGCGAAGCTGCGGGCCGGCGTCGTCACCGACAACGGCGGCCACATCCTCGACGTGACCGGCCTGTCCATCACCGACCCGCTGGCCTTCGAGGCCGAGGTCAACCAGTGGCCCGGCGTCGTGACCGTGGGCGTGTTCGCGCGCCACAAGGCGCAGGTCTGCCTGCTGGGTGGCGCCCAGGGCGTGCGGACGCTGAAGTTCTGAGCCTGCCGGGCCGAACGACAAGGGGCGCCTGAGCGCCCCTTTTTTCTGCTGGCCGCGGCGGCGCCGCGCGCGTCAGAAGGTTTCCCAGTCGCCGTCGTCCGCGGTCGATGCGGGAGCCGGCGCGGGCGCGGGCCGCGGCGTGGCTGCGGGCTTGGCCTTGGGCGCAACGGCCGGCTTGGGTCTGGCCGCGGCCTTGGGCACCGCTGCCGGCTGCCCGGCGGGTTTGGCGGCCTTCTGGGCGGCAAGGGGCTTGATCGCAGGCTTGGCGGCCGGCTTCACCGGGGCGGGCCTGGGCGCTGCGGAGGCGGGCACCTTGACGGCCGGCGCACGGGCTGCCGATCCGCCCAGCCTGAACACGCTGATGGCCTCGGCCATGCGGGCCGACTGCTCGCGCAGGCTCTCGGCTGCGGCGGCGGATTCCTCCACCAGCGCGGCGTTCTGCTGGGTCATCTGGTCGAGCTGCACCACGGAGCCGTTGACGGCGGCGATGCCCTCGCTCTGCTCGCGCGCCGCGGCGCTGATCTCTCCGATGATGTCGGTCACGCGCTGCACGCTGGCGACGATCTCGGTCATCGTGCTGCCGGCCGCCTGTACCTGCTGGGTGCCGGAGTCCACGCGCTCGACGCTGGCGCTGATCAGCGTCTTGATCTCCTTGGCCGCGCCGGCGGAGCGCTGCGCCAGCGAGCGCACCTCGGAGGCCACCACCGCGAAGCCGCGGCCCTGCTCGCCGGCACGGGCCGCCTCGACGGCCGCGTTCAGCGCCAGGATGTTGGTCTGGAAGGCAATGCCGTCGATGACGCCGATGATGTCGTTGATCCGGCGCGAGCTCTGGCTGATCTCGTCCATGGTCGCGACGACCTGCGACACGGCCTCGCCGCCGCGCTGCGCCACCGAGGCGGCCGAGCTGGCGAGCTGGTTGGCCGTCATCGCGGCGTCGGCCGTCTGCTTGACGGTGCCGGTCAGCTCGGACATCGACGAGGCGGTGTTCTGCAGGTTGCTGGCGGTCTGCTCGGTGCGCTGGCTGAGGTCGAGGTTGCCGGTGGCGATCTCGCTGCTGGCGGTGCCGATGCTGTCGGCGGCGCTGCGCATCTCGCCGATGATCTTCTGCAGCGAGCGCTGGGTGGCCTCCAGCGCCGTCAGCAGGCGGCCGACGCCGCCGGCGCCGCCGCTCGGAATGGGATGGGTCAGGTCGAAGCGCGCCAGCGCCTCGGCCGCCTCGGTGGCCGCACGCAGGCCGGTGCTCTTGCCGCCCAGGAGCAGGCCGGCCGCGCCGGCAATCCAGGTCAGCACCAGGCTGGCGATCAGCCAGCCCTTGGCGGAGCCGGCGTTGTCGCCCAGGCCCGCGAGCGCCATGCCGACGCCCAGCGTCACCACGCCGGTCACGGCGCACAGCGCCCACTTCATCGGTTGAGAACCGTTGCCAGATCCGAACATGCTGCCGTCTCCATCGGAAAAACAGCGCGCAGTGTGATGCCCGGGCCCGAGCCTCCCGGCGGCCCAGGCGGTGCAAACCGGCAATAGTTGCGCGAAGCCGGGTCAGCGTCCCGGCCGGCGCCGGCGCCGCAGCGCAAGGCGCACCGGATCGACGGCGTCCAGCAGGTCGGCCTCCAGCGGCCGGGGCGATCCCAGCGCCAGCGCGGCCGTCAGCCGACCCGCCAGCGCCGCCCACGTGATGCCGCGCGACGCGAAGGCGGTGCACAGGACCAGCCCGGGCCGCCGGGGCTGCAGCCGCAGTTGCTCCGCCGGCGCGCCGTCGGCGGCCAGCCCGCCGATCAGCGGCAGGCGGTCGGGCGCGATGAGCCGCCAGCCGACCCGGCCGGCGAGCGCGCCGCGGGGCGCCTCGTCCAGCCCCGCCAGACGCGCGTAACGGGCCAGGTTGTCGGCCTGGTCGGCCTCGCGCAGCGCCGGGTCGAGGTCGCCGTCCTGCGTCGTTGCGCCGCACCACAGGCCGCCCAGGCCGTCGGCGATCGCATAGCCCTCGCCCGCGATGGGCAGGGTCGGGCACCAGGGCGCGTTCGCCAGGTGGCTGAGCTGGCCACGCTGCACGACGAGGTCATCGGCCAGGTCGCCGAGCAGCGGCAGCTGGCCATGGCCACCGGCCAGCACCACCAGCGGCGCGGCGTCGACGACGCGGCCATCGGGCCCCAGCAACTGCCAGCCGTCGGCGGCCTCGCGCAGCGCCGCGACGGCCGTGCCCAGCCGCAGCGTGGCGCCGCTGGCGGCCAGCATCGCGCGGGTGTAGGCGCCGGGGTCGATGGCGCCGCCGCCGGGGTAGAACCAGGCCGGGTGGGTCAGGGACGCGCCGGCCCGCGCCGAGGCCGCTTCGGCGGACAAGGCCTGCACGTAGCCGGGCACCCCCTGCATGGCATCGAGCGCCAGCCGCGTCTCCAGCCGCAGCAGGCCCTGCTGGTGGGGCAGGCCCAGCTCGGCCAGCAGTGCCTGCGTGGCCAGCGCCGCGGCGCGGTTGAAGCGGGCGTGCGGGCCGTCGTCGGGGTTGACGGTGCCGTGGAAGAGGCCGGCCGGGTTGCCCGAGCTGGCCTGGGCCGGGGCGGCCAGCGCGTCGATGACGGTGCAGGCCACGCCTTCGCGCGACAACGCCAGCGCGCAGGCCGCGCCGCCCAGGCCGGCGCCGACGATGACCGCGCGGCGTGCCCCCGGCGCGATGGCCTCGCGGCCGGCCGGGCGCTGCGGCAGGTGGCGGGGCGCGAAGCGGGCGACGGTCATCTCCGGCTTGTTGGCGAAGCCCGGCGCCAGACCCACCTCGAAGCCCAGCGAGGCCAGCGCGCGGCGCATCGGCCGGTTGATGCTCCAGGTCGCGGCCGTGGTGCCGGGCACGGCGTGGCGGGCCAGGCTCTTGAGCAGCCATTCGTCCCACAGCTCGGGGTTGCGCAGCGGCGCGAAGCCGTCGAGGTACAGGGCGTCGGCCTGCAGCACCAGTTCGCGCAGCAGTGCGCGGGCGTCGCCCAGGCCCAGCAGCAGCTCGACGCGGCCACCCTCGAAACCCAGCGTGTGCAGGCCGGCGGTCAGCGGCGGCCAGCGTTCGATGAGCTGGGTGGCCAGCTCGGGCAGCGCGCCTTGCGCGTGCGCGCGGGCCAGGTCCTCGCGGCGCAGCGGGTGTTTCTCCACGCTGACGAAGACGAGGCGCCCGCAGCGCGCCGGGTCCTGCCGCCAGGCGTCCCAGGTGGCCAGGAAGTTGTTGCCCAGGCCGAAGCCCGTCTCCAGCACGACGAAGCGCTCGCGCCCCTGCCAGCGGCCGGGCAGGCCGTTGCCGCCGAGGAAGACGTGGCGCGCCTGGGGCAGGGCGCCGGCGCGCGAGTGATAGACGTCGCCGTAGGCCGGGGCGGCAGGCGCGCCGGGGTCGGAGAAGTCGACCTCGGCGGGCTGGACGGCCAGCGTCACGCGAAGCCGCCGTGCAGCAACGCCGCGAGCCCCGCGCCCAGCAGCAGCGGCAGCGCCAGGGCCGGGATGATGAAGCGCGCGAAGCGCCAGCCGCCCGCGGCGACGGCGGTGATGCCGCGCGTGCTGCTGTTGCAGGCGAAGGCCAGCAGCACGCCCAGCAGGGCCTGGCGGGTGTCTATGCTGCCCGCGGCCTGCAGGCCGGCCAGCGAGGCGATGGGGGCGTGCACGTCGGCGAAGGCCGCCAGCGCGACGGCGCCGTACAGGCCGGTGTCGCCAAAGTGGCTGCGTGCCCAGCTCACCGCCACCGCCACCGCGCTGAGGATGAGCGACAGCAGCAGCGCCTCGCGCAGCCGCAGCGGCCCGCGGCGCTCGCCGGGGCCCGGCGCAGCCCGCGCCACCTGTTCGACGCGGTGCGAGCGGCGCGCCAGCAGCCAGCCGAGGCCGCCGCACAAGGCCATGCCCAGCAGGCTGATGGGCAGCAGCGCCAGCGCTGCCTCGGGTGCCATCGCGAACAGCATCGCCTGGGCCTGCAGCCAGGTCGCGCAGGTGGACAGCACCGCGCCGGCCGCGCAGGCCAGCGCGAGGCCGGGCTCGCTGCGGGCGCGGGCCCCCATGGCCGCGATGGTGGCCGTGCTGGAGACCAGCCCCGACAGCAGGCCGGAAACGGCCAGCCCGGCCTGCGGCCCGGCCATCCGCAGCGCGACGTGGCCGGCCGCCTGCAGCATGAGCAGCAGCAGCATCAGCCCCAGCAGGGAGTGCATCTTCATGCCGGCCAGCCAGGGCAGCGGCTGCTGCGGCATCAGCGGCAGCACCACCAGGGCCAGCGCGCCCAGCAGCAGGCCGTCGTGCAGCTCCTCCTCGCGCAGCACCTGGGTGGCGAAGCGGTGCAGCCGCGTGCGCGCGGCCAGCAGGGCCGTCAGCACGACGGCGGCCGGCGAGCCCAGCAGCGGCGCCGTCACGCACAGCGCGCCGATCAGGTAGGTGACGAGCAGCGCGGTCTCGGTCGTCAGCCCGGGGTCGCGGCCGCGGTTGCGCAGCATGGCCGTCGCCGCCAGCGCGGCGATGGCGAGCGCGCCCACGGCCACCAGCCCCGGCAGTTGCAGGGCCTGGGCCAGCGCGCCGCCGATGGCCGCCAGCGTGAAGGTGCGCAGCCCGGCCGGTTCGCGGTAGGGGCCGCGCCGCTTGGCCCGCTCGCGCTCCAGCCCGATCAGCAGGCCGCTGCCCAGCGCGGCGGCGAGCCCGACGATCAGTTCGTCGGAGACACCGAAGGCCTGGCCCAGGCCGTCCATCACCAGGCGACCGTCTCGCCGTGCTGGGGCACGCGCACCGCCCAGCCAAGCTCGTCCTGGATGCGGCAGCGCAGCGCGTCGGCCGCGGCCGGCTCGCCATGCACGACGTAGACCTGCTCGGGCGGCCGCGGCAGGGCTCGCAGCCACTGCATGAGGCCGTCGGCATCGGCGTGGCCGGACAGGCCCTCGAGCTGGCTGATCTCGGCATTCACCGGGATCCAGCGCCCGCGCACCTTGATCTCGCGCTCGCCGCCCACCATGCGCGCGCCGCGCGTGCCGCCGGCCTGGAAGCCGGGGAAGGCGATGTGGTGGCGGGCCTGGGGCGCCATCGTCTCGATGTAGTTGAGCACGCGGCCGCCGGTGGCCATGCCGCTGGCGGAGATGACGATGCTGGGCCTGGCGCGCGGTGCGCTGAGGCTGGCAGCGAGCTTGAGGCTCTGGGCCTGCTTGGTCACGTAGTGCACGCGATCGGTCAGGCTGCGCGCCTCGGCGGCCGAGATGCGCAGCAGCCGGGCGTGCTTGAGGGTGAGTTCGGTGGCCTGCTCGGCCATCGGGCTGTCCAGCCAGATCGGCACGTCCAGCGGCAGCTCGCCGGCATTGCGCAGGCGCTGCAGCAACAGCAGCAGCGCCTGGGCACGGCCGACGGCAAAGCTGGGCAGCAGCACCGAGCCGCCGCGCTTGAAGGTGTTGCGCAGGATCTGGCCGAGGTGGGCCTGGGCGTCCTGGGCCGGGTGCAGGCGGTTGCCGTAGGTCGACTCGATCAGCACGATGTCGGCGGCAGCCGGCACCTGGGGCACGGGCATCAGCAGGTCGCCCACGCGGCCGATGTCGCCCGAGAACAGCAGCGAGCGGCCACCGTTGCTGACGTGGATGCTGCTCGCGCCCAGCAGATGGCCGGCCGGCGTGAAGCGCACCTCGGTGGCGCCGAGCTTGAGCTTGCCGTCGCGCGGCAGCGGGGCAAACTGCTTGAGCGTCGCCTCGGCCTCGCGCACGCTGTACAGCGGCAGGGCCTTCTCGTGGCGGCTGCTGCCCTCCTTGTTGGCGCGGCGGGCGTCTTCCTCCTGCAGATGGGCGCTGTCGCGCAGCAGCACGTCGCAGAGGTCGCGCGTGGCGGCGGTGGCGTAGATGGGCCCCTTGAAGCCCTGGCGGCGCAGCGCCGGCAGATAGCCGCAGTGATCCAGGTGGGCATGCGACAGCAGCACGGCGTCGAGCTGCATGGCGGGCGCGCCCAGCGCCATCCAGTTGCGTTCGCGCAGGGCCTTGTAGCCCTGGAACAGGCCGGCATCCAGCAGCAGGTGCTGCTCGCCCAGCGTGAGCAGGTGGCGCGAGCCGGTGACGGTGTCGGCGGCGCCGAGGAAGGTCAGTTTCAAGGCGGAGTCCCTCTAGGGCAACGGGTCAGGACTCCATTCGACCACGGCGCGCCGGCCGCCGGCTTGATGGCGCGCAAGCCGGCGGTACCGCGGGCTCAGGGCAGCGTGCGCACGACGACGTCCTGGTTGGCCGGCGTCACGCCGGGGTTGCCGCGGAAGTCGGTCCAGACGGCGACGCCGCGGCCCATGGCGTCGAGGGCGGCACCCGTGTAGTCGCCGATGAAGCTGCCGGTGAACAGCGTCCAGGGGTTGGACGACTCGCTGCTGAACCGGGCTTCGGCCGCGAAGGTCTGGCCACCATCCGCCGACATACGGCCGGCGTAGTCGATGCAGACATTGGTCTGGCGGTTGGCGCCGCTGCCGAAGCTGGCCGGCAGCAGCGTGCCGTCGGCATAGCCGGCCTGACCCACGGCGACGACGCGCAGCGCACAGCGCATGTCGGCGCCGCCCACGCCGCCGGCCGCCTTGGCATGGCGGCGCGTGTAGTAGCTCACCAGCACCTTGCCGCCGCGTGCCGCCACGGCCGGGAACACCGTGTCGTCGGTGGGCGGGTTCAGCGCCTGGTCGGCGCTGAAATGGTCGCCGTCGTCGGTGTAGACGTAATGCACCTGGTTCTGCGTGTTGCCCAGCGCGGGATTGAAGCCGCCGCCCTTCTCGTAGCCGCAGCTCGGATGGGCGCGGTTGTCGGCCCAGACAATGTGGACGCGGCCGGTGTCGGCATCGACCGCCATGGTCGGGAAGCTGTTGATGCGGTAGTTCTGCGCGCTCAGCGTCTGACGGCCCTGGCCGCCGATCTGCGTGGGGTAGCAGTTGACGTCGTCGTAGATGCGCGGGCCGCGGCTGTTGGTCCAGGTCAGGCCGCCGTCGCGCGAGCGCGCCAGCACGACGGCGTCGGCCTGGTAGTCGGTCTCGGGCATCGCCGCGATGAAGGACACGTAGAGGGTGCCGTCGGGGGCCACGGCGGGGATGGAGCCCTGGTTGTAGGGGTAAGCGGCGGCGCTGACCTGATGCGGCTCGCTCCAGCTGAGCCCGCCGTCGCGCGACAAGGTGTGGAAGATGGGCGAGGCGCCGAACTTGCCGTTGGGCGTGGACTGGAACCTGGTCCAGGTGAGGTGGACGCTGCCGTCCGGGCCGACGGCGATCCATTCCTTGTCATGGAAGAAGTTGCTCGTGGCCGTGTAGTGCACCATGGTGGGCGGGCTCCAGCTCAGGCCGCCATCGGTCGAGACGGCCACCGCGACGCCGCTGCGCGACTGCTTGGGGCTGGGGCCGCCGGCGCATTCCAGGCCGGCGTAGTAGAGCCGGTCGCCGCTGGGCGAGAAGGCCAGCACCGGGTCGCCGCAGGAGTCGACGTTCTTGAACAGGCCGCCCGCGCCGCTCTCCAGCGTCCAGCCGGGCAGCACGATGTTGCGCCAGCTCGCGCCGCGGTCGGTCGACACATAGACCGTGTGCACATTGGCCCGGTACTCGTTGGCCGAGGTCACGAGGTGGTTGGGGTTGGCCGGGTGGGTGACGATGTTCTGCTCGTTCTGCGGATTGAAGCAGCTGTCCGCCAGCCCCGGCAGGCCGGTGGCGAAGGCGAACGGCGTGTCGCCCACGATCGCGTCGTGCTCGCCGGCGGCGAAGCCGGCGTAGCCGACCCCGCCCATGGCGCGGCATTGAGAGAACAGCAGGAAGCTGTTGGCCGCCGGCAGGCCCAGCAGGCTGCCCGCGACGGGATGGGCCGTGGCGTAGGCCTCGTAGTCGGCCGCCGTCCAGCGTTCGCCGGCCTCGGCGTTGCTGCCGTCGGCGTTGTCGGGTCCGACGGGTTTGAAGCGGTTGCCGCCCGGCGCCCCATGGGCCGGCAGGGCGGCCAGGGCCATGCATGTGAAAACGGCCGCACTGAGGCGGCCGAGGCGGGGGAGGCGAGTGCGCAGGCTCATGGCTGTCTCCTCGAATGGCGTCATGTGGACATGAGCCGTCGACGCTATGCCTGGGCCTGGCGCCCTGCTATCCCTATCCCCCCATGCAGGCTTGCAGCTTGCTGGCGCGCGCGCCGCTCAGCGCTTGGGCTGGGTCAGGCGCGGGCCGTTGTTGTGGCGCGGCGCGCCGCCGCCGTTGCCACGGCTGGGCTGGGCGCCCGCGGCGCGCGGGGCATGCTCGGCATGCGGCTTGGGCGCCGTGCGGGCACCGCCCACGCCGGTGTGGCCGGCGGGCTTGCCAGCCGGGCGGCCCTGGCCGTCGCGCGAGCCGCCACGGTTGTCGCCACCGCGGCCACCGCCACCACCGCCACCACCACCCGGGCGGCCACCACGGCCGGCATGGGCCGGCGGGTTGGGGTTGCGGCCCCGGCTGCCGTTGGGATTGAGCACGGTACGGCCCAGCACGATGGGCTCGGCGCGCTCGTTGGGATCGGGCGCGAAGCCGGGCACGATTTCCTTGGGGATCTCGCGCTTGATGAGCTTCTCGATGTCGCGCAGGAAGCCGTTCTCGTCCACGCAGACCAGGCTGACGGCTTCACCTTGAGCGCCGGCGCGGCCGGTGCGGCCGATGCGGTGGACGTAGTCCTCCGGCACGTTGGGCAGCTCGAAGTTGACGACGTGGGGCAGCTGGTCGATGTCGATGCCGCGGGCGGCGATGTCGGTGGCAACCAGGCAGGTCAGGTCGCCCGACTTGAAGTCGGCCAGCGCCTTGGTGCGGGCACCCTGGCTCTTGTTGCCGTGGATGGCCATGGCGCTGATGCCCTGGTCGTTCAGGTAGTCGGTCAGGCGGTTGGCGCCGTGCTTCATGCGCGTGAAGACCAGCACCTGGTGCCAGTCGCCCGACTTGATCAGGTGCACCAGCAGCTCCTTCTTGCGCTCGCGGCCCACGGGGTGGACCTTCTGCGCGATCTGGTCGTTGGTCTGGTTGCGGCGGGCCACCTCGATCAGGGCCGGCTGGTTCAGCAGGCGGTCGGCGAGGTTCTTGATCTCGTCGCTGAAGGTGGCGCTGAACAGCAGGCTCTGCTTCTTGGCGGGCAGCAGTGCGAGCACCTTCTTGATGTCATGCACGAAGCCCATGTCGAGCATGCGGTCGGCTTCGTCCAGCACCAGGATCTGCACCTGCGACAGGTCCAGCGTGCCCTGCTGCGCGTGGTCGAGCAGGCGGCCGGGCGTGGCGACGAGGATGTCGACGCCGTCGCGCAGCTTGTTGATCTGCGGCTGCATGCCGACGCCGCCGAACATGACCATGCTCTTGAGCGGCAGGTACTTGCCGTAGGTCTGCACGCTTTCCTCGACCTGGGCGGCGAGTTCGCGGGTGGGCGTCAGCACGAGCGCACGGATGGCGATCTTGCCGCGCTTGTTGAGCAGCTTCTCGCCCGTGGACAGGCGGTGCAGCATGGGCAGCGTGAAGCCGGCGGTCTTGCCGGTGCCGGTCTGGGCGCCTGCCATCAGGTCGCCACCGTTCAACACGGCGGGGATGGCCTGGGCCTGGATGGGGGTGGGGGTGGTGTAGCCGGCGTCGGCGATGGCCTTGAGCAGCGGAGCTGCCAGGCCGAGTGTGTCGAAACTCATCGAATCCAAAGTGGGGAGTGCACGCCAACAATCACCGGGGCTCGCCGTGCCGCCGGGGAGGCGACACCAGTCTTCGGGCAAGCCAGGCCGCGTGCGGGGCTGCAGAAAAGTGAAACGCCGCGCAAGACTGAGAGGCGCGGCGTCGAAGCCATTCTAGCCGCTGCGGCGGCCCGGCTCATTTCGAGATCGTGACCCAGTCCATGTTGACCCAGTTGTTGGGCGAGTGCGGGATGCTGACTTCACGCTTCATGGCCCAGGGAATGACCTGGCGGTGCAGCGGGATGATGTTGACCTGCTCGCGAAACGCCTGCAGCGCGGCCTTGACGAGGGCCTCGCGTTTCCCGGGGTCGGTCTCCACGGTGGATGCGGCGGCGAGGGCGTCGGCCGCGTCATTGGCGATGCCGCCGTAGTTGGCCACGCCCACCCCCTGCTCGCCGCGCTTGCGCAGCACGGGCGTGAGCATGACCTCGGCGTCGGTGGAGCCGCCGCCCCAGCCGGCGAGGAACAGGCTGGTGTCGAACTTCTCGATCTTGGGGAAGAAGAGGGTGCGGGACATGGCGTTGACCTTGACCCGGACCTTGACCTGGGCCCACATGCTGGCCAGGGCGATGCAGATGCGCTCATCGTTGACGTAGCGGTTGTTGGGGCAGTCCAGGGTGACGTCGAAGCCGTCGGCGTAGCCGGCCTCGGCCAGCAGCTTGCGCGCCAGCGCGACGTCGTAGCGCAGCCGGGTTTCCAGCCGGGCGTCGCCATAGGCGCCGCGCGGTGACGGGGTCAGTCCGCCGGTGGGCAGGGCGTAGCCGTTCATCAGCTTGGCCTTGATGGCCTCGGCGTCGATGGCGTGGTACAGGGCCTGGCGCACGCGCAGGTCCTTGAACGGGTTCCTGCCGTCGGGCGAGCGGCCGTGGAGCAGCGTGTTGCGCGCCTGGTCCATGCCGATGTAGATGAGGCGGTTCTCCTCGCCGTCCAGCACCTTGAGCTGGGGCAGGGCGCGCAGCCGGGCCACGTCGCGCGGCGGCGGGTCGAGCACGAGGTCGACCTCGCCGGAGATCAGTGCCGCGGTGCGCGTGGCGTCGGTGGAGATCGGCAGGTGGACGAACTCCTGCAGGTTGCCCTCGAACCGGCCCCACCAGTTCGGGTTGCGCCGGAAGACCGTCTTCACGCCGGGCTGGCGGCTGACCAGCACGAAGGGGCCGGTGCCGTTGGCGTTCCGGCTGGCATAGGACTCCTCCTGCTGCTTGAAGTCCAGCGGCCGCGTGACGCGGTGCGCCTCGCACCAGCGCCGGCTCATGATGAAGAGGTTGGACATCAGCTCGGGCACCACGGGGTTGGGCTTTTCCAGCTCGAAGACGACGGTCAGCGGGTCCACCACCTTCGGCACGCCCACCGCGTTGGCGTAGACGCGCTGCGGCGCATTGGGGTCGCGCAGGCGCTGCATGGAGAACACCACGTCGTCGGCCGTGAAGGGCGTGCCGTCGTGGAACCGCACGCCGGGCCGCAGCCGGAAGCGCCACTGCAGCGGTGACAGCTGGGTCCACTCGGTGGCCAGCGCCGGGCCCATGGCCATGTCCTTCATGCGCCGGGTCAGGCCTTCGTAGACCTGGTTGTTCAGGGTGTTGGTCAACACCTCGTTCTGTGAATGCGGGTCGGTGGTCTGCATGTCGCCCTGGCTGGTCCAGCGCAGGGTCTGGGCCGGGGCCAGGGTGGCGGCCGCGGCGAGCAGGGCGGGAACGAGCAGACGGTGCATGGGCGGACTCCGGGACGGGCCCGTGAGTCTGCGGGCAGCGCGCGGGTCGCGGGTCAGGGCGAACCCGGCAACAAGGCGCCCGACGTCGCCTTCATCAAGTCCCATGCCGAGCAGTACAAGCAGCGCTGGACGGTGCAGACCCGCCGGGTGGAGGCCGAGGCGCCAGGGTCGCCGTCTTGCGGCGCCATCTGCTTTGACCGCTGGAGCCTCTCCTCGCAACACGCGGCCCTGCAGGCGCGGGCGGGCCGGCCCATCGCCGGCAACGCGACCGAAGCCGGGCGTGCGCAGAACCGCCACGTCGTGCTGATCGCCGCCTCGCTCTGAAGCGGCCGCCAAGCTCTGCGACAATCGGCCGCGTTGCGGGCCTGGCGCGTTGGTGCCAGGGCCCGCGTTCGCTTTTCCGACTCTCAGAACCTCGCGAGCACCATGGCCCAGTACGTCTTCTCCATGAACCGTGTCAACAAGACGGTTCCCCCCAAGCGCCACATCCTCAAGGACATCTCGCTGAGCTTCTTCCCCGGCGCCAAGATCGGCGTGCTGGGCGTGAACGGCTCCGGCAAGTCGACCCTCCTGAAGATCATGGCCGGTGTCGACAAGGAGTACGAGGGCGAGGCCATCCCGATGCCCGGCATCAAGATCGGCTACCTGGAGCAGGAGCCGCGCCTGAACCCCGACCAGACCGTGCGCGAAGCGGTGGAAGAGGGCATCGGCGGCGTGCTGGCCGCCAAGAAGCGGCTTGACGAGGTCTATGCCGCCTATGCCGAGGAAGATGCCGACTTCGATGCGCTGGCGGCCGAGCAGGGCGAGCTGGAAGCCATCATCGCCGCCGCCGGTTCCGAGAACACCGACCTGCAGCTGGAACTGGCCGCTGACGCGCTGAACCTGCCGCCTTGGGACGCCGTCATCGGCGTGCTGTCCGGCGGCGAGAAGCGCCGCGTGGCACTGTGCCGCCTGCTGCTGTCCAAGCCCGACATGCTGCTGCTGGACGAACCCACCAACCACTTGGACGCGGAAAGCGTCGAGTGGCTGGAGCAGTTCCTGCAGCGCTTCCCCGGCACCGTCGTGGCCATCACCCACGATCGCTACTTCCTGGACAACGCCGCCGAGTGGATCCTGGAACTCGACCGCGGCCACGGCATCCCGTGGAAGGGCAACTATTCCGACTGGCTGGACCAGAAGGAAAAGCGCCTGGAGACCGAGCAGAAGAGCGAAGACGCGCGCATGAAGGCGATGAAGGAGGAACTGAAGTGGGTTCGCTCCAACGCCAAGGGCCGCCAGGCCAAGAGCAAGGCGCGTCTGGCCCGCTTCGAGGAGCTGAGCGACGTCGAGTACCAGCAGCGCAACGTGACGAACGAGATCTTCATCCCCGTGGCCGAGCGCCTGGGCAATGAGGTCATCGAGTTCGAGAACGTCAGCAAGAGCTTCGGCGACCGCGTGCTGATCGACGACCTGAGCTTCAAGGTGCCGGCCGGCGCCATCGTCGGCATCATCGGCCCCAACGGCGCCGGCAAGTCGACGCTGTTCCGCATGCTGCAGGGCGTTGAGCAGCCGGACAGCGGCACGGTCAAGATCGGCAAGACGGCCAAGATGGCTTTCGTGGACCAGAGCCGCGAGAGCATGGAAGCCGACAAGACCGTGTGGCAGGACGTCTCAGGCGGCCTGGACAACATCATCGTGGGCAAGTTCATCATGCCCAGCCGCGCCTACCTGGGCCGCTTCAACTTCAAGGGCAACGACCAGCAGAAGCTGGTCGGCGCGCTGTCCGGCGGTGAGCGCGGCCGCCTGCACCTGGCCAAGACGCTGGCGCAGGGCGGCAACGTGCTGATGCTGGACGAACCGTCCAACGACCTGGACGTCGAAACCCTGCGCGCGCTGGAAGAAGCGCTGCTGGAGTTCGCCGGCTCGGCCATGGTCATCAGCCACGACCGCTGGTTCCTGGACCGTATCTGCACCCACATCCTGGCCTGCGAGGGCAACTCGCAGTGGTTCTTCTTCGACGGCAACTTCCACGAGTACGAGGCCGACAAGAAGAAGCGCCTGGGCGAGGAAGGCGCGCGCCCGAAGCGCATGCGCTTCAAGCCCATCAAGTGATTACAGAGGGGCGCTGACGTGGGCGGCGTGGCGAAGCGGCTCATCGAGCGCGCGCGCTGCGTCGTGCAAGGCCGTGGCTGGGCCTTGGCCTTGCTGGTGTGGGCGCTGCACGTCGCGCTGGTCGGCGTGGCGCTGCCCGTGCAGGATCTGGCCGGCCCCAAGCCGCTGGCCTACATCGATTCGAGCTTCCACCAGTACCAGATGCAGGTGGCCCGCGAGCTGTGGGCCCAGGGCCGCCTCATCGGCTACGACCCCTGGTTCGCCGCCGGCCATGTGGGCGGCGTCAACTTCAACGTCAGTGCCAAGCTGCCGGCGCTGATGGCGGTGCTGTGGCCGGCCGGCATTGCGCAGGTCTACAAGGTCTTTGTCGCGCTGGGTGCGGCCGTGGCGCCCGGCCTGCTGCTGCTGGGCGTGAGGCGCCTGGCCCTGGGCGGCGGCGTGGCGGTGGTGGCGGCGGTGCTGGGTGTGCTGTGCTGGTGGGTCACGCAGCTGCACTGGTTCCACACGGCGGGCATGGTGTCCTTCGTGCTTGCCAGCTACCTGGCCTTCGCGGTGCTCGCCTGGGCCTTCGATCTCGCCACCCGCGAGGCCGACTGGCCGGGCTGCGCGGGCCTGGGCCTGCTGGTGGCGCTGGGTTTCTTCCTGCATCCGCTGTTCGTCGTGCCGGTGCTGTGCATGGCGTTGCCGCTGCTGGCGTGCAACTGGTCGGCCGTGCGCATGCGCAGCCTGGGCCGCGTGCTCATCGCCGCGACGCTGATCGGCGTGCTGCCCAACCTGCTGTGGCTGCTGCCGACGCTCAGCCTGCCGGGCTTGGGCAAGGAGTCCATCCAGCCCTTCCAGCGCAGCACCGGGCTGCACATCGCCTGGGATGAGGCCACCGGGCGCATCGGCAGCGTGGCCCGCGGTGCCAGGCTCAACCTGCTGCTGTGGTTCGCGGCGGCCTGGAGCCTGGCCGGCTGGGCGGATGCGCGTCTGCGCAGGCTGGCGCTGGGCTTCGTGCTCGGGGCGGTGCTGCTCATCCTGTTCGCAGCCCTGGGGGGGCATGTCGACGTGATCGGGCGGCTGCAGCCGAACCGCCAGTCCGGTGCCGCCTACCTGATGCTGGTGCTGCCGGCGGCGCTCGGCATTGCGGCCATGGTGCAGCTGAGCCTGCAGGGCGGTCGGCGGACATGGGCGGGCCAGGGGGCCTTGTGCGTCGCGGCGCTGGGGCTGTTGTTCGCGGGGCGGGAGCTGATCAACGAGGTGGGTGCCACGCCGACACCCCACCATGGCCGCGCCGCCCCCGAGATCCGCGGCGAAGGGCCGCTGACGGCCTGGCTGAAGGAGACGCTGTCGACGCAGACCAGCACCGCGGGCCGCATCCTGTTCGAGACCTCGCTGGGGCGGGTCCATGACGGCGCCCACGTCGCTGGCCCGCTGACCCACGCGCTGGGCCGCGAGTTCATCGGCGGCCCCTACGTCTACATGCACCATGCCGGCTTCTGGGACGGCTATCTTTTCGGCCAGCCCATCCAGTCCTTCGATGCCGACGTGTTTCGCGAGCGGCTGGCGCTCTACAACATCGGCTGGATCGTGGTGCATTCCGAGCCGTCCAAGGCCTTCCTGAGGCGCCTGCCGGCGGCCCGGCTGCTGGCCGAGCGTGGGCCGCTGGCGGTGTACGCCTGGGAGGGCGAGCCGTTGAGCTACGTGGTCAAGGGGGCCGGTCGGGTCGAGTCGCGGGCGCTGAACCGGCTGTCGTTGACGGAGCTGGGCGGCGACGAGGTCATCCTCAAGTACCACTACGTGCCGGGCCTGCAGGCGTCGCCGGCGGTGCCCGTGGAGCCGGTGCTGCTGCCCGGCGACCCGCAGCCCTTCATCCGGCTGGTGCGGCCGCCGCCACGGGTGGACATCGTCTACCGCTGACGCGCCGGCCAGGGCAGCACACAGTTCTTTACCCCCGCCCCAAGAAGCGAACACACGGCCCGCTCACCATGGAATCGTCGTTAACTCCCGAGAGTGCTCCGATGACCCACGCAAGCCTCCTCCGTCCCCTCGCGACCGCGCTGGTCGCTTCGTCGCTGGCCCTCGCCGGGCTGTCCGCGCAGGCGCAGCCCAAGGCCCCCCACCATGGCGGCCCGGCCATGATGGCGCCCGGTGGCCTGTTCGGCGGCCACATGGATCACCTGCTGGACGCGGTCAACGCAACGGATGCCCAGCGCAGCCAGATCGAGGCCATCTTCAAGGCCGCGCGCCAGGATCTCGCCGGCCAGCGCGATGCCGGCATGAAGCTGCACCAGCAGATGGCCACGCTCTACACGGCCACCAACATCGACGCCGCCGCCATCGAGGCCGTGCGCGTGCAGATGAGCGCCCTGCACGAGACCGCCTCCAAGCGCCTGAGCCAGGCCAGCATCGACGCCGCGCGCGTGCTGACACCCGAGCAGCGCACCAAGATCGCCGACCTCATGAAGAAGCGCCAGGCCCGCATGGCTCAGCGCAAGGCAGGTTGATTGGCCGACGGTGAGGAGTTCTGCGATGCTTGAGCCCCGTTCGACCGGCGCCGAGGCGTGCCGGCCCCCCTTTTCTTCTCTCGGCCCGGTGATGAGTAGCGCACGACTCCTGTTGATCGACGACGACGTCCGCCTGACCGGCATGGTGGGCGACTATCTGCGTGCCGCCGGCTTCGAGGTCAGCACGGCCGGCAGCCTGGGCGCGGCCCGCGAGGCGCTGGCCCATGGCCGCTTCGAGCTGCTGGTGCTGGACCTGATGCTGCCCGACGGCGACGGCCTGGACTTCTGCCGCTGGCTGCGTGGCGACGCGCGCTGGCGCCACCAGCCGGTGCTGATGCTGTCGGCCCGCGGCGAGCCCATGGACCGCATCCTCGGCCTGGAGCTGGGCGCCGACGACTACCTCGCCAAGCCCTTCGAGCCGCGCGAGCTGCAGGCCCGGATCAAGGCGCTGCTGCGTCGCCTGGAGCCCAAGCTCGACGGCGACGAGGTGTTGCGCTTCGGCCGCCTGGAGATCGACCTGGCCGCCCGCGTGGCACGCCTGGACGGCAAGATCTGCGACCTGACCAGCCACCAGTTCGACCTGCTCGTCGTGCTGGCGCAAAGCCCGGGCCGCGTGCTCTCCCGCGACCAGATCATGGATGCGCTCAAGGGGCATCCGCTGGAGGCCTTCGACCGCTCCATCGACGTGCACATCTCGCGCATCCGCGCCGTCATCGAGGACGACCCCAAGAACCCCCGCCGCGTGCTGACCGTGCGCGGAGCCGGCTATGTCTTCGCCCGCAAGCAAGACGCCGACGCGGACGCCGCCTGAACGCCCCGGCTTGAAATCCCTCTACGTCCGCATCTACCTGACGCTGGTCGCGCTGTTGCTGGCGTTCGCCTTCGGCTCGGCCTGGGTGTTCCAGCGTCACATCGAGCAGGAGCGCGGCAACGTGGAGCTGGCGGCCGGCGAGCGGCTCAATGCCATGGCCGGGCTGCTCAAGCTCGCCCTGCCGCCGGCCACCGCGCCGCGCGAAGACCAGGCCGAGGCCTTCGCCGACTGGGGCCTGCGCCTGCGCATGCCGCTGGCGCTGGAGGACGCCGACGGCAAGCGCATCGGCACGACCCAGATGTTCCAGCGTCGCGCCGACGACCCGGGCGCCATCATCGTCAGCGCCAGCCTGGGCGATGGCCGCAGCCTGGAGCTGGTGCGCACCGTGCGCCCGCCCAACCCGCAGGCCGGCGCGTCCGGCCCGGCGGCGGCGGGTGCCCGCCCGCCTCGTGTGGATGACGGGCCGTGGACGGGCCCCTGGTTGCACCGGCCGGTGTCGCCGGGCGCGCCGGCCGTGTCGACGCTGGCGGTGGTGCTGGTGGTGCTGTTCATTGGCGTCGCGGCGGGGGCCTACCCGGTGGTGCGCCGGCTGACGCGCCGGCTCGAGGCGCTCAAGCGGGGCGTTGAGCAGTTCGGCGCCGGCCAGCTGCACCATCGCGTGGACGATGGCGGACGTGACGAGGTCGCGGCGGTGGCTGCCAGCTTCAACCAGGCCGCCGAGCGCATCGAGACGCTGCTGCGCTCCCACCAGACCCTGCTGGCCAACGCGAGCCACGAGCTGCGCTCGCCGCTGGCGCGGCTGAAGATGGCCTTCGCAATGCTGGACGACGCCGCGCCGGCCCAGCGGCAGCGCCTGGCGCAGGAGATCGACGTCAACATCGCCGAGCTGGACGCCCTCGTCGAAGAGGTGCTGCTGGCCAGCCGGCTGGAGGCCGGCAGCGCGGTGGGCGAGACCCATGCCGTGGAGCTGCTGGCGCTGGGCGCCGAGGAGGCGGCCCGCGCCGAAGCCGCCTTCGAGCCCGAGTGCGATTCCGCCCGCGTGCAAGGTCAGGAGCGGCTGCTGCGCCGCGCGCTGCGCAACCTGCTGGACAACGCGCGCCGCTACGGCGGGCCGGACGTCGAGCTGGCGCTGCGCCCGGTGGCCGGCGGCTATGAGTTCGTCGTCGCCGACCGCGGCCCCGGCGTGCCGGCGGACCTGCGCGAGCGCATCTTCGAGCCCTTCTACCGCTTGCCCGGCCATGCCGAGATGGCGGGCGGCGTGGGCCTGGGGCTGAGCCTGGTCAAGCAGATCGCCGAGCGCCACGGCGGCAGCGTGCGCTGCCTGCCTCGGGAGGGTGGTGGCAGCCGCTTCGTGCTGTTCCTGCCGGCGGCGAAGCACTGACACGAGGCCATAGTCCGGGCATTGCGGGTCGAACGCCGGGCCTGCCATTGGCCGCAGGCCAGTAGCCTTCCGTAGGCACGAGCAGTCCGCAGGGACTGCTCGTGTCCGACTCCAGTTCCCAAGTCGGCCCGCGTTGGCGATGTGCTCGCGGCTCGAGGCCGCGAGCATCGCCGTCCCCTCGGGGGCTGAGGCCGGACACATCACGTCCAGTGGACGTGATGGGCCTGCCGAAGGGCTGCGGCGCTGACGCAGCGCGGTCTGCAAGACCGACCAGACTCGCTCGCGTTCAGCGATGCAAGGGTGGGCGAGGGGCGCCGTGAACTAGCGGTTCTCGTCGAAGACGCGCCTGAGCAGCAGGCCCAGCAGCAGCGCCGCCATCATCAGCCCGGCCGTCGCCGCCTGCCAGAAGCCCACCGCGCCGGCGCCACCGTGGCCGAAGGCGAGGAAGTAGCCGCCGCCTATGCCCAGCCCCCACAGCGCGACGACGTAGATGACCATGGGCAGCGTCGCGACCTGGTAGGCGCGCAGCACGTAGGCGGCCACCGTCTGCAGGGCGTCGCCGAGGTGGAAGAACCACACCCACACCAGCAGCGGCAGCGCAGCGGCCGCCGTCGCGGGGCTGTTCGTGTAGAGGGCCACGATGGGTTCGCGTGCCAGCGCGACGACGGCGCCGACGGCCGCCGCGGCCAGGGCAGCCAGCGCCATCGCATGCCGGCCGACGATGCGTGCCTCGCGTTTCTGCGCGGCGCCCAGGTGCTGGGCCACGAGCGTGCCCGCCGCGGTCGCCAGTGCCAGCGCGATCATGAACATCATCGCGACGAGGTTGACGGCGATCTGGTGGCCGGCCACCGGCGTGGCGCCGAGCCGCGCGATGAAGAAGGCCATGAAGGTGAAGCCCGTCACCTCGACGAGGATGGAGCCGCCCATGGGCACGCCCAGCTTCACGAGGGCCGCGAGTTCGCCCCAATGCGGCCGGGTGCGCCACAGGTGCGGGATGTGGAAGGGCCGGTAGAACGCATCGCGCCTGAGCAGCAGCATGGCGACGGCGGCCTGGCCGATCATGGCGATGGCCGTCGCCCAGCCGCAGCCCGCCACGCCCATCGCCGGGATCGGCCCCCAGCCGAACACCAGCACGGCGTTCAGCGGCACCTTGGCGGCCAGGCCGGTCAGCTGCATCGCCATGACGGCCTTGGGCCGGCTGACGGCCGTCGAGAAGCCGCGAAAGGCCGTGAACAGCAGGGCCGCAGGCAGCGCGAAGGCCTCGGGGCGCGTGTAGGCGCGGACCTTGTCGGCCTGCGGCCCGTCGAGCTGGGCCAGCGCCGTGAAGGGGTCGGGGAACCACAGTGCCAGGCAGCCCGGGATGCACAGCAGCAGCGCCAGCCACTGCGCCTGCACGAAGCTGCTGCCTGCGCCGGCGAGGTCCTGGGCACCGAACTGCCGGCCTGCGATCGGCCCGACGGCGAGGATGACGCCCATCAGGCCGACGAAGATGGACACGTAGGCGGCCGAGCCGACGGCCAGCCCGGCCAGATCCTCGGGGCTGACGCGGCCCATCATCAGCGTGTCGATGGTGCTGAACATCATCACGGCGATCTGGCCGACCAGAACAGGCCAGGCCAGCGGGACGAGGCGGCGGGCGCTGTCGATGAAGCGGATGCGCGTCATGTCTGCCCCTCGCCCGACGAGTACGTCGGCCGGTCCCCCGAGGGGACGGCGGGCCGGCTTGGGGCGGCCCGGCGCTCGGCCCGCGGCATCACTTGACACGCTCCGCGTAGCGGTTGAAGCGCCAGGCCGTGCCTTCGTGCGTGATGCGGTGCCAGACGTGGCGCTTCTCGAAGGGGTCCAGTGCCGGCCACTGCTGCACCTCGTCGAACGTGCGGCCGCAGCCCTTGCAGACGGGGTCGCCCTGGGCGGTGGAGCAGATGGCGATGCAGGGCGAGTCCGGCGTGGTCTCGTACCAGGTCAGCCAGGCGCCAAGCGCCTTGTCGCTCAGCGCATCGACGTCCAGCTCGCTGGAGCGCTGCCAGGCCAGCAGCGCGTAGGCCTCGGCCAGCGCGCGCACCTCGGGGGCGGCGCTGATGCCGTCAGGCGACGGCGAGCGCTCGCGCCACCAGTTGATGGCGGCCTCGAGGTCGGTGACGCAGATGTTCGTGTTCAAGCCACCAGCCCCATCGCCGCGCGCACCTCGCGCAGCGTCTTGCGCGCCACCGCTCGGGCGCGCTCGGTGCCCAGCTCCAGCGTCCACTGCACCTGCTGCGGGTCCAGTGCCGCGGCGCGTTCGCGCCAGGGCGCCTGTTCGCGCTGGATCGCCTCGATCAGCGGCTGCTTGCAGTCCAGGCAGCCGATGGATGCGGTGCGGCAGCCGGTGTCGCAGGCGGCACGCGTGGCGTCGTCGCTGTAGATCCGGTGCAGCGGCCAGACGGGGCAGCGCGCCGGGTCGCCGGCATCGGTGAGGCGCACGCGCTGCGGGTCGGTGGGCATGGTGCGGATCTTGGCGGCCGTGACCTCGGGCTCGTCGCGCATCGCGATGGCGTTGTCCAGGCTCTTGCTCATCTTCTGGCCGTCCAGGCCGGGAACGCGGGCGGTCTCGGTCAGCAGCGCCTGGGGTTCGACGAAGACGGGCGCAGTTTCGGCATAGAGCCGGTTGAAGCGGCGTGCGACCTCGCGCGTGACCTCCACGTGGGCGGCCTGATCCTCGCCGACGGGCACGCCGGCGGGCTTGTAGAGCAGGATGTCGGCCGCCTGCAGCAGCGGATAGCCGAGGAAGCCGTAGGTGGCCAGCTCGGGGTCGGCGGCGACCTGCTCCTTGTAGCTGGGCATGCGCGCCAGCCAGTTGGACGGCGTGCACATCGCCAGCAGGGTGAACAGCTCGGCGTGCTCGGGCATGCGGCTTTGCAGGAACAGCGTGCAGCGCTCGGGGTCGATGCCGGCGGCCAGCCAGTCGGTGACCATCTCGTAGACATGGCGCGTCAGCGCCTCGCCACTGGGGCGCTGGGTGGTGAGCGCATGCCAGTCCGCGACGAAGAAGAAGCAGTCTTGCGTGTCCTGCAGCCGCACCCAGTTCTTGATGGCGCCGTGATAGTGGCCGAGGTGCAGGGCACCGGTCGGGCGCATGCCCGAGAGCATGCGCGGGCGGGTGAGGGTGGGTGTCGACATGGGGCGCGGATTGTCGTTCAAGGGGGCTTGGCCTGCCGAACGGCAGGGGTGGCCACCTACACTGCCGGCCCATGAAGAGACTGGTGATTCTGATTTCGGGGCGCGGCTCCAACATGGAGGCCATCGTCAAGGCGGCCCAGGCCGAGGGCTGGCCGGCACAGGTCGCGGCCGTCATCAGCAACCGGCCCGACGCGGGCGGCCTGCAGTTCGCGGCGCAGCTCGGCATCGCCACCGCGGTGGTGGATCACAAGGCCTTTGCCAGCCGCGAGGACTTCGACGCCGAGCTGGCCCGCGTCATCGACGGTTTTGCGCCCGACCTGGTCGTGCTGGCCGGCTTCATGCGCATCCTGACACCCGGCTTCACGGCCCGCTACGCGCGCCGCATGCTCAACATCCATCCGTCGCTGCTGCCGGCCTTCACGGGCCTGCACACGCACGAGCGCGCCATCGCGATGGGCTGCAAGATCGCCGGCGTGACGGTGCACTTCGTGACCGCCGAGCTGGACCACGGCGCCATCGTCATGCAGGCCGCCGTGCCGGTGCTGCCGGGTGACGATGCCCAGGCGCTGTCCGCCCGCGTGCTGGCGGCGGAACATCGCATCTATCCGCAGGCGGTGCGCTGGTTCGTCGAGGGGGCGCTGGTGTGGAGCGGCGAGACCGTGCGCCATCGCGACGGCGCGCCGCAGCAGCTGTTCGTCAGCTGACCAGCCCGGCCAGGATGTTGATGGCCAGCGCCAAGACCCCGGTGTTGAAGGCGAAGGCCAGCAGCGACTGGACCAGCACCAGCCGCCGCATCGCGCGCGAGCTGACGCCGACGTCCGAGGTCTGCGACGTGGCGGCCACGGTGATCGAGAAGTAGAGGAAGTCGCCGTAGTCGGGCTGGCCGTCGTCCCCCGGGAACTCCAGCCCGTGGGCGGCCTTGCCGCCACCGTGATAGAGGCTGGCGTAGGCGATGCCGAATTCCACCGGCAGCAGCAGCCAGGAACTGCAGACGGTGGCGACCGCGAAGAGCAGCGTCAGTGCGCCGGCGGTATGAGCCTCACGGGCGGCGCTCAGTTCCAGCGCGATCGCGCCAAAGCTCGCCACCGCACCGCTCACCGCCAGCAGCAGCATGACGGGCAGGCCCTCGGCGAGCCGGTTGGCGCGCTGCTGCACGTCCACCGAGCCCGCCCGCCCCAGCATCATCCACAGCACCAGCGGCAGGTAGATCCAGAGCGTGAAGTCCCAGCCCAGCAGCAGCCGCGTCGTCAGCGGCAAGGGCCCTGGCCAGAGTGCGGCCAGCGCGCTGCCGCAGAGGATGGCCGACAGCAGCCGGGGGCGCAGGCGCAACTGGGTCCAGAGCTTCATGCGTGAAACAGGGGAAGGGCATTGGGATAATGGCGCGATGCATCCTAATGCCCTGCTGGAGCTGTGCGCCGAGCTGATCGCCGTCGTCAACAAGCTCGACGCGCCCGCCGACGCCACCGTTTCGGCCTTTTTCCGTCAACACAAGAACCTCGGCCAGCGCGAGCGCGCCTGCGTGGCCGAAACCGTCTACGCGATGTTGCGCGAGCGGCTCAAGTTCCAGAACCTGGCCCAGAGCGGCAGCGGCCCGCTGCCGCGGCGGCTGGCCATCCTGGCCTGGCGCGGCAGCGACAGCTTCCTGCGCGGCGCGCTCAGCCCCGTCGAGCAGCAGTGGCTGCAGCAGGTGCAGGCCATCTCGCCGGACAGCCTGGCGCCCAAGCTGCGCCACAACCTGCCCGACTGGCTGGCCGAACCGCTGCTGGCGCGCCTGGGCGAGGACGAATTCTGGAAGCTGGCCGGCGCCATGAACGAGGCCGCGCCGCTGGACCTGCGCGTCAACACGCTCAAGCTCAAGCGCGAGGAGGCCCAGGCCCAGCTTGCCGAGGCGGGCATCACGGCGCTGCCTACGCCGTATTCGCCGCTGGGCCTGCGCGTGGAGGGCAAGCCCGCGCTGAACAAGCTGGCGTTGTTCACCAGCGGCGCCATTGAGGTGCAGGACGAGGGCAGCCAGTTGCTGGCCCTGCTGCTGGCGCCCAAGCGCGGCGAGATGGTGGTGGATTTCTGTGCCGGCGCTGGCGGCAAGACGCTGGCGCTGGGTGCGGCGATGCGCAACACCGGCCGCCTCTACGCCTTCGACGTGTCCGGCCACCGGCTGGACGCCCTCAAGCCGCGCCTGGCGCGCAGCGGCCTGTCCAACGTCTACCCGGCGCAGATCGCCCACGAGCGCGACGAGCGCATCAAGCGGCTGGCCGGCAAGATCGACCGTGTGCTGGTCGACGCCCCCTGCTCGGGTCTGGGCACGCTGCGCCGCAACCCGGACCTGAAGTGGCGCCAGTCGCCGCAAGGCGTGGCCGAGCTGCAGGACAAGCAGCGCGCCATCCTGGCCAGCGCGGCCCGCCTCGTGAAGCCGGGCGGGCGGCTGGTGTACGCCACCTGCAGCCTGCTGGACGCCGAAAACGAGGTCATCGCCGCCGAGTTCGCGGCCGCCCACCCCGATTTCAAGCCGCTGGCCGCAGAAGAGGCGCTGGCCAAGGTGCAGGTGGACCGCCCAGGCGACCTCGTGGAAAACGGCGCGCTCAGGCTATGGCCCCATCGCCATGCCATGGACGGGTTTTTTGCGGTCGCCTGGGAGCGGGCCGCCTGAAAGTGGCTTGATGACGGTCAAGGAACGCGCCGATTCGCACGCGGGCGCCCGAATACGGTGCGCCGGAATTCTTGAAATTTGGGGTGTTCCTCTACAATTGGAGTTCCTTCGCATGGCCGCTTTGGCCGAGGTCCTGGACGCATGAATGACTTCCTGAACGCGCTGCTGAACTGGCTGGCCAACGGCCTCGCAGACTTCAGCGCCTGGCAATTGGTGATCTATACGCTGGTTGTGACCCACATCACGATCGCTGCGGTCACGATCTTCCTGCATCGTTCCCAGGCGCACCGGGCGCTGGATCTGGGTCCCATCCCGTCCCATTTCTTCCGCTTCTGGCTCTGGCTGACGACCGGCATGGTCACCCGCGAGTGGGTGGCCATCCACCGCAAGCACCACGCCAAGTGCGAAACCGAGGAAGACCCGCACAGCCCGCAGACCCGCGGCCTGAAGAAGGTGCTGGCCGAGGGCGCCGAGCTCTATCGTGCCGAGGCCAAGAACGCCGAGACCATCGCCAAGTACAGCCGCGGCACGCCGGATGACTGGATCGAGCGCAATGTCTACCTCAAGCACAGCGCGCTCGGCGTGTCGTTGATGCTGATCATCAACGTGACGCTGTTCGGCGCCCTGGGCGCCACCATCTGGGCCATCCAGATGGCCTGGATTCCCATCTGGGCGGCGGGCGTCGTCAATGGCATCGGCCACTACTGGGGCTACCGCAACTTCGAAGCCCCGGATGCGTCGACCAACCTGACGCCGTGGACGCTGATCATCGGCGGCGAAGAGTTGCACAACAACCACCACACCTACCCGACGTCGGCCAAGTTCTCGGTCAAGCCGTACGAGTTCGACATCGGCTGGATGTACATCCGTGGCCTCGAGATGCTGGGCTGGGCCAAGGTCCGCAAGACGGCGCCCAAGCTGAGCCTGGGTGAGGTCAAGCCGGCAGACGCGCGCACGCTGGAGGCGCTGATTGCCAACCGCTACGAAGTCATGGCGAACTATGCCCGCGGCCTGAAGGCGGCCTGTGCGGCGGAGCTGGCCAAGATCCAGGCCGAGGGCGGCAAGCACAGCGAGCGCTTTGCGCAGTTCAAGCAGGCCCAGCGCTGGTTGCATCGCGACGAGGAGCGCATCCCGGCCGCCGTGCAGGGTGACCTCGCCAACGCCCGCGCCGCCAGCCCGGTCATCGACAAGCTGGTGACGATGCGCGAGGAGCTGCGCCAGATGTGGACCCGCACGAATGTGTCGGCCGAGCAGCTGGTGGCTGACTTGCAGGCCTGGTGCCGCCGCGCCGAGGAAAGCGGTATCGCCGAGCTGCAGGCCTTCTCGATGCGCCTGCGCGCCGCTCACGCCTGATCGCAGCGTTTCCCAGCGTAAAGGGCGCCCTTGCAGGCGCCCTTTTTCGTGGACTGGCCTAGACTTGGATCATGCAATCGCTGTTGACTGGAGGTTAGCCATGAAGACCCGCTGGATTGCCCTGGCCGTGATGGCTCTTGTGTCGGTCGCCGCGCGCGCCGACGTGCAGGTGAATTTCGTCCATCCCGAGAAGTTCTCGGACATCAAGGATGGCAGCGGCTTCCGGGACCCGGAGGTGCTGAACGACATCAAGGCCCATCTGGTGGCGCAGTTCGAGAAGCGCCTGCCCGGGCGCGATGTGCGCGTCGACGTGTCGGACGTGGATCTCGCTGGCGAGGTGGAGCCCTTCATGTGGCGCGGCCAGTGGATGCGTGTGATGCGCAGCGTGACATCGCCGGCCATCGAGCTGACCTACGAGGTTCGCGAGGGTGGCAAGGTCGTGCAGGAGGGCAAGGCGCGCCTGCGTGACATGAACTACCAGGATGGCTTCAGCATCTACTACAGCGGCGATTCGCTGCGCTACGAGAAGCGCATGCTCGACCGCTGGATGCAGCGCGAGTTCAGCCCGGCAGTGGCCGTTGCGCCAACCCGCTGAAGCCTGCCGAGTCCCCAAAAGACAAACCCGCCAGCGTTGCCGCTTGGCGGGTTTTGTTTTGCTGCGAGGGCAGGGCGGTCGAGCCGCCCGGCGCTTCACTTCAGCTTGATTTCCTTGTACAGGACGTGCTTGCGCGCCTTCGGATCGAATTTCATGAATTCGAGCTTTTCGGGCGTGGTCTTCTTGTTCTTGTTCGTCGTGTAAAAGTGGCCGGTGCCCGCAGTGGACTCCAGCTTGATCTTTTCGCGGCCGCCTTTGGATGCCATGGTCGTATTCCTTTATTGGGTCAGATGGCGATCAGAGCTCGCCCTTGGCGCGCAGATCGGCGACGACTTGGTCGATGCCGACCTTGTCGATCAAACGCAGAGCGGCGTTGCTGATGCGCAGGCGCACCCAGCGGTTTTCCGATTCCACAAAGAAACGGCGGTATTGCAGGTTCGGCAGGAACCGACGCTTGGTTTTGTTGTTGGCGTGGGAAACATTGTTCCCGACCATGGGCTTCTTGCCCGTGACTTGACAGACGCGTGCCATTGACGCTTCTCCGGTTTGATTTCTCTGACCAATTGCCTGGCTGCCTTGGGGCAGCCTTGCAACCATTCGACCGCAAATGCCTGCTAAATCCGTCGCTCAAAAGGCTCAGGACGCGGTCCATCCGGCAGGCAAGCCCGCGAGTATAGAGGCAAACCCGAAAACCAGGAAGAGCGATCGCGGCCCTTCCACGATCAGCCGTTCTCCTGCTCCAGGAAGCGCTGCGCATCCAGGGCTGCCATGCAGCCTGTGCCCGCACTGGTGATGGCCTGGCGGTAGACGTGATCCTGCACGTCGCCGGCCGCGAACACGCCGGGCACGCTGGTCATGGTCGCGAAGCCGTTCAGGCCGCTGCGGGTGAGGATGTAGCCGTCCTTCATCTCCAGCTGGCCCTTGAAGATGTCGGTGTTGGGCTGGTGGCCGATGGCGATGAAGCAGCCATGCACGGGGATCTCGACCTTGCTGCCGTCATGCACGTTGACCGTGCGCACGCCGGTCACGCCGGAGGCGTCGCCCAGCACCTCGTCGAGCTGCTGGAACAGGTGCAGCTTCATCTTGCCGGCGGCGACCTTGTCCATCAGCTTGTCGACCAGGATGGGCTCGGCGCGGAACTTGTCGCGGCGGTGGATCAGGTGGACGGTGCTGGCGATGTTGGAGAGGTACAGCGCCTCCTCGACGGCCGTGTTGCCGCCGCCCACCACGCAGACTTCCTGACCGCGGTAGAAGAAGCCGTCGCAGGTCGCGCAGCCGCTGACGCCGCGGCCCATGAAGGCCTGCTCGGAGTCCAGGCCCAGATACTTGGCCGAGGCGCCGGTGGCGATGATCAACGCATCGCAGGTGTAGGTGCCGCTGTCGCCGGTCAGCGTGAAGGGGCGCTTGGAGAAGTCGACCGCGTTGATGTGGTCGAAGACGATCTGGGTCTGGAAACGCTCGGCGTGCTGCTGGAAGCGCTGCATCAGCTCAGGCCCCTGCACGCCCATCACGTCGGCCGGCCAGTTGTCGACCTCCGTCGTCGTCATGAGCTGCCCGCCCTGGGCCATGCCGGTGATGAGCGTGGGCTTGAGATTGGCGCGGGCGGCGTAGATGGCGGCCGTATAACCGGCGGGGCCGGAGCCGAGGATGAGCAGGCCGTGGTGTTGGATGGATGCGGTCATGACGGGGCAAATGAGGGCGGCTTACGGGCTTGCAAGCCGGGTTTGGGGTGAAAACCCCGAGCACAAGCATTGAGGCAAGCGCTGTCACCTGTGCAAAATGCACGCCATTTTAGGCAGGCGTCTTTTTCGGCCGCCGGCCTCGCCCCCAAACCTGGAGACTGCTCATGGCGATGATTTCCAACCTGGACCTGATCCGCCGGGTTCCGCTGTTCTCGATGCTGACCACCGATCAGGCCCAATCCATCGCCGACAGCGTCGTCAAGCGCCGTTTCAAGCGCGGCGAACTGATCGTCGAGCAGGGCACCAAGTCCAACGCGCTCTTCATCCTGCTGAACGGCCGCGCCCGCGTGCTGACGGCCGACCACCGTGGCCGCGAGGTCATCCTGGCCGTGCTGCAGTCGGGCGACTACGTCGGCGAGATGAGCCTGATCGACAACGAGCCCCATTCCGCCACCGTGCGCGCCGAGGTGCAGACCGACATGCTGGTGCTGGGCCGGCTGGAGTTCGCTCGCTGCCTGCCCGAGAGCAGCAGCCTGTCCTACGGCATCCTGCGCGGCCTCGTCGCGCGGCTGCGCAACGCCGACCGCCAGATCGAGTCGCTCGCGCTGCTGGACGTCTACGGCCGTGTCGCGCGCACGCTGCTGGACATGTCCGAGGACGAGAAGGGCATCAAGCTGATCCGCGGCAAGGTGTCGCGCCAGGACATGGCCAAGGTCGTCGGCGCATCGCGCGAGATGGTCAGCCGGGTCATGAAGGACCTGGAGGAGCGCGGCGTCATTGAAACGCTTGAGAACGGATCGGTGGTCATCAAGGAACGCCTGACCCACGATTGAGCGCGACAATGCGGGGATGAGTTTCCCCCTCGGTTCCCTGCTGGGCGGCCAGGCCGAATCCGGCACCGCCAGCGAGCCCGCCAGCCCCGCCAAAACCACCCGCCGCCAGGCGCCCAGGCGCGAGCCGGCGCCGCCTTCCGCCGCTTCACGGCTGCTGCGCACGCCCCTGTGGCTGGCGCTGACGGCGCTCGGGCTGGCGTTGCTGGTGCTGGCCCTGGCCACGCACGACGTGCGCGACGCCGCCTTCTCGACCAGCGGCCAGCGCGACCTCGTCGCCAATCGCGTCGGTGGCCTGGGTGCCTGGGTGTCGGACGGCCTGCTGTTCCTGTTCGGCTTCTCTGCCTGGTGGCTGCCGCTGCTGGCGGTGCGCGCCTGGCTGCGCGGCCTGGCGGGCCTGCTGCGCCACGACACGCCGGAGCCCGTGCGCTGGAGCCGGCGCCTGCGCTGGTGGGGCGGCGTGCTGCTGCTGATCGCCGCCAGCTGCGCGCTGGAGTGGAGCCGCCTCTATGCCGTCGAGCCGCACCTGCCGGGGCATGCAGGCGGCGTGCTCGGCTACACGCTGGGGCCGCTGGGCATGAAAAGCCTGGGCTTTGCCGGCTCGGGCGTCGTGTGGATCGTGCTGCTGCTGACCGGCATGTCCTGGGCGTTGCGCTTCTCCTGGGGCCATGTGGCCGAGTCCATCGGCGAGCGCATCGAGCAGCTGCGCGAGCAGCGCATCGAGCGCCGCGAGATCAAGGCCGACCAGAAGGCCGGCGAGCAGGCGGTGAAGGAGCGCGAGCAGGAGGTCGAGGTCGAGCGCCAGATCGAGCGCCAGGTGGAGGCGGAGCACGCGCCGCTGGTCATCGAGACGCCCGTCGTCGAGGTGCCGCAGTCCACGCGCGTCGCCAAGGAGCGCCAGCAGACGCTGTTCATCGATGCCGGCGACGCCAAGCTGCCGCAGGTGGACCTGCTGGACGCCGCGCCCGGCCGCCAGGAGACGGTCACGCCCGAGTCGCTGGAGATGACCAGCCGCATGATCGAGAAGAAGCTGCGCGACTTCGGCGTCGAGGTGCACGTGGTCGCCGCGTCGCCGGGCCCCGTCATCACGCGCTACGAGATCGAGCCGGCCACGGGCGTGAAGGGCTCGCAGATCGTCGGCCTAGCCAAGGACCTGGCGCGCAGCCTGAGCCTGGTGTCCATCCGCGTCGTCGAGACCATCCCGGGCAAGAACTACATGGCGCTGGAGCTGCCGAATGCGCGCCGCCAGACCATCCGCCTGTCCGAGATCCTCGGCTCCCAGGTCTATGCCGACGCGGCCTCGCAACTGACCATGGGTCTGGGCAAGGACATCGTCGGCCTGCCGGTCGTGGCCGACCTCGCCAAGATGCCGCACTGCCTCGTCGCCGGCACCACCGGCTCCGGCAAGTCGGTGGGCATCAACGCGATGATCCTCAGCCTGCTCTACAAGGCCGAGGCCCGCGACGTGCGCCTCATCCTCATCGACCCCAAGATGCTGGAAATGAGCGTCTACGAGGGCATCCCGCACCTGCTGGCGCCCGTCGTGACCGACATGAAGCAGGCCGGCAACGCGCTGAACTGGTGCGTTGGCGAGATGGAGCGGCGCTACAAGCTCATGTCCAAGATGGGCGTGCGCAACCTGGCCGGCTACAACAAGAAGATCGACGATGCCAAGGCCAACGGCGTCAGCATCCCCAACCCGTTCAGCCTGACGCCCGAGGAGCCCGAGCCGCTGGAGCGCCTGCCCTTCATCGTGGTCGTCATCGACGAACTGGCCGACCTGATGATGGTGGTCGGCAAGAAGATCGAGGAGCTGATCGCCCGCCTGGCGCAGAAGGCGCGTGCGGCCGGCATCCATCTCATCCTCGCCACGCAGCGCCCGTCGGTGGACGTCATCACCGGCCTCATCAAGGCCAACATCCCGACGCGCCTGTCCTTCCAGGTCAGCTCCAAGATCGACAGCCGCACCATCCTCGACCAGATGGGCGCCGAGGCTTTGCTGGGCATGGGCGACATGCTGTACATGCCGTCGGGCACCGGCCTGCCCATCCGCGTGCATGGCGCCTTTGTCAGCGACGACGAGGTTCACCGCGTTGTGGAGTACATCAAGTCCCAGGGTGAACCCAACTACATCGAAGGCATCCTCGAAGGCGGCGTGCTCGACGGCATCGACGGCGAGGCGCCGGCGCCGGGTGAAGCCAGCGGAGAGCAAGACCCCATGTACGACCAGGCCGTGGCCATCGTGCTGCAGCATCGCAAGGCGTCCATCTCGCTGGTGCAGCGGCACCTGCGCATCGGCTACAACCGTGCCGCGCGGCTGCTGGAGCAGATGGAGAAGTCGGGCCTCGTGGGCGCACTGGCGTCCAACGGAAGCCGCGAATTGATCGTTCCCAAACGCGACGAGTGACTCGAGACGAATGAAAAGACTCCTGCTGTCCCTGACGCTGCTGCTCGCTGCGGCGGCCCATGCCGATGCCGTCGACGCGCTGCGCGACTTCGCCCGTGACGTGAAGAGCGGCAAGGCCAACTTCACGCAGACCGTCACCTCGCCGGACGGCAAGCGCAAGAAGGTCTCGTCCGGTTCGTTCGAGTTCCAGCGCCCCAACCAGTTCCGCTTCGCCTACGCCAAGCCCTTCGAGCAGGTGATCGTCGCGGACGGGCACAAGGTCTGGATCTATGACGCCGACCTGAACCAGGCCAGCTCCCGCAAGCTCACCGACGCGCTGGGCGCCACGCCGGCCGCGCTGCTGGCAGGCTCCAACCTCGAGCGCGACTTCACGCTGAAGGCCTTGCCGGCGGAAGCAGGGCTGGACTGGGTGCAGGCCAGCCCGAAGCAGGCGGAGTCGACCATCCAGTCCCTGCGGCTGGGCTTCAAGGCCAGGGAGCTGGCGGCGATGGAAATCGTCGACGGCTTCGGCCAGCGCTCGCGGCTGGACTTCAGCGCCGTGCAGGCCAACGTGGCCGTGCCGGCCGAGCGCTTCCAGTTCAAGCTGCCGGCCGGGGCCAACCTGATCGAGCAGTGAGCGCCTCCCTTTTCGACGATGACCTGCCGCCGGCCGATGCGCCGCGGGCAGCGGCGCCGCCGCTGGGCGGCATTCCGCTGGCCGAGCGACTGCGGCCGCGGTCGCTGGACGAGGTCATCGGCCAGCGCCACCTGCTGGGGCCCGGCATGCCGCTGCGAGCGGCCTTTGACGCCGGACGGCTGCAGAGCATGATCCTGTGGGGCCCGCCAGGCGTCGGCAAGACGACGCTGGCGCGGCTGATGGCGGGCGCCTTCGACGCGCAGTTCATCCCCATCTCGGCGGTGCTCGGCGGCGTCAAGGACATCCGCGAGGCGGTCGACCGCGCCCAGCTCGCGGCCCAGCAGGGCCGGCGCACGGTGCTGTTCGTCGACGAGGTGCACCGCTTCAACAAGGCCCAGCAGGACGCCTTCCTGCCCCACGTCGAGTCGGGCCTGTTCACCTTCATCGGCGCGACGACCGAGAACCCCAGCTTCGAGGTCAACTCGGCGCTGCTGTCGCGGGCCCAGGTGCAGGTGCTCAAGAGCCTGGACGCCGACGAGCTGCGGGCGCTCATCGAACGCGGCGCGGCCGAGCTGGGCATCGCGCCGCCCACCAGGGATGCCGCCGACCGCCTGATCGGCTATGCCGACGGCGATGCCCGCCGGCTGCTCAATGCGCTGGAGTCCGCGGCATCGCTGGCCGATGGCGCCACCATCGACGAGCCCCTGCTGGAGCGCACGCTGGGCGAGCAGCTGCGCCGCTACGACAAGGGCGGCGACCAGTTCTACGACGTCATCAGCGCCCTGCACAAGTCCGTTCGTGGCAGCAGCCCGGACGGCACGCTGTACTGGTTCGTGCGCATGATCGACGGCGGCGTCGACGCGCGCTACATCGCCCGCCGGCTGATCCGCATGGCCAGCGAAGACATCGGCCTGGCCGACCCGCGCGCGCTGCGCATCACGCTGGATGCGGCCGAGGCCTACGAGCGCCTGGGTTCGCCCGAAGGCGAACTGGCGCTGGCCGAGGCGGCCGTCTATCTGGCCATCGCGCCCAAGTCCAACGCGATCTACAAGGCCTTCAACTCAGTCCGGGCCTTCGTCAAGCAAGACCAGTCGCGCGCCGTCCCCGTGCATCTGCGCAATGCGCCGACGCGGCTCATGAAGGAGCTGGGCTATGGCAAGGCCTACCGCTACGCACATGACGAGCCCAATGCCTACGCGGCCGGCGAGCAGTACCTGCCGGATGGCCTGGAGGGCCAGCGCTGGTACGAGCCCGTGCCGCGCGGCCTGGAGCTGCGCATTGCCGACAAGCTGGCCGAGCTGCGCCGGCTGGATGATGAGGCCGCTGGCCAGGGCTAGCGCGGCGCTGGCCGCGCTGCTGCTGGCTGCCGGCCTCGCGCAAGCGGCCGACGGCCCCACGCTGACGCGGGTGCGCGAGACCGGCGTCATCGTCATCGGCTACCGGCCCGCCTCGCTGCCGTTCTCCTACCTGGACGCGCAGCTGCGGCCCACGGGCTACTCGGTGGAGCTGTGCGAGCGCGTCATCGCGGCGGTGCGCGAGAGGCTGCAACTGCCCGACCTGGAGGTGCGCCGCGTCGAGGTGGCTTCGGCCACGCGCATGCCACTGGTCATCAACGGCACGCTGGACATGGAGTGCGGCATCACCACGCACACCGCCGAGCGTGCGCGCAGCCAGGCCTTCTCGCTGACCATCTTCGTTGCCGAGACGCGCCTGCTGGCGCGCGCCGGCGATCGCGTGCAGAGCCTCGCGGACCTGCGTGGCCGTCCGGTCGCGTCGACGATCGGCACCACCAGCATCCAGCATCTCGCCAAGGTCAGCGAGCAGCAGGGCCTGGGCATCCGCATCCTGGGCGGCCTGGACGACCCCGAGGGCTTCCAGTTGCTGCGCAGCGGCCGCGCGGCCGCCTTCCTGATGGACGACGTGGTGCTGCGCAGCCTGCTGGCCCAGCAGGGGCCGGGGGCGGACGACTACCGCCTCTCCGACCAGGCGCTGACCATCGAGCCCTATGCCATCGGGCTGCGCCGTGGCGACCCGCAGTTCAAGGCGCTGGTGGACGAGGTGCTGGCCGGGCTCTACCGCAGCGGCGAGATCCACGCGATCTACCGGCGCTGGTTCGAGTCGCCGCTGCCCTCGCAGGGGCTGAACCTGAAGCTGCCGATGAGCGCGGCCTTTCGCCGCGTGATCGCGAACCCGACGGACTCTCCGGACCCGGAGCGCTACCGCTGATCAGCGGAAGGCATCCAGCTGGATGCCATGCCGGTGCAGCTTGTCATACAGCGTCTTGCGCGGCGTGCCCAGCAGTTCCATCGCGGCGGGCACCTTGCCGCCGCAGCGGCGCAAAGCCTGCTCGATCAGCGTCTTCTCGACGAGATCCATCTGCCGCGCCAGGTTGAGCGCGGGCACCGCCTGCAGCGCGGCCTGCGGGTCGAGGTCGTCCAGCGCCAGCACGAAGCGGTCGGCCGCGTTGCGGATCTCGCGCACGTTGCCGGGCCAGTCGTGGGCCATCAGCTCGCGCAGCTTCTCGGGCGTGAGCTCCGGCGCCGCGCGCTCGTAGCGGGCACAGGCCTGGGCGACGAAGTGCTCGAACAGCAGCGGCACGTCCTCGCGGCGTTCGCGCAGCGGCGGCAGCGTGAGCGTGGCGATGTTGAGCCGGTAGTAGAGGTCGCTGCGGAACTGCCCTGAAGCGGACTGCTCCTTCAGGTCGGACTTGCTCGCCGCGATGAAGCGCACGTTGACCGGCAGCTCCTCGTTGGACCCCAGGCGTTCGACGCGGCGCTCCTGCAGCACGCGCAGCAGCTTGATCTGCAGCGCGATGGGCATGGTCTCGATCTCGTCGAGCAGCAGCGTGCCGCCGTTGGCGTGCTCGATCTTGCCGATGCGCCGCTTGGCGGCCGACGTGAACGAGCCCGGCTCGTGGCCGAACAGCTCGCTCTCGAACAGCGCCTCGGGCAGGCCGCCGCAGTTGATGGCGACGAAGTGCCGGTCGCGGCGCGCGCTCTGGTCGTGCAGGCAGCGCGCCACCAGCTCCTTGCCGGTGCCCGTCTCGCCGACGATGAGCACGTCGGCCGAGGTGCTGGCCAGGTTCAGCACCTGGCGGCGCAGCTGCTGCATGGCCGGCGACTGGCCCAGCAGCGCGGCCTCGATGCCGCTGGCGCGCTGCAGCTGCGCGCGCAGCTCGTCGGCCGAGTGGCGCAGCGTGCGCAGGTCCAGCGCGCGGCGGGCCACGTCCAGCAGGCGCTCGGGGGCGAAGGGCTTCTCGATGAAGTCGTAGGCGCCGGCGCGCATCGCCTGCACGGCCATCGTCACGTCGCCATGCGCCGTGATGAGGATGACCGGGATGGCGGGGTCGGTGGCCTGCACGTGCGCCAGCAGCGCGCGGCCGTCCATGCCGGGCAGGCGCACGTCGGTGATGACGACCACCTGCGCGCCCGGCTGGACGTGGGGCAGGGCCTCCTCGGCGCTGCGGCAGGGCACGACGGTCAGGCCGTCCAGCTCCAGCGTCTGCGTGAGGCTGACCCGCACCGGCAGATCGTCCTCGACGAACACGACCTTGTAGCCCTCAAACATCTGCTTGCTCCGTTGCATCCCAGGTCTCGACGGCGAGGTCGAACTCGAAACTCATGCCCTGCTTTCCATGCCCCAGGCGTTCGGCGCGCAGCGTGCCGCCGAACTCGTTCACGATCTTGGCCGAAATCACCAGCCCCAGGCCCAGCCCTTCGCCGGCGGGCTTGGTCGTGAAGAAGGGCTCGAACAGGCGCTGCAGCTCGGCCTCGCCGACGCCGGCGCCGCTGTCCTGCACCTTGACGAGCACGCGCCGGCCTTCGTCCATGGGCTGGGCCTGCACGCGCAGCTGGCGCGTCGGCTCGTGCTGCATCGCGTCCAGCGCGTTGCCGATCAGGTTGACGAGCACCTGCTCCAGCCGGTTGGCCTCGGCACGCACGCGCAGGCCCGCAGGCACGGCCACCTCGGCCTGCACGTCCAGCGCGCGGCTGCGGTGCTCCAGCAGCAGCAGCGCGTTGCGCACGCTGTCCAGCAGCGGCTGGCTGCCCGCGACCTGCCCGTCGGCCTTGCGCGCAAAGCTCTTGAGCTGGCTGGTGATGCGGCTCATGCGCTCGACCATGTCGTCCATCAGCTTCAGGTTGGCGGACACGGCGTCGTGGCGGCCGGCCTCCAGCAGGCGGATGGAGTTGCGCGCCAGCGCCCGTAGCGCCGTCAGCGGCTGGTTGACCTCGTGCGACAGCCCGGCCGACATCTGGCCCAGCACGGCCAGCTTGCTGGCCTGCAGCAGTTCGCCCTCGGTCTTGAGGCGTTGCGCGATCTGCGTCTTGAGCGCGGCATTGCTCTGGCGCAGCTCCGTGGTGCGGCTGTCCACCAGTTGCTCCAGCTGGGCGTGGGTCTGGCGCAGCGCGGCCTGGGCCTGGGTCAGCTGGCGCAGCGCCCGCCGGCGTGACGACAGGTACAGCACCAGCAGCCCGATGCTGGCGCCGAAGGCCGCGCCGCCCCAGGCCGCAAGCTGGGCGCGCTGCCTCACTTCGGTCAGGTCGGACAGTGCGACGAGCCGCAGCCCCAGCGGCACGATCTGCCGCTGCTGGGCCAGCATGGGCTTGGTGCCCGAGGCGCCCGGGAAGGGCAGGCGCACCTGCTGGCCCTGGTGCACCTCCAGCGAGGCCGGCAGGTCCAGGTCGGGGCCGATGGCCTGGGGATAGCGCGAGCTGGCCTGCAGGGCCTGCCGGCGCGACGGGTCGGCATGGCCCAGCACGGCGTACTTCCAGGCCTGCACGGAACTCATGATGACGACATCCTGGTCGTCGGCGACGAGGATGCGCTCGCCCTGCGAACGCAGGCCCAGGTCCACCCAGGTCGCTTCCAGCGGGGCGAGGTTGAAGCGCACCACGATGACGCCGAGGAGCGCGGGCCGCGCAGATTCCAGCCCGCCAATCTCCGCCGCCCGCGGGCCCGGCCGGGCGGCCTGGCGCAGCGGGTGCAGCAGGTAGAAATCGGTGCTGCCGGTGCCGGGATCGGCGGCGAAGAAGTGGGCGCGCCCCTGGGCCAGGGCTTCGGTCAGACGGGCCGGTGGCGCCAGGGCCTCGCTGGCGGACAGCACCTGGCCCTGCGGCGTGGCGACGAAGATCTGGTGGGTGCCGGCTCGCACGTTGACGCGGGCCAGCATGTGGCTGGCCGCACGGCGGGCCTGCGCGTCATCGGGGGTCTGCATCAACGCCTCCAGCGTCGGCGCGATGGCCAGCAGGCTGGGCAGGGAGGCATGCCGGCCCAGCTCCGCGGCGAGGTTGCTGGCATAGAGCTCCAGCCGCTCGGTGCTGAGCGCCGACAGCTGCTCGCGGCCACTGCGTTCACTCAGGCGGTGCGCGAGCACGAAGCCGAGCACCATCAGGAGGCCGGTCAGGAAGAGGTGGAAGCCCGGACGGCCCAGCAGCCGCAGCGCGCCCAGCACGCGTGGGCGCAGAGGAGAAAGGGAAGGGAGCACAACCATGGCGAGCGGCCGTGTAGTGTGCCCATGCGCCGGGGGCGATGACAGGCCCGCGGGAGGTTTTTTCGGGCCTGGCGGCAAACCGCCTGCGGTGCGTGCGGTTTGTGCGGATTTCCGCCCGGTTTTCCTTGGCAGACACTCGTGAAATCCGACCGATGTCGCTCCCTTGGGGCGGATCGGGCGGTCGGCCATTTCAGACCGTCGGTGAATACCCTTGAAACGCCGTGATTGGCACGAGGGTTGCGATTTGCATCGGGTCGCCAGGCGCATGCTGCGCCTCAACAAGATCCTGGAGCCCTCATGGAGACTCTGATTCAACAGATCATCAACGGCCTGGTGCTGGGGAGCATGTATGCCCTCGTCGCACTGGGCTACACGATGGTCTACGGCATCATCAACCTCATCAACTTCGCGCACGGCGAGATCCTGATGGTCGGCGCCATGGTGAGCTGGACCGTGATCACGGCGCTGGGCGATTACGGCCTGCCCGGGTGGCTGCTGATGCTGATCGGGCTGGCCTGCGCCATCGTCGTCTGCGCGGTGCTGAACTTCTCGGTCGAGAAGATCGCCTACCGGCCGCTGCGCAACGCGCCACGGCTGGCGCCGCTGATCACCGCGATGGGCATGTCGCTGCTGCTGCAGGTGCTGGCGATGATCATCTGGAAGCCCAACCCCAAGCCCTTCCCGCTGCTGCTGCCGACAACGCCGTTCGACCTCGGCGGCCCCGTCATCACCGTCACGCAATGCCTGATCCTGGGCCTGACGGTGTGCATCCTGGCGGCGCTGATGTACCTGGTGAACTTCACCAAGCTGGGCCGTGCAATGCGCGCCACGGCCGAGAACCCGCGCGTGGCCGGCCTGATGGGCGTCAAGCCCGACTTCATCATCTCCACCACCTTCGTCATCGGCGCCGCGCTGGCGGCCGTGGCGGGCCTGATGTGGGCGGCCAACTACGGCACGGTGCAGCACACCATGGGCTTCATGCCGGGCCTGAAGGCCTTCACGGCCGCGGTGCTGGGGGGCATCGGCAACCTGGCCGGCGCCGTGGTGGGTGGCGTGCTGCTGGGCCTCATCGAGGCCATCGGCGCCGGGTATCTGGGCGACCTGACCGGCGGCGTGCTGGGCAGCAACTATGCCGACATCTTCGCCTTCGTTGCCCTCATCCTCGTGCTGACGCTGCGCCCCTCGGGCCTGCTCGGCGAGCGTGTGGCCGACCGGGCCTGAGGAGCTTCACCATGCAGACCAAGAAACTTCTCACCTTCATGGCGGCCGCCGTCGGCCTGCTGATCGTGCCGCTGTTCGCCCAGCAGTTCGGCAGCGGCCCGGTGCGCATCATCGACCTGGCGCTGCTGTACGTGCTGCTGGCGCTGGGCCTGAACATCGTCGTCGGCTACGCGGGCCTGCTGGACCTGGGCTACGTGGCCTTCTACGCGGTCGGCTCCTACATGTTCGCGCTGCTGGCCAGCCCGCACCTCAGCGAGAACTTCGAGGCTTTCCAGGCCGCGTTCCCGCAGGGGCTGCATTCGCCGCTGTGGATCGTCATCCCGATGGCCGCGGGCATCGCGGCGCTGTTCGGCGTGGTGCTGGGTGCGCCGACGCTGAAGCTGCGCGGCGACTACCTGGCCATCGTCACGCTGGGCTTCGGCGAGATCATCCGCGTCTTCCTGAACAACCTCGAGTACCCGCTCAACATCACCAACGGCCCGCGCGGCATCGGGCAGATCGACTCCTTCCACTTCTTCGGCATCAACCTGGGCAAGTCGCTGCAGATCGGCGACTACACGCTGCCCTCCGTGACGCTGTACTACTACCTCTTCCTGGCGCTGGTCGTCGGCAGCGTGATCATCTGCTACCGCCTCGAGCAGTCGCGCATCGGCCGCGCGTGGATGGCCATCCGCGAGGACGAGATCGCCGCCAAGGCCATGGGCATCAACACCCGCAACCTCAAGCTGCTGGCCTTCGGCATGGGCGCCACCTTCGGCGGCGTGGCCGGCGCGATGTTCGCGAGCTTCCAGGGCTTCGTGTCGCCCGAGTCCTTCAGCCTTCAGGAGTCGGTCATGATCGTCGCGATGGTGGTGCTGGGCGGCATCGGCCACATTCCCGGCGTCATCCTCGGTGCGCTGATGCTCGCGGCCCTGCCGGAGGTGCTGCGCTACGTGGCCGGCGACATCCAGAACATGACCGGCGGCCGCATCGACGCGTCCATCCTGCGCCAGCTCCTCGTGGCCTCGGCCATGATCATCATCATGCTGCTGCGCCCACGCGGCCTGTGGCCGGCGCCCGAGCATGGCAAGTCGGCTCCGGCCGCGGTCAAGTGAGGAGGGGCGGAGCATGAGCACCCACGACAACATCGTTCTCAACGTCAGCGGCGCGTCCAAGCGCTTCGGCGGCGTGCAGGCCCTGTCCGACGTCGGCATCCAGATCCAGCGCGGCCAGGTCTATGGCCTGATCGGCCCCAACGGCGCCGGCAAGACGACCTTCTTCAACGTCATCACCGGCCTGTACACGCCCGACGGCGGCAGCTTCTCGCTCGGCGGCGTGCCCTACACGCCGCAGGCCGTGCACCAGGTCGCCAAGGCCGGCATCGCGCGCACCTTCCAGAACATCCGCCTCTTCGCCGACATGACGGCCATCGAGAACGTCATGGTCGGCCGCCACATCCGCACCAAGTCCGGCCTGATCGGTGCGGTCTTGCGCACGCCCAAGTTCAAGGCCGAGGAGGCCGCCATCAAGGCGCGCGCCCAGGAACTGCTGGACTACGTCGGCATCGGCAAGTACGCAGACTTCAAGGCCCGCACGCTGAGCTACGGCGACCAGCGCCGCCTGGAGATCGCCCGGGCCCTGGCCACCGACCCGCAGCTGATCGCGCTGGACGAGCCCGCCGCCGGCATGAACGCGACCGAGAAGGTCGTGCTGCGCGAGCTGATCGACCGCATCCGCAACGACGGCCGCACCATCCTGCTCATCGAGCACGACGTGAAGCTGGTCATGGGCCTGTGCGACCGCGTCACGGTGCTGGACTACGGCAAGCAGATCGCCGAAGGCACGCCGGCCGAGGTGCAGAACAACGAGAAGGTGATCGAGGCCTACCTCGGCGCCGGCCACAAACCCCACTGAGCAAGCACATGGCAGACGCAAAGCAAACCCTGCTCAAGGTCAGCGGCCTGAAGGTGGCCTACGGCGGCATCCAGGCCGTCAAGGGCGTCAGTTTCGAGGTGCGCGAGGGCGAACTGGTGTCGCTGATCGGCGCCAACGGCGCGGGCAAGACGACCACGCTGAAGGCCGTCACCGGCCTGCAGCCCGTGGCCGCCGGCGAGGTGACGTACCTCGGGGAGTCCATCAAGGGCCGGGGCGCCTGGGACCTGGCCAAGAAGGGCCTCGTGATGGTGCCCGAGGGGCGCGGCACCTTCACGCGCATGACCATCGTCGAGAACCTGCTGATGGGCGCCTACAACCGCAACGACGGCGAGATCGAGTCCGACATGGACAAGGTCTTCGGCCTGTTCCCCCGGCTGAAGGAGCGTGCCAAGCAACTGGCCGGCACCATGTCCGGCGGTGAGCAGCAGATGCTGGCCATGGGCCGCGCGCTGATGGCCCGCCCCAAGCTGCTGCTGCTGGACGAGCCGTCGATGGGCCTGTCGCCCATCATGGTGGACAAGATCTTCGAGGTCGTGAACGACATCCACCAGCAGGGCGTCACCATCCTGCTCGTCGAGCAGAACGCCAGCCGCGCACTGCAACTGGCCAACCGCGGCTATGTGATGGAGTCGGGCGAGGTGACGATGGACGGCGAGGGCCAGGCGCTCTTGAACGACCCGAAAGTGCGTGCCGCCTACCTCGGCGAATAGGGCTCGACCGCCCAGAAAAAACGCCCGGCATCGCCGGGCGTTTTGTTTTGCGGAGTCAGCGGCCGATCAGGGCCCGGGCACCACGCTCACATCCGTCACGCCGGCCGCCACGCGCACGGTCTTCGTGCTCGCCACTGGCGTCGCCGGTGCCGTGCCGCCGATCTGGCGCGCCATCTTCTTGAAGGTGCAGACCAGTTCGGTCTTGCTCAGCGACACGACGGCATAGCCCTGGGCATCGCTGTCGACATGCCTGATCCAGGGGTTGTTGACCGGCGGCGCGGCACCCGTCGCCGAGTTGGCGAAGGGGTTCAGGCGCTTGACGATCTCGGCGGCCGGCACGAGGCTGGCCGGGATGCCCAGGGCGGCGGCCAGCGACTGCTGGACCAGGCCGTAGAGCGTCATCGCTGCGACGGACTTGCCGGTGGCAGCCAGGCTGGCGATCAGGCCGGCGACCAGCGTGCCCATCGCACCGTTCTGCGTCTCGTCGAAGGTGTTGACGATGGCGCGGGACAGCGAGACCGTCGGCGCGAAGGCCGCGGCCGGCACCTTGCCGGCGAGGATGGCGCCCTGCACGGCGGCCTGGATGGCGGCCGTGTTGCCCAGGTCGGTCACGCCGGCCGCCATCGCGATGGCCGCGCTCAGCATCTGGATGGCGATGGCCTCGGCCTCGAACTCGCTGGTGGCCACCAGCGGCTTCAGCGCCGCAAAGCTGGGCTGCGCGGCCGCGCTGTAGAAGTAGCTGAAGTTGGAGTTGCTGGACACGCCGGCCGTGACGAGGTCGACCATGGCGGGCACGGGCGTCGCGGCGTCGTAGTCGGCCATCACCACGCCGGCATAGAAGGCGTGGATGTCGCCCGTGACGGCGACGACGTTCTTCACGCCCTTGGCGAGCAGCTGGCCCATCAGGTATTTGCGCTCGGCGTTGAAGCCGTCCCACTGGTCGGCGTTCAGCACGAACTTGGCCTTGAAGGCGGCCGGCGCGGCGGGGATCTGGTTGCCGTCGATGCCCATGCGCAGCAGCGAGACCTCGTTGCCCCAGACCTTCCACTGCGCCGTGGACGTGGTCATGGTCTGCACCCACCACTGGCGCTGTGCGCCGCCCAGCACGCTGACCAGGGCCAGCGGGTCGGGCAGCGTCGTGCCGGCCTGCAGCTTGGCGGCCTCGACCTGCTGCAGCGTGGCCTGCGGCACCATGTAGCGCGCGCCGATGGAGCCGATGGCCTGGCCCGTCAGCGGGCTGGGCGCAGCCTCGGGGATGAGGTGGTCGGCGCGGTACAGGCGCTGGTCGGTCATGACCAGGTGCATCAGCTTGCCGAACTTCAGGTCGCGGTAGATGCGAATGCCGGTGATGCCCTGGCCCGGGTCCAGCGTGAAGCTGATGTCGGCCGGCATGGCCTCGAACCAGGCCTGGTTGGCCGCCAGGCGGCGCGGAGTCTGGGCGGTGTTGTCGCCGACGCCGGTGGCGGCGTTGAACGTGCCGTTGTCGTAGGTCTCGCGGTCCTGCCAGCAGTCGTCGCTGAACTCGTGGTCGTCCCAGATCGCCACGAAGGCGAAGCGCTCGTGCAGGTTCTGCAGGCGGCGGTCGGTGCGGTAGCGCTTGTAGAGGTAGCGGTAGTCGGCCAGCGTCGTCGCGTACTTGCCGCCGGTGGGGAGCGTGGTGCCGTTGGGCAGCGCCAGTGCCGCGTGGGCGCTCTCGACGCCGCCGGCCTGGTAGTCGGCGCCGACGGCCTCGTAGATGTAGTCGCCCAGGTGGACGACGAAGTCGATGTTCTCCGCAGCCAGCGTGTCCAGGCCGGCCCAGTGGTTCACGCTCCAGTCCTGGCAGGAGATGAAGGCGAAGTTCAGCGCGGCGATGTCGGCGTCCGCGGCCGGCGCGGTCTTGAAACGGCCCACGCGCGAGCTGCTGCTGCCGGCGGTGAACTGGTAGTAGTAGACCGTGTCGGGCTTCAGTCCGCTGATGCGATGGCGCAGCGTGTGGTCGTAGAACTCGTAGACGGGCACGTCGGCGCTGGCGTCGGCCGTGCCGGTCAGGGCCGTGGTCGTGCCCAGCAGGGCGGCATTGCCGGCGGCGCTGCTGATGGAGAGCTTGACCGTATAGCTGCCAGCGCCGTTGGCGCTGGTGACGTCGTCGGCCGAGGTCGGCACGACCCGGGCCCAGAGTACCGCGCCGTCGGGCTTCGGGTCGCCCGAGGCGACCGACTGCGGGAACTTGAACGCACCGCTGGCGGCGGGCGTGGCCGGCAGCGGCGTGCTGCTGCCCGGGAAGGTGGCCGGCAGCGGCTGGATGGGCGTGCCGGCGTCGCCACCGCCACCGCAGCCGACGAGGCTGGACAGCGCGGTGGAGGCGGTGATCAGGGCGCCCGCTTGGGCGGCGCTGCGGCGCAGGAAGTTACGGCGATCCATGGTGTGCGCCTCCTCAGAACTTGTAGTTGAACTGGGCACCGACGATGGTGGCCTTGGTGGTGTAGTTGCCGCGCGCGGTCGAGTAGGCGCAGTTGCAGGGCGTCTGGCCGTCGCCATCGTCCGTGGCCTGCATCGCGGCGTCCTTCAGCTTCACGTGGCCGAACGAGACATCGACGCTGGCGCTGTCGTTCAGCGCCCAGTTGGCGCCCAGTGCGTACCAGGTGCGGTGGGCGTCGGGCAGGGCGGGGCTGCGGGTGGCGGAAGGCACCGGCGAGCGGTCCTTGCTGAAGCCCGTGCGCAGCAGCAGGTCCGGCAGCACGCGCCATTGCGCGCCGATGGAGACCTTGGTGCTGTCCTTCCAGTGCTCGGCCGTGATGGAGTCGGCCGTGCTGTTCTCGAAGTCGATGCGCAGCTGCTTCAGGCGGGAGTCGCGCGTCCAGGTGAAGTCGGCCATCACGGCGATGGTGGGCGTCAGCTGGTGGAAGCCGTGCAGCGACAGCGACTCGGGCGTGTGCACCGAGAGGCTGGCGCCGGAGTCGTTGTGGTCCAGCGCCGAGACGCCGTTGTAGGGCGCGGCCGTGATGGCGGCGAGCACGTTGGCGGGCAGGTTGCCGGGCTGCGTCCAGTCGGCGCTGCCCTTGAGCTTGTGGCTGACGCCGCTGCGGTAGGCCGCGCCCAGCCGCGTGCCGTCCACGGGCTCCCACAGCAGGGCGAGGTTGAAGCCTATGCCCCAGTCCTTGCCCTTGATGGCGATGGAGCCGTCGTAGCTCGGGTCGCCGAAGATCTGCGCGGCCTGCTGTTGCAGCTGCAGGGCCAGGCCCGGCGCGCCGCCGGCGGCCGCCTGGTGAGCGGCGTTGAGCAGGCCGGCCGCGTAGACCGAGGCGTAGGGCACGGCGCGCCGGAGCTTGCCGTCCATGTATTCCAGGTTGAGGCCGGCGGCCAGCGACAGGTCGGCGCGCGGCTTGAAGGCGATGTTGGGGTTGATCGAGAGCGATTGCAGCTCGACCTTCTGCAGGTTGTAGCGGCCGCCCCAGTCGGGCCGGTAGTTCAGCTTGGTGCCCCAGGGCACGAACACGCCCAGGCCGTAGGCCAGGGTGTCGGAGTCCTTGTAGCTCAGGTAGGCATGCGGCACGACGACGGGCTTGGTGAAGTCCACCGTGTCGCCGGCGCTGCTGATGGCGCGCGGCGCGAGGCCCGAGCCGGGCAGCGAGATGGTGGAGCCGGCATCGGTGAAGCGGGCCTTGGCGTCCAGGTAGTCCAGCACGCCCGAGAAATTCCAGCCCCGGGACAGCCGCGTGATGCCGGCGGGGTTGGCGAACAGCGTGCTCGCGTCCGCGGCCTCGGCGGCATTGGCATTGGCCGTGCCTTCGGCGGCGGCGCTCTGAGTGCCGAAGCGGTAGCCGGCGGCCTCGGCCGCCAGGGCCAGTGGCAGCAGCGCAAGGGCGGCCAGCAGCGGACGCAGCGGACGCAGCGCAAAGGCGGGGCGTGGATGGCTCATGGATCTGTCTCCGTAATCGTGCGTAACCCCAGCGATTGTGCGCAACGCGCATGACGCCCGCAGGACAAGACAAACCCTGGACTTGAGAGGCCTCTCTAGTGTTGGCTGGGCGCAACCGCCCAGCCGGCCCATGCCCCTCAGGCGGTGCGCACGAGTTTGGAGCGCGCCCAGTCGTCGGCCACGCGGGCGGGCGTGGAGTCGGCCGTCTGCACGCGCTGCAGCAGCTCCTCCACGCGCTCGGCGATGCGGCTCACTTCGGCCATCACGGCGGCCTCCTCGCCCTCGTTGCGGTACTCGCGGGCCACGCTGATGATGCCGCCGGCATTCACCAGGTAGTCGGGCAGGTAGCAGATGCCGCGGCGCTGCAGCGCGTCGCCGTCGGCGGGCGTGGCGAGCTGGTTGTTGGCGGCACCGGCGATCAGCCGGGCGCGGATGGCCGGCACGGTCTGCTCGTTGAGCGCCGCACCCAGCGCGCAGGGCGCCAGCACGTCGACGTCGGCGGCCAGGATCTCGGCCACGTTCACGGCGGTGGCGCCGAACTGCGCGACGGCGCGCTCCACCTTGGCCGCATCCACGTCGGCGACGACCAGGTGCGCGCCGGCCCGGTGCAGGAACTCGGCCAGGTGCCAGCCCACCGCGCCCAGGCCCTGCAGCGCGATGCGCACGCCGTCCAGCGACGTGCGGCCCAGCACGATGCGGGCGCCGGCCTGGATGGAGACGAACACGCCCCAGGCCGTCTTGGGGCTGGGGTCGCCGCCGAAGGCGCCTTCGCGCGGGATGCCGCTGACGAAAGGCGTGACGGCCTGCATGCCGCGCATGTCGGCGGTGGTGGTGCCGACGTCCTCGGCGGTGATGTAGGCGCCGGCCAGCGATTGCACGGCGCGGCCGAAGGCAGCGAACAGGGCGGGGCGGTCGAACGATCCCGCAGGCTTCAGGATGACGGCCTTGCCGCCGCCGAAGGGCAGGTCGGCCAGCGCGTTCTTCAGGCTCATGCCCTGGGACAGGCGCAGCGCGTCGTTCAGCGCGGCGGCGTCGGACTCGTAGTGCCACAGGCGGCAGCCGCCGAAGGCGGGGCCGCGGGCGGTGCTGTGCACGGCGAGGATGGCCTTCAGGCCGGTGGCCGGATCGGTGGCGAGCAGCACGCGCTCATGGGGGGCTTGCTCGGGCAGGCCGAAGAGGGAGGTCGGGGTCATGGCAGGCGGCGCTTTTGGCGCGGTGGATGAAGAAACGGCCACGCTTTTGGCGTGGCCGCTCGGAATTCTACGGACCCTGGAATCCGCCGCTTCGCAAGGTGATGACCAGGGTGTCGCGCCAGCCGCGCTCGCCGGTCACCAGAGGCTGGATGGGCGTGGTCTCGTGGATGACGCGGGCGTCGTCCAGCAGCAGCGTGGTCCAGGGCTCGGTCATCGTGAAGCGCTGGCCGGCCGGGCCGTCGGCTTCGAAGACGCGCGACTCCCCGCCCTTGATGCCGTGGCGGCCGACCAGCAGCACGGCCACGAAGTCCACGCCGTCGCGGTGCGCGCCCTCCGGCGTGGGCCGGCCGATGCCGTCGCTGGTGTCGATGCGAAAGGGGTGGGCCTCGATGAACCAGGGCTGCTCGCCCTTCATCGCCGATGCCAGCCGGGCCAGGCCCAGCAGCAGCGCGGCCCAGGCGGGCGAGGTGGTCATCTCCTGCGCCAGCGGCACGTACCAGCGCTGGATGCCGCCGTGCAGTGCGTTGTAGTCCAGCGGCTGCCAGTGGGCGCGGTGGGGCTCCAGCGTCAGCGTGCCGCCATTGGCGACAAAGCAGCCGTGGCGGCGGAATCGGTAGCGGCCGCCGTCGCGCAGATAGCCGTCGGGGGGCAGGTCGTCCCAGCAGGGCCTGAGGGCATCCAGCTCCTGGGTGGTGACGCCCAGGGCGCCGAGCGAGCCCGGCGCCAGCACGGCTTCGCCAGCGCGCCTGAGCGCGTCGACCAGTTCAGCGGCGGGCGTCCAGGGCGGCTCGAACATCAGTGCTTGTCCGCTTCGGAGGTGAAGGCGTCGGCGTAGAACTCGTCGTCCGGCAGCCCGCATTGCGCGACGAAGTCCTGGTGCGCCGAATCCACCATGACGGGTGCGCCGCAGGCATAGACCTGGTGGCCCGACAGGTCCGGCAGGTCGGCCATGACGGCGCGATGCACGAAGCCGGTGCGGCCCGTCCAGCCGGCGTCGGGCTCGGACAGCACGGGCACGTAGCGCAGCGTGGGCCATTCGGCCGCGATCCGGGCGGCCCAGTCGTTCAGGTACAGGTCCGCGGCCTTGCGCGCGCCCCAGTACAGCACCATGGGCCGCGTCGACTCGATGTGGCGGGCGCGCTCGATGATGGCCTTGATGGGCGCGAAGCCCGTGCCGCTGGCCAGCAGCACGATGGGCTTGGTCGCATCCTCGCGCAGGAAGAAGCTGCCGAACGGGCCCTCCATGCGCAGGATGTCCTTTTCCTTCAGCGCGCCGAAGACATGGTCGGTGAACTTGCCGCCGGGCATGTGGCGGATGTGCAGCTCGATCTGGCCGGGCAGGCTGTGCGGCGCATTGGCCATGGAGTAGCTGCGCCGCGAGCCGTCGCGCAGGATGAACTCGACGTACTGGCCGGCGCGGAACTGGAAGTTCTGGTTGGCGGCCAGTTGCATGGTGAGCACAGCCACGTCGGGCGCCGGGCGCAGCATGGCGGCGACGCGGCTGGGCAGCTTCAGCACCGGGAACTCGCCGGCACCGGGCACCGTGCGGGCCTCGACGACGCAGTCCGTCTGCGGGCGGGCGCAGCAGGTCAGCACGAAGCCGGCGGCCTCTTCCTCGGCCGACAGCGCCTTGGGCTGGTGGTTGCCATGGATGACGGCGCCTTCGAGCAGCCGGCTCTTGCAGGAGCCGCAGGCGCCGTCCTTGCAGCCGTAGGGCAGGCCGACGCCGTTGCGGATGGCGGCGGCAAGAATCGTGTCGTCGCCCTCGGTCTGGTAGACGCGGCCGGCGGGCTGGATGGTGATCTGGTGGGGCATGGGCTCAAAAAAACGAGCGGCCCCGCATCGAATCCCGGGGCCGTAGACTGCCTGCCATTTTGCCCGAGGCATGAAACCCCGACTGTTGATCATTGGCTGCGGCGATGTGGGCCTGCGCGTTTTGAAGGTCCTGGCCGGCCGCTGGCGCGTGCTGGCGCTGACGTCCAGCCCCGGCCGTGCGGGGGAACTGCGCGCGGCTGGCGCCGTGCCGTTGATCGGCAACCTCGACGAGCCGGCGACGCTCGCGCGGCTGGCCGGGCTGGCGGACCTGGTGCTGCACCTGGCGCCGCCCGCGCGCGACGGCGAGATCGACCTGCGCACCCGCCGCCTGCTGGCGGCGCTGGCCCGCAGGGCGCCTGCGGCCCTGGTCTACGCGAGCACCACGGGCGTCTACGGCGACTGCGGGGGCGACATCATCGACGAGACGCGGGCGCTGAACCCGGCAACCGATCGCGCGGCGCGCCGCGTCGACGCCGAGGCCCAGCTGCGCGCCTTCGGCCGCCGCCACGGCACCCGCGTGAGCCTGCTGCGCATCCCGGGCATCTACGCCCGCGACCGTGAGGGCGGTCATCCGCGCGAGCGCCTGGCCCGCGGCACGCCGGTGCTGAGGCAGGAGGACGACGTCTACACCAACCACATCCACGCCGATGACCTGGCCCGGGCCTGCGTGCTGGCCCTGCTGCGCGGGCTGCCGCAGCGGGCCGTGAATGTCTGCGACGACAGTCAGCTGCGGATGGGGGACTATTTCGACCTGGCGGCCGATCTGGCCGGCCTGGCGCGGCCCGCACGCATCACGCGCGCCGAGGCTGTCGAGACCCTGAGCCCGATGCAGCTGAGCTTCTGGAGCGAGTCGCGCCGCCTGGGCAACGCCAGGCTCAGGCGCGAGCTGCGGCTGGTGCTGCGATACCCGACCCCGGCCGAAGGGCTTTAGCCGCGCCGGCGCGGCGAGCGCCAGTAGCGGATCAGCAGCCAGGCGCCCAGCATGCCGCCCAGGTGGGCGAAATGGGCGATGCCGCTGGAGCGGCTGAAGCCGAGGATCAGCTCCAGGCCGCCGAAGATGGCAACGAAGTACTTCGCCTTCATCGGGATGGGCGGGATCAGCGGCACGATGATGCGGTTGGGAAACAGCATGCCGAAGGACAGCAGCAGGCCGAAGATGGCGCCCGAGGCCCCGACCGTCGGCGAGCCCGAGCCGATGGCCCAGGTGAAGATGAGCTGCACGATGGCGGCACTGAGCGTGCTGGCCACCAGCATCTGCAGATAGCGCCGCGGCCCCCAGACGCGCTCCAGCTCGCCGCCGAACATCCACAGGCCCAGCATGTTGAACAGCAGGTGCGTGAAGTCGCCGTGCAGGAAGGCGTAACTGACCACCTGCCAGGGCATGAAGGCGCCCGTCGCCAGCGGCCAGAGCTCGAACCAGAACGCGAGGGCGGGGAAGAGCTCGAAGAAGCAGAAGAAGCCGACGCAAGCCAGCAGGAAGGCTTTGGTGACCGAAGGCAGCGGAGGCATGAGGGCGGCTTGCGCGCCCGGCGAGGGCGCCTGCACCGGAGGGGCCGGTGCTTACCGTTTTGAGTATGCCAGCACCTGCCGGCCTGTCGTTTCGTCTGGTGCCCGGGGCCGGACTCGAACCGGCACACCTTGCGGCGGGGGATTTTGAGTCCCCTGCGTCTACCGATTTCGCCACCCGGGCCCGTCGGAAACGAACTCTCGCCATCACGGCGAGGGGAGGATTATGCACTCGCCAAGCATCGGGCCTTGCACCGGCTGCCACAATCGCCGCCATGAGCTACCCGACCCTCGAAGACGTCATCGGCGCCACGCCCCTCGTGCGCCTGCAACGGCTGCTCGGCGACGACGCGCGCGGCAATGTGGTGCTGGCCAAGCTGGAGGGCAACAACCCGGCCGGCTCCGTGAAGGACCGGCCCGCCATCAGCATGATCAGGCGCGCCGAGGAGCGCGGCGAGATCAAGCCCGGCGACACGCTGATCGAGGCGACCTCGGGCAACACCGGCATCGCGCTGGCGATGGCGGCCGCCATCCGCGGCTACCGCATGGTGCTGATCATGCCGGAGGACCTCTCCATCGAGCGCGCACAGACCATGAAGGCCTTCGGCGCCGAGCTGATCCTGACGCCGCGCACCGGCGGCATGGAATACGCCCGCGACCTGGCCGAGCAGATGCAGAGCGAGGGCAAGGGCCGGGTGCTGGACCAGTTCGCCAATGCCGACAACCCGCGCGTGCATTACGAGACCACCGGCCCCGAGCTGTGGCAGGACACGCAGGGCCGGATCACCCACTTCGTCAGCGCCATGGGCACGACCGGCACCATCACCGGCGTGTCGCGCTTCCTGAAGGAGAAGAACCCGGCCGTGCGCATCGTCGGCGCCCAGCCCGCCGAGGGCTCGCGCATCCCCGGCATCCGCAAGTGGCCCGAGGCCTACCTGCCCAAGATCTACGAGCCCAGCGGCGTGGACGAGCTGGTGCTGGTCAGCCAGAGCGACGCCGAGGACATGGCGCGCCGCCTGGCCCGCGAGGAGGGCCTGTTCGCCGGCATCTCGGCAGCCGGCGCCTGCTGGGTGGCGCTGCAGATCGCGCGCCATGTCGAGAACGCGACCATCGCCTTCATCGTCTGCGACCGCGGCGACCGCTACCTGTCGACGGGCGTCTTTCCTGCATGAGCGTCGACTACCGCTTCTGCCCCGGCTGCGCGGCCGAACTGGCGCTGATCACGCTGGCCGAGGACGGCGGGGACAAGGAGAGGCTGCGCTGCGCGGCCTGCGGCTTCACGCACTGGAACAACCCGACGCCGGTGCTGGCCGCCGTCATCGAATGCACGGACCGTGACGGCCAGGTGCTTCTGGCCCGGAATGCGGCCTGGCCGGGGCGCTTCTTCGGGCTGATCACGGGCTTCATGGAGGCGGGCGAAACGCCGGAGGAGGGTATCCGCCGCGAGATCGCCGAGGAAACCGCGCTGGAGGTCCAGGCCTTGAGCCTGCTGGGCGTCTGGGATTTCCAGCGCATGAATCAGATCATCATTGCCTACCATGCGGCGGCGAACGGCGAAATCCGGCTGTCGCCCGAACTGGCCGAGTACCGGCTGATCGCGCCCGAGGCGGTGCGCTGCTGGCCCCAGGGCACGGGCCAGGCGCTGGCCACCTGGCTGCGCCGCAAGGGCATCGAGCCGCAGTGGCTGGACCCGACGGACATGAAGCGAGAATGAACCGATGGACGTCCAACGCGAGATCGACACCCGGGGCCTGAACTGCCCGCTGCCCATCCTGAAGGCCAAGAAGGCGCTGGCCGACATGCTCAGCGGCGAACTGCTGCGCGTCGTGGCCACCGACCCCGGCTCGATGCGCGACTTCCAGGCCTTTGCGCGCCAGACGGGCAATGAGCTGGTGGAGCAGAACGCGTCGGGCGACGAGTTCATCCACGTGCTCAGGCGCCGCTGATCAGAGGGCGAGTTCCTTCAGGAACTCGCGGAAGCCCGGGCCCAGCTGCGGATGGGCGAGCGCCAGTTCGACATTGGCCTGCAGGAAGCCCTCCTTGCTGCCGCAGTCATAGCGCTTGCCCTCGTAGCGGTAGGCGAACACCTTCTCGCGGCGCAGCAGGCCGGCGATGCCGTCGGTCAGCTGGATCTCGCCACCCACCCCGCGCGGCTGGTTGGAGATCTCGTGGAACACGCCCGGCGTCAGGATGTAGCGGCCGGCGACGCCCAGGCGCGACGGTGCCTCCTCCGGCGCGGGCTTCTCGACGATGCGGTTCACGTCCATCAGGTTGTCGTTGACCTGGGTGCCGGCGACGATGCCGTAGCGGCGGGTGTGTTCGGGCGGCACTTCCTGCACGGCGAGGATGGAGGCGCGCCAGTCGCGGAACTGCTCGACCATCTGCTTCAGGATGGGCCGATCAGGCGTCGGGCCCACCATCAGGTCATCGGCCAGCAGCACGGCGAACGGCTCGTTGCCCACCAGGCGCTGGCCGCACAGCACGGCATGGCCCAGGCCCAGCGCCTGCGGCTGGCGCACGTAGATGCACTCCATGTCGTCGGGCTTCACGGAGCGCACCACGTCCAGCAGCTCCTGCTTGCCGGCCTGTTCCAGCGCCACCTCCAGCTCGAAGGTCATGTCGAAGTGATCCTCGATGGGCCGCTTGTGGCGACCCGTCACGAAGATCATCTCGCGCACGCCGGCGGCGTAGGCTTCCTCGACGGCGTACTGGATCAGCGGCTTGTCGACGACCGGCAGCATCTCCTTGGGCTGGGCCTTGGTGGCCGGCAGGAAGCGCGTGCCGAGGCCGGCAACCGGGAAGATGGCTTTGGTGATCGGCGATTTGGACGAGGAGGCCATGGGCATACACTGGTTTGGCAGGGTCGCGAAGATTGTGTCACGCGGGTTGTGACGGGCAGGCCCTTGCTGCAGGCGCTTACAAGCAATGACAGTCCTGATCCTTGAACCGTTGGAAGCCGAGGTGGTGCAGTGGCTGGCCGAGCGCCATGACGCCTGCTTCGCGCCCGAACTCGTCGGCGACCTGCGCGGCCTGAAGGCGGCCCTGCGGGAATCCCGCGCCCTCATCGCGCCCCCGGAGGTGCGTGTCGACGCGGAGTTGCTGCACGGGGCGCCGCTGCTGCGGGCCATCGGCCGCGCCAGCGGCGGCGCGGACAACGTCGATGTCGAGGCCTGTCGCAAGGCGGGCGTGGAGCTGGTGCGTTCGCAGCGCTCGACGGCCTGCGCCGAGGCGGAGTTCGTCATGGGCGCGCTGCTGGGGCTGCTGCGGCGCGTGCCGGTCGCGGGCAGCGACGGCCTCATGGTGGGCCGTGAGCTGGGCTGCTCCACGATCGGCCTGCTCGGCCTGACGCCGACGGCCCAGGTGCTGGCCCAGTTGCTGCACGGCTTCGGCTCGCGCGTCATCGGCTACGACCCCGGCCTGCATCCGAGCGACGCGACCTGGGCGCGCTGGGGCATCGAATCGGTGGGCCTGGGCGAGCTCGTGGAGCTCAGCGAGGGCCTGGTGCTGCTGCTGCCGTACTTCGAGCGTTTTCGCGGCCTGGTCGGCGAACGCCAGCTGGAGAGCGCGCATGCCGACCAGGTGCTCGTCGGCCTGAGTCAGTCCGGCCTCATCGACGAGGCCGCGCTGGGCCGCGCGTTGCGCAACGGCAGGCTGCGTGCCGCCTGGCTGGACTGCCTGGAACCCGGCTGGCTGGAGGCGGGGCGGCCGCTGCACGGCATTGCGACGCTGCAGGTGACGCCGCGCCTGGCAGGTACCACGCGGGAATCGCGCGTGCGCGCCGCCTGGGCGGTGGCACGCGGCCTCGACGAGCTGCTGGGCAAGCTGCCCAGCGGCAAGCAGAAGGCGGCCGAGCAGACCGCGCGGCGGGCCGCGACCCAGGCGGCCGACTACTACTGAGCCGGCAGGCGGGCCAGCTGCTCGCGCAGGCGGGCCACCGTTTCCTTGAAACCCGCCACGCGGGCGCGCTCCTGCTCGACGACCGCAGCCGGCGCGCGGGCGACGAAGCTCTCGTTGCCCAGCTTGGCCTCGGCCTTGACGATCTCGCCTTCCAGCCGCGTGGCCTCCTTGGTCAGGCGGGCGCGTTCGGCCTCGACGTCGATCTCGACCTTCAGCGCCAGCCTGGCCGCGCCGTGCACCAGCACGGGCGCCGTGGCGCTCTGCCGGGCGAACTCGGCCTCGTCCTTGAGGAGCTCGACGGCGCTCAGCTTGGCCAGCACCTTGAGCACGGCGGCCGCCTCGGTCATGAAGGACAGGTCGCCGCCCACCAGCAGCGGCACGCGGTCGCTGGGGCTCAGGGCCATCTCGCCGCGCAGGCTGCGCGTGATGCCGACGACGTCCTTGAGCTGGGCCATCCAGGCGTCGGCGCTGGCGTCGATGCGCTCGGGCTGGGCGACCGGGTAGGGCGCCTGGCCGATGTAGTCGGTCGTCTTGCGGCCGGCCACCGGGGCGACGGTCTGCCACAGCTCTTCGGTGATGAAGGGCGCGACCGGGTGCAGCAGGCGCAGCGTGGTCTCCAGCACACGGATCAGCGTGCGGCGCGTGGCGCGCTGCTGGCTCTCGTCGCCCGTCTGGATCTGCACCTTGGCGATCTCCAGGTACCAGTCGCAGTACTCGTCCCAGACAAAGCTGTAGATGCTGTTGGCGACGTTGTCCAGGCGGTACTCGGCGAAGCCCTGGGCCACGGCGGCCTCGACGCGCTGCAGCTCGCTGGTGATCCAGCGGTCGGCGGGGCTGAAGTTGTTGTAGCCGGGCGGGCAGGCGCCCTGGTCATGCGCGAGGCCGCAGTCCTGGCCTTCGCAGTTCATCAGCACGAAGCGCGTCGCGTTCCAGAGCTTGTTGCAGAAGTTGCGGTAGCCCTCGCAGCGCTTGGTGTCGAAGTTGATGTTGCGGCCGAGAGTCGCGTAGCTCGCCATCGTGAAGCGCAGCGCGTCGGCGCCGTAGGCCGGCATGCCTTCGGGGAACTCCTTCTTCACGCGGGCGGCCACCTTGGGCGCCGTCTCGGGCTTGCGCAGGCCCTGGGTGGACTTCTGGATCAGCGTGTCGAGGTCTACACCCTGGATCAGGTCCACCGGGTCCAGCACATTGCCCTCGGACTTGCTCATCTTCTGGCCCTGCGAGTCGCGCACCAGGCCGTGGATGTAGACGTCCTTGAAGGGCACCTTGCCGGTGAAGTGCGTCGTCATCATGATCATCCGGGCGACCCAGAAGAAGATGATGTCGTAGCCGGTCACCAGCACGGACGACGGCAGGAACAGCTGCTGCTCCAGCGCGCTTTTGCCAGTTTTGTCGGGCCAGCCCAGCGTCGAGAACGGCACCAGCGCCGACGAGTACCAGGTGTCCAGCACGTCGGGGTCGCGGGTCAGCTCGCCCAGGTAGCCGGCGGCCTTGGCGCGGGCTTGCGCTTCTTCCTCGCTGCGCGCGACGAACAGCTCGCCGCCCGTGCCGTACCAGGCCGGGATCTGGTGGCCCCACCACAGCTGGCGCGAGATGCACCAGTCCTGCAGGTTGTTCATCCAGTGGTTGTAGGTGTTGACCCACTGCTCGGGATGGAACTTGACCGCGCCGGTGTCGACCGCGTCGATGGCTTTCTGCGCAATGCTCTTGCCGTCCGCGCCCGGCTTGGTGGTGGCGACGAACCACTGGTCCGTCAGCATGGGCTCGACGACCTGGCCGGTGCGCTCGCAGCGCGGCACCTGCAGCTTGTGCTTCTTGATCTCGACCATCAGGCCCAGGGCTTCGAGGTCGGCCACGATGCGCTTGCGGGCGACGAAGCGGTCCAGGCCGCGGTAGGTCTCGGGGGCTTGATCGTTGATCTTCGCCTGCAGGTCCAGCACGGCGATCATCGGCAGGCCATGGCGCTGGCCGACGGCGTAGTCGTTGGTGTCGTGGGCCGGCGTCACTTTCACGACGCCGGTGCCGAACTCGCGGTCCACGTAGTCGTCGGCAATCACCGGGATCTCGCGGTCCGTCAGCGGCAGCTTGACGAGCTTGCCGACCAGCGCCTGGTAGCGCTCGTCCTCGGGGTGGACCATGACGGCCACGTCGCCCAGCATGGTCTCGGGGCGGGTCGTGGCCACCACCACCGAACCCGAACCATCCGCCAGCGGGTAGCGGATGTGCCACAGCGAGCCGTCTTCCTCCTCGGACGACACCTCCAGGTCCGACACGGCTGACTGCAGCACCGGGTCCCAGCTCACCAGGCGCTTGCCGCGGTAGATCAGGCCTTCCTCGTAGAGGCGCACGAAGGTCTCGACGACGACGGTCGAGAGCTTCTCGTCCATCGTGAAGTACTCGTGGCCCCAGCTCACCGAATCGCCCAGGCGGCGCATCTGGCTGGTGATGGTGTTGCCGCTCTCCTGCTTCCAGTCCCAGACGCGCGCGACGAAGTTCTTGCGGCCCAGGTCATGACGGCTCTGGCCCGCGGCCTGCAGCTGGCGCTCGACGACGATCTGCGTGGCGATGCCGGCGTGGTCGGTGCCCGGCACCCACAGCGTGTTGTGGCCCAGCATGCGGTGGTAGCGCGTCAGCGAGTCCATCACCGTCTGGTTGAAGGCGTGGCCCATGTGCAGCGTGCCGGTCACGTTGGGCGGCGGCAGCTGGATGCTGAACGAGGGCTTGGCCGTGTCCAGGGTCGGCTCGTACAGGCCGGCGGCCTCCCACTTCGGGCCCCAGTGGGCTTCCAGGGCGGCGGGTTCGAAGGACTTGGCAAGTTCGGTCACGGGGCTGGTCTCGGCGTACGGTGAGCAGGGTCGGCGATTTTACGGGGCGCCCTCTGGGGCGAAACAAAACGAAACCCGGCGATACCGCGTCGAGATGCTTCACGCGGGGCTAACGGGAACCATGAGCGCCATTCCAACCCCTGCTCCAGGAGCATCGTCATGAACTTTTTTCGGCGCTGGCACGCCCACCATGAGTTCCACCACCACTTTGGCCACGGTCATCACCGCCATCCTCTCGGCCGCCATGCTGATGGCTTCGCCCATCCCCTCGTCGCACGACTGGGTCGCAAGCTGGACCTGGACGACGGCCAGCAGCGGCGCCTCGGCGCCTGGCTCGAACAACTCCAGCAGCAGCGCGACGCGCTGAAGGGCCTGGCCCGCGGGCCGGAACTGGGCGGGCTGATCGGGCTGATGGCGGGCGAGCAGTTCGCCCGCCAGCCAGCCCAGCAGCTTTTCGACGCCAAGCTGGACGCGCTGCGCGCCGCAGGCCCCAGCCTCGTCGGCGCCTTCGCCGAGTTCTTCGACTCGCTGGACGCCGAGTAGCGCCAGGTGCTGCGCTTCATGATGCGGCGCTTCGGTTCGGGCAGGCACCACGCCGCCGCGTGATGGACGTGCGCTGCGGCAAGCAGCCGCGTGGCCGCTTCGTGCCCCTCATCGACCGCAATCGCTGCGAGGGCAAGGGCGACTGCGTGGCCGTCTGCCCCTTCAACGTCTTCACGCTGGGCAAGCTGCCGGCCGGGCAGCGCCAGGGGCTGAGCCTGTTCGGCAAGCTCCGGGGCATGGCCCACGGCTGGGAGCAGGCCTTCACGCCGAACGCGGCGGCTTGCGAGGCCTGCGGCCACTGCGTCACGGCCTGCCCCGAGCGCGCCATCACCCTCGTCCGGGCCAAATAATCGCCACATGCACCGACTGCTGCTGATCGACGACGACGAGGCCCTCGCGGGGCCGCTGACGCAATACCTCGCCCGCTTCGACCTGCAGCTGCAGGCCGTCACCCGGCCCAGCGCCGCGCTGGAGCGGCTGGCCGTGGAGCGCTTCGATGCACTGATCCTCGACGGCATGCTGCCCGAGATGGATGGCTTCGAGTTCTGCAAGCGCCTGCGTGCCGGCACCGAGGCCTGGCGCGACATGCCCATCCTGATGCTGACGGCGCGCGGCGACCTGACCGACCGCGTCGTCGGCCTGGAGCTGGGCGCCGACGACTACCTGCCCAAGCCCTTCGAGCCGCGCGAGCTGGCGGCGCGGCTGCAGACCATCCTGCGCCGCACGCGCTTCGCGCCGCCGGCCGCCTCGCCCGTGGCATCGCAGCCGGCCGTGAGGCTGTGCTTCGAGGGCCTGGAGATCGACACCGCGCGCCGCGAGGTGAAGTGCGCAGGCGGCCTCGTCGAGCTGACCGGCACCGAGTACGAACTGCTGCTGATGCTGGCCCGCGAGCCGGGCCGGGTGTTCTCGCGCGACGACATCCTGAACCGGCTGCGCGGCCAGGAGGCCGAGCTGTTCACGCGCGCGGTGGACATCCTCGTCAGCCGGCTGCGCCGCAAGCTGGAGCCGCTGGCGGCACTGAAGACGCTGCGCAACGCCGGCTACTGCTTCGCGCTGCCGGAACGGGCGCCATGAGATCGCACCACCCCTACGACCACCACTGGCGCGAACGCAAGCGTCGCAAGCAGCGCAAGATGGAACTGGCCGTCAAGCGCGACATGCGATGGCACTGGCGCGCCCGGCACCGCTGGCACCAGCGCTGGCACCGGCAGCGGGCCCACTTCAAGCACTCGCTGGGGGCGCGGCTGATCGCCACGTTCGTCGTGCTGGCCTGCGTCAGCAGCGCCATCCTGTGGCTGTCCATGGGCAGTGCCTACGGGCTGCCGTGGGCCGTGCCGGCCCTGCTGCTGGTCACGGGCGCGGCCTTCGGCATGATCCGCCACATGGTCGGCCCGCTGCATGCGCTGGCCATCGGCGCCGAGGCCTTCCGGCGCGGCGAGTTCGCGCACCGCGTGCCGGTCATCCACGGCGACGAGATCGGCGACCTGGCCATGCGCTTCAACCAGATGGCCGCGGACATCCAGGCCATGCTGGACGGCAAGCGCGCGCTGTTGCTGGCCCTCAGCCACGAGTTGCGCAGCCCGCTGACGCGCGCGCGCCTGCATGCGGAGCTGGTGGGGGAGGGCGAGTCCCGCGACGCGCTGCTGCAGGAGCTGGCGCAGATGCGCGACCTGATCTCGGCGCTGCTGGAGAGCGAGCGCCTGGGCAGCGGGCACAGCGCGCTGCAGCTGTCGGAATGCGACCTCGCCACGCTCGCAGGCGAGCAGGCCCTGCCGGGCCTGGAGCTGCACATCGAGCCCGATCTGCCGCCGCTGAAGCTGGACCGGCTGCGTGTGCAGCTGTGCCTGCGCAACCTCGTGCAGAACGCGCTGCGCCACAACGATGCGGCGCGCGGCGCCGTGCAACTGCGCCTGGCCCGCGACGGGGCGGGCGTGCGCCTGACGGTGCGCGACTTCGGCCCCGGTGTGGCGCCGGAGTCGCTGCCCCAGCTGGGCCAGCCCTTCTACCGGCCGGACGAGGCGCGCACCCGCCACGGTGGCGGCGTGGGCCTGGGGCTGTGCCTGTGCCGGCTGGTCGCCGAGGCCCACGGTGGCCGGCTGGAGCTGCGCAATGCCGAGCCGGGCTTCGAGGCCTCGGTGCGCTTCGCCTAAGGCGGGACGCGGTCGAACCAGGGCTGGGCGGCCTCCAGCTCGGCGGCCAGCTGCAGCAGCAGGCCATCCTGCCCCGGCGCGGCGTGGAACTGCACGCCCAGCGGCAGGCCGTCCGCCGTCCAGTGCAACGGCAGCGAGATGGCGGGCGTGCCGGTCAGGTTGGCGAGCTGGGTGAAGGGCACGTGGCGCAGGTTGTCGGCGGCCATGCGCTGCACGATGCCGTCCACCAGGCCGGCGCGCTTGAGCAGGCTCAGCAGGCCCGAGGCGCGCAGCGCGTTGAACGCGGCCATCTGCAGCGGCGGCGGGTCGCCGGTGCCGTGCAGCACCGGGGGCGAGGCCAGCGTTGGCGTCAGGTAGACGTCGTAGCGCGCATGCAGCGCGGCCAGGGCCTGGGCGTAGTCGTTCCAGCGCAGCAGCTCCTGCGTCAGCCGCTCGGCGCTGGTGGCCCGGCCCAGCGTCGCCAGCAGCCGGGTCAGCGGCTCGAAGTCCGCCTCGCGCCCGCCCTGGGCGACGACCTGGCTCAGCGCGGCCGGCACCTGGCCAAAGTAGATGTGCAGATAGCTGGTGGCCAGCGCGCGGCCGTCGATGTCCGGCGCGGCCGGCTCGACGACGTGGCCCAGGCCGCGCAGCAGCGCGACGCTGCGCTCGACGGCCAGGCGGGCTTCGTCGTGCACCGGCTCGGCGATCGGCGAATCGGCGCACCAGGCGATGCGCAGCCGGCGCAGCGGCGCCCGCATCTGCGCGACGAAGGGCGTGGCCGGCGCGGGCAGGGCCACCGCGTCGCCGGGCTCGGGGCCGCCCAGCACGTCCAGCGCCAGCGCGGTGTCGCGCACGCTGCGCGAGATGACGCCTTCGCTGCAGGCGCCGAACCAGGCCTCGCCCGAGCCCGGGCCTTGCGAGACCAGGCCCCGCGAGGGCTTCAGGCCCACCAGGCCGCAGCAGGCGGCCGGGATGCGGATGGAGCCGCCGCCATCGTTGGCCGCCGCCATCGGCACGACGCCCGCCGCCACGGCCGCGGCCGAGCCGCCGCTGCTGCCGCCCGGTGTGCGCCGCGGGTCCCAGGGGTTGCTGCTGCGGCCGCAGGCCAGCGGATCGGTCACGCCCTTCAGGCCCAGCTCGGGCGCGCTGGTCTTGCCGAAGATGAGCAGCCCCGCGTCCAGCAGCCGCCGCACGACATGGGCATGCTCGCGCGGTGGCGGCAGGTGGGCGTAGGCACGGCTGCCCCAGCCCGTGGGCACGCCGGCGTAGTCCTGCGCCACGTCCTTGATGAGGAAGGGCACGCCGGCCAGCGCACCGCGGCCGGCGCCGCGTGCCAGCTGGGCACGCGCCTGGGCCTCCATGAGCCGGCAGACCGGCCGCAGCTGCGGCTGCACGGCGGCCAGGCGGGCCAGCGCCAGGTCCAGCAGCGCCTCGGGGCGGACACGGCCCGCGGCCACCTCGGCGGCCAGCGCCGTGGCATCCAGGCGGCGGTAGTGGTTGAAGTCCATCGCGGCTCCGTTCGGGTGCGGTCCGGCATTCTGGCCGCGGGCCGTTACATTGCGGGCGCCTTCGCTGGAACCCACGCCATGAGAACCCTTCCCCGCCTGCCCGCCCTGATGCGGGGCACCCTCGCCATGCTGGCCGGCCTTGCCTGCTGGACGGCACGGGCCGACTTCTCGGTCCCGGGCTACGAGCTGGTCTACACCGCGCCGGTCGAGACCCGCCTGACGGCGCCAGACCTGCGCGAGCCCGTGCAGGTCTGGCGCGAGATGTTCGACGCCGCCCGCGAGGAGATCGTCATCGGGCAGTTCTATGTCGCCGGCCGCGACGGCGAGGCGCTGGACCTGCTGATCGCCCGCCTGGAGGCCGCGGTGGCCCGTGGCGTGAAGGTGCGTTTCCTGATGGAGGCCAAGGGCCAGCGCCTGTCCGAGCCGGCGACGCTGGCGCGGCTGCAGGGCATCCCGGGCCTGGAGTTCCGCCTGCTGGACTACAGCAAGCTCAGTGGCAACGGCATCATCCACGCCAAGTATTTCGTCGTCGACCGGCGCGAGGCCTACGTGGGCAGCCAGAACTTCGACTGGCGCTCGCTCAAGCACATCCAGGAGGCCGGCCTGCGCATCACGGACCCGGCGCTGGTGGCCCAGGTGCAGGCGGTGTTCGAGCAGGACTGGCAGGCCCAGGCCCGGGTGGCGGCCGGCCAGGCGGTGCCGGCGCTGGCGCAGCCGGCGGCGCCGTTCGACATCGCGCGCAAGGCCTTCCTGCTGTCCAGCCCGCGCGCCTGGAACCCGCCCGGCGTGGGCGACGCCGAGGAGGTGCTGCCGCGCCTGCTGGCCCAGGCCCGCAGCGAGGTGAGGGTGCAGCTGCTGGACTATGCGCCGCTGTCCTACGCGCCCGGGCAGCGGCCGTTCTACCCCGTCATCGACAACGCGATCCGGGCCGCCGCTGCGCGCGGCGTGAAGGTCAAGCTGATGGTGTCGAGCTGGAACACCGAGCAGCCGGCCCTCCAGCACCTGAAGAGCCTGGCGCTGCTGCCGGGCGTGGAGATCCGCATCGTCACGCTGCCGCCTGCCAGCACCGGCTTCATCCCCTTCGCGCGGGTCATCCACACCAAGGCGATGAGCATCGACGGCGAGGTCGCCTGGGTGGGCACCAGCAACTGGGCTGGCGGCTATCTGGACAAGTCGCGCAACCTGGAGGTGGTGCTGCGCGACGCCGCCATGGCCGCCCGGCTGGCGGCCCTGCACGAGCAGGCCTGGAGCTCGCCCTACGCGGAGCCGCTGGACGTCAACCGCGCCTATCCCAGGCCGTCCAAGGGCGAGCCCTGAGCCCCGTCACATGAACAGGTGCTCTCCCGCGTTCTGGCTGTGCCGAAACGCGGGCTTCGCGCTTCGCGCTTTGCGCTCGCCTGCGACGATCACATGAACAAGTGTTCTCCCGCGTTTTCCCCGCCGAGGACGACGTAGTTCACCTTCTTCAGGTCCGCCAGCTGCGTGCCGCCAGCGTAGGAGATGGAACTCTGCAGGTCTTCCTGCATCTCGCGCAGCGTGTCGGCCAGCCGGCCCTTGACCGGCTCCAGGATGCGCTTGCCCTCCACGTGGCGGTACTCGCCCTTGTTGAAGTCGCTCGCCGAGCCGTAGTACTCCTTGTAGAGCTTGCCGTCGACCTCCACGGTGGTCCCAGGCGACTCCTCATGCCCGGCGAACAGCGAGCCGACCATGACCATGCTGGCACCGAAGCGCACGCTCTTGGCGATGTCGCCGTGGTGGCGGATGCCGCCATCGGCCACGATGGGCTTGGTGGCCACGCGGGCGCACCACTTCAGCGCCGACAGCTGCCAGCCGCCGGTGCCGAAGCCGGTCTTGAGCCGCGTGATGCAGACCTTGCCCGGGCCCACGCCGACCTTGGTCGCGTCCGCGCCCCAGTTCTCCAGGTCGATGACGCCCTCGGGCGTGCCCACGTTGCCGGCGATGACGAAGGTGTCCGGCAGCCTGTGCTTGATGTGGCCGATCATGCGTTGCACGCTCTCGGCATGGCCGTGGGCGATGTCGATGGTCAGGTAGTCGGCGCCCACGCCCTCGGCCGCGAGCCGGTCGACGAGTTCATGGTCCGCCGGCTTCACGCCCACGCTCAGGGAGACCAGCAGGCCCTTGTCGCGCATGCCCCTGGCGTAGGCGAGGCTGTCCAGGTCGAAGCGGTGCATCACGTAGAAGTAGCCCTCGCGGGCCAGCAACTCGGTGATCGGCTCGTCCACCACCGTCTTCATGTTGGCCGGTACCACCGGCAGCTTGAAGCGGTGCGGACCGAACTGCACGGAGGTGTCGCAGTCCGAGCGGCTGTCCACGCGGCATTTGCGCGGCAGCAGCAGGATGTTGTCGTAGTCGAAGATTTCCATGTCAGTGGTGTTCACAGTTGCGGCGCGCGTTAGGCAGTGCGCGACCTGGGCTGCGAGCGCTTGACTTGCTTCGGCAAGAGGGCTGGCGCCCTCGACGGCCGGGAGGCCGTCGCGTCGCAGGCTGACTTCGCTGGTGAAGTCAGGGCGCGACGCGCCGGACCGAAGACAAAATTTGGGCCCGGTGGCCGATTCTAGTGACCGAAGAACCTGCGGTGGATGCGCCGTGTCGTCCACCACACGCCGGCGAGCACGAACGGGATGGCGGCGCCGGCCGCGAGCTCGGGCGTCACCGGCAGCCAGCCCTCGGCCTTCAGGGCCTTGAAGCCGTAGAGCAGCAGGCTGACCACGTAGTAGGTGATGGCCGCCAGCGACAGCCCCTCCACCGTCGCCTGCATGCGCAGCTGGGTGCGCTGGCCGTCGCCGATCTGCGCCAGCAGCTGCTGGTTCTGCGCCTCGGTCGCGATGTCCACCCGCGTGCGCAACAGCGCGCTGGCGCGCTCGATGCGCTGCGACAGGCCGGCCAGCCGCTGGGCCGTCGCGTCGACGGTGGCGATGGCCGGCGACAGCCGGCGCTGCATGAACTCGCCCAGCGTCTGCGTGCCGGCTACCTTGCCCTCGTGCAGCGCGGCGATGCGGGCCTCGACGATGGCGTGATACGCCTGCGTGGCGGCGAAGCGGTACTGGTGCTCGGCCGTCGCGTGCTCGATGCGGGCGGCCGTGGAGATCAGGTCGTCCAGCAACTCGGCCTCGGACGCGCCGCGACCCTGCAGCCGCGCGGTGATGCCGGCCAGCGTCCCCTCCACCTCGGCCAGCGTGGCGCCCAGCGACTTGGCCGCGGGCAGGCCGCGCAGCGCCATCATGCGGTAGGCCTCCAGCTCCAGCAGGCGCTGGCAGATGCGGCCGGCGCGGGTCTCGGGCGTGCCGGGCTCGGCCAGCACGACGATGTGCTCGAAGCCGGTGGCGCGCAGGCAGAAGTCGGTCACCACCAGCGAATGCCCGCCCATCGTCGACGCGACGACGGCATGCGCGCCGAACCAGTCCCGCGCTTCGGCCAGCGCGCTGGGCGCGAAGGTCAGCGGGCGCTCGATCATGACGAGCTTGATGGCCGCGAAGGTGCGCCCGGGAATGCGCCCCAGCCAGTCCGGCGCCACGCGCAGCGGCAGGGCGTCCAGCGTCTGCGCGCCGGGCTGGGCGTCGGCAGGCAGGGGCTGCACGACGGAGTAGCGCGTGAACTCCGCATGCCGCTCCCATTTCAGCGAGAACTCGCCGCAGCGCAGCCGCAGGAAGTTGGCATTCAGCGCATCCGGCGCGAGTTCGTGCTGGCCGGGCAACTGGCGCAGGTGGGCATGCTCGTCGGCCCGGCTGATGCCGTCGTTGAGCACGGCGATGTTGACGATGACCGCAGGCAGCCGGATGCGGGCCGGCGGCCGGGCATGCACCTCGTTGTGCAGCGCCAGGCGCAGGACGTCATCGGGCGGCAGGAGGCTGTCTTCGTGCATGGGTGCCAGGCTAGAGCTTGGAGCGGGGGACAGCATGCCTCAGTTAAATTTCAGGCTTCGTACTTCAGCAGGCGGCGGCTTCCGTCTTCAATATGCAAGCTTCATTCCCGCCCGTCGTCATCTCGGGCACCGGCCTCTATCGCCCGCCCCACGTCATCACGAATGCGGAACTCGTCGAGGCCTTCAACGCCTATGCCGACCTGCAGAACGCCCAGCACGCCGAGGCCATAGCCGCCGGTGAACGCACCGCCCTGACGCATTCCAGCGTCGAGTTCATCGAGAAGGCCTCGGGCATCAAGCAGCGCTACGTCATCGAGAAGGACGGCGTGCTGGACCCGACCCGCATGTACCCGCGCTTCACGCCGCGCGGCGACGCCGAGCTGTCGCTGATGGCGGAGATCGCCGTCGATGCCGCCCGCCAGGCGCTCAGCGCAGCCGGCAAGACCGGCGCCGACGTCGACGCGGTGCTGTGTTCCAGCGCCAACATGCAGCGCGCCTACCCGGCCATGGCGGTCGAGATCCAGCAGGCGCTGGGCGCCGGCGGCTACGGCTTCGACATGAACGTGGCCTGCTCGTCGGCCACGTTTGCGCTGGAGCAGGCCTTCAACGCGGTGCGCTCGGGCGCGTCCAAATGCGTGCTGGTCGTCAACCCCGAGATCACGTCGGCCCACCTGGAGTGGCGCGACCGCGACTGCCACTTCATCTTCGGCGACGTCTGCACGGCCCTCATCGTCGAGCGCGCGGAAGACGCCACCGGCGCCGACCAGTGGGAGATCCTCGGCACCCAGCTGGCGACGCAGTTCAGCAGCAACATCCGCAACAACTTCGGCTTCATGAACCGCGCCGAGGACCGCGACCCGAGCGACCGCGACCTGACCTTCTACCAGGAGGGCCGCAAGGTCTTCAAGGAAGTGGTGCCCATGGCCGCCGCCCACATCGAGGCCCACCTGGGCAAGCTGGGCCTGGAGCCCACGCAGGTGCGCCGCTACTGGCTGCACCAGGCCAACCAGGGCATGAACCAGCTGGTCATCAAGAAGCTGGTGGGGGCGGACGCGGGGGGCGACGTCGCCCCGCTGATCCTGAACGAGTACGCCAACACCGCGTCGGCCGGCTCGATCATCGCGTTCCACGAGCACCGTGCCGACCTGAAGGCCGGTGATGCGGGCGTCATCTGCTCGTTCGGCGCCGGCTATTCCATCGGCAGCGTGGCCGTCAGGAAGCGTTGATCAGAACCTGAGCGACAGCCCGACGGTGCAGGCCCAGTCGGGCGTGCTGCGGTTCAGGCCGCGGAAGACGGCCGCGTCCAGCTGGGCGTCGCCGGTGACCTGCCAGGCCAGGCCGGTGCCCAGCGTGACGACGTTGCCGCCGTTGCGGGCCGATGTCAGCCGCTGGCCGGCGATCTCGGCAAAGCCGCGCAGCTTGTCGTTGACCGGAATGCCCAGGCTGGCCGACAGCACACCGGCGGTGTAGCGCTGATCGGCGTCGTTGCGGTCGACCAGCAGGCCGGCCATGGTGCCCAGCGAGTAGCCCGCCGGCAGCTCCCACTGCGCGAGGAAGTTCAGCGATGGCCTGAGGCCGTGGCCCTTGAACGGCCCGCTGCCGGTGGGCGTCTGCAGGTCGAACAGCCAGCCCAGGCCGGGCCGATTGGCGTCGCCCTCCTGCCACTGCCACTTGAAGCCCAGCCCCAGGTCGCCGCGGCCGCTGGCGTCCGGGTTGCCCTGGCGCAGCGAACCCGTGCTGTCCAGCCTCAGCTCGAAGTCGTGGCCCAGGCCCAGGCGCAGCAGCGTCGGCGTCGAGCGCAGCCGGGTCGTGAAGCCCTCGGTGCGGTCACGTTGCCAGGCGCCGCTGGTCTCGATCTGGAAGCGGCCCGCGGCCAGCACGTCGGGGCCGTTGGTGAAGTCGGGACGGTCGGGCGAGATGGCGTCGTCGGCCCGGGCGGCCGTGCCGGCGGCAAGCAGCAGGAGCAGGGCAAGTCTCATGCAGGGCACTCTAGCGGCTGCGCTATCGTGCCGGCCATGTCTTCCCTTTCATTTTTCTGGCACGACTACGAGACCTTCGGCCGCGTGCCGCGCCGTGACCGCCCGGCCCAGTTCGCCGGCCTGCGCACCGACGCCGAGCTCAACGAGGTCGGCGAGCCGCTGATGCTGTACTGCCAGCCGGCGCCCGACTACCTGCCCGATCCCGAGTCCTGCCTGCTGACCGGCATCCTGCCCCAGCACTGCCTGGAGCGCGGCGTGCCCGAGCACGAGTTCGCCGCCGCCATCGAGACCGTGCTGGCGCTGCCGGGCACCGTGGGCGTGGGCTACAACAGCATCCGCTTCGACGACGAGGTGACGCGCCACCTGTTCTGGCGCAACCTCATCGACCCCTACGGCCGCGAGTGGCAGAACGGCTGCGGCCGCTGGGACCTGCTGGACGTGGTGCGCTGCGCCTACGCGCTGCGGCCCGACGGCCTGGAATGGCCCCGGCACGAGGACGGCCGCCCCAGCTTCAAGCTGGAGCACCTGACGGTGGCCAACGGCGTGACCCACGAGGCCGCGCACGATGCGCTGTCCGACGTGCGCGCCACCGTGGCGCTGGCGCGCAAGCTGCGCCAGGCCCAGCCCAAGCTGTGGGACTTCTGCGTGAAGCTGCGCAGCAAGCAGGCGGTGTGGGACGAGATCGGCGTGGGCAAGCCCTTCCTGCACGTCTCCGGCATGTACGGCCCGGAGCGTGGCTGCATCGCGATGGTCTGGCCGCTGGCGCCGCATCCGACGAACAAGAACGAGTTGATCGTCTGGGACTGCGCGGCCTCGCCCGAGGAGCTGCTGACGCTGAACGCCGCCGCCATCCGCGAGCGCATGTTCACCAAGCAGGACGAGCTGCCCGAGGGCGTCACGCGCCTGCCCATCAAGACCATCCACGTCAACAAGAGCCCCATCGTCATCGGCAACCTGAAGACGCTCAGCCCCGCGATGGCCCAGCGCTGGGGCCATGATGTCGAGGCCCAGCTCGCCAACGCCGGCCTGCTGGCCGAGAAGGGCCGGCTGCTGGACGGCTTGTGGGCCGACGTGTTCCAGCGTGAGCCCTTCGCGCCGGCGGACGTGGACGAGGATCTCTATGGCGGCTTCATCGGCAACGAGGACCGCCGCGCGCTGAACCGCGTGCGCACGACGTCGCCCGAGCAGCTCGCCGAGCGCGCCGCCCAGGGCAAGCTGGCCTTCCAGGACGGGCGGCTGGACGAGCTGGTGTTCCGCTGGCGGGCGCGCAACTTCCCCGCCAGCCTGTCGCCGGACGAGGCCGGGCGCTGGCAGGCCCACTGTGGCGCGCGGCTGCACGAAGGCGAGGGCGGCGCCATGACGCTGGCGGCCTTCATGGAACGCATCGACCAACTGGGCGAGACGGCGGACGAGCGCGGCGAGGCGATCCTGTCGGCGCTGTACGACTACGCCGAGCAGATCGCGCCCTGAAGCCGACCGTGATCGGCTGCATGGTCGAAAGCCGGCAGTCCTGCGATAGTCGGGACTGCCGATCGATCCGGAGACACCCATGAGCAGCGCCGCCCCAGCCCGCAACGAGGACATCACCGCCGCCCGCCTTCGAGCCCTGCTGGTGCGTGCGCCGACGGCCGTCGCCTTCGTGCGCGGCCAGAGCTTCGAGGTCGTCAGCGACGAGTTCAATCACCTCTTCGGCTTCGGCGACGACAGCGACCTGACCGGCCAGGACACGCGGCTGGTGCACACCAACGACCTGGCTCACGCCGCGTTGAACGAGCGCGCCGGTGCGGCCTTTGCCGCCGGCCGGCCGCTGGACGAGGAGATCGAGTACGTGAAGCGCGACGGCCACCGCTTCTGGGGCCGGCTGCAGGCCACGCCCGTGCACTGGGAAGCCCCGGCCGGCGAGGCACTGTGGATCGTGGAGGACGTGACGGCCGCCCGGGCGCAGCGCCTGCAGCCGACCTGGACGGCCAAGCACGACACGGTGACGGAGCTGGCCAACCGGCGCGAATTCGAGCGCCGCCTGGCCGAGCACGTCGGCAGCCGCCGCAGCGAGCCGGTGTCGGTGCTGTGGCTGGACGTCGACAAGTTCGCCGATGTCGTCAGGGAGATGGGCACCGAGGTGAGCGACCATTTCCTGTACGGCCTGGGCCAGATGCTGATCGGCAAGGTGCGTGCCTCCGATCTCGTGGCACGTCTGGAGGAGGACCATTTCGCCATCCTGCTGCCCGATTGCGATCAGCACTACGCACAGATCATTGCCGAGAAGGTGCGCTCGGCCGTCGCCGGCTACCGGCTGCGTTGGGGCATGCACCGCACGCGGGTGAAGGCCTCGCTGGGCGTGGTGCAGATCCAGCCCACGCTGGCGACCGTGGATGCCGTGCTGGGCGCCGGTGCGCTGGCCTGTACCGAGGCCAAGGCGGCCGGCGGCGACAGCGTGCGGATCTTCGTGTCCGCCGGCGGCTACGAGGAGTTGGCGGGCTGATTTCACGGTCCGCGTTGCTGCGATCGGCGGAAATGCGGGTTTTTTCGGCAGATGTTCTAAAGTTCGGCTCAGCGCTGCCGATGTAAGCGGCAGAGCGCACCAAATCATGAACGTCACCCTCTCCACCGCCATGTCCGGCATCTCCGCCGCGAACGAGCGCCTGCGCGCGTCGGCGGCCAATATCGCCAACCTGGCGGCCGGCAGCCAGGGCCGCCCCAGCGCCGAGCCCACCAACGTGGACCGGGTGCCCGAGCGTGAGATCAACCCGGCCAACGAGATCGTGGAGCAGCAGTCGGCGGCCTATGCCTTCGTCGCCAACCTGAAGGTGTTGCAGACGCAGCTCAACACCACCGGCGCCCTGCTCGACATCAAGGCCTGAGTCTCACTGCACGGCAAAGCGGCCCGAAGGATCTCCTTCGGGCCGCTTTGCTTTTGTGGGCGGACGACCTTCTGGCCCGCGGGCACGCCTATTCCTGGTGCGAACCCCGGGTTGGCAACCCAAGATGGTGCATGGGTTCATGTCTTTTTAACATGGAGGGCTGTCGTGGCGACCTTCTGCCACCCATGTTCCGAGAGCTGCTGCCCATGAAATACGCGTCCCTAGGTCAATTCCTCGAGCAAGTCGCCCAGCGCAACCCTGGCGAGTCCGAGTACCTGCAGGCAGTGACCGAGGTCATGGAAAGCCTGTGGCCCTTCATCGAGACGCATCCGCGCTACGCCGAGCAGGGGCTGCTGGACCGGCTGGTGGAGCCCGAGCGCATCGTGATGTTCCGCGTGTCATGGTTCGACGACCATGGCGACGTGCATGTCAACCGGGGCTACCGCATCCAGCACAGCATGGCCATCGGGCCCTACAAGGGCGGCCTGCGCTTCCATCCGTCGGTGAACCTGTCGGTGCTGAAGTTCCTGGCCTTCGAGCAGACCTTCAAGAACGCGCTGACCACGCTGCCGATGGGCGGCGGCAAGGGCGGCTCGGACTTCGATCCCAAGGGCAAGAGCCCCACCGAGATCATGCGCTTCTGCCAGGCCTTCGCGACGGAGCTGTTCCGCCACGTCGGGCCCGACACCGACGTGCCGGCCGGCGACATCGGCGTGGGCGGCCGCGAGGTGGGCTACATGGCCGGCATGGTCAAGAAGCTGTCCAACAGCGCCGCCAGCGTGTTCACCGGCAAGGGCTTGTCCTTCGGCGGCTCGCTGATCCGGCCGGAGGCGACGGGCTATGGCACCGTGTACTTCGCGCAGGAGATGCTCAAGACGCGCGGCCGCTCGTTCGAGGGCCTGCGCGTGTCGGTCTCGGGCTCGGGCAACGTGGCGCAGTACGCGGTGGAGAAGGCGATGCAGCTGGGCGCCCGGGTGGTCACCGTGTCCGACTCCAGCGGCACGGTCATCGACGAGGCCGGCTTCACGCCCGACAAGCTCGCCGTGCTGATGGACGTGAAGAACCATCGCTACGGCCGCGTCAGCGACTACGCGCAGCGCGCCGGTGCCCACTTCGAGGCCGGCAAGCGCCCCTGGCATGTGCCGGTGGACGTGGCGCTGCCCTGCGCCACGCAGAACGAGCTCGACGCCCGTGACGCTGCCACGCTGATCGGGAACGGCGTGCTCTGCGTGGCGGAAGGCGCCAACATGCCCGCCACCATCGAGGCCGCCAAGGCCTTCGAGGCCGCGGGCGTGCTCTACGCGCCCGGCAAGGCCAGCAACGCCGGCGGCGTGGCCACCTCGGGCCTGGAGATGAGCCAGAACGCGATGCGCCTGTCCTGGACGCGTGAGGAGGTGGACGCCCGGCTGCTGCAGATCATGCAGGGCATCCATGCCGCCTGCCTGAAACATGGTACGCGGGCCGACGGCAGCGTCAGCTACATCTCCGGCGCCAACGTGGCCGGCTTCGTCAAGGTGGCCGACGCGATGCTGGCCCAGGGCGTGGTGTGAGCCCTGGGGGCGGTCAGCGCAGCTCGACGCGGCTGGGCGGCCGCGCCCAGCTGGGCGGCAGGTCCTGCAGCACGGTCGCCGCATCCAGCGTGCGCAGCGGCACGCTGAGGTCGGCCGGAATGCGCTGGCGCGCCAGCAAGGCCATGTAGCGCAGCGCCGAGACGCGCAGGAAGGATGCGAAGTTGCCCACCGCGCCGCGCGTCTGCACCAGCTCGTCGTAGAGCTTCTCGATCAGCTGCGTGACGCCCAGGCCGTCGCGCGCGGCGATCTCCTCCAGCACCTCCCAGTGCAGGTTCTCCAGCCGGATGCTGGTGACCACGCCATGCAGGCGCACCGAGCGCGTGCGCGACTCGTAGGACTCCGGGTTGGCGCTGATGAACACCTGGCACATGGCAGACCTCCTGGCGCGGGATTGTTGCGCGGCTCAGTGCTGGATGCGCGTGCCCAGCACCGCCAGGAACTGCGCGATCCAGGCCGGATGCGCGGGCCAGGCCGGGGCGGTGACGAACTGGCCGTCCGTGACGGCCTGGTCCACCGCGATGTCGGCATAGCTGGCGCCGGCCAGCTCCACCTCGGCGGCGCAGGCGGGGTAGGCCGAGATGCGCTTGCCGCGGATGACGCCGGCGGCCGCCAGCAACTGGGCGCCGTGGCAGATGGCGGCGACGGGCTTGCCCGCCTGCACGAACTGCTGCACCAGCGGCAGCACGCCGGCCACCGTGCGCAGGTACTCGGGCGCCCGCCCGCCGGGGATCACGAGCGCGTCGTAGTCGGCCGGCCGAACGGCCTCGAAGCTGGCGTTGAGCACGAAGCGGTGGCCGGGCTTCTCGGAATAGGTCTGGGCGCCCTCGAAGTCGTGGATGGCGGTGAAGACGAAGTCGCCCGCCTGCTTGCCCGGGCAGACCGCGTCGACCCGGTGGCCGACCGCCTGCAAGGCCTGGAAGGGCACCATGATCTCGTAGTCCTCGACGTAGTCGCCGGCCAGCAGCAGCAGTTTCTTGCCCATGTCTTGTCTCCAGGGGTGGGTGCGGGAGGCCCGATTCTGGGAACCTCCCGGCGGGCCGGGGTAACAGCCCGTTGTGCGGGCGAGGGCCGGTTTCGTGTCCCTAGAACAAGGCCGTCACCCGCACCGTGCCGTCCATCTGTTCCGTCCGGACCTGACTGGCGGACAGGCGGGCGAGCCGGATCATGCGCTCGTTGGTCGGCAGGATCTCGGCAACGAAGCCTTTCACGCCGGCGGCTCTGGCATGGGCGGCCAGGTGCTCCTGCAGCCGCGCACCCAGGCCCGAGCCCTGCCAGTCGGGGTGGACGATGAAGGCGGTCTCGGCCAGGTTGGTGGACGGGTCCAGCACGTAGAGCGCATGGGCCACGATCTCCGGGGCCTCACGGCTGCCGGTGACGGCCACCAGCGCCACCTCGGTCTCCCAGTTGACATTGCACAGCAGCTGCACGTCGGCGATGGACAGGCCGCGGATGCGGCGGAAGAAGCGGGTGTAGACGTCGCGCTCGGGCATGCGGTGGAACAGCTCGCGCACCGCGTCGCCATCGGCCGCGCCGGCCGGGCGCAGCAGCACCTGGCGCCCGTCCTTGAGCGCGACCTGCGCCTCCTCCTCGACCGCATAGGAGCGCAGGTTGCGCAGCTTCTGCTCGGCCGGCAGGTAGCCCAGCGACTTGGCCTGCTCCAGCAGGGCCGCCCGGTGGTCGGGATGGGCGATCTGGATCAGCGCGACGGCGCGTTCGCGGATGCTCTTGCCGAACAGGTAGGCGATGCCGTACTCGGTGATCACGTAGTGCACGTCGCTGCGTGCGATCGCCACGCCCTCGCCGGTCTGCAGCATGCCGCGGATGCGCGAGGTCTTGCCGTCCGCGTCGGTGGAGGCCAGGCAGATGATGGGCTTGCCCGACGCCGAGCGTGCGGCGCCCTGCAGGAACTCCGCCTGCGCGGCCAGGCCGCCATAGAACTCGCCGTCGAACTGGTCGGCGCAGACCTGGCCCGTCAGGTCCACCGCGAAGGCCTGGGTCACGGACACCATCTTGTGCTGGCGGGCGATGGTCCAGGCGTCGCAGACCGCGTCCATGGGCTGGAAGCAGAACAGCGGGTTGCCGTCGATCAGCTCGTAAAGGCGCTGCGAGCCCATGGCGAAGCTGCAGACGATCTTGCCGACCTGGGTACTCTTGCGCCGGCCCGTCAGGATGCCGCGCTCCAGCAGCGGGATGATGGCGTCGGTGATGACGTCGGAATGGATGCCCAGGTCCTGGCGCTCGGTCAGGTACTTGAGCGCCTCGTTGCTGAAGCGGCCCAGGCCGATCTGCAGCGTCGAGCCGTCATCGATGACGCTGCCGATGTAGCGGGCGATGCGCTCCACCACCTCGCTGGGCTGGGCCGGGTGCACATACTCGATGACAGGGGTGTCGACCGGCACCAGATGATCGATCTCGCCGACATGCAGCATGGCGTCGCCCAGCGTGCGCGGCATCTGCGGGTTGACCTCGGCGATCACGAGGCGGGCGCTGGCCACGGCCGCCGGGATCACGTCGACGGACAGGCCCAGGCTCACGTAGCCGAACTCGTCGGGCATCGAGACCTGGATCAGCGCCACGTCGACCGGGATGCGGCCGTTCGCCATCAGCCGGGGCACGCTGGCCAGCGAGATCGGCACGTAGTCCGCCAGGCCCAGGCGCACGGCGGCGCGCACGTCCTGCCCGACGAAGAAGCTGCGGTGGCGGAACTGCGTCAGAGGCCGGCCTGCCGCGTCGTGGGCGATCGCATGGTCGGTCAGGAAGTGCAGCAGCTCGACGTCGGCCGGCGCCGGCCGCAGCGCCTCCAGCGCGGCGACCAGCGTGCGCGGCGTCGCGCAGGCCGTGCCGACGAAGACGCGCTCGCCGGCGCGGACCTGCGCCACCGCCTCGGTGGCGCTGCAGATCTTGTCGGCGCAGGCCTGCAGGCGCGGGTCGAGGGCCGGCGTCGCATCGGCGTCGGCGGGGCGGCGGGCGCTCCAGCGCGCGGCCAGACGTTGCAGCAAGGTGGTGGCCTGGGTCATTGCGGGCGATCCGGTGGTGCGGCGGCGGCCGCCTGGGGTGCATCCAGGACCTCGCAGGCATGGGCATAGCCCTGGGCGACGATCTGCTCGAAGCGCTTCCACTGCAGCATGCCCACCCGGTCCAACGGCGGGTTCATGTAGACGTCGATCAGCTTGCGGGTCTGCTGCAGGCGCGAGGCGCTGTAGAGCACGGTCACGTTCATCAGCAGGGAGACCAGCGAGGGCAGGCGGTAGCGGCGCCGGGCGCGTGGCCGCAGCCGGTCGCGCAGCAGTGCCCAGGTGCCGGGCACCTCCTCCGCCAGCGCGCGGCGCGGCTTGCGGTGGTTGAGCAGGTCCACGCCGATGACGCGGCCGACGCCGCGCATGCCGTGCATCACGTCGACGGGGAAGTTGTTGAAGGTGCCGCCGTCGCACATGAGGTCGCCGCCGATGACCACCGGTGGCAGGGCGCCGGGGATGGCGATGCTGGCCAGCACGGCGTTGCGCATGGGGCCGCGGCGCACGACGTGTTCCTCGGCGCGCGAGTAGTTGGTGGTGATGCAGAAGTAGGTCTTCCACAGGTCCTCGACGCCGACGTCCTCCTGGCCCGTCAGCTCGCGCAGCGAGGTCTCGATGAGGCCGCTCAGGCGCCGCCCCTTGATCAGCGAGACCAGCGGGATCAGGTTGAAGTCGCCGGTGGGGCCGGACGCGAAGACCTCGCGGGCATTCGCCATCACCACGTCGAAGCCGCGGTCGGTGGCCACGTAGCCGGCCATCACCGAACCGATGCTGGTGCCGCCCACGACGTCGATCTCGATGCCGCGCTCCTGCAGCGCACGGTAGACGCCGATGTGGGCGATGCCGCGTGCGCCGCCGCCGGCCAGCACCAGGCCCACCGCGGTGCGGCTGATCAGCCGCGCCAGCCGGGCCATGTCGCGCGTCAGCGCCGGGCGGATGTGTAGATGGTCGGTCAGTGGCCTGCGCGCGAGCCACGCGGCGGTGCCGCGCGGCTGCAGCCGGTCGGCCGGATGCAGCAGCACCAGGATCTCGGCCGCGTCGGTGCGTGCCGGGCGCTGCATCAGGCAGCGCTCCTCGATCGCATGGATGGCCGGCGGGGCATCGGCGTCGGCCAGCAGGTAGAGCTCGTCGCTGTGGCGGCTGCAGCGTTCGGTCCAGGGAGTGGGTGTGGTGTCGCCGACCAACAGGACGAAGTTGTGCGCGGCCTCGATCTCGTCGAGCCGCACCGAGACGCTGCGGCTGGCGTGGGCATCCTGCGGCGCGCGGCGGGCAATGCCCGGCACGCCGAGTTCGGCGTCGAGGCTGGCAGCCGTCACGACGGCGACGCGGCCCAGCGTGGCGAGCTGGGCCGCCAGTGCCGCGGCGCTGCCGTCGAGGTCGACGCCTTCGGTGACCGGCAGCAGACCTATCGTCACGGGCCTGTCCATCGAGGAGCCCGAGCCCTCGGTGCGCAGGCGCTGGATGATCTGCTGCGTCAGCGCGATCGAGATCTGGCTGCTGCTGCCCAGCAACTGCTTGAACTCCGCCTTGCCCAGGCGCACCAGCACCGTGTCGCGGATCGCCACCAGGGTCGCCGAGCGTGGTTCGTCGGTGTACAGGCTCATCTCGCCGACCACCTGGCCGCGCGAGATCTCGCGCACCATGCGCTGGCGGCCGTCGTCGCCGGTGATGTAGGTGCGCAGCCGGCCACTGACCGTCACGTACATGGCGTCGCCAGGCTCGCCCTGGCTCATCAGCGTCTGGCCGCCGGCCAGCTCGACCCATTGCAGCTGTTGCATCAGCAGCGCCAGCGCGCCGGGTTCGACCTCCCCGAGCAGGTTGCGCAGATGGCCCATCAGCAGCGCATCGAGGTACCGCGCGTGAACGTTGTCCTGGTTCATCAGCCTCACTCGATCCGCTGTGTGGCAGTGGGGGAATCCGGCGCGGAATTTAACCGACAACCCGTGGTGACCGCATGGACTGCATGGCAGCCCCGACGGGGGTGGCGCCGGAAAGGCAAAAGCCCCCGCCGGCTGTGGGCCGGCGGGGGCTTCTGTGGGGGGCGTCAGTGCGTCAGGCGGCCACGGTCTTGGCGGCGTCCGCGTACTCCTCGATCTGGTCGAAGTTCAGGTACTTGTAGACGCTGGCGGTGTCCTTGTTGATGATGCCCATCGCCTCGTGGTACTCCTGCACCGTCGGGATGTGGCCCAGCTTGGACGCGATGGCGGCCAGCTCGGCCGAGGCCAGGAACACGTTGGTGTTCTTGCCCAGGCGGTTGGGGAAGTTGCGGGTGGAGGTGGACACGACGGTCGCGCCTTCACGCACCTGGGCCTGGTTGCCCATGCACAGGCTGCAGCCCGGCATTTCGGTACGCGCGCCGGCCGTGCCGAAGGCGGCGTAGTGGCCTTCCTTGATCAGCTCGCTCTGGTCCATCTTGGTGGGCGGTGCCACCCACAGCTTGACCGGGATGTCGCGCTGGCCGCCCAGCAGCTTGGCCGCGGCGCGGAAGTGGCCGATGTTGGTCATGCACGAGCCGATGAAGGCCTCGTCGATCTTGGTGCCGGCGACTTCGGACAGCGTCTTGGCGTCGTCCGGGTCGTTGGGGCAGCAGAGGATGGGTTCCTTGATGTCGGCCAGGTCGATCTCGATGACGGCCGCATATTCGGCGTCCTTGTCGGCTTCCAGCAGCTCGGGCTTGGCCAGCCAGGCCTCGACCTTCTCGATGCGGCGCTGCAGCGTCTTCGCGTCGGCATAGCCGTCGGCGATCATGTTCTTCATCAGCACGACGTTGCTGGTGAGGTACTCCTTGATCGGCGCGGGGTTCAGCTTGATCGTGCAGCCGGCGGCCGAGCGCTCGGCGGAGGCGTCGCTCAGCTCGAAGGCTTGCTCGACCTTCAGGTCAGGCAGGCCCTCAATCTCGAGGATGCGGCCCGAGAACACGTTCTTCTTGCCGGCCTTGGCGACGGTCAGCAGGCCGGCCTTGATGGCGTACAGCGGGATCGCGTGCACGAGGTCGCGCAGCGTCACGCCGGGCTGCATCTCGCCCTTGAAGCGCACCAGCACCGACTCGGGCATGTCCAGCGGCATCACGCCGGTGGCGGCGCCGAAGGCCACCAGGCCGGAACCGGCCGGGAAGGAGATGCCGATCGGGAAGCGGGTGTGCGAGTCGCCGCCGGTGCCCACCGTGTCGGGCAGCAGCAGGCGGTTCAGCCAGCTGTGGATGACGCCGTCACCCGGGCGCAGGGCCACGCCGCCACGGTTGCTGATGAAGGCGGGCAGCTCGCGGTGGGTCTTCACGTCCACGGGCTTGGGGTAGGCGGCCGTGTGGCAGAAGGACTGCATCACCAGGTCGGCCGAGAAGCCCAGGCAGGCCAGGTCCTTCAGCTCGTCGCGGGTCATCGGGCCGGTGGTGTCTTGCGAGCCGACCGTGGTCATCTTGGGCTCGCAGTAGGTGCCCGGGCGCACGCCCTGGCCTTCCGGCAGGCCGACCGCGCGGCCGACCATCTTCTGCGCCAGCGTGAAGCCGGCCTTGGTCTCGGCGGGAGGCGAGGGCAGGCGGAACAGCGTGGAGGCGGGCAGGCCCAGGAACTCACGTGCCTTGGCGGTCAGCGAACGGCCGATGATGAGGTTGATGCGGCCGCCGGCGCGCACTTCGTCGAACAGCACGTCGCTCTTGAGCTTGAACTCGGCCACCGTCTGGCCGTTCTTCACCAGCTTGCCGTCGTAGGGCAGCACGTCGATGACGTCGCCCATTTCCAGCTTGGACACGTCGACTTCGATCGGCAGCGAGCCGGAGTCTTCCTGCGTGTTGAAGAAGATCGGGGCGATCTTGCCGCCCAGCGTGACGCCGCCGAAGCGCTTGTTCGGCACGAAGGGGATGTCCTGGCCGGTGGCCCATATGACGGAGTTGGTGGCGGACTTGCGGCTGGAGCCGGTGCCGACGACGTCGCCGACGTAGGCCACCAGGTGGCCCTTCTTCTTCAGGTCCTCGATGAACTGCATCGGGCCGCGCTTGCCGTCTTCCTCGGGCTTGAAGGCCGCGTCGGGGCGGGTGTTCTTCAGCATCGCCAGGTAGTGCAGCGGGATGT